>Ga0208315_1000001_pt1 | contig 1211258 bp, 1163 predicted proteins | sample MalvireepMed_215_FD_184239 | JGI IMG/M metagenome (GOLD analysis project Ga0208315, IMG submission 184239) | Marine viral communities from the Global Malaspina Expedition - Malaspina viral metaG DeepMed_215 (SPAdes) (version 2) | ecosystem: Environmental > Aquatic > Marine > Oceanic | place...
ACAGTTTATGTCTGGCGGCCATAGCGGTGTGGCACCACCTGAATCCTTTCCGAACTCAGAAGTGAAACACACCAGCGCCGATGGTAGTGTGGGGTCTCCCCATGCGAGAGTAGGTCACCGCCAGACTATTAATAAAACAGCCCCCAGCTTACGCTGGGGGCTTTTTTTATGTCCGAAACAAACACCTTACTTCAGCAGCGGCTACGACCAAAGTCCAATTTCCCCTATTAACAATCCCACTTACATTTGTTAGCGACCCAAAAACAATAATGTTGAACAACTGGAGGGGACGTTATGGCATTCGAAAGCGAATCTCATGCCAAAGCGTATTGGAAAGAGAACCTCAGCTTGATGCTCAAGCTGTTAGTTGTATGGTTTATCGTTTCCTATGGCTTTGGAATTATACTGGTGGACGTGCTTAACGAAATTACTTTCTTTGGCTTTAAGCTGGGATTTTGGTTTGCACAGCAAGGCTCCATTCTGACTTTCATCGTGCTCATCTTCATTTATGTGAAGGGCATGGCCGCGTTAGATAACAAATATAATGTACACGAGGACTAAGGCGCTATGGATATTCAAACGCTCACCTTTATAATCGTCGGCCTGACCTTCGCGCTATACATTGGTATCGCAATTTGGTCACGTGCTGGCTCAACGAATGACTTTTATGTAGCAAGCGGTGGTGTTAACCCGGTAATGAACGGGATGGCCACAGCTGCTGACTGGATGTCAGCTGCTTCTTTTATCTCAATGGCGGGTATCGTAGCCTTCGCTGGTTATGATGGTTCTGTTTACCTAATGGGCTGGACAGGTGGTTATGTCTTATTGGCCATGTGCCTTGCTCCTTACCTACGCAAGTTTGGCAAATTCACTGTGCCGGACTTCATTGGCGACCGCTACTATTCACAAACCGCTCGTACTATCGCAGTAATCTGCGCTATCTTGATCTGCTTTACTTACATTGCAGGACAAATGCGTGGTGTCGGTGTTGTATTCTCCCGCTTCCTGGAAGTGGATATTGCAACGGGTGTTATTATTGGCGCAATCATCGTTTTCTTCTACACCGTACTCGGTGGTATGAAGGGAATCACGTACACACAGGTTGCACAATACGTTGTACTGATGTTTGCTTATGTTGTACCTGCTGTATTCATCTCACTATTAATGACGGATCATTTCTTGCCCCAAACTGGCTTTGGCGCAACCATAGCTCAAGACGTTCCGGGCGGAGGAAATTACCTGCTTGACCGGCTCGATGGACTGTCTCAGGAACTTGGTTTTGCTGCATATACGGAAGGTATGCGTAGTAAAGTCGATGTGTTCTTCATCACAGCTGCATTAATGGTCGGTACTGCCGGTTTGCCTCACGTTATTGTGCGTTTTTTCACCGTACCTAAAGTACGCGATGCACGTCGCTCTGCGTTCTGGGCTCTGACCTTTATTTCTGTGGTTTACTTAACAGCGCCTGCTATTGCTGCGTTTGCCAAGGTCAACATGTTCAATACTATCAATGGTCCTGAATTAACGGGCGTTGAATATGAGAATGCACCAAGCTGGATTAAAAACTGGGAAAAAACCGGTCTGATCACTTGGGAAGATAAGAACGATGACGGCAAAATGTTCTATTCAGGTGATGAGCGCAATGAAATGACTATTGACCGTGACATCATGGTTTTAGCTAACCCTGAGATTGCTGATTTGCCAGCCTGGGTCGTTGCACTTGTAGCTGCCGGTGGGGTAGCCGCTGCGCTCTCTACATCTGCAGGCTTGCTATTGGTTATTTCGACGTCAGTTTCGCATGACTTATTGAAACGAAATTTGGCACCGAATATCACGGATAGACAGGAGCTCTTCTACGCCCGACTCGCAGCGGCGGTCGCGATAATTATCTCGGTTTACTTCGGTATCTATCCGCCCGGCTTCGTGGCGCAGGTGGTCGCCTTCGCGTTCGGCTTAGCGGCAGCGAGCTTCTTCCCTGCGATCATCATGGGCGTATTCCATAAGCGTATGAACCGTGCAGGTGCAGTAGCTGGTATGGTTGTCGGTATACTGTTTACCTTCTGCTACATTGTTTACTTCAAGTTCGTCGCTCCGGAGTTAAATACTCAGGAAAACTGGTTATTCGGTATCTCACCGGAGGGTATTGGTACTTTAGGTATGATAATCAACTTTGTTGTTGCGGTTGTTGTGCATAAATTTACTGGTGACGCCCCGGAAGATATTCAGGAGCTGGTTGAGTCCATTCGTTATCCGAAAGGATCGGGTGAAGCTCAGTCTCACTAATGAATAACATAATACAGTTAAAGCCCAGCCCGAGTGCTGGGCTTTTTATTGACTAAGTTGTGTTAATACACAAAACTGAAGTCAGCTTTTCCACATTGAGGTCAGCTCATGGAAGTAAATGCATTTCTAAAAGATTGCCCTCCATTTGATACGTTATCTGAAGAGCAGAGAAGTTGGGCGGTATCTCAATTGCAGTCCGTTTATATGAATGAAGAAAACTGCAATGAAATTATGAAAGACATGCGACCTGCACTTTTTATAGTGCGCTCGGGAGTCTTTGATTTGCGAGGCGCTGATGGACGGTTAATTGAGCGCCTGGAAAATGGCGATCTCTTCGGCTATCCGTCGTTGTTATCGGGTCGAGAAGTAGTAAATAAACTTAAAACAATAGAGGATGGCATTGTTTACGTTTTGCCTCAGTCTGCCTTCGATCGTCTTCGTAATGTGTCGAAACCCTTCGAACAGTATTTCATCAGGGCGCATGGACAACGCTTGCTAACAGAGCAAAAAAGTGACGAAAATGATGAGCTTGACTGGAGTGAGCAAACGGTCGGTAATGTCGTAACAATGCCCCCCGTTAGCTTAACCAGTGACACCTCTGTACAGGAAGCGGCAAAGCTGATGTCCAGCAACGGGATATCCTCTGTGCTGGTTGTAGATGATACCCAGCTTGTGGGAATATTGACCGACAGAGATCTGAGAAACCGCGTTGTGGCAGAAGGCTTGCCGCTTGACGTTCGAGTTGCCGCAGTAATGACGCAATTACCTGAATCTGTTTATGAGAATCGCTCATTAATGGATGCGCTGACAACAATGACTTCCAGCAACATTCACCATCTGCCCGTGGTTAATGATCAAAATCAACCTGTAGGCATGGTGACCGCTACCGACCTAATCCGCCAGCAACGCAGTGATCCGGTGTTTCTCATCAGCGCCATTCGTAAAGCCGGTAGCAAAGAGCAGTTAGTAGAAGAGGCTAGAAAGCTTCCGGACTACCTGCAAACTTTTGCCAGTCGCGTAAAACAAACCTCAATACTGGGTCGTCTTATGGCGTCGGTTACCGACGGTATGACACGCCAGCTTATACAGTTGTACGAGCAAGAGAATGGCGCTGCACCGGCTGCATACAGTTGGCTCGCATTTGGCTCGCAAGGAAGGGAAGACCAGACGTTAAGTTCGGACCAGGACAATGGCCTGTTATTGAGTAACGGTTTAACCGACAAACAAAAGGATTGGTTTGCCGGTTTGGGGGAGTATGTTTGTGAGGGGCTCAATGAATGCGGTATCCCCTCATGCCCGGGCAATATTATGGCATCTAACCCTGATTGTCGCGGCACAATAGATGAGTGGAAAAAGCGTTTCACTAACTGGATAGAAAGTCCGACACCTAAGGCTTTGATGTACTGCCAGATATTTTTTGACAGTCGTCCGGTGGTGGGGCCCGGTAAGTTTTACCAAGAGTATCGTAAGCAAATAGCTGATTTAGCCAGGAATGAAATGTTTTTAGGAAACTTAGCGATTTTAGTCAATAAGATAAGTGTTCCGCTTGGGCTTTTTAATCGGTTGCGTACAGAGGACACGGATGATGGCGACACCATTGATATCAAGCGCTACGGGATTGCACTTATTAATGATATTGCCCGCATTTATTCTCTGCAGGCAGGGCTGACATCGCCGAGTACGCCCGCTCGACTAGCAGCTTTAAAAGGGAGTAAGCTGCTAAACCGACGCGATAACCAGTCGCTGCTGGAAGCCTGGGAATTTCTGACTCAACTGAGGTTGAATCATCAGCTAAAAGTTTGGGGAACAGATAAACCCAAAAACGCAATAGACCCGGATGAGTTAAGTACCTTATCAAGGCGCCAACTGAAAACCGCATTTAAGATAATTAAAGAAGCCCAACAGGGCGTAGGCTTAAAATTCAGTCGCCAGGGTTATTAGTTATGGCGCAATGGTTAGAGAGACTTGCTCATTGGTACGACCGCCGGCAAAAGCTAAAACGCCCCTGGCAAGAGTTGCGGTATGTTGCGCTGGATATTGAAAGTACCGGGCTGGATCCAAAGAAGCATCAAATATTGTCGATTGCGTGGATGACCATACACCCGCCAGTAATGCACTACGGCAATGCTCAATATCATGTTTTTGCTCACGGACAGGAGCTTGAATTAGGTCAAAGTCCGACTATCCACGGTTTAACCCAGCAAGACTTTCTGCATAGCTCGGAGCCCAGGCAAACGTTCGGTATGTTAAGTCGAGCTTTGAATGATGCCGTATTAGTTTGCCACCACAAAGGCATGGACTGGCGGTTTTTGAAGCATATTGAGGCGGAGTACGGCACACTTTTTAAACCGCGGGCAGTTTTCGACACTTTAGCTTTTGAAAAAAACAAACTTGAGCGGAATCCTCAGCAACCTATTCAAGGTGGCCAACTAACGCTGAGTGCGTGTCGAAAGCGTTATAACTTACCTGACTATCATGCTCACCACGCACTAACAGATACCCTCGCTTGTGCAGAGCTTTTTTTGGCGCAGTGTTACTCAAATGAGAACTCTAATAGGCCAGCAACCTCTTTATTAAAAAGAGCGGCTAATTAGGTATTTTAGATGTATTTAAAAACATGATACCGTGGGAATGTTACAAGGTGTTACAAAGTTTAATAAGATGTTTCACTGCGTAATATTGTAACTTTTGGAGATAATAAGTCTTAAAAACCCAGGGAAATACAATCATGAAAAATTCAATATTCAAAGTGAGTGTTGCAGCATCAGCTGTGGCTTTGACTTTAGGCAGTGCCGCACCGGCTCTTGCTGATGAGTCAAAAGGTTTTCTGCTTGGTAGTGCAGAAAACCAGGCTGGAGATGCAATTAATGATGTCCAAATTACCATAACGAATTTAGAAACAGGATTAACTCGTACCGTTACTACCAATGAAAACGGTAACTACCGCTTTCCTTTACTACCGCCCGGACAGTATTCTTTAAAAGCAACGAAGTCGGGTTACGGAGTGTTGGAAGAAGAAATGCTGCGTGTGCAAGTCGGTGGTCGTACCAATATCGATTTGACACTTGTTACTCAAGAACAAATGGAAACAATCCAGGTAACAGGCTCGGCTATTTCTTCTATTGACACTACATCGTCTGAATCTGAGCTCGTTATTGGCCAGGACTTTTTGAGCAAGGTTCCTGTCCCTCGTGATCTTTCTTCAGTTGCTTTGCTAGCACCGGGCACAACCCGCGGTGACTCAGCGTTTGGTAACCTGGCTTCCTTTGGTGGGGCGTCAGTGGGTGAAAACGTTTATTACGTCAATGGCTTGAACGTAACGAACTTCCGTAATGGACTTGGTGGTTCTGAGTTACCATTCGAAATGTACGAAACGTTTGAAGTAAAAACGGGTGGTTATTCTGCTGAATATGGACGCTCTACGGGTGGTGTCATAAACGCTACCACGAAATCCGGTTCGAATGAATTTAAAGCCGGAGCAAGTGCTTATTTTGAGCCATCTTCACTGCGTTCTGATAAACCAGATGTGATCCTGACTGACGAGGAGCAATTAGCCCGCAACGGTAGCCCTTACTATCAGTTAAATAGCAAAGATGAAATTGGTGAAAACAACTACAACGTTTGGGCAAGTGGCGCACTGGTCGAAGATAAATTGTTTTTCTTCGGTTTGGTTAACTTTAAAGATCGTGTAAGCGACTTTGCTACTGCAGGACAGTCCTACGAAAGAGATGCATCAGACGTTTTATTTGCTGGTAAATTAGACTGGTATATTACCCAAAACCATATTATCGAATTTACGGGTTGGGATAACTCAAGCGAACTGGAATCCAGTAAGTACGCTTACAATGCCGAGCAAGACGCGCAAGGTGAATTGTACGGTGATTACGTATTAGACCGCGGCGGGAAGTCATATGCGGCTCAATATACGGGTATTTTAACCGATGACTTAACGCTAAGTGTTTTATACGGCGTTAACGAAGCCACTTATACAAACCGTAACGCGAGCTCGGATACTGTTGCTATCTATGCAGACGGTTACTCTGGTCAGTTTACAAACTTTGGTTTAGCAACGCCTTCTGTTCAGGAAGATAAACGTACAGCTTATCGTGTTGATATCGATTGGTATGTCCACCCGGATCATACGATTCGTGCCGGTATTGACTATGAAGATATGGAAGCTTACGAAAAAACTGAGCGTGCTGGCGGTGTAGCTTACACTTACTATGGTTGTGACTCTTCAGGTTTCTCTGACGGTGATCTTGTCGGATGTACTTTGGTTGATGAAAACATTTACAGCAACGAAGGTAGCTTCGAGACTAAATCGAACGCATTTTACGTTCAGGATACTTGGTACGTAACAAACGACGTTGTTGCCCGCATTGGACTACGTAATGAGACATTTGAGAACTACAACAAAGCCGGTGAAAAGTTTGTTGATGTTTCTGATCAGTGGGCACCTCGCGTTGGTTTAAGCTGGGATATCAATGGTAATGGTGAGAGCAAGTTATTTGCTAACTATGGTCGTTACTTCTTGCCTGTAGCAACTAATACAAACGTTCGCCTTGCTGGTGACGAGTACTATGTTGTAAGCACCTATGAAGTTGCCGATATCAACGATGATAATACACCTGTCTTTGGTGACTTAGATGGCCGTTCTGTCTATGCTGACGGTACTTTGAAAGGCACTGGTGAAACAGTTAACGCTGATCTTGACCCTATGTACCAAGATGAATACATCCTGGGCTATGAAACCATGGTTTCTGAAAATTGGTCAGTAGGTGTTAAAGGTACGTATCGTGAGCTCGGCAGTTCGCTGGAGGATGTGGCGATCGATGCTGGCTTTAACGAATACCTGCAGGATGAGTTTGGTTCAGCTTGTACTATGTGTGCCAGTGGCTTCCACTATTATGTTCTTACCAACCCCGGTAATGACGTGACTATCACTACCGATCCGGATGGTGAGTCTGGTCCACTGGAAAATCAACAGTATACAATTCCGGGAAGCTACTTAGGCTACCCTGAATCTGAGCGTAAGTACGCAGCTGTTGATGTGACTGTTAAACGTCAGTTTGATGATAAATGGATGTTTGACGGTAGTTACACTTGGTCTCATAGTTGGGGAAATAACGAAGGTTTTGTTCGTTCAGATAATGGGCAGGATGATGCTGGACTGACAACGAACTTTGACCAACCAGGATTAACAGATGGTTCTTATGGTAACTTGCCAAATGACCGTCGTCATATGGTTAAGTTGCGCGGCTCATATGCACTTACAGATGCATTCAGCCTGGGAGCTAACTTTAGCTGGGAATCTGGTCGTCCGGTTAATGCCTTCGGTTACCACCCTACGGACACTTATGCTTCGCTGTACGGTGCTGAGTCTTTTGTTAAGGATGGCGAAATAGCGCCACGAGGTTCACAAGGTCGTACAGATAGCCAGTGGCGTTTAGACTTGACTGCTCGTTATAACATGATGATCGGTGATACGGATGTAACCTTCCGTGCAGATGTCTTCAATGTGTTTAACAATGACACTGCAACTGAGGTTAATGAAGTATCAGAACGTTTCGCAGGTTATGAAGCGGTTGATTATGGCTACGGTCTTATTGCCCGAGGCCAGGAAAATGAGCTTTACGGCTTGCCAACTAACTTCCAGACTCCACGCTATGTGCGTTTGAGTGCAGAAGTTAAGTTCTAAAGTAAAGCAATAGAACTGGAACGTTCAAGCCGGGAACTCTCTGATTCCCGGCTTTTTTGTCTGTCATTTATAATAGGGGAACACTGTGGAAGTTATGGCGTTTTTGTCGGATATTCAGGAGTCGATGAAAGCTCGACGGAGAACCGAAGCGGTTGAAAAAATTCGGCATGCAATAGAAAAGAAATCTCCTCTTAAAACGCATTGGTTAATGTTAGCTAAAATGAGTTTAGGGTTGCGGGAAGTTACTTTAGCCACTGAGTGTGTCGATATCATGCGACAACAGACGCAAAGAACAGTAACCAGCGATATTCAGCGAGCGGGGATATATGCAGAAGCGGGATACCTTCAGAGGGCACTGGCAACAGCGGAACCGTTAACTCTCCAGCAACCTGATAACCCCTCAATAATGCACCTATGTGGCACTGCCCGGGCACAATTGGGAGACTTTTCGCTAGCAGACCGGTATCTGCGAAAGGTTGTCGGGTTAGCTCCCCATCTAGGAATTAGTTGGTTAACTTTAGCGTCTTTTACTGATTTCTCAGAAGATATTGAGCTGTTTCAAGAGTTGCTGGATGTTGCTGATAAATATTCGGAAGATGATCCTATTAACTGGATGCATTATCACTACGCTTTAGGAAAAGCGTTAACCGATAGAGATCGTTTAGAAGACGCGGTTAAGGCCTACGAAAAAGGGGCTAAATTAATGGCTCAACAGTCTAAGTATAAGGCTGCATTTGATAAACGGTTTGTTACCGACTTACAAACTTATTTTAGCAAGCAGGGAATGAAGGCGGTACCTGAGTCTCGGGTTAAATATAACCGGGCGATTGCAATTCTTGGTTTACCAAGAAGCGGAACCACGCTTTTGGGCCAGATATTAAGTAATCATAGTGCAGTAGTCGGTGCCGGAGAAACGGGGGCGTTTGGACAGGCTTGTGCTCATTTGTCGCCACAGGACACCATGAACTTCCCTGCTTTTATGGGGCGCCACGGTGACGCTCAGGCAGGGATAGACATGATAACCGAAACTTACCAGTCACTTACCGACGTTCGTTATCCGGGCTCAGGTTACGTTGTCGATAAAAGTCTTAACTTGAATCGGCTGTTTGGTATTTGGGCGAAAGCGGTGCCACAAGGCAAAGCAATTTATATAAGGCGCAAACCTGAGCATATAGCATGGTCTTGTTACAAAACCGCGTTTCGTGGAGGTGCTGACTGGAGCTGGTCTAAAGAGTCGATTCAAACGTACATAGAGAACGAAATAAGTCTCCTGACTCACTGGGAGAAATGTTTCCCTGATCGCATATTAACCATAAGTTATGAGGATCTTGTAACAAAAACGAACAACGTTATGAATAGAGTGTATGAGCATATTGGACTGGAACCTGAAAAGTCTTCATATTCGCCTAAAGGAAGTCGCAATCCCGTTTTGACGTCCAGCCTGGGTCAGGTTAGTGCAGATGTTAATGATGAAAGCATCAAACGTGCGAAAGCGGCAGAACCTATTTTTAATACTGTATTTTAAAGCCTTTACAATCCTGAAACACATGTTAAACACGTTGAAACTATTGTTAATTTTCTTAATAAAAGAGGTTCAATAATAATCTATTAGGCTATTTTTTAGGCGAACGATTCCTGGGGTTAAAGAAAAGAACTGAACTCCTATTGAAATGAAATCCCTGCGGCGTTAAAAGGTTGTAACCGAAAACACGATGCACCTTCCAAAAACGATAAGTGCGTCGTCGGTTTCATGTTGCTTTCGCCAATCAAGCAACTAAAAAATAATGTTCCAGGGAGTAATTTCAATGAACAATAGTACTTTTCGTAAAAGCTTAACGGCTGCAGCTATTGCAACCACATTAGGCTTTCCGGCACTAGTTGCTGCGCAAGAAGCAGGAGCTAACGATGTCGAGCGTATTCAGGTAACGGGTTCGCGTATTAAACGCACCGACACTGAAACAGCAAGTCCAATCACAGTTTTTGATTCAGAAGCAATCGAAAACTCAGGCTTCACCAGCATGGAAAAGTTCATCCATAACATTCCTTCCATGAATGGTGGTTACAACGGCTCAAACACAAACAATGGCTCTGTTGGTTATGCTTCAGCTAACTTACGTGGTCTGGGTTCAGCTCGTACGCTGATTTTGATCAACGGCCGTCGTTACGCTTCAGGTGATTTAAACTCAATCCCGATGGCTTACATTGAGCGTGTTGAAGTATTACGTGACGGCGCATCAACCATTTATGGTTCTGATGCTATCGCCGGTGTAATCAACTTTATCACCAAGAAAGATTTCGAAGGTGCGGAGTTCTCAGCTCAGTACGACTTAACCGGTGAAGGCGACGGCGAAACGACTAAAGTTTCAGGTGTTATCGGCGCTACCAGCGACAAAGGCAACGTAACTTTAGCGCTTGAGTACCAAAACCGTAACCCTATCTGGCAGGGCGACCGCGACTTTTCTCGTTACCCTCTGAGTGAGTCAGGTGGCGAAATCGTACGTGGTGGCTCTTCAACTATTCCTTACGGTAACTGGTCTGCAGCTGATGAAGACTCTCAGTATAACTCAGGCAACGCAGGTACAAGCTTTGTCGTAGACCCTAACACTGGCGAAATTCGTCCGTATGATGGTCAGCAAGACGCTTACAACTTTGCTCCTGCAAGCTACATGGTGACTCCGCAGGACATCTTCTCAATTAATGCGTCTGCAAACTACGAGTTAACTCGTGACCTTTCAGCATTTATGGAAGGTGGTTTCACTAACCGTCAATCTGACCAGCTAATGGCTGCAGAAGGTACTTTCTGGGGACCAACAGTTGCTGGCGATCATCCTGACAACCCAATTGGTGAAGACCTTTACATCTACCGTCGTCTTGCCGAAACTGGCGGACGTTCATTTACTCAGGATTTCTCTGACTACCGCATGGTATTCGGACTGGAAGGTTACCTGGATAACGGTTGGTCATGGGACATCTCATACAACTACGCACGCTATGTTGACAGCCGCGTAGAGTATGGTCGTTCAAACCCAGAGCGTATCGGTAACTTGCTAGACCCAGAACTGTGTGACGCAGATGAAGAGTGCCCAGGCCTATGGAACCCGTTCCAGGAAGGTACCTTCACACAAGAATTCCAGGACTACGCAACAATTCCTAACTCGCCAGTTGATCGTGCGACGACAAAACAGTTAATGGCTAACTTAACTGGTGACACTGGTTCATTTGGCTTACCTGCAGGTCCAATTTCATGGGCTGTCGGCGTTGAGAAACGTTGGGAAGAATATCAGAACCAGCCAGATGGCGGCGCAATCTTAGGTCAAATCTACAGTGTTGCTGCAGAGCCAACTGAAGGTTCTTACGACGTTCAGGAAGCTTACATGGAAATCAATGCTCCATTGTTAGCTGGTATGCCTGGCGTAGAGCGTCTTGACCTGTCAGCGGCAGTACGTCGTTCAGATTACGACTTCCTTGATGCACAAACTACCACTAAATTCGGTTTAGAATACGTACCAACTACAGGTACATTGGTTCGTGCAACCTTTGCTGAAGGCTTCCGCGCTCCAGGTATCGGTGACTTGTATTCACCACAAGTAGAATCAAACATCAGCTACACAGATCCATGTATCGACTACGGTACAGGTAGCCAGAGCCAGACAGTTAAAGACAACTGTGCATCAGAAGGCCTGCCTGGCGACTTCAGCCTGGACAACAACCAGTCTTCAACATTGGTTGGTGGTAACCCGGATCTGAAACCTGAAACCTCTGAAAGCTTCACTTTAGGTGTTGTTTATCAGCCAGAGTTCATCGAGAACTTCAGCGTTGCAGTTGATTACTACGACATCGAAATTGAAGATGGTTTAGGTGCGCCAAGTACTTCCGCTATCATCTCTGAGTGTTACAACAGCGAAAACTTCTCAGCGAGTTCTTGTGACCTGATTTTAGGTCCGGAAGCTGTAGGTCGTCCTGGTTACTCAGGCTCTGAGTTCCGTGACTCTCAAGGTTACATGGCTGGTATTCTTGCCGGTACTGCAAACATCTCAACGTTCACAACTTCAGGTTTTGACTTCGATGTGAAATGGGCAGCTGACCTGGGTGACGGCATGTTCAACCTGCGTGTTGACGGTACTGTACTCGATGAGTACAAATACCTGGCGCAAGAAGGTGCGGAAACTCTTGAGTTGGCTGGAAAATTCGGCGCAGACACCAACTTCGGTGGTCGTGTAGCGGCATTCCCAGAGTTGCGTACAAACCTGACTATGGGTTACCAAATTGGTGACTTCGACTGGAGCTGGATCACTCGCTACCAGGATGGCGTAACTGACATCAACTACGATGTGGATGATCTGTCAAGCGAAGTAGGAAGCTACGTATATCATGACGTACAGATGAACTACTTCTTCAGCGAAACAACCACCTTTACTCTTGGTGCGCGTAACGTGTTTGATAAGCAGCCTCCATACGTTACTAACAATAACGATATGAATACTTTGAACTCTTCTTATGACACTGCTGGTCAATACTGGTATGGTCGTATCAGCATGAAGTTCTAAGGCCTGACAACGTTAGTTGTTTAAAAACCCAGCTTCGGCTGGGTTTTTTTATGGCAGAATAAGAGAGTGTTATTATGATTCGGCTAAGACAAAACTAACAATAAGGGAAGGAAATGACGCAAAGTAATCCGTGGAGTTATTTTTGGCAAAAGGGTGCCAAGGCGAGTTTTTTAGATGACAGCTCACGTTTACCCGCTTACCAAATGCGAAAGTTTTGGTTTGAACGCATGGATGAAAACGACGTGAAACAGCCTATGGTGGACATCGGTACCGGTAATGGCATTGTTGTTCAATGGTTAAACGAGTATGCAAAAGAAAAAAGCAAGAAACTTGATGTGCAGGGCATCGACTCTGCTCAGCTGAACCCACCTGATACTGATCTAAAACTTCAGGGTGATACGCCTTACGAGAGTTTCCAGCTACCTTCAAATAAAAAAGTGGGCACCTTTGTTTCTCACTACGGGCTGGAATACGGCGATATGGCGGAGGGTTTGAAGAACCTTAATGCTCAGCTAAAACGTGGAGGCATGTTAATTGCGCTGGTTCACTCAAAAGAGTCTGTTATTTATAAGAAGAGTGAAGCAATTTATGACTTAATGCCTTCCGTGATTAAGCAACTTAAAAAATCAGTGGTGCCGCTTCAAGAGTCGTTACTGAAGCACGGCCCTAAAAACTTACCGCGTTCTGCTTTGCAGGCACAACAAATACTCAATCAGTTTGTTCGCAAGCATGAGCGCAATCCATCATTTCATGCCATGAATTTTGTGCCGGCGACTAAGCACCTGTTAAATGCGGCAGCAGAAGGTAAAGATGCAGAGTCGCGCCAGGTTCTTAACGGTTACATGGATTCATTAAATGCACACAAAGCACGAACCAAAACTCTACTGAAAGCAACTGAACAGTTAGGTGATATGGACGAAACTCAAAAGCAGTTTGAGGCTGCAGGCTTTAAAAAGGTTACAGTGCAGCAGGTACAGTTTCCTGAGAGTGGTGTGTTTGGGAATTGTGTCATTGCTTTTAAGTGAATCTCTTTGTTTATAGTGCAGGCCACTTTTTGTGGCCTTGTTAACACTCTTTGCAACAAAGCCAACAAAATTAGAACGAAAAGTTTACAAGCCATTAACTTCCTGTTAAATTTTAAGCAGCTTCTATTAAAGAAGCGGCATAATAAAAACGTTCCAGGGAGTTTTTACTCATGAAAAATATGACATTTCGAAAAAGCTTAACGGCTGCAGCAGTTGCTGCGTCTTTAGGCTTTCCTGCATTAGCAGTTGCACAAGACAATCAAAATGACACTGATACGGCTGCAGAAGAAGTAGAGCGTATTCAGGTTACAGGTTCTCGTATTAAACGTACGGACTTAGAAACTGCATCTCCTGTAGAGATGGTTTCTTCTGAAGAAGTTAAAGCATCTGGTTTTACCCGTGTGGAAGACCTGATGGCAACTCTACCGCAGCTAGAAACAGCGACACAGAACTCGTTTGTTGCTAACGGTGCAGCGGGTGTTGCAAACCTTGACTTACGTGGTTTGGGTGCTAACCGTACTTTGGTACTGGTAAACGGTCGTCGTTTACAGCCAGGTGGTGTTTATTCACAGGCTGCTGACGTTAACCAAATCCCAACCGCTCTTATCGAGCGTGTTGAAGTATTAACCGGTGGTGGTTCTTCTACTTACGGTTCTGATGCTGTTGCCGGTGTTGTTAACTTCGTAATGAAGAAAGACATCGAAGGTTTTGAAGTAACTTTAGGTACTTCAGGCTATCAGCACGATAACAGCAATAGCTACATGCAAGGCTTGATGGATGAAGCTGGTTACGATTATCCAGAAGGCGGTTCAGGCATTGACGGTAAAACTTACACCGTAGATGTTACTGGCGGCAGCATGTTCGCTGGTGGTAAAGGTAGTGCAAGTTTTTATGCAACTTTCCGTACTAACGAAGAATTGTTGCAGGCTGAGCGTGACTACTCTTCTTGTGCTCTAAACGGCGCAGGCACTAGCTGTGGTGGTTCTGCAACCGCTCCAGTTCCTAACTTCTTTATTTCACCAATTGAAGGTGGTTCACCAAACTTCGATGAAGAAGTATTCTGGTCATTGACAGAAGATGGCAGCTTTGCACCATTTACTGACAACGTATATAACTATGCGCCAATCAACCACTTCATGCGTCCTAATGACCGTTACACTTTCGGTTCATTCGTAAACTATGAAGCAAATGATCACTTCCGTCCTTATTTAGAAACCAGCTATATGCATGACCGCACTGCTGGTCAAATCGCACAGTCTGGTGTTTTCTTCCAGAACTTCGCGTTTGACGTAGACAGCGACGTATTCAGCGATACTCAGCGTCAGCAGTTCCGCGACCAGTTCGGCGCAGATACTGACCAGATTATGGCTTATATTGGTAAGCGTAACGTTGAAGGCGGTCCTCGTATTAATAACCTTGAGCACAACTCTTACCGTATCGTTACTGGTGCTACCGGTGAGCTGAGTGCTATGTGGGAATACGATGTATCCTTCCAGTATGGCTCAACTCAGTCATCATCGGTTTACATTAACGACTTCTACGTTCCTCGTATGCCTCAAGTACTGGGTGCAGCAGGCGCAGATGAGTGTGGTGAAGACTGTATTCCTTATGAAGTATTCAAGTACCAAGGTGTAACGGCAGAAGCAGCTGACGCCTTAGGTGGTACAGCTATCCTGACCGGTTTAACTACACAGCGCATTATTAACGCGTTTGTAACTGGTGAAACTGGTTTCAGCATGCCTTCATCTAACTACAATGTTGCGGCGGTATTTGGTGTTGAAAACCGTGAAGTTGACTTCGAACGTGTTGCTGATGAAGTTTATCAACTGGGTGCTCTTTCAGGCCAGGGTGGTCCAACTGACAGCTTAATTGGTGGTTACAACGTTTCTGAAGTATTCACAGAAATTAACGTACCACTAGTTGAAGACGCTAGCTGGGCAAACAACCTACAGGTTGACTTAGGCTACCGCTACTCTGACTACAGTTCATCTGGTGGTGAGCCAGCGTACAAACTTGGCTTAGACTGGCAGGTTAACGACGACTACAAAATTCGTGGTACATACAACCGTGCAGTTCGTGCGCCAAACGTTGCAGAACTTTTCGCAACTCAGGGCATAGGTTTGTGGGCAGGTGTTGATCCATGTGCCGGTGGTGATCCTCAGTATACTCAGGAACAATGTGCTAATACTGGTGTAAGCGCTGGTCAGTACGGTAACGTATCTGCTAACCCTGCGGGTCAATACAACGCAATCTTTGGTGGTAACCCAGACTTGGATCCAGAGCTTGCGGATACTATGACTTTCGGTATCGTGGGTAACCCAACTGATAACTTCAACTTCTCAATCGACTACTGGAACATTGAGATGGAAGACCGCATTGGTACAATTTCAGCAGAGCTTATCATCCGCCAGTGTGCGGAAACTGGTGAAGCACAGTGGTGTGACGCGATTACTCGTAGCCCATCAGGTGACTTATGGCGTGGTACAGACGGCTTCGTTACTGCAACCAGCGTTAACTTGGCTGAATCTACCAACACTGGTATCGATACCAACATTAACTACAACACCGAAATTGGTGGTGGTCAGTTAGCTGTTAGCTTGACTGGTACGTACTACATGACTAAAGAAACCACAACGGTTCCTGGTCTTGCTGGTACTACAATTGACTGTGCTGGCGTAATCAGCTCAGACTGTTTCCCACAAGCTGAATGGCGCCATTCAATGAACTTCACATACAGTACTGGTGACTGGTGGAGTGTAGGTGCTAAATGGCGTTACCTTGGTTCAGTTGACTATGATGGAGAAACTGACGAGCTAATCGGCGACGGTTTAGGTTCTACTAGCTACATCGATCTGAACGCAAACTTCGACGTTACAGAAAACGTTTCTGTACTGTTGGGTATGAACAACGCGTTAGATAAAGAACCTACCATTGTTGGTGACGTTAACAGCCTGAACGGTAACACTATTGCCGGTTACCACGATGCGCTAGGACGTTATGTATTCGGTAGCGTAACTTTCCGCTTCTAGGAAACTATCGCTTAGGCGAATACAGTTCTTAAAAATAAAGGCGACCCTCGGGTCGCCTTTTTACCTTCTGTTTCTCTTGAGTTTATCTACTCACACAAGGAGAAAGTTGTGTTATTGTAAAAACATTGTCAAAAAGTTGTATGTTATTACTATGTCTCAACTCGCCCAACAGTTCCAAAAAGCCGTTAATGCTTTACAGCAAAATGATTTTATTCAAGCTGAAAAAATTGCCAGTCAGTTAAATCAGCAGGCTCCTAACCACCCGGATATCCTGCATTTATTGGCTCTTGCAACTAAGCAAAGAGAGCCTGATAAAGCCGCTGATTATTTTGCGCGGAGCTTAAAAGCCAACCCGAAACAACCCAGTGTTTTGTCGAACTATGCAAACTTTTTACAGGGCAGCCAGCAGTTAATGGCGGCAAAGCAGAACTATACTAAAGCTTTGCAAATAAACCCGAAACTGCCTGACGCCTGGTACAACTTGGCATCGCTCCACTATCAGTCGAGAGATTACCTAGCGGCTATAGAAGCGGCGACTAAAGCGCTACAACAAAAGCCGGATTTTAAAAATGCGGTAATTCTTAAGGCGCGTTCTGAGCTCGACTATAAGTTGTTTGATAAGGCAGAAGAGACACTTGCAAAAGCCCTCCAGCAATGGCCTCAGGAACCGTCGTTATTGTTTAATCTAGCTTTGGTCTATCGTTACACCGAGCGTACGAAGTCAGCTCGCGAAATTTTAGAACAACTGGGTGGAAAATTTGACGAAGCGCAACGGCAGTTTCAACTGGGTTGTCTTGCTTATGATGACAACGACTTTGAACAGGCGGAACAACTGCTACTGAAAACCATAGGGCTTAAAAACGACTTTGTTCCGGCGCACGAGGCTATTAATAAGCTTTACTGGGAGCACGACCATCAAGATAAGTTTCTAGCCTCCTTCCGGGAGTCGTTAAAAACTCAGCCCGATTCGTTGCCATTAGCTTATGCGTACCTGGCTCATTTACTTCGTTCCCAACAATACGAGCAAGCAGATTCAGAAATAGAAGTGTTCCTTGAACGCTTCGGGGGTGTGCACAGTTTGCTGCATATGAAGGGTACTCAGTGCTTGCGTAAAGGTGATGTTGAAGAAGCGTCGACTCTGTTTGATAAAGTGTTGGAGCAGCAACCCAGGCATCCACGCTACTTAATAGATAAGGCCAATGTTTTGCTTAGGCAGAAGGCATACGATAAGGCTTTTCAATTGTTAGATCGTGCCCACGAGAATCAGCCGCTTAACCAGGAGATACATGCCTATAAAGGCTTGTGTATGAAGCTGAGCGGTCAAGAGCAAGAGGAAAAGTACCTTAATAATTACGATGACTATGTGAAAGTGGGTTACTTACCTGCGCCCGATGGTTATGATTCTTTAGAAGAATTCTGGCCCATTTTAGTTAAGCGGGTTCAGGCGCTTCATAGAACCCAGCACCAGCCGTTAGATCAGTCTGTATGCAAAGGCACGCAAACGGTGGGTTCATTGCTCTCAATGGAAGACCCGATTATTCAGGCTTATAAACAGAGCTTAGAGAAGTTTATTAACGATTACCTGGCACAACTTCCGGATGATAATAAGCATCCGGTCACTTCCCGATATAACAGCGGGTACCATTTTAGTGGAAGCTGGTCAGTTAAGTTGTTTAAACAAGGCTTTCATACCAACCATGTTCATCCCGAGGGTTGGCTTTCAATGTGCACATATTTGAGCATTCCTGAGCAAGTAAAAGAAGACGACCCTGAACATAAAGGCTGGATCAAATTTGGGCAGACATCGCTCAACTTAGGTGAGCTAGACACTATCGATAAGAGCGTTTGTCCCAAGCCTGGTATGTGTGTGATTTTCCCCAGTTATTGCTGGCATGGCACGGTACCCTTTGATACCGACGAAGAGCGGATCACCATCCCCTGTGATATTTTTCCGTCTTAAACGAATGAAATTTATACAACTTAATTGTTTTTGTTTCTTTTTTTAGGCGAGGCGTTCTAGTGTTGTTACAACAACTGATTAATAGCTATGAGCTTTGTCAATAATATCAATGACTTCATTTATGAGGGTAGCCAGCTATAACCTTTTAGGGTTAGCTCCTATAGCTTTATAAGTTCCGTCAAATTTACAGCTGAATTTAACTTTTTCTGTTAACAATATGTTGCCATTGTTTTCATTTTGTGGTCTTCTTTACATTCCGCTTTAATAAAAAATTTACTTGCAGCGGCTTTATAAAACTATACAACTAGATAATAAGAAAACTCAGGGAGACTAAACATGACAGAACAGTCATTGTTGGCACGCTCCATCAAAACTATTTTGATGGCAGGTGTAGGTTCGGCATTTTTAGCCGGGCCAGCTTTAGCTCAAGATCAAGAGAATGTTGAGCGTGAAGCTATGCAAGTTGCTGAAGAGCAAAATGCTCAGGAAGAACAACCAGAACGCATCCAGGTTACGGGATCACGTATCCGTAGCGACGCGTTCGCTAATGAAACTCCTATCGATATTATTTCTGCTGACGAAGCGACCGAGCAAGGCTTGGCCACTTTAGGTGACTTGTTGCGTACTAGTACAATTGCGGCGGGTTCAAGTCAGATTACTTCTGCTTTATCTGTTGGTTATGTAACCTCCGGTGGTGCTGGCGCAGAAACTATTTCAATGCGTGGCTTAGGTGCTAATCGTACGTTGGTTCTTCTAAACGGTCGCCGTGCAGGACCTGCCGGTACTCGTGGACAAGTTTCAGCGTTTGATATGAACGCGTTGCCAATTTCGGCAATTGAGCGTGTTGAAGTTCTTAAAGATGGTGCATCATCACTTTACGGTTCTGATGCTGTTGCGGGTGTTATCAACATCATCACTAAGAAAGGTGATGATAAGTCAGTTACGGTTGATCTTAGCCAACCATTTGAATCAGGTGGCGAACGTCAACGTATCAATGCGTCAATTGGCGAAAGCTTTGATAAAGGTTCTTTCCGCGTTGTTTTAGACTATAACGTTCAACAAGAACTAAAACGTGGTGATCGTGATTTCTACCGCTGTTCTGAACGTTACTTATTTAACCCTGATGGTGAGCGCGCTGATCCAATTGATCCTCGCACTGGAAATTATCACTGTAATGATACCCCTTATGGTTTGTGGCTATATCCGGCAGGAGCCTCTAATATTCCTGGTGGCGCTTATGCACAGTATGATTATTCAGGTTTCTTAGGTGAAAATGGTTATGAAAGCATCAACGATACTTGGTCTGGTGCGGGTGATCTTCGAGGACCGAATGATTTTTACTTCGTTGGATACGATAAAGAAACTGATGGTTTGTGGGATAAGCAACATCCTTTCACAGATAAAGAAAGCATGGTTCCTGAAACTAAAACAGCTTCGGTTTTCTTACAAGGGGATTATAGTTTAAGCGATACTTTGACTGCATACGGTGAACTTCTTCATAGCTCTCGTGAGACAGAAACTCAAGGTTATCGTCAATTCTGGACGGCCGATGTAGGTGTTCTTCCTGCCGCTAACATTGGTTGGGAAGGTGATGCGTTTATTTTCCCTGTCCACTTGACAGATCATTATGGCTCTGATGTTGAAGTTGATTACACACGTTTTGTAGCTGGCCTTGAAGGCAGTATTGGCTTCTGGGATTGGGACGTCTCTTACCAGAACAGCTATAACAGCGGTAAGTACGGCAATAAAGTTATCTTCCGTGACTCAATGGTAATGGCGCAAGTAAACGCTGCTAACGGAGTCTCCTGTAACGGCGAAGTGACTGCAATTTCAGGTAAAGAGTGTGTTGATGTTCCTTGGGGAGACGCACAGCTTGCTTATGGCAACCCTACGGATGAAGTTCGTAACTTCTTATTCGGTTATGAGCAAGGTGAGACGGTCTACAAGCAACAGACATTAGAAGGTTACATTACTGGTGACCTGTTTACTTTACCAGCAGGCCCTGTTGGGGCTGCATTTGGTGCCTCTTACCAGTATGATGAAATTGATGATCAGCCAGGTGTACATAGTGCAAATGGAAACTCTTGGGGCCTAAGTAGTGCAAGTCGTACAGCTGGTGACCAGAATTCACGCGCAATCTTTGGTGAAGTTCGGGTGCCTGTAGTTGCGGATGTTGCTTTTGCTCAGCGTGTTGATGTAACTGGTTCTGCTCGTTGGACTGATGTTTCTACGTACGGTAGCGATACAACCTTTAAGTTAGGCTTAAACTGGGAAATTAATGATGACTGGCGTTTACGTGCATCGCGCGGCACATCATTCCGTTCTCCAGCGCTATTCGAACTGTATTTAGCAGAGCAGTCTGGCTTCGGTGGTCAGATGGGTATTGATCCATGCTACAACTATGGAGCTCGCTATGATGAAGGTAACGTTTCAGAGCAGGTCTATCAGAACTGTCAGTCTGATGGAATCCCGCTTGATTACGATGGAACTGGAACGAGTTCTGCAACTATCATAACTTCAGGTGGCGAAGGTAATCTGGAAGCAGAGACCTCAGTTGCTGAAGGTCTTGGTTTAGTTTGGACTAGTCCTGAAGACACTTTTGCTGCGTCTGTCGATTATTACGACGTTCAAATTGACGGACAGATCGCATCTTTAAGTGGCGCGCAGATTGTGAGCAACTGCTATACTTCGGAAGACTTCCCGAACGACCCACTTTGTAACTTGTTCAGCCGTAATGATGGTACTAACGGTGACTACGGTATCGATGTGGTGAACAGCGGTTACGTTAACGTTGCTAGTCAAAGAACTCGAGGTGTTGACCTTAAATTGACTTACCAAGATCAGTTCGATTTTGGTAATATCCGAGTGAACTTGGAGCATACAAACCAAATTGAGCGTAGCTATCAATTATTTCCTGATAGCGAGCCGCTTCAATACATCGGTGAAATCGGTGATCCCAAGCACGTTGGTTTGTTAACAACAACCTTCTCTCGTGACGATTGGAGCTTGACTTGGACTGCACGTTATGTCGATAAAACTAACGATTATGAGTATTTCGATGATACCAACGAAACAACTTATCGTGGTGAAGATGTAACTTTCGTAGCTGAAACTCCAACGACTTTCTATCATACGTTATCAGGAAACATGACGTTTGCTGACTCGTTCGATGTGACTGTTGGTGTAGCAAACGTGTTCGATAAAGAGCCACCAATTGTTTCTCCGGCATATGTACGTGCTGTTGGTAATGCAACTTTATATTCGCAATACGACAACTTAGGTCGTCGCTTATTCGCGAGCATTACTTACAACTTCTAAGTCTTAACACTCGAACCTGGAACGTAGAGTGTTAAAAAGAGAAGCATCAAAGCCCTTCACGTGTGAGGGGCTTTTTTCTTTGGGTTTAGCTTTAAGAGTTTAGCTATGAAAAAAATACTATGCTTATTGCTTTGTCTAGCTCCCCTTCAGGCTATTTCAGGGACTCCTGAAAAAAGTGTTCTGGAGGACTATGCAAAGCATGCTCAATTTATGAATATCAAAATATCTCCACAGGGTAACTATTTAGCCGCAACATCTCGTACCCCGGAAGGTAATATTAACTTAACCGTATTAGACATTAATAATCAGGAAGTTTTGTCTGTTACTCAGGGGCGCGGAAAAGAGTCGGTTAGCGACTTTAACTGGGTCAGCGACGAACGTTTAGTGATGTCTATGGCACGAGAAGTCGGCTCTTACGAAACTCCTTTTGCCACGGGTGAAATTTTCGCTATGAATGCGGATGGCGGTAATCAAAAAATCTTGACAGGCTGGCGCTCCGATGGACTTAAGCAATTCGCACAGATTATTGATTTATTGCCTGAAGAATCCGACCAGGTGATGATTTACTCAACTTCAAATAATGCGAGCGAGCCTTATGTTGATATCTATCGCTTAAAGGTTGACAGCGGACGGGTAAAATCAGAAGGCCGGATACCGGTTCGCCGGTACAAAGGCACAAATGTTCGTGTTTATCTGGATGACAATGGTATCACCCGCCTTGCTACAGGCGAAGAGCCACATAACACCAACGAAAAAGTCATTATGACTCGTCCAGGCGCAAATAAAGAATGGAAGGAAGTTGCTCGTTTTGGCCAAAAAGAGGGTAATTTTCTCCCAATTGATATTTTGCCTGACGGTAAAACAGCTGTGGGTTTAAGTGATGTTGTGACGGATACGAATGCTCTTACAACAATGAATCTGGCGACAGGTGAAATTAGCGTAATGGCTGAACACCCCGAAACCGATCTTTCGCCAATAATGAGCATTCGCAATGGTCGCGCAAATGAGGTTATTGGAGCAGCTTATGAATACGATAATATAGACACTGTCTTTTTTACCGATATCGAGGATGAATACTTCGCGAAAGTTGTACAGAGTCTGACAAACGCATTTCCTAATGCGAGTGTGAATATAAACTCGGCAACTTTAGATAACTCTAAAATTGTTTTGTCTGTTTCATCAGCTAACCATCCGAGAGAGTTTTACTTATTTGATGCAGAAAAGCGGGCGTTGTCTTTGATCATTAAGTCAAAGCCATGGCTTGATAAAGAAGAGATACCGCAGACTGAGATCATCAGTTATAAAGCTCGCGACGGACTGACAATAAAAGCATTACTGACTCTGCCAAAGGGCCAAAAGGCAGAAGATTTACCTTTGATTTTGCTTCCTCATGGCGGCCCTCATGGACCTAGGGATTCTCTGACAGCACTTAATCCTGATGCTAAAGTACTTGCTGAGCATGGTTACGCGGTACTACAGCCAAACTTCCGAGGCTCAGGTGGTTATGGGCGTGAATTTCTCCAGTCGGGCTATAAAAACTGGGGGACGACCATGATTAACGACATGACAGACGGTGTCATGCACGTTGTAGAAGAGGGCATTGTCGATAAGGATCGGATGTGTGTGTACGGTGCTTCTTACGGTGGTTATGCTGCTTTGATGACCGTGATACGCGAACCCGATTTATACAAGTGCACTATTGGTTTTGTTGGCGTTTATGATCTGAATATGATGTTTAAAGAAGGTGACATACCTGAGACAGAATCTGGCCTAAACTACCTGGACATGGCTTTACCTAATACGGAAGAAGAGCGTAACGCTCAGTCTCCGGTTCATTTGGTTAATAAGTTAAAAGTACCTGTATTTATCATTCAGGGCGGTAAAGATGTTCGTGTTCCACCAAAGCAGGCGTACGCATTACGTGATGCTTTGGAAGAGCGTGATCACCCGTATGAGTGGATGTTTAAAGACAGCGAAGGGCATGGCTTTTATAAGCCGGAAAACAACATCGAGCGTTGGACTCGGATGTTGACCTTCCTTGATAAGCACATTGGCGAATAGTCACTGTAATAGCCAGAGCGGTATAGAGTGCCGCTCTGGATTATATCTAAACCTTAGCTAAAACTGGCCGATAACAAAGCATGAACTGAATTAACTAAGGTGAGTGTTATGGTTTATCGGCTTCTCGCTAGTATTGCGCTTAGCACGCTGTTTTTATTTTTTCCGAGCAGTGCTCAGGCCCATGTCTCAAACCCACACGAGACTATTGCAGATGATTTAGCGGCCCAGTTAGCGGACCAACTGGACGCCGACATTAAAGCCTACCCAATGTCTCAACTTGGTATTACTCGTTTGGTTTTAGCCGAAACACTCGAACAACCTGATCATGGCGACTCTCTCTATCAGTTAAGTCATCAGTTGAGCGAGGGGCTATATGCACATCTTGAAGAGCGCGACATACTGTTAGTTGAGTTCAGAGCACAAGACTATCTCAGCATAAGTGAAAGTGGGGCTCTGGCATTAAGTAGAGACGCCGAGGCACTAAATCAGAACCCGAGCTTAGACTGGATGCTGGTGGGAACACTCTCACGTAAAGACAGTGGTGCTATGGTTAACCTGCGTGTTATTGACCGCAGAAATCAGCAGGTTCTGGCGTCTGCCAACCGGTACGTGCCTAAGCATTTATATTGGCCTAACAAACAGTCTGAAATGGTCAGCGGCCGTTTGCAGCGCAACTAAGAGGTTTTGATAATGAAAGTATTTATAACGACATTACTCACCCTTGCTTTATCAACAGCCTGCACTGTTTTACCGGCTAAGCAGACAGTTGCGCATGATAATGCCGAAGAAAAGAACTCTGATGTTTATCAGCAGCCGGGCAGTGCCAGGTTTACCGCAGAGCTTGCGCAGCAATTAGTAGACAATGCGAGTGTTAAACTGGAAAAAGCACAGGTTGGTGTCACGCACTTAGTTGGCGTTACGAGTCAGTACGATGAAAGCTCAGCATTAAGTCAGGTATTGTCAGAACAGCTGATGCTGGAACTGCACCGCCGTAACTGGAATGTTATGGATTTTAAAACAACGGACTTTATACGAGTTACCAGTAACGGTGACTTTGCGCTAAGTCGGGATTATCTGGAACTGGACGAGATCATGCCAATTTCTCATGTTGTGGTGGGGACTTTATCCAGACATCGTGACGGCATAATGGTTAACACGCGTTTAGTCGACATTAACTCTAAAAAAGTTGCTAGCGTTGCCCAGGTGTTTTTACCTGAATCTGCTGTACGACAGTTAGATGAAAATGATGGTCAGCCGTTACTTAGAAAAGCGCCATAGAAGTCATTGGGCCTGTCGGTTATCCGCCAGGCCCATTCTGTTAAATTATCGCAGCTCAGGTTTTAGCTGAGATAAATATTCGCGGATACGCTCAGCGTTTTTACCAACATCACTGCGTCCAACACGAGACTTACTGCGAATATCTAACTCACTGCCGTCTGCTGTAGCACGAATCCGGATAACAACGTCATCCTTAAAGCCAAACCAGGTGGTAGTGGCAGTGGCCTCAATACGCCCTTCGGTTTCTGAGCTGTCGACTAACTCCCATCCCATTTTATCAACGGCTAATAAAGCGGCTGAAAAAAGTTCATCCGGGGACTCCAGCGACTCATAAGTTGTGAGTTCAGGGTAAGCTTTGCGTTGTTGTTTTGCGGTATCTTCGCCAGCGTATTCAACCGGGTTAGATGCGTCAGCACGCAATGGCGCAATAGCGACAAACTCCGGTGGGTTTTGTGTATCGGTTGTAATGTCGTGAATTGCGGGAACGTTCTGAGCTTTTAAGTACTGGCTGAAAGGCATATAGAACGCAAAGCCGCCGGCAATAATTGCCAGACCGCTAAGCCCTGCCACAAGCCCCTGTGGGCGTCTAATTAAGTACCAAATAATATTAAGAACAAAGGTTGCTGCACCAATATAGGCCGCCCAGCGGAGCATTAAAAAAGCCGTTCCAAGCTCGGCAGTGTCGCTTTTATATAAAGGCCCCGATATGGCAAGGAGCACCACAGACAGTAACCCGAAAACAATAAACAAACCGTGTAACGCTTTCATAGAGCAATCCCCTTAATAATGTTGACTGATATTACGTCACTATACCGGTTTTGGGTCAACGAGAATTTAACAGTTTTTAAACGTCAGCGATTATCTATACTGTTTAATATCCAGTTGTAGTCAACAAAGCGAATATTTAAGCTTTGTTGTTTCACTTTTTCCTTTTGTGCGGGGTCATCAGAAAGCGCACTGATGTATTCTAAAAGATAGTCCTGAAGACCGTTGAAGTCGTCTCGATACCAGTCAAAAATTTTAGACAAATAAATGCCTTTGTCATCAATACCATTTTTGTCACGATCATTTAAAAAGGTGAGCATTTGGTCGTCTAACTGGGTATTCAGGTTTTCAGCTGTAAAGGCTTCAGCACGAAGTTTGGGGCAACTGATAGCGGCGCAAACTAAGGCGGCATGTATTCGTGGTTCGTCAAAGTCGACTCGAATTTTTTCATGTTCAACCCAGTCCAGCGTGCGTTTTTCTCCTAGTAGCGTGAAAAAAGATTTTTCCCACGGTGTAGAGAATAATCCACCCAGGTCCCGAATGGACTCAGCTTCACCTGAACGAAACGCGTCAATACTGTCGATGATAAGTTTTAGAGTAAAGCCGTTGTATGCGTTGATTAAAAACGCAAGCTGCTGTTGGCTAGTCCAGCTTTGATACAGCGGCTTTCCTACGGCTGAGAGTGCATCCAGATAGGCGTTAAGCGGATCACTGTCTTGAGCTAATTGGTTGTAGTTAACCGCAGACTTTAAGTCGTTGTCGTAGACTACGACATGCTTGTCTAACACTTGAGTAAAGTTTTCATGCGAGTGGTCAAATGACTGCGCGAACGCAGCCATTTGAAACACAGCACCTGTAATAAATACGAGTATTCGCATTGGCGGCTACCTTAAAGACTGAGTTTGGTATCGTAGTCGCGCAGTATAAACAACGCAACACAGGCTGCCAGCATAGGCCATGCTGCAAAAAACAGAAGATTATTAAAGGCGTCTAAGTATTGTGGGAAAGAGGAAAAAGTCGATACCGCGTGTAAGATTAGAATGAGTCCGTAGGTAACTTTTTTCCATAGCCCGGCTAAAAATGCCAAACATAATACAATTTGAAGGCCACCCAGAATTGCAGCTAAAGTGGCTGATAATCCACTGATACCATAAAAACCTTCGAATACTGCGGCGGTATGTCCCGGGTTTACAAATTTATCTAACGCCCAGACAAACATTACAATGAAAATACCAACCCGCAGGGCAAGCAGCGCCCACGGGAGTTTTTGTTCGAGTGATTGGCTCATAGTTGCTTCCGTTGTTGGTTTTTGCACTCCACCTGGTAATAACAACAGGCTACGCAAACTTCTTAAAAGGTTCATCAATAGGCGTCTGTGCAATATGGTTGGTAAAGTTACTCATGGTTTTCTGAGCAATACCTAAGATCACTTCCAATGCCTGACGCTGTCCGTAACCGGCTTCATAAAAAGACTCAAGCTCACTTTCACTGGCGTTTCCCCGTTTCTTAAGCATTACCAGGGTAAACTGGCGTAACGCCTCTAGCTTATCGTCGTCTAAAGCCTTACCCGCTTTGATATTTTCTGTTATTGAATCATCGGCGCCCATGTTCTTGGCAATAGCGGTATGGGCAGGAACGCAGTAGTGGCATTCATTGAATACATTAATGGTTTGCCAGACAACGGTTAACTCGTTTTCGTCAAAGCTACTATTCACAAAAAGCTCGTGTACTTGCTGGTAGGCTTCGAGAATACCGGGCGCTTCAGCCATAACGGCATGCAAGTTTGGAATCATACCGAAAGCTTTCTCTGAGCCTTCTAGCAGCTTTTTACTTTCCTCCGGCGCTGACTCTTTGTCGTGTCGTTTGAAGTCACTCATACTTTACTCCTGACGTTTTGAGTTTTATTGAATAGGTGAGTATCAATATAGAATAAAAGCTCAAAAATAAAAGAAGGCAGATGTCAGCTTGAGTGTTTTAGTCATATAGACAGGTGTTTCTGTTGTGCCTTAAAAACGAGTCAGCTAAGGGTGATAGTTTTGACGATAATCCGCAGGAGAGAGACCTGCATACTTTTTGAAGAAACGGCTAAAAGCAGTTGCCGACTGATAACCAAGCTGCTCCGCAATTAAGTCCAGCGGTAGCTGCGAGCCATTGAGTAACATTCGCGCTCGTTGTAGTCGAAGTTGGTCGACGAGTTTTTTGGGCGTCAGGCCAGTTTTCTTAATGCATCGCTCTGCAAATGCACTGACCGACAAATAGGCGAGTTCTGCCAAGTGTTCTACTGACCAGTCTGCTCCGGGTTCGTCAATTATGGCAATAACCACCGAGCGCAACTGGCGATCATTGAGCGCCGCTAAAGGTCCATTGAGAGACTCGCCTTGATCAATAACTTGCCGCAGCAGGTTAAGAGCAAGAACGTCACTGAGTCGACTAATTACGGTATGGTATCCGGGGGCTTGTTGAGTTGTCTCAAATCTGATCATCTCGATAATATGTGACAACTGCTGGTACTGGTCTGCTTGCTTCAGAATGAGCCAGGGCGGCAATAGTTGAAATAACGTGTCATTTGCTCCCGGAGCCGATTTTACATCGTAGCAGACAACACCATATTGTTGATGGTCGGGCTGACAATACTGGGGAATATCTGATTCATTGATATCGGATGGGATCTGAGTCTCACTCAAAAAGTGTGAAACCCCTTTATTCACGAAAATGATATCGGATGCACTGAGCTTTACAGGGGCGACGGAAGAATCAGGAAAGCCAAACCAGCAATCTCCTTTTGTGACAACATGAAACGCAACTTTCTCCGGCCGTTTGACCATTAGAGTCCAGTCTCCACAAAGGCCTGACTCAAAGTGGAGTTCGGTACCCTGTGCTACTTGCTCTAGCAGTTCATTTAGGGCTTCCGTTGTTTGAGTTGTGTGTTCTGTTGTTTTTGTCATTCCGTTATCAATTCAATTAGTTAATACTGGCTATTATGCTTGATGTCAGTTGGGAGTAAAGATTTAGCAGCTTTGCTTTTACTTCCGGTGACTTAATTGAGAGAAAAACGATCTTATTGTTAATGAAAGGCGTAATCGACTGGCGCGGCTAATAAAAGTTTTTAGTGCTACTTGGCAAATACAGAGTGTTAATAAGGAAAACAAGAATGAAAAAGTGGTTGTGGCTCGGTTTATTACCTTTAACGGCGGTTGCACAAGAAAAGCCCATGGAAGTGATAGAGGTGATTGGTCGCGATGACTCAGGGGTGGTATTACCCTCTGAAGAGTCAACCGAAGGCTTATTTGGCTTAGCTGAAAGCTTGCAGGATATTCCGCGCGCCGCCACCGCAATTAGTGGCTCCTTAATGGAAGAAGCCGCAATTAACGACTTGCATGACATTGCTCGTTTTGCGCCAAATAGTTTTGCTGCGGCGGGGTTTGGTAACCCGTCATTACCCACACTTCGGAGCCAGCTTGGCGAGCTCTATGAAGCGGGTATGCGCCGTCAGGCCGGCAATAATGGCCTGGGAATTCCTATGTCATTTAACGCGATTGAAAGTATCGCTGTGGTGAAAGGCGCGCCGCCGGTCATGCTTGGCACTTCGCAGCGCGTTGGCGGTTTTGTGAATCTGCAGCCTAAAACGGCTCGTGTGACAGCTTCAGACTCGACATTAAAGGCGCAGTTTGGCGAGTGGAATCAGCACCGTTTGCAGCTTGACCACAACTGGGTTTTAGAAGACAACGAACAGGGTCTGCGCATTAGCGCTGAGTATGTGGATGAAGACAGTTTCTACGATTACCACCATCATCGCAGTGACGACATTTTGCTGGCGTATAAGTTTGCCCCGAACGATGATACACAGCTGGATGTTTCGCTCGAGTATTATGACGTAGAGTGGACAGATAATGCCGGTATCAACCGGCCAACGCAGAATCTCATCGACAATAACCTGTACATTACGGGGCAGGGCGTTCAGCCAAATGGTTCACAGGTTCCGGGTGCCGGTGCGGTTATTAGCCCCACCGGAGAAGTGGAAATTGACCGCAGCACCACGCTGACTGATCCTCTGGACACGAATACTGCTGAGACCACATTATTGCATGCCAAACTTCAGCACTGGCTGAACGACGATATGGTGCTGATTAACCGTACCTACTATCAGTACTTAACCCGAGAAGGCATTAATCAGAACAGTTTTGTCGAAATTATTGATGACGCGCATACCTTCGAAAACCGGACCGAACTTCACATTAATAAGAAGACAGTGGTGGGTGTGAATTTGCGTGTTAACGACGTGCTTGGTTACAGCCAGTTTACGACCGAGGCGGATAATCCTATCGACTTAACCGGGCCTGTCAGTAACCGCCGAATTCCTTTAACCAGTGAGCAGCAAGCTCGCTTAATTGAGCTACGCCCGGGGTTATTTGTATCACCAGGTAGTCAGTACGATATTGACGGTGATGGTGCAGGTGATTTCAATTTATCGGACACCACAGATTCAACCAGTTATCAATGGGGCGCTTTCGCTCAACACGAGTTGGATATTACCGACAAGTGGCGCATTACGGGTGGGGTAAGAGCCGATTATTATGATGTAGAAGCTGAAGACCCAATAGCTCCGCAGGGCGTTGAAGCTGCTAATGATACCTACAGCGACTGGTTGACGGCCGTTAGTTTATCAACACAGTACAACTGGACACCCGAACTTACGTTCTATGCTACAGCTTATGAAAGTGACTCGACGTCGAACTCAATGGCCGGAGGGACTGTGCTGAATGCGTCTGGCCAAATTGATGCGCAGAACTTTGCGACAGAAAATTCGCTTTATGAGTTGGGCGTGAAGTACGCTCCGAGTGATACGCGTTGGTACGCCGATGCCGTGGTTTTTGACCAAAAACGCAGTTTGCGGAATCGCGATGGGTCGAACAGCGGTATTCGCACCGAGGGTTTTGAAACCCAGTGGCACTTCTCTTCCGCTTCAGGAACGCACGAAGCAGGCTACTGGATAACTCTGGCCGCCAGCTACATTGATGCGCGTTGGGATGATTCCGCAGCCTCACAGGGAACAGGTCAGATAGCCGATGCGTTTGATGATTCACGGCCCGACATTATAGAAGGTACGGGTGCAGGCTCTCCGAACTTTACTTTATTCCCGGCTTCTAATCAGCAGCTTCAGGGGATTCCGGAAGTGCAGGCTTCGGCTGTTGCCGGCTGGCAGGTTACGCCTGAGTGGTCAGTAGGTGGTGACTTAAGCTATACCAAGCATTATCCGCTGGATTATCTGCAGACCGTATTTATACGTGATCAGCATACCTTAAACCTGAACGCGCGGTATCGGTTTACGCCGCAGTTAAGTGCCCGCATTGACGTGTTTAATGCAACCGATCAGGACAACTGGTCGCCGGTATTTGAGGGCGGTTACTTTGGTGCAACCCTTGCCTTTCCGTCGCAGCCAAGACACGCGCGGTTGAGTGTTGATTACAAGTTTTAAAGCTGGAAAATTAGATTTAATGACCTATAATTAGACCTGTTAAAAGTCTTTTTGGAGGTCATATGAGATCAGTTAGACCTATTTACGCACGGAACTCAACTAGCATTAGTGAGTTAAAAAAGAATCCAATGGCGGTTGTTGAAGAGTCTCATGGCGAGCCGGTGGCTGTACTGAATCGGAATCAGCCCGCATTTTATTGTATTCCGGCAGCAACCTATGAAGCGTTGATGGAAGAGCTGGAAGACAGGGATTTACTGGAGTTAGTTAAAAAACGCCAGCATGAAGATGAAGTTGAGGTGAACATCGATGATTTATAAGCTGACGTTTAAACGTTCAGCTTATAAAGAATGGAAAAAGTTGAACAAGGATGTTCAGGCGCAATTTAAAGCCAGACTCAAACAAAGGCTTGAATCACCTCATGTCCCAGCGTCTCGCTTAAAGGGAATGGATAACTGTTACAAAGTGAAATTGCGAAAACTAGGTTATAGATTAGTTTATCAAGTAAGAGATTTCGAGCTTGTGGTTACCGTTGTAGCTGTAGGCAAGCGTGATAAAAACAGAGTGTATATTAGCGCTCAGAAGCGATTGGATTAATCTTTATGTCACTGAAAAAGCTCTTGTTGCTGTTGGTTATTGTTGCACTATTTATTAGTGCGTTTGCGTTCGACCTGACGCAGTACTTATCGCTTGATGTTTTAAAAGAAAAGCAACAGCAGCTAAATCAGCTTTTCGTTGATTACCCCTTTACTGTCTTTGCTATTTATTTTGTTATTTATGTGGTGACAACGGCGTTATCACTGCCCGGCGCGACTATTCTGACGCTAGGTTCTGGGGCAATATTCGGGCTCGGTTGGGGCTTACTTCTGGCAAGTTTTGCTGCGTCTTTTGGTGCCTTTCTGGCTTTTTTAAGCGCCCGCTTTATTTTGCATGACTGGGTGCAGGAAAAATTCGGTGATCGCCTAACCGCTATTAATCGCGGAATGGAGCGAGACGGTGCATTCTATTTGCTGAGCCTACGCCTGGTTCCGCTGTTCCCGTTTTTCGTTATTAACCTGGTTATGGGTCTGACTAAAATCAAGGTGTGGACCTTTTACTGGGTCAGTCAGGTGGGCATGCTACTGGGTACCGCGGTATACGTTAATGCAGGAACCCAACTGGCCCAGATATCCAGTCTGGGGGATGTCGTTTCTGCGGACTTAATTGGTGCCTTTGTTTTACTGGGAATATTCCCGCTAATTGCTAAAGCTGTACTGGCCTTTTTGAAACGCCGTAAGGCCTTTAAAGGTTATAAAAAGCCCAAGTCTTTTGACAATAACCTGGTGGTTATAGGTGCCGGTTCAGCCGGGTTAGTCAGTGCTTACATAGCGTCAGCGGTAAAAGCAAAGGTAACGTTAATAGAAAAGCATAAAATGGGCGGAGACTGCCTCAATACCGGATGTGTGCCCTCCAAGGCTCTGTTACACGTAGCGGAGCTTGCTCACAATGCACGCAATGCCTCTCGCGTTGGGGTGAGTATTGGAAAGGTGTCGGTCGACTTTAAACAAGTGATGCAGCAGGTACAGTCGGTCATTAAGGACATTGAACCGCACGACTCGGTTGAGCGTTATACCAAGCTGGGTGTTAATGTTGAGCAGGGGGAGGCTCGTATTGTTTCGCCCTGGGAAGTTGACGTTACCAGTAATGGCGAGACAAAGCGTATCACCACCCGCAGTATTATTATTGCAACCGGAGCAAAGCCATTAGTACCCAGCTTTGAAGGCCTGGATAAAGTTGATTACTTAACCTCGGATACATTATGGGAGTTAGAAGAGCTGCCTAAACGCTTATTGGTATTGGGTGGCGGTCCCATTGGTTGTGAGTTGTCACAAGCGTTTCAGCGTTTAGGTTCGCAGGTCACTCAGGTGGAAATGGCTGATCGGCTTATGGGTCCGGAAGACGACGATACAGCCAGACTGCTGAGCGAGCGTTTAAATGCTGAAGGTATCGATATTAAATTGAACCATAAGGCGCTACGATTCGAGCAACACGATGGCGAATCGGTTCTAATTGCTGAGCATGATGGGCAAGAAACTCAGTTGCCGTTCGACAAAGTGATTATTGCACTGGGTCGGCAACCTAATATCTCCGGCTTTGGGTTAGAGGAACTGGGGATACAGACCAATAAAACGGTCAGTACCAATGAACTGCTTCAGACTAACTTTCCAAACATATACGCCTGTGGTGATGTTGCCGGGCCTTACCAGTTTACCCATGTGGCATCGCATCAGGCCTGGTATGCTTCAGTGAATGCGTTATTTGACCCCTTTAAGACATTCCGGGTCGATTATTCTGTTATCCCCTGGGTAACTTATACTTCGCCGCAGGTAGCCAATGTGGGCCTAACTGAGCAGCAGGCCGAGAAAACAGGTAAGGCGTACGAGGTGACTGAATACGATATTGGCGATTTGGACCGTGCTATTGCTGATGACAATGCTTTTGGTCGGGTGAAAGTTCTGACCAAACCCGGTAAAGATGAACTGTTGGGTGTGAATATTGTTGGGCCGCAGGCCGGAGAGCTGCTGGCGGAGTATGTGCTGGCAATGAAGCACGGCATTGGCCTGAATAAAATATTGGGTACCATACACAGTTATCCAACACTGGCAGAAGCCAATAAATACGTTGCCGGAGAGTGGAAGCGCGCCAACGCCCCGCAGAAGCTGCTAACATGGGTTGAGAAGTTTCATCGCTGGCGCCGGAGTTAACATGCGTTTTATAGCAGCCATCAGTTTATTGTTTGTGACACTTTTTGCCACCTCGCCGTTGAAAGCGAATGAGGTGAACTTTTATGCCTGGGGTGGCTCGTCGGAAGTAAACAGTTACTTACGTTGGGCTCAGAAAGAGCTAAAGGCTGAAGGCATTCAACTTCGCCACAATAAAGTGGCCGATGCCTCAGAGGTGGTTAAGCAATTAATTGATGGACGCTCCAATGCTGACATTATCTGGGTAAACGGCGAGAACTTTCACGCGTTGAAAAAAGCCGGAGCCTTACGTTCCATTGCCGATGAAATTAAAGCGTTAAATAACATCAGCCCTGAACTTAACTGGCAGAGCGATTTTGGTGAACCGGTTGATGGACTGGAAGTGCCCTGGGGTGTCGGGCAGTTTAATCTTATTAGCCGCCCTGGGCTTTTCAGCCAAAAAGCAGTGAGTGCAGAAGCATTACTGAACGCTGCGTGGGAAAATAAAGGTCGTATCAGCTACCCTAAGCCGCCGGACTTTCATGGCACCACCTTCTTAAAGTCACTGCTGTTGTCATTGCATCCGCAACAGCGTGAAGTTTTTCAGCAGCCAGTAAGCAAAGTTGATGCGAATGAATGGACTAAGCCTTTATGGCACTATTTAGACAAACTGCATCCACTATTGTGGCAGCAGGGTGAAAATTTTCCGTCGTCAGCCGGAGAACAAATTTCTTATCTGGCGAATGGGCAGTTGTTAATGGCGGTCAGTTTTAACCCTAATGATTATCAAACCTTAGTTAATCATGGGCGGTTGCCGGCAGGTGTTGAGCGCCACACGTTGTCAGATAAAGCCATAACCAATAACCATTATCTGGCCATTCCGGTCAGTTCGAATAATGCCGAGGCTGCAAAGGCGGTCATCGAGTTTTTGTTGTCTGAAAAGGCGCAGCAAAGAAAAGCCGATACCAACCGCTGGGGCGATCCTTCCGTTTTAAAACGCACACAAAAAGCTGATAAAAGCTCTGCGTTACTCGAACCTACCGATGACTTTCATGCCAGCTGGCAGAATTATCTGGAGCGGGAATGGTCCGCGCGTTATCAATAGCGGTCTGGTTACTGCTGATTATTCTGCCTGTCGGCAGCGGTGTGCTTTTCCTGTTGCTGACATCTCTTGATGGGAAAACCGGAGTCAGTTTAGCGGCATTCAGCGAACTACTATTGGGTTACGAGTCGATACTGTCGAGCTTTGTTCTTGCGGTTGTGGCGCCTTTTGTAGCTTGCTATCTGGCGCTTTGGATGGCACCAGGCATACTTCGTAAACAGCGCTTACAACAGTTGCTGTCCCCTTTACTGTCTATTCCGCACGTGGCATTTGCGGTCGGACTTATGCTGTTAATGAGCCCGTCGGGCTGGCTAGTGCGGCTGGTGGAAGCTGTCAGCGGGCTTTTCCCTGTGCCGCCGGCAGGTTGGCCATTACCAGAAAAGTCCTTAGTGACCGTGATAATTGTACTGGTCTTAAAAGAGCTGCCGTTTTTGTTGTTGATGATATCGGCTCAGTTAAAACAATTACCGGTTAAGTCCTGGCTTGTTCAGGCTCAGAGCTATGGCTATAGCGAACGCCAGGCCTGGTGGCGTATCGTGACGCCGGAATTATTGCGCCGGATGACACTTCCTATGGCAGCAGTGATCATTTACTCGTTGTCTGTGGTTGATATTCCGTTATTGGTTGGCAGTAACACGCCTGCCGTATTAGCTCAGCGAGTTTACGAGTGGACCTTTCAGTTTGCAGCCGATAGTCAGATAAAAGCAATGACAGGTGCCTGGGTTCTGTTAGCAATGGCTTTGCTTTTACTCTTAATGAATTCAAAGCACTCTGTTCTTTATCACCGTTTAGTACTGAGGAAAAGCGCGGGCACGCCAGAGCGATTTAATTCGGACAAGGCCAGCCGTTATGCGTGGGGCTTTTTAGGCTTTCTCTCGTTTGGGGTTATTACTGTTTTAGCGTTACAAAGCCTAGCCTCAAGCTGGTTTTATCCGGATTTATGGCCGGCTGCTTTAAGTCCTGAGCGCTGGCAAACGGAGTGGAGTTACCTGCTGGAACCAACGGTTCACAGTTTTTGGCTGGCGTTACTCAGCGCAACTACCGGAACTATAGCCGCAATGGTTTTACTGCAAAGGCAGAGACAAAAAGCGGTTAATTCATTTTACTGGCCGGTTCTTATTGCTTTGTTAATTCCGCAGGTGCCATTGGTATTAGGCTGGCAACGAGTGCTTGGCCAACAGTTAACTGAAGGTTGGCAGCTTTGGTGGGTGTTCTGGTCTCATGCCGTATATACTTTGCCTTATGCTTATTTAGTCTTACATGGCGCTTATACCAGCTTTAACGAACAATGGTTGATTCGGGCACAAAGCCTTGGTTACTCGGCACGGGCAGCCTGGTGGAGAGTTATGCTGCCAATGCTAAAACAACCGGTTGCCATTGCTTTTGCTGTTGCGTTCTCAGTCAGTATTGCTCAGTACTTGCCAACTCAATGGTTGGGGCAAGGAGTTACGCCTACTTTAACCACCGAAGCGGTGAGTGTGGCCAGTGGCGGAGACTGGCGTATAGGCAGCCTTTACGCACTGCTGCAGATGTTATTGCCTTTATTGGTCTTTATCGCTGTAGGGGGAATCAGGAAGGGAAGTTATGCTGAACATTCGTGATCTTAAAATTGAGCTGCTGAGAGACGATCAGGCAGAGCTTTTATTTCAGCTGGATGAATTAACCGTTGGAAAAGGTGAAGTCGTGACATTAATGGGCCCCAGTGGCGTCGGTAAGTCAACTTTATTACGCTGGGTTTTGGGAGAACCTCTGGTTAACTTTCGTATTCAGGGACAGTTAAGCTTAAATGGAGAGGACATCAGCGGTAAGTCTATTGCGCAGCGTAAGCTAGGCATGATGTTTCAAAAAGGTGGCTTATTTCCCCATTTGACGATTGAAGAGAACTGCCTGTTTGCTCAAAAACCGCGCTCTAATTTGCATCGCATTGAACAGAAAGAACGCGCCTTAACCATGCTGAAAGCCTTGGGTCTTGAAGATAAATGGGCCGTTTACCCCGACAGCTTAAGTGGAGGACAGTATGCCCGCGTTGCTTTACTGTGTTCATTGCTGGCAGAGCCGCAAGCTATGTTACTGGACGAGCCCTTTTCATCGTTAGACGCAGGCCTGCGTGAAGACGTCAGACAGTGGACTTTTGCACTATTACAGGAAAGGGAAATTCCAACTTTGCTGGTGACTCATGATACTGCCGATGCCTGCGGGCGAGTGATTGAGATGAGAGGAGAAAGCGTTAATGTTTGACCCTAAAATACTCCCTGTTACCCGCAAAGTTCTGGATATACCAGCGAGACTCTTAGTACGCGCCGGAATCAGTGCTGATCAGGTCACCGTTGCTGGCTTTTTCATTGGTTTACTGGCGGTTCCTTTACTGGCTTTCCAGTATTATGAACTGGCACTGGTTGCAATTTTAGTGAACCGGGTATCTGACGGTTTAGACGGGGCAGTGGCAAGGCGCACGCAGTTAACCGATGCCGGTGGCTATATTGATATCGTGCTGGATTTTATTTTTTACAGTGCGGTGGTGTTTGGTTTTTTACTGGCGGTGCCAGAACAAAACGCCATAGCCGCCGGGGTTTTGCTTGTTACCTTTATGGGAACCGGCGCGACTTTCTTAGCTTTTGCCAGTGTGGCCGGTAAACGTGGCATTGAAAACCCGGACTACCCAAATAAGTCGTTGCACTATATGGGCGGTTTAACCGAGGGCTTTGAAACTATTATGGCTTTTGTGGCGTTTTGTCTGTGGCCCCAACACTTTTCAGTGCTGGCTTACGTGTTTGCTGCCGCATGCTGGGTTACCGCAATAACGCGTATTTTTGTTGGTTACCGGACATTAAAGCAGCCCGTAGCGGCGGAGGAGCATCATGTCTGAAACTCTCTGGCGTCTAAGCGTTTTTATTGGTGTCTTACTGGTTATGGTTTTATGGGAGTTTCTCGCGCCAAAGCGAAAGCCGCGCTACAGCCGTAAACAGCGTTGGCCTGCTAATCTGGCTATTGTTGCGGTTGATACCGTACTGCTGCGAGTTATCGCACCTGTCGGTCTCACGGGTATTGCTTTGTGGGCATCAGAACAAGAGTGGGGGCTGTTTCATTATTTAAGCGGCACTGCCGGCAATGACCTCCCGTTTTGGTTTGTTGTTCTGGTCAGCCTTGTGGCGCTGGATATTGTTCTTTATTGGCAGCATCGGCTGTTTCACCGTATTCCTGTGTTATGGCGTATGCACCGGGTGCACCATGCCGATCCTGATTTTGATGTAACCACCGGTTTGCGTTTTCACCCCGCAGAAATTGTTCTCAGCTTTTTTATCAAGGCTTCTGCCATTCTTGTGCTGGGTGCACCGGCACTGGCTGTTATTGTATTCGAAATTATTCTCAACGCCTGTTCTTTGTTTAACCATGGCAATGTTGCGTTGCCGACGCCTCTGGAGCGCGCTGCGCGTAAAGTTCTGATCACCCAGGAGTTACATCGTATCCACCACAGTGTTGAAAAAGAAGAGACCAACAGCAACTACGGTTTTAGTGTCAGTTGGTGGGATCATCTGTTTGGTAGTTTTACTTCAAAGCCTAAGGCGGGTTCTGATCAAGTCGATATTGGTTTAAAAGAATATAGAGATGCGAGTATTACGACGAAACTTTGGGGACTGTTAAAAATCCCTTTTAGTAATCGATGAGCAGAGTAAGAAACAGTTTGCGTCCCCGGCAGGAGTCGAACCTGCGACCTGTCGCTTAGGAGGCGGCGGCTCTATCCAGCTGAGCTACGAGGACGTGCCCGCGATTATGCCAGAAGCTGTCGCGGGTTTCACCCTCAGTTAACCGGCACCACCCAGTCGTTCACCTGAATATTATGTAACATATTTCCTTTAGTCAGCTTAGCAATAGCCGTAGATTGCTGCACTTGGGAAACTTCCACCTCAAATTCACTCACCTGCCATTTCTGACGGTAACGGCCCTGATCATCGGTAAAGTGACTGGGCTGAACAACTTTAAGCTTATCGCCCGGGCTTACGCCGTGTTTTTCACCCAAATTAAACTGAAGCGTTTTTTCATCGACGGCAATAATTCTGGCTCGTACCGGTTTGCAAACTACCTGCTCTTTCACACCAGAGGCTAAATCGCGCAAGCCGCTATCTAGTGCGGCACCGAAGGGTTCGTTCCAGAACTGTGCTGTGGCAACATCAACATCGATGTTGCGATCAAAAGTCCAGGGCTGAGTGTCTTCGACCCGTGCACGGGTAACCAGTTGTCCGGTTGTCGCATCCAGCAGGTAAAGCGTTAAGGCGTAGTGGCGGTTTGGATCGCTGGACCAGAACCAGTTAGAGCTGGTGTCCATCATGGCTAAGTCGTCAAACATACCAAAGACAACAAACTGACTGTCGTTGGCTAAACCGAGGCTACGAGCCATGCGGCCCAGCTCTTCCAGGTTAAGGCCATTCAGTGCTTGCCCGAGTCCCGCATGTCGCTGCAAGGTATGAGAAATATGTAGTTGGCTGCCGACACCGCCAAGCTCACGCGCTAAACGCTCTGCGGCAACTTCTCCAATTTCCCAGATTTGTCCCCAGGTCCCATGGGCGCGATCGCGCAATTCAAACGGGACGATAGTAACGGAGTTTTTGTAACTGCTTCGAGTGCAATCGCCTTCGCGGTTCCAGATGTCAGCTCGCAGCAGGACAATAACGCGGTCATCACGAACTTCTTCGCGAACAATAGTGACTTGGTCCACGTTACCCTGACTGCTCCATTGGGTTTCAGTGTTTCGTAATACGCCGTCAACCACTTGTTGAATACTGGAGATATTTCCGCCAGAAGTGAGAAGCGCTTGTTGCAGCGCATTTTCTATAGCTTTTTGACGTGCTGCATCGGTATCGCCGTTTATAATGCGGGCGGTACCCTGGGCTTCTACCCAACGTGCTTCGCTCGGCATAGCGATAAAGAAAACAGAAGTGATCAGCAGCAGGGTTTTCCAGTTCATGGTGTTATGCATCCCAAGTGTCAGTTTTTAGTCGTTACTTTGCTATTGGAATTAGCTGCAAAAACCCTGCCATGTTGAAAGAGGAAATCAGAACCTAGTAATAAACAACGCGCTTCACTTTTTGCTGGCGGTTTGTACTCTGATACAGGCGATGTACTTTCTCAAAATCCAGACGTAGTTCAGTCGCGTAATAATCGCCAACCGTGTAGGTTTTTACCACTTCGGCACCACGAATAACACCGTCAACGGAAGCCTGAAAGCTGTCCTGGTTTAACGCCCAGTCTTCAACTGAACTACCACCGGCAATACGTTGACCATACACTTGTTCGGCCAGCTCGCGATAGGCCGCAAGTTTGGAGGCACGCATAGCGTTCAGATCTTTTAGCTGAGCGTTTTCGCCTTGCTGAGTTTCGATAGGAGCGTAACCAACCGCATTCAGAACCGGGAATTCATCCGGGGTCTGAGTTTCCCACTCAACGTGTTTTTGATCATACGCTAAGTTGTTGTAAGCACTACATCCGCTTAATAGCAGTGTAGATGCGAGTAACGCGAAAGAAAGTAGATGCTTAGCCATAACGACCTCTGATAGAACAAAGTACTTATGGTTGTAACGGCTGAATGGCAGAAATCTTTAGCGGATTTTGCCTTTACTATCGTAGGTGAGGCTGTCTTTTCGTGCAGACTGCAAAATGGTTTGCTTCAACTGGTCGATGCTATTCAATGTTGACTGCACCACTTGCTCGTTGACCTGGCTTTGGTGCTGAACGTTACTCAGGGTGCTTTTTATTGCAGCAACGGCTTCGGCCAAATTGGGATCATCTTTGAGCTGTTCTTTATCGGGGTGTTCGGCAAGCTGTTGGTCGAGTTGATTAACTCTGGCCAGGGCTTTTTCTTTTGCTTCTGTAATGGCATTTACATCAGCGTGTTGGCGGTCAACTATGGCGTTTAGCTCACGTTGCTGTAACAACGCAAGGGTATCTAGCGAGTCCGCCATTTCCTGAAGGAGCTCATTGACAGGCGCCAACACGGTCATTATTCGTTATTGCCGTTACTGAACAAGTCAGATTCAAATTGAGCCAGTTTATTCGCTAACTGCTCAACATTTATTTTGTATGAACCGCTTTCAATATCCGCTTTGATCTTGTCAACTTTGGCTTGATCAATTCCGCTGCTGTTCATGGCTTTTTCTTGTAAACCACCCAGTTGCTGCGCTTCACTTGTTAAAGAAACGGCTTCTCCGCCTTTTTGCGAAACCGATGCAGGCTTGCCCGGAGCATCGTTCTGCACTTGGCGATTACTGGATTTGCTGTCAATGTTGGCATTTTTCAGCCCGGCATTGTTAATATTAATTGGCATTGTGTTTAGCCTCGCTAGATAAAGTCTCTCGGTTACTTATCGACCGTACTCAAAAAAACTTAAGTAAATATTTTAACAATTTTATAAATTGACGGTCACTTCATTTAATCCTGTGACAACAGCCTGTACCGATTTGTTCGACCGTGCGTTTTCAACAACCACAGATTCACCTTTAAGGCCATCAGCCAATGCCCTTCCGGCAGCAGTAATTCGCAATGTTTTATCCTGAGCTACTATTGTAACGCTTTGGCCCTCACATACAAGACAGGTGTCGCTGGCGCTTATTGCTTGCCCTGCGCTAATGCGCTTTTTAATGCGAGCGCCCACTAAAGCCGTCATGTCGGTGAATACATTGGAGCGCACACGGTTAAGGTCAATTTCAGAATAAACTAAGTCACTCTCGCTTATCATTTGCCCCGGCGACATCGGAGAAGCAGCTGTAACGACATTTTTATAATGATATATACGGACAGGCACGTAAGTTCGCCAGTGAGCGGCTGCAGTGCACTCGATTTCAATTGTCGTGTAACTGTCTAAAGTCGCGTTATTGGCTAAATCGACTTTCGGCTGTTGTGGGCAGACTTTCGGCGTCATGCGAGGGTCAAGGTTATTCGCAACAACTTCCACGCGTCCGTTATCAGGGGCTGATACTCTTTGCTCTACGTAATTGTGAGCCAACTCCTGTAAAGCTTTGTAGTCAAAGCGCAGGTTCTGCTTTTTACTGGTTTCATCCGCGTTAGCCGAGTCTATACCGGTAAACACTGCAGCAAAAATAAAAAGCGAACTGATCAGTAGCGATTTACGTACTATCATAAAAATTCCTGATGTTATTCGTTAAGGTTCTCTGGTCGAGTGCCGAAAAAAACGGTATAACGTCAAAAGTTCGGCAGTTCGATGGTTTCAGTATGGTTGTTGTTGATGTAAGCAAGTACCGTGCCGAAGTAGAGGTTCCCTGCCATATAACAGGAGTGAATAATGGCCAGTATTCTTGATTCAGTGAATCAGCGCACACAAATGGTCGGACAAAACCGGCTGGAACTTTTAATGTTCAACCTCAATGGCAAGCAGCGGTTTGGCATTAACGTATTTAAAGTGCGCGAAGTTCTGCCTTGCCCAAAACTGACCGCTATGCCTCGGCGGAATCCTCTCATTCGTGGTGTTGCGCACATTCGCGGACAGGCTATTTCCATTATTGACTTAAGTATGGCGACTGGTGGACCTGAGTTAACCGGTATTGAAAATCGCTTTGTAATTATTGCGGAGTACAACCGAACCATTCAGGGCTTCCTGGTCGGTGGGGTTGACCGCATTATTAACATTAACTGGGAAGATGTCATGCCACCGCCGAAAGGCACTGGCCGGGGGGCATACTTAACAGCCGTTACTCAAATTGAGGATGAGCTGGTTGAGATTATCGATGTTGAGCGAATCCTCGCTGACATTATGCCAACCAATATGGACGTCAGCGACGATGTTGCCAACGCGCCAATCAACGTGGCTAAAGAAGATTTAACCATTTTAATTACTGATGACTCATCAGTTGCCCGTAATCAGATTAAACGAGCGCTGCAGTCTTTGGGTATTTCGTTAGAGGTTAAGAAGAACGGTAAAGAAGCTTTAGATTATTTAAAAGAGAAGTCCAAAGAGGTTGGGGGGCTGGTGCATCCTCATGTTCCGGTATTAGTTTCTGACGTTGAGATGCCTGTAATGGATGGGTATACCTTAACCGCAGAAATTAAGGCGGATCCAAATTTGCGTGATGTTCACGTTATTTTGCATACATCATTGAGTGGCGTCTTTAATCAGGCTATGGTGAAGAAAGTTGGAGCCGATGATTTTATTGCAAAATTTCATCCGGATGAACTAGCGACCGCTGTTCAAAAATGGCTTAATACGGTTGTAGACTGACGTTTTACGTCAGGTGAGATATCGGACCTGGCGTGAACGTCAGGCTACGAAACAAAAACCGAAATGGAAGTAGTTTATATAACGTGTTGAATCGCGAATTAAGTTTATCGGAATATCAGGAATTTCGTCAGTTTCTGGAGCATCAGTGCGGAATTGTACTGGGTGAGAGCAAACTCTACCTGGTGAAGAGTCGTTTAGGCCCTTTGATGGGGCGTTTTAATGTCGACTCTTTAGCTGAGCTGGTAAAACGTTCAATGAAAATTAGTGAACGCGCTTTACGTGCTGCGGTAATTGACGCAATGACCACCAACGAGACTTTGTGGTTCCGTGACACTTATCCGTTCGAAATTCTGAGTAACCGAATCTTCCCCGAATATAAAAATCATTCCGGACCTTTAAAAATATGGTCGGCTGCCTGTTCATCAGGACAAGAGCCGTATTCTATTGCGATGACGTATTTAGAGTATAAGGCGAAGAGTCCCGGCGCATTGCGTGCCGGAATAAAGGTAACGGCTACGGATATTTCGAATAAGGTTCTGGAGCAGTGTGGTATTGGTGAATATGACAGCCTTGCTTTGGCCCGCGGCTTGTCAGCAGAGCGACGTAAAAAGTTTTTCACCGACGCCGCAAGTAAGCCTGGTTCTATGAAAATAAAAGATGAACTTAAGCAATTCATTCACTTTCGCCATCTGAACTTATTGGACAGCTATTCTTTGTTGGGTAAATTTGACGTAATTTTTTGCCGCAATGTCCTTATTTACTTTGCCCCGGAAGTAAAGCGGAAAATTATTGCCCAATTCCGGCAATCACTAAACCCCGGTGGCTATCTTTTCCTGGGTGCCTCAGAGTCTATTTCCGGACTCACCGACGATTTTGAAATGATCCGCTGCCAGCCCGGCATTATTTACAGAAGAAAATAACCTTCCGCAGAGAGTACCTGTTAGAAACCTCTCGTAATTAAACTGGCACGCTTCCTGCATTGTCTTCACCATCGAACACTGTGGAGACAAAAATATGGCACTTTCCATGGATAAACTGATGGGAATACAGCAACACACGCTGGGTATACGTACTCAGCGAGCGGAGCTTATTGCCAATAATATCGCCAATGCCGACACCCCGGGCTACAAAGCGAAAGGTCTGGACTTCCAGCAAGCGTTGCAACAAGCGCAGCGTGGTATGGAAAACCATAAAATGGCACGCACCCACGAAAAACACTTCAGCGTTGAGATAAAACCTCAGGGTACAGAAAAGTTCCGAGTTCCATCACAGCCGGATACCGGTGACGGTAATACCGTTGATGTGCAGTTGGAACAAAACTTGTATGCACAAAATGCACTGGAATATGAAATGACCATGAACTTTCTCGACGGCCGTATTAGTGGCGTGAAGAAAGCCTTGGGCGGACAAGGGAGATAATAAGTCATGAGTCTGTTTAATATTTTTAATGTGACCGGTTCTGCCATGAGTGCGCAGTCAGTAAGACTGAACACAACGGCAAGTAACCTGGCCAATGCCAACTCGGTAAGTAGCAGTATTGATGAAACCTACCGAGCGAGAAACCCGGTTTTCGCAACGGCTTTAGCGGATGCCAGAGGGGATTATAAAGGTAACAGTCTGACTAATCAGACTCAGGCAGGACAGGCCGCCGGCGTTAAGGTTTTGGGAATCGTTGAAAGCCAGGACCCACTACAAATTGAATATGCTCCAAATCATCCTATGGCTGACGAGAGTGGCTACATCTATCGGCCTAACGTTAACACTATGGAAGAGATGGCAAATATGATTTCGGCTTCGCGTTCCTACCAGACAAATGTGCAGGTAGCGGACACTGCCAAAACAATGACACAGCGTTTATTGCGTCTGGGTCAAGGGTAAGCAGGAGATAACAAATGGAAGGCGTAAGCAATAATTCCTACATCGATGGCATGAAGTGGAAGAAGGATGAAGGTGCCGAGTATGCTGATCCGGATGAACAGCAAAAACTCGAGCAGGAAGACTTCTTCAAGCTGTTGACGGAGCAGCTGAATATGCAGGATCCGTCCAAGCCGGTCGAGAACGATCAAATGATTGCGCAAATGACCAGCTTCACCATGGCGGAAGGTATCACCGGGCTGTCAGAACGTTTTGACCAGTTTGCAGAAGATATGACGTCAAACCAGGCGTTGCAGGCGTCGACAATGGTTGGACGTAAAGTGTTAGTGCCAACTGACCAGGCTAACCTGGAAGAGGGAGCTGGCGTCTCGGGCATGATAGCGACGCCACAAACGGCGCAGAATGTGAAGATTAACATCAAAGACTCTAGTGGCGCTGTGGTGAAAACCCTGAACTTGGGTGACATGCCGGAAGGCACCAAAGAGTTTGAATGGGATGGAACCACGACAACGGGCGAACAAGCGCCGGCCGGTAATTATACATTCTCAGTGAATGCGACCGTTGGCGGACAAACCGAAGAGCTTCCATTACAAATGCATGCGCGTGTTCAGAGCGTCAGTACTGGCGGTGAACGTGGCGTTGTTCTGAATCTTAAAGGATTAGGCGGCATCAAGCTTTCCGATGTCTCTGAAATTAGTTAACAGGTGAGGTGACCTATGTCATTTAAAATTGCACTCAGCGGTATCAACGCATCTCAGAAAGATCTAGATGTAACCGCTAATAATATTTCAAACGTAAAAACGTCGGGCTTTAAACAGTCACGCGCAGAATTTGCGGACGTTTATGCCACCAGTATTTTTAATGCCGGTAACACAAAAGTCGGTGATGGTGTGTTGACGTCTTCAGTGGCGCAGCAATTCAGTCAGGGAACGCTAGACTTCACTGAAAACTCGCTGGATATGGCGATTTCAGGCAACGGCTTCTTTGCCACTACAGACGGTTTAGGCTCTCGCGATATGACTTACACGCGCTCAGGAGCGTTCAAACTGAACGACGATAAGTTTATTGTGGATAACCAGGGTAACTATTTGCAAGGGTATCAGGTTGACCGTAATAGCGGCACTAACTCCTCAGTTGCTTTGGCAACCACTCAGCCAATTCGTATTCCGGATGTCGCCGGTGCGCCGCAAAGCACTGATAATGTATTTACCGCATTTAACGTGGACGCGCGTCGTTCGCCAATTGATGGCGCAGCGAATCCGTTTGATCCGGAAACACCAAGTACTTACCACAGTTCTACATCGGCTACCGTTTATGATTCATTAGGTGAATCGCATACGTTGTCTACTTATTATGTGAAGCGCGATAATAACCAGTGGGATGTCTACGCGACTTTTGATGGTGACGAAATTGACATGACTCCTACAGGCACAGCAACAGCCTCGCCGGATGCGTCGGTCAATGGTTATGCCGGTTTACGAGTAGAGTTTTTAGGCAGTGGTGATCCGGATGTCGCGGCAGGCCAGAATACTTTTGACCCAGGCTCAATCGACTTGTCAGGCAACAACGTTGATGGCGACCCGTACCTGAATAATGGTGCTGATGCGCAAACTATCCAGTTTAACTTTCAGGATTTAACAGGAACCACAACGCCGACTCAGTTTGCGTCAGATTTTGAAGTAACTTCTTTGGATCAGGACGGTAGCACCGTAGGCCGTCTGACTAACGTTGATATCGACAAGTCAGGTCTTATTGCGGCAACCTACTCAAATGGTGATGTTCAATACTTAGGCCAGGTTGCTATTGTTCGCTTTGCCAATGAGCAGGGCTTAACGCAAATTGGCGGTACCAAGTGGCGTGAAAGTATTGACTCGGGTGAGCCGCTGTCAGGCGAAGCCAATACCGGAACTTTTGGTGGTATAGAAGCGTCAGCGCTTGAAAACTCAAACGTGAACCTGACGAAAGAGCTGGTGGATTTGATTACCGCACAGCGTAACTTCCAGGCCAACTCACGTTCGTTGGAAGTGAACAACACCATTAACCAGACAATTTTGCAGATTCGATAATTGAATTAGCAATAAAATATAAAACAAAAGACGCCTTCGGGCGTCTTTTTTTGTTTCTGGCATGAAATCTGCATTATCAAACGCATATGACAAAATTTTGGCTGGAGGTCAGCTATGGACAAGATGCTATGGGTAGCGATGAGCGGCGCAAAGGAGAATATGAACTCCGTTGCCGTACGCGCCAATAACTTAGCTAACGCCAATACCACGGCGTTTAAAGCCGACTTACAACAGGCAAGGGCAATGCAGGCCTTTGGTGAAGGTTTGCCGACTCGTGTGTTTTCTATGACAGAAAGCCCGGGGCAAAACTTTGCCAGTGGGGCAATACAGGCGACCGGACGTAACATGGATGTTGCGATTAAAGACCAGGGCTGGATTGCGGTCGACGACGGTAACGGCAATGAGCGTTATACCCGAAATGGCAGTCTGGAAGTTGGCACCGATGGCATGTTGAAAAACTCCAATGGGCAAACGGTGTTAGGCGACAACGGCCCCATTTTTGTGCCCATGCCAATTGATAATCTGGTTATCGGTTCCAATGGCAATGTATCCATACGCCCTATGGGCGCTCCGGCGGATGCTATGGAGGTGGTTGACCGGATTAAGCTGGTGAACCCACCAAACGGCAACATAGAAAAAGGTAATGATGGTCTGTTTAAGCTAAAAGACGGGCAACAAGCTTTTGCTGATGCCAACGTGAAACTGGAAATTGGCGCTCTTGAAGGGAGCAATGTCAATAGTGTCGAAGAAATGACACATATGATTGCACTGCAGCGCCAGTATGAAATGAACGTCAAATTAATGAAGACGGCCGATGAGAACGCACAGCGCTCTGAATCGCTGATGAGAATGAGCTAATCGTAGCCCGAGGAGAAACACTATGAACCCAGCATTATGGATAAGTAAAACCGGACTGGATGCGCAGCAACGCGATATTTCAGTCATTTCCAACAACCTGGCAAACTCCAGCACGATTGGCTTTAAGAAAAGCCGGGCGGTGTTCGAAGATTTGCTGTACCAAAACATTAATCAGCCAGGCGGTCAGTCCGCACAGGACACTGAGCTACCTAATGGTTTGATGCTTGGCGCCGGTACCAAAGTGGTTGCGACGCAAAAGGCGCATACCCAGGGTAATGTTCAGACAACGGACAACTCACTGGATGTGATGATTGACGGTAAAGGTTTCTTTCAGGTGTTGATGCCGGATGGAAACATTTCTTACACCCGTAACGGTCAGTTTTCACTGAACGAAGAAGGTGAAATGGTGACTTCGGGTAACGGCTACACCATAGAGCCGGCTATTCAAATACCAGAAGACGCAATGTCGGTCAGCATTTCACAAGAAGGTGAAGTAACGGTCACTCAACCCGGCAACCCGGACAACGTTGTTGTCGGGCAGCTGAACCTGGTTAACTTTATTAACCCGGCTGGCTTACAACCTATGGGCCAGAACTTATATAAAGAGACGGCCGTAAGTGGTGCACCTTTAGAAGCCGTTCCCGGTGTTGATGGAATGGGGAATACCATTCAGGGCGCGCTGGAAACTTCAAATGTGAATGTAACTGAAGAACTGGTGAACTTGATTGAAAGCCAACGGGGTTACGAGATGAACTCAAAAGTGATTTCGTCTGTGGATCAGATGCTGAGCTACGTGAACCAGCAGCTTTAATTGAATAAATAGCGGGTGAGTCTATGCGTTTTTTACTTTTTTCTTTAGCAGCGTTAGTCATGGCGGGGTGTGCGCAAACGCCACATAAACCGATGCCAAATGACCCATATTACGCACCCGTATTACCGGAAGAGCGTGCCCAGCCCGTTGTACCAACAGGCTCTCTATTTCAGGACGCTTACGCAGACAACCTGTATTCCGATATTAAAGCGCGGCGGTTAGGCGACATTATTACTGTGACGCTACAGGAACAGACAACGGCCAGCAAAACGGCAACCACTGAAACTTCAAAAGAGAGTTCGGCAGAACTCGGCGCACCAACGATGTTTGGGCGTGATATTACCGTTGGCGGTAACCCTTTATCGGCAGGCGTAAATGGCACCAGAAACTTCAGCGGTGACGGAAGCTCTGATCAGAGTAATCAGCTTAACGGTGAGATTACCGTTACGGTTATCAAAGTACTGCCAAACGGTAATTTAATTGTTCGGGGTGAAAAGTGGATGCGAATTAATACCGGCGACGAGTACATTCGTTTAACCGGTATGATCCGGCCTCAGGATATTACTGCAGCTAACCAGATCCCATCCACTCGCGTGGCGAACGCGCGCATAGAGTACTCGGGTACAGGCAGTCTGGCGCAAGTTCAGGAGCAGGGTTGGTTAACTCGCTTCTTCAACAGCCCAGTATGGCCATTCTAAGGAGTAAGGCATGAGAACGGTTAAATTCATTGCACTTTTGGTCAGCCTGATGTCAATGCTGGTTGCTCCGGTACAGGCTTCACGCATAAAAGATATTGCGTCGGTTCAGGGCATTCGTGACAACCAACTTATTGGTTATGGTCTGGTAGTCGGTTTACCGGGAACGGGTGAACAGACGCCGTTTACCGATCAGACATTCCGCACCATGCTGGGTAATTTCGGCATTAATATTCCCGCTAATGAACGACCCAAAATTGATAATGTGGCGGCCGTTGCTGTGCATTCCAACTTACCGGCTTTTGCTAAACCCGGTCAAAAGATTGATGTGACGGTTTCTTCTGTAGGTAGCGCAGACAGTTTGACCGGCGGTACTTTGTTACAAACCTTTTTGAAAGGTGCCAATGGTGAAGTTTATGCGGTTGCGCAGGGCAGCCTAATTGTGGGCGGCTTAGGCGCCGAAGGTAATGATGGTTCCCGTATTGTTATTAACACGCCGACGGTCGGTCGAATTCCGAATGGTGGCGTCGTTGAGCGTGAGGTTCTGTCCGGTTTTGGTTCTTCCGATTACTTTACCTTTAACCTGCACCAGTCAGACTTTACGACAGCCAAGCGTATGGCAGAAACCATCAACGGCTTAGTTGGCGAAGGCACGGCTCAGGCAGTAGACGCAACTTCTGTTCGGGTAAGAGCGCCTCGAGATATGAATCAGCGGGTTAGCTACATGTCGACACTGGAAAACCTGGAAGTACAACAAGCCTCGGCGGCCGCGAAAATTATTGTGAACTCGCGTACAGGGACTATTGTGGTTGGTCAGAATGTTGAACTGCGCCCTGCAGCCGTTGCACACGGCAACATGCAGGTGACCATTGCCGAGAACGTGAATGTGGATCAGCCAAACCCCTTTGGTCAGGGAGAGACTGTTGTTACACCCCAGTCGATAATTGACGTCAATCAGGATGATGCCCGTATGTTTGTTTTCGAGCCCGGAACCACCCTGAATGATTTGGTTCGCGCAGTGAATCAAATTGGGGCTGCTCCCAGCGACATGATTGCTGTCCTGGAAGCATTGAAACAAGCCGGTGCGTTATCTGGCGAGCTTATTGTAATCTAGCGGCGGTTTAAACTATGACGGTTTCAGACTCTCATCTAAAGCAAGCGCAGCACGCCATGGATACCCACAGCCTGGATGGGCTGCGGAAGCGTGCGTTCAAGCCCGATGACAAAGAAGCCTTGATGGAAGCCGCGCAGCAGTTTGAAGCCATATTTCTGAATATGGTGATGGGCAGTATGCGGAAGGCCAACGCCGTGTTTGAGAAAGACAACTTACTTGATAACCGTTACACCAATATGTACCGCGATATGTATGACCAGCAGCTTACTTCAGAACTGTCTAGCCAGGGCACACTGGGCTTGGCTGAGTTGATGGTAAAGCAGTTAGGCGGTGACGACAGTTATGTTCCGGCGTCAATGAATCGCAATGGCGCGAACCTTGACGACCCACGCATGAAGAACCGCGCAGACATGAGCAATGCCTCGCAGAAAGTCAGTGACCAGGGCGGTATTGATGCCGGTCTGTATTACGGGAATCAGCGAGTGAATACCGCCAAGCTGAGCGATGGCGATGCGACTTTTAATTCCCCGCAAAGCTTTATTGCTGCGCTAAAACCTCATGCCGAGAAAATAGCCAAAGAAGCCGGTTTAAATCCGGATGTTCTGATGGCGCAGGCGGCACTGGAAACTGGCTGGGGCAAGCGGTTGGTACCAGGGCGTCACGGCGGTTCCAGTAACAACCTGTTCAACATTAAAGCGGATACACGCTGGGAAGGCGATAAGTCTCATGTCAGCACCCTGGAGTTTGACGGTGAGGTGGCTCGCAAAGAACGCGCTGCGTTTCGATCCTACGCTAACGTGGAACAGAGCTTGCAAGACTACGTAAACTTTATAAAAGAGCATCCGCGTTACCAACAGGCACTGAAAGTCGCTGATGACCCGAAACAGTATACGCAAGCACTGCAGGACGCCGGTTACGCGACCGACCCGCAGTACGCACAAAAGATTCAGTCGGTGTTAAACAATCCGGCTTTTGCAGATAACGAGATTTAGCAATGCAGTAGGCGGCAAAAAATTGCCGTGTTGGCTAAATAATATTCGCTCGGTGCCGATAACGGTCACAGAGTAACTGGAGAATCATCGATGAGTTTTGACTTATTACAACTCGGTAAAAACGGGATACTGGCACACCAGCGTAGCCTGCAGACGACCGGTCAAAACATTAACAATGCAAATACGCCAAGCTACGTGCGAGAGCGTACAGAATACCTTGAGTCTTCTTACGGCGGGCTTGAGCGTGTTCGTGTGCAGAGAATGATTGATGAGTTCGCCAACCGACAACTACGTACCGACATTTCCAAAGTTAGCTATTATGAAGCTAACCTTCAGCAGGCAGAACAGCTCGATACTTTGCTAGGTGACAGTACAACTAACGTGTCATCCAGTATTGAAAATTTCTTCAATACGCTGCAAGACGCTAATAATGATCCAGGGTCAGTAACGGCTCGTCAGCTTATTTTGGCCGATGCCGATGCAATGGTGACTAAGTTCAATGACTTTTCCGGTTATCTGAATGACCAAAAAGATATCATTAATGACCGCCTCAAGTTGTCTACGGATCGCATTAATTCTATCGCTGAGAATATTGGTAGCCTGAACGAACGGATTTTTGCTTCACAGGGCGGCAGTAATGCCAATGGTGATACCAACGCGCTGATGAACCAGCGAGACGAAGAGCTGCGTAAGCTGGCCGAGCTGGTTCAGTTCAGTGTCATCGAACGTGACAATGGCGGTTTAAGTGTGCACCTGAAAAATGGGCAACCTTTAGTCCTGGAAGATGGGCGATTTAATTCAGTAGCGGTTAAGAATAATCCTAACACTGAGCGTCTGGAGTTTATGCTTCAGAAAGAACATGGTGGTGGCAGTAAAAGCGAATTCTTAGTGCCGGTTGATGAAGTTGGTGGTCAGGTAGGCGGTTACCTCGAGTACCGAGATGAAACTTTAATGCCAACTCAGAGACGTTTAGGCCAGTTGGCTGTGCGTATTGCTGATAGCCTTAATACTCAGAACCAAAAAGGTATGGACCTTGATAATCAATTGGGACGTAAGCTCTTTGACTTGTCTTTGACTGAAGCCTCCGGTCTGGCATACGACGAAAATACCGGCAATGCTGAAGTAACTGCGCTGGTGTTAGAAGGTAACAGTGAATCCTTTCCTTCTGAAAACCTGCAGGTGACAATGACCAGCGCAACAGATTACGAAGTTGTGGCTGTGGACGCTCAGGGCAAACCTCTGGACGGTGCTGATGTTGTTACCGGTACTTTAACCGCCGGTAGTGCTGACATTGTTGAGTATGGTATTTCTTTAAATGTTGCGAATACAGCAAACGCCGGAGATAAATTTTTAGTAAAACCAGCAGAGAGTGCGGCTTCTGAAATCAGTTTAGCGGTTCGCCGGCCCGAGGATATTGCGCTTGCGAGTCCTGTTCGTGTGAAAGACGGCATGGATAACCAAGGCGCTGCCAGTATTGAACTGAGTGCTATTAACACCCCCGACGACTACTACGATACAGCCAATAATACATTGCTGGACAGTGCTCCGGCGCGCATAGAAATAACGGGCAAGACAGGTAACGCGTATGACCTGGAAGTTTTTGCTAAAGATGGCACCAGTTTAGGTACGGTTACAGGAACAACCGATCTAGACGGAGTTCTAGCGCAAGCAGGCTTAGCTGACCCGGATTACGATGTAGATATAAACGGAGAACCTGCTGTAGGGGATTCTTATGAAATGGAATACAACCTCAACGGCTTTGATGACAACAGTAATGGCCAGGAACTGTCTGATCTGCAACGCCAACAACTTGTACGCCGTGACGGTGCGGAAGACTTTGAACCGACTATGACCTTTAATGAAAGTTATGGTCGTTTGGTGTCGGATGTTGGTAGTAAGGTGAGCCAGAATCGCGTATTGCGTGAATCAGCTGAAGCAATTAAGGGCCAAACCGAAGCTTTGTATGAGTCACAGTCAGGTGTGAACCTGGAAGAAGAAGCGGCTAATTTGATTCAGTATCAGCAGGCTTATACTGCGTCCGCGCGTATTATTACTACATCGCAGACCATTTTCGATACGCTGCTGCGTTCGTTAGGTTAAAGAGGTGAGATAAGATGAGATTAAGTACCAGTTTATTTTATCAGCGAGCCCAGGACAGCCTGACAACGTCTCAGTCTCGACTGGACAAGGTGCAACTGCAGTTGACGAAACAAACCCGTATTCTGAGCCCGGCGGATGACCCGATCGGTAATTCACAGGTGTTGGCTCTGGATGAAAAGCTCGCGCAAAATGCGCAGTTTGACCGTAACTCAGTAACGCTGGAGAATAATCTGCGCCGTGAAGAGAGCGTACTGTCTAATATGGTTGACTATGTGCAGCGCGCTCGTACCTTAGCTGTTCAGGCAGGGAACGGCAGTTTGTCAGCTGAAAACCGGGAGGCTGTTGCGCTTGAACTGCGAAATATTGAACAGGCCTTGTTTGACTTCACTAATGCTCAGGACGAAGCCGGTGAATACATTTTTGCTGGCTATCAAAACCGTATTCAACCAATGGAATACGATAACGCATCCGAGTCTTACTCTTACCGCAGCGATGATGGGCAACGAAAAATTCAGTTATCACCCAGCCTGTATCTTCCGGCAGGTGACCCGGGCAGTAAAGTGTTCAACGGGTTATCCAAGCGTGTCGATATAGACTTCACTGCAGGAGATAACCTGGTTAAGAGTTTAAAAGCTGCTGATAGAGAAGCGCTTGCCAATTATTGGGATGCCGGGGATCCTGACACTCAATCTGCAAGCATTCAGTTTGGTGCCGGAACATACGATGTTCTTGATGGTGGCGGCAACGTAGTACAGGCGGCTGTACCTTATAATCCAGGCGATACCATTACCTACAATGGTGTTGAAATTGAAACAACCAATGATGTTGCTAACGGTGACGTTATTGATTTTGACATTGGTGAACCGGTGTCTAGAAACTTGGTGACTCAGGTAGCTGATTTGGCAAATGCGCTGGAAAACTCCGGTCCTGAAGATAAAGGTTTTTTCCGTGAGGAAATTGCCTCTTCTTTAGATTCTTTCGATGATGCAATTTCAAGTCTTACGGATACTCAGGCAAAAGTCGGCGCTCGTTTAAATGTTCTGGAGAGCTCCAAGCTAAGTAATGCAGATATTGAGATTATTAATAAGAAAGCACGCTCAGATATTGCAGACGTTGATTATTCGACAGCAGTGACTGACCTCATTAAAAACGAAACAATTTACTCAGCCGCCCAACAGGTATTTTCCCGGGTGAGTCGTTTAAGTTTGTTTGACTATATCTAACCCCCCCTGCGACCTGACGTTAACGTCAGGTCGCTGATTTCAGCTGACATAATTGTCAGGCTAAAAAAATCTAAAAATTTTTCAAAAAAAGATTAAAGCTCCCCAAACTCCTGCCGATACCCTTTGTGAGAGGAAATTTTAACCAGGCGAAACACGAAGCCGAACACTTCCTCCAGCTTGGCAACAACGATTGAATCCAAGCTTAGGCCAGAAACTGAGGAGCATTATTATGCCTTTATATGTAAATACTAACGTCAGCTCATTGAACGCACAGCGTCAGCTGATCAGCTCAGGTAACTCGCTTGACCAGGCATTCGAACGTTTGTCGTCAGGCTTCCGTATCAACAGCGCAGCAGATGATGCTGCAGGTCTGCAAATCTCAAACCGCTTAGGTTCACAGATTGACGGCCTTAACCAAGGTAACCGTAACGCTAACGACGGTATCTCTTTGGCGCAAACAGCTGAAGGTGCATTGGACGAAATTACCAATACTTTCCAGCGCGTTCGTACTTTGGCGCAGCAAGCTTCTAACGGTTCTAACACTGACGAAGACCGTGTTGCAATCCAGGAAGAAATTGATGCCCTGATGACCGAAGTTAACCGTATTGCAAGTGACACCACGTTCGGTGGCCAGAACTTGCTTGACGGTACTTATGAAGCGAACTTCCAGGTTGGCGCTGATGCTAACCAGACTATCGGCATCACCATGACTCAGGTTGGTGGTACTGCTGCAGGTAACGATATTTCTGCAAATGGCGGCTTTACTCTGTCAGGTATTGCAGGTGCAGCATCTACTGTTACAGGTGACCAGGTTTCAACAATTGTTGGTTCTGTTTACGCTGCTGACGCCGATAACGCGACTTTCGCGGGCATGTTTGCTTCAGGTAATATCTCTGTTACATCAGAAGCTAACGCACAGGTTGTTTTAGCGGGTATGGACTCAATGATTGCGGTTGTTGATAAGAAACGTGCTGAACTGGGTGCTACTCAGAACCGTTTCCAGTCAACGATTCGTAACCAGGGTAACGTTTCTGAAAACTTGAGCGAAGCAAAATCACGTATTAAAGACGCTGACTTTGCCGCTGAAACTGCAAAACTGACTCAGGCTCAGATTCTGCAGCAGGCTTCTCAGACTATCCTTGCGCAGGCTAACCAGCGTCCACAGGCGGCTCTACAGCTGCTTGGATAATCTCTTCAGAGATAATCAGTTTACGCTTAAAAACCGGAGCTTTGGCTCCGGTTTTTTTATGTCTAAAAAAAGTACAATAAAAAACTAAAGTTTCTATTAAGGTCAGCCGATAACAAACATGGATAAGTGTTTTAAGTGCGTATGTGTGCTTAAATAGTATAAACAAAGTAATGGTGATCATTATGGCTGAACTTAAACTTGAAAGCTCTCAGCTTGCTTATAATGTTTCAACCGATAGAACCACGCCTTCTCCAGTTGTTGAAAAGAAAGAAAAGGTTATTGACACGGTTCAACAAGTGAAACAAGAAGGGCAAGAGAAGCAAACTGAGGCTAAGGCCAGTGAAAAGTCGGTGGCTGAGGTTGTAGAAGAAATGAATCAATCCGATGCAATTCGTAGTACCAGCCTTCAGTTTGTTATTGAAGAGCGCGGTGAACCACCGGTTGTTCAAGTGGTCGATAGAGATAGCGGTGAGATGATTCGCCAAATTCCATCCGAGCTGGTAGTGAAACTTTCTAAAGCTTTGGATGAAATGGCCGATAAGAACTCAGAGCGTACGGGTATTTTACTCGACCAGCAAATTTAATGTAGCAAGAGAGGAGAACGACTATGCCTTTATTTTCTTCCGCAGGTGTAGGTTCTGGTTTAGATCTGGAATCGATTATTCGATCGACGGTTGCTGCGACTAATCAACCTAAGCAAGCACAGTTTGCACGCGCAGAGCAGCGCTATTCGACTGAGCTTTCTGCGTTAGGAGCGGTTAAGTCAGCCCTCTCTAAGCTGGATGATGTTTTAGGAAAGCTTGCCGACCCTGACGAGTTTGCAAAGCGTACAGCAACGGTTACGCAACCAGCATCTGGCGATATTATTTCGTTTTCTGCAGGAACAGATGCAACTTCTGGGAATTTTGATATTGCGGTTAATCAATTAGCTCAGGGGTCTCGTGCTGTTTCCACTGCCGGAGCCTTTACCTCTTCTGAGCAGGTTATCACCTCGCAGGCAAGCACTCTAACCTTTGGCGCTGGCGCGGAAAGCTTTTCTGTCGCTGTTGATGCCAATGCGACTCTCGAAGATATTCGACAAGCCGTTAATAATTCAACGGACAATATTGGTGTAACTGCTAACATTATAAATACAGGAACCGAAGCGAAGCTGGTTTATAGTTCAGAGATAACTGGCGCTGGTAACGATTTAGAAGTCACTAACGATAATGCTGAGCTTGATGCCTTGTCGACAGTGGCTAATGGCGGTGGTGCGGGCGGCATGACTATTGCCGCGGGTGATGAAGCTACAGATGCTGAGATTGTCATTGACGGTATTGTCGCAACCAATAGTACCAATACTTTTACTGACGTGATTCAAGGGTCAACAGTGACAGCTGAAGCTGTTAGCGAAGCCGGTGAGTCAGCCTCGGTTGATATTGGCCGTGATCGCGAAGGTGTTACGAAGCTAGTTGATGAATTCATAAAAAGCTATAACGCTGTAGTCGACATCATGGATAAAGCGACCGATACCGGTCAGCCGTTGCAGGCAGATGCGACCATGCGAGGTTTGCAACGTCAGATGGTTAGTACATTATCAGCTAAAGTTAATAATGCCGGTGACTTTGAGACACTCTTCGATATCGGTTTAAGCCTCAATGATGAGGGTAAGCTAGAGAAAACCAATGTCGTAAGAAGCTTCGACGAAGCACTTGATCAGGATCTTGATTCTGTAGCCAGTGTATTTTCTGGTACAGGCGGGTTTGCGAAGCAATTTGAAGGGTTAATGGATAACTACATTAATTCGACCGGTTCTATTTCTTTCCGTGAAAAAGCCTTAAATGAGAACCTTGATCGTCTGGACGATGACCGTGAACGGCATTCATACCGTATGGACCAACTAGAGGCACGACTTCGTGAAAAGTACACGGGGTTAGATGTTATGTTGGCTCAAATGCAAAGCACACAGCAATATTTATCAGCGCAGCTATCAAATCTACCAGGGTTTGGTGGTAAAGATTCATAAAGCGTTGGAGGAGTAGAAATGAATAAGAAATTAAAAGGTTACACTCAGGGTTCACTAAGAGCTCGGGTCGCGGGCGCAGACCCTTATCAATTGGTGCAAATGCTGATGGGCGGTGCAATTGAAAATATCAGCTATGCAAAAGGCGCTATTCAGCGTGACGACCTGGAGAACAAGAGTGTCTATATTAGTAAAGCCTTAGCAATTATTGAGTCGTTAAGAGCCAGTCTTGAAATGGATGTTGGCGGCAGTGTTGCTGAAAACCTGAATGACTTGTATTTATACATGACCGAAAGACTGGCTGATGCTTCTATAAGTAAAGACGTAAACGTTTTGGATGAAGTAAGTGGTCTGCTAAAAGAGATAAAATCCGCATGGGATGCTATTCCAATGTCAGATCGCACGGTTGCTGTTAGTCAATTAGAGCAAGCTCAAGCGAGTGGCCTGTAAGAATGTCAGAAGACTTCAGTAGTCTCTCGCTAGAGCAGCTTCTTCTTAAACTTAAAGAGGAAGGGCTTAGCGAACAAGAGTGTTCAGCAATTATGCAGTGCTTGCCTGAGAAGGTCTCGGGAGTAATGAATAATGATAATCTGACGTACGAAGAAAAAGGGAAGACGATCCTCAGTTTTCAACGGGCGTTAGATGAGCAGAAAAAAAGGTTTGAGCATGAACGTAAGGAAGCTCAGCAGGCTCTTACGAAGTTAAATACTGGCAAAAAAACCATCCGTAATTATCAAGATATCGAGCCTGAATGACGTTGCGTAAACGTGCTTTTCATCGTACGCTTGGTGCTATAACCCGTTAGTAAGACTCAGCATGAAGTCAATAGAAGAACAACTTGCCCAACTCCTTAGCTCTGTAGAAACTCTAAAACAATTATCTGAACGCGAGCAGCAGTTTGCACAACACGCAGAGCAACGATTTGTAAAAAACTTACAGGCATTTCGTGAATACTATCCTCAGGTTGCTGATTCCATCGAAGCGTTTCAGTCAGATAATCCTTTAGAGCTATTTGTTACTAAGACTGGACTTGGCAATATTCGTGAGCGTTCTTCCGGAGTTCCAATATATGGCGATGATCCTGAGGCTCAAGTTGAAGAGCAGGTTAATCGTCAGTTAAGCACGCCTCAGGTTAATCATATTGATTTCTCTAAATTTGCCAGCGCCTCGGAGAGCGATGAGCGGGTACACGTTCGTTATGTAAGGCAATTAGGCGGTGTGATCGAAGAGTTGGGCGAGCCCGAGAAACTGACATCTATTGGCGAGTATTTCCCTACAGCCGTGGTTTTTGGATTGGGTTTGGGGTATCACATTCCTAAACTGGTTAGCCGGGTAAAATTTGATTACATCTACATAGTAGAGCCAGAATTCGAACACTTCTACCTTAGCCTGTTCTGTACTGACTGGGCCGCAGTGCTTGAACAAGTCAATGAGCATAGGGGCGTACTGGTATTTCATTTAGGAGCTAGTTACCAGAACTTTATTGACGATCTTTACTCGGTCAGTAAGGAAGTTGGTGCTTACTCTTTGACAAAGTGCTTTCTATACCGTCATTTTGATACCCCGTCAGTGAATGAGTTGATTAAGCAGTTTGTTGATCGGTTATTTGAAATTCATGGAGGCTATGGGTTTTATAATGACGCAACAACGGGACTGGCGCATACGGTTATAAACGCAGAGCGTGGTTTTAATATGTTGGCAAGGTCAGCATTTACCAGCCAGCGTTATGCTCGTTATCCTATCTACATTGTGGGTAATGGACCATCTCTGGATGCCTCCATTGATTTTATAAAAGAAACTCAGGATGAAGCGATAATTATTGCTGCGGGTACCGCGCTGCAGACGCTCATGAAGAACGGGATAACTCCTGACTTCCATACCTTGGTGGAGCGCCCCTATAGCACCTATGAAGCGCTTGTTAACACCCAGCCTGAGCAGGGGTATGAGCAAGTTAACTTGTTAACCATGACATTGATTTATCCGGAGGTTACTAAGCTCTACAACTGGGTGGGAATGGCAGGAAAAGGAACGGAAGCAGCCACTGCATTTTTGAATAAGTGCATGCTGGAAAAGTTGCGTAAAGGCGTTACCGGGCTTCCTTTTAGTAATCCTATGGTATCCAATGCTGCTTTATCCTACGCTGTAAGCTTGGGCTTTAAGCAACTTTATATGTTTGGTGTTGATAACGGTTATGCTGCCGATGGACAACATCACTCTAAGCACAGTGATTATTATAAGGGGAACTTGAAAAAGGTTGTTCAGCACGAAGCTAAGGTTGAGTTAAAAGGTAATTTTGGTGGTAAGGTCAGAAGCACTAATTTGCTTGCTATTTCGTCGCAGCAGATGGGGCGCTTGCTGGGCATGCCTAACCTGAAGTCTGTTGAGTGTTATAACGTGTCTAACGGCGCTTATGTCGAGCATGCTCTGCCACTTCGCCCAGAATTGGTCTTGCCGGAGTTCCAGACAGCCAGAAAAACCGATGTTATCCAGTTCATAAAAGAACAGCAGTTCGAAAATATACAAGTTGATGACTTTGAAGAGCGAATGGATTTCAAAGTGTTTTCTGAAATTTGTGACGACTTGATTGAAATTGGTGAAAGACCGATTCAGTCTCGCTCACAAGCAACGGATATACTGCGACGTCAATCAAATTACCTGAAGGCGTACTCGAAAACCGAATATGAATACATTTACCATATGTTATCCGGCGAACTCTTATACTTTCATTGCCCAATGTTGTCGGTCTTGTTTAGTAGAAACGAAGAGGCTGATTGTCTGGAAGCTTTCCATGAGTTAATGGCGTTATGGATCGAATTTTTACAGGAAGTAAAACAGACTTTCCACGAAGACTGGCGAACCCTCTGTGATATTCGGTTATAAGGTAAAGCCATCGTCAATGGTCAAATTGGTTCCGTTGATATAGTTAGCCTCGTCCGATAGTAAAAAAGTAATGCTTCCGCAAATGTCTTTAGCGCTCAGCATTCCGTGGCCGAGAGTTCTATCTTTATAGGCGCTTAGAAATGGTGCAGGTTGACCATTTTCAATGCCGCCGGGAGACACACAGTTCACACGGAAGTTCGAGTCATTAATGTATTTGGCAAAGTACTTGGCCAGATGAATTAATCCCGACTTAACCGCTGCATACTCTACCGGCATCGTCATTGATGTTCCTTCGTAAATGGAGAAATCCGGAGCTTTAATGCCATAAATAGAGCTTAAAAGTACAACCGATAGTGGTTTTTGTTGTGACTTGAAGTGTCTTGCTGCGTGTTTTAACAGGCTAAAACAGGAGCCCAACTGGATAGCGACATTTTCATTGAATGAGGAGGAGGAGACTTCCAGCGCATCGGTACCATATTGACTATTTCTTGGGTAAGCGCAATTTACGATACCATCAATATCAGGGTACTGATTAAGTAATTGCTCTATATCGGTTTCCGAAGTGATGTCACAGACATGGGTAGTAATATTAGTAGAAGCCGTTTCATCAGAAGTGACATCAGCAGCGATAACGTGCCCATTTTTCTTCATAATATGTTGCACTACTTCCTGACCAATAAGGCCTTTTGCCCCCAGCACTAAGATTGTTTTTCCTGACAGCATTAGGTTTGCTCCGTCATTAACAGCTCTGCAAATTTAAAATCGATAATATCATCAATATCAACGGCCCGCTCTCTGGGCACTTCTATTGCGGTGGCTTTACCGTCAAAGAGTCCTTTTGCGCTCAACACAAAATCAGTCGTTGCTGCATAAACACAGGTTGTTATGTTGTAAGCTTTAGGCGCATCCTGGCGTCGAATAACTTTGCTATCTGAGTTAAACATTAAGCTCGCATATTGCTCATCATCTAACGTGACCATATTAAAACTGGGATGATGATTAGAGGGTGTAACCGATAGACAGATATCCGCATCGGACTGTTTTAGTCGGGAGATAGCTGAATTAACATCAGCAACAGTCGTTAAGGGACTTGTTGCCGGCAGACTGACAAATGTTTCGAAAGCTCCCGTATGCTGCGTCACCCAGGTTATGGCATGCTGCCAGGATAGCCACTCCGGACTGTCATCAGTGGCAAGTTCTTTTGGACGGTCAATAACTTTAGCTCCGCCTTTGCGTGCAACATGAGCGATATCGACATCATCAGTTGATACATAGATGTCATCAATAAGCTCGCTAGTCTGAGCGCAATCAATTGAATATTGAATTAAAGGTTTATTACACAGTGGCTTGATATTTTTTCCAGGAAGCCCTTTAGAGCCCCCTCGTGCAAAGACGAAAGCAATAGTTTTAGACATTTTGGGCGCGCTCTCTAATACGTTGAATGATGTGTAAAACCTCAAGTCCTTCGTTTAGGCTAACCGTGTTTTGCTTTTGAGCGGTGAAGTCAATGAGCATATCCAGATACATATTGTTCTTGTCGTACTTGCTGTCATCAAAGAGTATCGTAACGCCGTCAGCATCAAATTGAGTAATGGTGTTGGCTATCAAGTCCCACTCAATTCGCGCTTTTTCGGCAATGATAGTGCATTTTCGATGAGGTCTTTTTTGTAAGAAGTCGAGATGGATCGTAGCTAGCGCGTCATTCTTTAGCTTTATCTGGGCATCGACTATTTCTTCAACATTGGTATTTAGCTCATGCGAACGACGTAGTGAAGCAGACAAAACCTGATCGACTCCGAACAGCCAGTTGATGTAATCAAGTTCGTGGCTCAGTTCGTTCAGTGCTCCGCCGCCTAAGTCTGAACGTGCCGATACCGATTGACTGTAATCGGTGCCGGGACGCCAGTCTGGTAGGTACTGACCGACTTCTGCGTTAACGTTGTATATCTGGCCTAGTTGCTTTTGCTCAATTAGCTGTTTCATAAATTGAGCAGAAGGCAGGTATCTCAAACAATAGGCGACGCCGGCTAACTTATTCTTACTTAAGCTCAACGAGTCGGAGAAATGCAGCCCCTGGGTATAGTCTTGCGCCAGCGGCTTTTCGATTAGTGTCGGTATATTTAAATTAAGACAATGGCTGGCATGCGCCACATGGAAATTGGCGGGTGAAGCGACAACAGCAAGCTCAAAAGAGGAATCCAGTTCGTCAAGCGTAATTAGAAGATCGGCATCTGCCGGGCACGATGTGTTGCCACTACCGGAACGGATAGCGCAGACCGTCGCTTTAGGGAACAAATTTTTGATATTACGCATATGGCGTTGCCCGATATTACCGCAACCAATAACTGCCGCTTTCTTCATATTATAAATCCAGGTTGATAATATCGAGCTGCGCTCGTTTGTAGTCCTCAATACGGCCTATATCCAGCCAGTACTCACGTACCGGATACATGACAACATCCTTTTCTTGTTCAATGGATGACTCAAGTAGTGAGGGCATATCGATGTATCGGTTCTTGGAAACCGATCGTCTTAGTTCCGGGCTGACAATATAAATACCAGCGTTAATAAAGTAGTGCTCTACTGGTTTTTCTTGCATGTTAATGACTTTATTGTCTTGTCCCTGAATGACACCGAAGGGTACTTGATATTCGTAGTCCCTGACGCACATAGTGGCATGAGCCTTTTGCTTGTTATGAAACTCTAAGACTTTTTCAAAATCGACATTGGTCAGGACGTCGCCATTTATTAAGAATAAAGGGAGGTCGGGGACATCATTAGGCAATAACCCTAAAGCACCGCCGGTTCCCAGGGGCTCTTTTTCATGTACGTAAGTAATATTCACTTTCCACTTTGAGCCATCGCCAAAGTAATCCTTAATCATTTCAGGTAAATAATGAGTGGAAATATAAAAGTTTTTAAACCCAGAGCGAATAAAGCTGTTGAGGACAATTTCCAGTATCGGTTTGTCACCCACTTTAAGCAGAGGTTTGGGGCAGTTATCGGTTAGCGGGCGTAAGCGGGTACCAAAGCCTCCGGCCATTATAAAAACCGGGTTTTCATAGGTTCTGCCTGAACCGGTTTTGTTGAGTGTTTCCAGCCCAACAACCTTTCCTTTTTCAACCAAAGGTATTGCTAATAGCCCCTTGGACTCCATGAGTTTAACGGCGTCTTTTCTGGTGACATTTTTGGGAGCGGTTACGGGCGTTTTATTCATAACATGCTCGACCGGAGCATCGAGACCGACACCTTTTATTAAATGTCGACGAATATCACCATCAGTTACTACACCGACTAAGTGTTCAGTATCATCAATGACTAACGCAATTCTTAAAGCTGCATTATCGATTACTTTGAGTGCTTCAAGAATGCTCTGATTAGATTTCAATAAAATATTATGCCAACGGTAACTCATCGCTTTTCCTTTATTGGCGTAACGGTCATTTTTGGAGCGTAAACTATATGGTTATCGGGTATCGATTTATTCACTGTCGCACCAGCAGCAATAATAGAGTTATGACCGATAGTGAGCCCCTGAATGATGTTTGCACCTGTACCAATGTGCACGTTATTTCCAACATTAACACCGCCTGATAGATTAGCGCCAGGCGCGATATGACAATTCTGTCCAACTGTTACATCGTGCTCAATAATAGCCCCGGAGTTGATAATACTGTTCTCTTTAATTAAAGCTCCTGAGTTAATAATTGCTCGGGGGAGAACCTGTACACCAGTGTTTAACGTTGCATTATCAGAAATAATGGCAGAGGGATCGTTTATTGACATAAAATCGTATCCCCTTGTTGCAAAAAACTGATATATCTCCTGCCTTTTGTGATCGTAGGGGAGGCTGCCCAGGCCATTAATTAGAACGATATCATTTGTGTCAAAGGTTAATACATCGTTGTCGCTTTGGAGCCACTGTAGTTGCTTAAAAGCAGCACCGGGATGTTCAGGAGAAACCACCGCAAACAAGGAAATATTGTTTCGGATGCATAGGTCCAGGCAGACACTGGCGTGGCCACCTGCTCCAACGAGTAAAACTTTCTTATCACTCAAAAATGAGTTCTCCAGCTTCATAATTCTGTTTACAAATTTTGCCCTGAATATGCCAGTAGTAAATTGGGGAGAGTCCTCCGCCAGGTCTTTTTACGGCGATATCTTCTTTAGTAATGACTTGTCCTGCTTTTAGTCTACGTGCCGCGACTAAGCTTCTGCGAGCAATCGGTTTATTGTTAATCTCACTTTTTGTCGGGCGTTTTATACCGTCACCAAGCGCTTTCTCTATCGTCCTAATTGACGTCACCATTTGCTTCAACTGTTCAGGTTCCAGTGACGCTTTGTGATCGGGACCCTCTAAATGGCGATCCAGAGTGAAATGCTTTTCGATAATGCGTGCGCCTTTTGCCGCTGCGGCAATGGGAATAATAATACCGTCGCTATGATCAGAGTATCCAACAGGAAGCTTGAACGCCTGATGAATCGTATCCATTGCGTTTAAGTTTATCTCATCGAAAGGCGCGGGATACTCAGTGGTACAGTGCAAAATAGTGACTTTGTCCTGCAGCACTCGTTGCCCTTCAGAAGAGGCATAAGCGGCTTCAAAATCTGTTAGTGCAGGTTTTTCTGTTGTTTTATCGAGATAGCCAAAGGCAATAATGGCCAATGCGGTTTCTATTTCAGCCAGGGTTGCCATACCGGTAGAAACAACTAAGTCACATTGCGTTCGCGCGTGGGCCAGCAAAAAAGGCGCATTGGTTATCTCGCCTGATGGCACTTTCAGACGTTTTAGCCCTAAGTCATTGACTAGAAAATTAAGGCTCTCATCATCAAACGCGGTAGAAAGGAATTCTATTCCCAATTCGTTGCTGTACGCCACCAGTTCATAATGTAACTCAGGCGGTAACTCGAGTCGTTTAAGCATGTCATACTGGCTTTCTTTCTTGCCGGTGTTTTCAGTTTGGTAGTTTGCTTGCTGAGCTTCTTTAGTCACCAGTTTGTCGGCTTTAAAAGTTTGAAATTTAACGATATCAGCTCCCGCATCTCTGGCTGCTTTTATTAGCTCTCTGGCCAGTTCCGGGTCGCCATTATGATTAACCCCAGCTTCTGCAATAATTAGGGTCATTGGCTCTCTCCAGTATCGTAAAAAGTCTTCGTTCTATTCAAATTAGCAGACTTAAGAATGTCAATGATTTTACGGCTGGCGTTGCCTTGTCCGTATGGGTTATTGATATTTTCACCGATCTCCGTAGTAACTGCTTTATCTATTGCGTTGACGATAGCATCGTATGAACATTCGCAATGAAGGACACTTTTCGCTGCTAAGCGACCCAACTGGCGCTGACCTATATTGACAGTCGGTGTATTGAAAGAGGGAACCTCGATAATTCCACTCGAAGAGTTTCCGATTACTGCACTGGCATGTTTAATAGCGCTTAAGTAACGCTGCTGACCTAATGATGGAATGGCTATAACGCGATTTTCATTTGCATCTGCATATTGCTCAATCAGCGGAATAATTTGTCGTCCGCCATCATCAGCATTCGGGTAAGTGAAAATGACGTCAAACTCAGGATAGTTATCCAGAGCTTGAGTCAAGTTTCTGAAAGTTTCAACCGGCGGTTCGTCAGCTAATGTTACCGGGTGGTATGTGACAACGAAAAAGTCCTTGCGCAACTCAAAGCCAAGGGATTCGGCAAGCTCTTTGTGGTCTAGCAGTTCTGTGCGTGCTATGTGATCTAAGCCGAGTGCACCGACATTAAAAACACGCTCCGGTGTTTCACCGAGCTGAATGACTCGCTGTCGGTATTTTTCTGTTGCGGTAGCATGCAGATAACTTAACTTGGTAATGGCATGGCGAATGGCGTCATCATAGGCACCTTCGGTAATTTCACCACCGTGAATATGCAGTATCGGTATTCGCATTAACATAGCAGACTGGGCTATTCCTAAAGCTTCATAACGATCACCCAGAATAACCACAACATCAGGCTGTAGTCTGGTTAAGGCATCGGCGTAACCGATAATACCCATGCCAAGGCTTTTAACGGTACCCTGTGCTGTATCTGAGGAGAGCAGCATTTCGACTTTCTCATCAATTTTAAAGCCATCTTGTTCGATGTGCTTCGCGGTATAACCGAATTCCGGTGATAAGTGCGAACCAGACGCTATAACCTGCAAATGAAATGCTGGGTCTTCACATAAATCGCGAAGCAGCCAGTATAAAAGTCCGTAATCAGCCCGGGTTCCGGTAAAAACGGTCACCTTCATTGGTCACCCCTCTTTAAAATGGGTGAACTTGGTATATTCACCAAACGGGATTGTATATCCTCTGATACCGTCAGCTTACCACGTGGGCAACGCTCGAACATGGGAAGTCTATTCATTAAATGCCATGCTGGACGACACATAATCCCAGCGTTATTTTGTTCTTCAATGACAGTATTGCGCAGGTCACTATGCTCACACAAAATAGCATTTAACCAAAAGTTGGAGCGACACTCTGAAGGTTCATCGATAAACTGGAAACTGGAGCTTTTAAAGAACGCCTTGTATTGTTCTGCAAGTTCACGTTTTTTCTCAATAAATGTTTCCAGGTGACTCATTTGTGCGCAACCTAAAGCTGCATTAAGGTTTGGCATTCGGTAATTAAAGCCCGGTTCGTCATGATAGAACTCGTAGGGATGAGCAGCCTTAGCTGTTGTGGTTATGTGCTTTGCTCTATGACCTTCGGTTTCATCGGCACACAGCAGCATACCACCGCCGCCAGTGGTAATAATTTTGTTGCCGTTAAAGCTCAGTGCTGAAAAACGAGCTTTAGTTCCAGTGTGCTGCCCCTTATAAAATGAGCCTAAACTCTCAGCTGCATCTTCTACCAGCTCGATGTTCCACTTGTTACATATAGCCAGTAATTCATCTAACTGAACCGGGTGCCCAAAAGTATGCATAGGAACGCAGGCACGGATTTTTCGCTTAGACGTTTTATGAATGCAATTTTGTTCATCTGTTATTGCATGTTCTTCAAGAAAGGATTCAAGTGCTATAGGGCACATTCCCATGGTCTGATAAGCCACATCGATAAAAATTGGCTCAGCACCCATGTGATGAATTGCATTGCAGGTTGCGACAAACGTCAATGCCTGAGTAATGACATAATCACCGCTCTGAACACCCGCCATATACAAAGCGGCGTGAAGAGCTGCGGTACCATTGACTGTTGCTATTGCTCTATGAGCTCCGGTAAAAGCCTCCACTTGGTTCTCAAAACTAGTGACGTATTCACCGACGCTGGAAACAAAGGTGCTTTCTATCGTGTCGAGAACATTTCGTTTTTCCCGTTGGCCAAAGGTTGGCGCGTGCAAGGGAATAAACTCATTGGTCTGGTAGAGTGACCGGATAAACTCGCTGAGTTGAGATGTCGTTGGTGACATAAGGCTAATTCACATTTTACCGTCGAGGTACTTGCCAGTTTCTTTATGATCAAAGTTTGGCAGCAAAGTACAAAAGAGATCAATGATATCCTGTTTATTCCAGCATTTTGACTGCTTGAGTTTAAGGATTTCGTGTTCAAAGTTTTTCAGTAAGTCAGATGAATAATTCAGCTCATTTTTAACCACACCGATATTGCGAAAGCGTTCCATTTCGATAGTTTCATCGTGAGTGAAAAACTCTTCAAAGCCTTTTTCTCCGGTGGTGTCACTTCCCGTAAAAAGGCATGGCCACTGGCCTTTTTCTGGTAATGTTAAAGCCAGCGCTCTTGCTTCATCTTCTGACTGACAAAGTACGGGTTCTAAGCCTCTTTGCTCTAAGTATTTCTCGGCAATTTCAGAAAAAGTAATCAAGTGCAGAGCTTCACTCAGCTTTGGGAAAAAGATGTCTCTGTTTTCGCCGAAAATACAGGACATAAGGCACAATTCGCCTGACTCTTTCGGAGTAACGAAGTAGCGTTTAATATCGTTGGGCGCAACAATCGGCTGCCTTTTCTGAATACGTTGGTTAAAACCATGCAAGAGCGAGCCATCAGAAAATGCGACATTGGCGAAACGAGCTGTTGATATATCCACTTGTTCACTGCGCCTCATTAAGAACATTTCCATGATTCGCTTTGACGCTCCCATCATGTTGACTGGGTTCGCTGCTTTGTCGGTTGAAACACAAAAATACTTTTGGCTGCCATGTTTAATCGCGTGTTCAATGCTTTTGTCGGTATTGAAGATATTAACGTCGAGCATCCGCATTAATGTGAATGGATCTTTTTCGCTACGAACATGCTTTAAAGCCGATAAATTGAGGACATAATCATACTGCCCGTAGTGGTTCATTAAAGCTTCGAACTCCAATGAGCCAATATCCAGAGCAAAGGTTTTAAAGTCGCCATTGATATAGCCCAGCGAGCTACGGACATCTCTGACCAGCTCAACTAAGTTGTTTTCACTAATATCAACGACATGAAGCCGTTTAGGAGAGCGTTTAAAGATTTCTTTAACGACCGCCTGGCCAATTGAACCTGCGCCACCTAAAACAAGGAAGCTGGAAGAAGAAACTTGTTCGCAAAGTTCCATTTCGTGATGTTGGATATCGCCAGAGAACAGCTCTCGATCGCGACCAATTAACGATAAAATATTATCCACGTTATGTATTTTATGAGTCTGAATTGGTTATAGATTGTAATCGGCAGAGTATGCTATGTCTTGAGTTAATGCAATTTGAAGTGGGGGTATTTAAGGGATAATGGTTACTCGTTTCGTCCTGTTTTAACAAAAACAAAAAAACCGGCTCAAAAGCCGGCTTTTCTTTCCCTGCGCCTAAGCCCAGGTCAGTAATTCTTCTTACAGTGCTTTGATCTTAGCATTCAAACGGCTCTTATGACGTGCCGCTTTGTTTTTGCTGATAAGACCTTTAGTTGCGTAACTGTCCAGCATTGGGGTTACGTCTTTCATTGCAGTGTTTGCTGCATCTTTGTCTTTCTTTTCAATAGCTGCGATTACACGTTTAAGGTAAGTACGCATCATTGAACGACGGCTTGCATTGTGGCGGCGATTTTTCTCGGCCTGAATCGCACGCTTTTTAGCAGACTTAATGTTAGCCAAGGTGAACTCCTAAATTCATTAACAGAACGCTTCTCTTATAAAGGCCGCAGATTATGCCTTTTCTGCTGTAAAAGTCAACAGCGAAAAGGGAAAAACTCACCGCTTTAAGTCAGGTTTTGATAAAATAGCATCCACCATTGGTCTCAGTTACAATCAAAAACAGAAACTTAGCTGTCAGCCGAAAGGATCTCTCTTGTCAAAAGCTTTGCTCCGTTCAGGATTTATCGTCAGTGCTATGACTCTTATATCGCGTGTATTGGGTTTGGTGCGCGATGTGGTCATTGCCAACCTGATGGGTGCCGGTGCTGCAGCGGATGTGTTTTTCTTTGCCAATAAGATCCCTAATTTCTTACGCCGACTTTTTGCCGAGGGTGCGTTCGCGCAGGCGTTTGTACCGGTTCTGACTGAATATAAGCAGGGTAAAGAGTTGCCGGAACAGCAACTATTGATAGCTCGGGTATCCGGTACTTTAGGTACTATTGTTACTGTGGTGACAATCTTCGGCGTGGTCGCTTCCCCGGTTGTGGCAGCGCTTTTCGGCATGGGTTGGTTTTTAGATTGGTGGAACGACGGGCCGCAAGGGGACAAGTTTGTACTGGCCAGTGACCTACTTCGTATTACATTTCCTTACTTGTGGTTTATTAGTTTTACCGCCATGGCAGGAGCCATACTCAATACTCTGGGTAAATTTGCGGTAGCGGCTTTCACCCCGGTGTTTCTGAATGTCGCCATTATTGCGGCGGCTATCTGGCTGGCGCCGCAATTAGAGCAACCGGAATACGGACTGGCCTGGGGCGTATTTTTTGGTGGGTTAATTCAGCTTTTATTTCAGCTGCCGTTTCTTAAAAAAGCCGGGTTGCTGGTTAAGCCCCAATGGGGCTGGAAAGATCCAGGCGTAACCAAAATTCGCAAACTGATGTTACCGGCTATCTTTGGTGTATCGGTTAGCCAAATTAATTTGCTGTTGGATACCCTCATTGCCAGCTTCTTAATGACAGGCTCCATTAGCTGGCTTTACTACTCGGATCGGTTGCTGGAATTCCCACTTGGGCTATTTGGTATTGCCATTGCCACGGTTATTTTGCCGGCGCTTTCTTCAAGCCACGTAGACCAGTCAAAAGAAAACTTCAGTTCTACCCTCGACTGGGGCATTCGTATGGTGCTGTTGTTGGGTGTACCGGCCATGGCGGGGCTTTTTGTACTAGCAGAGCCCATGCTCATGGTGTTGTTCATGCACGGCGCCTTCAGCCCGGACGACGCACGTATGGCGTCGTACAGTCTTATGGCCTATTCCACAGGCTTGTTGAGCTTTATGATGGTGAAAGTGCTGGCGACGGGCTTCTACTCCCGGCAGGATACTAAGCGACCGGTGAAGTACGGTATTATTGCTATGGCGGCAAACATGGTGTTTAACATTGCTTTGGCCATTCCTTTTAGTTATGTCGGATTAGCCCTGGCAACGGCAGCCTCTGCGGCTATTAACGCGGGGTTGTTGGGCGTTACTTTATGGCGTGAAGGCGTGCTGAAAAAGCAACCGGGAACCGGACGCTTTATACTCCAGGTGCTGTTTGCCACCACGGCGATGATAGCGGGTGTGCTGTGGTTGAGCCCGGACATTGATGCGTGGCGAACCAGTTCTCTAGTTGAGCGACCCTGGCTTTTGGCGCAGGTGATTGGGTTCGGCGCGCTGATTTATATTGCTGTGCTTGTAATAACCGGTATGAGGCCACGACATTTCCGTGCGCGTGAGTACTGATTATCGCTTCAGTATCAGTTATAATCGCGTCTTTTCCGGAAAACATTAAGATTGTGCGGGCATGGAACTGATTCGCGGTACTCATAACCTAAGAGCTGAGCATAACGGCTGTGTGTTGACCATCGGTAACTTTGATGGTGTTCACCTGGGCCATCAGGCGGTATTGAGTCAGGTCCGTGAAAAAGCGCAGCAGCTGGGCGTCCCTTCAGCGGTAATGACCTTTGAGCCGCAACCGCAAGAGCTTTTTCAACCTGAAAAAGCCCCTGCACGGCTAACCAATTGGCGTGAAAAGTATCTCGCTCTACAGGCTCAAAATGTCGACCGACATATTGTCATTGAATTTAATAAGAAGTTTGCCAGTCAGCCAGCTCGTGAGTTTATTGAGCAGACTTTGGTTGGCAAGCTGGGTGTTAAGTTTCTGGTGGTAGGCGACGATTTTCGTTTTGGCTATAAACGTGAAGGCGACTTTGAGTTGCTGCAAAATGCCGGTAAAGAGCTGGGTTTTGAAGTGGTGGACACCCGCAGTTATCGCCAGCAGCAACAGCGCGTAAGCAGTACTGCCATACGCCAGGCATTAGAGCAAGGCGACTTTGATCTGGCGGAACAAATGCTGGGCCGGCCTTATCAAATGTGCGGGAAAGTCGTACACGGGCGAAAGAATGGTCGAACTATTGGTTTTCCTACCGCTAACGTGCCGCTAAAGCGCTTAAAAAGCCCGCTACACGGGGTGTTCGCGGTAACTGCTCAACTTGGTAAGGGCGGAAAAACCTATTCCGGTGTCGCTAACTTAGGAACCCGGCCAACATTAAATGGCGATGAAGTACAGCTGGAGGTGCATTTGTTTGAGTTTTCAGGCAATCTGTACGGTCAGCAGATGACGGTCACGCCAGTGGCCAAATTGCGTAACGAGCAACGGTTTGCGTCGTTACAGCACTTACAAGAACAAATTGAAAAAGATGCCGCCCGCGCACGTGATGCATTAGCGTGCCGGAGTCAGTAACTATGCGGAAATGGAAACAGTGACCCATGAGTGATTACAAACACACCTTAAACTTGCCAGACACAGCGTTCCCTATGCGCGGTAACCTGGCTCAGCGCGAGCCAAAAATGCTGGAGCAGTGGTATGAGGCTGACCTGTACGGTCAAATTCGTCAAGCTAAAGCGGGCAAGCCTAAATTTATTCTGCACGACGGCCCTCCGTATGCGAACGGGCAAATTCACATTGGTCACGCCGTAAATAAAATTTTAAAAGACGTTATTGTTAAGGCAAAAACCTTAAGCGGCTTTGATGCGCCTTATGTACCGGGCTGGGACTGCCATGGTCTGCCCATTGAGTTGCAGGTAGAAAAAAAGCACGGTAAGCCGGGTAAAAAATTAAACCTGGCAGAATTTCGTGAAAAATGTCGCGAATATGCCATGACCCAAATTGATCAGCAACGCACAGACTTTAAACGTCTGGGTGTGTTAGGTGACTGGGATAACCCTTACCTGACCATGAACTTTAAGCAGGAAGCGGACAGTGTTAGGGCTTTGGCAAAAATCATTGATAATGGTCATTTGCACCAGGGCTTTAAGCCGGTTCACTGGTGTACAGACTGTGGTTCAGCGCTGGCTGAAGCGGAAGTGGAATATCAGGACAAAAACTCACCGGCTATTGATGTGCGTTTACCGGTTGCCGCAACGGCGGAAACCGTCGAGCGTTTCAGCACGCCGGAAGGGCATGTCGGTGAAGGCGATGTCAGCATGGTTATCTGGACCACGACTCCGTGGACCATTCCTGCTAACCGCGCTGTTACTCTGGCAGAAGGGCTTGAGTATACGTTAGTACAAATTGAAGCTGGCGATGACCAGCCTGCAGAGCGAGTAATTCTTGCTGATGATTTGGTTAACGACTGCATGGAGCGCTGGAATATTACCCACTACCACAAACTGGGCTTCTGCAAAGGTAAAGACTTAGAAGGTCTGCAGCTACAGCATCCGTTGTTTGAGTTGCAGGTGCCGGTAATACTGGGTGACCACGTAACCACTGAAAGCGGTACCGGTTGTGTGCATACGGCACCAGGCCATGGTGTCGATGACTTCCTGGTAGGCCAACGATACGGTATTGAAGTTTATAACCCGGTTGGTGATAACGGTGTGTACAAAGACGATACGCCACTGTTTGCCGGGCAGCATGTATTTAAAGCAAACGAGCCTATTGTCGACAAGCTCCGTGAGGTCGGTAACTTGATGCATGCAGAAAGCTACCGTCACTCATACCCGCATTGCTGGCGCCACAAAACGCCAATTATTTTCCGTGCAACGCCGCAATGGTTTATCAGCATGGACAAGAAAGGTTTGCGTGCCGGTGCGTTAGATCAAATCAAAAAAGTGGGCTGGTTCCCTGAGTGGGGACAAAGCCGCATTGAATCTATGGTAGAAGGGCGCCCGGACTGGTGTATTTCACGTCAACGCACCTGGGGTAACCCCATTGCTATTTTCGTCAATCGCGAGACCGATGAGCTTCATCCAAACACGCTGGAGCTGATGGAAAAGGTCGCTCAGCTTATTGAAAAAGAAGGTGTTCAGGCGTGGTTTGATTTAGAGCCGGAAACGCTGCTGGGCGATGAAGCTGACAAATACCGCAAAGTAACCGACACGTTAGATGTCTGGTTTGACTCGGGTGTTACGCATCACTGCGTACTGCGTGAGTTTGATGGCCTGCGCTGGCCCGCTGACTTATATTTAGAAGGTTCGGATCAACACAGGGGCTGGTTCCAGAGCTCGTTGGTTACTGGTGTGGCTATGTATGAGGAAGCGCCATACCATCAGGTTCTGACTCACGGCTTTACTGTGGATGCACAGGGCCGCAAGATGTCGAAGTCTATCGGGAACGTAGTTGCTCCGCAGGACGTGATGAATAAGCTGGGTGGCGATATTCTGCGCTTATGGGTTGCATCAGCAGATTATTCCGGCGAAATGACGGTTTCTGATGAAATTCTTAAACGCTCTGCGGATGCGTATCGTCGCATTCGTAATACGTCGCGCTTCTTATTAGCGAACTTAACCGGTTTTGACCCTAAAACGGACTTAGTTGCCAGAGAAGACATGGTTGAACTGGACCGCTGGATTGTGGGTCGGGCCGCTGACTTGCAGAAAGAACTGCTGGAAGCTTACGACAACTATCAGTTCCATAGCGTAGTGCAGAAGCTTATGCATTTTTGCTCAATTGAACTGGGTAGTTTCTATCTGGACATCATTAAAGACCGTCAGTACACCGCAAAGTCGGAAGGACTGGCTCGTCGTTCTTGCCAGACAGCGCTGTATCATATTGCTGAGGCACTGGTGCGCTGGATGGCACCAATTTGTAGCTTTACTGCTCAGGAAATTTGGGACTTGCTGCCGAACGAGCGCAGTCAGTATGTCTTTACCGAAAACTGGTATCAGGGCTTTGATAAATTTGCCGGTGTGAAAGACGATGAAAACGCCTTCTGGATGCAGTTGCTGGAAATTCGTGACGTGGTTAATCAGGCACTGGAGCAGTCACGCCGTAACGATGTTATTGGTGGTTCATTGCAGGCCGAAGTGACCTTGTATGCTGATGATAAGCTGGCGACCTCTCTGAACCGTTTAGGTGAAGAACTGCGTTTTGCACTGCTGACATCAGAAGCGCAAGTGGCTTCTATTAATGATGCACCTGCCGACGCAGTTAAAGCTGAAAAGATGGCGTTGGCGGTTAGTGTGACGAAGTCGGAATACAAGAAGTGCGAGCGTTGCTGGCATCATCGCCAAGAGGTTGGCACATTAGAGAGCCATGCCGATTTATGCCAGCGTTGTGTAACTAATATTGAAGGTGAAGGTGAGGAGCGTCGTTTTGCCTGATTTTGCTAACCAGACTAACCGTGCAACCGGGCTACGTTTTTTGTGGCTAACCTTGTTGCTGGTGGTTGTTGATCAAATTACGAAGATTTGGGTTGCAGGTGAATTTGAGCTTTACGAAAGTCGGGTTGTTATTGAAGGCTTATTTAACTTCACCTACGTGCACAACTATGGTGCCGCATTTAGCTTTCTAAGTGACGGTGGTGGTTGGCAGCGTTGGTTCTTTACCGTTATCGCTATTGCTATTAGTGCTGTTTTGCTTATCTGGATGCGTCGTAACCCGGTAGGCTTGTGGCGCCAGAACCTGGCCTTTTCGCTGATTCTGGCAGGGGCTATTGGTAATGTCGCTGACCGTTTAATGTACGGCTATGTCATCGACTTTTTTGATGTGCACTATCAGGGGTGGCATTGGCCGGCCTTTAACGTAGCGGACATGGCTATTACTATTGGTGCTGCACTCATGTTGTTGGAAGCTTTTTTTGATAACCGTCGGGATAAAGCCGAAGACGGTCACAAGCAGTAAGGAGTTTCGTTTGAGTCGTTTACCTATTGAGCACGGACGTGAAGTGGTTATGCATTTCACCATTAAACTGGCCGATGGTTCGGTTGCGGACAGCACCAAAATGTCTGGCAAGCCGGCGAAGTTTCGTATGGGCGATGGTAGCCTGACGGAAAACTTTGAAGCTTGTCTGGTCGGCCTGCGTGAAGGCGCCGAGCGTGAGTTCACATTAGAGCCCAAAGACGCTTTTGGCGAACCCAACCCGGACAACTACTACTATGTCGACTCGGCAAAGTTTAGCGACGAAACAAAACCGGAAGTTGGCGCTATTTTGGCGTTTACTCAACCCGATGGTACCGATTTACCGGGAATTGTTCGTAAAATTGAAGGTCCAACAGTGACCATCGATTTTAATCATCCGTTAGCCGGACAAACGGTGATTTTTGAAGTAGAAATTATCAGCGTTGAGCCGTGACTGGTTAAACAAGCGGGCTGAGCGCAGGAGGAAATGATGCAGATTTTGTTGGCGAACCCACGTGGCTTTTGTGCCGGAGTTGATCGCGCTATTACTATAGTCGAGCGGGCCCTGGAAATATTCGAGCCGCCGATTTATGTGCGTCACGAAGTGGTTCACAACAAGTATGTCGTCAGCAAGCTGCGCGATGCCGGTGCGGTATTTGTGGAAGAGTTGCACGAAGTGCCGGACGACCAAATCGTTATTTTTAGCGCTCATGGCGTTTCTCAGGCGGTCAGACAAGAAGCCAAAGATCGCGGTTTGAGGGTGTTTGATGCCACGTGTCCCTTGGTAACCAAGGTTCATATGGAAGTGACGCGTGCCAGTCGAAAGGGACATGAATGTGTACTCATTGGCCATGCGGGACACCCGGAAGTTGAAGGCACCATGGGTCAGTATAAGAACGCCGATGGTGGTATCTACTTAGTTGAATCGCCTGAAGACGTGAATAAACTGGAAGTGAAAGACTCGAAAAACCTCCATTATATGAGCCAGACAACCTTATCGGTTGATGACACCGCCGATGTTATAGAGGCTTTACGTCAGAAGTTTCCTGACATTAATGGTCCACGTAAGGACGACATCTGCTACGCCACTCAAAACAGGCAGGATGCGGTGCGTGAATTAGCCAGTGATGCCGATGTTATGCTTGTGGTGGGCGCACGTAATAGCTCAAACTCAAATCGCTTACGCGAACTTTCAGAGAAAATGGGAACTCCGGCTTATCTAATTGATGATGCCAGTTGTATCGACAAAGCCTGGTTAGAAGGTCACGATAAAGTTGCGGTAACCGCTGGCGCTTCTGCACCAGAAGTGTTGGTGAAGGAGGTTATTGCTAAGCTGCAGGAGTGGGGTGGTAAAACCGCCATTGAACTCAGTGGTCGTGAGGAAAATATCACTTTCTCAATTCCGCCAGAGCTAAGGCCGCACCCGGCAGCGTAACGCTAATATCTAGCGCACGAGCGATGCGTTTTAACGTATTGCTCCTTCTCACTTTTTCACATGAAAGCAATTGAGGAATCTTCGCAAAGCTGATACTTAAGTTATTGCTAATTTTATCGAGACAGCCAGATTTTCAATAAATACCTATTTTCTTCTCTCCAGGTTATTTCAACATCCATAGAAGCGTTGTTTTCGTCTATTGAATTAACATCTGAATGGATAATAAAACCGTTTGAAATGACTTCAGGTGATGGGGAAGAGCCATTTATCCAGTCAATATGGGTGTCTTGTATATAGCGATTCAAAACTTCGACGGCCTGGGCTTTGCGCTTTGCTTTTTCAATAGCGCCTAACCCAATCTGAAGCAGCTGCTGACTACTGACAGCCCAAATAGCGACTATTGCAGAAGCAACCAAGGTTTCGGTCAGGGAAAAACCTTTACTTTTGCGCTGACTCATAATGTTCTTTCTGTCGGTTAAAATCGGCTTCTAACTGGCCAGAAAGTACTTGCCACTGATGCTCTTGCTGAGCTTCCAGCATTTGCGCGTAGAAAAACAGGGCAGCGATGCTTGCGGAGCTTAGACTAATGAGTGTTACTAAGGTGAGTATTAACGCGAATCCTTTCGCTTGCATTGTGAACATCCTTCTCTGTGGTTAAGAGCATAGGGCTAAGAAAATATCGTTATGCTTCGTTTAAACGGTTGCTCTTGTACGCCGTTTTTAGTGACTCGTGAAATAATCAGTGTAATAAAAAGCTTTGAGGCGCCGTCAGCCACTGGCGGAACACTGGTTTCAACCATTAACTCCTGAACCTCAAACTGTGTCTTGTCGGTCAGTGACTGCCAACCATACCCTGAACAGTCCAGTGTCATAGGGTTATGCTGTAACTGGGAGTTCCTGACCCGAAAGCCAACCGACCCGCCGCTTTGGGTAGGGAAAATAAAGCAATTGCTTTGTGGATTTTGCACACTGCTCGCGATTGTCTGATTCAGGCTTTCAAAAAACTCATAAGAAACGGCTTGCCCACCCAGTATAAATTGAGCACTCGACACCGCACGAAACTGAGCGCCCTTTTGCCACTGCATTATTTGCTGAGTGGTAATCACAATAATAGAACCAAGTGCAGCAGCAATGAGTACTTCAACCAAGCTATAGCCATTACTTTTACTAACTAGCATAATGAGGTTCCGGGCAATGGCGAGCCAAGGCTAACGCAAGAGCGAATGCGACCTTTGCTGCTTATAATTACTTTTATCATTCTGTCACCGCTTACAATCCGGACATGCCCAGGTACAGCCGCACCGGAGTTACCGTAGAACTTGAGTGGACTTGCTGCGCTGTACGTCGATTCTGTCATTGCTTTAAAAACACTGGAGCGAGCGTCAAGAGGTACCAGTTCAGCAACTATTGAGCGCTGTTCCTTCTGTGCCTTTGCTTTTACTTGATGCAAATACAACAACCAGCGATTACTGGCCTGCTGCAACAGTAAGGTCTCCATTTGTTGACTCAATAACGGCATTGATAACGCACCTAAGCCAGCGCTAATTGTCAGTGCAATAAGCATTTCAACGAGGGAATAACCACGCACGGTAATAACCTTTTTGTTAAAGAGCAGAGAGTGTAGCTGCCAGACGATAAATATCTGTAGGCCAAAACGTATCAACGAGTCAGAAAATATTTAAAAAGCTGGCTCGATTCTTGAATGAAGCACCGCAGGTTCAACTTTTTGACGCAACAGGAAGACGTATGGCGGGCGGTGCCGAAAAGTTAGTAGGTTTAAGAAATTTCACGCAGAACAACGCGCATCTGATTAAAGGATTCGGAACGCCTGTGGCCATTATGGCCATTCTGGCGATGGTAGTTCTGCCAATTCCGGCCATGGTGCTGGATATTCTGTTCTCGTTTTCAATTACCTTGTCGCTGGTAGTTATGCTGGTGGCGGTTTATACCCAACGTCCGCTAGATTTCGCTGCGTTTCCGACGGTATTGCTTATTGCTACGGTCTTACGGTTAAGCCTTAACGTTGCCTCAACCCGTATTGTTTTGCTGGAAGGTCATAACGGCCCCGGCGCGGCGGGCTCAGTGATTGAAGCCTTCGGTAGCGTGGTCATAGGCGGTAACTACACCGTTGGTCTGGTGGTGTTTGCCATTCTGGTTATTATTAACTTTGTGGTTATCACCAAAGGTGCCGGCCGTATTTCAGAAGTTACTGCCCGTTTTACCCTTGATGCCATGCCGGGTAAACAGATGGCTATTGATGCCGACCTGAACGCGGGTTTAATCAATCAGGAAGAAGCCAAAGCCCGACGCAGTGACGTAACCCGTGAAGCCGATTTCTACGGCTCTATGGACGGTGCCAGTAAGTTCGTAAAAGGGGACGCCATAGCCGGTATCCTTATTCTCTTTATTAACATTATCGGCGGCCTGCTCATTGGTATGATCCAGTACGGCCTGACCTTTAATGAGGCCGTGGAAGTTTATACACTGTTGACCATTGGTGACGGCCTGGTCGCGCAAATCCCCTCTTTATTACTGTCGGTTGCTACCGCCATTATCATTACTCGCGAAAATGACAGTAAAGACATGGGTGATGCCGTTGTACTGCAACTGCTTGATAACCCCAAGGTTTTGGTCATTACCAGTGCGGTACTCTTTGCTATGGGTGTTATCCCGGGTATGCCACATCTGGCGTTCTTGAGTATGTCAGCGGTACTAGCCGGTGCAGCGTACTTTAAGCTTAAAAAGTCAAAAGTCGAAGAAGGCGAGCTGGTAGAGAAAGAACAGGAGCAGCAAGTCCAGCAGGCGCAGCAAAAAGAGCTTAGCTGGGACGATGTGCGCCATGTAGACACTATTGGTCTGGAAGTTGGCTATCGTTTAATTCCTTTGGTCGATAAGCAGCAGGGCGGCGAGCTCCTGTCACGCATAAAAGGCGTGCGTAAGAAGCAGTCACAGGAATTTGGTTTCCTGGTGCCAGCTGTTCATATCAGAGACAACCTGGATTTAGGCCCTAACAGTTACCGAATTACCCTAATGGGTGTGACTATGGGCGAAGCTGAAATTCGCCATGACTGGGAAATGGCGATTAACCCGGGTCAGGTTTTCGGCGAATTGGAAGGCGAAAAAACAACTGACCCTGCCTTTGGCCTGGATGCGGTCTGGATCCGTCCGGAACAACGAGAGCATGCGCAGACCCTGGGTTATACCGTGGTGGATGCGGCAACTGTGGTTGCAACACATTTAAGTCAAATAGTGACAAACCATGCGTCACAGCTACTGGGTCATGAAGAAGCACAAGAATTACTGGATCGTTTAGGTCGCACGCATCCTAAGCTGGTTGAAGGCCTGATTCCGGATCTGCTGTCATTGGGCAATTTTGTGAAAGTACTGCAAAACCTATTGGATGAAGGTATTGCGATTCGTGACATGCGCACCATTGTACAAACCCTGGTTGAGTATGCTGGGCGTAGTCAGGACCCAGAAGTATTAACGGCTGCGGTCAGAATCTCACTACGCCGTTTAATTGTTCAGGATATTGCTGAAGGGGCGGCTGAACTGCCTGTCATAACTTTGGCACCAGAGTTGGAACAGATGTTGCATCAGTCATTGCAAATGGCTGGTAATGACGGAAATCAGCAAGGCGCCGGAATCGAACCAGGTTTGGCCGAACGCCTGCAACAGTCATTACGCGAAGTGCATCAGCAGCAGGAAATGAATGGTGAACCTTCAGTACTGCTGACCTCCGGACTTCTGCGGTCAACCATGGCGCGATTTGCGCGTCACGCTACCGATGGTATGCGAGTGTTGTCCTATCAGGAAGTACCGGATGATAAACAAATTCGCATTGTCAGCTCAATTGGTGGACAACAAAACGGTGGTGAACAAACCGCCACACAAGAGTAACGGGAGTCGCTTGTGAAGATTAAACGCTTTTTTGCCGAAGATATGCGCCGTGGTTTGCAACAGGTTAAAGAAACCTTAGGTCCGGATGCTATTATCCTGTCCAATAAGAAAGTGAATGGTGGTATTGAGCTGGTTGCAGCCATTGACCCCGATGCGCAACAGGCACAGCCAATGGCTGAGCAGGCACCGAATGAGCCGGCCGCATCAAAGACACCGGAAGTACCGGCTGAATCTTTGCAGGAACTGTTACAGCGTCAGGCGCAGGCTGAACAGCCTGCGCAACGCACTGCTGAGCAAGAGGTTGCTGAGCCGGCCACACAACGGCCAGAGCCGAAACCAGAACCACAAGGCTTCGCGGATTCTCAGCTAAGCGACGATATTTTTCCTGAACAAGTAAACGCACCAGCAGCGGACGACTCCCAGGCCATTGCTGAACTGCGCTCTCAGGTAAACGGTATTCGTCAACTATTGGAACACCAGTTGAGTGGCTTGATGAAGCAGGAAATGGATCGCGAAGAGCCGACCCGTGCTATGCTGATGAATCGCTTGATGTCTATGGGCTTAAGTGAACGAGTTGCGGACCAGATTGCTTGTTTTATTCCCGAAGGTGGCTCAGACGATGAAGCATGGGAACAGACCCTGCATTTATTAGAAGGTCAGTTGAATACAACGTCCGACGATATTTTGACACGCGGCGGTGCAGTTGCTTTAGTCGGCCCAACCGGCGTGGGTAAAACCACCACTATTGCGAAGCTGGCGGCTCGTTACGCTCAGCGCCATGGTGCGGATAAGGTGGCATTAATTACCACGGATACCTTCCGTATTGGTGCCAGTGAACAATTACAAACCTATGGTCGTATAATAGGGTGTCCGGTAAAAGTTGCTAAAAATGCACAAGAGCTGGCAGATGCGTTACTTTCACTGCGCCAGAAGAGCTTAATTTTAATTGATACGGCCGGCATGGGCCAACGCGACAAGCGTTTGAGCGAGCAGTTAAGTCAGCTTATCCAGAATTCAAGACTGCGTATTCGCCCATATCTGGTACTTTCAGCGACATCACAGAATCAGGTATTGATGGATGCTGTTAAGCAGTTTAAAACCTTGCCTTTATCCGGTTGCATTTTTACCAAGCTGGACGAATGCTTAAGTTTAGGTGAGAGTATCAGCGTGGCTATTGAGCATGGCTTACCAGTAGGCTATTTAACCAATGGTCAGCAGGTTCCTGAAGACATTCGTGTTGCCGATGCGAACTTTATGGTAGCGGAGGCCGAGCGTTTGCTTGATAAAAGCATTTGTTCCTCAGTGTCAGACGTGCCAAAATCGTATTGGAATGCGGCGTTTTCTCGCTGAATGAGCCGAAGTAATATGAAGCTGTTGTCAATTTAGTCAGAAAAGAGATACGCCCGATGGATCAAGCAAGCGGTCTGCGAAGAATGAAACAATCAAAAGTAAAAGTTATTGCGGTAACCGGTGGTAAAGGTGGCGTGGGTAAAACCAATGTGTCGCTGAATATGGCTATTGCAATGGCAAAGCAGGGCAAACGAGTATTGGTGCTGGACGCCGACTTAGGCCTGGCTAACGTCGATGTGATGTTGGGTCTTCGTGTTGAGCGTAATCTCTCTCATGTATTAAGCGGCCAGTGTGAACTGGAAGATATTCTGATAGAAGGCCCTGCGGGAATAAAAATTGTTCCGGCAACGTCTGGTACACGTTCGATGGTGGATCTCAGTGAATCTGAGCATGCCGGTTTAATTAGAGCGTTTAGCCAGTTACAGGGTAATTATGACGTGCTGATTGTGGATACTGCAGCTGGCATAGGTAACACCGTTGTCAGTTTTGCCCGAGCCTCACAGGACGTGCTAGTCGTAGTTTGCGATGAACCAACATCGATTACCGATGCTTATGCTCTTATTAAAGTATTGAGCCGTGAGCAGGGGCTTTTCAAATTCAAAGTAGTTGCCAATATGGTGCGCAATATGCGAGACGGGCAAGTACTGTTCAATAAGCTCACTAAGGTTACCGACCGGTTCTTAGATGTTGCGCTGGAGCTGGCAGCAATTATTCCTTTCGATGAAAACTTGCGTTTAGCCGTGCGGAAACAGCAATCCTTTGTCATGGCTTACCCTAAATCGCCGGCGTCATTAGCGATAAAAGCACTGGCTAAGAAGGCGCTGGACTGGCCCGTTCCGGCTCAAGCCGGAGGACATTTAGAATTTTTCCTTGAACAATTGATAACTTCTGCCGATAACGAGAGTAAGCGGGATGTTGCCAATGAATAAAGCTGCCGTTTATGCCGCCACCGCTGACAACCGGAATGCCATTATTGAGCAGCATACCGGACTGGTTAAGCGTATTGCCCACCACATGATGGCGAGACTACCCGCCAGCGTGCAAGTGGATGATTTAATACAGGCAGGCATGATTGGCTTACTAGAAGCTGCGCGTAACTTTGATAACAGCAAAGGTGCCAGCTTCGAAACTTTTGCCGGCATTCGCATTCGTGGTGCAATGCTGGACGAAATTCGTCGCGGCGATTGGGCCCCTCGCTCAGTACACCGTAACCACAGACGTGTGCTGGAAGCCATTCGCCAGGTTGAAAACGAGACCGGGCGGGACGCAAAAGATACAGAAGTAGCCGCAAAACTGAATATGGGTATGGATGAATACCACCATATTTTGCGGGATGTGAGTTCAGGACGAATTGTTGGAATTGAAGATCTTGGCGTGTCAGAAGATGCGTTAATGCCAGAGCAGGTAACAGGTTCAGCTTATGAGCCACAACGAGATGTTGAGAACGCTGCGTTTCATAAAGCATTGGTTTCGACAATTTCATCGTTACCAGAACGTGAAGCCTTGGTGCTTTCGTTGTATTATGACGAAGAATTGAATTTAAAAGAGATAGGTGAAGTGCTGAGCGTGAGTGAATCACGTGTCAGTCAGATTCACAGTCAGGCAATGTTGCGGCTGAAGTCGCGAATGCAAAATTGGGTTGAATAAACTTTGGTGGTAATCGAGAGCCTCAGTGGAGGGTGCTTTGGATAAAAATATGAAAATTCTTGTTGTGGATGACTTTTCTACAATGAGACGAATCATTAAGAATTTACTTCGTGATCTTGGCTTTACCAATATTCAGGAAGCTGATGACGGTAATACGGCTTTACCCATGTTGCAGAACGGTGATTTCGACTTTGTCGTAACCGATTGGAACATGCCCGGTATGCAGGGAATTGACTTGCTACGTGAAATTCGCAAGGACGATAACTTGGCGCATTTACCGGTATTGATGGTAACGGCCGAAGCTAAGCGTGAGCAAATCATCATGGCCGCACAAGCGGGGGTTAATGGTTACATCGTAAAACCGTTTACAGCCGTAACGTTGAAAGAAAAGCTCGACAAGATTTTCGAACGTATTAGCTAAAGGGCGAATGACTATGTCTGATAACGCCCATGATATTTCTCTGGAGCAAGCCAAGGAACTCGTAGCCTTGCTTGAAGACGGGAAGCAGCAGCAGGCAAATCAATTACTGGAAGACGTTTACAACCGTCGTAACGACAAGTTGTTTACCTCTGTCGGCCAGTTAACACGCGACCTCCACGAAGCACTTCAGGACTTTCAGGTAGACCCTCGCATTGTGCAAATGACACAAGATGATCTTCCTGATGCGCAAAACCGTTTGTTGTATGTCATTGAGAAAACCGAAGACGCAGCCAATAGAACAATGGATGCGGTAGAGGCTTGCCTGCCGTTAGCAGATGAGATGCATCAGCGTGTAGAGAAGGTCATGCCGGCCTGGAACAGGCTGATGAGTAACGATATTGAGTTAAATGAATTCAAGTCTTTATGCCATCAGGTCGATGACGTACTTAAGCGCTGTGGTGAAAACATGCCACAAGTGCATGGGTTGATGACTGAAGTATTGATGGCTCAGGACTTTCAGGATATTACCGGGCAAGTCATTCGCCGGGTTATTCAGTTAGTTGAAGACGTTGAAAAGAACTTAATTGAGCTACTCAAAATATTCGGTAAAGAAGAAGAGCGCCGTAAGGCAGCAACCTCAACGCCTGATAAGAAAAATGCAGGTGTTGCGGAAGGCCCTATTATAGATGCTGATCAACGCGATGACGTGGTTGGCGGACAAGACGAAGTGGACGATTTGCTGTCCAGTTTAGGTTTCTAGGAGCATCAGTCGCATGAGCTTTGATATGGACGAAGACATTCTGCAGGACTTTTTGATCGAGGCGGGAGAGATCCTCGAGCAATTGTCTGAACAGCTGGTTGAACTGGAAAATGATCCAGAAAATAAAGACCTGCTGAATGCTATTTTCCGTGGTTTTCATACCGTGAAAGGTGGTGCCGGGTTTTTGTCGCTGGGCGCACTCGTTGATACCTGCCACGGTGCGGAAAATGTGTTCGATACCCTGCGTAATGGCCAACGTACCGTCACCTCCGACTTGATGGATGTTATTCTACAGTCGCTGGATACCATTAATGCTCAATTTGCACAGGTTCGGGCTAAAGAAGAGCCCGAAGCTGCATCACCTGAATTACTGGAACTTCTGCATAAGTTGAGCCAGCCGGAATCGGAAGATGAAGAGCCGGTTAAAGCGCCGGAACCAGAACCCGAACCAGAGTCCGAGCCCGAGGTAGCTGACGCGAGTAGCGGCGAAAGTATTGATGAAATTCAGGACGACGAATTTGAAGCTTTACTGGATGAACTGCATGGTGAAGGTAAAGGACCGGGCAAGAAAGAAGAAGCTAAAGCTTCCGCTGCTGAGTCGGCACCGGGCGATGACAACGATGAAATAACAGACGATGAGTTTGAATCGTTGCTGGATGAATTGCACGGCAGTGGTAAGGCTCCTCAGAGTGCTGAAAAAACACAGGAGAAGCAAAAAGAGCCAGCAAAAGATGACGAAATAACAGATGACGAGTTTGAGTCGCTGTTAGATGAACTCCATGGCAGTGGTAAAGCGCCGACGCCTAAAGGAGATAAGCCAGCAGAAAAAGCCGCTGAGAAGAAACCTGAGCCAAAACCGCAAGCTAAACCTCAACCTAAGCCTGCAGCTAAACCAGAGCCGAAAGCAGCTGCGGCCAAAGCGGAAGATAAACCTGCGGCAGCAAAAGCCGTGGATAAAAAGCCAGCGGCGCCGGCACCAGCTCAGGCTGAAACCACAGTCCGGGTTGATACCAAACGTTTAGATGAAATTATGAATATGGTCGGTGAGCTGGTTTTAGTCCGGAATCGTCTATTAAGCCTGAGTAACTCAGATGAATCAGACAGTGACGAGATGGGTAAAGCCATTTCTAATCTGGATGTTGTAACTGGCGACTTGCAAGGCGCGGTTATGAAAACCCGTATGCAGCCTATTAAGAAAGTTTTTGGGCGTTTCCCTCGGGTTGTCAGGGACTTAGCGCGCAGCCTTAAGAAAGAAATTAACCTTGAGATGTACGGTGAAGATACCGACCTGGATAAAAACCTGGTAGAAGCACTGGCCGATCCTTTGGTGCATTTGGTTCGTAACTCTGTTGACCACGGTATTGAAATGCCGGACGTGCGCGAAGCTAATGGTAAACCGCGTGCGGGGACGGTAACGCTGTCGGCGTCTCAGGAAGGCGACCATATTATGCTGTCGATTAAAGACGACGGTGCAGGTATGGATGCGGAAAAGCTTAAGGGCATTGCTATCAGCAAAGGTATTCTCGATACCGACGCCGCTGCGCGTCTGAGTGACGAAGATGCTTATAATCTGATTTTTGCCGCTGGCTTTTCGACCAAAGAAGAAGTTTCAGACATATCCGGCCGCGGTGTCGGGATGGATGTGGTTAAAACCAAAATTAGTCAGCTTAACGGTAGTGTCAAAATTCAGTCTGAGCTGGGTAAGGGCACGGAGCTTTTAATTAAAGTTCCACTGACTCTGGCGATACTGCCTACCTTAATGGTTGCGGTAAAAGAGCAGACATTTGCTCTGCCACTGGCTGTGGTAAGCGAAATTATCGATCTGGATATGAAGCGTACCAATACCGTTGATGGTCAATTAACACTGATTGTACGTGACCGTGCTATTCCGCTGTTTTTCTTAGAGCATTGGTTGGTTCGTAATCCGGATCGTTCAAGCCGTAATGAGAAAGGCCATGTCGTGGTTGTGCAAATTGGCAACCAACAGGTTGGTTTCGTCGTCAACGCATTGATTGGTCAGGAAGAAGTGGTCATAAAACCATTAGATAAGCTATTGCAGGGTACACCGGGTATGGCTGGAGCAACTATCACCAGTGATGGCGGTATTGCTTTGATTGTTGATGTACCAAGTATGCTTAAGTATTACGCAAAACGATAACGGGACACACCGTTCATGACTGTAAAAGTTCTCGTGGTAGATGACTCGGCGTTTTTCCGCCGCCGGGTGACTGAGATTTTAGAAGACAATGCCAACATTAAAGTGATTGGTAGTGCCAATAACGGAGAAGAAGCGGTTTCACAAAGTCGCGTTCTCAGGCCGGATGTCATTACCATGGACATTGAGATGCCGGTAATGAACGGTATTGATGCTGTGAAAGCCATAATGAGCAGCAACCCTTGTCCTATTTTGATGTTTAGCTCGCTGACTCATGAGGGCGCTACAGCTACGTTAAATGCGTTAGAAGCGGGCGCCGCTGACTTCCTGCCAAAGAAATTTGAAGACATTGCACGTAATCGCGATGAAGCAGTGAAAACGCTGCAGGATCGCGTACTGGCAATTGCACGGCAACCTGTTAGCCGCACGCCTGCCAGACCCTCACCGGCACCGACGGTAAAGAAACCAGCAGAACGCCCGGATGAGCCAAAGACCGCGCTTGAGCGTATTCGTCAGCGCAACCAGGAATTACAGAGCCAGCGTGAAAGTGATGCCCGCACCGCAAAGTCTGCAGGGTCACTAACAACGAACCGGGCGTATCAGATTTTGGCAATAGGAACTTCAACGGGAGGTCCTGTCGCTCTGCAGAAAATACTGACTCAGCTACCGGCTAATTTCCCTTATCCAATTGTAATGGTTCAGCATATGCCGGCAGCGTTCACAAAAGCTTTTGCACAGCGTCTGAATGGTTTGTGTCAGGTTAATGTGAAGGAAGCAGAAGACGGCGACGTGCTCAGAGCCGGGACAGCGTATTTAGCGCCGGGCGGAAAACAACTTATGGTCGAAGGCAGGCCGGGTAGTGCACGTTTAAGGGTAAAAGACGATACCAGTGGACGCATTACTTATAAGCCGAGCGTGGATTTAACCTTTGCAAGCTTATCAAAGACCTATATGGGTAAAGTGCTTGGTGTCATTTTAACCGGTATGGGAGCCGATGGTCGTGATGGTTCTCGTATGCTGAAAGATCAAGGGGCCACGATATGGGCTCAGGATCAGGCCAGCTGTGTCGTCTATGGTATGCCGCAGGCTGTTGCGCAAGCGGGAATTTCAACTCGCAGTATTAGCCTGGATGACATGGCCAGGATGATTATGAAAGAAGTCGGTTACAGCGGCTTATAGCGGGATGAGTGAATGATCGTATGGACGGTAGCTAATCAAAAAGGCGGGGTCGGCAAGACCACGACAGCTGTTGCTTTGGCTGGACTTTTGGCTGAGCAGGGTAAGCGGGTCCTTTGTATTGATACCGATCCTCACGCGTCATTAACTTACTATTTTGGCATTGACTCGGAAGAGCTTGAATCTAGTGCTTTTGATGTATTTAGCGCCGGTAAGAACATAACAGCTGAGCTAATGCGTCGCAGTATTTTGCCAACCGAGTTTAACAACCTGAGTGTAATGCCGGCGACTATGGCATTAGCAACGCTGGATAGAAAGCTGGGGACTCAGGATGGCATGGGGTTAGTACTTAAGCGCGGCCTGGCGATGATAGCCGATGACTTCGATTATGTCCTGATTGATGTACCGCCGGTATTGGGGGTTCTTATGGTGAATGCGCTTGCCTGTTGCCGCCGAGTGTTAATTCCGGTGCAGACTGAGTTTTTGGCCTTGAAAGGCCTTGACCGTATGATGCGAACCCTGACACTCATCCATAAGTCGCGTGGCGAAAACTACGCTTATACCATTATCCCGACACTTTACGACAAACGAACCAATGCATCGCTGCAAACTTATAAAAAACTTATTGCCCGTTATGGACGTTCGGTCTGGAATGGCATGATTCCAATAGATACTAAATTTCGGGATGCATCTAACGAGCAACAACCTCCTTCAGTTTATGCGCCTAAGGCGCGGGGAGTTTTGGCTTATCAATCCTTGTTGACCAATTTACAGCAGTTGGATGTACGTTGATTTATGAACATGAAACGCGATAACAGTGAAGCGGCAATGGCCGAATACCTCGACGCTTTATTGCTCGAGGAAGAAACGGTTGAGTTCGATAACGAGCCGGTAAAGCGACTGCTTGCACAGGCCGCGCCGAAAATTCAGGCGGTATCTGAGAAAGAAACCGTTAGTCTGAATCGCGAACAGGATTTATTACCTTTAGTTTCTGTAAAAGCTGACGATATCTATACAGAGCCGGAAGTTGAAGTTTCCACGGAAGTGGATACCTCGACCGAAACAGTAACCGATGATTCATCGGCTGCTGAAATAGATAACGAAACAGAAACTGAAGCGGAAGTTACTGAAGAACTGGATATACAGGCAGAGCCGCTCCCCGACGCGATGTCTGAGTACATGGAACACGATTTTCAGGCTCTGTTTTTTAAAGTAGCCGGACTGACACTGGCAGTACCATTGAAAAGTCTTGGCGGTATTCATCAATTGGGCAAAATTAGCCCGTTGATGGGTAAACCGAAATGGTTCCGCGGTATTATGACCGAACGAGACAACAAGCTTCAGGTGGTCGATACGGCTCGCTGGGTTATGCCAGAGAAATGCACGCCTGAGCTGGAAGAGAGTTTAGACTATCAGTATTTGATTACACTAAACGACAGCCCGTGGGGCTTGTTGTGTGAAGAGCTGGTTACCAGCGAACCTTTGCAGCCGCATTCAATTCAGTGGCGTAAAGAGACGAATAACAAGCGACCCTGGCTTGCCGGGGTTGTCCGTGACAGAATGTGTGCATTGCTCGATGTTAACGCATTGATTACACTTCTGGATAAAGGTCTGGGACATATCCAGCAAGATTAATAACGCATGGCGGAGTAAGACATGAGTAAAGACAATCGCGCTATCAAGAATGAAACTGACGTTGATAGTAATGACGAAGTTCTGCAGTGGGTAACATTCCAGCTGGAGCAGGAAACTTACGGTATCAATGTAATGCAGGTTCAGGAAGTGCTGCGCTACAGCGAAATTGCTCCGGTACCTGGCGCACCTAACTATGTATTAGGCATTATCAACTTGCGCGGAAATGTCGTTACCGTTATTGATACGCGTCTGCGTTTTGGTCTGCAAACAACCGAAGTCACCGACAACTCCCGTATCGTCATTATTGAGTCTGAACAGCAGGTGATTGGTATACTGGTCGATAGCGTGGCTGAGGTTGTCTACCTGAAAACGTCAGAAATTGACAGCGCACCCAATGTTGGCACCGATGAAAGTGCCCGCTTTATTCAGGGTGTCAGTAACCGCGATGGTGAGTTACTGATTTTAGTCGATTTGGACAAAATGCTAACCGATGAAGAATGGGATGAAATTTCCCGTCTGGGTTAATTCATGACGAACTGGTTATTTGTTATTTCAGCGCTGGCTCTTGGGCTGGCGCTTATTGCGTTAGTCGCTGTGGTTATTACTTCGCGGCGGCAGGCTGAGTTAATTGAGCGTCAGCAGCAGCGCTTATTAATGCTGACAGAAACGGCCAGTGAAGTATTATCGCTGCGTGAGCAGTTTAAACAGCAGCCAGAAGCATCATCTAAAGCTGATTTCGCTCAGCAGCAGGTGGTTGCACAACTGCAACAGCAGGTTGCACAGCTAAACGATGAGCAACAACAGTTGCAGCAGAAATTACAGGAAGTGGCGGAGCAGGACCCGGGCAGTAAGCTTTATCATCGCGCGGCTAAACTGGTTGCCAGTGGTGCCAGTGCAGAGGAACTGATGCAGGAGTGTGACTTACCTCAAGCCGAAGCCGAGTTGCTCATTTCCTTGCATAAAAAAGGCGCGTAGTTTCATTCTAACCTTCCTCCCATTGCCTTGGGAACTTGCCATCCAACAAATAAGCGAAAGCAATAATTTCGGCAATAATAATGTAAAGCTCTCTGGGAATTTCATCGCCTACATTGAGCTTTGCCAGTGAATCTGACAAGAGTGGATCTTCGTGCACTAAAACTCCATGCTCTTTAGCTACGGCGATGATTTCTTCCGCTAGCTCGTCGAAACCGCGAGCGATTACCTTGGGCGCATTAAAGCCGTCGTACGACAGTCCTATTGCCTGCTTTTCTTTTTTCTCACTCATACTGTCACCCGAATAATACCACTGTGCTGCTGCGCCAGGTTGTCTGGAATTTTGCCTTGCTGAACCCTAAGTTTAACGCTGTTTACTTCTAATTCTTCCAGTCTTTTCTCGAGCTTTTCGACATGGCTTTCCACCACTTTTTGTGCTGTTTTAGTTTCAGTATAGAAATCAACCGAAGAGCCTTGCGGGTGGTAGCGACCTTTGACCAACAGAGGACCTGTGCTATCTAATTCGAAGCGCAGAGTAAATAGCCATAAAGTACGGCCGTTGTCTTCTTTGTTGCTACTGTCCTTTTCTCTGCGAATAAGAAGCTCGTGTTGCTGTGGTTTTTGTGTGTCGGCCGGTAGCAAAATGTAATATTCCGGTTGCTGCGGAGCCGACTCCTGCAGGCGTGCCTGACTACTTTGCGCTGAATTCAGAATGCCGGTAAAGAGTTGCAGTAGTCGCTGTAATTGCTGTTGTGGCAGCTGTTGTAACAGCGCATTTATGCGCTCACGAACCTCTCCGGCATTTTCCGGAGCCGGGTTAAGTACCTGCTGTATCAGCGCTTGGGTAAACTGGTTAGGCAAAGCTCTTGGGGCTGAGTTATTGACCGTTGTTGTTTCAGGCTTTTGTTGCATAGCCAGCCCCAGCAGAGTCATCAGCATTTGCCCCAGACTGCCCATTTGCTGACTGGGTTGGGCACTGACCGGGCGTGCGGCAAACCAGTCACTGACCCAACTCTGTAGCGCTTGTGGGCGTTGCATAGACTCTGGAGCAGGCATTTGCTGCAACACCTTCAACAAAAGCTGCTGCAGGGCTTTCGGTGGCGACTGAGTGGCTTCTCGCATTGCATCAGCAGACAGCCGCGGGGGTGTTTGTTGTACCCCTTCAACCTGTTGTGGCTGAGTAAAGAGCTTAGGCCTGATATTTTCAGGTATAAAGCTCTGCAGGGCTTGCTGAAATTGTTTTGGGGTCAGCTGTTGAGCTTGTTTGATTGCCAGCCCACTGGCAACAGGCACCGTTAATTTTTGCGCTGCCTGCAAGTTTAAGTTGCTTTGGCTGCCCGGCTGGCTATCGACTTTAGCTGCAGGAGCTGTTTGAACGGCTGACTGCGAAATAGGTTGAGGTTTAACCGGTAGCTGCACGGTTGCAACTTTTCCCTGTTCAACAAAGGCTTTAACCAACTTGGCCGGTAACTGTGTTAACGGTATTTCTGCAACGGCAACAGGCTTCGAATTACCGGTGGTATTCAGGCTTAACTGCACAACCGGTAACTTGGGATCCGGCTGGGTAATGGCTAGCTGCAATTTTGCAGGGGCGGTCAACTGGGGTTGTAAATTCTTAGGTGGATTCGGCCACTGCCAGTTGTTGCCCTGAATACGCGCTGGTTGCTGTTCGCCTTTTGCCGGTTCATAAGTTACGGGTAAACTAATTTGAACCAGTAGTTTAGCGAGTAATTTTGCAGTGCTGGCCTGAACTAAAGGTGAATTGTTGGTGGTAGCTGATACCGTCTGGCCCTGTTGAATGTTAGCCGAAGGCGCAGATGGCATATTATTGGTTTTCGGTGTATCTGCCCCACTATTAAAAATACGCATGAGACTGGATAATTGCTGTTGTTCGGCACGAGCTAAAGTCCGTTCCGGTGATGCCATCATTTGTTGTAGCAGTTGCTTAATATCAGCCATGCGCTTTACCTAAATTTTATGGTAGAATCGTGGGCATTTGCGTCAGCTTACCAGTAAGGTTTCGGTTGTAAAATCCGCATGACACAGGTTGCTTCCACCAATAGTCCACTATTGCACGCAGAGCAGTTAAGCTCAATCCGTGGTGGGCGAGTATTGTTTGAAAATCTCAACTTTTCGGTAAGTGCTGGTCAGTTGTGGCAAGTCAGCGGACCTAACGGAGCTGGCAAGTCCTCACTGTTACGCATTCTGACAGGCTTATTAGCGCCGTCAAATGGTCTTGTGTCGTTTTACGGCAAGCCATTAAGTCATAACTGGTCAGAGTATTGCGAACAACTTTTGTTCATTGGTCATAAGGCCGCCGTCAAAGGCGAATTAAGTGCCCGTGAAAACTTTCACTGGCAGCAACAATTGTCTTCGACCGAAGATATCGACGCCTGGGAGCTACTTGAAAAGCTCGGTTTACTCGGTTTAGAGGATGAACTGACAGCCCGTTTATCGGCAGGGCAGCAAAGGCGGGTCGCTTTAACCCGGCTGTGGGCTACGCAGGCTTCACTTTGGATCCTGGACGAACCTTTCACTGCACTCGACGTGCAGGGAATTGCTTTGTTGCAGCAGCGCTTTGTCGAGCATATACAAAACGGCGGTACTATCATTTTTACTTCGCACCAGTCGCTGACCCTTTCTGATCTGACCCCTGAAAAACTGTCACTGGAATATCAGGGGGAAATACTATGAGCCAGTTATCGAGCCGGCAAATTTGGGTGACCTTGCTAAAGCGCGATCTTCGCATAGCGGCACGGCGGCGCAGTGACGCACTGAACCCGTTACTTTTTCTGTTGATGGTTGTGACTTTGTTCCCCCTGGGCATTGGTCCAGGACCGGATATTTTAGCCCGCATTGCACCGGGTATTATTTGGGTCGCGGCATTATTAGCCAGCTTACTGGGTCTTGAACGGCTGTTCCGCGATGATTTCCAGGACGGTACATTGGAGCAACTATGCTTGTTGCCCCAGCCTTTGGCTTTTACTGTGACGGCAAAAATGGCCGTACACTGGTTGTTAAGCGGCTTACCCTTAGTTATTTTGTCACCCGTGCTGGCATTGCTGCTGAGTTTACCGTTGCAAGGCTGGTGGGCACTGGCATTAACTTTATTGTTGGGCACACCGGCGTTAAGTGCTTTAGGCGCTATTGGTGCGGCGCTGACCTTACAAGTTCAGCGCGGTAGCTCGCTGGTGAGTTTAATCCTCATTCCGCTCTTTATTCCTTTATTGATATTTGCCACAGCTGCGGTGGAAAATGCGTCGATGGGGCTTGCAGTTCATGGCCAGTTAGCGATACTGGCGGCAATTTCTGTTTTAACCGTAACATTGGCTCCGCTGGCTGTCGCAGCGGGCATTAGAATGAGTGTAAATTAATATGTGGCGATGGTTACACCCCTATGCAAAACCGGAAGCAACTTACCATTTATTGCAGAAACTGCTGCCTTGGTTCGTAGCTCTGACATTAGTGACCCTGGTTACAGGTGTTATCTGGGGGCTGGCGTTTGCTCCGGGTGACTACCAACAGGGCGACAGCTATCGAATCATTTTTCTGCACGTGCCTTCCGCTATTTTCTCTATGGGTGCGTACATGGGTATGGCGATAATGGGGGCTATTGCTCTTATCTGGCAGATTAAGACCGCGGAGTGGTCTATTCCGGCCATAGCTCCGGTCGGTGCTGCGTTGACAGTGGTTGCTTTGCTTACCGGGGCTATCTGGGGTAAACCGATGTGGGGAACCTGGTGGGTATGGGATGCGCGACTGACCTCTGAACTCATTCTGCTGTTTCTTTATGTTGGTGTCATGGCTCTGTATTTCGCCTTTGATGACGCCAGAACAGGGGCAAAAGCTGCGGCAATACTGTCTCTGGTAGGGGTTATTAACTTACCGATTATTCATTTTTCTGTGGAATGGTGGAACACCTTGCATCAAGGCGCCACCATTACGAAATTCGAGCGGCCTTCAATAGCGACCAGTATGCTTATACCTTTACTGATATGCCTTGCAGGCTTTGCTTTTTTAACGGTTTCACTAGTGATGATGCGGTTAAAAAATGAGATACTCAGACATGAATTACATCGTCCATGGGCACAACAACGACTGGAGCAGGACTAATGGCTTTTGACAGCTTCACCGACTTTGTCGCAATGGGTGGTTATGGACTTTATGTCTGGTTGTCATTCTTTCTCAGTTTTGTCGTGCTGGCTGGTGTTGCGCTTGAAACTTTATTAGCAAAACGACAGCTGGCTAAGAAAAGCAAGCAGTTACAGCAGCGTCAAGAGCGTTTAGCAAGACGCAAAGCAAGCCGTGCAGAAGTAGGAGACGGTAATGAATCCAAGACGTAAAAAGCGCTTAACCTGGGTGGCTGTTTTAGTCATTGGGGTATCTGTTGCAACCGGGCTTATGTTGTATGCCCTAAGTCAAAGTATTGACCTGTTTTATACACCAACTGAGTTGGTAGAAGGCAAGGGCAAAGACAAACAGAAGCCGCAGGTTGGTCAGCGCATCCGGGTAGGCGGTATGGTGGTTGAAGGTTCCGTCGAGCGTAACCGCGAAACTCTGGAAGTCTCCTTTGAAATTACTGACATTGGGCCCGAAGTTACGGTGCTGTATCAGGGCATTTTGCCGGACTTATTCCGCGAAGGTCAGGGCATTGTCGCGCAAGGCGAACTGATAGAGCCAACGGTGTTAAAAGCCAGCGAAGTGTTAGCTAAGCATGACGAAGAATATATGCCACCGGAGCTTGCCGAGCAGATGAAAGGCATAAAGCACGTTAACCCCAATAAAGTTGAAGAGGGCGGCGAGCAATGATTGCTGAAGCAGGACATCTTGCCATAGCCATTGCTCTGGCTTTTTCAGTATTACTGGCGGTTTACCCGTTATGGGGCGCGGCAAAAGGTAACGGCGGTATGATGTCACTAGCCCGTCCTTTTGCCTATGGCCAGTTCTTCTTTACCGCTATTGCCTTTGCTTTACTTGTCGCAGGCTTTGTTACTAACGACTTTAGTATTGCTTATGTTGCTGCTAACTCAAATAGCCAACTACCGGTCGTGTATCGGGTAACGGCTGTATGGGGCTCTCATGAAGGGTCGTTCCTGTTATGGATGCTAATGCAGGCCGGCTGGATAGCTGCCGTTGCGATATTTTCCCGCTCTATGCCGCTACCAATGATAGCTCGTGTGTTAGCTATTCTGGGTTTGATTAGCATTGGCTTTTACCTGTTCATGATCACGGTGTCTAACCCCTTTGATCGCAGTTTGCCATTAATTCCCGTTGATGGAAGAGACTTAAACCCGTTATTGCAGGATCCGGGGATGATCATTCATCCGCCGTTGTTGTACATGGGTTATGTCGGATTTTCAGTTGCTTTTGCGTTTGCTATAGCCGCACTATTGTCGGGTAAACTTGATGCCGCCTGGGCGCGCTGGTCTCGTCCCTGGACACTCGCCGCGTGGATTTTTCTGACGCTGGGTATTGCTATTGGTAGCTGGTGGGCTTATTACGAGCTTGGCTGGGGTGGCTGGTGGTTCTGGGACCCGGTCGAAAATGCGAGCTTTATGCCATGGCTGGTAGGAACCGCATTGTTGCACTCGTTAGCAGTAACTGAGAAGCGGGGTAGTTTTAAATCCTGGACCGTTTTATTGGCAATTTCTGCCTTTAGCTTAAGTTTACTGGGGACATTCCTGGTGCGCTCAGGCGTTCTCGTTTCAGTACACGCCTTTGCTTCTGACCCCACTCGTGGTCTGTTTATTCTGGTTCTGCTGGGGCTGGTTGTTGGCGGCTCTTTGATTTTATATGGACTGCGTGCCGGCAAAATGCAAAGTTACAGTCGTTACGAATTGCTCTCTCGCGAAGTCATGCTTTTGGGTAATAACGTACTGTTAATGGCAGCCATGGTGGTGGTGTTTTTAGGAACCATGTTACCGCTGGTTCATAAAGAAATAGGGCTGGGTACCATTTCAATTGGCGAGCCTTTCTTTAATGAACTCTATAGCTGGCTGGTTATTCCATTTGCGTTAATGCTCGGCCTGGGGCCTTTAATGCGCTGGCGCCGTCAGGCTATGAAGCCGCTTTTAAAACCGCTGGCGTTGGCGTTATCTATAGCTATTGTTCTGGCGTATGCGTTACCCAAAATTTGGGCTGGTGAGCTTCCTGCGATGGTTGTTATTGCTTTGTTTCTTGCCTTCTGGGTAGCGCTTGCGACTCTAACGGAAGTTCAGCAAACCGTGAAGCAACGCAAGCAAGGCTTATCGGGGCTTACTAAGATCTCCGGTAGTCACTGGGGAATGGTGCTTGGACATTTAGGTTTTGCTGTAACACTTATCGGTATTAGTCTGGTATCGCACTACGAGCAAGAGCGCGATATTGCGATCGCCCCGGGACAATCAGCGAACGTTATGGACTACCAGGTGGTATTCGAGAGGCTGGAACATCGAGAAGGGCCTAACTACGACGCAGATGAAGGCTTGTTTACGGTGTATCAGGACGGAGAACAAATTACTCAGTTAACGAGTGAAAAACGCTTCTACCGAGTTCAGCGCACCAGCATGACCGAAGTCGGTCTCGATGCCAGTCTATTACGTGATATTTACATTGCCATGGGTGAGCCCTTAGATGACGAAACCTGGGCAATTCGCTTTTATATAAAACCTTTTGTGCGCTGGATATGGCTCGGTGCCATTATTATGGCCATTGGTGGCGCTATGGCGTTGGCCGACAAGCGCTATAGAAAGCGCAGTAAAAAGGAGGCAGCCGATGACTAAGTTTCGTTGGTTGATTCTGTTTGGGCCGTTGGTTTTGTTTGCAGGTCTTGTGCTTTTCTTACTGAAAGGTTTAGGTAGTGACCCGACGGAGCTGGATTCCGCACTGGTCGATGACCCCGTGCCGCAGTTTCAGGCGAAAGACCTTTATGATACTGATATTACTTATGACCAGTCTGTACTTCATGACGGTCCGCTACTGATGAATGTATGGGCAACCTGGTGTCCTACTTGTCGGGCGGAACATGAGTTTCTAAATGAGTTGGCGGCTAAGGGTATTCCTATTGTTGGTCTCAATTATAAAGACGACTCCAGGGAAAAAGCGATTAATTGGCTGAACACGCTGGGCGACCCTTATACCGTTAACCTGTTCGACCCTGAAGGCGAAATTGCCTTTGATTTTGGTGTCTATGGGGCGCCGGAAACCTACTTTATTGATCATAAAGGTGTTATCCGATATCGCCACGTGGGCGATGTGAATGAACGTAATTGGTCGAATAAACTGCAGGGAATTTATCAGCAGTTGGTGGAGGAAGCGAAATGATACGCACATCTCTATTGGCTTTAATGACTGCTTTTTTGATGGTTTCTTTTGTTTCAGCGGAAGACGAGAACACTCGCCAGTTCGAAAACGAGCAACAACATGAGACCTATCGTCAGCTGATAAAAGAATTGCGCTGTCCTAAGTGTCAGAATCAGAATATTGCCGACTCCAACGCCCCTTTAGCTGAAGATATGCGTGATCGCACATACCAGATGCTGAAAGAAGGTAAATCGCGAGAAGAGATTATCAACTTTATGATCGCGCGTTATGGTGACTTTGTTCACTACCAACCTCCGTTTACTAAAGTGACCAGCATTTTATGGTGGGGACCATTATTAATTCTGGTTATTGGTGTGGGCACAGCGATAGCACTGACCCGAAAGAAAAAAGCTGCAGTGGAATTAACACAGGAAGAGCGTGAGCGTTTAGAGCAACTGAGGAAGTCGCGCGATGAGTAGTTTATGGTTATTAATGTTGTTGATGTTGCTCGTTGCCGTAGTTTTCGTCTTACTGGCAACAGGCAAGCAACGCCGTTATCACAAGCGGCAGGATGAAAACCAACGCTGGTATGAACAACGTCTGGCCGAGCTTGAAGAAGAGCGCTCTCAATATGACCTGCCTGATGAAGATTATCAGCACGCAAAGCAAGAATTGGACAAAACGTTTTTGAATGACAGCCAGGATGTTGAAGAAAACGTTCACTGGCACCGGGCTCCTGTGGCATTGCCTATTGTTTTGTTGTTGGTTGTTTCTGCTGGTCTTTACTGGGCTTTTGGAAGTTGGCAACTACAACTACAGGCGGAAGATGCACGCAGGCAACTTCCGGAATTAGGCAAGACTTTACTGCAGCAACAGAACCAACAAGCCAGTCGAGAAGATTTAAATACCTTTGCATTAGGCCTGCGACAGAAGCTGATGCGTGAACCAGAGGACGCCATTGCCTGGTGGATTTACGCGGGCATAATGGTTGATTTAGGAGCCGGAGAGGATGCTGATGAAGCATTCCAGAAGTCACTGCAAATTGAGCCCAATAGGGTTAATACGTTAGTCAGCTATAGCCGTTTTCTATTGATGTCAGGTGCTGAAGATGGTCAGCCTAAAGCAGCTCGTCTGCTAGCTCGAGCATTAAAGCAAGACCCGGACAATATCGAGGCTCTATCTTTACTGGGCTTTGTTGCTTTTGAACGTCAGGACTGGGCACAGGCAATCAGTGCCTGGGAGTTACTAAAAGAACGGTTGCCGAAAACTTCCGAGCGATATCAGGCTGTAGTCAACGCGTTAGACAACGCTAAAGAGCAGCAGGAAAAAGCCGAGGTGCAATTACAGGTTAGGGTGACGTTAAGTGATAACATGCGCCATCACCTGCCGGAGAATGGCACGCTCTTTGTTTATGTAACGGGAATGGAACAGCCTATGCCGGCTGCCGTCGTTCGCCAACCAGTCAGCGAGTTTCCGGTTACTGTAACTTTGTCCAATCAAAACGCCATGCTACCTGATTATAAGATGAGCGACCTCGATCAATGGCAGGTGCATGCACGTATTTCGCAAGACGAGAAAATAGATCGACAAGCGGGTGATCTTGAAGCAGAAAGAGTCACTATAAATGCTGACGGTTCAGCCGAATTAACTTTGACCTTATCAAGCCGGATTGAAGAATGAAAAAATATGGATTGTTACTACTTGTTTCTCTACTAACGGCGGGGTGTTCGTCAACACCAGACGACCCTTATGCAGACCCTCGTGACCCGTTTGAAGATTTTAACCGGGGAATGTGGGAGTTCAACCGCGATGTAGACAAAGCGGTTATAAAGCCTGCAGCGGAAACCTATGAATATATTCCGCAGCCAATTCGAACTTCTTTGTATCAAGCCGTAGAGAATCTTGAAGAACCGTCTTCATTTGTGAATAACTTACTGCAGTGGAAAGTAGCCGATGCCGGCATCTCTCTGGGCCGCTTTGTTGTGAACTCCACCGTTGGTTTAGTGGGTTTGTTCGACGTTGCAACACCTATGGGTTTGACAAAGCGGGAAGAGAGCTTTGGGCAAACACTGGCAGTCTGGGGGGTGCCTGAAGGGCCTTATTTAATGCTGCCGCTCATGGGGCCTACGGTAGTGGTTGATCGCGGTGGTGATTACGCCGATGGCCAGTACTTTCCGTATCCTCTCTTAAGCTGGCCTCTGGATGTTGCACGTTACGCAATCAAAGGTCTGGAAATGCGCCTGCGGTTACGTGAACAGGAGCGAGTATTAGAAAACTCTCTTGACCCCTATTCTTTTGTTAAAGACGTGTACTATCAGCGCTGGCAGGACCAAGTTTTTGATGGCAACCCTCCGCTTGAAGACGAAGACTTCGATGACTTTGACGATTTCGACGATGACTGGGACGCTGATGATGAATTCGACGACTCTGACGATTCCGGCGATGAGTCTTATTGACGATTAGCCATTCCTGAACAATGCTTAGGGTATGAGTCAAAGCAAAGAGTAGACCATGCCCCGAGCACACATCGCACTAATTGAAGATGATCCCGTCTTCCAGTCTGTTGTCAGACAGTATCTGGAAAAGAACGGATACGATGTGTGCTGTGCTGATAATGGTATTGAGGGCATTGAAATTTGCCGTACCCAGTGTCCTGATATTGTCCTTTGTGACTTAAAGCTGCCGGATATTGATGGCCTTGAGGTCATTGAACAACTTCTAAAAGTCTGCACCCACATTCCAATTATTGTTATTTCCGCTTCGGAGAAAATGTCAGACATACGCGAAGCCGTGCGACTGGGCGCCTGGGACTATCTCGTAAAACCAATTCAAAGCCTGGATATTATTGAAAATGCGGTTGAGCATTGCTTACGCCGTTATCAGTTGGAAGAAACCTACCTGCACGATGTTTGGGAGTTAGATGCACACATTGACATCCTTTATCAGGACGACTTGATAGTCGGCCGTCTGGTAGAAGAGCTGCACCCCGACGGAGTTTTAAGCCTTAACGATTACCGGTTTGACTGTAGCTTTAATGATATTGGGCAAGCACCGGTTTGGGTTGATTACAGGCCTTTAACTGATGGTAAAGTGCTGGTTATTATGGCTGCCGCGCAGAATGCGACAGAGCAGAATTTGCTGCCGCTGCTGGTATTAAAAACATTGATTGATCCACTGATAAGACAACATTTATCCGGCCATGATGACACTCTGCTGTCGCCGGGCGTGTTATTAAGCCACTTGAACCACGAACTGTGCCATTCACAAGTCAGAACCGCGTTCGATACTTTGGTTGGTGTGGTCGATACACAACAACACAGTTGGGTATGGGCTCAGGCCGGGGATAAATTTAAACCTGAGCCGGGCGCTAAACCTGATTTGGCTCTCGGTATCTGGCAACACGCTAACTTTCGTGAGCACAAAATTGAATATTTACACAAGTTACATTGCGCTTTTCAGGGCACCGAACTTATTGTGAGTGCTGTGCCTCAAACTGCTTAATGGCTCTATCCAGATAAGGTAATGACATATTCAGATTAATGGGCTGAGTAAATAATGGATACCCAATACCGGCAGCCAACAACGCCGGAACTTTCCACCATCCCTCAACTTCGACAATAAAGAAGAAAATAAGACAAATAGGCACCAGTTTGGCCATATTGCAAATGAGGCGACGCGGCACCGGCATCTTTTCCTGTGCCATGGACAAAATCATAGCGCGTTCAGTAAAGCTGTACCGGGATAGTTGCGGGATGTTACGCGAAGAAAAATACAAAGCCATAGTCAGTCTTTCATTTGAATTTTGTTAATTGGGTTGCATTATAACATGGGAAAAGGTTATAAACTTCCGCTTCTGAAGCGAACAGAATTTAAGGACAGCTGTTATGGTCAAAAAAGTCGTTATTCCAGTAGCCGGGCTCGGAACTCGGATGTTACCCGCTACCAAAGCCATCCCGAAAGAGATGTTACCTTTAGTGGACCGTCCGCTGATTCAATATATTGTTGAAGAGTGCGCAGCAGCAGGGCTGACGGATGTTATTTTAGTGACTCACTCAAGTAAAAACTCCATAGAAAACCACTTTGATACCAGTTTTGAACTGGAAACGACTTTAGAACAGCGCGTAAAACGTCAGTTACTGGCTGAGGTTAAAGCTATTTGCCCAGAGAAAACCACTATTATGCATGTCCGTCAAGGTGTTGCTAAGGGACTGGGGCATGCGGTTCTTTGTGCTCGTCCTTTAATTGGAGATGAACCATTTGCGGTTGTTTTGCCCGATGTTTTAGTTGATGAAGCCAGCTGTAAACTGAATAAAGATAATTTGGCAGAAATGGTTAAAAACTTTGAGGAAAGTGGTCATTCACAGGTAATGGTTGAAAAGGTGCCGCAACAGGATGTCAGTAATTATGGTATTGCAGACATTAATGGCGCAGACCTTAAGCCGGGTGAGCAAGCGGAAATTACACAGTTAGTTGAGAAACCTCCGGTTAAAGAAGCGCCATCTGATCTCGCTGTTGTCGGGCGTTATGTTTTCTCGGCTGACTTATGGCCGCTGCTTGAAAAGACGCCTGTTGGTGCCGGCAATGAAATTCAGTTGACCGATGCTATGGCAATGTTGCTTGAAAAACAGCCGGTAAATGCTTACTACATGAAGGGAAAAAGTCACGACTGCGGTAATAAGCTAGGCTATGCTCAGGCTTTCGTTGAGCACGCACTGCGTCACCCGGATTTGGGTGACGATATGAAAGCCTATATAAAGTCTTTGAAATAATTGCCTCAGCGGGGCTGGTGCTTGAGTATCAGCTCCGCTAAAGTTTTTGCACAGGGACCGGTCTGCTCCGCTTTGGGCAGTACCATGTACAAGCTGCCTTTGCGCGAACTGCTCCCTTCAATTTCTATGCGACTCAGTCTGCCGGAATCCAGATCCTCCTGAACGACATAAGGTGGCAGCCAACAGAAGCCGAGGCCGTTGCGAATAAGCCTTAAAGCCTCATCGAAGTGACTGACGGTCCAACGCTGTTCAGCTTTCAACCAGCCTTCATCTTCGACCGGGTTACTGCCGGTATCCTGAATAACAATTTGTAAATGCTGAGACAATTCATTTTGATCAATAGGTTGCGGTAAGTCAGCTAACGGGTGCTCAGGGTGACAGACGAGATCCATACTGTATTGACTGATGGGTTCACCAATAAATCCGCGGGGCAAATGATGAGTGATCACGACATCGGCGGTCTGTTCCTGAATTTGTTCTACAGTACCGGTTAAGACTGTGTCGTTAATGAGAAGACGACTGCCGCGACTTAGCTGCTGAAACTCGTTAAGAACAGGAATGAGCTGACTACGGTCAAAAACCATTTCCAGAGCAAGCTTTACTTCGGGTTCCCAACCTTGTTCCAGGTTATCAGCAAGCTGTTCTATCTCTTCTGTAAGGTTAGTTAGCTGACGAGAACGCCTTAGTAAAACTTCGCCAGCGGTGGTTAAGTGAGCCTTTCTGCCTTTGACCTCAAGCAATTGAACACCAACCACTTGTTGCAGTTTTGCTACTGCGTGATTCAGTGATGATTGGCTTTTATTCAAGGCTTCAGCGGCGTGGGCATAACCGCCATAGTCAACGACCGCTTGCAATATGCGCCATTGTTCAATGGTCGACTTGGGTCGATAAACACTCATTTAGATTCTACTCCGGTGGGCGTTAAACCCGGGCAGTAATTACCGCCCGAATCGGTGCTTGGTAACCTTCAATAGTCATATTGGTGTCATTTGGATCAAGAAAGTCCGCTAAAGATTCTCCTGTCATCCACTGCGTTCGTCTTTGTTCGTCTAAAGATGTGGTGTTGTGATCAACAACTGCGATATCTTTAAAGCCGAGCCGCTCTAACCAAACAGACAGCGCAGGGGCACTTGGCAGAAACCATACATTGCGCATCTGTGCGTAGCGCTCACCGGGCATCATCACGGTTGTTTCGTCACCCTCAACAACAATGGTTTCTAATACCAGCTGGCCGCCAGGACGAATTAACCCTTTTAGCTGCTGCAAAAAGTCGATGGGTGAACGGCGGTGGTAAAGTACGCCCATGCTAAAAACGGTGTCAAAGCTTTTTAGCTCGGGCATTTGCTCAATACCAACCGGGAAAAAATGTGCGCGCTGTTGTAAGGTCAACGGCATCAGTTGGCGAATGGCTCGAAATTGCATAAGAAAAAGCTCGCCGGGGTCAACGCCCCAAACCGTTTCGGCACCTGCTTCAAGCATGCGCCACAAGTGGTAGCCACTGCCACATCCGACATCCAGTACCTGACGGCCATTTAAGTCGTCTAAATGAGGTGCAACGCGCTGCCACTTCCAGTCTGAACGCCATTCGGTGTCAATAAAAACACCAAATAAGTTGAAAGGACCTTTGCGCCAGGGCTGTAACTGCTGGAGTAAACCCGTTAAACGAGCCCGGTCGGCATCGGATGCCTCGTCAGAGTGACCAACCTGAATGGTATCAGATAGCTCGGTATGTTCAGCGTTTAACTCGGGCAATTGCTGTAGAACGCGCTGCCAACGTTTTAAGTTACCGTGAGGGTTATTCTTAAAAGCGGTAAGTTGCGGCGCTAAGGTATCCAGCCATTGAGCGTGCGGGCTTTGCAGAAGTGCACGGAGCTCCTTGCTAAAATCGATCATAGTATTCCTTATTTAACCGCGAGCATTGCTGCAAAATTAAAGCACTGGAACCAGACTGTACTGTGTCGAAAGCCTGCATCCTGAAATCGTTGCATATGGTCTTCTAATGTATCGACCTTCATGACATTTTCGATAGCTGCACGTTTTTGGCTGATTTCCAGTTCGCTATAGCCATTAGCGCGTTTAAAGTTGTGGTGCAAATCGACAAGTACATCATTCATATTAGCATCGCTGTGGCGCACCTTTTCTGCCAATAACAGGGCTCCGCCATTGTTCATGCCGTCAAAGATACGTTGAATAATGTCGTTTCTCTTCTCTTGTGGAATGAACTGTAGGGTAAAGTTTAATACAACCACAGAAGCATTCTCAATGTCGGTTTCAGCTAAGTCCTGACAATGAAGTTCTGCAGGGATTTGGCTTTTAAAACCCTCCAAATGTAACCTTGCGCGCTCTATCATTGGTTGGGAGTTATCTACACCAATAATTCGGCAGTGACTTGTCTGTTCGCAACCTTTGCGCATAGCAAGTGTAGCTGCGCCAAGGGAGCACCCTAGATCGTACAAATTGGAATTTGGCTGAACGTAACGGCTCACCAATTGAGGCAGAGTTTGTAATATACTGGAGTAGCCCGGCACCGAACGGTTTATCATATCCGGAAAGACTTCCACGACTTGTTGATCGAAACAAAAGTCGGAAATGCTGGGTAAAGGTTTTGCAAATAACGTGTCGTGTTGCGTCATAAAGCTACTTTTATTCAATAAATGGCTTAGATTTATTGGTATTTTACCGATAAATGAGACAGACGCACAGGCAATATTGGACTAAAATTCGGCCATTAGTCCGGGAGGAGAGTACATTGAATCGAGTTTTGGCTATCGTCAGTGCCTTTTTCGCTGCATTTTCGGTGACGTTATCGAGTAGCTATGCCAGCCAACCCGAGAGGTGGCTGGAAGACTATAAAGAAATTCGTGTCGGAGTGCCGGATCAGTTGGCGCCCTTGGTGTCCGTTGAAAATGGCAAAGCCGAAGGTCTGGATGTCGATTTGCTGAAAAAGTTTACTCGCAATTTGCCGGTAGAGATTGTTTGGAAACCCTGTGGAGCATGGCAGCAATGCCTGAACGCAATCAAAAACAAAGAAATTGACGTTCTCACCAGTGTGTCATATTCAGTCGAACGCAATCAGTTTATGGACTTTACTCAAAGCTACTGGTCAATGCCATGGGCTGCAATTTCCCCGGTAAATCAACAAGCTAACGAGGGAAGTATTGGTTTAAATCAGTTAAGTGATAGTAAAGTTGGTGTGGTTGAAGGCTACAGTATAGAGTCACAGTTGTCTCAGTTGAGAGGTATTCAGCTTATTCAGGTTGATGGCATTCGTGAAGGTCTGAATTTAATACGCAATAGCGGTGTTGATTATTATGTCGACAGTCTGCCCATGCTGGTCTACGAACTGCAGCGAAGACCTCTGCCGGGCACAAAACTTTCGGTTATTGACGACACTCAGGGTGAAGAGCTTTATTTAGGGGTTAGGGAAGACTGGAAGCCACTGGTTATGGCGCTCAATGGTGGTATTGACTCAGTTACTGAAAGTGAAAAAAGCCAGCTTAAACAGAAATGGTATGGTTTTGAACTGGAGCAGGGCTGGAGTAATGAAGAGCTTCTGGACATTGCGATGAAAGTGGGTTCAGTTGTCTTGCTGATTATTGTCAGCTTTGCGGTGTGGAACAGTCGGCTGCGTAAGGAGATTAAGTTACGCAAAGCTGCCGAAAGACAAATTCGACATATTGCAACTCATGATGAATTGACGGGCCTTCCCAACAGAAACTTAATGCAGGACCGACTGGAGCAGACTTTAAGTCAAAACGAAAGAACCGGAAAACCATTTGCTGTTCTGTTTCTGGATCTGGATGGTTTTAAAAAGATTAACGACGATTTTGGTCACAGTTATGGTGATGAACTACTGGTGCAGGCTGCACACCGCATGAGTAGTCTGTTACGCCGATCTGATACTGTCTGTCGTCATGGTGGTGATGAGTTTGTAGTGATTCTTCCGACGGCAAATAATGTCGGGTCCGCACTGGCAGTATCGCGTAAGTTAGTTGTGCAGTTGGCAAAGCCCTACAAAGTGAAGAAAAAATCACTGGATATTAGCGTGTCCATTGGTGTCAGCCTTTACCCTCAACATGGGGTGACCTCAGATGATTTACTACGTTCGGCAGACAAGGCGATGTACCGTGCCAAGGCTGCTGGTAAAAATGATGTGCGTCTGGCTGGCGACGACGGATGACATTCGGCGTCAGTCCGCTATAATGTTGCGCTTCGTAAAAACATTCATTGCAACAGCTAGCAGGATAAACGCGCATGCGAACTCATTACTGTGGACAAATAAATGCTGAATTGGCGGGACAAGAAGTCACGCTATGTGGTTGGGTCAATAAACGCCGTGACTTAGGCGGCTTAATTTTTATTGATCTGCGTGACCGTGAAGGGATGCTGCAGGTCGTTTTCGACCCGGACCAAAAAGCCTTATTTGAGACAGCAAACAGCCTGCGTCAGGAATTTTGCGTTCGCTTAAGTGGTAAAGTTAACCGTCGTCCGGAAAGCCAGGTGAATAAAAACATGGCTACCGGCGAAGTCGAACTGCTGGCAACCGATTTAGAAATTCTAAGTCGCTCTGAACCACTCCCTATCGACTTCAACCAGCAAGTGAGCGAAGAAGTACGACTGCGCTATCGCTACCTTGATTTACGTCGTCCGCAAATGAATGAAAAGTTGCAGTTTCGCGCCAAAGTTACCAGCGCGGTGCGCCGTTTTCTGGATGACAGCGGTTTTCTCGATATTGAAACCCCTATGTTAACGCGTGCAACGCCGGAAGGTGCGCGTGACTATCTGGTACCAAGCCGTACCCACAAAGGTCGCTTTTTCGCGTTGCCGCAAAGTCCTCAGCTGTTTAAACAACTGCTGATGATGTCGGGTTTTGATCGTTACTACCAAATTGTTAAATGCTTCCGTGACGAAGACTTGCGTGCTGACCGTCAGCCTGAATTCACTCAAATTGATATTGAAACCTCGTTTATGAGTGCAGAACAGGTTATGCAAATTACCGAGCAGATGGCTCGTGATCTGTTCAAACAATTACTTGACGTGGACTTGGGTGAATTCCCCAGCATGACCTGGCATGAAGCCATGCGCCGTTTTGGTAGTGACAAGCCAGACTTGCGTAACCCGTTGGAGTTGGTGGATGTTGCTGATGTCTTAAAAGACGTTGAGTTCAAAGTATTCTCTGGCCCGGCGAATGACGAAGATGGCCGTGTTGCTGCCATTCGTTTACCGGGGCAGGCTGAGAACGTTTCACGCAAAATGATTGATGAATACACACAATTTGTCAGCATTTATGGCGCCAAAGGACTGGCGTGGATTAAAGTGAATGACCGCAGTGCAGGCCGTGACGGGTTGCAGTCGCCTATTCTTAAGTTCCTGCCGGATGAAGTGATTGAGCCATTACTAGAGCGCACTGAAGCACAAACTGGTGATGTTTTGTTCTTTGGTGCCGATAAGGCGAACGTTGTTGCTGAAGCTCTGGGTGCTTTACGCCTGAAGTTAGGTAAAGACTTTGAACTTGTCAGTAATGAGTGGAAACCGCTATGGGTCGTTGACTTCCCAATGTTCGAAGTCGCTGACGATGGCAGCCTGGCCGCGTTACACCACCCCTTCACCGCACCGGTCAATGTGACTCCGGAAGAATTAAAAGCCAACCCGGCAGCCGCTATTTCAAATGCCTATGACATGGTATTGAATGGTGTTGAGTTAGGTGGTGGTTCGGTTCGTATCCACGAAAACGCTATGCAGCAAGCTGTGTTTGAAGTATTAGGTATTGAAAAAGACGAAGCTCAGGAAAAATTCGGCTTCCTTCTGGAAGCGTTAAAGTACGGTACGCCGCCGCATGCTGGCCTAGCTTTTGGTCTGGATCGTCTGGTTATGTTGATGGTTGGCGCAACCTCAATTCGTGATGTTATCGCTTTTCCTAAAACAACGACCGCAGCTTGTGTTCTTACCGATGCGCCAGGCGCTGCAAACCCTGCTGCATTGCAAGAGCTGGGCGTAAAAAGTATGGTAGAGGAAGACGAATAACCAACAAGGGTGAAATATGGCTGGTCATTCCAAATGGTCTAATATTAAGCACCGAAAAGCCGCGCAGGACGCTAAGCGCGGCAAAATTTTTACTAAATTAATCCGTGAGATTACGGTTTCCGCTCGTGAAGGGGGCGGAGACCCTGAAACTAACCCTCGCTTACGTGCCGCTATCGATAAAGCCTTATCGAATAACATGAAGCGTGACACCATAGATACCGCCGTAAAGCGCGGCTCTGGTGATCTTGAAGGCGATAATCTTGATGAGCTGACCTATGAAGGCTACGGCCCTAACGGTGTCGCTGTATTGCTTGAGTGCATGACCGATAACCGCAACCGGACGGTTTCCGACGTTCGTCATGCATTCACTAAATTTGGAGGCAATTTGGGCACAGATGGCTCGGTTGCTTACTTATTTAATAAGAAAGGCGTTATTAGCTACCCAGCAGAGGTTACCGAAGAGCAGCTCATGGAGCCTGCACTTGAAGCTGGTGCAGAGGATCTTATTACCTACGAAGGCAGCGGTATCGATGTCATGACATCGCCGGAAAATTTCGGTTCTGTAAAAGACGCTCTGGATGAAAAAGGTTTAGAAGCCAGTAACGCTGAAGTGACTCAGGTGCCTGATACCCGAGTTGACCTGGATGAAGAGTCTGCAAGAACCTTCTTAAAATTACTGGATGCGCTTGAAGACCTGGATGACGTTCAAAATGTCTATCATAACGCCGATATCTCAGATGAGATAATTGCACGGCTGGACGACTAAGTGGCCATTATTCTGGGTATTGACCCGGGCTCAAGGTTAACGGGTTATGGTGTTATTGAACAGCGCGGTAGGCAGCTAAGCTATTTAGGCAGCGGCTGTATAAAAGTTATCGGAAGCCGCGCTGAGCCGCTGACATTAGCCGAAAAACTTCGCCGGATACACGACAGTGTCAGCGAATTAATCACTCAGTTCAAACCTGACGAATTTGCAATAGAGCAGGTATTCATGGCAAAGAACCCGGATTCGGCATTAAAGCTTGGACAGGCCAGGGGCGCGGCAATAGTAGCGGCTGCTTGTGCTGAGCTTCCCGTAGCGGAGTACTCTGCTCGCCAAATAAAGCAGTCGGTTGTGGGGAACGGCGGTGCCGAGAAGTCCCAGGTGCAGCATATGGTGATGGCACTATTGAATTTGCAACGGTGTCCGCAAGAAGACGCAGCGGATGCGTTAGCGGTAGCCTTATGCCATGCTCACAGCTCTCAAAACTTGATAAAAATGGCAGGTGCTGCGCGCAAAACTGTGCGTGGGCGCCTGCGTTAATGGAGTACAAAAGTGATAGGTCATATTCAGGGCGTACTTACCAGTAAACAACCACCTGAGGTCGTGCTTGATGTGCAGGGCGTTGGTTACGAAATTCAATTGCCAATGACGTGTTTTTATCAATTGCCCGCAGTAGGCGAGACGATTAAACTCATCACTCATTTTGTGGTGCGGGAAGATGCTCAGTTACTTTATGGCTTTATTTCCTCTTCCGAACGTTCATTGTTTCGGTTGCTGATAAAGACTCAGGGGGTAGGTCCAAAACTGGCATTGGCTATTTTATCGGGTATGTCGGCAGATGAGTTCGTTGTTGCAGTTAACCAGAATGATGTCAGCCGGCTGGTGAAACTTCCTGGTGTGGGTAAGAAAACCGCCGAGCGGTTAGTCATTGAAATGCGCGACCGTCTTAAAGACTGGCAGCCCGCGACACCATTTACTGACAGCGCTCCGCCTGATAATCAGGGTACAGACGCCAGGGAGCACCCGGCAGATGCACGCGCAGATGCGGTGAGTGCGTTGCAGGCTCTTGGTTATAAAGAAAATCAAGCTGAAAAAGCCTTACAAAAGGTGTACTCTGCAGAACATAATAGCGAGACCTTGATTCGACTGGCGCTAAAACAGCTGTCGTAAGGAAGTCCAATGATTGAAGCCGATCAGATACCCACTCAACGCCTCATTGAGCCGGATGTACAAGGTGAAGATGAAGCCGTTGACCGTGCTATACGACCCAAAGCTTTGGCGGAATATACCGGCCAGAAGCACGTGGTTGAGCAAATGGGCATTTTTATTGAGGCCGCGCGTAAACGTCAGGAAGCTCTTGACCATCTGTTGATATTTGGTCCGCCAGGGTTGGGGAAAACCACACTCGCAAACATAGTCGCTAACGAGTTGGATGTCAGCATTAAAACAACGTCAGGACCTGTTCTTGAAAAAGCCGGAGACTTGGCGGCCCTATTGACAAACCTGGAAGCACACGATGTTTTATTTATTGATGAGATTCATCGGCTGAGTCCCGTTGTTGAAGAAATTCTCTATCCTGCCATGGAAGATTACCAACTGGACATCATGATAGGCGAAGGTCCGGCTGCCCGCTCTATCAAATTGGATTTACCACCTTTCACGTTAATTGGTGCAACGACCCGGGCGGGAGCGTTAACTTCACCACTTAGGGATCGTTTCGGTATTGTTCAACGTCTTGAGTTTTACGATGTTAATGAATTAACGGACATCGTAGCGCGCTCCGCTCACTTTATGAATGTCCGAATGTTGGATGGAGGCGCAAGGGAGATAGCCCGTCGCTCCAGAGGTACGCCTCGTATCGCCAATCGACTTTTGCGCCGAGTACGGGATTACGCTGAGGTCAGAGGTAATGGTGATGTCGATGAAGCCACTGCAAATGCAGCTTTAACCATGGTGGATGTTGACCAGGCTGGTTTTGATTATATGGATCGGAAGCTGTTATTAGCCATTATGGAAAAGTTTACCGGTGGACCCGTAGGGTTAGATAATTTGGCGGCGGCAATAGGTGAAGAGAAAGATACAATTGAAGATGTGCTTGAACCTTACCTGATTCAACAAGGCTTCTTACAACGAACACCCAGAGGGCGGATAGCTACGCCACGCGCTTATCAGCATTTTGGGTTAAAGCCTGAGAAATAAAAAAAAAGCCCGCACAATGTGCGGGCAAACAGAACAACAAGAAGGAAGTTAAATCCAGGGAACTATTACTCAATAAACAATCTCAGAAAAAGTGACAACCAATCTCTTTGTCTTTGATATGCTGAGTATTATAAGGTTAATCTGATTCTGATCAAACAAGAAAAATTAGATGTTCGAATTAAAAAAACTAATCTGGAATTGGCTTTTGTTGACTAAAAAAAGCGCAACATATTTATAACAATGAAATAAAGTTTATAAATAACAACATGTTGTTATTTTTGTGTTTCAATACTGTCATAAAAAAAAGTCTGTTGATAAAGTGACCAGTGACAGTTTTGAAGGCTTCTTTACAAAATATTACACAACAGTAACTTTTCGGAACTTTACTTGAGGTGGTAATGTCTCATTGTGACTTTGAATGGCCGATTCGTGTTTACTACGAAGATACGGATGCAGGTGGTATCGTTTATTATGCCAACTATCTCAAGTTTATTGAAAGAGCACGAACAGAGTGGTTACGATCGTTAGGGATTGAACAGGATACTTGGTTAGCTCACAATATCGCTTTTGTGGTTCGTAAGATCGAACTCGATTTACGACTGGCAGCAAAGTTTAATGCCGAGTTGAATGTGACTGTAAAAGTTACACAAATAAAGAAAGCTTCATTGGTTTTCGAACAAAAAGTTTTGGCGAAGGATGGCAGAGTACATTGCCAGGCAACAGTTGTAGCCGCTTGCATTGATAATCAGGCAATGCGTGCTGTTGCTATTCCGGAACCGATAATTTCGCGTATTCAGTCAGGGGTTTAAAGCGTGCAAGCAGAGTTATCGTTTATTGATTTATTCATGCAGGCCAGCTTATTAGTAAAGCTGGTAATGGTAATGTTATTGGCGATGTCAGTCTGGGGCTGGGTGCTAATTTTTCAGCGCAAGAAAGTGCTGAAGCAAGCACGAAACGATGCGCTAAAATTTGAAGACCGCTTTTGGTCGGGCGTCGATCTTGCTCGCCTTTATCAGGAAATTTCGGCCCGTGCGAAAAATGCGCGAGGTATGGAGTTATTATTTCATGCCGGCTTTAAAGAGTATGCCCGGCTGCGCAACCATTCAACGACAAATACACAAACAATGCTTGAAGGTGCGTTTCGTGCAATGCGTGTTGCACACGCCAGAGAAACTGAGAAGTTAGATAATAACCTGGGAATTCTTGCGACCATTGGTTCTATCAGCCCCTATATCGGCTTGTTTGGAACCGTTTGGGGCATTATGAACGCTTTTATCGCTTTAGGTGCCGTACAGCAAGCAACATTAGCTATGGTTGCTCCGGGAATCGCTGAAGCACTTATCGCTACCGCTATGGGTCTTTTCGCTGCTATACCGGCCGTTATTGCATACAACCGATTTACGACAACCGTTGAAAAAGTTGATAATCAATACATGAACTTTATTGATGAATTCATCTCGATATTACAACGTCAGTCTTCGGCGCAGGCAGGCAAGAATAAAGTAGAGGGCGAAACGGTATGATGGTAATGCCGCGCAAGCGTCGTAAGCCGGTTGCGGAAATTAATGTGGTTCCTTATATCGACGTGATGTTGGTTCTGCTTATTATTTTCATGGTAACAGCGCCATTAATTACGCAGGGTGTTAAGGTTGATTTGCCAAAAGCAACAGCAGAGCCACTTTCTGAGGAAAGTAAACCGCCACTCGTCGCGTCAGTTGATGCTGAAGGCCGGTATTACCTCAATCAGGGTGATAGCAAGGACACGCCTATGCAGGCGGACGAGTTAGCAACACTGGTTGCGGCACATTTACAAGTTGAACCCGATACACCCGTAATGGTGAACGGTGATGGTGCGGTATCGTATAACCAAATTGTGCAGCTGATGGTGTTACTGCAAAGAGCTGGTGTGCCTTCAGTCGGTTTAATGACAGATTCGTCGGATAATTAGTTGTGGCAAAATCAGATAGCTTAACCTTACCGCTGATATATTCGATTGCGATTCATGCCGTGATAGCCGGTGTGTTGTTGATCAGTTTTGAATTTACACCATCAACGCCTGAAGCGATGGAAGTCAACCTTGATCAAAGCGAACTCGACATGTCTGAGGAAATTGTCAGCGCAGTTGCTGTTGATAAATCGAAAGTACAGCAACAGGCCGATAAAATTCGACAGAAAAAAGCGGAACAAGAAGCGGCTGAGCAACGTCGAATAGAAAGACTGGAAAGACAAGCCGAGGAAGCTCGTAAAGCTCGTGAGCGAGAAGAGCAGCGTAGAAAAGAGATTCAGCGTCAGCAAGAGCTGGAAAGGCAGGAAGCTGAAAAAGCGAGACAGCAGGCTGAGCGAGAGAAAAAAGAAGCGGAACGGTTAGCCCAGGAAAGAGCTAAAGCAGAAGCTGCCGCAAAAGAAGCGGAGCGGCGTAGGCGCGAAGCAGAAGAGGCTGAGCGCCGAGCTGAAGAAGAGCGGCGGAAGCGCGAGGAAGAACGCCGCAAGCGCGAGCAAGCGGAGCGTGAAGCAGCAGAGCGTGAAGCTCAATTGCAAAAAGAGATGGAAGAAGAACGAGCCCGGCGTCAGGCAGCACGACGTCAACAAGTGATGAGTGAAGTTGAAAAGTATCAGGTACTTATTCAGCAAACTATTCAGCGTAACTGGAATGTTGATGACTCGATGCGTGGTAAGTCTTGTGAGTTGACTATCAGGGTTGCACCGAGTGGGTTCGTTAAGTCAGTAGACACAGGTCGTGGCGATGCGAACGTTTGTCGCTCAGCCCAGAACGCGGTATTGAAGGCGACAACCTTGCCGGTTTCTGAAGATCCAGAGATTTATGAACAAATGAGTACGATTAAACTGACTGTAAAACCGCAGTTGTAACAAGGTGACCGATGAAAAAAATATTAATTAACAGCTTATTACTCTTTGTTGCGCTAACAGCTTTTGCTCGCGCAGGGGTATTGGAAATCGTCATCACGGAAGGTATTGATACCGCACGACCAATTGCGGTTGTGCCGTTTGAATGGAAGGGCGAAGGTGAAGCTCCGAGCGAGCTTACCGACGTAATTGCGGCTGACTTGATGCGCAGTGGTAAGTTTAATCCAATTCCTTCAAGCGCCATGCCGCAACGTCCGGCTGCAGATGACGACATTGATTACTCTGCATGGGCGAAAATGGGAGTTGAGGCGATTTTAGTGGGTTCGATAGAGCCATACTCTGTTGATCGTTACATGGTTAAGTTTGAAGTTATTGATGTGCTAAGAGGACAAATTACTGGCGGTAATTCGCAGATGTTACGCAATGGCGAATTAGTTCAGAGTAATGATCATATTCTCGATTCTCGCTCAAGCGTTATCGATGGCGACCAGTTTCGTTCTTATGCGCATCGAATTTCCGATGTGGTTTATGAGGCGTTAACGGGTGAACGCGGCGCCTTTATGACTAAAATTGCTTATGTGACAGTGAATCACGAAGACCGTTATCCTTATAAACTGGCAGTAGCGGACTATGACGGCGCGAATGAGAAAATCCTGCTCCGTAGTCCGGAGCCTCTCATGTCACCGTCCTGGTCTCCTGATGGAAACAAGCTTGCGTACGTCAGCTTTGAGAACAAAACGGCAGAAATATTCATACAGGACATCTACACCACCCGTCGGGAAAAGACAACGTCGTTTCCGGGTATTAACGGGAGTCCGGTTTTCTCGCCAGATGGTAAAAAATTAGCTATGGTGTTATCAAAGGATGGTAATCCTGAGCTTTATGTATTTGATATTAATACGAAGGACTTGCAACGTATCACTCGTAATCGTACGATTGATACAGAGCCTAACTGGACGCCTGATGGTGAATCCTTAATTTTCACCTCAGAAAGAGGTGGCAGACCACAGTTATATAGCGTAAATTTATCATCAGGCCAGGTTCGTAGGTTAACCTTTGAAGGTGAACAGAATTTAGGTGGTACAATAGTACCGTCTGGCAAGGATATGGTTTTAGTTAACAGAACACGAGGCAACTACCATATCGCTAAACAAGAATTCCCGCGTGGGAATATGCAAGTTTTAACAAAAACGGCATTAGATGAGTCACCCAGTGTGGCACCAAATGGCAGTATGGTTATTTACAGTACAACGCATAATAACAAACAAGTACTGGCATTGGTTTCTATCGATGGGCGTTTTAAAGCACGGTTACCGGCAACCGATGGTGAAGTGAAGTCACCGGCTTGGTCGCCATACATGTAAAACACAGCCTGAATGGTTAAATTGTTCGATAAAACGATAAGGACGAAAAGGATGCAGCTTAATAAACTTTTTAAAGCTCTGGCAATCGTTGTACCAATGGCAACTCTGGCCGCTTGTAGCTCAAATCAAGAAACTGATTCAGGTGCAGGTGCAGGTCAAGAGACCAATCAACAAGCTGAGCAAGACTCCGGTGTTCAAACTGGAGCAGCAGAGCGCGCTAAAACGATGGAAGAAGAGCGTCAAGAGAAAATGGAAGCGTTACGTAAAGAACACATCGTTTACTTCGCTTTTGACAAATCTAACATCCAGTCAGAATACACTGACTTGTTGTCAGCTCACGCTGACTACTTAGTGAAAAACCCGTCTGTAAAAGTTGTTATTGAAGGTCATACCGATGAACGCGGTACACCTGAGTACAACATTGCGTTGGGTGAGCGTCGTGCTCAAGCGGTTGAAAACTACCTGCATAACTTAGGTGTTCAGGATTCTCAAACCTCTACTGTGTCATATGGTGAAGAGAAGCCGATGGTAAACGAATCAAACGAACGTGCATACGCCAAAAACCGTCGTGCCGTTTTAGTTTACTAATCTAAGAAAAGCGGATAGTACATGAGAAAAACGCTGTTAGCTGTATGTTTGTGTGTGCCTGGGGCTGTTATGGCTCAGGCACCTGTTTCTGGGTTGTCTTCTTCAGGTGATGTTGAGCAACGTCTCGAGCAAATTGAGCGTATGCTCGAAGCTCGCTCAGACGCTCAGCTTAAAATGCTGAATCAGTTAGGCTCTCTGCAGCAAGATGTTGCTGAGTTAAGAGGCATAACCGAAGAGCATGAGTATCGTCTGGAGCAACTTTTAGAGCGCCAGCGCGAGCTGTATCAGGAAATTGATCGTCGCTTCAGTAATTTGAAGCAGAACAATAGTCAGAGTAATGAAGTGACTGGCAACTATGACGATCTAGAGCAGGTTCCTACACAAACAGGCGGCAGCAGCTATTCTCCAAACTTGAGTGAGAATGACGCTTACGACAAGGCTATTGCATTAGTTCTTGAAGATAAACGTTATGATGATGCGATACCCGCATTTCAGTCCTTTCTTAAAAACTTCCCAAATTCGACCTATGCGGCAAATGCGCATTACTGGCTCGGGCAGTTGTTTTTTGCAAAACGTGAATACAACGAAGCGAAACAGCAATTTGAGACTGTTGTAAACGATTACCCGGATAGTAATAAGCGTGGCGACTGCTTGCTGAAACTAGGTGCTATAGCTAGTGAACAGAATAAGTCGGCAGATGCTAAGGCTTATTATGAACAAGTGGTCAAAGAATACCCAGATAGTACCGAAGCTAATTTGGCAAAACAGCGCCTTAATTAGTAACAACTGAGCAACATGTGTTCGTGAATTGAGCAGTTGCACGGTTTTTTTCAATTTTCAGTTGCATACGCGCACTATTTCAGTAAACTATGCCGCCGTTGCCAAGCAGAAACGGCAGCAAAATTGGCGTTGGGTTGTTAGCTCAGTTGGTAGAGCAGTTGACTTTTAATCAATTGGTCGCAGGTTCGAATCCTGCACAACCCACCACGTCGCCAATTAATATTATCTATCAGAATATGGGTTGTTAGCTCAGTTGGTAGAGCAGTTGACTTTTAATCAATTGGTCGCAGGTTCGAATCCTGCACAACCCACCACTCCTAATTACTTTGCTACAAGCACATCTTGAATTCAGCTATAATAAGCCCCACTTATTAAGAACACTTGGAAAATAAGCCGTAGTATCATGACCGAGATTCAAACTCTGGATAGCCTTGATTATACTTTTCCGCCTAAACCTAAGCCGTTAAGTGCGAAAGAGAAATCAGAGACAATTAATCGCATTAAGCAGCTTCTAATTGATGAAGATGCTGTGCTGGTGGCTCACTATTACACAGACCCTGATATCCAGGCTCTAGCTGAAGAAACCGGTGGTTGTGTGTCCGACTCTTTAGAAATGGCTCGGTTTGGTCGTGACCATCCGGCGAAAAAATTAATTGTTGCCGGTGTTCGCTTTATGGGTGAAACGGCGAAAATTTTGACGCCCGAAAAGCAAGTACTGATGCCAACATTAAAAGCTGAGTGTTCGCTGGACCTTGGCTGTCCTCCCGAGAAATTCGCTGAGTTTTGTGATCAGCACCCAGACAGAACCGTGGTCGTTTATGCGAATACTTCCGCGGCAGTTAAAGCTCGTGCAGACTGGGTAGTAACTTCCAGCATGGCGCTTGAGCTTGTCGACCACCTGGATGCTAAAGGCGAGAAAATACTTTGGGCTCCTGACCGTCACTTAGGTGGTTATATCGCACGTGAAACCGGCGCAGATATGTTGTTGTGGCAAGGGGCTTGTGTGGTGCATGATGAATTTAAGGCAAAGGCATTGGAGGACATGAAAAAGCTCCATCCGGAGGCCGCAGTTCTTGTTCATCCTGAGTCACCGGAAAATATTGTCGCTATGGCTGATGCAGTAGGCTCAACATCGCAGCTCATTAAGGCGAGTCAGGAATTACCTAACGAAACCTTTATTGTGGCGACAGACAAAGGTATTTTCTACAAAATGCAGCAGCTTCAGCCGAATAAAACCTTTATTGAAGCACCTACAGCCGGAAACGGTGCAACTTGCCGCAGCTGTGCACATTGTCCATGGATGGCCATGAACGGGTTAAAAGCAATTGAAGAAGCACTTACCGACGGTGGTGAGACTCATGAAATACATGTCGACGAAACCTTAGGTAAAAGAGCTATGGTACCACTGGACCGAATGCTGGAATTCTCGGCAAGCTTAAAATAACTAAGACAGGCTCCTTCGGGAGCCTTTTTTATTCCCCGCTTATACAAGATATTTATAGTCGCCATAAATGCATCGCCTACCGAACTGCACAACTGCATGCTAATCTGAATTTATTGAATATTTATTCGGGTGGAATTTGCATGGGGTTTTATGATCCGACTGAAGTGCGTGATAACTGCGGTTTCGGCATTATTGCTAACGTTAATGGTGAACCTCGGCAAGGGTTGATTTCTACAGCCGTTAAGGCTTTGGATCGTATGCAGCATCGCGGCGGTATTGGTGCCGATGGTAAGACTGGTGACGGCTGTGGTTTGCTTCTGCAAATGCCAGAGCAATTTTTCCGTCAATTTGCCGAAAAGAAGGGCTGGCAGCTTAGCAAAAAGTTTGCCGTTGGCATGGTTTTCTTTAGTCGTGATAACGACAAGCGTGAAACCGCACGACAACTTATCGAGCAAGAACTCCAGAGAGAGACCTTAGCCGTTACAGGCTGGCGTAAAGTGCCCGTAGATAATCAAGTGCTGGGGGAAGGTGCTAAGTCGTCTGAGCCTGTTATAGAGCAGGTTCTGGTGTCTGCTCCCCCGGGCTGGCGGAAAAAAGACTTAGAAAGACGTCTGTACATGGCGCGCCGGCGTATTGAGAAGCTCATTCCTAATCAGGAAGAACTTTATATTTCTTCGCTTTCTAGTCTGGTATTGGTTTATAAGGGCTTAATGATGGCGGCGGATTTACCTGCCTATTATGCTGATTTAGCCGACTCCGATATGAAAACCTCCATCTGCGTATTCCATCAACGCTTCTCTACCAATACCGAACCACGCTGGCCTTTAGCTCAACCATTTCGGTTTCTGGCTCATAACGGCGAAATTAATACCATAAGAGGTAATCGGCAATGGGCGCAGGCGCGGGCTTATAAGTTTCAGACTCCTTTGCTACCCGACTTACAGGATGCAAAACCGTTAGTCGGCTTGTCCGGCTCGGATTCTGCGTCGCTGGACAATATGCTGGAGCTGTTGTTAGCCGGCGGTATGGATCTATTCCGGGCTATGCGTTTGCTGATACCGCCCGCCTGGCAAGGCGACGCGACAATGTCTGATGAAATGCGTGCTTTTTATGAATTTAACTCGCTGCACATGGAGCCCTGGGATGGGCCGGCAGGTGTGGTGATGAGTAACGGCAGGCATGTTGCCTGTAGCCTGGATCGTAATGGCTTACGCCCGGCCAGATATGTATTAACGCGCTCTGGTGTTCTGACCATTGCTTCTGAAGTGGGTATCTGGGATTACGACGAACAAGAAGTCATCGAAAAAGGGCGCTTAGGGCCGGGTCAAATGATGGCGGTCGACACCTATACCGGTCAAATTTGGTACAACGACGAAATAGAAGATGAGTTAAAACAACGCCACCCTTATAAACAATGGCTGGAACAGCATCGTCGTCACTTAATTCCGTTTGAACGCAGTCACGCAGATAAACTGGGCCAGCGTCTTTATGACGATGAAACCATGCAGGTATTGCATAAAGCTTACCTGTACTCAGAAGAAGAGCTGCAGCAAATTATCAGTGTATTGGCGAAAGATGGGCAGGAAGCTGTTGGTTCAATGGGCGACGACACTCCAACCGCTGTTCTCTCGAAGCAACCCCGCTTGCTCTACGACTATTTTAGACAACAGTTTGCACAGGTAACAAACCCGGCCATTGATCCCATTCGCGAACGGCACGTGATGTCACTTTCAACCATAATTGGACGCGAGCACAATGTGTTTAACGAAGCTTCTGGTGATGCTGACAGGGTGGTGTTCGAGTCACCCATTCTGATGTATACCGATTTAAAGCAGTTACGCGAATTGGATGAAAAGCACTACCGCGCAACAACACTCTCGCTGGCTTTCAAGCCGGAGGAAAACAACTTACGGCAGGCGATAGAAAGCCTTGTTGAAAATGCAAAAGACTCGGTTAAGAACAATCAAACCGTTATTCTGATACTGAGTGACAGAGGCTTGCAGCGCGGACAGTTGATGATACCGGCTGCGATAGCAGTTGGTGCGGTTCAACAGGCTTTAGTGGCTAATGACTTACGTTGCGATTCGAACATTATTATTGAGACAGCGTCTGCGAGAGACCCTCATCACATGGCGGTGTTGTTGGGTTTGGGAGCTACTGGAGTTTACCCTTACCTGGCTTATGAAACGGTGGAGCAATTGGTTGCTCGCGGCAAAGTAACTCTGGATATTAGAGAAGCCTTGCTGAACTACCGGAAAGGTCTGAATAAAGGACTCTTGAAAATACTGTCGAAGATGGGCATTGCAACAGTTGCCGGATACCGCGGTTCTTCTCTATTTGAAGCTGTTGGGCTTAACGAAGATGTACGCCGCCTTTGTTTTGCAAACGTGCCGGCGCGAATTGATGGTACCGGTTTTGATGATATTCAGCAGGATCTCCAGCAAAGCTTCCACAAAGCCTGGTTAAAGCGTAAGCCGCTGGCTCAGGGTGGTTTACTGAAATATGTGCATGGTGGGGAATACCATGCGTATAACCCGGATGTGGTCACCTCCTTACAACGTGCGGTAGCAACAGGTGAGCAGCGGGACTACGACGTTTACGCGAAATTTGTGAATCAAAGGCCGGTAACTCACCTGCGTGATCTGCTCAGTATAAAATTACCTGAAACAGCAAAGCTTGAAAAACACCAAGTTGAAGCAAAGGAAAGCCTGTATCAGCGTTTTGATACGGCTGCTATGTCCATAGGCGCGTTAAGCGCTGAGGCCCACGAGGCTCTGGCTATAGCAATGAACCAAATTGGAGGGCATTCAAACTCCGGTGAAGGAGGCGAGGATCCGAAACGCTTTAACAGCTTAAAAAATTCCCGAATTAAACAAGTGGCTTCAGGGCGCTTTGGAGTGACACCTCATTACCTGGTGAACGCCGATGTGATTCAGATAAAAGTTGCGCAGGGTGCAAAACCTGGAGAGGGCGGACAACTACCCGGCGAAAAAGTCACTGCGGAAATAGCGCAACTACGCTACGCAGTGGCTGGTACGACATTAATATCGCCACCGCCGCATCATGACATTTACTCCATTGAAGATTTAGCTCAGCTGATTTTTGATTTAAAGCAGGTAAACCCTAAAGCTTTAGTCTCTGTAAAACTGGTTTCAACGCCGGGTATTGGCACTATTGCGACCGGGGTGGCTAAGGCTTATGCCGACTTGATAACCGTATCAGGCTATGACGGTGGTACCGGCGCCAGCCCCATGACGTCGGTCAAGTACGCAGGTTCACCCTGGGAACTCGGGTTGGTCGAAGTGCACGAAGCTTTGGTAGCGAATAACCTGCGCCATAAAATTCGTCTGCAGGTCGATGGTGGTTTAAAAACCGGTATGGATATTGTGAAAGCGGCAATTTTAGGGGCAGAGAGCTTTGGCTTTGGTACTGCTCCGATGATAGCCCTGGGCTGTAAATACTTGCGCATTTGCCATCTGAATAACTGTGCAACGGGTGTGGCTACGCAAGATGAAACCTTACGTCGTGAGCACTTTTCCGGCTTACCGGAGCGCGTTGTAAAACTGTTTGAGTTTATGGCTGAAGAGGTGCGGGACATTCTTGCTCATCTCGGTTTAGCTCAGTTAACCGATGCCATTGGACGGGTTGATTTACTAGAGCGTTTGCCGGGGGAAACCAAACGTCAGCAACAGTTACAGTTGACCGCCTTGTTGGAGTCGGCCGGAGTCCGCTCTGAACATTCATTGTATTGCACGGACAAAAACCCGCCGTATGACCAGGGCAAGCTCAACCAACGTCTACTGGAACTGTGCAAAGAATCGATTGATGCACGCAATGGCGGGCGCTGGTCGCTGACCATTCGCAACGATGATCGGTCGGTAGGCGCAAGTGTATCCGGTCATATTGCCAGGCAATATGGAAACCAGGGGATGGCGGTGGCGCCAATCACTCTAGGTTTTATTGGTACTGCCGGGCAAAGCTTCGGGGCATGGAATGCAGGTGGTTTAAAACTTCACTTAACCGGTGACGCGAATGACTACGTAGGCAAAGGCATGGCCGGGGGAGAAATTACCATTAAACCACCTGCGGGCTGCCGCTATAACAGTCATGAAGCCGTCATTATGGGGAATACCTGCTTGTATGGTGCAACCGGAGGAAAACTCTATGCTGCGGGTTGTACCGGCGAACGTTTTGCGGTGCGTAACTCCGGCGCTACGGCTGTTGTTGAAGGTATTGGCGATCACGGTTGTGAATATATGACAGGCGGTATTGTGGTGGTTTTGGGTGAATGCGGCATCAACTTTGGTGCAGGAATGACCGGTGGCTTTGCTTATTTAAGAGACAGTGACGGTGATTTGCACCGAAGACTGAATCACGAACTGGTTGAAGCGGTGTCACTGGATACACCAATTATTCAGGAGCACTTACGGGGTTTAATTCATGAGCATCACGAAGCGACGGGCAGCCAGTATTCGCGTGAATTACTGCGCAACTTTGAGCAGGTAGTGGAGAGCTTTTATATTGTGAAACCGAAAACGGCTGACGTAAAAGAGCTGCTGGGGCATCGTGCTCGATCTACCGCCGAATTACGCGTGCAGGTGATGTAATGAACAAAAATATTTATCAATTTTTAGACGTACAACGCATTGACCCGCCCAAACGCTCGGTTGAAGAGCGCCGAATTGAATTCAAAGAAATTTATGACCCGATGCCCGGTGTGCAGCTAAAAGGTCAGGCTGACCGTTGCCTGGATTGCGGTAATCCTTATTGTGAATGGCAGTGTCCGGTTCACAACTATATTCCTCAGTGGCTGGAGCTGGCTAACGAAGGTCGGGTTATTGAGGCTGCGGAACTTATGCATAAAACCAATAGCCTGCCGGAGGTCTGTGGCCGGGTATGTCCTCAGGATCGCCTGTGCGAGGGAGCATGCACGCTCAATGACGGTTTTGGCGCGGTAACTATTGGCAGTATTGAAAAACAAATGGTCGATGAGGCCTTTAAGCAAGGTTGGCGGCCGGATCTAAGTGGTGTTATTCAGCGCCGCGAGCGCGTTGCGGTTATTGGTGCCGGGCCCGCTGGTCTTGCTTGTGCAGATGTATTGGCACGTAATGGTGTCAAAGCCGTAGTTTACGACCGTTACCCGGAAATTGGCGGGCTGCTGACCTACGGCATTCCGCCATTTAAGCTGGATAAAGCGGTCATGACTTTGCGGCGTGAAATATTTACCGATATGGGCATTGAATTTAAGTTGCGTGTTGAAGTTGGTAAAGACATCAGCTTTGCCGAATTAGAAGCTAATTACGATGCGGTATTTCTGGCTCTGGGAACCTATAAAGCGCTGGATGGTAAATTAAAAGGTCTGGATGCAGAGGGCGTTTATCCGGCATTGCCATTTTTAATTGGCAACACCCAACGACTTATGGCTCATGAGCCTATGTCTCAGTATCCGCTTATTGATGTTAAGGACGAGACCGTGGTTGTACTTGGCGGTGGTGATACGGCCATGGACTGTGTCAGAACCTCGATTAGGCAGGGAGCCAAGTCGGTTGTTTGTGCGTATCGTCGCGACGAAGGCAACATGCCGGGCTCCCGGAAAGAAGTGCAGAACGCCCGGGAAGAGGGCGTATCTTTTGAATTTAATTTGCAACCACTGGAGGTAGTCACTGACGGTACAGGCAAAGTCAGCGGTGTGAAAATGGTGCACACGGAGCTCGGTCCGGCTGACGAAGATGGTCGGCGCAGGCCGCAGCCGGTGCCTGAGTCAGAGTTTCTGATGCCCGCCACAGCGGTGATTATTGCTTTTGGTTATCAGCCCAACCCACCAGAATGGTTACAACAACACAAAGTGGAACTGAGCGACTGGGGTACCGTGCTTGCCAGCGGCGATACTGAATTTGCTATGCAGACCAGTAATCCGAAGATCTTTGCTGGCGGTGATATGGTACGTGGCGCTGACTTAGTCGTGACCGCCATCGCTGAAGGGCGCAATGCAGCTGAGGGGATGCTCGATTACTTTGACAGCCAGTAAGCAGCGCTATTGACGCTGCCACTGTTTAATAACGGCTGCATAACCCTCGCGGAAGCTGGGGTATTGCAGTTGGTAGCCACTGTCTTTAAGGCCTTTATTCAGGCAGCGTTTGGAGCCTCTGGGCCCTACCTCAGTATCGATATTTCCCGGCAGCTCCAGACCGAGCTGCTGAGCAAGCCATTGGTAAACTTCATATTGCTTCACGGGCTCATCGTCATTGACTAAATAAACGGGAAGAGGGCGGATGACTTCTGTCAACAAGTGGACGATAAAGCCTGCGACATCGTCCTGGTGTATGCGGTTGGTCCAACTGTCGCGCAACTGGACTTTTCCCTGACTGAGCTGGCGCAGTAAAAAGTCACGACCTTCGCCGTAAATGCCGCTGCAACGAAGAATTGAAGTTGGGCCCGGCAACGCATGAATAAGTGACTCCGCCTGCAATAATGCCTTACCGGAAGCTGATGTAGGTTCAGTTGGACTGTTCTCATCTATCCACTCGCCTTCGCGTTGCGCATAAACACCTGTGCTGGAAACATAAATAATATTCGGCTGATGGGTTTGTTGTGATAATACTTGCTGCAGATGTCGGCAGGGGACGACATACCCCTGGTGATAGCTATCTTCTGCCCCTTTCGCCGGGGTCAGAGTAATCACGACGTTGTCCCATTTCTGCTTAAAGAGCTGATAAAGCTCTTGTTCGTTGCCGAGGTCAGCAGCTATTAAGTCAACACCCGGGCGCACGGGTTTATTGCCGAGTGTTCTGCAAACTCCGGTAACCTGGTTTTTAAATGCGCTAAGCCTTTGCGCGACGCGGTCTGCAATATCACCGTAACCAAGTAAAAGCGTTTGCATGAAGATCCTCTTAGCGTTAATGTAAATTAAATGTTGAACAAAATAATAACGATACTGACCAGCAGCTATTATGAGCAGTGACGCCCCAATAGAAACCTTAGTTGATGAGCTTAAAACAGATTACCATCGCTCTCAATTTGAGTCTCTGTTTAAACGCAAAACAGCGCACTTAAGCGGGCCAGAAAAGCTCAAGCTTCGCATGCAAATTACCGAACTGGCCAAACCCGCATTGGGCGTTGTTGATCTCCGCAAAAAAATTCCTGCGGAAGTTGAACCCTATACCTTTCAAGGCCGCACACATTACTTTGACTTAACCGCCAGAAAAATATTTGAAGAAGGCTTACGTGCGTATAAAGGGGTTTTTACCAATGACACCAAAGCAAAAATACTGGCGTTAAAAGCGCACCATCAAAAACTTGCTGAACATAAAGCTCAGGAGCAGGAAGAACAGGACAATGCGCTAGACAACTTTGTGGCTGGCTATGAATATAAGCGTAGTGAAGAACGAGTGAATCTGGTTACCGCAGTGAAAATGGAACTTGCTGACGGGCAAAGGTTAAATGCCATGACGGTGGATGTTTCACATTCAGGGGTACAGCTAAAACTTCCTTTTGAACAGCAGTTGACTGGATTAAAGCATGCTCGTGTAACTCTCTATTTTTGTGGCTTTTCAGATGATTTTACTTTTGATGCTAATACTGGCTACGAATACCGGGTTGTCGGCGTAAAAAATAGAGATACCTGTTTATATCTGCGTTTAAAGCGCTTTGATGAGTCGTCGGATGATGACCTCAGCCTGCTTCTGTCAGACATTGTGACCAAGTCCAGAAGGCGTTACAAAATTAATGTTGAACATGTCGCACAACAAGTCATTGCGCGGGGGCATGAGAATTACTGGTTTAATGCGATTCAGGCTTTGCCTATTCTTCTTAGCAACAACTCCAGTACCTTTGCGGTAATAAGAACAGCAGCAAACCAGACACTACTGAATAGCTGGCAACAGCATCAAGGGGACTTGCTTGCTGAGCTTCTTGAGCAGACGTGGGTGCAAACCAGCGTTTCAGAGTTAAGAGGCTCCCGAAAAGAAACCCGTCGGCAAGTGACATTTTTTCGTATTAGCTTGCCGGTGAATAAAGTCTGGCGCGAGTACTTACTTCCTCTACAGGCATTGCAAACAGATAAGTCTTTAATGGCCACCTTGAGTGCGCTACGGGCTGCTGGCTATGGTACGCGCTGTTACCAACTAACAATAACCCATAGTAACGAAAAGCAGCTTGTTTACGCAGAGCTAAATCCAATAAGGACACCGTTTTGGCAGAATAAAACGGATGAAAAGCCAGATTTATCCAGGTTGCAGGACTACCGCTCTAAAGGGGCGGAAAAATTAAATTTCAAGCTACTCAGTGATGAGTCCTCAGCAAAACATAAGATTTTTCCTCATGTATTGTCGAATGCGCTCTTTCTCTATAAACGAGGCGTTGAGTGGAAACCTGAGCTTGCCGGGCTAATGTCGTTAACAGAAGGCTTGCCCACATTGTTTAATGAGACTGAATTTTGGTTAGCTAATGGCGACCGGATTCTTGGTGGGCGACGGCTCAGCTCCCATATAAGGCAGAAGCTTCGTCAGTTATCGGATGGGAATGAGTTTTTGTCGCGTATTCTGATTTTAAGAGTAAGCAGTGCGCTTCAAAAAGAAGCGGTTATGGGGCGAGATATTGGGGAATACGAGAGTTTTGAAGAGGCGGCGGAATATATACGCTTTCTAAACGACAACAGTAACTTTGTTGCGGTTCTGGTTTCAGCCCAGCCCTGTGCTAACCGCTTCCCAGAGGAACTGAGTGAAAGTTTGTCCTATATTCACCGCTACTTACCGCATCGGGCAAAAGAACTGGAGCACAACTTTTCTCAGCTTCAGGCGGTTATGACGTTGACTGACGTGACTCAGACTCTCATTGACCTGTCTGAGTTGACTGTGCCGTCGTAAGTCAACTATTTGTATGACTGATGGCCGTGACTTTCCATCGTCGGGTATTTGCCCCATAATCAAATCATTGTTTATTTAATAACAGGTGTTCAATTATGTTGAAATCATGGGCAAATCCGCTTTTAGCAGCAAGCATAGGGTTGGCATTACCGCTAACGGCTATGGCGCAGGACGGTATCGATTATAAAGAGCAGGAGAAACTGCACGAAATAGCTGGTGCAATGCAGGCCGATCGTATTGAAAGTGACATTCAGACTCTGGTCGACTTTGGCACTCGTCATACCTTATCTGAAACCGAGTCGGATACGCGTGGTATTGGTGCCGCAAGACGCTGGATTTTTGCCGAATTTGAACGTATATCCGAAGCCTGTGGCGGCTGTCTTGAAGTCATGTATGTCAGCGATACAATTTCCGGTGAAACGCGCATACCTGACCCTGTGGAAGTGAAAAGTGTTATTGCCATTCAACGGGGCAAAACGGACCCTAACCGTTACGTGATGATGTCCGGAGACATTGACTCGCGCGTTAGCGATGTTATGGATTATACCTCAGACGCTCCCGGTGCAAACGATAACGCCTCTGGTGTCGCCGGTGCGTTAGAAGCGGCACGAGTGCTAACCCAATACGAATTCGACGGCTCTATTGTTTATGCGGCCCTGGCCGGTGAAGAGCAAGGTCTGTTTGGCGGGAAAATTCTGGCCGAAAAAGCCAAAGAAGAAGGCTGGCACCTTACCGCAGTGCTTAATAATGACATGATTGGTAACATTGAAGGCATTAACGGAGTCATTAATAACACCACAGCACGGATTTTTGCTGAGGGCACCCGTATGAATGAATCAGACCGCGAAGCGACCATGCGTCGTTTCTATGGTGGTGAAGTAGACTCTCCCTCACGCAACCTGGCGCGCTATATTGATACAGTGGCGGATCGTTACATCAACAACTTAGACACGATGATTGTTTATCGCTTAGATCGCTTTGGTCGCGGCGGGCACCACAGACCCTTTAACGATTTAGGTTATGCGGGTATCCGTATTATGGAAACCAACGAAAACTATAATCGTCAGCATCAGGACCTTCGTGTTGAGAATGGTATTGAATATGGCGATACCATAGAGGGTGTCGATTTTGATTACGCGGCTAAACTAACTGCGTTGAACGCGGTTTCTATGGCAAGTATGTCGTGGGCACCAAGACCACCTGCCAATGTCGAGATAGAAGGTGCAGTAAAACCGGATACAACTTTACGCTGGGCACCCCAGGAAGAAGATGAAGAAAATATTGCGGGTTATAAAGTTTACTGGCGTTTAACCAGTGCCCCGCAGTGGCAGTTCAGTCGCTACGTTGGTAATGTAAACGAGTACACACTGGAAAATGTGGTGATCGATAATTACATTTTTGGTGTAGCTAGTGTCAGTAACGATGGCTTCGAAAGCCCAGTTGTATTTCCGGGACCAGCGGGGACATTTTCTATTGAGTAATGAGTCGTTTAAAGCATTAACTGAGCCGCTAAATTATGAAGGCGAAGACCGAAAAGTCGGTTTTGAACTGGAATTTAGCGGCTTAACTTTAAGCCAGACTATTGATGTCATGCAGCGAGTACTGCCCGGTGAGTTAGTTTCTGTTTCCAAAGCGGAACAAGAAATTGAGGTGGACGGTCTTGGTTCGTTTAAAGTTGAGATTGACTGGGACTATTTAAAACGAAAAGCGAAAGCAGAGGGCGGAGACAAGTCCGCCTGGGTGCGAGAACTCGGCAGTCTTGCTGAAAACCTTGTGCCCATTGAAATTGTCTGCCCGCCGTTAACGCTGGAGCAATGTGAGCAGTTACTTACCTTAACGGAGGCGCTGAGAGAAGCCGGAGCAAAAGGTACAGATGAGTCCTGGATAGCGGCTTATGGTGTCCATATTAACCCCGAAGTACCATCATTAAGTGCCAATGTATTGCTGCGTTATTTACAGGCATTCTCTCTGTTGCAGTGGTGGTTGGTTGAAGCGCATCGCGTCGATACAACGCGCAAACTCAGTCCTTACATCGATAAATACCCCGAGGCCTACATCCGACTGTTGGTTAACCAACATGAGGTGACTCAGGAACAGCTTATCGATGACTACCTTAAGCACAACGCCACTCGTAACCGTGCTTTGGATATGTTGCCTCTCTTTGCTTTCTTAGACGAAGAAAAAGTGATGGGAGCAGTAGATGACAAAAAGATAAAGGCCCGTCCGACTTTTCATTACCGCTTACCGAACTGTCAGCTTGAACATCCTGACTGGCAGTTAACCGAGCCCTGGAAAATTTGGTGGGTGGTCGACGCTCTGGCTAATGATCAGCAAGCGTTAGACTATTGGAAACAAGCGTTTATTGACGCTGAGCGTCCCTTAATTGGTGTCTCAGAAAAAGACTGGAAAGAAAGGCTGGAGCAATGGCTGAAAGACCGCGAGTGGTTGTAACCGGAACCGCCAGACGTTGGTCTCCGTCCTGGTGGTGTACCTGGCTTATTCTCAAATGCCTTGGAGCTCGTCCTTTGCGTTCGAGTGTCAGGCACCGTTGTGAGCCGGACAATATCGATGCAGTGATTATTGGAGGAGGGGACGACATTAGCCCCTCACAATATAACCAGCCGCCAGAGCGTGACGGCGAGTATGACCCTGATCGCGATGAACTCGAAATTGCCTGGATACGCTGGGCTCTGGAGAATAAGAAGCCGTTGTTAGGCATTTGTCGCGGTTCGCAGTTAATTAATGTAGTGCTCGGTGGCGAACTTGACCAGAACATTCGGGAATTGCGTCAGTTGACCTATAACCGCCCGGGACTTTTACCCACTAAGCAGGTATTTATTGAGCCTAAAAGTAAATTGGCGAAGATTTGTAGAAAGCGAAAACTGAGAGTTAATAGCCTGCATTCGCAAATCGTCAAAAAAACGGGTGTTGGTATGCTTGCTGTGGGCTGGGACTTGGATGGCTTTTTGCAGGCCTCCGAGGGGCAGGATGAGCAAACCATTATCGGTGTACAGTGGCACCCTGAATACTTATTTTATGTACCTAGCCAAGTTCGAATTTTTCGTTGGCTTATTAAACAATAATTGAACATATCGATTATACCTACCTCAATTTATCAATTTTTTTGATCCATTCTGCGTTTCAATCTGTATAACCGTTCAACAACTTAGAATCGACTTATTAAAAAGCCTTTGGAGCGCTAAATGACCATAGCAAATCGTTTGTATGCAGGGTTTGCCTTTATTCTGCTATTACTTGTTATAACCACCATCGTCGGTACATATCAGGTTGGTGAAATTGATAAAACCCTGGTAAGAGTTAACGAAGTGGGTAGTGAAAAACAACGGTTTGCTATTAACTTTCGAGGCAGTGTGCATGACCGCGCAATAGCCCTGCGTGATTTAGTTCTGGTTGAAAATGCCGATCAACGTCCACCGCTACGTGACCTAATTGTCGATCTTAAATCGGATTACAGCAAAGCTGATAACGGTATGACTGACATTTTTTCCGATAACGAGTTGGTAAACAGTGAGGAACGTGAGTTATTGAGTGAAATTGAAGACATTCAGGCTCAGGGTCTGGCGGCGGCTGATGAAACAGAGCGCCTGTTAAACTCGAACCAAAGGCAACGGGCTCAGGAGTACGTTCTGAATGAAGTATCGCCAATTTATGCGGAGTGGTTAAACCGAATTAACGCCTTTATTGACTATCAGGAACAAAGTATCTCAGCCGGTACGGAAGAGGTAATGAGCCGCAGTGAGAACTTTGCCACCTTAATGTGGTGGGTTACTGCGTTTGCCATTATCAGTGGCGGACTGGTGGCCTGGCAAATCGTAGTTAAACTGACACACACAATCGGCGGTGAACCCGAGGAAGCGGCTGAAGCATTACAACGCATTGCCGATGGCGATTTAACCGTCTCTACCCATACACGCTATGAAGATAGCATGATGGCCGATGTTAACCGTATGGTGAATCAGTTACGGACTATTCTGGGAGATGTTAATGAGTCAGCAAGTACCATTCTGAACTCCTCAAATGAGCTTGCTGAAACGGCGGGGAATAACCAAAAACTGGTGGTTCAGCAGCAAGAACAAACCACTCAGGGCGCAACGGCTATTCATCAAATGTCGCAAACGGTTCGTGAAGTTGCTCAGCATACTGAGCAGGCGGCGCAGTTGGCCGATGATACCGACAGAGAAACAGTTGCGGGTAGCCGTGAGGTAGAAGCGACGGTTCGTTCAATTGAAGAGTTAGCCAACCAGGTTGAAGGTGCTGCTAAAGTCATTGGTGAACTGTCTGACAACACGGCAGAAATACACAAGGTGCTGGAGGTTATCGAAGGCATTGCTGATCAGACCAACCTATTAGCACTGAATGCTGCGATAGAAGCGGCACGAGCGGGCGAACATGGCCGAGGTTTCTCGGTGGTTGCCGATGAAGTAAGGGCGCTGGCGAACCGGACACAGGATTCAACCCGCAGTATTCAAAGCTTAATTGAAACCATGCGGGGCAGTGCGACTGATGCCGTTTCAGTGATGGACAAAGGCAGGGAGAAAGCGGCAGAAAGTGTGAAGCAAGCCCGTTCAGCTGGTGAGTCCTTACACGCGGTCAATAATTCTGTGGCAAAAATGAGTGACATGAATGCACAAATTGCGACTGCAGCGGAAGAGCAAACAGCGGTTGCAGAGGAAATTAATCAAAACTTCTCCTCAATTACAGAGGCTGCGGAGCAAACGGCAGCAGGCTCAGAGCAAATTAGCGAAGCCAGCCGTGAACTGAATGAGTTAGCAAAACGGTTAAATAATGGCATGAAGCGCTTTAAAATTGCTTAAACCCCTTGATTAGAACGGCTAAAACCCCTACCATAGCGGCCGTTCTGGAGAGGTGTCCGAGTGGCTGAAGGAGCACGCCTGGAAAGTGTGTATACGGCAACGTATCGAGGGAACCACCGTCAGCCTCTCCGTCAGTCCCAATTAAGGCATTGATTCCCTTAAGAATCATTGTATATCAATGGCTTACTAGCACTGAGTAAGTACCCATGGTGGTACAGAAAGGTGGTACAGATGGGCATAATGAGTCAACCCTATAAGCATCCCAAAACGGGCGTCTACTGGATTAGGCGCTCAGTCCCCAAAGGCATCAGAGAGACATTCGGTAAAACAGAAGTTAAACGTTCACTCAGAACTAAAGACCTGTCCGAAGCACGAGTGTTATACCCGATTGAATATGACAAGATAAACCAAGAGTTCATCGCGTGTAGGCGCGAACAGGAGCGTAAGCAAGCGCTTGCAGCCACTTCAGTTGTTGAGCAGGATAGTTTAAGCCCACGCGATATAAATATCCTTACAGCCCGCTACTACAATGCTGAGTTAAGTCGAATGCAACAGAGTAAGACGCTTGGTGAGGCTGATATGCTCATGTATGACCTTATGGCTATTAGGTTAGGTGAGTGGCGAGATGGCTCTGAAGCGGCTGAGGCTGTGCTTGAATCGGTCGATGATAGTGACGTTGGAGTAAGCTCTGAGATGGAGCATAGCGTTGAGGCTGAACTTGAAGCTGTCTTTGGTGATGTAGCTGATGAGTTGATTGCCAGCGGAGGCTATTTAATTAGCCGTGACAATGTTTCATATAAGCGTTTGCTTACGTCACTCGGTCGTTTAGTCCCACGCTTACGTCAGGCTGTGATTGACCTTGTACACTTCACTGGTAACGAACCAAGCCACCTTAACACTGAAAGAATGGAGTTAACGAAGCCATTAGAGCGGGAGGAGAGCACTGAGTCTTCTTTACCGTCTAAGGGTATGGTTACCATTAGACAGGTCTTTGCGAGCTACTGTGAGTCAACCAGAAGCTATAACAAGGGGCGAAGTAAAGCGACTGAGTCAACCCTCAGAGATTACCAAATAACCGTTGAAAGGTTTGATGAGTTCCTTGACGGTAAGTCTATATGTGAAGTGACTAAAACTGATGTATTGAGGTTTTCGGACTTGTTGCTGACTTTACCAAGTCGAGCACCTAAAAAGGTACGTGCATTGCCGCTGATGGAGCAAGCCGAGCTTGCCAAGTCTGAGGGATTAGCTTTGATAGCACCAAGCACGGTCAGGAAGCAGCTAATGGGATTGAGCGCGGTGTTTGAATATGCAACAGAGCATGAATTGTGTGCTGTAAACCCAGTGCATAAAACGACCAAGAGGCTCACTAAATCAATAGAAGCACGTACAGGAGCTGAGAAACAATACGCACCTTCTGACCTTAGAGCTATATTCGCAAGTCCCATATTCACCGATAATTATAGACCTAAAGGTGGTCGATATGGTGAGGCCGTTCATTGGATTCCTTTACTTGCTTATTACACTGGAGCAAGGGTTGAAGAGCTGTGTCAGTTACATTTAACAGATATTCGCTCTGTTGATGGAATAAACTATATAGACGTTAACGCAGAGACTGAGGATAAAAGTGTTAAGAATAAGGGGAGCGTGAGACGCATTCCTATTCATTCTCATTTGATAGAGCTGGGCTTCATTGATTATGTGGTAAGTCTTCAACAAAGTCAGGTTCGTGTCTTTCCAGCTTTGACCCGTGGCAGCGGCGGCAAGTACTCTCCGCAAGTGTCTAAATGGCTTGGTGACTATTTCCGCAGTGAACTAAAGGTTAACCCTGAAGTTAAGCCTATGCACGGCTTTAGGCACACCTTTAAGACGCTGGCGAGGTCTGCTGGCATTGCTAAGGATATTAGCGATGTGCTGACTGGGCATAGCTCAGGAGACGTGTCAGACACTTACGGAGAATACCCGTTAGGTACGTTGAGTGAAGCTATTGAAAAGATACCGAGAGTGCTTGTGTCAAAGCGGTGATAAATTATACAGGAACGAAAAAAAAGCCCCAGCGACTGTGATAGTGGCTGAGGCTGATGTTCAATCTATTCGGTGCTCACGCTTGGTTAAGTTCAATGTCGAACGCTGGCGCTGTGAGTGTGACTATTAATCGCTAATGAACATAGAATAGCTTAGCGACTAAATTGCTACAGGTGAATACTGGTATGGGGAATTAAGCAACTCTGATGCAGTGATAATGGCTGACAGATTATTGCTGACAACTTACCTGAGTTTAGCGTGCTTCAGGTTGCCTTTAAGTTACCTCTAGGATGAACTTATAGCTACTGTCAGTTGACCTAGAGTCATCTTAAAGAAGACCTGTAGTTTATGTTATGTATTAATCATTATTGATTATTACCAATAACAAGACTCTGAGAAGACTTAAGGAAAGACCTTAAGATGAACTTAGAGTGCCCCCTTACCCCCACGATTCTGTCATGCCCCCTTGAATGACAGGTCGGTCAGACATGATAGTCCAACGAATAGGGATAAGTGGTCAGATGCTCAGTGATGCTGAGTTGACCTGAAGATAACTTAAAGACTGGATAGTTCAGTCAGTGATTATTTACCGTAGGTAGGTGACCTGAAATGAGCAGCATGATGTTAGCTGAATAGCAGGCTTAGCGTTTGACCTATAGTAAGACTTTTAGTTTTTCTTTTGCACTGTAGGGTCGTTCCTCCCCGTAGGCATGCGACCTGCACAGACCAGACAGGTAGAGTCCTGTAGACATACCGAGTTGCTGCGTGCTTGAATCAAAGTTAGTCCTCGTGTTGTCTCTCAGATTTTAAGCAGGGTCATGGTAATTGATGATTAAATAGACAGCCTTAGTAAGGCAGCTCATTATGCGCGTAAGACTCTAGGAAGCTCTCTAAGATCGTCTCAACGCCACTGGCTACTGTCGTCTTACCTGAACATTGAAACGATCTTAGCGGCTCATTTAAGAGGCTAATAGCGCGTTGTAAAAGCATATAAGTGACTGTAGAGTAAATGTGTCAACGGTACTCAAAAGGATATAAAAAATGATTAAGGAAATAAGAAAGGGTCTAGTTGTTCTCTCACTGAGCATTGGTCTAAGCGCTTGTGTAGCAACAGCCCCAAGTTCAGTGTCTGAGTCAGAACAGTCAGTATCGATAGAAAGAGACGAATTTAATGGTCAAACGTGGATTCGCACACCGCTTTTCTTAAGCAGGCAAGGGTTTACTGATACATTTCCCGTGAGTATCGCTTACAGAGCGCTTTACAAAGACCAGGAGCGAGTCTTTATTCAGCTATACGTCACTAAGAAAAGCACTGAGTGGGGCTTCTACCATACTGCTAATGGACAGGATGGTACCGAGTTACCTTTTGTAGATGTTGACAAACAGGTTGATGCTAATACTCAACTCGGTAGTGTTTATGTTGATGAGGATTTCGCCTTAAAGTTGTCGCGTGACTACTTAAGTAAAATGTCGCAAGAAGACTGGAAGATAAAAGTTTATGGTAAACGCGATGAAGGGGTCTTTATGGTGCCTAAGACATTCACTCAAGGTTTTCTCAATAAGCTGGAATGTTACGAGGCAGGAAACTGTTAAAGCGCTCTAGGAGCTCCCTAAGATCGGCTCAGCGTCAGTGGCTAGCAATGTATTACCTAATGGCTGAAACGATCTTAGCGGCTCATTTAGAAGGCTTTAAGACGATACTTCAGCTCCACTATTGGCTTGTTCATCCAATATACGGTAAACAGTAGCTCGACCAATACCTAAGCGTTTGGCTATCTGAGCCTTAGCGACCCCCTCACGGTGAAGCTCAAGTACCTTCTCACGGTCAACGCTAGGCTTCCTTCCCTTGTATGCGCCTCGCTCTTTCGCCAATGCTATGCCTTCACGCTGGCGCTCTAAGATGATAGCTCGTTCAAACTCAGCGACTGACCCCATGATTGACAGCATGAGCTTCTGCATTGGGTCTGGCTCAGTGCCGCCAAACGTCATGCTTTCCTTAACGAAGCGTATCTGTACGCCCTTGCTACTGAAGTACTTGATTAACTCGAGCAAGTCCTCAAGGTTACGCGCCATACGGTCAATGCTATGAACTACAACTGTGTCGCCTTCTCGTACATGGTCTTTAAGCTGCTGTAGCGCTGGGCGTTTAGTGGTTGAGCCTGAACACTTGTCGATGAACGTCTTATCCAACTGGATACCGTCTAGTTGGCGCTCAGTTCGTTGGTCAATGGTTGATACTCGTATATATCCTATCTGCTGCATGATTATGTCTCACTAGGTTCTAGATGTAGTGAGTTATACTGTCTCATAATCGATAAGTCAACCTAAATGATACAGTTTTTATGTCTCATGCTGATGTATCGTTACGCTGTACCTCAATGAAACCAGTGGTTTGACTTACTGGTCAGACCAGTATATAATTTAATCACTGACCTGTAGTCAACAGAGGAGCGCTTTATGACATTGGCGTATGACGAGGCGAGTGATGCTCGCCCATTGATGTATATCGACCAAAACATTATTGACGGTCTGCGCAAGGAACGTTTTTCGTTCGAGCCGCATGTCTTCAATAGAGACTTTCGCGCCGTATACTCCGATGAAACTCTCAGGGAAATTAAGCGAGCTGAGGATGGCGGAGGAGATTCGTCTGAATACTTAAGAGTGCTGTCTGATATAAATGCCTTTCATTTAAGGCAGAACCTCAGTGAAAAGTTTGAGCTTTTGAATAACGCTACCCTCCAGACAGCGAGTCCGTGGCAAATATATAGTGCCTTTACGGAGAATCTATGGCTCGATGACTTTGTTGAAGCACAAACTCTCATAAATCAAAAAATCATGGGAGGGTTACCTGAGCAGTCGTGGGAAGACATAGCTCGCAAGATGGTCGAGGTATATGTGTTATTAGATGAATCTGTTATCAAGAGCCTTGATACTGTGAAGGAGGCATCCCCCGAACTTGGGCAGCTAATCTTTGAGCACCGTGATAGCTTAGGCGGCGATTCGCTGCTCGGTGTAGAAATATACCGAGAGTCAGTGCAAAAACTGGTTGAAGGTCTAAAAAATAATCTTAACGACGATAGAAGTGAGCAATCGGTTATAGACGCATACCGTTCAGAATTAAGGTTAAGACCTAAGGAATTGAATAATTTGAAGCCTCCTAATGTGGTTGAGCAGGTTTGGCAGGTCATTTCTGCTGATAAGGCTATCCAAAGTTCAGGAATTGATATGCACCGCTACTTCGGTATTAATTCTGTTAACCCTGCTTACCCTCATCGGAACTTTTACGCGTCTGAACAGGTGGCTAATATTTATCTGCAATTGAATCTTGCTGGGTACTTTGCTGATGAGAAGTTGCATCAAGAGCGTGGATTTAGAGCATCAAACAGCGACATGAATCATGTGGCAATGGCGACATATTGCAACTATCTTATTAGTAATGATATGCGGCTTCTCAAGAAAGCGGCTGCTGCATACGATTGTTTGGACATTAATACGGAGATAATTGATATCTCAGCAAAATAAACTCTCATTGATGAGGCAACTGCGTAGGCAGGGGGGGGAGCATAAGTGTGATGCTTTTAATCTACCTACAAAAACTTTTGGCTCAAATTTGGTTTGGTGGCATGGAAGCTAGGTGCCCTCTCATATAAAAAATGAGACTGGTTTTCAGCAGCGGAATATAGGACATAGTGAAAAGTGACCACAGCTATAAGGGTAGATAACGGTAGCGAAATCGTCATTCGTGATTGCGGGTTCGAAGGGTTCGAAGTTGGGCTTGATGTATCGAATAGTCAAAACATCAGTATAAGCGGTACGAGATTTTCAAATGTCGCAACAGCAGTGAGAGCTGATAGAGTCGCAGGGCTTGTAGCTAAAGGGAACATACATAGAAATGGATTAACCGAGAGGGAAGTCTTCTTCGGTGATGGCCATATGTTTCGTTTGTCCGTTGCTGCTGTTTTAGTCTATCAATACTTGTATTAACGATTCACTGCGCCCGTGCGCTTAACTTTGAAGGAGTAGTCAAATGCCGATGTTTGTGGTTACCAACTCTACAGATGTGACGTTAGAGGACAACAAGACTGAGGGTCATGAATTTGCCCAGATTGATAATGTGCGAGGCCTAAAAGCCTCTCGGAACGAAGCTGGAAGTAAGTATAAGAGCTTTAAGCGCGAAGACCTCATAGATTTTCGACCTAACATTTTCGGTATCGGGTTAAATGGTAACGAGCTCGCTCGCAGGGTTCGGCAATTTATAAAGAAGCAGGACTAACTAGAAAGGTGGTACAGAAAGGTGGTACAGTGACCACTTATTAATCAATAATCAAAGTGTTGGTAAAGTCATTGACTCGCTTCTCTCTTTCCCTTACTATACGCGGCTTGTAGAGGAGAGGTGTCCGAGTGGCTGAAGGAGCACGCCTGGAAAGTGTGTATACGGCAACGTATCGAGGGTTCGAATCCCTCTCTCTCCGCCAGATACAAAAGAAACCGCCCTTGAGGCGGTTTTTTTGTGCCTGCAGAAAGAGGAGACTCTATTTACATCATACTTTGTAAGTAAAGTTGTTCACCCAGACGATCCATCAGGTTCAGTTGAATTTGTAACCAGTAAGCGTGATCTTCTTCGGTATCTTTCAAAATGCCGACCAGCATCTCACGGGTGACATAATCATCAACTTCTTCACAGTACTCAATGACTTCGCGTAACGTTTTTGCGTTGTTGTACTCAAGCTGCAGATCGTTTTCCAGCATTTCGCGGACATCTGAACCTATGGTATGAGGTTCACGCGCATCCATTTTGGGTTTACCTTCCAGAAATAGAATTCTGCGAATGAGCAAGTCCGCATGACCACGTTCATCATCAATTTCATGGTTAATACGCTCATAAAGCTTCATTAAGCCCATGTCTTCGTATTGCCGTGAATGCGATGTGTACTGGTCAATTGAAGTGAGTTCAAAAGCCAGAAGACGATTGAGCTGCTCAACGACGTTATTATCTCTGTTCATTATTCAGCTCCTTGAATTTTTGTTTGCAGATAAACTTCATTGCCAAGGCGCGATATAAGATCAATTTGGGTTTCAAGCCAGTCGAGATGCTCTTCCTGAGAGTCGAGAATGTCACGCAGGGCATTGCGGCTGACGTAATCCTGATGTTGCTCACACTCTTTAATCGCTTCGCGTATGGCACTGACATCTTTAAACTGAACTTTGTGGTCCAGCTCCAGCATTTCTCTGGGATCTTCGCCAACGTATAACTTACCAAGCTCCTGTAAATTAGGAATGCCTTCTAAAAATAGAATGCGTTCGATGAGAACGTCGGCGTGTTTCATTTCATTGATAGAAGCTTTGTAGACAGGTTTGTTCAGGCTTTCAAAGCCCCAGTTGCGATACATGCGGGCATGAAGAAAGTACTGGTTTATAGCGGTAAGTTTTAGCGTCAGTATTTTATTCAGTTGCTGGATGACTTTAGCATCACCTTTCATAGCCGTATTACTCCTTAATTCATTAGGTATGAATTAAGTGTAGCATACGGAAACCGGAAGTTGGGTCTCTTTACCTGCTTGGTTGGATCGTTGTTCGAGAGCTTCGTGAAGTACGTCTTTGGCGCAAGTTTTACAGCATCCACACTGAGAAGCCACACCATATTGTTGGCGCAGGTCTCGCATAGAATTCACTTCACCAGAAATAACCGCCTGATGAATGGCTTTATCATTAACGCCCTTACAAAGACATACGTACATAGACTATCACCTCAGTTAGTAATGATAGTCTATGTTAAATGCGAACGATTTGCAATAGTGTTTTATTGCGGTGCGATGAAGCCAGTCTTCAATAAGTACAGGGTATAGAGCAGGTACAGGCAAATAAAGATAAGACCATGTACGCGATTAATTCGTCCCTGACGGGCTTTGCGAATACCGAATACCATCAGTAACAGCGTCAGTATTGCCATTGCAACCCAGTCACGGCTTAATACGAGCGGCTCAAGTGACACCGGTTCAATAGCGCCGGCTATACCCACAACAGCCAGCGTATTAAACATATTTGAACCAATAACGTTACCCAGTGCCAGGTCGTGTTCGTTCTTGCGCGTGGCCGCAATTGCTGAAGCTAATTCCGGTAAAGAGGTCCCGATGGCGACCACGGTCAGGCCGATGACCAAGTCACTGACGCCAAGCGATACGGCGATGTTTACCGCGCCCCAGACTAAAGCGCGGGAACTGACAATAAGCAGCAACAGTCCGACAATAAGCCAGATAATAGCGGGTTTCATCGGTAAAGGGTGCGAGTCAATTTCTTGCGTGTATTCAGCGGCTAAACTGTCGTCACTGCTTTTAGAGCCTATCCATACAGACCAGCCCATATAGCCAAGGAAAACAACCAGTAAAAGTACAGCTTCAAGTCGTGTTATTTGGTAATCGAGAAGGAAAACTGCGCTTAACAGGGTAATGGCTATTAAAACTGGCATTTCGCGACGAATAACGACCGATTTTACAGCGATAGGCGCAAGCAGGGCGGTTATACCCAAAACCAGAGCAATGTTGGTAATGTTTGAGCCGTAAGCATTACCCAAAGCTAAAGCCGGGTTACCTTGCATAGAGGCTAAGGCCGACACCACCATTTCAGGTGCTGACGTGCCAAAGCCAATAATGACCATACCGATAACCAGAGGCGCCATACCCAGATGTCGTGCTACGGCAGCCGCGCCTTCAACAAAGCGGTCAGCACTCCAGACTAATACCGCTAACCCCAGAACAACCGCAACAATCGATAACGTCATAACACCCTGTTCCTGTTAAAAAGAAAGGGCGATAGTTTAACGCAGAGTTTCCTTAATAGCATCAATACTTGTTGGGTCGTCAATGGTCGATGGAACGGCAACATCATCCCCTTGCAAAACTTGCCGGATAAGACGCCTTAATATTTTCCCCGAGCGAGTTTTAGGTAACCTGGGAACAATATGTAAGGTCTTCAGGCAGGCAATTGCACCAATTTCGGACCGAATAGACTGGATGAGCTCTTGTTGCAATTGTTCATGACCAATAGTGGATGAATTTTTAAGAATGACAAAGCCAACTGGCAACTCTCCTTTGAGTTCATCGGGCTGGGCAACCACGGCGCATTCTGCTACGTCTTTATGGCTGGCCAGAATTTCTTCCATTTCGCCGGTAGACAAGCGGTGACCGGCAACGTTTATCACGTCGTCCGTGCGACCCATAATGAATACATAGCCGTCGTCATCTATGTAACCGCCATCGCCGCTGCAGTAGTAACCGGGGAATGCATTCAAATAACTGCCCTGTAGCCGTTCCTCGTCACCCCAAATGGTGGTTAAACAACCCGGAGGTAAAGGTAAGCGCACGCAAATGGCACCTTCTTCTTTACTGCCTAGACTTTTACCTAAAGGGTCCAGCACGCTGATCTCGTAACCCGGAACCGGGAAGGTTGAAGAGCCGGGTTTCACTTTAACTGCGCCAATTCCCACGGGGTTAGCGCTCATAGGCCAGCCACTCTCCGTCTGCCACCAGTGGTCATAAACCGGTAAGTCGGTGAGCTCTGTTGTCCACTCATAAGTCGCAGGGTCTAAACGTTCGCCTGCCATGTAAATACGTTGCAGTGAGCTAATGTCGTAGCGGCTGAGGTGCTCGCCTTCGGGGTCTTCTTTTTTTATCGCCCGGAACGCGGTGGGAGCGGAGAAAATAGCACTGACTTTATAGTCCTGAACAATGCGCCAGAAGGAACCTGCATCTGGTGTGTTAACAGGCTTTCCTTCGTAAAGAATACTGCTGCAGCCGAAAATTAAAGGTCCATAAACGATGTAAGAGTGGCCAACTACCCAACCAACATCAGACGCCGTAAAGAAGACGTCTCCGGGGTTTAGCCCATAAACGTAATTCATTGAAAAGTTTAAGGCGACAGCGTACCCACCGTGATCACGTACCACCCCTTTGGGTTTGCCGGTGGTGCCGGAAGTATAAAGAATATAAAGCGGGTGGGTTGCCGGTAAGGGAACAGCTTCAGCGGGGCTGGCTTTTTCCATTGCTTTCGCCCAGTCGGTGTCCTGGCCGTCCTGCATTTCAGCCTCACACTGCTCGCGCTGATAAACAATGGTACGGGGGCTAAACTGCGCTTCTGCCAGTGCTTTATCAACAATAGGCTTGTAAGGTAAAACCTTGCTACCTTCAATACCACATGAGGCGGTAACGATGAGCTTGGGGGCGGCATCGTCAATGCGAACGGCAAGTTCGTGTGCTGCAAAACCACCAAAAACAACCGAGTGAATCGCCCCAATGCGCGCGCAAGCCAGCATGGCAATAGCTGCCTGAGGGATCATCGGAAGGTAGATAATGACCCGGTCACCTTTTTCAACGCCTCGCTGCTTCAGTACGTCGGCGAAGCATGCGACCTGATAGTGCAATTCGTTAAAGGTGTAGCTTGCTTTACTTTGAGTAACCGGAGAGTCGTAGTAAAGAGCGACTTGCTCACCGCGGCCCGCGTTAATCTGAGCATCGAGTGCTAAGTAACTGACATTAATTTCGCCGTCCGGGAACCAGTCTGCCATGCCATTTTTCCTGACATGCGCAGCAACTTTTGGTGGTTTGAACCAATCCAGACGACGCGCCTGGTCAAGCCAGAATCCTTCAGGATCTTGTTGAGCTTCTGAATAGACTTTCTTATAGGGTTGCATAGCACTACCTCAAATCCTTTTATGCAGAGCCTTTTAGCATATTCCGTTGGCTTAAATTTCCTATTCGACTTAGGTCTAAGCTGGCTTTGATCTCAATCGCAATTACCAGAATCTAAGTCGCCTTAGCAGCAAAAACTCAACAATGGCAATAATGACTAGCGAGCCACAGAAGATCATAAAGGCATCAGCATTTTCAACACCGGGCATGCCGCCAATATTAATGCCGAAAACACCGGTTAAGAAGCTGAGAGGTAAAAACACACCGGCAATAACGGAAAGCCAGTAAGTGTTGCGGTTCATTTTTTCTGCTATCGCCTGCTGCAGTTGCTCGCGTTGCATCCACACCTGTTCAAGCATTAAGTCAATTTGTTCGAACAACCGTTGGGTTGTGTCGCGTTCGTTGATTAACCATTGGTGCAGTTCGGGTGTCATGACTTTTTCAGCTTCGGTACTGAGCTTTTCTAAAGCCGCCAGCTGTGGTCGAATAAAGCGGTTTAGGCGCAATAATCTGCGGTGCAGGGCTGTAAGCTTTACCTGAACCGATGCGGTGTTATCAAAGCCTTCACCCTCAATGGCTTCAAGTTGTTCTTCCGCGGATGAAACGACATCTTCAATGCGCAAGTTTATCTGCTCAATGAGCGCGACGATAAAATCGTGTAACGACTCAGGTCCCATCTGTTGCTGGAGTTGTTCCCTTAGCTTTGCTATGGATAAGAATGGGCGTTTACGGAAGCTGTATAAAGCGCCTTTATAATACAGTATGCGCAAACTGAGCATGTCTTCCGGTGACTCACCGGTGTTTAAGTTAACGCCGCGTAGCAACAACATAAAACCATCGGGCAGACGCTGGAATCTGGGACGGGTGTCTTCTTCGAGTACCGCGTCAATGAGAGGTTCGGGGATCCCTGCCTGAGTTAGCCACTCTGTCAGGCCTTCAACGTCACGTTGGAAATGAAACCAGGTATTCTTTGTGGCTTCGGACGGTGTGTGAAGTTGTGTCGCGGGATGTTGATTGAAATCCCAGGCATCAATTAAAAAATCCATAGAACTCTCGCTTTAAGACTATTATTCAAAGTCTATAGCGAGGCGTTTAACTTGTCATTGTTTTCAGTAAGCTTCAGTCCGGAAGTTCACAAAGTGATGAGTCGAATACGACTAAATGATCAAAGTCGATATCAAAACCAATTTGCTCGCCAGTTTGCAGTGGTTGGTGAGAAGGACCTACCGCAAGTACATGACTGGTGTCTGAAAGCTCCAGAGTATAGAGATAGTGAGAACCGCGGAATCCACAACCAACAACAATGGCTTTCATTTCACTCTTGTTGTTGATCAATACATCGTCGGGGCGAACAAGAAAGTTCACGCTCATATCGGGTTTATTACTTAATTGAGAATGTTTAATGGTGCCAAATGCACAGTGCAGCTCCTGATCCTTAATTTCACCATTAAGCAGCACACCACGGCCAATAAAGTCAGCGACCAGTTGGTGAGTCGGCTGGTGGTATAGCGCATAAGGTGTTTCCCACTGGAGCAGTTGACCGGAATACATGACACCAGCCTTATCAGCCATAGCAAAAGCCTCTTGCTGGTCATGAGTTACCAGCAAAGCCGTAATTCCTTCTTCTTTAAGTAAACGCCGGACGTCGTGAGCCAGTACTTCTCTTAATTCTGCATCGAGGCTTGAGAAAGGTTCATCGAGTAACATGAGTTTGGGCTTTGGTGCCAACGCTCTGGCAAGAGCAATACGTTGCTGTTGTCCTCCAGATAACTCATGGGGGTAGCGGTTCTGGTAACCATTAAGACCAATACGGATGAGTAACTCTTTAATGCGCTCATCCTGCTGGTTTTTCGACAACTGATTAATACCAAAGCGAATGTTATCGGCAACGGTTAAGTGCGGAAACAGTGAAAAGTCCTGAAACATCATGCCGACATGACGTTGCTCCGTTGGCCACTGTACTTTGTCGGACGATACCGTCTTGCCATGCAGTTCAATTTTGCCTCCTGAAACAGGAGTGAAACCGGCGATAGCACGCAACAGGGTAGTTTTACCGCAGCCACTGGGACCTAACAGACAGCCAATGTCCCCGGGTTCTAAAGACAGGTTGAGCCTGTCGACAATAAGGTCACCGGAAAGTTGGATACTGACGGTATCGATATTCAGTAGTGTGCTCATTTACTCACCTGTTTTTATCGAATTACTGCGCAAAGCACGGGATAACATAATAACCGGAATAAGACCGACCGCGACAATCATTAAAGCCGGAGGGCCTGCATCGGCAAGCCTTTCGTCGGATGCCATTTCAAATGCCCGCACAGCCAGCGTATTAAAATCAAAGGGTCTTAATACCAGGGTTGCCGGCAGCTCTTTCATAACATCCACCAGAACGAGAATAAGAGCGGCTAACAATGGGCTGCGCAGCAGTGGTAAATGTATTCGCCATAAAATACGTTTGCCGCTCGCGCCTAAGGTGCGGGCACTGTCATCCATTTGTGGGGTAATTTGTTCAAGCCCTGAGTTGACGGTTTGTAGTGACACAGAGAGAAAGCGGACACTATAGGCAAACAGCAGCGCTATGACGGTACCGGACAGTAATAACCCGGGGTTAAAGTTAAACAGCCATTCGCTGATAGTGATAATTTGATTATCGAGCCAGGCTAATGGGGACAGTAATCCTACCGCGATAACGATACCCGGAATGGCATAACCCATACCAGCCAGACTGATAGCAGCCCGCAATGGCCGTGTCGGGTGGCGACGCCGGCCATAAGCAAGCCAAAGTGCCAAAGCAACCGTAATTAATGCTGCTAGCAACCCTAACCAGAGCGTATTAAAGGTTAAAACCCAAAACGCACTTTGTTGCCAAATTTCAGATTTTTGTATGGACCACCACAGAAGTTGCGATGCCGGTATGGCGAAGCCAAGAACAACAGGAAGCCAGCAAACTAAGGATGCAACTGCGGCCCGCCAGCCACTTAAAGGGCGGCGCTGAGGTGCTCTGGTGCTTGAGCGTTGCTGATAGAAACGGGCGCGGCGACGAGAGTATCGCTCAACCATAATGAGTATAATGACGAAAACCAGCAAAAGCGCCGATAGTTGCAACGCGCCTTGTGCGTCACCAATACCGTACCAGGTGCGAAAAATTCCCGTTGTAAAGACCGTTATGCCAAAGTACTCCATCGTACCGTAGTCAGCCAGAGTCTCCATTAATGCCAGAGTGACACCGGTTGCAATAGCAGGGCGCGCCAAAGGAAGTGCGACTTTCCAGAAACTTCTTAGTGAACTGGCCCCCAGGGTTCTTGCACTTTCAAACGCTGTGGTGGACTGCTGCATGAAAGCGGCGCGCGTAATAAGGTAGACGTAAGGGTAAAGTACGATACAAAGAACAAAAATGGCACCGCTGAGGCTGCGAATTTCAGGAAACCAGTAGTCGCCAATACTGACAGAAAATATGTCCCGGACCAGCCCTTGTACCGGGCCTGCGTAGTCGAGTAAGCCGGTATAGGTATAGGCGGTAATATAAGCTGGCATGGCTAATGGCAGCAATAATGCCCAACTTGTCCAGCGCCAACCGGGAAAGTCATACTGACTGATGCACCAGGCTGTACTTACGCCTAATAAAGTGACACCAATACCAACGGCAAATAACAAGATCAGGGAGTGACCGATATACTCTGGTATAACGGTTTGCCATAAATGGTATAGGGTGTCCCATTGAGGGTTTAATAACGACAAAGCTACCACAATAAGTGGTAGCCCTATCAACACCGCGACGGCAAACAGCAATAGCGTGCCACGGTTCATTTGCGTATCTCCTGATACAAATTAACGCCAGCCAGCGCGGTTCATCAGACGAACGGCATCGCCGTTATTTTCACCGAGGATATCCATTTCGATATCGTCCTGTTTGAAATCGCCCCACTGTTGAAGTGTCTCGCTCCACTCAACACCTTTGCGAACCGGGTATTCATAGTTGGCCTGAGCGTACCATTTTTGTGATTCTTCAGAGACCAGGAATTCAATCAATTTTTGAGCCTGCTCAACATTTTTCGCATGTTTTGTCACGCCGATACCGGAAACGTTAACATGAGCGCCTTGTTGATCCTGAGCCGGCCAGAATATTTTAACTTTCTTTGCGGCTTCACGTTCTTCCGCGTCATCTGAGTTCAGCATATGGCCAAAGTAGTAAGTATTAGCTACAGCGACATCGCAAACACCAAAGGCTACGCCTTTAATCTGGTCGCGGTCGCCACCTACGGGGTTACGCGCAAAGTTTGCGACAAAATTCTCTGCCCACTTTTCTGTTTTTTCTGCGCCGTGGTGTTCAATCAGTGCTGCCACTAAGGACTGGTTATACAGGTTATTGGAAGAACGAATGCAAATGCGGTCGTTCCACTTGTCATCAGCCAGGCTTAAATAAGACTCTAATTCTTCTGGATTTACACGCTCTGGCGAATAAAAAATAGGACGGGCACGTAAACTGAGCCCGAACCAGAGGTTATCGGAAGAGCGGAAATGAGCAGGAACTGCAGAGTCAATTGTGTCGGAATTTACTGCCTGGAATGCGTTAGCTTCAACCGCACGGTGAAGGGCGCCGGCATCTACAGTTAGAAATAAGTCAGCCGGTGTATTTTCACCTTCTGAGTTAAGGCGGGCAAGCAATGCATCGGCTTTACCTGTTAACAAGTTAACTTCAATACCGGTTTCTTCGGTAAACTTTTCTAAAACGGGTTTGATCAGGGCTTCTTTTCGCGCTGAGTAGATATTAACTTCAGCGGCGGCGCTAGTGAAAGACACCAGTGTCGCAGAAGTCGCGGCAAGCAAGGCTAATAATTTATTTAACTTACGCATTTAAAAGACTCCTTTACGAACTCTATATGGTCGAAACGCGATGATTATATCAAACAAAACAAATAATGATAGCCATTCTCATTTAAAAAATAGTCATCTAAATTCGGTATTTGAGGGTAGTCAAGGTATTAGCTTCTGCTATTCTAAAAATGACTTACTTTCAGCGGAGAATTTATGTCTGACTTATCATTGCTTGCCCTGATTGGTGTGCTGTCCATTTGTTGTCAGTGGTTAGCGTGGCGCATTAAGCTGCCGGCAATACTGCCTTTGCTTATTTGTGGCTTATTGCTGGGACCCACTCTGGGGTTATTGGAGCCGGATGCGTTATTTGAAGATTTGCTCTTTCCTTTTGTCTCTCTGGCGGTAGCCGTTATTTTGTTTGAAGGCAGTCTCACGCTGAAGTTTGAAGAAATTCGCGGGCATGGCCGAATGGTAACCAACCTGGTCAGTATTGGTATGTTGGTTACTTTCGTCGTCATTGCAGTTTTGACGCATTTCATTATGGGTTATGGCTGGGAAATTTCGGCGTTATTTGGTGCGTTAGTTGTGGTAACAGGCCCCACAGTTATTCAACCAATGATACGCTCTATTCGGCCTATCAATAAGCTCGCTAATATTTTGCGCTGGGAAGGGATTATTATTGACCCGCTCGGTGCCTTGCTGGCGGTATTGGTGTATGAATTTATTATCGCCAGTCAGGACGTTGCTTTCCTGCATGCGCTTCAGGCGTTCGCGACAACTGTTGCTCTTGGTTTTGCTTTAGGTTGGGGAGCTGCTCGCTTGTTAGGTCTTGCACTGGGCAGAGGTTGGTTCCCGCATTACTTACAGAATGTTGCAACGCTCACTATCGTATTGGGTGTTTTCGCTCTGTCGAATGCCATACAGCATGAGTCCGGTCTATTAACCGTTACGGTTATGGGTATGGTTATGGCCAATACCCGTAATCTGAATATGGAAGAAATACTGGAGTTTAAAGAAACACTCAGTGTATTGCTGATTTCTGCTCTGTTCATTATTTTGGCTGCACGACTAGATTTCGCTGAATTTGATGCGCTGGGAATGCCCGCGGTTATTCTGCTGGCCATTATTTTGTTTGCAGTAAGACCTTTAGCCGTATGGCTTTCAGCTATAGGAACCGAGCTGAGGTTCAAAGATAAGGTTTTATTATCCTGGATTGCGCCCAGAGGTATTGTCGCGGCCGCTGTTTCGGCGTTATTTGCTTTGAAAATGGAAGAGTCGGGCTGGACTGAAGCCGCGGCGGTTGTTCCTTTAGTTTTCCTGGTAATAATGACAACGGTTGTCTTACAAAGCTTAACGGCGAAGCCATTAGCCCGAATGTTGGGCTTATTAGAGCCCTCAGCCAAAGGTTTTTTGATTTTTGGGGCCAACCAAATGGCTCGGGCAGTTGCTAAAAGTTTACAGGAGAGCGGTATTCCTGTGCGCCTGGCAGACACCAACTGGGAGAATATTAAGCTGGCCCGTATGGACAATTTACCGGTGTACTTTGGTAACCCTGCCTCGGAGCATGCTGCCAATAATATTGATTTGACCGGCCTTGGAAGGCTATTAGTCATGTCTCCCTATAAACAACTTAACCCGCTTGTATCAATGTACTACCAGGACTGGTTTGGCTCTAAGAAAGTGCATGGGCTGAATGGCGGTGAGCAGGATTATCGTGCCAGCCATCAGCTAACGGAAAGCTACCGAAAGACACTCAACTTATTTGGCGAAAGTGTTACCTATTCGAAACTTGCCAGCCTTAACTTTAAAGGGGCGAAAATTAAGTCTACGCCCATTACCGATAGCTTCAGCTTCGCTGATTATCAACAGAAATATGGGACAAGAGCGTTACCGATGTTTGCGCTGGATGACGCAGAAAAGGTTTATATTTTTACCACGGAGCGTGAGTTGATTCCTCAGCCAGGGTGGACTGTAATTGCCATGATTTCAGCGGAGCCTGAAGAAAATGATAGCGAAAAAGGCGGCGAAAAGGGAACAGACTGACGTTGTTGGCTGCCCTCAGTGTGACTGGGTAAGCCAACGAACCGAGCTTTCAAAACGTGAGCATGCTGAGTGCCCACGTTGTGGGTATTTCCTGGAAGGTGCGGCTACCAGGCATCACACCCTGGTGGCTATAGCGGCAGCAGCTTTAGTCTTACTGCTGGCGAGCTTACAGGTCAACTTTATCAGCTATTCGGTCACCGGCTCTGAGCAATCGATGACGTTGATGGATGCAGCCTGGCAGCTTTCCTTTTTTCACGAAAAAGTATTGGCCGTTTTAGTCCTTTTGACTGTTATTCTAATTCCCGTTTTGTACCTTGTTAGCCTTATATGGGTGTACAGTCAGATCCATAATTCGGGCAGTAACCGATTAAACCGATACTTCCTGCGTTTAATGGAGCATTTGAAACCCTGGCTAATGACTGATGTTTTTTTACTCGGGACCTTGGTGTCTTTGGTAAAAATATCGGGTCTGGCAGAGGTTCGTTTACTTGAGGGGTTTTGGGGCTTCAGTGTTTTTGTCGTTCTACTATTGTATGTGTACGAGCGAGCTAAACGTACACCGATATGGGACTACTATATGGCGGCATCCCGACCCAATATACATGTGCAAGCTGGAATGACAGCAAATGAGCAGGATTTGCAGACCTGCCCACTTTGCCATGCCTTAAACGCTAAAGACGCCGATAAATGTTACCAATGCACCGAGCCGCAGAAAACAGCGTGGTGGCGGAAGCCGGGGACAACTTTGGCATTAATTTTTGCTGGCGCTATTATGCTAATTCCAGCGCACTGGCTGCCGGTAATGGAAACGGTACGGTTTGGCAACGAGCAGCCTGCAACCATTATTGGCGGGGTTACTGAATTATGGCAGGCCGGCGATAGGCCTGTAGCTGTAATTATTTTTGTCGCCAGCCTGGTTATTCCGGTCGCGAAAGTTTTAACACTGGCGGTGTTGTTGCTACTGGCTCAAAGGCAAACGCCGGCCATTGTCCAGAATCGCTTATTATTGTTTAAAGTAACCGACTGGATAGGACGTTGGTCAATGATTGATATTTTCGTTGTAGCAATACTGGTCGCTTTAGTTCGGGGTGGGACTGTTATGTCGGTATATCCTGGCAGTGCGGCAGTGTCCTTTGCAGCTGCTGTTGTTCTTACTATGCTTGCAGCTATGAGTTTTGATACGCGCTTATTCTGGCGAGAGGCACATAAATGACTGAAAATTCGACAACCCGGGTTCGCAAAACCGTAGGTATCTCTCCGGTTTGGATTGTGCCATTGCTGGCGTTGCTGGTTGCACTTTGGATGGTTTGGCAGGATACCCGGGGCGCAGGCCCTACCATTACTATTGAAATTGCGGACGCTGAAGGTCTTGAAGCCGGGAAAACTCAGGTGCGGGTTCGTAATGTCGATGTTGGCCAGGTTACCGAAGTTCGGTTATCCGATGATTTTTCTTCGGCAGTGGCTGAAGTCGCTATGAATGAGGGTACTGAAAGGATGCTTAATGCCGATACGCGTATTTGGGTGGTTAAACCCAGAATTGGACGGCAGGGCGTCAGCGGTTTGGGAACCTTGCTTTCTGGCGCTTATATTCGATTGCAGCCTGGAGACTCAAAAGATCAACAATTTCACTTTAAAGCATTAGAGCAGCCCCCGGTAACGCCTCAGGAAACACCGGGACGCCGTTTAACCCTCACAAGCGAAGGGCAAACAAGCGTTACTGTAGGGGACTCAGTTCAATACCAGGGGTTTACCGTTGGCCAAGTTGAACAAGCCGAGTTTTTAGTGGATGAGCGAGAAACACGTTACCAAATTTTTGTAAAAGCGCCGTACGACGAGTTAGTTACTCAAAATACACGGTTCTGGTTGCAGCGTGGGGTATCTATTCAATGGAACTCCCAGGGGCTGGACTTAGCACTTGGCTCGTTAGAGTCGCTGTTGGGTGCCAGCGTAACTTTTGGTGTGCCTGAGGGGCAGCCCAGGGGGGATAAGCTGACAGGCGAGCAGAATTTTGAGTTATTTGAAAGCCTTGAGGAAGCAAAGCAGCAAGGCTATATCCATGGTATTGACTACGTTGTACTGTTAAATGAGTCTGTTTCCGGACTGGATAAAGGTGCCCCGGTACAATTTAAAGGGGTACGTGTTGGAACGGTCAGGGAAGTCCCTTTGCGCTGGTTCCCGGATGAGAGTGAAGAAGCGCCTTTAAAGCGTATTCCGATACTGATTCGGTTTGAGCCTGAGCGTTTAAGAGGCTTGGTCGCAAATACCGATATTGAAAGTTGGAAAGATCGCTTACCTGACTTATTCGAACAAGGATTAAGAGCGAATATCAGGGCGTCAAACCTGCTAACAAATACGTTATTTGTTGATGTTAGGTTTTACCCGAATGCACAACAAGCTGATGTTGCGGAGACTTTTGCCGGGCATCCGGTCATGCCGGCTATGGCCAGTGACTTCACACGGTTAGAAGAAAAGCTGACGGAACTGATGGATAAGTTTAATGCACTTCCTCTTGAGCAAGGGTTGAGTGACTTCTCAGGAGCAATGCAGTCGGTTGATGAAACCGCACAGAAGCTGGAAAGCGTTTCTGATAGTCTGACTAGAATTGTCGAGCAGCCTCAGGTGCAACAGCTGCCAGAGTTATTGCAACAAAACTTGATTCAGTTGAAAGAGCTAACGGGCAGCGTTAGTGAAGGGTCTCCAACCCTGCAGCAACTCAACCAGACATTAAATGAAATTGAACAGCTTTCACGTGAGTTAAAGCCTGTTATTGAACTTTTGCAGGAACAACCGAATTCACTTATTTTCAGCCCATCTGTTGAGCCTGATCCGGAGCCAAAAGCCTATGAATAATGGATTTATTGTCAGAGTACTAAAGTTGGTTGGTCTGACCGCTATAGGGGTCTTAATAACGGGGTGCTCTTCTAACTCATATGAAGTGACTCAATACCGGCTGCCTCATCTGAGCCAGTCAGCGGAGGCGCTTTGCCTGGCAAATAAACGTCCGGTTTTTGTAGGTGATTCTGCGTCAAAGCCTGGCTTACAGCTGCAGCAAGATGAAACTCGTTGGCATAGTGCTCGTCAGCATCGCTGGAGTACGCCCTTAGCTCACCAACTGCAACGCAGTGCTCAGAGGTTATTGCTTACTGACGATTGCGCCGGGAAGTTAACCATTTGGGTTGACGATTTTTACGGAAGCAATGACTCAAGAGCTGTTGTTGCCGGGCATTGGCAATATCAAAGTACCGACGCTCAAATTGTTCTTGAGGGAGCTTTTACCGAGAAAGTTCCACTGAGAAACGATGGTTACCCGGCGCTGGTTAACGCACTCGATACGGCCTGGCTGAATGTGATGGACACGATTAGCCTGGGTGTTGGCGATAAAGTGGCGCGTTAGAAGCGCCACTCACCACTTATTTGTATACCGACTTCGTTGTCGTAACTGCTGCTATCAATATATTGCAGCGAAAGTTTAATCAACCCTGAAAATGCCGGTTCTGTTCTTCTCAGCAGAGCTCTCGATAAGGTCTCATCGTTTTTCTTTTTACTGTGGCTCAGTAATGCCGTCCAGGCCGAGCCGTCAGCAGAAAACTGACGATAACTTGTCGATACGGTCTGACTTTGGCGTGGGAATGGAGATCCGGGATTACGTTGGTGATGTAAAAAGTACTGTTTTTGGTTTTCATCTAACGAGTAAAAGTCATGCTCTGTTCCGCCATCAAGTTGGCTGTACTCAACAGTTACACTGTGGCGACGCTCAGTTGAGCCGGTCATCCATTGCGCCCCCAGGGTATATGCAGGCTTGTCATCGGTTTCCAGTTTACGGTCAATGCCGAGTTCAGCGTAAGCTGAAAACTGATGCGCTCCCCAGTCAAAACCCGTTCGGGCGTCGGCTGTTAACATACGGTTATCCGGCCGGTTATCAGCACTTTGCTCAATAGCACTGATACCAAACCACAAATGCTGAAATAACTGACTGGAAAAGCGGATACCGTTGACCTGATAGTAATCACTGTAACCATCATCCTGATAAGCACTAAACAAACTAATTTTAAAAGGGTTCATTCCCGCAGGAGGATAGTCCGGAGCATAGTCGATTCGAATTTTAGGCATAGGGCGTGCGTTATTTGAAAAAAGCAGACTGCTATGTTCTGCCGGCCCCCAGCGTAAAGGTAGAGAATCCAGGCTGAAACTCCAGTCATTGAGGTTATAAGCCAGGTAACTGCCATCTAATGTTTTCTTATGGTCACCTTCGAAAGGGTCCTGACGGTAGTTTACCTGAATTCTTGCTGCCCAGTTGGTACCGTGCAGACTCCTGCTTAAACTGATTTTACCTTCTTCATAAATATCATCACCGTAGTCCTGAACGACTTGCTCACTGTCCGTTGCACCAATGTACCAACGTGTTTTAGGGCCGGTCTGAGCTTGCGAAAGTTGATGGCGTACATGCCTTAGAGCCAGTTGTTGTGTTGTGCTTAGCTCTTTTATTTCAAGCGCATCGAGCTCGGGTAAAAGGCTTTTCCAGGTAACCGGAAATTGTTGTATCGGGGTTTTAATCAGTCCAGACTCCGCCAAAACTGTCAGGCTATTTCGTAATTCGACATCATTAGCTTCAATCCAGACGGAACTGACAGCTACAGGAGTAAGAAGTAAGCTAAAACTACCGATTATGAGCGTATTGCGAATAAATGAGTTGGATGACATGAAACTGATTTGAATCCCTATGACAAATTGCATTCTATATTGCCAGAAATTTTAACACTAAGACAACGGTTTATCTGAGCTTTTCAGTTATAATGTGAAGCTCCGGAGGTTTGGTTATGACTTTTAAAAATATTTTGTTTTGCGTGCTGTTCTTGCCGCTGCTGATTGGCTGTAGCCAGGAACAGTCAACAGGTTTGCGCAGTGCGGAAGTAAAAGCACTGGATGAAAGTATGTTACCAGATGAGCGCTGGCAACTGAGTAAGGCGACAATTGAGGTTAGTTTTTGTCGGGATCGTGTTAATGAATCGTTGTTGGGATCAAAGTCTGAATTAAGAGGCTGGCGCTTGTCAGGCGAAAGCACAGCCTTTCCTCCCTATAGGAAAGAGGGCTTAAAGGCATTGGCAAAACTGTTTGAGGAAGCGGATATATTGCTATGGCAGATAGAAGGAAATGTGAGCGCTCAGCGTTACCACATTGTAAAACCTTCCGGAGATTCCAGGGGGAGCGTTGCTGATGCCGTTTTCCCCGCGGTCGTAACCTTATCTTCCATTCCAGAGGTTTGTTATGTGGCTGTGGATGACTCTGAATATTAAGAAAACTTTATTTATTGAAAATTCGTAGAGTTAGGTTGTTATTCGTAAAAATTTTCTGCGGTTCGACAGAACTCAACTAAACTTGTTACTTAAGGCGAACGCAGAGGGGATCAGTTATGTCTATCGGGTTAATTATTGAGAATAAATTGAGAGAAGCGTTCACACCAGTTCATCTGGAAGTGGAAGATGAAAGCTATATGCATTCAACCGGTGCTAATGCTGAGTCTCATTTTAAAGTGACTCTGGTAACGCCAAAATTCAGCGGGGAAAGGTTAATTAACCGACACCGCGCGGTGAATAAAATTTTAGCAGACGAATTGATGAACCATATTCACGCTTTGGCTTTGCACACCTACACGCAAGGCGAATGGGAGCAGCTAGGTGAATCTAGGCGCTCACCAAATTGCCTCGGTGGGTCAAAAATAGCGACAAATTAAGAAAAAATACGCATGTCTGATGTGTTCCTGCGTTCGCATTGGTTACAATAGCCAAAATAATGCGAACAACAGGGATACATCACTATGATCATTAAGCCAAAAATTCGCGGTTTTATCTGTACTAATGCTCACCCGGTGGGCTGTGCTGAAAACGTTAAACGTCAAATCGAATTTGTCCGTAACCAATCTCCTATTTCCAATGGCCCTAAAAATGTTTTAGTCATAGGCTGCTCAACAGGTTACGGGCTTGCGTCAAGAATTACCGCTGCGTTCGGCAGTGACGCCCATACACTGGGTGTGTGTTTTGAGAAAGAACCCACTGAAAAGAGAACAGCAACAGCAGGCTGGTACAATACCGCGGCTTTTCATCAGCAAGCGGATAAAGCCGGCTTAGCTTTCCATTCTATTAATGGCGATGCTTTTTCTGACGAAATTAAGCAGGAAAGTCTCGATTACATTAAACAAAACATGGGTAAAATAGACCTCGTGGTTTATAGCTTGGCGTCACCTAAGCGTAAAGACCCCGAAAGCGGTGAAGTCTATAGCTCCGTATTAAAGCCAATTGGCAAACAGTACACCACCAAAACTTACAACACCGATAAAGATCAGGTGCATGAAGTGACGCTTGATCCTGCGACCGATGACGATATCGCGAATACCGTTAAGGTAATGGGTGGTGAAGACTGGGAACGTTGGATTAAAGCCTTGCACGACGCCGATGTGTTAGCTAAAGACTGTCAAACAACGGCTTACACCTATATTGGTAAAAAGCTGACGCTTCCAATTTATGGTCATGCGACTATCGGCCGGGCTAAAGAAGATCTTGACCGTGCTGCTTCAGAGCTGGTTTCTGAACACGATGACCTAAACCTGAAAGCTTATGTCTCCTCATTGAAGGCACTTGTTACTCAGGCAAGTTCTGCTATCCCGGTAATGCCTCTTTATATCTCTTTAATTTATAAAGTAATGAAAGAAGAGGGCACGCACGAAGGCTGCATTGAACAAATTTATCGGCTATTCACAGAAGGTCTTTATAACAGCAACCCAGAGTTAGATGATGCTGGCCGCCTGCATATGGATGGTTATGAAACCAACGATAAAACTCAGGCTAAGGTCGAGGCGCTTTGGGAACAGGTAACGCAGGACAATTTCCATCAACTTGCTGATTATGAAGGCTACCATCAGGACTTCTTACATTTATTCGGTTTTGGCTTCGATAATGTTGATTACGATGCTGATATTGATCCAAAAGTAAACTGGTAAGCGTTGTGGGAAAAATGCTAAAATCCCATCGATAAGTGTGGAAAATATTTCAGGTTGCCGATAACAAGCACCCCTGGAGGGGGCTGCTTGTGTCGGTAACTATTTGATTATTCAGGTTTCCAGTCTTAGTGGCTGGTTGTGATGAATCTTCCCTTAACGAGTAGTGCAAACGCATATGATTACGATCAAGAAAGGGCTGGACATCCCTATCAAAGGGGCGCCCCAGCAAAAACTATCCGACGGTAAGGCTGTGACGACGGTCGCTACCCTAGGTGAAGAGTACGTGGGTATGCGCCCAACCATGCACGTGAAAGTCGGTGATCAAGTTAAAAAAGGTCAGTTGATTTTCGAGGATAAGAAAAACCCTGGTGTCAAATACACAGCCCCTGGTGCTGGTGTAGTTAAAGACATCCTGCGTGGTGAGCGTCGAGTACTGCAGGCCGTTGTTATCGAATTGGAAGGTGATGATAAAGTCACTTTTGATAAGTTTGATAGCGATAAACTTAACTCATTAGGTCGTGAAAAAGTTCAGGACATTTTGGTTGAGTCGGGTCAGTGGACTGCGCTTCGCACCCGTCCTTACAGTAAGACTCCGGCATTAGACGCAGAAGCAAGCGCTATCTTCGTTAATGCAATGGACACCAACCCACTAACGGGTGACCCGACTTTATTTATCAATGAAGAAAAACAGGCTTTTATTGATGGTTTGAACGTATTGTCAAACCTGACTGAAGGCAAGTTGTTCGTTTGTAAATCGGGTGATGCGGAAGTCGACACTGGCAACGCTGATGTCACTTTAGAGTCCTTTTCTGGTCCTCACCCTGCAGGTTTAGTTGGTACTCATATACATTTCTTGCAGCCTGCGAGCATTAAACGTCCTGTATGGCACATTGGTTATCAAGACGTCATTGCATACGGTAAATTATTTACCACAGGTGAAGTTTTTACTGACCGCGCAGTGGCAGTTGCTGGTGAAGGTGTTAAAGAACCTCGCTTGGTTCGTACCCGCTTAGGTGCAAACCTGCATGAGTTGACCGACGGTGAGCTTAATGGCGACAACTTGAGAATTATTTCAGGCTCAGTTTTGCATGGGCATACTGCAGATGATGATCATGCCTGGTTAGGTCGGTTCCATAATCAAGTCAGCGTAATTCCTGAAGGTAATTATAAAGAGTTTCTGGGCTGGATACGTCCTGGCTCCGATTTGCACTCGGTTACCCGCGCATACGCAGGACATTTCAATCCGAAAAAACTTTTCAGCATGACGACATCGCTGAATGGTTCTTCTCGTTCAATGGTACCTATTGGAAATTACGAACGAGTAATGCCACTAGATATTCTGCCAACATTGCTATTGCGTGATCTGCTATCAGGAGACACTGATGAAGGTCAGCAATTAGGTTGTCTGGAGTTGGACGAAGAAGATCTCGCATTGTGCACTTATGTTTGCCCTGGGAAATATGAATATGGCCCGGTGCTGCGTGACTGTCTCACTAAGATTGAGAAAGAAGGCTAACCCATGAGCTTGAAAGACACTCTCGAGCGTATTGAACCGCACTTCGAAGAAGGCGGTAAATACGAGAAGTGGTACGCGCTTTATGAAGCCGTAGCCACTGTTTTGTACACACCTGGTACCGTGACTAAGTCGGCTACGCACGTTCGTGACCGTATCGACCTTAAGCGCATTATGATTTTGGTGTGGATGATGACCTTCCCGGCCATGTTCTGGGGTATGTATAACGTTGGTAACCAGGCTGCTATGGCCTTGGTTAATGGCTATGAACTCGCTGATATCTGGCAGGTTGGCTTGTTCCACCTGTTTGGTGGCGAGTTGGGGGCTGACTCTGGCTGGATAGCCAAAATGTGGTATGGCGCCTGTTTCTACCTGCCAATTTATGCGGTGACCTTTATTGTCGGTGGTTTCTGGGAAGTATTGTTTGCGTCAATTCGTAAGCACGAAGTTAACGAAGGTTTCTTTGTTACTTCGGTTTTATTCTCATTGATTCTACCGGCAACAACGCCGCTATGGCAGGTTGCTCTGGGTATCACTTTTGGTGTCGTTATTGGTAAGGAAATTTTCGGTGGTACTGGCCGTAACTTCCTTAACCCGGCACTAACGGGTCGTGCATTTTTGTACTTTGCTTACCCTGCAAGCATGTCTGGCGACTCAATCTGGACCGCGGTTGATGGCTTCTCAGGTGCGACTAACCTGGGTAAAGCTGCTTTGGGTAATATGAATTACGGCGACACCGAGCTTTGGTGGGATGCGTTCTTAGGAAACATCCAGGGCTCAGTAGGTGAAGTTTCTACACTGCTAATTTTGATTGGCGGTTTAGCATTAATTTATTTCCGTATAGCCTCCTGGCGTATCGTGTTGGGTACTTTTGTCGGTATGGTTCTGTTCTCCGGATTATTGAACCTGATTGGCAGCGAAACTAACCCAATGTTCGCGATGCCTTGGTATTGGCACTTAGTATTGGGTGGTTTTGCCTTTGCGATGATGTTTATGGCAACTGACCCGGTTTCTGCGTCCTTTACTAATAAAGGGAAGTTCGCGTACGGCTTGTTGATTGGTTTTATGACGGTCATGATCCGTGTTATTAACCCGGCATTCCCGGAAGGCATCATGTTGGCCATTTTATTTGCTAACGTATTTGCACCGTTATTTGACCATTTTGTAGCACAGGCAAATATCAAACGGAGGTTAGCGCGTAATGGCTAAGAAAAATGAGAGTTTAGGCAAGACCGTTGGTGTCGTGCTAGCGCTTTGCCTGGTTTGTTCAATTGTTGTTTCTGGTGCTGCTATTGGTCTGAAGCCAATGCAGGAAAAGAACGCTGCTCTTGATATGCAGAAAAACGTTCTGGATGCTGCCGGTATTCTAAAAGCCGATACTGATATCGTTGAAACTTATAATCAGCGCATTGACACTATGGTTGTCAGCCTTGAAGATTTAAGTGTGAAAGATGATGTTGACCCCACATCGTTCAGTAATCGTAAAGCAGCTGGTGACCCTGAAACTAGCACTAAGCTTGAGAAAAAGAACGATCCTGCAGGCATCGGAACGCGTGAAGACTTAACACAAATATATTTGGTTAAGAGTGAGTCTGGTGAAACAACAGGTCTGGTGCTGCATATACGTGGCCAGGGTTTGTGGGGAACTATGTACGGACTGCTTGCGTTAGAAGACGACTTTGACACCGTTAAAGGTGTTAACTTCTACGAGCATTCAGAAACACCAGGACTAGGCGGCGAAATTACGAATCCTAACTGGGTTAAATCTTGGGAAGGTAAAGAAGTTTACGGTGAGGACGGTAACGTTCAGTTTGAAGTAGTAAAAGGTGGCGCTAGCGATAAGCACGAAGTTGATGCTTTATCGGGTGCAACTTTGACTAGTAATGGTGTGGAATACCTAATTCAATTCTGGATGGGCGAAAATGGTTACGGTCCATTACTCAAGAAACTTCGTGAGGGAGAGTTGAACAATGGCTAGTGTAAAAGAAATGAAGTCCGTTTTATTCGGACCGATATTTGCCAACAACCCCATCGCACTGCAGATTCTTGGTATCTGTTCTGCATTGGCTGTAACATCGAAAATGAGCAACACCCTGGTTATGTGTATTGCATTAACCGCGGTTGTCGCATGCTCAAACTTATTTATTTCGATCATCCGTAACCACATTCCGTCAAGCGTTCGTATCATTGTTCAAATGACGATTATCGCAAGTTTGGTAATTGTGGTAGACCAAGTACTCAAGGCATACGCCTACTCAATTTCTAAAGAGTTATCGGTGTTTGTTGGCTTGATCATTACTAACTGTATCGTTATGGGCCGCGCTGAGGCTTACGCGATGAAGAGCACACCGTTTATGTCGTTATTAGACGGTATTGGTAATGGTTTAGGTTACTCTATCGTGTTACTTGTGGTTGGTTTTGTGCGTGAACTCTTTGGTTCAGGCAGCTTGTTCGATGTGCAGATTTTACCGCTGGCATCACAAGGTGGTTGGTTCGAGCCTGTTGGGCTTCTGCTAATGCCTCCAAGCGCCTTCTTTATCATTGGTGGTTTCATTTGGGTACTACGTACCTTCCGCACTGAACAAGTTGAACCTAAGGAGTAATGGTCATGGAACAATATATCAACCTGTTCATCCGCGCAGTTTTTATTGAAAACCTGGCGTTGTCATTCTTCTTAGGTATGTGTACTTTTCTGGCAGTATCTAAGAAAGTTAAGACAGCATTCGGTCTGGGGGTTGCGGTTATTGTGGTCTTGGGTATTTCGGTACCGGTAAACAATATTATTTACCACAATATCCTAGCGCCCGGGGCCCTGGATTGGGCCGGTTTCCCTGATGCGGATCTAAGCTTTTTGAAGTTTTTGACCTTCATCGGTGTTATCGCGGCGTTGGTGCAAATTCTGGAAATGACGCTGGATAAATACGTGCCCGCACTTTACAACGCGCTGGGTATATTCCTGCCCCTGATAACTGTTAACTGCGCTATCTTCGGTGGCGTAGCCTTTATGGTCGAGCGTGACTATAACTTTGGTGAATCAGTCGTGTTCGGAATTGGCAGTGGTGTTGGCTGGGCTTTAGCAATTGTTGCTTTGGCTGCAGTACGCGAAAAACTGAAATATGCAGATGTACCTGATGGCTTACGTGGCTTAGGTATTACTTTTATTTCAGTGGGTCTGATTGGTTTGGGCTTTATGTCGTTCTCCGGCGTATCCTTATAACCAGTGTGTTGAATCGGTAAAAGAAAGGTACGAATCGATGCAAGAGATATATCTCGGTGTAGGGATGTTTACTGTCATCGTACTGGTTTTGGTTGCGATTATCATGTTCGCAAAATCAAAATTGGTACCTCAAGGTGACGTGGAAATCCTGATTAATGACGACGAAGACAAAAAGATCGTGACCCAACCTGGAACGAAGCTTCTGGGTGCTTTGGCAAACGCAGGTATTTTCGTGTCGTCTGCTTGTGGTGGCGGTGGTTCATGTGGGCAGTGCCGCGTTACGGTTAAAGAGGGTGGCGGTGATATTTTGCCAACAGAGCTTGACCATATTACTAAGCGTGAGGCTCGCGAAGGCTGCCGTCTTTCATGTCAGGTTAACGTTAAACAGGACATGAAAATTGAATTACCAGAAGAAGTCTTCGGTATTCGTAAGTGGGACTGTACGGTTAAATCGAATGATAACGTAGCCACTTTCATTAAAGAGTTCATTGTTCAGTTGCCGGAAGGTGAAGAAGTACCGTTCCGTGCGGGCGGCTTTATTCAAATTGAAGCTCCGCCTCATCATGTGAAGTACAAAGACTTTGATATTTCTGAAGAATATCACGCTGACTGGGACCGTTTTGGTTTCTTTGATGTTGAGTCTAAGGTTGACGAAGAAGTTGTACGTGCTTACTCAATGGCGAACTACCCAGATGAGAAAGGCATTATTATGCTGAACGTTCGCATAGCAACGCCGCCGCCGAACGACTTAAGTCTGCCAGCGGGTAAAATGTCATCGTACATTTTTAGTCTGAAACCGGGCGATAAAGTCACTATTTCTGGTCCATTTGGCGAGTTCTTTGCTAAAGAAACAGAGGCAGAAATGGTCTTCGTTGGTGGTGGTGCTGGTATGGCGCCAATGCGTTCGCATCTTTTTGATCAACTGCGTCGCCTGAAGACTGATCGCAAGATTTCATTCTGGTACGGTGCACGTTCGAAGAAAGAAATGTTCTATGTTGAAGACTTCGATATGCTGGCCGAAGAGAATGACAACTTTGACTGGCACGTGGCCTTGTCTGACCCTCAGCCGGAAGATAACTGGGAAGGCGATACTGGCTTTATTCATAATGTTCTTTATGAGCGTTATCTTAAAGATCATGATGCGCCGGAAGACTGCGAGTTCTACATGTGTGGACCTCCGGTCATGAACGCTGCCGTTATCAATTTGTTGAAAGACTTAGGCGTCGAAGACGAGAACATTATGCTGGATGACTTTGGTGGTTAATCCATGATGTTCCTGAAAGTATCGAACGCTAAAATTTGGCTAGCCCTTATGGGGCTGGCCTTTTTAGTTTCTTGCTCAGATGCACCAGAAAAAATTGCATTTAGCGGCGAAACAATGGGAACAACTTACAGTGTTACGCTATACACTAAAGATCCCAGACACAATCAAGAAGAGATTAAGCGTAAAGTTGATATTGTGCTGGAACGTGTAAACGCTCAAATGTCGACTTACGACCCGAATTCTGAACTGTCTCAATTTAATCAATTTGAAAGTACTGAGCCGGTAGTTATTAGCCGTGAGCTTGAGCGAGTGGTGACTCGTGCTTTAGAAATTGCAGAGCAAACCGAGGGTGCTCTCGATATAACGGTTGGGCCCTTAGTTAACCTTTGGGGCTTTGGTCCTCAGGCGAAGCCGGAAGAAGAGCCGTCTGACAAAGAACTACAGACCGTTCGTGAAAAAACAGGTTACCAGAAGCTACGTGTTGAGAACCATCAACTGATCAAAGACAACCCCGAGATGTATGTCGATTTATCAACAATAGCAAAGGGCTATGGTGTTGACCGAGTTGGCCATTTACTCGATCAGCTACGGATAAAGCAGTATCTTGTGGAAATTGGTGGTGAAGTTCTTACCAAAGGCGGTAAGCCTGATGAAGCGTCCTGGCGGCTGGCTGTCGAAAAACCGGTTTCTACGGAACGAGCCGTGCAACGTGTTGTCCAATTTAAAGACGGCGCGTTGGCAACATCCGGTGATTACCGAAACTACTTTGAAGAAGATGGGCGTCGCTATTCACATATTATTGATCCGGCGACAGGCTACCCAATACAGCACAATTTAGTTTCGGTGTCAGTCTATGCGGACGATACGATGTCTGCTGATGCTTATGCAACGGCTTTACTGGTTATGGGAACCGATAAAGCAAAAGCATTTGCGCGGAAACAGAATTTAGCAGTCATGCTCATCTATAAAACAGAAGACGGTTTTAATGAGTATATCAGCGACGCATTCAAGCCGTTGTTGAGCGAGCAGGAGTAGGAGTTTTAATGCAAACCTTTATAATGGTATTCGCTTTGTTTGTGATCGTTGTACTGGCGATGGCCATTGGTTATATGGTGCAACGAAAAACAATTTCTGGCAGCTGTGGTGGCATTGGTGCATTAGGCATGGAAAAGGCCTGTGACTGTGACAACCCTTGCGAGAAACGCAAAGAGCGAATGAAGAAAGAAGAAGTCTGGAAGGAAAATCAGATTCATTGACCCTTTTAGTAAAAAAGGTTATAAACATATAACTTTTTGGTAAGTAGGAGGGTGGCATGAAACCAATCGATATTCAGACAAATGCAAATGAGCTTTATCTGGATTGTAACGCCACCACTCCCGTACTTCCTGAAATTATTGAAGCGGTATCCCATACCATGGAATCCGTTTTCGGTAACCCATCAAGTAGCCATATTACTGGCCTGAAAGCACGATATATTCTGGATACAACCCGTCAGCTAGCGCGAAAGACTGTTGGTTTAACCTCCGGTCGGCTTATTTTTACCAGCGGGGCAACAGAAGGGATACAAACCGCGGTTGTTTCCGCAATATACGCCGCGATGCAAGCCGAGCCTGGCAATAGAAAAACGCTGTTACTTTACGGTGCTACTGAGCACAAAGCTGTGCCGCAGGCGCTGGAGCATTGGAACAAGCTTTTAGGGTTAAATGCGCAATTGGTTGCTATTCCTGTGAATAGACAGGGGGTGTTAGACACTCAGTTTATTGCTCAGCACGCAAAAGATGCAGCAATGATATGTACCATGGCGGTAAATAATGAAACCGGAGTTGTGCAGGACCTTGAGCAACTAGAAAAGGTTATCCGTCAGCACAACCCGAATGTTCCCTGGATGGTCGACTGTGTTCAGGCATTAGGTAAGAAGGCGTTGAACCTGGATGCTACCACCATTGATTATGCGCCTTTTAGTGGTCATAAATTGTATGGGCCAAAAGGCATAGGATTTATGGCGGTCAGAGACGCAGCGCCTTATACACCGCTGATAATTGGTGGTGGGCAGGAGTCAGGGCAACGCTCAGGAACAGAAAATTTACCGGGAATTGCGGCGTTGAATGCGTTGTTTGAGTTAATGCAGGACGAGAGTAATAATCGCTTTCAGAACGATGATACTCTGCAAAGTTACCGAAACCAGCTGGTTGATGCCCTAAGCACAGCTTTTCCTTCGATTGTATTTAATCATGACTTAGACATTTCAGTGCCGACCACACTGAACTTCTCGGTAGAAGGTGTCGCGTCTCGCGATATTATGGATGTTTTCGACGCCTGTCAGATAAGAGTGAGCTCGGGCTCGGCTTGTAGCTCAAAGGTGACAAAAAGCTTTGTGCTGGACGCCATGGGGCTAGAGGAATGGCGCAGTGGCTCTGCTATTCGGTTATCTTTTGGGCCTGCCACTCGACAGGAAGAAATTAATGAAGCCTGTGTTCGAATCCAGCAGGCTGCGGATGCATTACGAAATTCCTGCCTGATTGTAGCGGATACAAACAACGATAATGACGCCCAGCTCGATGGTGTTGTTCAACTCAAATACGATGATCACTGTTGTTATTTGATTATTGATCGCGAGGCCAGGGAAATTGCGGTCGTTGACCCACATCCCGCATTAGCCGGACGAATTGAGAATATTGTCAGCTGCCAGCATTACCGTGTGAAAGCTGTTGTTTGTTCAGCTGCAGATTCAGTAATGAGTCAGTCAATTGAGTTGCTGTTGCCGATACTTATACCGTCTCAGTCTATTGATGAATATGATGTGTTCGGTTGGCCTAAAACCGCTACCGGACTGTGTGATGTGGCTCCTGTGGAATGCGAAGACAGCGTTATAGGCTGTATTAGTATCGGTGAACGCAGGTTGTTCCGTGTCGGCACGCGTAATCCGGTTTATGTTCTGAGCGAATCGGCGACACTTAAAGCTTTGGTTCATTCTGACTTTTTATTTACTGGTGCGGAAGCGTCACCTCAAACTTACGAAAGTTTCATGAGTGAGAATACGCTTATTTGTCCCGGACGTGACCCTGAGCATCACCTTGTTTACACACCTTGTGAATTAAGTGGTGACTGTCGTGTTGACGATGGCGTTAATATTCCTATTGGGGATACCGACGAGTTTTGGCATCGAAAAGATCTTGTCATTGTTGATGTTCGGGAACGACAAGAACACGTGTTAACGGACTTGCCCTGCTGTGCAGAGGTCATTAATGTCCCGCTTACCGAAGTTGCTCAGTTCATTCACAGCAACCCTCATTTGCGTGAGCGCGACATTATCTGTTTGTGTCGTTCAGGAAACAGAAGCCAGGTTGTGGCTAACGTATTGAAGCGACATGGCTTTAATAGCCGTCATTTACTAGGGGGCCTGGCTCTGCTTGGGGCCCCTGCCGCATAAGTGGCCTTTAGAGCTTTGTGCGTTCTTGCGGCGCCTGCCATTGCAAGCGACCAACATATCCGTCTTTACCGACCAGCCAGCAACTGATGTCGTCGTGGCACTGGATGTTCCAGATATTGGAATCAGACAGTTTAAACCACTCGTTGTTGTCCAGGTTAAGGGCAGCAGCACCCTGAGGGTTAGAGGTCAGTAGCCAGGAGCCGTTGTGATCAATCAGGCTTAAGCTATAAAGTGCCCCGTTTATTGGTGGTTCCGACAGAGTAATAAATTCTTCATTTTGATAATGCCACAAGCGATCTTCGTTGCTGGAAGCATCGTTTAAGTCACCACCGGCAATGTAAAAAGTTTTCTCATTAACTGGCCACACGCTGGTGATACCGGCCATTGGGCCCGCCTGCATTGGTGTTTCTACTACTCGGAAGCGAATTCCGAAGGAACCTTTAATCAATACTCTGGCTTTATCGGCGTTACCGGTTGCTATCATCCAGTTGTCATTATTAAACCGTGCGCAACTGCCACTTGACGCGAAACCACCTTCATTTGACTGAGGTGGCTCAGATACAGCGCTGCGTACTTGCATCCAGTTACGACCGTCGGCACTACGAACCATGCGCCACTCGTCACCAACGCTGTCGCCATGAACCCAGGCTTCACCACTGGGCGAAAGCGCCATACAATTAAAGAAGCTGTCTGATTCGCCGCGGTAACGTAAACGCCAGCTATTGCCACCATTGTCAGTGTAATAGATGCGGGATTGACCACCATTACCGACACTGAGCGCATAGGCACGGCGATCATCTATTGCTTCAATATCTCTGAAATCAAGGTCTTCGGGGCCCGGCTGAAAATATTGCCAGCTTTTACCCGAGTCCGTGGTTCTGGCTACAGTTCCCTTTTCACCGGAAAGCCATATTGTATTGCGGCTTACAGGGCTGACGCCCACCCAATGTTGTTGTCGAACATTATCAAATATCTCTATTTCCGGCGGTTGAGCTACCGCCGGAATACTTAATAATGCGCTGAAGGGCAAAGCAAGCTTGAGTACATTTATGGCTTGCTGCTGTAGCTTCGATGTCATAGACGTGACCTAATTAATTATGCATGTTATTGAGTGTAACACGTTTCTTTTTAACCGATACGTCAGTTCAAAGCCTTCAGTTCACTGAGCATCAAAACACAGTCCGTTGTCGGAAATGCTGTCGTCACCCATTAAATATAAATAAGTTGGCATTAGGTCTGCTGGTGTCTTTAATGACTTCGGGTCTTCCGCCGGGTAGGCTTTAGAGCGCATCGAGGTGCGCGTGGCACCCGGGTTAATTACATTGGTCCGTAGCTTGGTACCTTCGTATTCGTCAGCAATAACTTGTGCCATACCCTCGGTTGCAAACTTACTGACTGAATAAGCGCCCCAGAAGGCACGACCTTTTCTGCCGACACCCGAAGAAGTAAAGACTAACGATGCACTGGACGACTTTTCCATTACCGGAATAAGTGCCTTTGTCATGGCAAATTGGCCGGTAACATTCACTTGCATGATGTCGTCCCAGCTGTCTTTTTCAATATGCGTAAAAGGTGACAAGATACCCAGCAGGCCAGCATTATGCAGTACACCGTCTAATTTACCGAACTGATCCGCTATAGTTGCTGCCATATCGCGATAGTGATTTTCCGTTGCGCCTTTTAAATCCAGAGGAATAATTGCCGGTTGCGGACTTTCCTGAGCAATAATTTCATCGTAAACCGCTTCTAATTTACTGACCGTGCGGCCAAGTAAAATAACCGAAGCGCCGTGTTTGGCAAAGCTTAGAGCCGCCTGACGGCCAATGCCGTCACCGGCACCAGTAACTAAAATCACTTTATTTTTCAAAAGCTCAGGACTTGCCTGATAATCATGTACGGTTTTAATTTCCATAACAGTTTCTTAATACCATTGGACTGTGGTCGGGTGAGTAGGCTATTGTAACGATAATCGAGTAACTTCTCAGCAAACGAACGAAAAATCGGTAAAAAGCCTTTCATCTTAATTCATACAGGTGTATAAAAATCGTTAAGAGAAGGCATAGAATAACAAAACATAAAAAAGGATTGGGGATACCTCATGAAGAAATTATTACTCCCACTTGCGATTGGTTCTGCTCTTAGCCTGGTAGGCTGTGGTAGCGGTGACGAAGCGCCTATTACGGAAAGTGAAGTTAATGTTGCAGCATCACGCGTGGTGTTTGATCCGTCAAACGGCGCATTATCTGCGCCAACGAACATACTGTTAAGTGGTTCAGTTGACGGCACATTGAACTTACCTGTTGCTGACGCAACAGACACGGCTAACCCTCAGGTTGCTATTAATGCACTTGATGGTTGGGGAACTCACTCGACATTAACCTTTGACTTCTCGTTGCCGGTTGACGAAAACGGTGAACAAGTCATCATTGAGTCGGCTAGCCTGGAAGCACAAGGCTCTATACGTGTCTTTGAAACCATTCAGGGCGGCAGCGACGTTTCGGCTGGCTGTGCGGCTGCTAACCCGGCTGCGGTATGTGCGGTAACCGGTGAGCTTCAGCATGGTACTGATTTTATTGTTAAAGCGACAGGCGAAGGCAGTGTTGCGGTTGTTCCTTTACGTCCATTTAAGCCAGCTACCGGCTATTTGGTTGTATTGACTAATAATATTCAGGACTCACTTGGACGCGATGTTAAACCGTCACAGACTTATACCTTGATGAAGCGTGATGCGGAAGAGAATCCAGTATCCGGTGATGCAAGCGCATTAGCTTTACAAGGCCTGGTCAATAGCTATGAAGGCGCTCTTGCGCAGTATGGCGTTGACCCTGAAGGTGTTATTTATAGCTCCAACTTTACAACACAGTCTGTGGGTGAGGTTCTTGGCGTAACGAAAAGTTTATTAGGGCAGCAGGTTGCTGCGTCTAACCCACCTGTCATGCAGGCTGCTCCTCAGGGTTATACGTTAGATGTTGTGTTATCCGGCGCAGGAATTGAAGATCCAAATGCGTTGGCTGCGGCAAGCGCGGCTAAAGTCTATGGTGGACAGGTTGATTTACCATACTACTCTCCGCTACCTAGCGCTGAGAATCCAACGGCACCATTAACTGGTCGCTGGACTGCTATGTGTGACAGCCCAGCAGCTATCCTGAACGGGCTTCAGGCGGGTGAAATTGACCCGGCTGCTGAAGGTATTAGTGCAGAAATGATTGACGACCCTTCATTAATGCTGCCACCTAATGCGTGTTTTGATATTGAAGGTGTCGACGAAGAGCGTCATCTGACTAAGTACAATCCGGTACCGGAAAAGCAGGGTGACCAGACTGTTGAAGCCTTTGTTACGATTCCTGATTTAGCAACTGCTAATGGCGTTCGCACTCAAATGGGACTGGAACCTTTAACTGCGCCTGAGAACGGCTGGCCTGTTGTGATTTTCCAACACGGTATTACCGGTGAGAAAGAAAATGCTGCGGCAATTGCAGGCACTTTTGCAGTAGCCGGTTTTGCGACAGTAGCTATAGACCACCCGTTACACGGCGGACGCGCCTTCGATGTTGATGGCGATGGTACTGATGATATTGATGCATCCAGTGAAAGTGGTGTTACTGCTTATATGAATTTGAGCAGTTTGCTGACAACGCGTGATAATTTGCGCCAGTCAATTACTGACCTTATTGGGTTGCGTTTAAGCCTGAACTACTTCCAGTCGCTGGACGGAGAAGAGTTGAACGGTCAGGATGTTCACTTTGTGGGACACTCTCTGGGTGCCATTGCAGGTACTGGTTTTACCGCGTTAGCAAATACTTCCTTTGGTGAGAATAACCCATTAGGGGCACTTGACGGACAATTTGCTGTGCAAGCTTCTAGCTTAGGGATGCCGGGTGGTAGTCTGGCTAACTTCTTACTGGCGTCTGACAGCTTTGGACCGACGATTAAAGCGACTTTACTGTACTCTTCTAACGCAGAGTTCAAGGCTGCAGCTGATCAGGCTATTGCTGGTGGCGCTACATTAGAGCAGTTCTACGCAGGTTTCATGGAGCAAGCATCTGCCGAGCAGGTTGCGCAAATCAATGCAACCTTTGAGCAGTTCGCATTTGCAGCACAAACTGTTGTCGACTCGGGAGACCCGGTTAACTACGCAAGTGATGTCGTTGCTTCTGAAACGCCTGTATTCATGATTGAAGCCATTGGTGATTCGGTTATTCCAAATGCCGTTGAGAATAAACCTTTAGCAGGAACAGAGCCTTTGGCTGCATTACTTGGCCTGGAGGGTATCTCAACCACAACAACATCTGAAGACGGTACTCCGGTATCGGGTATTGTTCGCTTCGGTGGTGATGCAGAGCACGGTTCACTGGTTGACTCTTCAGCGTCGGGAGCGGTGACCGCTGAAATGCAGCAGCAAATTGCGTTCTGGTTTGCTGCGGACATGATGCAATTACCAGTAACTAACGAAGAAGTGGTAGAATAACTCTCAGGTTATTGAACACTAAGTATTCAAAGGCCGGCAACTATGCTGGCCTTTTTCGTTTTAGGAGAGTGGTATGGACTTTGTTGCTGATATTGGAAGCTTTTTGCTAAAAGCAGCCATTATTGTGGTAGCGATTGGCTTTATTGTAGGGCTATTGGCGCAGGCGGCGCAGAAGCAGAAGAAGAGCAAAGGTGACCTGCAGGTAACCCATTTGTCTAAAGAGCTGAACGAACTCAGTGAGCAGTTAAAAATTGAACTGATGGACAAAAAAGCGCAGAAAAAAGCATTGAAAGCGTTAAAGAAAAAGAAAGCGACAGAGAATAAAGAAAAGCGGCTTTTTGTTATAGACTTTAAAGGCAGTATGGACGCTAAAGAAGTTGATAGCTTACGCCATGAAGTCAACGCCATTCTGAACCTGGCCACTGAGAAAGATGAAGTACTGGTGAGATTAGAAAGCGGTGGTGGTGTCGTCAATGGTTATGGTTTGGCTGCTGCTCAGTTACAGCGGCTGAGAGAACAAAAGCTAACGGTCAATGTTGCTATTGATAAGGTCGCAGCAAGTGGCGGTTATATGATGGCTTGCGTTGGTCACAAGCTCATGGCTGCGCCTTTTGCTTTTATTGGTTCCATTGGTGTGGTGGCACAGATACCTAATTTTCATCGGTTCCTGAAAAAGCATAATGTTGACTTTGAGCAGTTAACAGCAGGTGAATATAAACGCACTCTGACGCTATTTGGTGAAAACACCGATGAAGGGCGTCGTAAGTTTAAGCAGGACTTAGAGGCCATTCATCGCCAATTTAAGTCTTTTGTGCAGGAGAATCGTGCCGAACTCGATATTGATAAAGTTGCTACCGGGGAGGTCTGGTCTGGCCAGGAAGCGAAAGAGCTGGGCTTGATTGACGAGGTAACTACCAGCGACGCGTGGTTAATGAAGCAACATAAAGGTTTTGATGTACTTCAGTTACAGTATGTTATTCGTAAACCGCTGAGTGAGCGTTTTGCTAAAGGTATGTCTGTCATCATTCATACACTTAAGACTTCATTAACTCGGTCAGATGTCTCACAATAAAAGGTATTCAGCCCAGCTTTGCAGTTTTATAGCTGTTTATTTAAAGGCTTTCTGCTAGGCTGTTGCAGTTTTTTAAGAATGAATAATAAAGGACGCTTATGAGCGAAAAGAAAAAACTCAGTCTGACTAGCCGCATTGTCATTGGTATGGTCGCTGGGATCATTCTCGGTACTTTTATTCGTTACGTTGCCGGCGATAACGCCTGGGTTTCGTTGTATTTAACCAATGGCCTTTTTGACGTTGTTGGCCAAATATTCATTACCTCATTAAAAATGCTGGTTGTTCCGCTGGTGTTTGTATCACTGGTTGTTGGTACATGCTCGCTGAGCGACCCCAGTAAACTGGGCCGTTTAGGCGGTAAAGCTGTTGGTATGTATATGATAACTACAGCAATAGCCATTACCTTTGCAATTACCGCAGCCATTTTGGTTCAACCGGGGTCAGGTATCGAACGTGCTTCTGATGCTGACTTCGAACCCAGTGAAGCGCCTTCAGTGAGTGAGGTCATTGTGAATCTGTTCCCGGACAACCCGATTAACGCGATGGCCGAAGGCAACATGCTGCAAATTATTGTGTTTGCGTTGCTGTTTGGTATATCGATGGCATTAATTGGCAAACCCGGAGAGCGTTTAAAAGGCTTTTTTGACGATCTAAACGCCGTCATTATGAAGCTGGTGGTTATTCTGATGAACGTTGCGCCTTACGGTGTTTTTGCACTCATGGCAAAACTGTTTGCAGAAATCGGTGTGGAAATGATTGGCAGTCTGGCGAAGTACTTCTTGCTGGTTCTGTTTGTTTTATTAGCTCACGGCTTGATTGTTTATCCGCTATTTATGCGCGTTCTGGCTCGGGTAAAACCCGGTATCTTCTTGCGTAAACTGCGCGACGCCCAATTATTTGGCTTCAGTACGGCCAGTAGTAATGCCACCATGCCCATTACATTAGAAACAGTTACACGCCGCTTAGGTGTCAGTAACAGCGTTGGTTCCTTCACTGTGCCTTTGGGCGCGACCATCAATATGGATGGTACGGCGATTATGCAGGGTGTGGCAACAGTCTTCATTGCTCAGGTGTATGGTCTGGACTTAGGCGTTGCTGAGTATCTGATGGTTATTATGACCGCTACATTAGCCTCAGTTGGTACGGCAGGGGTTCCAGGTGTGGGGCTTATTATGCTGGCTATGGTATTGCAGCAAGTTGGCTTACCGGTTGAAGGCATTGGCCTCATCATTGGTGTTGATCGCCTGCTGGATATGACCCGAACCGCAGTTAACGTCACTGGTGACGCTATGGTCAGCTGTGTTGTTGCGCGTTCAGAAAACGACTTCGATGAAGAAGTTTACTACGACAAAGAAGCTGGTAAAAAGTTAGAAGAGCTTTAACTTTACTGGTAAAGAACCGGTGCACGCTTAAGCGTGCGCCGGCACTCCGGAATGAAAACGCAGTTCTGTGTCTTCAGACGTAATTAACTCCGCTTCCCACTCTCTGAATTGATTCACTCTTTCCGTAATATCCGTATCACTGAGTTTTTGTGCCAATTCCAGATAATCCTGATAGTGTCTTGCTTCCGAGCGTAGGAGCGATACATAGAAGCGGGTAATATCTTCATCCAAATAAGGCGCAAGCTTTGCAAAGCGTTCGCATGAACGCGCTTCTATCAACGCGCCGATAATAAGCTTGTCAATTAACGCTTGTGGTTCGTATGTACGAACATGGCTTATCAGGCTGGCGGCATAGCGAGAAGCACTGAGCTTATACAGCGGAATATCACGCGCTTGCATTATCTCAAGAACCTGCTGAAAGTGATGCAGTTCTTCCCGGATAAGGCGTGACATTTTATCGATAATTTCGTCGGCATAAGGCTGTGACTCTGCGGCTTTTAATGCTTGAGACAGCTGCTTACTTTGTTGTATTTGCTCAATTCCACCAATGCCCCGGTAGACTAGGTTTTCGTAAGGTTGTAAAGCATCAAGCAGGGCTTGTGCATAGTCTTTATTAACTGCATAACGGCGCAGCAATAGAGCAGCACTTTGCGCAGCTTTAAGCTCACAATGTAAGTGATCGAGTAAAATGACTGGCAGGTTTTCTTCCCTGGCTGCCTGCTGAATCCACTCTTGCGGTGTTGGGCAAAGTAAAAAACAACGGATAGGCTCTAACAGCTTTAAATAAGGTTCGACGAGGCTATGATTCACAGCGATCCTTCTTGACTTAAAAATACAAAATAAATTAACAAACTCGGCGTCGTTCTATAACAAAAGGCCTTGACAGAAAAGAGGTGGTGCTGAATATTAGACACATGGGGTGAATTTTTCAGCAGTACCCGCATCAAAATTATAACGTATTTAAGAATTCGGCGGTATGACCGCGTACTATGGGGAAGTGAAGTTATGATACTGAATCATATTTGGGGCCTATACGCTCATCCAGTACAAGAATGGAAGTCTATCGATAGTAAGCGGGAAAGCTTTTTTTACTCTTGTTCTCACGTTTTATTAGTTGCTATTTTACCTTGTCTGGCGGCTTATTATGCCTCGGCTCATCTGGGCTGGAGCATTGGCGCGCGGGACTCTATTTATTTAACGCAAAACAGCGCACTTATGATGGCTGTTGCTATGTACATTGGTATTCTGGGCGCAACGTTCGCGCTGGCCTACTTAATTTACTGGATGGCAAAAACCTTCGGTGCTGATCCGAGCTTTACTAAGTCGTTAGAACTGGCTGCCTACGCGGCGACGCCGGTTATTATGTCGGGTATTGCTTCTTTGTATCCGGAACTGTGGTTTGTGGCTGTCGTTTTCCTTGGCGGTGTGGCTTATTCCGTGTACCTGCTTTACTCAGGTCTTCCGGTTATTATGCACATTCCTGAGGAGCGAGGCTTTCTTTATGCCAGCTCGGTAGTAACAGCAGGCCTTATTGCTATGGTTGTACTTATGGCAACCACCGCTATTTTATGGACCAACGGCTTCGGGCCTTCTTTCGTTTCATAAAACTGGCTTCATAAAAGAAAAAAGCCCGGCTCTGGTAAAACAGAGCCGGGCTTTTTTTGTGCATTATAAGGCTTTATTTCTTTAAGTAATGTCCAGCCAGACAGGTAACCGGCGCCGCTGTCGGTTTACCGTGTTGCCAGTCACCGCCTTCAACACCACTGCCTGCGATATCAATATGAATGTAGCTAAGTGGTTTTTCGCTGTCGATACCATGGTTATCCAGCCCGGAAACACCAACCAGGAACGCCATAGGGAACTGGTGCCCACGAGGTGTTGTAGCTGACGGGCCATTGTTCGAAGAGAGTAAGTCGTCACACAGAGTGCGACCTTTCACGAAGTCAAAGTCTTCGCGACGTGACCAGGAAATTTCAGTTGGGTCTCCGTAAACTTCGCCTGCATCAAACAGCGCCTGAGAGAGCTTCTGACGACGTGCATGGCCATTAGGTACAAGTGCGCTATAAGGTCCTTTTGACAGAGCTGCGTGTCCGGTCAGGGTGGCTACGGTGTACAGTTCGTGCTCGCCATCACTCTTCGCTGCTTCTTCACGCAAGTGAGACAGCAGGTCGGCCATAATCAGGCGGCCTTCAGCATCGGTGTTACCAATACGCACACGCTTACCACTGTGTCCGGTAATGATTTCATCCGCAACAAAGGCATCGGAACCAATACTGTTACGCACAGCACCAATTTCTGCAATCACATTCAAGTGTTCAGGTTGCAGTTCAGCCACTGTTTTAACAAAGCCCGCAACGCCTGCCGCACCACCTTTGTCACGGCTCATACCAGCCATGTGACCGCCAACTTTCAGGTCAGCGCCACCGGTGTCGTAGACGATACCTTTTCCGGCGAACATAACAGTACGTTCTGGCTTGCTGCCATGATACTCAAGGCGTATAACGCAAGGGCGGTGGCGCTCTACTGCCATGGACGAACGTCCAACCGCGGCCAGCAGCGGATACTCGTGCTGAAGTTGTTGTGAGTCGTCTATAACCGTCACTTTAACAGCGGTGTGGGCAAACGCCTGGCGGCAGTATTCAGCAAAACGAGGCGGCGCCATGCGCTCTGGCTCTGTGCCTGCTAAGTCGCGGGCAACACGTTTACCAGCTTCTACTGCCATAGCCCAGTCTGCGTCCAGCTCACCAACTAAAATAACGCTTTTAGTCGGTTCAATAGCTTCTTCACCATGCGCTTCACGCGCTTCAAGAGGCTGATAAAGTGCCTGACAAAAGCCCAGATAAGCCGCTAAAAAGGCCTGCTTATAACGCTCGTCGTTAATATTTACGTTGTTCAGTGCGATAACAGGGTGGCGGGCACCGGCATCTTGCGCCATTTTTGCGGCGGCGTGTGCGGCATCAAATACCTGGCGAACGTCGTCAAAATCACGATTCAGAGGACCAGTAGGTGCAGCAACCAGGCGCTGGCCCGGGACTCCGTCAGCTTTTAGCAGCAACGGCTGTTTGCCAACTCGCTGGTCGGTGATTTTCGCCTGTTGAATAACTTCAGCCAGAGCTGAGTCGTCAACAGAGTCAAAGTTCCCAATTAAGATAAGTGCATCAGCACCATCTTTTGAGTATGCGTCAGCTAGTGAGCTAACAATTTGCAACTGAGCAAATGCCATAGAGTAAACCTCTTAATCAGTTTGTCGGTTAAGCGCGACGCCAGCGGGTGCCTTCTGCACCGTCTTCCAGGACAATACCCATGTTGGTTAATTCGTCACGGGCTTCATCTGCTGCAGCCCAGTCTTTATCTGCACGGGCCTGATTTCGCTTAGCAATCAACGCTTCAATTTTGGCGACATCATCGTCATCGCCCTGTAAAAATTCTTCAGGAGACTGCTGTAGCAGTCCCATAACTTCTGCAAGCTCAATCAAAACATGCGCTAACTGAGCCGCTGTGTCCGGAGCACTGTCACGGTTACGGTTAATCTCACGGGCAACTTCAAACAACACGCTCATGGCTTCCGGCGCGTTTAAGTCGTCGTCCATTGCCTGCTGAAAGCTCTGCCAGTATTGACTACGCAATGCTTCGTTGGCGGCTTGCGGTTTTATGTCACGCAATGCGGTGTATAAGCGCTCCAGAGCGGAATGCGCTTGATCCAGGTTTTCCTGAGTATAGTTCAGCTGCGAGCGATAGTGGCTCGAAAGCAGAAAATAACGAACCGTTTCAGCATCGTATTGTTCCAGTACGCTGCGAATGGTAAAAAAGTTGCCCAGTGATTTTGACATTTTTTCATTGTCGACTTGCACCATACCACTGTGCATCCAGTATTTTACGTACTTAGAGTGGTTAGCACAGCAGCTTTGAGCAATTTCATTTTCATGGTGAGGGAAGGCCAGATCTGAACCTCCGCCATGAATATCAAAGGTGGTTCCCAAGTGCTTTTTGTTCATTGCTGAACACTCAATGTGCCAGCCGGGTCGTCCTTCGCCCCAGGGAGATGACCAACTGGGCTCTCCGGCTTTTGCGGCTTTCCATAACACAAAGTCGAGCGGGTCTTGTTTTGCTGAGTCGACATCAACTCTCGCTCCGGCCTGCAACTGCTCCAGGTCCTGACGACTGAGTTTGCCATAGTCATTAAAAGTGGATACATCAAACAGAACGTCACCGTTGCCGGCCTCATAGGCGTTGCCGTTTTCGATGAGGCTTTCAATCATCTGGATAATTTCATCCATATGGCTGGTAACGCGTGGCTCAATATCTGGGCGAACTAAATTCAGTGCGTCAAAATCCTTGTGCATCTCACCAATGAAGCGCTCGGTGACCTGATGAAAGTCTTCGCCTTTTTCAGCCGCACGTTTAATGATTTTATCGTCGAGATCAGTAATGTTGCGTACGTACTTAACATCGTAACCAAGCTTACGCAGATAGCGCACGACAATATCAAAAGCGACATAAGTTCTGGCATGGCCTATATGGCAGTAGTCGTAAGTGGTAACACCACACACATAAATACCCACGTGACCGGGTTTGATTGGCTCAAATGACTGCTTCTTGCGGGTCAGGGTATTAAAGACGGTTAATGCCATAATGTTATCTCTTACTTATCTATCGGTTAGCGATGAAAACAAAGGGCTTATGATACCACCGATGGCGAGGCTCTGGTACACTATCAGCTGGTTTAGTCAATGAAACAGGTACATTCAATGCAAGTCGTTTTACATACCAATCATGGTGATATCACTTTAGAAATGCACAACGAAACAGCGCCTAAGACTGTAGAAAACTTTTTACAGTATGCCCGCGACGGTTTTTATGACGGTACAATCTTTCACCGCATTATTAATAACTTCATGGTACAGGGCGGTGGTTTCGAACCTGGCATGAAGCAAAAAGAAACACGCGATAACATCGAAAACGAGGCTCCGACGGCAAAACCGAATGTGGTTGGTTCGGTGGCTATGGCGCGCACGCCTGATCCTCATTCAGCATCGTCTCAGTTTTTCATTAATGTGAACGACAATGCCTTTTTGAACTTTCAAAATGAAACACCTAATGGTTATGGCTATTGTGTCTTCGCTGAAGTTGTTGATGGTATGGAAGTAGTGAACGCCATAAAAGAAGTGAAAACCGGCTCAGCGGGCTTTCACCAGGACGTACCGGTTGAAGACGTGGTTATCGAGAAAGTCTCAGTTAACGATTAACCGATATGACCACTGGCTTTATCGCAGATTTACATTTAAGCCCGGGGCGGCCAGATATTCTGGCTGCCTTTGGTGACTTTTGTCAGCAACACCAGCACCTCGATGCGCTCTATATTCTTGGTGACTTATTCGATGCCTGGCTGGGTGACGACGATACCAGTGAATTTGCAGCAAAAGTGAAAAAACAACTGAAACAAATGACGGACAAGGGTGTGCGGCTTTACTTTATGGCCGGAAACCGTGACTTCATGGTGGGTGAACGCTTTGCCGGCGAGGTTGGCTTAACCATTCTCCCCGATGAAACGGTTATCGATTTGTACGGTGAACGAGTGTTGCTTATGCATGGCGATACACTCTGCACCTTAGATACCGGCTATTTGCGTTATCGCTCAGTTATTCAGAACCCTTTAGTTAAGAGTGTTATGCGCAACTTACCTTTGTCATGGCGTATGCGTATTGCGAACCGGTTACGGAAAAAATCCAGCAGCCAAAAGCCCGAACTAACTCCCGCACAGCTTTATAAAATGGATGCTCAGCACCCGGAAGTACTTCGTGTGATGGAGAAACACAGTGTTAATCAGTTAATTCATGGGCACACCCACCGCCCTGCGGTTCATTGTTTTACGCTTAGTGACGGCACTTGGGCAAAACGTATTGTATTGGGAGACTGGTATCAGCAAGCCAGTGTTTACCTTGTTTCTAAGTAACGTCTGCGCTTTTTTTCTTTTAACTGAGTAATATCAACCAGAACCAGTCCATCAATTGAATGGTTGAAATCCGGATCGACACCAAACTCCAGAAACTGAACTCCGCCTGGCTCGCACAGTTTCGAATACTGTTTATAAAGCGTTGGAATTGAACACCCCATATTGGCTAAGTAGCTTTTCAGCAGAACAAATTCGTTTGTGTAATTCGTACCGGTAAAGTCAGGAGCAGTGGAGTCAGTGTTTAAACGATAAGGAATGTTGGCTGTAGCCATGTCGGTCTGAGCCGGGAAGTAAGTGCTGTAAAACTTGACCAGAGCAGCCTGGGCCTCCGGAGGCAGCGCATTACTGATACTGACCGAACCAAACAGATAACGGTACCTAGAGTGTTTACGTAACAATGCACCGATACCGACCCAAAGATAGTCCAGGCTGCGTTTACCCCAGTATTGCGGTTGTACAAATGAACGACCCAATTCAAGGCTTTGGGGGAGGAGTTTTTTCATTGTTGTCGTAAATTCATAAAAGCCCTGGCTGTAGAGCCCGGAATGTCCACGGGTTTCAATAATTTTTCTACTGTCACCTAAACGGTACGAGCCGGCAATTTCAAGATCATCCGGATCCCACAGAATTAAATGCATGTACCAGGTATCGTACTCATCAAGATCGCGCTTGCGCCAGGAGCCTTCACCAACTGTGCGAAAAGCAACTTCCCGTAGACGCCCTATTTCTCGCAAAATAGGTGAACTGCCGTTAAACTCATACAAATAAATCTTTTTACCGCAAGGTGTCTGCCCTAATTGCTCACAGGCTTCTATTGCCGCTTTGAGAGGCTGGCGAGGTTCCGGACGGGCAATGGCTGTTTGAGTAGGAAATATTGCTTTTTTGGACGTTCCTAAACGGTATAGATGCTTTTTAAACAGTTTAACCTGTTGGTTAATGCTGAGCCCCTGTTGAATAAAAGCTTCAGCCGGTATTTTTTGGCCAATGTGACATTTCACTTGTTTTTGCTGTTGGCGGAACATTTCTTTAACCAACAGCATTGTGGCTAACGGCTTATAAACCATCGAGGCGGTATAGAACCATGCTGAGTTGTGAGCATCGAGCCTTATCGGCAATATATCGCTCTGAGTTGCTTTGGCTATTTTTAAAAAGCCGTTTTGCCAGTGTGTGTCACGCACACCATTAGGGCGTAATCGCGAAACCTCACCTGCGGGAAAAAGAATAACGCAGCCTTCGTTATGGAGGTGGCTGTGTATGTTTCGAATGTCTTTACGGTTAGGCTTTCCTGCAAAAACGTTTATCGGTAATAACAGCGAATTAAGAGGCTCGAGTGCAGAAAGCCATTCGTTGGCGACTATTTTCACATCGCTACGTACTTCACTGACTAACTTCAGCAAGGCCAATCCATCGAGAGAGCCAATGGGGTGGTTAGCAATAATGACTAAACGTCCATTAACAGGAATGTTGTCAATTGCCTGTGATGAATAAGCGTAAGTGAAATTAAAATAATCCAGAGCATGTTCAACAAAGTCGATGCCTTCCAGCGCAGGAGAACTTTTTCCAAACTCTTGAATGTCCTCTTCGTGTAACAGGTTTCTCAAAAACCAGGCAGTTGGCCTTTCCAGCCAGGGTTTACCTTTAATATTGGGAAGCTTGTCGCTAACAACTTTATCAACAGATAACATAAGTGCTCCGGCTGTGCAGTTATCGATATCAAAAGTTTAAGCAGCATTAATGACAGTTTAATGACGTTAAGACACTAAAAAGGGGCCTTGCGGCCCCTGAGTCTTTAACTAAGGTTTCTCTATAAGCTTAGTCGTTAAATTGCTTACCGAAAAACGACTCTTCCAGCCACTGTGGACGTTGATCAGCGTTCGCAATCTCTTTACCAATAGCAAAGTTAATGTTGGTAAAACGCGCTCCTGCTTCGTAGTTTATATCCAGGTTCAGTCCGTCGCTCGGCTTGTGATAATGCTCGGCGAAAAACTTACCCCAGACCTCACCACCGTCTTCACCTTCAGTACGAGAATTAAAGCCCGTCATCAGGAATACGGCCGGGATGCCTTTTTTAACCAGAGTGTAGTGATCTGAACGGGTAAAAATAGCCTGTTCCGGCATTGGATCCGGGCTTTGTTCAGTATCAAACTGCTTTGCAGCCTTGCTGACCGTTTCACCCAAAGTGGAATGTGAAGCGCCAAAAGCAATGATATCGGCAAAATCATAAAGCAGTACCGGCATATCCAGGTTAACGTTAGCGACAATACTGTTTAACGGAACAGTCGGGTTATTGGCGAAGTAGTCGGCACCCAATAATCCTTTTTCTTCTGCCGTAACAGATAAGAACATAATTGAGCGATCAAATTCCTGCCCTGACTCAACGAATAAACGAGCGGTTTCTAACATAACTGAAACGCCGCTGGCATTATCCATCGCACCATTGTTGATGTTGTCCTCGCGGCTCATATCTTTGATAACACCAATATGATCGGAGTGTGCTGTGTAGACAACGTACTCATCTTTCAGTGTGTCATGAGAGCCGGGTAATACGGCAGCAACGTTAGGGCTGGTAATTTCTTCGTGGCGAGACTCGCGTGCCAGAGTCACTGTACCTTCTAACTCAAACCCTTTTGGAGAAAAGTCGGGGTCCTCTTCGATTTGCTCAAAAATTTTACTCAGTTCAGTTGGTGCATTAGCAAATAACTGCGCTGCAGGTTCATCGTCAAGGTAGGCGGAGCCCATCAGTTGTTGCTCTTCACCTTTTGGGAGACCGTTTGGACCAAGCCAGGTCATACGAGGTGTTTTTGTGTAATAAACACTGGTTTCATACTTACGCGTTTTTTCTCTTACAGGCGTATGCAGGGTAATGATTCCAACAGCACCTTTATCACGAGCAATATCGGTTTTTATGTTAGCTAAGTGAGCGCCTTCTTCGCTTGGCAGAAAACCGGGGCGACCAGTCAGCATAACCACAATTTTACCGTCAACGTTAAGGCCGTCGTAGTCGTTTAAACCAAATTCAGGCGCTTCCATGCCATATCCAACGAAGACCAGAGGTGCTGAGATCTCATCTTTTTCGCTGTAATGGCTGGGGCCGGTAATAAACTGTTTCGGAAATTCAAATTCAACCACTTCACCATTGCTTTCAAAGCTCATGCTGGCGCTGTTTTCTTTTAGGGTACTTTTGCGAAACGGAATACGCTGGTAGAAGCTGCCATCATCTCCAGCAGGTTCCAGACCGAGTTTTTTAAACTCAGAAACAATGTAGTTCGACGCAATTTCGTGCCCTTCGCTGCCAGTTTGACGGCCTTTTAAGTCATCATCGGCAAGAAATTCTAAATGAGCACGTAGATTTGTTTCGTCGGCACTAACATCAATAGTTTGTGACTTTGTCTCCGGCGCACCGCACGCTGCAACAAGCAAGCTAAGCGCTGCGGGTAAGAGAATATGGGATGGCTTCATGTTGTATCCTTTGGTTTTATTTTTATCATAATAGCTGAGCTAGTGTACCGCAGCAGCTAAAAGACGACCAGAGTAGATAGTTGAAAGAGTGTTGCAAAACGTATCAAGGTTTTGTAATGTTATATTATTACATTAACAGCGCAGCTTTACTGGAGTAGTTTATGAAATTGAATGCGTTGACCTTGGCTCTGTTAGCAACCAGTACTGTTGCTCAAGCGCAGCAGGAAGAAGAACATGAGCACCTTAATGAGTACGAGGTGATCGTTATTAATGCAAGTCCGTTGGATAAAACGGCGCTTGAATCAGCGCAGCCGGTTAACATTATTTCGGGTGATGCGCTGAAACAGCTGCACGCGCACAGTTTGGGTGAAACACTGGCATTAGAGCCCGGCATTAATAACACGCATTTTGCCAATGTCGCAGGCAGCCCTATTATTCGTGGCCTGGGTGGCCCGCGGGTGAAAATCACTCAAAACGGACTGGATACCGGAGATGTGTCGCGGGGGAGTCCTGACCATGCCGTCACAACGGAAACCAGTACGGCTAAACAAATTGAGGTGTTAAGAGGACCAGCAACACTATTGTACGGTAGTGGTGCAATTGGTGGTGTGATTAACGTTGTTGATAACCGCATCCCTTCAGAACCTGTTTATGGCTTACAAGGCAATGCGAATGTTTCGCTGTCCAATAATAATGACAATAAAGAAGGTTCTTACGATTTACAAATAGGCAACGGGAAATGGGCACTTTATACCGATGCCTTTATTCGCCGTGCAGATGATTATGAAACACCTTCTTTTATGAATGATGAAGGCGAAGTCGTTGACCACGTTGAAAACACTTTTGTCGATGCCGAAGGCGGAACCGTTGGCGGCAGTTATCAATTTGATGACGGGTTCTTCGGCGTATCCTATCAGGGGCTCTATCAGGAATATGGCATTCCCGGCCACGCTCATGGTGAAGAAGAACATGAGGATGAGCATGGCGAAGAAGAAAACCACGTTGAGGAGTCTGGCCCGTACGCTCATCTGGAACAAGAACGTATTCAGTTAGCGGGCCAATGGCGCAATCCATTCAGTGGTTTTAATCGATTAGATTTTCGTGGCGCTTTGACGGATTATCAACATCAGGAAATTGAGGAAAACTTTGTATCCACTCAATTTGAAAACAAGCAAAAAGAAATACGACTGATTGGTCAGCATAAAGAAATCGCTGGCTGGGAAGGTGCTGTAGGTTGGCAGTGGGACATAAGCGATAAAGCGGCTTTTGGCGAAGAAGCTTTCACACCTAACACCTCTCGCCGCACTCAGGGGTTGTTCTGGGTGGTAGAACAGGAGTTTGGGGCGCACCATGTTGATCTAGGTGTTCGCCACGAGCGCACTTCGCTTTCAAGCGATGAGCAGAAGCTTGATACTTTTGATGCGACCTCTGCTTCTGCCGGTTATCTGTATCACTTCAGCGACCACACATCGGTTTCATTTAATTTAAGCCATGCAGAAAGAGCTCCGGCTGCAAATGAAGTGTTTGCCAATGGTAATCACTTTGCAACTCGTACCTATGAGCTGGGACTTGCTTATGAGTTGCATGAGGAAGAGGGGGGCGAGTATCACATTGAAGCAAGTGATACAGCGGTTAGCACCGAGACATCAAATAATATCGATGTTGGTTTCCATTACGAGAATGATAGCTTTCACGCCAACGCTAATGTGTTCTATAACCGTGTTGATGACTTTATTTATGATGATTTTACTGGCTTGAACAGTGAACAAATCCATGGTGATGAAGGTCATGATGAACATGAAGGCGAACATGAACATGAAGAAGCATTGCAAGTTGTTCAGTTCAGTCAGGTAGATGCAGAGCTTTACGGTTATGAGCTGGAGCTGGACTGGCAATTGAATGATCAATGGTCTGTGCACGGTTTTAGTGATTATACTCGTGCAAAACAGCGTGCCGGTGACAATTTGCCGAGGATCCCTGCACAGCGAGTCGGTACCGAGTTGCGCTACCAGGCTGTTAGTTGGGATGGCTCACTTGGTTACACTCGTTATTTAGAGCAGGACAAAACAGCACTGAATGAAACTACAACCGATGCCTATGGTTTACTCAACGCGCGCGTTAACCTGTACCCAGACTGGCTGGCAAATTATGGTGCGACCCTGTATTTAAAAGGGGAGAATTTGACCAACCAGTTAGGCTTTGTTCATAGCTCCTTCTTGAAAGAAGATGCACCGGTAACCGGCCGCCGTTTTCAGGCAGGCGTTTCTATTAGTTTTTAAGGGTTTTAGAAAACGCTGTCGCCTGAGTTCGGCGATAGCGTTTTCGCGTCAGTTCACCGCAGCTCCCCCATTTTTATTCCGAATTTTGTTAGTATGAATAACAGTAGACTAACAACCGGATTGATAACCATGCCTTTTATACTTAATCGCCAAGTTCAGGCGGTTGCTGTTGTCCTTTTTAGTATTTTCAGCCTGTCAGTTTCAGCTAATGACTTAACTATTGAACGTATTTTTAGTGGTTCGCCTTTAGCTGGCGAAACGCCCCGAGCGCTTAAGTTTGCGCCGGGAGGAAAATACCTTTCTTACTTAAAAGGCAGTGAGGAGAACCCTCAGCGTTACGATCTTTGGTTGTACGACATTGAAGCTGAAAAACATCAGCTGTTAGTTTCAGCTGACCAGTTGGCAACAGATGAAGTTGAATTGTCTGATGAAGAAAAAGCAAGGCGTGAACGTCAGCGTGTTAGTGGCAGCGGCATCATTGAGTACAGTTGGTCAGCTGAAGGCGATGCCTTGTTGTTCCCTTATAACGGCGATGTCTTTTATCACCAGCCGGGTAAATCGAAACCCCGACAAATGACAAAAACTGAGGCTTTTGAAACGGATGTAAAATTCTCTCCAAAGGGGAATTACATTTCTTATATTCGTGAACAGAACCTGTATTTTGTGGATATTGCAAGTGGTGAGGAGCAGGCTGTTACAACCGAAGGCGGCGGTACTATCAAGTTTGGTATGGCTGAGTTTGTTGCTCAGGAAGAAATGAAGCGAATGACAGGGTACTGGTGGTCGCCCGACGAGTCGGCCATTGCACTCACTAAAGTTGACGAAAGTCCGGTACCTTTGGCAACTCGTAGTGAGATTTACGCCGACAGAATTGAAACGATACAGCAACGTTACCCTTTTGCCGGAAGCGATAACGTCGATATTGATTTAGGTATTTATCAAATTAAAGACCGCACAACCGATTGGTTAGAGTTGGATAGGCTGGGAGATGGCTATTTAGCCAGAGTGAAATGGGTTGGTGATAGTCAGCACTTAAGCTATCAGTGGCAAAGTCGTAATCAGCAAGAGCTGAATTTGCTCATTTATAATCGCCAGGAGAAAAGTGAGAGAGAACTTCTGACAGAAACGTCGGATAGTTGGGTGAATCTTCATAACGACTTACACTTTTTAGAAGACAATAAGCACTTTATTTGGGCTTCAGAGCGCAGCGGTCACAAGCACCTTTATCTCTATCGCCTGGATGGCTCGCTAATTCGTCAGTTAAGTTCCGGCGATTGGCAGGTTGACGAATTGGAAGCCGTTGATGAGAGTACAGGAGCACTTTATTATACTGCCCGCAAAGAATCTCCGCTTGAATCTCATTTGTACCGATCGCAGTTAAATTCGAGCTCAGCAGCAAATCCGACACGTATTACTGAGCGTGAAGGAATGCATGATATTGAATTTTCCTCAGACGCTCGCTCTTACCTGGATACGTATTCATCGCCTCAGCAGCCTAAGCAGGTGAGTTTACACGGTCCAACCGGGAATCATCTGGCATGGCTGTCCGAGAATAAGATTACAGAAGACCATCCACTGTCTCCTTACTTGAGAAATTGGCGTTACCCTGAGTTTGGTGAACTGGAAGCCTCGGATGGACAAACGCTCTATTACAAAATGACGAAACCCAGCGACTTTGATGCAGAGAAAAAATATCCCGTGCTTGTGTACGTTTATGGAGGTCCGGGCGCACAGAGAGTAACTAAGAGCTGGGGCAGTGAGTTTGTCCAATATATGGCCCAACAGGGGTTTATTGTATTTACTCTGGACAATAGGGGCTCAGCGAACCGCGGAAAGAGTTTTGAGGCGCCTATTTATAAAAACATGGGTGGTCCGGAGATTGAAGACCAGGTTACCGGAGTGCAGTATTTAACCAACTTACCTTTTGTGGATGCAGAGCGTATTGGTATTTACGGTCATAGTTACGGGGGCTATATGTCGTTGCTTGCTATGTTTAAAGCTCCTGAGCATTTCAAAGCCGGGGTTGCTGGCGCGCCAGTAACCGACTGGCGGTTGTATGACACGCATTACACCGAACGTTTTATGGGCATGCCGGATGAAGGTAACGCTTATGCGAACTCATCGGTTTTTCCTTACAGTAAGAACCTAAAAGGTGACTTGTTGATTTATCATGGCATGGCCGATGACAATGTTCTGTTTACTCACAGCACAAAACTGTATAAGCAGTTGCAGGACAACGCTCAGTCTTTTGAGATGATGAACTACCCGGGTAAAAAGCACTCTATTAACGGGCGTAATACAAAAATCCATTTATATTCAATGATTGCCCAATTTTTTCAACAAACCATTGGCGAACAATAGGTTATAATATGTACATACCTTCCACTAACAAGGAGTGACTATGCGCTTTTTATCCCGCCGACTGGTTATGCCAAATGATTTGAACTTTGCCGGTTCGTTGTTTGGGGGCCGTATTTTAGAATGGATTGATGAGGAAGCTTATATTTTTGCCAGCTGCCAGTTAGAGGCGAAAAGCTTAGTAACGAAACATATTGGTGCTATAACTTTTGAAACCTCTGCGTTTCAGGGCGATGTTGTTGAATTCGGTCTGCAGGTTAAATCGGTAGGGCGTACGTCTTTAGCTATTACCTGTCTGGTTCGAAATAAACACACGAAGCAAAACATTTGTACTGCTGACGATATTGTTTTCGTTCACATTGATCCGGAAACACGTCAACCAACGCCGCATGGAAAAACCAAAGATCAGTTAGACGATATGCCAGAGCCGCTTTAAGCGGCCCTGGTATTTTCGTTAGATTGGCGAGCCCGGAGGTAGTGCTTCGGGTTCGTATTGTTCAGGCCATTCAGCGTCAGTTAAGAACTTCTCTAAATCACCTGCCAGCTGCCGCATTAACAACGAACTGGATTCAGCCAACTGCTTTTGTTGTTCAGCAAGTTGAACGCGCATCGCTAAACGAGTCTCTGCCGCTAAACCAGAGCTTTTTATCGCCCGCACCTCAGCATTTATTGCTGTCGTTAACAGACGTTGCTGTAGCGGCTGGTTTTGAGCATTTTTCCAGTCGTTGAAAACAGTATTAAAAACTTCTGACATAAGCTGAGCCGGTGACGGAACCCGATCGTTTTCTGCGTGTTGCTGAGTCAGCCGGTTCAGGCGTTGACTGTTAAGCATCAGCTGTAGGCTATGATCAGCGGCACTTGCCGCCATACTTACGGTATCTGGTATAAGTCCGGTTTTACCATCAAAGTACTCACGCGAAGAACTCTCGCCATAGGCTGCAGGAACCAGCCATTGCTTAACATGTGAGGGCACGCGCAGATTGTTTGCCTGAATCGTTCTTAGCAGTTGATTCAATGCACTTTGTTGTCTGGATGCACTAACCGGCTGGTAGTCATCTGCCGCATCATCTGCCATGTAATAACGGTAGTTAACACCGCCCAGCCATTTCACCGCAGCCTCTACCTGGTAACGGTGTAACAGGTAGATAGGCACAAAAATGGCTTGTAGCTGACTTAAAGGCTGGTTCGGACGCAACATATCCTTACTGAAGTTATCCAGCACTTGCGCGCGAACGGACAACAGACGCTCTAGCTCTGTTACCGGGTCGCTGCCGTTGTCCCATAAATGAGCGAGCGGATGTGCGCCTCCCGCCGGGCGCGCGTCTTGATCAGAAATGAAGCTAAGGTTAAGCGCTTTGTTCTTTTCCAGAATACGTGTTAGCTGCTCCGTTGATGAAGGCATGCCGCCAAAGTCACTGTAACCGTAGGCCAGTACTTGTTTGTCCCAAATACCTAAACCCTCAGTATAAGCGTCATTCAAACTTAACGTACCATCGGTAGTTAAGTTAACTAATGGGTGCGGGTAGTCCATAACCGATGCTCTGTTTGATGTACTTGCAGCAAAGTTATGAGCGATTCCCAGAGTGTGACCGATTTCGTGCGCGCTTAGTTGACGAATACGCGCTAAAGCCATTTTTTGCACAGCTTCTTTTAATTCACCGGCGTCGTCAATAAAGGGGGTCAGCAAGCCTTCAGCAATCTTCATGTCCTGACGAACACGCAGAGAACCTAAGGTGACATGACCTTTAATGATCTCGCCGGTGCGTGGGTCAATCACCGACGAACCATAAGACCAGCCGCGGGTCGCTCTGTGAACCCACTGAATAACGTTATAGCGAACGTCCATTGGGTCGGCGTCGTCGGGCAATACTTTTACCTGAAAGGCGTTGTCATAACCGAGTTCTTCAAAGCCTTCAGCCCACCAGCGAGCTCCTTCAAGTAAAGCTGTTTTTACCGGCTCAGGGGCTCCCGGATCCAAGTAATAAATAATTGGCTCGCGCGCCTGGCTTTGTGACGCAATTGGGTCTTCTTTATTGAGACGGTGACGAGGAATGTACTGCACGGTCATCGACTCACCAAGAGGCGCTGCATAATCTTTAAAACTGTGCGCCCAAAAACCACTGTTTGGGTGAAAGTTTCTGGGTTGATAAGCAGTATCGGGCAGTTTAATAAAGGAATGATGAAGGTGAAGTGAAATGGCGTCGGCGTTAGCTGCTACCTGATTGACCCATTGTCCTTTACCGTCGCCGACAAACGTCACTTTGGCTTCGAGTTCGGTATTCTCTACAAAGGCTTTACTGCGTTCAGGGTAAACAACAGAGCGACTCGCATCGGCTTTAAATTGCCCTTGTTCTGTTTGCTGTAAGCGCTTACTAACACCATGCACATCAGTCAGCAAATAGGGCGTGTAATCAATTAAAACATTTTCGTTATTACTGGCGACAATATCGAAGCCATGAAGTACTGAACCGGCAAAAGCCTGCTGGACACTATTGCGTTCTGCCGGGTTACGAGTTTGCGCCCGGAACTGAGTATTGTGCTGAAGCAGTAAAGCAGTATTGCCCTCAATATGAAAAGACGCCAGTCGGGTTTCACCGAGCTGGCCTCTGTCTAAACCAATATCATTAGAGCCCAGCCCCCAGGGAAGGCTGGTTTGAAGAATAAATTGTTTATCGCTTTTGGGGACTTCCAGATAAAACTTACCTTTGGCCTCATCGTGATAGAAAGTAAAAAATCCCTGTTGCTCGTCAAACGACGACGTGAATTTTTCAATGGTTGTTTTCTCAGTGTCAGCCAGAACGCTGGCTGACACGAGCAGCGTTAGCAGTAACAAGGTTTTGGAAAGAAAGCTTTGCATTGTTATTATCCTAGTTGTTCAGCAATTTCTTCTAATATTTGCGTCGTCCATTGTTCGATACGATCATCTGATAGCTCATATTGTGAGTCTTCATCTAGTGATAAACCGACGAACTGGGTGTTATCTGCGGTTAATGCTTTGGAAGCAGCAAATTCGTAGCCCTGATTAGGCCAAAAACCAATTCGTTTACAGCCGTGATCAGCAATAGCATCGTGTAGCATGCCCAGAGCATCCTGAAACCAGTCGGTATAACCTTCCTGATCACCCATACCGTATAGCGCAACAACTTTGCCGCGCAGGTCAACATCGTTAATGTCGTCCCAGTGGCTTTCCCAGTCTTCCTGAAGCTCGCCGAAGTCCCAGGTGGAAATACCAAAAATCAGGATATCAAATTGTTCAGCTTCTTTTAGCGGTGTGTCTTTAATATCAAACAGCTGAACAATGTCTTCGCCTATGGCTTGTTGAATTTTTTCCGCGGCAATTTCGGTATAGCAGGTGGTAGAACCATAAAACAAGCCAATTTCCAGGGACATAATAAACACCTCTGTCATGCGTTGAGTCTTTGATGCGGATGCATTGTAACAAAAAGACCGTTAGAATGAGCGCCTTTGTTTCCGGGGAAAGCTTCAAATGAGGGGCAGTATGAACTTTGATCAATTAGTGGAGCGACTTGAATCGGTCTTTGATGAGGCGGTTGTTTCGGGTACTGATGATGAACTTTTCGCTTGCGGTTATTTACGTGGTCACTTTGATTTAGTGGTTGCCCAGTTAGAGATGTCCGGCGAGACAGAGCCGGATAAGGTCATGCCTGCACTGCGTGAAGCCGTTTACAAAACCCGCCATGAGTTATCCCCGGCGGATCAGTCTCATATCAACAACGTACTGGATAAATTAGCTCTGAAAGCGACGAGCGGAGATGCGGCGTAAAGCACTTTCGGTAAGCGGCATTAGCTCTCCGGTCAATTGGCAGGCAAGCATCTCGCCCAGCACAGGGGCCGAGGTAAATCCGCGAGAGCCAAGCCCGGTCAATACGTATAAGTTATCGCTGAGAGAGCCTGCAACAGGCTGATGATCGGGGCTTGTTGCTCTGACTGAGACTCTTGCCGTTTTAACGTCTAATGATTCTGCCCAAGGCTGCTGAGCATTCTCCGTCAATTGTCTTATATTCTCTTCGTTATCTTCGGCTTTGGTCGCCAGGCTGTCATTATTGCGGCTAAAGGTTGCGCCAACGCAGTGGTGCTCTTTATCAGCAGGCACTAAATAGCCCTTAAAGCATAAAACAGCCTTTAATGATGAAAGCTTGCTGGTGGTTTGAACCAGGCTGACTTGTCCTCGGACAGGCTGAATAGGTAATGCCTCAATGCCTTGTGGCAGCAGCGAATTAACGTGGTGCCCGGTGGCAATCACAACTCGCTCCGCTGACAGCGACTCTCCGTTATCGAGCAAAACGTTCCAGTCTTTATTATCTGTTTGTTTTAGTGATACGGCTTTCGCTTTAACAAACTCCACGCCTGCCGCTTTAAAAATGCTTTTAACCACGGCCTCAGGCCTTAACCAGCCGGCCTTAGGGTAAAGTAGGGCGGGTACGCCCAGGGGCACTCCGGCTTTTTCTCCTGCTTCGGCTGGCTGCAGGTAGTTCACTGACTCTTTTGCGTAGAGATTATCGGCTATACGCTGGTAACGCGTTTTCCTTTGCTCATTAAAAGCAGGCTGCATGACGCCAGTTGGAAACCAGTTTTCGCTACAAAAAGTCTGATAAAAACTTGTCGCTGTAGAAAAAGCCTGCCAGTAAAACCGGCTGAGCGGCGTGTGTTCAGCATGTAAAAGCGGATAAACAGCACCTTGAGGGTTTCCGGAAGCGCCATCAGCTATGTCAGGACTAATCACTTTAACGTCAACTCCCCGACGAGTCAGAGCAAGAGCTGTGCAGGCAGCACTTATTCCGCCCCCGATAATAGTGACGTTACGCCTGTCGCTGCGTTTGAGTTTATTTGACTCGGAGTACTGACCACAAAGCATTTCTCTTTTACGGCCAAAGCCAGGGACTTTTGATACTAAAAAGCCTGCCTGCTGCAACGCTCGTCTGACACTGCCTGCTGCAGTAAAAGTAGCAAAGGTGGTTTTACTGTAAGATGCCTGGCTCATGGCTTCGTAGAGGCTGTGCTGCCACATTTCCGGGTTTTTAGCTGGTGCAAACCCATCCAGGAACCAAGCGTCAACTTTTTGTTGCGCCTGAGGGAGCGACTGGGGCAATAACTCATTAATATCACCAATCCATAGATCCAGAATGACCCGGCCTTGTGATAGGATAAGACGATGACAACCAGGATCAGGTGCCGGGTAGTGTTTGAGAAATTCACTACTCACCTCTGCTACAGGCTTCAGTAACTGGTAAGCTTGATTAAGCTGGCTACGCGACAAAGGATACTTTTCGAAGCTGACAAAATGCAGCCGGGTGTCACTGGGAGCGTGCTCCAGAAAACGTTGCCAGGTGAGCAAAAAGTTAAGTCCGGTACCGAAGCCCGTTTCCGCAATGGTAAAGCAGCCATGGGCAGAGAGTGTCTGCCAACGGTCGGGTAATCCGTTTTGAGCAAGGAATACGTATTGACTCTCGTCAACGCCGTTATCGACAGAAAAGTAAATATCATCGAAAGTGGTGGAAACTGGTACACCTTGCTCGTTAAACTGGACCGATGAATTAGAATTCAAGTGGCTATCCCATGATTTATCAGTTAATGGTCGCTATAATAACAACTTTACGAACAACAGTGGACAAAGCAGACCACATTCATACACGACGTTGGTTAATATATCGACGTAGAAATGTCAGACAGGACTAAAGAATGAGAAGAGCTGTTATCACCGGACTTGGTATTGTATCAAGCATCGGTAACAATCAAGAAGAAGTGCTGGAATCATTGCGTATCGGGAAATCCGGTATTACGCGCTCAGAATCTTTTGCAGAAATGGGCTTGCGCTGTCAGGTATGGGGTGAGGTCAAGTTAGACCCTAAAGACCATATTGATCGCAAAGCGTTGCGTTTCATGGGAGATTCAGCTGCTTATGCCTACATTGCAATGGCTCAGGCCATCGAAGATGCAGGCCTGACAGAAGAGCAGGTATCGCATCCTCGTACCGGACTGGTTGTCGGTTCTGGTGGCGCATCAGGTGAACATCAGGTAGCAGCGGCCGATCTTTTACGCGAACGCGGTGTGAAAAAAGTGGGGCCTTACATGGTTCCTCGTTGCATGGCGTCAACCACCTCTGCATGCCTGGCTACACCTTTTAAGATTAAAGGTGTTAACTATTCAATAAGTTCTGCTTGTGCAACCTCTGCTCATTGTATTGGTCATGCGTTGGAACTTATCCAGTTTGGTAAGCAAGATCGTGTTTTCGCCGGTGGCGGTGAAGAACTGCACTGGACGCTGGGCATGGAGTTTGATGCGATGGGCGCGTTGAGTACTAAGTACAACGACACGCCTGAAAAAGCCTCGCGCACATACGACCAGGGACGCGATGGCTTTGTGCCTGCTGGCGGTGGCGGTATTCTGGTTATTGAAGAGCTGGAAGCGGCAAAAGCGCGCGGTGCAAAAATTTATGGCGAGATCGTTGGTTACGGAGCTACCTCAGACGGCTTCGACATGGTTGCTCCATCGGGCGAAGGTGCGGTTCGCTGCATGAAGATGGCAATGGAAACTGTGGATACTCCGGTTGATTACCTGAACACTCACGGTACCAGTACTCCAGTTGGAGATGTCAAAGAGCTGGAAGCCATTCGCGAAGTATTCCCGGAGAAAACGCCTATGATCAGCGCTACTAAAGCAATGACGGGCCATGCTCTTGGGGCTGCAGGTGTTCACGAAGCAATTTACTCATTGCTGATGATGAAACATGGCTTTGTCACGCCTTCCATCAATATTGAAGAGCTGGATGAGAAAGCCGATGGTATGAACATTATTCAGAAACCAACTGAAGCTCCATTGCGCACAGTCATGTCCAATAGCTTTGGTTTTGGTGGTACGAACGCATCGCTAGTGATGCGCCAATACTCTGAATAAGCGATTTAGCCGGTTATTGCGGTGAAAATCGTCGCTGACCAGAATATTCCCGCACTGTCTGACATATTGTCGGGTGCGGGAACACTTTCTTATTTCTCCGAAAGGAATCCTCCACAAGAGGTGCTCGCAGACGCAGATGCGCTATTAGTCCGTTCCGTCACAGCGGTTGATAAAGAGCTTCTGGAGCAGGCCCCTTACTTAAAGTTTGTTGCATCTGCCACTATCGGTACCGAGCACGTGAACCTTCCGCTGTTACAAGAGCGAGGGATTGCTTTTGCGCATGCTCCTGGCGCTAATGCACAGTCAGTTGGTGAATATGTTCTTTGTGTGGTTCTCGACTGGTTAAGTCATAAACCTGTGTATTCCGTCGATGAAATAGACGTTGCTATTGTCGGAGCCGGTCATACAGGAAGAGCCGCAGGGAAAAGGCTTCAGGCTTTGGGGTTTAATGTTCACTATTATGATCCGCCGCTTTGTAAAAAGGGTGTTAAGTTTGTACATGACCACTGGCAGAGAGTGCTAACCGCAGATATTATCTCCTGTCATGTTCCTTTAACCGATGATGGCGACTTTCCCACACGGCATCTATTTGAGAGTACGGCACTGCAGTCGCTGCATTCAGAGCAGTTACTTGTGAATGCCAGTCGAGGTGCAGTAATAGACAATAAAGCCTTGTTGGATCGAGTTATTCAGGGTGAGCGTCCTTCAATTGCATTGGATGTTTGGGAAAATGAACCCGATATATTGCCGGATTTAGTCCCTTATACGGATATTGCGACTCCTCATATTGCCGGGCATAGCCTGGAAGGAAAAGTTGGAGGGGCGGTTATGATCGCAAACGCTTTGTTAGCGCATTTTGAAATGCCGGCTACTAAAGAATTAGCAGATGTGTTACCAAAGGTTGAATGGCCAGAGCTTGATGCCGCGATGCTAACGTCTCCGGAAAGCTTTAACTCTTGGGTAAAAGAGCATTTTAACATCCACGAAGATGACAAAAATTTCCGCCGTCATGGACTAACGCGAGATGGGTTTGACAGTTTGCGACGTAATTATCGCAAAGAAAGCCCGCGCAGAGAGTTCATTAATCAGGTGGTTACATGCCATAATAGCGAGCAATACATACAGTTTTTACAGTTGGGCTTTCGTGCCCGGCAAATTGCTTAAGTAAGGAGTCAGCATGTCACATGGGTTTCGCGTTGCGGTATTAGGTGCAACAGGTTTAGTGGGCCAGCAAATGATAGAAATTCTGGCTGAACGAAAATTCCCGGTGGCAGAGCTTTTTCCTTTAGCTAGCGCTCGTTCGGCTGGCGCTACCGTTGACTTTAACGGTGAAGAAATCGAAGTGTTAGACGCTACCGAGTTTGACTGGTCTAACGCCGATATCGCATTTTTCTCTGCGGGAGGCTCTATTTCCCGTGAGTTTGCACCGAAAGCCGCTGAGGCAGGTTGTGTTGTTATCGATAATACTTCCGAGTTTCGCTACGAACCAGATATTCCTTTAGTGGTACCGGAAGTTAACGCCTGGGCGTTAGCCGACTTCAGGAATCGTAATATTATTGCAAATCCGAACTGCTCGACCATCCAGATGATGGTCGCACTTAAACCGATTCACGACGCGGTGGGTATTGAACGTATTAACGTCAGCACCTATCAGTCAGTATCGGGTGCCGGCAAAGAGGCGATGGAAGAACTTGCAAAGCAAACAGCAGAGCTGTTAAACGGAAAGCAACCGACAGTTGCTAATTTCAGCCGTCAAATTGCTTTTAACTGCATTCCTCAAATTGATGTTTTTCAGGACAATGACTACACCAAAGAAGAAATGAAAATGGTGTGGGAAACGCAAAAGATTTTTAATGACCCCAGCATTAGAGTCAATCCAACGGCGGTCAGAGTTCCAGTATTTTTTGGGCATGCAGAAGCTATCCATATTGAGACACGCCAGCCAATTACTGCCGAACATGCAAAGCAGCTGTTAAGTGAAGCTCCGGGTGTAACTCTGATGGAGCAAAGAGAGGAGTTTCCGACACAGGTCGGTAATGCCGCTGGAAACGACGATGTGTTTGTAGGGCGGGTCAGAGAAGACATTAGCCATCCAAATGGTCTTAATTTGTGGGTTGTGTCTGATAACATCCGCAAGGGTGCAGCAACGAACAGCATACAAATTGCCGAAACTTTAATTCGTGATTACTGGTAATTTAACCGGCTGTATGTCATAAAGTTTTTTAAACTAACGCCGTTAAAGATAAGAGCAAAGCGCGGGCAGAGACGAAGGAATGAGAAAAACGATTAGAGTGCAGGTATTGAGATACTTTTCGCTGGCAGCCATTGCGTTGTCCGGCAGCATGACAGTCGCTGCAGCAGGTTGGCAGGACGGTGTTGTTATAAAAGGAGCCAAAGGGTCTGAAGCAACTGATGTTCGTTTAGGTCAGGAGCGCTATGGACCTATTACCAGATCTGATACCTTATGGGATATTGCTCGTCGCTATAAACCTCATTCCAGTGTCACACAATACCAAACGATGGTTGCTATTGTGCAGGCCAACGATGAGGCCTTTGTCAATGGCAATATGAACCGTATGCTTGACGGTTACTACCTGCGCATTCCTTCCTTGCAAGAAATTGAAATGGTTAACCCTGAAGCCGCACGTCGTCAGGTGGTGGTTGATGGTCAATTGCAAACTAAGTCTCAGGAACTTACTGAGGCAGAGCAAAGCACTCAGAGAACTCGCTCCGAACAACAGCAACTACTTGAAGAAGCTCGACAGAAAGCTGAACAGACGATTCAGGAAGTTGAACAACGTCAGGAGCAAAACTTTAAAGAGCTTCAGTCTGACATTCAGCAGTCTATGCAGGCTGTTGAACGCATGTATGGTGAAAACCAGTCGCTGCAGGAACGAATCGATGCGCTAGCGGAGCGCCTCGATGAACTGGCTGCCAGCGTAAGTAAAACTGATGAACTAGAAGCTCAGTTTCAACAAGTATTAGCTCAACAGAGACAAATGCTTGAGCAGCAGGCTCGGGAAGAAGCGGAACAAGAGTCTGGTTTTTCTGATTGGCTACAAAGCCCATTGAATATGTTGCTGGTGTCGGTGTTGCCTGCGCTGCTTATTATTGGGTTAATTGTATTTTTCTTCTTACGGCGATCGTCAAAATCTAAAGCGACGGAAGAAGAAGAGCAGAGTTCTAACAAGGAGTTGACCGAGGAAGAAGCTGCTGCCGAGCTGGATAAAGAATTATTGGGTGATGTGCCTAAAGACAGTACTGATGGTCTGTTCGATATCGACGGTGAAGACACCTCCGATGATGATGGTGACGATCTTAGTGCTTTAGAAGCAGAATTAACCGGACAGTCTTCGGATGCAGACGAAACCGACTTTAGCGTCCGTCTCGATGATGAAGACAGTGAACCGGAACAGAAAAAGCCTGAGCCGAAAGAAACCGTCGATGAAGATTTAGATGAAGATGATCAAGCGGTATTGCCTGACGATGATGATGATGCCGGAGAGCTCTCTCAGGATGAACTGGATCGTCTGTTTGGCGAGGCCGGTGATGATGACGAACAGGCAATAGACCTCTCTGTTAATGATGAGGAAGAAGAAAAACCGGAAGCGGCTGAGCAGCCAGAAGATGCACAAGCAGACTCAGCGGTCAGTGAAGATGAACCTGATGAGGAAAAGGCTGAGCAGGACGCTACCGATGATATTGACGATATTCTTGCTGATAATGCTCCGCAAGAGACCGATACAGATGATGAGTCGGTAACAGAGGAAGCGGCGGAGAAAAGCGACGCGGACGACGAAAGTGATGATTTATTGCCGGATGACTTTGATGATAGCGAAGTCGATGACGTTTTAGCCGATTTAGGTTTAGCTGAGAATGAGACAGAAAAAGGTGAAGAACCCACTCAGAATGAGACTGATGAATCTGAACTGGAAGCGGCCGAGCAGTCAGCAGAAGCGCTAGAGCCTGACGAGAGAACCGAAGAAGAACCGCAAGAGCAGGAAGAAGATGACCTGGAGCAATTGCTTCAGGAGTCGGATGAATTAACTCAGTCACTGGACGAGCTGGATGACTTAGAAGAGGAAGTTCCTGAGGACGATGCCGAGCTTGATGAAGCGGAAGATGAAGCCGATAAAGACTTAGAGTCACTGTTCGGTTCGAGCGAAGAAAGTGATGAGAGTGAAGAGGTCGACTCGTTTAGCGCAAAAGACGACGAGGACTTTGTTGATATCGATTCTTTGATGGCCGAAGCTGACGAAGAGGAAGAAGGTACCGATCGTTATCAGTCGTCGGCGGTTAAAGACGTATTACCCGATGATGAATCGGGTGATGCTGAAAATGCTCCTGGGGATGATGACCCCTCAGCTCAGCTGGATTTAGCCAGAGCCTATATCGAAATGGGTGAAGAGGATGAAGCTCGGGAAATTCTTCAGCAATTAGCAGAAGGTGACGATGAAGCGCTGGCGAAAGAGGCCGACGCGTTGAAACAAAAACTCGATTCGTAGGATTAAGCAGTATGCGAATGGCCTTATGCCTGGAATACGATGGCAGCCGCTATTATGGTTGGCAACGTCAACGTGAAGTTATTAGTGTCCAACAATGCGTAGAACACGCTGTCAGTAAAATAGCCGATGCGCCCATTGAAGTAACTTGCGCCGGAAGAACTGACGCGGGTGTTCATGCAACAGGGCAGGTTGTGCATTTTGATATTCCGGTTCCCCGGGCGGAGCCAGCCTGGACACTGGGCGTAAATAGTAATTTACCTGCAGGGATAGCAGTACGCTGGGCTCAAGAGGTCGATAGTGAGTTTAGCGCTCGTTTTAGTGCTACTTCGCGGCGGTATCGATACATTATTGCCAACACGCGTTTTCGTCCCGGAATCCATTCGTTTGGCGTTAGTCATTATCATCAACCACTTGACGAAAAAGCTATGCAGGCCGCTGCACCAGCCATTATTGGTGAGCATGACTTTACCACATTTCGTGCCTCACATTGTCAGTCTCACACGCCCTTTCGAAAGGTGACGGACTTAACGGTAGAGCGCCGCGGCGACTATATAATTATTGATATAAAGGCCAACGCCTTTTTACACCATATGGTCCGAAATATTGTGGGAAGCCTAATTGTAGTTGGGCAGCACGAACAGCCACCTGATTGGCTTGCAGAGTTACTACGACAAAAAGACAGGACCAAAGCGGCGGCAACGGCGAAGCCCGGAGGGTTATATTTGGTCGAAGTTACCTATCCTGAGAGCTATAATATACCTCAGGTTCCCCCGGGACCTTTATGGTTAGGCGACTAAGGCCACTGTTATGACCTCTTTGCTTGATCCATTTGTGGTACCATGTAAGCTACATCACATTGACTAATAATAGCCTTTGGGCGGAATAGTATGAGCTGGATAGAAAGAATTCTTGCGAAGCCAAAAATTAACAAACGTCGGGGTGTTCCAGAGGGCGTCTGGAGTAAGTGTACTGCCTGCGACAACATTATTTATAAGGCGGATTTAGAGCGTAGCCTTAATGTCTGCCCGAAATGTGATCACCATATGCGGGTTACTGGCCGCAGTCGGTTGGACATTTTTTTAGATAACGACAACCGCGAAGAAATTGGCACTGATTTAGAGCCGAAAGACGTTTTACGTTTTAAAGACTCTAAAAAATACAAAGACCGTATTTCTGCAGCACAAAAAAGCACGGGCGAAAATGACGCACTTATTGCGGAAAAAGGAACCGTAAAAGGTGTTCCTTTAGTTGCTGTCGCCTTTGACTTTAACTTTATGGGCGGTTCTATGGCATCAGTTGTTGGTGCTAAGTTTGTTCAGGCTGCGGAAGTTAGCCTTAAGCACCGCATCCCGTTAGTTTGTTTTTCTGCATCGGGTGGCGCTCGTATGCAGGAAGCTCTGATGTCATTAATGCAAATGGCGAAAACATCGGCAGCGCTGGCACGTATGAGTGAAGAGGGTATTCCCTTTATTTCTGTGCTGACAGACCCGACAATGGGTGGAGTTTCTGCAAGCCTTGCTATGCTAGGCGATATTCACATTGCGGAACCTAAAGCACTTATTGGTTTTGCTGGTCCGAGAGTTATTGAGCAGACCGTCCGCCAGACGTTACCTGAGGGATTCCAGCGTGCTGAATTCCTATTAGAGCATGGAGCCATTGATATGATTGTCGATCGCCGTAACATGCGTGACACAGTCGCTCGATTGTTGGCGAAAATGCAGAACCTGCCATCTACTGAAACGTCGGAAGTCAGTGTAAGCGAATAATGACTGCCGGACCGCTATCTGCCCCTGCAGCGTCAGCGTCGCTGCAGGAATGGCTGACTTATCTTGAAAGCATCCATCCCCAAAGCATCGACATGGGACTTGAGCGTGTGGCCAGGGTTGCAGCGAGTGCCGATGTACTTGAGCCAGCGCCTTTGGTTATTACGGTCAGTGGCACTAACGGAAAAGGCTCGACGGTTTGTTACCTCGAGACTATTCTACAGACAGCTGGCTACACCACTGGCGTCTACACGTCGCCACATATCGTAGAGTATCGCGAACGGGTTCGTATTAATGGTGAGGAACTGACAAACTCTGCACATACCGAAGCTTTTGCGGTCATTGAAAAAGCGCGTAAGAACACCTCTTTAACCTATTTTGAGTTTGGTACGCTGGCTGCGTTATGGCTCATGAAAGCCAATAAACCCGATGTGGTTATTCTTGAAGTCGGCTTAGGCGGACGGCTTGATGCTGTGAATTGTGTCGATGCTGATGTTGCAGTAATTACCAGTATAGGTATCGATCACATTGCATTTCTTGGTAATAATCGAGAGCAAATAGGGCGTGAAAAAGCAGGCATAGCGAGAACGGATAAACCATTAATTTGTGGTGAAGCCAGCCCTACAGCAAGCATTGTTGAAACGGCAGATCGCGTTGGTGCTAAGTTGTGGCAGGTCGGCAGGGACTTTCATCGAAATGAAAAGGCGGATAGCTGGAGTTACCGTAGTCAATACACTCAGTTAAACGATTTACCTTTGCCTAAGTTGCCTATTATCAATGCTTCAACTGCAATTGCCGCTATCGAGCAGTTACCCTTGCCGGTTACGTTATCGGCAATACGAGAAGGCATAGCTAAGGCCGCGCTTCCGGGGAGAATGCAAACAGACTCCTATAAAAACTGTGAGATATTATTGGATGTTGCACATAACCCTCAGGCTGCTGCTTATGCCTGCCAGTATCTCGACAAATTTTACCCGAAGCATAAAGTGTTTGCCGTTGTTGGGATGTTAAGTGATAAAGACCATAGTGGGGTCGTTAAAGCTTTGAGTTCCAGAGTTTGCGACTGGTATTTAGGGTCTCTGTCGGAGCCTCGTGGCGAAACATCCGGGCAATTGGCGGTTAAAGCCAAACTACCTAATGAATCTTGCCACTTATTTGACTCAGTTGAGCATGCATTTTGCGAGGCTGTCCAGACGGCGGAGCAATACCAGGCAAATAATGGTAAAGCTCTGGTTTTCGGCTTCGGCTCGTTTTACACTGTAGCGAGAATTACCGCGCATTTAAAAGGAGTTTGAGCTTTGTCCAGTCCTCTGCAGAATCGTCTTGTTGGCACTCTGATATTGGTGGCGTTAGCTGTCATTATTATTCCCGATATATTGGATGGTGAGAAGGCAGACCCGATTGAGCCAATGGAAACCATTCCGCTAAAGCCCACCGTTGAGGAAGAACTTCAAAAACCGGAAACCTTGTCGGATAAAACCGTGTCAGAACCGGTAATCGTTGAAGAATCTCTTCCTGAAGCAGAAAAGACTGCGGATTCAGCTGAGCCCATTAACGAGAGCAGTGATGCCCAGGCCCCGCCACGTGAGCCGGCTGAGTATGCTGCTGACGGTAAAGCCTGGGTTATCCAGTTGGGCGCATTTAGTAACGAGGACAGTGTTAAACGTTTGATCTCTCAGTTACGGGAAAAAGGCTTTTCGGCGTACTCGCAAAAAGCATCTGATGGTTCAATTAGTCGTGTTTTAGTTGGTCCGGATACATCAAAGACTGAGCTGGAGAAGCAATTAGGTCCGCTGAAGGAACTCACCGGGCTGCAAGGTAAGGTAATTACTTATCGGCCATGATTTTTGCAATATATGTGAAAAGAAAATCACATTCTCAGGCACATTCTGTTAAAATCCACCGCGTCTTTTGCGCAGCAATTGTGAGTCATTATGCTCTGGATTGACTATGCCATTATAATTGTCATCGGCCTTTCAACGCTGATCAGTCTGGTAAGGGGCTTTGTTAAAGAAGCCGTGTCTCTGGCCATCTGGATTTCAGCCTTTTTTATCGCGAGTCAGTTTTATCTCGACCTGGCAGTATACTTTACCGAAATTGGCGATCCCCTGGTAAGAAATGCCGCTGCAATAGCAGCATTGTTTGTAGCGACTCTTATTCTGGGCGCAATTATTAACTACATTCTTTCTCAATTAGTTCATCACACGGGCCTATCCGGAACTGACCGGGTTCTCGGTCTGGTTTTTGGTGCGTTACGCGGTGTATTAATTGTCAGCGCTTTATTATTTTTTATTGATTCCTTTACCACATTATCTTCCAGTGGATGGTGGAAGGAGTCTCTATTAATTCCTCACTTCGGTGTATTTATTCAGTGGTTTTTCAGTTATCTGGAAAACAGCTCCAGTTTTTTAGTCCCTCAACCTGTATAAAAAGGTGAAAAGACATGTGTGGTATTGTTGGTATTGTTGGTAAGCAGGCTGTTAACCAAGCGCTTTATGACGGGTTAACTATGCTTCAACATCGTGGCCAGGACGCTGCTGGTATTATGACAGTTGATGAGCATTGCACTTTACGCTTAAGAAAGGCCAACGGCTTGGTACGCGATGTGTTCCATACACGCCACATGCACCGCTTGGCAGGTAATGTTGGTATTGGTCATGTACGCTATCCCACCGCCGGTAGCTCAAGCTCTGCAGAAGCGCAGCCATTCTATGTTAACTCGCCTTTCGGTATTGCTATGGCACACAATGGCAACCTGACCAACGCTAACGATGTTCAGGAACATTTGTTCCAAACAGCTCGTCGCCATATTAATACCACGTCTGACTCAGAGATTTTGCTTAACGTATTTGCCAATGAGTTAGATAAGAACGAAAGCTTGACACTGAACGAAGAAGACGTTTTCCGCACTATGACAGCGGTTCATCGTCAGGTCCGTGGAGCCTATGCCGTAGTCGCTATGATTCTCGGCCACGGTATGGTTGCGTTTCGCGACCCATGGGGGATTCGTCCTCTGGCACTGGGTAAGCGCGACACGGAAGATGGCGAGGAATATATTGTCGCGTCTGAGAGTGTTGCAATTGACGGTACTGGTTTTAAGTATGTGCGTGATGTCGAGCCGGGCGAGGCTATTTATATTACGAATGACGGTAAACTATACTCGCGCCAGTGTGCCGACAAACCTATGCATTGCCCTTGTATTTTTGAGTACGTTTACTTTGCACGCCCCGATTCATTTATTGATGGGATTTCGGTGTATGCCTCTCGTGTCAATATGGGGCGTAAGCTGGGCGAAAAACTGAAACGGGACTACGCAGATTTAGACATTGATGTGGTTATCCCAATTCCTGAAACCAGCTGTGATATTGCACTGGAGATAGCCAATGTTATGGATTTACCGTACCGTCAGGGGTTTGTGAAGAACCGTTATATTGGTCGTACTTTTATCATGCCGGGGCAGACTCAGCGACGTAAGTCAGTACGCCGTAAATTGAATGCTATTAGCGCTGAATTCCGCGGTAAGAATGTTTTGCTGGTTGATGACTCTATTGTTCGCGGAACAACCTCTGAGCAGATTATCGAAATGGCTCGCGAGGCGGGTGCCAAAAAGGTTTATTTCGCATCAGCAGCTCCGGAAATTCGTTTCCCGAATGTTTATGGTATTGATATGCCAAGTGCCAATGAGCTTATTGGTCATGGACGTGAAGCAATAGAGATTCGCGACATGATCAAAGCAGATGGACTCATTTATCAAGATCTTGATGACTTGATAGATGCAGTTGGTGCAGAGAATCGCTCAATAAAGCGTTTTGAAACATCGGTGTTTAGCGGTGAGTATGTAACCGGAGATGTTAGCCAGGAATATCTAGATCGTCTTCATGCAGCTCGTAACGACGTTGCCAGATCTGAGCGTGACGGCTCAGAAGACGCTAACCTTGAGCTGCATAACGATAACGACTGACTCAGCCTAACAGCAAGGCTGAGTCAGTAATTGCTCAGTCTTGCTGGAAAGGGTAAACCGAGCCTAACTTAAGAATTTGAGTCAGTTCATCCAGAGCTGAACGCGATTCTTCTAATAATGCCGGATCGCGTAAATCATCAACAGCCAACTCATCGCGATAGTGCTTTTCTACCCACTGATTTAAACGACTGAATAATTTATCAGACATTAAACAATTCTGGTTAGCCCCGGCGAGTTCTTCATCGTTCAATGCAACTCGTAAACGCAGACAGGCGGGTCCGCCACCATTTCTCATGCTCTGCTTCACATCAAAAAATTCAACCCGCTTAATGGGGCTGTCACTGTTTTGAGTCAACTGTTCCAGATACGATCTGACACTGTCGTTCTCCTGACACTCTGTTGGCGCGATGATTGTCATTTGGCCATCGGGCGGTGTGATGAGCTGGGTATTGAATAAATACGTACTAACGGCGTCCTGAATACTTACCTGTTCAGTACCCACTTTAATGAAATGTAGTGGGTTATCACCGAACTTACGCTGAATTTCGGCCAATTTCGCTTCTGTATCGGCAAAAGCCTGCTCATGATAGAACAGTACGTTTTGGTTGCCGACGGCAATGACATCGTTATGGAAAACCCCTTGGTCAATTACGTCAGGGTTCTGCTGAATATAAACGGTATTATCTTCGCTCAGACCGTGCAAGCGAGCAATGGCTTGAGAGGCTTCTAAGGTCTGTCTTGCCGGAAAGCGTTTGGGCGCTGGTTTAGAACTGTCAAAGGCATAACGGCCATAGACAAAGAGTTCGACTCCGGCGTGACCATACTCGCGACACAAACGAGTGTGATTGGCCGCACCTTCATCGCCAAAGTGCTCGTTGTCGGGTAAATGTGTATGGTGCTCGAAGTAGCGGCTATTGTTGAACATAGCTTGCAGGATACGACCACTGGTCTGTGGCTCTAATGAGCGGTGAAACTTATTGGTCAGGTTAGCCGGGGTAAAGTGTACTTTACCGTTAGCGGTGTCTGCACTTGGCGAAACGGTCGCAGCATTGGCGGTCCACATACTGGAAGCAGAGCAAACGGCCTGGAAAATAGCCGGAGCTTCGGTTGCTGCTTTATGTAACACTTCGGCATCAGTCCCGGTAAAGCCCAGGCGCCGCAAAGCAAAAATATCCGGGCGTTCCTGAGGAGCGAGTACTCCCTGCTTCATTCCCATATCGTGCAGTGCTTTCATTTTTTTCAGGCCTTGCAGGGCAGCACTTTTAGGACTGGATGAGGCTTTAGCGTTGGCCAAAGAGGCAACATTACCGAACGACAATCCAGCGTAATTATGAGTAGGTCCGACCAAACCGTCGTAGTTGACTTCGAAGTGTTGCATGCTCACTTTTCGATACTCCCTGCACGTATTGTGCACCTGATAATGTAAACTAAGGTGTCATTATACTGTTTTAAAACCGCCTTGAAAGCCTTTATTTTTCTGGCGTTTAAGCCCGTTCGCATAAATCTGACTGTTTATCTAACTTGTGCGAATTTTTATCAAATACTCGAGTTATGGTTGTTTCTGCTGACGATAACCGATATACCTAAAAAAGGCCGCTAATGAGCAATTGCACTTGTAATTGTTACTGTTAGCACGTATATACACGGTCATCTACAACAAGAGAACGATTATTCTATGGCAAAATCGCTCGTCATTGTCGAGTCTCCGGCAAAAGCCAAAACGATTAATAAATATTTAGGTAAGGACTTTGTCGTTAAGTCCAGTGTTGGTCATGTCCGTGATCTACCTACCCGAGCTACTGAGACAATCAAAAGCAAACCGGCAGCTGAAGTCCGGAAGATGTCCCCGGATGCAAAAGCTAAATATCAGAAAGAACGGGACTACAAGCGGTTAATTGCTCGTATGGGAGTTGACCCGGAAAATGATTGGGAAGCTCACTACGAAGTTCTGCAGGGTAAAGAAAAAGTCGTTAAAGAGTTAAAACAGTTAGCGAAAAAGTCTGAGGAAATTATCCTCGCAACGGATTTGGACCGCGAGGGAGAGGCAATTGCCTGGCACCTGCGGGAACTTATCGGTGGTGACGATTCCCGCTATAAACGCGTTGTGTTTAACGAAATTACCAAAAAAGCCATTCAGGAAGCTTTTGAGCACCCCGCAGAGTTGAATACGGACCGGGTCAATGCGCAGCAGACTCGCCGTTTTCTTGACCGTGTGGTCGGCTTTATGGTTTCTCCGTTATTGTGGAAAAAAATTGCCCGTGGGTTGTCGGCAGGCCGTGTGCAGTCAGTTGCTGTGCGTCTGGTGGTTGAACGCGAGCGCGAAATAAAAGCCTTTGTTCCGGAAGAGTATTGGGATGTTCATGCGGATTTAATGACGCCATCGGAAGACTCTCTGCGTATGCAGGTAATGAAGCAGGCGGGAAAAAACTTTCGCCCGGCTAATAAAGAAGAAACCGATGCTGCATTGGCGTTATTGAAGGGTTCAGGTTACGAAATTACCGGCCGTGAAGACAAGCCCACGTCGAGCAAACCCAGCGCACCGTTCATTACTTCAACACTTCAGCAGGCGGCCAGTACCAGGTTAGGCTTTGGTGTGAAGAAGACGATGATGATGGCTCAGCGTCTTTATGAAGCCGGTCACATTACTTATATGCGTACTGACTCAACCAATTTGAGTGCTGAAGCGGTTGATGCCTGCCGTGACTTAATAGCAAAAGACTTTGGTAAGAACTATTTGCCGGAAAGCCCGACTCGCTATGGTGCTAAAAGCAACGCACAAGAAGCCCACGAGGCTATTCGCCCGTCAGATGTGAAGGTGAAGTCAGAATCCTTATCTTCAGTTGAGCGTGATGCTCAACGTTTGTATGAGCTTATTTGGCGTCAATTCGTTGCTTGCCAGATGGTTCCGGCACGCTATGACAGTACGACCTTAACTGCCACTTCGGGTGATTTCGAATTAAAAGCGCGCGGACGGGTTATGCGCTTTGCCGGTTGGACTAAGGTGATGCCTCCGGCTAGCAGCAAGAAAGAAGGCGATGATAATCTGCCGGACGTAAAAAAAGGCGATGCATTGAAACTGGAACAACTGCTTCCAGAGCAACATTTTACCAAGCCACCGGCTCGCTATGGTGAGGCGTCTTTGGTTAAAGAGCTGGAAAAACGCGGTATTGGTCGCCCGTCGACTTACGCGTCGATTATTTCTACTATTCAGGACAGAGGCTATGTTCGGGTAGAGAGCCGTCGATTCTTTGCTGAAAAAATGGGTGAAATTGTCAATGACCGACTTGTTGAGAACTTCACCGAACTAATGAATTACAACTTTACGGCAGAAATGGAACAGGCATTGGATGATATTGCTGCCGGGAAGCGTGACTGGAAAGAAACCCTCGATAAGTTTTATGCGGACTTTAAAGAGCGGCTGGAAAAAGCTGAACTGGAACCTACTGAAGGTGGTATGCGTGAGAACAGTCTTGTTTTGACCGATATTGACTGTCCTGAATGTGGTCGAAAAATGGGAATAAGAACCGCTTCAACCGGAGTTTTTCTGGGCTGTTCAGGTTACAACCTGCCGCCAAAGGAACGCTGTACTAAAACACTGAACCTGACGCCGGGTGAAGAAGCGGTTGAGGTAACTGACGAAGAAGAACGTGAAACCGAAGCGCTTAGAGCGAAAAAGCGCTGCCCTAAATGCGGGACAGCGATGGATAGCTATCTTATTGACGAAAAGCGCAGGCTGCATGTTTGCGGTAACAATCCAACTTGCGACGGCCAATTGGTTGAAGAGGGCACGTTCCGGATTAAAGGGTACGACGGTCCAACTATCGAGTGTGATAAATGCGGCTCGGAAATGCAGCTAAAAAATGGACGTTTTGGTAAGTACTTTGGTTGTACCAACAGTGACTGCAAAAACACCCGTAAGTTGTTGCGTAGCGGGGAACCTGCGCCACCTAAAGAAGATCCGGTTCCATTGCCGGAGTTACCCTGTGAAGAGTCCGATGCTTATTTTGTTTTACGGGACGGTGCGTCAGGTATTTTCTTGTCAGCTAATACTTTCCCTAAGTCACGGGAGACCCGTGCTGTTACCGTAAAAGAACTTGCTCAGTTTAAAGACCGGTTACCGGAAAAGTTCAAGTATCTGGCGGAGGCTCCGCAGGAAGACGAGGACGGTAATGATGCTATTGTTCGCTTTTCGCGCAAAAACAAAGAACAATACGTGGTGACCGAAATCAAGAAGAAACAAACTGGCTGGAAGGCATTTTTCCGAGATGGGAAGTGGCAAGTACAGGACAAGTAGTTAATAACTTACGGGCAAAGGGTCACTTTGCCAATGGCGAATCAAAACCTGCTGGACTAACATAGCTGCGTGTCTAATGAAGGACACAGCACACTGGACATGGAGGTCCCATGTTATTGTCTCGCTTGGGCATAACATTTCCCGCTGCCTTTCCGGCAGCGGGTTTTTCTTTATTTAAGCCGGGCAAAACGCTGCGAAAACACTCCGGACAAGCCGGTATCGAGCTGTTAATTGTATGGCCGGTTATTGTGGCCGCTGTTTTTACTTTCGTTCAGGCACTGATTATCTGGTGGGGGCAGCAAACTCTAACGGTTGCTAATCAGTATGCTGTGCGCGCGGGTAGCATTAATAACGGCAGTCACAATGCCATGGTTAACACGTTAGTTGCGGGAATGGCGGGGCTTAAACCGCAACTCAGTACTGACAACAAAATGGTCGCTGTAACTGAAGCTGTGGTCGAGCAGCGACTTCATTACGCACAATTTGGTCAACTAAAAGTCTTGTCGCCTACGGTTGAGGATTTTCGGCAATTTGCCGATTGGCGCTGGGACGATGAGCTAAAGGCTGAGGTATTAGAAATTTCAGTTGACCACTACCACGCCCGTGCCAGTAGCGACGGTAGCGAACAATGGCACCAGGCAAGGGTATTGGTTATTGAAACCTATTGGTGCCTGCCTCTTGATATTCCTATTGCCGGCGAGTTTTTATCTGCGACTCAAACCTTACTGTCCGACTCTAAAGCAGCACGTTACTGCGCAACGCGCAGCCGGGTGTTCAATAAACCTCTATGGGCGTTATCGAATACCGCTCAGCATTCAATGCTAAGCGGCTATCGAAAGTAAACTAGCGAATATCGTGGTAGTCAACGCAGGCTTGTAAGGTATTTTCAATGAGTGAAGCTACGGTCATTGGTCCCACGCCACCCGGAACAGGCGTTATCCAGCCGGCTTTCTCAGAGGCTGTCTGGAACTCAATATCACCGGTTAAACGACCATCAGGTAGTCGATTCATACCAACATCAATGACGATAGCTCCGGGTTTAACCCATTCCCCCGGAATGAATTCAGGCTTCCCTACTGCTACAACTAAAATATCTGCTCTTTTAACGTGTTCAGATAGATCGTTGGTAAAGCGATGACAAACCGTCGTTGTAGCACCTGCCAAAAGGAGTTCCAGGCTCATTGGCCGGCCAACAATGTTAGATGCACCAACGACAACCGCATTCAACCCATGCAGGTCGACTTTTGTGTGCTCCAGTAAGGTCATAATGCCTTTGGGGGTGCAGGGGCGTAGAGCGGGAATGCGTTGCGATAAACGTCCGACATTAAAAGGGTGGAAGCCATCGACATCTTTATCAGGGCGAATTCGTTCTAATATCGGAGTAGCATCAAGGCCCGCCGGCAGAGGCAGCTGAACTAAGATGCCATCGACAGCAGTGTCGTTGTTTAACTTTTCAATCAGCTCTTCAAGTTCCTGCTGCGTTGTCGTTGCCGGTAAGTCATAGTCAAAGGAGCGAAACCCGACATCTTCACAAGCTCGCCGTTTATTTCCTACATAAACTTCGGAAGCCGCATCGCTCCCAACTAAGACAACCGCCAGGCCTGGTGCTCGTAGCCCGGAGTTAACACGTTCTTTTACTTGCTGTTTGACGGCCTGACGTACAGTGGCTGCAATGGTTTTACCATCGATAATCTGAGCTGGCATAATGACGTTCCCAAAAGTGAGAGAATTCAAGGTGATATATGGGTTCCATTGTAACTTTTTTCTGCCCTGAATGTCACCGGTTGTTGGTTTAGTCGTCAGGTTGACGTAAAAGTAGCCATTCGGCACCGATAACAGAAAAAAAGTTTGACGGGTCAGTCTTCAACAGGTAATATTCGCCCCCGTTGTCAGCCAGCATTTGCTTTTTAAAAGCTGCGTCTGATACGGCTTTCGGAGAAATTCGGCGATTAGCGCAGTTTGGTAGCGCACTTGGTTTGGGTCCAAGGGGTCGCAGGTTCAAATCCTGCATCGCCGACCATTCTCTAGACGGTAAAATGGTTCGATATGCGCCCGTAGCTCAGCTGGATAGAGCAACGGCCTTCTAAGCCGTCGGTCGCAGGTTCGAATCCTGCCGGGTGCGCCAGAACGCGCCAAAGAAATCACTCAGTGGTGGGTGTAGCTCAGTTGGTAGAGCCCCGGATTGTGATTCCGGTTGTCGTGGGTTCAAGTCCCATCATCCACCCCATTTCTTTATAGTAAAATTTCCTGTTTGTCGGCGATTAGCGCAGTTTGGTAGCGCACTTGGTTTGGGTCCAAGGGGTCGCAGGTTCAAATCCTGCATCGCCGACCATTACACTCTTTGACCTTTTTCTTTTCAGCCAGTACTGCTACATTTAAGTCATATATAAATAAAACTTTCACTGTTAACCCGTGGCTGGAGTTATTGTTATGGACTTTAAGAAAAGTTTAAAGAATCCCGCTGAAGCGTTTGATTCCCCGCAAGCTGTGTTTGATCATCCAGACCTTTCAAACCAGCAAAAAATAGAGCTGTTGCAGCAATGGCGTTATGATGAGCTTGAAACGGAAGTTGCCGACCAAGAAAATATGGGTGGCGATAAGCCGGATAAACTGGGCGAAATCAATAATCTACTTCTTGAGCTGGAAGACAAATCTTAAGTATTTTTCTCACCGAATAAAGTGAAGTTTAAAAATTGCCGCTCGGGACTCGACTCCGGGCGGTCTCCTCGCTATAATGCTGCGTCATTTTTAAAGGTCAACGCCGTTGCCGTATCTCATTTTTTATAATGATAAATTGATGCGAGTGACATTCATTGATTGAAACCGAGGTAATGAAGCAATGCAGGTTTCTGTAGAGACAACTCAAGGTTTAGAGCGTCGTGTGACTATTACAGTCCCGGCAGATGCAATTGATAGCGAAGTAACACGCTTATTAAAAGAAGAATATCGCCATCGTCGCGTGAATGGTTTCCGTAAAGGAAAAATTCCGCCAAATGTACTGCAAAAGCTGTTTGGTCGCGAAGCACGTTCACGTGCAGCTTCAAGTGTTATGCAAAGCAAATACTTTGAAGCGGTTATGCAGGAAAAGTTGAACCCTGCTGGTGCACCTGCAATTGAGCCTAAAGTCAATGAACCAGGTAAAGACCTTGAGTTCACTGCAACGTTCGAAGTGTATCCGGAAGTAGAAGTTCAAAATCTGGAAAAAGTGAAAGTTGAGAAGCCAGCTGTTGAAGTTACCGAAAAAGACGTAGACAACATGTTGGAAACGTTGCAAAAGCAGCACGCTGACTGGAAAGAAGTTAAGCGTAAGTCCAAAAAAGGTGACCGTGTCACTATGGATTTTGTTGGCTCTATCGACGGTGAAGAATTTGAAGGCGGTAAAGCCGACGATTTCGCTCTGGAATTAGGCGAAGGCCGCATGATTCCGGGCTTTGAAGATCAAATTAAAGGTATTAAAGCGGGTGAAGAAAAGACGATTGAAGTCACTTTCCCGGAAGACTACCACGCTGAAAACCTGAAAGGTAAAGAAGCGCAGTTCGTTGTAACAGCTAAAAAAGTTGAAGCACGTGACTTGCCTGAACTCAATGACGAGTTCGTTGCGTTATTTGGTGTAAAAGAAGGCGGCGTTGAAGCGTTGAAGGAAGAAGTTCGTAAGAATATGGAACGCGAACTGAAAAACGCAGTAAAAGCAAAAGTTAAAGAACAGGTGTTAAAAGGCATTGTTGAAAACAACGATGTTGAATTGCCTAAATCAATGATCGACCAGGAAATTGATCAACTGCGTAAGCAAGCTGCTCAACGTTTTGGTGGTAATGCTGATCAAATGCCTGAATTGCCGGCTGAGTTGTTTGAAGAGCAGGCAAAAGAACGCGTTAAAGTTGGCTTGTTATTGGGCGAAGTTATTCGCAGCAATGAGCTTAAAGCTGACGACGAGAAAGTTGATGAGATCATTGCGACAGCTGCTTCTGCATATGAAGACCCGCAGGAAGTTGTCGAGTACTACAAGTCAAACAACGATATGATGCAGCAAGTTCGCAACTTAGCGTTGGAAGAGCAAGCTATCGAATTTGTGTTGGAAAAAGCTTCTGTGAAAGATAAGAAAGCAAGCTTTGACGACATTATGAATCCGAAGCAGCAGTAATCTCTTGTAACGGAGTCCTTGACGGGTCCCGCTACAGCTTGGTTTAATGGCTCGTATGATTTCATACGAGCCATTTTTATTTCAGGAGCTTTATAACACATGTCGAGCGATATTCAGGATCCAATGGCACAGCTAGTCCCTATGGTTGTCGAACAGACGTCAAAAGGGGAGCGCTCTTACGACATTTATTCACGCCTGTTAAAAGAGCGTGTGATTTTCTGCTGTGGTCAGGTTGAAGACCATATGGCCAACCTTATTGTGGCTCAGCTATTATTCTTAGAATCAGATAATCCTGATAAAGACATTTACTTGTATATTAACTCGCCAGGAGGTGTAGTTACGGCAGGTATGGCTATTTACGATACAATGCGCTTTATTAAGCCAGACGTTAGCACAGTTTGTATGGGACAAGCGGCCAGCATGGGGGCTTTCCTTTTAGCCGGTGGTGCTCAGGGTAAGCGGTATTGCTTGCCTAATTCCCGGGTTATGATTCACCAGCCACTTGGCGGTTTCCAGGGGCAGGCTTCAGATTTTGAAATTCATGCGAAGCAAATTTTGGATCTGAAAGAGCGCTTAAACCGTATGTTAGCTGAGAATACAGGTCAGGATTACGAGAAAGTGGCTAGAGACACCGATCGCGATCACTTCTTATCAGCAGAAGAGTCAATCGATTACGGTCTGGTTGACGGCATTTTACGCCAGCGTGGCGAAGAGTCCTGAGCGGGCGCTTAAGTAGTAGGAGAAAAGCATGACGGATCAGTCCAAAGGTGACGGCGATAAGCCGCTGTATTGCACTTTTTGTGGCAAAAGTCAGCACGAAGTTAAGAAGCTCATTGCCGGACCGTCTGTGTTCATTTGCGATGAATGCGTCGAGTTATGTAATGACATTCTAAAAGAAGAAATTCATCAACTGTCGCCGGTGCCGGACCAGGATGAATTACCTGTGCCAAAAGCTATCCGAAAACATCTGGACGACTACGTTATCGGCCAGGATCGCGCTAAAAAAGTTTTATCAGTTGCTGTCTATAACCACTACAAGCGGTTACGTGCATCAGGAAAAGGTAAAGAAGAAGTTGAGCTGGGCAAGAGTAATATCTTGCTGATAGGTCCTACAGGCTCAGGTAAGACTTTCCTTGCTGAGACTATGGCGCGGTATCTGGATGTTCCGTTTACTATGGCGGATGCGACTACCTTGACCGAAGCAGGTTACGTTGGTGAAGATGTTGAGAACATCATTCAGAAGCTTTTACAGAAGTGCGACTATGATGTGGAAAAAGCCCAACGCGGTATTGTCTATATTGATGAAATTGACAAAATTTCACGTAAGTCAGACAACCCATCTATTACTCGCGATGTCAGTGGCGAAGGCGTTCAGCAAGCTTTATTGAAGCTTATTGAAGGTACCGTTGCTTCTGTACCTCCTCAGGGCGGACGAAAGCATCCTCAGCAAGAGTTCTTGCAGGTTGATACGTCGAAGATTCTGTTTATCTGCGGTGGTGCATTTGCTGGCTTAAACAAAGTGATTGAGCAGCGTTTGTCTACCGGAACAGGAATTGGTTTCGGCGCCGAAGTAAAAAGTAAAACGCGAAGTGAAGAAGGCGAAATTATAGCGAAAGTAGAGCCGGAAGATTTGGTTCGCTACGGTTTGATTCCGGAGTTTATTGGACGGCTACCTGTTGTTGCCACACTAGACGAGCTGGATGAAGAAGCATTGGTTGAAATTTTGCGTGAACCGAAAAATGCTTTAACCAAGCAATACTCTGCTTTGTTTGAAATGGAAGATGTTGAACTGGAGTTTCGTGAAGACGCGTTACGGGCTATTGCTAAAAAAGCCATGGCGCGTAAAACAGGAGCTCGCGGTCTGCGTTCAATCGTCGAAGGTGTTTTACTAGGCACTATGTACGAATTACCTTCCATTGAGGGCGTGGTGAAAGTAGTGGTTGATGAATCGGTGATAGCCGGGGAGTCGGATCCTATTTTAATTTACGCGAATCAACAGAAAAACAAGCAGGCTTCGGGTGAATAATACGAAACTGTATTAAAAGTGTTCGAAAAAGGGCCAATCTGGCCCTTTTTTTCTGTCAAGGATTGAACTTTCAGGTAAAGACCGCATATAACAAAGTAAACCTAGGTCGGGAGAGAATTTAATGAGCGAAGAACGCACCGAACAATTAACGATGCCTGTTCTGCCGTTGCGAGATGTAGTGGTTTACCCGCATATGGTGATTCCGCTATTTGTCGGTCGGGAAAAATCGATTCGATGCTTACAAGCGGCGATGGATGCGGATAAACAAGTCTTTTTAGCAGCACAGAAAGATGCGTCGGTGGATGAGCCTACCAATGATGACATTTATCCGGTGGGTACTGTCGCTACGGTTTTACAGTTATTGAAGCTGCCTGATGGCACTGTGAAAGTGTTAGTTGAAGGTAAGCAGCGTGCGCAGCTTGATGAACTTCAGGATGATGAAGAGTACTTTAAGGCCAGTATCCATTATTTGGCGGCAGAAGAGTTACCGGAAAAAGAGGAAGAAGTACTTATTCGTTCGGCTCTGAACCAGTTTGAAGGCTATGTGAAACTGAACAAAAAGATACCGCCAGAAGTACTTACGTCGTTATCGGGTATTGAAGACGGTGACCGTCTGGCCGACACAATGGCGGCACATATGCCTTTAAAACTTGCAGAAAAGCAGGCCATTCTTGAAATTACCGATGTGCGTGAGCGCATAGAGCACCTGATGGCATTGATGGAAGGCGAAATTGATATCCTTCAGGTTGAGAAACGTATTCGCAGTCGCGTCAAAAAACAAATGGAAAAAAGCCAGCGTGAGTATTACTTGAATGAGCAAATGAAAGCCATTCAAAAAGAGCTGGGTGAAACCGAAGACGGCGTCGATGAGTTTGAGCAGTTGCAGAAAAAGATCGACGACGCCCGTATGCCCGCAGAGGCTAAGAAGAAAACAGAAGCTGAACTTCAAAAGCTGAAAATGATGTCGCCCATGTCGGCGGAGGCTACTGTTGTTCGGGGTTATATCGACTGGATGGTGTCGGTTCCGTGGAAAAAGCGTTCGCGTATCAAGAAAGATTTAGCTCATGCTGAAAAAGTGCTAGATGCTGATCATTATGGGTTAGAGAAAGTCAAAGAACGCATTATTGAATACTTAGCGGTGCAACAACGAACCACAAAAGTGAAAGGTGCAATTCTTTGCCTGGTAGGGCCTCCTGGTGTGGGTAAAACATCGCTTGGCCAGTCCATAGCGAAAGCTACGGGAAGAGAGTACGTGCGCATGGCATTGGGTGGCGTTCGTGATGAAGCAGAGATACGCGGACACCGTCGAACCTATATTGGCTCTATGCCAGGCAAGCTGATTCAAAAAATGTCGAAAGTTGGTGTACGTAATCCACTGTTTCTTTTAGATGAAATTGACAAAATGTCGGCGGATATGCGTGGAGACCCGGCCTCAGCGTTATTAGAGGTGTTAGATCCGGAACAGAACGTTAACTTTAACGATCATTATCTTGAAGTGGATTACGATCTGTCAGATGTCATGTTTGTTGCGACCTCTAACAGTATGAATATTCCGGCGCCTCTGCTTGATCGAATGGAAGTGATTCGTCTGTCCGGTTATACCGAAGATGAAAAGCTGAACATCGCTAAACGTCACTTATTGACTAAGCAGATTGGCCGTAACGGTTTAAAAGAAAAAGAAATTACGGTTCAGGACAGTGCCATTATCGGTATTATTCGTTATTACACCCGCGAAGCAGGTGTGCGTAACCTTGAACGTGAGTTGTCACGATTGTGTCGCAAAGCGGTGAAAGAAATTCTACTGGACAGTTCAATTAAGCACGTTGAAATTACCGGTGATAATTTAAGTGACTATCTGGGCGTGCAGCGCTTTGATTATGGTAAAGCGGAAGAAGCCAACCAAGTCGGTCAGGTTACTGGCTTAGCATGGACTGAAGTGGGTGGTGACTTGCTCACTATTGAAGCCACGAATGTAGCGGGTAAAGGAAAGACAACCACGACTGGTTCGTTAGGCGATGTTATGCAGGAGTCTATTCAAACCGCACTGACCGTAGTTCGCAGTCGGGCTGATAAGCTGGGTATTGCCGATGACTTTCATGAGAAGCGCGATATTCACGTTCATGTTCCTGAAGGCGCCACGCCAAAAGATGGACCAAGTGCCGGTATCGCGATGGTTACGGCTATGGTTTCATCGTTAACCGGTAAACCGGTACGCTCTGATGTGGCAATGACCGGGGAAATTACGTTGCGGGGTGAAGTATTGGCTATCGGTGGCTTAAAAGAAAAGCTATTGGCAGCTCATCGCGGTGGAATTAAGCATGTATTAATTCCCAAAGAAAATGAACGCGATTTAAAAGAAATAGCCGATAACGTTAAAGAAGACCTGGTAATTCAACCGGTGAAATGGATTGATGAAGTATTAGATGTCGCTTTGGTTAAAGATTAATCAGTGACTTAATACTAAAGTCATATTCCAACGCTAGAATGCGGTCTGCGGATGAGAAATCATGCCTCAGACCGCATTTTTTCGTTAAAAAGTGAGTAAAAAGGGTTTTCAATCGAAACGACTGTGGTAGCCTAGAGTTTAAAGCTGATTCAAATGTATGACATGAGAACAGCTGGATAGGAAAGCCATTTGGACATAATGGTGCTTGAACAATTAAATCAAGCTTGATATAACCGTTTTGGCCCATTTAAATCCGAATGGAACCACGGAAACTTGATAATAACAATCTAAGGGGATGATACTGTGAACAAGTCTCAGCTTATTGACAAAATCGCGGCAGGTGCAGATATTTCTAAGGCTGCTGCTGGTCGTGCTCTGGACTCAATGATCGATGCAGTAACTGATGCTCTAAAAAAAGATGACCAAGTCGCATTAGTTGGCTTCGGTACGTTTAGCGTACGTGAGCGTTCTGCTCGTACTGGTCGTAACCCTCAAACGGGTGAGACTATCCAGATCGCTGCTGCTAAAGTACCTTCTTTTAAAGCAGGTAAAGCACTGAAAGACGCAGTAAATTAATTAAAGCGCATTAGCGCTTTTTTTAAAGAATAATAATAGTAGCCCGAGGTTTATAAAACCTCGGGTTATTTTTTTGTATGAATGGTGAGTTTTAAGACGAATCACCTTATAATGTGACGTCGTTTATTCAGGTTAAATAAGGAAAGCCTTATTATGTTAGAGCGGATTCGGGAAGGCTCGCAGAGTTTTACTGCTAAGGCCATTCTTGTGTTAATCATTCTAACTTTTGCATTGGCAGGTGTTGGCGGTTATATCACCGGCGACACAGAAGATGCTGTTGCAAAAGTTAATGGAGAAGAAATTCCTCGTAGTGACTACGATCGTGCTTATGAAAACGAACGTAGCCGCTTACAAGAGCAGTTCGGCGATATGTTTTCTGCCATTACTTCCGATCCGGAATACATGCGTAGTTTGCGTAGCAGAGTTCTGGAACAGCTTATAGAACAGGAATTACTCGTACAGTACGCAGAAGACAGCGGAATGCGTGTGGGATCAGAGCAGGTTAAAGCAGCAATTCGTGATATTCCTCAGTTTCGCACCGCCGGACAGTTTGATAACGACGTCTATTTAATGGCGTTACGAAATGCGGGCTATAGTCCGGAAGCTTTTGCTAAAGTTATGCAGCAGGACATGACCCGGAATCAACTTTTGCGGGGCTTGTCTCAGTCTGAATTCGTTTTGGAACCTGAGGCTTTAGCATTTTTGCGCTTACAGAACCAAACGCGTTCTGGTGGGTTTCTGGTAGCAAATAACGAGTCTTTTGAGGGCCAGGTGGAAGTTGCTGAGTCGGATATCGAGACCTTTTATCAGCAAAACCAGGACATGTTCCGTACGGAAGAGAAGTTGAGCGTTGCTTATGTTGAGCTTTCTTTAGCGGCTATTGAGTCTGATATTGAAATAGCCGATGAAGAAGTACGTGAGTATTACGAACAACGTCAGCAGCAATACGCAACCGAAGAAGAGCGTCGCGTGTCGCATATTCTTATTGAATTCGACACAGAGAACGCTAAAGAGAAAGCTGAAGAGGCGTTGGCCGAACTGGAGCAGGGCGCCGACTTCGCTGAGGTAGCGCAAACCTACTCTGATGATACTTTCTCTGCGGAACAGGGCGGTGACCTTGATTGGGTCGAAGCTGGCATGATGGACGAAGATTTTGATGCCGCTGTTTTTGAGCTGGAAAACATTGGTGATTTATCTGAGATTGTTGAAACCAGCTTCGGTTATCACATTATTAAGCTGACTGATTTACGTGAAGGTACGGTAACACCATTCAGTGAAGTCGAAGACGAAGTTCGCCAACAGCTGTTAGCAGAAAAAGCGGAAGACCGTTATTTTGAAAAGCAGCAGAAATTGGCTGAAATTAGCTTTGAACAGCCAGATACTCTGGAGCCTGCTGCTGACGAAATTGGTGCTACAGTTCGTCGTACTGACTTATTCACTCGTGAAAGAGCGCCAACACCTTTGAGTGATGACGTCATTCTCAATAACCTGTTTTCAGAACAGTTAATTGAAGAGAAGTTAAACAGTGACGTAATTGAAACCTCTGATGATCGTTCTTTGGTTGTGCGAGTGACTGAACATCAACCGGTGCGGGTAAAAGATCTGGACGAGGTTCGCGAGCAGATTGTTGCAGAACTTCGTGTAGAGAAAGCTCAGGAATTAGCACTGCAACAGGCGGAAGAGTGGATGCAGGCCTGGCAGTCGGGTGAAGAAACCAGTGGCGAGATTGTCTGGGTAGATAGCATTACCCGGAACAATAACGAGCATCCAAGAGCTATTGTGCAAGAGCTGTTCTCGATGTCTCCGTCTGCTACTGCCGATGAAAACACCTTTACCACGGTCGCGCTTCCTAATGGCGATGCTGCAGTGGTTGCATTGACAGAACTTAACCCGGGTAATGCAAACGAAGAGCAGCTTGATGAGCTGCAAAGTCAACTGCAGAACCGCCAGGCACAAGTGATGTTACAAGCTTTCATTAATAATCTGAAAAGTGATGCAGATATTCAGCGTTTATCGACTCGATAAAGTGTAACGCTCATCGAAAATAAAAAAGCTCAGACTTGAGAAAGTCTGAGCTTTTTTTGTTTTTCGTTAGTATTATTTGCGTCCGTAAAGCTCCGGTAAGACATTATCTTCTGTCGTATCAGATAGCCTCTCTAAAGAGGACTTAACGTCTTTGTACAGCTTCTTGCCTTCCCGCCAGCTGCTGCTTCCTGGCTGATACAAACTCTTTTGGAGAGCAGCACAGGAGCTTTGTATTGAAAGGTACTGAGATAATTCCGTTAAACTATTAAAGGTTCGGTTAAAATACCGGTTTGCCCATTCAAGCAATGCAGTTTGGGCTGCATGGGCATCGTTTTTACTGCAGGCCTGTTGAAACTCTCTCCATAGCTTATCTTTGTTGAGCTGGTGGGCCGTTTTAGACGTCTCTTCTACCGCACCTTCTGATAATGATTGGCGACGCACCAGCAGGAAAAGATTGGTAGCTAACGATGCCAGTATAATAAGTCCTAACAGGGCAACGAACCAACTTTGCTGCCACCAAACCAGGGCGAATGAAGGCTTCGCAGGTTCAACCGGTTTTTCTTCCGCACTTTGCTTTTGCGGCGCTGCTGCGCCACTGGGTTGATTTCCCTCAGGGATTGCTTGCATACCTTCAGCCATAGCGACTGAAAACTTCAGATCATCAGTTTCAGCCGAGGCTGCTAGCCCCGTTTTGGTATTGAACCATGGAACTTCAAGCGCCGGGATGCTCAGCGGACCCGGTTGATTCGGTACAATTGCGAAGCTGACGGTCTTTTGTGAAATCACAACACCGTTGCGTGTAAACTGGTCGGTTTCGTCGCCATCAGGGTACACTCTTACCGTATCTGGAAACTCAGGTTTTATTTCCGGCAGTTGCTCTGGCTTTACGCCAATAGCAGTTAACATGTATGAAATAGTCAGAGGTTCACCAACGGTGTAGGTTTCCTGCTCTGGTGAAACCGACTGAGAGATACTGACTAATTCACTCGGTAACCAATGCCCCTGCCAGTTAGCCGGAACAGGTTTGACGTTAACATCTATTGTTTCTGCTATTGTGCTAACGGGCTGAGTGTTGGAAAACGAAGAGAATATTGAGCGTTGTCCCTGGGTAAAGACTTCTCCATCAAAGCGTGCCCCTGTGATACTTAAGGGACCTGATTTGCTGGGCGTTATTTGATAAACCCGCTGATAAACCTTGTAGCGGCGGCCATTAACCATCTGTGTACTTTCTTCATCTCTGCCTATTTGCTGAACATCTGCATTTTCAGCTTCCGGAGGCACTAAGTTACCTTTGTTTAAGTCTGCAGCGAGAAACAGCCGGGCGACATAGGTAATAGGCTGTTGCAGATAAACTTGCTCGCTATCCACCTGAGCTTCTAAAAAAGCCGTTTCTTGTTCTTTTTCCTGACTGCTTCCGGCTTCCAGTACCTCTATGGTTATCGGCTGAGACGATACACCGCCAATGGTAATTTCCGGAATTTTGTATTCGCCCGCAGCTTGCGGAATTAATACGGTAGTAAACCGTGTTTGCTTGCTGAGTCTGCCGTTTATCATTGATGTTTGACGGCTTACAGAGGTTCTTCCGACGACAAAGTCTTTTAGTAACTTAGATGGGGAGAAGCTGTCATTTCCAACGTCACCGTCGATGGTCACTGTCAGCACAAACGACTGGTTAGCGGTGACGGGATTCCGGTCGACCGTTGCAGTAACTTCGGAAACATCGGCGCGAGCAAGCTGACTCACAAGCAATAGACTGATCAAGAAAAAAGTGTGTAGCCATACTCTTACCATTTTTTATCTTCTCCCTGCGGTTCTGAAGCTCTACGCTGACGACGACGCTGACTTTCCAACAGCATTTTGTTACGCAATAGAATACTCGGGTCATCCGGAACTCGGTTCATCCATTGCTCCAGCTGCTGTGCCTTTTCAGGATCAATTTCACCTTCTCTCACCTTTTCCTGAAGTTGTTGTGTGGACTCTTCATCATTTTCTGCCCCCTCATTTTCAGAGCTATCCTGTTGTTCTTTTTCTTCAGTCGGCTCTTCTTTTTGGTCTTTTTTCTGTTCAGGTTGGCCATCTTCCTGACCATCTTTACCAGGATCTGGCGGACCATCGTTATTATTGGACTCGTTGTTTTGCTGGTCTTGCTCGTTACCATTTTGTTCCGAGTCATTTTTTGACTCGTCGTCTTGAGAGTCGGACTTTTCTGATGATTCTCCCGAACCATCAGATGAATCAGAGTCTTGTTCTTTTAGCTGCTCGACGAGCTGCTTGTTTTCCACTGCCTCTGACCAATCAGGTCTTTTCTCCAGAGCCTTTTCGTATGCTGCGATGGCCGCATCATATTGCTGTTGCTGAGCTAAAGCATTACCCAAGTTGTACTGGGCTTCGGGAGAAGAATGTTGAGCAAACACATCAGCAGCGGCCTCATAGTCACCATTGCGGTATAAGGCTGCCCCTTGCCGTAAAGGATCTTTGCTTAGGTTGGCGGCTTGTTCATATTGCTCTTGTTGATAAAACCTTTGAGCACGTTGTTCTTGATTAAGGAAGTACTTCTCAAGGGCTGGCTCCTGCGCTGCATAAAGCTCAGGACTAAAACTCACTAGTGGTAAAAGCATAGCGAGCATAATGGGGCTGAACAGACCGCTACGACGCCAGTTTAATAACATAATAGGAAGAATAAAGAGCGCGACATAAGGCCCCATATCTCGCCATGCATCGCCTTGTTGCTGATCTTCGATGTCTTTTCCTTCACGTGTAAGCGGAGGCTGATTGATCAGTTTCTCAATATCACGATTGTCAGCGGTAACTGACGAGAATGCACCACCAGTAATCGAGGCTAAATCCTCCAGTCGTGATGGATAAGTCTTAGCTATGATAACTTGATTATTCTCTTTTAAGAGTCTTCCGGAGCTGTCTCGTATTGCGGCGCCTTCTTCTGTGCCAACGGCCAATATTGAAACGCGGTGCTCTATTGAACGTAGGTAACTGCTTAACGGATTGAGATCACGGCTGGTGATACCGTCTGTCAGCCAATAAATATCGCCTTGTGGGTAACCGGCGTTTCTTAATAGCTCATCAGCCAACTGCAGTGCAAGCAAAGGCTCACTGCCTGCTGCCGGCATGATTTCCGGCGACAACGACGGAATCAAATTCATTAAATTCCGATTGTCGGCCGTAAGAGGACTGATGATAAAAGCATCATCGGCGTAAGCAATAAGCCCGGTATCTCCGTCAAGACCTGCTCGTACTAAGTCAATGGCTTTATACTTCATTCGGGTCAGGCGGTCAGGGGATATGTCATCGGCAAGTAGTGAAGGAGACATATCCATAATAACGACCTGGCCTGACTCAAGCTGATAGACTGGCTGTGGTAGCCTTTCCCAGGTTGGGCCAGAGAGTGCGAGTGTGGCTAAAATACCAATAATCAGAAACCGGTGAACCGGCCATAGCGATGGCTTCGATCCAGACTTTACCAATACCTTTGATAAATGTCCGGGTAACCATTGATGCCAGCCAGCTTGATGTACCTGACTATAAATAAAGCGCCAATATAATAGCCCTACAGGAATTAATGCCAGTAACCACCAGGGGCGTAATAAATGAAACTCGCTCATGAACTTTTCCCCCAGGGGCGGTAATGCATCAAAGCAATGAGCATAAATAAAAGAAAGCTTGCACCCAATGGCCAATAAAAAAGGCTGACTCTGGGTCTAAGTTGTTGTGGGTCGCCAGCAATAGGCTCCAGTTGATCAAGTCGTTGATAGATATCTTCAAGCTCGTCAGTGCTGCGGGCCCGGAAGTATTTACCACCGGTTTGCTTAGCAATACTTTGCATCAGCGGAACGTCCAGATCTCGGCTGGGATTGACCCGTCGTTGTCCGAAAAAGCTGTCCACTACCACCTCTTCTGCTCCAACGGCAATTGGATAAATCGTAACATCGTAAGCTTGAGCAAGTTCAAGCGCCTGCTCCGGAGTCAGGTTACCTGCCGTATTCTGACCATCGGTTAGTAAAACTAATACTCTATTTGACTCGTCGTCGTCCCGAAAACGCTTAACAGACAGAGCAATTGCGTCACCGATTGCTGTGCGTTCTCCGACTAAACCCAGTACAGATTCATTCAACATTTGCTTTACGGTATTACGGTCGTAAGTCATTGGAGTCTGTAAATAGGCTGTATCGGCAAAAAGAATCAAGCCTAGTCGGTCGCCTTCACGACGCGCAATAAAGTCACTGAGTACGTGCTTAACCATGGTTAAGCGGTCGACGGAACGTCCGTCAAGCTGCATATCGGCAATTTCCATACTGCCGGATAAATCAACAGCCAGCATTATTTCGCGGCCTTCTGCACGAACCGCGAGCGGTTCGCCTAACCATTGTGGTTTAGCAACAGCTGCTATTAGCATCAGCCAACATAAACTCATAAGGGAAAGCCATAACCAGCGTCTGCCAGAACCCGGGCTGCTTTCTGCAAGACCATAAGTGCTGGGGAGTCTTATGGCTGAACGGTTCTTACGAACAGGCGGTAACCACTTCCAAACAATAAAAGGTAAGGGTAATAAAAGAAACATCCATGGCCAGTCAAATTCAAACATCACTGACTCCCGGTTGTTTGCTCAAGTCCTTACTCAGCCAAAGGCGAGCAAGTTGGTAGTAATTTTGATTGAAGTCATTGTCTTCAGTACCGTAAAAGTTTTTATCGGCTTGTTGAAGCAAAGGTTCAAAAGATGCCCTTTCATTATTGGATAAGGACGCCAGTAGAAAAACGAGCCAAGTGCGGCTGTGTTTCGTGGCGACAAGTTCGCGAGGATAATACGCCAGTGCCGCTCGTTTAAGCAGCACCGTTATTTGTTCGATATTTGCATCTTTTTGCTGTAATAACTGTTTCATTGCTGCTTTACGTACTTTGGACTTTTGCCAGCGGTGAAACAGAACGGTCGCTAGCACCAACACACCTGCCAGTAGGGTTGCTACTACAGCGATAGTTAGCCAGGAGGGGGGCCACCAGCCAGCCTGACCTGGTTCAATGATGTCATTAAGCTGCTTTAAAGACGGCTGCTGCATCAGGTCACCTCCGTCCATTGTTGCTCTAGTGGCAGGGCACTTGATACTGAGGTTAATGACAGTTTGCGCTTACGGAAGGCTTCCTGAATATTTTGCCAGCGCTTGAGTGCTGCCTGGTGATAAGTTGCTCTTTGCTGGGTGTTAGCCAGGTTCACATTAATTTGCTGCTGGCCATCTGTGATAGCCAATGGATGAGATGAATAACCTTCAGGTAACTCATGCTCCATGGGGTCATAAACTGAAAAACAGCGAACCGAATTGTGTTGGGAGAGAACGCGTAAGCCATCCAGAAAGTTTTCGCTGGCACCATAAAAGTCACTAATGACATAAATGGTACTGCCGGGCTTAACTAACTGTCGTAAACGCTTTAAATTTTCTTCAAGCGCATTCGGTTTCTGTTTTTCTTTGTTTTTCCAACGCGTAAAGCTGTCGCCGTGAACTTCAAGCAGTGCATGACATAAGCGTAAAACGCCTTTTTGGCGGGCAACGGGCTTGAGCTCCTGATGCAACCAGCCATTACCCACTAAGCCGCCAATGCGGTCGCCTTTATGCTGGGCCTGCCAGGCAAGAGCGGCCGCCAGGTGACAAGCTTGCACTGATTTAAAAATAAACTGACTACCGAAAAATTGAGTCAAAGGTAGGTCGACCCAAATAAATACAGGGCGCTCCTTCTCTTCCCGGTAAAGCTTAGTGTGTGCTTTACCGGTTCGGGCGGTAACCCGCCAGTCGATAGAGCGGATGTCATCACCGGGCTGGTAATGCCGTACTTCATCAAACTCCATACCTCTGCCGCGACTCTTACTGAGCAGTGGCCCAGTCTGGCTTGAGCGCGGAAGGCTTTTATGATGACGGGCGAACGCATTTATTTTACTGCGATAATACAGCAGCTCATGAATGCCGGGGCTGATTCCGTCACAATGCAATTGTTTTAGCCATTGTTCTACTTCGGCTTTTAACATTATGGTGCCGGTACAAGTTTTAAAATCGTGTCCAGAACCTGATCGTGCGACACACCGTCCGCTTCAGCTTGATAGCTTAGAATGATTCGGTGGCGCAAGGCGTTATGAAAAACGCTAATAACATCGTCAGGCGTTACGAAGTCGCGACCATCGAGCCAGGCTTTGGCTCTGGCACAACGCTCAAGAGCAATGGTGGCACGAGGGCTGGCACCATAGCCTATCCATTGAGCCAGGTTTTGGTCGTATCGCTGCGGTTGTCGTGTTGCAATAATAAGCTGAACCAGATAGTTCTCGACGGCCTCATCTAAATACAGTTGCAAAACTTCCTGGCGTGCATTGAATAAGTCTTGTTGAGTTAAAGGCACTGGCTTGTCGACATCTCCGGATAACGCTTCCCCGCGAGTTAACCGCAGTATTTGTTGTTCCGTTTCGGCATCGGGATAGTCCAGTTTCAAATGCAGCAAAAATCTGTCCAGTTGCGCTTCTGGAAGAGGGTATGTGCCTTCTTGCTCCAACGGGTTTTGCGTGGCTAAAACCATGAAGAGGTCAGACAGTGGATAACTGCGCTGGCCGACAGTAATCTGCCGTTCAGCCATCGCCTCTAATAAAGCCGATTGAACTTTGGCGGGGGCGCGGTTAATTTCATCAGCCAGAATCAGGTTATGGAACAAAGGGCCTTGTTGGAACTCAAACTGTCCAGTTTCGGGACGAAAGATATCGGTACCGGTTAAGTCGGCCGGTAAGAGGTCAGGGGTGAATTGTACACGGTGAAAGTCGCCCTCTATGCCTCTTGCTAAAGCCTGAACCGCTCTTGTTTTGGCAAGGCCGGGTGGTCCTTCAACCAGTAAGTGACCGTCGGCCAGAACGGCAATTAACAGATTTTGAGTAAAATCTGGCTGTCCAAGAACTTGTCGGTTGAGATAGTTTTGTAGCTGTTGAAACGCTGTCGCGGTCATGTTTACTCCAGGCTGTCGTTATCGGCGAAAACTGACTATGCTGTCAGTACCGCATAGGAATGACAGTAACAATGCTGCCTTTGTTCCGAATTTTCAATCTATACAGCATACTTTACCGAAAACGGTGGTTTTAATCTGCTCTATTACGGGCTAGAATTTGTAACATAATTTGTGGTCAGACCAGTATTGGTTTACGAAGTGAGGAATTATTATGACAGCAGCGCAACGCTTGCTAACCGTTAATGGTGAACGAATTGCCTTTGTAGCAGGCTTAAGAACGCCATTTGCTAAGCAGGCAACAGATTTTCATGGGGTTCCGGCCGTCGATCTTGGAAAGATGGTGGTTCAGGAACTTGTCAATAAAACCGGCATTGAAGCTGAATGGGTTGAGCAACTGGTATTTGGACAAGTGGTCCAGATGCCTGAAGCTCCGAACATTGCGCGTGAAATTGTGCTTGGTACAAGTTTACCGGTGAAGACAGACGCTTATAGTATCTCCCGAGCTTGCGCTACGAGTTTTCAATCTGCGGTTAATATTGCTGAAGCAATGGTCGTTGGACATATCCGTGGTGGTATAGCTGGTGGTGCGGACTCGTCGTCTGTATTACCTATTGGCGTGAGCAAACGTCTGGCCAGAGCTTTGGTTGATTTGAACAAAGCGAAAACCCTGGGGCAGCGGTTGTCTATCCTGAAGCGTCTGGGCTTTAAAGATTTGTTGCCCGTACCACCTGCTATTGCTGAATACAGTACCGGCCTTAGTATGGGGGATACTGCGGAGCAAATGGCGAAAACGCATAATATTAGCCGCGCAGACCAAGATGAGCTAACGGTAAGGTCTCACCAAAAAGCTCATGCTGCCTGGGAGGCAGGCTGGTTAAGTGACGAAGTGATGACTGCTTACCCTGAGCCTTATAAAAAGCATTTAAGTCGCGATAATAATATTCGTGGCGAAAGTCAGGTCGATAAACTGGCTAAATTGAAACCGGTGTTTGATCGCAAGCATGGTTCAGTAACTGCCGCAAACAGCACGCCTTTAACGGATGGTGCTTCAGCGGTCCTGATGATGACCGAAAGCCGGGCAAAAGAACTTGGTTTACCGGTGCTGGGCTATTTACGCAGCTACGCTTTTGCCGCTTTGCAGGTTGAAGAAGATATGCTGATGGGACCGTCTTATTCAACACCGGTTGCGCTTGACCGTGCAGGCATGACGCTTAACGACTTGGATCTTATCGATATGCATGAAGCGTTCGCAGCGCAAACCTTGGCGAACATGAAAATGTTTGCGAGCGACAAGTTTGCGAAAGATAAGCTGGGTCGTGATAAAGCCATTGGTGAAATCGATATGGATAAATTTAACGTGCTGGGCGGCTCCATTGCTTATGGTCATCCATTTGCCGCCACCGGTACCAGAATGATCACGCAAACTTTGAATGAATTGCGCCGTCGCGGTGGAGGTGTTGGTTTAACGACAGCATGTGCCGCTGGTGGTTTAGGTGCAGCAATGATTGTGGAGACAGAATAATGAGTCAGGATAAAGCATTCACTATGGAAGTGAGGGACGACGGAGTTGCAGTAGTTACAATAGACGTCCCTGGTGAGTCAATGAATACCTTAAAAGACTCATTTGCAGAAGAAGTTGGTAGTTTGATGAATCGCTTAGAGAGCGATGACTCAGTGAAAGGCGTTGTGTTTATTAGTGGCAAGCCCGGCTCTTTTATTGCTGGCGCTGATATCAACATGATAGATGGCTGCGAAAACGCGGTCGATGCAGAGAGTCTGGCAAGAAAAGGGCAGGCTATGTTCGATCGTATTGAGCAGTTGAATGTACCTGTGGTTGCAGCAATCAACGGAGCTTGCTTAGGCGGCGGGCTCGAGTTGGCTATGGCATGTCATGTGCGAATTTGTACTGATAACAGCAAAACGGCGTTAGGTCTGCCTGAAGTTAAATTAGGCTTGCTGCCGGGCAGCGGTGGTACCCAGCGATTACCAGAACTGGTTGGTGTTCAGCAAGGACTGACTATGATACTGACCGGTAAGGAGCTGCGTGCTAAGCAGGCTAAAAAAGCTGGCCTGGTGGCGGAAGTTGTCCCACAAAGTATTCTTTTAGATGTGGCCGTAGAGCACGCGCTGAAGCGCAAGCCTAAGTCGACGAAGCCGCCGCTTAAAGGCATGAGTAAGGTATTAGAGGCCACTCGGTTTGGTCGTGACATTATCTTTAAAAAGGCTGGTGAGCAGGCTCAGAAGAAAGCTCACGGCAACTACCCGGCAATTGATAAGATCATTCAGACAGTTCGCGAAGGTGTTGAGCGCGGTCGTGAAGCCGGTTTAGACAAAGAAGCCCGTAGCTTTGGTGAGTTGGCAATGACACCGGAGTCTTATCAACTGCGTCAGATTTTCTTTGCTACAACAGAAATGAAGAAGGAAACCGGCGCAGACGGCGTTGAGCCTGATCCGGTAAAACGGGTCGGTGTCTTAGGCGGTGGTTTAATGGGTGGAGGTATTGCTTATGTCACCGCGGCTAAAGCGGGTATTCCGGCGCGCATAAAAGACATTAGCGAAGACGGAATTAGCAACGCTTTACACTACAGCTATGAGCGCCTGAACAAGAAGGTTAAGCGTCGTCATATGCGCCGCGCAGAGCTTGAAAAGACTATGTTGATGTTGAGTGGCTCACTTGACTATAGCGGTTTTGAGCGCACCGACGTGGTTATTGAAGCGGTTTTTGAAGATCTTAACCTGAAGCAAAAGATGGTTGCTGATGTGGAAGAGCATGCCGCTGAGTCGACTATTTTTGCAACCAATACCAGCTCGCTGCCTATTACCCAAATAGCCGCTACGGCGAAGCGCCCAGAGCAGGTAATTGGTCTTCACTATTTTTCTCCGGTGGATAAAATGCCATTGGCAGAAATCATTACGCACTCAGGTACATCGGATAAAACCATTGCCACCACAGTATCCCTGGCTAAAAAGCAGGGGAAAACACCTATTGTGGTAAAAGACGGTGCCGGGTTCTATGTTAACCGTATTCTGGCGCCATACATGAACGAAGCGGCGCGCCTGCTGTTAGCTGGCGAACCTATTGAGCACCTGGATAAAACCCTTGTGAAATTTGGTTTTCCGGTAGGCCCTATAACTTTACTTGATGAAGTAGGTATCGACGTTGCGGCAAAAGTGGCGCCGGTTTTGGTGAAAGAACTGGGTGATCGCTTTGAAGCGCCTGATGCTTTTGAAAAGCTGATTGATGATGACCGCAAGGGCAAGAAGAATCAAAAAGGCTTTTATCAATACGGTAAGGGTGTGAAAGGCAAACCGGTGGATACGTCAGTTTATTCTTTGTTAGATATCGACCCTAAACAAAGTAAGTCAGCTGATGAAATTATTGATATTTGCCTGCTACCGATGCTGAATGAGGCGGCTTACTGCCTGCAGGAAGAGATCATCCGCAGTCCGCGTGACGGTGACATTGGTGCAATTTTTGGCATCGGGTTCCCACCTTTCCTGGGCGGCCCTTTCCGTTATATGGACAGTCAGGGTCTTGAAACAATAGTGAACAAGCTGGAGAAGCTAGCCTCGGAAAGAGGTGAGCGATACACCCCGGCACCTTTACTTAAACAGATGGTAGAGAACGGCTGGAGTTTTTATCAGTAACGGATAGAACCAAGCTGAGAATTATACCTGAGCAGCAATGTTGTTGTGCTGCTCAATAAATTCAATTAATGCGTCAGCCGGCATAGGCTTCGCATAATAAAAGCCTTGAATGTATTCGCATTTGAGGCTTTTTAATGTCTGCAACTGAGCTTTTGTTTCAACTCCTTCTGCAACCACTTTTAACCCCAGGTTATGTGCCATAGCGATGATAGAAGCAACCATATTACGGTCTTTGTCGTTAATAGTAATATCATCGACAAAGGCCTTATCCACCTTAAGGCTGTTCATTGGAAAACGCTTTAGGTAAGACAGTGACGAATAACCTGTTCCGAAGTCATCCAGTGCCAGTTTGACGCCCATATCGGATAAGTTTTCCATCATCGTAATTGCGCGTTCAGGGTCACTCATTACCATGCCTTCCGTGACTTCGAATTCAACATGGCGAGGGTGTAAGTCTTCTTCTCGCAAAATTTGCTCAATTTGAAGCGCCAGACTGGATTGCATGAACTGACGAGCTGACAAATTGATTGCAATACTTTTTGGTGAGCCCGGGTAAGTCATGAACTTTTTCATATCACGGCAGGACTGACGTAAAACATCCTCACCCAAAGGAATTATAAGCCCGGTTTCCTCAGCTAACGGAATAAACTCCGCTGGGTTAATCATAGAGCCGTCACTACTTTCAATGCGGGCCAGGGCCTCAAGGCCGGCAATGTGACCGGAACTGATTTCAATTTTAGGTTGGTAATACACTCGAATATTATTGGCTTTTAATGCCGCTCTCAGTTCATTCTCCAATTTCAGTCGTTTAACTGCGTTTTCGTTCATCGACTGACTGAAGAATTGGTAGCAGTTTCCGCCACGCTGCTTGGCGTGATACATGGCCATATCGGCTTTCTGTAAAAGCTCCTGTGACGTCTGGCCGTCGTGAGGGTAAAGAACAATACCAATTGAACTGCCGATGACAATTTCCTGATCCTGAATTAAATAAGGCTCTGCTACTTTAAGGTTTATTTGATTACCCAAATCGCCGATTAAATTAATATCGATACTGTCTTCAATAAGGAGGCCAAACTCATCACCGCCCAGACGGTAAAGGGTATCCTGTCTGCGGCCTATATCCATTAACCGTTCAGCAACCTGGCAGAGAAGCTCATCACCTATTTCGTGACCTAGAGAATCATTAATCTTTTTGAAATCATCCAGGTCAAAGAGTAATAAGGTATGAGAGACCTTCTTCCGAACCAGATTAGAGTGGCTGACCTGGAAATACGAGCGGTTCGGTAACCCGGTCAAAGTGTCCGTATTAGAAAGACGACGCAGTTCATTTTCTGTATGTCGCCTTTCAGAGATATCAGAGAAGCTAGCAACAATAAGGGATACCTCGCCGTTATCATCGCGAACGGCGTCCATAGTAAGCTCCATCAGGAACTCACCACCATTCGCTTTTAAGTCGGTAACTTCACCACGCCATGTTCCATCTTTTATGACGGCACGCTTTATTTGATTCACAAAACTTTCAGGGTAGCAGGGTAAAGTTAATGCTTGCCCCAAGACTTGCTCGCGCTGAAAACCACTAATACGTTCGAACGCGTTGTTGACCTCGCGCTTACGGAAGAAGCGGTCAAAAATACAAATGCCGTCAGAAATATTGGTAATTGATGAGGCCAGCATATTAATACGCTCTTCTGAGCTAACCAGGTTGCTGATATCGCTTAAGGTGCCATACATGATTTTATTTTGACCGTCGCTTTGCAATCGTCCCCGGTCCATTACCCAAAGCCAACTTCCCTGGTTATCCAGTCGGTATGTGCATTCAAATACCTCAGACTTTCTTTGTAGGTGATCATCGAGACTGTTTTGTAAGCGCTGTAGGTCCTCAGGGTGAATATTTGACTGACCGCCGGAAAAGCCAATTCGCTTCCCATCAATGGGGAATGCAGGGCAACTTTGCCAAATATTCTGGCGAACGAGCTCACCAGAATTTAAATTCCACTCCCAGCATTGATAGTTGCTGGACTGTAGTCCCTGTGCTTGCCTTTTGTATTGAGTAAGCGTTTGTTCTAATACCAACTGGCGTTGGCGACGGACTAACCAATAAATGACTAAGCCCATCAGAATGGCCGTTATATAAGCTCCCCAGGCAATAGGACTCTGCCAAAGCGGAGTCATTACGTCGAGCTGTTTAAAAGCGGAAGGAGACCAGTTGCTTCCGTCATAAGACGCCTGCACTTCAAACCTATGGCTACCCGAGGGAAGAGACGAAAGCTGTACAAAATCCTGACCTTGTTCGAGATACTGCCACGCAGTTTCGTCGCTGTTTAATTTGTACCGATAAGAAAGATACTCATTTGCTCTGGAAAATGGCAGGCTGAACTTATTTAAGTAGCTATTTTCATTTACTTTTTTGACATCAATATGTATCGGGTGTGGGAAAAGTGGACGACTTTCGAGAATAAGTTGTTTACCAGAAACCTGACCAAATTCACTTATCTCTATTGCTTCTGTTTGCGTATGCAGCCACAGTGACTTGCCAAAATGAGTTAATCTGGCGGGCTGAGAAGACAGCTCAGCAACATTAAGTTGCTCCCAACTTTTCTCCAGGATGTCATACCGGTAAACGGCTTTAGTTTCAGTGGTCAGAACATACAAGTAGTTCGCAAAAAGCTCTATCTCTGCGACTTGAACGCTTGCGTTTGGATAATGATGAAGCTCAGAAATTTCCTTCTCCCGTGTGTCATAAAATAATACACCTAAATTAGTCGCCAGCCACCAGTTACCATTCTTGTCTTCGGTTGATGCCGTAACCTGCTGCATCAGTTTAGGTGAACCAATGTTCTCAGTTTTCGCTGTATGTCGGGAGGTATGTGCTAACGCAGAAGGAGCAAAGGGACTTTCTATCTGAAAAAGTCCTGAATGTCTGGATATAGAAAAAATGTCTCCCCGTGCAATTTGGGTGGTCTTTGTGGTGGGAATATCATGCAACTTAGTGAGCTTCTCATTAGACAGTTTGTAAAGACCCTGCTTTGAGCTGAACAATATCCCATCACTGGCTGATAAACGCATACTAATGATATCGCTTAACTCGCTGAGATAATTGGGGATTGGCTCTAAACGAAAATCGTCATTCAATATGACCAGACCAACGTTGGTTACCAGCCAGAGTTGCTGCTGATAGCGCAACGCGGAGTATAGCTCGTTTCCGGGAATTTGTTCCGTTATAGGATTTTGCTTATTGAGGGAAAAGACTTCTCTGGAGAAGCCATCCCAAACGAATACACCGTCTTCTTCAGTACTTAACCAATACCAATGCTTGCCGGAATAGATGTAGTTAACCTGCTCAATGGGTTCAGCGTTATAAGTTAAGTTAAGCTGTTCAAACTTATTAGCCTGCGCATTATAGCGGTAAATAAAACGTTCTGTCGCAACGAGTAAACGACCATTTTTATCTTCCGATATCGAGCTGATATTTGACTGAGTCGCTGATTTATACCCGGGGAGTTTAAATATCTCTGGCGTAAAGGACTCTAATGACAGTCGAGCCAGTCCTTTCTCTGAGTTCAGCCAAAGAGACTCTGATTTATCAAAGAAAAGCTGTTTTATGCTAACCGATAGTACATTGGTTGTTGATTCATTGCTTGCTGAGTAATTATAAAATTGAGTGCCGTCAAAGCGGCTTAGACCTTCTTCAGTTGCAATCCATAAAAAACCATTGGGGCCTTCAGAACTATCATAGATATGATTATCAGGTAAACCGTCTGAAAAAGACCATTGTTTAACGGTAAGATCGTCAGGGACTTCTTGTGCAGAAACATTAGGGCTATAGCTTTGTAATAACAAAAAGCATAGCAAAAACGCAGAGCGTAATGTTCTGATAGAAAGAGTAAAGATCACGAGAAACCTAATGAGTGGCTACTTAAGTAGCTCTTTATTGTTAATATATCGTTAAGATAACGAGAGAGCAACTTACTGTCAAAGGCTATTCTACTCGCTCTAAGCTTAGGTTTGAAGTCTCAGTAGTTGCGTTTTGTCACTTAGACGCTGTTTTATTCTCTCGAGCCACTCGACTAACTGACAGTGCTCCAAGGCTGATAATAACTCCTGTTGACGGTTAAACTCAGTATCTGCAAGTTGAATTGCCCCCCAGAGTCTTTGGCTGCGCACGCGTAAATTTCGATCGATAGTTCGTATTTGTTGTCTCAGTACTGATTTTGCGTGATGCCATTCTTTTAACGTTAAATTATGGAGGACTTCCAGCTGTTGAGCGATAACCTCTTGCATTGCCTGGTAAATTTCATCGGCACTGTATTCGTGTGACTGTAAGAAAAAGAGAATACCGGGCAACCGTTGTACCGGGAAATACTGACTGCCTGCAACATAACCAAGTTGACGCTCTGTTCTTAGTTCCTGGAATACAGGCTGGTGAATCAGTTGCTGTAAAAGCATGAAACTGATTTGTTCCATTGATGTGTCATCTCTCCCCTGGTAGTAAAGAAGCAGGGCAGTATCTGAGTGCTCAGAAGGGACTAAGAGTTGCTGCGAAACAAAGTCCCGTATTCGCTTTATGGGAGCCCGCTTAATCGAAGCACTTCTCGAACTAGGTAAATTAGACTTAATAAGCTGCCCAAGCTGTAAAGCGTTCTCTCTCCTCCAGTCGCCGTGTGCAAACGCGGTAACATGAACAGGGGAGAATAACTTAGCGATTTCTACCGTAAATTGACGAAAAGAGACCGGCTCTAGCTCACAGGCTAAATCGTGCAGCCTGAACAAACCGAATTGCAGTTGCTGGTTGAGCTCAGCAAAGAGTTTATTCAAAGGTTGGTTCTGATGGGCGGAGTGCCAGTTACTTAAAAGGCTCTGCTTAAGATCGTGCCATCTGCGTCTTGCAAAACGCGTTTTTAAAGCGCGCTCAATAAGGTGCTGCATCAAAGGAATTTGCCCGGCCGACAAGCCCGTTGTATGAATGGTAATGCCGCTTTGGGTTGGGTATATATTAAAATGTAACCCTGCGACTTCTGCATCGTAAAGGTCATCATTTAAGGCGTCTATCATTAACTCGGACCATAAGCGGGCAATGGCAAAATTAAAGGCCGAGTTGGTGACGGCCGGTAATTTTAATGAAAGATAAATATGCCCTTTAGGAACTCTGAAGTCACGATCCTGTAAGTGCCATAACTGGAGTTGAGGGCTATCTTCAATCAAGTTTGGCAGGGAACCACCGGCTTCCAGCTCTAATGGAGCAAATCGTGAGTTGAGGAAACGGTTAGGTTTGGGTAAGCCGCAGCAAAAGTTTTCGGGCGTTGATGAAAACAGCTGGTTCTGAAGCTGACTAATTGCTTCTATGGCGTACTCTGTATTATAAATAGGTGCGACCCGATCAGTCTCAACATCAGGAGCAACTAAGGTAATACGAGCATTTTGTGCCGTCATTTCTTGCAATAACCGCTTTGCGTAGACGTGATTCAATCCGTCCATACGGTAATCACCGTAGAGCGCATCTTCCTGTTTATAATGAAAAGCGTTAACGGAGAGCTGATTAGCTAATTCGCCAACCGGAGTGGGCTCCTGATAAAGAAAGCTCATTTCCGTTGTTATACGGCGCTCTTCATAGCGCCAGTCAATAACACCTTCCGCTTCTATTTTTCGAATGTACGCAAAAATCCATTGCACGATATGACTGGCATTACGGCGGCCAGAGCTTGTCAGCTGTAAGTTAATATTAAAATCTTTAAAGTTGCTGCCGCTGATTCCGCCACCAGCAGACAGAGAGTTAACCCAGCCTTTTGAACGTAATGCATTAAACAGGCTTCCAGGACCTTCGTAACCCAATAAGTGAGCGATAAAACTGGTGGTCTTATGAGGGTAATCTTCGTCAATACTGGGTAAAGGCAAGGTCAGAATAAGCCGGTAGGCTACCTTGATAGGCTTTACTTTAATCCATACACCTTTCTGCTCATTAAGATAAAGAGGAGCTGTAATTAGCTCTTTGGGGCCGCTTTCCTGCTTAATATCAGAAAAGTATTGTTGCGCTAGCCGAGTTAGCTCATCAAGCGACTGCGGTCCGGCAATGACCAGACGCATTCTTTGAGCAACATAATGTTCGTTAAAAAAGGCTTTCAGTTTACTTTTTAAACTGCCGTGCTTGTCATTTTTGAGTGTATTAAGGTTACCTACGGAAAACTGGCTAAACGGATGTTCAGGGTTAGCCGTAACTTTATGAACCTGATAAAGACGACGGAGTTCATCATTTTGCTTTAAACGGAATTCAGACTCAATTGACTGAATTTCTTTATCTATCCAGTTATCGGACAGTAACGGCTCTTTCAACATTGAGGCAAAAAACTCTAACGAACGTGATAAGGCGTTAGCATTGCAGTCAAAATGAAAGTTAGAAAACTCAGTACCTGTCCAGGCGTTGTGCTGCCCACCATGCAAGTTGAGAAAGTGGCCAAAAGCAGAGGGCTCAGGGAAGGCTCGGCTGCCTAAAAATAGCATGTGTTCCAGAAAGTGGGCTAACCCTTGAGTATGGTCTGGATCATCGAAGTGACCGGCGTTGACGGCGACAGAAGCCGCAGCTTTGGGGCTATCAGGACAATGAACCAACAACACCTTAAGTTGGTTGGACAGTGTCAGGTGTTGATAGTCTCGTTTGTCTCCAGAACTGCGGACAACACGGACGACCTCATCAGTGAGTGAAGAGTTCGCCATAATTCTCCCTGATATGAATTTTAAATCGAGTTATTGATCCAGTGGCTGCTCAAAGTTTTCTGGTTTATCAAAATCACCTTTAAAATCCTGCAGCTGCTTGTTGTTAAAGGTTAATACCAATTCTTTGCGGAAATCTTTGCCAGAATTTGGATCCATATTGTAGAGATATACCCAACGGTCAGAATCAAAACTGTTCTCAGCAACCGGGTTTCCTAATACGAAAATAACTTGTTCTTCGGTCATTCCTACGCGTAATTTATCGACATCTTCTTGCTCCAGATAATTTCCCTGAGGAATATCAATACGATAAACCACTTTATCGAGCAATGAACAGCCACTTAAGCCAATAATGGCAACCAGCAAAACTCCAAATCTTGACATGAAATACCTATTAAAATTAATCATAATTGATTGTATTGGCGTTGATGATAAACAATGACTTCATCGAACGCCAGCATAGAACGTATTTAACTGGCGAGTAACTCTTTAGCATTCGCTTTTGCCATGTCAGTCACTTTGTCGCCACCGAGTAGCCGTGCCAATTCAATAACTCGCTGCTCATTTGATAATGCTGTAACCGCCGTCTCTGTCTCCGCACCATCTGTTGTCTTACTCACCTGTAGCTGGTGGTGAGCTTTTGCAGCAACCTGAGGTAAATGAGTGACACAAATAACTTGTGACGTTTTCCCCAGCTTTTGAAGCATAGAGCCGACGATAGCTGCTGTAGGCCCGCTGACACCAACATCAACTTCATCAAACATCATGGTGGGTACCGTTTTCTGAGTCGCCGTCATGACCTGTATGGCAAGGCTTATTCTTGAAAGTTCACCGCCAGAGGCGACTTTATTCAACGACTGTATTGGTTGCCCGGGGTTCGTTGTTACGAGAAAGTCGACCTGATCTGTACCTAAGCGAGTCGCCCGTGCGCTGGCATCATGCTCTACCTGAATGACGAAACGCCCGTGCGGCATATTAAGTTCATGCATAGACTGGCTGATTTTCTGGCTCAATTCTTTTGCCGCCTGTTCGCGACTATTGGACAGCTTCTGCGCGCTATCCCGATAGGTTTTACGGGCTTGTTGTCTTTCCTCATCAAGTTGCTCTGCGTGCTCGCCGGCTTGCTCCAGACTATTTAATTCAGAGATAAGCTTTTTGTGCTGCTGACTTAACTCTGCACCAGGTATTTGATGTTTTTTAGCAAGGTTAATAGCGGTACTTAAACGTTCTTCAACTATTTGGAGTTCGCCGGGGTCTAGCTCCAGGTCATCCTGATATTGCCTTAATTCCAGAGCCGCTTCTTCAATATGTACTTTGGCTTGTTGCAGTAACTGATTAATGGGGGTGAGTGCAGTGTCCATTTCTGCAGCTTCTTCAAGCCTTTGGCTTGCTGACTGAACCAAGCCGGCTGCATTATTATGTTCGCCTTCATAAAGTGCGTTTAAAGCAAATACACCAGCCTCAAGCAAAACCTTACTGTTGCTCAAACGCTTGTGTTTTTGATCCAGTTCCTCAAACTCACCATCAGTCAGGGCAAACTCATTTAATTCATTGACTTGATACTCAAGAAGCTGACGCTGAGCCTCCAGTTCTTCTTTTTGTTGTTGATAATGTTGATACTGTTTTTCGACAGAAGCCCAATTTCGATAATCTTCCTGGACTTTATCCAGCAAATGCTGATGACGAGCATAACTGTCCAACAGACTTAACTGGTGATCTTCTTTTAGTAACAGCTGGTGTTCGTGCTGCCCGTGTATGTTAACCAACAAGGGAGCCAGAGATTTTTGCTGACTTAAAGGAACTGGGGTTCCGTTTATCCAGGCCTTAGAGCGGCCATCGCGCTGAATAACCCGGCGTAATACGCAGTCTTCATCGGTATCAAATTCGTTGCTTATTAACCATTGGTATGCGGGACTGTCGGCTGCAAGTGTAAAAACGGCAGAGATTTCCGCTTTCTCTTGCCCCGGGCGGACCCAGTTTGCATCGGCTCTACTGCCCAGACATAGGCTTAGCGCATCTAAAGCTATTGATTTACCGGCACCCGTTTCGCCGGTGATGGCAGTCATGCCGTTATGAAATTCAATGTCTAAAGACTTAACGACGGCAAAGTTGCGAACAGTTAATTGCGATAACATAGCCTTCGCTCCAATACTGTTGATATGTACAGGTTATACAGTATTTATACAGTAGTCTTTGTAAAATGCAAGTTTGCGAATTAAAAAAGCCGGCTACCCCAGCCCAGTTTGTTACGCAATACGTGGTAATAATTGTGGTCTATCGGATGAATCATTCTTAATGTTTTAGCGTATTTCTTAATAATGACATCATCACCGGGATGCACCGTCATTCGGGCGTGACCATCGCAACTGATCTGAAGTAAGTCGTTATCATAAGCGGCTTTAAGACGGACTTCACTGTTGCCGTCAACAACGATAGGGCGACTGCTTAAGGTGTGCGGGAACATTGGTACCAGCGTCATGGCGTCAAGGCCGGGGTGTAAAATTGGGCCACCACCAGAGAGTGAATAAGCGGTGGAGCCTGTTGGTGTTGCGCAGATTAATCCATCTGAGCGTTGGCTGAAGACAAAGTGATCATCGACATAAAGTTCGAACTCAATCATGTGAGCGACTTTGTCTGAGTGCAGGACTATTTCATTAATTGCACGGCCGGTGCCTGATGATTCTCCGTTACTAATGACTTCCGCTGAGAGCAGAAAGCGTTCTTCAACGTGGTAGTCCCCGTTTAAAACGGCAAGTAGGGGAGTCATAACTTCATCTGGATCCAGATCGGTTAGAAAACCTAAATTTCCCCGGTTAACACCGATGACACCAACGTTGTGTTCGCACAAGGCTCTGGCAGCCCCCAGCATATTGCCGTCACCGCCAACGACAATGGCAATTTCCGCCCATTCCCCTAAGTCCTGAAGACTGAGTGTTTCAACTTGCTCTGGTAAGGTCAGCTGCTCGGCTGTGCGGGTCTCCAGGCACAGACTGAATCCGCGATGGATCAAAGCGGTGGTAATTGTTTCTAAGGTTAACTGGGTACCACGATCATTGGCTTTTCCAAGCAGTCCAATTTTTTTAAAAGCACTCATTCATAGGATCCTTATGCGGTCGTGTGGTTACGCTACGATGAGCAAGAAAATTTATCAAGTGAGAGAAATCCCCTTGAAAGAAAAAAACTTGCCCCCATTAACTTGGCAACCTCAATTTAAAACTGGTTAAAGAGAGTCACTTATGACCGACAAAAACGATTCTAAACAAAAAGCTGAAGCGGCTAACGAACCGACAGTAGAGCAGCAGAAAGCTGAGCAGGAAGCCGCGCAAGCGGCGGAAGATGCGTTGCAGCAGGATGTAACTGCTGATGAGGCTGAAACAGCAGGTCAGTCGTCTGAGCAAACCGATCGCATTGCTGAGCTAGAGCTTGCGCTGAGTAAAGCTGAAGCAAAAGTGAATGATCAGCGTGACTCGGTGCTTCGCACACAGGCTGAAATGGAAAACGTTCGTCGCCGAGCTAGTCAGGATGTTGAAAAGGCACATAAGTTCGCGCTGGAAAAGTTCGCTAACGAGATACTGACTTCGGTAGATAACTTAGAGCGAGCTTTACAGCTGGCTGATAAAGAAGACGAAGCGAACAAAAATTTTGTGGAAGGTATAGAGCTGACCTACAAAAGCTTAACTTCAACGCTTGAAAAATTCGGCGTTAAAGCCATAGGCGAAGAAGGCGAAGCCTTTAATCCCGATCAGCATCAGGCTATGTCGATGCAGGAGTCGGACGACCACCCGAACAACACTATTATGGCAGTTATGCAAAAAGGCTACGAGCTGAATGGACGCTTGTTGCGCCCAGCGATGGTGATGGTTGCGCGTAACTCGAGCTCTGGTGTCGACACTAAAGCGTAACAAAATTGAAAATTATCCCCTTGTTGGGTATTGAAATTCAGACATGGGCACCCCAGATAAAGGGTATCGAAACAAATTACATGAATTAGAAGTTGGAGACGAATCATGGGTAAAACGATTGGTATTGATTTAGGTACAACAAACTCTTGTGTTGCTGTACTGGATGGTGGCAAAGCTCGCGTAATTGAAAACGGCGAAGGCGACCGTACAACCCCGTCAGTAGTTGCATTTACTGACGATGGCGAAATTTTGGTAGGTTCACCGGCGAAACGTCAGGCAGTAACCAACCCAAATAAAACCTTGTTTGCGATTAAGCGCTTAATAGGCCGTCGCTTTCAAGACGAAGAAGTACAACGCGACATCGGTATCATGCCTTACAAAATTGTTAAGGCAGACAATGGCGATGCATGGGTAGAAATTGATGGTGATAAGAAAGCACCACCACAGATTTCTGCTGAAGTTTTGAAGAAAATGAAGAAGACCGCCGAAGAGTTTTTGGGTGAGTCGGTAACTGATGCTGTTATTACCGTACCGGCATACTTTAACGATGCTCAGCGCCAGGCAACCAAAGACGCGGGTAAAATCGCAGGTCTTAACGTCAAACGTATTATTAACGAGCCAACAGCTGCTGCATTGGCGTACGGTATGGACAAGAAGTCCGGCGACAATGTGATTGCTGTGTATGACTTAGGTGGTGGTACGTTCGATATCTCAATCATCGAAATTGATGAAGTTGAAGGCGAGCACACTTTTGAAGTACTGGCGACCAACGGTGATACGCACTTAGGTGGTGAGGACTTCGATAACCGTTTGATTAACTACTTAGTTGAGCAGTTCGAAAAAGACCAGGGCATTGACCTGCGTAAAGATCCGCTGGCTATGCAGCGCTTAAAAGAAGCGGCAGAGAAAGCGAAGATTGAACTGTCATCTGCGCAGCAGACTGAAGTTAACCTGCCTTACATCACGGCAGACAACACCGGTCCTAAGCACATGGCTATTAAAGTGACTCGTGCGAAACTGGAATCACTGGTTGAAGACTTAATTAAGAAGTCGCTTGAGCCACTGAAACAAGCATTAGCTGATGCTGACCTGTCTGTCAGCGATATCCAGGACATCATCATGGTCGGTGGTCAGACTCGTATGCCGAAAGTACAGGCTGCAGTAACGGACTTCTTTGGTAAAGAGCCACGCCGCGACGTGAACCCTGATGAAGCGGTTGCCGTTGGTGCTGCGGTTCAGGCGGGTGTTCTACAGGGTGACGTTAAAGACGTGCTGCTGTTAGACGTATGCCCTCTGTCGCTGGGTATTGAAACCATGGGCGGCGTAATGACGAAACTGATTGAGAAGAACACCACGATTCCAACCAAAGAATCGCAAACCTTCTCAACGGCTGAAGACAATCAATCTGCAGTAACCATCCATGTTATACAGGGTGAACGTAAACGCGCAGGGGATAACAAATCTCTGGGTCAGTTTAACCTGGAAGGCATTCGTGCAGCGGCTCGCGGTGTGCCACAAATTGAAGTTACTTTTGACATTGATGCGGACGGTATTCTGCACGTATCAGCCAAAGATAAAGACACAGGTAAAGAGCAGAAGATTACGATCAAAGCATCTTCTGGTCTGGATGAGTCTGAAGTCGATAAAATGGTTAAAGATGCCGAGGCTCACGCTGAGGAAGATAAGAAATTTGAAGAAATGGTTCAGGCACGTAACCAGGCCGATGGTTTGGTTCACGCAACCCGTAACCAGCTGAAAGAAGTTGGCGATGCCTTGTCTCAGGAAGACAAAGATGCGATTGAGAAAGCTTGTGAAGAACTTGAGCAAGCGTCTAAAGATGGTGATAAAGAAGCCATTGATGCAAAATCTCAAGCGCTGATGGAAGCGTCGCAGAAGCTGATGGAAGCGGCTCAACAGCAGCAGGCTCAGCAAGGAGCTGAAAGTGCGGCTGGCGGCGAACAGCAGTCGTCCAAAGCTGATGACGATGTCGTTGATGCTGAATTTGAAGAAGTTAAAGACGACGATAAGAAGTAAGCATTAAGGCAACTTCGCAAAAGCACACGGGTGTTGCCGCAAGGTAATACCCGTGTATTTGTATCAGGCTGACATACCAGCATAGATAGAAGACGAAGAATTATGGCGACGCAAGATTTTTATCAGGTTCTGGGCGTATCAAAAGACGCTAACGAACGTGACATTAAAAAAGCCTACAAACGTATGGCTATGAAGTATCACCCCGACAGAACTAAGGGTGATAAAGAAATGGAAATAAAGTTTAAGGAAATTAAACAGGCGTACGAAGTCCTTTCCGATCCTCAAAAACGTCAGATGTATGATCAATATGGGCACGAAGCCTTCGAACAAGCACGTCAGGGCGGCGGTGGCCATGGTGCAGGTGGATTCGGCGGTGGTGCTGATTTTGCTGATATCTTTGGCGATGTATTTGGTGATATTTTTGGTGGTGGCAGACGCCAGCAGGCACGCGCTCAGCGTGGAGCAGACTTACGTTACAACCTGGATATGTCGCTGGAAGAAGCGGTTCGGGGTAAGACTGTCGAGCTGGAGATTCCAACGCTGGTTGAATGTGGTGACTGTGGCGGCAGCGGTGCTAAAAAAGGCAGTAAACCGCAGACTTGTGGACATTGTCATGGTGCCGGTCAAATTCAAATGCGCCAAGGCTTTTTCGCCGTACAGCAAACCTGTCCGCAGTGTCGGGGTAAAGGCACGATTATCAGTGATCCTTGCCGTACTTGTCATGGTCAGGGCCGTAAGGAAGAAACCAAAACCTTATCGGTTAAGATCCCATCGGGTGTCGATACGGGTGACCGCATTCGTTTAGCCAATGAAGGTGAAGCAGGTGAACACGGAGCGCCTGCCGGTGATTTATATGTTCAGGTTCATGTTCGTGAACATCCTATCTTCGCTCGTGATGGCAATAACTTATTCTGTGAGGTGCCGGTCAGTTTCACTAAAGCTGCTCTTGGCGGTGATATCGAAGTGCCGACGCTTGATGGCAAAGTGAAGCTTAAGGTTCCGAAAGAAACGCAGACAGGCAAGCATTTCAGATTGCGCGGTAAAGGCGTTAAGTCTGTGCGGACAGGTGCAGTAGGCGATTTAATCTGCAAAGTTGTGATTGAAACGCCTGTTAATTTGTCGTCCAAGCAGCGTGATATGCTTCAAGAGCTTGAAGATTCAATGGGAACGGGTGATGAAGCCGCAAAATTCCGACCCAAAGAAAAAGGCTTTTTTGACGGCGTAAAACAATTTTTTGATGACTTACGCAGTTAGATTGTCTATCACTATATAAGTGCATGACATAAAAAGACCGGAGGCAGTCAATGAATTGGAAAACCACAACGTTAAGTGCTTGTACGTTAGTCTTACTGGCGAGTTGTGCAGAATCTCCAACGGGACGTTCTCAGTTACAGCTTTATTCTAACAGTGAACTGAACAAAATGGGGGCTGCCTCTTATAAGGAAATGCGGGAAGAGGAAAAGATTAACGAGGATGCTGAGGTCAACGCTTATGTTCGTTGCATTAGTGATGCGTTAATTGAAAACTTGCCCGGTGATTACAGTCAAATGGATTGGCAGGTCACTGTGTTTGCGGAACCAACGGTGAATGCCTTTGCTCTGCCGGGTGGCTATATTGGTGTTTATGACGGTTTGATCGAAGTTGCCGAAAATCAGCATCAACTAGCCGCCGTTATTGGTCATGAAATTGGTCACGTTATTGCTGAACACAGTAATGAGCGGATTTCCAGCAACATGATGGTTGGGCTTGGGCTGCAACTGGGGGGCATACTTGCCAGTACGCAGCTTGATAGCAATGAAGCGGGTTTATTGATGGCTGCTTTAGGTGTTGGTGCTCAGGTCGGTATCCTGTTGCCTTATTCGCGTACTCATGAATCTGAGTCAGACGAATTAGGTATGGAATATATGGCAGACGCCGGCTTTAAACTGGATCAGGCTCCTGAGTTGTGGCGCAATATGCAAGCAGCGTCAGGTGGTGAGTCTCCTCCGGAGTTGTTATCGACGCACCCGAATCCGCAAACCCGGATTAAAGATCTGGAAGCTTTAATTCCTTCTTTACAGGAAAGGTATGAAGCGGCTCGTGCTGCAGGAAACAAACCCGCTTGTGTACGTCCGGCTTCTGTAGACAGCGAAGACTGAAATAATTAAGGGGATTCGCAGGTTTCCCCTTAACCTCCCGAAAAGTTATAACCTAGTCCAATTTGTTCTTTTTGTTACTTCTATGAACGATTTACCCTAGCAGCCATTTTTTAAAGCTGCTGGGGTTTTATGTTTAAAGCTTGGTTTGCAATTCCATTTTGGCAACGCGTTCTAGGCGCTTTTGTCTTAGGCATGTTGATAGGCGGGTTGGCACCTGAGGTGGGTGTAGCACTAAAACCACTTGGCGACCTGTTTATAAAAGCTATTAAGATGCTCGTTGCGCCACTTATTTTCTGTGCAATCGTTAGTGCAATAACTGATCTTAATGACGGCAAAAAGCTTGGACGACTGGGAGCCAAAACCGTTGGCTTGTTTATGGTTACCGCGGTTATAGCCAGCGCTATCGGTTTAACCCTGGCAAGTTTAATTGATATGAGCCCGGCAACGACGCTGACTGCCACTGAGCAGGCAGAAAAACAAATTCCGAGTGTTGCTCAGGTGTTCCTTAATTTTGTGCCCAGTAATCCTTTTGCCGCTCTGACTGAAGGCAACGTTCTGCAAATTGTGGTATTTGCTGCGTTGGTCGGTATAGCTATTCAGCGTTTAAAAGAACGGGGCGAGCCTTTGCGCAAGACCATTAAGTCTGGCGCAGAAGTGATGTATGAAATTACTCGCATGGTCTTACAATTGACTCCAATAGGCGTACTTGGATTAATGTCCTGGGTTATCGGTGAGTATGGTTTTAGTACTTTACTGCCGCTGGCTAAGTTTGTCGGGGTTATTTATTTGGCCTGTCTTATTCATATTATTGTTGTTTATGGTGGTTTGATCCGCACCGCTGGGGGAATGAGCCCCTGGCAGTTCTTCAAAGCGATATTCGATGCACAGATTGTCGCCTTTACCACCTGCAGTTCGTTTGGCTCATTACCTGCCGCGCACCGGGCCGTTACCGAAAGGTTGGGCGTTTCTAAAGACTATGCCAGCTTTGTGTTACCGCTGGGTGCAACGATTAATATGGATGGTTGCGGTGGTATTTATCCGGCCGTTGCGTCTATTTTTATTGCGCAGCTGTACGGAATACCATTAGAGTGGATGGACTATGGCTTGATCATGTTGACGGCAACTTTAGCGTCAGTAGGAACTGCGGGTGTACCAGGCACCGCTTTAGTGATGCTGACCGTAACGCTGAATGTTATTGGCTTACCTTTAGAAGGTATTGCTTTTATCGCAGCTATTGACCGAATAATCGATATGGCCAGAACACTGACGAATGTGACCGGCGATATGATGGTTTCCAGAGTTGTTGCACGCAGTGAAAACCTGTTGCAGGATCAGGCCCATTTAGCAACGGAGTCAAAATAATGATCAATGTGGGTGTGCTCGGAGCTTCCGGCCGAATGGGGAGTGCTGTCATTCAGGCATTAACAACTGACAGTGATGCGAAATTAGCCGCTGCAATAGTCCGGAAAAACAGCTCAAGTTACGGGAAAAGTGCAACGGAAAATGAACCCGTTCACTTCACCAGTGCTGAGGAGCTGCAACCCGATCAAATCGACGTCCTGATTGATTTCTCACTACCTGAAGCATTGACTGAGAACCTGAAGCTCGCTGAGCAGTATCAACTGCCCATAGTCATTTGCACCACAGGTTTGAACGACGAACAAAAAGAGCGACTGGCTCAGGCCGCTGAAACGGTGCCTGTATTATATGCCAGTAATACCAGCATAGGCATAGCGTTACTTGAGCAACTGGTGGGGCTCAGCAGCGCCGCGTTACCCGATGCAGACATCGAAATTTTTGAAGCGCACCATCGTCATAAAAAAGATGGCCCGTCGGGAACGGCAATTACTTTGGGACAAGCCGCAGCGAAAGGTCGGGAACAACGTTGGGAAGAAGTGAATGATGGTGTCCGGACTGATGGTGTGCGCAGTGAGAAAGGGATAGGCTTTTCAGTAATGCGGGCGGCGGATATTGTCGGTGAACACCAGGTGACTCTGGCTGTTGACGGCGAGCGCGTAGAAATTGGTCATCGAGTCAGTAACCGTAAGATTTTTGCTGAGGGCGCTATAAGGGCTGCTAAATGGCTTAAAGAGCAAGCTCCTGGGTTATTCAGTCTGCAAGACACACTTAACTTGCAGGATATCCTGCAACGCTTACTTAAGCGATAAATACTGCTGGACGATTTTCGTAAAATTTCGTAGAATAAGTGCAATTTGCCTGAATCAGTCCGAAGGCTGGCGTGATTTGGCAAAATGCGCGGTTCAGGACGCAAAACGGGGAAGTCAAATTATTGATTCACCCGTTTTTTTATGTACGGAGGTTGCCCTTGAGTATTCTAGCGAGTCAATCCGCTAAACGAGCGATTCTGGTGCTTGCTGATGGGACCGTGTTTCGCGGGACCGCTATTGGAGCCGAAGGCTCCGCAGTCGGCGAAGTGGTCTTTAACACGGCCATGACAGGCTACCAGGAAATTCTTACCGACCCATCTTATACCGAACAAATCGTTACTCTAACTTATCCCCATATTGGCAATACCGGCACCAACTCAGAAGACGAAGAGTCTGACAAGGTTTGGGCCAAAGGTCTTATCATCAGAGACTTGGCAATGAAAGCCAGTAACTTCCGTAGTGAGGAAACCTTGAGTGCCTATTTGCAACGTCATAATGTGGTAGGCATTGCGGACATTGATACGCGCCGTTTAACTCGCATATTGCGCGAGAAAGGTGCTCAAAATGGCTGCATCATGGTCGGTGAACTGGATGAAAACAAAGCGCAGGAATTAGCGCAGAAGTTTCCCGGATTAAAAGGCATGGACCTTGCCAAAGAAGTTTGCTGTGACAAAGCTTATGATTGGTCTGGTGGTAGCTGGCAATTGGGCGAAGGACACACTAAACCTGAGCAAAGCCAGTACCATGTGGTTGCATACGATTATGGGTGTAAGCACAACATTTTACGCTTGCTGGCAGACAGAAACTGTAAAATTACCGTTGTACCGGCACAGACCACGGCTGAAGAAGTTTTAAAGCTAAACCCGGACGGTATTTTCTTGTCGAACGGGCCTGGCGACCCAGAGCCTTGTGACTACGCTATTACAGCAATCAAGACCTTACTGGATAAGGACATTCCAATATTTGGTATTTGTCTTGGACATCAATTGCTGGCCATCGCCAGTGGTGCGCGTTCAATGAAAATGAAGTTTGGCCACCATGGTGCGAACCATCCCGTACAAGATTTGACAACGAAGCGGGTTATGATCACCAGTCAGAACCATGGCTTTGCGGTGGATGAAAAACAGTTACCAAACAACCTGGAAGTGACTCACGTGTCGTTGTTTGACGGAACACTGCAGGGGATTCGTCGTAAAGATAAACCTGCGTTTAGTTTCCAGGGGCACCCGGAAGCAAGCCCTGGTCCACATGATGCCAGTGAACTGTTTGACCACTTTATTGAATTGATGCAGGCCAATGCCTGATTCGTCGAATGATATTCGATACCGTCATCCGTAGCGAAAGGACAGATAGAGCGACTTTATGCCAAAACGTACCGACATTAAAAGTATTCTGATTCTGGGCGCAGGCCCGATTGTTATTGGCCAGGCGTGTGAGTTTGATTACTCTGGAGCTCAAGCGTGTAAAGCGCTGCGCGAAGAAGGTTACCGGGTAATTCTGGTTAACTCTAACCCCGCTACCATTATGACCGATCCGGAAATGGCCGATGCCACTTATATTGAGCCCATTCACTGGGAAGTGGTCGAGAAGATTATAGAGCGTGAACGTCCTGATGCTGTTTTACCGACCATGGGTGGGCAAACGGCTTTGAATTGCGCTTTGGATCTTGACCGACACGGTGTACTTGAACGTTATAAAGTGGAAATGATTGGCGCCAATGCAGACGCTATTGATAAAGCCGAGAACCGTGACCGCTTTGACAAAGCGATGAAAGCAATTGGACTTGAGACACCTAACGCTGAAATGGCACACAGCTTAGATGAAGCCTTCGATGTACTTAGCCGATTGGGTTTCCCTTGTATTATTCGTCCGTCTTTCACTATGGGTGGCAGCGGCGGCGGTATCGCTTATAACCGCGAAGAATTTGAAGAAATATGTCGTCGTGGTCTGGACTTATCGCCAACTAATGAGTTGTTAATTGACGAGTCGTTACTGGGCTGGAAAGAGTACGAAATGGAAGTTGTGCGCGACAAAAGCGACAACTGCATCATTGTTTGTACTATTGAAAACTTTGACCCTATGGGCATTCACACCGGTGACTCAATTACGGTTGCGCCTGCCCAGACGTTGACAGACAAAGAGTTCCAAATTATGCGTGACGCTGCCATGGCGGTATTGCGCGAAATTGGTGTGGAAACTGGTGGTTCAAACGTACAGTTTGGTGTTAACCCTGATACCGGTCGTATGGTTATCATTGAAATGAACCCCAGGGTATCGCGTTCTTCTGCACTGGCTTCAAAAGCCACAGGCTTCCCAATTGCTAAAGTTGCAGCCAAACTTGCCGTTGGTTACACCCTGGATGAGCTTGAAAATGAAATAACAGGCGGCAGAACGCCGGCCTCATTTGAGCCAGCGCTTGACTACGTTGTGACAAAAATTCCACGTTTCAACTTTGAAAAATTTGCTAACTGTAATGACCGCCTGACCACGCAAATGAAGTCGGTTGGTGAAGTGATGGCTATTGGGCGTAACTTCCAGGAGTCAATGCAAAAGGCTCTAAGAGGTTTAGAACTTGGCGCTTCGGGTTTTGATCCCATTGTTGAGATTGATTCAAAAGACGCTCGTTCTAAAGTTATCCGTGAGCTTAAAGAGCCAGGCGCTGAAAGAATTTGGTATATCGCCGATGCATTCCGCTTGGGCATGACCGTTCGAGAAGTGTTTGAACTGACACGAATTGATGAGTGGTACCTGATTCAAATTGAAGAGCTGGTTAACCTTGAAAAAGAAGTTGATGAGCTTGGCTTGGCCGGACTGACTTCTGAGGTTATGACGGTATTGAAGCGGCGCGGCTTCGCCGACTCACGAATTGCTGATGTTTTACACGTCAGCGAAGCAGAAGTCCGTAAAAAGCGTCACAAGTTTAAAATTCATCCCGTTTATAAACGAGTTGATACCTGTGCGGCGGAGTTTGCTTCGGGTACTGCTTATATGTACTCAAGTTACGATGAAGAGTGCGAATCGGCACCGTCGGATAAAGACAAGATAATGGTTATTGGCGGTGGGCCTAACCGCATAGGGCAGGGTATAGAGTTCGATTATTGCTGTGTCCATGCCTCACTGGCTTTACGCGAAGATGGTTATGAAACCATTATGGTGAACTGTAACCCAGAGACCGTTTCAACGGATTATGACACCTCTGATCGCCTTTACTTTGAGCCGATTACTCTTGAAGACGTACTGGAAATTGTACGCATTGAGAAGCCTAAAGGGGTTATTGTTCAGTACGGTGGCCAGACACCATTGAAATTAGCTCGCGAACTTGAAGCAAACGGTGTTCCGATTATTGGTACATCACCCGATGCTATCGACCGGGCGGAAGATCGCTCGAGATTCCAGACCGCAGTACGTCGCCTTGGCTTAAAACAACCGGAAAACTCAACGGTAACTGGGTTTAACGAGGCATTAACGGAAGCTAAGCGTATTGGTTATCCGTTGGTTGTGCGCCCATCCTACGTATTGGGTGGCCGGGCTATGGAAATTGTTTATGATGAAGCCGACTTGCAACGTTATTTGACCGATGCGGTCAAAGTATCTAACGATGCACCGGTACTGCTGGACCGTTTCCTTGATAATGCGGTTGAAGTGGATGTCGATGCTATTTGTGACGGTAAGGATGTGCTTATTGGCGGTATCATGCAGCATATTGAAGAGGCAGGGGTTCACTCAGGCGACTCTGCTTGCTCATTACCACCTTATTCTTTAAGCGATATCATTCAGGCACAACTGCGCGAACAAATGCGCAAGTTAGCTTTTGAGTTGAACGTAAATGGTTTGATGAATGCTCAGTTTGCTGTAAAAGACGAAGAAATTTACCTTATTGAAGTAAACCCAAGAGCTGCACGTACCGTACCTTTTGTTTCTAAGGCAACAGGCGTTCCATTAGCGAAAGTCGCTGCGCGGGTTATGGTGGGTCAGTCACTGCAGCAGCAGGGCTATGTGAAAGAAATTATTCCGCCATATTATTCGGTGAAAGAAGTGGTTATTCCTTTTGCTAAGTTTCAGGGCGTAGACCCAATCCGCGGCCCGGAGATGCGTTCAACCGGTGAGGTCATGGGTGTAGGTGAAAGCTTTGAAGAAGCTTATGCCAAAGCGAACCTTGGCGCAGGTGAAGCATTAGCGAAAAAAGGGAAAGCTCTGATTTCAGTAAAAGACAGTGATAAGCAACGTTTAATGGACCTGGCTCGTGGTTTATTAGCTTTAGGCTTTAGCCTGGAAGCGACGCGAGGTACGGCGAAAATGCTTGGTGAAGAAGGTATAGACTGCAGTATCGTTAATAAACTGCAGGAAGGGCGGCCAAATATCGTTGATGCCATAAAAAATGGTGAATATAGTTATATTATCAATACGGTAGAAGGGCGTCGTGCGATAGAAGACTCTGTTTATATTCGTCGTGAAGCACTGTTGAATAAAGTGATTTATACTACAACGTTGAATGCTGCATTTGCGACAGTTAAAGCAAATACAGCGGATGATCGAGCTCGAGTCAGTTCGGTACAAGAATTACATAAAAGGGTGTCGTTAATATGAACCAGATTCCAATGACGGAACATGGCGCGCAATTGTTACGTGATGAGCTCAAGCGTTTAAAAACGGTAGAGCGCCCACGTATTGTTGAAGCTATAGCTGATGCACGCGAGCACGGAGATTTAAAAGAGAACGCTGAATATCACGCGGCGCGTGAGCAGCAAGGTTTTTGTGAAGGCCGTATTCAAGAAATTGAATCAAAACTTTCCAATGCACAAATTATTGATGTCACTAAAGTCCCCAATAACGGAAAAGTTATTTTTGGTTCAACGGTCACCGTTTACAATACAAAAACGGACGAAGAAGTGACCTATAAGATCGTGGGTGACGATGAAGCTGATATTAAATCAAATTTAATTTCTGTGAACTCGCCAATAGCTCGCGCATTAATAGGTAAAGAAATTGACGAAATTGCAACAGTAACTACACCCAATGGTGAAGTTGAGTACGAAGTGGTTGCTGTAGAATATAAGTAATACTAAAACTCGTAATAAAAAGGCTGGAAACGAAAGTTTACCAGCCTTTTTGTTTTTATACGTCGAGTCGTTTGTTTTTTGTACTTGTTATTGTATAGTTCGCAGTTCAACTGGATTTTTAACATTAAGTCAACAAAAGAAGAGCTGCAATGGACAAGGAAACGTCACCAACATCTCAAACACCTCAATACACACCACTTGATGAATTAACGGTTACGGAATGCTTTGAACGTTTAAAGCTGGTTTCGCAGAAAGGAACCTATAAAGACGTTTCTCTGTGGCTAGGAAAAAAGCCTAACGACTATGCCAATAGGAAGCGCAGCAACAGAATACCCTTTGCTGAGATTATTCGAAAGTTACTGCAGGAACGAATCTCTTTAAATTGGTTTTTCGCACCGGGCTATACTTTGCACGAACCAACCTATTCCTATACTCAGCCAGATTATGTGAAAAGCAGTGTTGCAGAAGAAGAGCGTAAACGTCGACTTGAATTTCTAAAAGCCCATCGAAAAATAGAGCCTTTCCTAAAAGCCTACAACCTGGAAAGCGACGAACAATGCCTGGAAGTGATGCTGGATGTCTACTTTTCGACTAAAGACAAGTGGATGGAAAAGTCGCAGGCGTTGGAGCTGGTCGCTAAAGCATTGTCGCTAACGCCTGCGAGCAAAAGAGACTAGCCGCGGGGAAGGCGAATTTTAGGCTCTTCGGCTGGTCGGTATATCACCTGCGTTTTACCGATAATTTGCACTTCAGAAGCACCGGTTTCGTGTACAATAGTGGCCATAATTTGTTTTCTGAGCTCACGGTCTTCTTCCGGAACTTTTACTTTAATCAGTTCGTGGTGATCAAGTGCCTGCTCAATTTCTGCAAGAACACCTTCAGTCAGGCCGTTAGCCCCAAGCAGTACGACTGGCTTTAACGGGTGTGCCAGACCTTTTAAATGTTGTTTTTGCTTATTACTTAATGACATTCGATAATATCCGTTTTAGAGCTTGATTTTTTAACATTGTAACGCCAGATCAGGTATTCAGGCCAGACAATTAAGGAAACTTCGTTAAATTATGGGAAAAAAACGCAGTGTGAGCAGTCAACGCTGGCTGAAAGAACATTTTGACGATCAGTTTGTCCAAAAAGCACAGAAGAAAGGACTTCGTTCTCGTGCTGTTTTTAAGTTAGAGGAAATGCAGCAAAAAGATAAGTTGATCAAAAAAGGTCAAACTGTCGTTGATTTAGGTGCTGCTCCCGGAGGATGGTCTGAGTACGTAGCTGACTATTTTAACGGTGATGGTCAGGTTATTGCCTGCGATATTTTGGCGATGGACCCAATCGTCGGAGTCGATTTCCTTCAGGGCGATTTTAGGGAAGAAGCGGTATTAAATGCATTGCTTGATCGCATTGGTGGCAAAAATGTTGATGTTGTGCTGTCGGATATGGCACCAAATATGAGTGGTAATGGTACGGTAGATCAGGCTCGCTCTATGTACTTAGTAGAGCTGGCGCTGGATATGTGTCACCAGGTTTTAAAGCCTGGCGGGAGTTTTGTCGTAAAGGTGTTCCAGGGACAGGGTTTTGAACCTTTCCTAAAAGACATGCGTGCGGCATTTAACAATGTGAAAACCAGAAAACCAGAGTCCTCCCGGGCACGTTCCAGAGAGGTCTACTTGGTAGCGACAGATTATAAACTGTAGTACCCTGTTGGGTAGTTGATTTTTAATAGAGGTAATAGGCTTTGAGCGATATGGCAAAGAATCTCATCTTGTGGCTTGTGATAGCCGTCGTACTGATGAGCGTTTTTCAGAGCTTCAGTCCGAGCGGAACGACATCGGCGACCATGACATACAATGAATTTGTGTCTCAGGTTAACAATGGCAATATCCGTCGTGCTGAATTTGGTGATGATGGACGCACTATTTCAGGTATGACTCGCAATGGTCAATCTTATAAAACAGTTGTGCCAACTCAGTATGACCCGAAAATTTTGGATGACTTGTTGGCAAACGATGTAGAAACTCAGGGTACCCCACCTGAAGAGCAGAGTATTCTTGCGTCAATCTTTATCTCGTGGTTCCCAATGCTGTTGCTTATTGGTGTATGGATATTCTTCATGCGTCAAATGCAAGGCGGCGGTGGTCGTGGCGCCATGTCGTTCGGTAAGAGTAAAGCGAAGCTCATGAACGAAGAGCAATCAAAAACAACATTTAAAGATGTTGCTGGTTGCGATGAAGCTAAAGAAGAAGTGTCAGAATTAGTTGATTACCTGAAAGACCCTTCTAAGTTCCAGCGTTTGGGCGGAAAAATTCCTAAAGGCGTGCTTATGGTTGGTCCTCCGGGAACGGGTAAGACTTTATTAGCTAAAGCCATTTCCGGTGAAGCAAAAGTGCCGTTCTTTAGTATCTCTGGTTCTGACTTCGTTGAGATGTTTGTTGGTGTTGGTGCTTCTCGTGTTCGTGATATGTTTGAACAAGCTAAAAAGTCGGCTCCTTGTATCATCTTTATTGATGAACTTGACGCCGTAGGTCGCCAACGTGGTGCCGGGCTTGGTGGTGGACACGATGAACGTGAACAAACACTGAACCAAATGCTGGTTGAAATGGATGGCTTTGAAGGCAACGAAGGCATTATTGTTATCGCTGCAACTAACCGTCCAGATGTATTAGACCCTGCACTGTTGCGTCCGGGACGTTTTGACCGTCAGGTTGTTGTTGGTTTGCCAGACGTACGCGGTCGTGAACAAATTCTGAAAGTGCACATGCGCAAAGTTCCTCTTGGTGACGACGTTAAGCCAGAGTTGATTGCTCGTGGGACGCCAGGATTTTCCGGGGCCGATTTAGCGAACTTAGTCAACGAAGCCGCATTGTTTGCCGCGCGTGGCGACAGACGTGTTGTTTCAATGGAAGAGTTTGACAAAGCTAAAGACAAAATCATGATGGGTGCTGAGCGCCGCTCAATGGTTATGACGGACGATGAGAAAGCCATGACGGCTTATCATGAAGCTGGTCACGCTATTGTGGGTCGTCTGGTACCAGAGCATGACCCTGTCTATAAGGTATCGATTATTCCGCGCGGTCGTGCATTGGGTGTCACTATGTACTTACCTGAGCAGGATAGAGTGAGCCACAGCAAGCAACATCTTGAAAGCATGATTTCTAGCTTGTTTGGTGGTCGTTTAGCCGAAGCAATTATCTTTGGTGATGAGAAAGTCACTACCGGCGCGTCAAATGACATTGAACGTGCAACAGAAATTGCTCGAAAAATGGTCACTCAGTGGGGCTTGTCTGAAAAGATGGGACCATTACTTTACGCTGAAGATGAAAATGAAGTCTTCCTTGGGCGTTCAGTAACTCAGCATAAGCATATGTCTGATGACACTGCACGGGCTATTGACGAAGAAGTGAAGTCGGTTATTGATCGTAACTATCAACGGGCGAAAAAACTGTTGGAAGAGAACGTCGATATCCTTCATTCAATGAAAGATGCGTTGGTTCGGTATGAAACTATCGATGCCGACCAAATTGATGACTTGATGAATCGCCGAGATGTTCGTCAGCCGAAAGACTGGGATGACAGAGACAGTGGTGGTAATGGTTCGGATGGCGGTGCTGCCAAGGCAGATGAGACCGAAGAGCGTCCTGAACGACCCATCAATGTCGACAAGCCCGGGGATGCAACTTCTTAAAGTTGACTCTTTTTAAAAGCCACCGAGAGGTGGCTTTTTTGTAAGAATAAGAAACAGCAATTAGCGGAGCCGAGTTATGCCTAAAAACCCCAACCCTTTGCAAGTTATGGGTATTGTTAATGTTACGCCGGACTCATTTTCAGACGGAGGTGAATACAATCGCTTAAATGATGCGATTGATCACGTGGCGCAGCTGATAAGTGATGGTGCTGATATGATAGACATTGGTGGGGAGTCAACTCGGCCCGGCTCACTAGCTGTCCTGGAACAAGAAGAGCTCGATAGAGTCATTCCTCTGGTCGAAGCGGTACGACAACGTTTTGATGTATCAATTTCTGTCGATACCACTAAACCGGTTGTTATGACTGAGTCTATAAAGGTCGGTGCAAATATCATTAATGACGTAAACGCATTACGAGAAGAGGGCGCCCTGAAAGCTTTGGCATCAACCTCTGCAAAAGTTTGCTTAATGCATATGCAGGGAGAGCCTAGAAGCATGCAGCACAACCCAGACTACGACGATGTTGTCTGTGACGTTAAGGCTTTTTTACAAGAGCGTATTATTGCCTGTGAGCAGGCAGGTATTGGCAGAGAGCGAATTTGGTTGGATCCTGGTTTTGGGTTCGGCAAGTCTCAACGACATAATTACCAGTTGCTACAAAGGCTACAGGCGTTTCACGAACTACAGTTACCCTTGTTAGTCGGAATGTCGCGAAAAAGCATGATTGGCCACGTTACGGGACGTGAAGTTAAAGACAGATTAGCAGGCAGTTTAGCGGCTGCAACCATTGCAGCTATGAAAGGAGCACGTATAATTCGCGTTCATGATGTTAAGGAGACAGTTGATGCAATGAGAGTGGTTGCAGCAACTTTAGAAGGAGAGCACCTTTGAGTGAGCGTAAATATTTTGGCACCGATGGCGTGCGCGGACGAGTCGGGCAGTTCCCGATAACCCCTGAGTTTGCCGTAAAGCTTGGCTGGGCTGCTGGCCGAGTGCTGGCTGCAAAAGGTACCAGCCGCGTATTGGTTGGTAAAGACACCCGGGTTTCCGGTTATATGCTGGAGTCAGCTTTGGAGGCCGGACTGGCTGCAGCCGGTGTCGGTGTGGATTTCTTAGGCCCTATGCCCACTCCCGGCATTGCGTATCTGACACGGACATTCAGAGCCGCGGCCGGTATTGTTATTAGCGCATCGCATAATCCGTATTACGATAACGGCATAAAGTTTTTTGCTGACAACGGACACAAACTTCCAGATGCCGTAGAGCTGGAAATTGAACGTCTGTTAGATGAGCCAATGGATTGTGTGATTTCAGAAGAGCTGGGTCGTGCTAAGCGGATAAATGATGCCGCTGGTCGCTATATCGAGTTCTGTAAAAGTGTTTTCCCTAACGAAATGACTCTGGAAGGGTTACACATTGTCGTCGATTGCGCGCATGGTGCGACCTATCACATAGCGCCTAATGTGCTTCGTGAACTTGGTGCTGAAGTGACTGAAATTGGTACTCAGCCTAATGGCCTTAACATCAATAAAGAATGCGGCGCAACTCACCTGGAGGCATTACAGAAAAAGGTACTGGAGACTAAAGCGGATTTAGGCATAGCTCTGGACGGTGATGGTGACAGGATCATGATGGTGACGGAGAATGGTCGCCCAATTGACGGTGATGAAATCCTTTATATGCTGGCTGTGACTGCACAGAATCAGGGGCAGTTACAAGGAGGTGTTGTCGGCACACTAATGACAAACTTTGCCCTGGAAAAAGAACTCGATAAAAGACGTATTCCCTTTGTCCGGGCAAAAGTCGGTGATCGCTATGTTATCGAAGAACTGGTTAAGCGAGACTGGTACCTTGGCGGTGAAAATTCGGGCCATGTGATTAACCGTCAGCACCACACTACCGGTGATGGTATTGTTGCCGGACTGCAGGTACTGGCAGCTATGTATCAGGAACAAAAGTCCCTGGAAAAATTAAGTTGCGATTTCCATAAGTTGCCACAAATTCTTATCAATGTCCGTTTTGACAGCGATAAGCAGCCTTTAGAATCGGCGAATGTTAAAAGTGCGGTACGAGAAGTTGAAAAAGCGCTGTCGGGCAGTGGTCGGGTACTTTTACGGAAGTCGGGCACTGAGCCTTTAATTCGGGTAATGGTTGAAGGCGAAAACGAAGCTAAGGTAAAAGCCTTTGCTCAACAAATAGCGAACGAAGTTGAAGCGGCTACAAATTAAACAGTTAGCGGGCAGCGATGAAAATCTCGCTTGTAAGTTGGCGAGTGTTTCGCTACTATTCCCGCGCTCTGAAGTAGAGGACAAACTATGCCTAATGCATCACTAGTGATTGCAAATTGGAAAATGAACGGAAATCGCGAGCTAACGAAAACTATGTCGGTGGCGTTGCGAGAGAAACTTAGCCAGCTTCAGAAGGTTAAGATAGTAGTCTGTCCTCCGTTTACCCTTATCAGTGAGTTGGCAAGTCAATGTTATTATGATGACATTGCCATTGGTGCACAGAATGTTTCTGAACATGCCAGTGGAGCCTATACAGGCGAAACCTCGACAACTCAACTGCAAGAGTTTGGGGTTAGCTACGTGCTTGTCGGGCATTCAGAACGTCGTCAATTGTTTGCAGAAACAGACGACAAGGTAAACGAGAAAGCACTGGCGACCGTCAATGCAGGTATGACAGCAGTAATTTGTGTTGGCGAAAATAAAGCTCAGCGCGATGAGGGGAATACCTGGAAGGTTGTAGCAGAACAAGCGAAAGCTGCGTTGGCAAACCTTCCTAAAGAAAAAGCCGGGAAAGTTGTTTTGGCCTACGAGCCAGTTTGGGCAATCGGTACCGGAGAAACAGCATCACCGGAACAAGCACAGGACGTTCATGCAAAACTAAGAACGTTACTGGTAGAGCAATTTGGCGCGATTGGTGAGAAAATGCCGTTATTGTACGGTGGCTCAGTTAAAGCTGATAACGCTGCCGAATTATTTGCGCAAAAAGACATTGATGGTGGTTTGATAGGTGGGGCGAGTTTGAAAGAATCAGACTTTGTTGCTATCTGCCAGGCTGCTCAAGGGTAAAATTATGTACGAAATTTTAATGATTGCATTTCTCGTTGTTGCTTTAGTCTTAATTGGCTTCATTATGCTACAACAAGGCAAAGGCGCAGGTATGGGCGCATCTTTCGGTGCAGGCGCATCGAACACTGTTTTCGGCTCTTCAGGTTCAGGAAACTTTCTGACACGCGCTACGGCAGGGTTGGCGGTAGTCTTTTTTATTCTGAGTTTGGTGTTGGGTAACTTATCGACCTCTACGGACGAAAGCTCAACAGACTTCTCGGACTTGTCAGTACCTGAAGAAGAACAACAGTTGCCTCCAGCGGAAGACGAATCAGATCCTGAATCTGACGTACCGCCAATCGACTAAAAATTTTGCAGAAGTGGTGGAATTGGTAGACACGCTACCTTGAGGGGGTAGTGCTCTTACGGGCGTGCGGGTTCAAGTCCCGCCTTCTGCACCAAAATTAGCGCTCTGATTGTTGCGTCAGAGGTTGAAAATAAACGAAAAATACGTATAATGTGCAACAAGTTTCGGACGCGGGGTGGAGCAGTCTGGTAGCTCGTCGGGCTCATAACCCGAAGGTCGTAGGTTCAAATCCTGCCCCCGCAACCAATTTTAGTAGCAGCGTTTCGCATTAGTCGGCGCTTTTGCTAAAATAACTGACAAAGGGTCCAGTGTTCAGAAAGCCCCGCAGCAGCTCGGGGCTTTTTGCTATGCGGCCTTAGCTATCTTAGGATAGCCAGAACACTGGGCGCTTGCGCCCTTTTTTTGTTTCAGGAGGCAGTAATTGGCAAATTTGCAAGAACGGTTAACCGATATGATTCGGCCAGCAGTAGAAGCTCTGGATTTCGAATTATGGGGTGTGGAGTTTGTCCGCGCCGGTAAGTTTTCGACGTTACGAGTGTACATTGATCATCCGGAAGGAATTAGTGTGGACAACTGTGCGGATGTCAGTTATCAGGTCAGTTCCCTATTAGATGTAGAAGACCCGATTAACGTTGAATACAACCTGGAAGTGTCCTCTCCGGGAATGGAAAGACCGTTTTTTAATGCCGAACAAATGCAGCCTTACGTGAATGAAACCGTTGCTTTTGAGTTAGTAGCGGCACAGAAGAACAAAAGGAAGTTCAAAGCGAAATTGATAGCGGTTGAGGGGGAAGAACTGACCCTTTCCGTAGATAACGATACTCTTCAGGTGAATATGCGTGATGTGAAAAACGCTCACCTGGTTCCAACATTTGATTAAAAGATTGCGTTGGCGAGGCAGCACTCATGAGTAAAGAAATACTGTTAGTCGCAGAAGCGGTTTCAAACGAAAAAGCGGTACCACGCGAAAAAATATTTGAAGCTTTAGAGTCAGCATTGGCTCATGCGACCAAGAAAAAATACGACGGTGATATTGAGGTTCGTATCGATATCGATCGCAATACTGGCGAGTTCGATACCTTTCGCCGTTGGTTAGTTGTTGAAGACACGGACACAGGGTTAGAACACCCTTACCGTGAAATTAGCTTGTCAGCAGCGCAATATGAAGACCCGTCGGTTCAAGCCGGGGACTACGTAGAAGAGCAAATTGACTCAATTCAGTTTGACCGTATTACGACACAAACCGCTAAACAGGTTATTGTACAGAAAGTACGCGAAGCAGAGCGCGCACAAGTCGTGGATGAATATCGCGATCAAGTGGGCGAAATGGTTAGCGGTATCGTTAAGCGAGCAAACCGTGAGCACGTTATCCTCGACTTAGGTAATAACGCTGAAGCTATTATTTACCGTGATGAAATGTTACCGCGTGAGTCGGTACGCCCCGGTGACCGAATTCGTGGCTTGCTTTATGACGTGCGTCCCGAGGCTCGTGGTGCACAGTTATTCGTTAGCAGAACCAACCCTAATTTCTTGTTGGAACTTTTCCGTATCGAAGTACCGGAAATTGGCGAAGAAATGATTGAGTTGCGTGGCGCTGCCCGCGATCCGGGTTCTCGTGCTAAAATTGCAGTGAAGAGCAATGATAAACGCATCGATCCGGTTGGCGCTTGTGTCGGTATGCGTGGTGCGCGTGTGCAGGCTGTTTCCGGCGAGCTGGGCGGTGAGCGTGTGGATATCGTGCTTTGGGACGACAACCCGGCACAGTTTGTAATTAACGCAATGGCTCCTGCAGAAGTTGCTTCTATTGTTGTTGACGAAGACGCACACACAATGGATATCGCCGTAGCGGCTGATAACCTGGCGCAGGCAATCGGTAAAGGTGGACAGAACGTTCGCCTGGCCAGTCAGTTAACTGGCTGGACATTGAATGTCATGACAGAAGACGAGTTCAATGAGAAAAACGAAGCAGAAGCTCAGCGTTTATTGAACTTGTTTGTTTCAACCTTAGATATTGACGAAGACTTTGCAACCGTGCTTGTTGACGAAGGCTTTTCTTCGTTAGAAGAAGTGGCTTATGTTCCAGTTGCTGAGTTCCTTGATATTGAAGGAATGGACGAAGATATCGTAGAAGAATTACGTAGCAGAGCGCGTGCTTATTTAACGACCAAAGCTTTAGCTACAGAAGAATCTCTGGAATCGGCTGAACCAGATGAAACGCTGTTGAATCTTGAAGGAATGGATCGCCACCTGGCCTATGTGTTAGCCAGCAAGGGTGTGACCAGTCTGGAAGAGTTAGCGGAACAGGGCGTTGACGACTTAGCCGATATTGAAGAATTAAATGAACAGCAGGCTGGCGATTTAATTATGAAAGCCCGCAATATTTGCTGGTTCAATGAAGAACAGTAGAACGATCAGCGGAGGTACAACAGACTATGGAAGAAGTAACGCTCGATAAGCTGGCCAAAGATGTCGGTACAACAGTTGATCGTCTGGTTCAGCAGTTCGCTGAAGCGGGCATGACCAAGAAAGCGGGTGATTCTGTTAATGAAGATGAAAAACAGAAATTACTGGCTCACTTGAACCGTCAGCATGGCGGTGGCGGCAGCTCTGAACCCAGCAAAATGACTTTAAAGCGTAAAACGAAAAGTACGTTAAGCGTTGGCGGCGGAAGAGATTCTAAATCCGTTCAGGTAGAAGTGCGCAAAAAACGCACTTATGTCAAACGTTCGGCGAGTGAAGAGCAGGAACGTGAAGAGCAAGAACGCTTAGCCAAAGAAAAAGAAGCAGAAGAAGCTAAACTTCGCGAAGAAGAGCAAAAACGCGAAGAAGAGAAGCAGCGCAAAGAAGCTGAAGCGAAAGCTAAAGTAGAGCGCGAAAAAGCTGAGAAAGAAAAAGCAGAGAAAGAGAAACTGCGTAAAGAAAAAGAGAAAGCACGTCAAAAAGCGGAAGCTGAGAAACGTGCAGCGATGACACCTGAAGAACGTGAAGCGGCAGACAAAGCGAAAGCAGAAGCCGAAAAACTGAAGCGTCAACAGGAAGAAGAAGCCCGTAAAAAAGCGGAAAAAGAAGCGGAAGCGCAAGCGGAAGAAGCTCGCAAACTAGCTGAAGAAAATGCAAAACGCTGGGAAGAAGAAGAGCAGAAACGTAAGCAGCAAGAGCAGGAAGACGTGCACTTTACAACGTCTTCTACAGCTCAGGAAGCTGAAGACGCGCAGGACTTCGACGAAGAACGTAAAAGTCGCAAGCGCGGCAAAAAACGTCGTCGCAAAGATGAAGAAAGTGATGAAACGCCGCGTCGCGAGAAGCGTCGTAAAGGTGCTCGTCGTGGCTCATCACTGCAACAGGGCTTTAATAAGCCAGCGCAGCCGGTCGAGCGTGATGTAAAAATTGGCGAAACCATTACTGTTGGCGAACTGGCTAACCGTATGGCAATTAAAGCCAGTGAGCTCATCAAGACCATGATGAAAATGGGCGAAATGGTTACGATTAACCAAATTCTTGACCAAGACACAGCTGCCTTAGTTGTTGAAGAGCTTGGACACAAGCCCGCGCTTGTCAAAGACAATGCGTTGGAAGAGGAAGTGCTTTCTGACCGCCATGAAGGTGGTGAAGAAGCACCTCGTGCTCCGGTCGTAACGGTTATGGGTCACGTTGACCACGGTAAAACGTCGTTACTGGATTACATTCGTAAAGCGAAAGTCGCATCCGGCGAAGCGGGTGGTATTACCCAGCATATTGGTGCATACCACGTTGAAACCGGTCACGGAATGGTAACCTTCCTTGATACTCCGGGACACGCGGCCTTTACCTCGATGCGTGCACGTGGTGCCGGCGCAACCGATGTTGTTATTTTGGTTGTTGCAGCGGACGACGGCGTTATGCCACAGACCAAAGAAGCGGTTCAGCACGCGAAAGCAGCTGGCGTACCTCTGGTGGTCGCTGTAAACAAAATGGATAAAGAAGGCGCAGATCCGGATCGTGTGAAAAACGAACTGTCTCAGCTGGAAGTCATTCCGGAAGACTGGGGTGGTGACGTGCAGTTTATTCCGCTGTCAGCTCACACCGGTGAAGGCATTGACGAGCTGTTAGAAGCAATTCTGTTGCAATCTGAAGTACTGGATTTACGCGCAGAAAAAACCGGCATGGCCTCAGGTATCGTGGTTGAATCACGTCTGGATCGTGGTCGTGGACCAGTAGCGACGGTTCTTGTTCAGCGCGGTTTGTTGAAGCAAGGTGATGTTGTACTGTGTGGCCTTGAGTACGGACGTATTCGTGCCATGCGCGACGAAACCGGTAAAGAAATTAAAGAGGCCGGTCCTTCAATTCCTGTAGAAATACTTGGCTTGTCTGGTGTTCCTCAGGCAGGTGACGAAGCAACGGTTGTTAAGGACGAGCGTAAAGCACGTGAAGTAGCTAACTACCGTCAGGGTAAATACCGTGATGTGAAATTAGCGAAACAGCAAAAAGCGAAACTGGAAAACATGTTTGCGGACATGGCTGAAGGTGACGTTGCTGAACTGAACATTGTCCTGAAGTCAGACGTACAAGGCTCATTGGAAGCGATTTCTGATGCTCTGACTAAGCTGTCGACTGATGAAGTGAAAGTGAACATCATTGGTAGCGGTGTTGGTGGTATCACTGAAACCGATATTTCTCTGGCCAGTGCATCGAATGCGATTGTTGTTGGTTTTAACGTTCGTGCCGAAGCGGCCGCTAGAAAACTGGTTGAGCAAGAAAGTGTAGACTTGCGCTATTACAGCGTCATTTACGACTTGATTGACGAAGTTAAAGCAGCGATGAGCGGTATGCTGCAGCCTGAGTTCAAACAACAGATCATTGGTCTGGCAGAAGTTCGCGATGTCTTCAAATCACCTAAGATCGGTGCAATTGCCGGTTGTATGGTAACTGAAGGTATCGTCAAACGTTCAGCACCAATTCGCGTACTACGTGACAACGTTGTTATTTACGAAGGTGAGCTTGAATCACTGCGTCGCTTTAAAGATGACGTTCAGGAAGTTCGTAACGGCATGGAATGTGGTATCGGTGTTAAGAACTACAACGATGTCAAAGAAGGCGACCAAATTGAAGTCTTCGAAACAGTCCAGATAGAACGTACGCTTTAATCAAGGACACAGTAATTTATGGCACAAGAGTTTAGCCGTACCGAAAGGGTACGGCACCAGCTACAACGAGAAATCGCTATGATCCTGCAGCGCGAGATAAAAGATCCTCGTGTTAGCATGGTCACAGTATCCGATGTGGAAGTTTCTCGCGATTTAGCTTATGCCAAGGTGTTCGTTACCTTTTTTCAAGATGACCCTGAACAAGTTAAGCAGGCGTTAAAAGTGCTGAATGAAGCATCTGGCTTTATTCGTTCTTTGTTAGGTAAACGCATTAAGGCACGCATAGTTCCGCAACTTAAATTCCAGCACGATGCCTCGTTAAATGAAGGTATTCGCATGGGTAAGCTGGTTGCAGAAGCACGCGAGCGAGATAAAAAAAGCAGTGAAAACAGCGGAGACGATTAATGTCTAAAGCTCGTCTACGCAAAGGCCGTGCAGTCACGGGCGTAGTTTTATTGAATAAACCGCAGGGCATGAGTTCAAACCATGCCCTGCAGCATGTTAAGCGCCTGTATAATGCACAAAAAGCCGGTCATACCGGAGCCCTCGATCCTTTAGCCACTGGAATTCTGCCCATCTGCCTGGGAGAAGCGACAAAGTTCTCACAGTACTTACTTGATGCCGATAAAGCGTATCGGGTTGAAGCTTTGCTAGGCGTCCGAACGACTACGAGCGACGCCGAAGGCGAAGTTGTTGAAGAAAAACCGGTTTCGGTTGATGCTAAACATATTGCCGAGGTAATTCAGGACTTTATTGGTAAGCAAGCGCAATCACCCTCTATTTATTCAGCGTTAAAGCATGAAGGCCGGCCTCTGTATTATTACGCTCGGCGCGGTATTGAGGTTCCCAAAAAGACACGCGAAATTACAATACACTCTATAGAGTTGTTGGCTGTCGAGGGAAATAAGGTCGTTCTTCAAGTCAGTTGCAGCAAAGGTACGTACATTCGGACGCTGGTGGATGATTTGGGTCAGGCTTTGGGGTGTGGCGCACACGTTTCCAGTTTGCATCGTAATGCGGTGGCCGATATTAACGAATCGACCATGGTAACGCCTGAGCAGTTGGAAAAAGCGGCGGAGCAGGGCCAGTCTAAGCTGGATGATTTGTTGCAACCAGCTGACCTGCTGTTAGGCGAACTGCCAAAGATTACAGTAACTCAGACACAGACCAGAGACTTTCTTCATGGGCAGCCTATTCCTTTACCGGTAAGCGATGCAAATGAAGCCGAAGAGTGGCGAGTCCTTAATGAGCAGTCTCAGTTTTTAGGCGTTGGCCGGGTGAAAAACATGGAATTATGGCCGCGTCGCGTTATTGCTCTTGAGTATGCTGATTTATAGTTGTTTTTGTATTGTTAGGTGGGTATAATCGCCGCCTTCATATCGACGCTGAATTAGTGATTGGCGTCGATCATTTTGACAAACTTAGGAGTTATCATGTCACTAACTGTTGAACAGAAAGCTGAAATTGTAAAAGAATTTGGTCAAGGCGAGAACGATACGGGTTCTCCTGAAGTGCAGGTTGCGCTTTTGACAAAAAACCTGGCTGAATTACAAGACCACTTTAAATCACATAAGAAAGATCACCATTCACGTCGTGGTCTGTTACGTATGGTTAGCCGTCGTCGTAAGCTTCTTGATTACCTGAAGCGTAAAGACGAAAAACGCTATGTAGCACTTGTTGAGCGTTTAGGTATCCGTCGCTAAGACACACCAACGCATAAAGAATTTTTAAAAAGGGCCTTTTGGCCCTTTTTTTGTATTCTTTTTAGGCTTATGGGTCTTAATTTTGTCACAATTCCCTTATACTATGCGACGAGATAAATAAAGAGAGAAGACGAGTATCAATCCGGATACTCTATATTTTGAAGGTAAAGGAAAGAAACGTGAATCCAATAACTAAACAATTTCAGTACGGTCAGCATACAGTCACATTAGAAACTGGCGTAATAGCACGTCAGGCGACTGGTTCTGTACTTGCCAGCATCGATGATACAACAGTCTTAGTCACTGTTGTTGCCAAAAAAGAAGCACGTGAAGGGCAAAACTTTTTCCCGTTAACAGTCAATTACCAAGAAAAGACTTACGCAGCCGGTAAAATTCCTGGCGGTTTCTTTAAGCGTGAAGGGCGTCCTAGCGAAAACGAAACGTTAACCAGTCGCTTAATTGACCGACCAATTCGTCCATTATTTCCAGATGGCTTCATGAACGAAGTACAGGTTGTTGCTACTGTTGTTTCAGTAAACCCTCAGATTAACCCTGATATCGTCGCTTTAATTGGCGCGTCAGCAGCTTTATCTATTTCTGGTGCTCCTTTTGCAGGCCCAATTGGCGCAGCACGTGTTGGTGTGGTTAATGATGAATACGTACTAAACCCAACCGCCGACGAGTTAGAAAACTCCAAGCTGGATCTTGTGGTTGCGGGTACGGATAAAGCCGTATTAATGGTTGAATCAGAAGCTGAGTTGCTGTCTGAAGACCAAATGCTTGGTGCCGTTATGTACGGTCACGAAGCAATGCAGGACGTTATTAAAGCCATTACTGAATTTACTGCAGAAGCAGGCAAAGAGAAGTGGGACTGGCAGGCTCCTGCAAAAGATGAAAGCTTGCAGACCAAAGTTCGTGAATTGGCAGAGCAAGGTATTGGCGAAGCCTACCGCACTACCGACAAAGCAGAACGTAAAGGTAAGCTTGACCAAGTTAAAGAGCAGATGGTCGAGAAGCTAACTGCTGAAGATGAAAATGTCGATTTAGAAGAAGCCGGCAAAATCTTCCACGACCTGGAAAGTGACATTGTACGTAGCCGTATTATTGCTGGTGAAAAGCGTATCGATGGCCGCGACCCTGACATGGTTCGTGCTATTAGTGTCGCTACTGGTGTATTACCGCGTACTCACGGTTCATCATTGTTTACCCGTGGTGAGACTCAGGCGTTGGTAACTGCTACCTTAGGTACCGATCGTGATGCTCAGATGATTGACGAGCTGACTGGTATGAACACAAATCGCTTCATGCTGCATTATAACTTCCCTCCATACTGTGTTGGCGAAACCGGTATGGTTGGATCGCCAAAACGTCGTGAAATTGGTCATGGTCGTTTGGCGAAACGTGGTATTCAGGCAGTTATGCCTAGCCACGATGAATTCCCTTACACCATTCGTGTGGTTTCAGAAATTACCGAATCAAACGGTTCAAGTTCAATGGCCTCAGTTTGTGGTTCTTCATTGGCGTTAATGGACGCTGGTGTGCCAATTAAGTCTTCTGTAGCGGGTATCGCTATGGGCTTGGTTAAAGAAGGCGACAAGCACGTTGTTCTTTCCGATATCCTTGGTGATGAAGATCACTTAGGTGATATGGACTTTAAAGTAGCCGGTAACACCGATGGTATTACTGCGTTGCAAATGGACATTAAAATTGATGGTATCACTCGCGACATCATGGAAAGTGCATTAGCGCAGGCTAAATCAGCTCGCCTACACATTCTGAAAGTGATGGACGAAGCCATTGGCGGTCACCGTGAAGAGCTTTCTACTTATGCGCCTCGCTTTACTACTATCAAAATTGATCAGGACAAGATCAAAGACGTTATCGGTAAAGGTGGAGCGGTCATTCGTGAGCTGACCGAATCAACCAATACCAACATTGAGATTGGTGATGACGGTACCATTAAAGTTGCAGCAAGCGATCAGGCAGATGCCGACGCTGCTATTGAGAAAATCAAGCAGTTAACGGCTAATGTTGAAGTAGGTAAAATTTACCAGGGTAAAGTAGCGCGTATCGTAGACTTCGGTGCGTTTGTTACTGTGTTACCAGGGAAAGACGGCTTAGTTCATATTTCTCAAATTGCAGAAGAACGTGTTAATGACGTAAACGAATACCTGAAAGTTGGTGATGTCGTTCCGGTTAAAGTACTGGAAATTGATCGCCAGGGTCGTGTCCGTCTAAGCATGAAAGAAGCTGCTGAGAAAAAAGAAGAGCCAGCAACTGAAGCTCCTGCAGAACCAGCTGCTGAAGACGAAAACAAAAGCGAAGAATAATCGTAAAGATTCTCTAAGCTTTGTTAAAAACCCCGTTTAAACGGGGTTTTTTTATGTCTGGCTTTTGCCTGTTTGGCTTCGAGTGTGCTGTAATAGAGCTATAGGTTTATTCAAAGGAAATATTATGCAGGTGCGAACAAGTAGTGCATTCATCGGAGCTCTTTTGTTGTTAGGAGCGTTGACCGGGTGTGCGTCGCAAAATTCAGTTAATCAATTGCCGGACAATGTTGTGCTTGCAGAGCCTGAGCGCGCAGAATTTCGTTATGAAATAGAGCTCGCGCGTATTGCTCAGATGTTGGGAGAGGATTTAACCCAGGAACAACGAGCAGAGCTATATTATCGCCGTGGCGCCCTATACGATGCTGTCGGACTAAGGACTCTGGCCAGAATGGATTTCACTCGTGCGTTGGAATATAACCCGAGACTAGCGGATGCCTATAATTTTTTAGGTATTCAATACACACAGTTAGAAGAATTCGATTATGCGTATGAAGCTTTTGACTCAGCAATTGAGTTGGATCCCGAGCATCGTTACGCTTATTTGAATCGAGGAATAGCTGAGTACTACGATGCAAGAACCGAGCTTTCTCAGGAAGACTTAGAGTATCACTTGGAGAAAGAACCGGAAGACCCTTACCGGGTTATTTGGCTATTTTTAGCGGAATATGAAAATGATCCGGAGCAGGCGCAGATTAGTCTGGAAGAAAATGCTGAAAAGCTTGATAAAAGCGAATGGGGTTATCAGATTACGCAACTGTATGCGGATAAGCTTTCTAAAGAGGCTTTTTTAGAACGTATGACCCGTAACTTGGGTGATTCTGAAAAACTGACAGAGCGTTTATGTGAAGCTTACTTTTATTTGGGGAAGTATATGCAGATAAAAGGTGATCAGCTGGAAGCTATGAATTATTTTAAACTGGCTTTAATGACGAATGTTTATGAGTTTGTTGAGCACCGTTATGCGTCGGTTGAGTTAACGCGTATTCGTCACGCGTTATTAAACCGGTAAAGAGCCATTTGATGAAAGGACGGCTGTTAGTACTTTCTGCTTTTTTGGTTATAAGTAGCGGGTCTCATCAAGTCTTTAATTCACAGCAAACATTGAACTGGTCTGCGCATAAAGGAAATGCGAAAGCGCAATATCAATTAGCTAACCGTTATTGGCAAGACAAAAATCGCACTGCCGCTCATTACTGGTGGCAGCGCTCTGCCAAACAAAAGTATTCTCCTGCCATCGAGAGCTTAGTTCTTGCTTTTCCTAAAGCTAACGACGACTGGTTAAAATTGGCTGTCGCTGCTGGTAACCCTACCGCTAAGCGGCAAGTTGCAATGACTGAACTGACAGACGATAACATTTCAATAGGACAGTGGCAGCACCGTTGGCAAAGTGCCGATGAACCCTGGTTAAAGCAAAAGTTTGCGTTACTTGAGCGTTACCAGAAAAATGATAACTGCGATATAAGTATTAAAGTGATAGCGGCTAATCAAAGCGCAAAAAAGCGCTACCTTGATTTTTTATCGGCAGTAAAAAACTCCCCTTTTACGACCAGTAACTGGTGCATCGGTTGGGCTCTGGACGAGGAATTATCATGCTCTATTGGTGATGAGCGAGGCAGGGCAAGTTGTCGTTCAGATAAAGTGGCTGACAGAACAGTGATATTGGCTGATAAGGGCATTGCGAGCGCCGACAGTCAGACATTGACATTGACCCCCGATAGCTCAGAAAAAGTTATTCAACATGAGCTGGGCCATTGGCTGGGGTTTGCCGATGAGTATGCCATGTCGGAGTCTCTGGCCCGGAAATTTTGCAACGGCCATTATGAGCATGAAAGCTTAAATATTATTGTTTCCGGCCACGCTCAGTACTATTCCAGCGATCAAATACGGGACATCTATGACAACTTACCATGGAAAAGTGAAATACCTTCATGGAAAGAAATAGCCCAGAAAGAAGGGGAGAAGTGGCGCCTGGGCAGCTCGGAAAGTCGCGATATAGGACTTTTTAAAGCTGACACCTGCAATGCTATTAGTGATAAACAAGCTTGGCGTCCGGTAAATGTCAAAACGGCGATGGAGCAGCACAATACCGGACTATGGCCAGAGCTTTATTTGAAGTTATTGCGGAAACATCAATAACTGCCGTGTAAGAAGACTATACAGAGAGCGCTACTTGAGCCAGGATAAGCACCGGACAAAGTGTTGCCAGAAACCAGATGAGCGAACGTAACTTGTCGTAGTTGCTCAAGTACGCAATGTGGTAAAGCACTCTTAACACAATGAATGAAACGCCCAGAAACTCAATTCTTTCGGTTACCTGAGAAGTGGCTATAGCAGCTAGAATTGCAGCAGCAAATAACGGGAAAGCTTCATAGGCATTGTAATGACCTGCAACAGCGCGGGCGCCTCGCCCAAGTAAGCGCTGTTGCTGAGCTCTGGGATGTTTATTGTCGTAACCGTTGTCGCGATTCTGAAAATAAACCACAGGAGCCTTGGCTAAAATAGGCAAGACTCCGGCAATGAGTAAACACCACAGTAAAAGGCTCATGGTCAAGCTTCCTAATTAACGTACAGTTTCACCCGCTGCCTGCAAGTCGGCATGATAAGAAGAACGTACTAGCGGACCGCTGGCAATATGGCTGAAGCCCATTTCAACACCTGCAACGCGCAGCTTTTCAAATTCATCCGGGTGAACATAGCGGGCAACCGGAATATGGTGGCGGCTAGGCTGTAAATACTGGCCGATAGTCAACATGTCGACATCATGCGCACGGAGGTCTTTCATAACCTCCAGTATTTCTTCTTTGGTTTCGCCAAGGCCAACCATCAGCCCTGATTTAGTGCGTATATCAGGACGAGCCTCTTTGTATTTTTGCAGCAAATCTAAAGACCACTGATAGTTTGCACCCGGACGAGCTGCTTTATAAAGGCGCGGCACAGTTTCAAGGTTGTGGTTGAACACATCAGGCGCTTCATCTTTCAGGATATCAAGCGCTACTTGCATACGGCCACGAAAGTCCGGTACAAGTACTTCAACCTGAATATTGTTTTCGCTGTGTTTACGTATTTCACGAATACAATCGGCAAAATGCTGAGCCCCGCCATCGCGTAAATCATCACGATCAACTGAGGTAATAACGACATACTTCACTTTCATGTCGCGAATCGTTTTGCCCAGTTTTTCAGCTTCTTCAGGGTCCGGCGGAAGAGGGCGACCATGAGCAACATCGCAGAATGGACAACGACGCGTGCAAATATCACCCAGAATCATAAAGCTGGCTGTACCGTGGTTAAAACATTCCGGTAAATTTGGACAGGAAGCTTCCTCACAAACAGAGTGCAGGCCATGGCTGCGCATAGCCTGCTTAATTTCATCAATACGCTCAGTTGAAGAAGGGAGCTTCACCTTCAACCACGACGGCTTACGCAACATCTGGTCGCGTTCTGTGGGAATAATTTGTACTGGTATCAGTGCCATTTTATCGGCGTCACGCATTTTGACACCAGGTTCAACTCTAACTGGCTTTGACATAATCTTGAGCGAGTCCCGTTTGTTGAAGAATGTTGCTGTAGGAAACTGAACTAGTGAAGTGTTTTATCACTGCATTAGCGGCTTCACTAAAGCTTTCAGGACCATTGAGATCCTTGGTTTGAATCATTTTTATGCCCGACAGCCCACAAGGGTTGATCCGGGCAAAGGGTTCCATATCCATATTGACGTTTAACGCCAACCCATGGAATGAACAGCCTTTACGAATACGCAGCCCTAACGAGCAAATTTTATCATTACCAACGTAGACACCCGGAGCATCGCGTCGAGCTTGAGCATCAATACGGTAATCGGCAAGAGTCCCGATAACCGTGTTTTCAATTTGATTGACTAACTGGCGGACACCGTAATTTAGGCGACGAATATTCAGAAGAAAATAAATAACAACCTGACCCGGGCCGTGGTAGGTTACCTGCCCACCTCTGTCGACTTGAATAACGGGAATATCGCCAGGAGCCAGAATATGCTCGGCCTTTCCGGCCTGCCCTTGGGTAAACACAGGGTCATGTTCAACCACCCACAGCTCGTCTGCAGTGTGTTCGTCGCGCTGGTCGGTGAATTGTTGCATAGCATGCCATACGGGTTCGTATGGCTGCCTGCCTAATTCACGAATAATTAAGGTATCGTTCATGCCGTCATTATAACGTTTGTCTAGAACAACGGCTAGTCTTGCAACTACAGAACGTAGCGAACGTCGTCAATATCTGACAACGATCGATAAAGAATTTCAATATGTTCCTGACTTTCTACACGCACAGCGACAGAAACCGAATGATAATTGCCTTTACTGCTAGGTTTTACCGAAGGAGAATAATCACCGGGAGCATGCTCCTGTAAAACTTCGACAACTTGATCAGGGAGGCTGTCACTGGCAACCCCCATCACTTTAAAAGTAAAGTGACAAGGGAAGTCTACCAGTTCATCAAAGCGTGTCTTTTGCATCTATCTTAACCTTTATTCTTCACTAAACTGCTGTTTAATATAATCCATAATTTTCTTGAAGAAACCGCCTTCCTCAACTGCCTGCAGAGTCACTAACGGGAAAGATGCGACATCTTCATCGTTCAACTGAAGGTAGACTGTTCCAACATGCTGGCCTTTTGATAATGGTGCTTGCAACTGCTGATCAAGTTCAAAGTTAGCTTTCAGTTTGTCGCGCTGGCCTTTCGGTAAAGTAATGACCACATCTTCACTGATTCCAAGCTCAACTTCGTCAAGGTCTCCCCCCCAAATGCGATGAGAAATAAAGCTCTCACCAGCACTATAGGCTTTGACGGTTTCGTAGTAGCGGAAACCGTAGTTAAGCAGCTTTTTACTTTCTACTTTACGAGCCTGTTCGCTGTTAGTCCCCATTACCACAGCAATTAAACGTGTGCCGTCTTCAACTGCAGATGAGACAAGGCTATAACCTGCTTCGTTGGTATGTCCTGTTTTTATGCCGTCTACGTTTAAGCTGCGGTCCCAGAGTAATGAGTTGCGGTTGTACTGCTTAATGTTGTTGAAGGTGAACGACTTCTCCGCATAAAGTGCGTACTCTTCCGGCGTTTCTTCAATTAAAGCACTAGCTAAAGTCGCCATGTCACGAGCAGAAACGTACTGATCGGGGTCTGGTAAACCGTGACTGTTTGAGAAGTGGCTGTCGTTCATGCCAATTTGTTCAGCGTAGTTATTCATTAAGTCGGCAAATGCGTCTTCGCTGCCGGCAATATGCTCAGCCATAGCCACGCAGGCATCGTTACCTGACGAAATAATAATGCCGCGATTCAGGTCTTCCACGCTGATTTCTTTGCCAACCTCAATGAACATTTTTGAGGACTCAGGGAAGTTCTTTGCCCAGGCATTTTCGCTAATGGTAACCATGTCGTTTGAGCTAATACGGCCGGCAAGTATTTCTTTACCAATGATATAACTTGTCATCATTTTGGTCAGGCTTGCAGGAGGAAGGCTCTCAGCAGAGTTACCTTCGGCCAGAACCTTACCCGTGGTGTGATCGATAAGTATGTAAGCTTTGGCGTTAATTGACGGCGCATTGGGAACCAATGACTGGGCCGCAAAACTTGCTGAGCTGAATAATAGGGTTACAACTGTAAAAAGGTGACAAATTTTTTTCATTGGAATTATCTTTATCTTATCGGTCAAAAGGTGAATCGAGTGCGTAATGGGGCCGGATTATATCAGTTCTGATGCTTAGCGTCAGGAGTATCGGACTGACTTTGCGCTGCCTTTACGCGAAAAGCTTCCGGGTATCCTGAAGACCGTATTTGCTCCAGCAAATCGTAGCTGTCATCTTCTGAAACCGGACCCAGCATTAATTTATGTAGACCATGACTTTGTTCAGTAGTTGCAATCTCCTGAAACTTCGGCGGTAAGTCGTGTTTTAATTGCGATAAACGGTCAGGGTTTGACGATGCCACTAATTGAATGAGGTAATCAGGTCGGTTTTCTGCGGCTGTTTTTTGTGCCGCAGGCATGGGAGTATTCAAACTTATAGCCTCAATTTTGACCGGAGCTGTGCCACTGTCTAACATGTCCAGTTTATAGGCTGCAGCGAAGGATAAGTCGATAATACGTTCCGGATGAAACGGACCTCGGTCATTCACTCTGACCACAACGCTACGGTCATTTCTCAGGTTAGTGACTTTAACGTAGGTTGGCAGAGGCAGGCGTGTATGCGCAGCGGACATGCTGTACATGTCATAATACTCGCCATTAGAAGTCAGGTGCCCGTGAAACTTATTGCCGTACCAGGAAGCGTAACCTTCCTCGACATAGCCTGCTGCACTTTCCATAACTTCATAGTCATTACCCAGCACCCGGTAGTCACGGTTGCCTTGAGGACTAATGGGTTCGTGAACAGGAACGGCATTACGCAGTTCCGACTCGTTAGGTAGCCGGGTGGGGGCGCTGTCTTTGTGTTGACTGTAGCGACCCGTTGGCGAATTTGAGCAACTGCTGAGCAGAAAGGTACTCAGCAGTAATATCAATAAGCTATTCCACTTCATTCTTCAGTTGCTCACTAAACTGATAGACGGCCATCGCATATAAAGGGCTATGGTTATATCGCGTAATAACATAGAAGTTATCGTACGCTAACCAGTATTCATGGGCTTGTTCGGTTTCAAACTCGAAAACTCGCACTTTAGTCTCTTCATTGACTGCGCTGTGAGATGGAAGTTCATAGCCTTTACTTTCTATATCAGAGCGCTTTAGGTTTGGCTTCATACCGTCACTGACCAGGTCTTTCCAGTTTTGCGATTCATCAAGTGGCTGAGCAACAGGCTGCCCTTGTTGCCATTTATGCTTCGCAAAGTAATTCGCGACACTGCCTATGGCATCGACCGGATTGGTTAAAATGTCTCGCTGACCGTCGCCATCAAAATCGACGGCATAGTGGCGGTAACTGGACGAAATAAACTGTCCGAACCCCATGGCACCTGCATATGAACCCTTGGCTTCACTGACGTTCCAGCCTTCTTCGGAGGCTAACTGGAAAAATTCACCAAGTTCAGAGCGAAAGAATTTTGAACGGGGAGGGTAGTGAAAACCTAAAGTGTAAAGTGAATCAAGGACAGAGTATTTGCCCATATAACTACCATAAAAGGTTTCAACGCCAATTATAGCAACGATGATTTGTGCCGGAACGCCATATTCTTGCTCAGCGCGCTCAAGCGTATCTTTATGTTCGCGCCAAAATTTAACGCCCGACTCAAGACGCTTTTCCGTGAGGAAAATAGGGTAATATTGATACCAGGGTTTGGCTTCCCATGGGCGCTGGATTGCTTCAAGCACTTCTTCATTTTTGTTGGCTTTTGAAAGCCATTGACGAACTTTGTCTTCATCAAGCTGATGTTCTTGAACCTGCTCTTGAATAAAATCTTCAACTTCACTCGACTGCTGTTGAGCCGTTGCATAAAAACTGGTTGTCGCGGTAAGCAAAGCTAACCCAAATAAAGCGCGCATAGGAATCCCCTGTTTAGCCATTTTTCATTACCAGGCGATGGTGGGTCGCAATGGACATCAAAATGCCAAACCCGGCCATCAGCGTCACCATTGAGGTGCCCCCGTAACTGATTAAAGGTAATGGTACCCCAACCACAGGTAAGAGTCCTGAAACCATACCAATATTTACAAAAACATAAACGAAGAAAGTTAGTGTCAAAGAGCCCGCCAAGAGTTTGCTAAAAATATCCTGTGTTTGCAGAGCGATAATTAAGCCTCGCAAAATAACAAAGCCATAGAGGGCAAGCAGAAGGATAACGCCGGTAAGCCCAAACTCTTCGCTAAACACTGAGAAAATAAAGTCCGTATGGCGTTCAGGTAAAAACTCTAGCTGAGACTGCGTGCCTTGCAACCAGCCTTTGCCATCTATGCCACCAGAGCCGATGGCTATTTTTGACTGGATAATGTGGTAACCGGAACCCAGAGGATCGCGCTCAGGGTTCAAAAAAGTTAATACGCGTTGGCGCTGATAGTCGTGCATAAGGTAGAACCAGAGAACCGGCGTAAAAGCGGCAGCTGTAATCCCTGCAGTGGTGACAAGCTTCCAACTGAGTCCGGCGAGGAAAATGACGAAAATTCCTGCGCAGGCTACGAGTAGGGATGTCCCTAAATCTGGCTGTCGAGCAATGAGTAAAGTGGGAATAATAACCAGAACTAAAGCCCCAAACAGCCGGTAAATTGAAGGCGGAATGGGACGCTGATTCATATACCAGGCCAACATTAGTGGCATAGCTAACTTCATAATCTCTGACGGTTGTATGGTTAACGGGCCAATATCCAACCAGCGTTGTGCGCCTTTTCCCATTTCGCCAAAAGCAAGTACTGCGATTAGTAACAGTACTCCCACAATAAAAGCAGGCACTGCAAAACGTGACAGAGCGCGGGGAGGAATTTGCGCAACGATGAAAAGGACGACAAATGACAAACCAATGCGAACGGATTGTCTTTTTACAACATCAATGTCCTGACCTGCAGCGCTGTAGATAACAAAGAGGCTGACAATCGACAGGATGATCAAAGGGAGAAGAAGCGGTCCATCAATGTGGAGCTTCTTTAGTAACGGATTGCGTTGGCGCTCTTCAGTCGTCAGCATTAGTATTTTCCTGCTGTTTATTGCCGTTATTAAAGCGAGTATGCCAAAGATCAAGCATTTTTCTTGCGACCGGAGCTGCCACGCTTCCGCCGCCACCCAGAGAGTTTTCAATGGTTACCACAACAATAACTTTGGGGTCATCAGCTGGTGCATAACCGACATACATGGCGTTGTCCCGGTAGCGTTCTGCGATATCTTCGGCATTGTATTCTTCTTCTTGTCCCAGGCTTCTTACCTGAGCAGTCCCTGTTTTTCCCGCGGATGAATAGGGGGCGTCTTTAAAGGCAGACTGCGCTGTTCCTTTTTGCTCCATGTTAACGTTACGCATTGCTTTAGTAATGATTTCCCAGTTATTACTGTCCTTTAACTTTAACGGTTCGCGATGAGTAATTAACGCCTCTTCAAATTCGCCGTCCTGTATTTTGCCTTTCAGTAGACGAGGAACCAGGTGTTCGCCTTTATTTGCAACCATTGCGGTAGCTACCGCCAATTGCATTGGGGTTGCCGTCCAGTAGCTTTGACCTATACCGACCGATAGTGTTTCGCCAGCGTACCAGGGCTGGCCAAAGCGGGCTCGTTTCCAGCCGCGAGATGGCATCAGAGCGGATACTTCTTCATGGAGATCAATACCGGTTTTCTGGCCAAACCCAAACTGTTCCATAAAGCTGGATATTTTATCGACCCCCAGTTTTAACGCTAAGTCGTAGTAGAAGGTGTCGCAACTTTCAGTAATCGCTGTTTCTACATCAACCCAACCGTGCCCCCAGGCGAGCCAGTCCCGGTAACGCCTGTCGACACCTTTAATTTCAAACCAGCCGGGGTCCCAGATGCGGGTTTTTTCTGTAATAGTTCCGTCTTCTAATCCAAGCAAACCAATTTGCGGTTTTACTGTCGATGCAGGGGGATATGCCCCCTGAGTGACCCGGTTTAACAGAGGGCTTTGGGTTGAGTTTAATAAAGATTGATACTGTTTGACGGAAATACCGTTGACGAACCAGTTAGGATCATAACTCGGCGTACTGGTCATGGAGAGAATTCCGCCGGTTGTTGCATCCATTAAAATAATAGAACCTCGTTGTTCGCCCAATAATTCAGCCGCTTTGCGTTGCAACTCTAGGTCCAGTTCTAAGACAATATCCTGACCGGGTGTTGGCGCTTCTATACTGAGTGTGCGCACGGCTCTGCCACGGTTATTAACTTCAACACTCTGGTAACCAACTTCACCATGTAATTCTTTTTCGTAATACTTCTCAATGCCGAGTTTACCAATGGTTCTGCTGGCTGCGTAATTGGGTAGTTCTCCGCTTTCACGGAGTTTCTCTACATCGTTACGATTAATTTTCGCAACGTAACCCACGGCGTGCGTTAACAGTTCCTTGTGAGGGTAGTTACGTATTAGCCGTGCTTCAATACTAACGCCCGGATATTTATGTTGCTGCGCTGCAAAGATAGCAAGCTGCTGCTCATTCAGGTCGTCCAGTAGGGGGACATTGTTAAAGCGCCGCTGATTTTTCAGGTTCCGATAAAAACGATCAATAGTGGTATCCGGAAAGCTCAGCAATTTCTGAAGTTGACTCAGGGTGCTGTCCAAATCATCGATTTCTTCAGGAGTGACATCTAAACTATAAATAGGAGTGTTTTCAGCAAGCAAAACGCCGTTACGGTCATAGATTAAGCCCCTGTTAGGTGCCAGCGGCAGCAGCTTTATCCGGTTATCGTTGGAACGGGTCTGAAGTTCATTATGTTCACTAACCTGCAAGTGATACATGTTTGACGCTAACGCAACAAAAGCGGCCACGACAATCACCATCGCGACTAAAACGCGACGCCCAAAAACGGCTGCTTCGGTATCATGATCACGTATGTGGGTGCGCTGACGCATTGTTATTATTATTCTCTATGGTACGGATGATTGTTATTTAGGCTCCAGGCCCTATATAAACTCTCTGCGACAATTAACCTTACCACTGGATGGGGCAGAGTGAGTTTAGACAATGACCAGCGTTGTTCAGCTGCAGCCAGGCACTCATCAGAGAGGCCTTCGGGTCCGCCTATCAACAGAGTGACATCTCTGCCATCCATTTGCCACTTTTCTAACTGTTGAGCAAGTTTAGGTGTGTCCCAGGCCTGACCTGTGACCTCTAAAGTGACAATTCGGTTCCCTTTAGGTATTGCTTGCAGAAGTAATTTACCTTCTTGCTGCATAACGCGCTTTAAATCCGCTTTGCGGGTACGTTTTTGAGCAGCAATTTCATGTAAAACCAGTTTGCAATCTGCCGGGAACCGCTTTTTGTATTCGTTAAAGCCTTCAGTAACCCACGTGGGCATTTTGGTGCCAACGGCGAGTAATTGAATTTGCACTTACTGGCCCCAGAGTTTTTCTAATTGATAGAAATCGCGAATGCTATCCTGCATTACATGCACCACGACATCACCAAGGTCAACCAAAACCCACTCAGATTGTTCACCACCTTCAACGCCAATTGGAGGTGTACCAGCATGTTTCGCCTCTGTAGCGACATGTTCAGCAATACTTCGTACATGCGTTTTCGAGCTGCCAGAGCAGATGATCATGTAGTCAACAACGTCAGTTTTATCATGAACATCTAAAATTTGAACGTCACGACCTTTAAGATCATCGATTTTATCAATGACAAATTCACGCAATTCTTCTGCCTGCAAAAGATTTTCTCCGATTTGAGGATTAAAACCCGAAGTTTAACAGAAATTAAGAAAAGTGTTCAGTCACAAATACAGCTGATGTTGCCTTATGTAGTCATAAACACTGGAGGGTAGGGGGAGGTTAGGTTTGCGTTGCTGCAATTGTTCGCGTAGTTCAGTCGCTGAAACATCAACCATCGGGGTTTGTGCAATATAGACATAACCTGAAGACTGTTCGGTTAAATCTTTTTTGTGTTTCGTCAGATGCGTTGTAATAAAGGACTTTAGCTCGTCATCCTGAGGGCTGAAGTCTACGCCGGCTCGCGGCATAACAATCAGGTGTGCGTTATCGGTAAGTTGTGTCCAGTTATGCCATTTATGGAGACTCATTAAGGAGTCCATACCCATAACAAAGAGCAGAATGTCATTGGGAAAGCGCTCTTTAAACTCGCTTAATGTATGAGCGGTGTAGGAAAGTCGGTCTTGTTTTAATTCCCAGTCTTCAGCCGTAAAAGCAGGGTGTTGCTGACAGGCAAGCTTCACCATTTCCAGTCTTTGCCGGGCACTGGCGCAGGGTTGAGACCGGTGCGGAGGCACGGCGCTTGGCATGAGCGACAAAGTAGCAATGTCCAGTTCATCGACCAGAGCTGAGGCTGTTTCTAAATGTCCGTTGTGAATGGGATCAAAAGTTCCGCCAAAGAATGCTCGTATCATAAATGAATAAACTGCTCATTAGGCTCAATGCCGTGACTAAATACAGAAAGAGTCTGATTAATGGCATCAGCGTTGTTGCAGCACAGTAAACTGAGAAGGTGCGTCGTTAATATCAGAGGGGACTCGCCGCTGTCGAGCTTTAATGCAGCCTCGATTCTTTCAATAAGTCTTTGTGCGCCAAGCAGCGTTTTTTGGCTCAGTTGAGAGGCTCGTTTATGATAGCCGGGTTGCTGATTCGGCCAAATCATAAACTGCCGGAACAGGGCGTTTGTATCAGCCTGTGTTTGTTGCGCCTTTTGCAGAGCCGATAACAGTTGCACCTCGCGTTGGAGGATCCAGATGAGCCGATGGAAATCGTTTTCTTCATCTAACAAGCGATTTAACCGATGCAAAGCGCCTTCGTAGTCCTGTTGCTGGATGCTCTCCTGAAGCGCAAATACGCTGAAGCGGCTAACATCATCAATAGATGTTTGCAGAAATTCTTCGGTAATGATTCCGTCATTGCTCAGAAGTTGCCACTTACTGAGCTCCTGATCCAGAGCTAATAAGTTGCCTTCAAACCAGTCCGATAACTTTTCAGGAACGCCCGTAGCTAAGGTTAATTGATAACGTTGAGCTCGTTGATGAATAAATGCCGGCAGTTGGGATTTATCCGGGCTTTGTGTCCGGACTAAAGGGCCGCGTTCCGCCAGCGCTTTGAACCAGCGGCTGTTTTGAGTTTCTTTTTTAAGGCGATCACCAATAACAACGAATATGTCGTTTTCAGACTGATTTTGTGCATATTCGGTTAAAGCCGCAGAGCCGTCACGACCCGGCTTATTATCCGGAAGCTCAAGTTCCAGCAAACGTTTATTCCCGAACAGGCTCATTGACTGTTCTCCGGAAGAAAGCTGTTGCCAGTCAAAGTCCTTACTTTGCAGCCAGTGTATGCGTTCGAGATCATCGGAGGATAAGTACTTACGAATGCTACTTAGTGCGTCATTCCTGAGTAAAAGGTCATCACCAAATACCAACAAAACGGATGGAACGCCATTTTGCTGCAAGTAGTGTTCAAGCTTTTCAGGATAAATGGTTTGCATTGCTTTAAGGTTTTACTCCGACATTTCGGAAATGATTTGCTGCAAAATAAGACGAGAAGCTTCCGCTCTCATTTCATCGACCAGCATTTCGCGTTCACGGGTTTTTGCCAGAGCAAAGTTTGGATCGTCCTGGTAATCCCGGGCGACTTCGACCGTGCGTTCAAGTAATAAACGCTGGTTTTGTATTAATTGATAGTTAACCTGGTACAGCAATTCATATTCGGCAACCTGGCCGCTTTCGAACAAAGACAATGTTCTTCGCTCTAATTTGTCGGAAGTTAAGTGAACCGTTATTGGTTGTGCTTCATCTGAAAGTTTAATGCCAGAATGCGCAAAGCGTTGTTGCATATGCTCATTGAGCTCTTTTGACACCTGACTTTTCAGAGAAACCGACTGCAGTGTTTCGGGCAATTGATAGTTCCCGCGCAGCTGAAAGCCACACCCGGTTAGGGTGGCTATCAGCACTAGGATGAGAACAAGGTTTAACGTTGCGCGCATAGCTTATCCAACAACAATATTGAGGATTTTCCCGGGAACATAGATCTTCTTACGAATCTCTTTTCCTTCGGTGTGTTTCTGTACAGAGTCTTCCTCAAACGCAATTTGTTCAACTTGCTCTGCTGAAGCATCGGCAGGTACTGTCAGTTTAGCGCGGACCTTGCCATTAATTTGCACCACAATAAGCTTTTCGTCTTCAACCAACGCACTTTCATCGACGCTTGGCCATTGAGCGAACGCCAGAGGTTCCTCATGGCCAAGTTCTTGCCACAATTGCTCGCAAATGTGCGGTGTAATAGGAGCCAGCATGCGCACCATGGCGTCTATCGATTCAGCCAGTATTTGTCTGTCGGCCTCGGTTTCAAGTGGTGCTTTCTGCAGGTGGTTTAACAGCTCCATAATTGCTGCTATCGCGGTGTTGAAGTGTTGGCGACGACCCATGTCGTCACTGACTTTAGCGATGGTCTTATGCAGTTCGCGACGCAGTTGCTTTTGATCTGAGTTTAAACTGTGGCCGTTGCATGCACCACCCGCATTAACTAAGTCGTAAGTCAGCTTCCATAAGCGGCGCAAAAAGCGTTGCGCTCCTTCAACCCCCGAATCTGACCATTCCAGGGTCATTTCAGGTGGCGCCGCAAACATCATAAATAAGCGGACGGTGTCGGCACCGTAGCGCTCAACCATGGTTTGCGGGTCGATACCGTTGTTCTTCGACTTTGACATTTTGCTCATGCCGCCTATAGCAACCGGCTGGCCGTCTTGCTTATGTTTAGCTCCGGCAATAGCGCCTTTGTCATCGCGTTCAATATCAACGTCAAGAGGGGATACCCACTGCTTGCCGCCTTTCTCGTCTTCGCGGTAATAGCTGTCGGCTAAAACCATGCCCTGACAGAGCAGGCGTTTGAATGGCTCGTCAGAGTCAACCAGCCCTGTGTCGCGCAACAGCTTATGGAAGAAGCGAGCGTACAATAAATGCAGAATTGCGTGTTCAATACCACCAATGTATTGATCAACCGGCAACCAGTAATTGGCTTTTTCTGGATCCAGCATGGCGTCATCGGTTTGTGCGCTACAGTAACGAGCGTAGTACCACGACGATTCCATGAAAGTATCGAAGGTATCGGTTTCATGCTCTGCCGGTTGACCGTTGTATTCCGTTTTGCGCCATTCCGGGTCGGATTTAATTGGCGAGTTAACACCATCCATGACCACATCTTCCGGCAGTTTAACCGGAAGTTGGTCTTCCGGAACCGGCACGGATTCACCATTTTCCAGATTCAACATAGGAATAGGAGTGCCCCAGTAACGCTGGCGTGATACACCCCAGTCGCGCAGGCGGTAATTGACTTTACGTTCGCCAATACCTTTTTCTTTTAATTCAGTGGCAATGGCGTCAAAGGCTTGTGCTGAACTCATGCCGTCGTAAGGCCCGGAGTTAATGACGGTGCCTTTTTCGGTAATAGCCGCTTTTTGAATATCACTGTCGCCGCTAATAGGCTCAATAACCGGGCGAATCTCCAGCTTGTATTTAGTTGCAAATTCCCAGTCACGCTGGTCGTGTGCCGGCACTGCCATAACGGCGCCAGAGCCATAGTCCATTAAAACAAAGTTAGCGACCCAAATAGGGATCTCTTCACCTGTCATTGGGTGAGTGGCTTTAATGCCGGTGTCCATGCCCAGCTTTTCCATTGTTGCAATGTCGGCTTCTGCGACTTTGCTGTTCTTACAATCTTCAATGAAGCTAGCCAGTTCAGGGTTATTTTTTGCGGCTTCAATAGCTAACGGATGTTGTGCGGCAACACCCATATAGGTAACACCGTATAAAGTGTCGGGACGCGTGGTATAAACGCGTAAACTTTCACCAGTGGCTGCAACTTTAAAGTCAATTTCGACGCCTTCAGAGCGGCCAATCCAGTTACGTTGCATGGCCTTAACTTGCTCTGGCCAGCCATCCAGTTGCTCAAGGTCATTCAATAACTCTTCAGCGTAATCGGTAATTTTAATAAACCACTGAGGAATTTCTTTTTGTTCTACTTTGGCACCTGAACGCCAGCCGCGCCCATCAATAACCTGTTCATTAGCCAGAACCGTTTGATCAACCGGATCCCAGTTGACGGTTGCGTTCTTTTTATAGACCAGCCCTTTTTCATACAGCTTAGTGAAGAACCATTGCTCCCAGCGGTAGTAATCAGGGGAACAAGTTGCAAGCTCACGCTTCCAGTCATAACCAAAGCCAAGACTTTTAAGCTGTTCGCGCATATAGTCGATATTTTGGTAAGTCCATTTAGCCGGCGCCGTTTTATTTTGTATTGCGGCGTTTTCAGCAGGTAGTCCGAAGGCGTCCCAGCCCATGGGTTGCATGACATTTTTTCCGAGCATGCGCTGATGGCGACTAATAACATCACCTAAGGTGTAGTTACGAACGTGTCCCATGTGCAATTTACCACTAGGGTAGGGGAACATGGACAGGCAATAGAACTTATCCTTGCCCGGTTGTTCTTTCGCCGTAAATACGTCTTGCTCCTGCCAGCGTTTTTGCATGGCAGATTCGATTTTGCTCGGGTTGTATTGTTCTTGCATAATTCCTGCTGATTCCGGTTGAATTTAAGTGTCGGCTTAGCTAATTGCGTACCACATAAGAAGCATAATGATAATGCCGGCCAGACCAAAGAAACCGTTTTCAAAAACAGCGCGCTGTTTGACTTCGGCTGGCTCTGACTTATCAATGCCGAAAAGCATAAGCCAGGAGCTTAATCCAAGACCACCTGCAGCAATAAGCACAGCAAAAAGAATGGCATCAAAAATATTTTCCATAATGATATCCCTGTAGAAAAATGGAAAAGAACAGCAACAGAACCGTTCAGTTAAGCTTTTATAGTGTACTGATTTTCGTACCGGATGACTACGCTTGAGCGCGCTTCTTAGTGCGTTTTGTAGCGATTATCGGCAACAACCCAAGTAAGGCGAGAATTATCGCGCCCCAGTTGCCTATGGTGTTAAAGATAGTGGAGCCCTGAACACCATAAACATTGGTAGATAGCGTCGTTGCTTTAAACTGCGGTGCTAACGCAAGGTAGTTGCCGTGCTCGTCAACCGCGGCTGTAACTCCGTTGTTGGTCGCTCTTAGTAAAGGTTTCCCCAGCTCCATAGCGCGCATACGGGCTATTTGCATATGTTGCCAAGGGCCGTGAGAGTCACCAAACCAGGTGTCATTGCTAATAGTGACCAGATAATCTGTATCATCGTAGGTATTACTTCGCACTTGTCCTGCAAAAGCAATTTCATAGCAAATAGCCATGGCAAGGTTGCTGCCGTTAGCCTCGAGGTTGGGTTGCTGGTATCCGCCACGACTGAACGACGACATAGGTAAATTGAATAGCGGGGCTAACGGACGCAGAAGGTTCTCAAAAGGAACGAATTCACCAATGGGAAGCAGCTGATGTTTCTGATAACGGTTGGTGTTGCCATAACTGTAGCTCTCATTGTCCAGAACAATAACGGAGTTGTAAAAATCGTCGTTGAGTCTGTCGTAATCAATAATACCGGTAACTAAGGCGGAGTCATTAATACTGGCAGATTGCTCAACAGTATTGAGGACATCACTTGCATAGGGTTCGAGGGCGGTAATCGCCGATTCCGGCCAAATAACCAAGTCGTGATTAAATTTAGGGCGGGTTAAATCCAGATAGCGTAAAATATTTGGCCATTGTTGTTCCGCCTGCCATTTTAATGATTGCTGAATATTACCCTGAACCAGTAACACTGACATGGATTCGGTTTTTCTCTCTGTGGGTTGGATTTTAGGAAATACTACAGCGCAGGTGAGAAAAATGAGCGGTATTAACAGCGGCGCCGGTTTTTTGAACCGCAAAGCCATAACTATGCTGAGCGCTGCAAACCATAAAGCGACGGTGATACCTGTTTCACCAAGAACCGGCGCCAATCCGCCAAATACGCCGTCAGTTTGACTATACCCCAGGCTTAGCCATGGGAAACCTGTAAATAGCCAGCCCCGCAGCAATTCCGCAATGAGCCAGAAAAACGGCAAACTGAAACGCCAGGCAAACTTACGGTGAGAGAGTTTTTGCCAACACCAAAATGCCAGTGCAGGGAATAGTGACAGGTAAGCAAATAGCAGAACCAATAACAGCAGCGTGACCGGTACCGGCACACCGCCATATTGATCGATGCTGACATATATCCAGCTTAGGCCAGCGGCAAACCAACCCATTCCAAAGATAAAGCCAGCTCTGAATGCCCGTTTAGGCGCTAAAGGCCAAATAACACCAACCACAATAGGCAAGACAATAAAAGGCAGCCAATGCCAGTGGAACGGTGAATAAGCGAGCGTTAGAACTGCACCGCAAAGTAACAAGAGCACGGAGCGTGTGATGCCCCCCGAAAGCTTCATCATTACTGTTCGGACTCCGGTGAGTCATCGTCATCTGAGTTCAGACTAACTTGTAACTGCTGAATACGTCTTTTGTCGGCGTTTGTGACACGAAAGGTCATATTACCTAAAGTGACTTCTTCACCTGCCTGAGGCAGGTGCCCGAAACCATGAGCAACAAGTCCGCCAACAGTGTCGTGCTCTTCATCGCTGAAGTTGGTATTAAAGTGCTGATTAAAGTCCTCGATGGTTGTAAGGGCTTTAATGGAATAGCGGCTTTGGCTAAGACGACGGATATTGTTTTTGTCGTCATCACCCTGAGCGTCCGTTTCGTCTTCAATTTCTCCGACAATCTCTTCCAGAATATCTTCTATAGTGACCAAACCAGACACGCCACCGTATTCATCAACCACAATGGCCATATGATAACGGTTAGAGCGGAATTCTTTGAGGAGTACATCGACCCGTTTACTCTCAGGAACGATTACCGCAGGTCGCATCACTTTCTCAAGTGAAAACACCTCTTCTGTCATGTTAAAGCCGTAGCTCAGCAAATCTTTTGCTAACAGAATACCTTCAACGTGATCTTTGTTGTCGGTGACAACAGGGTAACGACTGTGTTGAGAATCGATAACGATGGGGAGGAATTCGTCCACGCCTTGATGAATGTCAATGGTGACCATTTGTGAGCGTGGAATCATGATGTCGCGTACTTTGAGTTCTGCAACGTCAAGCACGCCTTCAATCATTTCTCTGGTATCGTTGTCTATCAGGTCGCGATCTTCAGCGTCCTGAATTAAATCGACGAGTTCTTCTCTGCTTTTCGGCTCACCAGCAAATACTTGCAGCAGTTTTGCTGCCCAGGATTTTCCCGACGAGCCGTTGGCTGAGTGGGGGTTGTCGTCGCTCATTGAGTGTTAAGCTCCATATTGTCTATCGGTTGATACGGGTCTGAGATGTTCAGACTCGCTAAGATGTTACGTTCAATTTGTTCCATTTCTTCTGCTTCGTTGTCGTCAATATGATCGTAACCTAATAAATGCAGAGTACCGTGTATGACCATATGCGTCCAGTGAGCAATCGCTGACTTTTGTTGCTCCTGCGCTTCTTTTTCTACAACGCTTTGGCAGATCACTAAATCACCTAAAAGTGTGACAGGTAATTCTACCGGGCTATTGAAAGGGAAGGATAAAACATTGGTTGCATAGTCTTTACCACGAAACTCATTATTCAGTTCCTGGGCTTCCCGTTCTGCGACAATGCGTATTGTTAGTTCAACCGCTTTGCTGTCTTGTTGGAGGTAATCCAATGTTGTTGAAACCCAGGCGCGTACGGCGTCTTCATCAGGAGCATCAGTAACGCCATCAGCGAGTTGGTAATCCAGTGTCAAATCAGCCATTAGTTTTTGTCAAAATCCTCGTAGGCTTGCACAATTCGTTGCACCACAGGATGTCGAACAACATCACCTGCCTGGAAGAAAGTAAAGCTAATGTCAGGGACTTTATTGAGAACTTCAATGGCGTGTCTCAAGCCTGAGCGCTGCCCACGGGGTAAATCAACCTGAGTAATGTCTCCGGTAATAACAGCTCGTGAATTAAAGCCGATACGAGTAAGAAACATCTTCATTTGTTCACAAGTCGTATTCTGGCTCTCATCTAAAATGATAAAAGCATCGTTAAGCGTACGCCCTCGCATATAAGCTAAAGGCGCAACCTCAATAACGTTACGCTCAATCAATTTTTCAACTTTTTCAAAGCCGAGCATTTCAAACAAGGCGTCGTACAAAGGGCGTAAGTATGGATCCACTTTTTGGGCTAAGTCACCGGGTAAGAACCCCAGCTTTTCGCCTGCTTCAACCGCTGGGCGAGTCAGAAGGATACGACGCACTTCCTGACGCTCTAAAGCATCCACCGCGCAAGCCACAGCCAGATAAGTTTTACCGGTACCGGCCGGACCAATACCAAAGTTAACGTCATGAGCTAAAATGGCACGAACGTAACCGGCCTGGTTATGGTTACGGGGCTTGATTAGACCCCGCTTTGTTTTAATGTGAGTCATTTTTTCTGCGGCAGGGTCACCTTGTTCATCGTTTTGCTCAAGCACTTTTGCTTGTTGAATAGCAAGGTGGACTTGCTCGGGCTCAATGCGACCTTCTTTTCCTTTTACGGTTGCGGTTTCAATGTACAAATCAAGCAGAAGCTTGTGCACAGCAGAAACGCTGGAGGCATTGCCGATTAATCGAAATTGATGGCCGCGATGCGTGATCTCGACACCCAGGCGGCGCTCAATGTGCTTCAGATTTTCATCTAAAGGGCCGCAGAGATCGGAAAGCCGACGTGAATCCGTCGGCTCTAGCTCAAAATCAAGTGTCTGTGTTTGTGGACTCAATCGTTTCCTCTTTACTTAACTGGCTTGTCGAGGCATTTGAACGACGCCCAGATTATCAGGCTCGCTCGACTTTCCTCGTTGTAAAATAGTTTCCGGCGCTGTATCAATACGCAGCCCCATATCCGCTTCTTCACGAATTAGCTCGCCCCGTAACGAATTAGGAAGCACTTCGGTGATGCGTACATCGACGAACTGTCCAATCATATGGGGTTGACCGACAAAGTTTACAACCCTGTTATTCTCGGTACGCCCGGTAAGTTCCATCGGGTTCTTTTTCGATGGGCCGGTCACCAGAATACGCTGCTCTGTTTCCAGCATACGGCGTGCATGCGCCATAGATTGCTGATTCAGGCGTTGCTGTAACAACTGCAAGCGCTCTTTCTTGGTTTCTTCACTAATATCATCAGGTAAGTCAGCCGCTGGTGTTCCCGGGCGTGCACTGTAAATAAAGCTGAAGCTCATATCGAAGTCAATAGTCTGGATAAGATCCATCGTTGCTTCAAAGTCTGCGTTGCTTTCGCCCGGAAAACCAATAATAAAGTCCGATGACATAGCAATGTCTGGTCGCGCTTTCTTTAAAGCACGAATTTTTGATTTGTATTCCAGTGCGGTGTGTCCACGCTTCATCATGGTTAAAATTCGGTCTGAACCACTTTGAACCGGTAAATGTAAATGACTGACCAGCTCAGGAATGGTTTTATAGGCTTCGATGATGTCATCGGTAAACTCGACCGGATGAGAGGTGGTGTAACGAATGCGATCAATACCATCGATTGCGGCAACGATATGCAGTAATTCAGCAAAGCGGCAAACAGCACCGTCGTAGTGTTCTCCACGGTATGCATTAACGTTTTGGCCTAAGAGATTTACTTCGCGAACGCCTTGTTCAGCCAACTGAGCTATTTCATAAATAACGTCATCAACGGGGCGACTGACTTCTTCGCCACGCGTATAAGGTACGACACAGAAAGAGCAGTACTTACTGCAACCTTCCATAATGGAAACAAAGGCACTGGCGCCATCGGCTTTGGGTTCAGCCAGCCGGTCAAACTTCTCAATTTCCGGAAAAGAGACATCGACCATGGGGGCGTGAGTTTCAGTGACCTGGTTTACCATTTCCGGTAAGCGGTGCAGAGTCTGAGGCCCGAAGATAATATCGACAAAAGGAGCGCGTGCGCGGATTTCATTGCCTTCCTGAGAAGCAACGCAGCCACCAACCCCGATTAATAAATTGGGGTTGTTCTTTTTCAGGTTTTTCCAACGCCCTAACTGATGAAACACCTTTTCCTGAGCCTTCTCGCGGATGGAACAGGTATTCAGCAGAATTAAATCTGCGTCTTCAGCTTCTTCGGCAACATCGTAGCCGTGGGTTGAGTGCAGCAATTCTGCCATTTTAGCAGAATCGTACTCGTTCATTTGGCAACCCCAGGTTTTGATATATAGCTTCTTACTCATGACCACTCGATGGTTGATTGATTTCGTTTAAGGCGCTTATTTTATCGCGTATTGGAGCAGATTGCCAAGTTTGAAATGATTAACTTTTGCGCCGCGTTCGAATAGCAAAATAGCCTGCAACAACAATGATTAACGCACCCCATAACATGTGCCAGGCAAGTTCTTCCCCGAACAGCCAGTAACCCAGCAATGCCGCAAATAGAACTGAGCTGTAGGTAAACACCCCAACTTTAGCCGGTGGGGCTATGGAAAACGCTTTGGTCATTGCTAACTGGCCGTAAACAGCAAGCAGGCCCATAGCAATAACCCCAACCCAGTGTTGTGTGGGTATAGGCTGCCATAGCCATAGTAAAGGAATGCCCGATGCGATTGTGGCCAGAGTAGAAAAATAGAACACGATTTTACTTGTCGACTCGGTGTCAGACATACGCCGAATGACAGTTTTCGTGAATGCAGCTAATGCAGCCGCCAAAAAGGCTAATCCAATAACCGGAGAGAGTTCGCTGTTCATGGGGTCAAGAAATATGAAAACACCAATGAAACCCAGTGCTATAGCCAGCCAGGTCTGTCGGGCTACATAGTCGCGTAGCCAGAGCCAGCCGATAACCGGAATTAAAAAGGGTGATAGCAACAGCACCAATGTGGCCTGCGCTAACGGGATAGTGGCAATGGCATAGAAGAACAAATACATTGCCGCTATGCCTGCGGCGCCACGAACAAGGTGCAGTCTTAAGCGCTGTGTTTTTAGGTTGCCGGCTCCCTTGCGCCATAGCCAGGGGAGCAGTACAAGAAAAGCGGTCAGGTTCCGAAAAAAGACCAGTTGCTCAAAAGGTTGGTCTTTACTGATGTATTTTACCAGGGCACTGACACCAGCGAAGCTGGCCTCAGCACTTAAAATAAGCAATGAGGCAATAATCACAGCTTTTTGTGTACTTTCCCTGGCCTGCATAAAAACTACTCTGAACATCGTCTAATTGGCTATGATAACGGAAATTAACCCTTAGATGTGTTATTTATAAGGGCTAGCGGCAAATACCCCAAGTGAGAGCATAGACATGGAACAGCTATCAGTATTAATTAACGGCGGCGGAATGGTCGGGGCGGCAGCAGCGTTAGCTTTTGCTCAGAAAGGCGCGCAGGTGACTTTGCTGGAGCCAAAACCGCCAAGTGTTGAGGAAAATACTGATCCCGAATGGGACTTACGCATATCTTCGGTGAATAACAGTAATTGGCAGTGGTTGCTGGGGCTGGGCATTGGGGAAGATGTCCGGCATTCACGGGTGTTTGATTATGACCGCTTAACGGTCACATCGATAAGCGGAACGAGCTTATCTTTTCATGCTGACGAAGCCGGTCTTTCAAAATTGGGCGTCATGGTTGAAAACAACGCTTTGCAACAGGCGCTGTGGGCTCAACTACGGGCTTTGAAAAATGTGAGTTTGAGAACCGATGACAAACTTGAAGGGTTTGATACATTATCCCGCACGGCCTTTTTAAACAAAGGCGAACGTCTGAATTATGATTTACTGCTCGGCTGTGACGGCGCTCACTCTAAAGTAGCGCAAGCTGCAGGTATTGATTACAGAGGGTGGGATTATGATCAACGATGCTTACTGGCAAATGTTCGTGTTGAAAAGCCGATAGCGGGTGAAACCTGGGAAGTGTTTCGTTCTCAGGGGCCTTATGCATTGTTACCGCTGACAGAGAATCAGGCTTGCTTAATTGATTACAGTAAACGTGATGACATCACTGCGTTAGAAAAAGATAAGCGAGCACTTGAGTCTCACTTAAAACAGACGTTTGCGCCACATATTGGTAACTTCCAATTATTAAAGAGTGCCAGCTTTGCTCTGCAGAGAAAGCATGCGTGTCATTATGTTAAAGACGGCTCTATTGTTCTATTAGGTGATGCGGCTCACAGTATTCACCCAATGGCCGGGCAGGGGGTTAATTTGGGTTTTGCCGATGTCCGCTGTCTGATTGAAACCTTAGAGCAATACTCGCAAAGCACCGCACTCGTTGAATATGAGCGAACCCGTCGGCGTGAAAATGCAAAAATGATGCGAATGATGGATGCGATACAGTTTGGCTGGCGCGACAGTAACCCTATAATGCAGCTGGCAACGTCAGCATCATTGAAAGTAGCGGGTTTACCCTGGGTTAAGCGGTGGTTGTTGCAGCAGGCTGTCGGTAAGTAACAGGCACAAAAAAACCACCTTAAGGTGGCCTTTCTGTTTTTCCACTCTTACTTGAGCAGAATAACACTCGAGTAATGTGGTGCGGAGGGGGGGACTTGAACCCCCACGTCCTTGCGGACACTAGCACCTGAAGCTAGCGCGTCTACCAATTCCGCCACCACCGCAACAGTAGTTAGTATGGCTGGGGCACCAGGGATCGAACCTGGGAATCGCGGGATCAAAACCCGCTGCCTTACCGCTTGGCTATGCCCCATCCTACTAGGACTGCAATCACTTTTGGAAACAACTAATGGCTGGGGCACCAGGGATCGAACCTGGGAATCGCGGGATCAAAACCCGCTGCCTTACCGCTTGGCTATGCCCCAATCTTAGCTGCTCTGAGAGTTGGTGCGGACGGAGAGACTTGAACTCTCACGCCGTGAGGCACTGGAACCTAAATCCAGCGTGTCTACCAATTCCACCACGTCCGCATCATAATCAGTTAAAGGTTGGTGGCTACGGCGAGATTCGAACTTGCGACCCCAGCATTATGAGTGCTGTGCTCTAACCAGCTGAGCTACGTAGCCATACCTTTTTACTTACCGCTCTCTGTGAGTGCGGCGCGTATTATGCAAATCGCTCCGCAGCCCGTCAACCTATTTTTGATAAAAAACGAGATTAACGGGCGCGTTTGAGCAAAAAAACAGTGATTTGTTTAAAAAGGCATCAAATCACCAAGGAAGACCTTCACCGTTGCTATGGAAAAACTGACCTGTGGTATCCAAACTTAGTTCATCAATACGTTGAATTAAGCGCTCTGCTGCGGTTTCAGCCGGAATATCGCCGGCATGATTCACCATATCGGTTTGTACGAAGCCTGGGTGCAGCAAAACAACAGAAATTCCTTGATCTTTTAGGTCCAGTGACAAGGATTTTCCCGCCGCATTCAATGCTGCTTTTGACATACGGTAACCATAGCGACTGCCGGAACCATTATCGGCAATAGACCCCATTCGGCTAGTAATCATTGCTACTTTGCTGCCTTCTTTTAAATTGGGCAGCAGAGCTTCAGTGACACGCAGAGGCGCCAGAGCGTTCACCTCAAATTGGGCGCGAATATTACCAGCGTCAAGTTCTCCTAGTACGTCTTTGTGCAGCAAGCCTGCGTTATTCACCAGTATATCGATCTTTTTATCGCCTAAAGTTTCAGAAAGGCGAAGAAGATCCGATGCTTTAGTCACATCTATGCCTTCAACAATATCGACATCCAGCTCCGTTAGTTGTTTTGAATTGTTACGACAAACCGCAGTAACTTTATAGCCCTTTTTGGCATATTGGCGTGCAAATTCGTAACCTATACCGCGGTTTGCTCCGGTAATCAGAACTTCTTTTTGACTCATTTTGTACTCCACATATTAACTGCGTTACTCGTTAACGCCGCCTTCGGTTAGTTTTTTAGGGTCCAGTAACTGTTCAAGTTTATCCCGACCTAAGTCTGTCATTTCGTCCGCAACGTCAATAATCGCGCGCCCATCTTTATAAGCCGTTTTGGCTATTTCAGCGGCTTTATTGTAGCCAATAACCGGGTTAAGAGCGGTAACCAGAATGGGGTTTTTAGACAGTGCCTGCTCGAGACGCTTTTCATTAACTTCAAAATCAGCAATGGCTTTACTGGCCAGGGCGTTGCAACTGTTGCTTAGTAAATCAATGGACTGGAGTAAATTGTAACCAATAACCGGCAGCATTACGTTTAACTGAAAGTTTCCTTGCTGAGCCGCTGTTGTCACTGTTGTGTGATTGCCATTAACCTGAGCTGCAACCATTGCCACTGCTTCGGGTATTACCGGGTTCACTTTACCCGGCATAATACTGCTTCCGGGCTGTAATGCGGTGAGCTGAATTTCGCCTAATCCGGCCAGTGGTCCGCTGTTCATCCAGCGCAAGTCGTTACTGATTTTAAGTAGCGTTGTCGCCAGTGTATTCAGTTGGGCCGAAAGCTGTAAATTGACTTCCTGCCCCGCAATACCGGTAAAAGGGTTAGCCGAAGGCTTGAATTGACTGCCACTTACCTGGGTTAGTGCGTCGGCAAATTCGGCGGCAAATTCTTTAGGCGCATTGATACCTGTACCTATGGCTGTTCCACCTTGAGGAAGGATACGACTGCGTTGCAGTAATTGCGGAAGCTGCTCGGTTGTGACTTCCAGTTGGCCCGCCCAGGCTTCTAATTCTTGCGCCATGGTCATAGGCATGGCATCCATCAAATGCGTTCTGCCTGTCTTTACAACATCCCGTAATTCAATGGCTTTGCTTCTGATGGTGTCAACTAACTGCTTTAATGCCGGCTCTAACTGTTTTTCGACCGCCAGAACACTAGCAATTTGAATGGCAGTAGGAATAACATCGTTACTCGACTGACTTTGATTGACGTGGTCGTTGGGGTGAATGTCCAGCCCTTGCTGCTTTGCTAAATTTGCAATGACTTCATTGGCATTCATGTTAGAGCTTGTGCCGGAGCCTGTTTGGAATACATCAACCGGAAAGTGTTCGAGATGTTTCCCATCAATGATTTCCTGAGCGGCTTTCTCAATAGCGTCGGCATGTTTTTGGTCTAACTGCCCGATTTTAGCGTTAGCCCTTGCCGCACTGGCTTTTACCATTGCTATGGCTTGTATCATCTTAGCCGGCAGAGTGAGCCCACTAATGGAAAAGTTATCAACTGCGCGCTGAGTTTGCGCGGCGTAAAGTGCATTTTGGGGGACTTTGATTTCGCCCATGCTGTCTTTCTCTGTGCGATAATCCTGGCTCATGAGTATCCCTCCTGTCATCGAGCTTACGAGTAAAAGCGTCTATGCCTAACCTACCAAAAATGAACCATAGTGGATCATTAGTACGTACTCCAATCATAGCGCAGTTTGTTTTTTTCGGTTACGTTACAGTTGAACGTATTAAGTTATTGTCGGGGGTTGGTGTGAAGCATGTAATTGCTGCTTTTTTATTGACGGTTTTAAGTGTCCAGTATGTGTCTGCCGAGACTTTAAAAGTGAAATTGGTTGATGCAAAGGGTCAGCCGTTAGTTAATGCCGCGCTATTAATTGATAGCCAAAAAGATAAGTTTAATGAAAATAATGAAGCGATTGTTGATCAGGTGGATAAACAGTTTACTCCCACCGTCAGTGCTGTAAAAAGGGGCACGGATGTTGTATTCCCTAACAGCGATAATATTCGACACCACGTGTATTCGTTTTCTGAAGCTAAGAATTTTGAGTTAAAACTGTATTCAGACAAAGAGCAGCCAAGCGTTAACTTTGATAAAGAAGGTATTGTGACTCTGGGTTGTAATATCCATGATCAGATGATTGCTTACGTTCTGGTAAGTAACGACTATGACGTCGTTGTGACCGATGAGCAAGGTCTGGCTGAGCTTAACCTCTCTGAAGGTGAGAGTCTGGAAGAGGTGAGGGTATGGCATCACTGGATGGGCGATGATTTATCTCAAGCTCAGAACATTGCATTAGCGGCTAATGGAGAGGAGCTCACCGGACAAGTTCGGGTATCTGCGCCTCAGCAGGAAGAAAAAGAGCCTTCTCGTTTAGAACAGCGATTTAACCGTAAAGGGAACCAATGATCACACGGTTTAGAACTCGCTTAATTATTATTCTTGCCGGTTTGGTAGCCGGCGCTTTATTGGTTGCCTTAGCAGCGGTGTGGGTTGCAACGGAGAACCAGCTGGAACGCTCAATTGAAAGAGAGCTGAGTGTCAGTGAAAAGGTATTCCGCGAACTGCTCGATAGCCGTAGCACTCAGCTACTTCAGGCAGCTGAAGTTCTTACCGATGATTTTGGATTCAAGCGGGCGGTATCCTCTAAAGACCGAGAGACCATTATTTCGGCGTTAGTGAACCACGGTGAACGGATAGAAGCCGAATTAATGGTACTGCAAACACCCGACGGGAAAGAAATTGCTTCTTCACATGCTTTTGATGAATTGCGTATTAATCCTCGTGCGGCCGGTTCAAACCGAGAGCTAGCCGTGGTGGAAGACGAGCTCTTTCAGTTAGTCACCGTACCGGTTAATGCGCCTAATTTAATTGCGTGGGCAACGCTTGGCTTTGAAGTTGATTCTGAATTGGCTGAGGAGTTAAAAAGTCTGGCTAATGCTGATATCAGTTTGTGGCTGGAGAGCTCTAACGATGTTCTCGCCTCAAGCCTATCGCAGCCGCAGGTTTCCTCTTTATCGGAGACTTTGACTCAAAGTAACGGAATTTTGGATGCCTGGTTACTAAACAATGATTTTGCCGGTAATGAAGTCATCCTTAATCTTGACTCGGGCGACGCTGTTCATGTTGTGCTGACGACATCTTTGAGCGCTGCAACCGAGGAGTTTACACGGCTGCGTTGGCAGATTGTTTTAATTGCCATTGCCGCTTTGGTTGTCGCTATGTTGTTAGCTGTCATTATTGCGCGCGGCGTGTCACGCCCATTGCAGCAGTTGTCAGGAGCCGCGAAGAAACTGCAGCAAGGCGACTACAGTGAAACGAATTTGTCATTAAATGATGATGAGTTCGGTAAGCTCGCTGACACTTTTGGTAGCATGCGAAAGGCTATTTCTGAGCGTGAACAGCGTATTTCTTATCAGGCATCTCATGATCACCTAACTAACTTACCTAACCGACGGTTTTTCCGAAAAGAGTTGGAGAAGCTGCTACATGCGAATAACAGTGGCTGTTTATTATTGTTAAATATTCGACAGTTCCGTGTTTTGAATGACAGTGTTGGTCAGGAAATTGGCGATGATATTTTGCGGCAATTGTCAGACCGTTTACGGCAGTGCTGCGCAAACTCAACCTTGTTAGCGAGAGTCGGTGGTGATGAGTTTGCTATTTTGTACTCTTTCGAACAATTAGCATTTGAATTAAACCGCAGCGTAAATCAATTAGAGGCGTTTCTTAAGTCGCCGTTTAAAGTAGGGGACAGTGACTATCGTCTGGCTTTTAATTTAGGTGTTGTTTGTTTTCCCGAACAAGGCGCAGAGGTTGATTTATTGATTCGACGCGCGCAGGTCAGTGTACAACAAGCGAAACTTCAGCAGAGCTTCTACGTAGAGTATCAGCAAGGGCTGGATGAACAGCACATGCGGCGCCTGCAAATTATAGAGTCGTTAAAAGACGCCGTAAAAGATGAAGAGCTGCATCTGGTGTTACAGCCTAAGATTAACTGTCAGAGCGGCACCGTCGTGGGTGCTGAAGTACTTTTAAGATGGCAGAGTGAGAAGCTGGGCTTTGTTGGCCCTGATGAGTTTATTCCTTTGGCAGAGCAGTCGGGAGCTATTACCGATTTAACAGACTGGGTCTGCAGGCAGTCTGTGGAGCTGCTCCGTAACTGGGAACAGCAAGGAAAAACTCTCAAACTGAGTATTAATTTATCGACGGTTGACCTGTTAAGTGACGCCCTACCTCTATTGTTTGAGCAATTGATAAAAGGTTTCCCTCAGTTACCGCAGCGGCTGGTTCTGGAAGTGACGGAAAGTGCCGTGATGCAGGACCCTGAAAAAGCGATTGCCCGGCTGGAAACCCTCAAGCGCCTTGGGTTTTCTATTTCTATTGATGATTATGGCACCGGACATTCATCCCTGGCCCAATTACGAAGACTGCCTGTGGAAGAACTTAAAGTTGACAGGGCGTTTGTGCAGTATTTGAGTGAAGAGGCTATGGATGAATCCATTGTCCGTTCAACGATTCAGCTAGCCCATGAATTGGGTCTTCGAGTGGTTGCAGAAGGTGTTGAAGATGAAGCCAGTTGGAAGGTACTGCAATCGCTGCAGTGCGATGAATTGCAAGGCTACTATTTTAGCAAACCCTTAGCTATTTCAGATTTTAAGAATTACTTAACCGACCATGAGTTAAAAGAATGAAAATGAATATAAGAGACTCTTTAGTATATGGAAGCCGCTTTATTTTGGCTGGTGTTTTGCTTTTTAGCTCTGCTACGTTCGCGGACCAGGGAACAAGACTATTAGCAACAGGGGGCGCCAGTACGTTAGAAGGAGCCGGGGGAGGCGGTATAGTCCCCTGGGCAACATTAAGCAGTTACGCAGGGAAAGGTCAATTTGGTGCTACGGTCAATTTAAGTGAAGTTGCTGTAGATGACTTTCGGTTAAGCGTACAGGGCGCCAGTGTCAGTTGGAATAACCGAATAGAATTGTCGTACGCGGAACAAACATTTGATCTGTCCACTATTGGTGGTGAGCTTAGTCAAAGTATTCTTGGTGCTAAAGTACGTTTGGCCGGCGACCTCATTTACGGCGATTTACCTCAAGTCAGTGTGGGCGCGCAGCACAAAAAGAACAATGACTATGCATTGCCTTCAGCCGTTGGTTCTCAGGATGACAGCAGTGTTGACTGGTATGTCAGTGCCGCAAAAGCCTGGTTGGATGGGCCTTTTCATCGTACCTGGGTCGCAAACTTAACCTTGCGTTCAAGCAAGGCGAATCAACTGGGTTTGTTGGGCTTTGGCGGAGACAAAGAAAACAGCAGGGACTGGCTGGCGGAAGCGTCGGTAGCGGCTTTTTTGAACCGTTATTGGGCTGTGGGTATTGAATACCGCCAGAAGCCCGATAATTTAAACTTCGCTGAAGAGCAGGACTGGAAAGATCTTTTTGTCGCTTACTTCCCAAATAAACATGTGTCCGTTGTTGGCGCTTACACTGACTTAGGTTCAATAGCGGGGCTCGATGATCAAACCGGCTGGTATTTGTCTGTTCAGGCAGCTTTTTAAGGAGAAATTATGAGAATAGGTGTGTTACTGGCGGTGTTATTATTTGCTCCGCTTTCAATTGCCCAGAACTTGTATCAGCAGTTGGGAGAGAAAGAGGGTATTGAAACCGTTGTCGAAGAAATGCTTTACAGAGTGGGTGGCGATGACCGTATAGCTCATCATTTTACTGATGTGGACATTATGCGGGTGCATAAACTGATTAGTGAACAAATATGTGACGTTAGTGGTGGTCCATGTGACTACAGCGGAGATGATATGAAAACTTCGCATCGCAACATGGGCGTTACTAACGCGGACTTCAATGCGCTGGTGGAGCACCTAATAGCGGCAATGGAAAAGCATGATATACCGGTTGCGGCTCAGAATCAGTTACTGGGTCTGCTGGCGCCAATGCATGGCGATATTGTAGAAAACTAAAGGTATTGGGGAAAGGCTGTGGCCCGCTTTGTGCGAGCCACAAATTGCTTATTAAACGTTAAAGCGGAAGTGAATAACATCGCCGTCTTTAACGATGTACTCTTTTCCTTCTAAACGCCATTTACCGGCATCTTTTGCACCTTGCTCACCATTGTTAGCAATGTAGTCGTCATACCCAACGATTTCGGCACGAATAAAGCCTTTTTCAAAATCGGTGTGAATGCGTCCGGCTGCCTGAGGTGCCGTTGAGCCTACTTTCACTGTCCAGGCGCGAACTTCTTTTACGCCGGCAGTGAAGTATGTGTGCAGGTTTAATAGCTCGTAGCCACCACGAATAACGCGGTTCAAACCTGGCTCGTCCTGACCCAGTTCGCTCAAAAACTCTTCTTTGTCAGCTTCGTCCAGTTCGGCTATTTCTGATTCAATAGCAGCACACACGGGAACAACAACAGCGTTTTCGGTTGCCGCAATTTCACGTACTTTATCCAGGTGTGGGTTGTTTTCAAAACCGTCTTCGTTGACGTTGGCAATGTACATGGTTGGCTTTAAAGTCAGCAAGTTGTAAGAGCGAATGGTTGCGCGCTCATCTTTGCTGAGCTCTACAGAGCGAGCCATTTTACCTTCATCAAGTGCCGGCTTCAGTTTTTCCAGGACCGCAATTTCTGCTTTGGCTTGTGCGTCACCGCCTTTCGCTTTTTTACTCAGACGGTACAAAGACTTATCAACAGAGTCTAAATCGGCGAGTGCCAACTCGGTGTTAATGGTGTCAATGTCATCGGCAGGGTCAATACCGCCACTGACATGCACAATATTGTCGTCTTCAAAGCAGCGCACGACATGACCAATAGCGTCGGTTTCGCGGATGTTTGCTAAAAACTGGTTCCCTAAACCTTCACCTTTTGAAGCGCCTTTAACTAACCCGGCGATATCAACAAATTCCATGGTTGTTGGAATCACGCGCTCGGGATTGACGATAGCGGCTAATTTATCCAGGCGAGGATCAGGGACAGGAACGACACCCGTATTCGGTTCGATGGTACAGAATGGAAAGTTTGCAGCTTCAATGCCTGCTTTTGTCAGTGCGTTGAAAAGTGTGGATTTACCCACGTTTGGTAAACCAACGATACCACATCGAAATCCCATGAGAATTTAGCCTTTCTGTTCAGGGCGGTAGCTGTGCAGACGCTGCAATGCAGGTCCCCAGCCGTCCACCATTAATGTGTCGATACTGCGGCTGGCTTCATCGATACAGTCATCGATAAGCCGCTGTTCATTTGCTGAGGCTTTGCCTAAAACAAAGCCTGTTACTTTCGTTTTATCGCCCGGATGGCCAATACCAATGCGCAATCGCATAAAGTCCTGGCTACCTGTCTGGGCAATAATGTCTTTAATTCCGTTGTGCCCGCCGGCACCTCCACCTTTCTTAAACTTTGCAACGCCAGGGGGTAAGTCGAGCTCATCGTATGCCACTAAAATTTGGCTAGCCGGTATTTTATAAAAGTTAGCCAGCGCCGCTACAGAGAAACCACTGCGGTTCATAAAGTTTTGTGGCAGTACAATGCGAAGATCATGAGCGCCTTGTTGCCAGCGTCCAATCAGGGCTTTGCTTTTTGTATCAGGGGAAAGTGTAATTGCGTGGCGTCTGCAGAAGTCTTCGACTAACCAGAAACCAGCGTTGTGGCGAGTTCGTTCATACTCGGGGCCCGGATTTCCCAGGCCCACAAGCAGTTTTACTTCAGTTCCCATAACAGGAGACTGACTTACTCTTCGTCAGCGTCGTCTTTGCTGTTTTCAGCAGGAACGTCGCCAGGTGCTACTGTATCTTCTTCGGTCTCTTCTTTCTCGACACGAGGAGCAGTAATAGATACAACCGCCTGGTCGTGATCATCACCTTTAGTCAGTTCAACTAACTCAACGCCTTTAGGCAGTTTTAAGTCAGTCAGGTGAATGGTGTCACCAATGCTGAGTTCAGCAATATCAACTTCCAGGTACTCTGGTAAGTCTTTCGGCAATACAGTGATTTCCACATCGTTGACGTGGTGAACAACAACACCGCCTTCTTCTTTAACACCCTTAGCAGTTGTTTCGTTTAAGAAATGCAGAGGTAAGTTAGTGTGAAGTTTGTGGCCTTTCTCAACGCGCTGGAAATCCAGGTGAGTCAATTTTGGCTTATACGGGTGACGCTGCATGTCTTTAAGGATTGCCTGATGCTTCTTACCATCAAACTCCAGCGTCAAAATGTGCGAATAAAAGGCTTCGAAGTCAGCCATGTTATTCACTTTGTTGTGGTCCAGTTCTAGTGCTACTGGCTCACCTTTACCACCATATAAAATTGCTGGTACTTTGTCCGCGTGACGCAGGCGGCGGCTCGCACCTTTCCCCTTGTCCGTACGGACGGTAGCTTTGATGTTAAAATCTAATTCAGCCATGATGTGGCCTCTCAATGTTTAAAGTTTTTTATTTGTCAGCACTCGCGACCAAGAGCTGACCCAGAAACTTAGAAACCGACAACGTGGCCGGTTTCTAAGGGCGCGCAATACTAGCACTGAGCGGGATTAATTACAACAATCAGTACTCGAACATTGCGGAAATTGATTCTTCGTTACTCACTCGGCGCAGTGCTTCCGAGAGCATACCGGATAAGGTTAACTGAGTGACTTTACCGGTGGCTTTCATTTCATCACTTAATGGAACGCTGTCGGTCACAATAACTTCATCAATATCAGAGTCTTTTATATTTTGCACTGCATTACCCGAGAATACCGGGTGAGTTGCATAAGCAAATACGCGTTTAGCGCCATGTGACTTCAGTGCTTCGGCGGCTTTACATAAGGTTCCGCCAGTGTCGATCATGTCATCAACAATGATGCAGTCACGGCCTTTAACATCACCAATAATATGCATAACCTGAGATACGTTAGCAGAAGGGCGGCGCTTATCGATGATGGCTAAGTCAGTGTCATCCATAAGTTTGGCAAAAGCACGAGCACGGACAACGCCACCGATATCGGGAGAAACAACAACTGGGTTGTCAAAGTTTTGCTGACGCATGTGCTCTAATAACACCGGTGTTCCGAAAACGTTATCGACAGGTACATCGAAAAAGCCCTGAATTTGTTCAGCGTGCAAATCTACAGTCAGCACGCGGTCAACACCAACGCTTGATAAGAAGTCTGCAACGACCTTTGCCGTAATTGGAACTCGAGCTGAACGGACCCGGCGATCCTGGCGAGCATAGCCAAAATAAGGCATAACGGCAGTGATACGGCCTGCTGATGCACGACGCAGTGCATCGACCATCACAATGAGTTCCATCAGGTTGTCATTGGTCGGAGCGCAAGTAGATTGAAGAATAAAGACGTCGGAACCGCGGACGTTTTCGTTAATAGCGACGCTAATTTCGCCGTCACTAAAGCGACCAACGGATGCTTCACCAAGTTTGATATAAAGGCGATCGGCAATTTTCTGGGCTAGCTCCGGAGTGGCGTTGCCGGCGAAAAGTTTCATGTCAGGCACAACATACCTCGACTTTTATTGGGTTAATGTCTGGATAAGTGGTGAACGGTTCTGGCCTTGAGCGATAAATGAGCGTAACCCTTTAGGGACATGCTGCTGCGCTTCCTTTGCGGCTTGCCTTGTTTCAAATGAAGAAAAAAGACATGCTCCACTGCCAGTGAGCCGAGTCGGAGCGTATTCTAGCAAGGCACGACGCAACATAGCAACTTCGGTGTGTAGATCGCAGACCACTGGCTCAAATACATTAGTGACGTTTTGAGTGTCCCAGTTTTGGGCACTAACAACCGCGCAGTCTCGTTTTAGCTGTGGGTGAGAAAACAGCTCAGCTGTGCTTATGGAAACTTCGGGTTTTACCACTAAATACCAAAGTTCCGGTGGTAATACGTCGGTAAAAATATCGCCGATACCTTCGGCAAAGCATGCCTGCCCATGAATGAATACGGGAACATCTGCACCGAGCTTTCCACCAATTTTCTGCAACTCAGAAGATGAAAAATGACTGCCCCATAGGCGGTTTAACCCAACTAAAGCAGTCGCAGCATTGGATGAACCTCCGCCCAGACCTGCACCTTGCGGCAGGTGTTTTATCAACTCAATAGTGCAGCCGGGTAGTTGCTCAAAGCCTTTTTCTTTGTATGCCTGCTTGAGTGCTGCCTGAGCCTTCCAAACCAAGTTTTCCTGTTCGGGTATTTGACTACTGTTATCAATTAAACGGAATTGCCCGTCAGTTTTGTCCGTGTGAAATTTAAGGGTGTCGCCATAGTCCAGAAACTGAAATACGGTTTGCAGATTGTGATACCCGTCCGGACGACGACCTGTAATGTGCAAAAACAGATTCAATTTTGCCGGTGCAGGGAGTGTTAATGTCGTTACTGCCATTGATTCACTTGCACCTTGATTAAGAGGTTTGAACTTTCTAAGTGTATTTGTTCGGGCAGGGTGAGCGTTTGGCTCTTACTTTGGTCGTAAAACCAGTTTATCTGCCAGTCTTGCCCCTGGTTAAACACCCGGGACTGAGACAGAGTGCCGTCGTTATGATAGCGGACGGCTTTCAGCGCTACAGTTTTTTTACCTATAACCCAGTTATGCAGCTGCTCAAAAGGAACGCTCGCACCGAGTATTTGGTAAAGCAGAGCATCGGCTGAAGGTGCCCATCGTTCTTCATTATCGGAACCAACTAACAGAGCGCCGCTGTCATCAATGGTTAATTTCGCTAACTGACCTTTTAACGGGTGGGAAAAACGAATGATTTGTTGGTGTGGCAAATAAGCCCAGTTGATATAAAAACTGTCACGCTCTTCTTTCTTTTTCTGGATAATAGCCATGCGGCCACTTAACGACCATTGTTGCAGCTGCTCTAATTGTTGCTGGTGAGCTTTGATAACTTGCTGGTTCACCTGGGTGCTGCTGCGTTGCTCTGGCGGGGTTGGTAGTGCGCACCCACTGAGCAAGGTAACGGTAACGAGATAAACCCAGAAAATTCGACGTTGAATCATATTTCTCTATTGGTGCAATCGGAATGCCAGTAGTTGACCAGAAAGCGCTGTGACTTTCAATGACTAAGGCTTTCACGTACAATCGGACAACTTAGATTTTGGCCGCGTTGGGATAACGAGTTTCACAGTCAGATGACCATTTCAGCTCTTGGAATTAATCACAAAACAGCATCGGTAGATTTGCGTGAGCAAGTCGCGTTTAGTGCCGAACAGCTCGACACTGCGTTGCAGGCCGTGCGTAACCTTCAAGGCGTTGAAGAAGCGGTTATTGTCTCTACTTGTAATCGTACAGAGCTGTATTGTCGCGGTGAAGTATCCGGTGACTTGCTATTGGGCTGGCTGACGGGTTTTCATAGCCTGTCTCCTGATGCTCTGGAAAATCACCACTATTTATTTCAGGGCGAACAAGCCATCACCCACCTTATGTCCGTTGCCAGCGGTTTAGACTCTCTGGTGCTGGGCGAGCCGCAAATTCTGGGGCAGGTAAAGCAAGCGTATCAGGCCGCTAAACGACAAGCTTCTGTCGGTGGCATTCTCGAGCGTTTGTTCCAGCAAACTTTCCGGGTAGCAAAAACCGTAAGAAATGAAACCGCAGTTGGTCAGAATGCGGTTTCGGTAGCCTATGCTGCCGTTTCTATGGCGCGCCATATTTTTGCCAAGTTACAGAACTCAAAAGTCCTGCTTATTGGTGCCGGCGATACATCCGAGCTCGTTGCTCAGCATTTAAAGCAACAAGGTGTCAGCGAAATTATTGTCGCTAACAGAACCTTGCAGCGCGCACGTGAAATGGCTGAGAGAGTCGGGGCGACAGCGCACAGTTTATCGGAGCTTTCTGAGCTTCTGCCACAGGCCGATATTGTTGTCAGTTCAACTGCCAGTACTTTACCTATTGTGGGTAAGGGCAGCATTGAAAAAGCGCTGAAAAAACGCCGTCACAGGCCTATGTTATTGATAGATTTAGCGGTTCCCCGCGATATAGAAGAACAGGTTAACGAACTGGACGATGCCTACCTTTATACCGTGGATGACTTGCAAAGCATTATTAGCGAAAACATTCGTAACCGTGAACAGGCGGCGCGTGAAGCGCAAGTTATTATTCAGCAGCAGACTCAAGAGTTTAATGATTGGCTGAAATCTCTTAACAGCGTCGAGCTTGTGCGAGAGTATCGGACACATACACGAACTCTGGCCGACGAACAGTTAAAAAAGGCACTGGCTCAACTTGAGCAGGGTAAAGACCCGGCGGAGGTTCTGCAAAGGTTCAGTCACCGTCTGGTGCAGCAGTTAACGCACAAACCGACAAACTTATTGAAATCTGCCGGCGAAAATAACGATCAATATACGCTGGCCGTTTTGCAACAACTTTGGTCAGAGCCATCCTCTGACCCATCAGAAGGCAAATAAAAACATGTTGAATCCATCCATTGAACGCAAACTAGAAGGCTTAGTTGAGCGTTATCAGGAAGTGCAGGCTTTATTGGGTGAGCCCGATGTGATCAGCGATCAAAACCGTTTCCGTGCTTTATCTCGCGAATATTCTCAACTGGAAGAAGTAGTCGGGTGCTTTGAGGAGTATCGTCAGAACCAGGATGACCAAGCCGCAGCCAAAGATATGGCTGAGGATGATGACGCAGAGATGCGCGAAATGGCTGCAGAAGAGCTTAAGCAAGCCAAAGAAGCAGAAGAAGATCTGGAAAACCGCCTGCAGCTCTTGCTGTTGCCTAAAGACCCGAACGACGACCGTTCATGCTATTTGGAGATTCGGGCCGGTGCCGGTGGTGATGAAGCTTCAATATTTGCTGGTGACTTATTCCGTATGTACAGCCGTTACGCAGAAAAAAATGGTTGGAAAGTGAATATTGTCAGTGCCAGTGATGGCGAACACGGCGGTTATAAAGAAATTATTGCGCATATGAGTGGTGACGGTGTTTACGGTCGAATGAAGTTTGAATCGGGCGGCCACCGCGTACAACGTGTTCCCGAAACAGAGTCGCAGGGTCGTATTCATACTTCAGCTTGTACCGTAGCGGTGCTGCCGGAAATTCCGGAAGCCGAAGCTGTTGAAATTAACCCGGCCGACTTACGTGTTGATACTTACCGCGCCTCAGGAGCGGGTGGTCAGCACGTTAACCGTACCGATTCAGCGATTCGCCTTACCCACTTACCGACAGGGGTGGTCGTTGAGTGTCAGGAAGAGCGTTCTCAACATAAAAACCGGGCGAAAGCCATGTCGGTTTTGCAGGCAAGAATACAGCGTCTGGAAGACGAAAAACGTCAGGCTGAAGAAGACAGCACGCGTCGTAACTTAGTGGGCAGTGGTGACCGTTCGGAGCGTATCCGTACATACAACTATCCGCAGAGCCGTGTTACAGACCACCGCATTAACCTTACCTTGTACCGATTAGATGAAGTGCTAACCGGCGATATCGACTTAATACTCGATGCAATCATTACTGAGCATCAAGCCGATCAACTGGCGGCGTTGTCTGAAGGACAGCAATGACACTACAGCAGGCGATAATCTGGGGCAGAGAGCAATTAAGTCAAAGCGAAGACGCGGCTGCTGATGTATCTGCCTTACTTTGTTATGTGTTGAATAAAGAAAAAGCCTATCTTCTGACCTGGCCTGAAAAGGAACTCACGGCTGAGCAGCTTGAGCATTATCGGAGCGTTATTGCAGCTCGCCAGAAGGGGCGTCCGGTGGCTCATATAACCGGTCGCCGCGAGTTTTGGTCACTGATGCTTGAAGTTAACGACAGTACTTTGATTCCCCGGCCCGACACCGAAACCCTGGTTGAAGCCGCCCTTAGCCTGGAGCTTCCTGAAAACGCCCGTGTGCTCGATTTAGGTACAGGAACCGGAGCGGTGGCACTGGCGCTAAAGTCGGAACGACCCGGGTGGCAGGTTATGGCGTGTGACAGCAATGAAGCAGCCGTTGAACTGGCTAAGCGTAATAGTAAAAAATTAGGCTTAGATGTTGATATTTTGTACAGCGACTGGTTTCAATCTGTGCCAAAGTCGCTTAACTTTGACTTGGTGCTATCCAACCCACCTTATATTGATGCTGGCGATCCACATTTAGGCGCAGGGGATGTTAGATTTGAACCCCATACGGCATTAGTTGCAGAAAATAATGGTTTAGCCGATATTGAGACTATTATAAAACAGGCTAATGAACGTTTAGTTGAACAGGGCTGGTTACTACTTGAGCAAGGATGGCAACAGGCAGATAGTGTCGTTGAGCTGTTGTTGAAAAATGGTTATAAAATGATTAACCGTTGGCAGGATTATGCTAGGGTAGAACGAGTTACCGGTGGGAAGAAAGCCAGGGCGGAGAGAGAATAATAATGAGCAATCAGTTTATGTTTGCTGACGAAGCCAGCCAGCAAACCACAAAATTACCGACAGAATACTGGAAAATTCTGATTGTCGACGACGAACCAGAGGTGCACGCCGTAACCAAACTGGCCTTAAACGACTTTAATTTTTTAGGTCGTGGGTTAAAGTTTTACAGTGCTTTTTCTGGTGAAGAAGCGCGGCAATTAATCGATGAACACCCTGATGCGGCAATACTGTTACTGGATGTTGTCATGGAAACAGACGACGCCGGACTGCAGGTGGCGCGCTATATTCGCGAACAGGCAGACAACCACTTTACCCGCATTATTCTGCGAACCGGGCAGCCGGGGCAAGCGCCAGAGCGTACGGTTATCGTTAATTACGATATTAACGACTATAAGTCTAAGACAGAACTTACGGCGCAAAAACTCTTTACCGCAGTCATGTCATCGTTGCGTTCATACCGCGATATTATGTCGATTGACCAAAGCCGTCACGGGCTTGAAAAAATCATCTCAGCTTCTGCGAACCTTTACGCTTTACAGCCAATGAATAGCTTTGTTGATGGTTTAGTGCAACAACTCAGTTGGGTTATTGGCGGGGCAAAGCAGACGCTTTATGCAACGTCTAACGAAGACGGTTCCACCTATAAAGTTCTGGCCGCTCATGGTGAAGACTCAAAAGTTTGTGTCGGGCAAACGTTACGCTCTGTTATCCCGTCAAAAGCTTTGTCAGAACTTGAGCATGTTATTGCCAACCATGGTTCCTATTATGGCGACGACTTCGTGCTTTTATATTGCCGCAGTCACTGTCGTGCACATGGATCCGTTTTGTTTATCGGAGGCTTGTCTCGCCCTCTGACCGCAGACGATCATCACGTTCTTCAATTGTTTTCAGAGAACGTCCAACTGGCACAGGATAACGTCGTGTGCCTGGAAGATTCCGATAAATTCCTGGCGCGCTTAGCGGATCAGCTGATGCTTCACCATGCAAGCCAGTTTAATCGTGTTCTCGAGCAAGACAATGAAGTTCGTTTGACTTACGAAATAGCACAACGGGTTGTTGCAGATGACGCGGAAACGACCGCATTAGCCTGGTCATTGTTCGCACAAGCTCGGCCATTACTCGATTGCGCAACTGATGCCGCAGCTGCCGTAGAAACAACCTGTCAGCAGCGTGTTGCACGTTCACTGAGAGCATTAGCGCATGGTGAGCATGAAGCAACACAGAGTGCCCACAGAGCATTAATAGAAAGACTTGAGCGGTGGGACGGACTGGGTTTGCCGGAAGGTAAACAAGGTTCCGATATTGCAATAAGTACTCAAGTTTTGTTATTAACTGAGCAGCTTCTGGAATGGTGGGAGAGTGGCATCAGCGATGACGATATTACAGTACGGTTGAACGATGAAAAAGGTCGCTACTATTCACCCAAGTTTCTTGATGTAGTGATTAAAGCCCTGCCTGAACTTAGAAAAATTTAATTAAATAATAAGAGGTTACTTGTGTACACTGCTTTTAAACACTTACATGTATTGTTTGTGCTGATTTCGATCAGCCTTTTTTTATTCCGTTTCGTACTGCAATTAATTGACTCGCCACTAGTTAAAAAGAAGTGGTTAAAAATAGTCCCTCACGTTAACGACACCTTATTGCTGCTTAGCGCCGTTGGTATCATGGTGAGCTTAAGTATGTACCCAATTCAGGTTCCCTGGCTAACGGACAAAGTGATAGGTGTTATTGCCTACATTGGCTTTGGCGTATTAGCCATGAAAGGAAAGACAGCTGGCGCTCGCTGGTTAGGGTTTATTGGTGCCTGTGGCTGGATAGCATTTCTGCTGCACGTTGCAATGTCAAAACAAGCACTTATTGCCGGTTAATTTAAGGGAATATCTATGTTAGCGCCTGAATCAGTTGTTTCTCAAACCAATGCGTTAATTACCAACGACGGAGTTGTTGCCGGACTATTATTTGCAATTCTCGGTTTCGTTTTTTATACCAACACCAGTGAACATCCTGCTTTCAAAAAGTTTTACCGTTTTGTTCCTGCGTTGTTGCTTTGTTATTTTCTGCCGTCTTTATTGAATACCTTTGGTATTGTTGACGGAAACCAGACAGCAGTAACCGATATTGCTATGGATTACCTGTTACCTGCCTGTATGGTTTTACTGACTTTAAGTCTGGATGTTAAAGCCGTTTTAGGTCTTGGTTCTAAGGCTCTTATTCTGTTCTTAACCGGTACCTTCGGTATTGTCATTGGTGGTCCAATTGCTTTGCTACTGGTTTCTGCTGTGTTTCCGGAAATGATAGGCGGAGCAGGGCCTGACGCTGTTTGGCGAGGAATGACAACAATTGCCGGAAGCTGGATTGGCGGTGGTGCTAACCAGGCCGCAATGAAAGAAGTGTATGAAGTGGGTGGCGATATTTTTTCCGCCATGGTCACTGTTGATATTATTGTCGCCAACCTCTGGATGGCAGTATTGCTGTATATGGCTGCAAACTCTAAGAAGATAGACGCTCGCACAGGAGCAGATACATCAGCTATCGACAATATTCGCCACAGAGTTGAAAAGTATGAAGCGGAGCATGTCAGAAACCCCAGCTTACGCGACTTGATGCTCATTTTAGCTATTGGCTTTGGTGTTGCTGGCTTGGCGCATTTATTAGCTGACTGGATTGCACCGGCAATAGCGACGAATTACCCGGCATTGAGTAAATTCAGTTTAGACAGCTTATTCTTCTGGGTGATTGTGCTTGCAACTGCTGGCGGTATTGCGCTGTCCTTTACCCGGGCCCGGTCAATGGAAGCTGCCGGTGCCTCGAAAATTGGCTCAGTTTTTGTTTATGTTCTGGTTGCCAGCATTGGCCTGCATATGGATGTCACAAAAATTGTGGAAACACCGAAGTACTTCTTAATTGGTGCTATCTGGATGATCATTCACGCCAGCTTGATGCTATTGGTGGCAAAACTGCTGCGCGCTCCGGTGTTTTATATGGCGGTTGGCAGTCAGGCGAACGTTGGTGGTGCGGCGTCAGCCCCCGTTGTTGCCTCAGCTTTTCATCCTTCATTAGCACCGGTTGGTGTATTATTAGCGGTAATGGGGTATGCGCTGGGAACTTACATGGCGTACTTCGCAGGCCAGATCTTACGTGTTGTTGGTAGCTAATCGCAGGAGTTTAGGATGATCAAAGAATTACAGCTGGGCGACATTCAGATAGCAAATGACAAGCCGTTTGTTTTATTTGGCGGAATGAATGTGCTGGAGTCTCGTGACTTAGCCCTGCGAATTGCCGAACATTATGTGGAAGTAACCAGCAAACTGGGTATTCCATACGTGTTTAAGGCATCATTTGATAAAGCTAACCGGTCGTCCATTCATTCATTTCGCGGACCCGGCCTGGAAGAGGGCTTACGCATTTTTGAAGAGGTAAAGCAGCAGTTTAACGTGCCTCTTATTACCGACGTCCACGAGCCCCATCAGGCGGCCCCGGTAGCGGAAGTGGTTGATGTGTTGCAGCTTCCTGCGTTTCTTGCGCGACAGACTGACCTGGTGGTTGCCATGGCGGAAACTGGCGCTATGGTTAACATTAAAAAGCCACAGTTTCTCGCGCCGCATGAAATGAAGCACATCATCAAAAAGTTTGCAGAAGCGGGCAACGAAAAAATCATGTTATGTGAGCGTGGCTCAAGCTTTGGTTACAACAACCTGGTTGTTGATATGCTTGGCATGGATGATATGAAGCCCATGGCGCCGGTTATCTTTGACGCTACTCATGCCTTGCAACGTCCGGGAGGACGAGCTGACTCAGCCGATGGTCGACGGGCACAGGCTGCACAACTGGCCCGCTCTGGTATGTCACTGGGTATTGCCGGGTTGTTCATTGAAGCTCATCCTAACCCCGATGAAGCCAAGTGCGATGGACCCTGTGCGTTACCTTTACATGCGTTAGAGCCTTATTTGCAGCAAATGAAAGCCATTGACGACTTAGTGAAGTCATTTGCACCTTTAGATACGTCTAACTGACACTATGTCATTGCAAAGCAATCAATCTTTACGGCAAACGCCGCTTGATAGTCGACAGGCCATTAAGCTACTGCTAAAAGCGGTGGGCGGATTGATTGCGCTGCTTTCTATTGCGTTGCTTGCCCCTTTCGTTATGGCGGTTGTTAGCGGCGAGAAAGAGCAATGGACCTATTTAACGCTCTCTATTATTGGCTTGGTTGTTGGCTTGGTTTTATTTCTGCAACCTGCTGGTGACGCTAAGCTCAGAGCGCGACAAGTCTTCTTGCTGACTTCGTTGTGTTGGGTGTCAGCCAGTTTATTTGCAACCTTGCCTTTTATTTTTGCAAAGCCTTATCTGGACTTTCCTAGCGCCTGGTTTGAAGCTATGTCGGCTATTACCACAACCGGTGCAACAGTTATTTCAGGGTTGGATGATTTACCCGCCAGTGTGCTGTTATGGCGCGCTATGCTTCAGTGGTTAGGCGGTATTGGAATCATCGTAATGGCAATGGCAATTTTACCCTTCCTGCAGGTGGGTGGTATGCGTCTGTTCCAGGCGGAATCATCCGATATGTCAGGCAAGTTCATGCCGCGCTCAAGCCATATGGTTATGGCAATAGGGCGAGTGTATCTCATATTAACGGCGGCGGTTATTGGTCTGTATTTAATGGGCGGAATGAGCAGCTTTGACGCTTTTGCGCATGGTATGACAACTATTAGTACAGCGGGTTTCTCAAACTACGATGCCTCTTTTGGCCACTTTTCTGATACTCCATTCCTGGTTATAACGGGCACCATTTTTATGGTGGCAGGGGCACTGCCTTTTGTGCTTTATATACGGTTACTGAAAAGAGACTTTGAACCGCTGTGGAAAGACACTCAGGTGCGCGCCTTTGTAACTTTTCTGCTTATTGCTATTGCGTTGATTACTTTGGTGCAAATAGCCAAAGGCCGGGAGTTCGGCGATGCGTTAATGCACACAGCGTTTAACGTAGTGTCGGTAGTAACAACAACGGGGTACGCAACAGAAGACTACGGCAGTTGGGGAAGCTGGTCGTTAATGGTCTTCTTCTATTTGATGTTTATTGGTGGTTGTACCGGCTCAACTTCCGGTGGTATGAAAATTTTCCGTTTTCAGTTGTCACAACTTTTATTGAGAAAGCAGTTCAGCCAGTTAATTCATCCTAACCTGGTGAGCGTTCAAACCTATCAGGAGCGTCGGGTTAACGACTCGTTGCTGGGCTCTATGGTCGCTTTCTGTTTTATGTACTTTCTTCTTATTGCCGTTATAGCGCTGGGTTTGTCGTTATTTGACCTCGACTTTTTGACAGCAATATCCGCTGCTGCCTCGGCGGTTGGTAACGTTGGGCCCGGTTTAGGCGAAATTATAGGCCCGGCAGGTAACTTCTCAAGCCTGGACGGCGGCGCTAAATTGCTGCTTATTTTTGCAATGTTGGCCGGTCGTCTTGAAATTATGACCGTACTTATTCTGTTCCACCGTCATTACTGGCGGCATTAAGTCCTATACAATTAAGTTTACGCGGCAGATCAAAATAAATTCAGCGAACACTTGCACGCTGAAACGACATGAATTAGATTAAACGCATGTTTAAATCATGCGTTTATTTATTTCATGGCAGCACGCATTTCGACTCAAAAGAAAATACTCAACGCCGCAGAAATGCTTTTTTCCAGAGATGGATTTGAGCAAACCTCTTTACGGCAAATCACGCAGGAGGCGGGGGTTAACCTTGCCTCTGTCAATTATCACTTTGGTTCAAAAAAAGCGCTTATTCAAGCGGTAATGGCACGCTATTTAGTTATTTTTATGCCCGTTTTGGAAGAACAGCTGCAACAGGCTGAACAGCAAAGCGAGTTAAAAACAGAAGAACTGTTTAAGCGTTTCAAAATACCGCTGGCAAAGTTAACTGAGGTTAATAAACAAGGGCCGGATATCTTTTTAAGATTACTTGGCTTTGCTTATTCTGAAATTCAGGGGCATTTGCGCAAATATACTCAGCAAGAATTTGGCGGTGTATTGCAGCATTTATTAGCTCTGTTAAAGCGCGCAAATCCACATTTAGATGAGCAACAAATGTTTTGGCGTCTACACTTTATATTAGGCGCCGCCGTTTTTGCTCAAGTATCGGGGCAGGCTTTAATTGAAATTGCTCAGTCGGAATTTAATGAAAAGGTTGAGGCGCAGGACGTCATTGATCAGCTCATACCTTTTGTTTCCGGCGGGCTTGAAGAAGCGTAAAGATACCGTTGTAAGTTCGAGATTTGACGACACTTTTATTGTGATGGTGCACTGGAGATAACCATGGAAATTTTTATTCTGTTAGTGGTTTTAGTGGTACTGGTGTTTGCAGTCGGAGATATCCGTCGCAGCCTGGTAACTAAACCGGTTTTTGCTATTTTTAAGCGCATTTTGCCGCCTATGTCGGATACCGAACGCGAAGCTATGGAAGCGGGTGACGTTTGGTGGGACGGCGAGTTGTTCAGCGGCCGCCCAGACTGGCAGAAGTTACTTGATGTACCCGAGCCAAAACTGACCGCTGATGAGCAGGCGTTTGTCGATAACCAGTTGGCAAAACTGATGGACATGCTGGACGATTTTAAAATTGTTCAACAAGACCGTGACTTACCCAAACAAGTTTGGGACTACCTGCGTAAAGAACGTTTCTTTGCCATGATTATTGGCAAAGATCACGGCGGCCTGGATTTTTCTCCCGCGGCAAACTCTTACATTGTTTCGAAAATTGCCAGCCGCTCTATCAGTGCGGCGGTGTCGGTCATGGTGCCTAACTCATTAGGTCCGGGTGAGTTACTGACGCACTATGGTACAAAAGAGCAAAAAGACTATTGGTTACCACGCCTTGCGGACGGAACAGACATTCCTTGTTTTGCACTGACAGGACCTGAGGCGGGCTCCGACGCGGGTGCTATTCCCGATGAGGGCATCATTTGCAAAGGCGAGCACGAAGGCAAAGAAGTTGTCGGTATTCGTCTTAATTGGTCTAAGCGCTACATTACACTGGCTCCGTCAGCAACTGTCTTGGGTTTGGCTTTTAAACTCTATGACCCCGAAGCGCTTTTAGGCAGTAAAAAAGAAATTGGTATTACTTGTGCGTTAATTCCTACTTCGCACAAAGGCGTTGAAATTGGCGACCGCCATTTCCCGCTAAACCAGGCTTTCCTTAACGGTACAACCTTTGGTAAAGACGTTTTCATTCCGCTGGACTGGATTATTGGTGGTGCTGATTACGCTGGTAAAGGCTGGCGTATGTTGGTTGAATGTCTGTCGGCTGGCCGTGGTATTTCTTTACCCGCTCTGGCCACGGCGTCGGGCCATGTTACTCAGCGTATGACCGGTGCTTATGCTTACGTTCGTCAGCAGTTTGGTATGCCCATTGGTATGTTTGAAGGCGTTCAGTCATCAATGGGTAAAATTGGTGGTACCAACTACATTCTGGAATCAACACGCCGACTGACTATTTCTGCATTATGTCAGGGGCAGAGCCCGTCTGTTGTTACGGCCATGACCAAGTACCATATGACCGAAATGGGGCGCGAAGTACTTGAACACGCCATGGATATTCATGCCGGTAAAGGCATTCAGTTAGGTCCACATAACTATTTGGGTCATGCGTACATGGCAACACCGGTATCCATTACCGTTGAAGGCGCGAATATTCTGACTCGTAACTTGATGATATTTGGTCAGGGTGCAACGCGTTGCCACCCTTACGTGTTAAAAGAAATGAAGGCTGCGGCTAACCCGAATGAAGACGAAGGTATGCGCGACTTTGACAGCCTGCTACTGAAACATATTGGCTTTGCCGCTAGCAACGTCTTTGGCAGCTTGTGGCTGGGTCTTACTGGTGCTCGTTTTGGTGAATCACCGGTTAGTGGTGAAACCGCGCACTATTACCGTAAACTGGGCCGTATGAGCCGGGGGCTTGCACTGGCGTCGGACATTTCCATGCTTATGATGGGAGGCGACTTAAAGCGTAAAGAGATGATCTCAGCCCGTTTAGGCGATGTGTTGAGTCACTTGTATATGGCTTCGGCAGTACTTAAGCGCTTTGAAGATGAAGGTCGCCAGGTGGCTGACTTGCCTTACGTTCATTACGCGCTTAAGCACCATTTATTCAGCATTGCTGACGCCTTCTATGGCTTCTTTGACAATTTCCCGAACCGCTTTATGGCGTGGGTAATGCGTATACTGATTTTCCCTCTGGGAAATCACTTCAAAAAGCCATCAGATGAGATCTTACAGAATATCAGCACCAGCATGATGGAGCCGGGTGTTACCCGTGACCGTCACACCTTCTTGTGCTACTGGAAAGACAGCATCGGTGACGCTACCGGACACATGGAAAAAGCGTTTTTGTCTATGCTGGAGATGAAGCCGGTTTATAAAACGCTGCGTAAGGCGCAAAAACGTGGTGAATTATCGTCCAACCTTAATGGTCAGGAACTGGCCGATGCGGCACTGCAAAAAGGCTTAGTCGACAAAGAAACGGCTGATAAGTTGGCTGAAACCGAAGAACTGCGTTTAACCGCTATTGGTGTCGACAGCTTTGCGCCGGGTATTATTGAGAATAATCAGTTCTATACGGCGAAAGGTGACATAAGAAAAGCAGCGGTTAAAGACTAACCGCTGCAAATACGAGTTCTTACTGAATAGACTCGCGCTTATCTTTCATATTGTAGATAGGTGTTACAAAAGAGCGCTTCTGAGCGCTCTTTTTCGTTTCTGCGCTAGCTGAAGCGGCAGGGCAGCTGCCACTGCTGATGTAAGTATTTGCAGCCGCTGTGAGTGGGTCTTCAGAGCTACCCCAGTCTCCGACAATTTCGTCTTCAACTGAACAGTTCGGAGCAATACCGTCGTAATATTTGCCTTCGCCTTCTGAGTTTACGGTCTCAAAGTTAATCGCAAAGGTGACTTTATCGCACAGCTCTTCGGGCTGTTGGCCTACCGGTTTCCCACAGGTGGGTTCACCAACAGTAACAACCTCAATGTGAGGACTCAGGGAGTTAATAATGATTTCTGAAGACGAACAACTGCTGCCGGTAGTCAGTACAAATACACGGTCTAAATCTAGCTGTTCAACGCCATCGACCAGACTAAAGTCAATGCTCTGATTATTGCTGCTGTTTTGTTCGTTAAAACGGTATTCCAAAAAGGTTTCACCCTGCACATTTATGCCTGCCGCCTGAGTTGCGACCTGGTTAGCGTAGCGGATCAAACCACCACCGTTGTAGCGAACATCAATGACTAAATGGTTAATACCTTCAGCTGCAAATAAATCAAAGGCATTGTTTAAGTCGTCGCCGGTGCGGTTAATGAAAGAATCTAATGTAAAGTAGCCAACGGTTTCGCCGTCCAGCTGGTAAGTTTGAGCGCCCATAACGGTATTGGTTTCTACTTCAACTTTACTTAGCACTTCAGTTTGTTCTGTGCCGTCGGGCTTTTGCCAGGTAATTTCGCGGCTCAGGCCTTCTTCATTAGGGCCCAGTGCGTCATTAAATTCACCATTAGCAAGCAGTTCAGAAACCGCTACCCCCTCAATAGCAATAAGTTCATCGGCGCGGTCAATGCCTGCGGTATCGGCAGGGGAGTCGTCATAGACAAAGCGAAACTTAACGCGGCTTTCACTAATTTGTTCCATAGAGAAGCCAAAGCCGAAGTAGGTAGCGCTGACAAACAGCTGATCGTACTCTTCCTCCGTTAATATATAGCTGTAGCGGTCCTCCGGTACACGCAGTTCTTCAAGTACCGCATACACATCGTCAAAAGCTTCAGGATCTAAACTGTCCTGCAGTTGGTCAGCCCAAAAATAGTCGTCCTTCATATATTCGAAAAAGCGCTGATTTTGGTCCTCGACCGAGCAAAAGGCGTAACCATCGTCGTTATTGGTTCCGCCAGAATTGTCCGTACCACCGCTATCTGAACCACCACAGGCAGAAAGGGCCAGAGTAATACCTATGCATAAAAGTGATTTGTCGAGTCTCATACTGCATCTCTTATTGTGTTGTAAAAATGTTAATTTAGCATAAGGAGCGAAAAGATAAACAGGGAACATGGCGTCTTTACTTAACTCATGGCAAACTGCTGACTATTGAAAAACAAACGAGAAAGCCGCTGTTATGGCACAAGTAATGATAGATATTGCGGGCACTGAGCTGACCGCCGAAGACAAAAAACTTCTTGCGGCACCCGCCGTTAACGGCCTTATTTTATTTACACGCAACTTTGCGTCCTTAGAGCAGTTACAGGCGCTGACACGCGAGGCACGAGCGGCCGCCGGCAAACCTTTGCTCATTGCGGTAGACCACGAAGGTGGACGGGTGCAGCGTTTTCGTCAAGGCTTTAGCGCTATTCCTGCTATGGGGTCGCTGCAACAAATAGAAAACGAAGACGAACGGCAGCGCGCCGCCCGCGATTTAGGCTGGCTAATGGCAGCAGAGGTTCAGGCTGTAGGTATTGATATTAGCTTTGCACCAGTGCTGGACGTAGACGACTGCAGTGATGTTATTGGTGATCGCGCTTTTTCAGCAGTGCCATCTGAAATTTCTAAACTGGCGTCGTCTTTTATTGAAGGCATGCACGAGGCGGGTATGGCGTGTACCGGTAAACACTTCCCGGGGCATGGCTCCGTTCAGGCCGATTCTCACATTGCCATTCCCGAAGACGACCGTACCTTAGAGCAAATTAGGGCCCATGACTTAAAACCATTTTTGTCATTAAGCCAGAAACTGGACGGCATTATGCCGGCCCATGTTATTTACCCGCAAATAGACCCTCAGCCCGCCGGTTTTAGCGAGTTTTGGTTGCAACAAATACTGCGCAGCGAGCTGCAGTTTAATGGCACCATATTTAGTGACGATTTGTCTATGCAGGGCGCTACCGTTGCCGGTGACATGCAGCAACGCGCCGTAGCCGCTCTTAACGCCGGCTGCGACATGATACTGGTGTGTAACGACAGAGCAGGCGCAGTGCAAGTGCTGGACGCTAACTTACCCGCTACCGAGCCAGAAAGCGCACAACGTGTGAATAGAATGCTGATGTCATCGCCAGCGGTTTCGCTGGAAGAGTTAAAACGCACCGAGCGCTGGGAGCAAGCCCAACGCTGGTTGTAGGTTCGTTGCTTAGGTTATTCGTAACAAACTTAGCTTGCTGCTACCTACTGATAGTTTTAAGTAAGGTGGGATCAACACCGATACGAACCTGACGCTTCTTAACATCTAAAATGGTGATTTTTATATCACTATCAGTTTTCAGATTTTTTTAAGTTTAAAGGTAGGGGAAACTTAACTGCGGAAGTATTGAATGCATTTAATATAACCTTTAGTATGACGATCATAATATTGGTGGAATTAATTTAATACAGTCAAGATATACAAATAATGAAATTTTTAACTCCACTTTTTGCAATTGCACTCGTATCTTGTGGTGGTTCTGAAACAGATAGCCAAGAACCCGTAACGGATCCTAGGGTTGCAGATGTTTTAGAGGAAGTGAACTCGGCACAGCAGCTGTGGGAGTCTCATGACCTTATTGATTATAGTTTTGCCTATCATCAAAGGGTCAACCAAGCATGTGGTGATGGAGTCGTCGATGAGGCAGCGCCATCCTATAGAGTTATTGTCGATGACAACGTAATCACAAGTGTTACTAATTACGATTCTGGGCAGGAAATAGAGCCGCCAACGGGCGACCATTTCGGTACGTTTGATGAAATGTTTGTTTATCTAAAGTCCGAGTTAGAGAGGAGTCCGCAGGTTGTTGCTAAAAGTTGGGGGGAGCAATCAGAATTACCGACTTTCGATGACAGCTTTGGCTTTCCAATAAACTACTATCTTGAATTTAATGATAGTGATGAGTGTTATTCGATTAACGTAAGTATTGATGAGTTCATGTAAGAATTTATTATGGAGATAATAATTAACATAATACCGCTCCATTCGCACCAGTGGCTGGGCGCTTTTTAGCGCAGCGTAAGAAAGAGATGGGGCGATGTTTATTTGAAATTAACTTGATACTCTCTATTTAACTAAAACTTATTCTTCGTAAAGAATGGGGTCTTCCATGCCGTTAGCGGTGAAGGCCTCTAAGCGTTCCTGACACGCACCGCATTTACCACAGGCTTTGTCACGGCCGTTATAGCAAGTCCAGGTTTGGCTGTAATCCAGCCCCATTTTCAGGCCGTCGGCTAAAATTGCGTTTTTATCTACATCTAAGTAGGGGGCGTGAACGGCTACCGGGTCGTAGTTCGCCATTTTACTCACTACATCCATTTGGCGTACAAACTCCGGGCGGCAGTCGGGGTAAATAGCGTGATCACCCGAGTGCGCACCATAGTAAACCGCCGAGGCGTTTTCGGACACGGCGTAACCAATGGCCAGTGACAGTAAAATCATGTTGCGGTTAGGCACTACGGTAGATTTCATCGACTCTTCTTCGTAGTGGCCTTCGGGAATGTCTATGTCGTCGGTGAGTGAACTGCCCGACAGCAGAGAGTTAATAGCGGTAATATCGACAACTTTGTGGGGTATTCCATGCTGTTTACAGACGTTAGCCGCAACTTCAAGCTCTTTGACATGGCGTTGCCCGTAGTTAAACGACAGTGCCAGAACCTCGTTTCCCTCTTGTAGCGCTTTGTGCAAAACGGTAAACGAGTCCATTCCGCCTGAATAAATAACAACGACCTTTTGCGACATGCTGTAACTCCCCGTATAATCCGCATTCATACATTCTAGCCAAAGCCATTTTAACGGAAGCTATGCCTTACCGCATCAACGAAATTTTTGAAACCTTGCAAGGCGAGGGCACCTTTACCGGCGTGCCATCTATTTTTCTGCGTTTGCAGGGTTGTCCTGTGGGATGCCCATGGTGCGATACCCAGCACACATGGGAGACCAACCCAAGTGACCAGGTAAGCGTTGAGCGCCTAATGGCAAAAACCGAAGCTACTGCTGAGTGGGCTGAAATGACGGCAGAAGACATTATCAGCCGCTTTGAAAAAGAAGGTTACTCCGCCAAACACGTGGTGATAACCGGCGGCGAACCCGCTATGTTTGACCTGCTGCCGCTTGGCAGTGCCTTAGAAGCCAAAGGTTACCAGCTGCAAATAGAAACCAGCGGTACCTTTGAGCTAAAAGTAACTGACAACACCTGGGTAACCGTGTCACCCAAGCTTGATATGCCAGGCGGCTACCTGGTACGCCCAGACTGTATGGCACGCGCTAACGAAATAAAGCACCCGGTAGCCATGCAAAAGCACATAGACGCGTTAGACTCCCTTCTAAAACGCTGCCCGCCCAAAGCAGACGCCGTAATTTGCCTGCAACCCATAAGCCAACGGCCACGCGCCACAGAGCTTGCCATGAAAACCTGCATAGCGCGTAACTGGCGCCTTTCTGTGCAGATGCACAAATATCTCAATATTGAGTAAGACATCTGCTACTTCTGATCTGACCTTCTAAAACCCGATCTATACTTCCTGAGCTCAACGCCAATTGTGGTGTTTGACTGTATGCCAGGAGGGAATTATGAATACGGGTTTTGCTCGACGTTCTCGCGGTCAGGGAATGACGGAATATATTATTATTGTAGCTTTGATTGCCGTTGCGGCAATCGGTGTTTACTCACTTTTCGGTAAGTCCATACGTAACCAGGTCGCTGGCCTTGCTCAGGAAATGACAGGGCAGTCGTCTTCCCAGCAAATCAATAGAGCTCGCCAATCTTCGCGCCGTGCCGGTACAGTTGCTAATAAGGAAGTAAACCTCGGTAACTATAATGAAGCTACGGAGCAAGGCGAACAATAATGAGCGTCTTGACGGCTTCTAATCCACGTGCAAAAGGGCAAACCCTGATTTTAATGGTCGGGGTGTTGCTATTGGTGTCATTATTATTATTTGCCGTAACGGATATGGGTAAACACGCCAGGCGTCAGTGGTACTTGCAAAGTGTTGCTGATAACGCATCTTATAGCGCAGCTGTTGCAATGTCTCGTCAGATGAACTTTCTAGCATTAACAAATCGCGCGCTTATTGGTAATCAGGTGGCAATTGCCCAATGGGTGGGGTTGGCGAGCTATTTAGCTATGCTCGATAGAACGGCTGATAATCTCGAAGCCGTTACATCATTCATTCCATATCTAGGACAAATCACCCGAGCACTATCAACAATAATTGCGCGTATTGAAGAAGGCTTTGAGGAGGTTGTGAAAACCCTGATTCGTTTCCAGTCTGCGGTAATACAGGGAATATCTGCAGCGCAAAGACTGTTAGATGCAAGCTTTGCTATAGAACTGCCTTTGCTTATTCAGGATATCGTTTCCAAACATTCAGAAGAGCTTAGCTGGGAAGCATATCAAGGCGGCGGAATAGCACCGTTTCCAAGCCTATGGTGGCGCAAGACTGAAGTGCGCAACACCAAGAATAAAAACGAATCTAAGGAGTTAGAAGAACTTACTCTTAAAAGTCTTGACCCGTTTAGCAAAAGTAGAGGATACGATTGGGTCAGTGTTTTTACCCATAAAATAGTGAAACGAGGTGGTACAGAATTATCGAGAAACCGAAACGGGGGCTGGGATTGGCATGCTTTAGATTCTGTTTCACTCCACGGTCGGCGTTGGTTTATAGGAAGCTTCAAAGAACAGCTTCCGTTAGGTTGGGGAGCAAAGGCTCAGGATCAACGACGTTATCATCGTTCAAATTATGGTGGTGCCTTTCGCAGCAACTCGATGTCTTCTCGGATGGCTCTGGCGCAGATGGGGTCGTTAAATGATGAGCCTCGTCGTTTTAGTTTCATGCGTCTTAGTAGTTTTCTAAACATGAGTATGGATACGGTCATAGTTAAGGTAAGTGGTATTAAGCAAGCTGCGTATGCAAAATCGAGAACAAGTTTTAACCGACCAAGCAGTGTTTTTCCGCGGGCTGATGAGTATATAGAAACTGATAACCTCTTCAATGCGTTGTGGGAAGCTGAATTAGTAGCCATTTCAGACATCGATAAGATAGGGATATTAGGCCGTGAAGCCCTTTAAGCAAACTGGACAGGCTGTTATTGAGTTCATTTTATCGGTTGGAGGGCTTGCCGCTATTTTTATTTCGGTACAGGAAGTGCTCGCTCCAGCTATAGAAATTAATACAGCTGACTTAATCGCAGCCCGCGAGGCTATATGGGAAAGAGTTAGGAGCGATGATAAAACCAGCCTATCCGGTGATTATCGTTTAAACAAACATACTGAGATATTTTTTGACCCAATAAATAGGTTACTACCTATAGGTCTTGAAGGGGATAATTTACGGGTTCTTAAGCCGTCTAACAATGAAGCTTTTTATCCAATGGCGCGGCTCAATAATAGCTGGCAAGCACAAACCCCAGATGAATTATCAAGTCGACCTGCATCGTTAGTTGTTAATAACGCGCTGTCGGGGGATGCAGTGCGGTTAATACAGGAAGGAATAGGGTGGATTTTTTTAGCTGAAGAACTTAGTTCGGATTCACTAATATTTGGAACGATTTCTCCAGATGTTGTTCCGCCGGAAGCATATAAGAAAAAGGATTAATTATGGATTTGCCTGTCGTGCTAGATGATTGGAGTTGGGTAGAACAGCCTATTAGCTCATCTATTAGTGTTAATGCACTTTTTTTGGATGATCCTAAAGTTCCAGACTGGGAAGCGCTGGAACAGTTCTATCCATACTGTCCGGGGGGAAAGACGATTTTCTGGCTTTGTCCTATCGACGGGACGGACTGGACGCTATTTGAAGTTGAGAATGAACAGTGGGTGCTAATGCCAATGACTAGTTTCCCACCTAAAGAGAAACTTTTAAAAGGTCCGTTTACTCCAATTTCAAAACATGAAAATAACGGTAAAGAAGTGTGGGTATACTTGGCTAGATACCCTCTTAAACAGCTACAAACATCGATGATGTTTTATTACAGCCAAAAAGTTGATGCTTTCCAATCTATTGAAAAAGAGAACGATGTCTGGATTTTCAAAGAAGATATGGGCCGCCTCATGTTCTCTGAGCAAGGCGAGTATGTGATTTTGGTTCATATCTTATGATTCGAAAGGAAAGTGGTCAGGCATCAACTGAGTGGTTGCTCATTTCGCTACTGATAATGACCGTTTTGTTAATTGTTGAAGAGCAGTTTTCTCTCATTGATTACTTAATAGAGACAGGTCGAAAGGCGAAAGAGTTCTATCACTTTATTTGGCGCTATTTAGTTTTAATTCCAGGAGGGTCTTCATGACAAAAAAGGCGAAATGGATTTTTGCCGTTAGCTTTAGCTTTGTAATTTCGATAGTCACAGTCTGGCTAATTAACCAGTACTTACAACAAGAAACGTCACGGAGATTAGAAGAAGCCTCGAGAAGCACGGGGAGTGTCGTTGTATTTGCTAAGGATTTGGCTGCCGGTCACGTACTTTCGGCGAAGGACTTATTGGCTCGCAAGTATCCGGAAGAATTAATTAATGAAAACTGGTACGTCGAGCGTGAGGCTGGTCTAGTTCTTGGTCGACAGCTTCGAGATTCCGTTGAGCCAGGAGAGCCCGTTTCCGAACGTGTGTTAGTGAACAATAGAAATAGTGGTCTCTCAGAAAAGTTGCCTAATGGTTATTACGCTATCACGGTTAATACGGATAATTTAGGACACCATAACGCCTTGTTAAAAGAGGGGGATGTGGTTGATATCGTTTTTGTTGGAGATTCATTTGATAAAGGTAGGGAATATAACGCTTTTAGTTCGATAGAAATATTTGAAACTCACGGCTTAGAGGAAGGGTACGGCTCGTATTCTTTGACTTTATTAATAGCGCCTAATGAGGTTAAGAGTTTTACCAGAGCGTTGGGGAGTCCCATGTTGGTATGGGCTCGTGGCCGTCAGTTATCTAAAACAAAAGTTTGGTCCAAAGATTTAAAACAAAGCAAGGTGGAACGATGGAAGGTCCAATAAAGTTAATGTGCTCAGCATTACTCTGTTTATTTATCTATATTGCAGGGGCGTATGCTAGTGATCTCTCCTATGTCCTTAAGAAAGGTGAAACTCAAATAGTCAGTATTGATCCTGGCACAGACATTGTAGTTAGCGACGAGAGCATAGTGGATGTTCATGTTTTAAGTAATTCTCAAGTCGTTCTAAGGGCTTTAGGAGAAGGAGAGACTGATATTTGGCTCAGTCATCGAGATAAAGTGAGAAAGTTGGACATCAGTGTTTCCGATACTCTTTCCCTATCAACCAGTGCGCGTATCAATGCGATTGTGGAAGAAGAAAATGATCTAAGGAAAGTAGATAAGCAAGGAGTGACTGTACTGTCGGGTCAGGTATCGAAAAGGCACTATGATGAATTAAGTAAGCTATCTCAAAGCAACGAGAGAGTGCTGAACTTAACTGAGCCTTTTTCAAAACAAGCCCCCATGCTTACCCTCCGAGTTAATATTCTGGAGACTAAGCGGCAGTATCTTGAAGACATTGGAATTCGCTGGCAAGGGACAACCAGTGGACCTACTTTTTCAAGCGCTTTATCCGGGCTATTTGAATGGGATGCAGAAATAAACTCACAACTAATGCTTATGCAGCGTCGCGGTTTGGCTAAGTTATTAGCGAACCCTACTTTATCTACTCAGAGCGGTGAAAAAGCAACTTTTCTTGCAGGTGGCGAGTTGCCAATTCCTCAAGTCGTGGCTCAAGGAATGCAGGATGTGACGTTTCGTGAATACGGGATAAAGCTAATTATTGAGCCGGTTGTATTGGCGGAGAACAAGATAAAGACCCGGTTACATGCAGAACTAAGCAATATTGATCCAGCAGTTTCCGTGTCTGGTGTTCCGGGAATATTGAGTAGACGAACAGAATCAGTATTTCTATCAAATGACGGAGATACGATGGTTTTATCAGGGCTATTAAGTACGGATGAGTCAGCTCAGGAAGATAAAGTTCCAGGGATAGGGGAGCTACCTGTGATAGAGAATGCTTTCAATAGCCAACAAAGCAGAAGTCAAGCTACGGAACTCGTGATCATGGTTACGGCTGAACGTATGGATACTGCCCAGAAACAAGCTCGTGACAGGCGCGATAAACTAGCACAGAAAAATGGCTGGTACAGGGATGATTCAATTTTGCAGTTGAAGGAGACATTCTGATGGCATCTGTCACCTTAATTAATTGTCTTAGAGCTCGTTTAGATACACGAGATCCTAGTATTGATGAGATGAATGAGTCCGAATTAAGAGTCTACGCTGAGTCATTCTTAAAAGAGAACACCAGTGCAGATGATCGAGATATCAAAGATGCAGTCGCTGAAGTTATTGGCTTGGGACCAATTGAAAGGCTTCTTGCTGATGACACTGTGAGTGAAATCATGGTGAATAGTTTCGAACATATTTATGTCGAGCGTGCAGGTAAGCTAGAGAGAGCCTTTGAACAATTTAGTAATGAAGCAGCGTTACGCAGAGCTATTGATAAAATAGTTCTTCCTCTCGGAAGACATATCGATGAAGCATCCCCAATGGTTGATGCTCGCTTACCTGATGGATCCCGCGTTAATGCTGTATTGGCGCCTCTTGCAACTAAAGGCTCTTGTCTCACTATACGGAAATTTACGAATAAGTCCTTAACAATAGAAGACTTGGTATCCGGTAACTCTCTGACTCAACAGGCTGCAGATTTTTTGAAATTCGCCGTTCGTTGTCGTCAGAATATCATTGTATCTGGAGGTACCGGGACAGGGAAAACGACCTTGTTAAATGTCTTATCTCAGGAGATATCAGAAGAAGAGCGAATATTAACTATTGAAGATGCCGCAGAACTAAGACTGCATCACGATAACTTAATTAGCCTGGAAGCCAGACCCAAAAACCAAGAGGGCGTAGGTGCAATTAGCATCAGAGAGCTTGTCATTAACGCATTACGAATGAGGCCAGATAGACTTGTTGTAGGTGAATGCAGGGGACCGGAAGCTTTAGATATGTTGCAGGCAATGAATACCGGTCATGCAGGCTCTCTTAGTACGGTACACGCAAATAGTGCCAGAGACGCATTGAGACGTTTGGAAATTATGGTTCTCATGGGAGGGATTGAGCTGCCTGTTTCAGCTTTGCGGCAACAGATAGCAAGTGCTGTTGACCTTGTTGTACAAATAGCTCGTCTGCCTGATGGCAGAAGAGCCGTAATTAGTATTAATGAGGTCACAGGAGTCGATGATGATGTTCTTCAAATGTCAGCACTATTTGAATATTCAAGTAGTCAAAAGTCGCTAGTGAGTAATCAGGTTCTTTGTAAATTTGCGGAGGATCAGAGGGAAGATATTCGTGAAGGTATATGGAGATCAATTATGGAGGCTGGCTCATGTTCACCCTCACTCTAGTACTATTGATTATTATTAGTGGACTTTGTTGGATATGGGTTTTGTCACACCTGACGCCTAAGCGCTATCAAAAAATTGAAGAAGAACTGGCTGGCTCTGCTGTTCGATCATTAGAAGAGTTTTTCTTGAGGTTACCTGTGAAAACTCTGCTCAGGTTTTACTTGATAGTTGCTTTGTTATTTCCTTTATTAGCTTGGGTATATGTTGATGTTAAGTGGGCCGCTATTACTTTTATTTTTACTTTACTGGCCCCGCCTTTTTCTTATCGATACTTCAAAAAGCGGCGTCTGCTAAAAATTGAAAAACAACTTCCAGGAATGTTGATTGCTTTAAGTAACCAAATTAGAAGTGGAACAAGCGTTGGTTCAGCTCTAAAGAGCTTTAAAGGGAATATGACTGCTCCTCTTGGTCAGGAGATAGATGAGTTATTGAGACAGGAGAAAATGGGAAAACCGCTCATAGACTGCTTAGAGCATTGGCAATTCAGGCTGCCAATCTTCTCAATAAAGCTCGTGGTTCAATCTTTGGTTTTAGGTTTGAGAAGCGGAGGTCAGCAGTCGGAGTTATTTCTGAGGTTAGCGGATAATTTACAGCAACAACAGCACCTTCGAGAGCGTCAACTGACTCTTACTTCGCAAGCTAGAATGCAAGCGAAAATTCTAGTTCTGATGCCGGTTGGATTGTATTTCCTTTTGAGCTGGATTAAGCCAGAGCATACCGCACTTTTTACGGAGTCTCTCGTCGGTATTTTTATGTTGATGACTGCTTTTTTCTTAATGTCAATTGGCGGGTGGATGGTTAAACGTATTATGCATCCAGAAGATGAAAGATGATTTTAATAGCCTTATTAATATTTGCCGCATCATTAAGTTGCGTATTGCTAGCTGTGACAGTTTGGCAGTTTCTAGCTCTTGGAGACAAGCTTGATAATTTAATATCGACGATCTGGCTTTACCTACCTGAAAGATCAAGGAAATGGATTGCCAGTCATTTAAAAATCGAAACTTTAAATAGCGAAGCCCGTTCTTTTTTCTTCTGGATCGTAATGGCTAGTGTATCAGTAGGAGTGTATTGGGCGTCCGGGGTTTGGCTGGCTTTAGCGATTTATATATTGCTGATACTGCAAGTAATTAACAAGAGAAGAGTTGCAGCTAGGAAAAGTAATCGCGCTGTAGTTCGCCAGTTACCTGACTTCTGCGATTTAATCGCAATGATGATCGCCTCTGGTGTCCCTCTTATTTCAGCGTTGGAAAAAGTGTCCGAATCATGTAGTGAGCTACTGCTTGCGACTGAAATAAGAGCGATGCTGAGCCGACTACGGAGGGGAGCTAGTTTTTCAAAGTCTATGGAGGAGCTTTCGGAACGGTATGAGGCTAATGAACTTAAAGAGTGGAGCTTAATGCTGATTAAAGGGTATCAACAGGGGGCAAGTCTCACAAAGTCATTACGGTTTTATGCGAATCAACTGAGACAGGAGTTACTTAACTCGGCTGAGAAAAGAGCTCAGGAAGCTCCTGTTAAGTTGTTGTTTCCACTGGTAACTTGTTTTTTTCCAGTAAATTTTTTGGTTATTTTGGGGCCTGTTATTGTGCAGTTAAGCCAAGGAGGGTTTGGATGAGTGAAAGTCGGGAAGTGACTTTATGGCCTAAAGTAAAAGAAATGAAAAAGTTTCATCAGCGATTAATAGGGATGATGAATGAACCGCAACCAACACCAGATAGAGCTTTTTGGTTCCCATTCTGTAAATCAATTCACACGTGGGGAATGAAGGAACCTATCGATGTTGTTGCTCTGGATAAAGATAGAATTATTATCGAGGTTCGCCGTTTGATATGTCCAAATGAAGTTGCGCGCTTTAAGGGAGCATATGGATTAATTGAAATGGCTTCAGGAAGTTTTTGGCCCTTAGAAAAATGGATTGGAAAGAAACTAAAATTTGTTAAAGCGCATGGAGAGCGAAATGAAAAGAAACCTTACGATTGTAGTATTTCTATTGAGCTTAGTTAGTTCTGGGTGTAGTACAACGGTTCAGGAGAAGCTTGCACGAGAACAAAGTTTTGAATCTGCAATTAATTGGTATCAAACCGGTGATCTTCTGTCAGCGGAGCAGCATTTGCATTGGTTGCATAAAAAGGGACTTGGAACAGATAAAAGCTGGAAATTGCTAGGTAATATTTACTTCAGACAGTATAGGTTTGAGGCGAGTCAGTCAGCTTACAGAAACTCACTGAAAATGAATGCAGCAGACGAGGAAGTCTGGTTTAACTTGGCTTTATTAAGCCTTCGGCAAACAACGAACATCTTAATGGATGCACGAGTAGAGCTGGATACTTTTGATGGAGAGCTCGAAATGTTATTACGTGAGCTACTAGAGCTTCAGAAAGCTAGATTGCATGAGACACCAAGAGATGAGTCGGCATAGTTGAAAATGATGCTTAAAGAGTTTTGATAAAGTGTAAGTATGATTTTTGTTCCTTGTTTTCAAATCGAAGACTTGCTCACAACCGTACACTCTAAATAGTAAAAACCAGGAGCAACAAATAATGAAACTCTTCTTCTCTGTGGTGTTGTGGCTTAGTGTGTGTACTGCGGTAATGGCGGCTGATTACTCTATTGAAAAGGTGAAGGGTAATGTCTATCGGTTTTCAGCAGGCCATTACCACTCTGTGTTTATGGTTACGCAGCAGGGTATTTTTGTTACTGATCCCATTAATAAAGAAGCTGCCCAGTACCTTAAGCAGGAGCTAGCAAAGCGTTTTGATCAGCCTATACGTTATTTAGCGTACAGCCATAACCACGTCGACCATACGTTGGGTGGCGATGTCATAGCGCAGCAGGCTGTAGAGGTTATCGCCCATAAATACGCAGACCAAGACTTGCGCTGGACAAAAGCACCCACAGCCTTACCTACTATAACCTTTAGCGACGAGTTGACGGTAAAGCTGGGTGAGCACTCGGTTCAAATGAAGTACTACGGATCAAATAACGGCAGAGGCTCAGTCAGTATGCGTTTTATGCCGGAGAATGTCCTGTTCGTGGCCGACTGGATAGTGCTTGGTCGTATGCCTTATGAGACCCTGCCAGGGTATGACATTCATGGAATGATCAACTCAACACAGCAAGTGTTAAAGGAGCAGCCTTTTGATGTATTTGTGGGCGCTCATGCCGATATGGGATCACGAAAGGACGTTGTGCGCTATTTAAACTACCTTGAAGCCTTATATGCCGAAGTGCGTGACGGCATGCTGGCAGGTAAAAGTCTGGAAACGCTGCAACAGGACATAAAGCTTGATGAGTTTTCCGATTTAAAAATGTATGACCAGTGGCTACCGCAGAATATAGAGGGTGTTTACAAAACGCTTATTGAGCAATCATATTTTGATCGCCGATAATAGCTGCAGTTTTTTACTCATGGAACTCAATGATATGACCATAAAACCAGGCATTTACGAGCATTACAAAGGCGGTCGCTACCGCGTTATTGATACCGTCCGCCATAGCGAAACCGAAGAGTGTATGGTGCTTTATCAGCCCCTTTACGGTGAACAAAAGCTTTGGGTACGCCCCTTTGATATGTTCGTGGAAACCGTAAACGTGAACGGTACCCAGGTACCGCGGTTTCAATTTGTTGGTAACGAGTAGGGTAAAACAATGAGCGAAACCGATAACAAGCTGTTTCTGGTTTATGTGGGTGGCACAGCCCCCGGTGCCAATATAGAGCTACACGACGTTCGCTTTGTGGTGGGTAAGCGCATGGAAGATACCTATCCTGCCATTCGAAAAGGTTGGTTTGGCACACAAAAAGGGCTGCACCTGGACAGCTTTGTTCATCTGCACCACGTAGATGGCTACCGCATTCATCTTACCCAAACCAAGCCGGCTGAAACTTCGGGTAAGCAGCTATACTTTGTGAACTTTGGCGGCTATTTCTCCAATAAACTTGCTGAGTATCACGACTTTACCGTGGTGGTTGCTGACTCATCGAGTTCGGCAAAGCAACTGGCGCGTGCGCAAGTATCTAAAGCAGGCTTAGCTGGCGCTGAGCAAATTCATAAAGACGACTTATTGGCCGTGGACGACTGCCTGTGCGTAGATCTGGTGGATGAGCACTTCATAACGCTTGAATACGACGGTGAACAGCAGGAATTAGTACCTGACTGGAAAGGCTATCAGCCACTGCCATAAATTTTTTGCATCCAAAAGTATTCGTTGTTGTGTCTAATACTGTGTAAGTCAAACAATTGAACAACAATAGGGGGCGTTATGTCCGATCTTTGGGTACCAATTACAGCTATGCTGAGTATTTCAATCGTTATTATTGTGGGCTTGGCTTTATCGGCTCATCATAAAAAGCATTTACAGTTAACTTTGCAAAAGCATCTGGAAAACGGAGGCACACTAACTTCGGAGCTTTTAGGGCAGTTGGGCACTTCGCCCAGCAGTCGTCATGGCGACCGTCGTAAAGGCCTGGTTTTGGTGTCAGCAGGGCTGGCCTGTTTAGTGGCCGGGTGGTCAGTCGGTGACTTGGATGTCGGCGTTATGTTCGGGGTTTTCCCGGTATTTATTGGCGTCGCCTTCTTAATTTCGGCTTACTTAACTAACGATGAATGATAAAGCGTTGATTGCACGGGTTATTGCCCGTGGCGATCAGCACGCCTTCGCGACTCTGGTTCGCCAGCATCAAAATGGCGTCCGGCACTTTCTGCGTCGATTAACCGCGGGCGACCACGCACAAGCGGATGACTTGGCGCAGGAGGTGTTTTTGCGCGCCTACAAGAGCCTGAAAAGTTTCCGTGCCGAGGCAAGTTTCAGTAGTTGGCTGCACAGCATTGCGTATCGTAGCTTTTTAAATGAGAGGCGTAAGTCGCATCACCATAATGAGGTAGCTGGCGACGCCTTGCCTTTCATGCCGGGGCCATCCAGTACGGTTGATAGCGACATTATGGTTGAGCGGCTAATGCGGCATCTTTCGGTGCCGGAACGCACCTGTTTAACCTTGTCTTTAAGTGCCGGAATGAGCCATCAGGAAATTGTCGCTATTACTGACTTACCGCTTGGCACGGTTAAATCTCATATTGCCCGGGGAAAACAAAAGCTGATTGATATTGTCAGCGCCCCACAAAACAAGCAGGAGGTTGCCTCATGAGTGCACCCGAACATGACGCTTTGAATGATCTTGTCAGCTATAAAACTCGCTTAGTTGATGAAAGCTTTACTGAGCAAACGTTGAGCTCAATTCGAAAGTCTGAGAAGAAACGTCGCATTCTTGTTTTGCTGGCATTTATGAGTGCGCTGTTGGTAGCGGCTGCTTTATGGGTGGTGTCTGGGAATCAAATTCTGACTCCGGTACGGAGTTTCATGGCTCAGTCACCGTACTTGCTCACACTGGCTATTGTAGCTTTTTGCTCAATAACGTTCTGGTCAACGCGGAAAAACAGTTAAAGGCAGTTTTGTGTTATTACTAAGCGTATAGTAAGTTGTTATATCTATTGATTGGTATAACACTTAAAACCAAGGAAGGAAAAATGATAAGAACAATAAAGCAAACTCTTATGTTTAGCCTTTTCGTAACTATGAGCTTTGTGGCGATGCCAGCCAAGGCGGAGCCCGACGTTAAGTTAATGGGTACAAGCGACTGTTTCAAAGGAAGGTTTGCCAGCTATGATAGCTGGATGCAGATGATTGCAAAAATGCAAGGTGATAAGCCTGGTGCCGAAAAATTTATGAGCAAGGTGAAAGCTGCCTATAAAAAAGAAGATTTTGAGAGTTATCGGCAGAATCTGGATTGCAAAAACGTTATGTATAAAGTCGACGGTGCAGTGGTTCACTCATACTACGTTGCTCCTAAAAATGAGTCTGACCTTCCCGTGATTATCTATAACCGCGGGGGGAACGCGAGTTTTGGGTCCTGGACGTTTGCCCGAGTATTCAGCCGACTTTTTAATTTAGCGACAGAGGGCAATGTGGCTATTTTTGCCTCAAGCTATCGCGGAGCTCTTCCAAAATTCCCCGGTGAAGATGAATTTGGCGGCGCAGACGTGAAAGATGTCGTCGCTTTGCCACAGTTATTCGAACACTTTCCTAATGTGAACCCTGAAAAAGTCGGCGTATTTGGCGCTAGCCGCGGTGGCATGCAGTCCCTTTTAGCGGTAAAGCAGGGGTTAGATGTTGACTCTATTGTTCTTTATGCCGGGCAATACAACTTATTTGAGGGATTAGAGCACCGTCCAGAAATGGTGCGACTTTATAAAGAGCGAATTCCAAATTATGACGAAGAAAAAGAAGCTGAATTAAAGAAGCGCTCAGCTGTTTTCTGGATGGATGAAATTGATAATGATATTCCTATTCTCCTGATACACGGCAAGAAGGACGAACGTGTGTTAGTGGATTCCAGTATAGGGTTGAGTAAAGTGCTTGAGAAAGAAGGGTTTACTCATAAGCTTTCAATATATGAAAGCGGCAAACATCGCTATGGCAAAAACGCGGAAGCCATAGAAGGTGAAATGCTGTCTTGGTTTAAAACGAATTGGAAGTAAGTTGTCCGTAAACTGAGTTACCGTCGTACAGGTCATTGTATGACCGGAATATAAAGCCGGTTGGTGACAACGCTGTCGCCGCTGACCACAACCTGGAATAAGTCGCCGAAGTCCTCTTCTCCAAGTTTATCAGCGCTTCCACCAGCTGCTTTGAGCAGTTCAGGCACGGTATTGCTGTGGCCAATAATCAGTGCGTTCTTTTTGAGCTCCTTTAAGCTGGTTACTATTCCTTTAAAGTCTTTAGCTGGGTAGGTTTCTACTGATAGCCCCAATTGTTTTGCCAGTGCTTCTGCGGTTTGCTGAGTGCGCTTATAGTCGGTAGAAAATATGGCTTCAATGTCGCTGTTTTTCAAAACCTGCGCGAGAACTTGCGCACGCTGTTTGCCAACCAAACTGAGGTCGGGGTCGGTCTTGTCGGTTGTTTTCTCCATATGACGGGAGAAGTAAAGAGTATAAGTGTCTGCTGATGCCATGTTCGGGAAAAAGCTCATAACAATAAAAATAAAAAGTAAACGGCGCATAAGTTGTTAAAGGTTGTCATATAAGGTTAGCTTATAGCAATAAAACATACCTTTCAGCAGGCCCATAAACAAGCGTTATCCCCTGGAAAAGGTGGAAAAGTAGTCAGGAGGTAAAATGAAAGCACAGCCAGTTTTAGACTTTTGGTTTAAAGAGTTAACACCAAAGCAGTGGTTTGCTAAAAGTGACGAGCTGGACAATACCATAGCCAAACGCTTTTCCGATACGTTAAAGGCTGCAGCTAAAGGGGAGCTCTGGCATTGGCGCGAAACGCCTCATGGCCGTTTGGCAGAAGTAATTGTGTTAGATCAGTTTTCTAGAAACATATACCGCGGCAGTTCGAGGGCTTTTGGGCAGGACGTGATAGCGTTAGTGCTGGCGCAGGAAGCCGTAGAGAAGGGCGCAGACAAGTCGTTGGATGCCAGCGAAAAGGCGTTTCTCTATATGCCTTATATGCACAGTGAGTCGGCGTTAATTCATGACGAGGCTATGCGGCTTTTCAGTCAACCCGGGCTTGAGAACAACTACAAATTTGAAGTAAGACACAAGGAAATTATTGACCGCTTTGGACGGTATCCGCACCGTAACCGGGTACTGGGGCGCGAGTCGACCCCGGAAGAAGAGGACTTTCTTAAACAGCCGGGGTCCAGTTTCTAATACTACTTTATGTTTTCAATCAGCTGCGAAAGCGAGCTGACGGTAATAGTGGGATTAATGCCCCAGGGATCAAACTGAGCTTCTCTGGAACGTTTAACCCAGGCGGTTTTCCAGCCTGCTGCGCTGGCGCCAATAATATCGAAACTGTTGCTGGATATAAGCCAGGTATTTTGCTCCTTACTGCCGCTTTTATCGAGAAAGTGCTGGTAAACCTGTGGGTTAGGTTTAAAGCTTTTAATGTCTTTGCAACTGACTATGTCTTTAAAGTAGCGGCTGAGCTCAGCACCCTCCAGCAGTTCAGTTACTGCATCGGCACTGCCGTTAGAAAAAGCAAAACACTCTATACCCGCCGAGTTCAACTTGCTCAGTGCGGTTTTCGCGTCATCGAATGCCGGTAAGCTCCGGTATTTTTCCAACAACTCTTCCTGTTGCGGTGCAGTTAACCCGGCTCCCAGTTCATTGTTGGTGAACAGAAGGGCGTCTTTGGTACAGACCGCAAAGTCTTCATACTGCTGCATAAGCCCACGACGAAATGAATACTCTAGTTGCTTATCACGCCAGCGGCTCGAAAACTCTTGAGCTTTGTCGTCGCCAAGGTATGAACTCAGCAGGGAGACTACGCCCTGAGTGTCAATGAGTGTGCCGTAAACGTCAAAAGCTAAGGTCGTCAAAATTACGCTCCAATTGCTTAATAAATTCTGTACATAGGTGTACGGCGTTATTCCGAATTTAGCTTGCCTTTAATTAGGTAATGCGAATTATTGTCATTTGTATTTACATTTAGAAAAAGCATCGGTAGCATACTGAGCCGCTTAGCCAACTTAATTAAGGACAATGAGAAATGGATAAATTCGTACCCAGCGCAATTGCTACCGTAATAGCTTCAACTCTGGCAGGTAACGCCCTGGCAAATGATTTCGAACTGCCCGACGGTATGGAGCGTATTGTTGTTACTGCTACTGGTTTTGAGCAAAAGCTGACGGAGGCGCCGGCAAGTATCTCAATTATTACCAATGAGGAAATACGGTCGCGCTCCTTTACGTCACTATTAGATGCTGTTAAATACCAGGAAGGCATTGATATAGGCACATCGCGGGATAAAACCGGGCAGGGCAGTATCAGCATGCGTGGGTTAACAGGTGACTACACTTTAATTCTGGTTGATGGCATACGTCAGAATAACCACGGTGATATTTACCCGAACAACTTTGGGGGCAACGCGTTTAACCACATTCCTCCGCTTGAGACAATTGACAGAATTGAGGTAATTCGCGGCCCGGCATCGACGTTATACGGAGCCGACGCACTTGGCGGTGTTATTAATGTTATTACCAAAAAGCACACTGACGACTGGTCTGGTGCTATCACCTTTGGTCGCAGTTTGCAGACAGATGATAACTTTGGTGACGACTTTACGACAGATTTCAGCGCAACGGGGCCTTTGATAAAAGATGTATTAAGCCTGGGAGTGCGCGCTAGTTTGTATGACCAGCAAGCATCTTCCCCTCAGTTTGAGCCAGCGGTTGATCCAAACGGTACCGTGCACATACGGGAATTAGGGTTTGGCAGCGGTGGTCGAACCGTTGACAACAAAGACGAACATTACGGTTTTTCAGTGTCCTATACTCCGGCAAAGGGACACAACGTTAAGTTTGATTACGACAACTCACATCAGTCTTATGACAATACGCCGTCTTACGACGTAGAAACAGACACCATTACTTATCCGCTAGGCACCAAAGACAGCATTGAGTCAATTTGGCAGGCTCGTGGCGGACAAGTTAACCCCCGGGCTGGTTATGCGGCGGATCAAAGCTTTGATCGCACCTGGTGGTCAATAGCGCACGATGCGGACTGGTCCTTTGGTTCAAGTATGGTGTCGTTGGCTTACGTGGATACACAAAACAACGGACGAACCTTACCCTTAAGTGTGGATGAGCGTTTGTTGCTGCAGCAAATGTACGATGGAACAGGAGACTACTCTGGTTTACCTGAAGACGAGCGGCGTTCTATTGCTGAAGAAACCTTCCTGCCAAGACCTGATCGCCCATTAGATAGCAGTCAATATACCCTGGATGCAAAGCTGGATATTCCTTTCTCAGGTTTTGCCGGACACCACAATTTGGTGATAGGTGGTCAACTTATTGATGGCGAGTTAAAAGACGGTGTTTTTGGTCTGGAAGAAGGTAATGCCGGTGCTGTTCAAGAGCAGAAAATGTATTCGCTGTTTGTTGAAGATAACTGGATGCCAATAGCGGACTTCACCCTGACTGGCGGCGTTCGCTACGACAAGCACGATGTTTTTGGCAGTCAGGTGTCGCCTCGTCTTTATGCGGTTTATAACTTAAGCCAGGCCTGGACGGTTAAAGGCGGTGTAAGTACGGGTTATAAAACACCGAAAACAACCGATTTATACGACGGTATTGTCGGCTTTGGTGGACAGGGAACCATGCCTTTTGCCGGTAACCCGGAGCTACAGCCTGAAATCAGTGTTAACTCTGAAATTGCGCTTTACTGGAACTCAGACAACGGCGATAACAACTTTAATATCACCTACTTTAATACGAGCTTCGAGGACAAAATTGCCCGCGGTGATACCGTTCAAAGTTGTGAGCAAACCGGCGGTGTGCGCCCATGCGTTAACTTAGGTGAATATGAACAACTGGGTTATGACACATGGAGTCAGAGTATTAATATCGACGAAGTCGATGTGCAGGGTGTCGAAGTTGCTGCTCGCTACGTTATGAGCGAGACGTGGTCAATACGTGGTAATTACACCTGGACTGACAGCGAGCAAAAAAGCGGCAGTCAGGCTGGGTTGCCACTAACCAACACCGCTGAGCATATGGCCAACCTTTGGCTGAACTGGCAGGCGTCGGATGTTCTGACGGTATATTTGCAAGGTGAGCTTCGTTCTGACCGTTATCGTGGCTATGACAGCAATATTGATAAGCAGCTTTATTTTGAAAACTACAGCCTGCTTAACTTAGGTGCGAATTATAAACTGACGGAATCGGTCGATTTAAACCTGCGTATTAACAATTTACTGGACCGTGACTTCACGACGTATTCAACAACCTATACCGATTTAAATGGTGACGGCGAGTTTGAATACGTAACGGGTCGTGGCGCGGTAAGCGAAGTTGTTTTCACGGATGACTACAATGTGAAAGATAAAACTCGTAACTTATGGATGGGAGTGACGGTAAGCTTCTGATCACAAGGTGTTGGGTACTTATATACTACCGTTGCTATTGATATTACATATTGGTGGCGGGGTTCGCCACTTCTATAAACAACGTGCTTAACTCGCGTTACTTTTCACGAGTTAAGCCGTTATCAATAGTAAGAGGGCTATCACGTTAATGCTGAGATATTATCAGCCGTTAATTCAATAATACGCTGCCTTGCTTCTGGAGAGGTCCAGGCGTTATGCGGCGTTACAATAAGGTTCAAGGGCTCATTTAACGCATCTAGCAACGGATGACCGTCTTTGGGTGGCTCTTGCGGAAGAACGTCCGTTGCATAGCCGCCAATTTGGCCTTTCCGTAATGCGTCCAGCACGTCGTGCTCGTTTGCGACACCACCCCGGGCATTATTAATGACTAAAGTGTGAGGCTGGCAATGTTTGATATTCTTGCTGTTAAGCAAACCTTTTGTTTCTTCGGTTAGCGGGCAATGAAACGAAATAACGTCGGCTTCAGGCAATAGCTCATCAAAACTTGGGCGTGAATCGTCTGTTTTACCTGGGCGTGCGGAAAAGCTCACGCGCATACCCAATGCTTCAGCTTGTTTTTTTACCGCTTGCCCAAGTTCACCCGAGCCGACAATAACCAGACGCTTGCCCTCAAGTTGAAACGTTGGCGGATCAAGCAGGGTAAATAAAGGAGACTTTTGCCAGTCGCCAGCGGCCATACGCTTTTGCATAACCGGTATTTTTGTTGCCAACGACAACATCATCATTAATGTGTGCTGAACCACACTGGGCGTTCCGTAGGCTTCGACATTTTTAACGGGAATACCAAGCTTTTCAGCAGCCTTTAAGTCGATATTATTCATGCCTGTGGCAAGTACACAAACGAGCTTTAACTTCTCTGCCTTCTTTAAAGAAGCCTCGTTCAGCACCACTTTGTTGGTAATAACGACATCGGCATTTTGAATACGTTCATCGACTTGATTAGGCGAGGTGAGAGGGTAGCAAACGAGCTCGCCGACTTGATTTTTAATAGGGGATAAGTCAACGCCTTCACCCAAACTATCGCTATCTAAAATCACTGCTTTCATGGCACCGCTCCGTTAAATCAAGCAAACTTTTTAATGAACAACCCGTAGCTTATCACTAAAAACTAAAATATACAGTCGACACCATATTTATAACAATTAGTTATTAATATACTATTGGCGCGGCTTTTTTGAGGGCTTCACGGATAACCTCGAAATACCGTTTTTAGTATTTAATAATTAAGGAAAATAAATGTTTAAAATTGGAAAGTTGATTGCGTTAGCCGTTGCGAGTTTCTATTTGTCGGGCTGTACTTCGACAATGAATGCGGAACAAGCGGCCCCTGCTGTAAATACACCGAATGAACTTGAATCGGTTTCAATAGCTGTGGTTGATAAGCGAGAATATGTTTTGAATAACGATAAAGCGCCAAGCTTTGAAGGGCTTTTGCGTTCAAGTTTTGGAATTCCTTACTCGCAGTACACCTACAACCGACAGCCCATGTCTGAATACTTAACAGATCGGTTAGTTGCAGGGTTTAAAAAGCAGGGTGTAAAAGCTGAGGCATATCTGACCTCTCATTCAATGAGCGTTGGCAGTATTAAAGAGGCACTGGCAAAGCAAGACCGCCCATCAGTTATTATTGCTCTGAATGAGTGGAAATACGACTACCACGCCTTTTCTGACAGTTCCTGGTACGACGTGGACGTTATTGTTCTTGGAAAAGACGGCGAAGAGAAAACCAAACGAAGCTTTAAAGGCGAGAACGATGTAGGTAACGGGCTTATTTCAAACGAAATGCAAACTATCTATAAGCATCGTTTTGAGTCAATTTTCTTAGACGACTCTATTCAGAAAGCCCTAATGCAATAAGTTTTTCTGGTACCAATGAGGAAGAAATATTAAGCTTTCTTCCTCAATTCAAATAAACTGATATTGTCTTTGGGAAGCTCGTAATTCATAGCAGTACGTCCTTGATTGAGCAGTTCAGTTTTATGTCAGCTATCTCGTCAGCTCGAGTCTTACCCAGCGTTAATAAGGCTATAGGCTGGTTATTTTGGTAGGCCTGTCGTGCAAAACGGTAACCTGAAAACACCATAAGTGAGGTTCCGATAGCGAGCAGGCCATTACTGTTCTTTAATACGTTTTGGGCTTCTTCGACGCGTGGTCGAGGAACGTTATCACCAAAGTAGACAACATCGGGTTTAAGAATTCCGCCACAGCTCATGCAATTGGCGACGTTAAACTGTTCAAAATCAGCTTCTAAATCTGCATCTCCGTCCGGTGCGGCGGTCGCTTCAAGCGCAGCAAAATCTGGGTTCATTTTCAGGCTGCGTTCGTGCATCTCCAGTCTTGGAGTAACCTGCTGGCAGCTCATACAGACCATGTCATTGGCGTACCCATGCAAATTAATTACGTTGTTCGCGCCGGCCTTTTGGTGCAGACCATCAACATTTTGCGTAATAATATGGCTAATGAGCTTCTGCTGTTGCAACTGGGTAATAGCGTGGTGCGCGGAATTAGGTTGAGCGTGGTATAGAACTGGCCAGCCAAACAAACTGCGCGCCCAGTACCTTTTACGGACGGCTTCGCTGCGCATATAGTCCTGATGCTGAACCGGAGGTGTCCGTTTCCACTCGCCGTCACTATCTCTATAGTCAGGGATGCCAGAGTCGGTACTTATACCGGCACCTGTAATGATCGTGACCGGTGCATTCCGATGCAGAAACTCCATCAGAGCTTCGCGAGCCTGGGTAGGGTCAGTTATTGTCATAGTAATGAATGTCTACAGGTTACAACTTTACCCTAAAGTTACCACTGCTGAGTACCAAGGTGAAACGCTTAGTAAAGAATCCGCAAATCTTATAAGCGTCTATACTAAAGCATGCTAGTTTTCAGGCATTAACCACTTAAAGGAGTAATGGTATGAAAAAATTAGTTTTGGCTATGACAATGTCATCGTTAGCGCTTGTCGGTTGTGAAAATATGAGTAACACCCAAAAAGGTGCTTCGATAGGTGCTGTGACGGGTGCCTTGCTTGGTAAAGGAACGGGTGATCACGATAAAAGTCGCTATGTCTGGGGGGCGGCTGTTGGCGCACTGGCAGGTGGAGCTATTGGTTCATATATGGATAAGCAGGAAGAGGAGTTCAGGGAAGAGCTGGCCGACAGTGGCGTGAAGGTAATACGCGACGGCGACAACCTTCGTTTGCAACTGCCAAGCAATATTACGTTTGCCACAGGCAGTGCGAACATCTCTCAAAGCTTTAATCCGGTACTGGACGATGTTGCCCGGGTTCTGCAAAAGTATGAGAAAACCACCATGCTGATTGAAGGCCATACCGACAGCACAGGATCCGCAGAATATAACCAGCAATTGTCGTTAAACCGTGCTAAAGCTGTACGCAATCACTTAGTTGGAAGTGGCGTGGATTCGCGCCGTGTGACAACAGAAGGTTACGGCGAGAGTATGCCAGTTGCGGACAACGACACAGAAAGCGGTCGTCAATTAAACCGTCGTGTTGAATTACGCATTGTACCCAATACCAAATAGGCCTGCGCGTTAAGAGTTAACGCTGAAACTCCAGAAGTTGATTGTTTGCCGGCATAGTATGGGTGTTTTTCAAATGAAACCCATGCTGGCTGGCAAGCTTTGCAATCCATTGTTTATCACGTATTCCCATTTGGCTGTCACGAGTACGCAAAGACTGATCAAACGCACGGTTGCTGTCACTGGTGAAATGCCCGTTGTCATTAAACGGTCCGTAAATACATAAAAGCTTTACTGATTTAAGTTTGTCCCCTAAGTGATTAAACAGCGCTTCGACACCCTCTTTGGGCATAATGTGACAAGTATTTGCGGTAAATAAGGCATCGAACTGTCCATCAGGTGCAGACTGAAACACATCGAACTCAACCGGCAAAGGCTGACCTGATACCCCTTCTTTTTCAATTCTGGCTTTTACCCCCGGTAAATACTCCGGTTGGTCACTTGCCTGCCATTCTAAATGAGAGAGTTTTTTGGCGAAGTAAACGGCATGTTGCCCTGTACCGCTGCCAACTTCTAAAACTTGTGACGCATTAGCAAAAGCGACTTCCAGAACCCCAAGTATTGGGTCTTTATTGTTTTCACAGGCTTGTGAGAAAGGGAGTTCCATAAAATATCACCGAGTTGTCTTCTTAGTGTCGAATAATCTAACAGAGCAGCGACTAAAAGATAGCCCATGTCCGAATTTTACAATAAGGACTGGGGAAAACTTTATAGCGTGTGATTAAAAACAAGAGGAGTTTTTGCTGTGATTACCACGAGCCGTTTAAATCCATACTCTAAAAGCCCGAACGTTATGAAAGTCTTTTCCGATTTGAACCAAATAATAGAACATTCGAAACTTGATAAGTCATTAGTTGCTTTAGTTAAGCTTAGAGTCTCTCAATTGAACACTTGCAGCTTTTGCGTTTCATTGCATTATACTGAGGCTGTAGACGCCGGTATTAGTGCAGCTAAGTTGAGTGCTCTGGATGTAGCTCAGGAGCTGCCGGAGTTTACAGAGAAAGAAAAGGCGGTTTTGGACTGGGCTGAGTGCCTGACTTTTTTATCCAGAGGGAAAGTTGCTGCGGACAAATTTGATCGTTTAGCTAAGGTATTAAACGAAAGTGACATTATTACTTTGACCGCTTTAGTAAACCTGGTAAATACCTGGAACCGCTTTGCTAAAGCGTTTGCGTACGAAATAAGTTGAAAGGCAGGTATTGAAGTGAGCAACAGCGATATTGAGTTTTCATTACCAGCTCCGCCGCTGCGTCGGTATATCACCCATTACTGGTTAAGCTGCAATAATCAGGATCCGTATTGTGGCATTTTACCAGACGGCACTATTGATCTGGTTTTTAATATTGATGAATGGGGGAGTATCTGCCGAGTGTATGGTGCTGTTACCCAAAAGATCGATTATTCGTTGAATCTTCACAGCCACTATTTGGGAATTAATTTTAAGCCCGGCCAGAGCCGGCACTTTTTGACTGCTGCTGCGAATGAATTTACCAATAATTACGAGGCCGCCGACAAAGCTTTAGCGTTGTCTTTTGACGGAATTGAAGACTCACTCAGCCGAGGTAATGTCTTTCAGAGTCTGGACACAGTACTGATGCAGTATCTAAGGTGCAGGCAGCCAATGGCAACCTCTATTGATGAACTGCTTAATGCTCTGGAGGCGAGCCAGGGTCAGTTGCCGCTGAATGATTGCGCGGCCCTTTACGGAAAAAGTACACGGCAACTGCAACGTGATTTTGCCAACGCTATTGGTGTTTCGGTTAAGCTCTATGCGCAAATTATTCGCTTCCACTTTGCTTCCCGGGCGATGTTCAAAGGTGCTCAGAACTTAGCGGATTTAGCTGCTAGCTTAGGTTATTCGGACCAAAGTCACATGAATCGGGATTTCCGTCGTTTTACGGAGTTATCACCAGTCGCTTTTTCTTCAAGTCGCGCTGCTTTTTTACAAGATCGCTACTTTCATTTTCTTGAGACAATTGAACAGCAGAAAACCTAAAAAAGTAGCCCCACAATGAGCGAGGGGCTACTTGTTAGCCATTGTTACTCACAACCCATACCTTCACCATATTTCACGCAGTAAGCCGTTAGGGTGCTGATTTTATTGTCTGAGAGGGTATAGACATCACAAAAAGCAAAATGCTGCTCTGGTCCATCACCGGTAACTTTAATTTCTCCGGTTAGTGCGGCTTGTTGCTCGTTGATGATGATTTGATTGTGAGTGATGGAAGCTTTTCCTTCGCCGCAGTTCATATTTTTTAGCCAGTCGGCGAAAGCGGCTTTACCTTTTATGGCTTCTTCGCAATTAGCCAGACGGAACTGAAAGTCCTCAGTCACTGCATTAAGAATGGTATCCATATCCTGAGTAGCCCAGGCGTCACTGAAATTCTTTAGAAATTGTTCTGTATTTTGCATAACGATGCTCCTTTATAGTTAGGAAGGTAACCTTCAACTAATAGTCGTTTTGCAAAGCCGGAAGTCGACAGGAAACTATGATTTATTGAGTTTTTCTAACTGCTGCTGAAGGTAGTTTCGTTCAGCAGATTGTTCGCTAAGTTCAATTGCCCGCTGATAACATTCGGCAGCTTGTTTGAATTGCTTTAACTGACGATGAAGGTCAGCCTGGCTGGCGTAAAACAGGTGGTAGTTATCTAATGTACCGGAATGGTTAAGGTGTTTAATGGCTTTTAAGCCTTCTTCAGGGCCAAAAGCCATAGATAAAGCGACAGCCCGATTCAGAGCAACAACCGGGGTATTTTGTATTCTTACGAGTAAATCGTAAAAGGCCAGAATTTCCCGCCAGTCGGTTTCTTTATAATGGGAAGCGTCAGCATGCAGCCCGGCAATGGCGGCTTGTATCGTGTAAGGACCAATATCTGGCTTGGGCAAAATGCCCTTGAGTAAACGGTCAGCTTCTTTAATTTGTTGGTTATCCCACAGACTTCTGTCCTGCTCGTCCAGACGCAATAGCTTCCCGTTTTCATCGGTTCTTGCGGCTCGTCGTGAAGACTGAAACAGCATTAGTGCCAATAAGCCGTTTATCTCAGTTTTGCTAAGCAAATTCGACAGTTGCTTCGTTAGGTGTATCGCTTCATCCATTAATGCCGAATTGACTAAATTGTCACCCGATGAAGCACAGTAGCCTTCATTAAAAACCAGATAGATAACCTGTAGAACGGTATTTAATCTTTGTGGTAGCTGTTTTTTCTCAGGGACTTCGTAGGGAATGCCTGCTTCGCGGATTTTTCGTTTCGCCCGGACTATGCGTTGTGCAATTGCACTAGGCTTTTGCAAAAATGCACTGGCAACCTGTTCGGTGGTCAAGCCGCAAACCTCTCTTAATGTGAGCGCGATACGGGCATCTTCGGGAAGAGCAGGGTGGCAACAGGTAAATATCAGGCGTAGCTGGTCATCATCGATATCTTGTGTCGATAAGCTAAGCGACTGCTCCGTGTGATCGATAAACTCTTCCGTCCAGGCCGTTTGTCGCTGAAGCTTACGCAGTCGATCAATAGCTTTGAAGCGGCCGGTTGAAATTAACCAGGCTCGGGGCTTGTCCGGTATGCCCTCATTCGGCCACTGTTTCAAGGCCGCCGAGAAAGCCTCCTGCATAGCTTCTTCAGCAAGTTCAAAGTCTCCGAGCAAACGTATTAACGTTGCCAGAATTCGGCGTGACTGCTGTTTATAAAGCAGTGAAACTTGCTGCTGAATGCTTAGGCCCGGCATAGAAGTCAGATATCCAGGTTTCGTACCGGCCTGACTTCAATGCTTCCAACTCTCGCTGCGGGAATGCCTTTGGCGTAATCAATAGCATGATTAAGGTCGCGGGCTTCAATCATATAAAAACCGACTAACTGCTCTTTAGTCTCCGCAAAAGGCCCATCGGTAATGGTAACGTCATTGTCTCTTGGCCTTACTGTGGTTGCGGTTTCTACCGACTCAAGTGCTTCACCAGCCAGAAACTCTGCGTGTGGATTTTTTTGTTCTGAATAAGCGTGGCATTCAGCGTCTTCAGGGCTTTCTGGTAAGCTGTGAAGTTGTTTTTCATTCGCGTAAACAAGACAAAGATATTTCATAGCATGCGCCTCTTTTTATTTCATTGTAATTGTAGTCGAATGAGCAAAAAGAGAATCGACAGCATTTTACATCCAGGACTTTCTCAAGGCTTCTACCTGATACAGACAGGTGTCTATGTATTTCTCTCCAGTTGCCCTTTTAATGAATGGCAGTGTCTGACCTCCGCAAGCCAGTACCAGCCTGACGGAACACAATTGAAAGCGCCTCATAAACCAACTTTGATGCAATTGAGTTTGTTGCACTTTATGAATTGGGAAGCATCGGTAATTGACGCCAATGAGTCCTTTCCTTATGTAGATAAACTGCTCGTCCATTGCGTAACCCCATCTTTTCCAACTGAGTATGACGAGGCCGGTGGTTAAGATAAAAAGTCCGCCAGCGGCGACTGAAAACTCTGCCTGATCAAAGTAAATGAAAGCGATAGCAAGAGGTATTAGTAACCAGAAGGCAATAAGCGTGTTTCTGATGGCCAGACGTTTGCTAACCGGATGGTAATTGATGGCGCTTAGTTTATTTTCGGGCCAGGCATCGCTTGCTAAATCGTTAGCTTCGCCCAGGGTGACAGAAGGCACCATGATTTTCCCTCCGGATGTTCCTGCGGATTGACGATCAAGGCTCGCTCCTAGTTGTTCAAACTTTAAGTTAACTCTTTGGAGTATGCGGTCAAGCCAATTTTGTTGGTAAACAATCATCTGGAGACGGGATAACTTCATGACAACTTCATGGCGAGTAAAAAAGCCGTTACGGCGAATGTAGCGATCATTGCTTCGGGTTAACTTGAAGTCATAGAAAGTAATAACTGAGCCTAAGATAGAAATTAACGCCATAAAAGCAATCACTACAAAAGCGATTGATAGAAAGAACAGCACGTATTGCCAAAAAGCATACTGGGAGGAAGCCATTAAAGCATCAACATCGACCCCGAGGTTTTCTATACCCGCAATAAACTTCTCTGAGAGGGAATTAAAGAAAGGTGCTAAAGCCCCTAACACAATCCAAATTCGGTTGCTGGCAAGCCCGTGGATAACTAAGTCCTGAACTGAGCGAGAGTTTAAAAGTTGCTCTTGTTCTGTCTCAGTGCTTTCAGTTTCTGCACTAGAGGCCTGCTCCGTTTTGTGGGAGAGGATTTCCTGCTTAAGAGACTCCGCAACACCTTTCGATAATGCAATGATCTTTGCTTCGAGCTTACTTGAGCCTGCCGTATCCAACAGCATACATACGTGGTTACTAGGCCGGTAAAAAATAGGCTGTTCGAAGCGAACATTTTGGATACGTTCAAAAGGCAGGTCGATATGGTTCTTTTGAAAGACGCCCGAATGAATTTGTACGCGTCCGTCAGTTAATCGGTATTGATAGAAATAGAACTTTAGCAGGGCACTTATTAAAACAAACAGCAGTAATGCCGCCAGACCAGAAATAATCGCTAAACCATTCTCAGAAAATTGATTATAGCCAACAAGAATAGCCGGTAATAAGTAAATAAGATTGTTGCCAACGTCTTTTACGAACTGCACTGCAAAGTAAATAATCGCGACTGGCGATAGTTTTAGCCATTGACCTTGATAATTAGTCATTTTCAGCAATATCACTATGAGTTAATACGTAGGATCTAAGTTCTCGCGCTTTTTCGTCCGGTAAACCGGGTATTGCAAAGGTATGCATGGTACCGCCGGCGCTAAAAATCTCCAGAGTGGATAAACCAAAGTGCCGGTCAATAGGCCCATGCTTTAACTCTACATGCTGTATACGCAAAACAGGTTGGCTGACAACAGACTTAAAAATGACACCGCTACGGTAACTGAAATCATGCTCACGTAGAGCATAGCCTTTGTTTTTATCAGCAATAATGCCGTAGGCGGAAGTCAATAAACCAAAAATGCCAGCGGCTAACTGCAGCTGTGGTAAGTAAAGTTCAACAGTCTTTGGGAGAACAAACCAAGGTTGCCAGTAAAGGCTCAAGAGAGCGCTAACCACAATTAACCAAAAGGTTAAGCGGCACATTAAATTGACTTTCATGTACATTGGGCTTAGCGGAGTAAACGCCTGCGAGCTTACCTTTGGAAGGTTGTCAGGTAATATTGGTTGATTGCTAAAAGTATCGTCTAGCATGATATCGCTTTTGTGATTGTTATTATGTTTTAAAATTAACAGTATTTCTCGACACGTTCTAGTTTCAAGGCAATAAAAAAGCGGCTTAAAAAAGCCGCTTTTATTCAGGGAGTTTTAAAATAAACGATAATTACTGTTCTTCGCGAACCTGAATATCGTTCTCGATGTCTTTAACACCTTTTACGGTAGCAGCCAGATTTTCTGCTGTATCAATATCAGCTTCATCGTCAACAAAGCCTGATAACTGAACAATACCGTTATTTGTTTCAACATTGATGTCCATACTGCTTAGGTTGTCATCTTCAAAGATAACTGCTTTAACCTTAGTAGTGATAACAGCGTCATCAACATATTCGCCAGCGTCTTTCGCTTTTTGCTCAGTGTAGCTTTTTGCTTCTTTAGCTTTTTCTTCCGTTTCCTGCATTGCGCTTTCAGCTTTAGATTCAGCTTTTTCAGTTTCTGCTTCACTACAGCCAGAAAGCGTTAGCATTGAAAGTGCGATTAAACTTGCTGGTAGTGCCGTCTTGAAGTTTTTCATAGATAACCTCCTGTTATTGAAAATCGTTACCACAAACACTATAGCTACATATTTACGACTTTACGGTCATCTTTACAGATGTTTTGCAAAACTGGCTGCAGTCTGTACACCCGTGATAATTCTTAATATTTTTAACGCTGCTCCCGACTTTGACTTGCCCTGTTTTTTTGGTTCCATTTTTTGCGGTCTGTCTGATAGTTTCCCTATAAAGAAACCTGTACCAACGGCAAAGCAAAGAGCCGTAGGGGAGGATAATTTGTCACAGGTTGTAGAAACTACCTGACAGGAGCGAACCTTCAACGTCAGCTTGCGATTTTTAAGGTTTTGTTCCAATTGCGCAATTTGATCATCAAGGCTTGAAGTCATAAAGCCTCCATTAAAGATTGCTGCTTGTTTTAGAAAAAAGCAGATTGCGGCTGTTCTGCTTTATACGTCTTATAAGATAAAGCGCAATGGCTAAATGACACGCAGCAACAATAATAAGTGCTGTAGTCAGGGACAGAATGCCGTTACTTACAACAGAAGCCACGGCAGCGGCAACAAGGGCCCCCCAGGCTGACAAAACTAAGCAGCTGGCAATAACGGCAAACGCGACCATGCGAACGAAGCTTTCTCCAGCCCGGCGGGCTTCCATACCTGCAAGCTGGAGCTGTGCTCTAACAACGCCGCGTACTTCACTTTGCAGTGCGCGAACTTGCTGAAGCAACCCTTCGGCTTCGCTCGCTTCCGTTTGATTACGAGCGGTCACTAAATAGCCTACTTAATAGGTAGCCACTTGCTGCCGCAATTCCCAACGACTTAATGGGGTTTTCTTTAACGTAGTCTGTGGCAGTAGAAAGCCATTTCTCCTGCGTGGCCTTAAGTTCATGCCCTTTTTCACCTAAATTGTCAGAGGCATGTTTGGCGGCATCTGCAACTTTATCGATGGTTTCGTGAGCTTTATTGGCTGACTTGTTAACAGCGTCTTCGGTCTTTGCTTGATTGTTACTCATAATACCCTCGTTTTTTGTTGAGAACTCTTGTTAAGCAAAGACGCAGATAAGCATATAATCAAGTTTATTTACATCGCTTTACAGACTATTGATGTTCTTAGCGTTTGATATTGAATGGAGGTAAATAAAACCCTATAAAAAGCAGTGTTATTATTATTTTTGATTGAGATCAACATCGTTATTCCCGAGTTTGAATAAACTGAAATTAAGAATTCAAACAAAGGAAATAACCATGAATTTATGGCAAGAGTTTTTTAATGATCCAGTAATTTTCTTTTCTTTTAGCGGTTTGGCTATTCTTATTGGGATGTGTGCTTTTTATGCTGTTTTCTTCTATATAAAGATGATTAAGTCTGAGAAAAAACGTCAACAATAAGTTTGAAGGAGATTTATGAAGTATATTTTTCAAGTTTGTATTAAGGACGGTCATACGGCAGAAGAATATGCAGACGCCTGGGTCCGGGCTAGTGAGATTATTCAGCAGGCTCCGGGCGCCCGGGGCACAGAGTTACATCGTAAAATTGGTGATGATAAGACCCTAATTGCAATAGCATCGTGGGACAATAAAGAGCAGCGAGACGCTATGGAAGGTCAGCATAATCCAGAAGTTGCTGAGATTATTCGTAGCGCCGCGCCGTTTTGTGAAATAACGCCATTAGGAGAGTTTGAAGATCCTGAATGGGTTGTTGTGCCATCTAAAAGTTAGATTTGGGTTAACCAACCGTGGTTGTCTTCAGCTTTACCCCACTGAATGTCATTAAGCGCTTTGCGTAGCTTCAGTGTTGTCTTTCCTGGGCTTGCATCGCCGACCGGAATTTCCTTTCCTTTATGAATTAAAGTGCCAACAGGCGCCAGTACCGCCGCTGTGCCGGAGAGAGCCGCTTCGCTTTCCGGTTTGGCCGCACGTTCAAGTAACTCATCGACGCTCAACTCGCGCTCAGAAACCGTCATGCCCATATCGCGGGCAATAGTCAGAATGGAGTCTCGGGTGACACCGTGTAAGAAACTGCTGTCCAGTGCCTTGGTGATAATTTCGTTGCCGTCAATTAATAAGAAGTTGGCTGCTCCGGTTTCCTGTACGTCGCCATTGGGGCAAAACAGAACCTGATCGGCGTTTACAGAAGCACGTGCTTGCAAAATTGGCTGCAATGCACTGGCGTAGTTACCGCCACTTTTCACCATTCCCATATGGGCAGCGCAACGCGAACCATCTTCTTCAAGCAGTAAACGCAGGGTTTGGTCGCCGCTGGCAAAATAGTCACCAACAGGTGAAAGGAGCACATAGAGCATGGATGAGCTGGTCGGGGAGGCCGCTTTACCAATGGCTGCTTCGGTGCCTATATGAGTAGGGCGTATATACATTGAGCCAGGCGGTTTGGGCACGTCGTTGTGAAAATGTTTAACCACATCGGTAATCATTTTCTGCAGGAAGCTTGCATCAAAAGCCGGTAAGGAAAGCAACTGGCTGCTTTGTTGCATACGCTCTATGTTGCGGTCCATTCTAAAGAGGTTTATTGAACCATTTTCATGGCGAAACGCTTTTAACCCCTCAAAACAGGTGCTCGCATAGTGCAGAACATGAGCACCGGGGTGTAATTGTATGCTGTCAGAGGAGACTAGCTCAGGCGAACTCCAGTTTGAGTTTTCGAAAGTTGCCAAAGTCATTTGCGGCATAAATACAGTGCCAAAAGCTGCCATAAAGTTATCCTGCTTGGGTAAATAGTTGCGCCGTAATATACCATAATTTTTAACATTTGGATGACTCTGCCGGTTTGCTTCTTGTTAGGCATGCTCGTACATTGAAGTATCTATACGTAGAAACAGGTGAGCAATTAATGAATAAAACACTAAAAATAACTTTAGCTAGTGGGTTATTGGCCACAGCGGTGACACAGGCAGAAGAAACAGACACGACATTAAGTGCCTATGCTGCCGGGTATACCGCAGGCTTTACTTGCAGTGCGATCTTTAATGGCGATAAGTCTATGGAGCAAATTCGAGAGCATGAGTTAAGTGGCATTTATTCGTTAATTGCTGATCGTGTGGCACAAATGGAGCCCAGAGTTGATGAACAAAACCACTGGGTACGAGTGCCATATGATAACGGTAACCGTGAGCGGATATCTGTCTGGCGACCGAAGCTCGGTTGTGTCGATTTGCCGGTTGGCGCAAGTGTTGATGACGTAAAATTTGTTGCTGATCCTTTCAGTGGTCATAAGAAGGCCGGAAAAGACAACGGCCAGCCCTGGAAGCAAAAGGCTGAGGTTAATTCAGTCAGTAGTAATACTCAATTAGAGTCAGTACTGCAACAGGCATTTACCAAAAAGTACGGCTCAGGGGCTCGCACTTCTGCCGTTTTAATTGCGACGCCTGATGAAATTATTGCAGAACGTTATATCGAGGGTTTTACACCTGAAACCGCGCAGCGCACCTGGTCAGTTGCAAAAAGTATTGGTGCCAGTGTTATCGGAGCGGCAGTTCAGCAAGACAAGATAAAGCCAGATGAAGCTGCCGGTATTTCAAATTGGTCGCACCCGCTTGATCCCCGCCGGCATATTACACTGGAAAACTTATTGCATATGGCGTCCGGTCTGGACAGCAATAAAGCGGGCAACCGCACCGACCGCGTTTATATGGGGGGAGGGTTAGTCAGTGATACTGCCACTGAAACGGCACTTGAAGTGGCTCCGGGCAGTCGCTGGAAGTATGCGAATAATGACACTATGTTGGCTTTAAGAGCCCTGCATGAGCGCTTTGACAGCACAGAAGAGTATCTGAAGTTTCCGTATAAGGCACTGCTGGAAAAAGTAGGAATGAACCATACCTTCGCCGAAACCGACTGGCGTGGCGATTTTATTTTATCGTCGCAGGTGTGGATAACGTCTCGTGATTTAGCCCGTCTGGGTGTTTTGCATTTGCAGCAAGGGCAATGGCAGGGCGAGCAAATTTTACCCGAAGGCTGGCTTGAATATATCAGTATGCCGGCACCGGCTCAGCCGCCGGAGAACTCTCCTGGATACGGAGCGCAATGGTGGCTTTATAACGAACGTTTCCCTGAATTACCCGATGACACTATTGCGGCGCGAGGAAACCGGGGACAATTTTTGGTGGTTATTCCGTCAGAGAATTTAGTGGTTGTTCGTCGTGGTTATGATATTGCCGGAGAGCCAGGGTTTAACGAGCATGACTTTGTACGAGATGTACTGAAAGCACTATAAAAACTCCTTCGGGGGAAGCTGAATAATGATAGACTGCTTCCCCCAGCCTGACGGACAGAGAGCTTACTTATGAGCGAAGAACAGCAAGTCATTCAAAGCGAACACACACAAAATTACAGCGTTGACGGTAAAACCGTAGAAATTGATATTTACCGCACTGAAGACAGTGGCTGGATTTTGGAGATTGTCGATGAGAATAACAACTCGACGCTTTGGGAAGATGAATTTGAAAAGGATAATGATGCCCTGGTAGAAGCGTTGGACGCTCTAAAAGAGGAAGGTATTGATAACTTCATAGAACCCGCAAAGTAAAATGATCAGAGTTTCACAGCGCATTGAATTTGCAGAGCACGAAATAGAGTGGCAGTTCATCCGCTCTAGCGGTGCGGGAGGCCAGAACGTCAATAAAGTCGCTACTGCGGCTCAACTCATTTTTGATATTCAGGCCTCTTCGTTACCGGACTTCTACAAGCAGCGCTTGCTAAAAAAGTCAGACCATCGCATTACCCAAAGTGGCAAGGTCATAATTAAGTGTCAGGAGACACGGAGTCAGGCTCGTAACCGAGAGCTGGCGCTGGAGCAGTTGATTGAATTAATTCGCAGCGTTGCACAGGTTCAAAAGAAGCGTATTCCCACAAAGCCCAGTCGCTCTGCCAAAGAAAGGCGGCTGACGAGTAAAAAGCAGCAAGGTTATAAAAAGGCGCTTCGGAAAAAAGAATTTTAATTTCCAAACTTTTGTAACGAACCTGAGCAATTTATTCGGGCACACTCAAGTATGAGCTGCTTGAGTTCGCATTGACTGCAGTAATCGCAGCAGCGGATGTCGCTGGCGACTAATTTTTTTTCCAGTAATAATTTCTTAAGTTGTTCTTTACTCACTGAAACTTGTAAGCGATTAGGTTTGTTCCTGCGCATAGCCGTGCTCCTCAAGTTGTTGTAAACAGTGCCCAAGACAACGAGAATGCTGACAGCCAGTAATAAGCAATTGATGACAGTAGTGGCAAAGGTCAGCTAATGATTTTGAGTTGGTGTTATTTAACCATTGGATGAGTTGTTTCGTACTGTCCTGTTGAAATTCGTATGCTGGCAGTTGCTGATGACGCCGAATATAAGTCGCTATTAATAAAATGGAGCTTGTTGTGTAGCTTTGAACTGCGTTAGCGGCAAGTACTGGCTCGTTAAATACGTGTTTTGCTGACTCGCGTGCCCGCTTAAGGTAAGCAGCCGCAGACTCATAGTCTTTGCTGTTGAGGAGTGAACTTGCAGTCTTTAACTCTTCCTGACTATTAAAATAGTTTTTATAGGTGTTTGTCATTTTGCATCCTTTGCTCGGCTTTAGTTAAACAAGCTAACGCAAATGATAATAGTTCGCAATAAGTTATTTGTAAACGATCGTAATCAAAAAATAATGCGTATAAGTAACTTACAAAACAATAAACCTGGAGCTTCAATGAAAACTTACAAGCAGCAAGATCTTGCAAACATGGACGATACAGAGAGAGCGCGTTTTGTTAATTGTTTGTCCGGGTTTAAAAGTGCGAATGTGGTAGGCACCCGTGACAGGCATCAACAGAATAACTTAGCAATGATAAGTTCTGTGGTGCACTTAGGAAGTAATCCTCCGTTGCTTGGCTTTGTCATGCGCCCTAAATCGGCCACCCGGCACACCTGGGAAAATATTGAAGAGAGTGGTGTTTACACCATTAATCAGGTGAGTGAAGAGTTTTTCCAGAAAGCTCACCAGACATCAGCACGGTACGACCGGGAAGTTTCAGAGTTTGAAGCCTGTGGTCTTACACCAGAATTTGAAGACGGTTTTCATGCCCCACATGTTGCTGAAAGTGCCTTGCGAATTGGCATGCAACTGGTGGAGGTTATCCCTATACAGCATAACGACACGGCATTAATCGTAGGTGAAATTCGGTGGGTCGAAGTTAAGGAAGAGGCTGTAAAAAGTGACGGTTATATTGATATTGAATCTTTAGGGACCATGGCCATTTCGGGTCTGGATGGCTATCACAGTACTCAACGGGCGGCACGTTTATCTTATGCCAAGCCCGATAAGAAACTAGAAGAACTGGATGTCGAGGGGCGCTCTAAAGACTCATAATGTCAGGTACTTTACGGCTGTGCTTCTTGGTTATCCAAAACAGCAGTAAACCGACAATAGACAGTGCACAGCCGACCCAGCCTGTGCCTTGCCAACTGAGAGGGGAAATAATGGCCAGCCCGCCCAGCCAGGCCCCTAAGGCATTTGCGGCGTTGAAAGCTGAATGGTTCAATGACGCCGCCAGAGTCTGTGCTTCACCTGCAACGTCCATCAAACGTACCTGAAGCGCCGGAACCAGAGCTGCCGCGCTACCCAGTAATAACACCATTGGCATGACGGTCCAGAGGCTTTGCAGTGTTAACGGGAAAATAGCCAGTACAATTGCTGACCACAACAAAGAGCCACCAATAGTCAGTTTCAAATTGCGGTCGGCCGCCCAGCCTCCGACTAAGCTACCTGCCAAAGAGCCTATTCCGTATATTAATAAAGCAACAGGGATCCAGTGCGGAGCAAGACCCGTGGCGTTTATTAGGGTTGGGGCTATATAACTTAATACCGCAAACATACCGCCGAAACCTATGGCGCCTATGGCTAGCGTAAGCCAGACTTGAGGGTTCTGCAGAGCCTTCATTTCACCCCTTGCCGAGGTTCTTTTCTCATTAGGGTGTTTTGGCACGACAAATAAAATCATGACCAGAGCTAGAAGTCCTAAAGCGCCGACTGTATGGTAAACCGTGCGCCAGTCGATAAGTTGCCCAAGCCAGGTTGCTAAGGGGTTACCGACTAAAATTGCTACAGTCAGCCCCATCATTACCATGGTGACAGCCATACCTCGTTGATTTTTACGAACCATGTCGGCGGCGACAAGACATGCAATACCAAAATAGGCACCATGAGGTAAACCGGTTAGGAACCGCAAGACCTGAAGCAAGGGGTAGCTTTCTGCTGATGCACTGGCAAAGTTACCGAGCGCGAAAGCAAGCAACAGCACCAGTAACATGGGTTTGCGCGGAAAACGCGCGAATAAAATAGTAATGAGCGGTGCGCCGATAACCACACCCAGCGCATAAAGGCTGATCAGATGGCCGGTTTGTCGGGTGTCAGTGTTGAAGTCAGCAGCAACGTCAGGTAGCAATCCCATAATGACGAACTCACCAATGCCAATAGCAAAACTGCCAACTGCCATGGCAAAAATGGCCAGTTGAACCTGTGCTTTAGAGAACTGAGTCATGGATCAGGTTTGCTTCCTGTATTAGTTGAGTCGGTTAGGATTGCGCAGTTTATCGAATGCAGCAGCTATTGCAATCTCTATGACTTTACTGTACAAATAAACAGTATATTTACACATCAGCAAAGGACCATACCATGGCTGTAGTAACCCAGTATGTAGTTATTCGCGACGGAGCCGAGAAAATGACATTCACTTCAAAAGCTGAAGCCGATGCGCACGATAAAATTTTGGACATGGCTGAGGCCCTGAATCCTCTCATTAAAGACAGCGAGCTTTTCACTGATGAACAGCAGCTTGAGGATATGGCGCTGTTTTTGGCGAAAGAACGAGAAAATGTTCTCATAGCTTTAGGTGCTAAAAAGCCAAAGAAACCAAAAACCGAGAAAGTATCTGCGGAAAAAGTTGAGTCATCAAAATCAAACGATAAAGCGTCGTCGAAAGCGGCTTAGTGGGCACGATACGAGTTAAATATTTTGATACTATAGTGACTTGGTTTTAATGAATAGGATCGAACGATGACGCAAGAAACGATTTACCATATAGGAACACCGGGTACCCCTTGGGGCGTTGAAGAAAAAGCGCAATGGTTAGCTGAGCAAAGCAAAAAGCGTTCCTACTTTGATGATGTTGTCAGCAAAATAGAGACTTTTAAAGCGAACTTCGACGTAGAGCAATATGGTGAACTTGCGTACGAAAGCGATACTTATCCTTTGTTTGTGGTCAGAACTAAAAACTGGGATACGGGCAAACCAACGGTTTTAGTGACTGGTGGTGTGCATGGTTATGAAACCAGTGGTGTTCACGGAGCACTGCGGTTTATAGAGACTAAAGCCAATGAGTATCAAACAGACTTTAATGTGGTGGTTGCACCCTGTTTGAGCCCGTGGGGCTATGAAACCATTAACCGTTGGAATCCTGCGGCTATTGATCCTAACCGCTCGTTTGTAGCCGATTCGCCAGCCGGTGAATGTGCAAACATTATGAATTACATTGCTGGCTTAGGTGTGGATATTCTGACTCACATTGATCTGCACGAAACAACCGATACCGATAACAGCGAGTTTCGTCCTGCAAAGGCGGCAATGGACGGAAAGGTGAACACCAACTGGAATATTCCTGATGGCTTCTACTTAGTTGGAAACTCTGAAAAGCCTTACCCTGATTTTCAAAAGGCGGTACTGGATTCGGTAGAAAAAGTTACGCACATTGCCGATGCTGACGAAGAGAATAAGCTAATAGGTGAAGATATTGCCCAGCGTGGTCTTATTTTATTGCCAACAGCAAAAATGGGCTTATGTATTAGCTTTAGTAAGGCTGAGTATGCTACTACAACAGAGGTTTATCCGGACAGCCCGAAAGCAACCCCGGAGCAATGTATAGAAGCTCAGGTTGCGGCGGTTACCGGAGGCCTGGACTTTTTAAAGTAAAGCCCACCCCCCGTTACTTGGTCGGTAAACCTGGTTAGTCAATTAACGTCGTGTGTCTGGCCGCTTTTGGCGAGGTGCACGGCGTGAGTTTTGAGGCCTTCCGGTTCGTGGCTTTTGAATGGGTTCCGGCTTTATATTCGGGTCTGGCTCAAAGCCTGGAATCAGTTCTTTTGGTATTTCATTTTTAGTCAGCTTTTCTATGTCACGTAGCAATTTATGCTCGTCCACACAGACCAGTGACGCTGCTTCACCTTCACTTCCGGCACGACCTGTACGGCCAATACGGTGTACGTAATCTTCAGCTACCTGAGGTAGTTCAAAGTTAATCACGTGCGGCAGTTCGTCAATATCAATACCACGTGCAGCAATATCGGTTGCAACTAATACTCGTAATTTTCCGGCTTTAAATTGCGCTAAGGCTTTGGTTCGTGCGCCCTGACTTTTATTACCGTGAATAGCCATTGCAGGCAGACCATCATCCGTTAACTGTGTTGCCAGTCGGTTAGCCCCGTGCTTAGTTCGTGTAAACACAAGAACCTGCCGCCAGTTACGACTTCCTATCAGGTAACTGATTAGCTCTCTTTTACGCTTCTTATCAACAGGGTAAACGCGCTGCTGAATGGTATCTGCTGCCGCATTTTGCCTGGCAACTTCAACTAACTTTGGCTGTTGCATAAACTGTTGAGCCAGAGCTTTTATCTCACTTGAAAAGGTTGCAGAAAACAGCAGCGTCTGGCGCTTTTCCGGAATGAGTTTCATGACTTTTTTAATGTCATGAATAAAGCCCATGTCCAGCATCCGGTCAGCTTCATCCAGAATCAATACATCAATTTTACTTAAATCTACCGTTCCCTGACGACTGTGATCCAACAAACGACCTGGCGTGGCGACAAGAATGTCGACACCGCGTCGCAATGCGTTAATTTGTGGGTTAATACCTACACCACCAAAAATCACTAAAGACTTAAGACCGGTATATTTAGCGTAGGTGTTGAGGTTGTCTTCAACTTGTGCCGCCAACTCTCTGGTTGGTGTCAAAATTAACGCCTTAATAACAGGCTTACCGTCGGTTTTTGTTTGCGACAATTTGTGCAACAAAGGAAGTGTAAAACCTGCTGTCTTGCCGGTACCTGTTTGCGCAGCTGCTAACAAGTCGTGGCCGGCCATGACTGTCGGAATGGCTTGCTGTTGAATTGGAGTGGGGGTGGTATAACCGCATTCAGTAACGGCGCGTAGTATATTGTCGCTCAATCCCAATGACTGGAATGAGGTTTGGCTTTGTTCTGTGGACATGAAGCTCCGGGAGTTATAATAGTCGACACCACACTTATGTGGCTTTTTGGCATTGTATCACAGACGACAGTAAACCTTTATTTAGAAACAGGCGTATTAAGGTAACTTTTTCTTGCTTTGATGAAAAAGTGAGCGCATTATTCGCGCCGCTTTACCCTGAGTTTAGGGTGTTTAGAGGAATTTTTATGTTGTACCGCCCCTGGGTCGACTCCGCTAACCGAGTTTTCACTGGTGTTCTGATTGTTCAGTTACTGATCACCTTTGTTATTGCTTTTCTTACTGGCGACTGGTTTGTTCCTGTCGTCCTGTCATTGCTTATTGTTTCTTTACCTTTGCTTCTTATTAGAGCCTCAGGCCAAAGTAAACTGACAAGGCATGTTATAGCCGCCGCGATTCAATTAATTACGGCGGTTCATATCGATCAGACCATGGGTCTGGTTGAAATGCACTTTGAAATTTTTGTGGTAATGGCATTTCTTATTTATTACCGGGACTGGATGATTGTGGTGACCAGTGTCGGGGTGGTTGCCGTACATCACATTTTATTTTTTGTGCTGCAGTCCAACGGTGCCGACGTTTATATCTTTGCTGAGGGTTACGTGACCTTAGGAATTCTCGCTATTCATGCAGGCTTTGCTGTAGCTGAGGGGGCTGTACTTTGTGTTATAGCCAAACAAAGCGATACCGAAGCGGTTAGTGCACAGACATTACGTAACAGCATTGCCGATATCGTTAAGCAGTCGGATAAATTAAATCTGATGGTCGACGTCAGCGGTACAACAGATGAAGTTACTGCCTTTAAAAACTTACTGAATCAATTCCGGAAGAATATTCAAAGTACTCGCAGTTTATCCAGACGGGTTCAGGATGTGTCGGGTGCGTTGTCTAAGGAGAGCGAAGAGCTTATCAAGAGCCGGCAGAACAGCTCGCAAGAGGTTGACAGTATAGCCAGCGCAATTGAGGAAATGGCCGTTACGATTAGCAGTATTTCAGAGCAAGCTAATTTAGCTAAAATGTCGGCGGAAGAGTCAATTGACCGCTCGGAGAATGCGGCAAATGTCGCTGAAACGGCAGCTGGTTCTATAAGCTCCTTAAAAGCCAATGTTCTTGCCACCAACGACAAGTTGAAAACCCTGGACAGGCAGTGCCATCAAATATCCGATGTTATTGGAGCCATTAACGATATTACCAAGCAAACTAACTTACTGGCTCTGAATGCGGCTATTGAGGCCGCCCGAGCGGGTGAAGAAGGTCGTGGTTTTGCCGTGGTAGCTGACGAAGTAAGGTCATTAGCCTCCACTACAGGAAAAAATGCTGAACAAATTAGCCAAATTAGTCAGAATATACTCACTGAAGTAGCTGAAGCGGTGAGCTCAATGGATGCTTGTGTTCAGCAAATTGATGAAGCGGTAACCTATTCAGAGGAGTCAGGCTCTTCAATGAAAACCGTTGCTCAACGTATTAATGATGTGGCTCAAAAGGTGATTTCAGTCGCCGCTGCTACCGAAGAGCAGAGAAACGCTAGTGAAGATATCTCTCGTTCAGCGCAGACAATGAGAGAGTTGTCTGAAGCAGAAACACAATTGTTGGTGAACGGGCAGGAAAACGCCACATCACTAAAAACAGTTTCGACCCAACTGGACTCAGAAGTGGGGCGCTTTATTGTTGACTAAACTATCAGGAAAAGCCCGAACTCGTTGGCTAATTGTGACCATTTTTGCCTGGTTTGCATTAGTTCTCTGGGGCTTGAGTTACTTACTGGAGCAACGTTTGGTCTGGTTTGATGAAAAGAGTCAATTACTTGAGCTGGGCAATAATGGCGAATTAGCCCAACCATTGGTTACTGAACTGGTAAAAAAAGGATTTTCAGTAAGCGGAAGCGTTTTCCATATTAGCTCAGAAAATTGTAACTGTAATTGGCGCAGTGCCGGACATACCAGTAGCGTAAAGCGGCAAGTAACGGAGTCAGGTGGCAGGAACTACAGCATTGATATAGATCAATTCAATGAGCTAAAAAGGTTCGTTCCAGCAACACCAGCCATTATTATGTTTAATGAGTCATCAGAATTAATTTACCTTGGGCCTTACGCCGATGGTGCATTTTGTACAGCTGAAAGTAGTTTTGTGGAAGCATTAATTCCTTTAGTTTCAATGGAAGAGAAGGCTCCCGAATGGATTAATACCGTTGCAAAAGGATGCTATTGCAGCGTTTAAATATGGTCAAAGAGCGGAGCCAGTAATGGAAGTAAGACAAACCTTTATAGAGTTTCTGGAAGTGATTCCGGACGGGGCTATTGTTATTAATCGAAAGGGCTTAATTATTGCTGTTAATCAGGCCGCAGCGTCCATGTTCCGTTATTCCTCGTCTTCTATGCTGGAGCTGCACCTTAACCAGTTACTTCCCGAAGAGGTTCGTGAAAGGCATGATCAGCATTTAGCGACGTTTTTCAAACACCCGGGGCGACGCTCTATGGGAAACGGCTTAATCTTTTCAGCCATTCGCAGAGACGGTTCAACTTTTCATGTTGATATCATGCTTAATCAGCTTGAATTGGAAGGTGAGCTGTATGGTATTGCTATAGTACGCGACTACACTTTGCAAAAGAAAGCTGAAGATAAAATTCGTCTGGAACTGGAATTTGAAAAGCGTCAGGCGCTGACTGACCACTTAACCGGCATTATGAATCGAAGAGCTTTTACCGCACAATTACAGGATGAAATTGAGCAACTGACAGAACATGGAACGCCCTTCGCGGTTAGCTTTATCGATTTGGATGACTTTAAAGACGTTAACGATGAGCATGGGCATCATTTTGGGGATGAGGTTCTGCAGAAAATTGCTCAACTGATTCGTTTGCACAGTCGCCATACCGACTATGTTGCCCGCATTGGCGGCGACGAGTTTGCGACCATACACCCAATGATTTCTGCTAATGATGCACAGCAGATGATGCAGCGAATGCGCAGTGAATTAGTTAGTGGTATTGACCATGCTGAACTTCCGGTAACTTTGTCGATTGGCTTGTGCCAGTGTGATAAACCTTCAGAGCATTACACCATAGAAGATATTATGGCGAGGGCAGACAAGGCTATGTACCAGGCAAAGAAAGAGGGTAAAAATGCGTTCGTGCTTACCAATTAACTGTAATAAAACGTAATTAAGTTTGATTGTTACTCAAGGTCTACTCTAAAGTGGTTTCAGGACTTTTAAGGAGAGGCCATGGGAATCTTCATATCCTATCTACGAATGGTTTTACTGATTATCGGTGTATTGGCGGGAATACAGTTGCCCGGCTTTGTCGATCAGTATGGAAAAAGCCTACAGGCACATTTAATTGAGTCTGAACGCAGCCTTAATGAATTTCGCGACGAGGCTGAAAAGTTTTTTGACGGTAGCATTGAAGAACTTATTGCCCATTATCAAGCCAGCGACGACAGAGTTTTTCAGGAAGGTGGCCAGAGTATCAACGCAATTTTTCAACGTTATCAACAGTTGAATAAAGCCCATCAGGAGTTTAATCAGAATGCATGGCGAGCCTACCAACAGGCGTTTTTCACGCCTGTGGAAGATATTCAGCAAGAGGTTAGAAACGACTTTTCTTACACCGTAAGACTGAACCCCGGCGCTATTTTGTTTGGCCTGGTTTCGGGGTTAATACTGGCGGTATTTGGTGAACTTATTGTTCGACTGCTGGCGAGGCCTTTTCGACAATCGCAGCGCAGTTAAGCCCGCTGGGTAGTGTGCCGTAATTAAACCCGCCATTAACATCAAGCCGACCCGCGCAAAAGGCGTCCGCCATTTCCGGGGTTGCATGTTGAACCAGTAACGCCGCCTGGAGGCCAACGGCCATAGAATCAGCAATGGTGCGTGCTCGATATTGTAGGGCTTTTCTGTTACTAAACTCCTCTTTTAGCTTGATCATAAACTGGTCTAGTCTTTTGTCAGCGCCTTTTGCACGTTGCAATTCTGCGAAATAAGCATCCAGGACCTCAGGCTGTTTCTCTATGGCTCTTAGAATATCAAGACACTGAACATTACCACTGCCTTCCCAAATAGCGTTGACGGGTGATTCACGGAAAAGTCTTGGCATAATGTGGTTTTCCATAACGCCACTTCCACCAATGACCTCCATCGCTTCATAGGCATGATTAGGCGTTCGCTTACAAATCCAGTACTTGCCAACAGGCGTAGCAATGCGTGATAACAGTTTTTCATGCTCGTTGTCCTGGTTATCCATTGCTCGAGCCACTCGCATCATGTAAGTCATGGCAGCTTCGCTTTCAAGTGCCAGATCAGCTAATAAGTTCTGCATCAGTGGCTGCTCGCTAAGCCTGGCACCAAAAGCTTCTCTGTTACTTGCGTGATGAATCGCCTGAGCCGTTGCCTGACGCATACCCGACGATGAGCCAATCATGCAGTCATAACGTGTGGTTGCGACCATCTCGATGATGGTTCGAACGCCTCGGCCTTCTTCACCGACCATCCAGCCCAAAGCACCGCGAAGCTCAGTTTCACTTGAAGCGTTCGCTGCATTGCCCATTTTCTGTTTCAATTGCTGAAGTTGGATAGGGTTTTTTGAGCCATCAGGGCGCCATCTTGGAACTAAAAAGCAGGACAGGCCACTACGAGTTTGTGCCAGCACTAAAAACGCGTCACACATGGGAGCGGAGACAAACCACTTATGACCAACCAGCTCGTACGCCTGGCCGGAACCTTCTGTTGTCAACGGATAAGCCCGCGTAGTGTTACGCCGTACGTCTGACCCTCCTTGTTTTTCCGTCATTGCCATACCAATAGTCACGGCATTTTTTTCTGTGTGAGGAATGTTTCTCGGGTCGTATTGACGGGCGGTAATTTTTGGGGCCCACTCTTCGAATAAGCCAGGCTGATGCCTCAGTGCCGGAATTGCGGCAAAGGTCATGGTAATAGGACAGCCGTGTGAAGCTTCTACCTGCGTGTGAAGGTAATATTTAGCCGCGCGAGCGACATGGGCTCCTGATTTCGGGTCACTCCATGGGCTGGCATGAAGCCCGTGCTCAATTGCTGTTGTCATTAATTGATGATAACTGGGGTGGAAGTCTACCTGATCAATACGGTGTCCGTAGCGGTCATGAGTACGTAATTCGGGTTGGTACTTGTTAGCCTGGAAACCAAGTTCAATGCTTTCCTTTTTACCTGCCAGCTCGCCAAAAGCAATAAGATCGGAGTAAGCCCAACTGGCACCTTCGCGCTCTACAGCTTGCTGCAGAGCTTTATCGGCCAGATAAAGGTTATAGTTTTCTAACGGTTTAGGCTGGTTTTCAACTTCATGGGTGCTAGCCATAAATTGTTCGGCTTGTGGGTAGTGCTCTGTCATTTCTTACTCCTTGTTACTTCTGAGTGAAGCAAGATAAATTTTATTCGTCAATAGACTAATGGTTGCCTTTTGAGCGTTTTTTGATAACAGTAAGGTCAACAATTAACAACAAATGCAGTAATTGCCTTGCTTCAAACTATTATTAGAAGTCTGATACTCGTCGTTGTCTGGATACTCCTTTGGCGTATTGCGGCAGTGATGGAGTATGGACCACATGCGAGTATCTGGTTCCCCCCTGCGGGACTGACGTTTGCCGCATTCCTGGTTATGAGCTGGCGGGCCTTTCCGGCCATTCTTATTGCCGGAGTTGTCACTACCTTCTGGGTTTCGGAGTTATACGGAAGCGGTACTCCGGCTAAAGAGTTGCTAACTACGGGCGTTCTTTTTGGTTTTGCTCACACCTTACCTTATTTCTTAGGCGCCTGGTTATTGCGTTCAAAGCTTACCCGACTGGGCAGTTATGGGCTTGCCAGCACCATAATGACGTTTCTTGGTGTTGCTGCGCTTTCATCATTTTGCGCCGCCTGGTTGGGCACCGAAGTCATGATCTCAGGCAAGCTGCTGGAAGCCGACGCTATTTGGTATACCTGGCTGCCCTGGTGGATAGGAGATATGAGCGGGGTTATCGTTCTTTCACCGATTTTTATTGCTCTGATGAGTTGGCGTTATCCGCAACTGGAACATTGGCTTGGAGGGCTTAGCTTTACGGTAAAAACTGGTAATCAGAGCTCTTTTCTTTGGAAACTGCTGCTTATTCTGGCTTTGCTGAGTTTAAGCCTCATATTGACGGCAACCGCAAACAAAGATGAAGCGGCTTTCTCAATATTCTTCCTTATTCTCCCTTTACTGTGGGTTTCGTATACCGAGTCGCCTTTAAATACGGCCATATCATTAGCATTATTCAGCACTATTACGGCATTTTCTGTCGGCATCTTAGGGTTGATGGACTACGCTATTGTGTATCAGTTTGCCGTTACAATAATTGCGGCAAGCGCCTGGTTTGGATTAACGGTCCCGACACTCATGGCGCATAATGAGTTACTGACCCGGCAGGTTTCTGAGGACGGGTTAACGAAAACAGCTTCGCGTGAACATTTTATGCAGAGTGCTGATGCTTTAATGAATCTGGGTAAGCGTCAAAATAAACCACTTTCGTTGATCATGTTCGATGTGGATGAATTCAAAAAGATTAATGATAGTTATGGGCATGTGGCCGGTGATCGTGCTCTTGTGCAGGTGACAAATATCGTTACTTCGGTCCTGAGAAGCAGTGACTTGCTCGGACGTTTTGGTGGTGACGAGTTTATGATTTTACTGCCGGAAAGTTCATTGCAATTTGCTGAAGAAACAGCGGAAAGGCTGCGAATGGAAATAAACAGGGCGAGATTAGAGGGCACTAATCATGCCTTTTCTTGTAGCTTTGGAGTGGCTGAAGTCGTGCCGGATGAGCATATTATGGCCACTATCGACCGCGCCGATAAAGCATTGTTAGCAGCTAAGAAGAGTGGGAAAAACTGCATAGCCAGGGAGAACTGATGCGTATTGTATTTTTAGGTGGAGCGGAAACCGTCACCGGGTCAAAATATTTGGTGGAAACAGATTCCACCCGAATTCTTATCGACTGCGGGCTTTTTCAGGGATACAAATGGCTACGTAGACGTAACTGGCAGCCCCTGCCTATGGGGATAAACCAAGTGGATGGTGTGGTTCTAACGCACGCACATCTTGACCACTCTGGCTTTGTTCCTGTGCTTTATAAAGCGGGTTTTAGGGGCCCGGTCTTTGCCCATCATGCAACATCGGGACTGTGCGACATTCTACTCGCCGACAGCGGACGCATTCAGGAAGAAGATGCGAAGTATCTGGGAAAACACAAGTTAAGTCGACACGAAAAGCCCGAACCCTTATACGATGAAGCTACAGCAAAGTCAGCTATGAAGCTATTTCAGGGCGTTGAGTTTCATCAGCAGTTTGAAATAGGGGATATTAAGGTCACTTTGCAGCCGGCGGGTCATATTCTGGGCGCTTCAAGCGTTATTATAGAAGCAGAAGGCAAAAAAGTTGGGTTTTCAGGAGATGTCGGGCGGCCACAAGATATCATGATGTACCCGCCGGAACCTTTACCTGATTTAGATCTGCTATTGCTTGAGTCCACCTACGGCGATCGGCTGCACAAGGAAACTGAAGATGCAGAAGAGCAACTCGCTGCCGTGGTAAAAGAAACGTCTGAGGCTGGTGGTGTTTTACTAATTCCAAGCTTTTCCGTCGGCAGGGCGCAATTGTTGCAGTACTTATTAGTCAAGCTTATGGAAGAAGGCCGAATACCCAGACAACCCATCTATTTAGACTCTCCTATGGCAATTAATGTGTCAGGTCTTTATCAACGCTATCATCAGCTGCATCGTCTGTCTGACTCTGATTGTGCCAGAACCTTTGGTACCGTTGAATATACGCGCTCAGTTGATGAGTCTAAGGCTATTGCCTCTCAGTCCGGACCGCATATTATTATTGCCGGAAGTGGTATGGCGACAGGTGGGCGTATTCTTCATCACTTTAAGCGCTGGCTAGGCGATCATCGCGCAACGGTTCTGTTTAGTGGCCACCAGGCGGGAGGAACGCGTGGGGCTAAAATGCTGCAGGGGGGTGAATCGATAAAGCTGCATGGCCAGTGGCTACCGGTCAAAGCCCGAATACGTTCGTTAGAAGGGTTGTCTGGACATGCCGATTACCAAGAGATTTTGGATTGGCTAGCGCAGTCTGAATTAAAGCCCAATACGCCGATTCAATTAGTGCATGGTGAACTGGATGCTCTTGAGGCTTTTCGCGACTGCTTAATGCAACGCACATCTTACGACGTTGAGGTGGCTGATTATCAGGGGGTATATCACCTTTAGCCGGTTCTGTTAAAATACCTGTAACGGAAAAATTGTTTTTATAAGGAAATCCAATGGTGTTTTTTCGAACGGCTTTATTAGGTAGTGTATTTTTATTCTTTAGTGCGTTGAGTCAGGCGCAGGACAGTGGTTATTACGGAGCTGCATCTTTAGCTCAACTGAATGTTGATACGGAACTGGAAGGTACTCCTTCATTTACTCCGCATGTGGTCAACCTGATGTTGGGCTACCGCTATAGCAATAGCCTTTCTGCCGAAGCTCGTTATGGCTTTGGAGTACACAGCAGTAGTGATAGGGGCGTCAAGTTTGAGACCGATTATATAACCAGTCTATTAGCGAAGCCGCGCTTGTATTTGTCGCCAGAAGTTGCGTTATACGTGACCGGTGGCTTTTCCCGTGGGAAGTTTATGGTAGCTGGTGAAGATACAACGTTAAACAGCGTGAGCTACGGGGGCGGAATTCAATATGACCGGAACCCGAGAACCACTTATTTTATCGACTGGATAAAGCTGATTGATAAAGACGAATACGAGATTAATACTTTAAATATTGGTGTGACTTATCGTTTTTGAAGTGGACGTGAAAAAAAGGGGCTGTGATAGCCCCTTTTTTTGTTAGAAGTGCCATTTAACCAAAAGATTAGGGTTTTTCTCTGTCACTCCGTCAATATAGAACTTATTACGCCAGTAAACATACTCAATACCCACGTAAAGAGGTGCCGATAACTCAAAGTAAGGAGCAATGTTCCACTTTAGTTGAGAGGTGAAGTTAAGGTTCGCCGGGCCAACGTTGCTGATACCTGAAGCGTAATCAATGAAACCGTCAAACATCCACTGTGTTTCACCAATAGAGAAAGGTAAGCCCCAGCTGGCAGTCAACTGATAGTTATTTGGCAAGCCATCGTTATTTCTTTTATAAGCATCAAGCTCAAAGAACTGGAAACCGGGAACATCAAATGCGGCACCAATACCGTATAAGTAATTGGTAAAACCGTCACCGACCTCAGCCGTTGTGGTGAAGCTAATATTTTTTACCGGGTTATCGTCAAACTCAAGCAGGTAGAATTCAGGTGAAAACTCGATATAGGTTTCGGTATCGCCGTTATCCGATTCCAGTCTGTCAGCAAAACTGAATATTTTGCCCCAACTATATCCGCCAACGTACTCCAGGGTGAGTACGTGACGATTGGGATCGCCGACTTCGTAATCGCTTCCGTTGAGATAGGTAAGGCTGGTGTCAGACCAATAACGTTCGGCGTTAACAGCAAAAGGAAATGAGCTGCACAATAGAAGTACTAATATCAGTTTTTTCATCGGGTATAACCTAAAAAGCAGTTAGCTGAGTTAAATTTGAGCGGATTATACGGGACTGGGTGAGTAAGGTTAAGTAAATATCTTGGGTTACGGACTGTTATTATCTCGGTAAATTCGGTACATTACAAAAAGCTAACATTTCTTTTGCGACTTAGGCCGAGCAAGCATGCATGCGTGATCAATTTTTGTTAAAGCAGTACATTAATACGCTTGAATCTGCAACTTTGTGCGCGCGACTGTCGCCAAACGGCAACATTCGCTGGATGAGCTCTTCTCTCCATAAATTATTAGACATTCATTATCTGAAGAAAACCACGGCTTTTTCTGCCTTCCTGCATCAAGACAACCGTAACGATATAATGGATGCGATAAAACAAGCGACAGACAGTGGTGAGGCCTGGAATGGTTCACTTTGCCTGAATAGTAACAGTCGCAGCAATTGGTGTCGGTGTATGGCTATCCCTCTGTACGGAACCGATGGTCACTTAACCGAACTGGTTTTACTGTTTCAGGATATTTCGCGTGAAATGTACCTTGACGAGCTATTGCATGAAGCCCGGTTTGATCAGGTTACCGGGCTTGCGACACGAGTTGATTTATTGAATGACCTTAAACGTGTTGGCACACAATGTCTTGCCGTTATGGATATTCGTAAGTTTAGAAGCTATGCCGACTATTACGGTTTAGAGTTTGGTGACGAATTACTGCGCCAGTTTAGCCACTGGGCATCTGAGACTTTAAAAAGTAAACACATAAAAATTTATCGACTGTATAGCGACAAGTTTGCGCTTATCCCGGATTTTAGAATGATCCCTAATTTGTTCGAGGATCACCTGCTCAGTTTCTATCAGTCATTGCTATCAAAGAAGTTCGTGATTGGCAGTAGCGACATTGCGTTGGATGTTGCTATTGGCATGGGTGTGGGTCGTGGTAAGCAATTGCAATTGGCAGAAAGTGCGTTATCAAAAGCAAAAGTTATTTACTCGGGTTACAAAATTGAAGTGGTTTATGAAAAAGAATTTATGCATGAGAATAAAGTGAACTGGATACCGAAGATTCAGTCCGCTTTGACGGATCATCGCTTTGTGAACTATTACCAGCCCATTAAAAGTACAAAAGAAGGGCAGCCGAATTATTACGAAGCGCTGGTGCGGTTAAGAGATGATAACCACGATTTAGCCCCCGGATTGTTTCTCGATAAAGCAAAAGCAACACGTTACTACTGTGAAATTACGCGCTCTGTCATTGAGCAGGCGGTTCTTACCTCAGAACAATACCAGGTTGCCATTTCCGTAAACTTATCAATAGAAGACATTCTGAATGAAGAAACCGTAAGCTTCATCCATTATGTGCTTGCTGAGCATAAGAAAGCTCAGCTTATTTTCGAAATTACGGAAACTGAATCAACTGAGGACTTCACGAAAATCCAGTCCTTTGCGAAAGATGTTCGACGACTAGGCGGCCAAATTGCAATTGATGACTTTGGCGTTGGTTACTCTAATTTTTCGCGTCTGATACGCCTGCGTCCGGATTATTTAAAAATTGACGGCAGTATTGTTCAGAATGTATTACATGACCCGACAAGTGCCAGTATTCTCAATGGCCTAATTAGTATTTGTAAAGAGTTACGTATTCCTATTGTGGCGGAGTTTGTCGAGAACGAAGACGTGAATACCTACCTCTGCGACCAACAGATTGAATATCTGCAGGGATACTACATTGGCAAGCCATCCCCGGAAGTGAACCGCGTATTAAATTAAGCCTTTTTGATTTTTAAAACACATAAGGTCAGGAAAAGTCACTGCTATGAATGATTTCATTGAAACTTATGATAATGCTCTTTCGAGCGAGTTGTGCCAGCAACTCATCGATGTTTTTGAACAGTCCCCTCACACCTTTGATGGCCGAACGGGTGGTGGGGTGGATACCACGAAGAAGGTCAGTACCGATTTATCGCTCAATGCCCACCCGGAGTACCAGGAATTATTGCTGAAAATTCAGCAGACAACAGCACGTCACGCGCTGGAGTACTTTAAGAAGTACCGATTTGCTTTAATTGGGCCTGTGGCACTGACACTGCAACACCCGAAAACAAAACAACCTGTTGCTTTAACTAATGATAACTTTGATGAAGTTGCGAAAGGCAACGAAATGGCAATTATGCAAAAGCTGTTTCGGGTTGGCGCAATACAAATGCAGCGTTATAGAAAAGGCAAAGGCAATTACAATTACTGGCATTGTGAAGCTTATCCGCAAAAAGGATCTACTGAACCATTGCACAGAGCTTTATTGTTTATGTATTACCTGAATGACGTGGAAGATGGCGGAGAAACGGACTTTTATTATCAGAACCGTTCGTTACACCCTAAAGCGGGTCAAATGGTGATAGCACCTGCGTATTTTACTCATACTCACAGAGGAAGAACGCCGGTTTCTAACGATAAATATATTCTTACCAGTTGGATTCTGCACAGTCGTGCAGAGCAATTATTTGGCGCATAAAAAATCCCCCAGCCGGGAAGGCTGGGGGCGAACATTATTATTTAATGTCTTCTTCACTTAGGATAGTCACTTCCCCAAGGTTAAGTTCACGAATCTTATCTTCAATTTCAGCTAAGTCGCCAACAATAACCCAGGTCATAGCGTCAGGTTTTAGAACCTTATCGGCATTTTCATGAATATCGTTAAGGGTAATAGCGTTGATGCGCTGTCCATAAGCTTCCAGGTATTCAACGTCTTTGCCTTTATTGAAAGTACTGACCAAACCGCTAAGCAGGCTACCCTTCGTTTCGTACGCGCCAGGTAATTTAGCTGTTTTATTAGCTTTCACCTTGGCAAGTTCGTCTTCTGTAGCAGGCTTATCGCCTTCGTATTGAGTAAACTCTTTTACGATTTCCTCAACAGATTCTTTGGTCTTGTCCGTTTGTACTGGTGCCAAAGCCACTAATAAGCCCGGACCTTCGTTGTCCAGCCAAATTGAGCGAGCACCGTAAGACCAGCCTTTATCTTCACGTAAATTCATGTTCAGACGGCTGGTAAAACTACCACCAAGGATGGTGTTCATAACATCGATGGTGTCAGCGTTATCAACCTGACCAGAAGGTGCCAGCTGTCCGGCTATAATTAAAGACTGTGGGTTCCCTGGTTTATCAATAAGGAAAACACGGCTGGTTTCAGAGGCCATTGAAGCATCAAGCGACTTTTCAGGCTTGTCAGAAGCCGGAGCCTGCCAACTAGAGAACTGCTCTTCTAATAGTGACTGCGCTTGCTCAACGGTTGTATCACCAACGATAACCAACTTTGCGTTGTCGGGACGTAACCAGGCTTGCGCATGCTCGACCAAGTCTTTACGAGTTAAAGACTTGATAGACTCAACCGTACCTGAACCCGTTAACGGCTGACTATAAGCGTGACCTTCACCGAACATCAAGCCCGGAAGAACACGTAGAGCCTGAGTTTGAGGGCGTGCCTCTTCCTTGCGAATGCCTTCTATCCAGTTTGAACGTTTGCGTTCAATTTCTTCTTCAGATAAGGCCGGATTTTGTAGAACGTCATTCATTAACGCCAGACTTTCAGCGAAGTTAACGCTAAGTGTGTCCATGCTAATACGTGAGCTATCGAGACTGGCCGAGGCATTTAAGTTGGTTCCTAAAGACTCTAAGCGCTTATTTAATTCTAGTGCACTCAGGTTTTCAGTACCTTCTTTTAGCATCGACATGGTGTAACTTGCTGTACCGAGTTTACCGCCAACATCTGAGGCATAACCACTGTCAAAAACCAGACTCATTTCAATAGTTGGTGTATCGCTGCGCTGTGCCAGATAAACTTCTAAACCATTGGACAAAGTAAATTGCTCAACTTCTGGCAGCTCTAATTGTGGTAAGTCGCCGACATTGGGTAGTTGTGAACGGTCTGCATTGGTCTCTTGCGCAGTGTAGTTAGGTTGTGGAACGACATTAAGAACGAAGTCACCATGACTTAACCACTGTTCTGCAGCGTTTTGCAGGTCGTTGGTTGAAGCTTGTTTAGTCCACTCCATTTCTTTTTCGTAAAAGCCCGGGTCATTATGATAGACCGCGCCAGAGGCGAGTATGTCGGACTTGCCACCGAAGCCACCGACTTTTTCAGCGCGACGAACAAAATCTGCCGTAGTGCTGAACTTAGTGCGTTGTAATTCTGCTGCTGTCGGGCCTTCTTGTATTAGGCGCGCAAGTTCTTCATCGATAATTTTTTCAATTTGTTCAAGTTCAACACCAGGCTTGGCGTCGGCCGTGATCATAAATTGACCGGCCAGTTTGCGACCGTACTGGAAGGCTCCTACAGAACTGGCAATTTGCTCGTTGTAAACTAAACGTTCATAAAGTCGTGAGTTTTTACCGTTAGCTAAAATATCGGCCAGAAGGTTAAGGTACTCAGAGTCAGCAGTTCCCATTTGTGCGGTATTCCACACTTTATAAACTCGAGGAGCCGGAACGCGATCCTCCATGGTTGCACGTTTTTGTTCGTCGCGCTTAGCAACCCAGGCTTCATGCTTCTTCAATGGCTTGCCAGGTCCGATATCGGCAAAGTATTTAGTGACTTTCTCCTTTGCGGTTTCCACATCAATATCGCCTGCCAATACCAATACTGCATTAGCTGCGCCGTAGTAATCTTCAAACCACTGGTGTACGTCGTCCAGAGAAGCTGCGTTTAAGTCTTCCATTGAGCCAATAACAGACCATGAGTATGGGTGACCTTCAGGGAAGGTTTGCTCGGCGATATAACTCCAGGCTTTACCATAGGGCTGAGCTTCACCTTGACGTTTTTCGTTTTGTACAACGCCACGCTGCTCATCGAGTTTTTCCTGAGTTACTGCTCCCAACAGGTGACCCATACGGTCAGATTCCATCCAAAGTGCCATATCAAGTGCTGGCGTAGGGACATTCTCAAAGTAGTTAGTACGGTCATTGTTAGTGGTGCCGTTCATTTCGGTAGCACCTGCGCGCTCAAAAGGACCGAAGTATTCGTCATCGTAGTTTTCGGTACCATTGAACATCAAGTGCTCAAATAAGTGAGCGAAACCGGTTTGTCCGGCTTTTTCATCTTTAGAGCCAACGGCGTACCAAACGTTTACCGCAACAATAGGGGCTTTGCGATCTTCGTGAACAACGACGGTTAAGCCGTTATCTAAAGTAAATGTCTCGTAGTTGACCTTTACTTCGGGAAACTGTGATTGGCTAACAGCCTGTTGGTTATTAGCTGATTGGGTTGACTGGCAGCCTCCGAGAAGGGCTGTGGCTACCGCAACAGCGGTAATTGTTTTCATCATTTTCATTGTAGTTCCTGAATTATTTTTTATTAAGCGCCATTACTATACGAGAGTCATCACTAATATGCCTGCTTATGTTCAGGCTAAATTGTAACGAAATTAAACATATGGAAACTTGTGCTCAGATATTGTGAGAATAAAGGTAGCAGTCAAGTCTTTTAATTACGCAGACAATCAAGGATAATTGCGCGCGGTTTGCAGCAAATAGAAACGGAAGCTTGTGAGTAAAATAACAGTGATAGCTATAGCTGGCGCTTCAGCGTCAGGAAAGAGCCTGTTTGCCTCAACGGTGTATCAGGAGTTGGTGGCTGAGTTAGGAACTGACGGTATTGCTATTCTGGCCGAAGATGCTTACTACCGTGACCAGAGTCATATGACCATGGAACAGCGTGTTTTAACCAACTATGACCAGCCTGCCGCTTTCGAACACGATTTGCTGATGCAACATTTGCGGCAGTTAAAAGCCGGCGAAGCCGTTGAGATGCCGCAGTACAGCCACACTACTCATACTCGGTTGGAAGAATCAATACGAGTTGCGCCCGCAAAAGTTGTGATGGTTGAAGGTATTTTGCTGTTAACTGATGAGAAGTTACGCGAGCAGTTTGATATTTCGGTATTTATGGATACGCCGTTGGATATTTGTTTGCTGCGTCGTATCAAGCGCGATATTGAAGAACGTGGCCGTACTTTGCAGTCGGTTACTGAGCAATACGAGCAGTATGTTCGTCCCGCATTCTTTGACTTTATATTCCCGTCTAAGCAGTTTGCTGATCTCGTTGTCACTCGCGGTGGTCAAAACGAAATCGCCATTGATATTATAAAAACAAAAATACGTCAGTTGCTGGCGGAATAAAATTGGTTCTTTTATGAATAGTATTCTCGGCGTTGCCGTCATATTTATCGTTGCATACTTGGTTTCAACGAACCGTAAAGCTATCCGCTGGCGTACCGTTTTAGGTGCTTTTGGCATTCAGGTTCTGTTGGCCGGCTTTGTTCTCTACGTACCTATTGGACGGGAACTTTTGTTCAGTTTCGCGCAAGGTGTTTCTGCCGTTATTGGTTATACCAAAGCGGGTATCGATTTCTTGTTTGGTAATCTTGCGTCCGAAGAGTTTGGTTTCGTATTCGCTATTCAAGTTCTTTCAGTCATTGTTTTCTTCTCGTCTCTCATTTCTGTTCTGTATTACCTGGGCATTATGAAGTGGGTAATTCGTATTTTAGGTGGTGGCTTGCAAAAGTTGCTTGGTACCAGTCGGCCTGAATCGATGTCAGCTGCCGCTAATATTTTTGTCGGGCAAACCGAAGCACCTATGATGGTAAGACCATTTATAGGCACTATGACGCGCTCAGAGCTGTTTGCGGTCATGGTTGGTGGTATGGCGTCGGTGTCTGGCTCGGTTTTAGCCGGTTATGCCGGTGTTGGCGTTGAGTTGAAGTACCTGATTGCAGCAAGTTTTATGGCAGCTCCGGGCGGTTTTCTCATGGCAAAAATGATGATCCCCGAGTGTGAAAAACCACGTAACGACCTGGAAGAAGTGGAAGTAGAAGATAATTCAGCGAACGTTATTGATGCCGCAGCGCAGGGCGCGTCCAGCGGCCTTCAACTGGCTATGAACGTGGGTGCTATGTTGCTGGCCTTTGTTGCACTTATTGCATTGGTTAACGGTATCTTTGGCTGGGTTGGCGGTTGGTTTGGTTATTCTGAACTGACCTTACAGCAAATTTTCGGCTATGTATTTCAGCCGGTTGCCTATGTATTAGGAGTTAGCTGGGACGAAGCGAACCTGGCGGGAAGTTTTATTGGCCAAAAGCTGGTGATAAACGAGTTTGTTGCCTACCTGGACTTCGTTAATTATAAGGACCAGTTGAGTCAGAACTCTCAGGTGATTATTACCTTTGTCCTGTGTGGTTTTGCGAACTTCTCATCCATTGCCATTTTACTGGGTGGGTTAGGTGGTATGGCGCCCAGCCGACGCCATGATATTGCTCGCTTAGGCATGCGTGCCTTATTGGCAGCGACTTTGGCAAACATGATGAGTGCCGCCATCGCCGGTTTCTTTGTTTCGTTGACCTAAACCAAACCCAAGGCGGGGCCGTATTTAACCGCGGTCCCGCATGACTCCTTCCTGAATCGTCGACGCAACTAACACACCATCTCGCGTGAAAATTTGCCCACGAACTAAACCGCGTTGACCGCTGGCTGAAGGGCTGTCTATTGCGTAGAGCAGCCAGTCATCCATGCGGAAATCGCGGTGAAACCACATGGCATGATCAACCGTAGCAACCTGCATGTTGGGTTGAGCAAAGCTGACGCCATGAGGCTGCAAGGCTGTTGGTAAGAAGTTAAAGTCTGACGCATAAGCCAATAAGTATTTATGAACGCGTTGATCATCCGGCATATTGCCGTTTGCTCTGAACCAGACGTAGCGTCGCGGCTCATCTTTTTCCGGCTTAAACGGGTTGTAAGGAGTCACAAACCGCATTTCTATGGGTTTGTCGCAAATGAACTTTTTGCGAAGTGGCGCCGGTATCAGCTCTTCATGCTCGCGATAAATATCCAAATCTGAAACTAGACCTTCAGGGCCGGGCACTTCAGGCATAGTGTCCTGATGCTCATAGCCATTTTCCTGCTGCTGGAAAGATGCAGTCATGTAAAAAATTGGCTTACCGTACTGTATGGCTTTGACTCTGCGGGCTGAAAAGCTTTTACCGTCGCGGATGGTTTCTACGTCGTAGACAATCGGTTTTTTCGCATCACCCGGACGCAAAAAATAACTGTGAAAGGAATGGCAGACGCGCTCTTGCGGTAATGTTTCTTTAGCCGCCGACAAAGCTTGTCCAATAACCTGTCCACCAAAGACAGCGCCAAAGCCTAAATCCTGACTCTGTCCACGATAAAGACCATCCTCAATGCCTTCGAGGGTCAGTAAGTTGAGTAAATCGTCGAGTACCTGACTCATCCATTATGTCCTTATTGATTTCGGTAAGACTGACGTTCTGTTGATCTTAAACGCTTTTTACAGACTATGTAATATAAACACAATTTATAATAAAAATAGTTGCTTAACTGAGTACTTAACCATCAGTTAATTGGCACAAATCTTTGATTTATGTTTTCATCAAAGCACAATTTCAATGGCTGAAACGGTTCAGTTTGTCTATATTTAAAAGACCGTTGAGCTAAAAACTACGCTTTTGGAAGCGAATGGGAGAGTATCTATGTCAGGCAAAGACAGTCTGAAAACCTTAAGTTCGTTAGACGTTAAAGGAAAAACCTTTCATTACTATAGCCTGCCTAAAGCAGAGGAAGCCTTAGGAGACATTTCAAAGCTTCCGGCTTCAATGAAAGTGTTGCTTGAAAACCTATTACGAAATGAAGATGGCGAAACCGTCACAAAAGACGATTTACAAGCCATGGTTGACTGGTCGAAAAAGAAAAAAATCGACCGTGAAATTCAATACCGCCCGGCGCGGGTTTTAATGCAGGATTTTACCGGTGTTCCGGGCATTGTCGATTTAGCGGCAATGCGCGACGCCGTAGCCAAAGCAGGGCATGACCCTGAAGTCATCAACCCATTGTCACCGGTCGATTTGGTGATTGACCACTCGGTCATGGTCGACAAATACGCGACGGAACAAGCCTTTAAAGAAAACGTCCGCTTTGAAATGGAACGTAACAAAGAACGTTACGAGTTCCTGAAGTGGGGGCAGGGTGCCTTTGAAAACTTTCGTGTTGTACCACCGGGGACAGGCATCTGTCACCAGGTAAACCTTGAGTATTTAGGTAAGAGTGTCTGGACGAAAGAAGAAGACGGTAAAACTTTCGCCTACCCCGATACCTTGGTTGGTACCGACTCACACACCACCATGATTAACGGTATTGGCGTTTTAGGCTGGGGTGTTGGCGGTATCGAAGCCGAAGCTGCTATGTTGGGTCAGCCGGTTTCTATGTTGATACCAGAAGTTGTTGGCTTCCGTATGACGGGCGCGCTGAAAGAAGGTGTTACCGCGACGGATTTAGTCTTAACAGTAACTCAAATGCTGCGTGAAAAAGGCGTAGTAGGTAAGTTTGTTGAGTTTTATGGTCCTGGTCTGGACAACTTGCCGTTAGCTGATCGCGCAACCATTTCAAATATGTCGCCGGAATATGGTGCAACCTGTGGTTTCTTCCCGGTCGATGATGAAACCCTGCGCTATTTCCGTCTGTCAGGTCGTGACGAAGAAACTATTGAGCTGGTCGAGAAATACTCTAAAGCTCAGGGTTTGTGGCGTGACAATGATAACGAACCTGAGTACACCGATACGCTGGAATTAGACTTAAGCACCGTAACGGCTTCTCTGGCCGGCCCGAAACGCCCGCAGGATCGGGTGAATATGGAGCAGCTTGGCAGTAATTTCGACCTGATACTGGAAACTAACGGTAAGTCGGGCGAGAAAGACAAAGAAGTAAAAGTTAAAGGTAAGGATTATTCCTTATCGCACGGTGATGTTGTCATCGCTGCTATAACCTCTTGTACCAATACGTCAAACCCAAGCGTCATGATGGCAGCAGGCTTACTAGCTAAGAAAGCAGTGGAAAAAGGGTTGGTTCGTAAGCCATGGGTGAAATCGTCATTGGCTCCGGGTTCTAAAGTCGTTACTGATTATTTCGCAAAAGCTGGTTTAGACGAGTACCTTGATAAGCTTGGTTTTAACCTGGTGGGTTACGGTTGTACCACTTGTATTGGTAACTCGGGCCCGCTGGACGATGAAATAACGGAAGCCATTAACGAAGGCGACTTGACTGTGTCTTCGGTATTGTCAGGGAACCGTAACTTTGAAGGCCGTGTTCACCCTGAAGTTAAAGCAAACTGGCTGGCTTCACCACCGCTAGTGGTTGCCTACGCGCTATCAGGTACAACGCGCACTGACTTGAGTAAAGATCCTCTGGGGAAAGACTCAGATGGTAATGACGTATTCTTAAAAGACATCTGGCCTAGCAGCGCTGAAATTGCTGAAGCTGTGAAAATGGTGGATAACGCGATGTTTGGTAAAGAATATGGTGAGGTCTTTGAAGGTGACGAAGAGTGGCAGTCAATTAGTGTTGCAGAAGGCAATACCTATAACTGGCAGGACGATTCTACCTACGTTAAGAATCCTCCGTTCTTCGAAGGTATTGATAAGCCACTGCAAGCACCGAGCGACATTAAAGACGCTAATGTTCTGGCCGTGTTCGCTGATTCAATTACTACGGACCATATTTCACCGGCAGGCTCTATCAAACCGGACTCACCGGCAGGTAAGTATCTGCAGGAAAATGGTGTAGAAATTAAAGACTTTAACTCCTATGGTTCGCGTCGTGGTAACCATGAAGTGATGATGCGCGGCACGTTTGCCAATATTCGCATTAAAAACCAAATGCTGGATGATGTCGAAGGTGGTTACACCAAGTACATTCCTACTGGCGAGCAAATGGCCATTTACGATGCCGCCATGAAGTATATGGAAAACGACACGCCGCTGGTTGTATTAGCTGGTAAAGAGTACGGTACAGGCTCAAGCCGCGACTGGGCAGCGAAAGGTACAACGCTGTTAGGGGTTAAAGCGGTACTGGCTGAAAGCTACGAGCGTATCCACCGCTCTAACCTGGTAGGTATGGGTGTTCTGCCGCTGCAATTTGCTGAAGGTGAAGGTGTTAAAGAACATAAGCTGACCGGCGAAGAGCAGATATCGATTTTAGGCCTTGATGATAACCTCAAGCCTGGACAAATGCTGAAAGTTGTTGCTAAACGCAAAGACGGAAGCGAAGTCGAGTTTGAGGTTAAGTGCCGTATCGATACAGGTAATGAAATGAGCTACTACAAAAGTGGTGGTATCTTACATTACGTATTGCGCGGAATGCTTAAATAAGCGTCGCTATACTGAACTGAAACCCGGCCGTTGTGCCGGGTTTTTTTATATCATTAAGCCACGACCGCCGTCGACTTTAATGGACTCGCCGGTAATAAATGGGTTGTCGCGTAAAAAGCGAACGGTTTCTATCATGGGTTCTAAACCACCTTCAACTCGTAACGGTGTTTCATCCAAAACTTGCATACGATGCTCTTTATCATGTTCCGGTAAAAAGAGAATGGGCCCCGGCTGAATTGCGTTGACTCTTACCGATGGGGCTAAGGTTTTAGCAAATGCCTGAGTCATATTGGCCAGTCCGGCTTTAGCTGCGCAATAAGCAATGTAATCGGTGGAGGGGCGATCAGCGTATATGTCCGTTATATTGATGACGAGTCCGTTTTCCGACTGACTTAGCTGCTGCTGAAGGCCGCTAATAAGCATGTAAGGGGCTATCCCGTGTACCTGAAACACGGCAGCAAGCGCTTTATTGTCGTTATCAACGGTTTCATTATCGAAGAAACAGGATGCATTATTGACCAAAAGCTCAATCGAATCAGTGGCGTTACTGATTGTTTTTATCATGCCCTGAATACTTTCTATATCGGTAAAGTCTGCCTGCACCGCTGTGGCACCGAGTGACTCTAACTCGCTTATACCGTCGCGAGAACTGTTGTAGTGAGCAAACAGTTGATAGCCTTCAGCCAGCAGCGCCTTTGATAGCTCAAAACCAAAGCGGCGGCCTGCACCTGTAACGAGTGCTGTCTTTTTCATGAGGCAATTCCTAAATCCGTTAATAACGAGGTTAAGTAATCAGGTACTTTGGGGTTATCACTTACCTTTCCCAGAATATCGATATCAATTGTGCGGTCTTTAAAGCTTCTTTGTGGATCAGAACGGTCACGTCCCAACGCTTCTTCAATGCGATTAAACTCTTGTTTAAGTTGCTCCGCACTCATCGATGTTTGAATAATGAATAGGGCATTCAAAAAATCTCTTTTGGTATTCATATTCACCGGACGCGTAGGAATATTGCGTGAAAAGCTTATATTGCCGGATAAAGCTTCAAGGGCAGCTCTGGCTTTAGGGAAGTGACTCTGTGGTTCTATATTGGAACCTAAACTGCATAAATATTTTTGCATTGACTCATTGACCGCTAAACGTAAATAAGATGTTGAGATAACTACGGCTTTAAACATCAAATAGATGACTGCTTCAAACAGTTGAAATTGCGAAGTTCTGCTGATAGCCTGAAATTTCAACTGATATTGGTGAGCAGAAGTCTTAATGACGATACAGAAAAACTGCTTTAACTATCGCTATATATTGTTGGTTTTATGTTTTTTAAGCGTATTGCCAACCACCACGCTTGCAAGCCCCCTGAAGCTAAGCGGGCCTGACTCTGTCGTCAAAGAAGGCTATTTTACCGTTTCTGTTAGTACGACTGCTGCAGCCGAGCTTAACAGAGTTACCATTGAAGTTGCCAGTGATTCAGAGTTCTCGGAAAATACTAAACAATTTCCTGCTTTAGGCGACTTTAAAGACATTTCATTAACCGGCTTTAGCAATGGCTCCTACTACTTGCGGGCAAGAGCAGAAGACGCTAAAAACCAAACTTATCTCAGTAACACCATTGAAATTACAGTAAAGCATTACCCACTTTGGCAGGCTTTAACGCTATTCTTTATTGGTCTCGTTATTTTTATCACTTTGGTGGCAACGCTGTTGTTGCTGCATCGTCAATGGATACACTCTAAACACCAAAAGCATCATGACTGAGTTCGCATTAGAGACGAGTACGGGTATTACAATTATCATCCTGTTCGGGGTGTTTTGGGTTGCCTTTGGTTATTGGCTAGGACGCAAAAACCGTAGCCATGAAGACTTTGCTTTAGCGGGGCGTAATGTTGGCTTCGCATTTGCGGCGGCAACCGCTATGGCCACATGGGTCACCAGCAACACCACGCTGGTAGCGCCACAACTGACCTATCAGTTTGGGATTTGGGGAATGATAGGTTATTCCTTTGCAGCCCTGGGACTTATTCTCTTCGCTCCAATGGCCAAGCGAATTAAAGAGTTGCTGCCTAATGGCTACACCTCCGGCGACTTTGTACGCCTGCGCTATGGCAACCTGGCCTGGCTTGTTTTTATTATTATTTCGGTGGTGTATGCGTTCGGTTGGTTAATCAGTCTGGGCATGGCAGGTGGCATTTTACTGGAATCGCTGAGCGGCCTTGATTACCACATTGGCATGACAACCATACTGACCATTTGTGTCGGTTATACTTTATTTGGCGGTATGCGGGCTGTAATAGCTACAGACTTTATCCAGGCCTTGATTATTATTGTTGGCGTCAGTTTTATCGCTTATTGGCTGATTGATAACGTCGGGCTGTCGAGCATCCACAGCAATTTAACGGCTGAACACCCACAGTTGCTGGACCTGCTGTTTCCTGCAGCCGTCATGTTTCTGTTCAATAATATTTTCTTTGGGCTTGGTGAAATTTTTCACTCCAATGTCTGGTGGTCGCGTGCGCTTTCTTTCAAAAAGAACGTTGCCTACAAAGCCTACTTAACAGGGGGGCTACTGTGGTTGCCCATTCCTATTGTAACGGGCTTTATTGCTCTTGCGGCTCCTCAGCTTGGAATATTTCCGCCAAGCCCGGATATGATAGGACCGACCGTTGCAGCAGCCGTACTCGGAAAAGCCGGGGCTATTGTTGTCTTTATCATCATTTTTTCCGCACTGGCGTCCAGTCTCGACTCCTTACTTGCAGCGACATCAGACCTGGTGACACAAGATATTTTCCATAAGCGGCTTAAGCCAAAGGCAAGTGACAAAACCTTAATGCGCTTTAACCGCAGCTGCATCCTGGGCTTGGGCATTCTGACCTGGTTGCTGTGTTTGCCGCGTATTGCTACGTTAGGTGCTTTACTTAATTTCGCCGGTGCTTTTGTCGCCAGTACTATCTGGCCAATACTGCTTGGGCTTTATCAACGCAGATTAACAGGCGGTTATGCAGCAGCGGCTATGGCATTTGGTACTCTATTTGGCATGCTGGGCTATTTCGCTATCGGATTTTACGTAGCGGCACTAACGTCTTGCGCGGTATCCGGGCTGATCTGTTTAGTCGGTATTATCCGTAGCGATAAAAAGTTTGACTGGAACCAGTTAGATGAGGGGGAACAAGTTCATGCTGATTAGTGAAGTCGCTTTTGAATGGATGATTTCTCTGGCACTGGTTATGACCTGTGCGGCTCCGGTGTTGTTACTGGGTCTTTTTATTAAAGATTTTATTTCTAAAACCATATGGTAATTGTATGACTATAAAGGATGTCTCCTTTGAAAGAGACCGCCCCGATGTGTGTGGCGATGCTCACCCAAAGGCGTTATTGAAAGCAATTCAGGAAGATGGTGATTACCTGCTGAAACTATCAAATCAGCATGTGGTATCTGCTGACCAGTTTTCGCAGCTGGGTATGTTGCAGTTGTTTCGACTTGCCGCTAAATACGAAGCTAACCCACGTCGATTCAGTACATCGCTGCAGGGAAAGATTTTAATTAGTGCCTTTTATGAACCCAGCACCCGCACACGGTTATCCTTTGAAAGTGCCTGGCATCGATTGGGCGGCGACATTATGTCCATTACTGATCGTTCCACGACAGGTATCGCTAAAGGTGAGTGCTTGTCTGATGTTGCTGAAATGTTCAATAACTACGGTGACTGTGTTGTCTTGCGTGACAACAACGAAACCTCATTAGAAGAGATGATCGACTCGCTGCGCATTCCCATTATTAACGCGGGCAATGGCTCAGACGAGCATCCGACTCAAGCATTAGCCGATATGTACGCACTGTTTAAGTGGCGTCCTGATCTGGTGACTGATGAAGCCGATAAAGCTCCGATAAAAATTGGCATTATTGGGGTGCCGGATAAAATGCGAACGGTGCGCAGCTTCATAAAATGTTTGGTTAAGTTTCCTAAGGCTATTGATGAAATTGTCATTATTCATGATGAAGAGTCTTCTACCCAATTGTTTGGAGAAGAGCAAAAAGAGCAGATTGAGCAGGCCGGAATTAGAATTCGTACCACTCGGGATTTAGAGCAGGTATTACCAGAACTCGATGTGGTTTATATCAACGCCATTTCGTGGGAAGGTGATACCTTTAGTACTTACGGTAGTGAGTTTCACTTAACGACGCAGTCACCGCTAAAAGACAGCGCCATTATTTTACACCCATTAGCACGCGGTCAGGAATTATCGACCGATCTCGACTCCACCCCCCATAACTGGTATTTCAGCCAGGCCCGGGGAGCGGTGTTTTTACGTATGGCGCTTTTGACCTGTATGGTGCAGCGAGCTGAGCGCGTCATTGATGTCGTCTGATACGAGGAAAAGCAAAGAATGTGCGGAATTGCTGGCGTTTTTCATCATCAAACGGAAAGAGCGATTGAACCCCAAACCCTGGTGAATATGGCGGCGATAATGCATCATCGCGGTCCTGATGGGTTTGGTTACGAAGTACAACAAGATTATGGCGTGGGATTCAGTCACGCCCGCTTATCTATTATTGACCTGGACGAAAAAAGAGGTCGTCAGCCGTTTTTGTCAGCCGACAAACGACTGATGCTGACTCACAACGGTGAGTTTTACGATTTTAAACGTATTCGTGCGGACTTAACCGCTCGTGGCGCACGCTTTAACAGTAAAAGTGACTCTGAGATTGTCCTGCATTTGTTTGAGCGTTACGGTCTGGAAGACACGCTAAAAGAGCTTCGGGGAGAGTTTGCTTTTGGTTTGTTTGATGCCGAAGACGAAAGCCTCTATTTAGTACGTGACCGTTTTGGAATTAAGCCTCTGTACTGGACAGAAACAGAACATGGGGTTGTGTTTGGATCTGAGCTGAAAGTGTTATTTTCTCACCCGGATGTTAAGCGGGAGTTTTCAGCCGAAGGTTTATACCACCAGTTAATTCAGGTCATGGTGCCGGGTTCTACGGCTTTTGAAGGTATTAATCAGGTTCAGCCCGGTTATGTGGTTAAGCTACAACGAAAAAACGGCAAGGTGGTTGCGACCGAGCATAAGTACTGGGATGTCGACTTTCCGCCTGAAGAAAGCTATCCGGGCGCCGATGTCGATGAAGAATCTTATATAGAAGGTGTTCGTGCTAAATTACTGGAAGCTGTTCAGCATCGTATGACAGCTGACGTACCTGTCGGGTGCTATCTGTCCGGAGGTATTGATTCATGCGCAATTCTTGGTCTGGCATCGGCATCAACTCAAACTTCAGTAAAAGCTTTTACCATTGGGTTTGACTCTGATGACTATGATGAAACACCAATAGCACAAGAAATGGCGGAGGCGACACAGGCCGACCACCATATTATGCGGCTGAAGGCCGATGACCTGTATGACCATTTCGTGAAAACGCTATGGCACACCGAACGCACCATTTACAACACCCTGGGGGTTGCTAAGTACCTTATGAGTAAAGAGGTGCATGAGTCCGGTTATAAGGTTGTGATGACAGGCGAAGGGTCGGATGAACTCTTTGCCGGTTACCCGGCGTTCCGTAAAGATATGTTTTTGCATGGCTTAGATCACTTGCCAGAAGTTGAACGGGTTGAATGGCAGGAGTTGCTGGAAAAAAATAATAAGCTCTTTAAAGGCGCTATGTTGGCCCGCGAAGAGTTTGTCAGCGACGCTTTTAACCAGAAAATGGGCTTTACTCCGAGCTGTGTACAGCCGTGGCTGTCTTGTTCTTCGGTAGCCTTGCCGCTCATGTCAGAGAGTAAACGCCAACAAGTTGAGGGCTATGATCCCAGCACGGCGATTGCTGATACGTTGGACAAGAACATGCTCGATGGCCGTCACCCGCTCGACAGAGCCCAGTATGTATGGATAAAAACCATGCTGGAAGGGCAAATACTGACCTGGGGTGGTGACCGCGTTGACATGGCTAACTCAATGGAGGCGCGCCCCGCATTTTTGGATCACCATTTAGCGGAATACGCATTCACGGTTCCACCGCATTTACGTATTAAAGGCAATAAAGAAAAGTATGTGTTGCGCGAGGCGATGAAAGGCTTGCTTCCGGAAACGCTATATAAGCGAGAGAAGTTTGCCTTTATGGCACCTCCGGCGCATACGGATCCGGAAAAGTGGAAAGCGGTAGAGAAGCTGGCTGAGCAATTTCTGAGTGAAGATGCGGTTAAGTCAGCTGGTTTGCTCGATTACAGCGAAGTGGTTAAGACCTTTGAGCGACATCAGGATGAAAACGTTCCGAATGAAGAGCGTGTGCAGCTTGATGCGGTCATAAATCATATGTTGGGTGTTCAGGTACTGCACCACCACTTTGTGGCCACTGACGTACCTAAACAAGCAGAACAGCGAGCCAGAGAACTCGGCTGGACTGCCTAATTTTCAGCTTTTAATCTCCGGTGACTGCAGGAATGTAGTCACCGTAACCTTCTTCTTCCATATCTTCTAAAGGAATAAAGCGCAGTGCCGCTGAATTCATACAGTATCTCAGTCCAGTTGGCTGAGGGCCATCTGTAAATACATGACCAATGTGAGAGTCTGCCTTACGACTGCGAATTTCAGTACGCGTGTAAAACCAACTATTGTCTTCTTTTTCAACAACGGCGTTCGGTGTTATTGGTTTTGTGAAACTTGGCCAGCCAGTACCGGATTCATATTTATCCGCTGAAGAGAAAAGCGGTTCACCACTGACAACATCAACATAAATGCCTTGTCGCTCATTATCCCAATAAGGGTTATCAAAAGCAGGTTCGGTGGCGTCCTCTTGCGTAACCGCGTATTGAATGTCCGTTAAACGCTCTTTTAATTCCTTGTCACTGGGTTTAGTGTAACTTTGCTCGGTGTTTTCACGCTCGCCGGCTGGTTTGTCGTTGGTGAATTGTTGGTAGTCAACGTCGGAGGTGTCTCCCCAGTGTTTTTCTACAAAGTCGTAGCGTCCCGAGTTATAGGTGTAAATACGATAACGAACAGGGTTCTTGTCGTAGTAATTTTGGTGATACTCTTCTGCCGGATAAAAACTTTTCAGCGGTGTTATTTCTATAACGACCGGCTCAGAAAAAGGGCCGTTTTTATCGAGCCACTCACGTGACTGCATGGCGATGCGTTTTTGCTCGTCATTATGATAGAAGATAGCGGGACGGTATTGCTCGCCACGATCAACGAACTGTCCCTGGTTATCCGTAGGGTCACTTATGCGCCAGAGTTTCTGCAGTAAAGCAGCGTAACTGATAATATCCGGGTTATAGTAGATTTGTGCTGCTTCGGTGTGACCTGTTTGCCCTCCGGCAACTTGCTCATAAGTTGGGTTAGCTTCATCACCGCCACTGTATCCGGATACAACTTCACGAACACCGGGCATTTTTTCGAAAGCCTCTTCGACACACCAAAAACAGCCACCGGCAAAAGTCGCGAATTTTTCATTTTTTTGCTTTGTTGGCTCATTATTCTGTGCCATGCTGAAACAAGATAGTAACAAACTGGTAATAACAATTATTAGGCGAAATGACATTGTATTCTCCAACTTCAGACGGTATGTAGTTATAGACTATTCAACATGAAAAAGATTACTTGGTTCGTTTTTATTTTTAGCCTTAGCTGTCAATCTGTCGTTGCTGTTCAGCAGTCAGATGAAGAAGATGAGAGCATGTGGCTGGATCAATTTCGCAGCGGCCTGGGCTCATCTGTCGACGCTACAGCACGCTGGTTTGACGGATTATTTGGTGATGAAAGTATAGGTCGGTACGAACGTTCGTACGGGCGACTTTCGGTGGCACCTCAGTGGGACCAGTATGACGGCTTTGAAGTGAAGTCACGTTTTAGAGCGCGTGTGGCATTGCCTAAGCTAAAGGAAAACTTTTCGGCCTTTATTGGACGAGTGGACGAGAACGAATTTCTGGATGATGATTCCGCAGGCAGGCCCTCTGTTATTCGCTCACCGCAGTCTGATGAGGAGTGGCTGGTGGGTCTGGGCTTTGACCCTGAAATTAACGAGGCTCATAGGATGTCATACAGCATTGGTATTCGCGGGGGGTTACGCTTTGATACCTACGCCCGGGCGCGTTATATGACGGGTTTTGTTTTTTCTGATAACCAACAAGTTCGTACTCAGTCTTCCGCCTTCTGGAGGGACAGCGACGGTTTCGGCGTTGCGCAACGGGTCGATTATGAAGCCACGTTAACCGATACCTGGCTTGTTCGCTGGGCCTCGATAGGAACCTTTGCCGAAGAAACTCATGGACTGCGCTGGAGTAGCACGGCACGTCTGTACCACCTTTATGGTGAGGATAAAGCCTGGGCAACTGAAACCTGGATAGAGGGCAATACGGATCATGCTGTGCCTATTCAGGATTATGGCGTACGTTTTCTAAATCGCCAGCGCTACTTGCGTGAATGGTTTTTTGCCGAAGCCTGGGTTGGCTACCACTGGCCTCGCAGCGAAGTTACAGAGCAACGCAGTGGCCAGTGGTTAGTCGGTATTGAATTTGAAGTTCACTTTGGAACCGATAACGCTTACATGCCCGATCCGGAAAAACGTAAATCAAGCACCAGCGGATCATGGTCTGAAGAACGGAAGGGGCCGTCAGAAAAGTACGTCTCATCACGATAGTCGTAAATCCATGGCTCATCTGCGTTAAAGGGTAAGTGGTAAACTCCCTCAACCTTACTTTCCAGCGAATTGGCTACAAAGATATGATCCAGAGAACCCGCCTGACTGTCATATACATAAGAGTAATCTGTAGCATCCGAAGGGTTATGGAAGCCATTTTCACTAAAGTAGCGAATAGGGTCTTCATGGTAATAAGCGTTGAAGTCGCCTAATAACACCGGGCTGGCTAATGACTCTTCAGAAATCCATGCCAGCAGCTGCTGGGATGATTTAAGACGTAAGTCATTCCAACAGGCCTGGCCATCGTTCTTATTGCTATTAGGACTGTCAGAGTCTTCCGGACAGCTGCCTTTCGACTTAAAGTGATTAACGATGACGCTGAATTCGCTATCTGTGTTTCTATCAATAAAACGCTGTGCTAGTGGTGGTCTGCTGCCCCATGAAAATGGGCCCTGGCGAGTGAAGAGTGCGTGTGAACTCGGCTTAACCCGTTTGGGTTGATAAATAATACCAACGGTAATTTGATCAGTACCAATTTTTTCAGCCCGGGGTTCAGCAACTTCGTACTCTTTGCCGGAAGCTTTTTCCAGTGCTTCGACCAGCTGGAATATAGCACTACGCTCACCAAAGCCATCGTTTTCGAGTTCCATCAAACCGACAATGTCAGCATCAAGAGCGGTTAATGCGGCAACAATTTTTTGCAACTGACGTTTCATTTGCTCCGTATTGTCTGCACCTCTTGGTGTGGGGAAGCCCTGGCCTGAACCATTTCCGTTAAAGAAGTTGAGAACGTTAAAGCTTGCAATTCGCACGGAATCATTGGCTTTTTCAGGTAACTGAGGCTGCTTGGATGAACTCTCTAACGTTAAATCTTCAGTTGGCTGAACTCTATAGGCATTATTGAACTGACTGATGATACCGCTAAAGCTGGCTATAGTGGCTCCTGAACGTAAGCTGTTTTGTTTGCCGTGCCAAAGGTTTGAAAAAGGTAAAGGGCTGGGTTCAACGACATTGCTGTTATCGTCCACCTGAAGTCGATTCAATTGGTTTTCTTCAGCTTGACGTTTAGCGTCCTGGCCTGGCATAACGATTTGTGTTGGTGTCCATAAACGACCAGAAGACACGTCAAAATAGCCATGGCGTGGATAGTTATAATGCCCTGATATTGTTAACTCATTAGCTGAGGAGGCAGATAGCTTTATCGGCATACCTTCTAAAGCTTCTAACTCAGCTAGCGATTGAACCGGCAGTTTTAAGTCGGTTATGTCCGGGAGCGACTCGGCGTCACCACAAGTTGTTATGCTCGATATGTCAACCAAAGACGTTAACAGCGAGCGCTCGGTGACCTTACCGGTTAGCTGCACTTGCTCACCGATATCGACACTGGAATGATGCTTTTCTGTAACGGCAAATAAGCCTTCTGAGGTAGTAGGGTTATCATCCATATCCTCAGCAAAGCTGTGTATGAAAAAGCCGCTAAGCTGCTCATCGGTTTGCCAACTAGCCGTTACAATGCCGCGCACGGTGACTTGTTGGTCAATTAGACTGGACTGTTCGTTTTCCCCTTGAATTTGGGCTATAGGGGTAACTTCATTTTCATTGTCACAAATATCAGCAACCGCTGCGCCCGAGAAAAAGAGAACCGGTAGCAGAGTAAATAGTTGTTTGTTCATTTTAATTATCCAGTTTGTGATAGCTTCCAACTTCGAGCACGGGCGCTGCGTCCAGACGTTCTGCATCCATCATATTGGCAATTCTTTGCATCGATGAAAGCAATAGCGATTGCTCCCACTCGTCCAATGCCTGAAATTTCTCAATAAAATCTTCCTGAAGGGGCTGAGGTGCTTTCTCCAGTAGGTTTAAACCCTGTTCAGTAAGGTACAGAGAAACCCGGCGTTTATCCTGTTCACTTCGGTGTCTGTGGATGAGATTACGGTGTTCCAGACGTTCGATAACATTCGAAACAGTAGCAGGACTTAAATTGATATTCTGCGCAACTTTACTGGCCGTAATGCCATTTGCGGCATTAATTTCACGTAAAATGAGCAGCTGAGGTCCTGTTAATCCGGAATATTTGTTGAGTTGTTTAGAATATAAGTCGATTGCACGAATGACTTTCCTAAGTGCCAGCAGTAACTCTTCATACTTTTCCATAGTTTCCCCGAAACCAACTAGTACCGTGGAGCTGACAGGTCAGTACGGCGAATTTGAACCACAACACCCAGCTTAGGGTGATCAAAGTAATGTGTTTCGTGACTGATAACCCGTCTTAACTGTGAGAAATAGAAACTACGCAGATACGGTGTTTGTTCGTTTGCGTTGTTTAAGGCCAGCGATGCCTGCGTTTCGATGTCGTTGGCGAGTTGTTTTATTTTGTCTTTTTCACGCAGATTAAATTCGCCATCAATATGCAGGTAATTACCAACCAGGAAAATATCGATGAGTCCATCGAACTCCCAAGCCAGGCTGGGGTGGCCTGCTGCTATTAAAGGAGGACGTACCGGTGTTCTTTCGTTTAACGGATTAAAAGGTTCTGAGCCTTGCTCTATAGCTGACAAAAGGTACTCAATATTATCCATCCGCTGTTTCTGGCTGGCGTTTGATAATGGCGTATTAAGTTCTTCTTGCTCTCTTGGAAAGCCATTGTAGAAAAACGTTTCGCTGTAGTTTTTGCCGCCATAGAGTCGAAACTTACGACTTTCGCCGCGTTTAAAAACGGGTTGGCGCCAGGCCAGGTGAAGTAACGGTTTACCTTGACCTTTGCGCTCCAACTCTTCACTAACAGGGGTTAGCTCTAAAACGTCTTTTGGCATTAAAAAAGGTTGTGAAGCTGTCTGAATGTCACCACCAGGGCCGTCAATGACAACCTCAGTATTACTGAGCTCTGACAACGCGTGAGCTGGGGCGAAAGGGTTTCCGGTAATGGGTATCCATTGGTCTTCGTTTTCATATTGGCAGGCAATATCAATTTGCCACTGATTATCTGAGAGTGGCTCGCAAACCGGCAAAGCGCTGCGAAGGCGGTTCTGTAGGCTATGGTAACTGGTCAGCAAATCCCGGCTTTGATTAACGGCTATTGGTTGTATTGCCAAAGGAAAAGTCTCACCGGACTGGTCGGTGATGGTCTGTCTAAAGACCAGAACTTCAACTTCAAACCAGCGCCAGTAGTCTTTATCAGACTGAGCTACCGCATCAACAGACACTAATGTCATTAGTGCTGTTGTTAAACCCAGTACCGATTTTAATCCACGATGCACCAGCGCCATTTATTCACTCCTGTGTTACGCCGCCTGAGATTGTTCTGCAAATTCTTCTAACAGAGACTCTACCAGTTTTAACCGACTTTGAGTATCTTCCAGTGACTGACTTAAACGTAAACGGTTCGGGCCATCCAGTTTGTAGTAATTGGGCGCTTTTTGAATCAACCCTATAATAATTTCCGGGTTAATTTTTGTATCGTCGGCAAACTCAATAATGCCGCCCTGATTACCAATATCAATTTTACGGATACCCAAATGCTCGGCATTATTACGCAGTTGTGTTTGGCGCATCAAGTTCTTGGCTGCGTCCGGAAGTAACCCAAAACGGTCAATTAATTCCACCTGCAAATCATCCAGTTCTTTACTGGTTTCACAGTTGGCTATTCGTTTGTACAAGCTTAAACGGTTATTAACGTCTGGTATGTAAGCTTCAGGTAAAAGCGCCGGAAGTTTTAAGTCAATCTCAGCACGTTCATGCAGCAGTTGCGCAAGAGCGGGTTCTTTACCTTCTTTTAAGGCTTTAACCGCTTGCTCCAGCATGTCCATGTATAGAGTAAAACCAATGCTTTCAATTTGACCGCTTTGATCGTCTCCAAGTAGCTCACCGGCACCACGAATTTCTAAGTCGTGAGTTGCGAGCATAAAGCCAGCGCCCAGATCTTCAAGCTGAGAAATGGCTTCGAGGCGCTTGTGTGCGTCTTTGGTCATGCGTTTGGGATGTGGCGTCAATAGGTACGCATAAGCCTGATGATGGGAGCGTCCAACGCGGCCCCGCAGTTGGTGCATCTGTGCGAGACCCAGGTGATCAGCCCGATCCATAATAATGGTGTTGGCGCTGGGTATATCGATACCGGTTTCAATAATGGTGGTACAAACCAGCACATTAAAGCGCTGATGATAGAAGTCCGACATGATGCGTTCCAGGTCACGCTCACGCATTTGTCCGTGAGCAACCACAACACGCGCTTCCGGAACCAGGGTTTCAATATCGGCCGCGGTTTTTTCAATAGTGTCGACATTATTGTGTAAGAAATAAACCTGACCACCGCGCAGAATCTCACGTAATATGGCTTCCCGAACCGTTGGCTCGTCGTATTCGCGGACAAAGGTTTTTACTGCCAGTCGCTTAGCTGGTGGCGTGGCTATAATTGACAGGTCACGAATGTTGTTCATGGCCATATTCAGGGTACGTGGAATAGGCGTAGCTGTTAGCGTCAGAATATCTACGTCAGCGCGCAGGCGTTTAATCGTGTCTTTTTGTCTTACACCAAAGCGGTGTTCTTCGTCGACAATGAGCAGACCTAGGTCATGACACTTAACATTGTCTTGCAGTAACTTGTGCGTACCAATAACAATATCGACTTTGCCGTTAGATAAGTCTTCAAGAATGCCTTTTGACTGCTTGGCGGTTTTAAAGCGTGAGAGCACTTCAACCCGAATGGCCTGATCAGCAAAACGATCACTGAAGTTTTCATAATGTTGCTGGGCCAGCAGGGTGGTTGGAACCAGCACCATCACTTGTTTACCTTCATTAACGGCAATAAAGGCCGCGCGCATGGCCACTTCGGTTTTACCAAAGCCCACGTCGCCGCAAACCAGCCTGTCCATTGCCCGTGGCTGTTGCATATCCTGTTTCACAGCATCAATTGCGGCCTGCTGGTCAATGGTTTCTTCAAACGGAAAGCCGGCGGCAAAACGTTGGTAGTCTTCTTCGTTAATATTAAATGCATAGCCGGGCTTAGCTTCGCGGCGGGCGTAAATATCGAGCAGTTCTGCTGCAACGTCTCGCACTTTTTCTGCAGCACGTTTTTTGGCTTTTTCCCAACTGTCATTACCCAGTTTGTTTAAAGGGGCATGGCTTTCTTCACCGCCACTGTATCGGCTCAAAACATTCAGGTTTGCTACCGGAACATAAAGTTTGGCGCCACCAGCGTACTCAATGGTGACAAATTCCGTGGTGACATTACCGGCATCGAGAGTCGTCAACCCCTGATAGCGGCCAACACCGTGGTCCAGGTGAACAACCGGCTGACCGGCCTGCAGTTCTGCTAAATTGCGAATGAGCGTATCGGCGCTGACAGTGGCTTTTTGCTGGCGTCGGCGGCTTTGTACCACGCGGTTACCAAACAGTTCAGTTTCGGTAATAAACCAGAGTTTGGCATCGGGTAAATAAAACGAGTTAATAATGGGGCTGATAATTAAGCCGACTTGTTTGGTCGGACACTCTTCAAGACCTGAGCAAAGCGTAACCGGAAAACCGAGCTTGCTGACAATTTCACGCAGAGCTTCACGACGGCCTGCGCTCTCAGCGGAAAGCAGAACCTTGTCGTTATTTGCTAACGCCTGTTCTAATTTGGTTTTCAGTTTGGCAAAAGGCTGTTTTTGCTGGTGATCCGCAGCTATTTCTGTAACGGCTTCTGTCAGAAACGGTGTCGGCCCGGGTTGTGCCATTTCTGCCGGTACGTTGGCTCGCACTCGACGGTACTGCTTGAAACCAGCGTGAATATTATCGACCGGAAGAAACAGTTCATTAGGGTGTAACAATGGCCGTAACGGATCAAACTGGCGTTGATCGTAGCGATGATTAATATCCTGCCAGAGGCGCTCCAGGCTTGCCTGAATATTGCCGAAGGTAACCAGTACGGTGTCGTCCGGAAGATAATCAAATAAGCTTGCTGTTTCTTCAAAAAATAGTGGGAGATAGTATTCAATCCCGCCGGGTAACTGACCCTTACTGACTTGCTGATAGACCGATTCGCGTTCAGTACTTGCTTCAAAGTGTTCGCGGTAGTTTGCGCGGAAGCGTTCAATTGCCGTTTTGGTTAACGGGAACTCGTGCGCGGGCAGTAAATTAATGCCCTCTATAGGGTCTTTCGATAGCTGAGTTTCCGGGTCAAAAGGCCTGATACTATCAACTTCGTCATCGAAAAAATCGAGCCGGTATGGGGTCTGGCTGCCCATAGGATAAAGGTCCAAGATTGACCCCCGGGCGCTGAATTCACCATGTTCCATAACCTGGTTTACGTGGCGGTAACCTGCATTTTCCAATTGCTGCCGCAGCTTCAAGCTGTCGAGTTGCTGGCCTTTCTCAATTTGTAGTGCTTGACCCTGAACAAAAGACGTTGGTGCAATGCGGTGGAGCAAGGTATTAATACTGACAATCAGTGCGCCACGCTTAGCTTCCGGAAGGCGTGCTAACACACGCAAACGATCAGATATAATGTCCTGATGCGGAGAAAAGCTGTCGTAAGGCAGCGTTTCCCAGTCAGGGAAAAGCGTTATGTCGTCATGATACTCGGTGTGTTCACCGGCAAAATATTTAATTTCCTGTTCTAATCGGTAGGCCTGGTTAGCATCTGCAGTAACAATTAGCACCCGCCCCGGAGTCGCATCAATTAGCTTAGCAATGGCCAGTGCAGGGGCACTGCCGTGCAGTTCCTGCCAGGTGAGATCTTTATTCGCTGCCGGTGGGAAAGGGGGTCTTAATACAGATGCCTTAGTCATGACTACTCAACTGGTTTGGAAAAACGTCGGTATTATACCGAAATCAATCAGGATTTGGATGACAAGGAGTCGCTTTCTTTTTGTTCCCTGCGCTGTTTTGAACGTTCTTTAAGCTGGCGGCTTTGGGCATGAAGGCTGGCACGAATCAAGAGTTCCTGATCTTCCTCCCGAATTTTAGCAAAGCTAAGAGTGCAAAGGTAAGTATCACCATTTTCTTCAGGCTCTGACTTTTCAGCTCTCAGGTAGCAGTAAATTGCCAGAGCTTCTTCTTTGAAGAACAATTTGGCCTGGAACGTCTGGTCTTCTGTTAATGGCGAGTCATTGACAATACGAATGCCGCCGCCGCCATATTCAACACCCTCAAACCGGTACTCGGGGTCATCCTCATTACGGAGCATATAACCGAGCAATATGTTCATACGTTTGTGCTGCTGCTCCAGAAAAGCCACCAGAGCGCTGCCTGACGACTGTTCAACTTTAATGCTTTGCAGTTGTTGCTGATCACTTTCAGCCATACTGGATGCAATAGTAAACAGTTCCGGGATCTCGGCAATAAACGCGTCTTCGTCCGGTATATTGTCAGCCGAATCTAGCGCAATTAAATTGACCGGGAAGTGATCTCTTACCGTGAAGAAATCTCCTATTGGCGATGTCATTGATGTCTGCGATTGCGTCATTGTTTCGGCTTTTAGTTGTCAGGCTCAATACAACTCATTATCCTTGCTCGTTATGAATTAGCAACCATCAAATAATTGAGGGTATATGTTTCAGCCGGTTGTGCTGTTTATTGGCCTGCGTTACAGCCGGGCAAGGCAGGGCTCTGCCTTTACGGCATTTATTAACCGCTTTGCTTTTGCAGGTATTGCGCTGGGCGTAATGGCGCTAGTGGTTGTTATGTCGGTTATGAATGGCTTTGAAGGACAGTTGAAAAGCCGCATTTTAGGTGCCGTGCCCCAGGTCACTGTAACGGATCCGGACAGTAGCACGCAGCTAAGCAACTGGCAGGAGGTTCAACAACAACTGCCTGAACTGGCGACAATAAAGGGTTCTGTCCCTTTTGTACAAACGCAGGGCATACTGCAAATATCGGATAAAATGTCCGTTGCCAATATACAGGGCGTCTACCCGGACAAGGGCGCATTGCCGCCTTCACTTACCGACAAGATGGTTGCCGGCAACTGGGAAAGTCTGAAATCGGGAAGCTACCACTTGGTTATTGGTCAGCGGCTGGCACAAAAACAAGGCGTCGTCCCGGGTGACACTGTCAGAGTGATTGCCGCGCAGGGTGGCGTTTATACCCCCTTTGGACTGGTACCTTCGCAACGTCGGTTTGTCGTCAGTGGTTTATTTGCTATGGGCTCCGAAGTTGATGAGTCGGTTGTGTTCGCTCACGGTGACGACCTGGCGCGATTAATCCGTCTTCCCGAAGGCAAAGTGACCGGCCTGCAGCTGTTTCTAAATGATGCCTTTGATGCCCCCCAAGTTGCTCAAACCCTGCGCAACCAAACCGAGTTAAGCGTTGATGACTGGCGCCAAAGCTATGGACAGCTGTTTGAGGCTGTTGGCATGGAAAAACGCATGATGTGGCTAATGCTGGCCTTGATCATTGCTGTGGCTGCATTTAACACATTGTCTGCCCTGGTTATGGTCATAAATGATAAGCGCCATGACATTGCCATACTGCAAACACTGGGTTTATCTAACGGCCGCATTCGCACGGTTTTTTTACTTCAGGGGCTTTATAACGGCGTTCTTGGGTCTTTGTTAGGTATTATTTTAGGACTTCTTTTGAGTTGGTATTTAAATGACATTCTGGATTTATTCGGGGCTCATATAGTTTCAGGCACTGAGGAAGGCTTACCTATTATCATCAACTTTTTCCAGGTTACTGCTACGGCTGTTGCTGCAATTCTGTTAACTCTGGTGGCAACATTATACCCGGCTTCACAGGCAGCTCATGTTCAACCATCGGAGGCATTACGCTATGACTGACGCGCTGTTGCGTTGCTCAAAACTGAGTAAATCGTATCAGGACGGTAATAATGAAGTGACCGTTTTAAAAGATATAGACTTTAGCCTTCAGGCTGGCGAGATGGTGGCTGTAGTCGGAACCTCCGGCTCGGGGAAAAGTACTTTTCTGCACTTGTTGGGGGGCTTGGATAAAGCTTCCGGCGGACAATTGTTTTATAAAACTGATGAAATGACGCACTGGAAAGCCGACAAACTGGCGCAGTGGCGTAATCAGAACCTTGGGTTTGTGTATCAATTCCACCATTTGTTGCCCGAGTTTTCGGCACTGGAAAATGTCGCAATGCCGCAAATGATAGCGGGTAAAAGTCCGGCCGAGGCAAAGCGGCAGGCAAAGCAATTGCTGACCAGAGTAGGTTTAGAGCATAGGCTATCTCATCGGCCTGCGCAGTTGTCGGGGGGAGAACGTCAGCGGGTTGCTATTGCCCGGGCTTTCGTGAATAAACCGCAAATTGTGCTTGCTGACGAGCCTACCGGTAATCTGGATGGTGAGGCCGCAGAGAGTATTTATCAATTAATGCTGGAGTTGAATAAAGAAACCAACACGGCTTTTATTGTGGTAACCCATGATTTGCATCTGGCAAAGCAACTGCAGCGCGTAGAAGTCTTGAAGAACGGTGTTTTGCATAAGGAAGAAGACTAATGCGGCTTGCCTGGTTAATTGCCCGTCGCTTTCGTCAGGGAACAGCGAAACAAGGCTTCTTGTCGTTTATATCGGCGTCATCAACTATTGGTATTGCTCTTGGGTGTGCAGTATTAATTGCCGCACTGTCAATGATGAATGGTTTCAACCAGGTGTTACAGAATAAGCTCTTAGCGGTTGTACCTCAGATTGAATACAGTGCCGTTGAAGGGGCTTTGGATAACTGGGAGCTCGTGGCAGAAATTGCTGAACGGAACCCTCAGGTTGTTGCTACCGCACCGGGTGTCAATGCCACGGTAATGGTACAAACCCAGTCGACATTTCATGGCATTCAGGTTCGGGGCGTTTCGGCAGAGCATGAACAAAAAGTTTCTTCTTTATCGGATTACGTCAGTAAGGAAGACTGGCAGCGCTGGCAGCAAAAGGGTGGCTTGCTATTAGGTGCCGGGTTAGCGGAAAAACTGGATCTAGAAGTAGGCGACTCAGTTTCGTTGTTAACCCCCGAAAAATCAGAACGAGGTTTTCGCTCTCCCGAGCGTGTCAGACTGCAAGTGACGGGGCTTTTTCAGTTTGGTGGGCAAATTGATTACCACAACGCTTACGTTTCACTCGATACAGCGATAAATGAGCTGGATTTTGCCCGCGATGTCAGTTCTGTCCGATTGCGGGTAAAAGATGTGTTTTCTGCGCCGGCTGTGGCCAGACAAGTGGGTAATGAACTGCCTGAACTGGTGTACCTTGACGACTGGACGCGAAGTCACGGGCACTTGTATCGCGATATTGAACTTGTGCGCTGGGTGGTTTATCTGGTTCTTATTTTGGTTATGGCGGTTGCCTGTTTTAACATTGTATCCACGTTAATTATGACGGTCGCCAAAAAACGTAGCCAAATCGCAATGCTGAAAACCTTGGGTATGAAAGACAAAACCTTATTGCAGTCTTTTGTTCTGCAGGGGGTTATGAATGGGTTGTACGGCGTTGTTATCGGATGTGTTTGCGGAATACTGCTGGCCCAACTTTTACCCAGTATTATGTTGACGCTGGAAACCTGGTTTAATTTTGATGTGCTTTCCAGCGATATCTACTTTGTCGGTGAAGTGCCTTCTGAATGGATTTGGTCGGATGTTTTTCTGGTGGCGGGGGTAGCACTGCTAATGAGCTTGCTTGCGACTCTTTATCCGGCCTGGAGAGCAGTGAAAGTTGAACCGGCTAAAGCTTTACACCAAAGCATTTAATTTTAAGGATTACGGCGGCGCCAGGCTTTGACCACAGACTGGCGCCACAACAGACGAATACCAATGTAACCAATAAAGCTGGATAACGTTCCTAAAACCAAACAGCCAAGCAAGAAAGCCGGACCTATGGTTGAAATACTGTGCATTAACCACTCCCAACTGGCTTCAAAAGCAAAGGGCTGTGGTGGTTCTGCTAACAAAGCATTTCCTACCAGGTAGCAAAGGTAAAACATGGGGGGCATGGTAATAGGGTTGGAGACCCATACCAGACCAACTGAGAGTGGCAGATTTACGCGAAAGGGAATTGCTGATGCTGCCGCTAATAACATTTGAAAAGGAACAGGTATAAAAGCGCAGAACAAGCCTACCGCAAAGGCTCCTGACGCCGAGCGTCTGTTCAGGTGCCACAAGTTTGCGTCATGCAAAAGGCTGCCAAATAAGCGGATCGCTTTTGACTCGCGCACTTTTTGGTGATCAGGCATTAAGCGTTTAATGAAGCGTCTGGCCATAATGTGACGTTTATTACCTATCCTGTTACTGCCCCAAGGAAGGAGCAACGATGGATCGCTGGTTACTCGTGTTTTCAGGCGGAATTTTGTTCGCCTTCACTCACTCTGACATTAAATTCTGGCTGATTGTTTCAACTATCGCATTACTACTTTTGGCGATAGCTTACACCCGCATGGGGGCCGGCCCGAAAAAAGCAAAACGGCGATCGATCGCACGACTACTGATGGCGTTATTTTGCGGTATTTTATGGGCTAATGCCAACCTTTATTGGCAAAATATACGGGCAATACCGGCGTCTTTTCTCAATTCCGACGTTAAGCTCAATATCGAGGTGGATGAAATATCCCGGAGTTACCCTTACCACGTGCGGATAACGGGCAGGGTTAAAACGCTGTCAGACAACGCGTTGCCTATTTGGAAGCAATCCAGAGTCCGGTTGAACTGGTACCGGGCGAATCTTAAACAAGCCCCTAAAGCAGGAGAAACCTGGCAGCTGGTTGCGCGCTTAAAGGAAGCGACAGACTATCGTAACCACGGGAGCTTTCGGTATCGACAATATTTGCTTCGCAATAACATACACGCAATAGGAAGTATTAAAGAGGGCGTTAAGCTTGATTCTGATATCAGTCTTCGGCAAAAAGTCTTTGATTGGATACAACAGAGTGATCTGAACGAACCCGGCATACTGGCTGCCTTAACTATTGGTGAACGCAGCTTATTGAGCCGACAAACCCGGGAAAGTTGGCAAAAAACCGGTTTGGCTCACAGCCTGGCTATATCGGGTTTACATTTGGGGATGGTTGCCGCTTCCGCTGTATTCTTTTTTCGCCTCTGCTTTCGCTTTCTCCCTGTTGGCCTGAAAACCAGAGAGCTCATTAACAGCCGTTTCTGGTCGCTAGTTTTAGCGGCTTTTGCTGTAACAGGTTATGCCGCCCTGGCCGGTTTTCCCGTGTCGACAGTAAGAGCGTTGGCCATGTTTTTGGTCGTTCTTTTGCACCTGACGCTAAGTCTGAAATTAAGACCATTAAGTTTACTGTTACGAGTTACTGTTGCGGTACTTGTGGTTGATGTTTTTGCTTTGCAGGATCCGGGCTTTTGGCTTTCGATTACAGCGGTTGCGGCATTGTTCCTGGCAAGCTGGCGCTGGCAAAAAGCCCGCGGAAAACTCTCTGCTATTAAAAGCCTTTGGTCCGTTCAGTGGTTGTTACTGGTGGTTATGGCACCTTTGTCGTTTTTGCTATTTGGCGGGTTTTCGCTGCTGGCACCGTTAGTTAACTTGCTGGTATTACCGGTTATAAGCTTTTGGTTGTTGCCATTGGCGTTAGCCGGAACGGTTGCCGTACTTTTGGATTTAAGTTTCGCTTCAACACTTTGGCAATTGGCAGAGCTTCCGATTGTACATTTGAATCCGTTTATCGGTTTTTTAGCGAAGCAGCCAGTAACCTGGTTGCAATTAGATGCCTGGCCTGTAAGCCGTGAGGCAAGGTTCGGTGGTTTGTTTGCGTTAATCCTCGTGCTGCTGGTGCCGCTTAAAAACACCTGGCAACGCACAGTACTGCTTTTATGTTTGCCTCTTTCTGTTTTGGTGCTGCTAAATCAAAGAGACGGGAAGTTGCGCCTTCACGTTCTGGATGTAGGGCAAAGCCAGGCTATAGTGCTGGAGCGAAATGGCAGAGCCATGCTGGTCGATACAGGTATTGAATTTAATTCTGGTTTTAGTGTGGCCGCGTCGGTGATTGAACCGTTTTTAAATTATCATGGACTTGTTCCTGAGCTTGCGTTTATCAGCCACGGAGACAGTGACCACAACGGCGGCCGTGCTTTCTTATCAAGACGCTATCCCAATTTGCAGTGGCAGGGGGAAGGTAGCAATAAACCGTGTTTAGCAGGTGATACGGGATACTGGAATGACTTACAATGGAGAGTTTTATGGCCTGCGCGGGAATATCAAGATTCACCCGCATTAAGTAAAAATAATCGTTCTTGTGTCTTACGGGTTCAATTCCGCGGTTTTACTGTACTTTTGCCCGGAGACATTGAAATGCCTGCCGAGAAAATGCTGTTAGAGCGGTTGCGAAGCCCTGCTGAAATAGAGTCCGATGTCATGGTGGTTCCGCACCACGGTAGTAAAACGTCCACCAGTTGGCCATTATTGCAGGCCGTAGATGCGGATATCTACTTGATAAGCTATGGTCGGCATCGTGGATACCGCTTTCCCCACCGATATACTCTGGAAAGACTTGCGCGAAAGAATCGGCCCTGGCTTGGGACTATGAAGAGTGGACAATTAACCATTGTGAGTGACGGCAGTACATGGAGTTTGGAGTTACCCTTTGAAAACAGGTAGAATACCAAAAGTGTTAATGACTTAATTGAGACTACATGGATTCTCAGATTAAAAAAAAGACGACCTTCAAGCGCTTGTTAGGTTACATCAAACCTTATAAAGCGGCCTTTACCCTTGCTATTATCTGCATGATTGGCTATTCGGCCATTGATACCTTATTTTTGTCCCAAATAGAAACTTTAATTGATGATGGTTTAACTGAGCAAGACTCTAAAATATTGCTCTACGGTGCGCTTTTTGTTCCTTTTATTTTTATCCTTAGAGGGTTACTAAACGTAGCTTCCAGTTATTTCCTGCATTGGGTTGGCTTTAAAGTTGTCACTAAAATGCGTCAGCAGTTATTCGACCATATGATGAAGCTGCCTGTCAGCTTTCACGACCAGCACTCAACCGGTGACTTAATCTCGAAAATAACTTATGACACTCAGCAAGTAGCCGAAGCGAGTAGCCGCGCGCTACTGGTTTTGATTAAGGAAGGTGCGTTTGTTATTGGCTTGCTTGGGTTGATGTTTTATCAAAGTTGGCAACTGTCGTTAGTATTTTTGGTTGTAGGTCCTTTAATTGCTAAAGTTGTTGGGGTCGTGTCCAAGCGCTTCAGAAAAGTCAGTAGTCGTATCCAGACGGCTATGGGCAATGTTACAACAACCGCTGAACAGATGATTAATGGCCACAAAGTGGTCGTAATGCATCAAGGACAAAAAGGTGAGTCTGCACGTTTTTCCGAGATCAATAACATTACCCGCAATCAGAATATGAAGCTGGTAAATACCCGAGCCATTAGTACTTCGGTTATTCAGTTTATTGCTTCTTTAAGTCTTTCCATGGTTTTGGTTATTGCCAGTTTTCCGGAGATGCTGGGAGAGCTTTCAGCCGGCGCATTTACAACTTTGCTGACAGCTATGATTATGTTGCTGCGCCCATTAAAGCAGTTAACGAACGTGAACAGTGATTTCCAGCGGGGTATAGCCGCGGCTACCAGTGTGTTTGATATTCTTGATGAGCCCATTGAAATTGATAAAGGGTCTCGAGTTATTGATCGTGCGGCCGGGGATATTGTTTTTGAAGATGTGACTTTTGCTTATCAAAAAGATGATGAGCCAGCACTTCAGCAAATTAATTTTAGCGTAAAACAAGGCAAAACCCTTGCATTGGTGGGTCGCTCGGGCAGTGGTAAATCGACGATTTCAAACCTGCTGACCCGGTTCTATGATGTAGAGCAGGGTCGCATTTTGCTCGACGGCTACAACATTAACGACTATAAACTGAAATGTCTGCGTCGCCAGTTTGCTCTGGTTTCACAAAACGTGACCCTGTTTAATGACACTATCGCTAATAATATTGCTTATGGTGCAGCGAAAGAGTTGTCACGGGAGCAAATCACTAAAGCAGCAGAGCAGGCTTACGTTACCGAGTTTACTGATAACATGCCGAAAGGGCTGGATACCATGGTCGGCGAAAACGGAGTGATGTTATCCGGAGGGCAGCGGCAACGTATCGCTATTGCTCGTGCATTATTGCAGGACGCTCCTATTCTGATTCTGGACGAAGCTACATCGGCGCTGGACACCGAGTCTGAACGTCATATTCAGGATGCTTTAGGCACCTTGCGCCAAAACCGGACCGCCATTGTCATTGCACACCGCTTGTCGACCATTGAAAATGCGGACGAAATTATCGTAATGGATAACGGCGAGATTGTTGAGCGAGGTACCCATCAGCAGTTACTGGATCACGAAGGCGCGTATTATCAATTGCATAACTTGCAGTTTAGCGGAGGCGCCTAGTGTGGCTACAAAAGCAGTGGTATAAAGCCAACCTGCATCCTCTTTTAATTTTGCTGGCACCGCTGTCATTGCTGTTTTGGCTACTGACCAACCTGCGCCGCAGTTTTTACCATTTAGGCCTGATAAAACGCTATAAAGCAGAAGTGCCTGTTATCGTTGTCGGTAATATCAGCGTTGGCGGTACGGGGAAAACGCCAATGGTGGTTGCTCTATGCCAGTGGCTGAAAGATGAGGGTTGGACGCCGGGTATTATTAGCCGTGGTTATGGTGCAAAAGGTCCATTTCCTCATTCCATCGCAGAAAATGATAATGCCGCAGATGTTGGAGATGAACCTTTGCTTATGCGCCGGAGAACCGATTGTCCGGTAGTCATCGCACCTAAACGAGCCGAGGCCGCGCAGCTCCTGTCCGAACAACATCCCGAAGTCGATGTCATTATTAGTGATGATGGTTTACAGCATTACGCATTAAAACGTGACATTGAGCTGATTATGATTGACGGTGAAAGAGGCACAGGAAATGGCTGGTTGCTGCCGGCAGGTCCTTTACGTGAAGGACCATGGCGTTTAAAAGGTGCGGACTGGGTTATTTCTAATTACGGTCGTCATGCTTTTGCGCGTCATGTAGTGGATGTTAAACCAGGTCACTGGTATCGGGTTGATAACGATGAAAAAGTTGAGCTAGAAACGGATAGTAGTTTTAATGCAGTTGCCGGTATTGGTTACCCCCAGCGATTTTTTAACTCTTTGTCTGAGCAAGGGGTACAAGTTGAGAAAAGCCAGGCATTTGCTGATCATCACGTTTTTAGCGAAGAAGACTTTTCTCAATTAAGTGGTAAGCCTATATTGATGACAGAGAAAGATGCCGGAAAGTGTCAGTCATTCGCGCAACCGGACTGGTATTATCAAACAATAGAAGCGCAACTGCCCGAGATAATGAAAACTAACTTACTGGCAGAGCTGGAAAGGAAGAAAAATGCCCATTGATAAAAATACATTAGCGATTTTAGCTTGCCCTAAGTGCAAAGGTAAGCTGACTTACTACGCCGAAAAAAATGAACTGGTCTGTCGGGGCGAGCGACTGGCTTATCCTATCGATGAAAACATTCCGGTTTTATTAGCCGATAAAGCCCGTGAATTATCTGCAGAAGAGTTAGAGAAGGTTCCTTCATGAGTTTTACCGTTGTTATTCCCGCACGTTATGGCTCCAGCCGACTGCCTGGTAAACCTTTGGCTGACATAGGTGGTAAACCAATGATTCAGCATGTGGTTGAAAGGGCTGAAGCCAGTGGCGCTGCGGAGGTGATTGTCGCAACTGATGACCTGAGGGTAAAAGAGGGCGTTGAGAAATTTGGCGGCCGAGTCATGATGACTTCAACGGAACATTCATCGGGTACTGAGCGACTGGCTGAGGTTATTGAACAGTTGGCGCTTGCGGAAAATGAAGTGGTGGTTAATGTTCAGGGCGACGAGCCTTTCATTCCGCCTGAGATTATTCGGCAGGTTGCGGATAACTTAGCCAACCAACGGCAGGCGCCTATGGCGACTTTAGCCGTTCCTATTACCGACGCTGAAGATATTTTTAACCCGAATACAGTTAAAGTGGTTACCGATGCGGCCGGATACGCTCTGTACTTTAGCCGTGCAGCTATTCCATGGGACAGAGAGCACTTTTCTGCAGAGCGGGATACCAATGTCATTGCCGATCATTACCACCGACACATTGGTATTTATGCCTATCGGGCAGGTTTTGTCAGACGTTATATTGAGTGGCAGGCTAGCCCTATCGAGCAGCTTGAATCCCTAGAACAGTTGCGGGTGCTTTGGCACGGAGAGCGTATTCACGTGGCCGAAGCTATTCTCGCGCCGGCTGCTGGTATTGATACAGAAGAAGACCTGCAGCGGGCACGAGAACGGGCAGTCGATGGTTAATCCATCGCTGCCATTTTTGAGTATTCGTCTTCGAAAAAGAACTTTTCTTCTCCAAAAGCCGGCTTTAATTGATGTAACCAGGTTGCATCCGGGTCGTACTTAGCAAAGAAGGGGCGTTGAACCCAGTCCGGGTTGCGTCCCTGAATAAAGCGTAAAGCAAAAACTTTTTCGCCTGCAATTTCGGTCACACCCTGAACTTCCACTTTACCCGGGCCTGCACTCATTGAAGGGCCGCGAACTGTGCGAGCAATGCCGGATACCTGTTGGTAAGCTTTTTGGAAAATCTCCCAGGTGCGTTCCAGTGGCACTTCAAAGTAACGTTTGGCACCAGTATCCCGCTCAACAAACATATAGTAAGGGATCATACCTAACTGTACTTGTTTCTCCCACATAGAAGCCCAGACATCGGGGTCATCGTTAATGTGTTTAAGCAGTGGAGCCTGGCAGCGTATTTGTGCACCGGTAGCGCGCAGGCGACGAATCGCTTCCTGACAGACTTCCGTACGCAGTTCATTCGGGTGGTTTAAATGCGCCATAATGGATACGTGTTTGCCGCCGGCAACTAAACGCTCTAATAGACGCAGCATGTCGTCTGCGTCCGGGTCAGTAATGAAGCGGTAAGGCCAGAAGGTCAGCGACTTAGTGCCAATACGTATGGTCTTAATGTGCTCAAACTCTGGTTTAAGTAAGTCTTCCAGGTAGTGAGCCAGCTTACGTGTGCGCATAACCATAGGGTCGCCACCGGTGACCAGTAGGTCGGTCACTTCTTTGTGCTGAGCTAAGTAGCGATGTAATTGATCGGCGTCATTAGAGTTAAAGCGTGTTGCTTTACCCACGAATTGTGCCCAGCGGAAGCAAAAGGTGCAGTAAGAATGGCAATACTGCCCCTGAGCCGGGAAAAATAAAACCGTTTCACGGTATTTATGCTGCATGCCAGGCAAGGGTTCACCGTCAACATGGGGGACGTTCATTTGCATTTGGCCAGCAGGGTGAGGGTTCATTTCATCACGTAGCTGAGTTGCTAAGTCAAACACTTCGTTAGTCGTGTGTTTACCTGACATCAAATCCGCCATGCGCTGATAGGCAGACGGCTCCAGCATATCCTTTTGTGGAAATGTTAGTTGAAACAGCGGGTCATTGGGTACATTTTCCCAGTCAATGAGTTCATTAAACACATACTCGTTTACTCTGAACGGCAGGACATTAGCAACGACTTTCATTTCAAAGCGCATGTCAGCAGGAACTTTTTTAAGCGCCTCAATTTTATCTAACTGGCGATGCTGATATACCTTGAACTTACGTGGCGTAATGATGGGTTGTTGTACATTGACTACTTGCTGCATAAGCCTCTCTGTAATTATCTGCAACCTGCTAAAAGCACGTTGAAAATGAATTTGTCTGTCAGCTCTTGGGCGACCAACGAAATGCGACGTAGTATAAAGAAATTGGGGGTAAGTTGCACGTTCTGTAAGGGATAAAAAGCGATGTACACGAACTAATTAGCGATAGACATAAAAAAAGCGCTCATGAGAGCGCTTTTTTAAAACATGACGATTTTACTTTTTGATTGGTGTAAATTCGCGTTTTGTATAACCGGTATACAATTGACGTGGACGACCAATTTTTTGGTTCGCTTCGCCCATCATTTCGTGCCAGTGAGAAACCCAGCCAACAGTACGTGACAGCGCAAAGATAACAGTGAACATGTTGGTCGGAATACCAATAGCTTTCAGCACGATGCCTGAGTAGAAATCAACGTTCGGGAACAATTTCTTCTCAATGAAGTAATCGTCTTCCAGAGCGATACGCTCCAGTTCCATTGCAACGTCCAATAATGGATCGTCACGGTTAAGTTCTTTCAATACTTCGTGGCATGACTCACGCATAACGGTAGCGCGAGGGTCAGTGTTTTTGTAGACACGGTGACCAAAGCCCATCAGACGGAACGGATCGTTCTTGTCTTTTGCTTTCTCGATGTATTTTGGAATGTTCTCTACTGAGCCAATTTCAGCCAGCATGCGCAGACACGCTTCGTTTGCACCACCGTGCGCAGGTCCCCATAAAGAAGCAACACCAGCCGCAATACAGGCGTAAGGGTTTGCACCCGAAGAACCGGCAAGACGAACAGTTGAAGTTGATGCGTTTTGCTCATGGTCGGCATGCAAAGTAAATATGCGATCCATTGCACGGGCAACTGCAGGGCTAATTTTGTAATCTTCAGCTGGTACAGAGAACATCATGTTTAAGAAGTTTTCTGCATAACCTAAGTCGTTACGTGGGTAAACGAAAGGTTGGCCAATGCTGAATTTGTAGGCCATTGCTGCAATGGTTGGAATCTTAGCAATTAGGCGATAAGCGCTACGTAAACGCTGGTTTTCATCGTGAATGTCTAAATCATCATGATAGAAAGATGATAAAGCACCTGTTACTGCACATAGCATCGCCATTGGGTGTGCGTCACGACGGAAACCATTAAAGAAGTTATGGATTCCCTGGTGCACCATAGTGTGTTTAGTAATGGTGTCTTTAAATTCGGTGTACTGTTTTTCATTCGGCGCTTCGCCGTGTAACAGCATATAGCAAACTTCTAAATAGTCTGCTTTTGTTGCGAGCTCACCAATTGGGTAGCCGCGGTGCAGTAAAACTCCGTTCTCACCATCGATGTAGGTGATAGCCGACTCGCAAGAGCCTGTAGCCAGGAACCCAGGGTCAAAGGTGAAGTAACCATGTTTGCCCAAAGTTCGGACGTCAACTACATCCTTGCCTGCCGCTGGTGAAAGTACCGGCAACTCAATGGATTGGCCGTCAATCTGTAAAGTGGCTTTACGATCAGCCATAAGGAATTCTCCTCACTGTCTACTTTGAAAAAGTGCGCTAATTTAACTCGATCATGCCCTTAAATGTCAATTTTAATCGGGGAACATGAACCAATTATAGTCAAACATACGTAATAAACATGACGAAAAGATTACTCAGATTGAACAATTATTGAGTTACGTTAGACTTTAGTAGTAAGCCGTAATAACTGAGCGTCCAAATCTGAGTTTCTCGTTGTAATTAATGGTTTGGCTCGATATACTTTGCGCCGTATTGGTGGCATGTATCTGTGTCGCGCAAACGAAAATTGCATTTCTTTTGTGCTTTATTAAAAGGCAATCTATCGTGAAAAAAGAAAGACCTGTTAATTTAGACTTATCAACTATCAAGTTTCCTGCCGCTGCCAAAGCATCCATACTGCACCGTATTTCGGGTGTTGTTATGCTGTTCTCTCTGGCATTTTTAATTTGGGCTTTTGCCGTGTCACTTAGTGGCCCAGAAGGCTTTGCTCAAATCGAGAGTATCATGACCAGCTTTATTGCGAAGTTTATTGGCTGGGGTATTTTGACAGCGCTAGGATTTCACTTAATCATCGGTCTGCGTCACTTAGTGATGGATATGGGCTACTGGGAAGAACTCGATTCGGGAAGAATCAGTGCAAATATTTCAATTGCTCTTTCTGTCATTCTTTCCGTATTAGTAGGAGTTTGGCTATGGTAACAGCAGCAGCAACGTTTGGTCGTAGCGGTTCTCATGACTTTATCTTGTTGAGAGCCAGCGCGATCGTTATGGTTCTTTACACACTGTTCATGGCTGGCTTTTTCCTTTCTACACCAGACGTGACGTATGAAGTCTGGAGTGGCTTGTTTGCCAGTATCTGGATGAAGGTTTTTACCATGCTAGCACTGTCCGCTGTGTTGATTCACGGTTGGATTGGTATTTGGCAGGTATCAACAGACTACGTAAAAGCGGCTGGTCTCAGAGCTTTTATCCAATTAGTTTTCAGCGTTGGTCTTATCGCTGTTTGGCTCACTGGCTTATTCGTACTGTGGGGTGTTTAAGTGAACGTTAAAACTTTAGAATATGATGCAGTGGTGATCGGTGCTGGCGGTGCTGGTATGCGAGCAGCATTGCAAATTTCCCAAGAGGGGATGAGCTGTGCGTTGATGTCCAAAGTGTTTCCAACGCGCTCTCACACAGTTTCTGCACAAGGTGGTATTACTGTCGCTTTAGGTAATGCGCACGAAGATGACTGGCAATGGCACATGTTCGATACCGTAAAAGGTTCGGACTACATTGGTGACCAGGACGCTATTGAATACATGTGTAAAGCAGGTCCGGAAGCAATTCTTGAACTGGAAAATATGGGCTTGCCATTTTCACGTTTTGAAAACGGAAAAGTTTATCAACGTCCGTTCGGTGGCCAGTCAAAAGAATTTGGTGGCGAGCAGGCAGCTCGTACAGCCGCAGCCGCTGACCGTACTGGTCACGCTCTTCTGCACTTGCTTTACCAGCAAAACGTTAAGAACAAAACGACCGTTTTCTCTGAGTGGTACGCACTAGACTTAGTGAAAAACCAGGACGGCGCAGTGACGGGTGTTACTACGCTGAATATTGAAACTGGTGAAGTCTATTATGTGAAAGCTAAATCTGTTGTGCTTGCTACCGGCGGTGCTGGTCGAATTTATGCCTCAACAACAAATGCGCACATTAACACCGGTGATGGTGTTGGTATGGCGCTACGTGCCGGCGTTCCAGTGCAGGATATGGAAATGTGGCAGTTCCACCCAACCGGTATTGCTGGTTCAGGCTGTCTGGTAACTGAAGGTTGCCGTGGCGAGGGTGGTTACCTGTTGAATAAAGACGGCGAACGCTTCATGGAGCGTTACGCTCCAAACGCGAAAGACCTTGCTTCACGTGACGTTGTTGCTCGTTCAATGATGACAGAAATTCGTGAAGGCCGTGGTTGTGAAGGCCCTTGGGGACCTCACCTGAAACTGAAATTGGATCACTTGGGTAAAGAGACTCTGGAAAGTCGTCTTCCGGGCGTTTGTGACTTGTCACGTACCTTCGCTCACGTTGACCCGGTAAAAGAACCAATTCCTGTTATACCAACCTGTCACTACATGATGGGCGGTATTCCGACAGACGTTAACGGTCAGGCTCTGACAGTTGACGAAAAGGGTGAAACCAAGCCTGTACCTGGTTTATTTGCTTGTGGTGAAATCGCTTGTGTATCTGTTCACGGTGCTAACCGCTTAGGTGGTAACTCATTGCTTGACCTTGTTGTTTTCGGTCGTGCGACTGGCATGCACTTAGGTGAAACATTAGCGGCGAACAGCGAAGCACGTGAATCGTCAGCGTCTGACGTTGATGAGGCAATGGCTCGTTTCAACCGTTGGGAAAATACGCAGAAAGGCGAAGACCCAGTACAAATTAAGAAAGACCTACAGAACTGTATGCAGATGAACTTCTCGGTATTCCGTGAAGGTGAAGCAATGGCTGATGGTCTTAAAGAGTTGAAAGAAATTCGTGAGCGCCTTAAGCACGCACGCTTAGACGACACGTCTAAAGAGTTTAATACTCAGCGTGTTGAATGTATGGAACTTGATAACTTAATGGAAACTGCTTTCTCTACTGCAGTTGCCGCAAACTTCCGTACAGAAAGCCGTGGAGCTCACAGTCGCGCAGACTATCCAGATCGTGATGACGAGAAATGGTTGGTTCACACTGTGTTCCGTCCAGAAACTGAAGATATGGTGACTCGTCAGGTTAATATGGCACCGAAACTGCGCGAAGCTTTCCCTCCGAAAGCTCGTACGTACTAATAGAGGGGTTCAACGATGAAAACATTGAATATTTCGATTTATCGTTACAACCCGGATGTTGATGACGCGCCGTACATGAAAGATTACACCCTAGAGGTGGAAGAAAATCAGGACATGATGGTGCTGGACTTGCTTATCAAACTGAAAGAGCAAGATCCATCGTTGGCGTTCCGGCGGTCATGCCGTGAAGGCGTTTGTGGTTCAGATGGTCTGAATATGAACGGCAAAAACGGCTTGGCTTGTATTACTCCAACTTCTGCATTGAAAGGCAGCAAGATTGTGATTCGTCCGTTGCCTGGGCTACCGGTTATTCGTGACTTAATTGTTGATATGAGCCAGTTCTATCAACAGTACGAGAAGATTAAACCGTACCTGATCAACGATGATAAAACGCCGCCGGCGCGTGAGCGTCTGCAGTCACCAGAAGAGCGTGCTAAACTTGACGGACTGTACGAGTGCATCTTATGTGCATGTTGTTCGTCATCATGCCCGTCGTTCTGGTGGAACCCTGACAAGTTCATTGGTCCGGCAGGGTTGTTACACGCTTATCGTTTCTTAATCGATAGTCGTGACACAGCAACGGACGAGCGTTTAGACGAGTTGGACGATGCATTTAGTGTGTTCCGTTGCCACGGAATTATGAATTGCGTCAACGTTTGTCCTAAAGGGTTGAACCCAACTAAGGCTATTGGACACATTAAATCGATGCTTTTGAACCGCGCAGTTTAAGTTGTTAAATTGTCGCGTCAATTTGAACGGTTGATGTTGTGGATAGCCATCCCACAAGGATGGCTATTTTTTTATAAAAACGGTTTATCTATTCAGGTGAAGGAAACGCAATGCAAGATGGTGTAATGCGTGAATGGTTAGAAACATCGCATCTAGCCGGTGGTAACGTTGCCTACATTGAACAAATGTTTGAGGCGTATCTGGATGATCCGACGGCAGTCAGTGATGAATGGCGTCAAATGTTCGATGCGTTGCCGAAAGAGAATCACATTGTTGATACCAAACTCAGCGAAGTGAGAGAGCAGTTCCGAGAAGCAGCAAAGAATAAGCTCAAGCAGTCTCAAACCGGCAGCACGACCGCCGCCGATCAGAAGCAAGTCAAGGTTTTACAACTTATCAATGCTTACCGATTCCGCGGTCATCAGCATGCCAATCTTGATCCTCTTGGTTTATGGAAACAGGAAACCGTTCCAGACCTTTCATTAAACTTCCACGATTTAAGCAAAGACGACTTAGAGCGCGAGTTTAATGTAGGCTCTTTAGCCGTTGGCAAAGACACAATGAAGCTGAGTGATATTCACGAAGCTTTAGAAAATATTTATTGTGGCTCTATTGGTGCCGAGTACATGCACATTGTTTCAACCGAAGAAAAACGCTGGATTCAGCAACGGTTGGAAGGTGTTCTTGGTCAGCCTAAATTTAAAAAAGAGCAGCAAACCAAAATCTTAAAAGAGCTGATAGCAGCTGACGGGTTGGAAAAGTATCTGGGGTCTAAATTCCCGGGCGCTAAACGCTTCTCGCTAGAGGGCGGAGACAGTCTAGTTCCGTTGTTAAAAGAACTTATTTCACGCTCGGGTGAGCAAGGCGCCAAAGAAGTGGTCATTGGCATGGCTCACCGCGGTCGTCTGAACGTATTAGTGAATGTTCTGGGTAAGAAACCTCAGGACCTATTTGACGAGTTTGCCGGTAAGCACGACAGCACGAAAGGCTCAGGTGATGTTAAATATCACATGGGTTTTTCATCTGACTATGCAACACCGGGCGGCGATGTTCACTTAGCATTAGCTTTTAACCCATCGCATTTGGAAATTGTTAATCCGGTTGTTATGGGCTCGGTTCGCGCACGTATGGACCGTCTGCAAGATCCAGAAGGCAAAAAAGTACTGCCAATTACCATTCACGGTGACGCCGCCGTTGCAGGCCAGGGCGTAGTACAAGAAACCTTTAATATGTCGCAAACACGGGCTTATCGTGTTGGCGGGTCAATCCGCATTGTTGTGAATAACCAGGTTGGTTTCACGACCGCAAAACAGGAAGATGCGCGTTCTACTCAATACTGTACTGACATTGCAAAAATGGTACAGGCGCCAATTTTCCACGTTAATGCCGATGACCCTGAAGCTGTGGTCTTTGTGACTCAACTGGCCCTGGATTATCGAAACGCCTTCCAGAGAGATGTCGTTATCGACTTGGTTTGTTATCGCCGTCACGGGCACAATGAAGCTGACGAGCCGAGTGCAACGCAGCCTCTAATGTACGCTAAGGTGAAAAAGCAGCCGGTTGCTCGTGAGATTTATGGCAAACAACTAATTAAAAACTCGATAGTTGATGAAGACACTGCCAAACAGTGGATGTCTGACTATCGTGACGCATTAGATAAAGGCGAAGTTGTCGTTGATGAACACCGCCCTATGCGTCAACACTCCGTTGACTGGTCACCGTATATTGGAAATGACTGGGATGTTGAGTATGACTACAAAGTCTCGATTAAAAAGCTGAAAGATCTGGGTCAGAAAATTACGACATACCCGGAAGAACATAAGCTGAACTCCCGCGTTGCAAAGGTTTATCAGGAACGTCTGAAAATGGCGAAAGGCGAAAAGTCTATGGACTGGGGTTTTGCAGAAACCTTAGCCTATGCCACCCTGGTAAACGACGGTACTCATATTCGTCTGACCGGGCAGGACAGTGGGCGTGGTACGTTCTTCCACCGTCATGCCGTGCTGCATAATCAGGAAGACGCTTCAACTTATATGCCTCTGAATAATCTGGGATCAGAGCAGGGCCAGATTGAAATTTATGATTCAGTGCTGTCAGAAGCCGCGGTTGTTGCCTTTGAATATGGTTATGCCACAGCGGAACCAAAAGCATTGGTCATGTGGGAAGCTCAGTTCGGAGACTTCGTAAACGGTGCTCAGGTTGTTATTGATCAGTTCCTAAGCTCTGGCGAACAGAAGTGGGGCCGTTTGTGTGGTTTGACATTATTGTTACCGCACGGTTACGAAGGTCAGGGGCCAGAACACAGTTCGGCGCGCTTAGAGCGTTTCTTGCAGCTTTCAGCTGATCACAACTGGTCTGTGTGTGTGCCAACGACACCGGCACAGGTTTTCCATATGATTCGTCGTCAGCACTTACGTCCTGTTCGCAGACCGTTAGTTGTGATGACACCGAAGTCATTATTACGTCATCCGTTAGCCGTTTCAGAAATGGACGATTTAGCGGATGTCGGGTTCCAGAACGCGATTGCGGAAATTGACGACCTGAATCCGAAAAAGGTAAAACGCGTGGTATTTTGCTCCGGTAAAGTCTACTACGATTTACTGAAAGAACGTCGCGAACGCGAACAAGAAGATGTTGCCCTTATTCGTATTGAACAGCTTTACCCGTTCCCTGCGGAAGAAGTGGCAGAAATTATGAAAGATTATCAGCACGTTAAAGATTTTGTCTGGTGTCAGGAAGAGCCTCAGAACCAAGGCGCATGGTATAGCAGCCAGCACCACTTCTGGGCCGCAATTCCGAAAGGAGCTCAGTTGTCTTATCGTGGTCGTAGTGCGTCAGCCGCACCAGCGGTCGGATACATATCAGAGCACAACAAGCAGCAGCAAAAACTTGTTGACGAAGCGCTAACCATTAAATAGGTGAAGATGAACCATGGCGATTGATATAAAAGTTCCTCAATTACCCGAGTCTGTTGCAGATGCAACCATTGCAACATGGCACGTAAAACCTGGCGATAAAGTGTCTCGTGACCAGAATCTGGTTGACATCGAAACCGACAAGGTTGTGCTTGAAGTCACTGCAGAAGCGGACGGTGTTCTAGGTGAGATTACTGCCGAAGAAGGCACAACGGTAAACGCTGAAGAAGTCATCGGTAAAATTGAAGAGGGCGATGGCGAATCAGCTTCTGAAGATAAATCAGAAGATAAAGATTCAGGCGACAAGAAAGAAAAGTCAGAAAAGAAAGAATCTGATTCTTCAGACGACAAAGGCTCAGACAAGAAAGGCTCTGGTGAAAAGATGGAAGTTAAAGTTCCTCAATTACCAGAGTCTGTTTCTGATGCGACAATTTCTACCTGGCACGTTAAAGCTGGTGATGCGGTAAAACGTGACCAGAACCTGGTTGATATTGAAACCGATAAAGTGGTTCTGGAAGTTGTAGCTCCGGCGGACGGCGTTTTGGCTGAAATTAAGCACGACGAAGGCGACACTGTTGGCGCTGACGATGTCATCGGCATTGTTGAAGCAGGCGGTTCTGCCGGTGGCAGTTCAAGTAAGTCTGACGATAGTAAATCTGAGTCTTCTTCAGAAAGTAAAGACGAGAGCAAAGACGACGGTGGTGACAATGAAGTAGCTGGTCCTGCGGTTCGTCGTTTGTTAGGTGAGCACGGTCTTAAGCCAAGTGATGTTAAAGGCACAGGCAAAGGCGGTCGCGTCACTAAAGAAGACGTTGAAAAACACGTGAAAGGTCAGTCTTCGTCTAAATCATCTGACAGTAGCAGCAAGCAACAGTCTTCACAGCCTGCGGTTTCAGGTGACCGAGACCAGAAGCGCGTACCAATGACACGTCTGCGTAAACGTATCGCAGAACGTCTGTTGCAAGCGAAGAACGACACGGCCATGTTGACCACGTTTAACGAAATCAACATGAAGCCTATTATGGACTTGCGTAAGAAATACAAAGACGTGTTTGAAGAAACGCACGGCACGCGTCTTGGCTTTATGGGCTTTTATGTCAAAGCTGTAACAGAAGCATTGAAACGCTTCCCAGACGTCAACGCATCCATTGATGGCGACGATATTGTTTACCACAACTTCTTCGACATCAGTATTGCTGTATCGACACCTCGTGGTCTGGTAACGCCAGTTCTGCGTGATACTGACCGCCTAAGCATTGCGGACATGGAAAACGGTATTCGTGACCTGGCCATTAAAGGTCGTGACGGTAAGTTGACTATGGACGAAATGCAGGGTGGTAACTTCACCATCACTAACGGTGGCGTATTTGGTTCGCTGTTATCGACACCAATCTTGAACCCACCACAAAGCGCTATTCTGGGTATGCACAAAATCCAGGAGCGTGCCATGGTGGTGGACGGTAAGATTGAAATCTTACCGATGATGTACTTAGCTCTCTCTTATGACCATCGAATCATTGATGGTAAACAATCGGTAGGTTTCCTGGTTACCGTGAAAGAGTTATTGGAAGATCCTCAACGTCTTATCCTGGATATCTAAAGACGCTGAGAACCAGCCGCAACGCTAATTGAGCTTGCGGCTGTTAATTATGCGCCGATCACGTTAAAATTCGGCGCGGTATTCGGGTAGGCAGCACTTCGCTGCTTAAGTTGTTTCAACGAATCGGAAGAGCATCATGAATTTGCATGAGTATCAGGGTAAGCAACTCTTTAAAGAGTTTGGTTTACCAGTATCTGAAGGTTTTGCTTGCGACACTGCTGATGAAGCGGTAGAAGCGGCAAAACGTATTGGTGGCGACATTTGGGTCGTCAAATGTCAGGTTCACGCTGGTGGCCGCGGTAAAGCGGGCGGCGTGAAATTAGTGAAAAGTTTAGACGATGTTCGCGCATTTGCTGAGCAGTGGTTAGGTAAAAACTTAGTAACTTTCCAAACCGACGAAAAAGGTCAGCCGGTTGCTAAGATTTTAGTTGAAAGCTGCACTGATATCGCAGACGAGCTTTACTTAGGTGCAGTTGTTGACCGTGCTTCACGCAAAATCGTGTTCATGGCATCGACCGAAGGCGGCGTAGAAATCGAAACCGTTGCTGAAGAAACACCGGAAAAAATCCTGAAAGCTGAAATTGACCCAACGGTCGGCGCGCAGCCATACCAGGGGCGCGAATTAGGCTTTAAACTGGGTCTGACTCCAGACCAGGTTAAGCAATTTACTAAGGTCTTCTTAGGCCTGGCTAAAATGTTCGAACAGTACGACTTAGCCCTGTTAGAAATTAACCCATTGGTTATCACTGACGAAGGCAACGTTCACTGTCTTGATGCGAAAGTCGGCATCGACAGCAACGCATTGTACCGTCAGCCTAAAATCCGTGAAATGCACGATCCGTCACAAGACGATGCGCGTGAAGCGGAAGCAGCTAAATGGGAACTGAACTACGTAGCGTTAGACGGCAACATCGGTTGTATGGTTAACGGCGCAGGCTTGGCGATGGGTACAATGGACATCGTTAAACTGAGCGGCGGCGAGCCAGCTAACTTCCTTGACGTTGGCGGCGGCGCGACAAAAGAGCGTGTTTCTGAAGCGTTCAAAATTATCCTGTCTGACAGCTCAGTTAAAGCCGTATTTGTTAATATCTTCGGCGGTATCGTACGTTGCGATATGATTGCTGAAGGTATCATCGGTGCTGTTGAAGAAGTGGGCGTTAAAGTACCAGTGGTTGTTCGTCTTGAAGGTAACAACGCTGAACTGGGTACCCAGAAATTGAACGAAAGTGGCCTGAACATTATCGCTGCAGAGAGCTTATCTGATGCTGCCGATAAAGTGGTTGCTGCGGCAGGAGGTCAATAATGAGCATTTTGATCGATAAAAACACCAAAGTAATCTGTCAGGGTTTCACTGGCGGTCAGGGTACTTTCCACTCTGAGCAAGCAATTGCTTACGGTACACAAATGGTTGGCGGTGTTACACCTGGTAAAGGTGGCCAAGAACACTTAGGCCTGCCTGTATTCAACACAGTAAAAGAAGCAGTAGAAGCAACTGGCGCAACTGCATCAGTTATCTACGTACCAGCACCTTTCTGTAAAGACTCAATCATCGAAGCAGCAGACGCTGGTATCGAACTGATTGTTTGTATTACTGAAGGTATTCCTACACTGGATATGCTTTACGTAAAAGAATACCTGACGCACAAAGGCGTGCGCATGATCGGTCCAAACTGCCCGGGTGTTATCACTCCGGACGAGTGCAAAATCGGTATCATGCCTGGCCATATCCACAAGAAAGGTAAAGTGGGTATCGTGTCACGTTCAGGTACATTGACGTACGAAGCGGTTAAGCAGACTACTGACGCAGGTTTTGGTCAGTCTAGCTGTGTTGGTATCGGTGGCGACCCTATCCCGGGTTCTAACTTCATCGATATTCTGGAACTGTTCGAAAAAGATCCAGAAACCGAAGCTATCGTAATGATTGGTGAAATCGGTGGTACAGCAGAAGAAGAAGCGGCAGAGTACATTAAAAACAATGTATCTAAGCCGGTTGTTTCTTACATTGCTGGTGTTACTGCTCCTCCGGGCAAACGGATGGGCCACGCTGGTGCCATCATTGCCGGCGGTAAAGGTACTGCTGACGAGAAATTCGCTGCACTTGAAGCAGCAGGCGTAAAAACTGTACGCAGCCTGGCCGAAATTGGCAAAGCTGTTGCAGAGAAAACTGGCTGGTAATAACCCGCCAACGCTTAAACAAAACCCGGCCTTCGCGCCGGGTTTTTTGTGTCTGCTTTATAAGGAAGAAAGGCGGAATAAGACAAGAACCGGTTGGGTGTTGTAGTTTTGCTATGTCAGGGACGCTACGAGCACTTCCGTGTGGGCTTGACGAAGGCCATCCATGGCCTTCGACACCCTGACATAGCAAAACTACAACACCAGGCACCAGCCCTTGTCTTACTCAGCCTTTACCGCGCGCAGCCACAAAGCGATCTTCCTGGATATTTTATGCGTAAGCTTAGTTGATACGTTAATAAATCAGGAGGCAATATGAGTAGCAATAATGCAAGCCAAGTTGCAGACTTTACAGCACCGGGAATGAACAGTGAGTCCGCGGATAAGGTCATAGCAATTCTTGACGATCGCTTAGTCGCATTGCTTGACCTGCAATTGACACTAAAACATGTGCACTGGAATGTTGTAGGACCAAATTTTATTGGTGTGCATGAAATGTTAGACCCTCAGGTCGACGCCGTACGTGAAATGACCGATACCATAGCAGAGCGAATTGCGACGTTAGGTGGAGTACCTGTTGGTACGCCAAAAGCTATTGCAGAGCGTCGCAGATGGGAAGACTACTCTTTAGGTAAAGGGTTAGTGGCAGAGCATTTAGTTGCTCTGGATAAGGTTTATAATGGCGTTAACGGTGACCACCGCGAAGCGATGGAAACATTAGCTGAGCTCGACCCGGTATCAGAAGACATGTTAACCGGGCAATTAGCAGAGCTTGAGCAGTTTCAGTGGTTCGTTCGGGCGCATATTGAATCGTCCTCTGGCGAATTGAAAAGCTAGTCGTCTTCAAAGGCTTCAACCAGCGAACGAAACTCACGTAAGCGGGTTTTAATCGCTTTAACTTCACCTTCTGTATCACGGGTGAGTTTGTTTGCGCTACGCACGTTGTCGTTGATGGATATCATGCTGTCTTTTACTTCTGAAACAGCACTTGTATGTTCTTCTGCGGCAACGGCTATTTGCGTCATACGATCATTAATTCCCGTTACGGCTTCAGTGACTTCGTAAACCTGTTGCTCTGATTTCCGGCCCAACTCTCCACATTCCTCTGCCAAGTCGCGTTGCTCAAACATTTTATTACGCCATGTACTCATTGACTGGGTCATGCGGTTTACGGTCTCTTCTATTTGATCAACGGCCTGTTGTGTTTTTTGGGAAAGGGCACGAACTTCATCGGCAACTACGGAGAAGCCGCGACCATGCTCGCCGGCTCTGGCACTTTCAATAGCGGCATTCAAAGCCAATAGATTCGTTTGTTCAGCTATTGCGTCAATTTTTTCGCTGACTTCTTTCACAGAGTCAGCATTACGAGACAGCTCTTCTGTTTGTCTGGCGCTTTCGCTAACAACACTTACCAGCTTAGTAATTTTCTTGCTGCTATCGGCAATAAAATCAGCTGCGTTCTGAGTTTGCTTGCTAACGTCACTGCAGGCACTGGAGGAATCATTTGCGTTGCGTGCAATTTCATCAACGGTTTGCCCCATCTGCTCCATAGAAGTAGCAATTTGCTCAATGTCTTGCACCGTTTGTTCAGTAGCATCCGCTGTCTTTGATGCATTTTCGGCGGTTGAATTGACCGATTCCGCCAACACGTCATTACCTTCACTTAGACGAGCGGTAAGAGCAAGTAATGATGAGTCGCGCAAGGCAAGCTCATACATTGCTCTGCCCATTGGAGAAGAGCTACCGAATATCTCGTGTTGAGTTTTGGCAGTAGAACCATCCGCATCGGCTAAGGCTTTTGCCCACCTACGTGTGTTCTTCCTGTTACGAAATGGACGAGTTAGCCATTGAAACCAATGAGTTCGCCTTCTATAAATATTTTTAGCTGCTGAAGCGTACTCACTGTCTGCCTGGTGCATTAACCATTGACTACCTGTGACTTTGCCACGGCGGAATATTCCGCGAACAATAACATCAAACCAAACAGTACCTCGCTCGGGAACATTAAAAGGGACAATGCCTCGCCAGGGGACTTCGCGTTTTAATGAGGTATTGACCTCTTTAATTACTTTATCGGGTAGAGCGTTACTGTCGACAAGTTCAGTTAAAGGTTTTTTCAGTAACTCGTCTTTGTCTTTTTTCATCAGACCCTGAATATTTTCTGGGCAGTGCGATACTTGCTGATATTCATTAAGGCTAAAAACGAATAATGTATCTGCGCCCCAGCTAAAGCTTCTGTTCATGATAAAAGTCTCTACTGTTGCGAAAATTCTTATCTTTCTAATAGTTAAAGTAGAAGTTGTGTGGTGTTTTTTCAAATATTAAACTGCAGTTAGAAAGTAATTAGAATTCGGTAGAGTTTTTTTGGGGGGAGTTAAATTCAAAGTTATGACACCGGGAGTAGTCCCAGTGTCATACATAGGAGCCTTAGTAATTGGCTTGCTGAGTATCCCAGAACTGATTGGTTAACTGGTCGAGTCGTCTTGTAATATTGACAGTTTTGTCAGTTACATCGCTACTGAGCTTAGCTGCGTCCAGGTTCTGCTCAGAGCTTGTCTTAATACTTGTCACGCTTTCGCCGATACTCTGTGCAACTTTACTTTGTTCATCAACGGCTTGTGCTATCTGGTCGCTCATGTGGGAAATGGTGTTGATCACCTTCAGAATTTCCTCTAAATGGGAGGCTGTTTCCTTGCTTTTGCTGACACTGTCCTCCGCCATTAGTTCGCCCGCTTCCATGACACTCACTGCATTTTTGACACCATTTTGCAGCGTTTCAATTACTTGTCTTATTTCTTTGGTGGAATTTTGTGTTCGATTAGCTAATGATCTTACTTCGTCAGCAACAACAGCAAAGCCACGCCCATACTCACCAGCTCTGGCAGCCTCAATAGCCGCATTTAAGGCTAATAAGTTTGTCTGATCGGCAATACCCAAAATAACATCAAGAATTTTTTCAATATCGATGCTACTTTTTGAAACTTCATTAATGACGCGTGAGGCGTTATTAATCTGTGCCTTTAATTCGGATATTGCAGCGGCATTTGCATCAACGACACTTTTGCCTGTTTTCACTGTCGTTAGTCCGCGAATTGATGCAGTCGATGTTTCTTTGGCACTGTCGGCCACACTACCAATGCTCATTGACATTTGATCAACAGCAGTAGCAACATGCTCAGTCTGTTCAAACTGCTGCATAGTCCAAGTTTCAGATTGATTCACCGCCGCACTCAAGTTTGTGGCGTTGTCGTTTAGCGCTTCTGACATATCATTTATTCGACCAATTAGGGCCGCATTTTCGGACTCTAGTTTTTTTATAGTCAACAAAATTGAACCGACCTCATCAGAGCGGCCGGTATAGACATAGCGAGCGACTTTATCGTCGGTTATCTTTTTAACTTGCTTAAGTGCTGCTCTCAGGGGGGCTAACCATATCAGAGTGAAAAATGCACTTATGAGCGAGGCAATAATACAAGCGACTAGAAGCGCTATACCGGAGCCGTGTAATAGGTAAGTTACAATAGGTATTAACGTTGGCAGTGCAATACTTGCCAATAACTTAGTTGTTAAAGAGGTGGAGGTTTTAACACCGCGGGGTGTTTGACCCTTATTAATGAGTGCATAGACTTTTTTCGCTCGTTCGACATATTGAGGTTGAGCCTTACGACGAACAGACTGGTACTCTTCAACTTGGCCATTCTTCTTGATAGGTGTAGCGTAAGCATCAACCCAATAGTGATCTCCGTTTTTACAACGGTTTTTGACAATACCCATCCATGACTTTTCTGCTTTAAGGTCAGCCCAGAACATTTTAAAAACGGGTGAAGGCATGTCGGGATGCCTGACAATATGGTGGTTTTTGCCAATGAGTTCTTCTTTGGAGAAGCCGCTAATATTTATAAAATCGCGGTTTATGTAAGTAATCTGACCTTTAAGGTTAGTCGTCGAAAGAATATTAGACCGGTTCGAGAATTCAAGTTCTACACCAGTAATAGGAAGGTTCGTCTTCATGTGTACCTTGTGAAGTGCTAAGACTCAAAAAACTGAAATATAATCTGAATCGCAATTAAGTTGAGTGTAGATTCAATTCTATTTTTAGCGTTATTTTAAGGTTATTAACACTTACAATGCGGCTATATATAATTGATTTATATCAACTATTTAACTTCGGTTTCAGAAACTCTTTATCCTGCTCTTATTGAGCGTGTCACATTACGAGCCGGTGAGAAATTTGGTTCACAGGGAATAAAATATTTATGTCAAAATGTATGGTTGTTGAATTTGGAATTAAGGAAGCTGACGAGCAATGAAGACAAGGGGGATTTAGGTTATTGCTAAAAGTGCGGTAGGCTAAAAGCGGGTTGCCAGTTAGCAACCCACCACTGCAAGTTTATTTATTCTGACTTTCCAGTGCCTGAATTTTATTCCAAAGCTCGTCTGCTTGCTGACTGATATGGGAGCTATCGCGAATGTTTCCGTTGCGCTGCATCTCCATCGCTTTTTCTTGCAGTTGCTTTAGGTCTTTGCGCATTTTCTTCGTAGGGTCTGACTTAAAAAGTCCAAACATTAATGATTGCCTCAAATTACTAAGTGTATTTAGCAATACGGCAAGTCAGGGTTAAAAGTTCTGCATGCAAAGCATAAGAATAATATGATGTTTTTAAGCTAAATTTTTTCTTTGGAGTTACTGTCGGTATATTGTTGCTTAAGTGTACTTTTTGAGCGATCAAAGCGAATGACAGGAACATGACATGGCAATGTCGTAACAATGTCCGGTGCTTTTAGATAATGTTTTATCCGAACTATCGGGCAACAGAGCTGAATACAACAATGAAAAACACCAAATTCGCAGAGCGGTTAACTTACCAGCGCAAGTTAAAAGGACTCTCGCAGGAACAGCTTGCTGAGAGCACCAGAGTAACCGTACGTACCATTCAACGCTTGGAAAAAGGTGAGGTCACACCCCACTTAAGAACAGTAAAGCTACTAGCGGCGGCACTCGAGTTAGATGTTGACGATTTGCTTGAACTGGATGACCCTCGCAACGAGAATATTCAAACAAAGTGGCTGCTATTAATGCACTCATCGCCATTTATTGGTTTTGTGGTGCCATTTCTCAATATCTTGTGCCCGCTGTTTATTTGGATCCATAAGCGTGAAGATAACCCCCTGTATGACGCTCATGGCCGTGCGGTTATTAACTTTCAAATAACCATGATGCTCATTTACGCACTTGCTTTTGTTGCACTACTTAGCGTCGAAGGGTTTGGCTTTTTATTCTTTATTGCCGTGATCCCTTATACCGCCTTAGTTATGTTGGCTAACGTTATCGCTGTGATAAAAGCACGAAGGTATTTTTACCCCAGTATTCCTTTCCTTGGCAAAAAATAGCTGGTAGCAAAGCTCTCTATTTAAAAACGATTTAATAAAGGAACCATCATGAAAGCAATAATTTATTATTTGCTGCTGGCTACGCTTGTCTGTTTTTCAGCAAGTGAAGCGGTAGCACAGTCCAAAGTTACTGATGAAAAAATTCAGGAATTTCAGGATTACCTAAAAGAGTTTAGAAAAGAGAACAAAATTCCAAGTTTGTCCGTTGCGGTGGTAAAAGACCGTGAAATTATTCTGCTTGAGAGCATTGGCTTTCAAGATCACGACGCCGAAGAATCAACGACGGAAGACACATCGTACCTTGCTGCTTCTATCACAAAAACGTTCACGGGTGCGACGTTACTGGCCATGGAGGCTGACGGGCACATTGATCTCGATGCGGACTTTACGACCTTAAGTGACTGGGGCAGACGCTGTCACTGGCTGACAACAAGCGGCACTATCTTTGGTGGAGGCACTCTGGATAACGGCTATCAAGTACCCACGGTAGAATGTGACCAAGTGATAACGCTGCGTCATGTCCTTCAACATCAGGTACAGGGTGAGCCAGGCACAAGCTTCTTCTACAACCCCATTATATTTGGCCGTTTATCTAACTGGGTTGAGGAAAACACGAATAAAAGCTGGCGTTATTGGGTGAATAAATACGTTATTGAAACTGGAGATTTAGAGGGTATAGCTGCTGGTTGGCGAGACCCAGCTGCCAGTGAGGTACTGACTCATATTGCACCGCCTTTTCGCCACGCGCCTGAACAGTCCGATGGGCTTGCAAATTCAGTATTACCAAACACTGAACTTAACGCCAGCTCAGGGGTTATAGCCAGCGCAAAAGCACTTGCTCATTATTCTATAGCCTTGGATGAAGAAAAAATTCTCCCTGCATCTTTGAGACAGAAAATGTGGACGCCGGCAAAGGATGAAGAGGGTAACCCAATGCCTTATGCCTATGGCTGGTTTGTCCAGAATTGGCAAGGACATAAGTTGGTTTGGCATGGTGGCTGGTGGCCGGATGCGTATGCCGGACTCCTACTAAAGGCACCTGATGATGGACTAACCTTAGTGGCGCTCGGAAACACCGACGGACTGCGACACGAGGTTAATAGTTTGACGAGCGCGCAAATAGAAAAGAACCCATTGGCGTTAAAGTTTTTAGAGTTATTTGTTGAACAGCCGCAGTAATTAGTGCGTGTTACTCTATATTAAAAACTTAGCAGGAGCTTGGACTCGATGTCACTGTTGCCGCAGTTATAGCCGGCATAATGGCCGCTATCATAACCGCGGCCTCTATAGCCTGGACGGCTTCTTTGGCAGCTTTGGGTAGCAGTTCACCTTTCTCTAATTGCTTAATACGCTGTTTGCGATCTTTCAGCTCTCGTTTGGTAAATACCTGAGGTAAGAGCGCAGCGCTATTGGCTAAAGCGACAACAATAGCGATCCGAGGTTCTATTTCGTCGCCGTCACTGAGTACTACATTGCGCATTTCCTGGCGTAACTGCTCTTCAGGTTCAGGATTCACCTCTGGGTATACACGGCGCTCGAACAGCCACAAGACTTTCTCTTTTTCGGACGCCACAATACCGTCAGTTGCGAGTGCCTGCGCTACTTTGTGTTTAAGGTCTTTAATACCTGCGAGTTTTTCTACCCAGTGTTCTAATTCATATTGCCGCTTGGCATCCAAGATCATCGTTAAAGCTTCATCTAATAACGAGTCATCTGTTGGACTGTCGTTAACCACTGCGATTTTTTCGTTATTGCCGTTATCAACCTTTATACGTCCAAGCATCAATAACTCGGCAGCTAGCGCAGCAGCGGTCGCATACTCTACATACGCACCGTTCATGGTGCCTTTTTCCTCGCATAACGCGAGCAGCACGATGGCTTCGTAAAGCTTTAAGTTGTCCGGCATTGCGGTACCTGTTTTATAAATTCCCGAGCTTAATACGTTTAATAATAATCATTTTCGGGTAAGCTAAGCAAGTTAGTTGGTAGGAGTTAGAACGTTGATCGTCTACTTACTTTAATCGAAAATCCGACATTGATAGCCAGTCGTAGTAAAGTTAGAGCAATACAAAATCAAATCGTAAAGGACTATAATTTGAAATTCCTCATATTACTCACCAGCTTATTGTTCAGCTCATTGGGCTTTGCCGAAAACAGGGTTTACGATGAATCCAGGGACAGAAATATTCCGATAAAAATCTCATATCCTACTTCTGAAGATCAGTGCAGTGAGTTTCAAAAATGCCCAGTAGCATTGCTTAGCGCGGGTTATGGTGTATCACATACCAAGTACAGTTTTTTGTCTAAGAGGCTAAGTCAGTTGGGTTATATGGTTGTGGCTATTGGCCATGAGTTAGAGAGCGATCCTCCGTTGTCTGTATCGGGCGACCTTTATGAAACCAGAAGCGAGAACTGGAGCCGGGGGGCTAAAACGCTGGATTTCGTTAAGCACAATCTCGAGCCAGCTTACCCAAACTACAATTTTAACGGCTTGCTGCTGATTGGCCACTCAAACGGCGGAGATATCTCGTCCTGGCTTGCGAATGAAGGCAAGGACTACATAGAAACTGTCATCACGATTGACCACCGCCGCGTTCCACTTCCCCGCAATAAGGATATTGGTGTGCTCTCAATTCGCGGCAGCGATTACCCTGCAGACGACGGGGTGTTGCCGTCACAGCAAGAGAGTGAGAAATACGGTATATGCGTTAAGAAAATACTAAAGTCCCGGCATAACGATATGACGGACTACGGGCCTGCGTGGCTTAAAGATGAAATTAACAGCGCTGTGGCGAGCTATGTGAAAGGACTGGGGTGTGAGAAAGTTTAATGATTGATACAGCCAAACAATACGCCTTTCAGGCTGCAAAAATCACAATTACGGCAGTAATGCTGTGTGTGCTCTGCTGGCTGCTTTTCAGTAACCCGGACTCGACCACCAATACTCAGTTTGCGGTTGCCGATACAGTTGTTACGTCTGAGGTAAGTGACGGCGCTGCTGTCTCGGCTTCTCCATACTCAAGTGCGAGTCAATTTGAACACCATAAACAGTCAGCAAATTGGCAATTCGAGCGCATTGATGAAACTAAGTTCAGCGTGCTCGTTGCTAATATTTATTTGCTCACTGAACCCATTCTTACTGACTGGTTTTTAATAAAGCCATCAAGTCGTTTTCACTTATCCGGGTGGAAAGACGTTGGCATGCAATTCAAAATCAAGAACGCCTTTATCTGAATCCATTAGTTCCTAAATGAATAACGAATGCCGGACTGGTTCAAGCCAGCCCTTACTAATGGATTTTTAAAGGTAAACTCATGAAAAGTATTTTACTGAAACCTTGCAGACTTATTGCTCTGCTACTTTTGCTTATTTCTCTACTGTCGAATTCGGAAATTTCTCAGGCAGATGAGAACAACCTGCCGCCAGAACAGGTTCGGCAGCTGATGACTAAAACGTTCGATGTTATGCAGGACAACTACATAGAACCGGAAGTGGTTCCCGAGTTAAAACAGCTATTTCTAAACAAGCTGAAGTTGGGACAGTACGATTCGCTGACCTCTCTTGATGACTTCACGCACGTACTGGGACAAGATTTACGAGCGGTTACAGGCGATAACCACCTTAGTTTGTATACCGTTAACCCAGACGAAGAAATCACTCATATATTGACCCATAAAGAAGGGAAGTTAACCAATAACTATGGATTCGAGGAAGTGCGTTACCTGAGCGGTAACATTGGCTATTTGAAGTTTAATAAGTTTTCGCCGGACAGGCAGGCCAGAGACTCTGTTGACGCAGCTTTTAACTTTCTGGAGCACAGCGACGGCATCATCATTGATTTACGAGATACCGTTGGCGGTTCGCCCGATTTAGTTCAGTACATGTTGAGCTATTTTCTGCCCGGCAAAACTCCTCTTTGGTATGTGCTTGATTCTGCAAACGAGAAGACTGCAGAGATTTCAGCATCCAATACGGCAGCTCACCAAGGCTTTCGCGGTGATTTTCCGGTTTGGGTATTAACCAGTCGCAATACAGCTAGTGCTTCTGAAATTTTCGCCGGTGCTTTACAGGCAAATTCAAAGGCCGTACTGGTCGGTGACACCACCGCCAGTGCTGGTTTTTATGTTGGAGTACGCCGAATTACCGACACGCTAGCGTTTCGTATTTCACTATTTAAACCAATAATAACGGCAACCGGGAAAAACTGGGAGCGCACGGGAATTATTCCGGATATTGAAGTGCCTGCTTTGGATGCTTTAGACCATGCTCATGAGCTAAGTAGCAAAACTACCCGCTCTGGTCTCTAGTCGGAGCCGGCGTCGTTCCAGTAAGTTCGACGTCGGCAATGCCTTACAGCTCGCACTGTTCAATCGGCTGGCCTATAAGATCCTCAATGGCCTTAAGCGCCTCAGCGTCCTCGTCCGTTACCAATGATATAGCATGACCTGCCTGGCCAGCTCTACCGGTTCGGCCAATGCGGTGGACGTAGTCTTCCGCAACATGAGGGAGGTCGTAATTAATAACGTACGGCAGCTTTTCAATATCAATGCCACGCGCGACAATATCGGTTGCGATAAGCACTTGTACCTTGCCACTTTTAAAGTCAGCTAAAGCTTTGGTGCGGGCGCCCTGGCTTTTGGCGCTGTGAATAGCCGCTGCCGAGAGGCCGGCTTTATCCAGTTGTTTAACTAATCGATTAGCCCCTTGCTTGGTGCGTGAAAACACAAGGACTTGGGGTAAGTCGAGGCTTTTCAGCAGCTTTAATAACAGCCCCAGTTTTTGGCTTTTTTGTACTTCATACAACGTTTGCTCAATAGGCTCGGCAGTGGCGTTAGGTGGTGCTACCGAAATTTCGACCGGGCTTTTAAGCAAGCCTTTAGCCAACGCACGAATGTCATTGGAAAACGTCGCTGAGAACAGAAGCGTTTGGCGCTTAGGTGCCAGTAACTTAATAATGTTCTTAATGTCGTGAATAAAACCCATGTCGAGCATGCGGTCGGCTTCATCCAGCACCAGCACTTCTAACTTGGGGAAACGAATCGCGTTTTGTTTGTATAAGTCCAATAAGCGTCCTGGTGTTGCCACCAGAATATCCACGCCTTTGCGAAGCTTCATCATTTGCGGATTAATTTTCACACCACCGAACGCCACCGCGTAATTTAACGGCAGACCCGCGCTTAAGTTCGCAACGTTTTCACCCACCTGAGCTGCTAATTCGCGAGTTGGCGTTAAAATAAGCACACGCGCTGTGTTTGCCTTGGCACGCTCCTTACCTTTCAGAAGTTCTAAAATAGGCACCGTAAAGCCTGCTGTTTTGCCTGTACCCGTTTGCGCCGCCGCCATGACGTCTTTCCCTGCAAGCACCAAAGGAATAGCCTGCGCCTGAATGGGCGTAGGTTCGCTATAACCCTGACGTGAAAGGGCGGTAAGCATTTCCGTGGAAAGTCCGAGATCAGAAAAAGTCATGTAATTGTGTGCAGTTTTGTGGTGTTTAGGGTGGTTATTCTAGCCGAAAGACGCGCTTGTCGCATTTCATTTAGCTCTATAATAATTAATGTTTACTCCTCTCGGGCTCGTTTTTTAAGAGCCTGAAGCTCTCCCCAGGACATGACATAACCAGAGTCGACTTTCCCCATTTCGTTCTTTTCTTTTGCTTGCTTCAACCGAGCGTCAAAGTGCCCAGACTTTGAACCTGAGAGGTTTAGTTTACTTTTAAGAATTGCCACCATTGGTATCAGGCTACACTCAGAGACAACGGGTAAATTATCTATCTTGAATGCGCTGAGTGTATGCTCTAAAGATAGCTCCTGCCATTGACTTGCTGATACTTTTATTAGGTTTATAGTCAAAGGAAAGGATTCCTCTTGGTCACCAAAGGGGATGACGTTTTCGTTAATAGTAATGATGCTCTGTGCTTTCGTATTAGGTAGCCGCGTCTCCAATAGATGCCAATGTGGCTCTGCAATAAAAATATCCAAATCTGTGGTCATTTGCCGAACGCAATAGAGTGAAAATGGCAAATCACCCACAAAGCAGTAGTCAACCTGACTTAATTCTAGCTCTCGTATGAGACTTTTTACCGACGACAATAAATGCGTGTTTTCACCGTAAAAAGGCTCTATAAAGTCAGTGTATAAATCAAAGCCCATTATTAATGATCTCTCTGCTGCCCGCCATATCGTCTGTCTGAGCAATTAATAGGGAGTAAGACTCGCTAGCGGATTGAGAAGATTCAAAACCTAAATCGCAAGCTCTTCTTTGCATTGGCTTTAACCACGATAAGTCATAAGCGCTCTTATGCCCTCTAGGTTTGTAAAAAGCATCTTCCCATAGCTTGAAGTTGGTCGGACGCCAAGTGTCAGCAAGTAATACCGCCTTGACCTGTTTTATATTTCCAAATGGCTTGTCATATACATCCGGTCGGTTAAGCATTGAGTGAAAACTAAGAGCAAGCTCTTTTGAGTGAAGGCGATCATAATCGGCTTTAATCTGTTTTAAGAACTCTGTTGCGGGATAATCACGCTTGGCTTCAATTAAATAGAGGGTTTCATTAGCGTAGATGAAGCCGTCTAGATGGTTTCTCCATTTTCTAGAACGAATTGACTTGCTGTTGAGAATAAAAAAATCATTACCTCGAGTTTTATCAGATGAATGCACTTTCGCCTTTGAGTCACCCACAAATGGAACTTCTAACCCCCAGTGAGCCTCTGTCGGCTTTTTTAAACATCCCATTAAAAACGCGGTTACTAAATTCTGTTCGAGTACTTCTCCACCGGGTCTACAGGGACGAAATACATTCATTGATTTTTTATAGTGCTCAACTAAGTTGGTAAATCCGTTCGCGATAAACTCATCCATTATTGGTTTTCTCTTAAGCGTTACCGATTGATTTAGACATCATATTATAAATTTAGCGACTTAGCTCTTAGAGGTAGCCTATGTAGTTCAACTAATAGCAGTTTCGTAACCCTGGGTTGCAATGTTGTTATAAAGGAGTAACTTAACTGGTGAATAATTAACCTAGCCAAGGAACGGTGCGTCATGAAACTTTCCAATGTTCTGTCTACTGTTAACCAGTTTGAGAAGTCTAAATTCATTAATTTTCTTGATCGCATATGCACAGAAGCGAGCTCACACAATAAGCAAGTGGCAAAGCAGTTCAAGAATATTGATGGTCAAATTAAAAACGCTTCCAGTGGTGAAGTTACTCAACTATTCAAACTTGCACAGCCGTTATTCCAAAAAGAAGTTAAGTCGCAGCTTGCGTTAAGTGGCGCTCAGGCCGCACTTTTGGTGAATATTCTTAGTCGTGACGGCAACTGTGTGGCACGTGTTTCCTGGATAGAACAGCTGTACGAAAAAGAATGGAAGCAAATTGACGCTCAGGCGAAGAGCTTGAAAGCGCTTTTCGATGAAGCTGAACAAACAGAGGTTTATGACGAACCGAAGCGCCTGGGCATTTACTACGCCTGTCTGCACGAAGCGTTGCATAATGACGAGCGCTCGAACCGCGAAGGTAAAATTACCGATGAAGAACGCGGAATACTGAATGTTCTTGCGCATAAACTGGATGTAACGGCCGACAATCGTGTTGCCATTGAGCATTTAATCGATCCCATTCCCAAAACAGGCGTTTCTGACTGTCTGAATCAGCTACGTGAAATAGGCATTGTTTTCGTATCTAAGAAGCATCAGACCGTTTATGTGCCCGATGAAATAGTTGCGCTGTTGCACCGAATTCAATCTAAAGAGCTTGCAGACAAACATCTTCTACGAATTTTACGGACATTCTCTGACGCCGAGCTCTCCAATATCCTGAAAAGCCATGACAAGCGTATTCGTGGTGTCAATCGTGACGAAAAAATTGATACCGTTTTCAAAATGGGCTTATCAGTCAGCCAAATTCTGAGTGACGACATGCACGGTGAACAGTCGGGCGTGACTGAGAAAAAAGAGCGTTTGAAAACACTTATTGATGACTTGCAGCTTGCGCTCGATAAGCTTGGCACAACGCTGGAAGAGAGGTGCAACCTAATTATTGGCGCGCTGAACTCCTCTACAGAGCATGAATTTAATATTTTATCGGCAACAGGGTACAAGTCGCTGTTTTCAACGCTCAGTCAGCACCTTCCGCAATTGCCGAAAATGTTAAAGGGCGAGTTCGAACTTGAGCCTAATCACGACATAGACGTTGAAAAGCTTCGTGCTCTTGCGATAACGCCGTACGACATCCTGTTTATGCTGTCGAACGAGCAGGTAAAGAGCCTGAAGTCTGATATGGGTATAACGCGCAGAGGCGACCCACGACAGGTGATTCTTGAAAGCTTTGCCGATGCTACAGATAAGCTGGTAGAGAATTACGAAGCCCTGGCAAAACGTGACTTAGCAGCACTGAAGCAGAAGAATATTGAAATAGCCGAAGCTGATATAGGTATTAAGTTTGAAGAGGTCACCAAAGCTATATTTGAAGAGCTTGGCTTAACAGTTGACGAAGACTTGCGCCGCGACATTAATACCGCCAAAGACAAAGCTGACATCCTGCTGTCATTGAGTGAAGACGATATTATTATTGGCGAAGCGAAAACCTCAAAGAAAGGGGACTTTGCGAAGTACTCAACGACCTCCCGCCAAGTGAAAGCTTATGTCACACGCTGTGAAGGTGCCGGTAAGCGAGTCGCGCAAGTGCTCATTGTTGCCCCCAGCTTTTCTAATGACTTTGTTGAGTCTGCTGAAATGGATACCGAAGTGAACATTTCACTGTTGGAAGCCGCTGGCCTGAAGAAAATACTGGAGGCGTATAAGTCGCGCAGGAACCCTAAATTTTCAGCCAAACTGTTTACCAAAGGCGGGCTTTTGAAAGCAGGTTTGATTGCTAAGAATATATAGGAGTGTTTAATGCTTGCTGGGGAGCTTGAAGAGGTACTCTATGAACAAGTACATTTTAGTTAGCGACGTTGCTTATTTTTAAATAAAAGATTTCTTAAACATGAAACAGAGCGATAAAAAGCGCGTGTGCACAGTATGTAAAATTTAAACTCAACAGAGGAAGCTGGGAACGATGAAGATATCAAGAGTCTGCGTAGATAATTTTCGCTCAATTGGAAACGCCGAATTTGATTGCAGCAATTTCAATGTTTTTGTTGGGCAGAATAACGCTGGAAAGACCAATTTTTTTGAGGCGATAGAGTGGTTTTTCAACGGGCTGTCAAAAAATAAGTCTATAAAAGATCTGCATCCAAATCGAGATACAAACAAAGAAATTAGCGTTGAGGTTAAATTTTCAGGCGCGCAGCATGGTGCCCAGAACATGCGCAATGAAGGCAATCGAGAAAAAATGCTCAAGGTTCTCGATGGTAGCGATACCCTCATCGTTAGAAGAACGAGTTTAGAGCCAACAAAAAGAAAACTTGTTATTGAAGGGGTTGAGTTAGAGAGAAATCCTGCAGGTTTCGATAAAGCATTTAATGACTTTTTGCCTAAGTTTGAATATATACACACAAAACAATATTTTGATGAGGTTGCAAAATATTCTGCTAAAAGCCCAATAGGAATAATGCTTTCTTCGGTTTTGGAGGAGATTCTTCACGATAATCCACAATACCGCGAATTTAGAAAAAAGTTTGATGAACTATTTGATGATGACGGGTCGCAAGTGAAAGTCGAATTTGACCGACTTGGTGGTAATGTAAAAACACATCTGGAAAAGCAATTTGCTGAATGCACTAAAGTTAGTTTTGAAGTGTCGAGTCCCGAATTTGAGGATTTATTAAAGAACTTCCAAACTCGTGTGGACGACGGTGTTGAAACTTATGCGTCTGAAAAAGGTGATGGTATGCAGAGGGCCTTAATGCTTGCAATTATCCAGGCCTATGCTGAATACAGGAAGGATCGTGAAGAGGCTGGAAAGTCATTCCTGTTTTTTATTGACGAGGCTGAACTGCATTTGCATCCAACAGCGCAAAGAAAGTTGAAGGATGTTCTTTTGGAACTGTGTGAAGACCTAGACCAAGTTTTTTTAAATACTCATTCCTCTGTTTTTGTTGCCGATGACCACCCGGATCAAACTATATACAAGGTCGAGAAAGAAGAAAGTATAACGGGTTTTAGATCTGTTGACGCCCTAGATAAGCCCTACGTCGTCTTTGAATTGCTAGGCGGGAGTCCTTCTGACCTGCTCCTCCCGCGAAATTTCCTGATTGTAGAAGGCCCTAGCGAGGTAGAGTTGCTTACCCGTGTGATTCGCCGATTCTATAGCGACAAGCCAGCAATACAGGTTATTGCTGCAGAGGGTGATACGCATCAAGCAAGACGCTCAATCAATGCGATCAAGAAGTCCTTTAAACCCCTAGAGAACTCTATGTTTGAAGAAAAAATGGTCGTTTTGTGTGATGCTCCTACACAAAATGCTCAAGCAGGCTTTGATGATTTTTTGAGGGAGTTTAAATCTTTTAACGATAGAGGTCAGATTAAAGTCTTAGAGAGAGGCTCTCTTGAGGAATGCTATCCGAACTTTGATGATTGGAATAGAACTGAACAGCAAGTCTCAGACATGTCTGGAAAGCAGAAAACGAAGCTTTCAAAAAGGGTAGGTGATCACATCACTAAAGAACAGTTTGAGAATGAAATGAAATCTGTTTTTGAGACCTTAGTTTGTGCATGGGAACGAGCGTTTTGAAAGTTAACAAGTCACGCGGATGCACTAAAATTGTGCTAGCACGTTTTGCCGTTAGATAAGCAAGGAAGCAACTATGAGCAATGATGAAGGAAAGCCATTAACATCCGAACATATTTTTAAAAAGTTTTTGTGGCGGCACTCTATAGCGGTCGGTGCAAGTATGGAGAAATTTACTACATGGACGGTAACAGGGTGCGCTGCGCTAATGGCGTTGACTGTAAGTAATTTAGAATCAATCGCTTCCATCATATTCGTCCCTTCACTGAAATTTTCAATTGTACTGTTTGTCCTATCCCTGCTATTCGGCATCGCTAGTAAAATGCTCGGTATGGCTTTGCAGTCTGGTGTTAGTTTACTAATTGATATGGAGGATCAACTATCTTCAGAAGCTGGCAAAGGCGTTATGAACTCAATGAATATTGAGCCCAGGCAGTTTGTTTATGATGTAGCTGATGCCTATTGGTGGCCGCTTTCAGTACTTATGAAAAAATCAGGAGAGGCTGGTATTAAAGACTATTTGTCAGCTGATAAGCGTCTTGTGAAAATGTTTTGCTTACAGCTATATACCAATTTAGTACATATACTTCTGGCTGCATCGGCAGTTCTAATGGTGACATTTTGCCTGTAAAATTCCTAACCAAGCCATTAAGTATGCTCCTCCGGCTTCTGGGCACGCAAGCCAACATTGTTTTTGTCGAGTGTTAGCACTCAATAAGGTTTCGAATACGATGGATAAAAAAGATTACATAATAAGGCAGCTAGGAAGAACCAAAAATAAAAAATATGAAGCTTATGTTGTTACAAGAATTATCCACTTACTGAATGACTTCAGTATTAAATTTGTGACCCAACAATACGTCACTAGACCCGAAGGTAGAGCACTAACCGATTTATTCTTTCCGCAGTTTGGACTGCATATTGAAGTTGATGAAGGGCAGCACTTTAAATACGACAACATTAAAGCTGATAAAATTCGTGAGGCGGATATCATTAATGCAACCGGTCATGATATATCACGCATTGATGTGACTAAGCCACTTGAAGATATTAACAATCAAATTGATAACGTATTGGCAAAGATAAAGGACAGGAGAAATGATGAATCATTTATCCCATGGGACATTGATGCTGAGTTCGACTCAAAAACTTATATCAATCGAGGCTACATTGATATTGCGGATAACGTTGCATTTAAAACCATAAAGGATGCATGTAATTGTTTCGGCCACAATTACGCGGGTTATCAAAAGGCTGGAGCAACTCATCCAGATTCAGACGTTATGCTGTGGTTTCCAAAGCTATTCCCAAACGGAGAGTGGGATAATCAAATCTCGGATGATGAAGAAGTAATTATTGAACGAAATGAAGATAACACTAAGGCAAAAAGTCATGTGTTAAGTCACATTAATGACTCAAAGACCCACAAACACAAGCGAATTGTCTTCGCGAAGGTACGAGGAAACCTTGGGGATATCTTGTATCGATTTAGAGGACAGTACGAGTTAAATATAAAAGATAGTAGCCCCGAAGTCGGTCTTGTTTGGAGACGCACTAAAACAAGGGTCGATACTTACCAAAGCAAAAATGCTAACAAGAAAAGTTAACTCGAACTGAAAAAACTGCAGCACGCTTTTTACGTTCAGCTATTTGCAGCTTCCCCAAACTCAAACCACTCATTTTACTCCCCAACTCTGGTTGTACCACCAACACTTTCAAGTCTACAATGCTGTTAACTATTCGTTGGGAGCGTGCATTATGGACTTTTCCTACAGTGCGAAAACAAAGGACTATTTGGCGCGGCTAGATGCGTTTATGCGCGAGCATATTGAGCCGTATGAAAACCAGTATCAGAAAGAGAATTATCGGCTGAACAGCACGCCGAACTGGCGCGAGTGGCAGGTGCCGCCGCGGGTTGCTGAGCTTAAGCAGTTAGCGAAAGAGCAGGGGCTTTGGAACTTGTTTTTGCCCGACGAGGAACTGGGCGCTGGCTTAACGACGCTGGAATACGCACCGCTAGCCGAGCGCATTGGGCGAAGCCTGTTAGCTCCAGAAGTCTTCAACTGCAATGCGCCCGACACGGGCAATATGGAAGTGCTGTATCACTTTGGTGATGACCCACAGCAAGAGCAGTGGTTAACACCGCTTCTAAATGGCGACATTCGCTCGGTGTTTTGTATGACCGAACCCGATGTAGCCTCCTCTGACGCCACCAATATGCAAACCACCATTGTTGCCGACGGCTCCGACTGGGTTATTAACGGCCGTAAGTGGTGGAGTACCGGTTTAGGCCACCCTGACGCTGAAATTGCCATTGTTATGGGGCTCACTGACGAAGACGCGGAAAAGCACCATCGCCACTCTATGGTGCTGGTGCCGTTAAACACCCCTGGCGTTAATATAGAGCGCATGCTGCCGGCGTTAGGCGAGTACGACGCGCCTTATGGTCATGGTGAGGTGGTGTTCGACAACGTACGCGTTCCGAAAGAGAACATTATTGTCGGCCCCGGTGCCGGTTTTAAAATTGCGCAGGGGCGTTTAGGCCCGGGGCGTATTCATCACTGTATGCGGGCTATTGGCGCGGCAGAGCGGGCGCTGGAGCTGTTCATAGAACGCGGTGCGTCGCGCATTGCCTTCGGCGAACCGTTATTGAAGCTGGGCGGCAACAGCGAGCGTCTGGCAGACTTGCGTGTCGCGATTGATCAAGCGCGTTTACTGACTCTGCATGCAGCCTGGCAAATTGACAACATTGGCGCCATGAAAGCCATTAAAGAAATATCCGCTATTAAGCTGGTAGCACCGAGTGTGCTTCAAAAAGTGGTGGATGAAACCATGCAGCTGTTTGGTGGCGCTTCTATGTGTCACGACACACCATTACCGGGGTTACTGACTGTGGCTCGTTCATTACGTATTGCCGATGGACCCGATGCGGTTCACCGTGCGACCATTGCAAAAAACGAATTAAAACAATGGAAAGGGCGCACCAATGACTGATCCTTCATCCGCCGTAGTTGACCAGGCGAGTGACGTACGCGAAGAAGAAACCTTACCAATTGAGGCATTAGATAACTGGTTGGCAGAGCATATTGGTGATGAGCTGCCTGAAGACCGGGGTACGCTACGCATTACTCAGTATACCGGTGGTGTGTCTAACTGGACTTACCGATTAGATTACAACGGTCTGGCTTTGGTTTTGCGCCGCCCGCCAGATGGCACAAAGGCCAAGTCAGCCCACGACATGGGTCGTGAGTTCCGCCTGCAAAAACGCCTGAGACCAGAGTTTCCACACGTACCCAGAATGTTGGCGTATTGCCGTGACGAGTCGATTATTGGTGCTGAGTTTTATGTTATGGAACACATTACCGGTATTATCCCGCGTAGGAAGTTTCCAAAAGGGCTGGACTTAAGCTCTGAACAGGCCCGGCAGCTATGTACGAATGCACTGGATAAACTGATAAAGCTGCACCAGGTAGATTTAGACAGCACTGGCCTACGCAAAATTGCAAAAGGTAAAGGCTATACTGACAGGCAGGTGAATGGTTGGTGTGGCCGTTACGAAAAAGCAAAAACCTGGAATGTGTTCGGTGCGGGTTCGGTCATGCGCTGGTTGCAGGAAAATAAGCCTGAAAACGAAACCATTTGTCTGGTTCATAATGACTTTAGGCTGGACAACCTGATACTCAACCCGGAAGACCCAACTGACATTATCGGTATTCTGGACTGGGAGCTGGCGACCTTAGGCAACCCGTTAATGGATTTAGGTAATTCGCTGGCGTACTGGATAGAAGCGGGCGATGACAAAGTGGCGCGCGCAACCAAACGCCAACCGAGTGATTATCCGGGCATGCTAACGCGCAAAGAAATTATCGATTACTACTGCGAACGCACTGGCACCAAGGTGGAAGACTTTGCCTTTTATGAGGTGTTTGGCTTGTTTCGCTTGGCGGTTATTGCGCAGCAAATTTACTATCGGTACCACCATAAGCAAACCAATAACAAAGCTTTTAAGAACTTCTGGTTCCTGGTGAATTATTTGCTGTGGCGCTGCCGTCGCCGTATCGCTAAAGCTTAACGAATTATAATAAAAAAGAGAGCTCAACAATGCCGCAAGAACGGAAGACTATTTTAATTACCGGTGCCAGCTCTGGCTTAGGACAGGGCATGGCGCGTGAGTTCGCCGCAGAAGGTAAAAACTTATGTCTGTGCGCCCGCCGTTTAGATCGCTTAGAAGCGCTAAAAAACGAGCTGGAAGACAAGCATTCTGGCATAACTGTCAGCATTAAAACGCTGGATGTAAACGCTCACGAAGACGTATTTCGTGTCTTTCAGGAGTTTAAACAAGAGCAGGGGCACATTGACCGCTTTGTTATTAATGCGGGCATGGGCAAAGGCGCGGCGTTAGGTACGGGTTACTTTGAGGCTAACAAAGCCACGGCAGAAACCAACTTTGTAGCGGCGCTGGCGCAATGTGAAGCGGCTATGGAAATTCTGCGCGAGCAAAAGGGCGGGCATTTGGTGACTATTTCGTCCATGAGTGCTTTCCGTGGTATGCCACGGGCCATGACGGTGTATGCGGCAACCAAGGCTGGTTTGGCGTCTTTAACCGAGGGTATTCGTGCGGACTTAATGAAAACCTACGGCAGCAACAGCCCAATTAAAGTGTCGACCATTTATCCGGGCTACATTCGCTCTGAAATTAATGAAAAAGTGAAAAATACGCCTTTTATGGTGGATACCGAGACAGGTTGCCGACTGCTGGCGAAGGCCATTAATAAAGAGCCAGTAAAAGCCTATGTCCCTTACTGGCCCTGGGCGTTAATGGCGTTCTTAATGAAACGTCTGCCGCTTAAATGGGTGTTAAAGCTGGCTTAATCCGAGCCAGCGTTTTACTCAGAGCCAGGGCACACGGCGTCGCCACGGGTAGAAACCTGAACCGACAGAGATTGGCTGACGCCTTGTGCATCGTTAAACAGAAATACTGGTTCGACTAAAAACATGTCGCCGCGTTTTCCGTCGTGGTTTATCTCGAGTTTCTGATCAGCCAATTCCAGTTTAATGCAGCCTTCGTGTTCGGTGGTCATAATGCGTTGCCATTTATCCGGCTGCGGCTCATGTAACCAAATTTCATAGCCTTTCCATTGCGTATTTTCACCACGCTCACACCAGTAGCTATGAGCTTCTAAAGAACCGTCGTCGGTTGTTACTATTTGCTGTATTTCACAGTCTTCCTCGTGGGGGAGGTCAGGTTGCATGGTGGTCTTCTGATAAATAACAGCGCTACCAAGAATGACGATAACAGTAATAATAATAGCGCTCACGCCGAGCAGAATTTGCTTTAACATATGGCTCCAGAACCTGATACAGTATAAGTTCTTAGTATAAAGACAATAAATATAAGAACAATGACTTGGGGGAAGTATGTGGCAACGTGTTTTGGCATTACTGATTCTTATTGCGGGCCTGCTAATGGCTGTTTTGGGTGTGGTGAGTGACAACGATACTAATGTCAGGCTGTCGGGTGCGGTCCTGATGCTGATAGGTATTATCTGGCTTTATAAGCAGCCGACTTTAAAATCGCTGAACCGCACTGATAAGCCAACGTTAAAATGGTATCAGTCTCCAATTCTTTGGGTTCCGGTTATCGCAATTATCCTTTTTATTATCAGTCTGTTTATGTAGGAATCTAAGTAATGAACATAGCAAAACGAATTGTTATTTTAGCAGGCGCAGTCGGCTTATTTTTCTATACTGCAGAGCAGGAAGAACTGATTACATTGATTGCGAACTTTGATCTGAGTTGGTACAAGTTAGGAGTTCCTATTGCCTGGGGGCTTGTCCTTGGTGGGCTGGGAGCCTTACTTCGATTGCGCTCGCTTATCTCATGGATGGGGCCGGTAACCTTGGTTGCCAGCGCCATAACGACTATGGGACTCATTGGTGCAATTGCGGTATTTGCTAAACACCAGTTGATAGTACTAAGTTTACCGCCATTACAGCTAGCTTCTGTTGGTATTGGTTTGTACTTGTTTGGTGTGGGGTTAACCAAGCTAATGGGTGATATTGAAGCCAGAAAGTCTGAAAAAGGTAAGGAATGAGCCGTCAAATTACACTAAACAGTGATATTGGAGAAAGTTTTGGTGCCTGGACAATGGGGGCAGATGATTTGATCATGCCCCACATTGACTGCGCCAATGTGGCTTGTGGTTTTCATGCGTCGGACCCCCTGACCATGCTAAAAACGGTTAAGCTGGCAAAACAGCATAATGTGACCATAGGAGCGCACCCGGCGTATCCTGATCTTGTTGGTTTCGGGCGACGTCACATGAAGTTAAAACCCGACGAAGTGACGGCATTAATTCAATACCAGGTCGGCGCTCTGCAGGGCATTTGCGCCGGACAGAAAACTGAAGTGAGTTACGTGAAGCCGCACGGAGCACTTTATAATGACATGCTGAGCGACGGGCAGCAGTTTGATGCGGTCTGCGAAGCTATCGCTGCATTGCAGGACGACCGCCATGAACCTTTACCGTTAATGGTTATGGCAACCCCTGAAAACGATGCCTGGCGCCACCGTGCACAAAAATTTAATGTCGAATTATGGTTTGAAGGTTTTGCTGACCGCGCTTATGACGACAACGGGCAACTGCGCTCACGAAGCAATTCTGATGCCGTCCATGGTGACCCTGAAACCATGTATGCCCAAGCTGAGGCTTTTGCTAACGGTCGTGCTATTGAGAGTGTATCTGGTAAGTCGTTGCAAATTGAAATCGATTCTCTTTGTGTTCACGGGGATAATCCAAAGGCGATAGAAACCGTGGAGAAACTGCGGGATATCGTCCGAAAAGCTTATGACTAACTCTGCGAGTAAAGCGTCTAACTTTCCAAAACTGGTTTCTGCCGGTGCCGATGCCGTTATCGTGTATTTGGGTGAGGGCATCAGCGTTTCGGTTAACCAACAGGTTCTTGCAGCGGTTAAAGCGGTAGAGGAACAACTGTCGGACGTGGTGCTGGACTTAGTGCCGTCCTATAACTCTTTAATGGTGTATTACGATGTTCTGCGCACCAATGAGCCGGAAATACGCGAACGCCTGCGTAAAACCCTAAGCGATTTAACCAGCGATGACCGGGAACTGACCGGCAAGCATCATCGTATTCCGGTTTATTATGACGAAAGTGTCGGGCCGGATTTAGCCCGCATTGCAGAGACAAACAATTGTTCAGTGGACGATGTGATCAAAGCTCATACTGAGCAAACCTATCGTGTGTACGCTATGGGCTTTGCGCCGGGGTTTGCTTACCTGGGTGAGGTTAACGAGAAGATCAGAACGCCCCGTTTAGATAACCCCCGAAAACGTATTACCGCAGGCAGCGTTGCTATTGCCGAAAGCCAGACCGCAGTTTATCCGTCATCGTCTCCCGGCGGTTGGAACATTATTGGCCGCACTTCAACGCAATTGTACGACCCGTCCTCCGGGACCATCAGCCCATTTAATGTGGGTGATGAAGTGGAGTTTTACTCGGTCAGCAAAGAGCAATTTGTTGATGACGGTGGCGACACGGAGGCTTTGTCATGATGCGTATTATTGAGCCGGGCATTCGCGCAGCCGTTCAGGATTTCGGACGCTTTGGCTATTTGTCGAAAGGCCTGACCCGGGGCGGACCTATGGATGAGCATGCGTTTTTATGGGCAAACCGGCTACTGAATAATGATTTTAATGCCGCACAAATAGAAGTTACTTTGGGTGGCTTTGAAGCAGAATTTGACTGTGACTGTCAGTGTGCTGTAACCGGTGCTGGTGTTGAATTGACACTGGACGGCGAAACGCTAAACAACTGGGAGAACTTTAAGGTACGTGCTGGTCAGCGGCTAAAAATGGGTTACGCTACGGCGGGTGTTCGCGCGTATTTAGCGGTGCAGGGCGGGTTTCAGGTTGAACCTAAGTGGGGCAGCTGTGCAACCGTTACCCGCGATGCAGTGGGTGGCCTGCATGGAGACGGCTCGCCTTTAAAAGCGGGCGATGAGATTAGTTTTAATCAGCAAGAATTGCAGATGTCTCGCCGTGTTGGCTGGGCTTATCGGCCGAATTATGAAAAGACACCGGTTATTGGCTTAATACCGGGCTTTCAGTACGAGGCTTTTCCCATGTCTGCAAGAGAAGCTTTCTGCTACGAAGATTATGAAGTCACTAAAGACAGCGACCGTATGGGCATTCGTTTGTCTGGTAAAGCGTTGGAATATGACGGTGAGGGGCTGGTATCTGAAGGTGTGAATGTGGGGTCTGTGCAGGTTCCTGCGAACGGCCAGCCCATTATTATGATGCACGACAGGCAGACCTTAGGGGGCTACCCCAAACTGGGCACCATTAACCCGTTCGATTTAGGTCGGCTGGCGCAATGCCAACCGGGTCAGACCGTTCGTTTTACTCGCATAGAGGGTAAAGTTGCACAGCAGCAACTGCGCCGTTTTTATCAGTTTTTTAATGTCCGCTTAACTTGTCAGGCAGGCGATAACCTGCGATCATAACCGCTTCATTTTATCCGGTGTTGATTTTGTAGCGGAGACAAAAGGTTCATGGCTGATACTGATTCACGTCCCAGTAATTTTATTCGTCAAATCATTGATAAAGATTTGGCCAGTGGTAAGCACTCTACCGTACATACCCGTTTTCCTCCGGAACCTAATGGTTACCTGCATATTGGCCATGCCAAATCGATAGTGCTGAATTTCGGTATTGCCGAAGACTATAACGGCACCTGTAACCTGCGTTTTGATGACACCAACCCACTGAAAGAAAAAGTGGACTATGTGAACTCCATAAAAAAAGACGTGGAGTGGCTGGGTTATGACTGGGAAGGCGAGCCGCGTTATTCCTCTAACTACTTTGATCAGCTGCACGCGTTTGCAGTTGAGCTCATTGAAAAAGGCCTGGCCTACGTTGATTTCAGTTCGCAGGATAAAATGCGCGAAATGCGCGGTACCCTGAAAGAGCCGGGTGTGAACAGCCCTTACCGTGATACTTCTGTGGAAGAGAATTTAAAGCACTTCGCTGACATGACAGCAGGTAAGCACGAAGAAGGCACCGCGGCATTACGGGCAAAAATTGATATGAGCTCGCCGTTTATGTGTATGCGCGATCCGGTTATTTACCGTGTGCGTTTTGTGCATCATCACCAGACGGGTGATAAATGGTGCGTTTACCCAATGTATGATTTCACCCACTGTATTTCAGACGCGCTGGAGGGCATTACACACTCGCTGTGTACGCTTGAGTTCCAGGATAACCGTCGCTTGTACGACTGGGTACTGGATAACATCAGCATAGACTGCCATCCACAGCAAATTGAATTCTCGCGCCTGAATCTGCAATACACGGTAATGAGTAAACGCATTATCAATACGCTGGTAGAAGAAAATAAAGTGACCGGGTGGGACGATCCGCGTGTTGCCAGTATTGCTGGTTTGCGCCGCAGAGGTTACACGCCGGACTCAATCCGTGAATTCTGTCGTCGCATTGGTGTGACTAAAATGGATAATCAGGTCGAAATGAGCATGCTGGAAGCCTGTATTCGAGATGACCTGAACGCCAACGCACCACGCGCCATGGCGGTGATGGACCCGGTTAAAATTGTTATTGAAAACTACCCGGAAGGCGAGCAGGAACTGTTGGATGCGCCAAACCATCCGAATGACCCGGAAATGGGCTCTCGTCAGGTGACTTTTAGCCGCGAGATTTGGATTGAGCGGGAAGACTTCCGTGAATCGGCGAATAAAAAGTTCAAGCGTCTGGTGCTGGATAAAGAAGTGCGTTTACGTAATGCCTATGTTATTCGCGCGGACCGCGTTGAAACAGACGATAACGGCGAGATTCAGACCATTTACTGCCACTACGACGCTGAGACCTTAGGCAAGGACCCTGCGGACGGCCGTAAGGTAAAAGGGGTTATTCATTGGGTTTCGGCAGAAACAGCGAAAGAAGCAGAGTTCCGCGTGTATGACCGTTTATTTCAGGTACCTAACCCGGCTGCAGAGGAAGACTTATTCTCGACGCTGAACCCGGAGTCTCTGGTTATCAAGAAGGGCTTTGTGGAAGCTAACTTAGCGAATGCGAAATTGGGCGAGAACTTCCAGTTTGAACGCTTAGGTTACTATTGCATGGATCAGGATGCTGATACAGAAGCTCGCTTGATATTCAACCAGACGGTTGGACTACGTGATAGTTGGGCTAAAATAGAACAGCAGCAAGCTACTGAATCGTAAACTGGTCCAGTAGCTTAGCGCCATATAAACGCGAGGGGGTGTAAAAGCCCCCTGACTGTTTCTGGCTTAAGGTATGAACGGCTAACTCAACAGCGCCTTCGGCGGTTAGCGAATAGCCGTTTTTCACTTTTACCCGCATACTTTTCTTATTGCCTTTGCCATCGGTAATTTCACCCCAAACGTAAGTCGGGTTGTTCTTCCGTTCTTTTTCTTCAGGGCCGGCAGGCTGTGATTCTAGCTTCTTCTTCAATTTAGCCTGAACCCATTTCCAGTTAAATACCCAACGGAACCAGTTCATCCGGCGCATTTTCTTCACTAAGCGTGGGCTGGCCGGTATGTACACTTCAATATTGGGAATTTCTGTCGTGTAGTAGGCGGTAGAGACATCGCCCCAGGGAATGGTCATGGCACACTTCTCACCATTACCAAAATCTATCCAGCGAGAATGCCAGGCGTGCGGAACATCGGTAATTTGTCCGTTAATGCGGGCTGCGCCTCCACGACCTAAACGCTCGATACTGGTTTTGGCTGTGCCCCGGCTCATACGTGAACCGGAATCAAAGCCTAAAGCCAGATGCTCGGCTTCCGGCATTTGTGCATTGAGTCGTGCAGCAATGCAGTCTGTTGGAATAACGTCAAACCCAACACCAGGACAAATAACAATACCGGCCTCGCGCGCGGCTTTGTCCATGGAGTGAGCGTATTCAAATACGTCTATCTCGCCGGTAATATCTAAATAATGAGTTTTGGTATCGATACAGGCTTGAATAAGAGGGGCCGCTGTTTGACTAAACGGACCAGCGCAATTAATGACAAGATCAACATCTTCTAATTGCTTTTTCACTTCATCGATATTGTCGAGCGAAAAGGCTTTGTATTGAAAGTTCAGATGTCGGGCAACTGGCTCAAGGGAGTCTTCGTTACGGCCGGCTAAAATGGGTTGATAACCGCGCTTTTTTGCCTGATGAGCAATGAGTTTGCCCGAGTAACCGTATGCCCCGTAAATGAGCCAGCGCAGAGCCATTAGTCTGCCTCAGCAGCAGCTTTGTATTCGCAGCTTTCGCCACGCTGACATTCGCCGTACAAATAAAGGCTGTGGTTTGTTAGCTTAATTTTATTGGCTGCGGCAACTTTGTCCTGACGTTCTTCAATAACGTCGTCTTCAAACTCAAAGACGTGCCCACAGGTTAAACACACCAAATGATCATGATGATGTTTTGCGCTTAATTCAAATACCGAACGACCACCTTCAAAGTGGTGGCGAGTAATAATACCAGCGTCATCAAACTGGTTTAGTACCCTATATACGGTAGCCAGGCCAATTTCATCTTTTTGTTCCAGCAGAATTTTATAGACGTCTTCAGCACTGATGTGTTGGTTTTCTGGTTGTTTTAAAATCTCCAGAATTTTCATCCGTGGGGAAGTGACTTTGAGTCCTGCTTTTTTTAGCTGTTCGTCGTTACTCGCCATAATGATTCGTATCTCAGTTAAACATGTACAACAGCATACCCTGTATTAGCTGTCACTTGCCAGTTCTGCCAGACACATTTCTTCATAAACCTGCTGGCACCATTTGCTAACACGCTCTTTAGTGAGCTCTGGTTGACGGTCTTCGTCAATACCCAGGCCGACAAAGTGATCATCATCTGCCATGCCTTTAGAGGCTTCGAAGTTATAACCTTCTGTCGGCCAGTGCCCAACAATGATGCCGCCACGTGCTTCGACAATATCGCGTACCATGCCCATAGCGTCCAGGAAGTATTCGGCGTAGTCTTCCTGATCACCACAGCCAAAAATAGCAATGAGCTTGTCGGTGAAGTCTATTTCTTCAAGTTCGGGGAAAAAATCGTCCCAATCGCACTGAGCTTCGCCGTAGTACCACGTCGGAATACCGAACAGTAGTAGGTCATAACTGGCAATATCTTCTTTACTGGATTTAGCGACGTCTTTAACGTCGACAAGTTTTTTACCCAGTTCTTTCTGAATCATCTGAGCGACGGCTTCGGTGTTACCGGTGTCGCTTCCAAAGAAAATTCCAACAGTTGCCATAAATCAATTTTCACCTGGTTATACGAACAAACAATACTGAATGGATTGCCATTCAGCGGCGTAAATTATCAATTGGGTTAAACTCCGGACTCCCAGAGCACCTGAATAATACCTTTAGCAATAAAACCAAAACAGCCAAGAAACAGTACTGCCCACACAATTATTTGGCCGAATTTGGGTACCGCTGAGCGTTTTAACACATCACGAATGGCTAAGCCTATGAGTAAGAATAGTATGGCCAGTGTGAAATTGGTGGCCAGAACTTCAATTTGTTCGTAATACTCAGCCAACATACTGCTTAACCTCGCTGATGTGTAACGCCTGAACTGTTTTTTAACGGCGCCTAGATTACCATAAAGCGCCGCCGCTGGCGAGATTACTAAGCCAGAAACTCAAGCACGAGCCGGTTGAATATTCGGGGCTTCTCGGCGTGCAGCCAGTGACCTGCGTCTTCTATTATTTTTACTGAAGCATTGCTAAAGCGCGAGTTAACCTCTTGTTGGTGCTTTTCTGTCAGGTAGTTTGAGTTACCGCCTTTGATAAAAAGTACAGGGCCTTCGTATTGACCTTTACTGACAGCCGCTGAAATTTGCTCGTAATTTTGTTTTAACCCTTCGAGATTAAGGCGCCATTGATAGCCGTCATCGGTCTTTTTAAGGTTTTTTAGTAAAAACTGACGCACGCCTTTTTCTGAAATTTTATCGGCTAACTGCTTGTCCGCGTCGCTGCGACTTTTTACCTGACTTAAATCCAGCCCTGACAGTGCATCCATGATGCTGTCGTGAGTTCCGTCATAAGCGGCGGGGGATATGTCTGCGAATATGGCCGCTTTGACCCTTTCCGGCGCCTCCATGCAGACTTCCATAGCGATTTTGCCACCCATGGAGTGCCCCAGTACAGCAAACTGCTCAATATCTAAGGCATCGGCCAGTTTAATAATGTCATCTGCCAGGGCCGGGTAAGTCATGGTGTCACTGTGAAACGAGTCACCGTGGTTACGAGCATCCGGTAATATACAAAAGTAATCTTCGGACAGTTCGCGGGCGATACTTTTTAAATTGTCTTTGTCGCCAAACAGTCCATGAATAATGATGACAGCCGGATTGCTTTCGGTGCCAAGTGTTTCGTGATTCAACAATGAAGAGTCTGCCATCGAACGGCCTTTAGTGATAAACTTTGATGCATATTTTCAAGGCTTTGTCGGGGCGTTGCAAGTGACAAAGCACAACCTTTCAAATTTTAGAGGTAGAAAGTCAACAATGAAGCGGATTGACATTGACGACGACTTATACGCGTATATTGCAAGCCACACCAGACAAATAGGCGAGAGTGCTTCAGATATTCTGCGCCGATTACTTGATGTGAGTAGTACAGAATTTGCTGTGGATGCTAAAGGCGAACAAACCGAATCGGTTTTTAATCGTTTAAATGAGCAGGATGTTCGTATTCAGAAAAGCGTGGTCGCGCGTTTTTTGTATATTTTGAGCATGCTTTACCGTTGTCATTCCAGTGAGTTCTCGCAGGTGCTGGATATTCGCGGACGTGACCGTCAGTATTTTGCCCGCTCAGAAGAAGCTTTGCTGACCTCGGGTAACAGCACCAATCCGAAGCAGATACCGGACTCTCCGTTTTGGGTTATTACCAACACCAATACCACAAAGAAAAAATCGATGCTGACTCAGGTTGCAGAAAAGCTGGGTTATGATTCAGCAGATGCAGAAAAAATTAGGGACTTTTTATAATGGCGAATCACGAGCGAGCAGGTCAGTTGGCACAAGCTGGCGATTTGACGAATATTGCGCAATTGATCAGTGCTTATTACGTTTACGAGCCGGATCCACGTAAAGCGGCAGAAAAAGTCAGCTTTGGTACATCGGGTCATCGTGGCAGTTCATTGAAGCGCTCGTTTAATGAAGCCCATATTCTGGCTATTGCTCAGGCCATTTGCGCTTATCGCGAAGAGCAGGGAATTACCGGGCCGATTATGGTGGCTAAGGATACTCATGCCTTGTCAGAGTCTGCCTACATTAGTGCTTTGGATGTATTCATTGGTAATGGCATTGAGGTTCAGGTTCAGACGGAGCACGATTACACACCAACGCCGGTATTAAGCCGTGCTGTTATTGAGTGGAACAGCAAGAATAAAGCGAAAGCAGACGGTGTCGTGATCACACCATCGCACAACCCACCGGAAGATGGTGGGCTTAAATATAACCCGCCGCACGGCGGACCAGCAGATTCTGATGTCACGCGAATTATTGAGAAATACGCTAATGCGTTGTTGTCATCAGGTTTGGTCGGGGTGAATACCTGCGAGAGTGAAGACGTATTACAGCATCCGAAACTGACTTTTGTTGACTGGCGTTCGGATTATATCGGTCAACTTGAAAACTGTATTGATATGTCAGCTATTCAGGATGCAAAACTGACGCTGGCGGTCGATGCCATGGGTGGATCAGGCGCTAAATACTGGCAGCAAATTGCTGAGCATTACAACTTATCGATTGAGGTTCGTAATGCCGTTGTTGACCCAACATTCGCATTTATGCCCCTGGACAAAGACGGCAAAATTCGCATGGATTGCTCCTCGCCGTTTGCCATGGCCAGTTTACTGGGGCTAAAAGAAAAATACGACTTAGCTTTTGGTAATGATCCGGACTACGACCGTCACGGTATAGTAACTCCTACACACGGCTTGCTGAACCCGAACCATTACCTGTCGGTTGCGATAGATTATTTGTGCAAAAACCGTGGTTGGGACAAAGGGCTTGCCATCGGCAAAACACTCGTATCCAGCGCTATGATTGATCGTGTGGTGAGCGCAAACGAACGTCCATTGATGGAAGTGCCTGTGGGTTTTAAATGGTTTGCGCAAGGGTTAGCTGAGCAAAGTATTGCGTTTGCCGGAGAAGAGAGTGCCGGTGCAACCTTGCTTGATCGTAAAGGCTGTACCTGGACCACCGATAAAGACGGCATTGTCATGGCCTTATTAGCGGCTGAGATATTGGCAAAAACCGGTAAAAATCCGGGGCAGTATTACGATGAATTATGTCAGCAGCATGGTACGTCTTACTATCGTCGTGTTGATACCGTTTCCAGTGCCGACAAAAACGCTCGCTTTAAAGGCATTCGCGCATACAAAATGAAACTGCCAGAATTGGCTGGTGACAGTGTGTCTGATATTTCTACGAAAGCGTCGGGTAACGGGGCACAGTTTGGTGGTATTAAAGTAACCACTGACAATGGTTGGTTTGCGGCAAGGCCTTCAGGTACTGAACCGGTTTATAAAATTTATGCTGAAAGTTTTGTCAGCGAACAACACTTAGATGACATTCTGACGCAGGCCACCACCTGGGTGAATGACCTGCTGACAGATTAGTCTCTTAACGAAGGACGGCGTTAGATTCCATTTCTTCGTCGTCCTCTTCTTCTGTTTCCGGCGCTTCTTCAGCCATTGACGTTAATAGTTCATCAGAGGTTTGTGACGGAGCCAGTATGGCAAAGTTACTGTGTTGCTGGTCTTCAGCTTTAGCGCGTCGCGTAATGCGGTACAGCGAATAAAAACCAACACAGGCGGTTAACGCAGCCAGAAGCAGGAAGAAGTAATTAATAGCACCAAACTGCATTAATGCGGCTACAGCTGGTGCCCCGATAATAGAGCCTGCCCCGCCAATTTTTATGATAGCTCCCGTTGCTCCGACCATTTGATCGCGTTCGAGAAAGTCGTTGGTGTGCGCCATGCCCAGTGAGTATAAGGGTAAAATGAAGGCACCTAATAAACCAACATTCAGGTAAATAAGAAGCGCATTTGATGCGGCTAACTGGGAAAGAGCGATTGCGGTCAGGGTGCCGCCGGTTGCACAAATAGCAATAACAAAACGGCGATCAATTCGATCGGATAATAAACCGAAAGGTGCTTGTGAGATCAGGCCGCCGAGAATAAAGGCTGACATGAAGAAGGTAATTTGCACAACGCTCAGGCCAATATAAGACGCATACATAGGCCCGATACCATAAAACATGGCGTAGCAGGCTTGCATAATGAAAGCGTTTACCACACCCAGCGGCACCGTTTTAAGTAGCAAGGAGACAGGAACCTTACGGTTTTCATGGGTTGTCGGTTCCACTGTCACACTGACCAAAATTGGAATTAAAGCAAGGTTAATCAGAAGTGCGACAATAGCAAAAGCGACAAAGCCGGCAGGGTCTGCCACGCCTAGAATAAGTTGCCCCGCAATGAGGCCAGTGTAAATAATGACTAAATAGATAGACAGTAAAGTACCGCGGCTGCGGTTATCTGCCATGGTATTAAGCCAACTTTCGACAATGACAAAAATACCGGAAATGGCAAAACCGGTAATAAAACGCATAACAAACCAGACTACGGGGTCAACCCAAATGGCCTGCATTAGAATACTGAAGGCGGCTAATGCGGCAAGCCCCCCGAATGAGCGAATATAGCCTACCCGACGAATGTCTTTAGGTGCGCGGGTAGAGCCAAACAGGTAACCGATAAAATAGGCTGACATAATAAAACCGGTAACCAGGGTACCGAAGTCTTCAATGGTGGCACGCAAACTGAGTAGGGTACTGGTCATGCCAACACAGACCCCAATTAAACTGATGCTGCCAAGCAGTGAACTGATACCGCGAAGTTGTTGTTTTAGCATGCCTTTGTCACCCTTCGTCCGTTTGTGGCAATACTACCTGTAGTCGCTTTATTTTCCTAGCGAAGATTCCCACAAGCTTATCCACAAGTTGTTACTTGCTGTTCGCTATCTGGCTGTTTAATATGCTCTCAAAGTCTTATTTGGATAATGACATGTCAAAGTCGAAGATTCATTACATTGCAGTCGCTTTTTTAGTGCTGTTAGTCACTTTTACGACAACAGATGCTGAAGCGCGGTTAATTGAGAATTTGTATTCGGCAGAAGTTGAAGTCGCGTCACAAAGTTCATCGCACCGACAGCAGGCAATTGGTGAGGCTTTTGATCGAGTCATTATTAAGCTCACCGGGAAATCGGATGCGACAGAGCACGAAGCGATAGAACGAGCCAAGCGAGATGTCAATAATTACCTGGTGCAATATGGTTACAGCGATAACCAAGGGCAACGAACGTTAACAGCCACGTTTGACGGCAGGAAGTTAAGAGCACTTCTTGCCGAGCATCAACTGCCTTACTGGGGGAGTCGCAGACCTCAGTTAATGTTGTGGATTGCGAAAGAAAGTGACAACGGGCAACGCACAATAATTGACAGTAACAGTGAATCTGTTTTTACCCAGCAACTTCGATTTTTTGCAAAACAGTACAGTATTCCGGTGCAGCTTCCGCTAATGGATTTAACCGATAATTTCACCATTAGCGCAATGGATGTCTGGGGGCGCTTTTTAGACCCTGTGAGGACAACGACAGAGCGCTATGGTACGGATGGGTTACTGGTAGCACGTATTGTTCGCCAGGAGAATGAGGAAACACCCTGGAGTTTGAATTGGTTTGTAGAAATTGGTGATGACAGGTTTGCCGGAGAAGTGACGGCAACAAGCGTTGACTGGCTGGCAGAACCTTTAGTAGAACAGTTAATGATGAAGCTGTCAGCTAAATACAGCATGACCGCCGGTGATGAGAACGTACGCAACACACTGACGGTCAAAGTTGAGCAGCTAAACAGTCTGAGCAGTGTTTTAAAACTGGAAAGCTTTTTGAAAAGTATTGTATCGGTTCGGGAGGTTCGCTTATTGAAATACTCTCAGAATATGAGCGAATTCGAGATTGTTGTGAACGGACCGGTCGACCAAATACTGCAGGCTATCAACCTGGATGGGCGTCTTGTTTCTCAGGAAGTTGGTCCTTTTGTCGCTGCAAAACAAACGGAAACCCCCGTTTACCGCTGGGATGAGGGTCGCTGATGCCTCCACAGCAATTGCCGCTGGCTGTTCAGTTACCGGACGATGAGCTTTTTTCCACCTTTCTTGAGGGCAATAACGCGACCTTATTAAGTTGGCTAAAAGCCTTACCCGAAGCTAAACCTCCGTTAAAAAGAAATCAGCAGTTGACCTGGTTGTCGGGAACAAGCGGTGTGGGGAAAAGCCATTTAATGCACAGTGTTATTGCATCGGTTGGGCCTCAGCAGCGTATTGCTTATTTACCATTAAAGGAACTTGTTGAGGTTGATGCAGAAGCGGTGTTGAACGGTATTGATCAAGCTGATCTTATTTGCCTGGATGATATTGACACTGTGACGTTGAAACAGGACTGGTGCTTCGAACTGTTCTCTTTAATTAACCGGGTAACCGATAATGAGTCTACCCGGCTCATTATGACAGCAAAGCAGTCGGCGGCTCAGACCGAGGTCGTATTGCCGGACTTACAGTCGCGTTTTCAATGGGCAACGGGGTTTCAGGTACACCCGTTAAACGATGATGAGAAAAATAACGCTTTAATACTCAGAGCACAATGGCGTGGACTGGAGCTTCCTGCCGATGTGGCGGCTTTTATGACTCAGCGACTGGGGCGTTCTATGCGTGATTTAATGAAAGCCCTGAATGAACTTGATCAAGCTTCTATTACCTATCAGCGACGCTTAACAATTCCTTTTGTTAAGCAGGTTCTGGAAATTTAGTTGTAGTCTTTTAGCTTTTTAAGTCCTAAACCTTCTGCTCGTCCTTGATAACGGGCATAACCGGTTGCCCCGATAAAGGCTCCGGTTGTCAATATGATTTCCAGTATCGACCAAATCCGCTCGTCCGGATGTGTGTAAACAACAGTGAGTCCGTGAAGAAAGTAAAACATTAAAATAAAGTTGGTCCACGCGTGTGTATAGGCTTTGCCTTTAACCAGACCGTAGAGTGGAAACAACAACGGCAGTACCCATAAAACAAGAGCAATATAAACGGGCAGCGTTCCTGGCGCATCGGTTGGCATACCGTGCCATAAAGCCACCAAAACAAGTAATGGCCAGTAGAAAACCTGTGTTAACCAGCGGTAAAAGCGCGGAGATGTCGGCATTTAAAATTCCTATGATGAAAGCTTGCTAGCAAAGTTTGTAACCCGTTTGCCTAGTGCAATAGCACATTGACGTTCGTGCTCAGTCAGCTTGTTACTGTGCTCGTGGTGACTGGCTCCGTATGGTGAGCCACCCGATTGAGTTTGATGCAGGGCAGGCTCCGAATAGGGAATACCAACTAACATCATACCATGGTGAATTAAAGGCAGTGCCAGTGTTAGCAGCGTTGACTCCTGTCCACCATGAAGTGAGCTGGATGAAGTAAATACGGCACCAGGCTTATCGGTCAATGCGCCTTGCAACCATTCACGAGAGGTTCCTTCCCAAAACTTCTGCAGGCTTGATGCCATATGACCAAAGCGGGTAGGGCTTCCCAGAATCAGCGCGTCACAGTTTTCAATATCGCTGTTTTCAACTTCCAGATCTCTGTCGCTGACCGCATTACTGCCGTGCCCAGTGCTACGCAGAACAGCTTCGCCACCTGCGCTGGTTACTCCTTCTGCAATAGCGTCGGCAAGCCTTTGTGTTGCCCCGTTGCGGCTGTAATACAGGATCACGACAGAAGTCATGACAGAATATCCAAAACGGCTTCTGGAGGACGCCCAATAGCGGCTTTGTCCCCGGAAATGACAATAGGGCGCTCAATCAGTTTGGGGTTGTTGATCATAGCGGTAATTAATTCGTCTTCGTCGTTTATGCCGGCTAGCCCCAACTCTTTATAGACAGTCTCTTTTTTTCTCATGAGTTGCTCAGCAGAGAGGCTTAATTTAGCCAGTATGTCTTGTAATTCTGCCGCATTCGGGGGTGTTTTAAGGTACTCGACAATTTCCGGTTCAATATTATTTTTCTGCAGTAGTTCCAAAGTTTGTCTTGATTTTGAACAACGTGGATTATGATAAATTGTTACTTGGCTCATAAGTGTCGTACCTTGTAGTATCTGAATATCCGTTAATAGTAACGTAATTGAGGTAAGGAATGAAACTGAGAACACTAGCCTATGCCGCCACGGTGGTATTGATAACGGCATGCTTACCAAAGCCAGATGTCATTACCGACCAAAATAATGAGTTCAGTTGGTCTCAGCTTGAAGGCAAAACTGTTGTTGTTAACTATTTTGCTGAATGGTGCGCGCCGTGTTTGCGAGAACTTCCGGAACTTAATGAATTTAACAGCCATAAACCCGAAAATGTTGAACTAGTTGGAGTAAGTTTTGACCCGATGTCGAATAACGAACTCGCTGAGCTCAAAAAGCGCCATGGCATTGAGTTTCAACTGGCCTTGATGGACCCTGCACCTGCGTTTCCGTTTCAACGTCCACAAATGTTACCGGCAACCTATGTGATAAAGCCTGATGGCACGGTAAAAGGACCCCTTATGGGCGAGCAGGATCTTGAATCATTGGAAAGTGCCATTAATTCACATTAAGTTTTGTACTTGCTGCTCTAAGTTACGTATTTGATCAATACGTGCGTTAAGTCGTTTGTGAGTAAGGTCACTGTCTGTATGGTTGTGAGCCGTATGCAATTGGTCGATAGCCAGTTTAAAGTTACCTCTTAGCGCGAGTGCCTCAGCGCGAGTTTCATACATAGCAGCACGTTTTCCATTACGCTCATAAACCTGGGTAAGAAGGTCAAGCGCGAGTGGATCATTGGGTTGTTGTAACAGAAAGTCTCGTAGCAGCTTCTCTGCCAGAGAGGTGTCCTGCGCCTTAAGCGCAGCATTGGCAAAATTTAATGTAATAACGGGTTCATTGGGTTGTTGAACATACTTGCCGCGCAACCAATCCAATACCGTTTCATAGTCATCTTTTGCAAGCAAAATATCGGTTTGAACATCGATATAAAAGGGGTTGTTGGGTGCTCGCTCCAGCAAAGGCTGCATCAGCTCAAGGGCAACATCGGTATGACCGTTATCTAAAGCACGTATAGCAAGAGCGTACTGTCCGGCTTGCTGGTTTATCGCGTTACGGCTAGAGCGCATAGATTGAAAGTCGCTTTGGGTGCTGTTGCCAATATATCGAGCCTGAATTCTGGCCTTTGCCAGAGCAAAATCGAGACTTGGCGGGACATCGACACGTTGCATGTTTTCTGCCCGGCTTCGGGTATCTGCAATACGAGACTCGGGAAGGGGGTGCGTCATTAGCATTTCAGGCGGTTTGCTAACGTACCGGTATTTCTCCGCTAGACGCCCAAAAAAGTCAGGGGCGCCTCTTGGGTCAAACCCGGCGGCTAACAAAACTGAAAGGCCAATGCGGTCAGCCTCTTGTTCATACATTCTGGTGTAATTAATTTGAGACTGTCCGGCCATACCTATAGTGGTGTACAGTCCCGCCGCTCCGGCTTCTGGATTCGCCATGCCGACTAAAATTGATCCAATAATGCCAGCTATGGTCATTGGCATGCTGCGTTGCTGCTCCTGCATGCGTCGCACAATATGGCGTTGAGTTATGTGCGCAACCTCGTGCCCCAGCACTGCGGCCAGTTCTGACTCGGTTCTGGCTTCGTCAATTAACCCTGTGTGCACACCAACGTATCCGCCCATAAAAGCGAAGGCATTAATTTCTTTATTGTTAATCCAGAAAAAGTTAAATGGATATCGGACACCACTGGTATTTCTCACCAGGCGCTGCCCTATACTATTTAAATAGCTATCTAACACCGGATCGTGAATGATAGGGGCTTGTGAGCGCACTTGTCGCATATAGAAGTCGCCAACCACACGTTCACGCTCAATACTCATGAAGGCTGCACCAGTGGTGCCTATCTCCGGTAAACGCTTATTATCCTGAACGGCATTACTTGCAGCGCTATAGCTTATTGAAAAAGTGAATAAGCAAGCGATAAAAAAGTGTAATATTTTGGTGGACATCAACGACTCATTGGTTCAATGGAACAGGTTCTATCTAACTATCAGAACAGAATTCTTATCTTTAGTTCCTTTTTACTCTATGGGGTTATGGAAAGATTGCAAGGGCTGATATTATCAAGAGAACTTAAGAATAAGGGACGATGACTATGTGGGAATATATTCAGCAGTGGTATAGACGGAAATTTTCAGACCCTAATGCGGTGACTTTGTTTCTATTACTGGTAGTTACTGTACTTGTCATTGTGCTTTTTGGCAGTTTAATCGTGCCTTTATTAATCGCTATTTCTTTAGCGTACCTGCTAGATTGGCCTGTGATGCGACTCATGCAGTTAGGCTTGTCCCGACTTACAGCGACCATTATTACATTTTCCCTGTTCCTGGCAGTAATGCTCATTGGCTTACTGACGCTGGTGCCAGTTATTTGGCAGCAGAGCACGACCTTAATTCAGGAAATGCCGGATATGGTGACCAACCTACAAATTTGGCTACATAAGTTGCCCGAGATGTTTCCCGGCATAGTTGATGACCACCAAATTAATGAATTCACTCAAGAAATGAAGCGACGGGCGGTTGGTCTGGGCGAGAATCTGCTAACGGTGTCGTTAACTTCTATTGTTAACGTTATGGCTATGCTGGTTTATTTAATTATCGTGCCGTTACTCATTTTCTTTATGCTAAAAGATCGGGATATTTTAATTGCTCACTTTAGTCGGTTGTTGCCTTCAAACAGACAGCTAATTTCGCAGGTGGGGCAGGAAATGAACCTGCAAATTATGAACTACATTCGTGGTAAAGCCATAGAAGTGGTCGTGGTTGCCGTAGTAACCTTTGTTACCTTCAGTCTGTTTGGTTTGCGTTATTCGGCGTTGCTTTCCATTATGGTGGGGCTATCCGTTTTAATTCCTTATATTGGGGCCGCGGTTGCAACGATACCGGTTGTGCTTGTGGCTTTGTTCCAGTTTGGCCCGACAGCCGCATTTGTCTGGGTTACTGTCGCTTATTTAATTATTCAGGCCCTGGATGGCAACCTTTTAGTGCCGCTATTATTCTCTGAAGCTATAAGTCTGAATCCGGTTTATATTATTGCTGCGGTATTAATTTTCGGCGGTATTTGGGGCTTCTGGGGCGTTTTCTTTGCTATTCCGTTGGCGAGTTTGGTTAAAGCCGTCTTAACAGCCTGGGACAGTAATACGGGTGACAATATGGTGGAGGAAACACCGCAATAATGCGGTGTTTCTGGAGTATTAAGCTTGTTTTAGGTGATCCAGTACTACGTCATGGTGCTCTTTTGTTTTAAACTTATTAAATACCTGAGACACGGTTCCGTCTTGTTCAACTAAAAAGCTAATACGGTGGATACCATCGTATTCTTTACCCATAAACTTCTTGAGTCCCCAAACTCCAAAATCTTCAGCAACTTTATGGTCTTCATCGCTTAACAAAGTAAAGTTTAACTCATCACGTTCGGTAAATTTCGCTAAACGTTTAGGCGCATCAGGACTAATGCCAACAGATACAACATTAAACTCTTCAAGCTGCTTACGACTGTCGCGTAAGTTTTGCGCCTGAACGGTACAACCGGGGGTCATGGCTTTAGGGTAAAAATAAACCAGTACACGATGCTCTTTTAATAACTCAGATAAAGTGACGGAGTTTTCATTCGCATCAAGTAAGGTGAAATCCGGTGCTTTATCTCCGGCTTTTAGTGTTTGCATAGCTTTCTCCTGGAACTTCGTTAACAGTACGCTACATGATAACGGACACAAGCAAACTTGGAAAATGCTTAAGTCGCAGAAGTTTATGGAACCTTCTTGGTAACTTATGTTCCTATCACTTGTGTTTCGTTAGGGCTGGCATTACCATTGGAGCCCCAATTTAGGACTTGGAGAATGTATGCTTAAGGGCAGTATTGTCGCTTTAGTTACCCCTTTTACAAAATATGGCAATGTCGATTACAGCGAACTTGAGTTTCTGGTGAATAAACATTGCGAAGCGGGTACGGACGCTATTGTAGCGGTTGGCACGACAGGGGAGTCAACAACCTTAACGCATGAAGAGCATATTGATGTCGTTAATGCGATGGTCGAACTTAGCGCAGGACGTATTGATATTATTGCTGGTAACGGTTCAAACTCGACCAGCGAAGCGGTGCAATTAACTGAAAAAATGACTCAGGCAGGTGTGAGTGGATTTTTAAATGTTACGCCGTACTACAATAAACCTTCTTTAACCGGTCTTATTGCACATTACAAGGCTTGCGCCGACGCCTCTGATAAACCCCAAATCCTATATAATGTTCCGGGCCGTACAAGTCTTGATATGACACCTGACATGGTCGAACAGTTAGCAAAAATTGATAATGTTATTGGTATAAAAGAAGCAACTGGTGACGTAAGTCGTGTACAAGAGCTGAAAAAGCGCTGTGGCGATGACTTTATATTGTTAAGCGGTGATGATCCGACAGCACGCGAATTTATGTTTGCGGGTGGTCATGGCGTTATTAGTGTTACTGCCAATATTGTCCCTGCCAAAATGAAAGAATTGGTTACGGCTGCAGTTTCAGGTGATACCGAGCGGGCTAATCAAATCGATGCTGAGCTGGAACCTTTGCATAATATGTTATTTGTTGAATCCAACCCAATACCTGTTAAATGGTCTTTAGCGTTAATGGGCTGGGTAAGTGCAAACTATCGACTGCCTCTGACTCCTCCGGAAGAACAGAATCAACAATTGATTGAGTCAGTGTTGCAAAAAGCAAATCTATTGAATATTCAGGAGTCTTAATGAAATTGTCTCGCCTTGCGTATATGGGCTTAGCTGCCGCAGTTATCACAGGTTGTTCTTCGGTAGAAAAAGAACGTGCAAGTGGCGGGTTTGAGTATGTGAATATTCAGCCGACTTCAGCACTGGATATTCCGGGGGACCTGGAACAGCCGGAAAAAGGAAGTAAGTATCGAATTCCTGAAACCGATATTGCACAAGCTCCTATTGGCCACCGGGTTAACATTACTGCCCCTCAGCAAGTTCGTCCTCTGGGTTTAGGAAGTCGCGTGTTAGAAACTGAAACAGAAACTCGGGTGTATTTTGACGTTGTCGATGGCATGGGTGATTCAGTTGCTGAATTTGTTCGTCAGGCAGCGCGAGATGTTCTGAAGCGCCGTAACCTTGAATGGCAAGAAGTTAACGAGAACCGTTGGTTAACTGAGCAAATGACCATTCAGCAAACAATTGATGGAGAAGGCGGCTTTCTTGGTTTTGGTGGTGAAAGCGACAGTGAGTTAGAAAGGACATTTCGTTACGAGTTGCTTCAGGAAACAGAGCCTCACAAGCGTACGACAAGTTTGCGGGTAAATGTTAATGACTTCACCCAAGTCGTTGGTGGTGAAGAGAAAGTGGTTGCTCCACTCATTGTTCGAAACCTGGAAACCGATTTATTAAACGCTATTATTTCTGAAGTGAACCGTAAGCAGCAATTGGCTGTTGCCCGTAATAAAGCAGAAGGAATTGATACTCGTTTATCACAAGCGGCTGAAGGTCACTCTATATTTGTGGTTGAAGATAACTTCGATCAAGCATGGCCACTGGTTAACCTCGCTCTGGAAGAAATTGGGTTCGAAGTTGACGACTTAAACCGTGAATCAGGCACTTACTTTGTTGAGTATAGTGAACCGGGTAGTGGCTTCCTGTTTATCGGCGGCGATGACTATGAAAACCTTGGTATAGCTGAAGGTGAGTACGAATTCTGGTTATTGGATGACGGCGAGAATACATCGGTTACGGTTTATAAAGACGATAAACTTGTCTCGGATGAATGGATGAACAAAGTATTTGAAGCCTTTAAAGCAGCTGTTAAACAGCAAAGCAAACTTTAACTTAAGCGCGAGTGGAAAGATTCATGGAAAAACGCAGTGAACTGTATCGGGGTAAAGCAAAGACGGTCTATCATACCGACGATCCTAACCGTCTTATTCTGGAGTTTCGTAATGACACTTCAGCGTTCGACGGCGAAAAGGTCGAACAGCTTGATGATAAAGGAATGGTAAATAACAAATTTAACCACTTTATTATGGCTAAATTAGAAGAAGCCGGTATTCCGACACAGTTGGACGAATGCTTAAACGATACCGATTCGTTGGTGAAAAAACTGGATATGATTCCGGTTGAATGTGTTGTTCGTAACGTCGCTGCTGGCTCTCTGGTTCGCCGTTTAGGTGTTGAAGAGGGTAAAGAACTTAATCCACCAACATTTGAATTCTTTTTGAAAAACGATGCGTTACACGACCCTATGGTTAATGAATATCACATTCAGGCCTTCGGTTGGGCAACGGCAGAGCAAATTGAAAAGATGAAAGAACTGACGTTTAAAGTGAACGACGTACTTAAAGCTTTGTTTGCCGATGCAGGTTTGCTGCTGGTTGATTACAAACTTGAATTTGGCGTGTTTGACGGGCAAATCATGCTGGGTGATGAGTTCACTCCAGACGGTTGTCGCTTGTGGGACGCAGAAACCCGTGAAAAGCTCGACAAAGATCGTTTTCGTCAGGGCTTAGGCGGTGTTGTTGAAGCGTACCGGGAAGTTGCTAAACGTCTGGGCGTGAAGCTGGATTAGTCTTTTTTATCGGGTTCCTGGTCGGAGTCGTCTTCGGTTTTAGACGATTTCGTACCAGGCCATTTAAACTTCGCTGTATATTTTAAGACCATAATATTGCTGATAACGACACCCAGTACTAACAGTATCAGTAACCACACCAAATATTCGTCCATCCGTCATCCTCCGTTATTGTATCGACATACTGTTTTTTAATTTGCTCCAGATTTTCCAATATGATGTGCTTGCCTTCAATAGCAAGCGAATTGATGGTTTCGGCCAGTAACTCCAGGTTCAGCTGCTGGTGGCATTCTTTCGCCACTGGGCGGTAACTTAAATGCCATGGTTCCTGGGCAACGCCTCCCTGATAACGGGCGTACGGAAAAAAGAAGCCGCTTTCGTGAGCATGTTGAGTCAGCCATTGCCAAAGTGTATGACAGGGGCCTTCCGCATCCGTATATTCTGCTGGTACTAAACGTAATTTAAGCTCATTGCTTTGAAATGGGCGAGGGTCATAGATATCGAAGTCACTTCCCCAGTGATGTCGGCTACTGCCAGGTAATGCAGACCAGTGCAAAATAGCGTGCATTTTTTCTGTATCGGTTAAGGTGGAAACATCCAGCGGCTCACCTTGTTTGGACAACAGTGGCAACTTGCCTCGCCATTTTCTATTCCAGATAGAGAGCTGCCTGTCCAGTGAACGGAACCCGCTGGCAATAGCGAGCTCAATTCCATTAGTGGCCGCTGCTTTCTGCATAGCAAGATAAGCTTGTGCGGCATCCGGGTGAAGTTTATGCCCGTCTACCGCAGTTAGATGTGTTTCAGAGGCGCCCGTAAGCTCGTTGCTACTCAACATAGTAGCTTCTCCATACAGCGATAATACACTTCGCTGAGCTTGTCTAAATCACTGGCTTTAACGCATTCGTTCACTTTATGAATGGTGGCATTGACGGGGCCAAGTTCTATTACCTGAGCTCCGGTAGGCGCAATGAAACGTCCGTCGGAAGTACCACCAGCGGTGGAGAGGGTTGTCGAAAAGCCACACTCATGCTCAATGGCAGACTGAACGGCCTCTACAAGCGCGCCGGAATCTGTTAAAAACGGTGGTCCGTTAAGCTTCCATTGCAGTTTGTATTTTAATGAATGCTTATTGAGAATTGCCTCAACCCGCTGCTTAATTTTGTCCGCGGTCAGTTCAGTTGAGAAGCGAAAGTTGAACTGTGTCTCAATACGTCCTGGTATCACATTTCCTGCGCCGGTTCCGGCCTGAATGTTTGACACCTGAAAGGTTGTTGGCGGAAAGCTGTCGTTGCCTGTGTCCCATTCCTCTTGAATCAAGTCACTGAGTGCGGGGGCAAGGTCGTGCACCGGGTTTTGTGCCAGATGAGGGTAAGCAACGTGGCCTTGTATGCCTAATACCGTTAAGTCACCGGTTAAACTTCCCCTGCGACCATTTTTAACAATGTCTCCCAGAGTTTCGGTACTGGAGGGCTCACCAACAATGCACCAGTCAATTTTTTCGTTACGCTGTTCCAGTGTTTCGATAACCCGCTTGGTTCCGTTAATAAAAGGCCCTTCTTCGTCACTGGTGATCAAAAAACCAATATCAGCATCAACCTCAGGGTAATCCTTTACGAAACGTTCGGTCGCGGTGAGCATAGCCGCTAAACTGCCTTTCATATCGGCTGCACCGCGCCCATAAAGATAGCCATTATGAATCGTTGGCTGGAATGGAGGAAACTGCCAGTCGTTGACATCACCAGGAGGAACCACATCGGTGTGCCCGGCGAAACAAAACAGTTTACGGCCCTGACCACGACGCGCCCATAAATTGGTTGTGTCCTCAAAGATCATGGATTCGAGCTCAAATCCCAACGCTGCGAGCCTTTCACCGATAAGCTGCTGGCAGCCTTCATCTTCTGGTGTAATCGAAGGGCGGGAAATGAGCTCATGAGCAAGCTTTAGTGTCTCTGAACTCATAAGTAGCGTTCGCTCCAGAGTTTTTCATTAAAACCACAATGAATAGCCTGGCCGTACTGAACCAGTGGACGTTTAAACAGAGTTGGTTGCTCGGCAATTAATTCAGCTACCTTAGTTGTATCTTCAAGAGCCTTTTGTTCATCAGAAAGATTACGCCAACTGGTACTGCGTTTGTTCAATAGCGACTCTGCAGGCAGTTGCTGTAACCAAGCGTTTACCGTTTCTTTTTGTAATGGCTGCTGCCGAACGTCAATAAATTCGTAATCGACTTTGTTTTTATCTAACCATTTAAGTGATTTTTTAACGGTGTCGCAGTTTTTTATGCCATAAACGCGCAACATAGGTACAGCTCCTGTCGGTGTTAATAAGTAATAAGTGGACTGTCTTTTGCGGTAACGAGTCCGGATTGCAGCCAGTCAAAGGGTTCAGTTATCTGTTCAGGACTGAGCGAACAAATGAGAACCGCAAGCCGTTGTTGCACAGGCTTTAAACTGCGCAGCAACGATTGGTTAATCTTAACCAGAGGATCGCCGCATTTAACCTGGCTTTGTTCACGGCAAAGTACGGTCAAAGCTGGGTGGGTTCCGAAGGCATCGCCTGAACCTGTGATTAACTGTAGAGAGTAAGTGTCATTCAGACGTAAAGACAAGTAATCGCCACTACTGCTTATCTGGGTCAGTTCGCCATCAGCCGGCGCATACAAGGTACTGCCGGTCATTTCTATGACAACGCCTTTACCGAGTAAACCATGCTGGCATACTGGTGGAGAAGGTTGCGCTGTGATAATGCGTCCGGTTATCGGCGCATAGAGAATGGGAAGCTTACTTGTTGTCACTGCTGACACCATGCTACTGACTAATTCAGATAGTATAGTGGCAAAGCTAAAGGCTGGCTGCAACTGTATCCACATTAACTGTGGATATCTTTGTGCACTACGCGGTTGTAAAGCTGCAAGCACGTGAAAAATAAAGATAATATTGAAAGTGCGAATATCGTACAATAGACAGGTAATCGTTTATAATTACATCAGGTTTGGCAAAGAGGTCATCATGAGTCGTTCATTTTTTGCTGTTTTAAGAGATGGAAAGGTGTATGCCGATAAATGGCCTCATCATTCAGTTGTTGCCGCTATGGCTGAATCGAGAATTATACCGGTGACACGCAAGGCCATTAGCTGGACTCCGGCCATTGCTGTTTTAAATGCAGCATTAACCTGGCAATTTATGCCAGAAGAACAACTGGCTCCGGGATTTATGCTGTCTTTAATTATGCTAAGCCTGCCGTTGCAGGGATTATACTGGCTGGGGTGGCGTTCGAGACAACTACTAAAGCCTTCGTTGCGTCATTGGTATAAAGAGTTAAGAGACAAGCTAAGAAAACAAGGCGTTGAGTGCCATCCACAAGGTAAAAAAGGGCCGGAGTATATGGATCTGGCAATTATTTTGCGCAAAGCGCTGGAAACATTACCGCCGGAAGAACATTAATATCAACCGGCGGCAATGTGTTAATCAGACTGTAAAGGTTGACCAGACAGGCGCGTGATCGGAAGGCTTCTCGATACCCCTGAGTTCGTAGTCTATGCCGCTGTCCTCGCACTTTGTTGCCAATGCTTGTGTGGCGAGAATAAGATCAATCCGCAGTCCGCGGTTATCGTCAAAGCCACGAGAGCGATAATCAAACCAGCTAAACTGGTTATCCACATCTGGGTTTAGTTTGCGGTAGGTGTCTGTAAAGCCCCAGTCCATGAGCTTTTGCATCCACTCACGCTCTTCTGGTAGGAAGCTGCACTTGCCGGTTTTCAACCAACGCTTTTTGTTGTTCTCACCAATGCCGATGTCCAGATCGATGCGGGATATATTCACGTCACCCATAACTATAACGGGCTGCTCAGGAGAAAGGTCGTTATCCAGATAGCTCATTAAGTCCTGATAGAATTTCTCTTTTGCCGGAAATTTGGTTGGGTGATCGCGACTTTCTCCCTGAGGAAAATAACCGTTTAAAATGCGCACATAACTACCGTCGTTAAGTTGATAGTCACCCATAATCATTCGGCGCTGGGCATCTTCGTCGTCAGAAGGAAAGCCAAACTGAGGGTTTTCCAGAGGCTTTTTACTGAGCATTGCTACTCCGTAGTGGCCTTTCTGCCCATGGAAAATGACGTGATAACCCATTGCCTCTACGTCTTTTAACGGAAACTGGTCATCGTGGACTTTAGTTTCCTGAAGGCCGATGACATCAGGTTGATGTTTATCGATTAACGCTTGCAGCTGGTGCAGACGTGCGCGTATACCATTGATATTAAATGAGATGATTTTCATTGAACGTCCTATAAATAAGCCTCTTTATTGTCGTAGGATAACACAGCAAAAGGCAAACTTGGGATGCGAACGCTCGAGAAAATTCGTATACTCGGGCGACGATTTTGAGAGGGGTATTAGCATGCAGAATGTGCTAAATAATCTGGGCTTAATGATTCGCCCGCATTTTTACGAGTTAGCCATGATGATTATTGCCACATTACTGGTCATCTATGGTGCCGAAGTTAACCGTATGGTGAAAAGGCAAGTGGGCCACTGGCACTTTGTGTTCCGTACAATGGCCTTTATTCTTGTTTGTGCTTTTGGGTATGGTTGGTTAACCGTTTGGTTCACACCGGTTTTAGCCGGATGGTTAAGTCTTATTCCGCTTCATTTGCTGGCGGTTAGCACTATTGGAATATTATTCTTGCTGGGGTTCCTCGCAGAAAGAAAACGACAACTATAAGCCTGGGAAGGTGGTATGACAGATTGGATTGACATAAAGGCTGGAGCCTCGGCTTATCAGCATATACAGGAGCAGGGGCTTACAGCCGACGATGTCGGTTTGTTATTAGGGGCTTCCGGCGGACCTAAGTGGTTTGTGCTTCAGGGGCTGGACCGGTGGATGTTTGGCGAATTTTTTAAAGATAAAAAAGAGCCTCTTAATACCTTAGGGACTTCTGCCGGTGCATGGCGTTTCGCGGCGCTTGGGCAGCAGGACCCAGTAGCAGCCAGTGACTTATTCTGTCGTTTATACAGAACCCAGACTTACAGCGCGAAACCTGACAGGGATGAGATAACCAGCGAAGCTAAAGCTTTATTGGCCAAGTATGTTCCCGAGCAGGCAGTAACTGAAATTTTAGGTCAGTCGGCCGTACGGCATCATTTCATTGTAGCTCGATGCCGGGGGTGGACAGCCGCTGAAACAAAGAAACAAATGCTGGGTTTGTTAAGCTCTGCTTTTGCTAATGGCTTAAATCGTCGGTGGTTAGGGCGGTTTTACGAGCGAGTTATTTTTCATCACCCGCAGTCGGATCTTAGCTTTTCGCGAGGTTGGCGCGACTTGCCGACACACCACGTTGAGCTTACCCATGAAAATTTTCAGTCGGCTCTGTTAGCGACAGGTTCAATTCCTCTGGTGTTGGACGGTGTTACCGACATTCCGGGAGCGCCAACAGGAACATACCGTGACGGCGGGATAACTGACTACCATTTCGATTTAGACTTGTCAGAAGTTAATGGTCTGGTGCTTTATCCTCACTTCCACCGCGAAGCAATTCCGGGTTGGTTCGATAAACGTCTGAGTTGGCGGCGGACTACCGGGAAAAAATGGCCTAACGTAGTATTTGTTACACCATCGGAAGACTTCATTCAGTCTTTACCTTACGGCAAAATTCCAGACAGAACAGATTTTGCGAGTCTGGATGCAGCGACTCGTATCGATTACTGGGAAAAATCGGTTGATGCAGGCAAACGCATGGCGGATCAGCTTCAGGACTGGGTAGCCAGTGGCAAGCTTCGTGAAAAAACTAAGCTGTGGCATCCTTAAGCTACAGACCATGGACGTCGAAGCTGGCCTCACAAATTTGCTCAAAGCGCTCGGCAGCCAATTGACGGGCGCTGTTTAATTCTCTAGCGGTCAGTTTATGGAGCAAATCATTAATAATTTGCTCCGCCCCAACCTCTCCGGCTCTATCAGCGAGGGTTAGCCAGCAGCAGGCGTGAAAGACACTTTCAGGTAAGTCTTTGCCTTGCAAAAACATTTGTCCTAAATATAACATCGCTTTGCTGTGACCAAAAAGTGCCGCTCTACGGAAATGCTTCGCAGCTTCAAAACCGTTTCCGGCCTTCAATAAATCAGCCGCTCTTACGTAGTGATGTTTAGCAAAACGCTGCCAGTATTCGGGGCCGCGGATGGTAGGCTGTTGTCTGGCAGGTAAACGAGTCTTAGCCAACTCTATGAGTTGATCAACCTGCTTTAGTAGCGCTGTTTGCCATTCATTGACGTTTGCCTGGGTCATCCGGGTATCGTTGTTTTTATGTTATTGTTTTTGCCAGTGTACACCAAGTTGCTAGTGCGGCAAACTGGTCGAAGTAAAGCCTCTAAAGAGAGTCTAAGTTGATGACAACACCTGTAACTAATGAAAATTTAGCGGCCCTGCTGAATGTGGGCAGCCGCTTAAGCCTGTTTGTATGGGAGGACTCTCCTGGCTGGCCGGTTCTTTTTGTGTCTGACAACATTGAAAGTCTGCTTGGCTATAAGAAGGAAAGATTAGAAAAACGAGAAATAGAATATCGTGATCTGATTCATCAGGATGACCTTCCACGCGTTATGGATGAGGTGGAAGTCCTTTTAGGGAAAGAATCCGGTGGCTCAATAACGCATCAGGATTACCGGGTAAAGCATGTTAACGGGCAAGATGTCTGGGTGTCCGATACCACAGTGGTAATGCAGCATGAAGATGGCACTAACCATCTGTATGGTTATTTAATCGATATTACTGAGCGTAAACAGTTGCAAATAGCCTTGGAAATGGAACGTAACCGGTTACAACTCATTTTAGACGCAACGCGGCTGGGCACCTGGGAATGGAATCCGCAAACGGGAGTCACAATTTTTAATAAGCGCTGGGCCAATATGTTTGGTTGGGAGGTGAACGAACTGGAGGCAAATGTAGAAAGCTGGTCAAGTCGTTTGCATCCGGAAGATTACGACGGCGCTTGGCGAGCCATTAAAGACCACCTGGACGGTATTACCCCCTTTTACGAGAGTACGCATCGGATAAGACATAGAGAAGGGCATTGGGTTTATGTTCTGGATCGGGGAAAGATTATAGAGCGCGATAGTGAAGGCCGGGCGATTCGTTACACGGGTACCGTTACCGACGTGACTGAACAGAAAAAAGCGGAACTCGATGCCCGCAGGGCGGCACATGCGAAAAATGTATTCCTGGCCAATATGTCTCATGAAATTAGAACTCCACTGCATGGCATACTGGGTATAGCTTCAGTGTTAGAATCGACGAACCTCAACTCTCACCAACAGCAGTTGCTTGCCACTATTAAGAACAGCGGTGACTACTTGTTGACCACACTGAACGACGTACTTGATTTAACCCGGGCAGAAGAGGGGCAGCTGAAGGTGACTTTAGGAGTGCACTCTCCAGTCAGGGTATTACACCATGTTATTCGTTTGTTTGAGCAACCGATAAAGGACAAAGAGTTAGACTTTATTGTGGATATTAGCGAAGACATTCCGGAAAGCGTGTTGATGGATCAGGCTCGGGTGGCGCAGGTTGTCAGTAACCTGGTCAGTAACGCATTAAAGTTCACTACAAATGGCTCCATTTCTGTCAGCGCAAGCTGGCAAGGCTACGAAAACAAGAAAAACGAAGGGGAACTGGTTGTAAAAGTCCAGGATACAGGGAAGGGGATCCATGATACCCAGCGGATATGGCAACTGTTTGAGCAAGAGCAGGATGGCTTTAACCGGCCGGAAGGTGGAAGTGGACTTGGACTGGCTATTGTTCGCAATATTGTACAATTATTGAGCGGTACCATTCAGGTTGATAGCAAACCTGATCACGGTTCTTGTTTCACCCTTTGTCTGCCCATGACGGTTCAGATCGCAGGAGCGAATGAACCAAAGACTGAGAAGATGCCACCTTTACCCAAAGTGCAAGTTTTGGTTGTCGATGATAATAAAATAAATCAGCTGATAATAAAGGAGATGCTGTTGTCTCTGAATCAGAATGTTGAGCTGGTGAGCGACGCACAAAATGCGCTGAAGATGATGCAGGCAAGAAACTACGATGTATTGTTTATGGACCTTCATATGCCGCATATGGACGGTATGGAAGCAACTCGGATGCTGCGCGAAATGGACATCCATCAGCCCTATGTTATTGCTTTAACTGCCGATGCTTACCCTGAGACCCGGACTCAGGCGTTGCGTGCCGGAATGAATGATTATGTCACCAAACCATTTGTTAAGGCAGATATTGCAAAGGTTCTTCAAAGATTTACTGAGCTGCAGAGCAGAAAAGCTCGCTGATTGGCACAACCCTTGATGCCTGTTGTACCATAGGCGCAGTTTTCACTGAATTAAGGGATCCAAGAATGGAGTTTAGTAGCAGTTCTCAGTATGTCGTTTCGCAGGAACTGGCAACAGCCGTCAATGCCGCGGTGACGTTAGAAAAGCCGTTATTATTAAAAGGTGAGCCTGGCACCGGGAAGACGCGCCTGGCTGAAGAGTTAGCGAGCGCGTTAGATACCGAGCTGCTGCAATGGTCTATTAAATCAACCACAAAAGCACAGCAAGGCTTGTATGAATACGACGCTGTATCGCGGTTACGTGATAGCCAGCTGGGTAGCGATAAAGTCCACGATATCAGTAATTATATTCGTCCTGGTAAGCTTTGGCAGGCATTTACAGCAGAAAAGCGTCCGGTTCTGCTTATTGATGAAATTGATAAAGCCGATGTTGAGTTTCCTAATGACTTACTGCACGAACTGGATCAAATGGCCTTTCATGTTTACGAAACAGGTGAACAGATAAAAGCGCAGCAACGTCCTATTGTGCTTATAACATCGAATAATGAAAAAGCCCTGCCGGATGCGTTTTTACGTCGGTGCTTTTTTCATTACATTCAGTTTCCTGACAGTGACACGTTAAAAGCCATTGTTGATGTTCACTTTCCGAACTTGCATAAGAATTTACTTGATACTGCATTGGCACTTTTCTTTGAGTTAAGAGACGTTCCCGGATTGAAAAAGAAGCCCTCAACGTCGGAACTGCTGGATTGGCTGCGACTTTTGCTTGTGGAAGATATTGACGCGAATTCACTACGAAAAAGCCGTGAGCAAGGCGGTTTATTGCCTCTGTCAGGCGCTTTACTCAAGCATGAACAGGATGTCGAGCGCTTAGCTGAATACGCTCGCATCCAACGGCGCTAAACCGCGTTATGTTTATTGATTTTTTTCAAACTCTGCGTCGGCATGGGCTTAAAACCAGCATTACCGAATGGCTGGATTTGCTCAGCGCAATGAAGGCTAACCTGGCTTTTGCTGACGTCGAGCAGTTTTATTATTTGTCCCGGCTTATTCTGGTCAAGGATGAGTCTCATTATGACAAATTTGATCGTGCGTTCAGCGAGTATGTGGATAAGGTCGCTAAGGTCGATGTGACCGATAAGATACCTAAGGACTGGCTGGAAAACGCACTGAAACGAAACTTAAGCGAAGAAGAAAGGAAAAAGGTACAGCAACTCGGTAGTCTGGATGAGTTAATGAAAACCTTTCACGAACGCTTAAAGGAACAACAGAAGCGTCACCAGGGAGGCTCGAAATGGATTGGTACCGGAGGAACATCGCCCTTTGGAGCTTATGGTTACCATCCCGGAGGTATTCGAATAGGCCAGGATGGCAATCGTAATCGAAGTGCGGCCAAAGTGTGGGATAAACGCGAGTTTCGTGACCTTGATGATAACGCCAGACTGGAGCAACGCGGCTTTCAGATGGCTCTTAGAAAGCTAAGACAATTTGCGCGCACTGGTGCCGCTAGCGAACTTGACTTAAAAAGCACCATTGAAGCTACGTCAAAAAAAGGTGGTTTACTTGATCTGAAGTGGCAGTCTGAGCGACATAATGCGGTTAAAATTATTTTGTTGCTGGATGTTGGTGGGTCAATGGATGATTATGTTTATCAATGTGAGCAATTGTTCACGGCGTTAAAAAATGAGTTTAAGCATTTGGAGTTGTTTTATTTTCATAACTGCGTTTATGAAGGTGTCTGGCGCGATAACTCCAGACGTCGGCAGGAGCAAATTCCGACGGAGCAGTTAATTCAGACATATGGTGAGGATTACAAATTGCTATTTGTCGGTGATGCAACCATGGGGCCGTATGAAATTGCCTACCCCGGAGGCAGTGTTGAACATTGGAATGAAGAGCCCGGCGAAGCCTGGATGAACCGTTTAACTCAGCACTTCGAAAAAGTGGCCTGGCTTAACCCTCAACCTGAAGAACATTGGCGGTATTACATGTCGGTGCGCATGATAAATGATTTAGTCGGAGGCAGAATGTACCCGCTGACTCTTGACGGTCTGGAACGGGCAATAAGTGGCATAAAATGACTCCTTTACTTGCGGCCTCTGCCGATAATAAGTTTCAGTTTTTAAGCGATGCTCATCGTTCGCTTATTGCCAGAGTCCGTTTAATACGTGAGGCAAAATACCATATTGCTTTGCAATACTATTTGTGGCGCCCGGATAGTAGCGGTTTGACGTTGTTAAAAGAGTTGTTAGATGCCGCCGAGAGGGGCGTGCGCATTGATTTGTTGTTGGATGATTTACACAGCAAACCGTTAGAGCCGCTATTACGAGACTTATCCTCCCGAACCAATTTTAATATTAAATTGTTTAACCCTTTTACGCATCGTCGTTGGCGCTGGCTTAACTGGCTTACCGACTTTAAGCGAATGAATCGACGGATGCACAATAAAGCCTTACTGGTCGATGGAAAAGTTGGCATTGTAGGTGGCCGCAACGTTGGTAATGAGTATTTTGGTACTCATGCCGGTCAACTCTTTTCCGATCTTGATGTTATTGCCAAAGGTGAGGTTGTTAATAAGCTTCTTGAGGACTGGCAACACTACTGGAATTGTCTTTTGTCGGTGCCGGTCAGTTCAATAAAGTCGGGCAACCAGAAACGACTATTCGAGGATATTTGGTCCAGATTCCAAAAGCATCCTGAACTGCAGGATTTAAAGCAGTTTGTTCTGTCGGACGAACATTTGAATAATTTTCCGGACAAAGACTCCGAGCGTTGGTATGAAGCGCCTGCCATTGTGGTCAGTGATGACCCTTTAAAGGCTCAGTTAAATAGCAAGCCGCAACGGCTAGTTACGCAACAACTAGCAAAGACATTAGGCTCGGCGCAGCATTCAATTGTGATGGTTTCTCCTTACTTTGTTCCGACACCCGCTGGTGTTAAAGAACTCGAGAATTTGTCGGAGCAGGGGGTTAAGGTTCGGGTCCTGACTAATTCGTTAGCAGTAACCGATGTGCCGGCAGTACATGCTGGTTACCAGCGTCATCGCCGACGCTTATTGCTGTCAGGGGTACAGCTATTTGAGTTGCGCCGAACAGAAGAGAAGCGTCTGCGTAAAGATGTCAGGCCATATTTTAGACGCTCTGCCTCAAGCCTGCATGCGAAAACAGTCACCGTTGACGCTAAGAGAGTGTTTGTCGGTTCGTTCAATTTTGATCCGAGATCAGCTCAGATCAATACAGAGTCAGGCTTGTTAATAGAGTCGGTAGAGATGGCAGAACGAATTAACGCAATGTTTGAGCATGAATTACCGCTGCGCACTTACGAAGCGAGGCTTAATCGTTTTTATAAGCTGTATTGGCTGGATAAAAGTAAAATACCGGCGCTGAGGCTTTATAAAGAGCCGGGGGCCGGTATTTGGCGGCGCTTGGCGGTTTGGTTAACCGCCCGTTTGCCGGTTGATCACTTGCTTTAAACTACAGTTGCTGAGCAACCCAACGTTTCACCTTGCGCTCCAGTACGGTCAGTGGAACAGCACCGTCCTCAAGAACCACACGGTGGAAAGCTTTGATATCAAAGTTATTACCCAGCTTTCTCTCAGCATCGCGGCGCAGCTCGCTAATTTTTAGCTGACCAATTTTGTAGGCCAGAGCCTGACCGGGTAACGCCATAAAGCGCTCTGCCTCTGATACCGCACGAGCTTCTGCAACCGGGGCGTTGTCATACATGTAGTCTAGTACTTGTTGACGACTCCAGCCTTTAGCGTGAATTCCTGTATCAACGACCAAGCGTATAGAGCGCCACAACTCTGCAGCCAGCTGTCCGAAACGCTGGTAAGGGTCATCGTAGAGCCCCATATCGTAGCCTAGCGCCTCTGAGTATAACCCCCAGCCTTCAGTGTAGGCCGTTTCCCGGCCAAACTTCCGGAACCGGGGTAAGTCTTCCAATTCTTGCTGGATGGATATCTGGAAATGATGACCCGGTGCTGCCTCGTGCAGGAATAGCGCCGTTTTTGCCCAACTGGGGCGCGATGGTAAGTCGTAAGTGTTCAGGTAGAAAATTGCGGGTCGCGAGTTATCAGTAGGTGCGGCCTGGTAAGAACCTGAACTTGCCGACTGCTCACGAAATTCCTCAACTTTACGCACTTCGTACTCAGCCTGAGGAAAGATATCGAACAGCTCGCCAACGACTTCATCAACAGTACCTCGCAAGGACCGGTAGTCTTCGACCATTTCGTCTCTGTTATCGTAAATGAATTGTTCGTCGTTCGTCATGAAGTCAAAAAAGGCCTGTAAGTCGCCTTCAAAGTTGGTTTCCTCCATGATTTCGCGCATTTCACCGTGAATACGGGCAACTTCATCTAAACCAATATTGTGAATACGATCAGCGCTTAACTCAGTTGAAGTGTTAGCCTTAATTTTATACTTGTACCACTCAGTACCGCCGGGCAACTGACCCAAGCCGAAACTGTCTGTACGAGTCTCCGGTAAATACTCATTACTGAGGTAATCACTGAGTTTTTGATAAGCAGGCATGACGGTATTGGCGATAACATCGCGGTATTCTTCACGAATTGCTTTGGCGTCTGTATTTGCGATGTCCTCAGGTAAATCTTTTACCGGACGCCAAAAGATGCTTTGCGTAACGTCTTCGGTAATTTGTGCATCAATTTGGGGAATGGCTTTCTCAATTAAAACGCGCGGCTGAACAATGTCTTGTTTAACGCCAACTTTCATGTTCTCAATAGCTTGCTGGAAAAGTCGGGGGATTTGTTTCATGCGACTGGCCCATGCACGGTAGTCTTCTACTGTATTGAATGGTTGAGCCGATGTGCCAGAGCCCAGCATTGCCAGACGACCGGCGATATTATAAAACTGGTTGATAGGTAACAAATGCTCAGGATATTGCGCGCCCTCAATGGCCAGTTCCCTGTTTCGCTTGAAGATTTCATAACTGATCCGCTCTGAGCGGGGGAGCTGCTCGGCATTGATGCCTTTAATTTTCTCTAAGTAGCTTTTTTCTAAAGCGAGTAATTCTTCAAGATGCTCTTTTGAATAGAAGTTCGGCAATTCATCATTATATTGATTGTCACCAATATAAGTCGCTAATAACGGGTTTAGTTTCAGTTGTTCGTCAAAGTAATTTTTATAGATCTCTTGCAGTTCTTCGGTTTGAGACGTTTGTTTAACTGAGCTTGTTTGACTGTCTGATGCTGTTTCTGTTTGCTGTGGCTGGCCACAACCAGCTAACAATAGTGATAGTGAAATAGCGAGAGTGGTTTTGTTCATCATTTTAAGTACCTGCTTGCAGTTATAAACGGTTCAAAGGGACTTTTAGGTAAACAGTACCATTGCTTTCTGCCGGGGGCATTTGACCCGCACGAATATTAACTTGAATGGAAGGAATGATAAGTCGTGGCATATCCAGTGTTGCATCGCGCTCTTCTCTCCATTTTACAAACTGTTCTTCGCTGGCTTGTCCGCCGACATGGATGTTGTTTTGTTTTTGTTCTTGTATCGTGGTTTTACATTGATGCTCGCGCCCCTCGGGAGGGTAGTCGTGGCAAATGTAAACGTCCGTTGTACCGTCCAGTTGGAAAAGCTTTTGAATAGATTGATACAAAGTATTGGCACTGCCTCCGGGGAAGTCACAGCGAGCGGTTCCTACGTCCGGGTTAAATAATGTATCACCCACAAAGACTTTGTTTTCATTCACAACGTAAGCAATATCAGCAGGTGTGTGGCCTGGTGTATGTATTACACGGAAACTCATTGACCCTACCTGAAAGGTCTCTCCGTCACTCAACAGTTTATCGAAGTGCTCCCCATTAGGCAGAAACTCTTTTTCAAGATTATAGACCTGCTTAAATATTTTTTGCACATCCGTAATATGTTCGCCGATGGCAATAGGTGCATTGAGTTGCTTTTTTAAAAAAGGAGCGGCACTTAAGTGGTCAGCGTGCGCATGCGTTTCCAGTATCCAGGCAACATTTAGACTGTTTGTGTGAATAAAGTCTAAAATGCGTTGTGCGCCGTTAGTACAAGTTTTACCCGAGGGGTAATCAAAGTCGAGCACGGGGTCGATAATAACGGCATCTTTTTCATCCGAATCAAAGACAACGTAACTGAAGGTTTCGCTGTCGTTATCAAGAAAAGCTTCAACGTTTATTGAGTTATGCTTGTTCATGGTTTTGACTCCATTCGGTTGCGACCGGCACTTTTTGCCTGATAAAGAGCCTGATCAGCTGCAACGAGTAAACCAGCATGATCAGCATAGTGAAAACTACTGGCAACACCAATACTAACGGTAATCTTCATGTCTTCAACAAGATCGTCGAATGGTGTTGCAGCTATTCGCTCACGCATTCGTTCACTGGCTTCCTTAGCGACTTCAAGCTCTGAGTTCGTAATTAATACGGCAAACTCTTCACCGCCCCAACGAGCGACATAATCAATGTCTCTGATTTCATCGCGCAGGACCTCCGCGATTCTTACCAGTACCTTATCGCCGACAGTATGTAAGTAATGGTCGTTGACATCCTTAAAGTAGTCGACATCAAGGATAGCTAAACTTAAATAGGTTCCGTCGCGTCTGCAGCGACTCAGCTCATGTTGCAGGCGTTCATCAAAGGCGCGCCGGTTTCCAAGATTCGTTAATGGATCCTGCCGTGCCATGGTCTCTAAGTCAGCTGTTTTCTCTTTAACCATTTTTTCCAGTCGCAGCCGTGTCTGGTTATGCTGGTTAAGGCGTGCTTTTACGCCAACCAATGCTAAAAGCGCAACAGCTAAAGAGGCAACAATCCAAAACCATGCCTGCATCCAGATATGAGCCGACTGCCGGAAAGCAAAATAGTCGGGTTGACTCCATTGGCCACCGGGATACCTGGCCCGAACCTGAAAGATATAATCGTTGGCCGGCAAGGTCGTGTACTCTGCAGAGTTAAGAGAGTTTTTATTCACCCAATTTTCGTCAAAGCCAACCAGGCGAACCTGATAGTCAATTTGCTCCGCCATAAGATAACCAGGAGCAACAAACTCGAACACGATTCGGTCCGTCTCAGCACTCAGTTTCTCTCCGAAGATGACTGTTTTGCCATCGGCTTTTACTGACTCAATATTTACCTCCGGAGGAAGGTTGCCAATTTCCGTAATCGTTTTCGGATTAACCTCTGAAACACCATTACTGGTTGCTAGCCAAATACTGCCATCGCGAGCCTGGAGCATGGAAGGACCGCCGCTGTTTATTTGGGCGCTCTCAAGTCCATCTACTTCGCTAAAGCGTTCAACATTGAGCTTATTGGCCTGCCCATTTAACGCTTTGGTAAAGGAGTCATGTTCAATCATTACTGGGCCGCGGTTTGAGCCGAGCCAGAGATTGCCATTACCGTCGAAAGCGACGGACATAAAGTTATCAAAGGGCAAGCCTTGATCACGGTTAAAAATTTGCCAACTGTTCTTCTTCATATCATGAACGACGAGTCCTCGATCAGTTGCCATCCATAGGTATCCAGAATGTTCGGTAATATGAAAAGCCAATTCGGCATTGTTCAGTTCGGTTAAGTCAACGGGAGTGATTTGGTAATCGAATGCATCATTTTTAGCCACGATATTAATACTAACCACACCACGCGCTGAGCCGGCCCAAAGCGTGCCCGTTTTATCGAGATGTAACGAGGTTGTATAATTATTGGTTAAACCATCTTCCTGAGAAATATGTTGGGATACCCATTGCCCTTGGGAGTTTTGGTACAAATGTGTAATTCCCAAAGGTGTAGCCAGGAATTTCCCCAGTTTAGGATCAAGCTCAATTTGACGAATTTCGTCCGCTTTTAACAGGTTATTCGTGTCAAAGTGCCGGACGATTCTCTCACCGTCCCAAATATAAAGGCCGTCAGTGTATGTTCCGATGTGGAGCTGTTGTTTATCATCATAAGCCAGTGATAATACGGACTGCTCGTTTAGTGAGGTGTCAGGAGCCAGGGCAGAAATTCCCGTTTCGTCTACAATTGAAACACCATTGCTGGAGCCAACGATGACTTCACTCTTGTCATTTTCTGCTAAGGCTCGGATATAGTTACCTGTAAGCCCGTCCTTTTTTGTATAAGTTGAAAAAAGAGCATCTCTGAACTGGACCAGTCCACCGTGCGTTGAAACCCAAAAACTGCCTTCTCTGTCCTGAATAATATCCAGTACATGATTGTTAGGCAGACCTTCGCTGGTATCGAAACTTTCTATACCGTACTTATCACTAATGCGAATGAGGCCGTCGCGATAAGTCCCCAGCCAAAGTTGTTTGTCATGGGACTGAAACAGGGTGCTGATTCTTCTGTCAATTTCGGGTAGTGCTCGCCCAAACTCGGTATTTGCCTTTTGCTGATACAACCCATTTTCCGTGCCTACCAGTAAAGTACCGTCTTGCAGTTCAAGTAGGGCGGTGACTAACCGCTCCGGAATGGCAGTAATAGTTTCAAAGCGAGCCTGACCAACTTTTTTTACCTGAAGCCCTTTATTGGTGGCTGCCCACAAGTTGCCCTGGCTGTCGACCAGCGACTCATAGACAAACATGGAATTCAGACCATGCTTAGTCGTAAATTGTGCGGTGCGTTGATTGTTTTTATAAACGAGCAAGCCAAGCTCTGAAGTTGAGACCCAAAGGTTGCAGTTATCATCAGTAAATAAGTGGTTTACAAAAGGTGGAGTGGATTCAAGTGCTTCCCAGTGTCCATCATAGAAACGAGCAATTCCGCCCCGGCTACCGGCCACATAAATGCTGCTATCGCAATGGCTGTAGGCTGCGGTATACATGCCTATATCAGGTAAACCGGTTTCTCGTAAATTATCGTAGATATCGAAACGACGACCATTAAAGCGGGCAGGCCCTTGCCAGGTTGCTAACCAAAGGTAGCCTTTATTATCCTGAATGAGTTCATTAACCGAGTTGTGGGGTAATCCATCACGCGTTTCCCAGTGTCGAATTAAATAATCGGTTAGTGGGCTTTGCTCATTATTAGTGCCGCCTGAATTAACCGCAGCGGTTATCCCGGGTGAATTAAGGCAAAAGAATGCAGTCAGCAACAAAGACAGTGTGTACTTCATAAGTCATCTATTTTTTAAACAGTATTATTGGATGGTATGTTGTCGCCGAGTGGGTTGCAATAACTCTAGAGTCTACAATCTAAAAAATCAGTTAATGAGTACATTAGTGAGAGACAATAATTCAAAGGAGCGATAAATGACGAAAGCCTATGCAGCACAATCAGAAAATTCTAAGTTGGCACCTCATGCTATAGAACGTCGTGAGTTACGTAACGACGATGTTGCTATCGACATAACCTATTGTGGCGTTTGCCATACTGACATTCACTATGCAGAGAATGACTGGGGAGGCACCATATACCCGGTTGTGCCCGGCCATGAGATAATCGGTAAAGTCACGGCAGTAGGCGATAATGTTAAGAACTTCAATGTGGGAGACACAGTTGGTGTTGGCTGTATGGTTGACTCGTGTCGCGAGTGCTCTTCTTGTGAAAAAGGTCTGGAGCAATATTGCCTTAATGGGATGGTACCAACCTACAACGGAGAAGATTTACACGATAAAAGCATTACTTATGGTGGTTACTCCGAGAAGATAGTCGTCAGTGATCGCTTCGTGGTTAGGGTGTCAGAGAAATTGGATCCGGCAAAAGCAGCGCCACTCCTGTGTGCCGGTATTACAACCTATTCACCATTGCGCCACTTTGGTGTGCAAAAAGGGCACAAGGTAGGTGTCATCGGCATGGGTGGCCTGGGACATATGGGCGTTAAATTTGCTAAAGCCATGGGAGCTGAAGTCACTATTTTTACGCGCTCAGAAAGCAAAGTGTCCGAAGCTAAAAAGCAAGGCGCAGATCATGTGATTATCTCAACTGATGATAAACAAATGGAAGCGGCAGCAGAGACCTTCGATTTTTTACTGGATACCGTGCCGGTACAGCATGATCTCAATCCGTACATTAACTGTTTGAAAGTCGATGGTACGCACATTCTAGTGGGTCTGTTAGAGCCGGTTGACCCTGCATTACAAGCCGGAGCGCTGGTGATGAAACGCCGGGTACTTGCTGGCTCCTTAATTGGTGGCATTCCTGAAACACAGGAAATGCTCGACTTCTGTGCCGAACACTCTATTCATTGCGATGTTGAAATGCTGGATATCCAGAACATCAACGATGCCTTTGTACGGATGAAAAAAGGTGATGTGAAGTATCGATTTGTAATTGATATGGACTCGCTAAAGCAGTCTTAGTGAGTAAATAAATTGACCACGCTTTGTCGGGCGTGGTCTAATTTGCACAAAGAAGAGGTGCGTACACCAGGAACTTTCGAACTTAGGTTGCCAAAGCCGGATTTGAGTCGAAGGGGAGGGGTATTACGCCGAGGTAGCATAGTCATTTGGCGGCAATGTTGCCGGTTGCAGGGTTTGAACACCCACAACTGTCACCTTCAGGGTGGAGAGCTTCTGGTGTTTGCATTTGCCTATTGGCTATTAAGTTAATCTCGCCACTTACTCTGCAAAACCTGAGTTCTCCGAACACTTATGTTGTTATGTTCAGGAGAAAACTGTGTCTTTTACTGTTGCTAAGTTCGGAGGTACGAGCGTTGCCGATTATCCTTCAATGCTACGCTGTGCCCAAATTGTTAAGAATAACCCCTCTATTCGTCTGGTCGTTGTTAGTGCCTGCGCCGGAGTCACGAATCGGCTGGCAGAAATAGCTGATAAACAGGGTAAGCAAACAGAATCTCTGCGAAATGAAATTTATACTATTCATGCCTCTATTCAGCAAAAACTGAAGAGCTCCGGTGCTCTGGAACTATCCTTGTCTCAGTTACATGATGAACTGGAGTCTCACTGTCAAAAAGCAATAGCAAACTGGGCCGCCTGGCGGGATGAGTTATTAAGCTTTGGTGAGCGTTGCTCGAGTCTTTTGTTTTCTTGCGTTCTAAATGAACAAGGCTTGTTATCGGATACGTTGGATGCGCGGCAACTGCTGAAAACAAACAGCGCTTTTGGCCGGGCGCAACCGGATGAAGTTTCAACTAAGTCACATTGTCTTGAGCAGAAGCAGAAGTTGGACTCCGGGTGTGTGTGGGTAACTCAGGGGTTTATTGGCTCAGATGATAAAACTCAGACAACGACTTTAGGTCGCGGGGGAAGCGACTATAGTGCCGCCTTGCTAGCAGCAGGTTTTAACGCAACGGATTTACAAATTTGGACGGACGTTGCGGGAATTTACACAACAGACCCAAGAATCTGTTCCAGCGCCCGGGCTATAGCCGAAATGAGTTTCTCAGAAGCGGCAGAGTTAGCAACTTTTGGAGCTAAGATTCTGCACCCATCCAGTCTGGCACCAGCTATAAAAAACTCAATTCGGGTTTTCATTGGCAGTAGTCAGAATGCAGCCGCCGGTGGTACGTATATATCCGCAAATCCTACAACACGGCCTGACGTACGAGCGGTTGCACTTCGCCGGAATCAGACTTTAGTAACCGTTCATAGTTTGAGCATGTTGCATGCGAGCGGTTTCCTGGCGCGACTTTTTGAAATATTGGCGCGCTATAATGTCAGTGTGGATTTGGTCACAACCTCAGAAGTGAGCATTGCGCTGACTTTGGATGAAGGCGGAAGCATTGCAAATGGACAAGCGTTATTACCGGCTGCTGCTTTAGAGGAGCTTGAGCAGTTTTGCCGCGTAGAAATTGAAACGGGGTTATCGCTGGTGGCTATTATTGGAAACGGCATTGGACGAGATGCTCATATAAGCCAACTCACTTTTAATACAGTGAATGACTATGCTGTGCGTTTAATTTGCCAGGGAGCGAGCGAGCATAATCTTTGCTTTCTGGTAGAAGACAGTGAGGGTGAGAATGTGATCCGAACCTTGCATGATAGAATATTGAGTTAATAATATGTAAATAACTGTCTATTTATTGTAAAAATAAACTACAGTTAAAGAGACCCCAACAAACAAATTCAGGTAATTATTATGAAACAACTGACATCAAAAACTCTGGCTATTACTTCGGCCTTATCTGTAGCTTCAGCAATGAGCATGGGCGCTGCTCAGGCAAACCCTTTTGAAGCAACGGAGCTTTCTTCGGGCTATGAGGTTTCTCAACCACAAGAAATGAAATGCGGTGAAGGAAAATGTGGCGAAGAGAAAATGAAAGAAAAATCCAAAGAAGAAATGAAAGAGAGAAAGGAAAAGGCCAAAGAAGGCAAGTGTGGTGAAGGAAAATGCGGTGAAGGTAAGTGCGGCGAAGAAATGAAGAAAGAAAAGGCCGAGAGAAAAGGTGAAAAATCAGAAAAGTCGGAAGAAGGTAAATGTGGTGAAGGTAAGTGCGGCGAAGGTAAATGTGGCGCTTAATCACTTAATCTTACTTTCGTTCTAGCGACGAAACTGACTATAATGCTCGCTTTCTATTTGAGCAGAATGAAGGCGAGCATTTTTAATGGATTTCTTACAATCGATCATCCTTGGCATTATCCAGGGGATAACCGAGTTTCTTCCAATATCCAGTTCTGCTCATTTAATTTTGATGCCAATACTTACTGGCTGGGAAGATCAAGGTGTAGGCTTTGATCTCGCCGTTCATGTCGGTACTTTGCTTGCTGTCATTCTCTATTTTCGCAAAGATGTCACTCAACTCTTTGTCGATGGCCTTCGTTCTATCGCTGCTCGCCAACATGTCGGACAAAGCCGTTTAGGCTGGGCTGTTGTTGTTGGAACTATACCTGCTTGTATTGCGGGTATACTGCTACTGGATTACATAGACACTGCGCTAAGAGCTGTGGGGGTTATCATCACTACCACGGTTGTTTTCGCTGTACTTTTGGCTGTTGCCGATCGCTTCGCCCGCGGCAGCAGAACCTTGCAGGACATTGGCTTTAAAGATGCGATTATTGTTGGACTTGCCCAAGCTTTAGCACTGATTCCGGGCACTTCGCGTTCAGGCGCTACCATAACCGCGGGTTTGTTTTTAGGGTTAAACCGAGAGTCAGCTTCAAAGTTTTCATTTTTTATGGCCATTCCAATTACCGCTGCTGCTGCGTTGATCAAGCTATTAACCATAGCCTCAGAGTCCATTGCCGTAGATTGGTTAGGTTTTTTGGTTGGTGGCGTTGTGTCGTTTTTAACGGCCATTACCGCTATTCACTTTTTCCTGAAGTGGCTTAACGCGTTCGGTATGTGGCCCTACGTTATCTACCGTTTAGTCCTGGCGGTTGTCTTGTACTTATTATTCTTCTGAGTCGTTAATTTATGTACGAAAACATTAAAAAGCAGTTGTTTCAGCTTAAAAGTAACAAGATTTTTGAAGCGCTGGTGGTTGCCGTTATCATTATTTCGGCTTTGGAAATTGGCGCTAAAACCTACGAGTTACCCGCTTTTGCTAATAGCCTGACGTATGGTTTAGACCTTTTTATAACGCTGTTTTTTCTAATTGAAATTACCATTCGTTTTATTGCCGAAGACAATAAAAAAGCCTTTTTTAAAGATGGCTGGAATGTGTTTGATACCCTGGTCGTATTGGTCAGTCTTATTCCAATCAATGACTCTGAACTTGCCTTGCTGGCGCGCTTGGTCCGGATTTTCCGAGTACTTAGGATGATATCCATTATTCCTGAGCTTAGAACCTTAATAAACTCCTTGCTAAAAGCGCTTCCCCAGATGGGTTACGTTGTACTGCTGATGTTTATTATCTTCTATATTTATGCGGCAGTTGGTAGCTACTTGTTCGCCGACATCAACCCGTTCTTATGGGATAACATTGCCACTTCAATGCTTACGCTGTTCAGGGTGATGACCTTTGAAGACTGGACGGATATTCAGTATGAAACCATGGAAGTTTATGGTTGGAGCTGGATTTACTATATGACTTTTATTTTCCTGACTGCTTTTGCGTTTTTAAACATGGTTATCGGTATTGTGATTAACGTCATGGATAAAGAGGGTCGTAAGGTTGAGCTTGGCCAGGAAAATGAGGCTCAAGAGCTCGGAGATAAAGAACCTTCTATAACTGATTTACAGCAGGAAATTCGGGAATTAAAGCAACTGATAGTGGCTCAGCAAGATGCCGAAAGAAGGTAAAAATTTATACAGCGCAAAGCTGCTCATTAACGATATTCCCGTTACGGTTAAGAGTAAGCGGATTAAGAATATGTACTTAAGGGTGCGTGCGCCCTCGGGTGATGTTGAAGTTTCGGCTCCTAAGCAGTGCTCGTTGAATGAGATTGAAAGCTGGTTGTTTGAGCGTCATGACTGGTTGATAAAGCAACGGGAAAGAATTGCGATGCAACCGGTACAGCCAGAACTTCAGTTTGTATCAGGTGAAGAGCATAAGTTCTGGGGAAAAGTGTACACACTGGCTATTGCACTTAAAAAGCGTGGTGCCTCGGTTAGCTTGAACGATAATAAACTGCAGCTGGTTTCTTTGCCACATTACGATGCAGTTCAGCGTAAACAGGTTCTGGATCGTTGGTACCGGGAACAAATTACCCGCGAAGTTGAAGCCTTACTGGGTATCTGGCAACCGCGAATGGGAGTTTACAGCAGCGGTTTCGGTATCAGGGCGATGAAAACCCGCTGGGGTACCTGCAATATACGCAGCAAAAAGATATGGCTGAATCTGGAACTGGTTAAAAAACCGGTCGAGTGCCTTGAGTACGTAGTGGTTCATGAACTAACACACCTGTTTGAGCGTTATCATAACGCGCGCTTTTACGCACTCATGGATGAGTTTCTTCCTGACTGGCGTGAGCGAAAAAAACTGACCAACGAGTTTATCTGAGTTCTTCCCCTAATTGATTCTGCGCTATCAATCTAAATACATAAGCCACTTTGAACAAACCGGCTAAGATTACCTGTGACAAATGCAAGAAAACTAACAGCATCAAAGGTAAGTTTTCTTCCTGGAACCAGGCCAGATAAAAAACAACGATTGAAAGTAATAAAAACACCACCATAGAAGTGTTAGAGGTTTGCAATAGTTTACGTGGTTTCATAAGAGACATTCCTAATGCATCTAATAAATGCATATTAAATGTATCTTTAACTTAAATCAAGGAAAGGTAAGAAAATAGAGAACAGTGATGAACCATTGCCGGTGTCAGAGCCGTATTTTGAAGACAGAAAGGGTTTGGACACCGTTTAGACCTTATTGAACGAAGTTCTGAAGCCCTTATTGAGCAGGAAGGAGATTAGAAAGTGCAATATTTACACACCATGGTGCGGGTGCACGACTTAGAACAATCTTTGAATTTCTATTGTGATTTATTGGGATTGCAGGAAGTTAGAAGGAAGGAGGTAGAAAAAGGCCGTTTCACTTTAGTCTTTTTAGCTGCACCGGATGACGTTGAGCGCGCTAAAAAAGAACAGGCGCCGATGATGGAGTTGACCTACAACTGGGACCCGGAAACTTATAGCGGCGGCCGTAACTTTGGCCATTTAGCGTTTCGAGTCGAGAATATTTATGAGTTGTGCCAAAAACTGATGGATAACGGCGTCATTATTAACCGGCCTCCGAGAGACGGACACATGGCCTTTGTGCGCTCGCCGGATAATATCTCAATAGAGCTGCTGCAAAAAGGTGATAACTTGCCGCCACAAGAGCCTTGGGCCTCTATGGAAAACACGGGTGAATGGTAATTCAGAGCCAGATCCTCTATAATCTGCGCCACAAAATTACATAAGTAAGCTAATAGATTTTTACTTTGGTCCAATAAATAGGAATGACTATGTCGACTGATAAAGCAAAGATTATTTATACTGAAACGGACGAGGCGCCGCGCCTTGCTACCTATTCGTTTCTGCCTTTTATTGAAGCATTTACTAAGGCAGCTGGTGTTTCAGTTGAAACTCGTGATATTTCTTTAGCTGGTCGTATTATTTCGCAGTTTCCGGAGTACCTGAGCGAAGAGCAACGTCAGTCAGATGCTTTAGCTGAACTGGGTGAAATGGCGAAGACAGCGGAAGCAAACATTATTAAGCTGCCAAACATCAGTGCATCTATCCCGCAAATGACAGCTTGCATCAAAGAGCTTCAGGAACAAGGTTATAAGCTGCCTGAATTTCCGTTTGACCCACAAACTGATGAAGAAAAAGACGTTCGTGCTCGTTATGACAAAGTGAAGGGCAGTGCGGTTAACCCGGTATTACGTGAAGGTAACTCTGATCGTCGCGCGCCAAGTGCTGTAAAAAATTACGCGAAGAAGCACCCACATAGCATGGGCGAGTGGTCTAAGGATTCTAAATCGCACGTTGCACACATGAACGACGGCGATTTCTACAGCAGTGAGAAATCGGTAACCTCCTCGGGCGATGATACATTTAAAATTGTTTTTGAGAGCAACGGTGAGCAAAAAGTACTGAAAGAATCGGTACCCGTACTGGCAGGTGAAGTAGTTGACGCTGCAACGATGAGTAAGAAGCAATTGCAGGCGTTCTTTGAGAAAGAAACTGCAGCTGCTAAAGAGCAGGGCGTATTATTGTCACTGCACTTAAAAGCCACCATGATGAAAGTCTCTGATCCAATTATGTTTGGTCATGCGGTACGTGTTTTCTATAAAGACGTATTGGAAAAACACGCTGACGTTATGAAAGAAATTGAGTTTGACGCAAGTAACGGTATTGGCGACCTTTACAACAAACTGGAAAAAATTGGTTCAGGCAAGCGTGCTGAAATTGAATCAGACCTGGAAGCGGTTTATTCAAAACAGCCGGAACTGGCAATGGTTAACTCGCATAAGGGCATTACAAACCTACACGTACCAAGTGACATCATCATTGACGCATCAATGCCGGCAATGATTCGTGATTCTGGAAAAATGTGGGATAAGAACGACAGCCGACAAGATGCTAAAGCAATGATCCCGGATCGTAGCTACGCAGGCGTTTACCAGGAAACCATTAATTTCTGTAGAGAAAATGGCGCCTTTGATCCGGCAACTATGGGTACCGTACCTAACGTTGGCCTAATGGCGCAAAAAGCTGAAGAGTATGGTTCTCACGACAAGACCTTTGAAATTCCGGCAAAGGGTACAGTAAAAGTATTTAACAAAGCCGGTGATGTTGTGTTCGAGCACCACGTTGAAGAAGGTGATATCTGGCGCATGTGTCAGGTAAAAGACGCACCGATTCGTGACTGGGTTAAGCTGGCGGTTAACCGTTCACGCTTAAGCGGCATGCCTGCAGTATTTTGGTTAGACAGCAACCGCGCTCACGACGCTCAGTTAATTAAGAAAGTGGAAGAGTACCTGAAAGAGCACGACACCGATGGTCTGGACATTCAGATCATGGCGCCGGTTGAAGCGACTCGCCACACGCTACAGCGTGTTAAAGAAGGCAAGGACACCATTTCTGTTACCGGTAACGTACTGCGTGACTACCTGACGGACTTGTTCCCAATTCTGGAACTGGGCACATCAGCGAAAATGCTGTCAATTGTTCCGTTAATGAACGGTGGTGGTTTGTTTGAAACTGGAGCCGGCGGTTCAGCGCCTAAACACGTGCAGCAGTTTGTTGAAGAGAATCACTTACGTTGGGACTCTTTAGGTGAGTTTTTGGCGTTAGCTGCGTCTCTTGAGCACCTAAGCCGTACCTTTGATAACAACCGCGCGCAAATTCTGGCAGATAGCCTGGATGTCGCAACGGCTAAGTTCCTGGAAGAGAACAAATCACCGTCACGTAAAGTGGGTGAAATCGATAACCGTGGCTCACACTTCTACCTGGCAATGTATTGGGCAGAAGCGCTGGCTAACCAGAGCGACGATGCTGAACTTAAAGAGCGTTTCAGTAAACTGTCTGAGAAACTGTCTGGTAACGAGCAGGCCATTATCGATGAACTGAACAAGGTTCAGGGTGTTAAAGTAGACATTGGTGGCTACTATCAGCCAAATACCGATAAGGTATCAGCAGCAATGCGCCCTTGTTCTGTATTAAATGAAACGCTTGCCAGCTTATAATTTACACACTGTAAATTAGGCGATAAGTGTAAGAAGCAGGCTTCGGCCTGCTTTTTTTATATCGACAAATTGTTACCAATCTATTTGGAGTCATGATTTTGGCCAGTAGCAACTACCTTATTAATTTGTACGAACGCTGCTTAAAAATGCCTTTTGGACGTCAGGTTTTTTCGGCAATGTTTGCCCGAAAAGCGCCTTATTTTAAAACGATTAAGCCGCTTATTACTGAATTAAAGCCTAACCTTTGTCAGCTGACGTTTAAGAAACGAAAAGCAGTCCAGAACCATATTGGTACGGTGCACGCCATTGCGGTATGCAACGGAATGGAAATGGCGATGGGAGCATTAGCTGAAGCTTCTATTCCAAAGCATCTTCGTTGGCTGCCGAAAGGTATGAATGTGCAGTATTTGGCCAAAACCGATAGTGATGTGACCATAGAAGCAACAAGCTCAGAATCCACCTGGCAACCGGGCGATCAGCCAATATCGGTAGAAGCTAAGCGCAGCGACGGCACCGTTGTAGCCGCCGGACACATTACTATTTATGTGTCAGAAAAGCCTAGTCGATAAGATGAAAGGACTGCTGTCTGCCGTTTAAGTAGCTAACACCGTCACCATCAAAAAATGCATCCTCTTCCAGCATGATGGTGATGGTTTTATCCTCGAATGTGGTTTTGTTATTAAGCTCGATAGAATAGGCCGTATTGGAGAATAATGGGTATTCTCCCCCTCCTGGTATAGCGTGCTGTTTATCCCACATACCAATGGTAGGGCCTGAGCCATGGCCGTAATACCCAATTGGGTGGGTATAAATCATAGGCTCCAGGCCTTTGTCGTTAGCTTGCTCTAACGCTGCAAGTAATATTTCGTTGCCAGAACGTGTCTCTTCAAACTGGGCTGTCAAAATATCTTGTAGTTGATTGGCATTAGCTAATGCCTGTTTTAGGGTATCAGGTGCGTTGGACTCGTCTTCTTGTAAAACATAGGCATGTTGTTGAGTATCGGTGTTTAAACGCAGGTAGGTAATGCCAAAGTCTACATGCAATAAGTCGCCGCGTTGTATGGTGACGCCTGTTGAACGCGGGTGCCCTGGTTGAGGGTCATTGATACGTTGTACACTCACGGAAGGATGGAACCAAACCGGCAGGTTCTCTTGTGCCGCACGTTCACGGAACCACCATTGAAGATCTTCTGTGGTCGTTTCACCAACTGCAATAACTTTGTCAGAAAACCCTTCAGCGATAATTTGGTGAGCAAGCTTAACGGCATCCCGATAATAGGGCAGTTCTGCTTCTGTTCGCTGTTCAAGCCAGGAAACAGCTAGCGGTTCAGCATTCACAATTTTACTGTCTAGGTTATCGGGTAAAGCAGCCATAAAAAGCTCTTTATCCGTGGCTGTAATGCCGTCGGCCTGAGCGAAATCTTTTGATTGATTAATTGCGATAGAGGCTGGGTTACGCTCTGCAATAATTTGAGCCAGACGCTTCCATTGGTCTGGCTGTTGTTCCGGGTTCCATGCACTTTTAAACACCTCGCCAACGTCGTAGCGGGCTATTGCCAGAGTCTCCAGATTCTTATCTTCACCCGGGTCATGGATAAGCAGAATTGTTCTTCGTCTGGCTGACAACCAGTCGCTGGGCAGAAAGGTTTTAAGTACCGGGTCCTCGTTGTACTCGCGACTTATCAATACCCACATATCTATGTCAGCTTTTCGCATTAGCTCCGGGAGCAGTTTTTGCACGCGCTGCTGAAGAAGCTCATCAACAACTTCTGCACGCTGCTTAAGGGGGAGTGGGCTTATAGTATCTGCAAATACGTTGGTAGAAAATACCGCGCCAAAGGTGAGACTAACCAGTAAAATAATTTGTTTTAGCATAAGTGCGACCGATAATAAAAAAGGGACCCGAAGGTCCCTTTCTATCAGCTTTTCACAAAGAAGTGAATTAAGGCTTACCAACGGGCTCGTTGGCATCGATAACTGCACCCGGGTGCTCGTCTTCGCCATCGTCCGGCGCCAGCTTTTCCCATTTACGGGTAAACAGAGCTAATACGAATACAACCGCACCAACGCTCACACCGAACACAAAAATGGTCCAGTAAAGCTCAGGCATTGCCTGTGGGTTTTCCGGGTCAAGACCACCTGCCAGAAGACCCGCAATCACATTACCCATGGCATAAGTCAGAACGAAAACGCCCATTAACTGTCCGGCCATACGTTTTGGCGATAGTTTACTGACCGCACTTAACGCTACCGGGCTTAAGCAAAGCTCACCAACGGTGTGAATAAAGTACACTGCAACCAACCAGTAAGGTGCTACTTTTAAGCCGCTAGCCGCCGCTTGCGACGCAAAGAACATCACAATGAAGCCGGTCGCCATAATGATAAGGCCAATCGCGCTTTTAAAACCGTACGATGGATTGATCATGCGTTTGCTGAGATTAATCCAAAGCGCAGCGAAAAACGGTGACAACGCGACTAAGAAGATCGAGTTCAGCGACTGGAACCAGGTTGTAGGAATTTCAAAGTCACCGACCATGCGATCCGTTAAGTCGCGAGCAAATAGGTTGAACGATGAACCTGCCTGCTCAAAGCCTGCCCAGAACATGGTTGAGGCAATACAAACCAGAAATAGGGCACCGAGTCGCTTCATTTCATCTTTGGTCAACTTACCAAAGAGGAATATGGACAGGTAATACACGAAAAAGATAACAGTGAAAATAACAGCGACATTACCGGCAATCAGCGTTGGGTCCAAAGTAACGTAGTTATTTAATGCTAAATATGTATAAACCGCTAAACCAGCTAATAAGAGCCAGATAACTCCCCAGCTGCGTTTTGCTGCTTTAGGACCCAGAGGTTTAGGCGGTTTCGCTCCAACATCGCCAAGTTTAGGTTTAGTCAGTTTGTACTGAATAAGACCGAACGCCATACCGACAGCTGCGGCCCCAAAGCCCCAATGGTAACCAGCATTTTCCATAAGGTAACCAGTAACGATGTAACCGATGATAGAACCGATGTTGATACCCATGTAATAAAGGGTATAACCACCATCACGACGGTCATCGTTGGAACTATATAACTGACCAACCATGGCGGTAATGTTGGGTTTTAATAAACCTGTGCCAAGTACCACCAAAATCATACCAACGAAGAAGCCAGCCTCACTCGGTATGGCCAAGACAATGTGTCCCAGCATAATAATGATGCCGCCGTACCAGGTTGCGCGCTGACCGCCTAATAAACGGTCAGCAATCCAACCGCCGGGTAAGCCCATGAAATAGACCGCACCGGTGTATAGACCGTAGATAGCGGTTGCAGAGGCAACAGTTAAGGCGATACCGCCTTCTTGCAAGCTGGCGGTCATGAATAAAACGAGTAGCGCGCGCATACCGTAGTAGCTCATGCGCTCCCACATTTCGGTAAAGAACAGGGTCTGTAAGCCCCCTGGCTGTCCGAAAAAGCTTGAATCTTTATCGACTATTTTTGTTGGATCCATTCTTGTTATCCATTTTGTTATTTAATATTAAATAGTTAGCGTTATTAGTAGCTCATTCGACTTTGGTCTAAGTCGGAAAAAGTGGCCTTACTTTACTAGCGAAGACTGATAAATAAAACCGAAAACGACGAAATACTCGGTTTTTGAGCTGTTTCTACGCCGGAACTGACAGAGTTCGACAGCTTAAGGAATATTTTTGAGGATAAGGTGAATACACTAATATTGTCGACAATTTAGTTCATGTTAGCTTGCTAATAGCGTTATTTTCATGGAAAATAGAGCTATCAATAATTACTGTCGACAATTAATGCAAATAGTCAGTCCTTTAGAACGTTCAGCCATTACCTCTTCAGACCGAGTTCTGTTTGAAATACAGCGCGCTATTGTGGAAGGGGATATAGCAGCGGGCTCAAAAATTAGTGAACCTGAGCTGGCTAGACGTTTTAATGTTAGCCGAGCGCCATTGCGTGAAGCTTTAGCGAGACTTGAGCGTTGCCATCTTATTGAACGAATTCCGAACGCAGGTGCCAGAGTGGTTACCTTGTCACCGGAAGGCTTAATTTCGTTGTATCAAATACGCGAAGAGCTGGAAGGTCTGGCCTGTCGTTTAGCGGCAGAACAAATGCCGGAAAACGAAATTGATGAGTTACGGCAATTACTCGATAAGCACCTGGAAACTCAGCGAGTTCGTGAAGGTGAAAGTTACTATCAGGAAGCCGGCGATCTCGATTTTCATTATCGCATTATACTCGGCAGTAAAAATCAGTATTTAATTAATATGCTTTGCGACGAACTCTACTATCTTGTCCGTATGTATCGAGTACAAATGGGAATGAATGGTCCAAGAGTTTCGCGCGCCTTCGATGAACACAAAGCCATTATTAACGCTATTGCTAACCGCGATGGGGAATTGGCCGATCTGCTCATGCGCCGCCATATTGGCGCGTCTCGTAAGAATATTGAATTACGGTTACAAACACAAAAGGAAACATCATGACTCATATGACAAGCCCGGGCGCTAAGTTGCGCCAAGCTATTGCCGACGAAAATCCTTTACAGATTGTTGGCACCATTAACGCCTACACAGCAATGATGGCAGAGAAGGTTGGGCATAAAGCGCTTTACCTGTCTGGTGCCGGTGTGGCGAATGCGTCTTTTGGTTTGCCTGACTTAGGCATGACGTCGTTGAATGATGTTTGTGAAGACATTCGTCGTATTACTGCAGCAACCGATCTACCTCTGTTAGTTGATGCTGACACAGGTTGGGGCGGAGCATTTAACATTGCCCGTACCGTTCAGGAAATGACGCGTGCCGGTGCTGCCGGAATGCACATTGAAGATCAGGTGGCTCAGAAGCGCTGCGGACACCGTCCAAACAAAGAAATTGTCACTCAGGAAGAAATGGTTGACCGCGTTAAAGCGGCGGTTGATGCGCGTATTGATGACCAGTTTTTGATTATGGCGCGCACCGACGCACTACAACAACAAGGGCTGGAAGCCGCTATTGAACGTGCTCAGGCCTGTGTGGATGCTGGTGCTGATGCCATTTTTGCAGAAGCTGTCCATACACTTGACCAGTATAAAGCTTTCAGCGAGGCGTTGAACGTGCCGGTTCTGGCGAATATCACTGAATTCGGTGCAACCCCATTGTTTAATAAACAGGAATTGGCCGATGTGGGGGTGGAAATTGTTCTTTACCCTCTGAGTGCTTTCCGGGCAATGAACAAAGCCGCATTGAACGTCTACAATAGTATTTTAGAGAACGGTGATCAGAAAGCCGTTGTAGATGACATGCAGACTCGCTCAGAGTTATATGACTTTTTGAACTATCACGATTTCGAAGAAAAATTAGACCAGTTATTTAAGAAATAATACGACTTAGTCTGACGTTCACGTCAGGTGAAATATCGAATACAAAAGACTTTGTAAAATTAAGAAGGGAACAACATTATGGCAGAGAAGAAACTAAGCGGCGCAGGTTTGCGCGGACAGTCAGCCGGAGAAACCGCACTATGTACTGTTGGTAAAAGCGGCTCAGGTTTAACCTACCGTGGTTATGACATCTCTGAACTGGCGGAAAAAGTCAGTTTTGAAGAAGTGGCTTACCTTTTAGCGAAAGGCGAGCTGCCCAATAAACAGCAGTTAGAAGACTATAAAAAGCGTTTGAAGTCACTGCGCACCTTACCTCAGGAAGTCAAAGACGTACTTGAGCGTATTCCAAAGTCAGCGCACCCAATGGACGTTATGCGTACCGGCTGTTCTATGCTGGGGAACCTGGAAACAGAAGAAAGCTTTGATGAAGCGGACGATCACATTGAACGCATGCTCGCGACTTTCCCGGGTATTGTACTGTACTGGTACCGCTTTACTCATGACGGTGTTCGTATTGATACTGATTCTGAAGAAGAATCTATTGGTGCTCACTTTCTGCGTCTGTTGCACGACAAAGCACCTTCAGAGCTGCATGCGGCAGTAATGAATACCTCATTAATTCTGTATGCTGAGCACGAGTTTAATGCATCAACCTTTACGGCTCGCGTTTGTGCGTCAACCTTGTCAGATATTCACTCTTGTGTAACCGGTGCTATTGGTTCATTACGCGGCCCACTTCATGGCGGTGCAAACGAAGCGGCAATGGAGCTGATTGAAGGCATGAAAGATGCTGATGATGCTGAGCAGAAGCTGAAAGGCATGCTTGAACGCAAAGAGAAAATCATGGGCTTTGGCCACGCCATTTACCGTGACTTTGACCCGCGTAACGATGTGATTAAAGCCTGGTCTAAGAAGTTGTCTGAAGAAGTGGGTGATAGCCGCTTATACGACGTTTCAGTGCGTTGTGAAAAAGTCATGTGGGACGAGAAGAAACTCTTCCCGAACGCGGACTTCTTCCATGCATCGGCTTATCACTACATGGGCATTCCAACCAAACTGTTCACACCAATCTTTGTGATGTCACGTGTGACCGGCTGGACCGCTCATGTGAAAGAGCAGCGCGCTAACAACCGTATTATTCGCCCAAGTGCTGATTATACGGGCCCAGAGCCGCGCAAAGTTCCAGCTTTAGAAGAGCGCTAATCCGATTGGAACTGATATTTGTACAGGAGCAGTTATCGACTGCTCCTTTTTTCGTTTAACGATGACGATAAGTGGTAACTCATGACTTCATACCGTAAAAAACTCGCTGGTACCACGCTCGAGTACTTTGATGCTCAAGCTGCTGTGGATGCGATTGAACCCGGCGCTTATGCGCGCCTGCCATACACTTCTCGTGTACTAGCTGAAAACTTAGTTCGCCGCTGCCCTCAGGATATCCTGACGCAGTCGCTGGAACAGTTGATTTACCGTAAAAAAGAACACGACTTTCCCTGGTTTCCTGCACGGGTTGTCTGCCATGACATTCTGGGCCAGACGGCGCTGGTTGATCTAGCTGGCCTACGTGACGCTATTGCAGAAAAGGGCGGTGACCCTGCCAAAGTAAACCCTGTGGTTCCTACGCAGCTGATTGTTGACCATTCACTAGCCGTGGAACACGCCGGTTTTGATAAAGATGCTTTCGAGAAGAACCGGGCGATTGAAGACCGTCGTAACGACGATCGTTTTCACTTTATTAACTGGACCAAAACAGCGTTTAAAAACGTTGATGTCATTCCTCCTGGCAACGGCATTATGCACCAGATAAACCTGGAGAAAATGTCTCCGGTGGTGCAGGTTCGCGACAATGTCGCTTTTGTTGATACCTGTGTGGGTACTGACAGCCATACGCCAATGGTTGATGCCTTAGGTGTTATTTCTGTGGGCGTTGGTGGTCTGGAAGCGGAAAGCGTTATGCTTGGGCGAGCATCTTACATGCGCTTGCCTGATATTGTAGGCGTTGAGCTTAGCGGCAAGCTGCAACCGGGCATTACCAGTACCGATTTAGTGTTGGAAATGACCGAGTTTTTGCGTAAAGAGCGTGTTGTTGGTGCGTATCTGGAATTTTATGGTGAAGGTGCAGAAGCCTTAACGGTAGGCGACCGTGCAACCATTTCAAATATGACACCGGAATACGGCGCGACTGCGGCCATGTTTTATATTGATGATCAGACCATTGATTACCTGAAACTGACCGGGCGTGACGATGACCAGGTAGAATTGGTTGAGCACTTTGCCAAAGAAACCGGGTTGTGGGCGGACAGCTTAAAGTCTGCGGAGTATGGTCGGGTACTTAAATTCGATTTATCCAAAGTGAAGCGTAACCTGGCCGGGCCTTCGAACCCGCATTCGCTGTTACCTGCATCGGAGCTATCTGAGCGTGGTGTTGCGAAACACATTGAGAACCCGGAAGAAGGCAAAATGCCTGACGGCGCGGTGATTATCGCAGCCATTACCAGTTGTACCAATACCAGTAACCCACGCAACATGATTGCGGCCGGCTTAATTGCCCGCAACGCCAATAAACTGGGCTTAACCCGTAAGCCATGGGTAAAATCATCGCTGGCTCCAGGGTCTAAGACGGTCAAAATGTATTTGGAAGAAGCTGAACTGTTGCCTGAACTGGAAGATTTAGGTTTTGGCGTAGTAGCCTTTGCCTGTACTACCTGTAACGGTATGAGTGGTTCGTTGGATCCGAAAATACAGCAGGAAATTATTGACCGCGATTTATTCTCTACGGCGGTACTATCCGGTAACCGTAACTTTGACGGTCGTATTCATCCTTATGCTAAGCAGGCGTTCCTGGCGTCTCCACCATTGGTCGTAGCCTACGCCATAGCGGGTACTATTCGCTTTGATATTGAGAAAGACGTATTGGGCATTGACCCGGACGGTAATCCGGTAACGCTGAAAGACATTTGGCCAAGCGATGAAGAGATTGATGCCATTGTGAAACAGAGTGTTAAACCTGAGCAATTCCGTAAGGTGTATGATCCGATGTTTGACCTGTCAGTTGACTACGGTGAGAAGAATAACCCGTTGTACGACTGGCGCCCACAAACTACCTATATTCGCCGTCCGCCATATTGGGAAGGCGCATTAGCTGCAGAGCGCACCATGAAAGGTATGCGTCCGTTAGCGGTGCTGGGCGACAATATCACCACTGACCACTTGTCACCGTCAAACGCTATTATGGCTGACAGTGCCGCCGGTGAATATTTGGCGAAAATGGGTGTGCCGGAAGAGGATTTTAACTCTTACGCAACGCATCGTGGCGACCATTTAACAGCACAGCGCGCGACCTTTGCTAACCCGAAACTGTTTAATGAAATGGTGAAAGGCGAAGACGGTAAAGTCATTCAGGGTTCGCTGGCGCGCATTGAGCCGGAAGGCAAAACCGTGCGCATGTGGGAAGCCATTGAACACTATATGGAGAACAAACAGCCGTTGATTATTGTGGCTGGTGCTGATTATGGTCAGGGCTCGTCACGCGACTGGGCTGCAAAAGGTGTGCGCTTAGCCGGTGTTGAAGTCATTGTCGCCGAAGGCTTTGAGCGCATTCACCGTACCAACTTAATTGGTATGGGTGTATTGCCGCTGCAGTTTGAAGAAGGCACAACCCGTAAAACGCTGAATATTGATGGTACTGAAACCTTTGATGTGAAAGGTACGCCGGAAGCCGGATCGAGACTGACTTTAGTCATTCATCGTGCCAATGGTGACAGTGAAGAAGTGCCGGTACAGTGCCGCTTAGACACCAAAGAAGAAGTATCAATTTATGAAGCCGGTGGTGTATTACAACGTTTTGCTCAGGACTTTTTAGAAGCAGAAGCAAGCTAAGGGGTTCTAAAACGATGCATAAACCACAAATTAAAATTCCCGCCACCTATATGCGTGGCGGGACCTCAAAAGGGGTTTTCTTTCGTCTGCAGGACTTACCCGAGCCGGCTCAACAGCCGGGCGCTGTGCGTGACGCTATATTGATGCGCGTAATCGGCAGTCCGGATCCTTATGCTAAGCATACGGACGGCATGGGTGGTGCTACCTCCAGCACCAGCAAAACGGTTATAGTCTCTAAAAGCGAGCAACCAGACCATGACGTAGACTACCTGTTTGGTCAGGTATCTATTGATAAGCCTTTTGTTGACTGGAGCGGTAACTGCGGCAATTTATCGTCAGCCGTAGGGCCTTTTGCTATTGCTAATGGTCTTGTCGATGCTGAGCGTATCCCTGAAAACGGTGTGTGCGAAGTCCGTATCTGGCAGGCCAATATTGGTAAAACCATTGTCAACAAAGTGCCTATGGTCAATGGTGAAGTGCAGGAAACCGGTGACTTTATTCTGGACGGTGTCACCTTTCCGGCGGCTGAAGTGCCGGTGGAGTTTATGGATCCATCAGCGGATGGTGAGTCCATGTTTCCGACCGGTAACCTTATTGATGATCTAGAGGTTCCTGGCATTGGCACATTAAAAGCAACGATGATCAACGCTGGTATTCCGACCATTTTCCTTAATGCAGAAGAAATTGGATACGACGGCACAGAGCTGCAGGAAGTCATTAACGGCAGTCCGGAAGCACTGGAACACTTTGAAACCATTCGTGCCTATGGCGCGGTAAAAATGGGGCTAATTGGCAATGTTGCAGAAGCGGCAAACCGCCAGCACACCCCAAAAGTGGCTTTTGTTGCAGCGCCGAAAGATTACACGGCATCCAGTGGTAAGGTCATTAAAGCCGATGACGTTGACTTGCTGGTAAGGGCGATGTCGATGGGAAAATTGCATCACGCCATGATGGGAACTGCTGCTGTTGCTATCGGAACTGCCGCGGCAATTCCTGGTACTACCGTAAACTTAGCTGCAGGTGGCAAAGACCGTACTATGGTGAACTTCGGTCACCCGTCGGGCACTTTGCAAGTTGGTGCTGAGTGTAAACAAGTAAATGGTCAATGGACCGCTATTAAAGCCATTATGAGCCGCAGCGCACGGGTCTTAATGGAAGGAGCGGTTCGCATTCCTGGTGACGTACTGTAAATGAAGGACGCCACGCAGGCCAAACTGCTCAAAGCCGCTATGATCACCGGCATCAGCCTAATATTATTAGGTCACGTGGTGTTGGTTGTTACCTTCGGCAATGATGACATTGGCTTTCGTGGGTATATTTTAGGGGCAGCGATGAACGCCATTGGCGTTATTTTATCGCTGCCTACTAAGATTTATCTCACTTTAGTGCTCATGGAAAAAGAAGAGCGCGACAATGAAAATACTCATTGGAGCGATAGAAACTCAGATTAATCAGCATAGCCCCAGGGTGTTGGTGGCGTATCAACGGTTTCTGTTAAGTCAAAATCAACCCGAAACTCTCTGCCTTCGCGAATTAAACGATAGGTAAATGTGTCATCGTGGATATACATTTGCCAAATGTTGGTATTCGACTGCGGCACTCCCAGTTCAATAAATAGTTCTTTTGAGTAAGCATCAGCAGGGAAAGATTGAGCTGTCGAGTGACCCTTATCAACAGTATGACCACCGTACATGGTTAAAGGATCATAGTTGCCATCTTGCTTGCGATGATCATGTTTAAGACTAATACCAGACCCTGTTTGCGTTAAGATCCAGGTGCGCGAATGGTTGTCCCCAACGTGAAACGGGATTTCAATTTTAGTATCACCGCACTTGCGCACATGCATAATCAACGGGCCTTCAAAGCCCTCACTTGCAGGGGTATCAACCGTTACTTCGCCAGCGTATGAGTTGCCACAGTGCTCGTTAATTGCCGCAAAAAACTCAGCCTGAGCTTGAGTACTAACGCGTGGAGCAGGCTTTACTACCTGGGCAGAACTGATAAAGGGTGCAAAGCTTGCGACGGCAATTGACGTAAGAAAAAGAATATTTTTCATTTTTAGACCATTAGATAATGTTTAATTTTAATTATATGAGTCATTAAAACCTGCCATGAATTAAAGGCATATACCAGTACTTTTACGTAAACTTATGATACCAAGCGCAGTAACTGAAGTCTCCGACCTGGAAAATATTCTCGATAACCTCGACGCTGTTGTATATGTCTCTGACACAGACACTCACGAGCTGCTTTTCATGAACAAGTATGCGCTAAAGAATATTGGTGGCGTTAGCGAGTTTGACCAAGTGAGAGGTAAGCGTTGCTTTGAGGTTTTACAAAAAGGGCAAAGCAACCCTTGTGACTTTTGTACCAATCCGTTACTTCCGAAAAATGGCGATACCTACCTTTGGGAGTTTAAGAACACTCGTAATAATTGCTGGTATCAGTGTCGTGATCGCTTAATTCAATGGCATGACGGACGACAGGTTCGGTTAGAAGTGGCGGCGGATATTACCGAACGCAAACAGGTAGAAGTAGAGCTTCAGGAAGCCCAAAAAGAATTAAAAGTTCTCGCAGAAATCGATAGTTTGACTCAATTGTATAACCGCCGAGCATTCTTTATGTATGCCGACAAGTTACGAAAAAGTCTCTCTAAATCCTCCAGTCTGGGTTTAATGATTCTCGACTTAGACTACTTTAAAGACATCAATGACAGCTACGGGCACGAAGCCGGCGACACGTTGCTTGCAGCCATTGGTCAGAAACTCAACTCGCTAGCTGATAGTAATACCGTAATAGGGCGTATGGGCGGTGAAGAGTTTGCTATTGTTTTTCATGAAACGGAAAAGCGGGAAAAACTGGATTTCGCAAACCAGGTCTATAAAGCAGTTAGCAGCGTGAAAGCACTTTATTTTAACGATATTCTACATTGTACCACCAGTATTGGCGTATCATCACAGGCTGCGAATACACCACTAAGAGATATCATGCGCGAGGCAGACAATGCCTTATATAAAGCAAAATCTGCCGGTCGTTCGCAGGTTAATGTAGCTTAAGGCAACCAAATATCACCAATAGGGTTTTCAGCTGAAAAGTGGTGAGCAACTTGTGCTTGCAGGAGCTCACCGCAGGCAAGAGCGTCAGTCATAGCGTCGTGCGGTGCATAGAAGGGCAGGTTATAGCGATCTCTGCTATCACTTAAACGAATAGACACCCGCTCTTTACCAGTTAACTTGTCCCATAAACTGCGTTTCTGGCGATGAAAGCGCGCTTCAATTTCCATTGTGTCGATAACCGGGAAATGAATGCTTTCTTTTAGGCGCTCTTTAAAGGCACCTTGTAGAAACGGGCGCTCTATACCGTTGTAATGCACCACCCAAATTTTTCCGGCTACGGATTCTAATAAAGGGTCGATAATTTCGGAAAAGTCGGGAGCTCTTTCAATGGCACTGTGTGTTATACCGTGAATGGTAATTGACTCATTGGTTAGTAGCCTTCGGGGCTTAACAATCCATTGTTTTGCCTGACTCATGTGGATTCTGTCAAGCGTCATGGGTATAACAGCAATGCTAATAATGCCGTGCTTATCGGGGTTCATACCGGTGGTCTCAAAGTCGACTGCGACCATAGGGACATGGCTAATAGGAGAGCTGCTACTAGCTATACCCGCCTCATAGTATTTTTTCAGGGCAGGGTATTTGGCTGTTTTGGCCAGTTCCTGAAAACGTTTTGGCCAGTCTATGGTGCTTTTCTGTTGTTTATTCTCAGCATCTGGTGGCAGATACAACATTATCAGCCTCCGGAGTACTTATAACGCAGGTATTTCTGCGCGTTGCTAAGAATTTGAAAAGCGTCCTTTAAGTTTTTACGCTCAAAATCTGATAAGTCTTCCGGTGCGACATTGTTATCGGGGGGATCCCCAGCTTCTAATGCTAAAGCCTGGTGACGAATTCGCACCATAGAAATGAGTTCAAGCGCGTCGCGTAAATCAGGGCCGCGACCTTTCGGCAGAACGTTGGCCTCAATTATTTCCTCTAACCGCGCAAAGGAATTCTGTCGTTGCGCACCAATGGCCAGAGCATGCACCCGAATTAAGTCAGCAACCGGGCCGGTGCCACGGCGCTTCGTATTAATACTGTCACGATGCTTGCCGTCTTTTTCCATCACAAAGTCTTTAAAAAAGCCTAACGGCGGTGTTCGATTTAATGCATTACGAGCCATAGAGCCTATGAATCGTTTGTTTTTTGGTGCCTTTTTGCGAATAAGTTGATTCAGCTCTTTAGCAAAACGGGTTTCACCACCTACACCGTCCAGATCAAAAAATATGGAGGACTGCAGTAACTTTTCGGGCGATGGGTTATCTATCCAGTCGCTAAAGTAATGCTTCCATTTAGAGAGAGGCTGCCGCCAGTTTGGGTTTGTTGCCATAATATCGCCAGTGCAGTAGGTATAACCGCAGGCATTCAGGCCATCGGAAACAAACTGCGCGATATTAAGAAAATATTCATCGTGTAGTTTGGGATCAAAACTGTCATCCAGCACCATGGCATTGTCCTGATCTGTTACAACGGTTTGTTCGTCGCGAGCCATGGAGCCCAGCGCCAGAAAGCAGTAAGGAACCGGCGGCGGTCCGTATTTTTCTTCGGCTAACTCTAATAGGCGCTGTTTGAAGCTGCGTCCAATAGTAGCCATGGCCGAGCCAATAATGCGTGAGTTGGCGTCTTCTTCCACCATACGCACAAAGCTTTTATGCACGTCAGGCACCAGCTGCGAGAGCTCTTCAATGCTGGTTTGCTTAAAAATGCTGGAAACAACATATAAGCTACTTTGCGATTCATGTCGTGCGACGTCAGACAAAGCAATAACGCCGACCACTTTCTGCTGACGTAGCACCGGTAAGTGATGCAGGTTGGTACGTAGCATGGTTAAAAACGCTTCAAAAACGCGGTTGTTATGCTGAATAAAAATCAAATTTTCAGACATGATGTCAGAGACCGGACTGGAAGCATCTCTGTCTACGGCGAGTACACGTTTACGCAAGTCTTTGTCGGTGATTATGCCAACAGGTTTGTCTTGTTTTTCGCCGTCGTAAATAAGCAATGACGATACTTTCTCATCGGTCATTAAACCAGCGGCTTCACGTATTGATGCGTTTTTGTCGATGGCCACAGGCTCGCGTGTAATTAACGTTTCGACGCGGGCTGATAATGTGCGGTTGCGGTTCTCGTGTTCTTTTACCGCATGGCTAACACGGCGTTGTTCTTCAACCTCCACCGCGTCGGCAAAAGAGTCGTATTCGTCATAAAAGCGATTAAAGAGCTCGCCCGGAATGTAGTAAAGTAATGTGTCTTCAATGGTTCTGACCGGAAAGCGGACACGGCCTTTACGAAGTAAACCTGCTTCACCGAAAAAACCACCTTCGTCCAGCCGGTTAAACAGCGAACCGTCTTTGTGGTAGGTCTCAATAGACCCACTTCTGACGACATGCAGAGAGTCGATATGCTGATTAAACTCTAATATCTGAGTCTTTGCTTTGAAGTATGCTACTGACGTGTTCTTAGCGGCTAATTGAAGCTCTTCTTCCGGTAACTCATTAAATGGAGAATATTTGCGTAAGAAGTTCAGTATTTCGACGTGCTCAGCTTCCATATAAGCACCTTAGAAAATGAGCGACACCCAGAGGTGTCGCTCGTGGTAGGTTATTTTGTGGTTTTACCAACTCTTGGTTCAGAGCGCAAGCCCTGAATGACTGCGACACACGCGGCCAGCAGAACAAGAGTGAAAGGTAAGCCCGCTGAAACGGCCATGGCTTGTAGTGCAACTAAACCACCGCCCAGTATCAGGGCAATTGCGACTAACCCTTCAAAGGTACACCAGAAGATACGCTGAGGTACTGGCGCTTCGACTTTACCGCCGGCACTGATGGTATCGATAACCAGTGAACCGGAATCAGAGGAGGTAATGAAGAAAACCATAACAAGGATAATCCCCACGAATGAGGTAATGCCTGTCCATGGTAAGCCATCTAACATCACAAACAGCTGTAATGATAAATCAACCTCCGCGACTTTCTCGGCCCCAGCTAAAAACTGTTCAATAGCTGCGGTACCAAATACACTCATCCAAAAAACACAGGCTATAGACGGTATTAGCAGCACTGAGATCAAGAATTCACGTACAGTACGCCCCCGTGAAACACGGGCAATGAACATCCCCACGAATGGTGACCATGCTATCCACCAGGCCCAGTAGAAAGACGTCCAGCCTTGAGAAAAGTTTAAGTCTTCACGACCAACTGGGTTGGACAAGGCCGGTAAGTTTACAACGTAGTTATAGAGGTTATCGACAAAGCCAGTCAGAATCGCGACCGTCGGACCAACAATAATGACGAACAACATTAAAATCGCGGCTAATGTCATGTTGATTTGCGATAAACGCTGAACGCCAGACTCTAGTCCTGCAAGCACGGATACTAGTGCGACAGCGGTAATACCGATAACTAGCAGAACCTGTGTTGTGGTTCCCTCACTCCAGCCAAACAAGAAATTAAAGCCGGACGCTGCCTGGGAAGCACCCAAGCCAAGTGACGTTGCTAAGCCAAACAAGGTTGCCAGTATGGCTACAATATCGATGATATGACCTGGCCAGCCCCATACGCGCTCACCCAAAATAGGGTAGAAAATTGAGCGAATAGTAAGCGGCAACCCTTTGTTGAAAGAGAATAAAGCGAGCCCTAGCGCTAGTACCGCATAGATTGCCCATGGGTGCAGTGCCCAGTGGAAAATCGTAGCAGCCATGCCCAGCTTCATTGCCGCGGCTTCATCGCCACCGGCACCAGCAAGAGGTGCCCAGTCGGTGCGTATACCGTCGGCATTTGTTTCAGTACCAGCCAGGGCGGTACTGAAGTGGGTTATTGGCTCGGAAACACCATAAAACATGAGTCCGATACCCATACCGGCAGCGAATAGCATTGAAAACCAACCTAAATAAGAAAAATCGGGGCTGGCCTCGGTTCCCCCCAGACGGACATTACCGAGTGGAGAAAAGATGAGAAACAAACACAGGATTACAAATATATTGGCCGCTCCAATAAAGAACCAGTCAAGATTGGCTGTAAGCCAGTCTTTGGTGCTTGTAAATACAGGTTCAGCCTGATTTTGAAACATTAAGGTTATGAAGACAAAGGCAACAATTGCCAGTCCTGAAATGGCAAATACGCGATTATGAAAATCGAGACCAAAAGGCCCGAATTTCATCACAACGTTGTCTTGTCCTACTTGATAATCGGTATTGATTGGATTGACTTCACCATCAGGAATCATTGGGTCGTTAGCTTTACGCTCACGCTCGAGATCTTTATCTCCGCGGAGCACTTCTTCTTCTTTTTTGGACATTAGCTCTCCCCTTTATAGAAGTAGGCATTTTACCGCCTTGAATTTAAACATTTATTCTAAATTCATTACTAGAGTATAGAGAGCTACGCAGATTTCTCAAAGTTAGATCGATTTTTCGCTGTAAAAATAATAGATTAGAGAAATAAATTTAATTAGGAAGGATACTGACGTGCGCTGCATCGAGCCGCACGTCAGTGCTTAGGGGAACAATCCTGGTATTAAAAACTGTATCGGACTGTTGCCGCGACAGTATCAATGTCCTGGTCAATTTCATCGAGGTCGTAGAGTTTATAGCCAACCCCAAGAGACAGGTTTTCAGTCAAATGAAAGAACGCTGAAGCATCGTAACGAATGGCATTTTCATCATCAATGTCCAGGTAATCAGCTTTTACTGACAACTCAAGAAAATCTGTCAACATTGAGCGAACACCTAGTCCGGCACCGTATCCAGATTCATCAAATGACTCAGAGCCGATGTCGTCAACAGAGCCTACAAGTTCAAGCTTTTCGTAGGTGACGGTTGCAAAAATATCGGTGGATTCTGTGATGCCATGATTGAACCCGATACCCGCATTAAGCGAGTCTAAATCGACATCCCCGAATTCCGACTCATCGCCAACAGAGTCGAAGTTAGCCAAGATAAAAATGGACTCATTCAGCGATAGTGACCCCGATACGGCATATCCGTCCATTGAGATATCTTCGTCAATAGGCGTTTCGATATCGGTGTCAATGTACGACGCCTGAAGTTTATTCCAGTTAGGAGAGTCCGCTAATGCGCTAGTTGAAGTTCCAATCAATGCAATTGCAATTAATGTTTTCTTCATAATACTTCCTTTGTTGAGAGTCGCTAAGCAGAGATAACCAATTGGCTATCCTGCGTTAAAAAATAGCGACACCAACGACAGGCAGCAATGAACTTTACGAAACCTTTAATCTAGGCGGTTCACCAGAGAAATGAGAGCGGCTTCCGCAACTCTTTTAATGTTATTTCGGTCTTCGCTGTCACTGACTTCATAGGTGACGGCGTGAGCGGCGAACTCATCAGCGATAAATTGTTTAAAAACACCGCTTTCAGGATGGTCACCCGGTTGATATTCGAGTTCCACTGAATCGACCATTTCGGCTATTTCTTCAATCCAGTCATAAACTCGCTGTGGGTTTCTTAAAGGGACGCCACTTGGTGACTCATAGTCTTTAGGCATAGTGTAAAAGACATTACGGTGAGTGGAGTGAAAGTCTATCGCAAACTCTATTTGACCACCGTTTTCTACGAGCTTTTCAAGGTAGTTGGTTAAGGCTTGGGTTTCCGGAAGCGTTTGGTTGTTCCAGTCGCGGTTCATATCGATGCCAGCTGCCGTTAACCGCCAGTTGCCATGATAGACGCCGTCCGGGTTCATGTTAGGAACCAGTAATATATTGTACTTTTGACGAAACTTAACCACGTAAGCTTCGTCGCTGAATAAAAGCTCGCCAAAATGGAGCAGGGCAAGTGCACCAGTAACCTCTGGCGGGTGTTGTCGGCCAATAAGTATTATCCACTTGTCGCTGGATTTCACTTTGTGTTCTAAGGCCGCTAAGTTGCGGCCTTCACTAGAAACCCCCAGAGAAATAACTTCCGATTGTTGTGGCTCTTTAATTAAGCTACTAAGCCACTCAATGTAATGGACGTTATCGATGATCTCCTGCCCGGCGATAAGTTCTTTTGTTTGCGCCGATAGTGTCAGTTCAAACTGAAGCCAGCCATCACCTTCCGAAAAGGGAATGGGGTGCCACATATCGTCTCCTGCGCTGCGTTTAGGCTTATAACGAGATACCCCTTCACTGGCGACCAGTGTGATATCAATGGTTTGACTCTCTTCAGTAAGGTTCTCTACGGCAAAGGCATACCAAGGGCTCGGATTGATTTTTTCTCTTTCTGGTTCAAGGTACAGACTGTATTGATTGTCACCAGTTTTCTCACAATGGTGCAAACGACCAACAGCGAAGTTGGTTGTAAAGTCGACTTTCTCAAAAGAGCAGTCTTCCGGCCCTTTGTTCACTTCCTCAGGTTGTTGAAGCGATAACTGACTAAATAACGCGACACTGGCCAGTGAAAGCATCTATTCTCCTAAAATGCCCATGATAAGGTTGCGTATGTATAGCGCCCACGGTTCGAGTGAACATCGGAAAAGTAACCAAAGCTTTCATCTGCAATTGGAGGCTTTTTATTTGCAAGGTTACGTGCGCCTAGCCGCAGGCTTAAGCCATCAAGAGACTTCTGACTAAAGTGGTAATCAAGGTAGATATCCATTGTTGTCCAGCTATCAATTGGCATCATTTCACCTGAAGATGTTGTTACGCTTGTTTCATAAAAGTCATCAATATAGTTGACCCGAATGCCTGCGCCCCAGTTCCCTAAGTCCCAGTTAAGCTGAGCAAAGGAACGCCATTTGGGGTTACCGTTCATTTGTCTTAAGTCACCGGCGCCAACCACCGGTATGTCAATGGGCACCGCAGGGTTGCCGTTTTCTTGTGCTTCTAAAACAATGGCACTTATTGGGTCAGGTGTTTGCATAAATTTACGCAAATGAGCGGCATTTACAGACAAGTTAAACCGTCCGGCCGCTTCCGTATTTACTTCGTAATTAATACTAATATCTGTTCCTGAAATTTCACGAACCTCTAAGTTATCGTATTGGTTATTGACGTAAACCACTTCTAAGTCGTCGTTGCGTATAACTGCAGGGTTAGATTCGCCTTGTGAGCGTAACAGGGAATCGTAAAGTAGATGAGTCTGGCTGTTTAAAATTCCAACAACGCCTTCTTGCTCAATCGTCCAGCGGTCTATCGTAATAAGGAAGTTATCAAAAGGTGTAATCGCAATACCAAAGTTATAAATCTCATCGTCTTCAGGAGTAAGTTCACTGTTACCGCCCCGAACTTCAGTTATCCCATAGCGATCGTCAATTACCGGATCGGTTCTGGTATTGGTGCGGGAGACGCTTTCCTCAACGACCTGAGGCAGGTTAGGCGCGCGGAAACCGCCGGAATAGGACGCACGCAGCTGCAGCCATTCAGCAGGCAGCCAGCTAAGCGCAATTTTTGGTTTGGTGACGCTGCCTACATCAGAAAACTGCTCATAACGAAAGGCTAACTGCATATCGAAGGTTTGATGCAAGGGGACTAAGAGTTCGGCGTAGGCCGAAAAAACATTGCGACTTCCTTCAGCATCGGGCGTTGAACTGCTACCCAGTACGTCCGAGTTTGTCATAAGTTCGCCGGTAATTTGATCGTAAAATGGATTAGAACCATCAAGTAGGGGGTGACGATCATCAGCGTAAGATTCGTAACGATACTCAACACCAGTGGCAATGCCTATATCTCCGGCATACCAGTTTGCCAGTGCGGGATTGGACAGTTTAAAGTCCCAAAGAGCAAGTTCGGTAGAGCTGTCACGAGTAATGTCTTCGGTCAGTCCGGCTATCACCTCCGGTGAATTATAGACTGAGGTTCCGCTATTTAGATTATTTGGATCCCCACCAATAAAAGGGTTATAAGCTTCGCTGATATTAGTTGAGTTAATCGCTTGTTGCAGTGCACTAACCCGAATTCTGTTGTATCCGGTATCCAGAGTGTCAGCCCGGGAATAAAGCAAGGCTGATTCCCACTCCCATTGATTTGAGTAACCCTTTAATCCTCCCAGCACGCGGTAACTGGAGTCTTCGACTTCAATCCTTCTGGGGCCAACATCCATTGGACGGATGTTACGCAGAGTGACGGTTTCGCCAAAAGGGTTGTATGCAGCGTCTTCACTTATGGTAAAACGCTGTGCGGTTAAGTTAGCGTTTTGTTCTCGCCGACGCTTCGAGATGGCTTCGTAATATAAAGCTTCGCCGAAAAACTCCAGACCCGGTGAAAGTTTGTGGATAAAATAAGCAAACAAATTCGCTCGATCAATTGCAGAGGTCATGCTCTGATCCTCAAGAGCCGAGTCATAGCGCATGTCTCTTGGGATAGAACCTTCGGCGGCACATACACCGTCGGATAAGCTCTGGAAGCATTCCCCCATAGATTCCGGGCGTATATGAAAGCGGCCGATGTTTTCACCGTCAAAAATGGCCCAGGGGCTGGACAATGAGCGGTTATCCAGTTGTGTGTCGCCTATAAACTCGTCCGGTATTCTGTCATTAAAGCGACGGTCTTCGCTGGCTGAGTAGGAACGTTCGTTAGCGCCTATCTCGTCGCGGGTGTAGTAAGCGAAAGAGAGACTTAAATGGCTTTTATCATCGTTAAAGAACAGCCCGGTAGAACCACTGACCAAGTATTGCTGCATTGAGGTACCAGCGGCATTTCCCGCATTGAGTTTTAACTGGCTTTGAGTGGTATCTTTTTTCAAAACATAATTTACGACACCGGCTACAGCGTCAGTCCCGTAAAGAGCGGAAGCACCGTCCCGAAGCACTTCCAGCCGTCTTAAACCAGAAACCGGTAGGGTATTTGAGTTGACGGTAGTGACGGGCACGAAATTTTCAGTCTGGGTGCCCGGATGAAGAACCAGTCGACGGCCGTTCAGTAAGGTTAATGTATTACCGGTCCCTATACCTCTTAAGTTAATTGAGGCGACATCGCCACGGGCGTCGTTAACACCACCAATTGCCCGTTCATTATTAAAACTAATGTCGCCAATTTGGGGAATAGAGCGGAGCAGTTCGTCTCCGGTTACCGCGCCTGTATTGGTTATGTCGTCCGCATTCAGGGTAGTAACAGGAAGCCTTCCGGCTGCCTGAGCGCCGCTGATATTGCTACCAATAACGGTAATTTTTTCCATAGACTCTTCGTCTGTTTCATTTTCTTCCTGCTGAAGGGGAGTTGCAGATATTTGCGCGGAAAAGGCAAAAGACGTTAAGGCAGTACACAAGCAGAGTGTTAAGTAGTTTTGTTTGTATTTAATCATGATAAAAACCCACACCGTATTAACAAATGACCCTGTAATAGGTATATATGCGGTTCTTCGTTTTTACCTTAATCTTTAACCTTTCTTAACACTTTTCAAATCATTCTTGTCGTTAAAGCTGACTATCCGATTAGCTCAATCTATTTTTCGAATCTATCTGAGCCCCCAAAAACACCGCGTTTAGTCTATATTAATAGCGCACTTACTGTGTCTAACAAAAAGGGTAATTAATCATGTTTAATAAAACAGTACCTTTACTTTCTACTGTAGCGATTGCGATATCGCTTTCCGTGGGATCAGGTGTTGCCAATGCCCAGGAAAGCTCATCTTACGAGATGAACTCTCCTGAGCCTAAGTCGAACGAGTTTTGGTGGCCAAATAAGCTCAATTTAGAGCCTCTACGTCAACACAGCCCGGAGTCAGACCCTTATGGCGATGATTTTGATTACGCTGAGGCTTTCAGTCAGCTTGATCTAGAGCAAGTCAAAAAAGACATTGAAGAATTAATGACATCGGATCAGGACTGGTGGCCGGCCGATTATGGGCATTATGGTCCTTTCTTTATTCGTATGGCCTGGCACGGAGCCGGAACTTATCGGGTTCAGGACGGCCGTGGTGGTGCCGCAGGCGCTCAGCAACGTTTTGAACCTTTGAACAGCTGGCCGGATAATGTCAGTCTGGATAAAGCGCGCCGCCTATTGTGGCCGGTTAAGCAGAAGTATGGAAAGAATATTTCCTGGGCTGATTTAATGGTGTTAACCGGTAACGTTGCGCTTGAATCGATGGGCTTTGAAACCTTCGGTTTTGCCGGTGGACGCGAAGATGCATGGGAACCCGACATTGTTTACTGGGGGCCTGAAAAAGAATGGTTAGGCGGTGGCGAACGTTACTCAGGTGATCGTGAACTTGAAAACCCTCTGGCAGCTGTTCAGATGGGCTTAATTTACGTTAACCCTGAAGGACCAAACGGTAAACCTGACCCGTTATTGGCAGCAAAAGATATACGCGACACCTTTGGCCGTATGGCAATGAACGACGAAGAAACGGTCGCCTTAATTGCCGGCGGACATACCTTCGGTAAGGCGCACGGCGCGCACAAGCCAGAAGACTGCTTAGGTGCAGAACCAGCAGCTGCGGGTGTAGAAGAGCAGGGGCTGGGCTGGAAAAACAAATGTGGCAAGGGCAATGCTGAAGACACCATCACCAGTGGTTTAGAAGGTGCGTGGTCAGTGAATCCAACCGCATGGACAACTCAGTACCTGGATAACTTGTTTGGTTTTGAGTGGGAACAGACAAAGAGTCCTGCAGGCGCTATTCAGTGGATCCCTGTTGACGGTCAGGCGTCAGCACTGGTGCCGGACGCGCATGTTGAAGGCAAACGTCATGCACCTATTATGTTTACGACGGACCTTTCGCTAAAAGAGGACCCTGAGTATCGTAAAATCGCTAAGCGCTTCCACGAAGACCCTAAAGAGTTTGAATTGGCCTTTGCCAAAGCCTGGTTCAAGCTGACGCACCGTGATATGGGTCCTAAGCAGCGTTATCTTGGCGATATGGCTCCGCAGGAAGATCTTCTATGGCAAGATCCTATCCCTGAAGTGGACTTTGAGCTGATTAACGATGGTGAAATTGAGCAGCTTAAAGCGGTAATTCTGGACTCTGGTCTTTCTGTACCTCAGTTAGTACGTACAGCTTGGGCATCGGCATCAAGCTTCCGCGGTACTGACATGCGTGGTGGTGCTAATGGCGCTCGTATTGCATTAGAGCCTCAGGTGAGTTGGGAAGCGAATAACCCAACTGAGCTTAAGAAAGCGCTAAATACATTGAAGGGTGTTCAGGAAGACTTTAATGATGAGTTATCAGGCGACAAGCAAGTGTCGTTAGCTGACGTTATTGTTCTTGGTGGTGCAGCGGCTATTGAAAAAGCAGCGAAAGACGCTGGCTATGATGTGACCGTTCCGTTTGAGCCGGGCCGCACTGACGCGTCTCAGGAAATGACCGACGTTAATTCGTTTTCTTTCCTTGAACCTAAAGCCGATGCCTTCCGCAACTATTATGCTGAAGGTAACCGAGTGCCGCCGGCTCAGCACATGGTCGATAAAGCTGACCAGTTAACCTTAACCGTGCCGGAAATGACTGTATTAGTCGGTGGTTTGCGTACTTTAGATGCTAACTATGATGGCAGTGACCATGGTGTGTTTACTGACAAGCCGGGTACATTAAGTAACGACTTTTTCGTTAACCTGCTAAGCATGGATAACGAATGGAAGCAGTCATCGGACAATGAAGCTATCTACGAAGGTTACGACCGTAAAACCGGAGAGCAGAAATATACAGCAACGCCGGTTGACCTGATTTTTGGTTCGAACTCTGAATTGCGTGCTGTTGCAGAAGTTTATGCAATGAGCGATGCAGACCAGAAGTTTGTCGGTGATTTTGTTCAGGCATGGACGAAAGTCATGCAGTTAGATCGTTTTGATCTGAAATAAAAGCTGAGCTCAGGAAAGTAGAAGTGAAAACGGTGGCGGTAAAATGCCACCGTTTTTTTATTTATTCTCTGAATTATTTAAAGCAGTTTTGCGCGAAACTTCTTACCCTTTATCTTATTGTTACCAATAAGACCTAAAGCGTGTTTTGCCAAACCAGAATGTACGGCAACAAAACCAAACGTACTTTCCAGCTTTATTTTTCCAATATCGTCTGCACTCAGAACATCGTCTTTGGTTAGTGCTCCGACAATGTCACCTGGTCTTAACTTATCTTTCTTTCCGCCACTTATTTGCAGCGTTGTCATATTCGCTTTCAGAGGTTTAATGCCAGGTAAGTTTGGTGCAGATTGTATCTGAATGGGCTCGGCGAAGGTGTCTTCCAGCAGTCGCATTTTATAGTCGTCCTGTGCGGAAACTAAGGTTATAGCCATACCTTCTTTTCCGGCACGGCCGGTACGGCCTATACGGTGGGTATGGGTATCTAAATCGTGAGCCATATGAACATTAACAACCAAGTCGAGCTCAGCAATATCTAACCCGCGAGAGGCGACATCGGTTGCTACAAGTACCCGCACACTGCCGTTACTGAATTGTATAATTGCCTGATCACGGTCTTTTTGTTCAAGCTCTCCATGCAAAGCTAACACGCTGAATTTATTTGTCTGCAGCGTACTGAGTATGTCCTTAACTTCGTTCTTTGTGTTGCAAAAAACAAGACAGTTTTCTGGCTGGTGCTCCGTTAACACGCTCATGACCAGTTGTGTGCTGTCTTCGTTGTTCATTGCATAAAAGTGTTGTTTAATTCTGGGTCTTGCTGCTTCCTGAATCGCATTAATATTGGTCGCTTTGGTTGTTACCTGCTCAGCCAAAGCCGCGATATTCTTTGGATAAGTCGCACTAAATAACAGGGTTTGTCGCGCTTTAGGAATATGCTTAACAATAGCGCTCAGGCTCTCCTGAAACCCCATCTCGAGCATACGGTCAGCCTCGTCCAGAACAAAGGTGTTCAGCGCGGACAAATCAACATTTCGTTGCTCAAGGTGGTCAAGTACACGCCCGGGAGTCCCAACCAATACATGAGCGCCATGCTCAAGGGAACTGGTCTGGATGCGGCTTGGCTCTCCACCACATAAGGTTAATATTTTTATGTTCGTCATAGATTTAGCTAAGTTACGAACTTCTTCGGCAACTTGATGAGCTAATTCGCGCGTAGGGCAAAGCACTAACGCCTGTGGGGCAAAGCTTTTAGTATTCAACTTGGACAGCAGAGCCAGCGCAAAAGCCGTTGTTTTTCCTGAACCGGTATTGGCCCGTACAACCGCATCCGCATTATCCAGAATAACTGGCAAGCTTAATGACTGAACTGGCGTCATTTGTTCATAACCAATTTCATTCAGTCTGGAGATTAAGGCTGGCGCTAAGCTTAGCTGATTAAATTGAGTAATTTCGGCTGTTTTTGCTGGAGTCTGGTCAGGCATTAAGAGGCTACTTTCAGTTTAAGTTTCTTGGTGTATTGTAACAGGCTTTGGACAAAAGGTAGTGCGATAATCCGTTTAATCAGAAGACTCTTTACCGGAATAAACACCCAAAGCAGTGACAGTGACAAGAATAAGCAGCATGCCTAATACTTGTGAGTAAGCCAGTATTTCACCTAAAACAATTACGCCGAAAAGCGAAGCCGTGACGGGCTCTATTGTGGCCACAATAGAGGCTAAGGCCGGTGGTGTTCTTCGTAAGCCAATAAGATACAGAATAAAGGATGCACCGCCGCCAAGCACCCCAATAATGGCAAATAGGGGCCAGTCGACCGAACCTGGCACCTGAGCTGCTTCTGCCGGATCTATCAGAACACCCAGCACCACAACAAGGGTTAAAAAAGCAATGCTAAGAATGGCCTGCGGGCTGCCGTGCTGAGTGGCGTATTTAAAGCCGAAGATAAAAAGAGCCAAGGACAGTCCTGAGAGTAACCCCGTTGCCACACCCAGCAGGGTAATGCTGTTCCCTTCCATTTGATAAACACGGGTCAGCAGCACAACACCCACCATAACTAACGCAATTGCTGCCCATTTTACGAGCGTAGGGCTTTCCAGCTTGAGCGCAAAAGAAATGAGGTAAACAAATATTGGCGCGCAATACATAAGGGTTGCAGCAACCGCAACGTTGCTTTCGGAAATACTAAAGAAGTAAAAACCGAAGTTACCGGCTACACCCAGCCCTGCAATGACGGCCCATAGCCATAACCGACTATTGGCCAGACCGCTGTATCGAGGCCTCAGTGCCAGCCAAATAAGCACAAATACTAATCCAATTGCGCCGCGGTAGAAAGAGATTAACAGGGCATCCCAGTCGTTGTTAATGAGAATACCGGCAATTCCGCCCGACAAACCCCAGAAAAGCGCCGCTGACGCTACCAGTATGATGCCCGAATTAGTCATGCATGAGTCAACTTCTATGTGAAAAGTTTAACGTGCTGAAAGTATTGAATTTAGAAGACTTGAGAGGGATTTTCAAATGGTGCGTCCGAGTAGACTCGAACTACCGACCTCTGCCATGTCAAGGCAGCGCTCTAACCAACTGAGCTACGGACGCACATTTAGAAGTGTCGTTAAGACGGGCGGTATATTAGTGATTTGCGCTAACAGGTGCAAGTGATTTTTTATGAAACCCATTTGTTTGTCGAATTTCTATTCAATACAGAGCCAGAGGTGTTGCGCTTAAGTCCCGTTGAATTTGCTCAAATTTTCTTTTTCGGCTTCAATAAAAGGGGATAGGGGGGAAATCGGCAAAGACTCAGGAGGTTTCATGTTAAATTTTTTACGAGTAATACGGGCGTTTGCCGGGCTTCTTTTTCTTGCCGGAATAGCGGGTATCATCGCGCAGCTTGGGTTTAATATTCTGCATGTGGATATTTTGATGCGTTCATCGGTCATCGTTATTATGGTTGGTACACTGTTTGCGGCTTTCTGGCTCTGGGTATTTCTTGGTTTACGCTACGTTATCAATGAAATTCATGAAAAAGAGCAAGGTAAGCCACACCCCAGTCTGACTAAAATATGGCATCTGTAAGCGTAAAGTCGGCGCCAGTAAATTGAGTCAGCTACGTTTAATCCAGGCCCGGCGTAAAGTCACAGGCACTGTAAAACCTCTGCCACGGGCGAACAAAATGCACTGATGCATCGGTGAGCTTTTTACTGAGCGTACCCAACTCTGCAATGTAGGTCTTTAACTCGGGCTGAGGTGCTATGCCTTCGAGACTTTCAAGAGTCATCAGTAAACGCTGATGCTGTTCGATAATTTCCGCTATGTCGCCTTGCATTTCTTCAATATAAATGGCGTTAAAAGCTTTTTTCAGCTCCAGAGCTTTATCGGGTACTTGGTCATTCTGGCAGTAAACCGATTGTGGGATCTCAGGCAGAAGTTCGGTCATTTTCTCCAATTTATAGGAGTAGTCCAGCATAGTGCGGTAAAGGTCGGGAAGGTAATTACTACGCTCTAAACGGCCAAGCATTTTTATGAGTTCTGCCGGGTCATCCGCTTTTTTTGTGTAGCTCCAGCGTTCCAGTATGCGGGTGAAACGTTCCAGTGCATTTACCGCGTAGTTGTATTCGGTAACGTGTATTTTGGGTAACGAATTATTTCCTACTGACAAAGCTTTTCTGAGCCCGTCGTCGCGGGCAAAGGCGTTCGCCAGGCTGTTCTTAAGCTGTGACTCTTTATGCGCCAGAGCTTCTTTTAATTTGTCTTTAACGCCGGTTGAATCAGGGTGTTCAATGCATTCATTGAGTGCCTGAATCATTGCCAGATCAGCATGGTAGCGGCTGAATCCATTTTTTAGCCTGCCCAGCGAGCTGTTGTTTTCGGCAATCAACTGACCTAATTGGCAATGATTAAGCTGCAGACTGTCCAGTAACCCCATGCTGGTTCGCTCAATATTATGCGTTAAATCGCGTTTAGCAGGGTACTGCAGTTGAGGCTTAGGTGCCTGTATCGTTTGAGCAGGCAGATTGAGTGTACTGTGAACTTGGTTATTCAGCTTATCGGCGTACTCTGTTAGTCCTGGATCATCTGAGCAGGCAGATAATCCTAAGACCACTAACACATAGCCAAAAGGCCTGAAAATCAGTACACTTCGCTTCATTATTTTATTCCTTGCAACAAGGTTTTATCGATGTTTACCGGTATTGTCCAAACCCAAGCTACGATATTTTCAGTCTCTGACCAAGGATCTTTTCGACACTTGGTCATTAAAACTGAACCTCAATTTCTACAAAACTTGGCCATTGGTGCAAGTATTGCGATAAATGGTTGCTGTTTAACTGTGGTTGAGTTTAACGATACCCAGGTGCACTTTGACGTTATTGATGAAACCTTGCGGTTAACGAACCTGGGGTTGTTAAGCGAGGGGGATACGGTGAACCTGGAGCGGTCGCTTAAAGTGGGTGATGAAATTGGCGGGCACGCGGTTTCCGGTCATATTCATTGTCAGGGCAAAGTGACTAAAATTGATACGTCCGGCAATAATGTCGCTATGTGGGTAGAACTCCCGGAGCAATACACGCCGTATTTGTTTGCCAAAGGGTTTATTGCAGTTAATGGAGCGAGTTTGACGGTAGGTCAGGTAGACGCAAATTACTTTAGTCTGCACTTAATTCCTGAAACGTTGCGCTTAACCAACTTAGAATCAACGCAGGTGGGTGACAGTTTGAACATTGAACTTGATCAGCAAACCATCACTATTGTTGAAACCGTTGAGCGGGTGCTGGCTAAACGTCAGTAAAACTGTTCGTCGTTGCCGTCTACTTTAACGCGCGCCTGTTGGTTAACTTCATCAACCTGTAACTGAACATGAATGAGGTCACCGCAGGCGGAACACTCTTCCTGATAGTCCTGATTTCCCTCCGATGCGTCAATATCCAAAAAAGTATTGTGACCACAGTGCGGGCATTTCACCGACACACTTTGTAAGTTTTCTTCGTTCATTGGTAACTCCTTTGCCGGGATGTCAGTGTTTATCCTCGCATCCTCAACGAAATAAGGTTCTACGTCTTACTATAGAAATAAAATACTGATTCCGCCCAATGAGATTAGGGCTCCGGCTATAGAACGTGGGGTAATCCGTTGTTTTTTCAGTAAAGATATCGGTATTAAAAAGAGTGGTGCGGTGGATAGCAAGGTTTGGGTAAGACCCGGGTTGATATTGGCGATTGAAATTTGCTGTAACCAAATAGCCAGAAATGTACCGAATACAATGGCGCCGAGCAGTGGCAACGGATTGATAGAGCGAACTTGTTTTATGATTGCGTTGTACGCGCCTCGCTTTGAAAGCCCGACAATTATGGCAAGCAACAAAGACCCTGTGGCAAGACGCACAAATGCCGCATCAATAGCGTTAACATTCGACTGCATTAGTACCGCAAAAGCCATGACTAACCCGGTGGCCTGACAGAGCGCCGCGCCGCAACCGAAAAAGATACCAGATAAAGAAAGCGCAGGTTGTTTGTCAGGGGCTTTTTCTGTAACGACCCACAGAACGCCGCTTAAGGTTATGACTGCACCGGTAATTTCAATGGTGGATAGACCGTCATTCAAGAATAACCAGGCCATGAATGCAGCCAGTGGCGGTGCCAGGTACTCCAGTAACATAGCGTGCCAGGGGCCTAAACGGCGCAGAGCGGCAAAATGACAACTGTCGCCAATGGTAATACCTATAATACCGCTTAGGGCAAGTAACCAAAGGCCGGAATTGAGTTCCAGCGAGTTACCTAGTAACAGGCTCACAATCAAAAGCAGGGGAGTTGCAATAACGCCTTTAACCAAATTCATTTGTAAGGGCGAGAAATGACTACCGGCGCGGTGATACAGCAGCGTGGCGACAGCCCAAAAACTGGCGGCTAATAAAGCGGCAAGTTGCCCGGTCAATTCTCCGGCAATGTCTGATGTCAAAACAGGCTCGGCGGTTGCTCAAATGTAAGCGCTCGATTATAGTAGCGTCTCGCGTTCGATGGTACCGAACGCAAAAAATTTCGTAGGTTTTTTCTATAGAACAGTTAAAACCAAAAATAGAGCACGTGGCACTTGGTAGGTGTCACCACTGGTTGGAAAGGAAGTTTCATGCCTGTAATTACTCTCCCTGACGGAAGTCAACGCGAATTCGATAAACCCGTAAGCATTATGGAAGTGGCTGCCGATATTGGCGCTGGCCTTGCTAAAGCAACGGTCGCTGGCCGTATTGACGGTGAGCTGGTTGATGCCTGTGAAGTCATCGAGCACGACGCTCGCATTGAAATTGTGACACCAAAAGATGACGACGGCGTACACATTATTCGTCACTCTTGTGCTCACTTAATGGGGCACGCGGTAAAACAGCTGTGGCCAGATGCGAAAATGGCTATTGGTCCGGTCATCGATAATGGCTTTTACTACGACATCGACGTTGATCACACTTTCACTCAGGAAGACCTGGAAAAGCTTGAAAAGCGGATGAAAGAACTGGCTAAGACGGAATATGCCGTTATTAAGAAAAAGGTCAGTTGGAAAGAAGCCCGTGAAACTTTCGTAGAACGCCATGAACCTTATAAAATAGAGATCCTGGACGAAGACATCCCAACCGATGCCAACCCGGGGCTTTATCATCACGAAGAATACGTCGACATGTGTCGTGGCCCTCATGTGCCAAACATGAAATTTTGCCAACATTTTAAAATTATGAAAATGGCCGGCGCATACTGGCGCGGTGACTCTGACAACAAAATGCTGCAGCGTATATACGGTACGGCCTGGGCAGATAAAAAACAGTTAAAAGCCTATTTACAGCGTTTAGAAGAAGCAGAAAAGCGCGACCACCGTAAAATTGCTAAAGCTCAGGACTTATTCCACTGGCAGGAAGAAGCGCCGGGTATGGTTTTCTGGCACCACAATGGCTGGACCATTTTCCGTGAGCTGGAAACTTACATTCGCGAAAAGATGCGCGAGTATGACTATCAGGAAGTCAAAGGTCCTATGATGATGGACCGGGTATTGTGGGAAAAATCGGGTCACTGGGAGAAATTCTCAGAACTGATGTTCACCACTTCATCGGAAAACCGCGAATACGCCGTTAAGCCAATGAACTGCCCGGGCCATGTTCAAATCTTTAATCAGGGCTTGAAGTCTTACCGTGATTTGCCGTTACGCATGGCTGAGTTTGGTAGCTGTCACCGTAATGAACCTTCAGGTGCTTTGCACGGTCTGATGCGTGTTCGTGGTTTTACACAAGATGATGCGCACATTTTCTGTACTGAAGAGCAGGTTCAGGAAGAAGTCGCGGGTTGCATCAGAATGGTTTATGAAACCTACAAAACCTTTGGTTTCGAGAACATTGATGTGAAGCTTTCAACGCGCCCTGAAAAACGCTTAGGCGACGATGCTACCTGGGATCGTTCTGAAACAGCATTGGCTCAGGCTCTGAAGAATAATGACATCGATTTCTCTTATTTACCGGGTGAAGGGGCCTTTTATGGTCCGAAAATAGAATTTACTTTGTTCGATTGTCTGGGCAGAGCCTGGCAATGTGGTACAATACAGCTCGATTTTGCGTTGCCAGGGCGTTTAGGCGCTACTTACGTGGGCGAAGATAACGAGCGACATACGCCAGTTATGATTCACCGCGCTATTTTGGGCTCACTTGAACGCTTTATGGGTATTCTTATTGAAGAGTACGCAGGGCACTTCCCGTTGTGGTTGTCGCCAACGCAAGTTGTATTAATGAATATCACGGATAATCAAAGCGATTATGTGCGAAAAGTTGTCAAAACCCTGAACGAAAAGGGAATTCGTGCATCAGCCGACTTGAGAAATGAGAAGATAGGCTTTAAAATCCGTGAACACACATTAAAACGTGTTCCATATTTACTGGTTGTCGGCGACAAAGAAGTCGAAGCTGGTGAGGTTGCGGTACGTACACGTGGTGGTGAAGACTTGGGCAAATTCCCGTTAGAAGACTTCATTACTCGTGTAGAGGACGAAGTCCGTACTCGCAAAATTGATTAATTGTTTGGAGGAATAAACCATTAAAGGCGGAAAAAGAACTCAGAAAGCTGCAGATAAAAACCGTATCAACGAACAAATTACAGGCGTTGATGAAGTTCGCTTAATCGGAACCGATGGTGAACAAGCTGGTGTCGTCAGTATTAACGAGGCTCTTGATGCAGCAGCAGAAGCTGGTGTTGATTTGGTGGAGATGAGCCCTAACGCAGAACCACCAGTCTGCCGCCTGATGGATTACGGCAAGTTCCTCTTTGAAAAGAGTAAAGAACAGAAAGAGCAGAAGAAAAAACAGAAACAGATTCAGGTTAAGGAAGTTAAGTTCCGACCTGGTACTGATGAGGGCGACTACCAGGTAAAACTGCGCAACCTGCGTCGTTTCCTCGAGGGAGGTGACAAAACCAAAGTCACTATCCGTTTCCGTGGCCGGGAAATGGCACACCAAGAGTTGGGCATTGAATTGCTGAATCGCGTTAAAAACGATTTAGAAGAAATCTCAATTGTTGAGTCGTTCCCAAGACGTGCCGAAGGGCGCCAGATGATTATGGTCTTGGCACCCAACAAGAAGTGATCGTGGTTTACAAGTAGTCTGATTGTCAGGCTCACCCTTTCACACTTTTATCAACAATGCGGAGTTTAATTTCATGCCAAAAATGAAATCGAACAAAGGCGCTTCCAAGCGCTTTAAGAAGACTGCTTCTGGTGGTTTTAAGTGCAAGCAATCTCACTTGCGTCACATTCTGACTAAGAAGAGCCCTAAGCGTAAGCGTCAGCTTCGCGCGAAGAACATGGTCCATGAGGCCGACGTTCAATTAGTCGCTCGCATGTTACCGTACGCATAAGGGGAGATAGCAAATGGCACGAGTAAAACGTGGTGTAATCGCGAGAGCGCGTCACAAAAAAGTCCTGAAGCAGGCGAAAGGTTATTATGGTGCCCGTAGTCGCGTTTATCGCGTAGCGGTCCAGGCAGTAACTAAAGCAGGTCAATACGCATACCGTGACCGTCGCAACAAGAAACGTCAATTCCGTCAATTATGGATTGTTCGTATCAATGCTGCGGCTCGTCAAAACGGTCTGTCTTACAGCCGCTTTATCAATGGTCTGAAAAAAGCATCTATTGAAATCGATCGTAAAATCTTAGCCGATATCGCTGTTCATGATCAAAACGGTTTTGCCGCTTTGGTTGAGAAAGCAAAAGGCGCACTGTAATTATTCAAGACCTTTATTGGTTAGAATAAACAGATTCAGAAGGGAGCCAATTGGCTCCCTTTTTCATTGAAAATTCGCTATTATAGCGCCTTTATTATTTATCTTGTGTTGTTGAGGGATACGATGCAGCTAGAGCAAATTGTTGAGCAGGCTGAATCGGCCATTGCGGCCGCAGATTCACCGACTGCGTTAGACGAAGTCCGCGTCGAGTATATGGGCAAAAAAGGACAGCTTACCGAGCTTTTAAAAGGCTTGGGTAAGCTGGATCCGTCTGAACGTCGGGAAGCCGGACAGAAAATTAACGAAGCCAAACAGCAAGTTCAGACGAGTATCAATGCTCGTAAAGAACTATTGAAAGCGGCTGAGTTAGCACAAAAGCTGGAAGCGGAGCGGATAGACGTTACTCTGCCCGGACGGCATTCAGCAGTAGGTGGTGTGCATCCGGTTACTCAGACTATTCGTCGTATTGAACAGTTTTTCGGTGACTTAGGTTTTAGCGTAAAAGAAGGTCCGGAAGTAGAAGACGGTTTTCATAACTTCGATGCGCTGAATATTCCAGCGAATCATCCGGCTCGAGCTGATCACGATACGTTTTATTTCACTCCCTCAACAATGCTGCGTACACAAACCTCTGGTGTGCAAATTCGTACTATGGAGAATGAAAAACCTCCATTGCGCATCATTTCTCCGGGCCGTGTGTACCGGAACGATTATGATCAGACCCACACACCAATGTTTCACCAGGTCGAAGGGTTAATGGTTGATACCGACGTCAGCTTTACGCAATTAAAAGGAATTTTAGAAGACTTCCTGAATCACTTTTTCGAAGAGTCGCTGACGGTGCGTTTCAGGCCTTCGTACTTCCCGTTTACCGAACCTTCAGCAGAGGTTGATGTAATGGGTAAAGACGGTAAATGGCTCGAAGTTTTAGGTTGCGGCATGGTGCACCCAAACGTATTGAAGGCGGTAGGCATTGATTCGGAAAAGTACACCGGCTTTGCGTTTGGTATGGGCGTTGAGCGTCTTACCATGTTGCGCTACGGCGTGAATGACTTACGTGCGTTCTTCGAGAACGATCTGCGTTTCCTCAAACAATTCAACTAACGGGCAGTAAGCAATGAAATTCAGTGAACAATGGTTAAGGGAATGGGTTAACCCCGACATCAGCAGTCATGAATTGAGTGAACAGCTCAGCATGGCAGGCCTTGAAGTAGACGCTGTTGAGCCGGTTGCCGATGAGTTCCATACCGTCGTCGTTGGTGAAGTGATTGAATGTGGTCCTCATCCGGACGCAGATAAACTACAAATTACCAAAGTTAACGTTGGCGAAGGCGAGCCTGTTGATATTGTTTGTGGTGCGCCGAACTGCCGCCAGGGCATCAAAGTTGCTGTCGCTAAAGTCGGTGCAGTTTTACCCGGCGACTTCAAAATCAAAAAGGCAAAACTGCGTGGCCAGCCATCAAACGGAATGCTGTGCTCGTTTAAAGAGTTAGGCCTGATTGATGAACATGAAGGCATTATCGAGCTACCAACAGATGCTCCGGTAGGCGAAGATTATCGTAAGTACCTGCAGCTTGATGACAACAGTATCGATATTGACTTAACACCTAACCGTGGTGACTGCCTGAGTATTAGAGGTATAGCGCGTGAGGTGGGTGTGTTGAATCGTATGGATGTGTCAGCACCACAAAGCAGCGAAGTGAAAGCAACTATTGATGACGTACTAAGTATTACTTTGTCGGCTGCAGAGCAATGTCCGCGTTATTTAGGCCGGGTTGTTAAGGGTGTGGATTTAACGCGTCCAACGCCTGTCTGGATGACAGAGAAATTAAGACGTAGTGGTATTCGCAGCATTGATCCGGTCGTTGATATCACTAACTACGTGTTGCTAGAGCTGGGTCACCCAATGCATGCGTTCGACTTAGATGCGTTAGAGGGCGACATAACGGTTCGTTTAGCCCAGCCTAAAGAACAGCTTACTTTGCTTGATGATCAAGAAGTTGAGTTGGATGAGGATACCCTGGTTATTGCCGATGATAACAAAGCATTAGCAATGGCTGGTGTTTACGGTGGTAAGAACAGCGGTGTTACTGAAAACAGCCAGAACATCTTTCTGGAAAGTGCGTTCTTCGCACCGGATGCCATTTTAGGAAAAGCCCGCCGTTATGGTTTGCATACCGACGCTTCGCATCGTTACGAGCGCGGCGTAGACCCTCAGTTGCAGCGCGCTGCTATGGAGAGAGCCACAGAATTATTGTTGGCAATTTGCGGTGGTGAAGCGGGGCCGGTAACCGAAGCGGTGGCAGAAGAGCTTCTACCACAACGCTCGGATATCACACTAAGAATTAGCCGCTTAGCAAAAGTGTTAGGCGTTAGCATTGCTGACGATAGCGTTACCGAAATTTTAGAGCGTTTAGGCTTTGATGTTTCATTTGACGGCCAGCAATGGCAAGTCGGTATTCCTTCATACCGCTTTGACTTGAGTATAGAAGAAGACTTGATTGAAGAAGTTGCCCGTATCTACGGTTACAACTCAATTCAGGCAGCGCCTCCTGCAGCTCAACTGCGCATGACAGAGCGTAAAGAAGGCGAGCTTAGTACTCACAAACTGATTGATGCTATGGTCTGCCGTGGTTATCAGGAAGCAATAACTTACAGCTTTGTTGATCCTAAACACCAGGCGCTAATGTTTGATGAAACTGCAGCATTGACCTTGCCACACCCAATTTCAGTGGATATGTCTTCTATGCGTGTGAGCTTGTGGCCGGGCTTAGTCGGCGCGGTTGCTCATAACCAGAAGCGTCAACAGGCTGTTTTAGCTTTTGTTGAAACGGGATTACGTTTTATCCCCGATGAGTCGGCAGAAAATGGCGTTCGTCAGGAAGCGGTAATCAGCGGTATACGGTCTGGTAAAGCGCATTCAGAGCATTGGTCTGAAGGTGATCGCAGCGTTGATTTTTATGACATGAAAGGGGATGTCGAAGCCCTGTTAGCTCAAACGGGTAATTCAGCTGAGTTTCGGTTTGTTGCGTCGCAAAACCCGGCTTTGCATCCGGGGCAGTCGGCGGCTATTTACCATGGCTCTGAAAAAGTTGGTGACATCGGTGCTTTACATCCGAAGTTTGATAAGGCTCTCGGTCTTAATCAACGCACCTTTGTTTTCGAGTTGTCGTTATCAGCTGTGACTCAACGACCTTTACCGTTGGCAAAGCCCGTTTCTCGCTATCCATCCATTCGCAGGGACCTTGCTGTCGTCGTTGATAAGCAGATTGCGGCGGGTGAGCTGATAGCTGCGATGGAAAATGTTGGCGTAAAACAGTTAGTTGACCTAAACTTGTTTGATGTTTATGTCGGCGATGGTGTACCAGAAGGTAAGCAGAGCTTGGCACTGTCTGTGACATTACAAGACAGCGACAAGACGCTTGAAGAAGCCGAAGTCACTGAGCTTATGACGAAATTTATTGAGACATTAAAGAGTGAGTTTAATGCAACATTGAGGGATTAAACTATGGCGCTGACCAAAGCAGAATTGGCGGAAGTACTGTTCGACAAATACGGTATTAGTAAACAAGATGCCAAAGTGTTGGTTGAAGATTTTTTTGAAGAAATCAGAGTTGCTTTGGAAAAAGGGGAGCAAGTGAAGTTGTCAGGTTTTGGCAACTTTGAACTGCGAACCAAAAATCAGCGCCCTGGCCGTAATCCTAAAACGGGTGAAGAAATTCCAATTTCGGCGCGTCGCGTGGTTACTTTTAAACCCGGGCAAAAATTTAAAAGCCGTGTAGAAAACGCAGAGCCTGAAGGTTAACTTCAGGCTCTTTTCGTATTTAGGTACTAAATTTTATTACTTGAATTAGCGAAAGAACAACTGGCTAAAGGGGTTTAATAAACGACTGATGCCAGAAGTAAAATGCAGTGGTGCATCTAATGTTGCCAGAGTTAAGCAATCTTCATCCTGTGTCTCCGGTGTATGCGTTCTGCTTGGATCCAACAAAATAAAATCACCATCTCTGTATTCATTTTTCTCATCGTTAAAAACGCCATCAATGACCAATGTCGCTTCCTGACCTTTGTGCGTATGCTCAGGCACTTTTGCACCGGGCGCCATATAGATAAGGTTAGTTTGGTTACCGTTATCCAACGTCAAAGGTGCTCTCCAGAGTTTTCCGACCAGCTTAGACCATTCACCAATACGATGGCTATTGTGAGCTAAAGTGCGGGGCAGAGTGAATCGACGACCTTCCAGAGAAAGTATCTCATTTGGCTGACGAGTCTGCTTGTTACATGCTGAAGACGCAAAGATAGCTTCAAGCATTTGATCGCACTGAGACTTGCTCATGGTAGTGCTGGCGACACTAACAAGAGTATCCAGGTTTTCTTCACACAGCTTTTGTTCAATTTCACACACTGTTTGACGACATGCTTTACACATATCGATGTGTGTCCCAACGACAAGGGTCATCGCTGCACTTAAGTCACCTGCAGCGTACTGGTATAAAAGGCCTTCGCCTGGATGTGATTTAATTATCATCGACTATCAACTCTTTCAATTTTTTTAATGCTAGACGAGTACGGGACTTAATTGTCCCCAAAGGAACTCCCAATGCATCGGATACTTCTTGCTGGGACTTGCCTTCAATATAAATCTTTTCTATAACAACGCGTTGTGCGTCAGGCAGTTGTGCGTAATAAAACGAAATTTCCTGCATTAACACATCATGATCTAACGCATAACCGTCATCGAGACTGTCGTTTTGTTCAGAGAGGATAGGCCATAGTTCATCGGCACTAATATCGTCTTTACGTTTTTTATTCTTACGGAGTAAGTCAAAACGAATATTACGCGCTATGGTAAATATCCATGTAGAAGGTGAACCACGGTCAGGCTTGAACAAATGCGCTTTATGCCAGACGTTTGTCATGGTTTCCTGGACTAAGTCCATAGCGGTTTGTTCATTACCAAATTGTCTTGTAGCGTAGGATTGCAGTTTTGGTGCAAATTGCCTGAAAAGTTCACTAAAGGCAGCACGACTTCTATTTTCTGCGATCTTTGCCAGCAGTTCCGCTGCTCTATCTGCAGCATCTGTCTGGGTGGTAGTCATAGACCCCCGAGTCGATGTTCTTTCTGACATCATTTGCATAATTAGACCTGCTACTTTTGTTCACTAGTTCTAACTATTACGGGGTGCTAAAAAAAAAGATCACCCGGATGGCAGAATATTTATTCAATTAACGAATTAAGTCTAGCAGATATTCCTTTGCTTTAAGACAATTTTCGCATCGAATAAGTTCTTGTTTGGTGTAAACATCCAATGGCAGTATTTCAAGCCAACGAGAACAGATCCAATCAAGATTTTCGTAGCCCAGGTCAGGCAGCAGTTCAGAAAGTTCCGGGTAGGTTTCAAAAGCTTCTTGAAGCCGGGTCTTTAACTTATTGGAGGTTGCATCAAGCGCAAGTTCCGGCCAGTTCTCAAGGTATTCAATTTTGCCGAACCTGAGCTTGTCATTTTCCGACCAGTGTTCATCGATTCGAACCCGGTTTTTGCCTTCAACGGTAATACCTAATAAGCCGTCATCTCGCGGTTCAAAGTCAATGATTTTCACTGTGGTTGCATAAGGCAGCAAATAGTCAGCAGATGTCGCGGCATGTTCATTATTGAACATGGCTACAACAAATTCGCTGTCGTTCTGCAGACACTCTTTAACTAACCGAGTATAGCGAGGCTCGAACACTTTTAGTTTCATGCGCCCGCCCGGCATTATATGCGCTGTGAGCGGGAATAGCGGTAACTGCTGATACTGCTGCATATAACCTCATTTGGTTAGCGACTTTGAACATTTAACAAACATTACGTCGGCGCGGGTCTTGTTGGATCTTTTTTATCTTGTAAATGACAAACTATTTTTAGCGATATACCGTAGGTTATCATCAGGAAACGTGAATAAGGATAACATTGTGAAACTAAAGGTTGGTATCAGTTCCTGTTTGATGGGTGACGAAGTCAGGTTTGATGGGGGACATAAAAAATCTTCTTTCTGTGTCGATGAGCTAAGCCGACACATTCAGCTTGTACGTTTTTGTCCGGAGGTTGGAATAGGAATGCCGGTGCCCAGACCAACCATTAGACTTGAACAGCACGATACTGTTCAAGCGGTGGTGCCTAAGACGGGGCAAAATGTAACAAAAGACTTAGCGACTTTTGCTGACAAGGTTCAGGTTAAAGTTGATGAGCTGAGTGGCTATATTCTTTGTGCTAAGTCGCCCAGTTGCGGTATGGAGCGTGTTAAGTTGTATGATCCCGAAACCGGCCATGCGCAAAAAGCGGGAATGGGTATTTTTGCAGCCCGGCTTAAGGAGAATAATCCGGCGTTACCTTTAGAAGAAGACGGGCGGTTGAATGACCCTCACTTGCGCGAAAACTTCGTTATGCGCGTCTATGTTTTTAATCAGTGGAAAGAAGTTAGGAATAACCTATCAAAACATCGGCTTTTGCAGTTTCACCAAAGTTGCAAGTTGCTGTTGCTGGCTCACAACCAGCAGGCTTACCGTGAACTGGGCAAACGTCTGGGCGAGCAGGATGTTATTGACGACGTATTTGCTCAACAATACATTGTCGACGTTATGGACGCTTTAGCTAAGCCGGCGTCGCGTAAAAACCATACCAACGTACTTCAACATATTCAGGGCTATTTTAAATCCGATCTTGAACAGCGACGCAGGGAAGAACTGAGCGACATAATTCTTCAGTATCATGACGGTATTTTACCGCTTATGTCCCCACTCACACTAATACGACATTATCTCAGAGAGTTTCCAAAAGAGTACCTGGAAGGTCAGTGGTACCTGAAACCGTACCCTGAAGATTTAAAATTACGTTATGGGCTATAAAGATGCGTGAAGCAATTTGGTTCCGTAGTGACTTGAGAATGTTAGATAACCCGGCGTTATTTCATGCCTGTAAAAGTGATGACGCGCCGGTTGCTGTATTTTTTGCCTGTTATGAAACTTGGGATAACCATAACTGGGCGCCAATAAAAGTCGATTTTCTTTGGCGTAACCTGAAGAGTCTACAACAAGACTTAGCAGATAACGGAATTGAGCTTGAAGTCAGGTTGGTTCCAAAATTCAGCCAGGTTCCGGGGGCGCTTAGGCAGTTTTGCCGTGAACATGAAGTTAAGCGGGTTCATATTAACGCAGAGTATGCGCTGGATGAAAAACGTCGGGACGCAGCGGTAGAAGCTGTACTCAGCAACGATGATATCGAACTTATAACTTACCATGGAAACTTACTGGTTGCCCCCGGACAAGTCAGGACGCAGCAGGGTGATTATTATAAGAAGTTCACTCCTTTTAGCCGACGTTGGCGACAAGTTATCAGCGAGCTAGGGCAAAATGACCCCTTAAAAATTACCCCCTACACCATGGTAAAGGCCAAAGGGCTTCCGGAGCTTCCTTTTAAAAGTAAGGATTCGTCTGACTGGAGTGCAGGAGAGCAAGAAGCTTTGGGTAAGTTAGGGCAGTTTGTTGGCCATAGTGTATCGCAGTATAAAAGCGCCAGAGACATACCGGCGGAAAGTGGCACCTCAAAACTTTCTGCTTATTTAGCCTTGGGTGTTGTCGGCCCGCAAACCGCGGCGCGTGCGCTGCATCAGTTTTCCCCGGAGTTTCCTTTTGGGCTGCCGTCAGGAGCAGATACCTGGCTTACTGAGTTAGCCTGGCGCGAATTTTATCAGCATCTTATGTATTTTGTGCCACGCTTATCTAAGGGTGAAAGTTTTCAGGCTGAAACCGATAGTATTCAATGGTTAGACGACAGTGACGCCTTTCAACGTTGGTGTGAGGGTCGTACAGGATACCCAATTGTTGACGCCGGAATGCGTCAATTGACATCAACTGGATGGATGCACAACCGCTTAAGGATGATTACAGCTAATTTTCTGGTAAAAGATCTACTAGTGGACTGGCGAAAAGGCGAAGCTTTTTTTATGCAGCATTTGATTGACGGAAGTTTTCCGGCAAACAATGGCGGCTGGCAATGGAGCGCTTCGGTTGGTACCGATGCAGTTCCGTATTTTAGAGTTTTCAATCCTGTTAAACAAAGTGAGAAGTTTGATCCTGAAGGGGAATACATTCGTAAATGGGTACACGAGCTTAAGGAAGTACCAACAAAGTATATTCACTGGCCTCATAGTTGGCTTCAGCAACAAAGCAGTAATAACTATTGCGAACCCGTAGTTGAGCATAAGTTTGCTCGAGAGCGATTCTTAACAACGTTTAAGCAGGTGAAAAATGGATAACAGTGAATTAGTTGAAAAGTTAAAAGACTTTTACGACGAGCTAAAAACCGAAAACCTCGACGACTTAGATGATCTCTATCACGAGGAAATTTCCTTTACTGATCCTATTCAGCATGTGGTTGGGCTAGAGGATTTTCGTAAGTATTTAAAGCACACAATGGAGAATGTGGAATATTGCCACTTCGCATTTGATGATGAGTGTGTTGGTGAGGGGCAAGCTTTTCTGGCCTGGCAAATGCGTTATGCGCACCCTAAATTAGCTAACGGTATGGAAATTATTCTGCCGGGGGTTTCTTACCTGACTTTTGAAGATGGCAAAATTAGAGAGCAACGAGATTATTATGACCTCGGCGCCATGCTATACGAGCACGTGCCTCTGGTCGGTTATGTTATTGATAAAATTAAACAGAGGCTGACAGACGAATGAAAGTCTTAATTACGGGTGCTTCATCAGGTATTGGCCGGCAGCTTGCGCTGGACTATGCAGCCGACGGGAACATGGTTGTCGTTTGCGGCCGCAATAACGAGGCTCTTAGTGAGTTGCAGAAGCAATACCCTGAACAAATATCGTGTGCCGCTTTTGATATTACCAATAAAGAGTCTGCCAAGGCTTCGCTAAAAGAAGTCGAAAACATTGATGTCGCCATATTATGCGCGGGTGTCTGCGAGTACCTGAATGTTGCAGAGTTTGATGCGGACATGTTTGAGCGCGTATTTAAAGTTAATGTTTTTGGCACCATGAATTGTGTAGAAGCCTTGTTGCCACAGTTTAACGATTCAGCACATCTGGTTATTGTCGACAGCCTGGCTCGTCTTCTGCCTTTCACCAAAGCTCAGGCATACGGTGGCTCTAAAGCAGCAATGCATTATATTGCCAGAAGCCTGGAGGTGGATTTAAAGCCGAAAGGAATTAAGGTTCAGACAGTGTCTCCAGGCTTTGTTAAAACACCAATGACAGATGCCAATGATTTTGAAATGCCGATGCGCGTTGATGTTGAATTTGCGTCTCAGGCAATCATTAAAGGAATTAAAAAGGGTAAGCGGGATATCGCATTCCCGTGGCTCTTCAGCAGCCTTTTGAAATTCATGTCAATTTTACCCGAAAGCATTCAAGTTAAATTATCAGAACAAATGGCAAGGAAGCAGCAGTAATGAAGATAGCCGTTATAGGAAGTGGTATTGCGGGTTTAACAAGCGCTTATTATTTGAGTAAAGAGCATCAGGTTAGCGTTTATGAGAAGAATGATTACATTGGTGGCCATACCTGTACTCGTGATATAAAAATTAACGGTAATATGTTTGCTGTTGATACCGGATTTATCGTTTTTAATGATAAAACTTATCCAAGGTTCAAACGCTTACTAAGCGAACTAAAGGTCGTGTGGCGGGATACTGAAATGAGCTTTAGTGTGCGCGACCCGAAATCAGGGTTGGAGTTTAACGGCCATAATTTGAATACCTTGTTCGCGCAGCGAAAAAACTTGTTCAGCTTGTCATTTTATCGACTTCTAAAGGGCATTCTTAAGTTCAACGAGGCGGCTAAAAAGGCATTAGAAGGCGACGTCAATGAGCTTGATAATGTTACCTTATCGGAGTTTCTGACTGAACATGATATTCCGGCGCCCGTTTCTGAATACTATTTGCTGCCGATGGTTTCAGCCATTTGGTCGGCAAGCCTTGCAGATGCTAAGGATTTTCCCCTCGGGTTCTTCCTGCGCTTTTTTAATAATCACGGTTTGCTCAATGTCAGTGACCGGCCTCAATGGCATACCCTGGTGGGCGGCTCTCATGCCTATATACCAAGGCTGACAGAACCCTTTAAGGAAAGCATTCACTTAAACAGTGAGATCGTGACAGTAAAGCGGCAGAAAGAACAGGTTGTTTTAGTATTCAGTAGCGGGAAAGAAGAGTTTTTTGATGAAGTGATATTTGCCTGTCACAGTGATCAGACTTTGGCTTTGCTGCATGATGCAACAGAAGCAGAGAAAGACGTTCTGGGGGCTATTGAGTACTGTCCAAATGATGTCGTTCTTCATACCGATGAAAAATTACTACCGAAGAACCGGCGTGCCTGGGCGAGCTGGAACTACCTTCTGCGTGAAGAAGAGGCAGCAGCAATGCAACCGAGCTCTGTTACTTACAATATGAATATTCTGCAGGGGTTGCAGTGTGATAAGACGGTTTGTGTCACATTAAACAATACTGCGGCTATTGATCCAGAAAAAATAATTGAGGAATTCACTTATGATCACCCTCAATATTCGGTGGCATCTTTAAAAGCAAGAGCTAAGCGTGATCTTATTTGTGGTAAAAATAACACCCATTTTGCCGGCGCTTATTGGTATAACGGATTCCATGAGGATGGTGTCAGAAGTGCTATAGATGTTGTTAACAGGCTAAATGCCGCGGCAATTGAAAACTCATGAACAGCGTAATTTATTGGGGCGATGTTTTTCACGTAAGGCATCGGCCTAAGCACCACGCATTTAACTATAAGTTCCAGCAGTGGTGTATCGATTTATCTGAGCTCGACGACGTCCATCGTTTAAGCCGCTGGATGTCATGTAAAGGTTTTGCCCCTTTGTGGTTTCGTCGAAAAGATTACCTGAAAGATGAAGAGGGCACCCTGCATCAGGCGGCGTTGAAGAAAATGTCCTCCCTCGCTGGAAAAACGTTAACCGGTCATGTTTTTTTTGTGGGTAATATACGAACTTTTGGCATTTTCTTTAGCCCGGTAAACTTTTACTTTCTTCAGCAGGAAACCGGTGAATTTACTTATATGCTGGCTGAAGTTAGTAATACTCCATGGCTGCAACGCCATTATTATTTAGTTGATTTATCGGAAGACTCGCCTAAAACAACGAAACAGTTTCATGTCTCACCTTTTAACCCAATGGATATGACTTACCATTGGGAGATTACCCCGCCTAATGAGAACTTAAAAATTATTTTAAGTGCTCACCAGGAAAACAAAGATTTTGTTGCCGGAATGAAATTAAATCGGCAACCGCTAAACCGTAGTGCGATTTACCGCGTATTAAGAACAACACCTTTCATGGCCATAAAAATTATTGGTGGCATTTATTGGCAGGCGTTAAAGCTTTTTATCAAGCGGGTTCCATTTTACGGAAACCCTGGTAGTTAAATAATCAGAAGGCAAGTTTGTATGTCCAGTGGTGAAACGACTATGGTGGCGCCTATTCAATACGGCGTGTGGGATAAATTATTCCGAACTATCGCATTTAAATTATTAGCGCATTTGGAATATGGCCAGCTAACGATAAAAGAAAAAGGCACGTTCATTGATACCTTTGGTCATGCCGATAAAGAGCTTAGCGCTGAAATTGATGTTAAGGACTCTTCTTTTTATCGTCGCCTGGTAACCGGGGGAAGTATTGGTGCAGCCGAACTTTATATCGATAAGCACTGGGATACTCCCGATTTAACCGCTGTTATCCGGGTTTTTGCACGCAATTTGCCGGCGCTGGATAAACTGGAAACTCGTCTGGCTTGGTTAACTTTTCCGTTTAATAAATACCAGCATTGGAGTAACCGGAATCATAAAGGCCAGGCTAAAAAGAATATTTCAGCCCACTATGACTTGGGTAACGAGCTCTATACTCGCTTTCTAGACGAAGCGATGCAGTATTCAAGTGCATTGTTCCTGGATGCAGCTGATTCTTTAGAGCAGGCTCAATGTAATAAAATGAAGCGCTTATGCGACTCTTTGGCATTAAAACCTGACGATCATTTATTGGAAATAGGTACCGGCTGGGGTGGCCTGGCAGTTTACGCTGCGAAACATTATGGCTGCCGGGTTACTACAACTACGATATCAGAAGAGCAGTTTCAGTACGCTAAAGAGCAAGTTGAGGCCGCCGGTCTCTCCGATAAAATTGAATTGCTCAAACGAGATTACCGGGACCTGGAAGGGCAGTATGACAAGTTGGTTTCCGTTGAAATGATAGAAGCCGTTGGCAAAGAGTATTTGCCAACCTTCTTCCGTACCTGCAATAAGCTTTTAAAAGAAGACGGGAAAATGTCATTGCAGGCTATAACTATTGCTGATCAGCGTGCGGCATCGTACGCGCGCTCCGTCGATTTTATCCAAAAGCACATCTTTCCAGGAGGCTTTTTGCCTTCGTTAAGCCAGATGACTCAGCTATTTACGCGTTATACCGACTTAGTTGTTCGTGATGTACATGACTTTGGTCTAAGTTACGCAAAAACACTAAGACAATGGGAAGAACGTTTTAACAGCCACCAGAAGGAACTGGAAGAACTTGGCTACGATGAGCGGTTCTCGCGGTTATGGAATTATTATTTTAGCTATTGTGAAGGTGGCTTTCTTGAACAGCGAGTTTCTGTTGTTCAGGTTACGGCCAGCAAAGCGCAGGCTTACTAATGACTTCTATTCAGCACAAAATAGTCAGCTTCGTTCTATTTAACGCGTTGTGGTTTAGCGCTGTGGCGGGTCGTGACAGTTATATCATTCTTAGCGGTGTTCTGTTGGCATTGCAGTTTGTTTATAGCGTTGGGGTTGTCAAAGTCAGCTGGACTTTAATTCTGCGCTTATTCGCAGTTGGACTGTTACTGGAGGCCATAAGCATAAGCCTGGGGGTGATTGACTTTGCCGGCGGTTACTTCCCTTTATGGTTAGCTATGCTGTGGCTTGGCTTTTCATCCATGGCACCGGTTGCTCTGGACTGGTTAGCTCCGAAACCTATTTTTGCGGTTCTGGTTGGTGCTGTATCCGGGCCTGTTACTTATGTAGCCGGTGTTAAACTGAACGCCGCCACAATTGATTCAATGCCGCTGGTCATTGCCTGTTATGCGGTCATATGGGGATTAATGATGGCCTACTTTGTTTTCTCCATGTCACCCAAAAAAGAGTCGGGAGAGTGAAGTTATGAGGTTTACATTATTTGGTTTATTGGCGCTTTTCAGCGTCAACCTTTTCGCCGCCGAATGCTCGCAGTCGGTGCCTGGTAACTTCAGTAAGGTTGGAGAGACCCGGTTAAGTGTCTATTTCTGGGATGTTTACGATGCGACCTTGTTCAGTCCGTCAGGAAATTATGAAAAGAATGAGCGTCAGGCGTTGTTATTAGAGTACCTGCGCGACATTAAAGCGAAAGACTTAATAGAAACGACAGAAGAAGAATGGCAGAAGCTGGAACTAGACCGTGAAAAACACAAAGACTGGTTAGCGCAATTAGATTCAATTTGGCCGAATATAAAAGAAGGAGACTGCCTCTTACTGGTTGAAGATGAAGAGGGATCTGCCGAGTTTTATCAAGGCGAAAAACTCCTGGGAACCATTAAAGACAAAGAGTTCACAGAACAGTTTTTAGCCATTTGGTTATCTGAAAACAGCCGTTTTCGTTCGGAAAGAAACGAATTGATTGGAGAGAAATAGTATGCAGTTATTTAAAGTGATAGCGGTAACCGTTCTGCTTTTTTTAGTGTCCGCTTGCTCTACCGGAATTGATGCTTACAAGAGTGAAAAGCCAGAATTAAAACTGGAAGAGTTTTTTAATGGTGAGCTTGTAGCTTATGGCATGGTTCAGGACTATAGCGGCGAAGTTATTCAGCGTTTTGAAGTGACTATGACCGGCACCTGGCAGGGTAATGAAGGTGTTCTTGATGAACATTTTACCTATGCCGATGGTCGTGAAGAGCGCCGTGTTTGGCGTATAACAAAAACAGGGCCTAACAGTTACGAAGGGCGCGCAGATGATGTAAAGGGCGTAGCCAGAGGGACGACTGCGGGTAATGTATTAAATTGGGGCTATCAGCTAGAAGTAGAAGTTGATGGTGAACCCATGGTTCTGACACTGGATGACTGGCTTTATCTGATTGATGAAGACAATATGATCAATCGAACGGATATGTCCAAGTGGGGCTTCCCGGTAGGAGAGATCACGCTCTATATTGGTAAGAAATAAATATCAAGAATCTCTGTCAGCGACCGATAATAGGAGTATAATCCAGAGTATTGGTCAAGCCTTAAAAGGTTTAGGGAAGCTGCAGTGGCAATAAATTATCCGACATTTTCTTACAACAACCCCCGCATACAAGGGCAGACGGTTTTTATTAAGCGTGGTCCGCATCAGGGGAAGTTAGGGATAGTCGTAAAAACATTGGATAACGAACGGTTTCTTGTTTCTCAGGCCGAGTTTGGCTCTGAGCAGGTAATCTTTAAACGCAGTGACTTTTTAGTGCATCGTTATCGTAAAATCAAGGTGCCGATTGACCGCGTAGCGGGTAAGAACCCCGATGTTTTATAAGCAAAAAAGATAAACAAAAAAGCGACCTTAGGGTCGCTTTTTGCTTTACGGGCTAGGATTTACGCTGTACCACGAGGCAAGCGGCAATCACTTCCTTTATTTTCCAACTTTTGCTTCCATAACTCTTTTGCGGTTAAACCGCCAGAACTGGATTTTTTAGCCGGTGACTGTTTCGCTGTCGATTTTTTAGCGGCAGGCTTTTTCTCAGCCTTTTTCTTAGGCTCAGCTTTTTTCGCGGCCGGTTTCTTGGCTTCAGTCTTTTTGGGTTCAGACTTTTTAGCTTCAGATTTTTTAGCTTCAGATTTTTTAGGGGCTGACTTTTTCTCTTTACCCAGAGCTTTAGCTTCATCTGCTAATTGTGCCAGGCGCACATTTTTGCCACCATCAACGCTGTACCAGCCGTTGCTGCTTTCAATTTTAGGCTTTTTACCGTGAGCCTTTTGATAAGCTTCGGTATATTCAGCGAGTACCTTTTCTTTATCCAGTTTGCTCATTCAATTGTTCCTTTATTCAAGGTTTGTTTTAAAAGGTTTGTATAAAAATACTTCACCCTTCGTTTATACCGTTTTTTCGGATTATTGTCTAATTTCGGGTAAACTTAAGCCTATTTGCACAGTGAATTTGGTTTTTAATTATGTCGATTACAAGAAACGAGTTACAAAACTACCTTAATACTCTATTAAACAGTAACCAAATTAAGGACTACTGCACGAATGGTTTACAGGTCGAAGGCAAGGCTGAAATAAGCAAAGTTATTACCGGGGTTACGGCATGCCAGGCCTTGGTTGATAGAGCCGTTTCTGAAGGCGCCGACGCAATACTTGTTCATCATGGCTACTTTTGGAAAGGTGAGCCTGCCGAGGTCACAGGTATGAAGAAACGACGGTTACAACAGTTGTTGAACAATGACATCAACCTGTTTGCTTATCACTTGCCTCTGGATGTTCACCCTGAGCTTGGCAATAACGCCCAACTGGCAAAATTAATGGGTTGGCATTTCGATGGTGCGGTCGACTCTTCTGATCCCGCATGCCCTCTGGTCACAGGTCGTTTAGAACAACCTATGCTCGATGATGAGTTGGCAGCTCATTTGGAGGAGAAGCTAAAACGGCAGCTGGTTTGCCGTGTCACTGGGGGGCATAAAATTGAAAAAGTCGCCTGGTGTACCGGCGGTGGGCAAGGATTTATTGATAGAGCTGCCCAACTGGGTGTTGATGCCTTTATTACAGGTGAGGTTTCAGAACCGACCATTCATAGTGCCCGTGAACAGAATGTTGCCTTCTTTGCGGCCGGGCACCACGCTACTGAGCGTTACGGTGTTAAAGCGCTGGGGGAGCATTTAGCTGAACACTTCAAACTTGAGGTTAAGTTCATTGATATCGATAGTCCGGCTTAAGAGAAGCGCTAAATGAACAGAAAGAAGCAAGAAAGAGGGGACTTTAGCGGTATCAGCCAAAAATTCTCTAAATCAATCTACGACACCACAAAAGGCCAGTTAAGAGTTGAGGTGCTTAAACGCGATTTAGCCTCTCTACTGGCGAGTGAGCCATGCTCTGTGCTGGATGTTGGTGCCGGTTTAGGTCAGGTAAACCAATGGTTTCAGGAAAAAGGCTTTACCGTTGTGCACTCTGACCTGTCAACGGACATGGTTGAAGAAGCTTCCCGAAGACATAAAGCCGCAGGCTTGGGAGGTCAGTGTCAGTATATTACGGCCAGTTTAAACGGTTTGGTTAACCAGCAACCTCTCGTTCAGTACGATATTGTCCTTTGTCACGCTGTGCTGGAATGGCTGCCGGACACTGAGGTTGCTATTGAGCAACTGGCGTCATTATTGAAGCCCGGTGGCAGGCTTTCGCTCATGTTTTATAATCATCACGCTCAACTATTTGCTAATGCCGTTTATGGAAATTTTGATTACATAGAACGGGGATTAAAAGTTAAGAAGACCGTTCGTTTAAGCCCCCAAAACCCCGTTGTGCCAGAAAAAGTGGATGACTACCTGAAAGACAACAAACTAAAAGTCAGGCAGAAAACGGGGGTTAGATGCTTTCACGATTACTTACGAAACTTAGACGATCAACAACGGTTTGATGAGTTACTGTCACTTGAGATGAAATACAACCAAACATCCCCTTATCGCGAGTTGGGACGTTACCAGCATTGGCTTATCGAAAAGCCAAACTTTCAGGAGGAGTGAATATGGGAAAGCAGTGCGCATTTATTGGCTTAGGTGTTATGGGCTACCCTATGGCGGGACATTTACAAAATGCCGGGCACAGCGTTAGCGTATTTAACCGCACCACAGCTAAAGCTGAAAAATGGTCAAAGGAATTCTCGGGGAACTACGGGAAAACGCCAGCAGAGGCCGTTAAAAACGCCGATTTTGTCATGGTTTGTGTGGGAAATGACGACGATGTTCGCAGTGTTTTTTATGGTGACGACGGTCTGCTCTCAAAACTAAAACCCGGTGCAGTGGTTATTGACCATACAACGGCTTCTGCAGAATTGGCTCGGGAGTTAGAGCTGGCGGTAAAAGAAAAAGAGGGGAGCTTTCTTGATGCACCGGTTTCCGGCGGGCAAGCTGGTGCTGAAAATGGCGTTTTAACGGCAATGGTCGGCGGCAGTGATAAAACGTTTGCTGCCGCAGATGAGTTATTCCAATGCTATGCAAAAACTCGCCAGTTAATGGGGCCTGTTGGTAGTGGCCAGCTGGCAAAAATGGTTAATCAAATTTGTATTGCCGGTGTACTGCAAGGGTTATCGGAAGGTCTTCAACTAGCACGTAAGGTTGGGCTTGATCCGGATAAGCTTATTGCCGCCATTAGCAAGGGTGCCGCAGGTTCGTGGCAAATGGAAAACCGCTACAAAACTATGTGGGATAACCACTATGAGCATGGTTTCGCAGTGGACTGGATGCGCAAAGACTTGAAAATTGCGCTGGCTGAAGCGGATCGGCAGGGCGTTTCTTTGCCTGCGACAGCACTAATTGACCAGTTCTATGCAGATGTTCAAAAAATGGGTGGTAACCGTTGGGATACTTCAAGCCTTTTGGCTCGCCTGGAAAAGTAGTGATATTACTTCAGGAAGAAAAAAGGAGGCAAATGCCTCCTTTTTATTTGGTTAAGTTTTAAAACTTAACGGAAGCCTTTACGGCGTAATGCGTTTGTACTGAAGTCATCACGGCTTGGAGAAATATCCCATTCCATGTAAGTACTTTCTTCATTACCCAGACCAAGCGAGATGTAGCGACCTGAGTCCAGATCATACAGTGCTTCTGCGGCCATCCATGGTACGTCCTGGTTGTAGAACTGAGTATTCAGAGCTTCACCAACACGCCATAGTTCACCACGTCCGTCATAGTGATCAACCAAAGAGGCTGTCCAGCTATCTTCGTCCAGGTACATAGTACGCTTGGAGTAGATATGGCGTTCGCCATCTTTAAGGGTACCTTCAACAATCCAAACACGGTGTTTTTCGTAACGAATTAAGTCCTGATTCATATGGCCGGCTTTGATAATGTCTTCATAATCCAGCTCAGGGTTCATAATTTCGTAGTTGTTGTAAGGAATATAAACTTCTTTTTTCCCTTTTAGTTCCCAGTTGTACTTGTCCGGAGCACCATTGTACATATCCAGGTTGTCTGAAGTACGAAGACCATCAGCTGCTGTACCTGGTCCATCGTAGGCTACGTTAGGCGCACGGCGAACGCGACGTTGACCGGCGTTATAAATCCATGCACGACGACCTTCTTTGACCTGGTTAATGGTTTCATGTACCAGAAGTACAGTACCGGTTAAACGAGAAGGAGCTTCAACTTCCTGCATAAAGTAAAACAGAACGTTGTCGTCAGCTTCCTGACGTCCGGTTTCAAGATACTCCGGGAACACCAGTGTCTCTTTTAACTCGACCGTCGTGTAATTACCGTTTGATAATACGGGGAACTGAGCAATGTTACGTGTTACCGCGCCACCACGGTAGCGTGTAATATGGTTCCATACTGCTTCTAAGCCATTTTCCGGAATAGGAAACGGAATGGTTGTATCGAAGTTCTCGACACCGTTACCACCGGCAACCATTTCTGCATTTTCTGCATTTGATTTGATTTTCGGCCACAGTTCGTCCGGATAAGTTGCTGTACGACGAGTTGGATAAACGTTCATCTTATAGTCTGAGTACTTCTCAAACATTGCGATTTGACCTTCGCTAAGATGTTCTTTGTGCTCATCCAGATTGTCGTGGGTGATGGTAAATAACGGTTTATCATCGGCAAATGGGTTATTACCGCGAACAACATCGACCGACTTATCAGAGTAACCACCATCCCAGGCAGGGATAGATCCATCAGCGTTAGCTGCTTTCTCAGCACCGATAGGGGTTAAATCCTGACCGAGCCGAGCGGCTTCTTCTGGTGATACTTTAGCCGCAACGCTCGCGGAAATCACCGACATGGCGAATACGCCAGCTTTTAGCATCAGTTTATTCATTATAATTTTCCTTGTTGTTCTACTTTCCAACATCACTTTGCCAGAGGACTGACCTCTCAAGCAATACTTTAACGAAAAAAAGCACGAATTTAACGAAAAAAGGTTTTCAAATATTCTTGAGCTTATACAATCCTATGACATTTTTAGTACCCGGGAGGTTCCATGCGCTTGTCTTTAACCCCATTAGGGGTGTTGTTGGGGGCTATTTTTAGTACCACAGTGCTTGCACAGGAAGGCGACACAACAACAATAACTGATTACGAAGTGATCAGTGCACCAGCATTGTCATCAGACAGAATTAAAAGCGAAGTACTTATTGAGGTGACAACTGTCGGATCGCGTCTAGTCGCGGTTGGCGCGCATGGCAACATTCTATGGAAAGAAGACGACGACTGGCAACAAGCCGATGTTGATACCAGTGTACTGTTAACCAGTGTAGCCTTTGCCAATGAACAAATCGGTTGGGGAACAGGGCATCACGGTGTCATTATTAAAACTGAAGATGGCGGTAATAGTTGGAAGCGGCAGTTCGATGGTTTCGAGCTTATAAAACTTGAAAAGAACTATTATGAAAAGCGTATTGCTAAATTAAACGAGCAAATTGAATCGAGCGATGACGAAGAGGTTGTTGGCGAACTCGAATGGCAAGTTGAAGAGGCACAATTTCAAATTAGTAACATCGAGGTTGCCGAAGAAGAAGGTCCAAGCAAACCATTTTTAGATCTTTACGCTAAAAACGCACGTGAAGCGTTAGCAATTGGAGCCTATGGAACTTTTCTGAAAACTGAAGATGGTGGTGAGAGTTGGCAAGTGATTTCTCATCGACTGGAAAACCCTAATGGCTATCACTTAAATGCTATTTTCGGAAAAGGCGATGATCTTTATATTATGGGCGAGTCCGGTTTGGCATTTGCCAGTAATGACGGTGGAGCGAGCTGGGAAACATTGAATTCGCCTTACCATGGTTCGCTGTTCGGTGGTCATGTTGATACCGAGGGCAGGCTATGGGTTTATGGGCTGCGAGGAAACGCATTTGTTTCTGAAGATAAAGGCCAGAGCTTCACTACCATAGACACAGGCACCAGAGTTAACTTGTCGGCTGGTACAACGACTGAGTCCGGAACACAACTTATTGTTGGACATTCAGGGACTATCCTGGAGGTCGATGAACAGCTGAATGTAACGAACAGAACTCATCCTAGTGGTTCAGTCATGACTGATATTATCGAAGTGAGTGACGGCGAGTGGCTCATGACCGGGCGCAGCGGTTTGCTGCACTGGCCCGCCAAAACAACCGAAGAAGAAGCTTTAGCAACGCAACAAGGAGCGCAGTAAATGGATAATCCGAGTGCGAATAAGTCGGCAGGACTGCTGGAGAAACTATTATTCACGGTACGGGCTCCCTGGCTAATTGTCTTTCTGTTACTGACATTGTTTTTGGGCTATCACGCTTCGCAGGTGCGTCCTGACGCCAGCCTGACAAAAATGATTCCGACCAACCATCCTTTTATTCAGAACTACTTTGACTATCAGGATGATCTGGCCAGTTTAGGCAACGTGGTTCGGGTTGCTGTTGAGCATAAAGACGGAGATATTTTTGATCAGGAGTTTCAGCAAAAGCTGCAGGAAATTACCGACGAGATATTTTTCATCCCCGGCGTAAACCGTTCAGGACTAAGAAGCTTATGGACGCCAAATGTTCGCTGGATGGAAGTTACTGAAGAAGGTTTTGTCGGAGGACCGGTCATTCCCGATGGCTACGATGGCAGCGAAGAGTCATTAGAGCAGTTAAGAACGAATGTTTTGCGCTCGGGTGAAGTGGGCAACCTGGTTGCCAACAACTTTGAATCCACTATTGTTTATGTGCCGCTTGATGAGGTTAATCCAGATACCGGTGAAAAGCTGGACTATCAGCAGTTTTCGGAAAAGCTGGAAACCCTGGTTCGTGACAAATACCAAAGCGACAACATTGAAATTCATATTACCGGCTTTGCCAAGCTAATTGGTGACTTGATTGAAGGTGCGGAGCAGGTTGGCTTGTTCTTCCTGTTGGCAATTGCTATCACGCTCATTATGCTTTATTTCTACAGCCGCTGCTGGCGTAGCACCTTTATGGTGCTGAGTTGCTCCATAATTGCCGTAATATGGCAGTTAGGAATCATTAAACTCATAGGAAGCGGCATTAATCCGTATTCTATGCTGGTTCCGTTCCTGGTTTTTGCCATTGGGGTTTCCCACGGTGTGCAAATTATTAATGCCATTGGTATTAACCGGGTGGCAGGGCTTGATAAAGTTGCTGCTGCGCGTGCAGCGTTCCGCGGTTTGTACATAGCGGGGCTAACGGCTTTAGCCAGTGATGCTATTGGCTTTACCACTTTAATGGTTATTGATATTGAAGTGATTAAGGAATTGGCTATTGCAGCAAGTATTGGTGTAGCTGTTGTTGTGTTAACCAACCTTGGTTTGCTGCCTATCCTGATGTCTTATCTGGGCACATCCGATAACGGCGTGGCTTATCAGAAGAAGATTGAAGGCGAACGTCATCCATTATTTGAGTTCTTTGCTAAGTTTACTCAACCTAAGTGGGCGTATTCAGCACTAGGTGTTGCACTTGTTATGCTTGCCTGGGGTCTGGTTAACAGCCAAAACATGGCTATCGGCGACCTGGACAAAGGGGCGCCAGAGCTTCGTCCTGACAGTCGTTATAATCAGGATAATGCCTTTATCGTTGATAACTACAGTTCCAGTACTGACATCTTTGTTGTTATGGCGGCATCGGCTCCAGAGCAGTGCATTGCCTATGACAACCTCGAGTTGATGGAACGTTTTAGCTGGCATATGGAAAACACCAGCGGCGTTCAGGACGTTAAGTCTGTGGTTTACGTTTCTAAAATGGGTATGTTCGGTATTAACGAAGGTAACCTGAAGTGGTTCAGCTTAAACCGGAACCAGTACGTGATTAATGCGTCGTTAAGTCGCATTCCCGACGGGCTTATTAATAACGACTGCTCAATGGCCCCGGTGATTATCTATTTGGATGATCACAAAGCCGAAACGCTTGAAAACGTTGTTGCATCGGTTAATAACTTTAACCAGAACTATCAGCAGGACGGTTTAGAGCTGCTAATGGCGGCTGGTAACTCCGGGATAGAAGCTGCAACAAACTCGGTTATAGAAGCGGCTCAGAATAAAATGCTGCTGTGGGTATACGGCGTTGTGGTTTTGCTGTGCTTTATTACTTTCCGCAGTATTCGTACGGTTGCCTGTATTGTTCTGCCTCTGGCTTTCACTACGGTAATGAGTCAGGGTCTGATGGCGGTATTAGGCATTGGTATTAAAGTTGCGACCTTACCGGTTATTGCCTTAGGGGTTGGTATTGGTGTCGATTACGGCATTTATATCTACAGTAAGGTGAAAGAAGGTCTGGAGCAGGGCATGTCGCTGCAGGATACCTATAAGCACTCGCTGGACAACACTGGCAAAGCAGTAGGCTTTACTGGCCTCACGCTGGCCATTGGTGTTGCAACCTGGATATTCTCACCCATTAAGTTCCAGGCGGACATGGGCATACTGTTAACCTTTATGTTCCTGTGGAATATGCTGGGTGCGCTTATTCTTATTCCTGCACTGGCTCGTTTATTCCGGGTGGGGAATAAAAACAGCTGAGCTAGTCACTGACAAACTCACGAGCGGTTTTATCAGGCGTCGGCTTTTATTAAGTCGGCGCCTTTTTCTGCTATAGCGATGGTGGGGGCGTTCGTATTACCACTTATAACACGGGGCATAATGGATGCATCCACGACCCGAAGCCGTTCAACACCTTTTACTCTTAACTCTGGGCTAACGACAGCGTCGTTGTCATTTTCAGGCCCCATTTTACAGGTTCCTGTCGGATGGTAGATAAGTCCGCATTTTGACTTAATTTGCTTTAAAAGTTGGTCGTCACTAAGTTCTGGGCTGGGGAATATAAACCCACCATGATGCTTTGATAAAGCGGGCTGCTTTAGTATTTCAAAAGCTTTTTTTATACCGTTAATTAAGGCTTTCTTGTCGCTTTCTTCTTTTAGAAAACCATAAGTAATGAGTGGTTTGCCAAAAGCGTTTTCCGGGTTCAGTCTAACTTCCCCGCGGGACTCCGGCCTTAATAAACACACATGACAGGTAAAACCTTGTTTTAAGGTTGGTGTCCAGTCATAGCCGCTGTCGTTAAACATTACCGGCAGCAAGTGAACTTGAATGTCCGGCTCCTGCACTTTGCCGGACGAGCAGTAAAACGCGCCGACTTCAGCCAGAGAATGGGCTAACTGACCTTTCTTTGTGAATAGGTAGCTCACAAAAGGAACTGATAGCTTCACTAAACCCCAGGGCGTAAGAGTCAGTCCGTCTTTGGCGTTGTTCTTACAATGAATACTGATATCAACGTGCTCCTGGAGGTTTTTGCCGACAGCAGAGTTTTCATGAACTAACTCAATTCCGGACTTAGTTAATTGCTCGGCGGAGCCAATACCCGAACGTAATAGAATTTGAGGAGAGTTAAATGCCCCCGCACAAAGGATGACCTCTTTCTCTGCATTCGCTATATATTGGTTTCTGCCTTGCTGGTAGCAAACGCCTGTGGCCTGTTTACCTGAAAACAGCACGCGCTCGGTTAAACAACCAGATAACACGGTTAAGTTTGTGCGAGTTAAAGCCGGTTTGAGGTAAGCGTGGTATGCACTGCATCGTTTCCCGTCTTTAATCGTAAACTGGTATGCACCGTGCCCCTCAAGTTGAGAGCCGTTAAAGTCCGGGTTAGCTCTTAAACCGTATTGATCACAGGCCTCTAAGAATTGTCTTGATACACTATAGTACGGGGCTACATCGGATACCGACAATGGTCCGTTGTCACCATGGTACTTTGAGTGTCCGCGGCTGTTATTTTCACTCTTTATAAAATAGGGAAGCAGGTCTCTATAGCTCCAGCCGTGATTCCCCAGTTCAGCCCAGGCGTTATAGTCACTTGCCAGGCCGCGGGTGTATATCATGGCATTGATACCGCTACTTCCACCCAGCATCTTTCCTCTTGGGGTATAGCAGCCTTTTTCGTTATCGAGTTGAGGCTCTTTTTGACTGCGGTACAGCCAGTTGAATTTTCGGCTGTGCATAAAGCGCGCAAAGCCGGAGGGCATATCTGAGAACAGACCGCCATGAGAGGTTCCGGCTTCTAATAGTAATACGCGGTACCTGCCACATTCAGTTAATCTGTTCGCTAAAGTACAGCCGGCAGAGCCGGCACCGACTATAATGTAGTCAAAGGACTCGGTGTTATTACAGGGAAGCGGCGTAGTCATACAGAGACTTTAATAAACGCAGTTTATGCGTGTCTTCCTGGTGCTGGCTCGCTAAGTCCTCAAGTTTGAGCGCAAACTCCTCAGCAGACAACATACCTTCTGGTGGCTCTACTAAGCGTTGCTGGCAAAATTGACGCCACTGGTTCAGCTCTTTGTCCGTGAGCGTTGAAGGGTAGTTTCTTGCCCGGTAGCGCAGTAACAACTGCGGCATGCGCTTGTCCTGAAAGTCCAGCTCCAGCCCAGCCAGTTGCTGAGGTTCAGATGAGCGAATAATCTCCATATGCTTTTTATCCTGGGGGGAGAAGAAGCCATCGTATATCTGGTGATCAACGTCTGTTCTGGGCGCGAACTCTTTTGTTTGTTCGAACACCTGCATGAGTTTGTCGCGGAAGTCGCTGTTTTCCTGCAGCCATTTGGCGTTTGCTTCAATAGCTGCTGTATCTAACGTTGCGTTACTTGCTGCCTCAGAAGAAATGGTTTTAATGGGCGCTAAGAAAGGACAGCGACCCAAATGAATATTTTGTAACCCACTTTTCTTAAGTCCTTGCTCATCGAGTTCTTTGCGGCTGGTGTAAGTTAAAGCGGTTAATTCCTCGACTGATTTCTCAGCAAAATCCATAGGGGGAACGCGCAAGTCCCAGGCTATGACGTTATTGTTCTGTTTAGGGTGAAAGCCCAGCGGCAGTATGGCCGACAAATAGCGGTTTGCTGTACCGTAAAACCCACTAACATGGGCTAAAGGTTCGGGTGCCTGCCAGTTAAACAGGTTCAGTAATTTTTGTTTACGGCGAATACTGTAGGCCCACTGCCAGAGTTTAGGTTGCTTTTCACTAATAAGCTTCGCCAGGCCGATGGTTGCATAAACGTCCGACATAGCATCGTGCGCCTGACCATGTTCAATGTTATTAGCAACACTTAAGTGCTCGAGTTTTAAACTGGGCTGTCCGTCTGCATTTTCCGGCCAGTTAATACCGTCCGGACGCAGCGCAAAACAGGCGCGCACCACATCTATTAAGTCCCAGCGTGAATTGCCATTTTGCCAGCTGTACTCGTAGGGGTCATAAAAATTACGATAGAACAATAAACGGGTGACTTCGTCGTCAAAGCGAATATTGTTGTAACCAATAATGGTGGTATTGGGCTGCTGAAACTCTTTTGCTATGGCTTTGCTGAATTCGGCTTCACCGACACCTTGTTTCAGTGCAAGCTGTGGCGTAATACCGGTAATTAAGGTGGCTTCCGGGTTAGGCAGAAAGTCTGGCGTAGGCTGAGCGTAAAGCGTTAACGGCCGACCGATAACGTTAAAATTGGCATCTGTGCGCAAGCCGGCAAACTGTGCGGGGCGGTCGACTAATGGGTTAGCCCCCCATGTCTCGTAATCGTGCCAGTAAAAAGTTTCTTGTTCGTTTTGTGCCATAAGCCTAACTGCTCAGCGGAAAAAGAAAACTATAGCACGAGGACAAGGAGGAATTCAGCCACTCACTGCCTTTCAATTTTGTTCACTTGAACATCGTAGGCTTTATTCAGTTTCTGCTCGAGAGTGCGTTCATCTTCATGACGAAAAGCGAGTTCTGCGTGGGGTAATATACGTTCAGCTAACCGTCGTGCAATAGCGTCTCTAAACTCCTGGTCGTCACCTAATGAGTTGCCGTCAACTTCCAGTGTTATTTGCTGTTTATCGCCTAAGTGTGTGTATTCAACGTGATAAGTCGGCATCTGAAAATCTCCTCGTTGTCAGTTCGGTAGTTTCCTGCGACTATGCTATTACTAACAGTCTAGCCTATAACAATAAAACCGAGGTCGAGATGAAAAAACTCTATTTATCTGCATTACTTACCGCTGCTGCGTTTGGATCGTTGTTACCGGCGCACGCTGATGATCACGATGTTGAATATGCCATGGCCATTCACGGCGGAGCCGGAACAATTACCCGGGCCAATTTAACCGCTGAACAGGAACAAGCCTACAAAGATAAACTGACAGAAGCGTTAGAAGCCGGCCGAAAGGTATTGAAAGAAGGCGGTGACAGTACTACAGCCGTTATTGCCGCTATTCAGGTAATGGAAGCCTCACCACTTTTTAACTCTGGCAAAGGCGCCGTTTATACCTGGGACGAAGAACATGAGCTTGACGCTTCACTGATGGAAGGTCTGAACGGAAATGCCGGGGCAATTGCGGGTGTGAAGACGGTAAAAAGTCCAATAGAATTAGCCCGCGAAGTAATGGAAGAGTCTGTACATGTGATGCTAAGTGGTGAAGGCGCAGAGCAGTTTTCTCGTCAGCAGGGACTGGAGCAGGTAGAGAACAGTTACTTTAATACCGAGCATCGTTATCAGCAGTTACAGAAAGCTAAAGAAACCATTAAGAAAAGTGAACAGCCAGAGCAGCAGGCCTGGGAATACCTGGATATTGATTACAAATACGGAACGGTTGGGGCTGTTGCGGTTGATAAAGACGGACTGTTGAGTGCCGGTACGTCAACCGGAGGCATGACAGCTAAACGTTATGGTAGAATAGGGGATTCCCCCATTATTGGTGCTGGTACATGGGCTGATAATGACAGCTGCGCTGTCTCGGCTACCGGACACGGCGAGTATTTTATTCGCTTCCACGTGGCTGCCGATATTTGCTCTCGAGTTAAATATAAAGGGCTTTCGGTGAGTGACGCGGGCGATGAAGTTATTCATGGTGTGTTGCAGGATGCCGGCGGTACCGGTGGTGTCATAATTATTGATGCTCAGGGTAATATTGCGATGCCATTTAATACCGAAGGCATGTACCGGGGTTATTTTAAAGGTGAGGATAAAGCGGAAGTCGCTATTTATAACGAGGATGAATAAGTTCGGAGTCTATGAGTCGTCAAAAATCGCACAGTAACCCTTTTGTTGAGAAGTTTCAGACACAATTAGAGCAATGTACAACACGTCAGGCCGCGCTATTGCGCGGCCGTTTGCGTGGTCTGAGCAAAATTAAAAACGAGCAACGACAGCAACAGGTGCTGGAGCGGATAGCTGCCGACATTGAAACTGCCGAGCTGGAGTATCTGGAGCGGCAACAACAAAAGTTTCATATTAGTTACCCAGACGAATTACCGGTTGCTCAGCAGCGTAATGACATTAAGTCGGCCATTGAACAGAATCAGGTGGTGGTTATTGCCGGCGAAACCGGGTCGGGTAAAACCACCCAGTTACCGAAAATGTTGCTGGAACTGGGCTATGGCCGTAAAGGGACTATAGGTCACACGCAACCCCGGCGCTTAGCCGCACGCAGTGTAGCCGCCCGTATTGGTGAAGAACTGCAGGACCACAATAAAACTCAGGTTGGCTACAAAATACGGTTTCAGGATGAAACGGCACCAACCACGGCAATTAAGCTGATGACCGATGGCATGTTGTTGTCTGAATTGCAGCAAGATCCTCTGCTACTGCAATACGATGCCATTATTATCGATGAGGCTCATGAACGGAGCCTTAATATCGACTTTTTGTTGGGTGTACTGCATACGTTATTGCCTAAGCGACGCGATCTTAAACTGGTTATTACCTCAGCAACCATTGAAACTGAGCGTTTTTCAAAGCACTTTCATGACGCGCCCGTGTTGACAGTAACCGGGCGAACTTACCCCGTGGAGGTTCGGTATCGACCGCCCAAAGACGACGGGAAAGCAGCTGATGCAGACGTACTTCAGGGTGTTTGTGAAGCGGTAGAAGAGCTGCAACGTGAAAGTGAAGGGGACATTCTTATTTTTGCCAGTGGCGAACGGGAAATACGCGACTATGCGGAAGCTATTGGCGATTTGAAGTTGCGAAGTACAGAGGTTCTTCCTCTGTATGCGCGTTTGTCATCGCATGAGCAGAATCGGGTGTTTCAGGCGCACAGTCAACGCCGAGTGGTTATCGCCACAAACGTAGCAGAAACCTCATTAACGGTTCCGGGTATACGCTTTGTTATTGATCCGGGCACCGTGCGCATGAGCCGTTACAGTTACCGCACTAAAGTACAGCGCTTACCTATTGAACCTATTTCTCAAGCCAGTGCTAACCAGCGTAAAGGGCGTTGTGGGCGTATTGGCCCGGGTATTTGCATTCGCCTCTATAGCGAAGATGACTTTTTGCAGCGCCCGGAGTACACCGACCCTGAGATCCTTCGTACTAACTTAGCAGCTGTTATCTTGCAAATGTCGGCGTTACGGTTAGGTGATATTCGCCAGTTTCCTTTTGTCCAGAAGCCGGATGAACGCTTTGTTAAAGATGGTCTGAACCTGCTGGAGGAGCTGCACGCAATTGAGCCTGGGCGCAAAGCTGAGCGTCCACAGTTAACTGATACGGGCCGACAATTGTCACGACTGCCTCTGGACCCAAGATTAGCCAGAATGGTGCTGGCGGGGCAGCAATATGGCTGTGTGAGAGAAATGCTCGTAATTACCGCCGCGCTGAGTATTCAGGACCCGCGTGAGCGTCCCCACGACGCACAGCAAAAAGCGGATGAATGGCACCAGCGTTTTCGTGATAAAAGCTCCGACTTTATGGCCTTTTTAAACTTATGGAATTATATAAAAGAACAGCAAAAAGCGCTGTCAGGTAACCAATTCCGTAAACAGATGGGCCGTGAATTTATTCATTTTATGCGGCTGCGCGAGTGGCAGGACATTTATACACAAAGTCGGCAAACGGTTCGGGAGATGGGTTTATCCATTAACGATGAAGCCGCTACCTATGAGCAAGTGCATCGGGCTTTAATTGCTGGCTTATTGTCGCAGGTAGGCTTTAAAGAAGATCGACATGAATATCAGGGAACCCGACAAAGCCGGTTTCATATTTTCCCTGGTTCAGGTTTATTTGGTAAGCCACCAAAATGGGTTGTTACTGCAGAGCTGGCGGAAACGTCTAAATTGTACGCACGAATTAACGCCGATATTGATCCTTTATGGGTTGAGGAAGCGGCTTCTCATTTAGTCAAAAAACAGTACCTGGAACCTCATTTTGAAAAGAAAAAAGGCAGTGTTATTGCTGATGAGCAAGTAACTTTGCTGGGTCTTATCCTGGTGCCCAGACGACGCGTTCAATATGGGCCGGTTGTACCGGTTAAAGCTCGGGAGATTTTTATCCGGGAAGCTTTAGTTAACTCCCAGCTAACGCGCAAGTTGCCTTTTATTCAACATAACTTGAAATTAATTAGCGATATTCAAGCTCTGGAAGCGAAATCTCGGCGTCGGGATATTCTGGTGGATGAAGAGGTTTTATTTGAGGCTTACGACCGTGCCATACCCGAAGGGATTTATAACGAAAAGCTATTGGCCGGCTGGTGGCACAAAGCAGCTAAAAAAGAGCCCAAATTACTGTTCTTTGAACGAGATGATTTAATTGCCGGCGAAACCGAGCACATTACTGAAAACGAATACCCGGAGTTTTGGCGACAAGGCAACTTACGCTTACCCTTGAGTTACCATTTTGAACCCAATGCGGAAGACGACGGTGTCAGTGTGAATATCCAGCTGGGTATTCTGAATCAGGTGAAGCTTGAGGGCTTTGACTGGCACATTCCGGCATTACGGGAAGAGCGTATTGCCCACTTAATTAAATCGTTGCCAAAAGCCCTGCGCCGAAATTTTGTGCCGGCACCAAACTTTGCTGGCGCGATAATGGCTGATGTTGAGCCTATGCAAGGGCGTTTAACCGACGCTATGGCGACTAAGCTGCGTCGCATGACCGGTGTGACGGTCCCGGAAGAAAACTGGGATGAGTCCTCTCTACCGGCTCACCTACGTATGAATTTTAAAATTTTTGATGGAAAGAAACTGGTTAGCCAGGGACGTGACCTGCAAAGTCTTCAACAACAGTTATCCGGTAAGGTGCAGCAGCGTTTAGAAAAAACCGCCGGTGATGATATTAGCCGTGAACAGGTTGATAGCTGGGATTTTGATGACTTACCGGAGGTGATTACCGAGCGCCAGCAAGGTTTTGAGCTCAAGGCTTACCCCGGTCTGATAAACAAAGGTAAAGGTCAGGTTGCACTGCAGCTATTCGATAACCCGGAGCAAGCAAAACAGCATCATAAAACCGGCGTGCGGGAGTTGCTGCTGCAACAGATACCATCGCCTGTTAAGCACTTGCAGAAGTCTTTATCGAACAAAGCTAAATTAGCCATGTATTTTAACCCCTGGGGCAAGGTAGACGCATTAATCGCGGATTGTATCGCCGCAGCAGTAGATGGCCTTATCCAGGAGCAGATAGAACAGGGCAATAAGCTAAGAGATAAACAAAGTTTTGGGCAACTCAAAGACGTTGTACGCGCAAACTTGAATGAGCGCGTTGAAAAAATCGCATTGGAAGTCGAGCAATGCCTGCTGTTGTCACAACAAGTTCGAAAAGCACTGAAAGGAAAAATTCCGCTGGATCAAATCCAGTCCCGGGGCGATATTCAGGACCAGTTAGATAACCTGGTGTTTGCGGGTTTTGTTTCAGCTTATGGCAGTCATCGGCTTAGCGACATAGTGCGTTATCTCAAAGCCATTCAACGACGTCTGGAAAAGCTGCCGGTTGATCCCAATAAGGATCGCTTAATGACACTGACTTTAGCTAACCTTGAAGAGCAGTATAAAGCGGTGGTGAAAGCTTACGAAAATAAAGGTTCGGTAGTTCCCGATGATGTTGCCGAGATCCGCTGGATGATTGAAGAGTTAAGAGTCTCGTTCTTTGCTCAAACCCTGGGAACCAAGTATCCGGTGTCTGAAAAGCGGGTTAAACAAGCAATAGAGGCGGCTAAATAGCCGCCTCTAGACATGAATTCGTAAGCGCAAATTAGGCGGTGTAAAGCCCTAAGTTTTCTTTTGCGTAAGCTTCAAATTCAGTGAATCCGCCAACGTGTTGTTCGTCGACAAAAATTTGAGGAACAGTCTGGACAGGTTTACCGACTGTTTTTTCAAGGTCAGCCTTGCTGATACCTTCAGCGTGAATATCGACATAGCGATAATCAAAGTCATCCATATCGGCTTTTAATTTGTCCGCAACTTCTACGGCACGAACACAAAAAGGACAACCAGGACGTCCAAAAATTACTGTAAACATGAAATACCTCTCTCGCAAAAATAGATTGCGGTCATTATCCAGATTTTAGTGCTGGTTAACAATTCTTCTGTACGATGGGCACAATCGATTTAATGAATAAGGCTAGTGCTCAATATCTAAATCTGATTCAGGAACGCAACAACAGGGCAGAATATCGCCTTTTCTGACATAGGCGAGCGGCTCGGTTGTATAGCGAACTGTGCCGGACTTTAACGTGCTTCTGCAGGCACCACAGAAACCACTACGACAATGGTAATGCATTTCTAACTGATGCTTCTCTAAGGCTTCGAGTAAAGTGCCTTCAGTCGCATCAACGGCAAGCTCGGGCCCGCCGTTGACTTTGACTTTAAAGGTGTTGGCCATAGCTTAGAGATCAAAGTCCCCAAGGTCGGAGGCATTAACCTCACTGTCTATTTGACCAACAAGGTAAGAGGTAATTTCAGACTCTTGTGGTGCTACCTGAACGTTGTCTGACACCAGATACTTGTTCATCCAGGGCAGTGGGTTAGAACGCTGATTTTCAAATGGAGCATCAAAGCCTATGGCCTGCATACGCAAGTTGGCAATGTACTCGACATATTGGCACAGCATGCTTTCGTTCAGACCTATCATTGAACCGTCTTTAAACAAGTAGTGCGCCCACTGTTTTTCCTGTTTAACAGCTGTCATGAAAATCTCGTAGGCATCATCGCGAAGCTCTTCGGCAATTTCTTTCATTTCCGGATCGTCTTCGCCGTACTGCCACAAATTAAGAATGTGCTGTGTTGATGTAAGGTGAACGTTTTCATCGCGAGCAATCAGTTTGATGATTTTTGCGTTACCTTCCATTAATTCACGTTCTGCAAAAGCAAAGGTGCAGGCAAAGCTAACGTAAAAACGAATAGCTTCCAGAGCGTTAACCGAGTTAATGCACAAAAACAGCTTTTTCTTTATTTCGCGCTGAGTGACCGTATAGGTCTTACCGTCAACGACAATATCGCCTTCGCCGTGGGTTTGTAGCAGCTGAGTGTAAAAAATAAGATCGTCGTAGTACTTTGAGATGTCATTAGCGCGAATTTTAATTTGCTCGTTAATGACAATATCTTCAAAGACTTCGCTGGGGTCACTAAACAAGTTACGCAGTATGTGCGTGTATGACCGCGAGTGAATGGTCTCAAAGAATGACCAGGTTTCGATCCAGGTTTCTAACTCAGGAAGGGATACGATAGGTAGTAGCGCGATATTCGGCGAACGACCCTGAATCGAATCCAGAAGTGTCTGATACTTCAAGTTAGAAATAAACACATGCTTTTCGCTGGCAGTCAGTTTATTAAAGTCGATGCGGTCACGGCTGACATCGATTTCTTCAGGGCGCCAGAAAAAGCTGATTTGTTTTTCGATAAGTTTTTCGAAAATACTGTGTTTTTGTTGATCATAGCGAGCAACGTTAACGGAGTTGCCTAAAAACATAGGCTCCGTTAACGGGTTATTCTGCTCTTGGTTAAACGTTGAGTACGACATTCGCTAAAATCCTTATTATTAAATTTTACAAGCACCACCGGCACAATCGTCATCTTCTTCGATGATAACTTCTGCGCTCTGGGCCTGAGGCTTGTCGGCACGTTGACGTGCAGCAATGTCGGACTGGTTGTCAGCAGCACCATCACGAGTGTTGTGATAATAGAGCGTTTTAACTCCCAGTTTATAAGCGGTTAACAAGTCTTGCAGAAGCTGTTTCATCGGTACTTTACCCGCATCAAACTTGTTAGGGTCGTAATTGGTGTTTGCAGAAATTGTCTGATCCACAAATTTTTGCATGATACCAACCAGCTCAAGATACCCTTTGTTATTCGGTATTTGCCATAACAACTCGTATTTGTCTTTCAAGTTTTCGTAGTCAGGGACAACCTGTTTAGTTACCCCGTCTTTTGACGACTTAATGCTGACAAAACCACGAGGAGGCTCGATACCGTTAGTTGCATTAGAAATCTGAGACGATGTTTCTGACGGCATTAGAGCGGATAATGTTGAATTACGCATACCGTGTTGTTTAATGTCAGCACGAAGCTTATCCCAGTCTAAATGCAGTGGCTCGTCGCACACTTTGTCCAGGTCTTTCTTATAGGTATCGGTTGGCATAATGCCCTGAGAGTAAGTGGTCTCATTAAATTTAGGGCAGGCGCCTTTTTCTTTAGCCAGGTTCATTGAAGCTTGCATCAGGTAATATTGTATAGCTTCAAAGGTCTGGTGAACCAGGCCGTTTGCAGAGCCGTCTGAATATTTAACACCGTGCTTGGCTAAGTAATAAGCAAAGTTAATAACACCAATACCCAGAGTACGGCGGTTCATGGTGGCGTTGTACGCTGCCGGAACAGGGTACTCCTGATAATCCAGCAGGCTGTCCAGTGCGCGAACGGCCAAGTCTGCTAAGTTTTCAAACTCACTCAGGCTTTCAATTTTACCTAAGTTAAAGGCTGACAGAGTACAAAGCGCTATTTCACCTTCTTCGTCATTTACGTGACTTAATGGCTTAGTTGGCAATGCAATCTCAAGACACAAGTTACTTTGACGGATAGGCGCAACTTTAGAGTCAAATGGACTGTGTGTGTTGCAATGATCTACGTTTTGCACATAGATACGGCCGGTGCTGGCACGCTCCTGCATAAACAGACCAAACAGCTCAATGGCTTTAATACGTTTTTTACGGATGCTCTCATCCTGTTCGTATTGCTGGTATAAACGCTCAAATTCGTCCTGATCTTCAAAGAAGGCGTCGTAAAGCCCCGGAACGTCCGACGGGCTGAATAGGGTAATGTAATCGTCTTTAATCAGGCGCTGATACATGGTGCGGTTAAATTGAACACCATAGTCCAGGTGGCGAACCCGGTTTTCCTCAACACCCCGGTTATTTTTCAGTACTAATAGACTTTCAACTTCCAGGTGCCAAAGAGGGTAGAACAAGGTAGCCGCGCCACCACGAACACCACCTTGTGAGCAGCTTTTAACGGCTGTCTGGAAGTATTTATAGAATGGGATACAACCGGTGTGGAAAGCTTCACCATTACGGATAGGGCTGCCTAATGCGCGAATACGCCCCGCGTTAATACCTATACCGGCGCGCTGAGAGACGTATTTTACGATAGCACTGGCGGTGGCATTAATAGAGTCGAGACTATCGCCAGCTTCAATTAAAACACAGGAGCTGAATTGACGTGTCGGCGTACGTACACCTGACATAATCGGTGTCGGTAGAGAAATTTTAAATTCAGAAGCTGCATCGTAGAAACGTTTAACGTAATCCATACGAGTGCTTTTCGGGTAATCCGAAAACAGACAAGCGGCGACTAATATGTATAAGAACTGCGCGCTTTCATAGATGTCACCCGTTACCCGGTTCTGAACCAGATACTTGTTTTCCAGCTGTTTAACCGCAGCATAAGAGAAGTTCATGTCACGCCAGTGATCAAGGAACTCGTCCATTTGATCAAACTCTTCTTCGCTGTAGTCATCCATCAGATGTTCATCGTAGCGATGCTCGGCCACCATTTTTTTCACATGGTCGTATAGACGCGGCGGTTCAAACTTACCGTAAGCACGTTTACGCAAGTGGAAGATAGCCAGTCGCGCTGCCATATACTGATAGTCGGGCGCATCTTCCGAAATGAGATCGGCAGCTGCTTTAATGATAGTTTCATGAATGTCTTCAGTTTTAATGCCATCGTAAAACTGAATGTGAGATTTAATTTCAACCTGAGAGGCTGAGACATTATTCAGTCCTTCGGCAGCCCACATGATCACTCGGTGAATTTTATCGAGGTTTAGCGGTTCGCGTTCGCCGCTGCGTTTCGTAACATAAAGTTGCTCGTTCATTTTGCGCCGACTCTTAGCTTTTTGTTATAGGTTTGTAGCCACAAGATATAGTGCTTATTAGTTGTACAGAGCGATATTTACACAATATCTAGTGTGTCTGGGATGAACTGTATGCTAGGTCTAACTGGCAATACGATCAAGTGAATTTAACGGTAAAAACGGAATAATTTTGAATTCAGAATCTTGATTTTTTGCCAGCCTTTAACTGGCCTGAGTTTGCGCTGAAAAGTTTTCTATATAATTTTTTTGTCTTTTAAAGGAAGTTAATAGATCAAGAGTTATTGATAGCCAGTAACTCCAGCAATGCCAGTGGAGATTCAATGTGATAATCGGCCTGCCAGCGCTGGGGTTGGTCTTCGTTACTGATATAACCGTACTCGGCAAGCACCGTGACCATTCCGGCGTTACGGCCGGCTTCAATATCGCGTTCGGCATCACCCACGTAAAGGCAGTCTGTTGGTTCAACACCCAGTTTCTCCGCGGCATAGAATAAAGGCTCAGGCGATGGTTTTGCGACACTGAGAGTATCGCCGCTCACCACAACTTCAATGGCTTCAAATTCAGGGAAGTGTGGTAATAACAGGTGTGTCAGGCGTTCAGGCTTGTTGGTCACTATCGCGATTTTAATGGACTCACGCTGTAATACTGCCAGTAGTTCCAGAACACCCGGGTAAGGTTGGGTATGAGTGGCGATATTATTCTTATAGGCACTCAGGAAGGCGTGTCTCAGCTCTGTTTCCATGTGCGTATAATTGTCATCAAAGGCCAATTTTAGTAAGCCTCTGGAACCATGGGACGCAACTGGTGTAAACACTTCAGCAGTGACAGCAGGGCGCTCGTATTGCTCACAAACAGCATTTAATGCGGCGCCTAAATCGGGTGCGGTATCAAGTAAGGTGCCATCTAAATCAAACAGGACAGCTTTTACCGGAGAACTTTTATCTGAGGAACTCATTAATTACTCCGGCTTTTTCAAAGCGACAATGTAATTTACATCAACATCTTCGTCTGAAAGTACAAAGCCTTTTAAAGGATGAAAAATTAAGCCATTAATAGCGATATCTTCTAAAGCGGCTTTGTCAGTCATACTTAAAAGTTCTGACGGGCGAATAAAACGTTGATGCTGATGAGTTCCTTTCGGTACCCAGCCTAAAATATGCTCGGCAGCGACAATACCCAATAACCAGGATTTTACATTACGATTCAAAGTGGAGAAAAAGACTAATCCCCCGGGCTTAACCGCTTTGGCGCAGGCTTGTACTATGGCGGCCGGGTCAGGAACGTGTTCAAGCATTTCCAGACAGGTCACTACGTCGTAGCTGTCGGTGTTTTGTTCGGCCAGCGTTTCAACGGCAATGCATTGATAGTCAATTTGGCGGCCACTTTCTAATGCGTGCAAACGCGCCACCTTTAATGACTGCTCGGCCAAATCAATACCGGTAACCTCAGCGCCTCGTTCCGCCATGGCTTCACTGAGTAATCCACCGCCACAACCGACATCCAGTACTTTCTTGCCGAAAAGCCCTTCGGTATGGTTTTCGATAAAGCCCAGCCGGACCGGGTTGATTTTATGCAAAGGTTTAAATTCGCCATCCGGGTCCCACCAGCGCGAGGCGAGTGCTGAAAATTTTGCGATCTCTTCCGGATCGACGTTTTTTTGTTCAGTTTTAGAGCGACTGGTGGTCATAGATTATGCGTCTTTAAGAGATGGATAACGCGGCTAGTCTACCTCAGGCAAAGAATAAGAAAAAGAGGGTGCGAGACGCGTTTGGGATGGGTACAATGATTGGATCAAAATAACAATGAATATGCGGATCTATATTTAGGGAATAAACTATGAGCGATCTAGCCAGAGAAGTGTCACCGGTAAATATTGAAGACGAACTGAAAAGTTCGTACCTCGATTATGCCATGAGCGTCATTGTTGGGCGTGCTTTACCTGATGTCCGTGACGGCCTGAAGCCAGTACACAGACGTGTCTTGTTCGCAATGAACGAATTGCGCAACGACTTTAATAAACCTTATAAAAAGTCAGCGCGTGTTGTCGGTGATGTGATTGGTAAATATCACCCTCACGGAGACAGCGCAGTTTATGACACGATTGTTCGTATGGCGCAGGACTTTTCATTGCGTTATATGTTGGTTGATGGTCAGGGGAACTTTGGTTCTGTTGACGGAGACTCAGCCGCTGCGATGCGTTATACCGAAATTCGCATGGCAAAAATTGCTCATCAGCTTTTAGCCGACCTGGACAAAGAGACCGTTAACTTTGTCGATAACTACGACGGTACAGAGCGTATTCCTGATGTATTGCCAACCCGCGTACCCAACCTGTTAGTTAACGGTTCCTCGGGTATTGCTGTTGGTATGGCAACCAATATCCCGCCTCATAACCTGACGGAAGTTATTGACGGCTCACTGGCGATGATTGATAACCCGGATATTGATGTTGAAGGGTTAATGGAATACATCCCGGGTCCGGACTTCCCGACAGCAGCGACAATTTCAGGTCGCAGCGGTATCGTTGAAGCTTATAAAACCGGTCGTGGTCGTATTCATTTGCGCGCTCAGGCGGAAGTGGAAGTCGACGAGAAAACGGGTAAAGAAACCATCATTGTTACGGAAATTCCGTATCAGGTGAATAAAGCCCGCTTAATTGAAAAAATAGCTGAACTGGTTAAAGAAAAGCGCGTTGAAGGTATTAGTGCTTTACGTGACGAGTCTGACAAAGACGGTATGCGTATCGTCATTGAAATTCGTCGTGGCGATGTTGGCGAAGTTGTTCTTAACCATTTGTATGCTAATACCCAGTTACAGGTTGTGTTTGGCATTAATATGGTTGCCCTGGATAAAGGTCAGCCGCGTCTGTTTAACCTGCGCGATATGCTGGATTGCTTCATTCGCCACCGTCGTGAAGTGGTTACCCGCCGCTCAGTCTACGAATTACGCAAAGCTCGTGAACGTGCTCATATCCTGGAAGGTCTGGCGATATCGCTGGCTAATATTGACGAAATTATTGAGCTTATCCGTCGTTCACCCACGCCTGCTGAAGCTAAAGCCGGGCTAATTGCCCGCGCATGGCAGCTGGGTGATGTTGCTTCAATGCTGGAAACCGCCGGTGTTGATGCTGCGCGTCCTGATCATCTGCCTGAAGAATACGGCATTCGGGGTGACAACTATCACCTGACTGAAGAACAGGCTCAGGCCATTTTGGATTTACGTCTGCATAAACTGACTGGTTTAGAGCACGAAAAAATTCTGGATGAATACAAAGGTCTGTTAGAACAAATTGCTGAACTGCTGCATATTCTGAACAGTTCAGAGCGCCTGATGGAAGTGATTCGTGAAGAGCTGGTTGAAATACGCAGTAACTTTGGCGATGAGCGTAAAACCGATATTACCGCCGCTGCACATGACATCAGCATGGAAGACTTAATCAATGAAGAAGATGTTGTTCTGACGCTTTCTCACGAAGGTTATGTGAAGTATCAACCGTTGACTGAGTACGAAGCTCAGCGTCGTGGTGGTAAAGGTAAAGCCGCCACTAAGATGAAAGACGAAGACTTTATTGAAAGACTGTGGGTAGCGAACACGCATGACACCATTTTATGCTTTTCAACCCGTGGTCGTATTTACTGGATGAAAGTTTACCAGTTGCCGTTGGCAAGTCGTGCTTCTCGAGGCAAGCCTATCGTCAACTTGTTACCGCTTGAAGCCGACGAACGTATTACCGCTATTCTGCCAACACGGGATTACCCGGAAGATAAGTTCGTTGTTATGGCTACCCGTAAAGGGACCATTAAGAAAACGCCATTACCAGAGTACTCACGTCCTCGTAACGGCGGAATCATTGCACTGAACCTGGTTGATGACGATGAACTGATTGGTGTTGATATCACTGACGGTAGCGGCGAAATTATGCTGTTCTCTGACGCCGGCAAAGTGGTGCGCTTCGCGGAAGAGCAAGTGCGTTCAATGGGCCGTACAGCAACCGGTGTTCGTGGTATTCGTTTGGAAGAAGGACAGCGTGTTGTATCACTGATTGTTCCTCGCGAATACGAAGAGGAAGAAGCGAATGTATTAACCGTGACTGAAAACGGTTACGGCAAACGTACGCCGCTAAGTGAATACCCGGCTAAGAGTCGTGCGACCAAAGGTGTTGTCTCTATTAAGGTCAGCGAGCGTAATGGTTCCGTTGTCGGCGCCATGGAAGTTATTGATGGCAACGAGATCATGCTTATCAGTAATAAAGGTACTCTGGTCAGAACGCGTGTTAATGAGGTCTCAACCGTTGGTCGTAACACTCAGGGCGTACGCTTAATTCGTACAGCTGATGACGAAAAAGTGGTTGGCCTGCAGCGCATTGATGAAATTGACGAAGATGAGTCTCTCATCGACGGCGAAGTCATTGCTGAGGAAGGCGAAGTCTCTTCTGAGGATAGCTCTGAAAATCAAGAGGGTTCCGACGAGTCATGAGCCAGTTGTTTAACTTTTCTGCCGGACCGGCAATGTTGCCGGTCGAGGTGTTGAAACAAGCTCAGGAAGAGTTATTGAACTGGAATGGGCAGGGTGTATCGGTGATGGAAATTTCCCACCGTGACCCTGCTTATGTCCATATGGCACGTGAAGCTGAGCAAGACCTGCGCGACCTGCTAAATGTACCGGACGACTACGAAGTACTCTTTCTACAAGGCGGAGGGCGAGGCCAGTTTTCTGCGGTTCCACAGAATATCGCGTCACCCCATGCCACCGTAGATTACCTGGATACAGGAATATGGTCTGGTTTTGCTATCCGTGAAGCCGAAAAGTTCGTTTCCAGAGTGAATATTGCCGGGCAAGTTCAGGAAGGCGCTAAAGGCAAGGAAATTCAGTCGCCAAAAGACTGGAAACTGTCTGAAAATGCTGCCTATTTTCATTACTGTCCTAATGAGACGGTCGATGGTATTGCACTGCATGAGATCCCTGATGTTAAAGCACCCATTGTGGCTGATATGTCATCAAATATCCTCTCTGAACCCCTGGATGTCTCAAAGTTTGGTGTTATATACGCCGGCGCTCAGAAGAATATAGGCCCTTCAGGTTTTGCTATCGCTATCGTCAATAAAAAGCTTTTGGGTCAACCGCAGAAGCAAGTGTCATCTATCATGGATTACCAACTCCAGGCGAAGGACGGGTCTATGTACAACACGCCCAATACCTTTGCCTGGTATCTGGCAGGGTTGGTTTTCAAGTGGTTAAAAGCTCAGGGCGGATTAGCTGCTATGGGCGAACGTAACCATTGTAAAGCCCAGCTTATCTATGACTTTGTTGATGCTTCAGATTTTTACAGAAACAACATTAATCCTGCTTACCGTTCAATCATGAATGTGCCTTTCCAGTTAGCCGATGACAAACTCGATGCCGACTTTTTAGCCGGTGCTAAAAAGGAAGGTTTATTAGGGTTAAAAGGGCATCGCTTTGTTGGTGGCATGAGAGCCAGTATTTATAACGCAATGCCGGTGGAAGGCGTAGAAGCATTGCTAAGTTATATGGCTGATTTTGAACGTAAGCTTGGCTAAATAAATAGAATAAAAAAGGTAGTGAATCGCTATGGCAGAATTCAACGCATTAGAACTGGTTAATCCCGGAGTTAAACAATTACGTCCGTATCAGGCGGGCAAGCCAACATCCGAATTGCAGCGTGAGTTAGGTTTAAAACACGTGGTTAAGCTGGCTTCAAACGAAAACCCATTGGGCTTGAGTGAAAAGGTCAAAACGGCTCTGGAAGCTGAGTTAACAGATTTAGTGCGTTACCCCGATGCTAACGGTTATTACCTTAAAAGTCGTCTGGCAGAACTCAACGAGGTCGGTACGCAACAAATTACTCTGGGTAACGGCTCTAACGATGTTTTAGAGATTTTAGCTCGTACCTTTGTGTCAGATAAAGACGAAGTTATTTTCTCTCAGCATGCGTTTGTGGTGTATCCGCTGGTTACTCAGGCTATTGGCGCAAAACCTGTTGCCGTTCCTGCGGTAGATTATGGCCATGATCTTGATGGTATGGCTAAAGCCGTTACCGATAAAACCAAGATGATTTTTATTGCTAACCCCAATAATCCAACGGGTACATTTTTATCGACTTCTGCACTGAAAAGTTTTCTGGATAAAATACCGCAAAATATTATCGTGGTTCTTGATGAAGCTTATTACGAGTATGTGCCAGAAGAAGAGCGGGCGCCATCGGTTGAGTGGATAAAAGATTACCCTAACCTGGTGGTTAGCCGAACCTTTTCTAAAGCCTATGGGTTAGCCGGTTTACGCGCAGGTTATGCCGTAAGTCATGAGAGCGTAGCCGATGTTCTTAACCGTATTCGCCAGCCATTCAACATGAATTCGCTGTCACTTAAAGCGGCGGAAGTGGTACTGGATGATCATGCCTATTTGCAAAAAGCGGTTGAGTTAAACGCACAGGGCATGAAGCAGCTAACTGAGTTTTGTGAAGAATTAGGCCTTAACTATATTCCTTCTTATGGTAACTTTTTGACCATAGAAGTCGGGCCCGATGCCGGGAAACTCTATGACGAACTTCTGCATGAGGGCGTTATTGTACGTCCTGTTGGTGGCTATGAGTTGCCTAATCATTTACGTGTCAGCATTGGCCTGCCTGAAGAAAACCAGGCTTTTATTAAGGCAATGAAAAAGCTGCGTGGTTAATTCTATTCATTTGGAGCCGCGACAGCATTGTCGCGGTACTGTCACTTTACCCGGCTCAAAAAGTATTGCTAACCGGGCACTGCTTATGGCCGCTTTATGCCAGACTCCCGTAACCTTACACAATTTACTGGTCAGTGATGACACCAGTCGTATGCGTGAAGCTTTGCTTGCTCTGGGTGTTAGCTTTAAAGACGATGAACTTACAACTCAGGTTGAAGGTTTAGGTGGTCATTGGCGTCAGGCTTCCTCTGAACTTTATTTAGGTAATGCCGGAACAGCGATGCGACCGCTTATTGCCGTGTTATCAGCGACGGCAAAAGAAGAGCAGGCACCTATGGTTCTGAAGGGCGATGCCCGAATGCATGAACGACCGGTTCAACACTTAGTTGATGCTTTGCAAATGCAGGGAGCGTCAATTGATTACTTGGGCGAGTCGGGCTTTCCACCACTCGCTATTTCACAAGGTTTAGCCCCGGGCAAGTTTGAAATTGATGGCTCAGTATCCAGTCAGTTTATTTCGGCGTTACTTATGGCGCTTCCTCTGTTGCCCGGTGATTCAACCTTAACGCTAAAAGGCGAGGTGGTTTCCCGACCTTATATTAACTTAACTCTGCAAATGCTGGCGGACTTTGGTATTTCGGTAAAAGAGGAGTCTCCTCAATGCTATGTCATTGCCGGAAAACAAGTTTATCAGTCGCCCGGAGAATACTGGGTAGAAGGTGATGCCAGTGCGGCCTCCTACTGGATGGCTGCAGCATTATTAGGGGGAGGTCCGGTTGAGATAATAGGCGTCGGTAAAAACTCGATACAGGGCGATAAACGTTTTGCTGAGGTAATAGAGCAAATGGGAGCCTCTGTGGCTTACCAGGACAACAGCATAACAGTTACCGGAACGGGAATAGTCAAAGGCATCGATCAGGACTTTAACGATATTCCAGATGCGGCAATGACGGTTGCACCATTAGCACTTTTTGCTGATAAACCTACAACCATTCGTAATGTGGCTAATTGGCGCGTTAAAGAAACCGATCGCCTGTACGCTATGGCAACAGAATTGCGCAAACTGGGTGCCCTAGTAGAAGAAGGGCGAGATTACCTCTATATAGAACCGATTAAGAACTGGCAACACGCGTGTATTGATACTTATGATGATCACCGCATGGCAATGTGCTTTTCACTTGCGGCGTTTTCACCTGCCGGCGTTACGATCAATGATCCGGATTGCTGCGCTAAGACCTATCCCAACTATTTCTCTGAGTTTTCACGGCTCTGTCACAGTTAACTCATAGACTTGCTGACTTTGATTAATGCAATTTTTTTACAAATGCGTATAATTGCGCGGCTAAATGCTGCGTAATGCAGAGCAATTAGAGGATTTTATGGCAACTCATATTCCAGTCATTACGATTGACGGGCCGAGTGGGGCAGGAAAAGGAACGATAAGCCGACTACTGGCAGAGAAGCTAGGTTGGCATTTGCTGGACAGCGGCGCGATTTATCGCGTGCTGGCATTAGCGGCTTTGCATCACGATTTTACGCCGGAAGATGAAGAAAGTCTGGTGGCTTTAGCGGCGCACCTGGACGTGAAGTTTGAAGCAGAAGAAGAACGCTCATTAACGCATATCATTCTTGAAGGTGAGGACGTCACCATGACGATCCGAACTGAACAGGTGGGTAATATGGCATCTAAAATTGCCGCTCTTCCAAGAGTGCGAGAAGCGCTTCTTCGCCGTCAGCGTGGCTTTAAAGAGCTTCCGGGGTTAGTAGCCGATGGGCGCGATATGGGAACCGTTGTGTTTACCGATGCCGATGCCAAAATCTTTTTGACGGCTTCAGCCGAAGAGCGCGCAAGGCGACGCTTTGAGCAATTGAAGGAAAAAGGTTTTGATGCTAATATTGATCAATTAGTGAACGAAATAAAAGAACGAGATGATCGAGATACGAATCGCTCGGTGGCCCCACTAAAGCCAGCCGAGGATGCGTTATATCTGGATTCCACCGATACGCCGGTAGACGACGTGTTGGAACAAGTATTGATGTTTGCTCATAGCAAACTCTCAAAGGCTAGCTAGGGTCATGTGACCTTAATTAGGCGTCTGTTGTAAGGAAGCAAACAGACTTTTTTAATAACCCCGCTGTATACGGAAATTCAGTGGACGTCTTATTTATAAGCGAAGTTAATCACTATGTCAGAAAATTTTGCAGAATTATTTGAAGAAAGCCTAAAGGAAGTTGAAACACGCCCGGGCTCCATTGTTAAAGGTACTATCGTTGCCATCGAAAAAGATTTGGTCTTAGTAGACGCGGGTCTTAAATCAGAAAGCGCGATTCCAGCAGAACAGTTCCGTAATGCAGAAGGTGAATTAGAAGTCAGCGTCGGTGACGAAGTTGATGTAGCCCTTGATGCAGTAGAAGACGGCTTTGGTGAAACCATTCTGTCTCGCGAAAAAGCGAAACGTTACGAAGCATGGCTGCAGCTTGAAAAAGCACACGAAGACAATGCAACCGTTATCGGTATTATTTCTGGTAAGGTTAAGGGTGGCTTCACAGTAGACTTAGGCGGCGTTCGCGCATTCTTGCCTGGTTCACTGGTTGATGTACGTCCAGTACGTGAAACAACGCACCTGGAAAACAAAGATTTAGAATTCAAAGTTATCAAGCTTGATCAAAAACGTAACAACGTTGTTGTGTCTCGCCGTGCTGTTATCGAGAAAGAGAACAGTGCAGAGCGTGAAGAGCTGCTTGAAAACTTGCAAGAAGGTCAGGAAGTTCAGGGTATCGTTAAGAACCTGACTGACTACGGCGCATTCGTTGATTTAGGCGGCGTCGATGGCTTATTGCACATTACCGATATGGCTTGGAAACGCGTTAAGCACCCAAGTGAAATCGTAAACGTTGGCGATGAAATCACTGTTAAAGTATTGAAGTTTGATCGTGAGCGCACTCGTGTATCTCTTGGCCTTAAGCAATTAGGCGAAGATCCATGGGCAGATATCGCAAACCGTTACCCAGAAGGTCACCGTTTAACTGGTCGTGTTACGAACTTGACTGATTACGGCTGCTTCGTTGAAATCGAAGAGGGTGTTGAAGGTCTGGTACACGTCTCAGAAATGGACTGGACTAACAAAAACGTTCATCCTTCTAAAGTGGTTAACCTGGACGACACTGTTGAAGTTATGGTTCTGGAAATTGACGAAGAACGTCGTCGTATTTCACTAGGCCTTAAGCAGTGCAAACCTAACCCTTGGGAAGAGTTTGCGAAGAACCACAATAAAGGCGAGCAAGTTACTGGTAAGATCAAGTCAATCACTGACTTCGGTATCTTCATCGGTCTTGATGGCGGTATTGATGGTTTGGTTCACTTGTCAGACATTAGCTGGAACGCTACTGGCGAAGAAGCCGTTCGTGACTACAAAAAAGGTGAAGAAGTTACCGCTGTAGTTATGCAGGTTGATGCTGAACGTGAGCGTATCTCACTAGGTATCAAGCAGCTTGAAGAAGACCCATTCAATAACTACCTGGCAGCCAATAAAAAAGGTGCTATTGTTACAGGTACAGTTACTGAAGTAGACGCTAAAGGCGCTAAAGTTGAATTAGCTGAAAGCGTTGAAGGCTATGTTCGTGCAGCAGACATCTCACGTGAGCGTGTTGAAGATGCAAGCACTGAATTAAGCGTTGGTGATTCTATTGAAGCTCGCTTCATGGGCGTTGATCGCAAAAACCGTACTCTGAGCTTGTCTATCAAAGCGAAAGACGAAGCAGAAGAGAAAGAAGCGGTTGAAAGCGTCAACAAGCAGCAAGAAAGCGGCGGTCTTAACAGCGCAATGGCTGAAGCCTTTAAAGCTGCAAAAACTGACGACGAATAATTTCCTGCACTTACGCAGTTGATTAGAGGAGGTAATGATGACTAAATCAGAGCTGATTGAAAGGTTAACTTTGAAACACGAGTTACCTCCTAAGCAGGTTGAAGCTTCGGTAAAAGAAATTCTTGAACAGATGGTGCAGTCCTTGTCACAAGGCAAGCGCGTAGAAATTCGAGGGTTTGGAAGCTTCTCTCTGCATTATCGGGCTCCTCGTGTAGGTCGTAACCCAAAAACGGGTGAAGCCGTTGAATTAGACGGTAAGTATGTACCGCATTTTAAGGCGGGCAAAGAGCTTCGCGAGAGGGTCGATACGTTAAGTTAGTTTTTAAGCTCGATTGATAAAAACGGCATGCTATACTGGCATGCCGTTTTTTTATAACTAACAGGTAAGCGATTATGCTGAAGAAGCTGCTTATTCTCATTCCTGTATTACTCATATTTCTTTTAGCAATGGCTTTTGGTGCCCAGAACCCACAAACTGTTATTGTGAATTTGTTGGTACTGCAAACTGAAATGGCTGTTGCATCATTACTGGCTATCTTTTTTGGTAGCGGGTTTGTTGTTGGTATTCTCCTACTTTTCCTGTCGAGTCTGTCCTGGCGTTATCGTTACAATCGCCTGCTTAGACGCGTCAATAAATTGGATAAAGAGAGTTAATAGCTCATGCTAGAGCTTCTTTTCCTGCTTCTACCAATTGCTGCTGCCTATGGCTGGTTCATGGGTCGTAACAGTGTTCGCACAGAAGAGCGGAAAGAACAAAAGCGATTTTCTAAACAGTACGCGACTGGTATCAACCTTTTATTATCAGACCAGCCAGACAAAGCTGTAGATTTGTTTGTCGAGCTATTGGATGTTGATAGCGAAACCATTGAAACGCACTGGACTTTAGGGAAGCTATTCCGTCGCCGGGGCGAAGTAGACCGGGCAATAAAAATTCATAAAAATCTGACATCACTTCCTAATTTATCCGAGCACGACCGTTTAACAGCTATGTATGAGTTAGGAAAAGATTACCTTTCTGCCGGAATTTACGATCGCGCTGAACAGATGTTTGCGGGTTTGCAAAGTTACAAACTGTTTCGGGAAAAGAGCCAAAAGCACCTTCTGGAGCTGTACGAATCTACCCATGAGTGGGATAAAGCCATAAAGATTGCCTTACGGCTGTCTAAGCAAGACCCGGAAGCTCGAGTGGTTCTGGCGCAACTCTATTGCGAACTTGCTGAGTTAGATGACAATACCACCAGTAAAGTAAAGCATTACAATAAAGCATTAAAACATGATGATAACTGTGTTCGCGCCGTACTTTCCCTGGGTAAAATCTATATGAATGAAGGGCGGTATAGTGAGTCTATTAATTATCTGACCCGGGTATTTGAACAAGATAAGTCGTTTGTTTGCGAAACCATACCGTTGCTAGAGGAAGCTTTTGAAAAGACTTCTGATACTCATACGTTTATCGAATTTCTCCATATTTGTGTCGAACAGAACGCCGGAATAACGGCAGCAATTACACTGGCCGAAAAAATTTGCGAATCTCAAAGCATTGAAGATGCCGAGCACTTTATGACTCAGGTGTTAGAGCAGCATCCAACGATGCGAGGGTTCCATTATTTAATGGGGCTTCACATCCGGGCCGCTGATGTTGGTAATGCCCGTGACAGTCTTCGTAGACTGCAGAAAATGGTGCACGAACACATAGTGCAGAGGCCAAATTATAAGTGCCGTCATTGCGGTTTCTCAGGGCATACTTTGTATTGGCGTTGTCCTTCCTGTAAGAGTTGGTCAACAACAAAACCTATTTTTGGACTAGATGGTGAATAAGACATGGCATTGCCGAAAATATATGTAGCTTTAGATTGCCAGACACAAGAAGAAGCTGACCAGTTAGTCAGCAGGCTTCCTTCCGGGCAAGTTGGACTTAAAGTTGGAAAGGAGTTGTTTACCTCTATTGGCCCTGAATGGGTACGCAAGCAAGTAGAACAAGGTTTTTCCATCTTTCTGGATTTAAAATTTCACGATATTCCCAATACAGTTGCTAAAGCTGTCACTTCGGCGGCTAAAATTGGTGTTGATATTGTCAATGTCCACGCCAGTGGCGGAAGTGACATGATGAAAGCGGCTAAAGATGCTCTCGAGCCTTTTGATAACCCACCATTGCTAATTGCTGTAACGGTGCTGACCAGTATGAGTGATGCAGATCTTGCTGATATTGGTATTCAGGTAACGGCAGAACAACAGGTACTCAATTTAGCTAAGTTGACGCAGAAAGCAGGCTTAGACGGTGTGGTATGCTCTGCACAAGAAGCGCGCATGCTTAAAGACGCACTGGGTGAATCATTTAAACTGGTTACGCCGGGGATAAGACCTACCAATAGTGCAACGGACGATCAGAAGCGAGTAATGACCCCTAAGGAAGCTATACTTGCAGGTGTTGACTATATGGTTATCGGGCGTCCTATCACGCGCTCAGAAAACCCTGAAGAGACCGTTGCAGAAATTCTGGCTTCCATAGGAGAGTAACCTACTTAACGCCTGGTAATGTCGTAATCTCGCCAGATGGTAAAAAAGTTCGGCTATAGTATCTCTACTGCAGTGACGCAGTGATTTTATCGAAAGGGAACAGATACTATGAAGCTAAAATTATTATCCATACTATTAGGAACATCACTCTTTTGGGTTTGCGGTGCACAAGCGGGCTCAATGCCGGTTACAGCAACTGCATCACCAGTAGTGCAAGATACCAACGTAAAAACTGTCAACATTAATACCGGCTCTGCTCAGGAAATTTCCGACGTTCTGGTTGGTGTCGGCGTGAAACGAGCCGAGCAAATTATCGAGTTACGTGAGCAATTAGGTGGCTTTACAGAAGTTGAGCAACTACTTGATGTGAAAGGTATAGGCGCAAAAACCTTAGAAAAAAACCGCGCATTCATTACTATTAAGCAGTAAGAAACTTAAACTCCAGAGATAAAAAAAGGTCGGTAGCGTATAACTACCGACCTTTTTTGTTGCTTAAATACCCTTAGTCACATTTCGCCATTTCAGCATAAGAACTGGAGCGAGCCTGAGAAATACTCGCTACACGACTGTCCTTAGTAAACTCCTGGCGACTGGTCGCTTGTGCAATAGGTAGCGCTTTGAAATCTTCAGTGCGCTCTACTGCCGTAGCTTTAGTCATGGCCGAAAAGGATGAGCCGCTCAAAGAACGGTTTGGTATAACGGCCTCGGCCTTACCTTGTTGCTTGCGTTTTTGACCCGCAGCACGCTGGTGGCGAGGAGAACGGCGAGAGCGATCCCGACCTTTCTTTTCTTCGTTTGCTTTGGGCTCAGTGTCTTCTTTTGCTGGCTCTTCTTCTACGGCCTTGGCCTTTGGCGCTTCATGAGACGCTTCAGGTTCAGCTGCATCAGCAGGCTCTGCTGGCGTAGGTGCTTCAGCTTTCTCAACAGCCGTTTCAGCTTTATCTTCAGACTGAGGCGCATTATCGGAAACGGCTTCTTTTGCCTTTTCTTCTTGCTCCACGCTTTCCTGCTTAGCTTTTTCTACCGGAGGAGCTGTTGGCTGCTCTTCATGCTTTTCGTCATCAGCTGTTTTAGACTGAGCCTGATTTTGCACGAGTTCAGCAGCAGCCTGAATGCGTGGATCAAGCACCTTATCAGAAATGGCCTTGTTTTCAGCTTTACCGGAGCTACTTTGCTGTGCCGGCTTTTCTTTTGCCGCTGTTTGCTTTTGAGAGCTATTGTCGGCACTGACCTGCTCAGTACTTTGTTCCTCTTGCTTAGCCTCTTTTGCTTTTACTGTATCCCCGGCAGATGAAACTCTAACCGACTTTTCAATAGGTTTACGCTGACGGCGAGGCTTATCTTGAGGAGCTTTTGGCTCTTTGGCTTTTTCTGGCTCAGCCGCAGTACTCGCTTGATCGTTCTTAGCCGCTTCAGTTTTTGGTGTCTGGTTTGCTTTATTACTGCGTCCACGACGTCTGCGGTCATTCCGGTTACGTGTGTTGCGAGTGCCTGCATCATCACGTGAATCGGTCGACTTCTCTTCAGCTGTAGAAGCCGCTTCTTTGCTAGGCTCATCCTTGTTAACTGTAGACTGGTTGCGACCCCGTTGCTGACGGTTACCAGAACGGCGGTTACGGCCTCGACGTTGCTGATTCCGTTGATTTTGCGAAGTTCTTTGTTTGTTTTTATTTGCTTCGGCCTGGCTTTCTGCTTCATCGGAACCAAATAAACCTGAGAACCAAGCTTTCAAACGAGTCAGTAATGATGGTTGAGCTGGTTTTTTAGCTTCAACTTTTGGCGCTGGGGTAGGCGCTGCGCTCGGAGCCTGAAGGCCTTTTAATGCTGGCTCCTCAAACTTAGCTTTATCCTGGGTCAGGGTAATAGAAACCGGAGACTCTGTTTGCTCTGGTTTTTGCACCAACTGAAAACTTGCTGATTCAGGAACTTCGTCATCACGAATTCGTAAAACTTCAAAATGCGGGGTTTCCAGGTGATGGTTTGGAATAATGACGATTTTAACGTTATGGCGTTTTTCAATATGATTAACCGATTGACGCTTTTCGTTTAACAAATACGTGGCTACGTCAACTGGCACCTGTGAATGAACCTGAATGGTATTGTCTTTAATCGCTTCTTCTTCAATCAAACGTAAGATTGAAAGTGCTAAAGAGTCACTTGAGCGTATGGTTCCCTGACCGTTACAACGAGGACAAACATTGTTTGCAGACTCACCCAGTGATGGGCGCAGACGTTGGCGCGACATTTCCATCAAGCCAAACCGTGAAATACGGGCAACCTGAATGCGAGCTCTGTCTTGAGACAGGCTATCGCGCAGGCGATTCTCTACATCACGCTGGTGACGAGAAGGCGTCATATCAATAAAATCGATAACAACTAAGCCACCCACATCACGAAGGCGCAACTGACGCGCAATTTCTTCTGCTGCTTCAAGGTTAGTCTGCAGTGCCGTCTCTTCGATATCTCCGCCTTTAGTGGCGCGAGAGGAGTTAATATCGATAGAGGTTAAGGCTTCGGTTGGATCAATAACAATGGAGCCACCGGACGGAAGGCGAACTTCGCGTTGAAAGGCTGATTCAATTTGGCTTTCAATTTGATAGTGACTGAATAGCGGAACGTCACCTTCATATTGTTTTACTCGTTGCAGAAAGTCCGGACGAATTAATTGTATGTGTGTGCGTACCTGCTCGTATACTTTCGGGCTATCAATAAGCACTTCGCCAATGTCACGGCGTAAGTAGTCCCGCAGAGCACGGAAAATAACATTACTTTCCTGGTGAATAAGGAAAGGGGCAGGGCGTTCATCGGCGGCTTTACTAATAGCTTCCCAATGGTTAAGTAAGACGTTTAAATCCCACTCTAATTCTTCCTTAGATTTCCCTACGCCAGCTGTACGAACAATGAGCCCCATTTCTTTAGGCACATTCAGTTCTGATAAAGCTTCTTTAAGTGCTGAGCGCTCGTCGCCTTCAATGCGACGTGAAATACCGCCTGCGCGAGGGTTATTTGGCATAAGTACCAAATAACTGCCCGCTAAAGAAATAAACGTGGTTAAGGCGGCGCCTTTTTGTCCGCGTTCTTCTTTATCTATTTGAACAATAACTTCCTGACCTTCTTTAACCACGTCTTTGATATTCGGGCGGCCCTGGAAGGTATAACCTTGTGGGAAGTAGGTTTTTGCGATTTCTTTAAGAGGAAGGAAGCCGTGGCGGTCAGCGCCATAATCAACGAAAGCCGCTTCAAGGCTAGGCTCAATACGAGTAATTTTGCCTTTATAGATGTTGGCTTTCTTTTGTTCGTGACCAGGGCTTTCAATATCTAAATCGTAAAGGCGTTGGCCGTCAACCAACGCTACACGCAATTCTTCTAATTGCGTGGCATTTATTAGCATTCTTTTCATTACTGTGACTCAATTCTTTGGGCCACAATATGACACGCCCCTATGGCGATCGTGCAATTATCGAATTCGTCTGTCGCTGCAGGCCCTTTGGGACCTGCGTTACCCGTCATCTACAACGTGTAACTAAAATGAGTTTGACTGTGCCGATAACACCAACTGTTCGGTGTCATATTGTCGCTAAATTTTACGTCTGCAATCGATTATTAAACAAAGCGTGTTCGATGTGCTGTGTTCTTCTCCGTGCCATCAACATCTCGGGCAAGTCTCTTTTTAAACTTTAAAACCGTATGCTGATGTGGATAATGCGTCGCTCTGTTACTTCGACTGCGCGAAATATATTCTTCGTCTGCCATCTTCGATGGACTTTGACACTTAATTATTTCATGAAAACCACTGAAAATACAAGCAACAATTTCTCTGTTGAATCCTGCAGATGATGGTAAAATGGCGTTATGAAAACGATACAACAAGAAGTCCGCTGGCACACCGTCTCTGCAGACGAGTCGGGGCAGCGAATAGACAACTTCCTAATTGCGCAATTACGCGGTGTGCCTAAGTCATTGGTATACCGAATTGTACGTAAAGGTGAAGTGCGCGCGAATAAAAAACGGATAAAACCTGATTATAAGCTGAAGGAGGGCGATCTTATTCGTATCCCTCCGGTTAAAGTCAGCGAACGCCCGGATTTACCGTCAGCTAATTTAGAGCAGGTAGCGGCGCTTGAACATGCCATTTTGTACGAAGATGACGCACTCATGTTAATTAATAAACCTTCAGGTGTTGCAGTGCATGGTGGTTCGGGCTTGCAGTTCGGTCTAATTGAAGGGCTTAGAGCTTTACGCCCTAAAGAAAAGAGCTTAGAGCTGGTACATAGGCTGGACAGAGATACCAGCGGCTTGTTGTTGGTTGCTAAAAAACGTTCGGTGTTGCGAAACTTGCATGAACAGTTGCGCAATAAAGAAATGAATAAGCAATACCTGGCATTAGTTCGGGGGCAATGGCAAAAGCGGGTTCGCAGTGTTGAAGCTCCGCTAAAGAAAAACACATTAAAGTCCGGTGAACGAATTGTACGTGTTGATGCGGAAGGTAAAGCCTCTTTAACCCGCTTTCGTATCCAGCAAAGGTATAAGGAAGGGACATTAGTAGAAGCTTCTCCTGTTACCGGAAGAACTCACCAAATTAGAGTGCACGCACTGCACGCCGGACATCCTATAGCAAAGGACCCTAAATACGGTGACGCGGATTTTGATAACACAATGTCTCAAGTTGGCTTAAAGCGTTTGTTTTTACATGCCTGGCAGTTACGCTTCCTACATCCTGTTACGGCTAAAGAAGTTGCTTTTGAGGCACCGCTGGACGACAACTTACAAGAAACATTAAAGCGACTGACTCCCCAATAATATGGACAGCTTATAATGATGTACGGTAAGCGACTTATTGTGTTTGACTGGGATGGCACCTTGATGGACTCGATAGGCCGAATTGTGTCGTCTATGCAGAACACCGCCCGGCATATTGGTTTGCCCGTTCCAACCGATGTTGCCGTTAGAGATATTATTGGTTTGAGCCTTGAGCCGGCCATTGAGAAGTTGTTTGGTGTGCTTAACCCAGTAGAGTTGGATGGCTTTTTAGTCCAATACCGTGATGAATATGTCGATTTAAATCCCACACCGTCGCCCTTATTCAATGATGCGAAAGCTGTCTTGTCTCAGCTCACAGATTCGGGTCTTCAGCTGGCCGTGGCAACGGGAAAAGCTCGCAGAGGCTTACAGCGAGTTTGGTCAGAAAGCGAAACCGAACATTACTTTGTAGCTTCCCGGTGTGCAAGCGAGACCCGGGGTAAACCTGACCCTCAAATGCTTTATGAGATAATGGATGAATTAAACGCTCATCAGGAAGAAACAGTCATGGTTGGCGATTCGGTTCATGATATGAAAATGGCTATTGCAGCAGGTGTGCATCCTGTTGGTGTTAGTTTTGGTGTACATAATGCAGAGAGATTACGTGAGGCAGGTGCTGCTTTGGTTGTAGACTCATTAACAGAGCTCAGTGACAGACTTATAAAGGAGAGACCATGACATTACCGTTAATCCTTGGTTCAGGTTCTAAATACCGTCGTGAAATTTTAGATAAACTGCACTTGAAGTACGAAGTTGTTAAGCCCGATATTGATGAGTCTGCAATCACTTCCGAGAGCCCACAACAGTTGGTAGGGCGTTTAGCTGAAGCCAAAGCCCGTGCAGTTGAAAAGCTCATGGCTCATAAACAGGCGGTTATTATTGGTTCCGATCAGGTTGCAGTTTGTGACGGACAGATACTAGGAAAACCCGGTAATGCTGAGAATGCCGTTAAGCAATTACTGGGGTTTGTTGGTAAAACCGTTACTTTTTACACCGGTCTGGCAGTACTGAACACCGCGACGGAACAGTGCGAAGTGAGAGTGGAACCTTTTAACGTAGAATTTCGACACTTAAGTGAAAACGAAATTGAGCGCTACGTCGAGTTGGAAGAGCCATTTGATTGTGCCGGGAGTTTTAAAAGTGAAGGCCTGGGTATCAGTTTATTTAACAGTTTAAAAGGGAATGATCCCAACACATTAATTGGGTTACCGGCCATTGCCTTATTGGATATGCTGAGAACTCATAAAATTAACCCTCTAAATAAGGAATAACGACAGATTTCCCTTGTCACTAAGGTGGAACTTCGTTAACATTCGCGCGCTATGCAAAACGTTCGTATTCCCGTAACAGTAGACCCAGTCAAAAGTGCCAACAAGAAAGTGGTATATGACGGGGTTGTGCCTGGAAAAACAATGACACGACTTCAGGAAAGCCTGGTTGAACCATGCCCGGACCCTGAGGCCAGCGTTGAGTTTGGAATTGATGAACAGGGCATTAGTTATTTTACAGGGAAAGCAAAAGTTGCTGTAAAAGTACTTTGTGAACGCTGTAATACGCCCCTGGCAGTTGATATTCTGGCGCAATTTGCGTATGCTCCTGTCACTAAGCGGCAGGTGGCAGATGACTTTCCTGATAGCTATGAAGCTATTGAGGTAAACGATTTTGGGGAAATTAACTTGCATGGGCTTGTTGAAGACGAATTAATTCTGGCTATGCCATTAGCTCCTAAGCACGACGCTAAGGCATGTCAGGTGGATCGTGATGCGATGACGTGGGGCGAAATTGACGAATCAGCTGCTGAAGAGTCTGAGAACCCGTTTGCCGTATTACAAGAATTGAAGCGTAAATAATCAGGAGATAGCGTAAATGGCTGTTCAAAAGAGTAAGAAAAGTCGTTCAAGACGCGACATGCGTCGTTCACACGATGCGATAGACGGCCCAACACTGTCGGTTGACTCAACTACGGGTGAAACGCATCGTCGTCACCACGTAACAGCCGACGGTTATTATAAGGGTCGTAAGGTCGTTAATAAGTAAGACAGGCCATGCCTGAACTGAACATAGCGATTGATGCAATGGGGGGCGATAATGGCCCCTCTATTGTTATAGAAGCCCTGGAAAAAGCGGTTCATCAGTATCCTGATGTTAAATTCACCGTTGTCGGGCATCAGCATGAACTCACCCCGTTGCTTGAAAAGCATCACTTAAACTCTCATCCGGCAGTAAAACTCATTCATGCAGAGCAAATCATCGAAATGGATGATAAGCCTGGGCAGTCTTTACGCAGCAAACCAGAATCCTCCATGCGCATTGCTCTTAATACACTAACAGAGGGCGATTGCCAGGCTATGGTAAGCGGGGGAAATACCGGCGCGCTGATGACTAACGCCTATTTTACTTTAAAAACCTTGCCCGGAGTGTTACGCCCGGCGTTAATGACAGCACTGCCGAATCAAACCGGTGGTAAATCGTATCTATTGGACTTGGGCGCCAACGCAAGCTGTGACTCGGAAACATTATTTCAATTTGGTGTTATGGGAGCTGTAGCTGCGGAGTATCTTTCTGGAGTGCCTGCCCCAAAAATTAGCCTTCTTAATATGGGCGAAGAGGACATTAAAGGTAACGATGTAGTGCGGAACGCGGCCGCGCGACTCGCACAATGCGACCACGTCAACTATATTGGTTTTATTGAAGGTAATCATTTATTCAGTGGACGTGCCGATGTCGTTGTTTGTGATGGCTTCGTGGGTAATATTGCACTGAAAAGCTGTGAAGGTCTTGCAACTTTCATTATTGAGCAGATGCGGGAAACGCTTAACTCACATTGGTTGTACCGATTCTTCTTCCGTTTTCTACAAAAACGAACGCACAAGTCCTGGGATAGGCTGAAGCCCGACCACTACAATGGTGCGAGTCTGATAGGATTGCGGCATGTCGTGATAAAAAGTCACGGTAGCGCTAGCGCCGGCGCTTTCTATAGTGCAATTCAGCAAGCCGTCGCAGAAGCGCATGAACAGCTTCCTGAACGAATTAAACATCGTGTCGAAGCAGTCTTATCAGAACAGCTGTAATCAGTTAAGTAGCGCTATGACTTATTCAAAAATTGTTGGTACCGGGCATTATCTTCCGGAACAACGACTGACCAATGAAGAACTCTCGAAACGCGTTGATACCTCCGATGAATGGATAACCGAACGTACGGGTATCAAGGAACGACGTATTGCGGGAGCTAACGAAACGGCCGCAACAATTGGGTTTGAAGCCGCTAAAGAAGCCTTAGCTGCGGCTCAACTGAATCCACAAGATGTGGATATGATAGTGGTTGCGACCACTTCTGCAGAACACGCATTTCCAAGTGCTGCATGTGAAATTCAGCGTATGCTGGGTATTACATCCATTCCCGCGTTTGATGTCGGAGCCGCATGCTCCGGTTTTATTTATGCACTTTCTGTTGCCGATCAATTTATTAAAAGTGGTCAACATCGCCGTATACTGGTGATAGGAGCCGACGTTCTTGCCCGGTTGTGTGATCCCGATGATCGCAACACTCTGGTACTTTTTGGTGACGGGGCCGGTGCTGTCATACTTGAACAAAGTGACTCCCCCGGTATTCTCTCAACTCACTTGTACAGCGCCGGTGAATACAGCCACTTATTAGGTGCGAAACAAGCCCCCAGAGGTACTGAAGGTAGTGCAGAAAGCGCCTGGATGTATATGAAAGGTAACGAGGTTTTTAAAGTTGCCGTTGCTAAGTTGAGCAGTTTGGTTACCGATACTCTGGCAGAGAATAGATTACAGGCGCAGGACCTGGACTGGCTAATACCTCACCAGGCAAATTTGCGTATCATTAAAGCAACAGCAAAGAAATTACATATGCCGATGGAGCGAGTGGTTATTACTTTGGATAAAACCGGTAATACTTCTGCGGCATCGGTGCCAATAGCACTTGACTGGGCGGTCAAAGACGGACGTATAAAACGCGGCCAAAAATTATTGTTAGAGGCCTTTGGTGGTGGTTTCGCCTGGGGCTCTGCGCTGGTTCAATATTAAGAGGGTAATTATGACTAAAACGGCATTGTTATTTCCGGGACAAGGGTCACAAAGCGTTGGAATGTTAGGCGATTTATCGAACGACTTTGCCTTAATTAAAGAAACATTTTCTGAAGCAAGTTCAGTTTTAGATTACGACCTATGGGAACTGGTTCAACAGGGGCCGGAGAAGAAACTTAATGATACCCAGCGCACACAGCCAGCTTTACTGACCGCTAGCGTTGCTTTATACCGTGTCGCTAAAGAAAAAGGCCTTGCCGATGTGAGCGTTATGGCGGGGCACAGCCTAGGTGAATATTCAGCACTTGTTTGCGCGGGAGCTCTTGGTTTTTCTGATGCGGTTAAATTAGTCGCTTTACGCGGTCAATTTATGCAACAAGCCGTTGCTGAAGGTGAAGGCGCTATGGCTGCAGTAATTGGCCTGGAAGACGCTGACATTGAGAATATTTGCCTGGAGCAAGCGGCAGGACAGGTGGTCACTCCGGTGAACTATAACTCACCGGGTCAGGTTGTTATAGCAGGGCACGCAGAAGCAGTAGCCCGAGCTGCAGAAGCTTTAAAAGAAGCCGGTGCTAAGCGTGTATTACCATTACCTGTCAGCGTTCCGTCGCATTGTGCTTTAATGCAGCCGGCAGCCAGTCAATTGGGTGAAGCGTTAAAGTCGGTGAAGCTACAGCAACCACATACAGCGGTTATTAATAATGTCGATGTCGCTGTAGCCGATAGCGAAGACGCTATTAAAGATGCATTGGTACGTCAGCTATATTGTCCGGTGCGCTGGACAGAAACTGTGGAACAGATTGCCCAAATGGGTGTCGAAACAGCTTATGAGGTTGGTCCGGGCAAAGTACTTACCGGTCTGAATAAGCGTATTACGAAGTCTTTTGGTTGTAGCGCACTGAATACGTTAGACTCTTTAAACTCACTTTAATTAATAGGTTATTAACGTGCAAAACTTTGAAAATAAAGTCGCATTGATTACCGGCGCAAGCCGCGGAATAGGAAAGGCCATAGCAGAAAATCTAGCCAGTCAGGGCGCCAAAGTTATTGGTACTGCAACATCCGATAAAGGTGCAGCCGCAATTTCAGAATACCTGGGGTCTAATGGTGAAGGTTTAGCGCTGGACGTTACTGACGCGGAAAGCTTGCAGCAGACCATAAAAGATATTGAAAAGAAGTACGGTTCTATTGATATTCTGGTTAATAATGCGGGTATTACTCGTGATAATTTAATGATGAGAATGAAAGATGACGAGTGGGATGCCGTACTAAACACCAATTTGTCAGCGGTATTTAAGGTTTGTAAAGCGGTGGTGCGTGGTATGATGAAACGCCGTAATGGGCGTATTATCAACATCAGTTCAGTTGTTGGTACAACCGGAAACCCCGGACAGGTAAACTACTGTGCAGCTAAAGCTGGTTTGGTTGGTTTTAGCAAAGCTATGGCGAAAGAAGTTGCTGCACGTGGCATCACGGTAAATTGTGTGGCGCCAGGTTTTATTGATACTGACATGACCAAGTCGCTGAATGATGAACAAAAACAAGCTATTTTTGATAATATTCCGGCAGCGCGCTTAGGCGAGCCAAGGGAAATTGCTGCTGCGGTAGCATTTTTAGCATCGGAAGGTGCAGCTTATATCACTGGTGAGACCATTCACGTTAATGGTGGTATGGCTATGGTTTAAGAGGTTAGCGGTACGACCTCTTAACTTTATGCTATTTTTTACTTTATTAATGGGGCTGGTTTCACTACACTACAGCCAATTTTCACTCTCGCGATGACTATTTGAGGGATTTTATAAATGAGTACTATTGAAGAACGCGTAAAGAAAATCATTGTTGAACAGTTAGGTGTTAAAGAAGAAGAAGTTAAGCCTGAAGCGTCATTTGAAAATGACTTAGGTGCCGACTCTTTAGATACTGTTGAACTGGTAATGGCTTTGGAAGAAGAATTTGAAACTGAAATTCCAGACGAAGAAGCTGAAAAAATTAAAACAGTTCAGTCAGCAATCGATTACGTAAATAATCATTCTAACGACTAATTTGTCGTTGAACGTGATATAAAAGGCGGAGCCACTGGTTCCGCCTTTTTTGTTATGACTATACGTAAAATACTACTTAATAATGTGTCTTATCACTGCTCAGAGCTCGACAGAGGTCTGCAATTTGGTGATGGCCACTTCACCACCATGCGCATTGTTAATGGTGTTCCTCTCTTTATTGAACGGCATCTTGAAAGACTTTCAAATACGAACCAACGTCTCTTTATAAACCATTCGAGTTTCGACTCTTTGGCTGAGCGCATAAAAGTTGCATGCTCAGGAGTAGAGAAGGGTGTTTGTAAAGTTATAGTTACCCGGGGTAACGGTGGCAGAGGCTACCGCTTTTCTGATGATTGTATTGCTAACGAATACATTCAGGTAAGTGACGCTCCGCCGACAACCGGCACTGTTCATATGGGAGTTGCGACATTAAGGTTAGCTCAGCAACCCGAGTTAGCTGGCTTGAAAACGTTGAATCGGCTGGAGCAAGTATTATTAACGAGAGAGTGTAGCGCTTCCCGTTATGATGATTTGCTGGTTTGTGACTCAAGCGGATATATTGTAGAGGCGATACAAGGCAATGTGTTCTGGTTTAAAGAGGGCCAGTGGTTCACACCTGACCTCAGCGCTGCTGGTATCAACGGTATTATTCGACAACTCATTATTGATGAAAAGTTATTAGCACCTTTAAACATTGGTTGTTACCCATTAAATGAACTTGCCGGAGCTGAAAAAATAATCGTTACCAATAGCGTTAGAGGCGCTGTCGCCGTCACTCAGTTTAATGATAAAGTAGTGGCCAATGATGAATTACCCTCAGTATTAGAACAGCTTATATGAAAAAAATACGTTTTACTTTTTTGTTCGTTATTGCCGCGTTAGCTATTTCAGCTGTTCTTGTTTTTGTTTCCGGGCGTTGGTATTTATCGCAGCCTATTCAAGGTGAGTCTGCAACTCCTTTGTTGCTCGACTTCAGAGGCGGAGAAAGTGCCAGAACGGTAACTGCCAAAGTAACTGAACACTTCCAGGGTGGGCATCCGCTAGTCAGTTATCGTATTAGTCAGGTTTTCGCAGATATTGATCACCTGCAGGCAGGACTGTATGAAATACACGGACAGCAAAGCTGGTTTGATATTTGGAAAATGCTTAGCCAGGGCAGAGAAAAGACATTTACCGTCACTCTGGTAGAAGGCTTAACTTTTAATCAGTGGTTGGCTCAATTAAAAGAGCAGCCTTATTTGGTCAGTAAATCTTCTGATCTAAATGATTCAGAACTCAAACAAACCTTAGGTATTAAAGAGCCCGCTATTGAGGGTGTACTGTTGCCCGAAACCTACAGCTACAGAGCGTACACCACAGACATTTCAATATTAAAACAAGCTTACCTTTCTATGCAGACTGTATTATCAGAAGCCTGGGAGCAGCGGTCAGACAGGTGTCCTGTAGGCTCACCGTACGAATTACTAATATTGGCCTCAATTATTGAAAAAGAAACGGGACTGGCTGACGAACGTCCTATGGTTGCAAGTGTTTTTGCTAACCGTCTGGAAATTGGTATGCGGTTACAATCTGATCCCACGACAATTTATGGTATTGAAGATTTTGACGGTAATCTGACGCGAGCTCACTTGCGCGAGAAAACCGCTTATAATACCTATCGAATTAACGGGTTGCCGCCAACACCAATTGCGATGCCGGGAAAAGCATCCATTGAAGCCGCGGCTAACCCGGTGCGATCACCTTACTATTATTTTGTGGCGGATAAGTCGGGTGGACATGTTTTCTCAGAAACACTGGAAGAACACCAGCAGGCTGTTCGCCGTTATCAACTGAATCAAGAGTAATTATGTCAGGAAAATTTATTGTTATTGAAGGACTTGAAGGTGCCGGTAAGAGCTCAGCAATTGCAAGCGTAGTTACTCATCTACAGGCGAAAGGTGTTCGACCGGAAACCGTACGAGAACCGGGCGGTACGCCGCTGGCAGAGTCATTGCGGGAACTGGTAAAAAAGAAATGGGACGAGAAAGTCAGTTCAACAACCGAGCTGCTATTAATGTACGCAAGCAGAGTTCAGTTGGTTGATAATGTTATTAAGCCGGCTCTATTAAAAAACCGCTGGGTTATCGGTGATAGGCATGATTTATCCTCACGTGCCTATCAGGGGGGCGGTCGTCAGCTTGGCGATGAGTTATTAGAAAAAGTACGCGAAATAACTCTGGGAAGTTTTAAACCTGACTTAACCCTATTATTGGATGTTGACGAGAAAAAAGGTCTTGAGCGTGCCCGTGAGCGAGGAGACCTGGATCGTATAGAAGAAGAAGATCTGGCATTTTTCCAGCGTACAAGACAAGCCTATTTGAATATAGCAGCAAAAGACCCGACAATTATCGTCATTGATGCTAACCAGCCGATGCTGGATGTACATCAGGCCATACTGCAAGCAATTGAGGAGTATTTGTTTTAATGGCGTTTCCATGGCTGCGGGAACCTTGGTTAAGACTCGTTGCGAGTGCCGATTCAGGTAGGCTTGCTCACGCCTATTATTTGCAACATAACGTTGAGGCTGGTTCAACCGAATTTATTGAACGATTAAATCAGTTCTTGTTGTGCAAACAACCCGGCAAAAGTGCGTGCGGGCAATGTAAGTCATGCTTGCTTTATCAGTCGGGGAACCATCCGGATACCTGGACTATCGACGGCGCCGAAGTCAACCGAATTGGTGTCGATAGTGTTCGTGAACTGCAGCAAAATGTTATGCAGACAGCTAACCAGAGCGGTTTAAAAGTTGCTGTGATACTGCAGGCAGAAAAAATGACGGAACAGGCCGGCAATGCCTTATTGAAGGTTCTGGAAGAGCCACCGGCGGACACTCACTGGCTAGTATCAACAAAAGATGCGGAACGCTTATTACCAACCCTGAGAAGTCGTATGCAATGGATCAGCATTGCTTATCCAGCTTCAGTGCAAAGCGACGAACAGATGGTTTCTGCGAAAACTCTTCTGGACAGTCTTCGCGGTAATAAAGAGTTTCCTGTAATAAAAGATAAAGAAGCAGCTTTAAACTGGCTGGATATATCAGAAAACCTGGTACTAGATTGGCTGCTGATTCACCAAAAGGCTGCTGTTTCGCGTTTGCGATATCAGCAATTAGCGGACGAGCTTCAACAGTTGAGCGGTTTTGATTGGGTGAATATTGCACAGCTCAGTGAATGGGTAGCAGAATGCAGACAGCTACGTCAGAAGTTTCAGGGCTCCACTGGCATTAATTTACCGTTATTATTAGGTTTTGCCTGGAGTCGCTGGTCAAATACTCTTTCGGGTTAGGGGCTCCTTAAAAAGGAGAGCCTTTTGTCTAGTTTTCAATTACATATAAACTCAGCGAGGGAACTTGCTGAGCGCATTATTCCCGAACTTTCTCCTTTGACTCTAATGATACAAACCGGTGCACAGCTTTCAGAAGAAGCTGCTCTGGGAGAGAGCGTCACTCTGGAGCTTAGATATCCTGAACTCGGCCCTAAACCAGTTGATCTATCAGGAAGCATTGCTTTGTGCTTTGAAATTAAGGCGGCTAAAGACTGGGTTGCCGTTACCCTTGGCTCGGAGCAACAAGCTCGAATTCATCAGATCAATTACCTATGCCGCCATCACAGAAACGACTATGGTAAACTCTTTGAGCAATTAATTACGGATTTTTGTCACTCACATTAACGATAAGTGGAGCTATTTATGTTCGTCGACTCGCATTGCCATCTGGATAAAATTAATCCTGAAAAGGCGGGCGCTGATCTAACGCAAATTGTGGAAATGGCAAGAGCCAATAAGGTCGAACACATGCTGTGTGTGTGCGTTACACTTGAAGACTTTCCGGCTATGCAGCAAGCCGTTGCAGGTTTTAACGATGTTTCCATTTCTTGTGGGGTGCATCCTTTATACGTTAAGGACAGCCAGACACCTATCGTAGAGTTGGGTACCAAGTTACGTCAGCTGGCTTCGGCAAATAATGTGGTTGCTATAGGCGAAACGGGTCTGGATTATTTTTATCACCCAGAGTCTAAAGCATTACAACGAGAAAACTTCGAGCAGCATATTGAAATTGCCAAGGATATTAATAAGCCTTTAATTATTCATACGCGTGACGCTCAGGATGACACCCTCTCGTTATTAAAAAATGGCCATGCAGATAAATCCGGCGGTGTTTTGCACTGCTTTACTGAGTCTCTGGATATGGCTAAAAAAGCTATCGATGATCTTGATTTCTATATTTCTATTTCGGGAATCGCTTCATTTCGAAACGCAGAGCAATTGCGTGCAACTATCAAAGCATTACCGCTTGAAAAGCTGCTCATTGAAACCGACAGTCCCTGGTTAGCTCCAGTGCCCCATCGAGGTAAAGAGAACCAGCCAGCCTACGTTATTGACGTTGCTAAATGCGTTGCTGATGTTAAAGGAATTACTTTGGAAGAGGTTGCTAAGACAACAACGGCTAACTATTACAAGCTGTTTAATAACGCTTAATTAGCTGTGCATAACCTGTGTTTTACTTACCTAAAATCAATTAAAAACAGTGAGATAAGCTAAAGCAAAAAAAAGTGCAAAAATATTAGACATCTCTTTAATATTGTCTACACTGAAATTTACCGAACAAATTTTAGGCGAACTATTTTACAATTTTTTATTCATGAGTTAGCGCACGGCTCAACCCTTGAGCCATTCCCCTATACCCGGAACAATTTGGATTGGTTCCGGGTTTTTTTTGTTCATTATTTGGCGAAAAGCCTAATAGGCAGCGATCAAAAAAGGCGTTGTGTTGGTACAAATAGTTACATGAGCTAACAATATTTGTCATTGAACTTTAGAGTTAAGGAGTCAGCGATGAGTGCGACAGTAGAAAGTAACGAACGTCCAGATTACGACAAGGTTATTGAGGATATCGCAGACTATGTTACAAGTTATGAGGTTAAAAGCGATGAAGCTTGGGATACCGCGCGCAACTGCCTGATGGACACCCTGGGTTGCGGTTTGTTAGCACTGCGATTCCCGGAATGTAGCAAACACCTGGGTCCTTTAGTTGAAGGTACAAGTGTTCCAAATGGCTCCAGAGTGCCGGGAACTCAGTTTCGTATGGATCCTGTCAAGGCGGCCTGGGATATTGGCTGCATTATACGTTGGCTTGATTTCAATGACACCTGGTTAGCTGCCGAGTGGGGACACCCATCCGATAACTTAGGCGGAATACTGGCAACAGCAGATTATATTTCTCAAAACCGCGTCTCTAAAGGTGAAAAGCCGTTAACCATGAAAACGGTTTTGGAAGCTATGATTAAAGCCCACGAAATTCAGGGTAATCTGGCGATAGAAAACAGTTTTAACCGTGTGGGTCTTGATCATGTCGTTCTGGTTAAGGTGGCTTCAACGGCCGTTGTTACTTGGTTAATGGGCGGAACTAAGGAACAAATTATGGCAGCGCTCTCCCAGGCATGGGTTGATGGCCAGTCTTTAAGAACCTATCGTCATGCTCCCAATGCCGGTTCTCGTAAGTCGTGGGCAGCAGGGGACGCCACTTCAAGAGCGGTGCGTTTAGCCGATATAACGATGCGTGGCGAAATGGGTATTCCGGGGGCCCTGACGGCTCCACAATGGGGATTCTATGATGTGCTCTTCAATAAAACGAATAAAGATCAGAAACTAAAACCTAAAGATGACTGGCAGTTTAAGTTCCAAAGGGATTATGGCAGTTATGTGATGGAAAATATTTTGTTTAAGTTGTCATTCCCGGCAGAGTTTCATGCGCAGACAGCCTGTGAAGCGGCGGTTACATTACACCCGGAAGTTAAAGACAGAATTGATGAAATAGAGAAGATTGAAATTACTACCCACGAGTCCGCTATTCGAATTATCTCCAAACAGGGCAAACTTGCTAACCCTGCCGACAGAGATCATTGTTTACAGTATATGGCAGCCGTTCCCCTAATATTTGGCGAACTGAATGCTGATCACTATGAAAACAGTTTTCATGAAAATCATCCGGTAATTGACACTATCCGGGAAAAAATTCATGTGATTGAAGACAACCAGTACAGTAAGGACTATCACGACCCGAAAAAGCGTTCGATAGCTAATGCACTACAAGTATTTTTTAAAGACGGTAGTCATACCGACAAGGTTGTGGTGGAGTACCCAATTGGCCATAGACGCCGCAGAGAAGAGGGCGTTCCTGTACTTGAAAACAAGTTTAAGGCAAATTTAGCGACGCGGTTTCCCGAACACAGGGTGAGTTCAATTTTTGAACGTTGCCGTCAACAGTCATCGTTTGAACAGACACCCGTTAATGAGTTTATGGATATGCTCACTATTTAATAGGGCAGCCCCACATCTACGTGGGGCATTATCCTCGCCAAATGACCAGAATAATGAGTATTGGGCAAACAAACTTAACGTACCAGGGCCATATTTTCCAAAACAAGCTTTTATCAATATTAGGTGAGCCTTGCTGGAGCGCTTTCAGTAAATGGTTTTGGCGCAGTACCCAAGTTAGCATAACGCCAAACACCAACGCCATTATCGGCTGCATGTAAACGGTGCTGAAGGTAATAACGGCGCCAAAAAGAGTTTCAAAATTATAAATAATGGTTGTAGAAATTGCGGTAACGACCAGGGCAATAATCCACACCCCACTACTGCGATCACATTTAGCTTCTTCTCGTAGTGCGTTGACAGGAGCTTCAAGCATTGAAATTGACGACGTAATAGCAGCAATAACCATCAACAGGAAAAAGCCGAAAGAGACGAAAAGTCCAGTGTAACCCAGTGCATCGAACATTGCCGGAAGCACGGTAAAAACTAAGGTATCGGCAGACAGTAAACTGCCGTCCTCTGCATAAATGGGAACCCCATTAGATTGAGCGACAAACATCGCAGGTAAAATCAATAAACCCGCTAAAAACGCGACACTGGTATCGATGCCGGCTACCCAGGCTGCTGTTTTAGGAATGTTCTCGGAATTCGACAGATAAGCACCATAAGTCATCATTACGCAGACACCCAGTGACAGGGAGAAAAACGCCTGCCCCATGGCACGAATAATCAGGTTTGGATCCGTTATGGTTGAGAAGTCCGGAACCAGGTACATTTTCAGGCCTTCAATGGCTCCGTCCTGAGTCAATATATAGGCGGACATACCTATCAGCAAAATGAAGAGTAGGGGCATTAGACGTCTTGACCAACGTTCTATTCCATTATTCACGCCTGACCGGACAACGTAAACAGTCAGCAACATGAAGAACACCATGGTTGCCATATTTCTGGACACTGAAAACTCAGTAAACCAAGCGGCGGTTTCCGGCAGACCAATTAAGATCATAAGAGGCTCGATCATATAAGATAAAAGCCAACCGGAAACGATGGCATAGAAGCTCAGTATCAAACTCAGAACAATTAAACCAACAATACCTGCCAGTGCGCCTGAACCTCGAAAAAATGGCTTTGCAGAAAGATTCCTAAGCGACTCAATAGGGTTTTGGCGCCGAATTCTGCCGATAGTAATTTCCGCTACCAGCATAGGGTAAGCCAGAAGTGCAATCATGATTAAATAAACCAATAAAAATGCACCACCGCCGTTACTGGCAGCTTGTGTTGGGAATCCCCAAATATTACCTACACCGACCGCTGAGCCAGCGGCGGCTAATATGAAACCTAATCGCGTTGCGAACGCAGGTGATGAATTTGCCATGGTTCTTCTTATTATTATTTAAGCAATATCAAATTATGGCGGAGTTAATTCGCCGCGTAAATTCTTCTGTAACAGCTTTTGCATTTTGTTTTGGTTTAAGTCTTGCGAAAGCACGTAATGCAGCTTGGTAAGAGCCGCTTCAATGGTCATATCGGCACCGGATACAATACCCAGTTCAGCCAGAGCATTTCCCGTCGCGTAGCCATCCATATTGACACGTCCACGGAAGCACTGCGTGCAGTTAAGAATTGTAATACCCTGATCTATACCTGTTTCCAGGCTTTTCAGTAAAGCGTTATCCTGCGGCGCATTTCCGACACCGTAACTTTGTAAAATCATTGCTTTTACTGGCTGTTGCAATTGGTTTTGTATAATTTTGGCTGAGATACCAGGGTAAAGCATTACGACTCCAATTGGCTGGGGCGTCATTTCAATGACCTTGAGCTCATGGGTCAAGGGTTCCGACAGTTCACCAGCGTTCAACTGAATCTGAATACCCGCTTCAAGTAGGGAGGGGTAATTCGGTGAGGCAAAAGCGTTAAAGCCGTTAGCGTCAGCTTTGGTTGAGCGATTTCCCCGATACAAAGTATTGTTAAAAAACAGACCGACTTCTGGAATAGGGTAGTTAGCTGCAACATAAAGTGAATTAAGCAAATTAGTCTGACCATCTGAGCGCAGTGCGGCCAGAGGAATTTGAGAGCCAGTTACAATAACGGGCTTACTCAAATTTTGCAGCATAAAGGAGAGAGCTGAAGCTGTATAAGCCATGGTGTCGGTCCCGTGTAGGATCACGAAACCATCGTAGTCTGCGTAGTTTTGTTCAATATCCCGAGCTATGGTTACCCAATCAGATGGTGCCATATTGGATGAGTCCATTAATGGGCAGTATTCATTAATGGTAAATTCCGGCATCTCATCACGAAAAAATTCGGGCATATTTTCAACGCATTGGCTCAGGTGTCCCGCAACCGGAACATAACCCTGAGCTGATTTTTTCATACCGATAGTGCCGCCTGTATAGGCGACGTAAATCTTTTTACGCGGCAAAGTTTACTCCCTTACTCTACAAAGTAACCGCGATAATTCTATCGCGGTTGAGGGCAGAGTGCACAATAAGAGTAAACATTTTTAGGGTCATCAAAGTTCTGCAAAACAGCAGTTTCTGATTTCACTTTATTCAAAGTACCCATTAACCAGTGTTGTGAACTGATATTCGGCGTTGGCAGGTAATCTGAACTGCTGTTAAATAAGTCAGCGAGAAACTTCTCTTTTGAAGATAGCTCTTGCTTAACAATATTCACATCGTAATCATCAATGGCTGCAAGTTCAGCCGCAAGCGCAATGGAATCATCATAATCACCTAATTGGTCAACCAGCCCAAATTCCATAGCTTGCTGTCCCGTCCATATACGACCCTGAGCAACTTCATGAACATCATCACGAGACATATTACGCGCATTGCTGACAATGCTTAGGAAGTTTTCGTAAGTGGTTTCAACAGAACGCTGTATGAGTGTTTTCTGATAATCGGTCATTTCTTCAAGCGGATTCAGTGACGAAATCTCTGTTGTACTCACAGTGTCACTGTGAATTCCGATAGCCGCAAAACTGTCTTCTAACGTCATTAGCAGGCCAAAGACGCCAATTGAACCTGTAATTGTTGTTGGTGCCGCAACAATTTTGTCTGCATCAGCGGCAATCCAGTAGCCACCAGAAGCCGCTACGGAGCTCATGGACGCAATAACAGGAATGCCGGCTTCTTTTGCCTGTAAAATCTCCTGGCGAATAATTTCTGACGCAAAAGCACTGCCGCCAGGACTGTCTATTCGAAGTACGATTGCTTTGGTCTGCTCGTTATTACGCGCGTCGCGAATAAGCTTTGCTGTGCTGTCTCCGCCAATCATACCGGCTTTTTGTGAACCATTAACTATCTGACCACGAGCAACTATAACGGCAATTTGGTTGCGGTCTTTCGGTTTCAGGCTTTCCGGAACGACTTTCTCAGAAGCTAAGTAATTGTCGAAAGTAATATGACGGAATGTATCTTCTTCTTTGTCGTGTCCGGCTAAGTTAATAAGTTCATTGCGGACTTCTGTACGAGTACGCAGAGCATCAACCAAGTTCGTTTCTAACGCCATTTTAGCCATATCGCCATTGGCATTATTAAATGCTGACATGTAGTCATCTATTTTACCGCTTGTAACCAACGGATTAATGTTTCGGGCAGCGGTAACATCTGCATGGAAAGTGTCCCACAATGCAGAATACAAGAACTCATTGGCTTCGCGCGCTTCATCTGACATATCGTTGCGAATGAAAGGTTCAACTGCGGCTTTAAATTTACCGACTTTGAACACGTGCGGCTGAACTTTAAGTTTGTCCAGTAGCTCCTTAAAGTAAACCTGAGTATAATCAAGCCCTTCGAAAACTACCGCACCCATTGGGTTCAGATAAAGCTGATCGGCGTGCGCCGCCAGGTAGTACTGATGTTGCATATAGTAGTCAGCATTACTGATAATTGGCTTCCCTGAGGTACGGAAATCATTTAATGCATCAGCAACTGAACGCAGTTTATTCAAGCCACTGGGGTATAAGTTTTGGAGGTTGAGGTATAGCGCACCGATACGTTCGTCAGTTTTAGCTTTCTCAATTGAGTCGATAACATCAGACAACAGCACTTCAGGAACTTCGTCTCCGCTCCCCAATGCTTCATTTAGGAACTTATCAAACGGGTCAACCCAGGTCTTTTCTTCAACTAACATGCCATTTGGATTAAGAACCATTATTCCATTTTCAGGAACCTCAATAGGATCTTCTCCCTGCATTAAGCTCGCGATAAAAATTGCCAGAATAATAAAAAACACAAGGTTCAAAATGAACTTGCGAGTACCGTTGATTATTTTCCACAAATAACTGAAGATTGACCCGACTGAACGCATAGTTAATTCTCATTTGCTAATTTAAATTGGCCTTAGCATATCGAATGTCTGAGCGACAGACTAGTCAGAGAATGTAACTAAGCGTTACACATTGAAAAAGGTTGATGTATGAAAGCGGAAGAATTACTAACAACTCGTTCCTCTATGCCGCGTTTAAACGAACCGGGACCTACACAAGAACAGCTCGAATTAATTCAGGCAGCAGCCGTGCGAGCACCTGATCACATGGGGCTAGCACCTTATCAATTTATTTTATTTCAAGGCAAAGAAAGGCAAGTTCTTGCGGATGTTTACCAGCAGGCGGCCCGGCTTAACGATTTTTCTGAAACGGTCGTCGAGCAAGCAGGGCAGTTGCCTTTTCGTGCGCCTTTAGTGATAGCTTCGTGTTTACGGCTTCAGGACCATAAAAAAGTCCCGCGTGACGAACAACTTTGTACAGTAGCCTGCGCGACTCACGGTATGCAGCAAGCGGCGTTTGCTCAAGGTATTGGAGCAATTTGGCGGACGGGATGGATGGCTGAGGATGACTTTATCAAGGAGCAGTTAGGGTTATCAGTAGATGATGCCATAGTTGGCTTTCTGTACGTAGGGACGCCTGCTGTCCCTACGCCAGTAAAACCGCAAAAAGATCCGTCACCGTTCTTTATAAACGGCAACGACCTGGTGCTGGATTAAAATTCAGCACTTTTCGGAGCTCGTGGGAATGGAATCACGTCACGAATGTTTTGCACACCGGTGACGTAAGCGACTAAGCGTTCAAAGCCCAGTCCAAAGCCTGCGTGAGGAACAGTACCGTAACGGCGCAAATCTCGGTAGAAACCGTATTCTTCCTTCGGCAGGTTCATTTCTTCAATTCGCTGGTCAAGAACGTCAAGACGCTCTTCACGCGCAGAGCCACCGATGATCTCACCAATACCCGGAGCCAGAACGTCCATTGCAGCAACGGTTTTGCCATCTTCGTTCTGACGCATATAAAAGGCTTTAATATCACGCGGGTAGTTTTTCAGAATAATCGGTGCACCCACATGTTCTTCGGCTAAATAGCGCTCGTGCTCTGACTGTAAATCCACACCCCATTCAACCGGATACTCAAACTTTTTGTCGCAGTTTTTCAGTATTTCGATGGCATCGGTGTAATCCATATGCACGAAATCATTATTAACTATGGCTTCCAAACGGCTGATAGCGTCCGGGTTAATGCGCTCGGCAAAGAACGCCATGTCGTCCGGACGTTCTTCAAGTATGGCTTTAAAGACATATTTCAACATAGCTTCTGCTAAGCCTGCTATGTCGTCTAATGTTGCAAACGCTAACTCTGGCTCAACCATCCAAAATTCAGACAAGTGACGGCTGGTGTTTGAGTTTTCGGCGCGGAACGTCGGCCCAAAGGTGTAGACTTTAGACAACGAACAGGCATAAGACTCAACGTTTAGTTGACCTGAAACGGTCAGAAAAGCTTCTTTACCAAAAAAGTCTTCTGAAAAGTCGACTTCACCTTTGTCGGTTTTTGGAACATTCAGCATATCGAGCGTTGAAACACGGAACATCTCACCGGCACCTTCGCAATCGGAGGTGGTGATGATAGGCGTACTTACCCAAAGATACCCCTGCTCGTGAAAGAAGCGATGAACCGCCTGAGATAACGCATTACGAACACGCATAACGGCACCAGTAATGTTTGTACGGGGACGCAGGTGAGCGTATTCGCGTAAATACTCCATGCTATGACGCTTTGGCGACATAGGGTAGGTGTCTGGATCTTCAACCCAGCCATAAACGTGAACTTTGGTTGCCTGCAGTTCAAATGACTGGCCTTTGCCCTGAGAGGGAACAACAACACCCGTAATAGCAACAGAACAACCGGTGGTCAGCTTCTGAACTTCGTTACTGTAATTGGGGAGTTCTGCCGGAACAACGGCCTGAATGGTATCAAAACATGAGCCATCGTGCAGGTTAATAAAGGAAATACCGGCTTTTGAGTCACGGCGAGTGCGCACCCAGCCCCGGACTGTGACGGTTTCATCGACAGCGATTTTTCCTGCCAGAACATCCACTACAGAAGCATACGACATGAGTTGGTTTTCTCCGAAATTTACACTATTTTGCTATAGAAAGGTTGCTATGTTACCTCGGTTTGGCGCAGACTCAAGTATAACCCCTGAGAACAGAGAGAAAAATTATGAAAAGGGGATCCTTAGCGGATTTAAAGCGAGTACCATTTTGGTCCCGTGTTTTGGGATGGCTGTCCATTTTTGGCTGGCTTATCTTTGTGGTTGCTGCCATTGTTTTTAATTATGCGAAGCCTGAACGCAATACCATTCTAACCGAAATTTTCGGCATTTCGGTACGTGACTATTGGCACATTACTTTAGGTGACTTATTCGTCATTCTTTTAGTCGTTGGGCTGCTTGTTAGTCTGCTGAGCTTTGTTCTTAATTACGTTCTTTTTCGCCAGGACAAGCAGCATTTATGGATTAATATTATGATATTAATCATGAGTTGCTTAGGTGGCTTATCGCTTTATTTCTTTGGCTTCTAAACCTGGCCGTTGTCCTGGTTTTCGACATAGTCTTTCATCGCATATGTAAGCTTACTGAGCTCTTCCGCAGTAATCACATAAGGCGGCATAATGTAGAGCAAACGGCCAAAAGGCCGAATCCAGACACCTAATTCAATAAACCGCTTTTGTGCACTGGCTACGTCAATAGGCTGTTCCATTTCCAGTACGCCAATAGCTCCAAATACACGAGCGTCTTTTACTGATTTATATTCTCCTAACGGAAGAAGTTCCTTTTTTAATTGTTTCTCTATTTTTTTGACTTGTTGTTGCCAGTTACCTTCAGCAATAATTGCCAATGATTCTGCTGCAACCGCGCATGCTAAGGGATTGCCCATAAAAGTAGGTCCATGCATCAAAGCACCGCCCCCGGGCCCCTGACCAATAGTTTCTGCTACCTTTTTCGTGGTTAACGTAGCAGCTAATGTCATGTAGCCACCGGTAAGAGCTTTACCCACACAAAGGATATCAGGAGTCACATCGGCGTGTTCACAGGCGAACAACTTACCGGTGCGACCAAAGCCGGTAGCAATTTCATCGGCAATGAGCAGTACATTGAAGTCATCACAGAGTTTGCGTATAAGCCTAAGGTATTCCGGGTGGTAAAACCGCATACCGCCTGCGCCCTGAACAATAGGCTCAAGTATGACCGCCGCAAGCTCACCATGAAACTGTTCAAACCAAAGTCGAAGCTGCTGACCTGCGTCGTCTGTCCATTCGTCATTGGGGGTTAATGTTGGCGCATCCGCAAAAAGCTGTGAGTTAATTGCTTTATTAAACAGATGATGCATGCCGTTGACGGGGTCACAAACTGACATCGCTTTAAAGGTGTCGCCGTGGTATCCACCTTTTACTGTCAGCAGGCGATGCTTTTCCGGGCGCTCCTGAGCCAGCCAAAACTGCAGAGCCATTTTTATCGCGACTTCAACACTTACAGAGCCGGAGTCGGCAATGAATACTCGCTCCAGTTCATCAGGCGTCAAATCAACAAGCTGTTTAGCGAGATCAATCGCGGGCTGATGTGTGATACCGCCAAACATAACGTGGCTCATTTTGTCGATTTGACGGTGTGCCACTGAGTCTAAGCGAGAGTTACGGTACCCATGAATCACAGCCCACCAGGACGACATACCGTCAATTACCTGGGCTCCATTTTCAAAAGTGAGCGAGCAACCTTTCGCAGACTCCACTTTATAAGCGGGTAACGGGTTAAGCATAGAAGTGTAGGGGTGCCAGATATGCTGTCGATCAAACTCAATATCGCTTATGCTCATAAATTAATCTGTTGTAAAGTATATAATTCAAAGTATATTGACAGTGTATCGAGCTGAATTATTCTAGTCGACCATAATTTGCCAAGTATATGAGATTTACCATGTCACAAGTTCGCAATGACTGGACCATTGAAGAGGTTCAGGAGCTGTTACAAAAACCATTGAATGATTTAGTTTTTGAAGCACAAACCGTGCATCGCCAGCACTTTAATCCGAACGAAGTTCAGGTCAGTACCTTACTATCGATTAAAACCGGTGCGTGCCCCGAAGACTGCAAATACTGCCCGCAAAGCGCGCATTATCATACGGGGCTGGATCGTGAGCGCTTGATGGCTGTAGAAAGTGTGTTGGCAGAAGCTCAGGCTGCGAAAGAAAAGGGTGCCAGTCGTTTTTGTATGGGCGCCGCATGGCGTAACCCGAAAGACCGCGATATGCCTTACGTTATTGAAATGATCAAAGGCGTCAAAGCATTAGGCCTAGAAAGTTGCATGACACTTGGCATGCTAAGCAATGAACAGGCGAAAATGCTGCAGCAGGCGGGGCTCGATTATTACAATCACAATTTGGATACCTCACCAGAGTTTTACGGTGACATCATTACGACCAGAACCTATCAGGATCGCCTGAATACCCTGAATAATGTTCGCGACGCAGGTATGAAAGTCTGCGCAGGCGGTATTGTTGGTATGGGTGAGAGTGTGACCGATCGTGCGTCTTTATTAGTACAGTTGGCTAACTTACCAAAACACCCTGAAAGTGTTCCCATTAATATGCTGGTAAAAGTTGAAGGTACACCATTTGCCAAGCTGGAAGACTTAGATAACTTTGAGTTTGTACGAACGGTCGCTGTTGCGCGTATTCTAATGCCGGCTTCGCACGTTCGCTTGTCAGCTGGTCGCGAAGACATGAACGACGAAATGCAGGCGTTGTGTTTTCTCGCTGGTGCCAACTCAATATTCTATGGCGAAAAGTTACTGACAACGTCAAACCCTGAAGCAGATGCTGATTTGCGATTGTTTGAACGTCTGGGAATAACACCGGAACAACGTGATGGATACGGTGACGAAGTCCATACTGCAGTAATAGAGGACGCTATTCAGGAACAGCAAAACCCTGTGCGCTATTACGACGCTTCATAGTGGAAAAGGCCGTGTCCGTATATCAACGCCGTCTGAGAGAGCGAAAAGGTTCTTCGCTTTTTCGTGTTCGGAAAGTGCGCAGCTCTGACGCACAGTGGAAGCTAAATTTTAGCACCAATGATTATCTTGGCCTAAGCCTGCATCGGAACATCAGACAAGCCTTTAAGCAGGCTGTTGATATCTGGGGTGTTGGCAGTACAGGTTCGCCTTTACTCAGTGGCTACAGCGGTGCTCATCAGGAACTCGAAGAGCTGCTGGCTGACTGGTTGGGAAAACCCAGAGCTTTGCTGTTTAACTCGGGTTTTGCTGCGAATCATGGCGTACTGACAACCCTGGTAGATAAGCAACAAAAGGTCTTTGCAGACAAGCTGGTTCACGCCTCAATTATTGACGGTATGCAGCATAGTGAAGCGCAGTTTAAACGTTACCCCCACAATCAACCTTTGCCCGTCGTTGATAAAGCAAATGCCGGTGACTGGTTGGTTACTGAAGGCGTATTCAGTATGGATGGTGACGCCTGTGACTTGAAGCTAATGGCTTCCTTAAAGCAACAGTTTGACATAAAAGTAATGTTGGATGATGCGCACGGGCTCGGTGCTTACGGTTCTGAAGGAAGAGGGTCAACAAGTTCAGGTTCAGATACTGTCGATGTGCTGACCGGAACCTTTGGTAAAGCTCTGGGTGTTGGTGGGGCATTTGTCTGCGCCAAAGACGATGAGATTGAAAGCTTGATTCAATTTTGTCGCGACTATATCTATTCGACCGCTATGCCGCCGGCACAGGCTGCGGCAATAAAGTCTTCAATCGAAATTGTACGAAGCGCAGAAGGCGATGAAAGACGCGAACAGCTAGCTCACCGTATTCAGTACTTTCGTGAGCAAATGAAGCAACGCAACTTAAAAATAATTGATTCCAATACCGCAATACAGACCTGGCTATTTGACTCCGATACCGAAGCTCTGGCTATGTCTAAGCAGTTACAGACTAACGGTTACCTATGCAGCGTAATTCGCCCACCAACGGTGCCGGTTGGGACTTCCCGTATTCGCTTCAGTTTAACTTCCAATATGCCACAGGTAGCTCTTGAGACCTTTTGGCAAGTTGTAGACAGGATCCGCGACAATCTATGAAGCCTATGAATTTTCAGCAAGCTGTTGCGCGTCAGTTCAACAAAGCCGCTAGGCACTATCATCAGCATGCCGATATCCAGCGGCTGACTGCGGACAGTCTGTTGAAACTCGGGCCGAATAGTGCTGAGATTTTGCTGGATGTCGGATGCGGGCCTGCGTCAACCACCGCTCATCTATTACCCCGAACCGAATGCTATATGGGTGTTGATATTGCCCCGGCGATGCTGGCGACGGCAGCAAACAACTACCCAAATCAGGTTTGGCTGAATGGTGAATGGGAAGCTCTGCCGGTCAGTGCTCATTCCGTTGACTGGCTTTTTGCTAATTTATCAGTGCAATGGGTACATCATTTAGAGAAAGCCATGGGCGAGGCTTACCGAGTTCTAAAGCCTGGCGGTGTTGCAACGATTAATACCGTTGTGGAAGGGACTTTCAGTTCATTTATTAAGAGTTGGAATGCAGTTGATGACAGGCAACACACTCAGACATTTCATTCTCCGGAGAAGGTAGAGCGTGAAGTGCGTTTGTTTAACTGGGAGTCTGCCGACTTTAAACTGGAAAAACACATTCAATACTTTGCTAGTTCACGTGAGCTTATGGGAAGTATTAAAGGCGTTGGTGCCAATTATGTCAGACGCACGAATACCTCCGGTTTGATGACCAGGGGGCGCTTACAACAGCTTGAAGATGCATTTGAAAGCTATAGAACAACAGAGGGACTGCCACTTGAATGGTCGGTTCTTAATATCAGGTTAGTTAAGTAACATTGAGTTTAGGTTAATATGAACACTTACTTTATTACAGGAACGGACACCGACACAGGAAAAACCGTTGCTGCATGTGCTTTTGTTCAAAGCTTAGTTAAGCGAGAAAAAAATGTCGCCGTCATGAAGCCGGTAGCTTCGGGTTGTTACTGGCAAAACGGTCAGTTAGTGAATGAGGATGCTTTGAATTTAATGCAACACAGTAATACAGCCTTCGATTATGACCGGGTTAATCCTTATACTTTTGAGGCTGCTATTGCGCCACATATCGCAGCTACTGATAACGGTGTTGTAATAGAGAAAGAAAAATTAATGACTGCCGTTGAGTGGTTTCGTCAGCAACCGATTGACAGTCTGGTGATAGAAGGCGCAGGGGGGTGGCAATTACCTCTGGCCCCGGGACTACGTATGCCCGAGGTTGTAAAAGATATCAATGCCCGAGTCATTTTGGTGGTTGGATTAAAACTGGGCTGCCTGAATCATGCTTTGCTTAGCCTTCAGTCAATACGACAGGAAGGCTGTGACGTTGTTGGATGGATAGCTGTACAAACGGGCCCAGAACCGATGCCAAGACAAGAGGAAAATCTAGCCTCGTTGCGCGAGTTGCTCGGCACTAAGGAGCTGGCATATATACCTTACGTACCAACGTGGTCGGGAAAAGATTTGACTGTTTATTTCCACAAATAAGATTGAAATTTGACGAAACAACCCCACATAACTTAGTAGATCAAGTTCCCTCGGAGTACGAAAAATGAAAAGAATTTTGCTGTTTTTAGCCACTAACCTGGCCATTTTACTGGTAGTTAGTGTGGTCTTTAACATTGTGATTGCAGCAACCGGCATTGATGCTCAGGGGTCAGTCGGACTATTAGTTTTTTGTGCTTTGTTTGGCTTTGGTGGTGCTTTCGTATCGCTTTGGATATCACGTTGGATGGCCTTGCGCTCAACCGGAGCCCGGGTTATCGAGCAACCGCAGAATCAGTCTGAAGAATGGCTGCTTCGCACAGTACAACAGCAGGCACAAAAAGCCGGACTTCCTATGCCTCAAGTCGCGGTTTATCAATCTCCGGAACCTAATGCTTTTGCTACAGGGCGCAGTAAGAAGGCTTCTTTAGTTGCGGTTAGCACGGGCTTATTACAAAACATGAATGCTGATGAAGTTGAGGCAGTTCTGGCACACGAAGTGAGTCACATTGCTAACGGCGATATGGTAACGCTGACGTTAATTCAGGGCGTAATAAATACGTTCGTGATGTTTTTTGCCAGAATTATTGCCAGTGCACTAATGCGTGGTGGTGATAATCAACGAGGTGGCGGCTTTGCTTATTATGGCGTTGTTATGCTTCTTGAAATTGTCTTTGGGGTATTAGCCAGCACTATTGTTATGTGGTTCTCGCGTCAGCGTGAGTTCAGAGCCGATGCCGGCTCTGCGGACTTAGTTGGTAAACAAAAGATGATTGCTGCTTTACGTCGCTTGCAACAAGGCAAGGAGTCTCAGCTTGACGGTACCATGCTGGCGTTCGGTATTAATGGTAAACGCTCGACCATATCGAAATTGTTTATGAGTCATCCGCCTTTGGATGAGCGCATTCATGCTCTTGAGCAGCGGCGTTAGTCGTTGCTTTTCAAGGGATACAGCGGTACATTCTTAGTTCTTACTCACCGATAAAACGGATAAATTTTTGTTATGGCCCAGTGGAGTGCGCGCAGTTGGCGCGATAAGCCAATTGAACAACAGCCGAAATACTCAGATCCGTCGCAATTACACGCTGTAGAACAGCAGCTTAGTCAGTTTCCGCCTCTTGTATTCGCTGAAGAAATACGGGCGCTAAGAAACCAGCTTAAGAATGTCTGTGAAGGAGAAGGCTTCCTGTTACAGGGTGGTGACTGCGCAGAATCTTTTAGTGATTTTAACGCCCCTAAAATTCGTGACACCTTTAAAGTGATTCTGCAAATGGCCATCGTCATGACGTTTGCAGGCTCCTGTCCGGTGACAAAAGTGGCTCGTATGGCAGGCCAGTACGCCAAACCGCGCTCAAGTGACTTTGAAACTGTCGGTGATCTAAGTTTGCCCAGCTATCGTGGCGATATCATTAACGGACCAGAGTTTGTCGACGCCGCTCGTCAACCCGACCCTGAACGTATGCTTAAGGCATATCACCATTCTGCAGCAACTTTAAACTTACTTCGTGCATTTGCACAGGGTGGTTTGGCCAACTTACATAAAGTGCACAAGTGGAACTTAAGTTTTCTCGCGTCAAACCCGTTAAAAGAACGCTACCAACAAATTGCCGAAGAAATACAGTCTGCTTTGCGTTTTATGGAAGTGTTGGGAATAAACGCAGATAACAACGCAACCATTCATGAGACGTCACTCTTCACCTCTCATGAGGCTTTATTATTGCCTTACGAGCAAGCTTTGACCCGCACAGACACCTTAACAGGGCTTCCGTATGACTGTTCTGCGCACATGGTCTGGATTGGTGAGCGTACCCGCAAGCTGGATCAAGCCCATGTTGAGTTTATGCGCGGTATTCATAACCCGATTGGTGTGAAAGTAGGCCCAACCATGCCAGCCGACGAGCTTATTGCACTACTCGACATACTGAACCCTGATAACGAGCCTGGTCGTTTAACGCTTATTACCCGTATGGGGGCTGACAATCTGGCCAATAAGCTGCCGGAACTGGTACGTCGGGTTAAGCAGGAAGGCCGAAACGTAGTGTGGTCCAGTGACCCAATGCACGGCAATACCATTAAAGCGGATAATGGTCTGAAAACTCGTAATTTTGACGCCATACATAAAGAATTAAGACATTTCTTTGCCATTCATCAGGCGGAAGGCACTTACCCTGGTGGTATTCACTTAGAAATGACAGGTGAGGATGTTACCGAATGTACCGGTGGCGCTTACCGTATCAGTGAAGCGGATTTATCCAGCCGTTATCGCACACAATGCGATCCGCGACTGAACGCTGATCAAGTGTTAGAATTGGCGTTCTTAGTCGCCGAGTCATTAAAAGCAGCCCGCAACGGCGAGGGCTGATAGTCTCCTTTAACCGATTATTTAAGAGGTATATTGTTGTATGTCGCAACAGGTAGAAGTGTTATTTGAAAACTTGTGGCAAGATTATTTATCACGGACACCTTCAGCAAAGAAGGTTCATCAAATTTTAGGAGAAGGGCATCCTATAGTGAATGATCACGTTGCCTTTCGTACCTTCGATATCAGTCCGGTAGGCTTAGAAGTATTGGCTCAGCACTTTTTAGACTTGGGCTATAAAGAAGGTGGTGATTATCACTTTGAAGCGAAGAAGCTTCGTGCAAAACATTTTGAGCATGAAGACCCTGAACTACCAAAAGTGTTTATCAGCGAGTTGATGACTGCTGAATTCTCAGAAGAGCTGCAAAAGAAAGTGAAAGACATGGTGGCTCAAGTGTCAGTTGAAGACACGAAAAAGTCAGACTTCTTGTACTCAGGGACGCATTGGAAAGTCAGCCACGCTGATTATCAGGCTTTGTTAGAAGAAAGTGAGTACGCAGCCTGGATGGCAGCGTTTGGTTATTGCGCCAACCACTTCACGGTCAGTGTGAATCAACTGCCCGGATATGGGTCTCTTGAACAAGTGAACCAGAAGTTGAAAGACAATGGCTTCAAACTGAATGACTCTGGTGGCGAAATTAAAGGTTCTCCGGAAGTTTACCTGGAACAGTCATCAACCATGGCCGATCGCCACCCGGTTGAGTTTTCTGACAAGACTGCTGAGATCCCCAGCTGCTTCTATGAGTTTGCTAAGCGCTACGAAATTGAAAACGGCAAGCTGTATACCGGCTTTGTCGCAGCGTCAGCAGACAAAATTTTTGAAAGCACCAACGCTAACTAGTTTCATTGTCACAAAAAGAATAGGGCGGCATTAATAGCGATGCCGCTCTAAGTTTGTTTTAGCCAGAATTTTTGCCGCAATTTCTTCCACGGAATAGTGCGTTGAATTAATAAAGGGTATGGCCTCGCGGCTATAAAGCCTTTCCACTTCTGCAAGTTCAAATCGGCATTGAGCCATTGAGGCGTACTGACTGCCTTCTCGTCGTTGACTTCTTATTTCATGTAGCCGTTGTGAAGAGAGGGTTAAACCAAATAACTTATGACGATGCAGCTTCAGTTCTTTAGGTAATTGTAACCGTTCAAAATCATCATCATCGGTCAACGGATAGTTCGCAATCTTAATACCATACTGCATGGCAAGGTATAAGCTGGTTGGTGTTTTCCCCGTACGAGACACCCCAATTAAAATCAAATCGGCTTTATCCAGTTGATTCAGGCGCTTCCCATCATCGTTATCCAGAGCATAATTAATCGCATCTATTCGAAAGTTGTAGTTTTTATGTACGCCATGGGTACGATGCGTTTTAGGTTGAGCTTTAACTCCCAGCTCCTTTTCTACTGGCGCGATGAAATGATCCAGAAAGTCATAACATATGCCGCCACAGTCGGTGATCTTGGCTTTCAGCTTCTCATTTACGAAAGTATGGAAGATTAAAGGAGGCTCGCCACTGTCTAAAACGGCCTTTTTTATTGTTTTACACACTTCATCGGCTTTTTTCTGATTATCGATAAAAGGCAATGTTTTGTGTTCAAAAGTGACAGGGAACATCGATAAAAGCGCGTGACCAAAGGCCTCGGCGGTCAGTGCCGTACCGTCAGAAATGTAAAACGCATAGCGCACAGGCGGATCTCTTTTTAAGCGATTGAAGGTTCGATATTAACTTGTTGGGCCGCAGCGTGTAAAATAGTAGTCACTTCCATGCCGAAAAAATCAATTAAGGATTGTGACGTGCAAGAATACGTAGTTTGGTACCAACATCTGGGAATGCAGGACGTAAACCGAGTCGGTGGTAAAAATGCCTCACTGGGTGAAATGATCAGTAACTTAGCCGGAGCAGGGGTTGAAGTTCCCGGCGGTTTTGCGACAACGGCAGACGCCTATAACCAGTTTCTGGAACAAAGCGGTTTAAACGAGCGTATTCACGATTTGCTCGACACACTTGATGTTGACGATGTTCAGGCCTTAGCAAAGGCTGGTAAGGAAATTCGTCAGTGGATCATCGATACGCCGTTCCAACCGGAATTTGAAGCTGCCATAAAGGACGCTTTTTCCGAACTTAGCGAAAATAACGATGAATTTAGTTTTGCTGTACGCAGCTCCGCAACGGCTGAAGACATGCCGGATGCCTCATTTGCCGGCCAGCAGGAGACCTTCCTGAACGTACGTGGTCTGGGTAGCGTTATGGAAGCTATTAAGCACGTATTCGCCTCTTTGTTTAACGACCGCGCTATTTCATACCGTGTTCATCAGGGCTACGACCACCGCGGTGTTGCCTTGTCAGCAGGTATACAGCGTATGGTCCGCAGTGACATTGCCTCTTCCGGGGTTATGTTCAGCATTGACACTGAATCAGGCTTTGACGATGTTGTTTTCATTACCTCATCTTTCGGTCTTGGTGAGATGGTCGTACAAGGCGCTGTTAATCCGGACGAATTCTACGTACATAAGCCAACGTTAAAAGCAGGGCGTCCTTCAGTACTGCGTAGAACGCTCGGCAGCAAAAAAATCCAGATGATTTTCTCTAACGACAGAGAGCATGGAAAGCAGACAGTCATTGAAGACATCGAAAAGTCGAAAAGTCTGACCTTCTCGATAACCGATGAAGAAGTTGAAGATTTGGCTAAACAGGCTCTGATTATTGAGGAGCACTACGGTCGTCCAATGGACATCGAGTGGGCAAAAGACGGCATTGACGGCAAACTTTATATTGTTCAGGCACGCCCCGAAACGGTTCAGTCAAACCAAAAAGGGCAAGCTATTGAACGCTTTGCACTAAAAGCCAAAAGTGACGTTGTTTGTACTGGCCGTGCTATTGGCCAGCGTATTGGTCGTGGTGTTGCTCGTGTGCTGAATGACATTAGTGAAATGGATAAAGTCCAGCCGGGCGACGTATTAGTAACCGATATGACCGACCCTGACTGGGAACCGATTATGAAGCGCGCTGCTGCCATTGTAACTAACCGTGGTGGCCGTACTTGTCACGCGGCCATTATAGCCCGTGAACTTGGCATTCCGGCGGTTGTTGGTTGCGGTGATGCAACTGACCATATCAGTAATGGACAAGCGGTTACGGTTTCTTGTGCTGAAGGCGACACGGGTTATATCTACCAGGGCGAACTGGACTTCGATATCACCGAGTCACAAATTGATGCTATGCCAGATCTACCCTTAAAAATTATGATGAACGTGGGCAACCCCGACAGAGCGTTCGATTTTGCCAGCTTGCCCCATGCCGGTATTGGCCTGGCTCGCCTGGAGTTTATTATTAACCGAATGATAGGCGTTCACCCTAAAGCCTTGCTAAATTACGACCAGCAAAGCGATGATCTTAAAAAGACGATTGATAGCATGATGGCTGGTTATAGCAGCCCTCGCGAATACTACGTAGCACGTTTAGCTGAAGGCATTTCTACCTTAGGTGCCGCATTCTCACCAGAGCGTGTCATTGTTCGTATGTCTGACTTTAAGTCGAACGAATACGCCAACCTTATTGGCGGAAAGCAGTATGAACCGGGCGAAGAAAACCCAATGCTGGGTTTCCGTGGTGCATCTCGTTATATCTCTGAAGAATTCCGCGACTGCTTTGCACTGGAGTGTGAAGCAATTAAACGCGTTCGTAACGGTATGGGTCTGACCAATATCGAAATCATGATCCCATTTGTCAGAACTCTTGAAGAAGGTCGCAAGGTTATTGAACTTCTGGCCGAACAGGGACTGGTTCAGGGCGAAAATGGTTTACGCGTTATTATGATGTGTGAGCTGCCTTCTAACGCTCTGTTGGCAGACGAATTCCTCGACATCTTCGACGGTTTCTCTATTGGTTCTAACGACTTAACCCAGTTAACTTTAGGTTTGGATCGTGATTCCGGCGTTATCGCACATTTATTTGATGAGCGTAACGAAGCGGTGAAAAAGCTGCTGGCAATGGCCATTCAAACGGCCAAGAAGCGCGGTAAATACGTCGGTATTTGTGGTCAGGGGCCGTCGGATCATCCTGATTTTGCCGCCTGGTTGGTAGAACAGGGGATCGATTCGGTATCACTGAACCCGGATACCGTTATTGAGACATGGATGTACTTGGCGGACCACCTGTAAAAATGACAGTATTACCCAAGGTTGCTGCTGAAAACGCTTTACCAGAGAACTACCGGCACTTTATAGAGCAGTTAAAAGAGTCGGGGTTCGCTGGTGAAATTGATGTCAGTTACTCTGGCCGTTTAATTGCGGCTACGGATAACAGCGTTTATCAAAGTCTGCCTCAGGCAGTGTTGTACCCACTGCAGCATGCCGACCTTGTTTTATTAATGAAGCTTGCTGGTGAGGAGAGTAACAGCAGTGTGCAGTTCTCTCCCCGAGGCGGCGGAACCGGCACTAATGGACAGTCGTTAACCTCAGGTGTTGTGGTTGATCTAAGCCGACACATGAATAAAGTGCTTGAAGTTAACCCTAAGGAAGGTTGGGTTAAAGTTCAGGCTGGGGTGGTTAAAGATAAGCTCAATGATATTTTAAGGCCTCACGGCTACTTCTTTTCACCTGACCTTTCTACCAGCAATCGCGCGACTCTGGGTGGCATGATTAATACCGACGCCTCAGGTCAGGGCTCGTTAGTTTACGGTAAAACCAGTGATCATATTCTTGGCTTGAAAACCGTATTACTTGATGGGCATGTACTAGACAGCGGTCCGGTTTCGCTAGAGCAAGCGGAAAGTATCGCTCGCCAGGACAACCGAATAGCTCGCATTTACCGCCAGGTGATAGACACCTGTGTTGGTGAAGAAACTCATATTCGTGAAAAGTTTCCGCCTTTAAACCGGTTCCTGACCGGCTACGATTTAAAGCATGCCTATGACCCTGGAGATCAAAAAATTGATGTTTCTCGAGTCATCGCCGGCTCGGAAGGGACCTTAGGCTTTGTCAGCGAAGCTAAGCTGAATATCACTCCCATTCCTAAGCACAGAGTGCTGGTTAATGTTAAATATTCAAACTTTCAGTCTGCACTAGAGAATTCTCCTTTCTTAGTGGAAGCTAAAGCAACTTCAGTAGAAACCGTTGACAGTACGGTGCTTGATCTTGCTCGTGAGGATATTATTTGGAAGTCGGTTGAGCCTTTACTTTCCGATGTTGAAGGTCAGCGGATGGACGGTATCAACATGGTTGAGTTTACCGGGCTTGATCAAGAGGAAATAGACGAGAAGGTCGGTTCGTTAACCAAACGTCTGGATAAACTGATTAAAAGCAAAGACAACAAAGGTGTTATTGGTTATCAAATTTGTGATGACCTGCCGAGTATACAGCTGATTTATGCTATGCGTAAAAAGTCGGTGGGTTTATTAGGTGCGACAAAAGGCCGACGTAAACCCGTTGCTTTTGCCGAAGACACGGCGGTTCCTCCTGAAAAACTGGCTGACTTTATTAATGAGTTTAGGGCCCTATTAGATGCTAAAGGCTTGCACTACGGAATGTTCGGGCATGCAGACGCCGGTGTTTTACACGTACGGCCAGCCCTGGACATGTGTGAGCCGGACGATGAAGTCCTGCTTAGAGAGATTAGTGACCAGGTGGCAGAATTAACCCAGAAGTATGGCGGACTCATGTGGGGCGAGCACGGAAAAGGTTATCGCTCCGAATACGCCCCCGCTTTTTTTGGAGAGCACCTTTATAAAGAATTGCAGAAAATTAAGGCGAGTTTTGACCCGTTTAACCAATTGAACCCGGGGAAAATTTGCACGCCTCTGAATACGGATGCGCAATTAGTTTCTGTTGACGCAGTAAAACGAGGCTTTTTTGACAGGCAGATTCCAATAGCAACCAGAAACAGCTACAAAAATGCAATGGACTGTAACGGTAATGGCTTGTGTTTCAATTATGACCCCAAGTCCGCTATGTGCCCCTCGTATAAAGTCACACGGGACCGTCGTTATTCTCCTAAAGGTCGGGCAGGGCTTCTGCGCGAATGGTTACGGTTGACCCATAACGCGGGTTATGACGCCACTCAAAGGCCTCAGCCGGTAAGCTTTGCTAAACGCCAGCTAAACCGACTTACAGGGCGAAGCGATTTTAGTCATGAAGTAAAACAGTCGATGGATAAATGTCTGGCGTGCAAAGCCTGTACGAATCAGTGTCCGGTTAATGTCGATGTCCCAACATTTCGTGCGCGTTTTTACGATCATTATTACAGTAAATACGCTCGTCCATTAAAGGACTACTTAGTAAAGGGCATAGAAAAAACGGCGCCTCTTGCAAGTCAGTTCCCTGTTTTGAGTAATTTGCTGATTAATAACCCTATAAGCCGGGTTATTCTTAAATACGGTGTGGGTTATGTCGATACACCTTTATTTTCAACGCCCAATTTGAGAACTGCATGGAAGCGTCACGGCCTCGTTGAGCTAACAACAGAACAAGTTCTGAGTTTAACTGAAAGAGAACGCGAACAGGCGGTTGTTATTGCGCAGGATCCTTTTACCACATTCTATGAGGCTGACTTTGTATTAAAGCTGGGGCTACTCATTAAGAAGCTCGGTTTTACTCCGGTTTTACTGCCTTTTATAGGGCATGGTAAAGCACAGCATGTCAAAGGTTTCCTTAGTGATTTCGACAAAACGGCGACTAAAGTTACTGAGCAATTGAAACCGCTTTCCGATGCAGGAATTCCACTGATTGGGCCAGACAGCTCTACGGCTTTGATATTCAGAGATGAATACCGAAAATCAAACGGAGGTCAGTTGCCAGAGGTTGAGGTAATGACCGTAGTTGAATGGTTAAGCACGCTAAACTTTGAGAAAGCCGGGCCAGCCAGCACCAGCAATTATGGACTGCTGTTGCACTGTACAGAGCAAAGCTTTGTTCCAGAGTCGGCGCAACAATGGCAAGAATTGTTCAGTAAATTAGGGTTAACACTGGATATCGTTAATGTTGGTTGTTGTGGTATGGCGGGAACTTTTGGTCACGAAAAACAGAACCAGAGTGACAGCTTCGGCCTTTATGAAATGGGGTGGCAGCAGGCAGTTCAGCAATACGGCAGCAGCGGTGTGCTGGTAACCGGGTTCTCATGCCGGTCTCAAATAAAACGGATAGAAAAAAAGCGGGTGAAACACCCGCTTGAAATCATCTTACAAAGCCTGAGTTAAATCAGGCTTTTTATTTGCAGCAACGTTTACTGCTTACCTTTAGCTATAATTTCACGTGCCATTTGATCAGCAACTGCACCGGTAGGGCGGTCTTCGTCGTTTGCACGAGCAAAAAGCTGATCCAGAGTGTCGTAAATACCACGAACACGTTTATCAGTTTCCTCTAAGCTCATATTAGCGGCTTCTGAACACACATGAATGACACCACCGGCATTAATCACGTAATCAGGTGCGTAAAGAATACCCATATCTTTTACTGCTTGATCGTGTTTAGGGTTCGCTAACTGGTTATTGGCGCTTCCGGCAATGATTTTAACTTTAAGTTGTTTTAACGTTTCGTCATTGATGGTTGCACCCAGCGCACATGGCGCATAGACGTCAGCATCAACACTGTAGATTTCATCCAAACCAACAGCTTTCGCGCCGAGTTCTTTAACGGCACGCTCTATAGCTTCTTCGTTAATGTCTGTAACGATAAGCTCTGCACCGTCTTCTGCGCAGTACTTAGCAAAGTCATAACCAACAGAACCAAGGCCCTGAACCGCTATTTTTACACCTTTAAGATCTTCACTGCCTAACTTGTGTTTTGCCGCAGCTTTAAGACCCAGATAAGTGCCCAATGCAGTATGAGGTGAAGGGTCGCCAGCTTTATCAGCGGTTCCGGCAACATGACTGGTTTCTTTCGCAACCATGTCGATGTCTTCGGTACGAATGTTCACATCTTCTGCAGTAATATAACGGCCGCTCAATGACTCGATAAAACGACCGTATGCGCGGAAAAGCTCTTCGCTTTTAATTTTCTTGGCGTCACCAATAATAACCGCTTTACCGCCACCCAGAGGTAAGCCGGCCATAGCACTTTTATAAGTCATACCGCGCGACAAGCGCAGCACATCGGTTAAAGCTTCGGCCGATGAAGCGTAGTTCCACAAACGGGTACCACCAAGGCTTGGACCTAAAGTTGTGTCATGAATTGCAATAATGGCTTTTAGGCCTGATTCCTGATCATGACAAAAGACAACTTGCTCGTGATGATCGAATTCGGGATGCTCGTATAGAGACATGAATTTCAATTCCTCATTGCTTCAAAAATTGCGCGAACATTACCATTTAGATAGGGCTCGCGCTACTTTATTAAGTGAATAAATTCAGCAATTCAAACGGGTGTTTATCAACTCTTGTTTACACAGAATCGCTCAGAATTCTTCAATGTATAAATAGATAATTCCCTGATTTATCATTTCAGCAACTAGCTCAGCTTGTGGCGTAGAATTTACTCGTTTCGAAAGCTCCGATGCGGATTTTGAGCCTTGCAGTTGTGCCAGCCATTCTGCTGTGGGTAAAGCTTCCGGGATTACCGTAAAAGCTTCCCCATTGCCATAAAACTCGGTCTTACTCAGTTTTAAGAAACGGGCACCGGACGCTTTCTCAATGAATGCATTCGGTTGCGCCAATAAGTCTGGCACTTGCGCTGCTGTTGTTGGCAATTCTGGCTCGGGAAGAGGGCGTTTTGACTGCGATACAATTCTCGCCAGTAACCTGTCTGTTTCGTCACTCTCAAGGGCTTCTTTCAAAAAACCTTTTAAGGCGGCTAATTGCTTTTCTTCAATTTCCCAGGAAATATCGTCGCTGCCAATTTCTGGATCCTGGTATCGTTCCTGAAGGGACTCCTGTTGCATGGCAATATCGCCCAGCTGCAATAATAACTCTGCTTTTGACGGCGCCCGGAACCCAACCGAGTAGTTGAGCGAAGGCTCTAAGGCAACACCATCATGCGGACAGCCCGCGGGAATATATAAAACGTCACCGGCTTTCAGGTGCTCATCAATAACGGCTTTAAACTCACCTTCTACCTGGCAAAGGTCGGCTGCTGGCTGACACTCCCGCATTGATTGTCGCTCACCAACGCGCCAGTGTCGGGAACCGGCTCCCTGTATGATAAAAACGTCATACTGATCCAAGTGCGGACCAACACCACCGTTTTCGCATGAGAAACTGACCATGACATCGTCTATGCGCCAATCCGGAAGAAAACGGAAAGGCGTTATCAATTCGCCAACGTCTGGCAGCCACTCATTTACTGATTGAACCAATAAGGTCCAGTGGCTCTCACCAAACTGCTCGTATTCTTCAAACGGGCCATGAGTAACCAACCAGCCAGATTCTGTATCTGCCTGTGACTCAATAACCCGGGAGTCGGCGCCTTCTTCCATGGCCAGTCCAGCTAGAATTTCAGGGCTGACAGGGTCCGTAAAATCAGCAAAGCCTTGTCGAATAAGACAAGGCTTTTTCTGCCAGTAGTTTTTTAAAAAATCGTCTTTATCAAAAGCTAATTTCATACAAGATCATCAACAAACTGAGTTGCGCGGCCAATATAGTTAGCTGGTGTTAAAGCTTTCATTTCATCTTTAGCAGCATCTGGCACGTCTAAAGAGTCAATAAATTTCGCAAGATCATCGCTGGTAATGCGTTTTCCGCGAGTTAAGGTTTTAAGCTTTTCGTACGGCTTTTCAACACCGTATCGGCGCATAACGGTTTGCACCGGTTCCGCCATCAATTCCCAATTTTCATCAAGCTCAGCTGCCAGACGGGCTTCATTAACTTCCAGCTTACTCAAACCTTTTAACGTTGCCTGAAATGCAATAACGGCATGCGCAACACCTACACCTAAATTACGTAAAACGGTAGAATCAGTCAGATCACGTTGCCAGCGGGAAATAGGCAGCTTCTGAGCCAAATGTTGCATAACCGCATTAGCAATACCCAGGTTGCCCTCGGAGTTTTCAAAGTCGATAGGGTTCACTTTATGAGGCATCGTTGAAGAGCCAACTTCACCTTCAACAGTACGCTGTTTAAAGTGATTCAAAGCAATATAACCCCAGACATCACGATCAAAATCGATGAGTACTGTATTAAAGCGAGCCAGTGCGTCAAAGTATTCTGCAACATAGTCATGAGGCTCAATTTGAGTCGTGTACGCGTTCCAGCTTAAACCGAGTGACGTAACAAATTGCTCTGAGATTTGATGCCAGTCCACATTAGGGTAGGCCGCAAGGTGCGCGTTATAGTTACCGACAGCACCGTTGATTTTACCCATGACATCTACAGCTTTAAGCTGCGTCAGCTGACGTTGTAGACGCACAGCAACGTTCGCAAACTCTTTGCCCATTGTGGTTGGCGTTGCCGGTTGGCCGTGCGTACGGGCCATCATAGGAACGGCTTTGTGTTCTTTCGCCAGCTCTTTAACCCGATCAACTAATTCCTGCATCATCGGTACTAATACTTCGTCACGAGCTGTGTTCAGCATTAAGCCATGAGAAAGGTTGTTAATGTCCTCTGAAGTACAGGCAAAGTGGATGAATTCGGATACTTTATTCAGTTCTTCGTTATTAGCGACTTTTTCTTTCAGGAAGTATTCAACCGCTTTCACGTCGTGATTGGTTGTGCGCTCAATGGTCTTTATGCGTTCAGCGTCTTCTACTGAGAAGTTTTCAACAATGGCGTTCAGTATTTGTGTCGCTTCTTCACTTAATGCCGGCACTTCTTTAATGCCATCGACTTCGGCTAATAACTGCAACCAACGAACCTCAACAGTGACACGAAATTTAATCAGTCCGTACTCGCTGAAAATAGGACGTAACATTTCTGCTTTTGAAGCGTATCGTCCATCGACAGGTGACACTGCGGTTAGTGAAGAAAAGGGCAACATAAACTGGCTCTCCGAGAGTTAATTAAGTCATTAATCTTTTATGCGACATGCAACAATTGCTGCGCTGTATCTAACATTTTCTTTCTTGAAAATACGAAATGACGACGTTTGCCGCCTACTTGCTGCCAAAGCACGGCACTACGAATGCCGGCCAGCAACAAGGTTCTAATATGGTGCTGATTTGAGTCCCGCTTCAAAAACTCCGGGTTTCCATTAATTCGAATAGGCTGTCCCAGAGGACTTATCAACTCGCGGTAAATCCCCGCAAAACTTTGCTGTACGCGATAATCTTCAAATTCAAATTCTTCTTTCTGACGTTTTACCTGAGCGATACGTTCACCCAGTAAATTAAGTACGTCGGGCTGCTTAAGTAAGCGCCGGGACAGGTGGATCAATCCGACTAAATAGCGGGTGACCTCTAGATCTTTATTTTTATTATTTCCGGCCTGACGAATAAATGCCTGAATGCCTGGCTGAATATTCTCCAGACCGCCGTAAATATCTTCGATGTTGTCAGGGTTTTGTTGCAGAAGACTGTGGACCAAAGTGTTGGTAATAGACTCAGGGTAAAGTTCTCCACTGCGAGCCAGCTTCTGCACGGCCATAGCACTTAACGACATACCAGCTAAAGCAATTACTCGCTGCTGCCACTCATTCATAGCTTGACCTCAAAATCGGTAATGCGCTGTTCAATAATGCCGCCACCTAAACAAACGTCGTCGCTGTAGAATACTGCGGATTGTCCTGGCGTTACCGCTGCAACAGGCTCTTTAAACTGAACCTGAAAGTCGCCGTTATCAAGCGGAGTAACCCTGCACGGTATATCCTGCTGGCGATAGCGCGTTTTAACCGTACAATCGAAAGCCTTTAATGGTGTGGTACGACTCACCCAGTGCAGTTGCCCGGCAATAAGCCCCTGAGAATAGAGGCGGGGATGATTTTTTCCCTGCGCAACAATAAGCACATTTCTCTCTACGTCTTTATCGACAACGTACCAGGGCTCGCCGGAGGTGTCGGCCATTCCGCCAATGTGTAAGCCTTTACGCTGACCCAGAGTGTGGTACATCAAACCTTCATGTTCACCTAACTGTTCGCCATCGACAGACTCAATGGGGCCGGGCTTTGCCGGCAGGTACTGCTGGAGAAAGTCTTTAAATTTACGCTCGCCAATAAAGCAAATACCTGTAGAGTCTTTTTTATCCGCTGTAACAAGGCCTTGCTCTTCTGCAATTCTCCGAACTTCTGATTTCTCCAGCTCGCCAACCGGAAACAAAGTTTGTGCAATATGCTCATGGCTTAGCGTATAAAGGAAGTAGCTTTGGTCTTTATTACTGTCTAAACCGCGCAGCATTTCCCACTTTCCGTCGTTCTGCTGACGACGCACATAATGTCCGGTCGCAATGTAATCGGCATTTAATGCTTCTGCGGCAAATTCCAGAAAGGCCTTAAATTTAATTTCTTTGTTACACATGATATCCGGGTTCGGTGTTCGCCCGGCTTTGTATTCTTCCAAAAAGTACTCGAACACGTTGTCCCAGTACTCTGCGGCAAAATTGATTGTGTGCAGCTCTATGCCGAGTGTTTCGCAAACCTTTTCGGCATCGGCTAAATCTTCGGATGCAGCGCAGTATTCGTCAGTATCATCTTCTTCCCAGTTTTTCATAAACAGGCCTTCGACCTGATAGCCCTGTTGCAGAAGAAGATAGGCTGACACGGAAGAGTCGACTCCTCCTGACATTCCAACAATGACTTTTTTACTGGCATTTGACATAGACTGACCTGGCTGACTGTAACTCCTGAATTGGCTGCGCATTCTATCATTTTAGGCCGCGCTAGGGTAGCTCAGGAAACTACCAAACAGGCGGTTCTTCACGCCATTCGCCCGGCTGCAGCGTTTTTAACTGAAACGGACCAATTGCCGCACGTATAAGGCGCAGAGTAGGGAGTCCAACATGCGCTGTCATACGGCGAATCTGACGGTTTTTACCTTCACGAATTTTAATGCAAAGCCAGGTGTCGGGCACCGTTTTACGCTCTCTGACTGGCGGGTTTCGTGGCCATAGGTTCATTGGCTCGGGCATTACAAAGGCTTCGGCTGGACGCGTCATTCCATCGTTCAATTCAACGCCATTTCGTAACTGCTCCAGTTGTTCTTCACTGGGTTCACCTTCGACTTGAACCCAGTAAGTTTTCCATACTTTATATTTAGGATTTGCCAGGCGCGCCTGATAAACGCCATCGTTGGTTAACAAAAGCAGGCCTTCACTGTCCTTATCCAATCGTCCGGCGGGGTAGACATCATTATGTGGGATGAAAGCCTTTAATGTTTGGTCGCCTTCCTCACCTGTAAATTGCGATAACACACCGTAGGGCTTGTTTAGCAAAACCAACTTAGGATTGGCGGGTCGCTTTTTCTGTGATTTCATGCCTGCCTCAAATTGTTATGTCGATTTAAATTGGATCGCGTCAATGGATACTCTAGTATATCGGGCGCTAGTTTATCTTACTGTTAAAAAAAGTGTGGGAATTTCTGTGGATGATAACAAAGTAGTCATTGGAGGCTCACTGATTGACGCCCTAAAAGGGAACTATCAGCTGTCAGTGCGGCAAGTATTAGAGCAGTCGTTTAATGTAACCAAGTCAAACTTAGTGTCTTTGATTGGTGGTTTCTTAATTTTGTTAGGCATTAACGTGCTTATGGTTCTGGCTTTAATGAGCGTATTCTCAATTGACGCCATAGAAAGCTCGGCGCAAATTCAATACCTTGCCAGTATTCTTCAGGCTGTTATCAGCGCACCGTTACTTGGCGGGTTGATGCTAATGGGAATTAAACATAGCGTTGGGATTCAAACAAAAACAGCCGATGTTTTTAACGGATTCAATGTACTGCTTCCGCTCATTACCGTTGCCGTTATTAGCAGCTTGCTTAGCATACTGGTCAGTGAATTAATGGTGCTGGTCCACCCTAATTTTGCAATATTAGTATCGCTTTATATTACGGTAATTTTGAGTCTTGCTATGCCGTTAGTCGTTGAGCGAGGGGTGGGGCCGTTAAGTGCATTGTACTACTCGATAAAAATAACGCATTTTAAACTTCCCAAATTTATTCTGTTGTTTCTTATTATTCTGGGTTTACTGTTTGTCGCTATAATTCCTTTCGGACTTGGTCTTATTTGGATGCTCCCAATGATCTATAACCTCATTGGAGTGGTCTATCGAGACATTATTGGCGTAACTGTTATTGAGAAATCCAAAAAAGATAATTCGTCTGAAAATATTTCGGCTTGAGGACTACATGCGATTATTAACAATTTTACTGTTCATAGTACTGAGTATAGCTGCATTACTTTTACCCTGGCTTATTAAGGAGCCTGATGTAAAAGTTCCGGATCAATCGGTTACGGCGCATTTACCAGCAATTCCGGAGGTTGAAGTTAAAAGAGATCTCCCGGATTTTATGTCAATGACAGATGTCACCGAAAAGAAGGAAGAGTTCTTTCGTTTTTTGCTGCCTTTAGTTGAAGCTGAAAATATACGTATATTGCATGATAGAGCGTATCTTAAAGCCATTTATGAACGCTATAAAAACGGCGAACTTACCGCTGCAGACAAGAAACAAATGGAAGAGTGGATAAATTACTACCGTCTGGAAGACGATATTGCCATTGATGATAATCTGTTTGGTCTTCTGAAACGACGCATCGATATTATTCCGGAAATGATGGTTTTGGTGCAGGCCGCCAATGAATCTGGTTGGGGAACTTCGCGTTTCTCCAGAAAAGGTTTAAACCTATTTGGGCAATGGTGTTACTCGAAAGGTTGTGGTCTAGTGCCTACCGGAAGAGTTGAAGGTGGTCGCCATGAGGTTGCGCAGTTTGACTCGGTTAATGCCTCGGTAAAGAGCTACATGCGGAATATAAACACCCACGGAGCTTATCTGGATTTACGTTTACTACGTGAACAAAAGCGTTTAAATAATGCAGATATTTTGGCACGAGATCTTATTACTGGGCTTTCGAGCTATTCAGAGCGCGGCGAGGATTATATTGAAGAGCTACGAGCAATGATCCGTATAAACCGACCAATTGTGGAACGCGTTAGCGAAGAGTTGAATCCACCACCACAACCCGAATAACGCACTTCGACATAATAAAAAAAAAGGCTCCAATCAGGAGCCTTTTTTGTCTTGTTTAAGCCAGCTGTTTAATCGGAATATCACTCATTAAAGCAGGTTCATTATTGACTGCATCAGAGCTAAAATTTTCGGTATCAAAAGCTTTATCGCCGTTTTCATCGGCAACGCCATTGGCAGTAACCGCTTTAAAGTCAAACAGGGCATTGTCAGCCAGGTGCGAAGGAACAACATTTTGCATTGCGGTACATAAACTCTCAATTCTTCCTGGAAACTGCTTATCCCACTGGTTAAGCATTTGCTTTATTTGCTTCCTTTGAAGGTTTTCCTGAGAGCCACACAAGTTGCACGGAATAATTGGAAACTCCATAGCCTCAGAATATTGCTCTATGTCCTTTTCCCGGGCGTAGGCAAGTGGTCGAATAACAATATGTTCACCGTTATCGCTTGCGAGTTTCGGCGGCATCGATTTTAATTTGCCGCCATGAAACATATTTAAAAACAAGGTTTCAATCATATCGTCTCTGTGGTGTCCCAGAGCTATCTTAGTGGCTTTTAACTCCTTTGCCGTACGGTACAAAATTCCACGGCGTAAACGCGAACAAAGAGAGCAGGTTGTCTTTCCTTCAGGGATTTTATCTTTCACGATACTATAGGTGTCTTCTTCAACAATTTTGTATTCAACACCAAGCTTTTCTAAATACTCAGGAAGTACATGCTCTGGGAAACCTGGCTGTTTTTGATCAAGGTTAACAGCGATCAGGGAGAATCTTACAGGAGCGACTTTTTGAAGGTACTGCAATGTGTCTAACAGAGTGTAGCTGTCCTTGCCACCGGACAGACAGACCATGATGCGGTCACCATCCTCAATCATGCCAAAATCTTGTATGGCTTTGCCGGCTTCGCGGCGAATACGTTTCTGTAGTTTGTTGAAACTGTATTTGTTTTCACTGGCCATAATGGCTCCTGCAACCTGTCATATTTAAGCGTTAGGAGCCGGATTATACCTGAGGCATTAAACTCAAGCGAGGGGACTAACGAAGTCTTCTGGCTTAATGGCTAATACGTCGCAATTTAACTGATCCAGCACATGCTCAGCAGTATTACCCAGTAACGCAGCGCTTAACCCAGTGCGGCCAATAGTCCCTAACACGACTAATTCGGCATCCAGTTGTTTGGCTGCTTCAGGTATCACTTGTTCCGGTAAACCTTGAGAAAGGTACTGATAGTGACTGGAAATGCCATACTCCCGGCCAAGAGCAGCCATTCGGTTTACATGATGCTGCTCGAGTGCATCTGTATATTCGCTGACATCAAACTCTGGAATTTCTACCGCTACATTAACGGGCGCACTAGGGTACGCATTAACCAAATGCACACTGGCATCGAGAACTTTGCTCATTGACTGAGCGTGTTCAATAATTCGTTTATTTAATTTCTGATGATGTTCTTCTTCTGAACCCGTGTGAACAGCGGCAATAATTTGGCCATGACTGGGCCATTCGTGTTCTTTGACCAGCAAAACCGGGCAGGGGGCTTTTCTTAACAAGTGCCAGTCAGTTGGTGTGAAAATGAGATTTTGGAAACTCGCACTGACCTGAGTACCTTTTATGATGAGATCATGCTTGTGTTTAATCGCTTCTCTAATAATGGCTTCAAACGGGCGATTGTGCCAAACAACGCTGATATCAATAGCAATTGCGTCTGTATCAAATTCACTCAACAAGTCTGTTAGCCAGGCTTTTCTGTCAGCAATGAGATTAGAACGCATAATATCGCGTTCTTCGCTGGATAACATGGTTGTCATTTCATAAGAGAAGTCGTAAATGGATAAAAACAAAGTCAGTCTGGCATCACTCAATCGAGCCATATGCAGACCTCTTTTCAAGGCTTTATGCTGCTCATCGGCGGCATCTATAACGACCAAAACATGACGGAATGCGTCCATACTCACCTCATAATAAATCCGCGTCTATTAGTTAGATTAGACGAAAGCAGAAAGCTTTGCAGGCTTTATTGAAAAAAAGGTTTGAGGAGGGTCAATAAACTCCATAAGGCATAAATAATTAGTAAAACACCCATGGCTGTGCGAACCCCCTGGGCTCGCAAAAAGTTGTGCAGAAACTGGCTGAAATGACCTGCTGCAACCATAGCTGGCAAGGTTCCTAAGCCAAAAGCCGCCATGGTTAATGCGCCACCGCTGGCTGAACCGCTTAACGCGGCCCAGCTAAGAGCACTGTAAACCATACCGCAAGGCAGCCAGCCCCATAGGGTTCCGGCAAAGAAAGTGGCAAAAACACCCGGTTTATTTCTCAGCTTAGCGGCAAAGGGCTGAACCTTTCGCCATACCGGGCTTGCAGCTTTTTCCAAATAAACCAGGCCAGCAAACCAGCCCGTAAAATAAAGCCCCAATAGAAGCAGAAAAATAACCGCCAACCAACGCAGGATAACGGTTGTATAACCACCTTCGGGAGCAAAAAAGCCTATGGCGCCGCCGACAAGTGCTCCAATTATCATATAAGAGGACACTCGGCCTAAATTATAAAGCCATACATGATGGGGCTTAGTATTAATGCCCATGGCGCTTGCTATCCCGCCACACATCATCAGGCAGTGACCAGCGCCCGCAAGGCCCATGAGTAATGCGGTTACAAGATCAGCGCTTTGGCTTATCGGATTCATCATCGGCCTTGTTGTCTTCATCATCCATTAGAATATTGAGACCCTGACGCTCAATATCTTCAAACTGATCGGAGCGTACCGCCCAGAAAAAAATAGCCACTGCGATGATCACAAAAATTATCGCAACCGGTATTAACGCGTAAATTACACTCATTTTCGATACAACCTTAAAGAGTTACCAATGACCAACAGAGAGCTGAGCGACATGCCAAGCGCTGCTGCCCATGGTGCAACCATACCAATAGCTGCAACAGGTAATATAGATACATTATAAACTAATGCCCAAGTGAAATTTTGCTGCATCACCTTGCGTGTCTTCAGAGCGCTTTCTATAACCACTTTTATTTGATTCAATGACTCTGACATTAGTACAACGTCGGCTGCGGTTTGCGCCAAGTCTGATGCTTTTGAAAAGGTCATTGAAAGATCAGCTTTTGCAAGAACCGGACTGTCATTGATGCCGTCACCGACCATCCAGACAGTATGACCTAATTGTTGTTGTTCGGTAACGAATGCCAATTTTTCCTCTGGCTTTAATCCACTATGGTACTCAGCTATGCCTAACTCCTTAGCCAGTTCATGGACTCTGGACTCACTGTCACCACTTAATATAATAGGCTGATAGCCATTTTCTTTTAACCATTCTATGGTTTCTGCTGCACCGTCCCGTACTTGATCCTCAACCCGGAACTGCGCCAAAACCTGCTTTTTGCTTGCCACAATCACCTGGTACTTATTAAGTGCTTTAAATTCAGGGTGCCATTGCTGAATAAAACGTTCACTGCCGACTCGATAAACTTCACCGTCAAGTTCGCCTTGCAGTCCGGCCCCCATTTCGTTGCTGACATGAGTAAATTTAGCAGGGGCATCTGAAAGTTGACTCAAAGGAACGGAAAGAGGGTGCTCGGAAAACAGTTCCAGTCCACTAACAATATGATTCACTGTTTTGGGGTCGATAGAGTCCTGGCGTTCAACAAGCCGAAACTGCCCCTCGGTTAAAGTACCGGTTTTATCAAGACAAACTTTGTCTAACTGCTTTACAGACTCTAATACATCAGCGCCTTTAAGTAATATCCCATCTCGATTGAGCCGATGAATAATACCGGTAAGCACGGTGGGAGCGGCAAGTGATAAAGCACAAGGGCAGGTTGCAACCAAAACCGCTAAAGTAACCCACAGCGCATGCTCAGGCTGAATCCACCACCAACTGAAGAACGTAATAACAGCAATAATTAAAATGGCAGCAATAAAATAACCTGCAATTTTATCAATAACTTGCTGAGCTCTTGGCTTAACCGCTAATGCAGAGTCCTGCATTGATATAATACCCGCCAGCACGGTCTGCTGAGCAATAGCCGTCACTTTGACGCGTATCGGTGAATGCTGGTTAATACTGCCGGCAATAATTGCGTCGCCAAGCTTTTTCGAACGTGGCAGGCTTTCACCTGTTAGCAAACTTTCATCAACCTGTGCCTGCGGATTTAACAACTCTCCGTCGGCAGGAATGGTTTCACCAGCTTTTACACGAATAATGTCGCCGACGTTTAATTGCTTAATAGCAATAGATTCAACAGCGTCATCAGTTTCTCTGGAAGCCAGCTTAGGTAAAAGAGTCAGCCGGTTAGTTGCAAATTTTAACGCACGTTCCTTTGCGAGTAGCTCAAGAAAACGTCCAGTTAAGAGGAAGAAAGTGAACATGGAGATGGATTCAAAGTACACCTCGCCAGTATTGGTAATAGTAGCGTACACACTGGCACTGTAAGCTCCTAACAAAGCAATACTTACCGGAATATCCATATTCAAGCGTGAAGCCTGTATAGCCCGAAGAGCGCCAGCATAAAAAGGTTGTGCACTGTACAGAATGACTGGAGTTGCAAATACCAGACTGACTCCCCATAAAAAACGCTGTAAGTCAGGAGAGAGGTCACTTACCACACCAAAGTACAGGCCAAAAGCAATCATCATTACTTGCATGGTGGCAATACCTGCCACGCCTAAGCGCCTTATATAACTTTTTCTCTGGCGCTCATATTGCTGTTCAGCCTCATTGGCCTGAAATGGCAAAGCTTTATAACCAATTCCTGCTAACGCTCTGAGAATATTGCTGAGTTTTAACTCTTCAGGTGACCAGCTAACCTGTAATCGACGGCTGGTAACATTGACGATAGCTTTGTGTATGCCTTTCAAACGCATTAATTCACGTTCAATAAGCCAGCCGCACGCACCACAAGTGATATTCTCTATTGTCAGAGTGGCAACCTCAGTGCCATCACCTTCGTGTCTTACAAACTCTTTTTGTAAGTCAGGGTGGTCATACAAATTCAAATCATTTAACTCATCAGGGAGTACAGGAGTCTCCTGAAGTTGAGAGATGTCCCTGTGTTCATAATAAGCATGTAGACGATGTTCAATAATGGTTTCTGCCACGGCCTGGCAACCGGCACAGCAGACGGGCTTTTCTGAGCCTTTATATTCAACAGAAAGGTTGACTCCCCGGGGAACAGGTTGCAGGCAGTGGAAGCATTCCATGTGTTTAAACTCCGTATAATAATGGACGAAGTTTTGTTAATTCACTTTTAGGGAGTTGATACTTTTCGCTCACTTTCCATACCTTGTTATAGGGTTCAACAGTAACGGTCCACTTGCCGCTAATGTTGTCAGGAATATCAGCCCGGTAGGTACCGTCTGCGGCGACACTTAGCAAACGATTAAAGTCCTTTTCAGGCTGAGTGGCATGCACAAAATAAACCCGTAAAGCTGACAGCTCTTCCGGTTCACCTGAAGCATATTTTAGAGTTAACTTGCCCTGATTTGCAGTAAATTCGAAGGAAATATTACGACGCTGAGCTTCTTCAACGTTTTCAATAACAGCGTTAATTGTCTTGCCGCGTTTATAGTAATCGTCGACCACCATCGAAAAGTTGCCCTGAGAGATGGACAAATAAATGATAACACCGCAAACGATCATTACAGTAACGGGAAGGGAAATAAGAAACCATGGCCAAAACTGCTTATACCAAGGTTGAATCATAATAGGACCTCTTACAAAAAACCCCGCCGTAGCGGGGCTATATACTGCGTTTTATTCGTCGTTTGACAAGCTGTAGACATAAGCTGAGATAACATGAATTTTATCTTCACCTAAAATGTTTTTCCAGGCAGGCATAACGCCGCTACGCCCATACCTAATAGTTTCTTCAATTTTATTAATTGAACCACCATAGAGCCAAACATTATCAGTCAAGTTAGGAGCACCCAGCTGCTGGTTACCTTTTCCATCCTGTCCGTGACAAGCGCTGCAGACTGCAAAGTTTGCCTTGCCGGCTTCAACCAGGTCAGGATCTCTGTCGCGGCCACTAAGACTTGCGACGTAGTTTGCCAGTTCATTAATTTCTTTATCACTGAACTGCTCACCAAAAGGTGCCATGTTACCGCGGCGACCTTCTAATAAGGATGTCTTAATATCGCTTGGCTCACCACCGTACAACCAGTCATCATCAGTCAAGTTAGGGAAGCCCTGGCCACCCATAGCGTTTGAGCCGTGACACTGAGCACAGTTTTGCAAGAATAATCGTTGACCAACATCTAAAGCATCTTCATTTTTCGCCAGTTCTTTAACAGACTGCTCTGCAAATGCTTCAAAAATAGGGCCGTATTTTTCTTCAGCGGCACGAATTGAACGATCGTACTCAACTATCATTCCTTTTTCGTGAGCTTCTTCCATTGCCTGACGAGACTCTTCTAATGAGCGAACGTCTTGGTTTGAGCTTTTCCAGTCCAATAGGCCATTGAAATTGCCTAACCCAGGATATAAAGCTAAGTACAAAAAGCCCCAGGCAAAGCAGGCCCAGAATAAATAGGTCCACCACTTTGGAAGAGGGTTGTTTAACTCAACAATTCCATCGAATTCGTGGTCCATTTCCTGACCTTCTTCGATGTGAGTATAATTTTTCATGTTCCAGCGCAATAGCCAAATTAGCACCACCAAAGTGGCCAGCGTCAGAACAATTATCCATGCACTCCAGAAGCTACTCATCTTTCTTCGACTCCGGTTTGTCGCTTTTATCTACTGATGACTCGTCCTCAAATATGGAATTAGCCGCTTCATCAAATTGTTTTTTTGTGCGGCGACTGAAAGCCCAAAACACAATAGCAATGAAAATTGCCAATATGATCAGGCTAAACACGCCGCGCCAGGTTCCGTAATCCATTACTTATCAGCCTGCTGTAACGCAGTGCCAAGAGACTGCAAGTATGCGATAAGAGCGTCCATTTCGGTTTCACCCTGAACAGCTTCTTTAGCCCCGGCAATATCCTCATCTTCATAAGGAACGCCAAGCGAACGCATAACTTCCATTTTCTTAGCGGTGTCTTCACCCGTTAGCTTGTTTTCTGCAAGCCACGGGAACGCTGGCATATTTGATTCAGGAACCACATTTCGTGGGTTCATTAAGTGAACGTGATGCCACTCATCACTGTAACGTCCACCAACCCGAGCCAAATCAGGACCTGTCCGTTTAGAACCCCAAAGGTGAGGGAATTCCCATACGTGTTCTCCGGCTAAAGAGTAATGTCCATAGCGTTCTGTTTCAGCACGGAAAGGTCGAATCATCTGACTGTGACAGTTGTTACACCCTTCGCGGATATAGATATCACGGCCTTCAAGTTCTAATGCTGTGTATGGCTGTAGCCCTTTAATCGGTTCATTGGTCTGCTTCTGAAAAAGTAGGGGAGTGATTTCTACCAAACCGCCAATAGAAACAGCAAGAATCATTAAAATAGACAGCCAACCTAAGTTTTTCTCAACAAATTCGTGTTTAAAGCGACTCATTATTCTCTCCCTCAGGCAGTTTGTACGACGTTGCCTGCAGCTGTCTCACGACGGCCGGCACGAATTGTCTGGTAACAGTTATAAGCCATAAGCAGCATACCAACGACAATGAACACACCACCAATAAAGCGGCCTGTCCAGAACGGATACGATGCTTGAACACTCTCTACGAAACTGTAAGTTAGTGTTCCATCAGAGTTTGTCGCACGCCACATAAGACCTTGCATAACACCTGAAATCCACATTGAAACAATGTAGAAAACTACGCCGATAGTGTGTAACCAGAAATGAACGTTAACCAGCTTAATGCTGTAAATTTCTTTCTGATTAAACAAGCGAGGTACCAGGTAGTACATAGAGCCGATGGTAATCATCGCAACCCAGCCTAGAGCGCCTGAATGCACGTGACCAACGGTCCAGTCGGTGTAGTGAGAAAGGGCGTTTACTGATTTGATTGCCATCATCGGACCTTCGAAAGTCGACATACCATAGAATGACAGAGATACAATCAGGAAGCGCAGAATTGGGTCGGTACGCAGTTTATGCCAGGCACCCGATAAGGTCATGATACCGTTGATCATACCGCCCCACGAAGGAACGAACAGAATGACTGACATCACCATACCCACTGACTGAGTCCAGTCTGGTAGAGCGGTGTAGTGCAAGTGGTGCGGTCCGGCCCAAATGTATAAGGAAATAAGTGCCCAGAAATGAACAACCGACAAACGGTACGAGTAAACGGGGCGTTCTGCCTGCTTTGGCACAAAGTAATACATCATGCCCAGGAAGCCGGCTGTCAAAAGGAAACCTACAGCGTTATGTCCGTACCACCATTGAACCATGGCATCTACAGCACCTGAGTAGATTGAATATGACTTAGTAAACGACACTGGTATCGCGAAGCTGTTCACAATATGCAGCATGGCGATAACAACAATAAAGCCACCGTAGAACCAGTTCGCCACATAAATGTGCGATGTCTTACGAATAGCCAATGTCCCAAAGAAAACAATGAGATAAGCAACCCAAACGACAGCAATCAGGATATCGATTGGCCATTCCAGTTCTGCATACTCTTTGCTGCTAGATAGGCCCAAAGGCAGAGTAATAACCGCTGCAACGATGACGGCCTGCCAACCCCAGAAGGTAAAAGCTGCCAACTTATCTGAGAACAAGCTCACTTTACAGGTCTTTTGAACCACGTAATAAGAGGTAGCAAAAAGTGCACTGGTACCAAACGCAAAAATAACCGCGTTAGTGTGTAGTGGGCGAAGACGGGAGTAGGTTAACCAAGGTGTATTGAAGTTTAGCTCTGGCCAGACTAGCTGAGCAGCTATCAATACGCCCAACGCCATACCGACGATACCCCAAATAATGGTCATGACAGTAAACTGCCGAACGACCTTCATATTATATTCGATCGGTTGTTGTGGAATTGTTTGACTCATCTTTTAAATCCGCAGTGATTAAGATCAGGAAAAAGGTGACTTTTACCAGACACGATCCATGTAAAAGTACGTGCATTTTACGTCTTGTGACTCAAAAGGTACAGGGCAGATTACTATTGTCCCTAGTCTTTTTAAGGTTATTTTGTTTTAAACCGGCTCACAAGTTGACTCAGATCAATGCTGTTTTTACTGAGATCCCGGCTTACTTCAGATACCCGCGTATTTGCGTCCTGGTTAGCATGGGAAAGGTCAGAAATGCCCGTGATGTTTTCATTCAAATCTTTAGTGACCCGACTTTGTTCATCGGTGGCTGATGCAATTTGTATGTTCATACTGGAAATATTGGCGACCGCTTCCTGAATTTGGCTGATTGCTCGTTCGGCTTTCAACGCCTCTTCGTTGGTCGATGCTGAGCGGTGCTCCACATCATTGATAATTTGACTGACCTCTTTAATTGCTCCCTGAATGCTTTCCACAATAGAGGAGATTTCATCGGTTGAATGTTGGGTTCGGGTTGCTAAAGTCCTGACTTCATCAGCAACTACAGCAAACCCACGTCCTGCATCACCGGCCCGGGCGGCCTCAATAGCTGCATTTAATGCAAGTAAGTTCGTTTGTTCAGCAATTGCAACAATAACACCGAGTATATTACCAATCTTATCTGAACCGTCCTGTAATAACCGGGCCTTCTCACCGGCTTTACCCAATTCAGAGGTTAGTGCCTCAATATTATTGACCGATTCACGAACAATAATTGCTGAACGACCAGCTTCTTCATCGGCAGTATTCGCTGAATCGGCGGCCTGACGGGCATGGTCGGCAACTTCCGAAGCCGATGAAGATAATTCAGTGATTGCTGTAGCGATAGAACTTGTTTGAGAACTTAATTCATCACTCTGTCGACTGCTCGTAGCCGATAAGTCAGTGAGTTGACTAGCAGCCTCGCTTTCATGTTTAGCACTTTCCTGAACGCTTTGTACGAGTTGCTGTATTTTGTGTACAAAAGTATTGAAAGAGGTCGCTAATTTAGCGAGTTCATCAGAGCCAGAGTCATCGAGCCGCCGGGTTAAATCACCTTCACCTTCAGCAATATCAAACATGGCGTTATTAATCGTTTTCAAAGGACGAGTAATACTGCGTATGATCAACACAAACACTAAAAGAAGGGGAATTGACAGGAATGCAGCTAAACCAGCTAATTTGAAAAATTCCTGCCACAACATGCTGGTAATATTATCGGTGTACTGACCTGTCCCCATAATAAGGTTCCAGGGTTCAAATACTCTTATTCTGCTAATTTTAGGAACCAGGTTGTTGGCATCACTGCCTTTTTGCCATATGTATTCCACGGTAGCGCGGTCAGCTGAACGTGCTTTCTGGACCATTTCCTGAAACAGTCGAGTGCCTTCCGGATCTTCGTAGCTGGTTACATCTTTGCCGACTAATTGTTTAGAGAAAGGGTGTTGTACTAAAACACCGTCACGACTTAGCGTAAATATGTACTCCACGCCTTCGTAGCGAATGTTATCAAGGCGAGCATAAGCTTCCGTTCTGGCTTCAGATTCGCTGAGGTTACCATCCTGATATTGCTGGTGATAATGGCTGACTATGGTATGAGCTGCGTCAAGTACGGCGTTGAGTTTACGTTTTTCTTCCTCAACCAACAGGTTATTCAAAATGAACATCATAAACGCGACCATTAGTGCAGTACCTAAAGCGGCAATTCCCAGTAGTGAAACCAGTCTCTGCGTAATACTTAACTGCTGTATGATCTTCATTGATGATCCTTAGTCAACCGACGGAAAGCTTACTTAATAAGCTATCGGCAGTTTACAAAATATTTACAGTAAAAAAATAGAGCAAAGATCAATATTTTGTCTAAGAATTCACCCCTCGTTTTTTTAGTACCAGCGCAGATAGTGCAGGCAAAGTGAAAATAGTAACAAGCGCAGCACCTATGAGACCAAACATCACAATAGCCCCAACCCCGCGGTAAAGCTCTGTACCAGCGCCTGGAATAAAGACCAGGGGAGCAATACCACACAGTGTTGTTAAAGTGGTAATAGTAATAGGTCTGACCCGCGACAATAGACCTTCCTGAACGGCTCTCTTGATAGGGTAGTTTTCTTTATCACGTAGGTAGATTGCACGCTCCACAACCAAAATAGGGTTGTTGATTACCGTTCCCATAAGAATAAGAAAGCCCAGCATAGTGATCATATCGAACGGTTGATTTAGCGGTTGTAACCCAAAGACTGGCAATAGCTGACCAACACCATTCATCAGAGCCAAGCCGGCAATACCTGCACTGATCCCCATGGGAATAGTCGCCATAATAAGCAGGGGGTAACCCCAGTGAGCAAAAATAGCCACCATCAGCAGATAAATAATAGCTATTGAGATAACGTAGTTTTCGCTTAATGCTGCCTGCGTTTCTGCCAGTTGATCGGCAGCTCCCGATAACTGAGTGGAGATGTCTGCTGCTATAACGCCTTGCTCTCTTAAGTGCTGCAGCACTTGGGTTCGCACCATTTCAACACCGGACTCAAGAGCCACCGATTCTGGAGGTATAATATTCAAGGTTACGGTACGTCTACTGTCTACCCGGCGAACCGTACTGGTATCAACTATTTGGCGCACTTCGCTAATGGCGTTTAGTGATACCGGGCGGCCATTTACGTTAAGAACGGGTAAGTCATCCAGCATTTCCGGGGTTACTTCGGTACCTTTTTCGCTATAAAGATACATATCAATTTTATCGTCGCCCTGGAAATACTCACCGACAAAGGCACCGCCTGTCAGCGCAGAAACCGCATAACCAAAACTGTCTGCATCTAGACCTAACTCACTCATACGCTCCCAGTCGGGTCGTATTTCTAATAGGGGTTGTGCCAGCGTAAGTGAATTAGGAGTTGACTGTATTCTTGGGTTATCAAAAACCTCCTGTGACCGGTTATATATTGCACGCGCCGCAGCATAAACTTCATTAAGCTCCCGACCACCAACATCCACATTAATGCTGCGGGTGCCGCCGTCATTACTGCTAATAATTGATCCTTTAGCGGCAAAAGCCCGCATACCCGGATAACGTTCGTAAACCTCTGTTATCACACCCATTAATTCGTCAATTCTGTTTTTATCACGAGTCTCAGCAATAATACGAATGTTTGAGGGTGCCACACTAAGGCTCATTGTCTGAAGCGCAGGAATGGTAACGCCTGAGCGTGTTACTTCTGCCTCTTCCGTCATTAAAGCCGGATCAAAAATAGCTCTAATTTCGTCACCAATAGATGACATGGTTTTTAAGTTGTAGCCCGGCGGTGCACTCATTGTGGCGAAGGTTTTTGCTTCTTCACCCTCTGGCAGATATTCCGCTGGCGGCGTTAGAAACCACCAAATACCTACGACCGCAACAAAAGTAACGCCCACAGTGGTTAACTTGGAGTTCTTTGAAGCCAGTAACTTTTGACTCGCAGAATCAATACGGTTAGTTAATTTGTCGGTGACTTTTGTTTTGGCTTCAGCAGGGAAGTAGGCCGCTAACAAAGGTACTAAAGTTACAGCGACAAACATTGAGGCAATAATCGATGCAGAAATGGCAATAGCAATATCCGAATAGAGCTGCCCGGCTTCCTGAACGATAAAGAGTATAGGAAGAAAAACCATCACGGTCGTGAGTGTTGACGTGAGTACCGCAGTCCAGACTCGTTTTACTCCCTCAATAGCCGCTTCTTTAGGATTTAACCCTTTACGTCGCTCCAGCTCGATACTTTCCAGCACAACAATCGTGTTATCCAGTGTCATGCCAATGGCAAAGGCAATACCGGCTAAAGAAATAACATTAATGGTTCTGTCGAGTAACAGCAGCCCTAAAAAGCCGGCCAGAGTACAAATGGGGATGCCAATCACGGCAATAAGCGTTGCGCGCCCGGAGCGCATCAATCCGTACATGACTAAAGTTGCAAATAGGGCGCCCAGTAATAGGTTAAAGAGCACATTTTGGACGGAACTTTCCACATAGCGAACATCGTCCGAGTTTAATGTAATTTCCATTCCGGCAGGGCGAAGTAACTCTTCATTGATGCGTTCGACTTCGTCCATCATGGCATACTTGATATCAATGACATTAGAACCAAGTTCACGTTGAACCTGCAAGCTAAGTACCTGCTGGCCTTTGAACCAGGACTCGCTGTTAAGCTCAAAGTGATTAAAATCGATGTCAGCCACGTCTTTAAGTCTAACCAGGCTGTCACCGGTCCTACGGATAATTGTGTTTTCAATTTCTTCAAGTGACTCGAACCGACCAACGGTTCGTAGCAAAAAACGGCGTTTACCTTGCTCCAGTTCACCTGCCGAGGTGTCGCGGTTACGACTGCTAATTGCAGAGCGAACCTCATTAACCGACACGTTGTATTGAATGAGGGCGTCTTTGTCCATCAGAATACGAACTTGTCGCTGAGCACCGCCGCTAACGTTTACCTGAGATACTCCGGCAACCGATGACATTCGCGGTCGTACATTATCCTCAATGTAATCTCGCATCATAACCATATCGATATTCTTCGGATTATCCTCAATAGGAGCGACGCGAAAGTACATGAAAGCATTACTTGAAAAAGACGCGGAAAAAATTCGAGGTTCGTCGACATTCGCTGGGTAATCCGGCACCTGACTTAACGCATTGTTAACCAGGATTAATGTTTCAGTAACATCAACACCAAAAGGAAAGTCCAGTTCTATACTCGCTTCGCCATTACTTGCACTGCTTTCCATGCGCTGTAAGTTAGGTACCGTACGAAGAAACTCTTCCTGCTCGATGAGTATTTCTTTCTCTATGTCCTGAGGCGTAGCACCGGGCCATTGTGTCTGAACAGAAATGGTTCGAACTTCTAAATCCGGTATCATTTGTACGGGAATACGGAGTGCCGCAGTAATGCCCAGCAGGCAAAGGATCAAGATAGAGACTATAGTTACGTGCTTATGCTTAATAACCGCTTCAATCATAATCCGCAGACTCCGTCAGCTCCAAAGCCTGCCCATCGGTCAGGGCCTCATTCCCCCGGACTATCACGCGCTCACCATTATCCAGGCCGTTTTCTATTTCCACATAGCCGTTAAACCTCAGGCCAAGTTCCACCGGTCTTTCAATTGCCTGCCAATTATCATTCTCTTTTTTTGCGACCCAAACCGATGTACGGCCATCACTGTAACGCACTATAGCGTCTTGCGGCACGGCGGTTTGTCTGCGTTTTGTATCAATTTCAAAGGTTGCAGTTAAAGGTATGCCTGCAATCCAATTGTCCGGATAGTCGCCCGTAATGCGAACCCGAAAAGAGCGATCATTTCCGTCCACATAGGGCACAACTCTTTTAATACTAGCGCTAATAGAAGTTTCTTTGTGACTGAGTTTCACCAATGTGTCAGAGTCAATAGAAGGGTAATAAGACTGCGACAGAAAAACATCGGCGTAGCGGTCTTTGTCGGCAACTAACTGAAAAACATTCTGATCAACACCCAGCCATTCACCAAGGTCAGCGCTTCGGTTTGTGATAACACCATCATAAGGCGCTTTAAGTTCATGATATTCTTGGTTTACTTCGGTTTCTTTTAACAAAGCTCTGCTTTCAGCCAGTTGTGACTCTGCCACCTGAACCCTGGTACGCGAACGTCGTAAGTCACTTGCTGGTACAAAGTCCGTTTCAGCAAGTGTGTCTAATTCATTCAGTTGTTGTTTTTCATCTTCCAGAGTCGCCTGAGCACTTTGTACCTGCGCTTGCAAAGACTCTATCCGGGAGTTTATCTGACGCACATCTAACGTGGCCAAAACATCTCCCTTACTGACCGAGTCGCCGGTATCCTTTTGAAGCTCTAATAGTTTCCCTTCAACCGCAAAACCAAGCTGCGAGTTATTCATGGCTGAAAGGGTGGTTGGTACTTTAACTGTGTTTACTATCGGTTTTTTATTCGCCTCGATATACTCAACGGGTGTTTGAGCCTGCGTTGTACTAGCGACCAATAACGACGTTACTATTAAGGATTGTTTTAACCACGATGTCATCATTCGCACTCAGCCGGTTATTTAAATTGAATATTTTATAAGCTACGCAAAAGTTCAAAGATTCGATTACTATTGTAGACCAGAGCTTTAATTTAAGGTGCCTGCTATGAGTCTTACCGATCCAAAAACATTTGAGTGTCCTTATTGCATGACAATTAACGATATTGAAGTGGACTGGTTAAATGATATTGGGCAACAGCAGATTGTCGATTGCCAGGTCTGCTGTCAGCCAATAGAAATAGAAGTAATACAATTAGGCGATGAGATACAAATAAAAGCGCACCGCGATGACGAATAGGGTGGGCTTTATGAAGTTATATAGCAGCGATTTCTTTAGAGGCTTGCTCGAACCCTTGTTGACGGGGTTCATCGCCCATATTCATTCCTTCTGCACGAACTACAGTAACGTCAGTAATTCCGATAAAAGAAAGTGCCTGCTTTAAGTAACTTTCCTGATGATCCAATGCCTGCATATCACCCTCAGAATAAATGCCCCCACGGCCTGAAGCGATATAAACTTTCTTGTCCTTAACTAAGCCCTGTGGACCTTGTTCCGTATATTTGAAAGTTACTCCGGCCTGCAGCACCCGATCAATCCAGGCTTTCAACTGCGTAGGGATAGTAAAGTTGTACATGGGCGCACCAATAATAATGGTATCTGCATCAAAAAGTTCTTGTACCAACTCATTAATCAAAGGTTTATCTTCGGCTAAAAGCTCTTCAGCCGTAAGGTGATCAACCGGGTTGGCAACCAAGTCGCGGTACACAACCGTTGTTTCTTGGTTATTTTTAAGCTGAGAGAGAATGTCGCGAGTTAATTGGCGACTAACTGACTGATCAATAAAGATACCCGAATCTAAATGTAAGACTTTCATACAAACCTCATTATTCTCTTTTTTAAGATAGGCACAGTATAATTCGTTCCAAATACTTTAATAAGAAGCTAAAATGAGAACTTACGTTCCATTAACGGAACCTTGAGGTTTTTATGTCTTTTCCCGATGTCACAAATTACTATCTATTTGCCCAAGTTATCGCCTCCGGCAGTATTAGCGCTGCCTCAAGGGATTTAAGTCTGCCAAAATCAACCATAAGCCGGAAAATGACTCAATTGGAGGAGGAACAGGGCACAAGACTTTTTCACAGAAGTCGAAGCGGCCTTAAACTAACTGATGTTGGCCGTGAGTTTCTGGTGCATTGTGAACGCCTTGTCAGTGCTGCGGAGTCAGCTCAACAAGTCACTCAGCGTCTACTGGATAAGCCGCGAGGAAAAGTTGAAGTTAGCGCGCCTTATGCAATCAGTCAGAGTTTGTTAGTTCAGGTGTTACCAGAATTCATGAGTTTGTACCCGGAGGTCGAAATCCAGCTCGTGGTTACTAACCGTCCAGTGAATCTGGTTGAAGAGGGCATTGATGTTGCCTTGAGGGTTAGACCCACCATAGAAGACTCCAGCCTGATTGCCAGACCAATTAGCCAGGCACCTCAGACACTTTACATTGCGCCCGGCTTAATTCAGGACAAAGCCATTCTGAAACCCGAAGATTTACTAAAATTCGAGCATCTCAGTATGCACTACACAAACGGCCGCTATGGCTATGAACTGATTCACAGTTCGGGCCAGCAAAAGAATATCAGAATAAAACCACGGCTTATTACCGACGACATGATTGTGTTAAGAGAAGCCGCAATCAAACAATTAGGGATTGCCGCTTTACCTAATTACCTCTGTAACGAAGCGGTCAATAATGGCGACTTAGTTCCGGTATTAACCGACTGGCATTTGCCAATCGGAATTATGCATATGACGTACTCACACCGACGGGGAATTCTTCCCGCTGTACGTGTTTTTATCGACTTTCTTGCCGAAAAGCTTCCAGATCTAGCTCAGCAGCAGTTTTAAAAAGTAAGCACTTCGTAGTGCTTTTATACTGATATAGTTATTATTTAACATAATATACATTATACGCAATCACCGTTTTAGGCGTAATTTGATAACTCTGGCGGCTTTGTTAAGGATTGGTAAAGGCTCTGGCATGGCAACTGCATAAAACGCCCGTCACGGTCGATTGTGACGACCTGATGACAGTTTCACCCGCTTTTTAAGGCTCGACACCTTATAGCTCAATTAACTGTTATTGCATGGCCGTTATAATGAAACGGTCTAAGGGATTGTGATGCTTTACGATGCGGATTTAAGAGACGCCTGGTTGTTGGAAAAATGCTTCCCGGATTATCACCGCCCTGGGATACGACTCCCGGAAGCGGCGGTGTTTTTTGGCGTGAAAGAATCGACCGTAGCGGCCTGGTATCGGCGCGACTGTCTACCGCCGATGGCGCGTAAGCTGTGTTTGCTCAAGCGTGGCGGCTGTCTGTCATTACACGGGGATGCCTGGAGCGGGTTTACGCTGATTGATGGCGTGCTGCACACGCCGATGCCGGATTATTCCTTAACGCCGGATTTTCTCTGCGCGACCTGGTACCTGGTGGCGAATCAGCGCAATAAGCCGGATTCCTTTTGGCAACTGGCTCTAGCGTCTGGTGCGGATGTAATAAGCGGTCAGCAACATCAGCCCCGCCGATAGCACTAACATATTGCGGCCAATACGGAATTCAACGGCAAAGGGCGCGTCCTGTGTCGTTTTAACTTCAAACTTCTCTGGAATATCAATCATTGCCTGGTTACCTCTAACACCTTAATGCGCGGCTCGTAGTCGTTTACGGTCGTCTGCAAGCGGTCAATTTTCTTTTCCTGCTTGCTGACTTCTGTTTTCAGGTTGGCAATGTTGTTGTGCATGGTCACTACAACCACCACCAACGACAACGCCTGACCGCCCAAAATTACCATTGTACTGCTATCCACGCTTCACCCTCCCTGCAATGGCCGCTAGGGGCTGCTTTAACTCCGCAATGCCCCATACCGCACCGTTAATGCTGATGAACGTGGTTAAGTACCAATCCGGCACCAAGTCCAGATTCGCCCAAATTTTTGCGCCCTGCTCCGGCCAAACGACACTGATAATCATCGGCAGACCGAACATGGAATAACTGACAAAGCGCAGCATTTTCCCCGGTTTTTTTAGGGCGGCAACTTCCCAGGTTTCGTCCCGCTGTATCTTTTTCACTTCAACGTCTGTTTTTGCCTTGGCTTTTTTCTGCTTGCCTGTGAGCCAGTTGGTCAGCAAACCAAGCCCGGCGGCGATAACGGTTCCACTCATTGTACGTCCTCAATGGTGATTTCCTGGCCGATGTAATCCCAGTAGTCCTGTTTGAGCTTTCCATCCGGGTTCATTACGGCTTGGATAATGCGGTAATTGTCCGGGTGCGCGTGGGCGATGGCGTTTAGCCAGACCCGGTTTACGGTTCCATCCTGGGAGACGTATTTGTCCTGCAGGACGATTCCGGCGCGGGTGGCTTCGGTTTTGTGACTGCCGTTAAGGAACTGCTGAATTTCGGCCAGGCTTGAGCCGATGGCCGCGCCCATGCTTTCGGCACCCTCAGACATTTTCTGATAGGTTTTTATGACCACGTAAGCCCCACCAATGGCGGCTCCGGCGTAGAGCGCGTTTTTCACCGTTAAAATATTGGTGCGCTCCCATGCCTGGCCTAATTTCTCAGCTAAAGCCACGGTCAAACCCCTCTTTGATTTGTGCCTGGCTGTACGGCTGCACCCCGTTTTCATGGGCCACAATCACCGTCATCAGGCGCGGGTAGTCGTTGCGCTCTAAAGGCGCATCCACCGAGACGCCCACAACTTTTGCAGCGTGTCGCATATAAGACCCGGTGTTGTTTTCAGAAGTTGGCGCATAACGGTTTAATATCCCCTTAATGGTGTTCAGGCCGTAGTTTCGGCGGTACGTTCGCAACGTCCGGGCCAAAGCGCGTAAGCCGTTTTCCGGTGTGTCGAAAATGACAAAATCCTTGTCATCCCGGCCAATTTCGCCGTTCCACTTGAACTGCTCGGAGCCACGAATGTTGCCCGGATTATTGTTGCGTATGCCGCGCGGTTTGCTGTGCATAATGCCCCCTAAAATGAGTGCCCCGACTAATACGGCGGCTACTGTAAAAACTCTGGTTTGTTCGGCCATGCGTCACCCAATGCCAATGCGTTCAGCGCGTTAAAATAGTCCTGCAAAGCGGCCTTTTCGATATCACTTAAAGCGTTATATTTCAGCGGTTGATTGGCGTAATTTTCCGCTTCACTGATGCGCTGCTGCTTGCCCTGCTCGAATAGCTGCTGCTCGGTTGGCGGCGGTGGCGGCGGTGCAATCTCGCCCGCCTTGCCCGCTTCAATCAGCGCGTACATATCGCGGCCATGCTGCTCAGAATCATCAGCGGTTGCCGTGAACGGAATCCAACCGTGTTGAACGTGATAGATTTCGCAATCAAACCCGCCCTTACCATTTTCTTTTGGGTGTCTTACTAATTGGTTTTCCATGTTATGCAATCCTTAACCAAAGTGTTGTCTTGTTCTCTGCGCCTGACGTGTTGCTGCTGTAACCCATACACCGCCAAGTGCCGCTCGCTGTTTCCACCGGAACGCCGCCCTCCCTCAAGCCTGCGGCGTTCGCCCACTCCAGGTCTGAACCTGCGCGGGTTTGCCCTTTTACGATAAGACTGCTTGCGCTTCCGTTGTACAACATGGCGTAAGTACCTACGGCTCCGGCGGCTTTATCTTCTGGCAGGGTCATGTTTCCGGTGTGGTATGCGCTATTCCCGTTTATTCTTACCGTTCCGCCAAACGGGTTTAGCTCCATCGTTCCGTAGACCCCGGCATAGCTCGGCGAAGAGTGCCCGACCTGAACCCCCGCCCTGTAATCGTTTGTGACGCCGCCAACGTAAAAAATCATGGCGTTATTGGCGTTCGTTAACCGTAGGTTGTAAACCTCATTCCATGACGGTTGCCAGCTTCCGAATGACATATCACCACTTGATGAAATGCTTGAATTCTGCCGAGCAGCCTTGTTGCTGTCGGCGTAGCTGTTGGCTGAGCTAATGGCTTCCGCTTTCTTGGTGTCGGCGTAGCTGTTGGCTGAGCTAATGGCTTCCGCTTTCTTGGTGTCGGCGTAGCTGTTGGCCGCGCTGATAGCTTCCGCTTTCTTGGTGTCGGCGTAGCTGTTGGCACTGGTTAACGCCTGTCCGGCCACCTGGTCAGCGTAGTTCTGGTCTGATTGGTCAGCCTGATTCATTTGCTGCTCAAGCTCGGTCAGTTCCGGTTTCCAGCTTTTGCTTAACTGAGCCATTTAGTTCAGTTCCTCTAAAATGCGAACATCAACCGACTCCCCGACTTTGGCAATGGCGTAAAAGGCGTCTGACACCTCCACTTCCAGGGATGACCCTGGGCCAAGCTCAAAGCCGTTGGCCGCTGCTACAGCGGAGCCGCCGAGGTAAAGCGTTCCGCCGAGTGCCTGGAACGTAGCCTTTCGGCGTCCGGGTGTGTTCGGCACCAGTTGCACAATGGCGGCGTCTGTTACCTGTTTGGCATCATTGCGAAACTCTGCCGCCCCGGTGACCGTGACCCGCAGGCCCTCGGTGCGGTTATCTTCGTACTCCACGTCCCCGGCAAAAATCTCGACTTTCTGCGCGTTGTCGCTGCTGATTTCAAACTTAGTGAACGGCTCCGGGTAACGGTCGCTTGGAAAGCGCAAGCCGATGCCGGAGTAGATAACGGTTTCATGCTCCCGGCCACCGGGAAAGTAAAAGCGAACCTTAACCCTTTCCGCCGCTTCCATGATGCGAAAGTAACGGCCTGTTGCCGTAAAGCTGCTTGGTTGACTGTCAATCTGAATAATCATTTGTTAGCCCTCAACGCCCAGGCCACGCCAACGGCGGCAACTGCCAGGGCAAAGTATTTAACCTGTGTATTTGCACCCTCAACCCCGTCATCCATTGCCACGGATGCGGCAACGTCTAGCGTTGATTCCAACCCGCGCTCCTGACGCTCGGCCAATTCCAATAATGCTTGCTGCGTCATCGTGGCGTTATCGCCCAGGGTGTTGGCAAATCGCTCGTTTTGGCTCTCTGCAAAAGCCAAAGACGCCGCCCCAACATCACTGAGCGTATTCGCTAACCGCTGTGACTGTGTATCCGCGAAATTCAGTGAACCCTCATTGGAATCACTGATTAGGCGCATGGCTTCGGTTCCCATGTCCAGGCCCATACTGGCCCCGTCTATGGCGGCATCGGTGGCCCGGTCTACCGAGTATTGCGCGGTTTCGTTCGCGATTCGCGTGGCGTCCAACATGTTAATGCCGGACTCGTTCATTACGCCCTCAGCGGTGCGGAGCGACTCAAGCATGACGTCACTGGAAAAACCTAGTGAGGTTTCCAGGTTGTCTCGGCTTGATAAAATGGATTCTCTGGCAATATCCCCGCCAAAACCAAAGGCGGAATCAAGCGTATCTCGACCCGACAGGATGGATTCACGCGCCAGGTCTGCATTTTCCCCGGCAGCGGCGTTGATGGCATCAATCGCGCCAAACCCTAAACGCTCGGCAATATCCATTGCACCGTGGTCGGTAACCTCGTAACTTATCCGGTTGTTATCCCCGGCAACTCCCAAGGCGTTATCTTGAAGCTCCTGCCCCACGCTGATTTGTTGATTCGTGGTGCTTGTTTGGGTTTGTGTGTTTGCGCGGCTTTTGCTACCCATCTAATACCGTCCTGTAAACTCGTTCGGCTTCAAAAAAGCCGTATTTTTTTAATAAGCGTTGCAAGGCGGGTCTACTGGTGTGAAAGCGAACGGTTTTATAACCGCGCTCGATGGCTTTTTGTTTGAGTATGGCAGCGGCAGCAACTGCCCCGCGACCCTCACCACAAACGATGACCATTTCTGACCCCTCAGCCCGCAACACAAAAGCGCAACCGTTACAATCAATGAATTGCGCTTCCCCGGCCTGTATCTCTCTGGCGATTTCCGGCAAGTCCTGCCCGGCGGCGGTTTTAATGCGAGCCAGGTTAACGGCGGTAAGCTCTAACGCTTCCATACCGCCAGGCCCACCACAGCAGCAGCGGCCAAAATACCAATGACCATCATGCTGTTGTCTTTACCGAGCGTGACTGAGCTATCACCAAAACCAACGCCACCCAACTCAACGTTACCGCCATCGTTGGACGCGCTAGAGCTTGATGACATTCCCGGCATACCGCCGCCCTCGCCACCGCCGAACATTCCGGCGGCTGCTCCCATCATGCCAAGCATCAGCTATCACCCTTTGATTGGCGGTTCTGGTACCAGTTAATGACAAAGGCGGTGGTTAACCCGGCTAGAACGGTCGTAATGAATGATTTTTTATTAATCATGCGACCCCCTACTTTTTCAGCACAAGCAACAACGCCAGGACACCCGCGCCACCTAACAGCAGTAATTTGTTATCAATACCGCCAATTAGATTGCCCGAGCTTTGTTCACCCTGGGCGGCGTAGTTATCCGCCTGGGTTGAGGTCGGAGTTCGGTTTGGCTGCGTTCTGACCTCAATTGCCTGGTTGTTGTAAAGCTGTGCTTCGCCTGTAATTTCGGCCATTTTTTCAGCTTCGCGGATATTCATGTACTTGTTGACGCCCGTTAAAAAGACGTCACCAATTGAATTCCAACCGAAACTCCCTGGCCCTTGCGTTTGGTTCTGCAATGACATTGCTGCCCCCCTTAGATGCCTGCGTATTCGTCAAAATACTCTACGACAGCATCAAACGCCCCGGCTGTGCCGAGTGTTGGGCGAATACGGAAGTCCTGAACCGACACTTTACCGGAGCGCAATACCAACGCATTGAACGGGTTACCCTCGCGAATAAAGTCAATGCTTGTACCGTCTGCACCCAATGGCGTCCGGTTCGCGTCCGACTGCAACTTCTCACCGCGCACTTTGGTGGCTTCGTACACTTTGTAGGAGTCAACTTCGACCTCAATTTTATTGATGTCGCTTTTACCCATTAAGTGAATTGCACCAACGCGAGCTCGTTTTGGCAGGTTATCAATCTCTTTTTCTCCGGCGGTGGCCGAGGAAACCGGGAACTCTTTAACCTTGGTGATTAAGCCTAATGGCGTGTTCGGTGACAATACGGCCTGAGCCTGGATAACCGGGTTAACGGCGGCGGCGTCAATGTCGAACGTAATATCAACGGTTGCCACATCAGCCGTACCTAACGCATACAAACGGCGGTATTCGAGGTTGGTCATCTCGGGACGCACAAAGTGCATATCCAAAAAGCCAGCCGTTACCGGGCGTTTCCAGTAGGCGTTCAACTGATTCAGGCGCACCGCAGATTTATAACTCTGCACCGCTTTGCCGTTGATGTTCAGTTTGATGTTTTTGATTTGCTCAGGCGTAACGCCGGAGTATTCAAAGGTGATTTGGTCGTAAGTGTGACCCAATGGCAGTTCAAGCGTGGCTGTCGAGCCTGCTGAAACATTGGATAAGGCGGATAAGACTTTTACGTTGCGGCTCATGTAACCCCCCTTAACCCGTAATACGGCGAACGGCGGTTACTTTGTTGCGTATCATTGTTCCTGCTAATACGCCCACAGCGGTAAACAGAATTGTTTTAATTGCTGATTTATTCATAGCTAAAAAGCTCCATGTTTTCGGAAATTAACGTTGTCTCAACGTGTCGTTTAAGGTTATAGCGGCTAAAAAATGGCCTGTAAACCCCTTAAATTTCGGGTTCCCGTATAGGGAAAATTATTTATAATTTTTTTCGTTTCATGGTGCGAACGTCCAAAAATTCTTTGGTTTGGGCGTTTTTGTTGACCACGATGAATTCTAAGTTTTTCAGCTGCAAAAGCGTTTCAACGGGTACATCAATTTCCCGGCTGACGGCTTTGGCGTCCGCTTCCCGGCCCATTCGACCAATAAACAAATGGCTTGCGTTTCTCAAAATGGTTTTATCGCTCTCCGCCGGGCTTTGCGTCACGCCGATGACGTTAATTCCCCGCTTCCGTCCACGGCTAATGATTTTATGCCAGTCTCGCGGGGCTTTGCCTGGGTTGGTGCGACCCTCTCCGGCCAATTCCTCAGCGATAAAGGCGCAGTTACCCCACTCAAACGCTACGGATGCGCTTGCACCAAAGGCTTCCGGCGTCCGGGCTACAATGCGGGTTTTCATGCCGCCGCCTTTGGTGGCGCAGACCTTTTCCAGTAAATCCACGCAACTATCGGCGGTGTTGAAGCCTTTTTCATCCCCGTATTCGTCATCCGGGTCAAAGGCTATTACGCGCTTTTCGTCTTTCATCAGGGCTTTGACAATGCTCGATTTGCCGGAGCCTGACGCCCCGGTGACCAGGTAAATTCTGGCTTCGCGGCTCGTATCAATTAAATCAGTCAAGGCTAATTACCTCCCCTGGCTTTTGCTCCGGGCTGTCGTTTTTCCGGGGCTTGGGTTGTTGTGGTTTGGGTTCGCTTTCCGGCTGCGCCTGTGGGTTCACTTCTTTTTCTTCCAGTTTGCGCGGTACGCCTAAGCGCGGGTAAATGACCAGGGCGGCGGCACTCGCTAACGCGATTTCCGGGCCAAACTTGGTCGATACGCCCTCCGGGTAGTATTTTTCAATGACTTCGGCGGCGGGCCCGGCGATTTCCGCGACTTCCTGTTGCGTCACGTTCCAGTTCGGGCACATGACGCCAAAGACCAGGTTGCCGAGGGTGTTGATTAAATCTTCGGTGTTCATGCCCTCCGGGGCTTCGGCTTCCGGGGCGTACTGGTCATGCTCCGGGCTTTCCACCTTATCGGCGGCGGCGCATTGATTGTATAACCGGGCTTTGGTCTGCTCATCAATCATCGTCACCCCCTAAAAGGTCATCGAGCCAGGACCGTGGCTTTTCTTCCTTTTCGGGTTTCTGTGAGACTTTCGGTGACTCTGTGACACTTTCCGTGAAAGTTTCTTCTTGACTTTCAAACTCACCGTTTTTCTTGATGTAATCCTGGAAAGCCTGTGACTTTGGCTGAACAATGCCCGCCTTACTGGTGAAGTAAAGCGGGTGCTTGCCCCGTTTGGCTTTGCGGATTTCGCCCATTTCCCCGGTAAAGGGGCAACGGATTTTTCCGATGGTTTCATTTGGCATGGTCGCGGTTCCTCCCGGAATGGCGATAAGTTTTAAAGCAGTGCTATCACTGCGCTGTTGAACTTGGCTTGCTTTTCGGCCAATTCCTCAAGGACTGGCTTAATGGCAAAAAGCGGCGTTCGTCCGGCGGTTTCTGTTAGCTTCGCTATTTCTTCCGCCAGTTGCATGGCTTCACTCTTAGTCATCGTTTGCAGACTCCTTTAGCGTCTTGCCGTTGGCGGCGTACTCCCAACCGTCAAACCAATGTTTGCGCGGTATGGCGTTACTGTGTGGGTTGTGGCTTTTCATCGTGCCCTTTTGAAAAGCGTTAAATCCGTCTCTGAAAACCTGGTTCATCGGGTAATTCTCCATAAAGTAGCGTGTAACAGGACACCGTTTCCGGTGTTATTTGGTGTTTTCTGGCCCATTCATAATGACTTTGCGGGAGACTTAACTGTCGTTTGACTCCCTGCGTACAATTAGGAACAGTGCTCCAAGTATCGCCACTGTCGTGGCTCTTTTTCCGCTTCGCCCACCCGGTTAACCGGGTGAGCAAAGCAAAACCCTTAACCGCTACGCCTTTGATTTTCTGTGAAAACTCGGCGTAACGGTTCAATGCTGTTTTATCGGTGATTAACTTCGGCTCGTAGTCGTCAAAGAGCCTTTGGAATACCGCCCAGTCACCCATATCAGCGGCGTTCCAAAGATCTCTGACCGCATCAGGAACCTGGTCTTTAAAGCGGCGTAATTCCCGGTAAATGGTGACCGGACTCGTACCGAAAAACTCAAATTGCTTGATGCGCCACCGCCGCGCCCAGGCCAAAACCGCCGTTGCGCTGCTGTCTAAAGACTTGTTCACACCCTCGGCTTCGAGTTCGTGGTCGATTTCATGGCCTATATGGGCGGCGTTGATGTTTTTGGAAATGTATTTCGCCAGGTAGCCAACCGCGCTGCCTTTCTCCAGGTCGATACGCTCAAAGGTTACCCGGCGTTTCTGTGCGCCTTTTTCATCGGCGTCATGCTCCAGGGCGTAATGTTTCACTACGTTACGAACGTGGCCTATATGGGCTTTTTGGGTGAATACGGCTAAATGCCAATGCGGGCATCCGTCATGGTGCGGTTCAACCACACGCACCCCGTACCAGGGAACCCCGTCCCGTTTCAGCTTGCTACGGATTTTGGCCCACTGATTACACAAGTACGCCTGGGTTTCTTTCGGGATTGCGCCGTTGTATTTCTTACTGGTCGGGTGGTATTTGCTCGGGGCGGTGATGGTGATGAAGTCACAAAGCCAGTCATCCTCTTTGGCAATGTTCTCAATTCCCCGTAAACGCACCATTAATTCTATACGGCGTTTCTCCGGGTGGCTTGATGACTTCGCCCACATATCTTGCATATCGACTATTTCCCCGTAGTCAGACACAAGCTCGAACTGTGAAAGCCAGTTCTTTTGTTCGTGGGTTTTATTGATGCTCCATTCAAGCGTCTCTTTCGATACATACGGGGATTTGCTTGCACTGACTTCACCGAAGCCGATAAACCAGGCTTCGCGCATCTGGCCTACGGCAATCTCCCCTTTACGCTGCCACCAATCCGGGCATACCGCTTTGAGTAATGCGCTGAACTCGTAACCCTTTTCTATACGGGGAGCCGTTAGCCCGTTTTCCCGTATATATACCGAAGCTAACCGCGCAGCTTGTGCCACCGGAGCCGGGCCGTTTAACCCATCCAGGGAGCCGTATTTATCCCGTATAAGGTCTTTCACTTCCTCAGCCATGACCAAGGCCCAATCCTTGACGTTTTCCTTTACGTATATAGCCCGACTGCCGTAGACCGTCTGGAGCGACCGCAGCAAGTTACAGTCCTGAACTGCGTGAAACCGCTTAGACATTTTTTCAACGTCAATCTGCGCAGATTTCGTCTGGTCTATGTAACCGTTTTTCGTGTTCCAATCACGGTTATTTTTTGCGACAAATTTAGCTGTAATTTTCTTTTTCGCCACAGGTAAAAGGTCGTCAGTATTTCGCTTTAACCAGTCTTTTGTTTCCTGCATCCAATGATAAAACGGCGGGTACTTCTCCCGGTCATCTGGAGCTAAAACTTTATGGCCGTAAAGGTCAAACGCCTTGCGGGTCATTATCGCTTAAACCTTACTGGCGCGGCGTTCAATGTCCCCAACAACCCCTCAAGAACGCTTTTTTCTCTCCACGAAAACTGAACACAAAAAGACTCTCCGCCCGTTGTTAATGCTTTCCTGGAAAGTGTTTTTAGTGTTTCACGCTGCAACTCGGTCATTGTTACCTTGACCTCCACTTCTGGCTGTTGGTGCTGTTTGCATTCGCACAAAACAACCCGATTGCAGCACTGGCAAATCTGCTGCGGCCTTGTCATTGGCTCTACACTCATTCTTCACCCCCGCCCGTAAGCACAGACCACAAAATCAGGCCGAGTAAAAGAACAACCAGGAAGCTAAGGACACCCATTAAAAACGGGCCCCAAAAATCGACTGTCATCACACGCCCTCCACATCGGTGGCTTCTGTGCCGTAAAGCTGCCCCCATATTTCTTCACGCAGCCTTAAAAGCTCCTGTGTTTTAGGTCTAGGCCCAAAGCCAATAGACGCAGGAATCGCAACGTCCAAAGCCTTTTCCATCAACTTTAATTTTTCATCGGTAAACGTCACTGTCTTTTTCATGCTTCACCTACCTCCACAACCTTTCTCATTTCCCGGTACGCAATCATCATCTTTTGACGCTGACGCTCGTTTAGCTCTGACCAGGCCGTAATACGGAAACCGCCCCGGCATAAGTCGTTGGTAAGCAATGGGAGTCCGGCGGCTTTTAACCAGGTTTGCTGCGCGAACTCCTGGAGTTGCGAAAACAGAACGGCCAAACGCCCCTCGAAAGCCGAACGGCTACCGTTGATGTTTTTTAATGCGTCCTGGAATAACTTGTACCCCTCGCCAGAATCGGCGGGAGCTTCCCCGGCGGGTGTCAGAATGTCTACTTGTGCTTGTGCCATGAGTTTCACCTTTTCAGCTTTTCGCCCTGCGGCAGAATTTGGAGTCGCCCCGCGTTCTTGGTTGGGTGTCGAGTCCAACGGTCGAAGCTATCGGGAGCGACCAACGGAAGATTATTAGCGATTACCTAATTAATCAACCATTAGCTATCAGTTGATAGGTTAACTTTGACAACGAATGGCTAATATCTATACTGAAAGCGTCGAGTCCAAGAAAGCGGTGAAACTATGAATTTTGAACATATACTTTTTGATTGCATTAAGCACAGCGCGGGGCGTTCGTCCAAGTCGGCTGCGGATACTATTGGAATTTCAGCGGCTACGTTTAGCGTCTGGTTAAATTGCTTTAGAACCCGCCGTTTTCCTGGCGTGGACTATTTACCCGCAATTGCTAAATTATCAGGGCATGATTTGCGTGAAGTGGTTGACGCCTACATGATAGCGCGTGCGGAGAAGCCAGAAACCAAGCGGGCTTTGGAGCATTTAGCGGCCTAACTCGGGAGGAATCCCGGGACAAATCCCGGGATGATTAATTCACCAATAATATACATTATACGCAATTATGTATTTGAAGCAGATACCTTCAAATTCCGCTATTTCTTTAGAAGGTTCTTCGGTGGTTCCCCGGTTGGCGTTGCCAAGGAATAAAGTACGCACCACCAATACAAGAAATTGAACTCTGGCATTGGTTGTTTCTGGCGTCGTGACAAGATGACAAAACGACAACGTTACCGCCTAAGTTGTACATTTAGCTCTTAATCTGTCTAAAGCCTGTTGTCGACTTGCAGGCTGCATTGTTCTTCTCCGTTTTTTATTACCACAGCAAAACGCTCTCAATTAGCCATTTCTGTTATCATGTCTTTATTGCTAGTTAAGGAAGAACAATTCAATGAAATTAGATAATTTCGCATTGCAGCCACAAACAAATGAATGGCTGAATGAGCTGCCGGCCGAACTTAAAGAAGATGCATTAGTTGGACAAAGACGAGCTGTTAATGCATTGAACAACGCCTTGCGCCAACAAGGCACTTATTCAAATATCTATGCGTTGTTTCCTACAGGGCTTTTGAAGCGCGATCTTCTCGACTCATATTTTAACGACAACCATTGGGAATTTACGCAGTGGTATGACTGGATTTACCTGGCAAACCCAACAGATCCACTAAGGCCATTATGCGTGAATTTACCCTCAGGTAGCGCTGATGCCGCTATCAAAGCTATCTGGGGGTTTCTGCAACGTCCACTAGACCAGCGCGACGAGGCCTACAAAGCGATAATTGAGCAGTTTGATACCCATAAGTTGCGTGATTATATGCAGCAGATTAGAGATAAAAAAGCCGAGGAAATTCAGGGTGAAAGTCTGGCTTCTGTTCTTGTAGGACATGAACACCCTGCCCCTTATTATTATTGCGACCGCGTAACCGAAGAGCGTTTGTTCGGACATATTGGGGTTCAATCCATTGAAGGCACAGTTAGCTCAGAGCTTCACCTTATTGAAGCGGGCTTACTGCACAAAGCAAATGGCGGTGTATTGGCCATTGAAGTTGCGCAATTGCTGGAAAATATCAAGCTCTGGAAACGTTTAAAGGACGTTATAGAAGGCGGTGAATTTGAATGGCCAAGACAGTCTCCTGATTCAGGTGCTGCTTTTTTCTATCGGCCTGAGTCAGTCCCTGTGAGCATAAAAATTGTTTTACTCGGCTCTCGCAACGAGTACGCGCAACTGCGCGAATACGACGAAGACTTCGACCATTTTTTCCCGTTTCTTGCGGACTTTCATGGTCATTACGCGACACAAAACGAGCCAGTAGCGCCCTACTTCAATTATTTACAGTATGTATGGCAACTGGCTGACGTATTGCCCTTGAGCACCGACGGTTATTCTGCCTTGCTGCGCGTTTGTGCCAGATATACCGATTACCAGCAAGAATTGACACTTAATACAGTCAGTCTGCTCCAGCTTCTTCGGGAAGCCAATGATTGCGCGTTGCAGAATCAACACGCAAAAATTGATAAAGCAGCGATAGATTTAGCGCTTCAGCAACAACGCGATCGCGAAGGTAACCTTGCCGAACTCAGTCGACGCAGCATTCTTGAGCAGCAGGTCCGAATTGATACACACGGCACCGCCGTTGGTCAATTGAACGGTTTGACCGTTGTGACTATGGGCGGCAGTGAGTTCGGCGAACCTTCCCGAATTACCGCGACCATTCACTACGGTGACGGCGACATTATTGATATAGAGCGTAAATCTGATCTCTCCGGTAATATTCATACCAAAGGCGTCATGATTCTAAGTGCTTATTTGGCTAATCAATTTGCCCGCCATGAACCTTTGTCAGTCTCAGCAACCGTTGTGTTTGAACAGTCTTACTACGAAGTTGATGGAGACAGCGCGTCACTTGGCGAGCTTTGCTGCTTAATTTCAGCCCTGGCAGAACAGCCCGTTAAACAGTCTCTTGCCATTACCGGCGCGGTTGACCAGTTTGGCAATGTTCAGTCAATTGGTGCGGTCAATGAAAAAATTGAGGGTTACTATGCGCTTTGTGCACACCGGGGACTTAACGGTGAGCAAGGTGTCATTATTCCGCAGTCAAACAAACATCAACTCAACCTTAATGACGAAATCGTTGAAGCCGTAAAAAATGGGCAGTTTCACGTTTATACCGTTGAACATGTCGAGGAAGCCTTAGAGCTATTAACCGAAGTACCAATTAAAACCCTTTTCCAGCACGTGCGAGACCGTACATTGGATAGTTCTGACAATGATCAACCTCGCAGCTTTTGGCGCCGTATTTTTAGCTAAGAAAGAACTTGTCGGATTTGTTTGGCGTACAGTTGTACGCTAAACTGCGCCCTAGTTTTTGAATAACTAAATTAGGGTATTTATGAATCAGTCGAGCTTTACTCGCGAAGAACTTCTGGCCTGCAGTCGCGGGGAAATGTTTGGTCCTGGCAACAGCAAGCTGCCAGCCCCCAATATGCTAATGATGGATCGCATCATTGAAATTAATGAAGACGGCGGTTCGGCCGGCAAAGGTTTTATCCATGCTGAGCTCGATATCCACCCTGACCTTTGGTTTTTTGATTGTCACTTTAAGGGTGACCCTGTCATGCCTGGTTGTCTTGGTCTTGATGCTATGTGGCAATTACTTGGTTTTCACCTGGCATGGTCTGGTGGACCGGGTCGTGGACGTGCGTTAGGTGTTGGCGAAGTGAAATTCACCGGGCAAATACTTCCTGAACATAAAAAAGTAAGCTACTACATTGATATGACGCGAGTCATTAAGCGCAAATTGTTCATGGGTGTGGGCAATGGACGCGTGGAAGTAGACGGACGCGAAATCTATACCGCCAAAGACTTAAAAGTGGGTCTATTTACAGATACTTCTACTTTCTAAAACTCGTCTTAAACGAAAAAACGCCGATGCTTTTTTGTATTTAAGCATCGGCGTTTAAATTATCTATCTATTTACTTCTGACACTTAGCGGAATAAGCCGGTATTTCTGGCCTCCATTGCATCTCGCCAACCTCCCAGCCAGTGGGATCTAAAATCATCTTGAGTTTGATAAGGACAGTGGTCTTTTGAGCGGCCATGCAAACCAGCTTTAAAGCCTTGAGTATGTGCTCTTTCAAAGCGATCACGCTTTTGTCTTTTCATAAATCTATCCCTCGCCTGTTATTCACAGATTATTATTTAGAGAGTTGAGGCGTTTTTTTGTTGCCTCATTACTATTGATAGACTTATTTCAGGAGAGTTCAATCGTAAAAGCAGCACAGTATCCATTGACTTTTTTTAACGGATTGAAACTGTGCTACTTTTTATTTTCTAAACGATTATGATTTTTTGGTCTTAAGGAAGGCTCTTCTGCGTATTGCGGTAATAAGCAAACCAAGTGAGCCTAAAGTAAGCAGTGAAAACAGGCCGGTTGACGCACCTTCACGCTCAATTTGATTCTCTTCCTGGCGGCAGTTATTCAGTTCACCATCAACAGGATCAAGCTTGATTGTTACTGCGACTTCCCGCGTTTGAGTCTCACCCGAATCGTCCTGATACTCTTCCTGCTTGAGGGCTGTAGCAAGGATAACACCGTTATCATTTATGCTATTGGCTTCTACTATATCGTAAGGACTATCACAACTAATCGCGTCGTTTAAGTTAATAAACTCTGCAGCCTCATCGGTACTGTCATAAGCAAAACCAACGCGTTGCCGAACGTTAGACAACGTTGCTTCAATCTCGCCTGTACCTACTGCCATGCCATTATTGTTAATTGAATGAATAATGGTTGAGGATCCAGTGAAGAACCCGGGTACCATCGTCAATTCATCGAGATCAACATCATAAATGAAAGCTGTGTTTCTTAAGGTACCAGACAAGTTTTCAACTAAATAACCAGCCGCCTGGTTATTATCATTGATGTCTTTTGCTGACCCCCAGAAATATTTTTCATCTTCTGTTACAGGTACTGCTTCACCGTCGACAAAAATGGCTGGCATACGAATAGCGCCGCGCTGAGGATGGTAAGTCCAACTCTGGCCGACAGCGATACCGTTATTGTTGACAGCAAAAGCATAACTTGAGAAATCTCGATCATCTTCCTCGTTTCTTGGAACTAATGTCCCAAGCTCTTGCTGGCTAATAACTTCGCCACTAGCATCAAGCTGCCATAAGAAGCCTCTAACATCATAAATTGAACGTCGTGCAGAAAAGCTAGATCTGCCTCCGCCAAAGCGAGGATTATAAAAAGGCTCTATATTTGACGCGCCGGTGCTTTTTGTCTCAAACCAGATGTTCCAGGCGCAAACCTGAAGTGGAGCAGAAACGATATCATCTTCATCTTCTGGTTCGCAGTTAGCTATGCGCTCTTCGGATCTTGGGCTTACACCTACACTGGCGTATCCCGCCGCTAGTCCGCTATCGTTAATATCGAAAAGAGCACTTTCACCACCAAGATAATCCGTTGCTGGAGGCGTTATTGAAGTCGTTTCACCGTTGTTATACCAAACGCCCCGAGTAATGAAGTCTGAAACAAAAAATTCAGAAGTTTGCTCCTCACCTTCACCATCTGTATATGTGTATTCAATTAAACCAAACGGAGCGCTGCTGTAACCCACTGCCGAATTCTGGTTATTTATTGAATAAAAAAAGCTGTCTGTGCTGTCTTCTAACTGATCTTCGTTTGCAGGAAAGGGAACAATGGACTGAACAGTCGTATCAAAATAATAAGAACGGTTAATGCCTACCCTTTGCTGCTGAGGTTCAGAGTTTCGCTCATTGGCTATTTGCTGAATAATGTATTCTCGTTGTTCCGGCGTTAAGGTATCAACCTCCTCTATGTCGGCGATTCCCGCATTCTGCAAAATAGCTGGAGATATCTTAGTCAGATCAAGTTCAACATCGGTCGGTAGGCGCGAAACACCGACAACAAACTCCTGAGCATTGATATCCTTCGCAAAACTGTGGCGAAAATTATCAGCGGTTGGAATCTCTTCAATTTCATATTTATCTGCTACAGCAGAGAAAGATATTGTCGACACTATCGCGACTGTGAGTGTTTTCAGCGTAAATGATTTCATTATTAACTAACTACTCTGTTCTGATAAGTTTTCCAGTTCTTCCCAGCGCTCCAGATCCTGCATCAATTGCTCTTCAATACTGGCAATTTCAGTCATCACTGGTTCCGTTTTATCTAGTGGCTGTTCAAAGAACCCCGGTTCATTCATTATTTTTTGTAATTCTTCAAGTTTTGCTTCTTTGTCAGCAATAACCTTTGGTAACTGTTCTAGTTCGCGCTGCAGTTTATAGGATAACTTCTTCTTAGGCTTGTCTGAACCTTTGTCGGCCGTTTTCTGCTTATTTTGCGAACTTTTGTTGCTGTCTGACTCTTTTGACGATGCTTTGGTTCCGCTATTTGAAAATGAATTTTCAGCCTTAGCGGCTAAATAATGGTTTAGCTCAGTAAAACCACCAATTATTTCAGTAATAACGCCCTCGCCTTCAAAATACAAAACGCTAGTGGCGGTGTTATCGACAAACTCCCTATCGTGGCTGACTAACAGAACAGTCCCCTGATAATTTGCAACAATTTGCTCCAGTAACTCTAAAGTTTCGATATCAAGGTCGTTGGTCGGCTCATCCAGTACCAAAATATTGCTGGGTTTCAGCAAGATCTTAGCTAACAGAGCTCGGTTTCTCTCACCACCAGATAAGGCACGAACGGGAGTCCGGGATTGCTTAGGGCTAAACAGAAAGTCCTGTAAGTAACTAAGAATATGACGGCTACGCCCCTGAAATTCGATATCCTGCTTACCATCACCAACGTTATCCATCACGGTTTGTTCAGGATCAAGTTGCGATCGATGTTGATCAAAATAAGCAACTTCAAGGTTTGTACCCAGTTGAACTTTTCCGCTGTCAACGTCCTGCATGCCCAGAATAACCTTGATTAAGGTACTTTTGCCGCAACCATTCGGACCGACAAAAGCGACTTTGTCGCCGCGCATTAGCAATAAGTCCAAATCATTAATAATCGGTTTTTCACCAAAACGTAAGGACAGATCTTCCCCTTCAAAAACTTTTTTGCCTGAACGAGATGACTCATTAACAGACAGGTTCGCTTTGCCCTGAAGTTCCCGACGTTGCTGTCGTTGTTTGCGCAAATCCTGGAGTGCACGCACCCGACCTTCGTTACGAGTTCGTCGTGCCTTTATTCCTTGTCGGATCCAGGTTTCCTCAGCAGCTAACTTTTTATCAAACTCGGCATTGTGAGTTGCTTCGACTTCCAGCGCTTCTTGCTTCTTTTGCAAATAGGTATCGTAATTTCCGGGGTAACTGGTCAAATGCCCACGATCAAGATCGATAATTCGGGTGGCCAGACGACGAATAAATGCCCTGTCGTGACTAATAAATAGTACAGCACCAGAAAAATTAACGATTTGCTCTTCCAGCCAACGCACCATTTCAATATCCAAATGGTTGGTCGGTTCGTCCAGCAACAAAATGTCGGGATCAACAACCAAGGCACGAGCCAAAGCCACACGACGTAGCCAACCACCAGAAAGTGAAGCCATGGTTTCATCGGCCGGCAATTGCAGTTTCGTTAAGACCTGCTCTATTCGCGTATTCACCTGCCACCCGTTAATGGCGTCCAATTGATTCTGCAATTTATCCATTTCATCAAGTGTGGCACTGCTTGGCGAGTCAGTAAGGCTGGCTGAGAGCTCATGATAACGAGCCAACGCTTTACCCGATTCCGCCAGAGCTTCGGCAACATAGTCAAATACTCTCTGCTCAGACTGTTTGGGCGGGTCCTGAGGTAAGCGTGTTACCTTGGTATCTCCAACCCACTGTATTTGCCCAGAGTCCAGAACCACGTCACTGTCGATAGCTTTCAGTAAAGTTGATTTGCCCGCACCATTTCGGCCAACTAAACAAACCCTTTCACCCGCTTCAATAGTAAAATCAACACCGTCTAAAATAGCATCGGCGCCAAAGGCCAGATGAGCATCCTGTACACGTAATAAACTCATTGCTCTACAAACTCCAGCAATTGATTAGCATCGAAAGGCCAACGCAGCTCGGCGTCGTCTTTCCCTCGAATAAATACTGGTACTAACCAGCCATACTCTTCTTGCAGCTCCTGCTGTTCGGCAATGTCGACTACTCCAAGTTCAACCGGCTCTTCCAGGTCAAGCGAATGCAATAACTGAATAGCCTGAGTACAAAGCGGACAATTTGGTTTGGTTAGCAAATAAAACGCAGACATTAATTAAGCCCGTGAAATAATATAATAATGATGAATACCTTTATGGCGTTTGAAGTCCTCGGGTATTGAGGCCTGGGTCTGATCATTTACTTCAAGACCGGCTTTATCCAGGCCTTCGGTGTCGATGCGGAATTTCTTTCTATTGTTAGAGAATAGAATCACGCCATCCTCTTTCAACATTCCCGTGGCGGTTTTTATCAAACCGACGTGGTCACGCTGTATGTCTAAGGTTCCGCTCATCCGTTTTGAGTTACTAAAGGTGGGCGGGTCAAGGAAAATAACGTCAAACAGTTGCTTGCCCCTTTGTTCCCGCATCCAGCTAAAGCAGTCAGCCTGAATAAACTGGTAGTCGCCTCGTAAGCGGTTTAAGGCAAAGTTACGCTCGCCCCACTTCAGGTAAGTTTTCGACATATCAACAGAAACGACTCGTGCGGCTCCGGCTCTGGCGGCCTGAACAGAGGCTGTGCAGGTATAGGCAAATAAATTCAGCACATCCAATTCTTCGCATTTATCCAGTAGCTCTTTACGCACTAATCTGTGGTCCATAAATAAACCGGTATCCAGGTAGTCGGTTAAATTCACCTCAAACTTGGCGCCGTATTCGTTAACCGCTAATACTGTGCTTTCCTGCGACTGCTTTTCGTATTGCTGTTTACCGCTTTGGCGCTGGCGGCGTTTCAAAATGATTTTATCTTCTGACACCGGCAAGGCTGAACTCAAAGACTCGAGCATGAACCACAAACGGTCATTGGCAACGCCTTCCGGAATGTCTTTTGGAGCTGCATATTCCTGCACAACCACGTAATCCTGGTAGATATCGATAGCGGCGTTGTACTCAGGAATGTCCGCGTCATAAACACGCCAGCAATCCAGTCCTTCCTTGTCTGCCCACTTGCTTAATTTTGCGTAGTTTTTCTTAACCCTATTAACCAAGTCATCAGCTTGACTCTCTGCGAAGTCAGGTTGCTCTTTAGTTAAGTCGTAAAGCGCCAGATTAACCGGAATTGCACCGTTTAATAGCGGATATTTCTTATGGCTGCGCAATTTAAGGCGTTTAAGTAACTGTTCGTCTCCAGCCAATACGGCTATATGCCAATTGTGGAAAGTGTCTTTTAATTGACGGCCAAAACGGCGGTACAATAGTAAGGTCTCAACGGCCTCACCCAGACGTTCCCCGTAGGGAGGATTACAGACTAACAGGCCACTTTCCGCCGGTGCTTCGCAGTTTGTCGCATCTGCAACTTCAAACTCTATCACTTCATGTAATAGCACACGCTTGGCGTTATCTTTAGCTTTAGCGACCAGGTGTGGGTTGCTGTCAGAGCCTTTTAACTGGCCTTTGAAGTTCTTCTTCCCTTCTTTAAAGCGTTGTTCTGCCTGCTCGAGTACGTCATGCCATAATTGCGGAGAATGCTCATGCCAATACAAGAAGCCCCAATGCGCGCGGCTCAAGCCTGGCGCGTGATCCATAGCCATCATGGCAGCTTCTATTACTAAGGTGCCTGAACCACAAAACGGATCCAAAATAACAGGTTCATCTTTTTCTAATTCATTTTTGATGCCCGCACGAACTAATATGGCGGCGGCTAAGGTTTCCCGCAACGGCGCTTCCCCCTGCTGCAGGCGGTATCCCCTTTTGTGCATACCATCGCCGGTAAAGTCTAAAGACCAGGTTAGCTTGTCTTTATGCACTCGTACCGCAATACGAATGTCCGGATCCTGCTTATCAATACTGGGGCGTTCAAACCCATTATTGCGAAAGTTGTCGACAATGCAGTCTTTAACTAACTGTGCGCCAAACTGGGTATGGCGAATGTCGTCATTACCGCCGGAAAAATCAACCACGAAAGTTCTGTTCGCATCGAAAACCTTGCTCCACGAGAATTGAGTCAATGCCAGTTTAATCTCATCCAGGCTGGAAACTTCCTTTTCACCCAGTTGTAATAGCATACGGCTTGCTAACCTGGACCACATAGCCACGGTATAAGCCTGCTGCAAATCAGTCTCGATATAGCAACCCGCAAGGGTTTGCTTAACATGACTTAAATTGAACTCTTGCAACTCATCAAACAAAAGCCCTTCAAGACCTTTGGAGCACGCAATAAAAAAACGATACATAGAAACTTCGCCTAAAAAATTAAGGGGACAATTATAACGGAGAGCTCAGTGGCTGTCTGTAATTCCAGCTGAAATAAGGGAATTACAGAGAGAATGACTAATAAAGCAACAGTTAAACCGTATTTGTATAAATACTATGCGGTTGGTTTAAATAAAGCTTGCGCGACACGAATTATGGCTATACTATGCGCTCTCAATCGGACGCGGGGTGGAGCAGTCTGGTAGCTCGTCGGGCTCATAACCCGAAGGTCGTAGGTTCAAATCCTGCCCCCGCAACCAACGTCCGGACAGAAATGTCTTCATATTAATTCCCCAGAACACATCTGTACTTTCTGTACTTCCCTGAAAAAATTAATAAATAAACTTACTAAGCCAGCTGTTGGCTCCAGTTAGATTGAGCTGACATTGCCAAGTCGACTGTCGCAGGTAAAAGTCGATTTAATGTGACTTTTATAACGTAAAACTGTTTCAAAGACTTAATTGCCGAAAGCTGCATTCCATCACTTAGTAATAAGCAGGTTGCAAATTCATCATCTGCATCAAGAATTAGAAATAACCCTTGATCAAAGCCTGAGTTTAATTCGCATAAGGTACGCTCTGCCGGCCATTCATTAATGTCGGACTTTTGGAAATGCCAGCTTTGAGGCATTTGAGGACGACCAAAACGACTCCATGCAGTTGCATTGAGTGCCGCACTACATGGGGTACAGGGGACTTTATCTGAAGGATAAGACTCTAAAACCTCACTAACTTTTTGGAAGGTTGTCGCATCCTCAATATCCATTAGTTGTTCACTAAAGTGGATATTGACTAATTGACTCGGTTTGTAAGGTGTTTCAAAGACGCTGTCTTCGTTCAGCTTAATGCTGAGCTTGCCAGTTTCTGCATTGAACAACCATAGCCAATGGGATTCCGATTCCACAGTGTTAGCCTTTATAATTAGAAGAATTTAAGCCTTGCGATAAGATACTAAACTCGCCCGGCTATTACAAGTGGTTAACAATTGAACGAATAAGCCCCGGCCCCTGGTAGATAAACCCTGTATAAATTTGCACCAGGCTAGCTCCAGCCCTGAATTTGGCCTGCGCGGCCTCGGGTGAATCTATGCCCCCAACACCAATTACTGGTATCTGTCTTTGCAAAGTTTTACATAAGAGCTCTATAATCCGAGTACTTTTATTTTGTAATGGCTTACCACTTAGCCCCCCTGCTTCTTTAGCTTTATCATCACGCAAACCATCTCGCGAAAGCGTCGTGTTTGTGGCAATCACACCATCCATTTTATTTCGCAGTAAAGATTGAGCCATGACTTCAACTTCGCTTTCTTCAAGATCCGGAGCTATTTTCACAACCAACGGAACGTAGCGATCATACTTATTCGCCAGTTCAAGTTGTGACTCCTTAAGCCCGGAAAGCAAAGCATCAAGACTTGAGCCATGTTGAAGGTCTCTTAAACCAGGTGTATTGGGTGATGAAATATTAATTGTCACGTAACCGGCGTAAGGGTAAACCTTTTCCAGGCACGCAAGATAATCATCAAGGGCTCGCTCTTCCGGGGTGTTTTTATTCTTACCGATATTGATACCCAGCACACCTTTATAAGATGAGGCCTTTACGTTTTCAAGCAATACATCCACACCGTGGTTGTTGAACCCCATGCGGTTGATAATTGCTTCATCTTCTACCAGTCGAAATAAACGCGGTTTATCATTTCCTGGCTGTGCTAAAGGCGTAACTGTACCAACTTCAATAAATCCAAAGCCCATTTGTGCAAACGCATCGATACACTCAGCATTTTTATCAAGCCCCGCCGCTAAGCCTACCGGGTTAGGAAAGTCTATTCCCATAACCCGGACAGGTTTACTTGGTAAGTTTTGCTTCCAAAGCAAAGACAACGGAGTACGATGCCATTTACTTAAGATCCCGAGCGTAAGCTCGTGCGTTTTCTCGGGATCTTGTTTAAACAACCATGGTCGAATCAGCTTATACATTAACTGACAACTTTCGGTGCACAGTTGTGGCTTAACAGCATCAGTTCTCTCAGAGCAACGGAGAACTTAGCAAACTCATGGCTTTTCGTTGTACGGAAATCCGATAACATCTGCTGCCAACGGGAAAGCAAGACTTCATTCTGCTCTATCCACTCACTGATCATTTTCTCAGGCTCGCTAACATCCGGTGTGGAACGCAGCACAACCTGAGTCAAAGACCGTTGCTGCCAATCCAGCTCTTCCCGGAACGCAGCTCGTGCCAGTGCCTGCCAGTGATTTGCAACAGGTTGATTATTAATTTGAGTTAAGAACCAGTGCAGATTTATTTCTGCGCCCAAACGGAAATACAATGTGCCGACAGTCTTAAACGATTGACCTGTTTCGTTAGCCACTTCCGCTAAGTCCATAGCAGAGAACACAGTACTCAGGCTGGCGACCTGTTTAGCAAGGTTAGCCGGGAAGCCATGTTCTTTATACCTCTCAATACTTTGCTCAATGACTTTCGCTTCATCTTCAACCATGTACTTAAGGCTATTTTTGCGCAAGTCATCGAAGGCGCCCATGTAGAAGTCCAGGTGTTCCTGCACGCCACTCAATGCCGGGTTACGATGGCGCAAGAACCAACGCGTTGCCCGACGCACCATACGACGAAGCTGGAATAGAACATCATTCTGAACTTCAGCCGGAACTTTGTTATTCAAAGCTTCAATTTGTTCCCAAAGTTCTTCAACTTTAAAACATTCACGCGCAACCACATAAGCTGATGCAATTTCCGCATACGATGCGCCGGTAGCTTCTTGCTTACGGAATACGAAGTTCGGTCCCATATCGTTAACGATATTATTAGCCAACTTAGTAGCAATAATCTGACCTTTTAGCGGATGTGATGTCATGCTATCCGCAAAGCTTTCACGCAATGCTTCCGGGAAAGAATCAAATAACTCGCGCATGTGATACGGATCTTCAGTAATTTCATCCGTAATCAGTTGCTCTTTCAGAACCATCTTCCCATAAGCCGTTATAGTGGCTAATTCTGGGCGTGTCAGGCCTTGGTTAGCAGCCTGACGCTCGACCAGTTCGTCATCATCGGGTAAAAACTCAAGCTGACGGTTTAATGCATGTTCCCGCTCGAGATGATGAATGAAGCGCTGGTATTCTTTAACCTGATCGGTACCGCGCAATGCCGTTACAGAGATAGATTGTGTTTGTCTGTTACAGTCATCAAGCACAATCTTTGCAACGTCATCGGTCATATCATAAAGCAGCTTATCGCGTTGCTTCTTAGTAAGGTCGCCATTATTGACCAAACCGTTTAGCAATATTTTGATATTAACTTCGTTATCCGAACAGTCGACACCACCAACGTTGTCGACGAAGTCCGTATTGACTCGACCGCCCTTCTGGGCAAATTCAATACGTCCTAACTGAGTAAAGCCTAAATTACCGCCTTCTCCAATAATTTTAGCGTTTAGATCCCGGCCATTTACGCGTAATGCGTCGTTAGCGCGGTCGCCAACATCACTGTCCGTTTCGGCCTTACCTTTAACATAGGTACCAATGCCGCCGTTCCAGATAAGATCGACTTCCATTGTTAAGCAGGCTTTTATTAACTCGTTAGGCGTCATGGACTTCTTCTGGGTGCCCAGCATTTTCTTAATTTCAGGCGTTAGCTCAATAGCTTTCGCGCTTCTTGAGAATATGCCACCACCTTTTGAAATTAAGTCGCGATTGTAGTCGTCCCAGCTTGAACGAGGCATTTTAAACAAGCGATCTCGTTCTTCCCATGACTTCGCCGCATTCGGTTCAGGGTCAATGAAAATGTGTAAATGGTTAAATGCCGCCTGCAAGCGAGTGTGTTTGGACAGCAGCATACCGTTACCGAAAACATCCCCTCCCATATCGCCTACAGCGACACAGGTAAAGTCGGTTGTTTGACAATCGATACCCATTTCCCGGAAGTGACGTTTTACAGACTCCCAGGCGCCGCGAGCGGTGATACCCATTTTCTTGTGGTCATAGCCAACGGAACCGCCTGATGCGAAAGCATCACCGAGCCAAAAGTTGTACTCAGCAGAAATGCCGTTAGCAATGTCAGAGAAAGTAGCGGTACCTTTATCAGCAGCAACCACTAAATAAGAGTCATCTTCGTCGTGACGAACCACATCTTTAGGTGGAACAATCTCACCTTCAACAATGTTATCTGTGATATCCAGCAAAGCACGGATAAAGGTTTTATAGCACTCTTTGCCTTCGGTCATCATACCTTCACGGTCTTCTGGTAACGCTTTGCAAATAAAGCCACCTTTAGCACCAACAGGAACGATAACTGTGTTTTTAACCTGCTGCGCTTTGACCAACCCAAGCACCTCAGTACGGAAGTCTTCCCGACGGTCAGACCAACGCAAACCACCACGCGCTACTTTTCCACCACGAAGGTGCACACCTTCCACTCTCGGAGAGTAAACAAAGATTTCAAACTTAGGCAACGGCAATGGCATTTCCGGAACAAGTTCAGGTAAGAACTTAACCGAAATATAGGGTTTATCGTTACCTTGTTCATCCTGTTGGAAGAAGTTAGTGCGTAACGCGGCATCAATGAGCTCAACATAGCGACGAATAATACGATCGTCATCAAGGTTTGCTACGTTATCCAGTTCAGTATTGATACGAGTATGAAGCGCTTCGATTTTTTTCTCTGCGCCCTTTGTTCCCGGCTCAAACTTGCTGTAGAACATTTTCACAACCAGCTTGGCCAACAGCGGATACTTACTGAATGTGCTCTCTATGTAACTCTGACTGAATGTCGTTCCAATTTGACGCATATATTTGGCAAACATGCGCAAAATAGTTGCCTGGCGACCATTCATGCCTGCACCTAGCACCAGACGGTTGAACCCATCATCTTCTAATTTACCATTCCAGACGAGTGCAAACGCTTCCTGGAAAGTTTCACGACTTTCTTCCAGGTTCAGTGAACCTGCGGTATGCAACATATGAAAGTCCAGTACCCAGTACACATCGCCGTCGGCTGTTTTTATCTGGTACGGGCTCTCACCAATGACGCGCAAACCAAAGTTTTCCAACATCGGCAACACATCTGACAGATGAATCGGTTCATCTTTATGGAATAACTTCAGGTGTAAATGTTTGCTGTCGTCTTTTTCTTCCTGCGCACGGTATAAAACCATACCCAACTTATGTTCGTCATTTAGCGACTCAAGCTGCTTAATGTCTGATATAGCAACTGAGGGAAGTACGTCTTCTTTATAAGCTCGTGGGAACGCTGTGGCGTAACGTTTGTTTAAACGCGTTGCATTGGCTTCCCCAAATGTCGACTGCAAAATACGTTCGAAATTATCTTCCCATGTGCGGGCCGCTTCAATTAAATTCTGTTCTAATTCTTTCACGTTCACATCCTGATGATCTTGGCTCAAACGCACAGTGTAATGTGTTCTCGCTAATGAAGACTCGGAGAAGTAAGTGGTAAAGTCCACGTCATATTCAGTTTTTAATGTACGGGCTAAAACGCTTTGAGTTCTCTGGCGCAACAGCGTGTTATAACGCTCTTTTGGTACGTAAACCATGCAGGACATAAAGCGGCCGAAGATATCACGACGCAGAAAAGCGCGGGTCATGTCACGCTCTTGCATTTGTAAGACGCCCAGGCCAACAGTCAGCAAGTCATCTTCTTCAGCCTGAACGATTTCATCTCGCGGATACGTTTCTAAAATGTTCAATAAAGCTTTTGCGGCGTGGGACTGTGGAGCAAAGCCTGACATCTCTAACACACGAGAGATTTTTTCGCTGACAAGCGGAATATCACGTGCGCTGTTATTGTAGAAGTTTGCTGAATAAAGACCGATGAAACGATCCTCACCTACCACTTCGCCTTTCTCATTAAATCGCTTAACACCGATATAGTCAGAATATGCCGGGCGATGCACCCGCGATTTAGAGTTCGTTTTTGTTAACAACAACAAACGATCATTTTGGGTAATTTCGCGGGCATCTTCCGGTAAACTTGAAACCATACGGCCTTTGTCGCTGACGGAATTTTTCATCAGACCCAGGCTGGAATCTTTTACTTGTTTAAGTTCGTAGTCCCCTTTTACCGGGGTTAATTCATACGAGCGATAACCTGTTAACGTGAAATTATCGTTTGCCAGCCACTGTAAAAAACGCTGAATTTCTTTTTTCTCTTTTTTTGAGCCTGGGTAATAATCATTACTCAATTGTTCCGAAACAACCTGCAGACGGCTGCGCATCGACTGCCAATCTTGCACCGCAAGACTGATCTCTTCCATGACAGAAACCAGTTCACTTTTTAAAGTCTTAATTTCTTTCTGGCTTGTCTGACGGTCTATTTCAATCAAAAATACCGTATCTACATAGTTGTCATTGCTACGGGTGCCCGGCTTTTGCAGCTCTGTAACCTGGCCCTTATTGTCGCGTTTATGGCTTAAAGGCATATGCAACAGCAAATGAGAGGTGATCCCTAGTCTAGCCAACGCCATCCGCACAGAGTCGACCATAAAAGGCATGTCACTCTGAATGATTTCAATAATGGTATGCGGTGACTCCCAGCCATCGGTTGGAACTTCAGGGTTGTAAACTTTAATCAGCGCTTTATCACCGGACTTATATTCATTAAAACTGTGCCACAGGCCTAAAACCGCACCATACATATCGCTGTCGTGGCGGTTAGTTAAGTCATCACTGGCAATATTACGATATAGGCGCTTGGCAAAATCTGCTACTAAGTGCGCCTGAGAGGAAGGAACTTTCTTATTTATCAATTCAACGACTTTTTCCAGTAAAACCGGAGATTGACTATCGACCAACGACATAATTACAGAGTCCTTGAGGTTGTTGGTGAAACGTCGTAGGCAAGCCCAAATGCGGCCCACGGCCAGAGAATATATGATTGATGTTATTGTCGAACATTTACGCTGGGGTTTCAACGCTTATTCGCGCTAAAAACAGGTGTTTAGACCAGATATGACGGGGAAACTAATATAAGTATTTAGTTTAACTGAATGGACTCTAGGTCAGTCGCTTTAAACCTACAAACTTTTGTTGCTCGTCAACCTGTAAAAGGAAGCGTCCGTGTATTCCCTGGGTGTCAATAAAAGGAATTAAACGACCCGCGGGAAGTGCAACCCGCGTGCCGTTAACCGTTGTAACAACGACTTGTTGATAACCTTTACTGTAATAAACATCGCAGAACTCTTGATAGCTCATTCCCAGGTTAAAAACATATTCAATGATCACCGTCGCGTTATACCTTTAGATAATTATTCACTTAGACAACTTTCTATCTTTTCAAACAAATCACTCGCCAGGTTTGGCAGTTCTCGTAATGTCTCAAGCTCTTTACGCATAAGTTGCTGCCGGCTACTGTCATAACGTCGCCAGCTAACAAAAGCGGAAAGCAAACGCGAAGCAACCTGAGGGTTGCTGGTATTTAATTGCTGAATGACTGAGCCAATTAACTCGTACCCTGCTCCATCATCTCTATGAAATTGCGGCGGGTTTTGCGTAAATGCTGCTAATAAAGAATATATACGGTTAGGATTTTTCAGTGAAAAGTCGGGATGCGTCATTAAACTTTTAACTCGTTCAACCGTTTTTTCATTGTTAGCAAGTGCCTGGGTGCTGAACCATTTATCCATAACCAGTTTTTCACCACGCCACTGTTCTTCAAACTGATTTAACAAAGGTTCCGCAACGACGTTATTCGCCCAGATCGCCGCCTGTAAAGCGCCAAGCTGGTCGGTCAAATTATCAGCCTGGTTAAATTGTTGCTTTAAGCGATTAGAAGTTTTGTCACCAAGTTCAGCTAAGTAGCTTAAGCAAACCTGCTTCAATTGACGCTTAGCAATATCCTCGCCATTTAACTGGTAAGCTTTTTCAGAGACACAAACATCCAGAAGCTCTTTGAAGTCATCCTCTAAGGCTTCAGCCAACTGCAATTTTAACGACTTCAACTGAGCATTAATGGCTTCAACCGGAATAGTCTGATAACCATCAGCGATAGTTGATGCCGTTGGCAGAGTTAAGGCCAGTGCTTTTAAAGCCGGATCCGTATTTGCCTGAAGCAAGTTCCGGCACGCCTGAATGGTTTGTTCGGACAGTTCGGCGCTGCTATGAGTAGCAATGCCCTTTTCCACAATACGCGTAAACAGCGACTGGGCAGCATCCCAGCGGCTGAAATCGTCTTCGCTATGAGCAAGTAATACTCTGAGCTCGCCATCGGTTAACGACCGTTTTACTTTTACCGGAGCCGAAAAGTTGTCAAATAAGGACAAAATCGGTTTCTCTGCAACATTGTCAAAAGCAAAAGTTGCTTCGGCATCTTTCAAGTGCAAGACGTCATCATCGCTTAATGACAAACGTTGACCCTGTTCGCTATAGGCGGACCACTTAACAGGAATATGGAACGGGGCCTTTTCCTCCTGGCCGGGAGTTGAAGCTGTTGACTGTTTTAATACTAACGTAAGACGTTTTTTGTTTTCGTCGTAAACTTCCTCAACGGTCACAACCGGTGTGCCAGCCTGCGAGTACCAGTTACGGAAAGTGGTGAAATCTTTACCGTTAGCATCTTCCATGGCTTTGACAAAGTCTTCACAGGTAACTGCGTTGCCGTCATGACGCTCAAAATAAAGCTTCATGCCCTTCTGGAAACCTGCTTCGCCAAGCAGAGTGTGGATCATACGAATAACTTCAGCGCCCTTATTATAGACCGTTACCGTGTAGAAGTTGTTCATTTGAACCACTTTATCCGGTCTAATTGGGTGCGCCATAGGACCTGAATCTTCAGCAAATTGATGGCTGCGAATAACCCGAACATCCTGAATTCGGTTAACTGCGCGAGAGCCTAAATCTGAACTGAACTCTTGATCACGAAATACCGTTAAGCCTTCTTTTAAGCTCAGTTGAAACCAGTCACGACAAGTGACTCGGTTGCCGGTCCAGTTGTGAAAATACTCGTGCCCTATAACCGACTCAACATTGAGAAAGTCCTGATCGGTTGCGGTTTTTGGGTTCGCTAATACATACTTTGCGTTAAAAACATTCAGGCCTTTGTTTTCCATCGCACCCATGTTGAAGAAGTCCACAGCTACGACCATGTAGATATCAAGATCGTAAACCAGGTCAAAGCGCTCTTCATCCCACTTCATCGCGTTCTTAAGCGACAACATGGCATGATCAGCGCGATCAAGATTGCCCTTATCGACAAAGAGTTCTAAATCAACGGTTCGCCCTTCCCGGGTGGTAAACTCATCACGTAAAATATCAAAGTCGCCCGCAACCAGAGCGAATAAGTAACAAGGCTTAGGAAAAGGGTCTTGCCAGGTAGCCAAATGCTTACCGTTTTCAAGCTCAAGATGTTTGATCCGGTTACCATTTGATAGCAAGTACGGAAAGTCACTCTTATCGGCAATAACAGTCGTGGTGAATTTAGCTAAAACATCCGGGCGGTCAAGGTAGAAGGTTATTCTCCGAAAACCTTCCGCTTCACATTGTGTGCAGAACGTATTTTCGGCAAAATACAACCCTTCAAGAGCTTCATTAGCCGTCGGGTTAACACGGTTCTCAATTTCCAAAGTAAAAGAGTTGTGAGGCGTTTTGAGGGTCAGACTATGCTCATCATGCTGGTATAAGTCTTCCGCAACCTCTTCCCCATCAACTTTGATACTCAGCAGAGTTAACTGTTCTCCATCAAGTACCAAAGGCTTTTCATGTTCGCCTTGTCGTACAACTTTTAAGACGCTCTTTACCCGAGTTTCAGTCGGATGAAGATCAAACGTTAAATCGACATCCGTTATTGTGAATTCAGGTTCTTGATAATCTTTACGATATTTAGCCTTTGGTAATTGTGTCATAGCTTCCTTCTGTATTGATTAAGCTTTAGCTGTCTCTTCTTTAGGGTTTAGATACAATATCGTCCAACCCGTGTAAGCAAATACAATGGCAATAAGCGGTGTCAGATAGTTAAAGAACGCATAAATACCATATTCAAACGGGCTCACCGCAAGTACTGAGAACATATAAGCACCACAGGTGTTCCATGGGATAAGAGCCGAGGTGATCGTACCGCTGTCTTCCAGTGTTCGGGACAGAACTCGAGGATCAAGATTGCGGCGTTCATACTCTTCTTTAAACATACGCCCAGGCAATACAATGGCCATATACTGATCAGCCGTTAACACGTTTGCCCCAAAGCAAGTAAAAATGGTGCCTGTAATTAGCGAGCCAACACTTTTAGCCGACTTCAGCATGCCGCGGATAAAGCGTTCTAACAGGCCGACCTTTTCCATGATAGCGCCGAATGTCATAGCACTTAAGATAAGCCAAACCGTATTCAGCATTGACACCATTCCACCGCCACTTAGCAGGGAATCTAAATTGGCACTACCGGTGCTAACCTCTACACCGTCTGATAATGCTAACCAAACAACTTTAATAGCAGGTACCCAACCTTCTTCTCCGGCAATAAAACTGATCATTTCAGGCTGAAAAATAAGCGCCCAGACACCGCCCAGTAATGCGCCAAAAAATACCGTAGGTAAGGCTGGCTTTCGGGTCGCAGCCAAATAAAGCAATACAGCTAATGGCACTAGCATCGGCCAACCGATATTAAAGGTGCCCTGCAACTGCTCTTGCATTAGCTCAAGCCGCTGTAAACTCACGTTGGTATCGGCATTAAGGCCAAGAATTAAAAACAGCACAACGGAAATAACAAACGCAGGCCCTGCGGTGTAGCCCATGTAACGGATGTGCGCGAACAGCTCAGTACCCGAAACGGCAGGGGCCAGGTTTGTGGTATCAGATAATGGTGACATTTTATCGCCAAAATAAGCACCTGAAACAATAGCGCCCGCCGCGATACCAGGCTCTAACCCCATTCCGGATGCTACGCCCATTAAAGCCACACCAATAGTCGCGGCGGTAGTCCAGGAACTACCGATAGACAAGGCAACAACGCCACAGATAACACAGCTAGCTGCATAGAATAAACTTGGATTTAATAGCTCAAGGCCAAAATAAATGAGTGTAGGGACGGTACCCGATAAGAGCCAGGTGCCAATCAATGAGCCAACCGCAAGAATGATAAGCATCGCACCCAGAGCAACGGAAATACCCTCGGTAATACCCTCTTCAATTTGCTGCCAGCTAAAACCATTTCGGAAACCGATAATAACGGCAATGCCTGCAGCAACTAACAATGCTATCTGGTTCGGTCCATAAGAAGAGTCTTCGCCAAACAAATAAACCGACGAAGACAACATGGCAATTAGCGCAAATAAAGGGATCAACGCTTGTAATAAACTGGGTGCTTTTGTTTTATGACTCATTAATTATTCAACCTAAAGTTTTATAAAGCCAATCAGCTGTAAAAAAATAATAATGATGGCGACTGGAGAAATGTATTTAACACAAAGTAACCAGACATCGAAAATGCCTTTTTTGGTATCCAGTTCGTCTTTTGTGAACTCAGAACGCATCACCCAACCTGCTAATACCGCCAACAGTAAACCGCCTAGTGGTAGTAACAAGCTCGATGTTAAAACATCTATGATATCAAAGAGTGAATTAATTGGCTTACCAAACCATTCACCGCTTAACTGCGCCCATTCAGACCCGGCAAAGGAATGAATCGTTAACTGCCCAAGGAGCCATAATACTCCCGCCGATACGATTGTTGCCGGCCAGCGACTTAAAGAAAATTTTTCAGCAACAAAAGCCACCGACGACTCAATCATTGCTATGGCCGATGTAAATGCTGCAATAACCAGCATGATAAAGAACACCGTTCCGACAAAACCACCCGCCGGCATCTCACTAAAGGCTAAAGGCAGGGTTGTGAAAATAAGCCCCGGGCCTTCACTTGGGGTTAAACCATAACCAAAAACCAGCGGAAATATGGCCAGGCCGGCAAGCAATGCTACAAAAGTGTCTATGACAGCAATCCAGAGGCTGGTTTGCACAATTGAAGTTTCACGTGGAAGGTAGGCGCCATACATAATGACAACGCCAGAGGCCAGACCTAAAGTAAAGAATGAATGACCGAGTGCTATCATGACACCATTAACACTGAGCTTGCTAAAATCCGGCTCAAACATAAAGCCTATTGCTGCAGAGAAATCGCCAATACTGCCGGAGTAAATAGCAATTACAACCAACAGAACAATCATGCAGGGCAGTAATAATCTAACCGACCTTTCAAGGCCATTTTTTACACCATTACCAACAACCAAAACTGTGGCTATGATCACCAGGCTGTGCCAAAGCATTAGCTCACCAGGAGATGCTAATAACCCTTCAAAGGTTTTTCCTATCTCTTCAGCTGAAGCCTGGGTAAATGCACCCTGTCCTGCTTTGAATACGTAAGCTAATGCCCAGCCTGCGATCACGGCATAGAAGCTTAAAACTAAGTAGCCGGTAAGCATGCCCAGCCATCCGGCCGATTGCCAGGCAGAGTGCTTACCGGATTCTAACGCAACTGATTTTGCGGCATACCCTGGAGAGTGGCGCCCACGCCGTCCTATAATGACCTCAGCCATCATAATGGGTATGCCAATAGCCAAAATACAAAGCAGATAAACAAGGACAAAAGCACCGCCCCCGTTTTCGCCCATTACATAAGGAAACTTCCAAATGTTACCTAAGCCAACAGCAGCGGCAGAAGAAGCCAATATAAAACTTAGCCGGCTTGACCACCGGCTCGAGATAGCTTGATTATTTGTTGTCATTATTATTAATCGTTTGTGTTTATTAACGCGCTATATGACCACAAAAACAGGGTCTATGACAAGTTCACAAAAAAATACCGCCGTAAAGGCGGTACTTTAAAAATTACACTCTTAATTCGAAGCAAGTTGCTTATCATCAATAAAATCGAATGCAACCAGAGCAGCCTGGTCAAGGTAAGGATCCACCTCAACAAAGTCTTCCGGCGCTTCTTCGATATCTTTAACAGGCTTTTTACCCGCACGCTTTAAACGTTCATTAACGCGTTCTAGCTGTATTGCTTTCTGCTTTTCCTGTTTCTCTTCACGCTCAGCTAAAACCAGGCTAACCCAAGTTTTATCACGTTCCTTTCTGAATCGTTCGATTTCCTCAAACACATAAGAAAATTCAGGATCATCCTCTATTCGCTGATTCAGCTGTTGTTGCAACTCTTGTACCTCTGCGCTATTGATGTTGCCAACTGTGCTATATGTGGCTTTATCAATTTTATCCCAGGGCAAAGCGTTGTCTTCTTTACTTTCACCCCACTCAGAAGCTTCAACAAAAGAAGGGAAAACAACGTCAGGCTGAACACCTTTCAGTTGGGTGCTTCCACCGTCAATACGATAAAACTTTGCAATTGTATACTGTACGCTTCCTAACGGATTATCGTAAAAGTCAAAGCGACGAGCCAGACCACGATGCTGCTGTACAGTGCCCTTCCCAAAGGTGTTTTCACCAATAATAAGTGCCCGTTCATAATCTTGCATAGCTGCAGCAAAAATTTCAGAGGCTGATGCACTGTAACGGTCGACCATAACGAACAATGGTCCTTCATAATATGTCTTTCCGTCTTTATCTTCACTGACGTCAATTCGGCCACGCCCATCACTCACCTGTACAACGGGCCCCTTATCAATGAATAAACCACTTAAGCTAATAGCCTCGGTTAACGCTCCGCCGCCGTTACCACGTAAATCTACGATAAGGCCTTCGACATCTTTGCTTTCTAAGTCTTCTATTAGCTTTTTAACATCAGCAGTTAAATTATTGTAGAACCCCGGGATTTCAATAACTCCCAGGCGCCGGCCTTTATAAGGGCCTTCTTCAAATTCTTTTACTTCAGCTTTGGCTGCGCGATCTTCCAGCTTAACTTTGTCACGGACAATCTCAACTTCGCTTGGCGTACCGCCAGCGCCCTGGCTAGCCTTTAAGACCTGTAAGCGAACCGTGGTTCCTTTTGGCCCTTTAATGAGTTCAACAACGTCATCCAACCGCATGCCAATAATATCAACGAAGTCTTCTTCATCTTCACCTTTACCCTGGCCAACAGCGATAATCTTATCTTCAGGTGAGAGCTCTCCAGTTTTATCCGCCGGACCACCCGGAACCAGGCTACGGATTACGGTGTAATCATATTCTGACTGCAAAACGGCACCGATACCTTCAAGTTCAAGGTTCATATTCTGCTGAAAACGTTCTGAATTAGAAGGAGATAAATAACTGGTATGCGCCTCAACCGAGCGAGCAAATGCATTCATCAAGGTTTGAAAAACGTCTTCACTTTTAGATTTGGTCAATCGGTTTAATGCGCTGTTATAACGCTTGCCTAAGGTTTCAACAATTTCCGGCCATTCTTTACCGGCAAGCTTCAAGTTAAGAGCGTCGTATTTAACCCGGCTTTGCCAAAGTTCATTGAGCTCTTCCAGAGACGATGCCCATTCTGCGTCTTCCCGGTCGTAGTAGTACTTGTCATCTTTTGCTGAGAAGTCCATAGGCTCCTCTTCATCAAGCAAAGACAAGGCATACTCATAACGCTGGAAACGGCGTTCCAGACTTTTCTGATAGATATCGAAAGCGACATCCAACTCACCACGCTTCAGCATGTCATCGAATAAATGGCGATATTCATCTGCCGCTTCTACATCTTCTTTAAGCAAAAACATCTTGCTGTAATCAAGCAGCTCGAAATAGCGTTCATGAATCTTTTCAGACAGTTCATTATCAAGCGTCAGACTACTGAAATGATAGCGGGTAAAATAAGAGGTAATACGCTCACTGGCTGTATCGTGTTGAGCTTCTTGCTCTAATTCTGGTAACTCACTGACTTTGTGCTCTGGCGGTATTGCAACCGCGGCAGGAACAACACACATCAGTGCCAATGCACATTTTTTTACAGCCCAGTGTTTCATCGACTACTCCTACGCGCGCAGAAAAATCTTGTCTGCTTTAACTTTCATGGTTAACCCGTTTTGCAACTGAACCTGAACATCATCTTTGTCCAGTTCCAAAATTGTTGCTGACATTGGGGTATTCCCTGCTTTTACCTGTACCTGTTGACCAACGGAAAGGTTATTGAGTTCCACATCGGCCAATTTAACTTCAGGTTTGTTAGCTTTTTTGGTGGGCTTAGACTTAGGTTTACCTGCACCTTCCGCTTTCTTCTTAGCCGGCGCCTTCTTTGCATTAGCCTTAGCAGAAGCCTTATTCTTTTCGGCAACTTTCGCCTTTGACTCTTTTAATGTCTCCTGAGCGTGTTGCTGATGCTCTTCAGTAACCGCTTCAACTGACTTACCATCAAGATCCACGCGCTGACTACCAGCTTTAATACTGTGAAGGTAACGCCAACTGTTCGTATAATGACGTAACGCTGTTCTCAAGCGCGTTTTACTCACTTTGTCATCATTTTCCAGACGTTTCGCTAAGTCTTCAAAAATACCAATTTTTAATGGCTTAGCATCGCCTTTAATACTAAAACACTCAGGAAATTGCTCAGTTAAGTAGGCAATAACATCTTTGCTCTTCGTCAGCTTTTCAGGTTCACTCATTCCATTCTTCTTCCTGTTCGCGGACAACTTTCATTAAGTTTCGAACATAGTCGTCCATTTCATCAAATGACAAATCTAATAAGGCAGGCTCTTCGATCCAGTCGTACAGCGTACGACGAACCATTTCTTCAAGCTGCTCTGTTGTATCGTCATCCTCTCGTAATGCATTAATGTGATGAAGCATTTCATTGATTCGGTCAGCGGCTTCTTCTTCCTGCTCTTCGAAGAAAACAACGTCCTGCTTCGTCACCAAATAGCTATGAATATCGAATTCAACAAACATATCAGCGCTGCAACCCTGACCAATCTAATGACTGGCAATATTCAGCAATCGCTTTAATACCTTTTTCATCTTCTTCGCTAAAACGGCCAATTGATGGGCTATCGATATCCAGTACCGCAACCGTTTTGCCGTTTACAACGATAGGAGCCACCACTTCACTGTTTGATGCTGAGTCGCACGCAATATGTCCGGCAAACTGATGAACATCTTCGACTCTCTGGCACTCTTGTGACTGTGCCGCTACTCCGCAAACGCCTTTGCCAAAAGGTATTCGGACACAGGCAACTCGCCCCTGGAAAGGACCCAGCACTAATTCATCGTCTGAGCGGGTTAAATAAAAACCTAACCAGTTAACGTCATCAATATGTTCGTAAAGTAGCGCAGAAATATTCGCGAGGTTTGCAATTAAGTCAGGCTCCGCCCCTGTTAATGCCCTGCTTTGGGCTAACAAATCTGAATACAGCTGAGAGCTCATAGTCCGCCTTCTTGTCCATCGAGTTTAAAACGCGCGATTGATTCTTCGGGAGTGTCTTTAAACTGCTCTTTAAGCTCGCGTTTTGTTTTTGTCACCATCTCTCCATTAGCACCAATAGTAAAGGCCTCATCAGAGCTTGCATAGCGCGCCTGATAAGCCATAACTAATTGAATGGAGTTTTCACGTTGCTCGTCAGATAAACGGTTGCCGTCAGGCCATTTCCCCGTTTCAACAGCTTGTACCAGGCGTTCATAGACCTCCTGGTTCATACTTTTAATTAAATCGTCGAATTGCATAGGGGTTACCGCTTTTTCTTTTTTAAGAAGAGAAGTTGCACACGGTTGATTAAAAACCAGACGACTCCACCAACCATCGCCCCAACAGCGATACCATACTGCCAGGTGTTAGGCATAGGCTGTTGCATGAACAAGTAAGTAAAAGCAGCGATAGCAATAAGTAAGGCGAGCATTGAACGAGACACCAGCTTGTCAGACTTTTCTTGTTTAAGTCTTAGCCACTCACGTTCCATATCTTCCTTTGACTGACCGGCCAGCACAAACTGACAATGCGGACATTCTTTTACTTTGCTTGAAATTCGTTTATTACACGAAGGACATTGTGTTAACGCCATATACAACCTATCTCTTATGCAGTCCTTGCAATATAAGGCTTTTGCTCTTAATTTCAAGCGTTACCCGGGAATAAAAGTAAAACGGCCAACTTTTCGTTGGCCGCTTAGCTTCAGTTTATTGCCATAAATCACTTCTTCTTATCGGCATCACCAAAGTCTTTCCAGTACGACTTAACGGTCGATTTCATTTCGCGGTGAAGTAAAATCATGCCCAATAAGTTGGGTAATGTCATTAAGACAATGGCAACGGCAGAGGCTGTCCAAACCAACGTTGTATCGGCAAAAGACGCCCAGAAGAAGCCTGCCACATACAGTATGCGATAAGGCATCACACCTTTCTGCCCAACCAGGTAGACAACCGCCCTGTCGCCATAATAAGACCAGGCAATGGCAGTTGAAAATGCAAACATTAATAAGGTAATTGGAATAATATACTGACCGTAATCACCAAAGTAACCGTTTGCAAAAGCCAGTGAGGTAAGAGCCGCTGAGTGCACTAATGACTTACCAACAACCTGAATATCCTCTTTGATCAGATTACCATTTTCAATTCTAACCTGACCGTTGTAGGCATCTTCTCCTGCGATAACAAAACGTACATCTTCAGCAACAGAACGCGCGTGTAAAATCGTGATTTCACCATTCGTCTGAGCCTGGCCATCTACAACTTGTAAAGTGCCCGAGTAACGTTTTATTTCAGTATCGCTAATACCATTTAAGTACTTATACAGTTCTTGTCTGTCTTCGCTGTCAACGTCGTTGTATTCACCGACAACAAAATCCAGATCACTTCGGGCAAAATTGTTCTCAAACTTCTCAGTCCAAACACCCGAAGATAAAATAACCAAACCGGTTAAAGTACAAATTAAAATGGTATCCAGGAACGGCTCAAGAATCGAAACCAAACCTTCAGCTACAGGGTCTTTCGCTTTTGCCGATGCGTGTGCAATAGGAGCAGAACCCTGACCGGCTTCGTTCGAGAATAAACCACGGTTTACACCACGGTTAAAGGCATAAGCAAAGCTTGCACCAAGGAACCCGCCAGCCGCAGCTGAACCAGTGAAGGCATCACGAAAAATAGAAACAAACGACTCACCAATGTTATCGATATTGAAGAAAATAACGCTCAAAGAACCGATAACATAAAGAATCCCCATTATCGGTACGATTTTCGAGGTAACCGCCGCGATTCGTTTAATACCGCCAATAATAACCATCGCCAGCAAAATCGATAAAATGGCGCCAGTCCAGATCGGATCAATCTCAAAGGTCTGTTCCATCGACTGGGCGATATTATTAATTTGCGGCATATTCCCGGTGCCAAACGAACTGATGATTGTTGCAATGGCAAAAATTACAGCCAGCCATTTCATATTCAGACGACGATCCATGTAATACATTGGACCGCCTGCCATCGTTCCGTCTTCGGTTTTAACACGATATTTATGCGACAGAGTAACTTCGACAAATTTCGTGGTCATACCAAGGAATGCTGTCATCCACATCCAGAAAATAGCCGCCGGACCACCTAAAAAAATGGCTAGTGCGACGCCGCCGATATTACCGGTACCGACGGTACCGGATAAAGCGGTAGATAACGCTTCAAAGTGGCTGGTATCACCTTGCGAGTCTTTTTTATCAAACTTGCCCGCTAGTACTCTCCAGGCATGCCGAAAATAGCGCACTTGAGGAAAGCCAAGATATAAGGTGAAAAATAAACCGACACCGAGCAAAATAAATGGGAAATAGGCTGCAGAACCTAAGAACCCATCAATCCAAAGCAAAAAATTGTTGAGCACTTCCAAGGAAGACCCCCTTTGTTGTTATTATTTTGTGATACAACTCTAGTTTTAACGTAATTTAGGTGAGACTGCCAACATTGCCGTTAAAACATCTTCCCCTAAACGCTGACAACGGGCGACAGACCAACCGAAATCTTCGTCTGGTAAATTCGCGTTATCTTTAAACGGCATTTCAAGCGTGTAAGACAAACACTTGAAGCGCTCGCCAACTGCCGAATTGGCAACCGTCATGTTAGCTTTACCCGGCTCATCTCGTTCGTAGCCATATTCCGTCTGGAATTCAGGTGTTGCTGCCAAGAACGCTGCTTTAAAGGTATCTTCCAGCTCTTTATGGCGATCATCGTAAGATGGAATGCCTTCACAACCTGCTACGAAGTTATAAGGTAAGTCTTCGTCACCATGAACATCAAGGAACATGTCAACGCCCGTTTCCTGCATGCGTTTTAGCACGTAGAAAACTTCCGGACTTTTTTCCAGACTCGGCTCAGCCCATTCACGGTTCAGGTTAGTACCTACGGCGTTGGTTCTCAGATGGCCACGAACGCTGCCGTCCGGGTTCATATTCGGCACGACATAAAATACGTTTTCATCAAGCAATTTGCGAGCTACGCCGTCTTCGTCGTCCAATAAGCGAGTAATAAAGCCTTCCATAAACCATTCGGCCATTGACTCACCCGGATGCTGACGAGCCGTTACCCAAATGGTATTTTTACTCTCATCCGGCTCGCCAATCACCAGCAAGTTCAACTCACGCCCGTCAATGGTTTCACCCAGTAGCTCATGGTAGCAATCGATAGACTGTTGAGCAGATTGGATAAGATCCTGATGACGCTCATACGAATAAGGAATAAAGTAAGCGTAATAAACACTTTCTTGTTCCGGTGTATGACGAATAACCAGCTCTTTACCATTATATTCAGTCGGCACACGGAACCAGGTTTCACGATCATAAGAAGCTAACGTCTGATAACCTTTCCAACCGTCTGGATAAGCTGACCCAGATGCGTTCTCTATTGTCATTACATGCTCTTCGCCGGCTTCGGCAAACAGCTTAAAATGGAACCATTGGTAAAAGTCGGATTGGTGATCTTTTCTGATTGCCAGGCGGATATCATCTGCATTATTTGCGCTGATAACCTGAATATTGCCACTGTCAAAGTTTGCAGTGATATGCATACGTCACCCTTTGCTTTGTTAAATAAGAAATACTAGAAAAAAAGCGCCTTAAAGGCGCTTTTTCAATTATTTAGGTAAATTAGGTACTTTTAGCCCAGCCATAGCTTCTGCTACACGTACAACCTGACAACTGTAACCAAATTCGTTGTCATACCAAACATACAGTACAGCCCTGTCATCCTCTACGATGGTCGCCTGAGAGTCGACAACGCCGGCATGACGCGAGCCCACTAAGTCCGACGAAACAATTTCAGTTGAGGCGGTATAGTCTATCTGATTAACCAACTCTGAATGCAACGCTACCTGACGCAGATAATCATTTAACTCATCACGGTTAGTCGATTTTTCAAAGTTCAAATTCATGATAGCCATTGAAACGTTCGGTGTCGGCACACGAATAGCGTTTCCTGTCAGCTTTCCTTCCATTTCAGGAAGTGCTTTTGCAACGGCCTTAGCAGCACCTGTAGAAGTAATAACCATGTTTAATGGCGCAGAGCGACCGCGACGGTCGGCTTTATGATAGTTATCAATCAAGTTTTGATCGTTTGTATACGAATGCACAGTTTCAACGTGACCGTTACGAATACCATACTCATCATTCAAGGCTTTAAGAACAGGTGTAATCGCATTCGTTGTACAACTTGCAGCTGAAACGATGCTATCGCTGTCTTCAATCATATTGTCGTTAACACCGAATACGATATTCTTAATGTCACCTTTTGATGGTGCAGTCAGAAGAACTTTATTCACACCTTTTGACTTAAGGTGCAGACCTAACCCGGCTTCATCCTTCCAAATACCTGTGTTATCGATAACGATTGCGTTATCAATACCGTATTGGGTGTAGTCAACTTGATCTGGTCCATCAGAGTAAATAACTTTAATATTAGTGCCGTTGGCTTTTATGCTCTGGTTTTCGTGATCGACGGTGATTGAACCGTTAAACAGACCATGGATAGAGTCACGACGTAATAAACTTGCCCGTTTCTCTAAATCTCCGTCACGGCCACCACGAACAACAATTGCACGCAAACGCATTTTATTGTTTGCACCGTTACGCTCAATAAGTAAACGCGCCAGCAAACGACCGATACGGCCAAAACCATATAGAACGACATCGCGCGGCTCAATGTTATCTTCCGAGTCGATGATGTCCGCTAATTCACGCTGAACATACTCAGTAACCGACAAGTTATCGCCTTTGCCACCAAACAAATAACCATAGGCAAGTTTACCCAAATCAACTCGGGCTGGTGACAGCTTCAGTTCTGCCATAGCCTGCAGGAAAGGAAAGCTTTCACGTAAGCGAACTTTCTGCCCTTCGTGACGAAGAATAAGACGATGTGCCTTAATGATATTGATAGTTGATACATTCAATAATGAACGTCCGTAAACTAAAATTTCGACACCGAAGTTGCGGTACAACTTACCAAGCAACGGTTGCATTTGCTCGGCGAATTCCTGGCGTTCCTGCCAACTTGATAAGGTTGGATCTTGCTGGTTAGAGTTCATAGTGAGCCCTGTCCTCTATGCTAATGTCAGTGAGCTAATTAAAATGCTACGCTTTAAAAACCGCGATATTGTACTGAAAAGCTTGGCATGAAGCCAATTTTAAGAAACAATCGTATTTCACTAATTAAATGTTGAAGCCTATGTTAAAAAGAATCGCCATTACAAGTGCTGTCGTTGCCCTCGTCGGTTGTGTTGAAGGAAAACCAACTGTACGTGAAATTTGCCAGTCCAACCCCGCAATGTGCAGTGACTTAAATGACGATAACTGGTGTAACTCTGAGCGCAGGCAGCTTATATTCAGTCGTTACGAGCGACACCAGAAAGATACCAGTGAAAACCAATACTTTTTAATGCGTGACCTGCAAGAGTACGCCCAATGTATGGAATTAGCTTCAACTATTGAGCACAAAAAGCTCAAGCAAAAACAGTCAAACCGTATTGAAGCCTATATCAACTCGCAAAAAAACATTAAAAAGTTAGCCGATAAAACGGCCGGTTCCGACCACCCGCTTTGGTTATATTGGCATTGGTCAAACCGGGGAAACGACCAGGCTTTACAAAAACTGCTGTCCTTAGAAGGGACTCCGCAAATGGAGACGCCTGAACTGAAGTTGGCCCTGGCCACCTATTATGCAAAGCAGGACTCACAAAAAACATTCGAGCTTCTCTACAATGCATTACGGTTATATAAACCCGGTGATCGTATTAACCCTGAAATACCGTCAACCTTAGTCTCCATGTACCTCAAACAAGGTAATGGGTCTCAAGCCTATATATGGTCTCAGGTTGCCTGGCAGCTTGGTCAGGACAACCTGGAGAAAAACAGTATGAAGAACATTGTTAATGCCAGCGAAGAACAATACGAACAGTGGGACGAACAAGCCGAAGACATAGTTGAGAAAATCGAAGAAGGAAACTTTCGCGGTTATTACTCATCGTCTTCGTGACGCATAGCTAGCGAGTTAACACAATAACGCTGTCCGGTCTCGGTGGGCCCGTCATCAAACACGTGGCCCAGATGACCACCACAGCGACTGCAGAGTATTTCCGTCCTTATCATCCCATGGCTTGCATCTTTTACGTAGTCAACTGAACCTTGTATTGCCTTATCGAAGCTTGGCCAACCACAGTGTGCATCGAATTGATGGTTAGCGTCGAAAAGTTTTTGCCCACAGCCCGCACAACGGTATATGCCCTCTTTATCACAACTTAGATACTTACCTGAAAAAGGCCTTTCCGTGCCTTTTTCCCTTAAGACATAATAGGCTTCATCACCTAGCAATTCACGCCACTCCTGCTCGCTTTTATCTTCCCAGTTATGCTCACTCATAAAGGACTAACCTCTTTATCTTTCAATTAAATTTCGTACTACTGTCATACTGCGTATGCTAAACTTAAGCTAACATTCATGGCTAATTTTTGCTGAGGTTTTGCATGCTTCGTCGTACCAAAATTGTGACCACTCTTGGACCGGCCACAGACTCTGAGGAAACTCTCAGAGAACTTATCAGAGCTGGCGCCAATGTCGTTCGCCTTAACTTCTCTCACGGTAATGCAGACGATCACAAACACCGAGCTTCAATGGTCAGAAAAATAGCCCGCGAACTAGAAGCGCATGTTGCTATTTTAGGTGATCTACAAGGCCCTAAAATTCGCGTAGCGCGCTTTCAACAAAATAAAATTATGTTATCCGTTGGCGATAAGTTCATTTTAGATGCTGAGCTTGAAAAAGACAGTGGTGACCAGAACAGAGTCGGGCTGGACTATAAAGATTTACCTAATGACGTTAACCCCGGCGATATTCTGTTACTTGACGACGGCCGTATTCAATTAAAAGTTGAAGAAATTAACGGCAGTCAGGTAATGACTGAAGTAACCGTTGGAGGTCTCCTCTCCAACAATAAAGGGATTAACCGTCAGGGCGGTGGTTTATCAGCCGCAGCATTAACTGAAAAAGATTATACTGATATAAAGTTGGCCGCAGAAATTGGTGTCGATTACCTCGCAGTTTCTTTCCCCCGCTCCGGAGACGACATAAATCAGGCACGTCACCTACTGCGAGAAGCTGGCGGGCAAGGCGTGTTGTGCGCAAAAATAGAACGCGCAGAAGCTGTCGCCAGCGAGCATGCTTTAGACGATATCATCAGAGCTTCTGACGCTGTTATGGTTGCCCGTGGTGACTTAGGTGTTGAAATTGGCGATGCACAATTAGTTGGCAAGCAAAAACAGATCATTTCTCGTGCTCGTCAATTAAATCGTGTTGTTATCACAGCGACTCAAATGATGGAGTCGATGATTGAAAACCCTATGCCAACTCGTGCTGAGGTAATGGATGTTGCCAACGCTGTATTAGATGGCACAGATGCCGTTATGTTGTCAGCTGAAACCGCTGCAGGAAAACACCCGATAGCAACAGTTAAAGCAATGGCGGATATTTGTCTTGGCGCTGAAACTCACCCTTCAGCTCAACTGCGCCATCAGGACCTGGAAGAGATGTTTTCCAGTATTACCGAGGCTACTGCGATGTCTGCAATGTACGCTGCCACACATCTCAATGGTGTGACCGCCATTATTGCTCTGACAGAATCGGGCTTTACTGCCAAGTTAATGTCTCGTATTACCTCGCACCTGCCAATATTCTCGTTATCGCGCCATTCTCACAGCCGCGATAAGTCAGCGCTTTATCGTGGTGTCTATCCTATAAACTTTGATTCCACCAGTGTAGAAAACCCAATCACTGAAGCTATCGAAGTGGTTAAAAAGAGTGGTCACATTAAAGCGGGTGATTTAGTCATACTCACTCATGGTGACGTTATGGAAACCGTAGGCTCAAGTAACACCTGTAAAATTATTGAAGTGCGCTAGTTACTAAAATCTTTAATTAACGAATCGAGAAGGTCGATATATTCATCGGCCTTTTTAATCACATTCTTACGCTGTTCCTGAGTCAGACTTTGATACATATCCCAAAGAAATTTATTTCGCAGTTCACTGCTTTCTTCTGATTTCTGTTGAAAAGACTCACTTCTGAGTTGTTTAGGATCAAGGATTAAAGACGACATCTTTTCTTCATCAACAGGCTGTTTCAGTAGCGCTTTTTCAAATTCGGTTATCCAGCTTGCACGGTAACTTAACCAAGGCTCCCGTAGCTGGGGTGAATCACTTACCCAACTACGCAATAACTTATCTTGCTCTGTTGTTAAGTCACCGAGGATATCCTCTAAATCTTCCTCAACGTCGGAAATGCGATCAAGACGTCGTAGTATGTCACTCTGTTCTTTATCTTCTTTCAAACGCTGATAGCGTTCTTCCTGAGCTTCCTCTAGTCGGCTTACCAGTTGCTGGCGCTGTTTTACAGAAAGTGTTGCGAGTAAGTCGGCTTCGGACTCAATTTTTATGAGTACGTTTTCCCAAAAAGCCCATAAAGTATCTTCAAAATCACCAATATCGTTTTGTGTTAACGACTTTTCCTCAACCTTATCGCGCAATGCTTTTAGTTCCTTGCGGTACAAAGGAAGCTGCGTCTGAGCATGCCACTGATGAAGTTCATCGACTTTTTCTGATAGCAGCTCTTGTTGTTCACCGTTCAAGTCAACGTAGTCCTTTACCTTCCACTCCACCAGAGTATCAGCAAACTGATAGCCTATATTAGCTGTACAACCAGCAATAAAAATAAGAACGGTAAGCACGCCTGTCAGTCGATACATGTTCAGCTCAGAATAAGTTGTTTAATACGGTCTTTATAACTACGGCTGACTTTCAGTTTTTGACCATTTTTTAATTGTAAATGATACTCACCATTTTGCTGGTTACACAACTTCTCTACCTGTTTTATATTGACGATAGCTGAGCGGTGAACCCGTTGAAATAACTTAGGGTTTAAGTCCTGTTCCAGCTCTTTCATGGTACGACGCAGTATGTGGGTTTCGTCTCCGGCATGTATGCACATGTAGTCACCTGCGGCATCAACCCACTTGATATCTTTAACCGCCACCCGAGTAATTTCGCCACTATCTTTTATTGCAATGTAATCCGGATATTCATCAGCAGTAATGTTCTCTCCTGCTGATAACCTTTCCAGCAAGGTGTCAGCGTCCTGACCGGTCACCTCAGCTACAAGGCTGATTAATTTACTCTGCTGTTCGTCATTGACATTTTGATGCTCACTTATCACACGTTTAACGCATTCCGCTAAGCGAGCATCATCCACGGGCTTTAACAAGTAATCCAATGCCCTGACTTCAAATGCCTTTATCGCATATTCATCATAAGCGGTTACAAAAACCACAATAGGCAAGTCCTGCCCTTGCTCCTTAACCGCTTTCAACACTTCAAATCCATTAAGGCCAGGCATTTGAATATCAAGAAAAATCAAATCGGGCTTTTCTTTTACAATAATTTCCACAGCCTCTCGACTGGTTTTACACTCGGGCATCAGCTCCAGTTGCTCAAATTCTTTTAAACGAATAGCCAAACCTTTTCTGGCAAGTGACTCATCGTCAACAACCAAGGTTTTCAATCGATTCATTATTGATTCTCCACCGTTTCGATCGGAATAGTAATGCGAACACAAAGACCACTTTCTTCACCTTTGAGCATCTCAAAACGATAATGCTTGCCGTATAAAGACTTTAATCGTTGTCGAGTGTTATTGAGTCCCACACCATCTTTACGGAAAAGCTTTTCAGGGTCTGTTTGTATTTCGGGACCGTTGTCACAAACTTCCAGTATCAAATTGCCATTATCAGCCCACGAGCGCACTTTTATTAGCCCGACCCCTTCAACGTTAGAAATAGCGTACTTTATTGAATTCTCAATCAAAGGCTGGCAAATCAAACTTGGAACCAACGCGTGTTTTGTCTCATCGGACAAATGAATATCAATTTCAAGTTGCTCGTCAAAACGAACTTTCTCGATATCCAGATACAGCAACAGCGCGTCAATTTCTTTCTCTAGCGTCACTTTTTTAATCGGCTCATTATCTAACGAAAAACGCAAAAAGCGGCTAAGTTTGTTTACCATTAAATTGGCTTTTTCGTTGTCTTTTAGCAGAATCAGTGTCGATATCGCATTTAAAGTGTTGAACAAAAAGTGCGGGTTTAACTGATATCTCAGCATTTTTAACTGTGCCTGATGCGCCATAGACGAGGCAAGCAACGCTTTTTGCTTCTCTTCTTGCAGCATCTGATAGTACTTAATGCCAAAGTACAATCCACTCCAGCTAAGAACAATGTAGAACTTAGCCAAACTGTTTTTTAAATAGAAAAAAGGACTGTCCGGCCGAAACCCAAATTTGTAAATTTCCCAATAGGTTGCGTTATCAACAATGGCCCAGGCTACCGCTGTAATGTATGAGACACCAATTGCGATAAGGACCATCAAAGGTGGCGGCAGCTCCCATATTCTGCGATACAAATACCGCAAAGGGATTGTTATCAAAAAACCAGCATAGGCACCAAGAATGATGATCAAGGTGTATATGTCTCGCATTTCATGCATTAGTGAGCCAATATAATTCACTAATGCGTAGCCTATCCAGCCACCCGCCTGCAATAACCAAAAAAAGCGGTTACGATTGTCCATCAGTAACTGCCACTGCGTTTTTATCGGTTTATTCATCGCGCTGAAGACTCTAGTCTCGATAGCTCATCAATATCAACTAAGCTTCCTGAGAAAAGTGAATTGACTTGCTCCTTCTGATTTCCCATAAACTGCACGCCTAACTCAACCTGCTCCTCAAGCACTTTTATTTGTCGGACTATTGCATTAAGGGTGAGATCACCATTTCTTTTTTGTTCTATATTCAGAACAATTTTACTGCCATTTTCCCATAGTTCTTCCAGCTTACCGTCCGGTTTTTCATGCTTTAACCGACAGCCACTTTCTGAAACATCCAACACGTGGCCTTTAAAAGATACTTCGTCACCGCTCACCGACTTTCCGGCTACTTCGGCAGGCAAAAAAGCGTCAAACCGACGCCCTTTTCTAATGACTCTGTGCTCTATCTGGTTAGGCCACAAAATGAAAAGCATTTTTGTTGGATGTGAGATGACGTAACTTACCTCGCTACGAAAAGCACAGATCTCCCCATTTTCATTTTCGAGTACAAAACGAACAATAACTGGCGTTTTCTCTTGCAAAAAATCTCGAACATCCTTGTATTTGCGTACGTCCGGCATATTAATAATGACCCAGCGGTCATTAACTGCACCTATAAACTCTGAGAAAAAACGAGCCGGGACATTTGAGCTGGCTAATTGAACTTCTATTCTTTGACCGGTTACGAGCTCCGAAATTTTGCTTGTCATAGGGGTCTCTTTGAGATGAATCGATATGTTACTATGATCGCTAGTTGTCTGGCTGTGTCAAGCAAAGGAGAGTCCCTTGGTCGCTTACGATATAACCCCCATCGATTTACACGGGCATTTATTTAATGTCTCGCTCACTATTGAACGAGCGGTTGACGAACAAGAACTTTGGTTACCGAACTGGATCCCGGGCAGTTACTTAATACGAGACTTTAGTAAGCACATCATAGGGCTACATGCTGAAAGTAACGGACAAGAGTTAACGATTGAGCAAATAGCAAAGAATCGTTGGCGTCTCGACAAATCAAACCATCCCATTACCGTCTATTATCAAGTCTACGCCTGGGACTTGTCTGTTCGCTCCGCATACCTTGATCAGTTCCAGGGGTTCTTTAACAACACAAGTTTATGTCTGGCAGTTGAAGGACAGACCGATCTTCCCTGTGAACTGCATCTTCACGCGCCACCTGAAGCACCTCAGTGGAAAGTGGCAACCGGTATGCCAAGAAAAAATGGACAAGCACACTCATGGGGAACATTTCAGGCGGAAAACTACGACGCTTTAATTGATTATCCGTTTTTAATCGGTGACTTGACCATTGAGGAATTTATCGCTCACGGGATAAAACATTCCTTTGTTTTAAGTGGCCGGCACTTTGCGGATACCTCAAGAATAACCGCTGACCTTGCTCGTATTTGTGAAACCCAATTGCAAATGTTCGACGAAGCCCCCTTCCAGTCTTATACATTTTTAACCATGGTTGTCGGTAACGGCTTCGGTGGACTCGAGCATAGAAACTCAACTGCCCTACTATGCAGCCGTAAAGATCTTATTAGTGCTCATCAATATGAAATGAATGACAACTATCAAACTTTTCTGAGCCTTTGTTGCCACGAGTATTTTCATAGTTGGAACATTAAAACCCTAAAGCCACGAGCGTTTCTGCCGTATCAACTGGACAAAGAGTCCTATACCGAGCAGCTCTGGTTCTACGAAGGAATGACGTCGTATTTTGATGACTATCTGCTTCATGCCAGCGGTATCATTGATGAAAAGCGCTATTTAAAAGTGCTTGGTGATACGCTCTCAAGAGTTGAACGAGGCGCGGGTCAGTATCAACAAAGTGTTACCGAGTCGAGTTTTCTGGCGTGGACTAAGTTTTATCAACAGAACGAAAATGCGCCTAACAGCATTGTCAGTTATTACGCTAAAGGTGCATTAATTGCTTTAAGTCTGGATTTAATGTTACGCCTGCAATCTGAGCATAAGTTAACTCTGGGCAACGTCATGAAAGACCTGTGGCACGAATTCGGTAAAACCTCAATTGGCACAGCCGATGATACCGTTCTGAGTTGGCTAAATCATTATCCTGGCATTGATGTTTCCGACTTCTTAAAAGACGCGCTATACAACAAGGACTCCATACCACTTATCGAGTTGCTGCAAAACTTCGGTATCGACGTTCAACGGCAAGTACCAGTAGATGACAACAACAGTGGAGGAAAAGCAGCCGATCAGCCAGCCAGAGTAAACTTCGGCGCAAAATATAAAGCATCTGCACAAGGGCTGGAGATCATCAATGTTTACCACGACGAAAGCGCCTATCATGCAGGGTTGTCAGCCGGAGACCGAATTATTGCGGTTGATCACTTGCAGGTAAATGAGCAGTCCATAAAAACCATTCTTGAACGCTACGTTCCCGGGGATACAGTAACGGTTCATGCATTCCGAAGAGATGAATTGATGACCCTGGAGCTTACCTGGCTGGAGCCCGCGAAAAGCAGTTACCTGTTAAGCGTGAAACAACCTGATAAGTTGAAAGGCTGGCTAACGCCTTCCGGTTAGTCCTGATAAAGCTGGGGAAGTAACGCTGGATCGAGTCGTTCATTTCCCCAGTTAACCCGCCAGTCAAGATGAGGCCCGGTTGCACGACCGGTAGCACCAATAGCACCGATTAACTCGCCCTGCTTAACCTTGTCGCCAACGTCCACGTTAAGTTCGCTCAAGTGCAAGTATGTGGTCGTGACTTTATAGCCATGCTCAATAATAATTGTGCCGCCCGAATAGAATAAGTCGGGTTCAGCTAACACCACCTCACCCGGCCAAGGGGCTTTTACCGGAGTACCCGTCGGCCCTGCGATATCTTCACCATAATGCGGGTTACGAGGTTCTCCGTTAAAAACTCTCTGACTTCCGTAAACACCACTAATACGCCCCTTTGCAGGCTTAACGACTGGGGTTAGAAAGTCCGTTCTCTGCGTTTCTTTTTGCCGCGCTACCCAAACTTTCTCTGCTTCTTTTCTTGCCCTTTTAACCTGTGCGGGATCTGGTGTTACCGTCTTTTGAGGCACTCCGTCGACACGGTCAATTTTATATTCACGAGGCGTTAACGTGAGCTCTTTGGTTATTCTGCTGTCACCTTTCTGAATTACTAAGGTGTTTTTAAGCGGAGCTTTTCGTGCGAAACCAAAAACAATATAACCCTGCTCGGTAACTTGCAGAGGTTCGTCATTCAAAGTGGCAGTAACTCCGGGCTCAGATTTAGCTAAAATAAGCGCTCCCTGAGTCAATGGCCCTTTTATCTCCAGTTCAATAGGTTCGTCCGCCAATGCAACGTTTATTGAGCAAAGCGACAAAATAAAAGCGGTAATTGTTCTACGCATAGGCAATGGCTCCCTTCCCAACCCCTTCAAACGCACGAACTTCGACTTTTTTATCGGGGTTTTGTGATTTTATTTCTGCAACTAAATAATCCGCGATACATTCAACGGTTGAGTCGGTATCAATAACAAAGTTTTCTGCATTAGGAACCACAAGCTCAAACAGGCCCTGATCAGCAATATAGCTATAAAAAGTATGGCTGGAATCAGAGCTCAAATCACTGGCCGCGTCAGATAATTTAAGATTGCTGCGAGTGCAGACATCTTCCGTTGTACCTAAATAAATATCCTGCCATTTATCCGACCACTCTTTTTCAAGTACCGGCTGTCGTATGTTATCCAACTTAATCTGGATTTTTGAGCGATGGCCATGGGCTATACGTTGGCAATTTCCATCGTGCTTTTTCAGACCATGAGTGTAGTGATAATAAAAACCATCAATATTCTCAGGTCGTAAAAACAAGCTAAGCCCTTCAACGTTAACCGGCAACTCTCTTTTTATGACGGCTTTAAGGTAGTCAGTAACCGTTTCAATGGAGACAACTTCCGCATCGATAAAAGCAAAGGCATCCGCAGGACAGAACAAATGGATAGAGCGCTGTTCCGGGCGCACAAAGTCAACCCAGTTAGCACTGTCATCGGAGTTATGCGTGACTTTTGTGTATGGATGTTCCGCCGGCACAACCAACTTATGATCAACCGAATTATCGATAATGGCTTTAACTTGCTTTTTCACACGACCAAAATCCAGCACCATAGATTGCTCATTTAGAGCGCCATCCAGCACAATATCAACAATCCAGCTCTCACCGACTATTCCCCTCTCTGGGCATAGGTAAGAGCAATCAATAACGGTCAAATCATTCACAAATAACTGCATAGTGAGCTTTTCTCATCTCTTCTTTAAGAACTGCAACCAGTATAACCTGAAACGCCTTATCCGATAAGCTCAATCAGGTTGGCCCATTCCCACAATAATTTCAGCGAAAGTAAAATTAATGCAGCGCCCATGGTGCGATCTACCCAGTGACTGTAGTGCCAGAGTGTTTTAAAAATACGGGGCTGAGTAAGCAACCAGGTTAAAAACAAAAACCACAGCCCAGTTGCAACAATAAGGTACACGCCGTACCCAAATTGGATACTAAAAGGTGTTTCCGGCGCAATAATAGTAGTAAATAGGGTTAAGAAGAAAATTGTTGCCTTCACATTGAGACCATTGGTAATAAAACCAACAATAAAAGCTTTACGCTTACGTGGTTGAGTAGAGGCAAGCTCGCTGTCCGACATATCCTTTCTTGGCTTGGCTTTAATTGCCTGAGTTCCGATAAAACCTAAGTACAATGCACCTGCACAAAGCAGGGTTTGATATAACCAGTCTGTCTGGTGAATGATGAGCGCAACGCCAACAAGTGAATAAGTCACATGAATAACAATTCCTGCGGCTATTCCAAGACTCACCCAGTAACCTGCCTTACGCCCAAAACTTAAGCTATAACGTGATACGACCGCAAAATCAGGGCCAGGGCTTGCAACCGCGAACAGATGAATCAAGGCAATGGTTAAAAACTCACTCCAGTAAGACAACACAAACTCCTTATTGCGTATTTACACTTTAACTGCCAGAATCAAAGTTACTTTTTATTAATTACAGATTACTATTAATCAATATGAAAAACACGAAACTCCCCTCATTAAATGCACTGAGAGTGTTTGATGTTGCTGCCAGAAGCGGATCGTTTAAGCAAGCCTCGCAAGAGCTTGGAGTCACTCAGTCCGCGGTAACCCGGCAAATACAAACTCTGGAAGAGCAGCTCGAAGTTCGCTTGTTTCAACGCGACAACCGAGTTCATTCGCTCACCCCGGTAGGTCTTGAGCTAGCTCCTCAAATTGAACAAATATTCGAGCAGCTGGAACGGACGATAGAACGCACCCGAAACCTAAGTGACAATACAACAACACAGCTAACCGTCGCAATCAGTTCCGAGCGTTTACGTTTCTGGCTGGCCGGAAAGCTTGCAGACTTTCATTCTCTGTATCCTCACATACAATTGAGTTTTAGTCGTTGTAATGAGCACTTTGTTAATGAAAGTGCCGCGGAAATGGCATCAGCAATACAACACCAAAGCTGGGATCTCGCTATTGGTTATGGCAAGACGACGGACAAAAACATTCAGTCTGTTCCATTACAGAAGAACCAACTGGTACCGGTTTCTGCTATTCAGACAAATGAAAGCCCGTTTCATTTACCCTGGTTAATCAACCCGGATAACCCGGATCATCAGGCTATGTTAAAAGCTTACAGCCAGGAGTTAGCCTCTACACGCATGATCCACTGTAACGATGTACAAATGTCTCTCGACTTATCTGCGGCAGAACAGGCAATTGCACTTATCGACAGCAGCCTTATCACGCCCGGTCTGTCTAACTTAAAAGTTTATAATGATTTCGCACGACCCTGTCAGTATCCGTTAAGTGTTTACTATCGTAAGCGACAAAGGCAGCCAGTCGCCCTTGTTGCTTTTATAAAATGGTTACAGCTAATCATTTCATAAATTAACGGTGACGCCCTTGTTTACATACATTCATGTTTGTATGTAAAATATTGCTCCTTTTTATTATTGGAGAGTGATATGTGGCGTATAGCATCACTGGTTGTACTGATAATCTTAAACTTCCCATCTTTTGCTGATGAGGTTCACTTTACCGGAGCTTATTCTACGGATCAGCTAAGGGGCGTCAGGGCTGGTTACAGGGTAACAAACTTACCGGTCGAATTGCCGACATGGATTGGCTCACCAAAACTTCATGTCGAGGCGGCTTTAAACCACTGGCAGGACTCAAACAATACAGAAGATAATATAACGGCTTTTACTATCAGCCCGATTCTTTCCTGGCACATAGCAGGAGCTCAGCGACCGTTATTTTTAGAGGCTGGTATAGGTGGTAGTTATTTCGACAAAACACAAATAAGTAATCGCCGCTTATCAACCCAATTTCAATTTGAGGACAGAATATCACTCTCCTGGCAATACAACCGCAGCTCTAGTGCTCGTATCGCCTTGGGGTATACCCACTATTCAAACGCTGATATCAAACGGCCTAACGACGGACTCGATTTCTTTTGGTTAAGTTGGGCCCTACCATTTTAACCTCCGGATGAATTAGCGTTATCTGTCTGAAGTTGCTACATTTAGTCTTAAGTTCTATTCAACTGGAGGTCAAATGAGAAAACAACTTCTTAAACTATCAGCTATTGCGGCTACGGGACTCTTTGTTTCAGCTTGCGGCAGTCCTGAATCAGGAATGACACAGTGCACTATGGAGCCTAAAGAAAACTGGTTGGATCAGGAGCAATTTCAGAGCTCGTTGAAAGAGCAAGGTTATGAAATAAACGAGTTTAAAGTAACCGATGGAAACTGTTATGAAATTTACGGGTTTAACCAGAATAAGCAGAAAGTTGAAATTTACTTTAACCCAGTAGATGGCAGTATTGTTAAGCAAGAAACTGAATAATAACGGTAAAGGCAGTGCCAATGATCATTTGGGATAAGTTTATAAGAACCTTTCATTGGTTATTGGTACTGTGCTTTTGTCTGAACTATTTTTTCCTCGAACATGGCAGCAGCATCCATCAGGCAGTAGGTTATACTGCCGCAGCTTTGGTTATGAGTCGTGTTGTCTGGGGCTTTATTGGGCCTCCTAATGCGCGCTTTAAAAGTTTTCTCCCCTCCTTTTCTGGTATAAAAAAACATCTTCATGAACTGAAAGAGAGAGAGGTGAAGCAGACTCAGGGCCATAATCCACTCGGTGGCCTTATGGTGTTTTCTATACTTGCTTTGTTTTTAGTTCAGGCTGTTACTGGCTTTCTTCGTGAAGAAGTGGATGCACTATATGGAGACAGCTTTTTAACCTCATTGCACGGCATATCCGCCAACATCATTTTTACGCTCGTGATTATTCACATTATTGCCGTATTTATTACCGCTTATTTGGGTAAAATAGAGCTTATCCGACCTATGATTAACGGCAAACGCCGGGTAAAGCGCCATGACTGAGGAAAAAGCTTCCAGAGAACGTATATATCAGGTTTCCAGTAACCGTGAACGAGCATCTCATAAATTGCGTTATGTCGAAGCCTCAGCCCCCATCGAGGAAGACTGTCGTTTGTGTGTCGGTTCGCTAGCAGCAACTAATCACAATGAGAATGAGTTCTCCATCGCCAAAACGGTTTATGATGACATTGCCAGAATGGCGTTTCTGGAAAAGCAGCTCTACTCAAACCAGGCCTACCCTCCTCTATTTTTTTATCAGGCTTTGCAACAGTGGCGCGACACATTTTTATCACTAAAAGTTGATAACAAAGTGGCTGGCTACAGCCTTATGGTCCCTCTGGCTGACAACGCTTTAGCACTTATGTCCTTGCTTATTGGAAAAAGCTTTCAGGGACAGGGATTGGGTAAGGAATTACTGCATCAGTCTATTTTGCTTGCCCAGTCACTTCATTATAAACGCCTTGAATTGAGCGTTTCCCCGAAAAATAAATCCGCCGTTTGTTTATATGAAAGGTTTGGCTTTCAGACGACTGATTCTATTAAAGATTACTTAGGGCCTGGTGAAGATCGCATTCTAATGAGCTTACCTTTAGCAAAGACATAACATGACCTCTCTGGATTTATTCGGCAACCTGGGTTCTGAACCACTGCGTTCAAATATTAGTGAACAGGCAACACTGTTTCATCAGTTTTTGGCTAAAAATGACGAGGCCTTGTTAACCGACGTTCGCGGTGTATTAAAGAGCGCTCCCTTACGTCACTTACAAACGCCCGCCGGGCATAAAATGTCAGTCAAAAGTAGTAATTGTGGCGAGTATGGCTGGATGAGTGATAGCCAGGGCTATCGATACCAAAGGATTGACCCAGTCACCAAAGCACCCTGGCCCCAAATGCCCCCTCTCATTGCAACCAAAGCAATAGAAGTGGCAACACTTGCAGGGTTTGAAAATTTCAAACCAGACTCCTGTCTTATTAACGTTTATTTACCCGGAGCAAAAATGGGTTTGCATCAGGATAAAGATGAGAGGGACTTTACAAAGCCTATCGTTTCTTTTTCCTTTGGTTTACCAGTTAACTTTTTATGGGGTGGTTTTAAGCGTTCGGAGAAATACCAGAAGTTTCAGCTTCAACACACGGATGCTTTAGTTTGGGGTGGGAGTGACAGACTCCGGTATCACGGGGTACAGCAACTTAAGGACGGAGTTCACCCCGTTACAGGGCGCTGCAGAGTTAACCTGACCATTCGTCAGGCAGAATAATTAGAAGCGTTTTAAGTTCTGCATATAGTGATGGATGTCATAGCTTTTAGCCTTCTCCATAAGCTCACTTCTTTTTTCAAAGCACAGGCCTTCTGTCGCAACATTAAACTCTTCAAGCAGTTGAAAGCTCTGTGACAGCAAAGCTTGATCTCTTTCATTAAAAGCACCCTGATGTCTGCTGGCCCAGTAATGAGCATGATGAAAGAGTTGCTCTGAAACTCGGGCAAATACAATAGGGTTCAGTACTCGATAATGCCGATACTGTTGAAAATGTTGATAGTTAGTCTTGCCCTTCTCCGTTAAAAGATCCATAGGCTCATCAACCAACATATACCTATAAAGGTAGCTATTATTGAACGCTGCAAGGTGTTGCCAGTACTCACGCTCATCTTCATCTTCGCTAGCGTCAATGCGTGCGCTTAAATCCGATATATCGTAAAACCGGAAATTGGTTAAAAGATGACTGCGCATGAACCGGACAAAAGGTTCGGGCTGTTGCACTGAGAAATTTTCAAACACTTCAAATAATTCAAGTGTTACATAATTAAACCGAGGCTTAAGGGCTTCGTACTTCCGTGCAAGCTGACGAAACCTTCGGGTTTTTCTAAGTCCCTGAAGATCTTCATCTCCTAATAAACTGTCCATACCTGAGTAACGGAAGTTAAGAGCTAACTCTATGCAATCGAGAGCATTCTCCTTCTCACCGGCTAACCAGTAAACACAGGCCGCATTATGCAGAATAGATGGGTTTAACCAACTGTAATGGGCCATACTTAAATAGAACTCAATTCCTGCATCCAAAAATGCTGTGTCCGCTTTTTGTTTATAAGCGTCGCAGCTAAGTGCCAGGTAGTATTGAATAAGATTGTAAAATTCAGAGGTTTCTCTATAGGCTTCCCATTTAGCTTCAAAGTCCGTATTAAACCATTCCTCTATCCTGGCTAACGATTTTATCGGAGACAATTGCTCGATGGCAGGAAGTGCCGGATGTTTACCCGGGCTATTATCATTGGAAGCATTTGCGACAGACACTTTACTTCTGGCTTTTTGAGCTTGTGTGACAGAACGAAATGCCTTATCACCGATAACAACGTAATGCTTATCGACCAATCCGTAAGGCTTAACTGTGGTAGTAGCAACATCGAGCTCAGTAAGGCAGGCACAACGACCTGTCGTATGGTTGTACGAATAGATGAAACAGCCATTAAAGAAATAACTGTACTGAGCATCATTTTCCAGCGGATTACTACTTCCCAGAAACGCTGGGCTATCCGGCGTCACATTGACTGCTGTATTGGTTATCGTGCTCACGGTCAGCTCCTGTCACAAGTTAATCAAAGCCATTACAGGTGAATTATTAGACAGCTCTCAGACTATCTTTGTCACTCAGCCTATAAAAGAGCCTTTACAGAACTTTAACCTTTGCTAGCAATTTCTGACTAGAAGCCAAAGAAAATAACGGGTAGACCTGAAGTCAGCGCAATTAATTATATAAACTTATGATAATTGGCACTTAAGAATAAGTGGGTCAACTATTTCTATAACAATAGAGTATACCCTCTTTATGAGTTGGTCAATTTTTATACAGAACACTAACTTGTAGAGAACCCAAGTGCTGGTTATATTGATTAGACTACAATTGGGACTTAGCGTTTATCAAAGGGAATGATATCGGAATGAAGCTATGGCGCGTACTGCTTACAATATTAGTTATTGCATTCGCTATAGGTCTATTAGGTTATTCCTATTTGAATCAACAACTAAAATCGCTTGGTATCAGCGACTGGAGCATAGAGTTTGAACGCTTATCAATTAATCACATTATTATTGAGCGGCTGGAGTTAACAATAGACTCATTACCAGAGTCCTCCGCAAGTCAGTCATCAACCGTACTAAACCTAACACAGATACTCTCCGCCGAAGTGCCGGCCATAGTTCCGGAACGCTTTGATATCAAATCTCTGCGCGTAAAAGGAACATTATTACCAGAGCCAATTTCAGCGACTTTTAAGTTATTAAACCGAGAACCGCTCCAGCTAAAAGTTAACAGCCGGGAGCCTGTTACAGCCTCTCTGCAACTGACCCGAGAAAATGGCAGTCTTGATCTCTCCGCTCAACACGACAGTGCAACTTTGCAGGCAAATTACAACTATAGCTCAGGCCAGCTCACCGCCGATGCGAGCTACTTACTCGCAGCACAGAACGTTGCAGATAGCCTAAGCACCGGGCAAATTCCAATGAGTGCACAATGGCAAGGTAACTTTTCACCTGATACTGAATTCACAAGCCTTGAAAGCATTACATCCGCCCTGTCCGGTGAATTATTGCTGTCGGTTAAAAATAGCGTTGAAATAGTCGCAGCTGATAGCACCACCGCAGCATCTGGCAAGCTTCAGCTTAATTTGAGTAAAGGCGTTATTAACTTCTATACACTTGAATTGAATGGTGAAACCAACAATCTAATGTCCTTAAACGTGCCTGAGTTGCCGGTACAATTAGAATCAGTAATCTGGCAGTTAAGTAGCAATGATCAGCTTGCATTGCCGCTGCTTAAAATTCAGCAGGCAGTAAATAAAACTCACTGGCCTGTTAGTGCCAAAGCCGTTGCTAAGGGCAAGAAAAACGAGACACTCAACCTCTCATCAGAGCTGTCCGTTGAGCAAAAACAGTGGCAGTTTAACTCAGTTAATTTCGATCATTTAAACCTTCAGCTCCACAACGTAGCCTTACCCGTTGCAGAGCAATCATTGATTATTAATAAGCTTACAGCAGCGTTCTCCGGTCAGATTTCAAATGAGGCTGCCACGCTCCAAAGCACTGAGTCGACGCACATTGAGTTCTCGCACTTAAATAACGATGCCACTGCAGTCGTCAGTTTCTCACATGTTTTTTATCCATACTCAGAGCCTGACGACATTACCGCTGAGCTTGGTCTCAGTATTCATGCCGACGCGCTTAGTTTTGATCAGCTACCTCAAATAAAGGCGGCTTTTAACAGTGACTTTAAATATCGACAGCAAAAGCTTATCGGTAACGGAGAACTTAGACTTGGCGAGCACATTCGTGTACAACATCACAGCGAAATTACAACCAACCGCATACAAAGTAAGGTTAAAATTCACGACTTTAACTGGAAGCAAACACCACAACTCGATGCGCTACTCAAGCACTTCGCGCCTCAGGTTGTTATCAGTAAAGCGACGATTAATGGTCACGCAGACGTAAACTTCGACTGGAATGATAATCGCTGGCAGCTCGATAACGGTCACGTCGATATTCAGCAAAGCGACTGGGTTGCGGATACTTTATCGGCGGTTGATAGTAGCCTCAACTTTCAGTTTAATGCCAATAACGAACAGCTCCATGTTAATAACGCTCAACTTTACATCGGTAGTGTGCAACAGGGATTTACGCTAGGCCCTGTAACGGCTGAGTTTGGGGCTCAAATACCCTTTGATAACCCCAAACAGTCCACGCTTAACTTAACCAGCCACAGCATAAAAGGCCTTGGCGGAAGTATCGGTATTCCTAACCAAAGCTATTCTATGGCCGACAAGTTTGCACTGCCCGTTGTTTTCGAAGAAATTTCTCTGGGCGAGCTTATGCGCCAATACCCAAGTAATAAAGTGGCGATAGACGGTAATGTCTCCGGAACCATACCAGTGCACTGGGACTCTAACCAGTTTACAGTTGACCGAGGTTATTTAAATGCCCTGGCTCCCGGTGGTCACTTGCAGGTAGATTCATCGGCGTTAGTGTCGGTAGCCGGCAATAATCCGAGTTTACAGACTCTGGCCGGCGTTCTTAGTAACTTCTATTATCAGCAGCTATCCACGGTGATCGACTATGATAAAAACGGTAAGTTGACCTTAGCGGTGAAATTAAAGGGCTCAAACCCTGAGGTAGAAAATGGACGCCCGGTAGAACTTAACGTAAATTTAGAAGAGGACTTACCTGCATTGATGAAAGGACTAACACTTAGTAACAGCTTGAATGAAGCCATTCGTAAGCGAGTACAACAGAAAATCAATTAATCAGGGGATGATATGAGACAATTGTTTTTACTAGTAAGCGTACCTTTTTTCGTTTTGGGGTGTACCCCAACGGTTCAGGTAGCTGCGCCTAAAGAGCCCATTACTATCAACCTAAATGTTAAGATTGAACACCAAATTTACGTCAAAGTAGATAAAGCGCTCGACGATGTAATTTCTGAATCCAGTGGCTTATTTTAACGACAAAGGAATGCAACTATGAAATATTTACTGACGCTGCTATTAGTTACTTTTATTGGTTTATCAAGCCCGCTGGCGCAAGCACAACAGTTAGATTTGCAACAGGCAAAGGCACAATTAAGTGAAGCGAAGGAACAAGGCCTGGTGGGCGAAAAAGCTGACGGTTACCTGGGAGTAGTAGAATCGACAGAAGTTACTGAGCAAATCGTTAAGAAAATTAACGAGGCTCGCCGTAAAGAATACACCCGAATTGCTAACGAGAACGACATTGCTGTTGCCGATGTTGAGTTAGTAGCCGGAAAGCGTGCCATTGAGCTGACTAAATCAGGCCTTTACATCAATGTCGATGGAGATTGGCGAAAGAAGCCTTAAGCGGCTTCTGAATGCTACCTTCCAGATGTCTTAGAGCGACTCCCAGTCTTGTGCTGGGTATGAGGGCAGTTCTAACGGTTTTGACGGTGCTGCACGTCCTTGCTCTGCAAGGCCACAAAATGCGAGAGGAATGATTGTGAGACCAGCAATACTAGTTAAAGTTAGCTAGGGAAAACACTAAGATAGTTCAAAAGGAACTGAAGTTTAATCTAATCGGAATTGGTGCCCGGGGCCGGACTTGAACCGGCACGAAGTTACCTTCGAGGGATTTTAAATCCCTTGTGTCTACCAATTCCACCACCCGGGCACTACATAGAAGTGTTCTCGAATAATGGAGGCGGGTCCCGGAGTCGAACCGAGATCCACGGATTTGCAATCCGCTGCATAGCCATTCTGCCAACCCGCCAGAATTTGGAGCGGGAAACGAGATTCGAACTCGCGACCCCAACCTTGGCAAGGTTGTGCTCTACCAGCTGAGCTATTCCCGCACCGTCATCTGCCGTGGCATTCTACTGTTTAATCATTTTCAGTCAATGACTTTTTATCAATTTAGTGACTGTTTGCGCAAATTTACGGCAAAGCTGTTATTTTCTGGTCAATTCACCCTTGGCTCCGCGTAAATATTCCCACATTGACCAAACCGTTAATACAAAGGCTGCGTAGAATAAAAACATCGATAACCAATAAATATAAATATTAGCGTTCCAGAGCAATCCAATTAAGGCAATCATTTGTGCCACCGTCTTCCACTTTCCTAAATTGGAAACCGCGACTTTTGCTCTATTGCCACTTTGTGCCATCCACTCCCGCAGGGCGCTCACAATAAGCTCTCGGCAAATCATTGTTAAAGCAGGAATAGTAATAAAGGCGGAGTTGTAATCTTCGACAATCACCACCAGAGCAGCAACAACCATCGCTTTATCTGCTACCGGATCAAGAAACTCACCAAACTTAGTGAATTGATTAAAGCGCCGGGCGATATAGCCATCTAACGCATCGGTAATTGCAGCTAACCAAAAAATAAATGCAGCCCAAAAGCGCGCATCTTCCATTGGTAAATAGAAAACCACCAGAAACACCGGTATCAGTACTATCCGAAAGCTGGTCAAAATATTAGGGATATTCCACTTCATTATCCGCTCATTCCTTATTGTTTTTACTCATCACGAAATGAGTAATAAATTTTTTCCGCCAATGCTCGGCTAATACCAGGTACGCTGGCAAGTTTCTCAATACTAGCGTTTTTTACCTCTTGTAATCCACCTAGATTTTTCAAGATTGTTTGTCTGCGCTTTGCCCCTACCCCTTCAATTTGTTCTAAGGTTGAGGTTTTCTTAACTTTCGCTCTTTTCTGTCTGTGTCCCGTTATAGCAAAACGATGCGATTCATCACGTATGTGTTGAATCAAATGTAGCGCGCTGGCGTCTCTACTTAACGGAATAGTCTCGTGACTACCGGCCATAATTAAAGTTTCCAGTCCGGGTTTACGCGACTCTCCCTTCGCAACACCAATTAAAACCGGCGCCTCTTTGCCCCAGTCACTAAAGTAATTCTCTGCCTGGGCCAACTGTCCCTTACCGCCGTCAATAAACAATATATCGGGTATGTTGCCTTGTTCTTTGGCGTTATCATAACGCTTAGCCAGAGCTTTTGACATTGCTGCGTAATCATCTCCCGGAGTAATGCCGGTAATATTATAGCGACGGTAGTCAGACTTTTTAGGTCCGTTTTGATCAAACACCACGCAAGAGGCTACCGTTTGTTGCCCCATAGTATGGCTAATATCAAAACATTCCATACGCTGTATGGGCACGCCGAAATCCAACACTTGTTGTAATGCCTGAGTACGACGGTTCATTGTACTTTGTTGATTTAACCGGCTTTCCAGCGCATTAACGGCATTTTTCTGAGCCAGCGACTGATACTGACGTTTATCCCCTCTCACTTTGCTTTGCAGTTTGACGGGTTGTGACAACGCATCACTCATCACTTCGGCTAATACGTTGTCCGGCTGAATATCGACGGGAAGAACCACTTCCTTTGGAATTTTGCGTCCAGCCGTATCCGACAAATAAAACTGCAACAAAAAGGCTCTGAGCACTTCATCGTCAGGCGTATCGGTTGGCACCTTAGGAAAATAGCTACGACTGCCCTGTAAGTGGTTATCTCGGATAAAAAGCATCTGTACTGTGGTCATTCCATTACCACGCGCTAAACCAATAACGTCCAGTTCCTGCTGGCTACCGGTCACCGAGTTACGCTCCTGCGTTTTTCTTAATGCGGCAATCTGATCACGAAACCTTGCAGCCCTTTCAAAGTCCAGGTTTTCACTCGCCTGCTCCATCTTGCTCATAAGCTCGTCAATAACCTGCTGGTTTTTCCCTTGCAGGAATTGCCGCGCCAGAGCCACTTGCTCACTGTATTCCTCATCAGTGCAGACATTAACGCAAGGCGCAAGGCAGCGTTTCAGCTGATGCTGCAGGCAAGGCCTGGTACGTGCCCGATAATAGGTATCGTCACATTGGCGAATCGGAAACAGCTTTTGTAGCAGGTTTAAGCTTTCACGCACTGCTGAGCCATTTGGAAAAGGCCCGAAGTATTCGCCCTTGGTGCGACGGGCTCCGCGGTGAAAGCCCAGCCTGGGATGTTGGTGCGCTGTCAGAATAATGTACGGGTAAGACTTATCGTCCCGCAGTAACACGTTGTAACGTGGGCGATACTTTTTAATAAAGGAGTTTTCGAGTATTAAAGCTTCAGCTTCGGTGTTGGTTACGGTGACATCCATAGAAGCAATTTGCTTAACCATGACCTGAGTCTTTACACGATCAACTTTATCGCGAAAGTAGCTGGATACGCGTTTTTTTAAGTCTTTTGCTTTACCAACATAAATTACGTCACCCGACTCATCGTACATGCGGTATACACCGGGTTGATGAGTCAAGTGACGAAGAAAGCTGTCGCTGTCAAAATGTTTCTGTGTATTACCTTCCGTCATCTACCTTCAAACTGAATTAGGTCGACAAGACCGTGCTGAATTGCAAGATGGGACAATTGTACATCACCATCGATACCGAGTTTAGAGAAAATACGATAACGGAAAGTATTAATTGTTTTACTACTGATACACAGATGCCGGGCTATTTCTCTGACACGAATACCACGACTGAGCATTTGCGCAACTTGCAACTCGCGCTCACTGAGCATATCAACCATGCTTTTCTGTCTTTGAGAACGTGGGTTTTGCGCCAAGTATGCCGCTACCGGCGCCGCGACATAAACATTACCCTGTTTTAATGACCGAATTGCCTGAACTAAATCCGAGCTGTCGCATGAGTCAAGCAAGTAGCCATCGACAACACTGATACCACACTGAAAATCCAGTATATCCTGCTGGTTTCTTCCCCACACAATGAGCTTTAAGTCGCAATGACGCCTTTTTAGACGCCGCCAGTGCTCAACTGTAGCGGCCCCGCCCAGTTGGCTGCAAAGTACCACCACAGCATCTTCATATTCATAACACGTGCGACGCAAGTCAGCTATTCCCGTAACAGTCAGCACCTTGTCGCTAAAGTGCTGCTGTAAAACAGAGGCCATACCGGCACTTATAATTGGATTGGGGATTGCTAATATAATACGGTTCATAGGTTACATTCCTTATTTGTATACCTTGTTGGTCATCCTTATTAGTTTAAATCCGTACCGCCCTGCCCGAATTCGCGTCGCATATTCTGAGCTTTTAACGTCGATAACAAGTTGCTTTTACAGAACTTTACAAAAACTCGGGAAAAGCCAATTTGAGGGTGTGGCAATAGCTATTGAAGGCAAGTCAAAGATGAAGTTTTGAGCAGAGGTTACAAGCGGGCCTGGTCCAGCATATCCCACAAATAACAAGCCAGATAGCTTCTGTAGGGTTGGGCCCTTTCCGGAATAATTAGAATATCCTGATCTTTTAAAAGACTCATAGCTTTACGAAGCGAGCTGTCCTGAATTGGGAAAAGATCCTGATGGGCAAAGTGGAACATCGCTAAAATAGAAGCAGTCCACGGACCAACCCCCTTTAGCCGGGTGACATCGGTAATTAACTCTTTCGACCCCATGCCAGACCACGACTGTACCCTATCCGGTTCTTTTTGCTGACATTGCGCAACACGACTAATAGCGGCAGCTTTGGTGCGACTAACGCCGCAACTCATAAGTTCTTCGACCGGAAGATAAGCGATACCTCCGGCACCAAGTGATTTAGCCTTTTGCTCAGCTCTTTCAATGATGGTCGCCGACGCTTTCAATGACAGCATTTGACGGATAATAATCCGGGGTAATGCCTCAATTACCGGCATATGTGAAGGAGCAAGCAACTCTCGTGACGGTAACTGTAACAACAGCAAATCGATACCCGGTTGAGTATCGATAAGGTGCTGTCGGATTATTTCAGGTGTTGTTTCCATAAACCTATTATGCGAACACAGTGAAGCTCTGTCGACTAATAGCTAACAATTTCCCTTCCTCACTCCATAAGCCTGCTCTACTGTGGCCATAGCCATGTTCCGCATGCTCAATAAAAGCTTCGTACTGAAACCAGTCGTTGGTGTTAAATTCGTCCAGGGGGAGATCCGGAAATTCGATAGTCCAGGTAAGTGACGAAGCCGGCGCGGGGCTATCCAGGTGAGGGAGCACCGCAGGTGGCCAGGCATCAACTAACGCCAAAACTGCTGCTGTGGTCAGTTCTTGCTGCTCTTTACGAAAGCGTATCCAGCCACCAAAGGTTCGACCCGGCTGCCCACTAAATGGCATACCACCGGAAGTAATACGGTAATCAAAGTTTTTTGCAAATTCAGGAACAATATCGGCTTCAGGTAAGCCAGGACCGTCATTAATTGTTTTTAAGTCAGGCGGTGTTTCACCGCTAACCGATACAGAGGATGAGCGCCCTTTACCTAAGCTGGCTAATCCAGCTAACATGACTTCGTCATTTTGTGTTATTTCAACCGACACCTGCAACACAGAAGATCCCTGTCTTAATACCCGATAACTTAACGTTGCATCCCCTGGTGTCGCCGGCGCGACAAAAGAAATAGCTAAACTACGCAAATGGTAATCTCCCGGGAACTGCCGCAATAGAAACTGTGCAGCTAAAGCCGCACTAAAACCACCAAAAAATGCCCTACCCTGTGCCCAGCCTTCCGGTAGCTTAATGGTTTGATTGTTTTTGTCGTTTTCTATTAACGCTAAAGTCTCGTGAAACAGCATGACGCTTCCCTGTTAAACAGTTGTTTGAATTAGCTATTAAGAATACCAATTATCACCATGATGACAAAGGATGTTATTAGCAAAAACCAATAAACCGCGTTACTAGCATAAAGGTTTTATAAACATATCAGCGAAGGAGGAATTGTCGAATAACTCTGGAGGTGCGTAAAAAGCAAAAAAGCCCAACTCAAGGAGCTGGGCTTTTTTGCTAAATTTGGCGGAGAGGGAGGGATTCGAACCCCCGGTGGGAATGAACCCACGCCTGATTTCAAGTCAGGTGCATTCAACCGAGCTCTGCCACCTCTCCGTATTGTTTGTTCTCTTCAACTGCGTCGTTGAGAACGAAGCGAATATTAAAGACCTAAATTACGCTTGTAAAGGAAAAATTTGAACAAAGTGTCCGTTTGGGCGTTTATTAGACAAACTGAACGTTTTTCGCTAGAAATTACCCTTTAATTTCCTACCCAAGGCCCCCATTAATGCTGTAGTATTTAGGAAACTTTTTAAATAAAAAACCGTCTTAACAGACAGTAAGTTCAACACGGAGAAATCTATGAACAATCGCAGTCAGACTTATGTCGGTCAGAACGAATCGACGCTGGCCGTTAATAAGGTACTACGCAACACTTATACATTATTGGCAATGACACTGGCTTTCAGTGCTGTTGTTGCAACTATCAGCACTATGATGAACTTACCTTATCCGGGCCTCATCATTACTTTAGTTGCCTACTTTGGTTTGCTTTTTGGTATTCACAAGACCAAAGATAGCGGCATGGGTATTGTATTAACCTTCGCTCTAACTGGCTTTTTAGGTTACACCCTTGGCCCTATCCTTAATATGGCACTGTCAATGCCTGGGGGCGGCGAGATGGTTGCTACTGCGCTAGGTGGTACAGCCCTGACGTTCTTTGCAACTTCAGCCTATGTCTTAACCACTAAAAAGGACATGTCTAAATTAGGTGGCCTGGTTACTGCCGGTATTATCATGGTCTTTGTAGCGATAATAGCTAACCTGTTCTTCCAGTTGCCAGCATTACAGCTTGCAATCTCTGCTATCATGATTCCATTAATGGCTATGTTGATTATGTGGCAGACCAGCGACATCATTAACGGTGGCGAGCGCAACTACATCCTTGCAACAGTGACTTTGTATGTCTCAATTTATAACTTATTCCTTAGCATGCTACAGCTGCTAATGGCGTTTGGCGGCGACGAATAAAAGCGACTGCCTACAGGGTTACAATAAACGCCCCGCCATGCGGGGCGTTTTTGTTTAAAGTGAGTATTTATGGCCAAAATAACGCTCATAGTTCAAAACAGTGCTAAAGAACAGCTAAAGTCTCAGGAAGCTTTATCCTTTGCTCTCGCTGCAATTAACGGCGGCCATGAGATTGCTTGTATCTTTTTCTACCGGGAAGCCGTGAATCATGCACTACTGACAACACCGGTTGAAAATAAAGCTTTAATAAATCAATGGGAAGCAATGAGCCGTCAGCATAATGTCCCCTTAGTGGTGTGTCACACGGTAGCAGAGCGTAAAGGAATTGAAGAGTTCCACCCAAGTTTTCAAGCTTCGGGCTTGACCGCTCTGGCAACAGCTATTGCCAACAGTGACCGGACTTTACAATTTTAACCATTATGAAGAAAATCGCTATTTTACAATGCAGTTCAGACACTAACGCAGCAACCGAAGCATTAGATGTCGCTTTATCGCTGGCAAGCTTTGATCACCCTGTTCAACTCATACTGGCAGGCGAAGCAGTTAACTGCCTACTCAATAGCCCTTCAAAGCGTTACGGCATGCTGGAGCTACTCGATGCAGAACCTATCGCTATAAGCTCAGAGTCTACAATTAACATAGACGCTCTGCCGGATTCGTTAGACACAGTAATTATTTCTGCAAATGAACTAAAGCAGCACCTGGATCAATTTGACGAGGTTCTACAGTTCTCATGACATCTACCCTGCACTGGTTAAGAAATACGACACTAACTCAATGGTTAGCACAGTACAGTCATTTACTCGGCAATAGGGACGCTCTGCTTATTTCCGGGGAACAACTGGGTCAGTTACCTGATAAGCAGCCTGTAAAGCAGTCAATATATGCCAGAAAAAATGACGCTGAGTGTTTAGGAAATACCTTACCAACTTATGTCATGTTAAAATCTGACGAAGAATGGGTTGAACTGGTTCTCAGTTTTCAGCAGCAAATTACCTGGTAGTCCGCATGATTGAATTTAACGGTAAAACATACGAAACCGACAAGCACGAGTATTTAGCCAATATTGATGACTGGAATGAAAAGCTGGCCCTGCATATTGCGGAGCTTGAAAGCATTGATATGACACCGGCACACTGGGAAGTTGTCAATTTTGTACAAGACTTTTACCGAGAATTCGATACCAGTCCTGCTATGCGTGTTTTGGTTAAAGCCATGAAAAAGCAGTTGGGAGAAGATAAAGGCAACAGTCGTTACCTTTACAAATTGTTCCCGAAAGGCCCGGCTAAGCAGGCCACACGAATTGCGGGCCTGCCGAAACCAGCTAAGTGCATTTAGGGTTAACCTTAGCCCTTAATAACTTCAAGGCCACCCATATAAGGCCGCAGGGCTTCAGGCACAACTATTGAGCCGTCTTCCTGTTGGTAGTTCTCCAGTACAGCGACTAACGCCCGGCCTACTGCCAGTCCAGAGCCATTTAGTGTGTGCATAAGCTCTGGTTTTTTCGCACCCTTGCGGCGAAAACGAGCCTGCATACGACGTGCCTGAAAGTCCTGCATATTTGAGCAAGAGCTGATTTCACGGTACGCCTGTTGCGCTGGTAACCATACTTCTAAATCGTAAGTTTTAGCGGCGCCAAAGCCCATGTCACCTGTGCAAAGCAGTACCTTACGGTAAGGCAGCTCAAGCTTTTGCAACACGGTTTCAGCGTGGCCAGTCAGTTGCTCTAAAGCGTCCATTGATTCTTCAGGTTTCACTAGCCAGACAAGCTCGACTTTATCAAACTGATGCTGACGAATAAGGCCTCGGGTGTCACGACCATGAGAACCAGCCTCGCTGCGGAAACACGGTGTATGCGCCGTAAATTTAAGCGGTAATTCTTCTTCGTCGGCTATTTCGTCACGGTATAGGTTCGTTAACGGTACTTCGGCCGTTGGAATCAATGACATTGGTATTTGGTCTTGTGACTCGCCTTCAATGTGGAATAAATCTTTACCAAATTTAGGTAACTGCCCTGTTCCCAGCAAAGAATCCTGATTCACCATATAAGGCACGTAGGTTTCCAGGTAACCGTGCTCTTGTGTGTGTAAATCCAGCATGAACTGAGTCAGCGCACGATGCAGACGAGCAATACCACCACGCATAACAACAAAGCGCGCCCCGGTTAATTTCGCGGCGGCTTCAAAGTCCATACCTTTGGCTAACGCTTCGCCAAGATCAACGTGATCTTTTACTTCAAAGTCGAACGACTTAGGTTCACCCCAGGTTAATACTTCCTGGTTTTCACTCTCATCTTTACCTTGTGGTACTTCTTCTGCCGGTAAGTTCGGCACACCCATAATAATGTCGTTAAGCTCTTCCTGAATCGCTTTAAGTTCTTCTTTCGCGCTATCCAGCTGGTCACCTAAATCACTCACCGCATCGAGTAACGGCTGTATATCTTCACCCGCTGCTTTCGCTTTACCAATCGCTTTGGAGCGACTGTTACGTTCAGCCTGAAGTTGTTCAGTACGTACCTGTACCTCTTTACGTTGTTCTTCAAGCTTGCTGAGTTTAGCAACGTCTAAGTCGAAGCCTCTTTTAGCAAGTGCTTCTGCGGTATTGTCTAATTCCTCACGGAAGTATTTAGCGTCTAGCATGAGTGTCCTATTTAACCGTTGTTGAGTACAACATCATTGCTGCAACAACAGCAGCAATACAGATAATTACGTTTAAGCCTATGTGTAAGGCGGCTTTTAGCATTTCGCCCTGGCTGGCAAGCGTCACAACCTCAACCGAGAACGTTGAAAAGGTTGTAAATGCCCCTAAAACCCCAACACCAAGGAATAAGCGGGTTGTCTCTGACACGGATTGTTGTTGCCCATACGCCAGTAACAGCCCCAATAAAAAAGAGCCTAATATGTTAACGGTCAGCGTCGCAAAAGGGAATGCCCGCAGTCCAAATGATTGCATCCCAAGGCCAATAGCGTAACGTCCCGAGGCGCCAATGGCTCCGCCGGCAGCTACGCAGAAAAAATGCAGCAATAAGTTATTCATCCGGCTCCCTTTTCCAGTCTGACTTAGCGTCCATGTCCTGTAGCCAGCGCAGCTTTTCCTGCAACTTAATTTCTAAGCCTCGCGGCTCGGGCTGATAAAACTGCGCTTCTGCCAGTTCTGACGGTAAATAACGTTCACCGGGCACATAAGCATTTGGGTAATTGTGCGCATATTGGTAATCAGCACCGTAGCCCTGCTCTTTATGCACTTTGGTGGGTGCATTGCGTAGGTGTTCCGGTACCGGCGCGTCGCTGTGCTCTTTTGCCGCCCTGAGTGCCCCTTTAAACGCATTGTACACCGCATTACTCTTAGCGGCACAAGCACAATAAATAACGGCCTGAGCTATGGCTCTTTCGCCCTCTGCCGGCCCTACTCTGTGATACGTATCCCAGGCGTTTAACGCTAACTGCAGGGCTCTTGGGTCAGCATTACCAATATCTTCAGAGGCAATAGCCAGTAACCTACGTGCTATGACCAGAGCGTCACCACCGCCTGTTAATAAGCGCGCGTACCAATATAAGGCACCGTCTGGCGAAGAGCCTCGTACCGATTTATGAAATGCCGATAGAATATCGTAATAATGGTCACCCTGATGGTCGAATGCGGTTGCCTTTTCGCCAATAGCGGCGGTAATTAGCTCAGGTGTTATAGGCTGGCTGCTGCTTTCAACAAAGTCGGCCACTACTTCAAGGTAATTCAGCAACCGTCGAGCGTCGCCACCGGCTAAGTCCAGTAACTTTGCTCTGGCCTCTCCTTCAAGTTGAAGCTGTCTGTCCCCCAGCCCTCTTTCAGAATCTTTTAACGCGCGCTCCAAAGCAACTTCAAGATCGTTTTTTGACAGGGTTTGCAACCGATAAACCCGTGCACGTGATAACAACGCATTGTTTAATTCGAACCCTGGGTTCTCTGTCGTCGCGCCAACAAACACAATAGTACCGTCTTCAATATGCGGTAAAAATGCGTCCTGCTGGCTTTTATTAAAACGGTGCACCTCATCGACAAACAAAATCGTTCGGCGTCCCTGCTGTTGGGCAACCTGCTTTGCTTCTTCAATGGCTTGTCTTATGTCTTTTACACCGGAGGTAACCGCACTGATACGACTGACAGTGGCATTGGCGGTAGTGGCGATGAGCTCAGCTAAGGTGGTTTTACCGGTACCTGGAGGCCCCCAGAGAATCATTGAGTGCAAATGACCTTGTTCAACCGCCACTCGCAGCGGCTTTCCGGGGGCTAATAAATGCTGTTGCCCGACATACTCTTCAATAGTTTGCGGACGCATGCGCGCCGCAAGAGGTTTGAAATCAGGCTGAAAGTCTAAATCAAGGCTGGCCACAACAGTTAACTTTGGTCGTCAACATCAACGCCGTCAGGCACGTCAAAAACGAATTGCTCATCATCAATACTTTCGTTTAAAACAACGTCACTTAACATCAACTCGGTGCGTTCACCTTGTGCCTGAACCATCGTTATCTCTTTTAACTTTTCATCGGAGAAAAGAAGCTCAAGCTTCCGACCATTGGTTTCATGCTCAACGAAATAACGTCCTGCTTCTGAACTCACGCTATAGTTTTCCCATTGCTTGCCATTGCTGTCCAGCACCAACAATAACGGACTGTCATCCACCATGTCCTGCTGTGCATAGACAGTGACTTGCTCGACAAATGGGTTGTAGTACCAAACCTTAGTACCATTAGCGATCATTACACTCTCATCCGGCTCTTTAGTATGCCAGTAAAGGCTTGCCGGACGCTTTAGCTTTAATGTGCCACTAAGGTTTTGCAATACACTGCCCTGCTCGTCTCTCACCCTTTGCTGAAAGTCGGCAGATAGGCTTTGCGTTTGTTTCAGGAGTTTCTGTAACTCATGCTTATCTGACTCAGACTCTGAAGCAAATGCACTAAAAGAAACGGCCATAATCATGGTAAATACAACTGCTTTCATGAATTTAATCCCTTGGAGCTCTTGGGGCCAACACTTCGCGCTGGCCATTGTTACCGGCACTGGTTACGACACCGGACATTTCCATTTGTTCGACAATGCGTGCAGCGCGATTATAACCAATACGGAATTTCCGCTGTACACTGGACACAGATACTCGTTGAGTTTCGGTCACGAAAGCAACAGCTTCGTCATAAAGCGGATCGGACTCTGCGTCATCCATTTCTTGTTGCTCACCCGGCAGTAAACCCTCTTCACCCTGGTCGCCGGACAGTATTTCTTCCAAATAATTTGGTCGACCGCGTTTCTTCCAGTCTTTAACCACGGCATGCACTTCGTGATCATCAACAAAGGCTCCGTGAACACGAACCGGAGAACCACTTCCCGGCGGTAAATAGAGCATGTCACCCTGACCTAAAAGCTGATCTGCCCCCGGTTGGTCAAGGATAGTACGAGAGTCCACTTTGGAGGACACCTGAAACGCAATACGGGTTGGGATGTTAGCTTTTATCAAACCAGTAATAACATCCACTGACGGGCGCTGTGTTGCCAAAATAAGATGGATACCAGCGGCTCGGGCCTTTTGAGCTATGCGAGCAATAAGCTCTTCTACTTTTTTGCCAACAATCATCATCATGTCGGCGAATTCATCAATGACAACAACTATGTTTGGCAACTTCTCTAACACCGGTGGCAACTCATCCATAGAGTCACCCGGTTTCCAGATAGGATCCCGCAGCGGTTCGCCGGCTTTTTCTGCCGCTTTAACTTTGGCGTTATAGCCTTTTAAGTTACGCACACCTAATGCTGACATTAACTTATAACGACGCTCCATTTCGCCGACACACCAGCGTAAAGAGTTTGCCGCATCTTTCATGTCGGTCACAACTTCTGTCAGCAAGTGTGGAATACCCTCGTAGACAGACAACTCGAGCATTTTCGGGTCAATCATAATGAGTCGGACATCTTCCGGTGTGCTCTTATAAAGCAAGCTCAGAATCATCACGTTGACACCAACGGACTTACCTGAACCTGTCGTACCTGCGACCAGGAGGTGCGGCATTTTAGCTAAGTCCACAACCACAGGTTTACCCGCAATGTCTTTACCTAAAATCATTGTCAGTGGCGAGTCGCTGTTCGTGAATTGGTCGCTGTTGATCACCTCACTCAGCTGTACGATTTCGCGATGCTTATTCGGAAGCTCCAGCCCCACATAAGACTTACCGGGTATAACCTCAACTACCCGCACTGCAACAGCGGACAACGTACGAGCAATATCTTTTGCTAAATTCGATATTTTCGAAACCTTAACCCCCGGCGCTAAGTCCAGCTCAAACCGGGTGATAACAGGTCCCGGCTGAACGTGGGCTACACGAACATCAACGCCAAACTCTTTTAATACGGTTTCAACCGTACGTGAAACTTGATCAAGTTCTTCCTGGGTAATGGGGTTGTCTTTTTTGTTTGGCCGGTCCAGAAGCTCTATCGACGGTAAAGGAGGAAGTAATTCGCCTTCGTCTGCATCATCGCTTTCCGGCTCTTTTGTTTTTGGTGTTGCCGGTTCGCTACTGTTTGTTTTTTTCTTCGCAGCTTGTTTGCTGAACCGTGGTGCACCACTCTCATCATGCTCATCATCGACAGAGTTTATCGACGGCAGGCTCAATACCGGCTCTTGTTTATCCGCGCCAAATAAGTCGCTGTTTAAGCTCGAAGCGCTTTTTTCTTCCAGCGCTTGCTCTCGCTTTTCATTGTAGGTTTCGTCATTTTCACTATCTGATGCTTCTGTGCTACCTCGGCTATTCCATAGAACTTTTGCTTTTTCTATCAGCCATAAAACACCGTCGATAACCCACTCACCTAATTTGTCTGCAACCTGTAACCAGCTTATTCCGGTAACTAAGGTTACTCCGGTAAAAAAGAAAGTCAGTAGCAGTAAGGTGGTACCCACAAAATTCAAATACGGCAGTAATGAAGCGGCGATAACGTCGCCAATGACGCCACCGGCTGAAAAGTAATAAATATCATCGAAGTTAATGGAAGACAGCGCAGAAGCGCCAATCAGCGCGAGCATTGCGCCAATCATACGTAAACTGACTGCCAGGTAATCCATTTCCAGCAGTTGGTAGGTTTTTCGGAATAATAAGTAGCCTACACCGACAAAGCCAAAAGGAATAAGATAAGCCACAAAGCCAAAAGCAAATAGAAGGACATCGGCCACCCACGCGCCTACGGCTCCACCCGCATTATGTATGCTTCCTTCATAACCTGTTTGTGACCAACTGGGATCAGCCGGGTTAAAGCTCACCAATGACAAAAAAATGAAAATGGCTAGCGCACCACTTATTAGCAACCCTGCTTCTAAAACTCTTTGTACACCTGTCATTATCTTATTGCAGCGCCTTCGTTAATATTATTATTGGTATTCATTAGTATCCGCATGATTGTAGCGGATGTCAGCCCTAATGTTACCCCTTTACTAATACTTTATTTTCCTGTTTTACCTCTTCCATGACCACATAAGTTCGTGACTCATCAACCCCGGGCATCATTAACAAAGTTTCACCCAGTAATTTACGATATGCACGCATATCGGGAACTCGTGCCTTTATCAGAAAATCGAAATCACCCGCCACTAAATGGCACTCTAGAATTTCATCCGTTTTTCGTGCTGCCTCACTAAACTCCGCAAAAGCGTCTGCGGAAGTTCGGGTCAACGTTATTTCAACGAAAACCATCAGGTTAGCACCTAATTTAGCAGGATTAATTTTAGCATGGTAACTTTCTATAACCTGTTCGCGCTCCAGCTTGCGAACACGCTCGAGACAGGCTGTCTGGCTAAGGCCTACACGCCTTGCCAGCTCCACGTTTGACATACGTCCATCGTCTTGTAATAGCCGAAGGATCTTCCTGTCAGTTTTATCAATAGTGACTTCTACGGGTTGCTCGGCATTAAACATCATAATTCTCTAAAAAAATAACTTTTAACAGTGTATCACACCAAAAAATAACTTAAAAAAAGTAAGTAATACACTAGGGTTTACGTCTATAATTTGCGCCAAATAATTTCCCTTAAACACGAAAATTGTAAGAGGCAGACAATGCTAATTGGTGTACCAAAAGAAATTAAAAACCACGAATACCGCATCGGCTTAACACCTGCTGCTGTGCGCGAGTACGTGGAGAATGGCCACGACGTTATCGTTGAAAACAACGGTGGTGCTGCTATTGGCTTCACGAACGAACAATACATGGAAGCCGGCGCGACTATTATTGATACACCAGAAGAGATTTTCCAGCGTGCCGACATGATTGTAAAAGTAAAAGAACCTCAGCCAAACGAATGCAAAATGCTTCGTGAAGGCCAAATTCTTTATACTTTCCTGCATTTAGCCCCAGACCCAACTCAAACGGAGTTACTGGGTAAAGCAGGTTGTACTGCTATTGCTTACGAAACGGTCACAGATAACCGCAACGGTTTGCCTCTTTTAGCACCGATGAGTGAAGTTGCCGGTCGTATGTCAATTCAGGCAGGTGCACACTACTTAGAAAAAGCACACGGTGGCAGTGGTACCTTATTAGGTGGCGTTCCTGGCGTAGCGCCGGGCAAAGTACTGATCATCGGTGGTGGTGTTGTTGGAACTAACGCTGCAAAAATGGCTATTGGCCTGGGTGCTGAAGTCACTATTCTCGATCGCTCTCTGCCTCGCTTACGTGAACTGGATGATATTTTCGCTGGCCGTGTACAAACGGTTTACTCTACCGTTGATGCCATCGATAAATATTCTCAGGAAGCCGATTTAGTCGTTGGCGCTGTTCTTATTCCCGGCGCTGCAGCACCTAAACTGCTTACGCGTGAAAACATCAGTAAGATGAAACCCGGTTCAGTACTGGTTGACGTAGCTATTGACCAGGGCGGTTGTTTTGAAACATCAAAAGCGACAACGCACCAGGACCCTGTTTACATCATTGATGACGTTGTTCACTACTGCGTCGCTAATATGCCAGGTGGCGTTGCACGTACCTCTACTATCGCTCTTAACAATGCAACTTTGCCTTACGGCATTGCACTTGCAAACAAGGGCGTCAAAGCCATGCTGGAAAACGAGCACCTGTTGCGCGGCCTGAATATGCACAAGGGTAAAATTACCTACAAAGCCATTCACGACGACTTGGGTCAGCAGTTAGGTCTGGACTACCAGGACCCACGCGAAGCTCTGCAGGGTTAATACTGACTCTAATAGAAACAAGCCCGTGAACAAAAGTTTGCGGGCTTTTTTGTTGCGGTTCTTGTCGGTCAAGCTTGTAAACCCTACAATCAATCCCCATAGCTAAATAATAAACAATCAAAAACGCATTAATGGAGTTTTTCTAATGGCTGAAGCCAAACACTGTAAGTTACTTATTCTGGGATCAGGACCTGCTGGCTATACAGCTGCAGTCTATGCTGCACGCGCTAATTTAAACCCTGTTATGGTGACAGGTATGCAACAAGGTGGGCAGTTGACTACCACGACCGATGTTGAGAACTGGCCCGGGGACGCAGAAGGTCTGACCGGTCCTGATCTTATGGTGCGTATGCAAAAGCATGCGGAACGTTTTGATACAGAAATTGTGTTTGATCATATCAGCAGCGTCGATTTTTCTAAGCGCCCTTTCCAGTTAAAAGGTGACGTTGGCGAGTATACCGCGGACTCAGTTATTATCAGCACGGGCGCTTCAGCTAAGTACTTAGGCTTAGATTCAGAAGAAGCCTTCATGGGTAAAGGCGTTTCAGCTTGCGCAACCTGTGACGGCTTTTTCTACAAAAAGCAAAAGGTCTGCGTTGTCGGCGGTGGTAACACAGCCGTTGAGGAAGCCCTGTACCTGTCGAACATTGCCAGCGAAGTGCACGTTATTCATCGCCGCGACACTTTCCGTGCGGAGAAAATCCTGGTTGATCGGCTGCATGAAAAAGAGCAAAACGGGAACGTTACCTTCCACCTCAACAAAACCTTAGATGAAGTTCTGGGTGATGATGCAGGCGTTACCGGTGTTCGTATTAAAGACACCAAAGACGGCAGTACAGAAGAGCTGGAAGTCGCTGGTTGCTTCATTGCTATTGGACACCAGCCAAATACCGGTATTTTTGACGGCGAACTGGAAATGCAGGACGGTTACATTCAGGTGCAGAGCGGTCTTCAGGGCAATGCAACGGCAACCAGTGTACCGGGTGTTTTCGCTGCAGGTGATGTCATGGATCATATCTACCGTCAGGCTATTACTTCTGCAGGCACAGGCTGTATGGCTGCATTGGATGCCGAGCGTTACCTTGACGCACTGACTAAGTCTTAGTCGTCTACAGTGATTGTCCAGCTCGATCCGGCATCGATCAGTTTCCCACCAACAGCGACAGCTTTGCACGAACCCAATGGGCTACTCGCTGTCGGTGGTGATTTATCGCCGGGTCGGCTAATACATGCTTACCAACAAGGTATATTTCCCTGGTTTTCTGATAACGACCCTATTCTTTGGTGGTCTCCCAACCCCAGAGCCGTCTTTTTTCCGGACAAAATTCACGTCAGCCGCTCTCTTGCCAAGGCAAACCGGAAACCAAACTGGCAAATCAGTATTAACCGTTGTTTTGTTGATGTTGTTCGTGCCTGTGCCGATCAGCGTTCAGAGAACGAAGGTACCTGGATAACCGAAGAAATGATTGAGGCTTATTGCAAACTTCACCAGTTAGGTCATGCACACTCGGTCGAGGTTTGGTTCGATAACGAACTCGCCGGCGGTTTATATGGTATTTCTGTTGGTCGTGCATTTTGTGGAGAAAGCATGTTTCATTATAAAACTGATGCCTCTAAAATTGCATTAGTGCGCTTTGCCCAGCATTTTAATAACTGTGGCGGACAACTTATCGATTGCCAGGTCGGTAACCCTCATCTATTTTCATTGGGTGCGGTTAATCTGCATCGGGAACGCTTTTTAATGAAATTGAATATAGCTCAACAACAGTCCATGCCGGAAACTTTCTGGCAAACTCGCGAGCTTTCTAATTTCGGAGAGTTATAGTGCAGTTTGGAGTGACGAAAGAAAGTCAGTGTCACTACTTAACGGCAGAAGACGAACGTCTCGTTGTCGCCCTCCCCAATGAGCTGGAACCACTTAACGCCGATCTTTATCAGCAATTAATGCAACACGGCTTTCGAAGAAGTCACAACGACGTTTACCGCCCTCATTGTCGTTTATGCAGCGCCTGCCAGTCTCTCCGGGTAGTTGTGCCCGAGTTTCGCTTTAGTAAGAATCAAAAGCGACTGTTAAACAAAAACAGCGATTTAACTCTTAGCATTAAACAAGCACCGGAGGCTGACTATGATGAGCTATTCTCGCGCTTTATTAATGAACGTCACTCTGACGGCGAGATGTACCCGCCTGACCCTGATAAGTTTTGGAACTGGGTTTCCTGTGACTGGTTAACACCGGAATTATTAGAATGGCGTAATGACCAGGAAGAGCTCATTATTGTTTCGGTTGTCGACAGAACCGCGGACGCCATGTCAGCAGTTTATACCTTCTTTAATCCTGATCACGACAAACGCTCACCGGGAACATACGCCGTACTGGAAATGCTCCGCTTAGCGCAGCAAAGACAGGTATCGAGACTGTATCTTGGGTACCAAATTGATGACTGCAAGAAGATGAATTATAAGACTCGATTTGCGCCATATGAACGACTGGTTGGCAATCATTGGAAAAAAGAGCTAAAATCGCACACACTTTAGGCTTCAAACAAATATTAGAGGATTTTAATGGCGAAAGAAGACAGTATTGAGATGCAAGGAACGGTTCTTGAAACCCTTCCTAACACTATGTTCCGAGTAGAGTTGGAAAATGGTCATGTGGTTACTGCCCATATTTCAGGAAAAATGCGCAAGCACTATATCCGCATCCTGACAGGCGATACCGTGACTGTACAGTTAACTCCGTACGACCTGACTAAAGGCCGCATCGTCTTCCGCGCACGTTAATCCGCACTGAGGATTAAAAAAACCGGCCTGATTAACGGGCCGGTTTTTTCATTTCTGACTGACGTCTTTAATTAGCCTTCGACAGTTTCGTTCTTACTGTCGTAGTCAAAGGTTAATCCGTCTTTGTCGTTCGCGCTGACTTTCACGCTTCCGCCACGGGCAAGCTTACCGAACAGAATTTCATTGGCTAACGTCTTTTTCAGGTGTTCCTGGATAACCCGGCTCATTGGGCGCGCGCCCATTTCCTTGTCATAGCCCTTCTCTGCTATCCAGGCATGAGCTGAGGGATCAACCTCAAGCGAAACGCCTTTCTTATCCAACTGAGCCTGCAACTCGCAAATAAACTTATCAACGACTTGTTCAAGCACTTCCGGCGTCAGGTGGTTAAACCAAACAATACCGTCCAGGCGGTTACGAAATTCCGGCGTGAAAATGTTGTTAATTTCAGCAAGCGCATCAAAACTGTGATCCTGCTGCTTAAAGCCAATGGATTTACGAACAGTTTCACGAACACCTGCGTTTGTTGTCATAACAATAATGACGTTGCGGAAATCAGCCTTACGGCCATTATTATCCGTTAAAGTACCGTTATCCATTACCTGCAGCAGTATGTTGAATACATCGCTGTGAGCCTTTTCAAGCTCATCCAGCAACAACACACAGTGTGGCTGCTTGATAACCGCATCGGTTAACAAACCACCCTGCTCATAGCCGACATAGCCGGGAGGTGCACCGATTAAGCGACTCACTGCGTGGCGTTCCATGTATTCCGACATATCAAAACGTACCAGCTCAATGCCCATAGCTTTAGCCAGTTGCTGAGTAACTTCCGTTTTACCAACACCCGTTGGCCCGGCAAAAATGAAAGAACCTATTGGCTGGTTTTCGTTAGCAAGGCCTGAGCGTGACAAGCGAATAGCCGCTGTCAGCTTATCAATCGCTTCATCCTGACCAAAGACAACCATTTTCAGATTGCGATCAAGCTGTTTCAACAAGTCTTGATCGGACTGGGAGATCGACTGCTCAGGAATACGGGCTATTTTCGCAATAATGGTTTCAATATCCGATACACCGACCGTTTTACGACGTTTCGATGGCGGCAGTAAACGCTGTGAAGCACCGGCTTCATCCATGACATCGATGGCTTTATCCGGTAAATGCCGTTCATTAATATATTTAGCAGAGAGTTCTGCCGCTGCTTTAATAGCTGGCTGCGTGTAGCGAATGCCATGATGGCTTTCGTATCTCTCTTTTAGACCCATTAATATTTTTGTGGTGTCTTCCACTGAAGGTTCAACCACATCTACTTTCTGGAAGCGGCGAACTAATGCTCTGTCTTTTTCAAAAACGTTCTTAAACTCGTTATATGTCGTCGAGCCAATACATTTTAACTGACCACTGGAAAGCAGAGGTTTTATCAGGTTAGACGCATCCAATACGCCACCGCTGGCCGCACCGGCCCCAATAATGGTATGAATTTCATCGATAAATAAAATGGCATGCTCTTTTTCCTGAAGCTCTTTCAAAAGCATTTTAAAACGCTTCTCAAAATCCCCCCGGTATTTTGTTCCCGCCAGCAGGTCACCCATATCCAGTGAATAGATGGTTGCATCGGAGAGAATTTCAGGCACTTCGCCCTTAATAATTCGGTAAGCCAGGCCCTCGGCTATGGCTGTTTTACCCACACCGGCTTCACCCACTAAAAGCGGGTTGTTTTTGCGCCGACGGCAGAGAATTTGAGCGCAACGCTCAAGCTCGTAATCGCGGCCTATCAGTGGGTCTATTTTGCCTTCTTTAGCCTGCACATTAAGGTTAGAGCAGAAGCGTTGTAAATAACTCTGCTGCTCGTCATTACCTTTCATTGCCTCTTCTTCGACCATCTCTTCATCTATCGGCTCGTCATCAATACGAGATATTCCGTGTGAAATGAAGTTAACAATATCCAGCCGGGTAATGTCGTTCTTATTCAATAAATAAACAGCTTGGGATTCTTGCTCACTAAAAATAGCGACAAGAACGTTCGCTCCGGTAACCTCAGCGTTGCCAGAAGACTGCACATGAAACACAGCGCGCTGCAGCACACGTTGGAAGCCTAATGTTGGCTGTGTATCAGGACTTTCCTCGTCAGGACCGAACAATGGTGTACTACGGTCAATGTAACTCAGCAGTTCTTCTTTCAATTGTTGAAAGTTTGCCCCACAGGCACGAAGCGCTTCAGATGCATCTGGGTTATCCAGCAATGCAACCAATAAGTGCTCAACTGTCATCAGTTCATGATTACGTTCGCGCGCTAGCCGAAACGCATCGTTTAGCGTTAATTCAAGGGCTTTATTCAACATAGACCACTCCTTCCCAGACAACTCGGCTCATTCCTGCTCCATAGTACACAATAACGGATGCTGATTTTCCCGAGCGTATTGGTTTACCTGTACGACTTTAGTTTCGGCGATTTCCGCAGAATATACACCGCAAACGGCCTTCCCTTTATAATGCACCTGTAACATGGTGTCCGTGGCGCGCTCCTGATCCATCTTAAAAAATCTCATCAACACTTCAATCACAAAATCCATGGGCGTGTAGTCATCGTTATTAATGATGACTTTGTACATGGATGGTGGCTTGAGCTCCTGCTTTTCCTCTGTATCGCTAAGGTGCTGGTGGTCAAACTGACTCATTTATTAACAACCTGCCATAATAATAGTTTTAAATTTACCCGAAATGATAAAAAAACAACCAAAATATTAACAACGTAGGTTGTTTTTTAAACTTTAGGGCTTGACTAATCACTCACGTCACCTAGAGTTAAACATGGTGCTAAATCGGCGATTTTTCAAGCCACCGCACCTAATAATAATAAACTATCTGTTGCAGAAGAAGGATGTAGAAGTATGGCTACCGGAAAAGTCAAATGGTTCAATAATTCGAAAGGCTTCGGCTTTATCGAAAGCGAGGACCGCGAAGGTGATATTTTCGCTCACTATTCAACCATTGAGATGGAAGGCTATCGCACACTGAAAGCGGGACAACCCGTAGAGTTCGAACTCGAGGAAGGTCCCAAAGGTTTGCACGCCAACAACATTGTTCCCGGTCCTGCCGATAAATAATACCGGCTTAACCAAACAATTAAGTGCCTTTAAAACGCCGGCTTGTCCGGCGTTTTAATTCACTAAAACATCTTCTAACTATCTATACCAAAATAACGCCGTAATTGATCACGTAAATTCGGTGGCGTCCCGTTTATTGTCAACGTATCAGTGGCTGCATCGTAATGCACTCTCTCACCTAAGGCTGTGTGATCAAAGCCGACACTAACACCGCCCCCCTGCCCCTGAAACTTCACCAGCTTACGCAATGTCGACTTATCCGCCGGAAAATCATCAACTAATTCGCGTGAATTCTGTTCTGCAAAATCTTTAGAGAAGCTTTCAAAGCTTTTTTCTGCAGGATAGGCTTCTGCAAACTGCTCTGAGAGATCTTTAATTTTTACCGTATCGCCTTGCTTCCATTGGTCGTCACAGTATTCATAAGCGGCTTTGCTTAATGCTTGCCGTTGCTCATTCTCCAGCTCAGACTGCTTGGCATACTCTTGCACGGAATCAACCAGTTGTTGTGTATGAGCTTTTGAATTTAAGCGCTCGGTACAACCTAAAAAATCTAAAAAGAAATCAGAAACCTTGCGTCCGGCACGACCTTTAATAAAAGAAATGTATCTTTCACTTTCAGGAGACGTTTTCCATTCGGTTAAATCAATTCGTGCCGCTAACTGTACTTTTGTAATATCAAGTTGAGACGAGCGGTCAACAGCTAAGTCAGGGTTAATTGTGACCCCTTCCTTTACCGGTAGGAAACACACCAATAAATATTCAGTACTAATGTGCTGGTAACGAGTAACCAACAGGAAACCCGCTTCCAATAAGTTATAGTTTTGCAGCTCCTCTAAAAGTAACTTGGCAGACTGCTGACTGAATTCAACAAAGTCCAGTTGTCCGTCATACCAGTAGGTTAGCTGCTCAGGGAAAGGCCCCGGCTCGCCCTCTTCACCTTCTTTTATAAAGCTGGCATAACCTTTTGCAGGTTTGCTGGTATAGACATCCGTTAACTCAACTAATAAGTCATGTAACTGGTCATCTTCCGTTAACGCTGAGGGAGCCAGTCGCAAGCCGACCTGCCCGTCATTTTGGTAAAACTGGTGAATAATGCTTTCTTCTATCCGCAATTGCATAACGGGGACTATCCTTGCTGTTTTGCTGTGTTACTATACCGACATTGTAACACGGGACTGACGAACGATGGGAAAGTACCAACGTAGAGATAAAATTGCCCGATTAATAAGCTGGGGACATTGGTTTACCTTTGCCAATATCATTCTTTGCTTATTTATTGGCCTTTTATATATTGAGGCGGCTCCCAAGCCATCCAGTGCTATTGGCAACCTCTATATGCTGGTTAGCTGGATTGGCCACTTTGCATTTTTGCCCTTCGTTTTCTTTATCATTCTGATATTTCCATTCTGTCTGGTTGTCCCATACTCAAAGATACTTAGAGGTTTTGCCGCTTTAATCACCTCGTTCGGCCTGATAGCACTTATCGCCGATGCATTATTTTTCCGTCAATACGGTTATCATTTAAATACCTATTCTCTGGCGCAAATGACCCGGGACGCCGAAGCAGTGTTCACCGGAGCCAGTTTCGTTATTATTTCCGCCATTTTACTTGGCTTCCTGCTTATTGTCGGTATTCAGCTTCTGCTCGCTAATTTAGCCTGGAAGCGCCTCGATGATCTGCAAAATCGTAAAATTGGTGCCCCCGTAACAGCGGTTTTTGTTCTATGCTTTTTTGTTAGTCACAGCGTTCATGTGTGGGCTGATGCGGTGCTTTACGACCCCATTACGCAACAAGACGACATGTTCCCCTTGTCCTACCCGACAACGGCAAAAACCTTAATGGCGAAACACGGGGTAATAGACGTTGAAAGTTATCAGGCCAGACAGCAAATGCTCATGGCGACTGATCAGATCAAACTAAAATACCCTCAGCAGCCCCTGCTGTGTTCAAAAACCGACACACAGCAGTCAACCACTCTTGTACTCTTTGACCGGGCAAGTTCCGACATACAGCAGGTATTAGAGACTCTGGCAGCGAGACACCGGCTGGAGAAGCCCAAGCTGCAATTGCTGGCACACCCTAACCGCGAAGGTGGTCTGTTTCAGGTTCTGTATGGTCTGCCCGACTTTTATCAGGAATCTATTGAGCGTCAGCAACTCACTCCGGCGTATCTGAAGCCGCTGAATGACTTTAACTTTGATATTCGCTGGTATCATAGTCAGAACTGGGAAGATTCGCTTAGCCTGAGCCAGTTCAACAGTGATTGGCACAGCCAAAATCTCACAGAGTTTTCGGCCCGTAGTCAAAATCAACTGAATGTTGTTCTAATGACCGAAAGCGATATTTCAGCACTAGACAAGGTACTTCAGCAAACGGCAGGTCATCAGTTGCTGATAACATCCTTATCACCCGCACAAAGTGAAGAGTTGTTAGGGAATAAGCAGTTTGCACTTGAGAATATGCAAGTACCACTTTGGCAGCGTGACTACCAACTGGCTGATCAACCGATTGCCGGGCTAATGGACATTGTACCAACCATGCTGGAAAACCGAATTTCCTGCGCAGGCTCTCATAAAAATTATACAAATGGCGAAAGCTTGCAAACACTTAAACGCCGCTGGCCTTTAGTTGAAACCTACAGCCCTTACATTGTTATCTACGATGAAAAAGAGATTACGATTCTGGATAACAGCGGTCAGTTTAGCGTATACAGCAGCGACAAATTTGAATTGAAGAAACAAGCCGAGCCACCGGTTCCTGTGCTGATTGACGCACTTAAAGACTTGAAGCGCTTTAGCAAAACGGAAGAAACCAATTAATTGATGAAAATAGCAGCAGTTGACTGCCCTAAACCGCGTTCGTGCTTGCTAATTCAGACCAATACAGTAACATAGCACTCCTCGGTCGGCGTGTAGCGCAGCCTGGTAGCGCACTGTCATGGGGTGTCAGGGGTCGGAGGTTCAAATCCTCTCACGCCGACCAATTCTTCCTACTTTTATCAAACTCTTTTTAATTCCAGTCGGCTGGCAAGCTCAATTGCTCTTCTATTTCGGTTGTTACTCTCCAGTAACCTCCTCTGGCAGAACCTTTTCGAACTAACAGGCCCTGATCTTTCAGTTTTGAAATGTGTTTTTCCACCGCCCGCGAAGAAATATTCAACACCTCTGCCACTCTGGCCGCGCTCCAGTCAGGTTGTTCATTAAGTAGTCTAAGAACCATATTTCTTGTATTTACACCAGAATAAGCTCGCTTCTCCGAACCATTAACCGAACAAAACAACGAACTTTTAACCGAACCTTCGGCTTGCTGGAGAGTTAACGCATTAGCGGCATTACTCTCTTTTTTAGCAGTCGCTTTAGCTGTCTCGGATTTAACTGTGCGGGAAATTGTCTGCTGCATACAGCTCAGAACGAATTCAACCATCGGCACCTTGTCATTCTCTGCAATTGATCGTCTTAAGCAGTCAAGGTACTCATCTTTACTGGCTTTAAATGTCTCTTCAAAACTCAACCATGCAACGGCCGGATGCCAGTCCGCAAGAATGAGGCTAAACCAGAGCCTCCCGATACAACCATTTGCCACAGAAAAAGGCTGGATAAACTCAAATTGCTGCAAAAATATCGCCGCTTTAAGCAATGGATGTTCGTCGCTTTGCTGCAGCCAGTTAAGCAGATCTCTGACCGACTTTCGGGCTTGCCCGGCCGGCGCAGTCATATGTACAAGTTTATTATTCTGATAAACGCCCATTCCGGTAGCACGATAGCTACCAGCACTTGGAGTGACACCTGCACAAACTAACTGATGAGCATTCTTTAAGTCAGCCTCTGAAGAAAAGCTCCACTGCGCCAACTGCGTATAAGCTTCATTTAAACGAATGTTCTGCAACAATTGTGATTGTTCTTCAATGCCGACCGAAGCAAATACTTTCAACGGCATTTGTTGAGACTGAAACTCTGCTAAGTCGCTACCCTCTGACTCTAACAAAGCCAGCCATCGTCCAAATTCAGTACTAATTTGCGCCACTAGGTTAACGCATCGACTGGTAATCAAATAATCTGGTGTTGCCATTATTCTTTTAGTAACCCAAGAGGTTACTCTCCGTTATTTGTTCTAATATTTGTATTATTCTGGTCGATACAACATCTATCAGCTTAACGCATATAATTGCGGTCGGGTAACTATTTGAGGTTCTCATGAATTTACAGAATAAACTCACTCTCAGCATGGCAATTGCGTTAACCACGTTACTTGTCATCGCTCTGGGAATATCAACCTTCATGATGCGCTCTTTAATTGAAGAGCGCGTAACCAAACAAGAACTCCCGGCCACACTGGGTGAAATTAGAGGGGAAATTGGCCAATTAATAGCGACTCCAATGTTAATTTCCCAGGAACTGGCTAATAACCAGTATTTAATTGACGCATTAAAGAATGGTGAGTCGCAAACCGATCAAAACGAAATTGTTAGCTACCTTAACCGCATTTACCAGCAGAGAAATGCCGTGGCAGCATTTACAGTCAGCGCCGAAAGTAACAACTATTACACCGCAGAAGGTCTATTTAAAACCGTTTCAGCTAACGAAGAAAGAGACCAGTGGTTTTTCGACTTTGTAGAAAGTAATACCGAGCAAGAACTTAATTTTGATGTTGATGAACAGTCTGGAATTCCCACTGTTTTTGTCAACGTTCGTATTCAGGATAACGGGCGCACTCTTGGCGTCGGTGGTATAGGGCAAAGCCTCGAAGCACTGCAAAATGCCATTGCCGATTTTAATGTGGGAGAAAACGGTATTGCTTACCTGGTAGATGCTGAGGGACGTATTCAAATTCACCCTAGCATTAGTGATTTTCGACAGCTGTCATCGGAAGTCGGCAATAAAGTCGCGAATAAATTAATGAGTAATAATGAAGTAGAAATTGATTACACCAGCCAAAGTGGCGATGACCTCATTGTAGCCAGTACCAACCTGCCTAACAGTGACTGGCGAATTGTCATTGAACTGCCGGAAGATGAACTTTATTCAGGCCTGAACAATACCATTACGGCAATTGTTTTTATCAGTTTAGTCATTGGACTGGGCTTTGTAATTGCCAGTTGGTTTTATGCCCGCCGTATTGTTCGTCCTATTAAATATGTCGCTAATAGCCTCAACAGAATGTCCAATGAAGGCGGTGACTTGACTCAGCGTTTAGATATAGAGAGTAATGACGAGGTCGGTGACCTGGCGAAAGGCTTTAATGCTTTTATAGCCAACTTAGGCAGTATTATTACCCACGTTCGAAATACAGCCTACGAAGTTAATGAAAAAGTACAAACTATTGATAAGTCCATGCTGCAAATTGATGGTTTGTCTTCTGAACAGGAAAACAAAACCGACCAAGTTGCGGTGGCTATGAACGAAATGGAAACCACTGTCAGGGAAATAGCTGAAAACGCAAACCAGACGGCCAATCATGCCAGTGAGTCGCGAACGACCACCTCGCAGAATCAGGAGCAGTTGCAACTGGCCGTGGAGACCATGCAGGAACTATCAACTTCCATGCAAAGTGCCGCAAGCTCAGTTGAGCAGCTCGCCGATGAAGTAGCCAGCATTGTTACAGTGATTGATACAATTCAGGGTATTTCCGAACAAACCAATTTGCTGGCATTAAATGCAGCCATTGAATCAGCGCGCGCTGGTGAAGCGGGACGAGGCTTTGCTGTCGTCGCTGACGAGGTTCGTACCCTGTCTCAACGCACCAGCCAGTCAACCGAAGAAATACGGGAAAAAATTTCACGACTGCAAAAAGGGTCTAAGTCCGCCGTTTCAGCTATGGAAACCAACCGAACCCAAGCAGATAGCACCAGCGAGCGTATTCTGAACGCGAATCAAAAACTTAATGAGTTAGTTGTGCTCATACAGGAAACCGCAGATATGAGCACACAGATTGCCACCGCAACGGAAGAGCAGGCATCGGTCAGTCAGGACGTCGCTAAGAACATTCAGGCAATTGCCGATTTCTCCAGTCAGGTTTCAACGGCGGTTAAAGGCAGTCACAACGAGTGTGATCAAATGTCTGCACTCGCAGATAGCCTGCGCAACCAACTGGAGCAGTTTAAAACGTAATATCAGCAAATACCGATTGCAGCCGTGCTACCTCCCCATCATTCAGAGGTTGCATTGGCTGCTTCCCCCATATTGGAGCCGGCCAGGCAACATCCGTTTGAAAACGTGCAATGTGGTGCACATGCAACTGCGGAACCACATTGCCTAGCGCCGCAACATTCAGCTTGTCCGGTTGGTATTCTGCTTTTAACCAATGGCACAAAAAACGACTTTCTCTTAACAATTGCAGTTGGTCGTCTTCACTTAAATCAATTACTTCGCGCACATCGGCCACTTTCGGCACTAGCAAAAACCAGGGAAACTGTCCGTCATCCATTACCCTGACTTCACATAATGGCCAGTCAGCTAAATGGTAACTGTCTCTGGCTAATTCCGGAGCTATTGTGAATGACATAAAACCACCCTTATTTTTAAAGTGTTTGAAGAAACCGTTTAAACAGTGCGTTAGTCTGCTGCAGGCTGTCAACTAAACGATGGTCGTCATCAACGACGTGCAACTGCGAGTGAGTTCTTTTAGCGTAGCGCCAACTGTTTTCTACCGGGACAATATCATCGTTCCAGCCGTGGACAATTTCCGTTACGCAAGTTGGCGTTATTTTGTCAAAGTCGGCTTCACCACCTAAATAAAAGGCCGGCGCCATTAAAAACAAGCCTTTGCAATCAGGTGCTTCTGCTGCAACAGTCGCGACATAGCCTCCCATACTCGAACCAACGAGCACAAAAGGCTCTGGTATAGAGCGAATAGCTTGCTTCAAAGTGTCCACACGTTGGTCTGGATTATCAATACCCTGATAATCAATACTGCTCACTTCCATTCCCAAAGTTTCAGCTGTTTTTGCTAATACTTTGATCTTAGTCCCCCAGGGACCGCTTTCTTTACCGTGATTAAAAATAACCTGCATTTAACAATTGCCTATTTTTCGATGCTTAGATAAATTGGAATGAACGTTAATCATTTGATAACAAAGTTACCCCATATCATGACAGTAAAATTAGACAGCGTGAAACTGTTAATTTGTTTCTTATTATTGAGCGGCAGTGCAATTGCTCAAGAAGATGAGCTGTCCGCGCCCTTGATTTTTGGCGTCAATGAGTCTCCCCCCTTTCATATTACGCAGGGAGACCAAGTAAATAGCGGTTTTTGTGATGTTTTGGTTGAAACCATCAAGGCCGAACTGCCCGATACTGATCAGGTTATTCGTAAAATGCCACATGGTCGAATCCGAACCATTATGAAACGCGAAGGCAGCATGTGCTTTCCCTGCATGATAAACCGTACCAGCTACAACCCTAACTACTACTTTAGCAAAACCACACATTTGTACGCTCCTCACGGCATTATTACCCGCGCTTCTCTGGCTAAAGACATTACAGAGAGATACGGCAACCCTGTGTCACTTGAAAAGCTACTAGCCGAGTCTGAATTGCGTTTCGCTCAACCTGTTGGCCGCCGTTACGGTGATATTCAACACCTTATTGATGAGCATTTGGTGGGTACCAAACACCATAAACAAGTATATGGCGAACTTGCGTTATACAATTTACTTGCCATGATCCTTATTAACAGAGTTGATTTTACCATCGACTACGAAATGATGATTCAGTCATACCAACGGAACGCGGGAGCTCAAAAGAGTAAGGAAGCTCTTAGCTTTATTCCAATAAAAGAATATGAAGGCAAAGTCATTAGAGGAGCTGTCGGTTGCAGTAATAACGAATGGGGTAAGAACGCAACTCAATTGATTGATAAGGCCATTAATGACATCCGTCGTAATAAGGATTTTCAACAAAGCCTTGATTACTGGTTGGGTACGGACAGGCCTAAGTTAAACGAGCTAACAACCAAATGAGGGTAGACTCTATGAGTTTTCAAAAGCTAGTAACTGCTCTTTTTTTTACCCTGTTGCTTTGTCAAAACAGTCACGCTGCGTATGAAGAAGATATTATATGGGGAGTAAATTCATCGCCTCCTTTTCATATTTTTTATGGCGAATATAAAGACCTTGGCTTTTGTGACGCCTTAGTTACAGCGTTTCAGCGTCAACTCCCTGAGCTGTCCCACAAAATACGTAAGTTACCATCCCGTCGAATTACCATGCTCATGAGAAAGAATAAAAACCTGTGCTTTCCCTGCCTAATTAAAAAAACAAACTACAACTCGGAGTTTAGTTACACCGAAACAACTCATCTCTATCAGCCTCATGGCATTATTACTCGTGCATCCATCGCTTCTCGAATTATAAAAAACTATGGCCAGCCCGTTGTATTTTCACAGTTAGTGAAAGATCCGGATTTACGCTTTGCACAGCCCACTGAAAGGCGATACGGCCGATTACAGCCTGTTCTTGAAGAGCACCTGATTGATTCAGATAACTTTAGTTTCATTAGCGGCGATAATGCAAATGTTAACCTATTAACGATGATCGTGAACGAACGAATCGACTACACCATCGACTACAGCAGCATTATGACCTACTACAATGAAACTCAAAGTAAACGAAGTGAATTAGTATTCTTGCCAATCGCCGAGTACGACAATGAATTCATAGAAGGTGCAGTTGGTTGCAGCAATAATGAATGGGGCCGCAAGGCTGTCAACCAACTCAATCGAGTTATTCCTCAGATAAAAACCGACCCGGACTTCCAACGCGCTCTGGATAAGTGGATGGGAAATAACCGCCCCAGAACAAACTAAGCGAAACGGTTTTCTAAATACTGGTTAATATCGTCAGATTCGTACATCCACTGTACTTTATCACCCTCTTCAATTCGCAGGCATGGCACTTTAACGCGTCCGCCACCATTCAATAACGCATTGCGATGCTCATCGTTATTCTTTGCGTCTCGTAACTCAATGTTCAAATTAAGACGGGCTATTTCTTTGCGAACTTTCACACAAAACGGACACGCAGCAAACTGATACAAGGCAAGTGACTTGCACGCTTCGTCAACTTGCTTTTGCTCTTGTTCTGAGCGTTCTTTTCCCTTTGGCGTTGTTAATTTTTCAACCAATAACACTATGGGTGTCAAAACAAGTCGCAAACCCCGGAAAAAGTAACGAATAATAATTCTCATAAATACAACCAAATAGCTTGTTTAAGATGGCTCTATTCTAACGCGTTTAAAGCATCAGCGGCAATTTCAAAGGAGCGTAACCGGGCGTCATGATCAAACACATGACTGGTAAGAATAATTTCATCTATTCCGGTATCGTCAATAAACTGTTGCAGGTGTCGCTGAACCGTTTCCTTGGTACCTACTGCTGTATAAGTTAACGCATGGTTCGCGCCTGCCAGCTCATGCGGAGCCGCGACCGCTCTTATATCATCCACGGGGGCTTTTAGAGGACCCGGCATACCACGACGTAACGCAATAAACTGCTGTTGCATAGAACTCATCATTTTACGTGCTTCACTTTCATCATCTGCCGCAAAGACATTCATTGCCGCAGCCACGTAAGGTTTACTGAGGTAACGTGACGGTCGGAAATTATCACGGTAAGCTTTTAATGCATGTTGTAGATAATCTGGTGCAAAATGCGATGCAAAGGCGTATGGCAGACCTAAATGCGCCGCGAGCTGAGCACCAAATGTGCTTGAACCTAACAACCATACCGGAATTTTCTGTTGAAACCCGGGAACCGCTTTAATCGCATCCCTTTCCTGGGCTTCTTCCAAATACCCCAATAGCTCCTGGACATCGTTCGGGAACTGCTCGGCATCGTCCGGCTTACGCCTTAGCGCTCGTAAAGTACGACCGTCTGTTCCAGGTGCTCTGCCCAGACCAATATCCACACGGCCAGGGTACAACGCATCCAGCGTACCAAACTGTTCAGCCACCACAAAAGGTGCATGGTTAGGCAACATCACACCACCCGAGCCAATTCGAATTTTGTCGGTTTTACCAGCGACATAACCTAAAGCAACCGCGGTTGCGGCCGAAGCGATTCCGGTCATATTGTGATGCTCAGCCATCCAGAAGCGGTGGTACCCCCACCGCTCTGCATGCTGGGCTAAATCAGCAGAGTTACGCAATGATTCAGCCACTGACCCACCTTCCGTGACAGGCGCTAAATCAAGAACTGAATATTTCATAACAAATTACAGTTCTTGCTTGGTTGGACGAATGATCATTTCATTCACATCAACTTGCTGAGGTTGTTCAATAGCAAAAGTAATGGCACGAGCAATAGCAGCTGAATCAATTGCATCTGAATATAAATCGTCAGCCATTGCTTTCGCGTCTTTGTCGCTAATGTGGTCCGTCAGTTCTGTTGCTACAGCGCCGGGCGAAATATTCGTTGCACGAATTTCACCATTAGATTCCTGGCGAATGCCTTCAGAAATCGCTTTTACTGCAAACTTAGTTGCACAATATACCGTTCCGCCAGCAAAAACTTTCTGACCAGCCACCGATGATAAATTGATGATATGACCCACGTGCTGTTCACGCATGACCGGTAACACAGCGGCAACACCGTATAGAACACCTTTAATATTCACATCTATCATAGTGTCCCACTCGTCCACTTTCAGTGCATCGAGAGGCGCCAGCGGCATTAGTCCAGCGTTATTAATCAATACATCAATACGACCAAATTCAGCTTTAGTGTCATCTGCCAGTTTTTGAACTGCGACTTTGTCAGTCACATCAACTACTCGGTAAGCTGCCTGACCACCGTCCTTTTTAATTGACTCAGTCAATTCTTTTAAGCGATCTTCACGGCGCGCCGCTAACATCAGTTTTGCGCCTTTTTTAGCAAGCATACGAGCTGTTTCTTCACCTAAACCACTGCTTGCCCCTGTAATAATCACAACTTTATCTTGTACTTCTGACATAGCTTTACCTCCGGTTGACGCTATTGGTCCACTGCCCCTAACTGCTTTAAAATCATGTTTTCAAAGCGCAGCAGCGGCAGCATAGAACGTTGTACTTTGGCCCGCAGCAATGCCCCCTGCCAACCAGACAGGATAAAAGCGCCCATCTGTTCAGTGTCGACATCCTGCTTAATTTGCTGTGTTTCTTGCGCCGCTTTTAAACAATGCGCAATACGCAACTCCCAGTCAGAAAAAATATCGTCTAACCGTTCACGGAAGAGCGGGCTCTGCGAGGCCAATTCCTGCCCCAGATTGCCTATCAGACAACCCTTGGAAAAATCACACGACTTCATATCTTCAACTGAACAACGCAAGTACGAACGTAACCGATCGACCGGCTGTAAACTTTCGTTGCCCAGAGTTTCACTCATACGCGCTTCGTACTCTTCTGCGTATGTTTCAATGACCGCCAGACCAAAGTCGTTCTTACTTTTAAAGTAATGATAGAACGAGCCTTTTGGTACCTGCGCTTCACTCAAAATTTTGTTCAAGCCGGTGCTGCCGAAACCATGAATGGAAATCAGGTCAGCACCTATGGTGATGATGTGTTGTCGTGTATCGTTCTTTTTCATGCTTTTAATATTAGACCAGTCGTCTAGAACTTTCAAGGCAAGTCATAAATAAGCCCTCATAGAGCTTCAGCTATAGGCTCTGGCCATACCCCACACTGAACTTTGGCAATATGATCGCTTTGCAGTATTTGCATCACCACGCGAGACTGACCTATTCCCCCACCAATAGTTAAAGGCAGCTCGCCAGCCAAAAGTGACTGGTGCCAGGCTAACTGAAGCTTTTCCTCCTGGCGTCTTAAACGTAACTGTCGTTTTAACGCCTGCTGATCAACGCGTATTCCCATAGAGGACAACTCCAATGCGTCATTCAACCCCGGATGCCAGACAATAATATCGCCATTTAACCCCGTACTGCCCTGCTCATTAACAGAGCTCCAGTCATCGTAGTCTGGCGCGCGCGCATCATGAGCATGACCATGACTCAGTTCACCACCAATACCGACCAAAAACACAGCGCCGTATTGTTTTACAATTTTGCGTTCTCTCTGTTTAGCCGTGAGCTTCGGGTAGGCTTTCATTAACTCTTCCGTATGAACCACATGGATAGTTTCAGGCAGAACATTTTTAGCGTCATAGTTCTCAGCATACAGGCGCTCCGTTTCACGCAAAGCCGAGTAAATTTTCTCAACTGTCTGGGTTAAAAAGTTCAGTGAACGCTGCTCCTCTGTAATGACTTTTTCCCAGTCCCATTGATCAACATACACTGAGTGCACTGAACTCAAAGCTTCCTCATCAGGCCGCAGTGCCTTCATCTGTGTAACGATTCCTTCGCCAGCACTAAAGCCATAGCGACCTAAAGTGTAACGTTTCCATTTTGCTAAGGAGTGAACCACTTCGTAGCTTTTGTCCGGCACGGCTTTAACCTTGACCGAAACGGCTTGCTCCCAACCTGAAAGATCATCCTGAATACCACTACCATGCTCACTAAGTAATGGCGACTGCACCTCAATAAGCCCCAGTTGACTTTGTAGTTGCTGGGTAAAGCCGCTTTTTACAAATTGGATTTTCTCCTGCTGTAACCTGTACTTTGATTTCATAAACACTCCGAATCGTTAAACAAAAGAACTAAAAAACGATTCAATTAATACCTTTTTGACTTTTTTATTCAATATTGTTTAACAGAAATAGCTTTACTTAATAATTTCCGTTAATTTAAAGACACATTAATTATTGAAGCATTAATAAACGATGAAAAAATCAGCTGAAAATTATCAAATCGATGATCTGGACCGCTCAATACTTAACGCCTTAATGGAGGATGCGCGCACTCCTTATGCTGAGCTGGCCAAACGTTACAACGTCAGTCCGGCCACTATCCATGTTCGCGTTGAAAAGATGAAACGAGCCAAGATTATTGAAGGCACGCGTTTACAGGTTAACGCCAAACGCTTAGGCTACGATGTCTGTTGTTTCATCGGTATAACCTTAAAAAGCGCAGGTGACTACCCGGCAGCCATTGAGAAGCTGGAAAAGCTCGAAGAAGTTATTGAGGCTTACTACACCACCGGACAGTACAATGTTTTTATTAAGATCATGACACCGTCAATTAACCAGCTGCAGCACACGCTTATCAATCGAATTCAGGCTATTGATGAAATACAATCAACAGAAACGCTCATATCGTTACAGCAACCTATCAACAGAGACATACAGCCATGAGTCAGGACGTTAAATTAACTGAGTACAGTCACGGCGCCGGTTGTGGCTGCAAAATATCCCCACAAGTGCTATCGACCATATTACAAAGTAAGCTCGATATAGCACCCGATCCTAAACTGTTGGTGGGAAACAGCACCCGTGACGATGCCGCAGCTTATGACATGGGCAATGGCCAGGTTGTATTAAGTACCACCGACTTCTTTATGCCTATCTGTGATGACCCTTTCGACTTCGGCCGCATAGCTGCCACCAATGCCATTAGCGACATCTATGCCATGGGCGGTCAGCCCTTGATGGCTATCGCTATTTTCGGCTGGCCAATCAACAAACTGTCAGCAGAAGTCGCCCAACAGGTTATTGATGGTGGGAGACAAGCCTGCGCTGACGCGGGTATTATGCTGGCCGGCGGACACAGCATTGATGCGCCAGAGCCCATTTTTGGGTTAGCGGTAACGGGTCAGGTTGAAAAACAGAAACTCAAGCAAAACGATACGGCTCGCGATGGAGATGTATTAATGCTGACTAAGCCTTTAGGGGTTGGCATTTTGACGACCGCGCAAAAACAGAAAAAACTGTTACCCGAACATAGCGGAATTGCGATTGAAACCATGTGCCAAATGAACGAAATTGGTCCTGTTTTGGCCGATATTAAGGGCGTGAACGCAATCACTGATGTTACCGGCTTTGGTTTGGCCGGACATTTAATCGAGATGTCCGAAGGTGCAGACCTCTATGCAAAAATTCAGTTCGACAAGATCCCGACACTGCCTCACGTACACGACTACCTGAGTCAGGGATGTGTCCCCGGCGGTAGCTCGCGAAATTTTGATAGCTACGGTCAACATATAAGCCCGGTGCCGGAGCAACAGCGTAACCTCTTATGTGACCCACAAACGTCTGGTGGCTTACTCATCAGCGTGGCAAAGGAAGACGTTGAAGTCGTTTATCAAACTTGTCGCGAGCATAATCAGCTAATACAGGTTATTGGTGAGCTTTATTCTGCACAGTCACAAACATACCGGGTGGTCGTCGAATAAATGACCGGTAAATGGATAACTCACTCACAATTCGACGAGCTGTTTATTAACGATACGCCGTTGCTTGATTTAAGGGCGCCTTCAGAATTTAAAAAAGGCGCTTTTAGCACAGCCGTTAATTACCCGCTGATGACGGATGACGAACGGGCGAAAGTTGGCACTTGTTATAAACACCATGGCCAGAAAGCAGCAATTGAACTCGGCCATGCGCTGGTCAGCGGCGAGACTAAAAAACGTAGAGTGAATGTCTGGAAAGATTTTTTCAGTGTTCAACCTAAGGGTGTTATCTATTGCTTTCGCGGCGGTTTGCGCTCTGAAATAGTGCAACAATGGCTAATTGATGAAAACATACAACGCCCTCGTGTAAAAGGTGGTTACAAAGCTTTAAGACAGCATTTGATACAACGTACCGAGGAGCTTGTCTCGCAGTTTCACTGGATTGTAGTCAGTGGTCGCACCGGGTGCCAGAAAACCGAGTTTATTAAAGAAAAAGCCCACTCCATTGACTTAGAAGGTTTAGCGCATCACCGAGGTTCAGCGTTCGGCCGTTTTCCTGAACCTCAGCCGACCCAGATAGACTTTGAGAACCAGTTAGCTATTGAGCTTATTAAGTTAAAAGCACAAGGTGCAACGACCCTTTTCATTGAAGATGAAGGCAGCCATATAGGCTCGGTTTCTGTTCCCGAGTGCCTGCGTCTGGCAACTCAAAAAGCAGAGCGCTATCGTATTGAATCCACCGTTGAGCAACGTGTGGAAGTTATTTACCAGGAATACGTTGTTGAGGCGGAAAAACGTTACTCAGCAAGAGCGCAGTTTGAAAACTACCTGCTGGACAGTTTGGCCCGCACTCGCAAGCGATTGGGCGATCTCAGGTTTCGTCAACTTAGCGATACGTTGCAGCAGGCTCTGGGCAGCAACAGTAAAGAGCTGCACAAGCAATGGATAAAAGGACTACTGGTCGACTATTACGATCCCATGTACGACTATCAAATGAAAAAGAGATAAGCATCGCTAAAAATCTGCGACCTACCGAAAACAGCAGTTAATCTCCAACGCTTTTGTTATGGTGGAAAAATAATAACACCAAGGGGATCTATCTATGTTGAAGCGAATGTTAAGCCGTTTAACAGCGGCCGCATTGGTCATCGTTGCCCTGCCCTCTATGGCAGCAACAAAAGACCTTTCGTATTACCTACCACAGGATGTCAGTTACAACCCGGAAATTACTAAGCCAAAAGATGTTCTTGGTTACCAGGTTGGTGAGTGGCATGCACGTCCCGAACAAATCGTTAAGTATATGGAAGTTCTGGCCGAAGAGTCAGACCGTATTACACTGGAAGTTACCGGTCGTACGCATGAGCAACGTCCGTTATTGCTGCTTACGGTCACCTCAGAAGACAACCACGCCAATATTGACAATGTTCGCGAACGCCATTTAGCGGCAGCCGACCCTGACCGTGATGCTGATCCGGACAATACACCAGTAGTCATGTATATGGGTTACAGTATTCACGGCGATGAATCCAGTGGCAGTAACTCAGCGATATTATTCGCCTACTACCTTGCCGCTGCTGAAGGAGAAGCCGTTGACGCGCTTCTGAATGATTCTGTTATTCTGCTTGACCCCGCATTCAATCCTGATGGATTGGCGCGTTTTGCACAGTGGGCAAACCAGCACCGTAGCCAAAACCTGGTTGCCGATCCACAGCACCGTGAACACGTACAGCCGTTCACTCGTGGCCGGGTTAACCACTATTGGTTTGATATGAACCGTGACTGGTTGTTATTACAACACCCAGAGTCACGTGCACGAGTGGCTAACTTTCAAAAGTGGAAACCGAACGTTCTGACCGATTACCACGAAATGGGCACCAACAGCACCTATTTCTTCCAGCCTGGTATTCCGTCGCGCAAAAACCCGCTAACGCCGGATGAAAACGTTCGTTTAACAGAGATTTTAGCAGCAGAACACGCTGACTCTTTAGACGATATTGGCAGCCTTTATTACACCGAAGAATCGTTCGACGACTTTTATTACGGCAAAGGTTCAACCTATCCGGACATTCAGGGATCAGTCGGCATTTTATTTGAGCAGGCCTCCAGCCGTGGTCATTTGCAGGATTCGGTTAACGGTGAAGTCAGCTTCCCGTTTACTATCCGAAACCAGTTCGTAGCTTCGCTTAGCACCATTTATGGCACGCACAAGAACAAAAGTCGTTTTATTGAGTTTCAGGAACGGGCTTACGATGAAGGCCTTGAAGCCGCTAAAAAAGCGAACTTTGATGGTTACTTAATTGGTGACTCAAGTGACCCTTCACGCGTTGAAGGCTTGCTGGAAATTTTTAAGCAACACGATATTAAAGCTTACCGTGTCGAAAAAGACATTGAACAAAACGGTAAAGAGTTTAAAGCCGGAAGCAGTTACTACATACCACTGGCACAAGCGCAGTACGGTTTAATTCAGGGTATTTTCAGCACTCGTAAGAGCTTCCCTGACAATACCTTCTATGATGTATCTGGCTGGACGCTTCCGTTAGCCTTTAATGTGCCATTTGAAACACACCGTGGTCGCATCCAAATTGCTGACGCAGCCTGGGATGCTCCTGAGCGTAAGTCCTCGGCGCTTACCGACGCTTACGCCTACGCGTTTAACTGGGATGACTACCACGCTCCGGGTTTGCTCCAGGAGTTGTTAGAGCAGAATATTCACGTACGTCAAAGCACCAAGCCGTTTACTGTCGAGGCTCAACAAGGTCGTCAGGAGTTTTCTCCCGGCTCTGTCATTGTGCCTAAGGCTTACCAGGAGCGTGACTGGCGAGATGTTCAGCGTCGCCTGGCAACTGCAGCAAAAGAAAAAGGCGTTCACGTCACTTCTATAGAAACCGGGTTGACCCCAGAAGGTATTGATTTAGGTAGCCGCAATATTCAGCCAGTAGAAGAGCCCAGCGTCATGATGCTGACTGGTGCTGGTGTAAACCTCTACGAAGCTGGCGAAACCTGGTACTACCTGGACCGTCATGTGGGCATTCCACTTTCTATGATCGATACAGAGCGACTTTCACGCGCCGACCTAACTCGCTATAGCCATATCATTATGGTTGATGGCCGCTACGGTAACCTCGACAAAGCGTTACGCAAAAAGCTCAAGCAATGGGTTAGTCAGGGCGGCACAATAATTGGTCAACGTGGTGGTGCTGAATGGCTGGCAGAAAATAACCTTCTGCATACACGCTTCATCGAAGACTCCGTCTTTCAGGATGCCTTCGCTAAAGATCGTATGAGTTATGACGATCGCGATAGCTTCTATTCGGAACAACGAATTGCCGGTGCAATATTCTCCATGGAAGTCGACACTTCTCACCCACTCTTCTTTGGCTTCCCGCGTGAGCAAATGCCGGTATTTAAAAACTCGGTTGCTGCTATGGAAGAGCCTGAGTCTCCTTTTGTTTCAGTAGCTCGTTATTCAGAACAACCATTAATGAGTGGCTACACTGATGAACGGAACCGGGAAATTCTGAAAGGAAAAACCAACATTGCCGCTCATCGCTATGGTAGTGGACAGGTTATTGGTTTTGCCGACAACGTCAATTTCCGCGCCTACTTCTGGGGAACAGCGAAATTGCTGAGTAACGCTATTTACTTAGCGCCCCGCATTCAGGTTTACGCCGATAAGCTAGATGATAAAGCAGCAGCGGACGCAGCAGCAGAAGCTCACTAATCATCACTCCTGAAAAACTGAAAACTGCTAAGGTTTATACGCCTTAGCAGTTTTTTACATTTCTGAATACTAGTTATTCTCATAATCATGGTCTACCTTACTAATTGAAACTTCTCAAATAATTAGTGAGGTCACTATGTTACGTTGGGTTCTTATCTTTTTCGTCGTTGCAGTTATCGCAGCCATTTTAGGATTCGGTGGTATTGCTGGAGCAGCCGCTGAAATCGCTAAAATTATCTTCTTTATCTTCGTCGTTCTATTCGTAATTTCATTGGTTGTGCGCCTGCTTCAGGGGAACAAAAGGCTCTAAACGCTTTAAGCTTCTATAGATATTAGACATTGGTCGTATGCCATCGGTTATTGAATCTACGCTACAATAACCGATGGTACTTTACGTTATCTGTCTAACACCACAACAATGAGGCTTTGCCATGAACGCAATCGTAATGATGGTTCTGGGTTTAGGCGCTATGTTTCTCGGTTATGTTTTTTACTCAAAATTCATTGCTGAGAAAATTTTTAAGCTTGACCCAAACTTCAGAACACCAGCTCATGAATTAGAAGACGGCGTTGACTTCGTCCCTACCAATAAATATGTTCTTTGGGGTCACCACTTTACATCTGTAGCCGGCGCGGCGCCTATTATCGGCCCTGCTATCGCCGTTATTTGGGGCTGGGTTCCCGCCTTCCTATGGGTCATTTTCGGAACCATATTTTTTGCTGGCGTACATGATGCAGGTGCTATTTGGGCAAGCAACCGTAATAAAGCAAAGTCTATTGGTAATTTAACCGGCGACGTTGTCGGAAAACGCTCTCAAACCTTATTTATGATCGTGATATTCCTCGTGTTGCTGATGGTTAATGCCGTTTTCGCCACAGCAATATCAGGTCTGCTCATCAAGTTCTCGAGTTCTGTGGTTCCTGTTTGGGGAGCGATTTTCGTTGCACTTATTATCGGTCAGATAATCTTCCGTAAATGGATGGGTCTTGGTGCCATATCGATCATTGGTGTTTTAGCACTATATGCACTTATTTGGGCCGGTCCATCTTTCCCACTTCAGTTACCTGAAACCGTTATGGGAATCAGTGATAACGCCCAATGGGTACTTATCCTGTTTGGTTACGCTGCTATCGCCTCATTGTTACCTGTTTGGGTATTATTGCAGCCTCGTGATTATATTAATGGCCTGCAGTTATTTATTGGTCTTATTCTGCTTTACGGTGCAACTTTACTGCTCGCCCCGGAAATATCAGCTCCGGCCTTTAACAGCAACACCCCGGAAGGCACTCCTTCCATGGTGCCATTGTTGTTCGTCACCATAGCCTGTGGTGCTATTTCTGGTTTCCACGGGCTGGTAGCTTCAGGAACAACGTCCAAACAGCTGGATAAAGAAACCGATGCCCGCTTTGTTGGTTACTTTGGTGCTATTGGTGAGGGTTCTCTTTCGTTGGCAACCATTATTGCTGCGACAGCAGGTTTTGCTACGTTAGCCGACTGGGAAGCCGTCTATTCTTCCTTCGGTCAGGGCGGTGTAGCAGCTTTCGTTGAAGGTGGTGCCAATATCATTAGTCAGGGTCTGGGTCTGGACGTAGGTATTTCCGAGACTTTACTGACTGTCATGGCGGTGCTGTTCGCCGGTACGACCATGGATACCGGTCTGCGCTTACAACGTTATATTTTTCAGGAATGGGGCAACCTGTATAACATCAACTGGATGCAGAAAGCCCTTCCTGCAACTCTGTTAGCTGCAGGTAGCTGCTTATTACTGGCATTTGGTGCCGGTGGAGCGGACGGTACAGGGGGGTTAGTCATCTGGCCTCTGTTCGGTACCACAAACCAGTTACTGGCCGGTTTAACTTTATTGGTCATTACTGTCATGCTGGTACGCTTGGGTCGTCCTATGTACTACACCCTGTTACCCTTAATTTTCTTACTGATAATGACCGTATTCGCGCTTATCGTTCAGCTTAAAGGCTTCTACGATAGTGGCGACTGGTTCTTAATGGGTCTGGATTTAGTGGTACTGGTTGCGGCTATCTGGATTGCCCTTGAGGCCAGTGCCGGATTATCTAAAATCCGTAAAGAACAAAAGGCTCAGAAACAAGAATAAACAGGAGTAAGTAGCATGAACATTCAGTCCGTGCGCCGTTGGTTTAGTCGTGCAAGCGACTTAGCAAACGAGTTTTATAATGCGCCCTATCGCTCTGCTATTGCCCGTGCAAAGCGTGATGAAGACGACTTGTTCATGCTACTGGTTTTTTCTGAAATGATGGGCGTGCCGAATCCGGCCGCCTATTATACGCTGGAGCTACAACCACTAATGTTGGAACGCTTCCACGAGTGGCATCAACGCATGGGGATGGAACACTCACCTCTTGATCACTTCCGTTGCTGCTAATTTATAACCCGACCAGATACAGGGTTCATTTCTCATGTTGTTAAGCGATAAAAAAGTTTTGCTGATTGGCGGTAAAGGCGGCGTTGGTAAAACAACGGTTTCTTCGGCACTGGCGGTGCTGGCGGCTCGTCATGGCAAAAAGGTTTTGCTGGTCTCAACTGACCCCGCCCACAGTCTGGCTGATGTTTTTGATCAGCAAATCGGTGATCACAAAACGGTTGTACGCGAAAATTTAACCGCATTAGAAATCGATCCTGACCACGAAGTAAAGGCACATATCGATCGTGTCAGTTCACAGATGAAGCGCTTTACTAACCCTGATCTTTTTCCTGAAATTGAACGGCAGATGCGCTTAACACAGCAGTCGCCCGGAGCACAGGAAGCCGCTTTGCTGGAGAGAATTTGTGCCGTTATTGATGAGGCAGAAAAAGATTACGACTTACTCATTTTCGACACAGCCCCCACTGGCCATACATTACGCTTGCTAACTTTACCCGAAGCAATGGCAGCCTGGACTCAGGGCATGCTGCGTTCACAAAAGCGCTCTGAAAACTTAGATTCGGTATTGGATCATTTATCCCCTAAAGCGGGTAAAGACATAAATAACCCCATGTCCGATCCTAAAGACAACGCCAGCGATGGTATGACCGACCGCACTCGTGCAATTACCGAACAGTTGTTAAATCGGCAACGCTTGTTCCAGCGAACCCGCCGATTATTACAAGATGAAAATTACACCTCTATTTTCTTTGTTTTAACTCCCGAGCGGCTTCCTATTCAGGAAACGAACCGGGCGCTGCAGTCTCTAACCACTGAGAAGTTGCCTGTTGGCGGCGTTATCATTAACCGCATTTTGCCTGAACAAGCTGACGGAAGCTTTCTTGCAAAACGACGCACACAAGAAAAGTCTTATTTAGAAGACATAGCAAAGCGTTTTAACGCCTGGCCAAGTTACTCTCTTTATTTATTAGAGGAAGACATTCAGGGAGTCGCTGCTCTGGAAGCGTTTGCAGATAACCTGGAACAAGCCGGCTTTTCTTCTTAACTGCCACTTTTTTGTCATCGGTTTCTCTTATAATACGTATACAGTGTCATCATTGTTACTAAGGAGAGCACTATGCGCGCTGTAGGATATAAAAAATCACTTCCTGTAGAAGACTCAAACTCATTACTGGACATTACGGTTGATGACCCAAAGCCAGAGGAAAACGACTTACTCGTTAAAGTAAAAGCTATTGCAGTTAACCCCGTCGATACAAAAATTCGAATGCGAATGGCACCTGAATCCGGCCATAAAATTATAGGCTGGGACGCTGTTGGTGAAGTTATATCAATGGGTAATAAAGTGACAGGTTTTGAACCAGGAGACAGAGTCTGGTACGCAGGTGATTTAACCCGTCCAGGTTGTAATGCTCAAATGCAGGTCGTTGATTACCGAATTGCCGGTAAAGCGCCTGAAAACCTTGACGACTGTCAGGCAGCAGCCCTGCCTTTAACCAGCATTACCGCCTGGGAAATACTTTTCGACCGGTTGCAAATTGATAAAGCCTCTGCCCATAAAAAGAGAACCTTGTTGATCATCGGCGGTGCCGGTGGTGTTGGCTCCATCTTAATTCAACTTGCCGCTCAATTGACCGATGCTACGATTATAGCCACAGCCTCACGCGCAGAGTCTCAGCAATGGGTGAAAGCCTTAGGCGCAGACTATGTTATTAATCATTACGATGATTTAGCCGAACAAATTGAAAGCACGGGTTCAGATCCGGTAACGGATGTTGCCTGCCTGACGCATAGCGAGCAATACTTTACTCAGTGCATGAAGTTTATGGCGCCTCAAGGCCGCTTTTGCTTAATAGATGATCCTGCTGAAAATATTGATATTACATTAATGAAGCAAAAGAGCATCAGTCTTCACTGGGAGTTTATGTTTACCCGGTCTATGTTCAATACTGACGACATGATAAAGCAACAGGAGTTACTTAATCATATTTCTGAAATGGTCGAAAAAGGTCAAATACGCTCAACACTTGGTAAAACCTTTGGCGAAATGAATGCAGAAAATCTTCGCAAAGCACATGAAGCAATTGAAAGTCAGAAAACCATAGGAAAAATTGCATTAACTGTTGCCGAATAATTTTACAAACATACATGAATGTATGTATAATTCCGGAATGCTAATAAATTTATAGGCCAGAGGTAGGTTTAATGAACACGCGTTTTAGGTTTGTCCCAATTTTAGCAACGGGTATCCTGTTAACAGGAGCACTAGCCGCTTGCAGTGACCAACAGCAGCAACAGCAACAAGGCCAACAGCAAGCGGCCCAAGTAGAAGTGGTTACAATAACCCCTGAATCATTGAATCTAAGCGTTGATCTACCGGGTAGGACTGCCGCCTACCGCGTAGCACAGGTTCGGCCTCAGGTCAGTGGTGTCTTGCTTGATCGAACCTTTGAGGAAGGTACTTTTGTCGAAAAAGGACAACAGCTCTATCAAATTGATCCCGCCGTTTACAAAGCAGAATTAGCCAGTGCTGAAGCCGAGGTTGAGAGTGCTAAAGCCGTATTACGCAGCTCTGAGCTACGTTATAAACGTTTTCAGGAACTCCTCAATGAAAACGCCGTTAGCAGAGATGAATTTGATAGTGCAGAAGCCACTTTCTATCAAAATAAAGCGGCGGTTTCTTTAGCTGAAGCTCAGTTGAAGAATGCCCGTATTAATCTTGAATACACGAAAGTAAACGCCCCTATCAGTGGGATTATCGGTCGTTCAAACTTTACTGAAGGGGCATTGTTAACCGCCTCACAAGCCGACCCTCTGGTTACTATTAACCAACTAGACCCAATCTACGTCGATATTAATCAGTCCAGTAAACAGTTTATGAAATTACAGGCTGACATTAAGTCGGATCGTATTCAGGCCAACGACAAAGGAAACGCTCCAGTTCGGTTAAAATTGAATGGTCTCGATTACGACCAAAAAGGCGAATTACTCTTCTCAGAAGTTAGCGTTGACGAAGACACCGGTGCCATTTTACTTCGTGCGGTATTCCCTAACCCGGATAAGACGCTCTACCCTGGTATGTTCGTGCGCGCTGAAGTCAGCGAAGGCAGCATAAGTGACGCCATTCAGGTACCGCAAAAAGCCGTTACCCGAGACCCACGTGGACGCCCTTATGTCATGCTGGTTAATGACGACAATACTGTCGAACAGCGAATGATTACAACGGAACGTGCCATCGACAACAAATGGCTGATCTCTGATGGCCTGAAAGAAGGAGACACTGTGATCATCTCAGGCTTACAAAAGATTCGTCCTGGCGATGAAGTCACTATCGATTCGTCAAACTCTGAACAGCAGCAGTAAGGGAAGTCAGTAATGGCCAAGTTTTTTATTAATCGCCCGATATTTGCATGGGTTATCGCACTGCTGACAATGATGGCCGGTGCCATCGCTATGATACAGCTGCCTATAGCTCAGTATCCAACCATTGCTCCGCCTGCTGTCGAGATTCAGGTGAGCTACCCTGGTGCTAACGCTGAAACGGTGTCTAACACAGTTACCAAAGTGATCGAACAGAACATGACAGGTATCGATAACCTGCTTTACTTCTCTTCACAAAGCAACTTTGGTAATGCAAGTATCAGCCTGACTTTTGCGTCAGGAACAGATCCGGATATTGCTCAGGTTCAGGTTCAGAATAAGCTGTCACAGGCAACTCCACAACTACCTCAGGAAGTACAAGCTCAGGGCATTACTGTCAGTAAATCCAGCAGTTCGTTCCTGATGGTTGCGGCGCTTGTTGCGACCGATGACCGCTACACACAAACCGACTTAAGTGACTATATTGCCTCGAATATTCAGGACCCTATAGCCCGTACAACCGGCGTTGGCAATGTTCAGTTATTTGGTGCGCCTTATGCTATGCGTATTTGGGTCGACCCTTCTGCGTTAGTTAATTACGGCATGACCATGGCCGATATAAAAGACGCTATCCGAGCACAAAATGCTCAAGTTGCGGCGGGTGAATTAGGCGGAACCCCGGCTGTTGACGGCCAACGTCTTAATTCGACAATTATTGCCCAAACCAGAATGTCTGACGCAGATCAATTTGAAAACATCACCTTAAAGGTTTTACCTGACGGTTCTCAGGTGCGTCTAAAAGATGTTGCAGAGGTCGAAAAAGGTGCTGAAAACTACTCCATTAAAGCAAATTACAACGGAAAGCCTGCCACGGGTCTCGCTATAAACTTGCAGACTGGTGCTAACGCGTTAGAAACTGCCGATGCTGTTAAAGCCCGCATGGACGAACTTGAACAGTTTTTCCCGGATGGAATGGAATTAGTCACGGCTTATGACACTACACCCTTTATTAAGATTTCAATTTCAGAAGTTGCGCAGGTACTAATAGAGGCGATCATTCTGGTCTTCCTGTTAATGTTCGTTTTCCTGCAGAATTTACGGGCAACCCTAATTCCGACGCTGGCAATTCCAGTTGTTATTCTGGGCACTATGGGTGTCATGTCTTTGGCTGGCTTCTCAATTAACACCCTGACCATGTTCGGTATGGTACTTTCCATCGGTTTATTGGTTGATGATGCCATCGTCGTTGTTGAAAACGTTGAACGCTTAATGTCTGAAGAAGGTTTATCACCCAAACAGGCAACAATAAAATCGATGGGGCAAATTACCGGCGCACTGGTTGCCATCGGTGTGGTAATGGCAGCGGTATTCGCCCCCATGGCCTTCTTCCCGGGATCCACGGGTGCTGTTTACCGACAGTTCTCATTGACCATTATTACCTCTATGGGTCTATCGGTTCTTGTGGCGATAATTTTCTCACCGGCACTGTGCGCTACTTTACTTAAACCGGTTAAGCATGACAAAAACAGTGGCTGGGGACCGCTTGGATGGTTCAACCGTACCCTTGAGAAATGGACCGTCAAGTATACAAACTCCATTCATTCAATTTTACGCCGCACCATTCGCTTTGGCTTGCTGTATTTGGGTATTATTGGCGTGCTTGCCTACCTCTTTACTCAACTGCCATCATCTTTCTTACCAGACGAAGACCGTGGCGTATTTCTGACCCAAATGCAGTTACCGGTTGGTTCTACCATAGAACAATCGGTCAACACTATGGACAAAATTGAAGACTACTACCTGAACCAGGAAGATGCAGTGCAGTCCGTCTTCTCCGTTGTTGGGTTCAGTTTCTCAGGACGCAGTCAGGCTAACGGTATCGCTTTTGTTCGCTTAAAAGACTGGGATGAGCGTGACGAAAGCCAGAGCGTTGAAGCCGTTATTGGACGAGCTTTTGGTTTCTTTGCGACCATTAAAGAAGCCATGGTCTTTGCCTTTAACCTGCCACCAATTCCGGAACTCGGCGTTTCCAGCGGTTTTAATCTGTTTTTACAAGACCGGGGGAACCTGGGTCATGCCGGTTTGCTCGAAGCCCGTAACCAATTACTGGGTATGGCCGGACAAAACGATAAACTGGTTCAGGTACGCCCGAACGGACTTGAAGACGCTCCACAGCTGCGAATTGATATCGATTTTGAAAAAGCTCAGGCACAGGGGCTAACTATCGCAAGTATCAACGACACCTTGAGCACTGCCTGGGGCTCATCCTATGTGAATGACTTTATTGACCGGGGAAGGGTCAAAAAAGTGTACCTTCAGGGCGAAGCTGAATCTCGTATGCTGCCGCAGGATATTAACGACTGGTACGTACGAAATAACCAGGGCGACATGGTGCCATTCAGCTCCTTCTCCAGTTGGGAATGGACTTATGGTCCACAGCGAGTGGAGAGCTATAACGGCGTTTCTGCAATGGAGATCCAGGGGCAAGCTGCTCCGGGCGTTAGCACCGGTGAGGCGATGCTTGAAATGGAGCGAATGATCGAGCAACTGCCGCCGGGAATAGGCTTTGAGTGGACAGGTATTTCACTGCAAGAACGTCAATCCGGTGATTTCGCCCCAATTCTTTATAGCGTATCCCTGATTGTCGTATTCCTTTTCCTTGCGGCGCTTTACGAGAGTTGGTCGATACCTTTCTCTGTCATGCTCGTTGTACCTTTGGGAATTTTAGGCGCTGTTATCGCCGTCATGCTGCGGGGTATTTCTAACGATGTCTATTTCCAGGTTGGTCTGCTAACCACTGTTGGTGTATCGGCACGGAACGCGATACTCATCGTGGAGTTTGCCAAAGACTTACAGGAACAGGGCAAGGAGCTGTTAGAAGCTACTCTTGAAGCCGTGCGTTTACGTCTGCGCCCTATTCTTATGACATCTCTGGCCTTCGTATTCGGTGTTATGCCTCTGGCACTAAGTGATGGTGCCGGTGCTGCAAGCCGTAATGCCATCGGAACCAGTGTTATCGGCGGTATGATAGGCGGTACTGTGCTGGCAATCTTCTTTGTTCCACTGTTCTTTTATGTGGTACGACGAATTTTCCCGCCCAAACAACCTGAAGAGTAACAGAAACAAAAAAACCGGAGTTTGAACTCCGGTTTTTTTTGGAAGCTGAAAGCTATTTTTAAACAGCCTTTTTAAAGACCAACAACTTTTGACCTCTGTAACTCAATAAAAAGACCAACCCTTCCGCTAGCGGTTTGCCAATAAATGGTGTCAGCCCTATGTATCTAAACGCCTCTGTTAGCCCATAGTTAGCAGCGACCAGAACTACCGCTAAACATCCGTATTTTGTCGCATCCCACGCAATATGAGAACCTTGCTTGAATACCCACTGACGGTTTAAAGAAAAATTAAACACTCCGGAAATCACTCTGGCTAAAATAATCGACTCAAGCACTTGTCCTGAAAAAAAGTAAGCCGTCGCAAAAACCGAGTAATCAAGTCCGGCAGACAAAATACCAATACTGGCAAATTTTAAAAACTTTCGATAAATTTTTATGGAGTCGACAATGGGCCGATAATGACTGGTTTCATTGCCTTCCTCATAGACCGTGGTAATTTCCTGAGACTTTATCCGGTAACCATAACGTTTAGCGGATAAAAGCATCTCTAATTCAAACTCATAACCGCAGCTGTTGAAGTCAACAAGCTTTTCCAAAAAGCCGACAGGAACTCCCCGCAGTCCAGTTTGTGTGTCTTTAATATCCTGCCCTGTTACAAGCCTGAAAATAACACGGGTTAACTTATTACCCACTTTAGAACGCAAAGGAATGTCATTTTCATCAAAAGTTCGGCTACCCAGCCATAACTTATCCGGATACCCCTTTAGGCGTGTGCAAACAGCAAGTATGTCTTCAGCAAGATGTTGTCCGTCAGCGTCAGCAGTAACCGCTCCTGAACAACGTTCCTCTTGCTGCGACAAAATCCATCGAAAAGCGGTCCGTAATGCAGCACCTTTTCCCTGGTTTTCCTCATGCTCTAAAATGTGAATGCGGTGTCGGTTGGCAAGTTCCTGGAAAACGGATTTGGACTGACTACCATCATCAACAATGACAATTCCCAGAAAGTGGCTCCAGTCCGGGTCTTTCGCTGTGACCTCATCAACAAGCGTCAGCAAGTGATGGTCAGGGTCCAGCGCAGGAATAACTATATAAGGTTTTTTCATTCGAGCACTGGACCCTGTTTTTTAAGATTTTTTGTCCTGATCGTCTTTAACTTCGTATTCCCCGTCGATAACCGATCCGCCATCCTCTCGCCTATTCTCATAATGTTCTTGTTGTTTTTGATGTTGGCGTTGTTGTTCCTGGTAGTGCTCTTTGGCTTGTTTACGCATTCGCCAAACCTGTTTAATTGTGTGGCGCTGACGCCACATTACAGGAATTGCCAGCAGCAATAAAACTACCGCAATGACCATACCAAACGCCAGTCCAAGACCCACTAAAACCAGCAATAAAAAAAGGCCCAGCAAACGACTGAGCCAGTTACCGGAGGAACTTCCTCCGGTACGTGAACCTTGGTTGAAACGGACATAAACTTTATCTCGTTTATGAGTCATAACTGCTCCTAAAAAATGACTGCAAAGTTAAGACAACTTACGGCAGCGACCGTTCCTACAAGGTTATCTTAACGCTTATTTTCGCATATCTTCTGTTGCTTTACGCGCTGCCTCAAATTCATTTCCGGGTGCCCACTGAGGCCACTCGCGTGAATTTGCCAACTCGTTACCTATTGAGTAGAAGATAGACATATCCTGTTGAACACCGCGCAGGTCCCAATCTTCATTATACTCATCTGCTGGTTTGTGATAGGCGTCGCGATTAAAGATAGCACGTTGCTCTTCGGTCCATTCACGGCCTTTCTCGACGTGATCGTTTCCGCCTTTCGCATACAGCATAGGCACACCTCGTTTCGCCAAATTGAAATGATCTGAACGATAGAAAGAGCCAACTTCCGGAGTTGGTTCAGGTGCTACATAACGATCTTGGGCCTTTACGTAGCGTTTCAAGTAGTCTTCCATAGAAGAATTACCATAACCCACCACAACCATGTCTTTCATCGGGCCATAGACGTTCATAACGTCCATGTTAATACCACCAACCGCTTTGCCCAGCGGCAGCATGGGGTGAGTCGCGTACCAGTCAGAGCCCAATAAACCACTTTCTTCTGCACCTACAGCAGCAAAAACAATTGAGCGTTCAGGCTGAGGTCCTTTTGCAAACTGCTCTGCCATGGCCATTAGCGCGGCAGTACCTGAAGCATTATCCTGCGCTCCGTTATAGATAGGATCATCTTCACGGACAGGATCCGTTCCCAGGTGATCGTGGTGAGCCATATAAATAACGTGCTCTTCAGGATATTCAGAGCCCTCAATATAACCAATCACATTGTTGGTATCTAAATACTCAAATTTATTATTAACTGTTAATGACGCTTCAATATTCAATGGCTCTGGCTTAAACTCACCACTCAGCGCCAGCTCCCGCATTTGTTCCAGATCTTTACCGACGCTGGCAAAAAGTGCATTTGCGCTTTCCTCAGTTACCCAGCCTTCAATCGCCGAACGATCCATATTTTTGTTTTCACGTTTTAAGTCAAAACGCACTGGTGAGCCACCAGCCACAACGCCCCAACCGTAACCGGCAGGTCCTGTTTCGTGTATTACAAAGGCGGCTTCAGCCCCCTGCCGAGCAGCTTCCTCAAACTTATAAGTCCAACGGCCATAGTAGGTCATTGCGTTACCATTAAATAGCTCTGGGTCACCCGTTGCGTAGCCCGGGTCATTAACCAACATGACAACGGTCTTACCTTCAACGTCCAGTCCCTCATAGTCGTTCCAGTCATATTCAGGAGCAACAATACCGTATCCGACAAAAACAACATCGCTGTCTTCAACTTTCACTTCATCCACAACGCGAGGCGTCCAGGCCATCATCTCGGTGCGGTATTCCATAGACTCAGGAGCTGACTCACCACTGAAGTTTAAAGAAGTGACTTTGTACGGCATAAGCTTTACAAGTGGAACCGGCTGACGGTAGCTATCATTTTCTTCGTCATAAGGTTTCAGTCCCCATTCACGAAAGTGGCTTTCGATAAAACTCACCGTTTTTTCGCCGCCAGCAGATGCAGGAGCACGCCCTTCGAACTCATCAGAAGATAAGGTTTTCAAATAATCTCTGTAGTTAGGGTTAAAGGCTGAGTCCTGAATATCTGCAACAGCTTTATCGGTGTCATTATCTGACTGAGTGGCCGGTCCACAGGCTGCTAATACAGTCAAACTCAGCGCCCCCATTATGACGTACTTCATGGTCTCTCCTATTATTTACTTTTCGTTATTGTTATTTTCTTTTGCCGACTCGCAATTACCGTCCGGGCTTTTATTTAATTGATCACCCGTACGTATATCGTGCTCAGCAAAAAATCCCGCATTCACTTCAAGCACACTCCAGTAACGTTTACCCGGAGAATAGCTTCGACAGTTATTCGGATCGTTACTGCCACAAGGTCGCATCGTAAAAGTTTTTACAATACGACGATTTTTATCAAGGTATGCGATATCCAGTGGAATCAAAGTCTGGTACATCCAGAAACCGCTATAACCAGGCCTCTCCTGCCCATAACGAAACCACATGCCATTATATTTGCCCAGCGACTCCCGTTGCATCAATCCACGAGCATGCTGCTCTTGAGTATCGGCAAGCTCTACCGTTAAAGGTTGAGACAAGTCACCCAGGCAAACTTGAGTCGTATCAAATTCCTGAGGCTCAGGAACTTGCCACTGCTGCGCCTGAACGCAAAATGGCAGCATAAAAATTAAAGCGAAAAACACTCGGTAATTCATTCCATTACCCCTGTCATTATTCATTCCTTCGATTCTGTCCTATCCAACGGGAGATCGCAATTCAAACCTCAGCTGGAACACGACAATTGAGATACCTGTTCATTGGGCTTCGGGGGCCTGGCCCAGACACTGTCACTTAAAGCATCGTCAAACGGATTCATTAACGCCTGCGTATACTCTTCCAATAATGAATTATCACCAGCCTCTGACGCCTCTATTACACGCTGAGCATGATGCGTTCTCACAATAACCCAGGGGTTTACCTGCTTCATGACATCAATGTCAGTATAACCATTAATTGCTGATTGATACTCCTGCCACCAGCTTTCTCCACTTTGCTTAAGCAGTCCTTTCGGTGCGCCGGATTCAAGCGAATCAATTAAATCTCTGAACGAGAGCTGGTAATCCGCGTTATTGACTTCAAGCAAACTCAACCACCCCCCTATTAACGCCATTTTTTGTTCATCAGAAACAGCGGATAACCCCAGACGTTTGGTCATAAGATTAAGATACGCCTGGCGCAATTGAGTTTCATAATTATCAAGTGCGCTCTGTAACTCGTCAGGCTCTACAATGGGGCTCACTGCCTGAGCCAGTCTCTTCAAATTCCATAATCCAATGCCCGGTTGCTGAAAAAATCCGTAGCGCCCTCCGGCATCGGTATGATTGAAAATCTTTTCAGGTTTATAAGTATCTAAAAATGCATAAGGGCCAAAGTCAAAGGTTTCCCCGGCTATGCTCATATTGTCGGTGTTCATTACGCCATGAATAAATCCATACGCCTGCCATCCGGCTATCATCTCCGCTGTGCTTTTGACCACCTGAGCAAAGCCTTCAGCAACGCTGGCATCGGCTAACTGTGGCCAGACCGTTTCAATAGTGTCCTGCCACAGGCGTTTCATAGTATCTTCAAGGTTACGATGAAAACAGTGCTCAAAATGCCCGAAACGCACGTGAGTTGCCGCAGTGCGGGCCAAAATCGCTCCTGGCTCCAGACGTTCCCGCTGTATCTTTCCTTCAGTTGAAACTAACGCCAGTGCCCGAGTTGTCGGCACGCCCAGTGCGTAAAAGGCCTCACTTGCCAATAACTCACGCACAGAAGAGCGTAAAACAGCTCTGCCGTCCGCCCCTCTGCTGTATGGCGTTGGTCCTGCTCCTTTTACATGAATGTCCTGCAGCTTTTCACCAACAACAACCTGACCCAACAGTAGCCCCCGCCCGTCTCCTAAATAAGGATTAAAATGGCCAAACTGATGCCCGGCATACTTCTGAGCCACAGGCTCTACGCCCGGCCATGGCTCAAGGCCGCCCAGCCAATCGGCAAGTTTAGCCGGCGGCTTATCCCCTGCTGATAGTTCAGCCCATAACGGTTCGTTCAACCACAATAAGTTAGCCTTACCATCTGGCTTTATCGGTTGACTTGTTGTTATTTCGGGGAACTTACGAGCATAACGGTTATCAAAAACTATTGGCATACATCCTCCTGCTCATTAGATTGTTACACAGTCAGCGAGGCTTGCATAATTCATAATAAATCAGCTAAGGTCGCAGCGTTCGACCAAAGGCAGCAAAGGAAGCCGGATGCAACTGCACTCATTAAGACGTATTACCGCAATAGGTGGTGGTCATGGACTCGGTCGAGTTTTATCGACTCTGTCCTTTATGAAACATAAACTCGTAGGTATTGTCGCGACTACAGACAACGGCGGAGCTACTGGTTTATTGCGTGAATCGCAGCATTGCATTGCCTGGGGTGATATTCGTAATTGCCTGTCCCAACTGGTAGAGCAACCCCTTGCGGCTGAAGTACTCAATTACCGTTTTGACTGTACCTCCTCTCTTCATGGTCATAACTTCGGCAATTTGCTGCTCTATACACTGGATCAGCTCAGTGCCCGCCCTTTAGACGGTATTCAGCTTTTAAGTCGTCTATTGAATATCGACAACCGAATTTTACCTATGTCGGAATGCCCGACAGATCTTATAGCGACAACGGCGGACGGCATTCAGTGCCATGGCGAAATTCGTATTGATAAGCTTCCTGCCATGCCTCGAAAGCTGTCTCTATCAGGCACAGTTAAAGCCACTCCTGAAGCCATTCGCCATATACAGAATAGCCAGTTAATATTGCTGGGACCAGGCAGCTTCATGACGTCAGTTATGCCTCCGCTATTGGTTTCTGGTATACGCGACGCGCTGCTGACAACAAATGCGAAAGTCGTCTTTATTGATAACCTGGCGGATGAGAGCGGACCCGCTGGCGCAATGAGTCTCGCCGATAAAGTTTCATTTATTGAAAAACAGCTCGGTCAGCAAATTATCGATTTAGCGCTAAGCAATAAAAAAGAGAAAGACCTGAAGTTACCGGTTATTGGCGGCCTGGAAAGTGATAAAGATGTCCATTACCGCCATAACACCAGTAATTTATTGGCTAAACTGCAAGAGGCCAGCAAGCAGCTTTTAACAGAAAGTGCTTAACCGCCGTCAGCTGAAATCCGCGAAGCCACCGCTCCATGCTGGTCTTTATATTTAGCATCGTCTCGTTTGTTATAAGGTCTTGCGCAGGGACTGCTCAATTTCTCAAAGCTGATGGCACCAATTTTCATACCGGCTCTCAGAGCCAGAGGTAACTTTCCACTATTGTAAAATTCCAGCACTATTTGCCCTGACCAACCCGGGTCAATACGGTGCGCCGTTACGTGAACCATTAAACCTAAGCGTGCTAACGACGAACGTCCGTCCAGCCAGCCAACCATATCTGCGGGTAATGTAATTGATTCATGCGTTACGGCCAGGGCAAACTCGCCCGGGTGAATGAAGAAAGCCTGATCATCTTTTAGCACAATTTCATCACTCATGACTTCACGAATCGCCGCTTCAATGGCTTCACGTGAGCCACTGATATCGATAAAAGGTGCGGCATGATCCTGCAATACACGAAAATCGTTGCCTAAATGAATATCCAGTGTCACGCCTGAAATATTACTGGCTTGGGGTGCAGGTTCGACACCTATAATTCCGTCTTTCAAATGTTGTTCTATTTCAGTGTCGTTTAGGCGCATGGTTGATCTATCTCCGTGTTGTCGTTTAAGACCTTAAGGCCAGTACTATAACGAATTTTCCTGTTGATAATAGAGGTTTGCCGCAACTTGTTGTGCAGAATTAAAAATTAACTGACTTAACGGGTGTTGTGGCTGTGCTATTAACAAGGGTGTATCACCATCAAGACTTTCTCTTAGCTCACTATTTAAAGGCCACTGGCCGAGTAGCGGCAAGTGATGCTCTGTTGCCATGTCCGCTCCCCCATTTTTGCCAAAAACCGGATCTTCATGCCCGCAGGCCGGACATTGGTAATAGCTCATGTTTTCCAATATACCCACTAATGGAATATTCAGTTTTTTAAACATGGCCACACCTTTTTCTGCGTCTTTCAACGCTACCGTTTGCGGGGTTGTCACCACAACCGCCCCGGTAACCGGCAGTTTCTGAGCCATGGTCAGTTGAATATCGCCAGTGCCGGGTGGCATATCGACAATAAGATAGTCCAATGCCGGCCAGGCAGTATCTTTGTAGAGTTGCTGCAACGCACCACTGGCCATTGGCCCACGCCAAATTGTCGCGTCTTTATCATCGACTAAGTAACCCAGCGAATGCACATGGAGGCCGTGTCGTTGCAGTGGCTGCATTTTATTGTTTTTTGTCAGCTCCATATCGCCGTGCCTTCCACCTAACATGGTAGGAATCGACGGGCCATAAATGTCGGCATCAAGCAGGCCAACACTAGCACCAAGCTCAGATAAGGCCAAAGCCAGGTTAACACTTACCGATGACTTACCAACGCCGCCCTTACCGGAAGAGACGACAATGACATTTCCAGTCGTTAGCGGTAACTCTGGTTGAGAATTTTTTAACTTTTTGATGTGACAGTTAAGTTGCCATTCAAACTCCCCCAACTCGGCATCATTCTGAATAGCCTGAAGTAAACTTTCGCCGGCAACAAAAGGTAAGTTCAGGACCCGCTCTTTACCTGAACCGGTCACCCAGTTCTCAGGAATACCATTCGGCAATAAGGGGTGAGTAAAATCTGTCATCATCAACCTCAAGGATCTGTGTATCAGGCAAGAGCTATGCTAACATGAGCGGCATAAAACTTTGGGTTTAGATTCGATTAATCAACGAAACGGAAGCAGATTTTCGCATGAGCCAATCCGCACGTAAAATACTGGTTACTAACGCACTACCATACGCTAACGGACCTATCCATATTGGTCACATGTTAGGTTATATTCAGGCCGATATCTGGGTACGCTTTCAAAAGCTACGCGGTAACGAGTGCCACTTCGTCTGTGCAGACGATGCACACGGCACCCCAATAATGCTGAAAGCTCAACAGCTTGGAATAACGCCGGAGCAAATGATTGGCGACATGCAACGCTCGCATGAATCAGACTTTAGCGACTTTTTGGTCGGCTTCGATCACTATTACAGCACACACAGTGATGAGAACCGTGAGCTGGCTGAAACCATTTATACGCGCCTTGATAAAGCCGGTCATATCAAAACAGAAGTCATTGAACAGCTGTATGACCCGCAAAAAGAAATGTTTCTTCCCGATCGTTTCGTTAAAGGTGAATGTCCCGACTGTGGTGCCGAAGACCAATACGGAGACAACTGTGATGTCTGTGGAGCAACTTATGCGCCGACCGACCTGAAGAATCCAAAGTCAGTCGTCTCTGGTGCTGAGCCGCAACTGCGTGAATCAGAACACTACTTTTTTGACCTGCCGGCATTTGGTGACATGTTAAAAAGCTGGACCCGTTCAGGCTCACTGCAAAATGAAATGGCGAACAAGCTGAACGAGTGGTTCGAGCAAGGCTTACAGCGCTGGGATATTTCCCGCGATGCTCCCTACTTCGGTTTCAAAATTCCGGGCACAGAAAACAAATACTTCTACGTCTGGCTAGACGCTCCAATAGGTTACATGAGCAGCTTTAAAAACTACTGCACAACCACAGGCAAAGCCGACTGGGATACCTATTGGCAAGCTGACAGTGAAGCAGAGCTTTATCATTTTATTGGTAAGGATATTATCTACTTCCACAGCTTATTCTGGCCTGCCATGCTTAAAGGCGCAAACTTCCGCCAGCCAACCAATGTGTGGGCGCATGGTTTTATCACAGTTAACGGCACTAAGATGTCCAAGTCTAAGGGCACTTTTATTAAGGCTCGTACTTACCTAGAGCATCTTGACCCGGAATATCTGCGTTATTACTTCGCCGCAAAATTAACCAGTCGTATTGATGATTTGGATTTAAACCTGACGGATTTCACTCAACGAGTGAACTCTGATCTCGTCGGTAAAGTCATTAATATCGCCAGCCGCTGCGCCGGTTTCATTCAGAAGAAATTTGACGGAAAGTTGTCTGCCAATATTGCTGACTCAACACTGCTAAAAGATTTTCAGATCGCCGGTGATGATATTGCTGTCCTTTACGAAAAACGCGAATTTTCCCGTGCTATGCGCGACATTATGGCATTAGCGGATCGTGCCAATCAGTATATTGCTGATAAAGAACCCTGGCAGTTAATTAAACAGGAAGGCAGCGAGCAGGAAGTTCATGAAATCTGCTCTTTAGGGATCAACTTGTTCCGCGTGTTAATGGTTTACCTTGCGCCGGTAGTTCCTAAGTTGACTGAAGAAGTACAACACTTTTTAAACGATACTTTTACCTGGGAAAGTCACAAAATAGCTTTGACCGACCATCCTATTAATAAATTTAAAGCGCTCATGCAGCGTGTTGAAATGGACGACGTAAACGCCATGATTGAAGCATCAAAAGAAGAGCAAGCATCGCAAGCGCCAGTGACTGAAGTTAATGATGAGCTCAAAAAAGAGCCAATTGCCGATGAAATTAACTTTGATGATTTTGCTAAAGTTGACTTAAGGGTTGCTCTTATTGCCAATGCTGAGCACGTTGAAGGTGCTGATAAACTATTGAAACTGACGCTGGATCTGGGTGGTGAAACTCGACAGGTTTTCGCCGGTATTAAATCAGCTTACGAGCCAGAAGCTCTGAAAGGCCAACTGACTGTTATGGTCGCCAATCTGGCTCCCCGTAAAATGCGCTTTGGTCTATCCGAAGGCATGGTGCTTGCAGCTGGTCCGGGTAAAGATGAAATCTATATTCTGAACCCGCATGATGGCGCAAAACCAGGCATGAGAGTTATGTAATAACCAGGCTGTCAATCCATTGAAATAATACGACAGCCTACAAGAGAGTCTCCGCTGTTGTCGTCCAGTCGCTGGCTGCGAACGACTTCAGCGTTGATTTTTAAAGGCGCAACTGGGCCCGAAGACGAAATTTCAACAAAGACTTTATCGCCAACCTCGAGATTAGCCGACAGCTGAAGTGACAACCCCTCTGCACTCAAATCAAGACAAACGCCTTCGAGTACTTTTTTATTCTCACCCTCTGCCAAAGTAACTTTCGCATCCGCATTGACAGCCATCCGCATAAAATTCCGGTTTTCCTGCGATTCCAGCATGTTGCCCTCAACTTTGTTTAAAAAGTGTAAATCTTACTTCAGTTTTAGCACGGTCTGGCCGATAAAAAAATAGTATCGGATAACAAGGAACCGTCATCATGGTAGAAGCAAAATTTTCAATTGGTCAACTCATCACCCACAGTCTTTATGGTTATCGTGGTGTGATCATTGATGCTGACCCCTGCTTCACATTATCTGACAGTTGGTATGACAAAATGGCGACCTCTAAACCGGCAAAAAATCAGCCTTGGTACCATATTCTAGTGAACAACTCGTCAATCCAAACCTATGTCAGTGAAAGCAGTCTGGAAGCTGACTTTTCAGAACAAGAAATTCAGCACCCTATGGTGGACCTTTTATTTTCCGGGAAATCTGCCAGCCAATATAAGTTGTCTGAAAATCTTAACTAAATTTGCCGATGCCCACTGCTATAGTTACCATAGACTAAAATAGCGTAATAAGGGCAAGGTAATGGCAGAAGAGACAATTTTTACGAAAATTATTAACCGTGAAATTCCTGCGGATATTATCTACGAAGACGATCAGGCGCTTGCGTTTAAAGACATCAACCCGCAAGCACCTTTCCACTGTTTAGTAATTCCTAAAACCCCTATTGCTACAGCTAACGACATTAATGAAGACAATGCCGCATTGGTGGGACACCTTTATGTTGTAGCCGCTAAGTTGGCTGCTGAGCATGGTTTTGCAGAAGACGGGTACCGGCTTGTGATGAACTGTAACGAATACGGCGGCCAAACCGTATACCACATTCACCTGCACGTTTTAGCAGGAAAGCAAATGGGCTGGCCACCTTATACCGATAAAAAGAAGCAGGGCTAAGCCGTTATGGGCGGTATCTGGCGTCGAGGATTTTATCGACAACCCAGCTGCCGTCCTGTTGAATCAGAACCACATCGCGACTGTCTTTAATATTATCGCCTTCGTAAGTTCCTTCAAAAATAACCGTTGCTCGTAGCTCATTTGAATCGTTCAAATAATCGGTAAGCGAATCACTGACAACTTCAATTTCAACGGTATCGAAATAACGTCCAAGCACATAACGCTGAACCTGACTGACAGCTCCGTAATGCGTAATTAGGTCAGCCAGTCGTTTCGACGAAAGCTTTTTCGCCTGTTCCAAGTCTTCTTGTTCGTACACCGCCTTATAAAATCCGCTGATCACTTCAGCAGGTTTCGCAGATGCATAGTCGTCGGGCTGTTCGTCACCGCTACAAGCGGAGATAACGGTTACGACCAGAGCTAAAAAAACTACTCGTAATAGTGCCATGATACTCTATTCTCCTTTTGCCACGCCTTCACGGCGCGGATCAGCGCCACCCACCAAAGTGCCGTCTGAATTAATAGTAATTCCATGTAAACCGCTGTTTAAGTCGATGACTCTGACATCATGCTTTCGCTTCTCTAAAGCCGCTTTGAGTTCGCTGATATCCCGTCCTTTCTCCAGAGAGGTGTAGTCATTACGGTTGGTTACATGACCAAGGTTAATCGCTTCCTGCACGTTGAGGTTCCAGTCCAGCATACCCACTAACGTTTGAGTAACGTAGTTAATAATTCTGCTTCCACCGGGCGAGCCAATAGCATGTATAAGCTGCTGCCCTTCTTTATCAAGAACCACAGTCGGCGCCATTGAGCTACGAGGCCGCTTGCCAGGTTCCACACGGTTCGCAAACTTCTCTTTACCATCACCCGGCGCCAGAGAAAAGTCCGTTAATTGATTATTGAGCAGAAAGCCACCAGCCATAACAGTGGAACCGAATCCCATTTCAATACTGGTGGTCATGGAAACCACGTTACCTTCAGCATCGACAATAGAAATGTGGCTGGTATTAGGCAGCTCGTAGGCAATATCTTGCTCGTACGCGGGCTGCAGTTGAACACCCGGCTTGGCTTTCCCCATATCGTCTTTCTTTATGGTTTCTGCCCGGCTCGATAAATAAGCTTTATCCAACATAGCCTCGATCGGAATCTCAACAAAATCAGGATCAGCTATCCACTGGTTTCTGTCGGCATAAGCTAAACGCGATGCCTGAGTGAACCAATGCACAAATTCTTCAGAATTTGGTTTCAGTTTACCTAGCTCAAAATTCTCCAGTACGCCCAATGTCTGCAGCGTTGTTATTCCTCCCGAGCTAGGCGGCCCCATACCGCAAACCTGATATTCACGGTAATCATTACATACCGGTTCGCGCAGTTTTGCGCTGTATTGACTCAGGTCTTCAAGGCTCAACACACCAGGTTCAATAGCACTGTTCTGCACGGCCTTAACAATTTTCTCGGCTAATTCGCCCTCATAGAAGGCATCAGCCCCCTGCTCAGCAATCAAACTAAGGCTCTTTGCATACTCAGGATTTTTCAGTGTGTCTCCAGCTTTTAAGGCGTTACCATTAGGGAAGAAATAGCTGCTGGCCACCGGCATTTTCTTAACACCGGGGTTAATCTCCATTTCCACTAACTTAGCGAGCCTTGGCGACACTTCAAACCCCGCTTCTGCCAACTCAACGGTTTCACTAAAGAGTGAAGACCAGTCTGACTTACCCCAGCGTTCATGAGCCAGCTCCAGTCCGCGAAGAACACCGGGAGTCCCTACTGAGCGACCGCCAACGACAGCCTCTATCCATTTGGGTGGATTACCCTTGTCGTCCAGGAAGAGTTCCTCTGTAGCAGCCTGAGGTGCAGTCTCACGCGCATCAATGGTATAAAGCTTGTTTTCGTTGTTATCCCAATAGAGAATAAAAGCGCCGCCACCAATACCTGAAGACTGAGGCTCAACTAATCCCAGCATTGACTGAACTGCTACAGCCGCATCCACGGCAGAGCCGCCTTTTTCTAATACATGATACCCGGCTTCAACTGCATGTTTATTTGCGGCAGCAACCATGTACTTATTGGCGGTCGCAGCGGTTTTCTCGGAAAAACCAGTAGCCGCTTCCGGTTCACGTACTTCTTGTTCAGTACCAGGGCTACAGGCAGATAAAACGCCTGCGGCTATTAAACCAGGGAGCCAGAACTTCATAAGGCCTCATTCATATTAGGAACAATTTGCCCTATCATACGAACCAGAAACCAATGACGCAACGAAAAGGAAAGTAAATGGAGAGGTTTAACCAATATTGGGCAGGGCTCATTCTGGTTCTGCTACTATCGGTTTTTCTGCAATTGATGCCTCACTGGCATGCGACACTGAGCTTTAACTCAAGTACTGTCATGTCCGAGGGTTGGCCACTCATTACGACCCATTTTATTCATCTTGACTGGTGGCATGCCTTATTCAATTTTATTGGCTTAACACTTATTGTTCTAATTTGGCGGGAATACTGGACCACCCGCTGGTTAATTAATGCGTTATTGCTCAGTGGCACTGCAACTGCTTTATTGCTCTGGCTGGCTCCATTGAACCTTAGCTTTGTTGGTTTATCAGGAGTACTCCATGGCTTACTGGCTTACTGTTTAATAAAGGACACTCGTTCAGGTAAAAAATGGATGTGGCTAATATTGATAGCACTGGTTGCCAAAGTCATTGCTGAACTCCTGGGCTGGCGACCTACCCATTTTGTCGGAGAGCACGTTAGCTATATTCACGCAGCGGGTTTAGTAAGTTCTTTATTGCTGTACAAACTAGAACGGCGCCGCATTAGCGACGCCGTTAGTCGGGATGAGTAAAACCGACAAGTTTACTTTAAGTTTTCCTCAAACAATTTAAATATCCGACGGTATTCGTTCAGCCAGCTTTCTGGCTGGCGGAAACCGTGCGGCTCTACCGGGTAAATTGCCGTTTCCCAGTCTTCTTTCTTCAACTCAATCAACCGCTGAACAAGGCGAACACTGTCCTGGAAGAAAACATTGTCATCAATCATGGGTGAATTGATTAACAAGGCATCCTCTAAGCCTTCAGCAAAATAGATGGGTGAACTGCGACGGTACGCAATTGCATCATCCTGTGGCAAGTTCAAGATATTAGACGTATAGCCTGTGTTGTAATGAGCCCAGTCTGTAACAGGACGCAGCGCCGAGCCCGCTTCAAATAATCCGGGTTCGTTAAACAAAGCCATAAAAGTCAGGAAGCCACCGTAAGAACCGCCATAAGTTCCTAATTTGTCACCATCAACGTTCAGGTCACTTTCTAAGTAACTTGCAACATCGACCAGATCTTCAACTTCCGGCGTGCCCATTTGACGGTAAATAGCGGTGCGCCAGTCGCGTCCATAACCTTTTGAGCCACGGTAATCGAGGTCAGCAACCACGTAACCGTGCTTATTCAACAAACTATGGAACATGAACTCACGGAAATACCCTGACCAGCCCATGTGCGCATTTTGCAAATAGCCAGCACCGTGTATGAACACAACCGCAGGATATTCTTCAGCCCGGTTTTCATCAAAGCCTTCTGGTTTATAGATGCGGGTATAAATAGGCTCGTCAACATGAGAGGAATCCACCCCCACCAACTCAGGAGCCGTCCAGTCAATACTTAAAAACTTCTCCGAAACCGTATGAGTCAAACGCTCTGCTGTTCCAGAAGCATTGACAGACTTATGGTATAGCTCTGGTGGCATTAACGGCGTTGAATGCGTCAGCAATAACTCATCATCTTCAGGGCTGAGCTCAAAGGCTGTCATACCATCAAGGTCCGTCAGCGCTTCCGGGTCACCACTACCATCAGTCTTCACCCGGTACACTTCATAGATACCCGGGTGCTCGATGTTTGCCTGAAAGTATAAGTAATCGCCATTACTGCTTAAGTCTGCATCTTCAACGACATAACTTCCGTCAGTCAATTGACGCGTGCTGCCGTCAAGCGGTTTAACATACAAGTGCGAATAACCATCGGCCTCTGACATGAACCACAACTCATCGCTGTCTAACCAGCCGAATTCGTTATGAGTGTAGTTGATCCAGGCGTCATCGTGTAAACGGTCTTGAGAAACCAGTTTTCTACCGGCGGTGTCTACCGTTGCAAGCCAGCGATCTTTGTTGTCCCAGGCTTCCAGCATAACCGCAACTTCAGTGCCCTCTTCATTCCACTGAATAGCGCCGTTTTCCCAGCCCCAGTCAGCCATTAGCGTAATTGGGCGAGGTTTCTCTTCCGACTTATAGGTTTCACCACGAGCTTCATGGTTTTCACGTTTAACTTCTGCCAGAACATCTTCATTCCAGCCCGGTAAGGTGTTGTAGGTTAGCGTCGACTGGCTGCCGTCGCTTAAATTAAGTAAAACCAATTGGTGTTCAACCGGTTTTGCATCGGCCACACGACGACGCACATTTTCGCTTTTTACACGGCCATCTTCGCTAATGTAATTCGGCATAATATCGCCTTCGTCACGCCAGCTTTGCGGCTCGGTAATGGCTATCAGCATGAAATCGCCTTTTGGCGATAAGCTTGCAGAAACCAGTTCCTTATCCTTTGGCAAATAGAACGGCTCCGGCGCCAATGTCGAATTTCGGTTTTGTAACTCAGAACGCTGAGCAAAACGCTCTTCAGACGCTTTTCGTTCTTTCTGCACGTACTGAATTAACTGTTGTTCTTCACGGGCCAGGTAATCCTTCGGCTCTTCATTCGCTTTCGGCTTTTCCTGAAAGGCCAAAGCAGCGACCTGACGGCTTAAACCTGAGTTCACATCAATAATGAAGAAGTTATTACCCTGCTGGTAACTCAGTTGTCCATTTGCCATAGGCTGAAGGTTGTGCTGCCTGGCGTCGTCACGTGTCAACTGGCGAACCGTACCATCATTAAAGCGAACAAAAACATTGCCTTCAAAGGTATAGGCTAAAAAGCTGCCATCCGCTGCATGAACCTTTTCATCTGCCACGTACTGGTGCAGGTTTTCTACAGCAACTTTCTGCGGTTCTCCAGCCCCATTTTCCAGCATCATTAGGTCACGAATATCACTACCTTCGCGCTTCTGGTAAAACAGAATGTCTTCACCGTCCATGCTCCAGAAAGCCTGTTCAGGGAATCTCCCCATCCAGTCTGGATCAGCCATAATTTGTTCCATAGTCAATTCAGCCGTTCCTTGCGCATTGGCAAGTGAGTTGGCTTGTATGGTCGGTGTGCTTCTCTGCGTATCAGCAGTGGTCGTGCCTTGTGGGGAGGTTGATGCGCAAGAGGCGACAAACAATGTCGCCCCAATGGCCATCACCAGACGTGATTTCACCATATTATTTTTCCTTTTTAGGATCCGCTGGATTATTGTGCATCCGCTTGATTTTCAGGCCGAGCCTGTTGCACCGCGTCAAGCGCTTGCAAACGTTCATGCACCGCCATTAAGGTTGGATAAGAAGACAAATCCAAATTAAAGCGTTGTGCATTGTATACCTGAGGTATCAAACAGATATCAGCCAATGTTACCGAATTACCATAGCAATAATCACCTGCATACTCGGTCAGCCGCTGTTCAAATGCGGTAAAACTTTTTTCTACCCAGTTTGCTATCCAGTCTGAGCGTTGTTTATCGCTGCAATTCAACTCACCGGTTAAATACTGTAACACCCGTAAATTGGTAACGGGTTGCAACTCGCAGGCTAAATCATAAGCCAAGGCTCTGACTCTGGCTTTATCAGCGGGAGCCGACGGTAATAATGGGTTTTGTGGGTAACACTCTTCCAGATATTCAATAATGGCTAAGGACTGGTTTAACTTAACATCGCCATCGATAAAGGTAGGAACCAACCGCGCTGGATTAAGCTTTCGATAAGCCTCACTGTGCTGTTGCCCGCCATCTTTTACTAAATGTACCGGTTCATACTCGTAGGATAAGCCCTTCAGGTTTAAAGCAGTACGAACACGGTAACTGGCGCTTGAGCGCCAGTAGCCGTAGAGTTTCATCACTTTTGAGGACCTTCGTATTGAACAACTTTCTGATTAATGGTGCCGAATATTGACTGATCACCATCATCTTTCATTTCAATTTTAATGGTGTCGCCAAATTGCATAAACTGAGTTGCCGGCTTGCCATCACGAATAGTTTCAATCATGCGCACTTCGGCAATGCAGCTATAACCTACGCCACCTTCATCGATGGACGTACCGTGATCAGTCCCCTGTTTATTTGAGACGGTTCCTGAACCAATGATAGCTCCGGCACCTAAGTGACGTGTCTTCGCAGCATGAGCAACTAACTGACCGAAATCAAAGGTCATATCTTCGCCAGCGTTAGGCTTACCAAAGGCCTTACCGTTGTACTCTGACAATAACGGTAAGTGGACTTTATTCGCTTTCCAGGCATCACCCAGTTCATCGGGTGTTACCGCTACCGGCGAAAAAGCTGACGATGGTTTACTTTGGAAAAAGCCAAAACCTTTACCCAGTTCGCCCGGAATAAGACCGCGCAATGATACATCGTTAACCAGCATCAACAGCTTAATATGCTGCCCTGCGGTTTTAGCATCAACGCCCATAGGGACATCATCAGTAATAATGGCGACTTCGCCTTCAAAGTCGATCCCCCAGTCGGTGCTGCCCATTTCAATGTCGTCATACGGCGCTAAGAAGTCATCAGAGCCGCCCTGGTACATCAAAGGGTCTTCCCAGAAGCTTGGTGGCATTTCAGCACCACGTGCACGGCGAACCAATTCAACATGGTTCACATAGGCACTTCCGTCGGCCCACTGATACGCACGAGGTAAAGGCGATTCACATAAAGCTTCATCGAACTGGACGCTGCCATCAACGTCACTGTCATTCAACTGCTGATAAATTTTCTCAAGCTTCGGTGCAATACCGTCCCAGTCGTCCAGCAACTCTTGCATGCAAGATGCAATGGCCGGAACCGCTACTGCTGAACTTAAATTTTTGCTGACCACCATTAACTGGCCGTCACGTGTACCATTTCTGTATGTGGCGAGTTTCATAAGTTGTTATTTCTCCTGCCAACTGTAGACGTAGTCCGGGTTCTCTACTGCCAATGCCTCGTCACTTGCTTGCAAGGCATCGCGGGTGTCGAGCATGACCGCAACTTCGTCAGTGAATTTCTTTTTATGCTCACGCCCGGCTTTAAACGCTTTCGGGTGTGGGCCATGAGTAAAGCCTGCCGGATGAAAGGTTACCATACCGCGATCGATATTATCACGGCTGAAAAAGTCACCTTCATGATAAAAAAGCACTTCATCGTAATCGTCATTGTTGTGATAGAAAGGCACCTTCAATGCGCCCGGGTCTGACTCAATAGGACGCGGAACAAAGGTACAAACCACAAAACGATCAGCAACAAAAGTCGTGTGCGCCGACGGCGGCAAATGATAACGATGACTCATTAACGGCCGGATATCACGCCAATTCAAACGAACCGGAGCTAACTCACCGTGCCAGCCTATCGCATCCAGCGGGTTATAAGGGTACGTAATAACCGACACTTGCTGATGACGTTTTACATACACCTGCCACTGCTCTTCGCTGTATTGCGCCTGAAACGCCTCATCAATATCCGGCGTATCCAGAACCGCAGGGTCAAAAATGGCATGATTACCGACCAGACCTTTTTCCGGCAAGCTATAAGAGCCATTGGTTGCTTCAATCATCAACAACTGCATGGTCTCATCAGGTTCCAGACGCCAGTTCGTAGAACGGGGAATTAAGAAGTAGTCCCCTTTCACTAAATGAATGTGGCCGTAGTCGCAATGTAAATGACCGCTACCTTCATGCACAAAGAGTAAGTCATCGCCATCGGCATTACGCACTAAATAATCCATTTTGCTGTGGCAATGCCACAAACGAAAACGACAGTTATTATTGTGCAGTAAGTCAGGTGTTAACCAGGGGTTTTCCGGAGCTATGGCTTCTAACTTATTAAAGTCAAACGCCCGTGGACGCAAGGGCCCACGCCACTCCGACCAACCGGTCGGAGCATGCTGATGGTGAAAATGCGTGGCCGGGCCAAAAAAGCCACTACGACCAGCTTCACGTTCATAAATGGCCTGCTCCGGAAAATCAGCGTGAGCTTGTCGAGATGACTTGCCCACCTGTTTCGGAAAGCTGATCCATTTACGCATCGCTTAACACTCCCCGGCGGATCTGGTCTTCTTCAATGCTTTCGAATAGTGCTTTGAAGTTACCTTCGCCGAAACCTTCGTTGCCTTTACGCTGAATAATTTCAAAGAACACCGGACCAATGACGGTTTGAGTAAAGATTTGGAGTAAAATGCCGTCTTTCATTGGCGCACCGTCAATTAGAATGCGCTGTTCACGCAGTGCGTCTAAATCTTCCTGGTGCCCTTCAACGCGCTCATTAACTTTCTCGTAGTAGGTTTCAGGTGTGTCCATGAAGTCCATACCAATAGAACGCAGATCTTTTACGGTTTTGTAGATATTGTCGCTGGTTAAAGCAATGTGCTGAATACCCTCGCCTTTGTACTCTTTTAAGTATTCTTCAATTTGCGATTTGTCGTCGTGAGATTCGTTAATTGGAATACGGATCTTACCGCAAGGCGCTGTCATAGCGCGGCTTAACAAGCCTGTCAGCTTACCTTCAATGTCGAAATAGCGAATTTCGCGGAAGTTACCAATGCGCTCATAGAAACCCGCCCAGGTATCCATGTTTCCACGGAATACGTTATGCGTCAGATGGTCTATTTCGAACAACCCGGCTGCGTGATCGCTCATTTTCGCTTCCCAGCTTTCATAGAAATCGAAATGCTGGTTATAAATTTCATGGTTTTCGTAGTTATCGACAAAATACAACGCACTTTCGCCAATACCAAACACCGCCGGTACACCTTCAACAACACCTTTATCAGCTGGGAAAGCTTTGGCGCCGTTATCAAGAGAGTGCTTTAACGCGTGGTCAGCGTCTTTAACACGCCATGCCATACCGCAGACACTTGGGCCGTGGTCTTTAGCAAACTCTTCAGCCTGTCCGCCCGGCTCAGCGTTAATGATGAAATTAATGTCGTTCTGTTTGTACAACCAGGCCTGTTTGCTTTTGTGCTTAGCCACTTCAGTGAAACCCAGCTTGTCGAACAAGTCTTTTAACGCATCAATGCCTTTTTGATCCGGAGCGGTATACTCAACGAATTCAAAACCGTCTGTGTTTAACGGATTAATCATCTTATCTGTCATGGTTACTTCCTCTTATTATTCGGTTGTTAACAACATGACTGTAGCGGTACATGAGGGAAAAAGGCGAATAAGAGAAAAAGATAACTGAGCGGGGAATTTATGACCAGAACGTAAAGTTTACTGTACAGGCTACACACTTGCTCTGGATCAAGGTGCAGCCTTGTTAAGGCGTAAAGTTAAATTTACAAAGCTAGTTTTTTGTCCGTTCTGCTTTACGAGCGCGTCCGCTGCGCTGCTTTCCAATGCCATAATCACGCAGTTTATTCGCAACGGCAGTATGTGAGAGTCCCAGGCGTTTCGCCAATTGGCGGGTACTCGGAAAGCTGGGGTATAAACGGCGCAGTACGTGGCTTTCAAAACGGCGTACTGCATCATCCAGGCTCATGTCATCAATGTCTAATGCTAACTGGTCGTCTTCCTGATTTAATTCGGGCAAACGTATATCGGCGGGCTCCAGTGTGTAGCCTTCTATCATTGAGACAGAACGAAACATGGTATTTTCCAGTTGGCGAACATTACCTGGCCACTGATAACGTTTTAGTCGCTCTTTTGCTGCCCTGCTTAAGCTCACCTGGCTTCGTCCGAGCTTCTTGCAGGCCTGGGTAACGAAATGCTCCGCCAACAACAAGATATCACTTTTACGTTCGCGCAGTGGTGGAACATTGAGCGCTAATACATTGAGTCGATAATACAAGTCTTCACGGAACTCACCGCTTTCAACCAACTCATAGAGATTTCCCTGAGCGGTGCAAATGACCCGCACATCGACACTCACTTCCTGCTCTTCGCCGATGCGTCGAAAAACGCCGTCTTCTAAAAAACGCAGTAGCTTAGCCTGCAGGCCAATAGACATCTCACTAACCGAGTCCAGTAACACGGTGCCGCCGGCGGACTGCTCTAAAACGCCAGTTTTACGAGTGCTTTGAGCGCTCAGGCTGCCTTCACCATGGCCAAAGAGTTCGCTCTCTGCAACATTATCCGGTAGCGCTGCACAGTTTATCGCCAAAAATGGTTTGTCTTTACGCGGGCTGGCCAGATGACAAGCTTTTGCCAGCAGCTCTTTGCCAACTCCGGTCTCACCTTCAATCAAAAGTGGTGCATCCAGCTCAGCCATTCGCTGAGCGTCTTTAATCACCCGCTTCATTGTGCTGTTGTCTGTCAGCAAGCGTTCAAAGGCTTTTTCGTTACTCTGACTCTGCCAGCTTGCTGTTACCGGTTCTGACTTACAGGTCATTACCGCCCCCGCAAACGCGGTGCTGCCTTCCTCGTCATTCACCCAGATAGGTAAAAGCTGAGCATAGTATTCCGAGTTACCAATGGTAACCGCTTCATAAATAGGGTCCTGAGGCTTTTTGTCCAACCACCGCTGCAAAGAGATACCGTGTACATACTGCATCAGCGGCTCGCCCTTAAGACTGTCTTCGTGGCCAGCCAGTAGCCGCAGTCCGGCATCATTAATAATGTCTATACAGCCTTTGCTATCAATGGACAGCACCGGATCAGGTAACGTGCTCAACAACAAACTGAACTCATAGTGCTCGCGTTCAAACGGCATATAAGGAATGGTTTTCACATCAATAACGTTAGGAATGCGACGAATTTGGGGCATTAAATGCCGAAAGTCATCGAAAGCGAGTTCAGGAAAGTTCAGGAAGATTTTTCCTTTAGGATCGACCTCAATACCACGTAAATCAATCTCGTGGTCTCGCAAGATTTGCAGAACGTCCTGGCAGATACCCAGACGGTCATCACACGTTATCTCAAGTCGCATAAACCCTACTGCATCGAACTAAATGTAAAGCAAATAATACACTATTGTTCCCGCTTAAAAAACAAAAACCCCGGCCAACAGACCGGGGTTTTATGTCATTCATCGACAAAAGCGAGTTATGCGTCAAGCACGGTGTCGGTTTTTGCTGCCATAATAAAGTCATTTTTATGCAAACCGTTGATGGCGTGTGTCCACCAGGTAACCGTTACTTTACCCCATTCAGTGATTAGCTCAGGATGATGTTTTTCTTCCTCAGCAATGTCACCAACTCGGTTAGTAAAAGCCAGCGCCTGTTTAAAGTTCTTAAACTTAAACTCGCGCTGCAGCATCATAACGTTGTCTTTTGTTACCGGAGTCCAGTCCGGTATTTCACGCATCAGCTCTTTCAGTTCTTCATCGCTCACTTGTGGCGCGTCTGCATGACACGCTTCACAACGTGCATTTTCCAAGTTTGACATTATTTATTACTCCTTTGCCTTAAGCTGCATCTTTTGGTGGAAATTTCGGCTCAAACAACCCAAGCTCCATAGCCTCATGAACCAACGCCATAATATCCATGTCGGATATCTTAAACAGCTCGTCCACACTCTCTATGGTGTAGTAGATAGGTTGAATGATATCAATTCGGTACGGTGTACGCAGTGCATCCAACGCTTTTAGCGGTTTACGCTCTGGCGTATCACTATTAACGGCATATTCTGTTTCCGCCGGTGACGATAAAATACCGCCGCCATAAATTCGAATGCCCTCTTCGGTTTTCAATAACCCGAACTCTACGGTAAACCAGTACAGACGAGCCAGATAGACCCGTTCTTTAGGTGTAGCTGCATAACCCAATTTACCGTATTGGTGAGTAAAATGCGCAAACGCCGGGTTGGTTAATAGCGGGCAGTGTCCGAATATTTCGTGAAAAATATCCGGTTCCTGCAAGTAATCAAACTCTTCCCGTGTGCGAATAAAGGTTGCTACCGGAAACTGCTTGTTTGCCAGTAAGCGAAAAAACTCGTCAAATGGAATTAATGCTGGAACTGCTGCAACTTGCCAGCCTGTCTCTCTTTCCAGTACTTCATTAATTTCATGCATCTGTGGTAAGCGATCCTTCGGCAGGTCGAGTAATTCCAGTCCCTTCATATACTCATCGCAAGCTTTTCCTGGTATGCATTCCAACTGACGTTCAACGAGATCTTTCCAGATACCGTTCTCTTCGTCGCTCCAGTGAATAATACCGTTTTCGTCCGGTTGCTTTGATACGTATTGACTTTGTTTACCCATAATTCAGCCTTGTTGCTTCCTCATTAGTGTTAGATCGTTGTTGTTATTATTAGTTCAGATTACGCAGATTGCATCCATTGAACGCGGCACGCTTCCAACGCTTGTTCAAGATCAGCAATAATATCGTCCGCCGCCTCTAAACCAACGGCAATTCGAATCAATGTATCCGAGATACCTGCTTTAGCCCTTGCTTCAGGCGTATATGGCGAATGTGTCATCGATGCCGGGTGCTGAATCAAAGTCTCTGCATCTCCCAGGCTCACAGCCAAAGTAATCATCTGCAGTTGATTCAAGAAATAACGCGCTTTTGTTTCATCACCTTCCAGCTCAAACGCAATAACCGCGCCGTGACTGCTCATTTGTTTACCCATTAAGGACTGCGCTTCGTGATCCGGCGCTCCAGGGTAGTAAATCTTCTTAATATCATCGCGCGCTGCCAGAAACTGATAAACCGCGTCAGCATTTCCACAGTGGCGCTGCATACGCACATCCAGAGTTTTCAGACCTCGTAATATAAGCCACGCGTCATGCGGGCTGATAGTTGCCCCCATGTCTTTTAACGTCGTACTTTTAATGGTGCTAATATCTTCGTCACTGCCACAAATAATGCCGGCAACCACATCGCCGTGCCCATTCAGAAACTTAGTTGCGCTATGCACAACAATATCGGCGCCATGCCTTTTGGGTTGCTGCATCAGTGGCGTCATAAACGTATTATCAACCACGAGTCTAATGTCTAAATCAGCAATTACCGCATGAACCTTTTCGATATCAACCACTTTCAGGTGAGGGTTAGCCGGAGTTTCCAGGAATACTAAGCGGGTATTTTCTCGCAAAGTTTCTTTTAACAGGCCTTCGTCGTTTAAATCAATAAAGTCGGCTTCGACCCCAAAGCGTTCAAACAGCTCGCTGAACAATGCGAAGCTGCAGCCGTAAATGGCATCAGATACCACAATATGATCACCGCTGCGCACAAAAGCCATAGTCGCGGCAGCTATAGCACCCATTCCGGTCGCAGCAGCTGCCGCTGCCTCATAACCTTCAAGCGTTGCCATACGGCGTTCAAGCTCGGCTGTTGTGGGGTTGCCTAAACGGCTGTAAATATAACCTTCTTCCTCGCCTGCAAAACGGCGAGTGCCCTGCTCTGCAGAAGAGAACTTAAATGTGGACGTTTGGTAAAGTGGTGAAGTTAACGCCCCATGGGGGTCATCGTGCGCTGCACCGGCATGAATAACCTGAGTCGCTGGCTGCCAATTATTATTATGTGTTTTTACATCAGAGGACATGCGTTTTGGGCTCGTTTGTCAGAAATTTGTTAACGAGCAACAGAGTGCAACGAGCTTACCTTAATTGGCAATCTTTGCGCTGCGTCAAAGCTTGGAAAAACTGTAACGCTAATTTTCCACTTCCTGCTCTGAGGCCGCTTTAGCCTTTGCCTGACGAGACTTATAGACAAAAGGCAAAACGCTCTTTAACTGGCTTAGTAAGTCCTTTTGTAATTTAAGGTAGCCTGGCTTTTTTACGTTAACAAAAGGCATCGGCCGACAGAGTTCAATGACCTGGTATCCCAGACGAGCTGTGAGCAAACCAGCACCGAGCCCTTGTCCTGCCCGGGTAGACAAGCGTGTTAACAGCTCCGCACTTACCCACTGCGCACCCAGGTCAACGGCAACTTCACTGAGCCCGGCGTAAGCAATATTCGCGAATACCTGACGCCATAAACGAATACGGGCCCAGTAACCCAGTTTTACGCCGTAAAGTTCAGCAATACGCGATATCATGCGCTGGTTACGCCACATCACAATCAACATATCCAGTAAAGCAAAGGGACTAACAGCCACCATAGCGGCAGCTTCAGCTGACCAGCGGCTGATAACCCGGGTCGCCTGCTGATCAACCCGGCTTAGAATATCGACTTCAAATCGCTCACGCTCTTCATCTGCGGACCAATACGGCTGCTTGATTTGCTGCCAGCGGTGCTCTAAATCGGGGTGTTGCAACAACTGCAGCTGTTGCTCTGGTTCCGGCTCATCAGATTGCTTTTTCCAACGCCGCTTCAAGCGCTGTAACAACCAAACTTCCCGCACAATAAAACTTAAAAATGCCAAAGCAATAACGCCAAAGCCAACAGCCCATAAACTGCCTAAAAAAATATTCTGCTGCAGCCGCTCAAGAACCATCAATACCGCTTCAATTAAGGCGGCCGACAACGCAAAAATCACACCCACTGCCAGCCACTTACCCCAACGGCCGGGTTTGCGGTCAACTGTGCCTGCTGTCGCCTCTGGCTTTAATCCATCTGGCACATTACTGCTTTCTGAGACTTCAACTGCCGGTTCTTCCACCGAATAATAAGTTAGCTTGCGCGAGTCACTCACTTCAGTTTATCTCCTAAAACGTATTCAAGTAGCTGATCGAGACGAATATGTGGCAACGGCGAGTCTTGCACAGTGAAACCTGGATAAAATTGCGGATAAACATAACCCCGTCGCCAGTCTGCTCCGGTTGGTATAGCGTCCGGCATCTCCGGAGCCCCCACCCGCACAAACTCTCGCTGTTCATTAATACCGTCAAGCACCGTAGTTCCGTCACTCAGTTTCTTAATTTGACTGGTCGCAATGCCGGCAACACTAAATACTTGATGCGGAATTTGATCGAACTGAAGCTCCTGACGCTGCTTTTGTGTCATCAATCGTAATAGATTAGTCAGTTTTTGATGGTCTTGCGGAGCTATGCTGTCAGCTTTAGTGGCAACCAGAGCCACTTTATCAATCACGGGTGAAAACAATCGTTTCAGCAAGCTGTTATTGCCGTAAGAGAAGCTCTTCATCAGCTCATTGATAGCCAGTTGCAGCTCGGCAAAATGGTGTTCACCATTTTGTAGCGCCTGCAGCACATCAACCAATACAACCTGTCGGTTAAAATACTTAAAGTACTTTTGGTAAAACGGTGTAATAACGTGTTGTTGATAATAGCGGTATTTTTCCTGCAGTCGTTTTGCCCAGACATCAGGTACTGGCCGGGACAAGGGCCAGGGGAAGAATTCAAGAACCGGAGCTCCTTCAAGCTCACCGGGTAACACCATCCGCCCGGGCTGCAACAGTAATAATTTTCGACTTCTGCACTGACGCAAGAAGGCGCGATAGTCGGCCGCTAACTCGCGTAACTGTTGCTCAGCATTGTCTTCCGATGCCTCATTTGCCATTGAGTTAACTTTTTCGAGCCACTCACTGGCCAGTTTATGGCGCAATTCGGCGTTAAGCAGCCGCTGCTGTTGCTGGCTCCATTCATCATAATTCAGCTGCAACAAGGGTAAATCGAGTAACCATTCACCCGGGTAGTCAATTAAGTCTAAGGTTAATCGGCGCGTATCCAAAACCCGCCCAGCAAGACCACTTCGCGGCTGATATTTTACTTCTACCCGTATTTCGCTAACGTCGCGGGTTGACTGAGGCCACTTCGGGGTGTCTCCGGTTAAACAATTAATAGCCCCCTCATAATCGAAACGGGAAACCTGCCAGTTGCTGCTGGTATGTAAACGACAGCCATTAAGCCGCTGTTGCTGTTTCACCTTAAAGTACGGCAGTTGCTGAGTCTCGTTGGCGTAGAGCATCTGCTCTAAAATTCCGGTAATTAAAGCGGTTTTACCGGCACCACTTAGGCCTGTTACAGCAAGACGGATATGACGATCAAACCCGCGATGAATAGCGTCGCGGGTTTGGTGTTTAAACTTCTGAAAACGGCTCACAGACGATTGAATTCTCGTTGAAGATTATAGTGATTCGAGGTTACGTATTTTTCCATTGATTGCAACTGCTCTTCCAGCTCATCAAACTCACGTTTAATATCACGAAAAGCATCTCTTGGCGGCTCTCCGCCCTGCCATACTTTTGTCTTCACATCGACATTATGACGTATGCCATTCGCGGGCTTTTTATCCAGAATCAGCCAACCTGCCATATAAAGAACAAAGAAGAATCCGCTGGAAAAAATTAAGCCGGTAAAAAATACAACGCGCACCAACCAGGGTTCTAAATTCAGGTATTCCCCCAGCCCGGCGCAAACACCGGCAATTTTTCCTCTTTCTGAGTCACGACGTAGTTCACGTTTCGGTAATTGCACACTCATTGTCTGTTCCTCCAACCCGGAGCGTCAGCATCCAAAATGCGTTCCAGTGTCTGTACACGCTCCCGGATGCGTTTCGCCTGATCGGCCAGTAACGCCAAAGATTCCCTTTCTTCCTCATTCAATCCCTGGTTCATTTGCCGCTTACTGCGATAATGAAGGATGATCCAGATGGGCGCGACCACCAGAACAAACAGAATGATCGGCGCCATAAACATCCCTAAAATTGCTTCAATATCCATTTTGTTCAGCCTGCTTTAAGAGTCTTGTTTTGTTTTTGAGCTCATACGAGCGCGTAAAGCTTCCAACTCGTCATTCACTTTACTCTCGTTTTCCAGCTCTGCAAACTCATCACGCAATGTCCGCTTACCCATATCGTAGGACTCGACCTGAGCTTCTAAATCATCAATCTTCGCTTCATACCGGTCAAAACGCTGCATTGCATCATCGACTTTACCACTATCAACCTGTTGCTTAACCTGTAAGCGGCTGCTCGCAGTTTTCTGGCGCATTAAAATGGTTTTTTGACGAGACTTAGCATCGGCCAGTTTTTCCTGAAGCTGACCAATTTCATCATTCAGCTTATCCAGGCTTTCGTTAACACGATCCATTTCCTGCTGCAGCGCATCAACGCCTTGCTGTGCTTTTTGCTTTTCAACTAAAGCCTGGCGTGCTAAATCCTCACGCTCTTTAGTTAACGCCAGTTCAGCTTTGTTTTCCCATTCCTGAACTTCGTTTTCCATACGCTGCTGCTGACGCTGAATGTCTTTCTTTTCAGCCAACAAACGTGCAGATGTTGAGCGTACTTCAACTAACGTATCTTCCATTTCCTGAATGATCAGTCGCACCATTTTCTGCGGATCTTCAGCTTTATCCAATAAAGAATTGATATTGGAGTTCACGATATCGCTAAAACGTGAAAAAATACCCATAATAATTACCTCATACTGGTTTAATAAACGATTCGGTAATTTATTATTCAAGTATCAAGCCAACTTTTATTTATTTTTTAACAAGCTGTTTTATAAAAGTTTTTTTGATTTTACGAACATTTTGCACTTGCGCCAGTTCGTAAAATAAACTAATAATTAGCAAAAATAACTATAATATAAGGCATTCGACATGCGCCCTGAGCGACAACCCGACAACCTCATTGGCCAGTCCAACAGTTTTTCCGACGTGCTGGAACAAGTTTCGCAAATTGCGCCTCTCGATAAACCCGTCCTTATTATTGGAGAACGCGGCACCGGTAAAGAGCTTATCGCCTCACGCTGTCATTACCTTTCCAAACGTTGGCAACAACAATATATTACGCTTAATTGTGCTGCGCTGAATGAAAACCTGTTAGACAGTGAGCTGTTCGGGCATGAAGCCGGCGCATTCACCGGAGCCGCTAAAAAACACGAAGGCCGCTTTGAACGTGCCGACGGCGGCTCGTTGTTTCTTGACGAGCTGGCAAATACTTCATTACGAGTACAAGAGAAACTCCTGCGCGTTATTGAGTATGGAGAGTTCGAACGAGTCGGCGGACGCCACCCGGTTAAAGTGGATACGCGCCTGATAGCCGCTACAAATGAAGACCTTCCTTCACTTGCTGCCAGTGGTAAATTCCGCTCAGATTTGCTTGACCGCCTCGCTTTTGATGTCATCACCCTGCCACCCTTACGTGAAAGACGCGACGACATTATGTTACTTGCTGAGCATTTTGCGATTTCAATGGCCAGAGAAATGGAGCTTGAACTGTTTAGCGGTTTTTCAGAGAAAGCCCGAAAAACATTAATGGAATACCACTGGCCCGGTAACGTAAGGGAATTAAAGAATACCGTTGAGCGCAGCCTGTACCGACTGGGCAATGGGCATGTCCCTATTCACGATATTATTATTGATCCGTTTAATAGTCCGTTCCGCCCTAAAACTTCAGTCACGAAAACTGCGGCACAGGAGCCGGTGGTCAGCGAAATAGCGCCTCAGGACAATAACGGATCGAACGACCTGCCTAAGTTGAACCCAGAACAACCCATCGACTTTAAGCTGAAGTCTCAGGAGTATGAAACTGAAGTCTTGTCACAAGCCTTACGTTTATGTCAGTTTAACCAAAAGAAGACAGCAAGTTTTCTCGGACTGACATATCATCAATTACGTGGTTACTTAAAAAAGTACCAGTTATTGGAAGGGGCTTCTGCAGCTAATGATTAAAGCGTACGCCAACGTCGCTGTTATTGCGGCCGCACTGGTATCGGGTTGCCAGTCGGAAGAGCCAGAGCCCGCGCCTCTGGCTGACGGCATTATTTACTGCTCAGAAGGCAACCCGGATACCTTTAATCCGCAGCTCATCACTTCCGGAACAACAGTAGATGCTACGGCAGCTCAGTTATACGACCGCCTAATAGACTACGATGCCAAGCAGCAAAAGTTTGTACCTGCATTAGCAAAGCGCTGGGAAACTTTAGACAATGGAACACGCTACCGATTTTATTTACGTGAAGGCGTTCAGTTTCATAAAACTGACTATTTTGAACCAACCAGAGAATTAACCGCTGAAGATGTTCAATTTAGTTTTAACCGTTGGCTCGATGAAACCAGTCTTTACCATCATGTCGGCGGAAGCTATCCGTTTTTCAGTGCTACCGGCCTTGATCAACTCATTAATAAAGTCGTGAAGATTGACGAAATGACAGTCGATATTGTACTTAACAATGCCGACAGCTCATTCCTGGCAAATTTAGCAACAGATTTCGCTATCGTTTTGTCCGCCGAGTACGCACAGAAACTTTTAGTCGCGGAACGACCAGAGCAAATTGACAGCTTACCGATAGGGACCGGTCCTTATCGTTTTGAAAGTTACCGAAAAGATATCTTAATTCGGTACTCGCGTCACCCTGACTACTGGCGTGAAGGGCCAGGTATTAAGCACTTGGTGTACTCCATTACACCCAACGCCAACAAACGCATGCTGAAATTAGTTACCGGCGAATGTGACATCATTCCTTACCCATTGGTCAGCGAGTTGAAAGCTCTTAACCGGGAGCAACTCATGGTCACCAATGAGGTCAGTCCTAACGTTTCATTTTGGGCTTTTAACACGCAAAAAGAACCCTTTGATGATCCTCTCGTTCGTCAGGCTTTAAGTCACGCGATTAACCGCGAAGCCATTATTCAGACAATTTATTACGGCAACGCAGAGCTGGCGCAGTCGATATTGCCGCCTACATCCTGGGCATACGATGACCGGGGCATTCAGTATCAATACGATCCGGAAAAAGCCAAACGCCTGTTACAGGAAGCAGGCCACTCCAGCCTGGATATTACGATTTGGGCGATGCCAGTACAGCGAGTCTACAACCCCAATGCCCGTAGAATGGCAGAGTTGATGCAATCGGATTTAGCTCAAATAGGCGTATCTGCGCGCATTGTTTCATATGAATGGAATACCTTTCGGCGACGCCTTTCTCGGGGGGAACACGATACAGTTCTCATAGGCTGGTATGCCGATAATGCCGATCCTGATAACTTTTTCCGGCCCCTGCTGAGTTGTGCCGCAGTAGCGACCGGCGGCAATCGAGCGAACTGGTGCCATACCGGTTTTGATCAACTTCTGTACAGTGCCATTGCAACGACAAACCCAGAAGAGCGCAAAGCTCTATATCAGTCAGCGCAGCACTTGTTGAATCAACAACAACCTTTACTGCCGATTGCTCATTCAAAACGTTTTCAGGCACAACAGAAAAGTATTAGCGGTGTCGAATTACCCCCTTATGGCGGCATTAACTTTCGTCTTGCGACTAAAAAGCCTGTACAGGAGCAATCGCAATGACTCGCTATCTTGTTGGCCGCTTAAGTGTTTTTATTATTGCCGTTTTTTTACTGACAGTTTTTAGCTTCAGTCTTAATTACCTGTTTCCGGGTGACCCTATAACCAATATGACCGGTGTTCGTACCTTCCAGAACAATTATTCATTAGTGATGGAGTTACGCGCCGGAGACGAAAACATTGCCGCGCAGTATCTGCATTACTTACGCCACTTGTTCGCAGGTGACTGGGGGCTGTCGTTAAGTAATAGCACACCAGTGTTTGCTGACGGTCTCCAGCATTTTATGGCGTCAATGGAGCTGATTATTCTGGCGTTATTGGTTGCAGTCATCTTTGGTTTACCTTTGGGCGTGTTTGCAGCGACCCGCTTCAGACAACGCTCAGACAAGGCAGTAATAAGCCTGGCAATGATGGGCTACTCTATTCCGGTATTCTGGCTAGCACAGCTCTTGATCTTACTGTTCGCTATAAAGCTGGGCTGGTTTCCCATTACGGGCCAAATTAATCCACTATATGGCGTAGAACCACAAACCGGCTCTATTCTAATCGATGTATTCCTTAGTCAGTCAGAGTATAAAGCTGAAGCACTTCAGGACGCTTTAAACCATATTGTTTTGCCGGTGCTGATATTGGCCATTATGCCTATGATGTTGCTACTCAGACTTATGCGAAACGCAACTCAGGAAATGCTGCAGAAACCTTTTGTCAAAGCAGCCAGAGCCCGCGGTTTAAGCGAATGGCGCGTACTAGTAAAGCACGCTATTCCCAACGCCGTGCAATCGGTACTGCAACAAACCACGCTACTTTTTAGTTTATTGTTAACGAACAGTATTGTTGTCGAGTCCATTTTTAACTGGCCCGGAATGGGTAATTGGCTTATCCGCAGTATATTTGAACGCGACTACCCTATTATTCAGGCTGCAGTGCTTATGTTCGCTTTCGTGATTTTACTATTCAACCTCCTGGTTGAGCTGTACCACGGCTGGCGCTTTCCAATAGTGAGGCATGAACAAAATGCCACAGATTAACCTCTATCATCACGACGAAACACCGTCTCCGCTGCAACTGGTCTGGAAAAGCTATCGAGCCCGATTTTTATCCATGGCAGCGCTTTATGTTTTATTAGCAATGATTCTCGTGGTTATTTTGTCGCCACTGCTGGCGCCGTTTAACACTTCAGCTCAATTTTCTGACGCTATCGCACTACCACCCTCATGGGTTGAAAGCGGTAATATGAAGTATTTATTCGGTACGGATGATCTTGGTCGCGACATGCTTTCAAGGCTTCTGATAGGCGGGTTATACAGCCTTGGCCTTCCCATACTTATGGTTGCTGTATCGTCATTAATAGGAATGAGTATTGGCGCACTTGCGGGCATTGATCGCACCATCAAGTATCAAAGTCTGTCGCGATTATTTGATACTCTGCTATCTATCCCATCCTTTTTGATGGCTCTTATCATTATTGCTATTCTCGGCACCGGTTTTAACAACGTTGCCTTTGCTATAACACTGTCGCTCATTCCACAGTTCATTTTTGTCACGCGCAATGCTGTTCACGAAGAGTGGCACAAAGACTACGTGACAGCTTCGCGGCTAAATGGTTGCTCAAAGGCTTATTTGCTTTATCGGGTTATCTTACCCAATGTTACACCAACACTGGTCATGCAGTTAACGGTGTCTCTTTCTGTTGCTATTATGGATATTGCTGCGCTTAGCTTTCTTGGCCTGGGTATTCAGGCACCTACTCCAGAGTGGGGAAGCATGTTAGCGCGGAGCCTGGACGAAGTTTATTTATCACCCTGGTCAATGGTGTTACCGGGCGTTACCCTGTTCATTACGATAATGGCTATTAATATTGTTGGAGACAGTTTACGTCGCGCCTTAAAAGAAAGGGTTAACAGCTAATGCAGTTACTCGACATCCGCAATTTGACGGTTGAAATGCAAACGCCACAAGGTGTTGTTCGCGTGCTCGACAAGGTCAACCTGCAACTCAGCGAAGGCGAAATACACAGCATAGTGGGCGAATCTGGCTCAGGTAAAAGCTTGCTGGCTAAAGCGATTGTCGGCTTTATTAATCCTAACTGGCAGGTTACTGCAGACAGACTCTGGTGGAACGGTCAGGATTTGCTGGCAATGACACCTAAGCAACGTCGGCACATTACGGGTCGCGACATGGCAATGATTTTTCAGGATCCTAACGCCTATCTTGACCCTAACAGCACGGTTGAACAGCAAATTATTGAGGCCATTCCACAAGGCGATGTGCGCGGCACCTTTATGCGCCGCAGAGTAGATCGTAAAACTCGGGTAAAAAGATTATTGCACCGGGTTGGTATTCGCGACCATGAATCAATTATGGACAGTTACCCTTTCGAATTGTCTCAGGGCATTGCACAGAAAGTGAGTATCGCCATCGCTATAGCTCACCGCCCCCGTCTACTCATTGCTGATGAGCCAACCACTGCCATGGAGCCATCGACACGACTGCAGATTCATCGTTTGATTGCCCGGCTGGCTGTCAGTCAGCAGATGTCAGTCGTACTTATTTCACAGGACGTAGCGTCAATTTTGCCGGAAACTAAGCGGCTAACAATGCTCTACTGTGGTCAGTTAATGGAAACCGGCCCGGCAAATGAAGTATTGTCAGAGCCTGCGCACCCTTACACCGACTCAATGATTCGCATGTCGTTACAAACACAACAGCAGCTTCCTCATAAAGCTCGGCTACCGACCTTACCAGGTACTATTCCAACGCTGCGCCATATGCCCATTGGTTGCCGCTTAGGACCAAGATGCCCATACGCGCAAAAAACCTGTGTAAAAGCACCGGTAGCAACCCATGAACGGCAACGTGTCTTTCATTGTCACTTTCCATTACTGGATACAACACCATGAGTCATTTACTCGAAGTGCGCAATTTGGGTAAAACCTTTCGTTCGCGTAAAGGCTGGCCTTGGTCACCCAAGTCGGTCGCGATAGAACCACTTTCATTTACACTTGAAGCTGGCGAAATACTGGCCGTTATGGGCGAAACGGGTTCGGGGAAATCCACTCTTGCGCAAATTATTGGCGGCGTTGCGACCGCCAGCAGTGGAGAAATTTGGCTCAATGGTCAAAAAGTTCATAGCAAGAACTACTCTCAGTTATGCAACAATATTCGCATGATTTTTCAGGACAGCGAAAACTCACTGAACGCTCACCTCACCATAGGTAAGCAGCTGGAAGAGCCTTTGTTGTTCAATAAGGAGCTTAGTCCTGCTGAGCGCCGGGAACGGGTCAATCTGACTTTACAGCGTGTTGGTATGCTGAGAGAGCATTGGGAGTTTTACCCCCATATGCTCTCTAGTGGCCAGAAACAGAGAGTGTGCATTGCGCGGGCTATTATTCTTGAACCACAAATTGTGGTTGCCGATGAAGCCTTGGTTGCACTTGACCCATCAGTTAGAGCTCAAATCATTAACCTAATGCTCGATCTTCAGAAAGATATGGGTATATCTTACATTTTAGTGACACATTCGCCGCAAATCGTGAAACACATTGCTGATAAGATCTTAATTTTATATCGTGGTAAAATGATCGCGTTTGATAAAACAGACATAGTACTAGAAGACACGCAGCAACCTTATGTTCAACAGTTGCTGCACGAGCACTTGAAACAGAACATTCAATATAACAGCGACAGAAGCGCTAAGATCGCTGACTAAAACTAAAAAAACAGGAGTTTAATGTGGAAACAGGTACTCTGATATCACTAGCGCTGTACTTTATTGTCATGCTAGGTATTGGGCTTTATGCCTACAAAAAATCTACTGACTCAGTTTCAGGCTATATGCTTGGAGGACGGGGTTTAGGACCTGGTGTTACAGCATTGTCAGCTGGTGCATCCGACATGAGTGGGTGGATGTTGATGGGCTTACCCGGTGCAATTTACGTCTCTGGCGTATCACAGTTGTGGATTGCAGTGGGTCTGGTCATCGGTGCATATCTTAACTATGTGATTGTCGCACCACGCCTAAGAACCTATACAGAAGTCGCTAACGACTCTATTACTATTCCCGACTACTTTGCCAATCGCTTTAACGATAAAGGTCGTCGGCTGCGTATTTTTTCTTCCGTCGTTATCATTATATTCTTCACCCTATACACCTCTGCCAGTCTGGTTGCGGGAGGCAAGCTGTTCGACAGCTCCTTCGGCATGGACTACACCACCGGCCTCTGGGTAACAGCCGGTGTTGTTTGTGCTTATACACTGTTCGGGGGCTTCCTTGCGGTCAGTATGACTGACTTTGTGCAAGGCTGTATCATGTTTGTCGCTTTGGTCTTGGTGCCTATCGTGGCCTTTTCCGAACTTGGTGGCTACAGCAGTGTTGTCGGTCAGGTAGGAGACATTAATCCGGACTTCCTTGCCTTCTTTAAGGACGGAGCTACCGGGGAGATGTTAGGCACACTGGGTATCATTTCGCTTCTGGCCTGGGGTCTTGGCTACTTCGGCCAGCCACATATTATCGTGCGCTTCATGGCGATTCGTTCAGTGAGTGATGTAAAAGCGGCTCGCCGTATTGGTATTTCCTGGATGACCGTTTCTATCATCGGTGCCATGGCAACGGGCTTTGTCGGCATAGCTTATGTGGCAGAAACCAAAATGAGCCTGCCCGATGCTGAAACTATCTTCATCATTTTCTCGCAGTTCTTGTTCCACCCATTAATTGGTGGTTTCCTGCTGGCAGCTATTCTGGCCGCAATTATGAGTACCATCTCATCGCAATTGTTGGTTAGCTCAAGCTCTTTAACAGAAGACTTTTATAAGGCCTTCCTGCGTAAAGACGCCAGTGATAAAGAACTTGTTTTTGTTGGACGCATGTCAGTTTTAGCGGTTTCTTTAGTCGCTATTTGGCTGGCGTGGAACCCGGAAAACACCATCTTGAGTCTGGTCAGTAACGCCTGGGCAGGCTTCGGTGCCGCATTCGGCCCCGTAGTTATTCTGAGTCTATTCTGGAAACGCATGAACCGTAATGGCGCATTAGCAGGCATGTTAGCCGGTGCCATCACTGTACTGTTCTGGATTTACGGACCAACCTTTGGCGGCGAGCACCTTTCAGCGTACGTCTATGAAATTGTGCCCGGCTTTATTCTGTCTACTCTGGCTATTATTATCTTCAGTAAATTTACCGCTGAACCAGAGCAAGAGCTTCAGGATAAATTTGTTGAAATGGAAAGTGTCATTGACGACTACTACCATGGTGACAAAAAAGGCTAAAGTAGCTTTCGCTATGTAACTGATAAAAAGACCAGCCCATCGCGGCTGGTCTTTTTTGTTTTAAGAGTCCAGCCTATAGTGATAGAAAACAAAAAAGGTAAACACTATGGCTAAATTAAACATTATTGCATCAGCCGCAATCGCTTTCTCATGCGCTGCCGCAACTCTACCAAGCAATGCCAGTGACCGCATTACTGGCCATCACTTTGCGACCCGATCTGAAGCTATGGCACCGACAGCTATGGCTGCAACCAGTCAACCCCTAGCAACTCAGGTTGCGTTAGATATTATGCAGGAAGGCGGTAACGCTATTGACGCGGCAATTGCTGCCAATGCTGTATTAGGACTGGTTGAGCCCACAGGTAACGGTATAGGCGGCGACTTATACGCCATTGTATGGGATGCCGACTCAGAAAAACTCTATGGGTTGAATGCCTCTGGCCGTTCGCCACAAAGTCTTTCGCTGGAATACTTTCAAGAGAATGGCTATGAGTCGATTCCGGCCCGGGGCGTATTGCCACTGTCTGTACCCGGTGCCGTAGATGGTTGGTTTGAATTACACGGCCGGTTTGGCAATTTGAGTATGGATAATATCCTGCAACCGGCCATAAACTATGCCGAGTCTGGCTTCCCGGTTACCGAAGTCATCGCTTATTACATGGAGCGTAATGCTGCAGTACTGGAAGACATACCAGGGTTTGCAGATGTCTTTATGCGTGACGGTAATGTACCGGAAAAAGGAGAGCGATTTAAAAACCCTGATCTGGCAAATACTTACAAAATGCTCGCCAACGAGGGTCGTGACAGTTTTTATAAAGGTGAAATTGCCCGCACCATTAGTGACTTCGTGGAGGAGCATGGTGGCTTTCTTTCCTACGAGGACTTAGCTCAGCATACATCAACCTGGGTCGACCCTGTCTCGACTAACTACCGCGGGTACGATTTATGGGAATTGCCGCCTAACACCCAGGGAATTGCCGCTCTTCAAATTTTAAACATGCTTGAACAGTTTGATATCAAAGCGATGGGTTATGACAGCCCGGAGTACATTCATCATTTTGTTGAAGCCAAGAAGCTCGCTTTTGAAGACCGTGCTAAATACTATTCCGATCCAGACTTTAGCGACGTACCGGTTGAAGGTCTTATTGACAAAGAGTACGGCAAAGAACGCGCTACACTGATTAACTCTGAACGTGCCGGACGTTCTTATGAACCGGGAAACCCGCCAACTGAGGGCGATACTATTTATCTCACCACGGCCGATAAAGACGGCAATATGGTTTCTCTTATCCAGAGTAATTATCGTGGTATGGGCTCTGGTGTCACCCCGACAGGCTTAGGTTTTGTTCTGCAAAACCGTGGAGAGCTATTTGCTTTAGATCCAAACCATCGCAACGTATTTGAGCCAGGAAAGCGCCCTTTCCATACCATTATTCCTGCCTTTGTGACTAAAGATGGCAAACCAGTAATGAGCTACGGTGTTATGGGGGGCGCAACACAGCCTCAAATGCATGCACAGATTCTTATCAATATGATTGATTTTGGTATGAACCTACAAGAAGCTGGTGACGCTCCTCGCATACTGCACACAGGCTCAAGTCAGCCAACAGGATCTAAAATGAACGACGGAGGTGTCGTTAGTCTGGAAAATGGCTTCTCAAAGCATACACGCCGCGAGCTAATTAAAATGGGGCACACCCTACAGGAGGCTGTTGGTCCATACGGTGGTTATCAGGCTATTTGGAAAGACCATGAGCAAGATGTCTACATTGGTGCTTCTGAAAGCCGTAAAGACGGTCACGCAGCTGGTTACTAATTAAGTGCCCGTTTCGCTGCTTACCGAGCAGCGAAACGGCTTTGTTTTTACTGTATCGAACTAACCTCTTCGCTCGCGATACAGGTCAATTTCTTCCATGATCAAATCACGCATTCTCGTTGTTGTCTCATAACCAAGATCAATGGCTTCCTGACCACGATAAAACTCCATAATACCAATATGACCAAGCTTTGGTTGTACGAGTATGTCCGGCGGATCACCCGCCATACGGGCCTTAGTAATACGCTCCTGCATAATGTCTATGGAGCTGGCCATAACACTGAACATACCCGGTGCTTTTTCACCATTATTTCTAAAGCGTTCTTTAAAACTATCCAGATATTCTTTACTACCAGACCACATGTTATCGAAAAAGCCATTTTCGTTATCCTGAACTTCCATATCAGCTTTTTCTTTTTCAAGCTGTTCAGCTTCTGTTTGAGGTGGAATACTGCGCCCACGCCGTTGTAGTGCTTTAGAATTCAACTGCGAGTTAAGATGTACTGCAATAACAAAGTCTGCGCCTAGAGCTCTGCACAAAGACACAGGTACCGGGTTAACCAGACCACCGTCAATTAGCCATCTTCCGTCAAAAGATTTAGGGGATAAAACCCCCGGCATCGCACAAGAAGCGCGTGAAGCATCGTAGAGGTCGCCTTCGCGCAACCAAATTTCGCGGCCGCTGTATAAATCTGTAGCCACGGCACCATAAGTAATTGGCAAGTCTTCTATATTTCGCTGACCGAACTCTTCCCGCGCACGGTTAAATACCTTTTCGCCGCCAATAATACCGCCATGGTTAAAGCCGAAATCCAGCAAATTGAATACTTCCCAGCGGTTCATGCCCTGAACCCATTGCTCGATTTCAGCTAACCGACCTGAAGCATAACCCGCTCCGACTAAAGAGCCTATTGACGTTCCTGCCACCATATTAATCCGGACGCCCATTTCTTCCAGCGCCTTTATAACCCCAATATGCGACCAACCCCGAGCAGCACCAGAGCCCAGAGCCAAAGCGACTTTCACTTCCGACATGTTCTTTTTCCTGCTTTTCTTACTAATGCATCTATCGTACTATGATTATTCATTCGTCAACAACATCACTGAGCAGTTAGATGATTTGGACAGAACGCCAGTCAGGTACATCAGAGCAGCGCCCGAACGATACCCGCACGGACTTTCAACGCGATAAAGCCCGGATTCTTCATAGCGCTGCATTCAGGAGACTGCAGGCTAAAACGCAAGTCATGTATGTTGGTATGCACGACTTCCCGCGGACTCGACTGACACATTCGCTCGAAGCCAGCCAAATAGGCGCAAGTCTGGTTGTTCATTTAAGTAATCAGAATCCAGACGTCGCTTCTCAGCTTGAACTGTCAGAGCCGTTACTTGAATCATTATGTCTGGCTCACGATATAGGCCATCCACCATTTGGTCACGGCGGCGAAATTGCCCTTAACTACATGATGCGAAATAACGGAGGGTTTGAAGGTAATGGCCAAACCTTTCGCATTGTAACTCAACTTGAAGCCTACACGCCCCAGCATGGCATGAACTTAACCCGGCGAACCTTAATGGGGTTACTAAAGTATCCGGTCTTAGCCAGTCGTATTTGCCAACAGAAACTCCCTGCCGATGTCACTAACTTTCGCCATTTACGCACCCGCGAGTGGTTACCTCCTAAAGCCTTATACGATGATGACTCTGAGCAGTTGAACTGGGTCCTTCAACCCTTAAGTGATTCAGATAAGAAAGGCTTCCAGGAATTATTACAGCAACCTTCTGGCAATACCCATGGCAAAAGCGCGCTCAAAAGCATTGATGCATCCATTATGGAAGCTGCAGATGACATCGCTTACGGCGTCCACGATCTTGAAGACGCTATTGTCGTAGGTCTTATTCAGCGACATCACTGGGAAGACCAAATGCTTTCTGACCTGCGACAACTGGAAGCAGAGCTACCTAACTTTAATGCAAAGGAACTGACAGAGGATCTCTTTTCCGGAAGCCATCACCGTCGAAAACAAGCCATTGGTGGCTTAGTGAACCGCTTACTGACATCTGCAAAGTTAGAACGAACGGCCTATGACTTCGAATGTCCGTTACTTCAGTATCAAGTTCAGCTCGGTGAAGCCGAGAAAATTCTGCTGAACTCATTGAAACAGTTTATTTTTAATTGGGTAATTCGTAAGCCGGAAATGCAGGCTCAGGAGTTTAAAGGCCAGCAAATTGTCATGGAATTATTCGAAGTTCTGGCCGTAGAACCTGAACGGTTGCTTCCGGAAAATACGCGCTTACGTTATATGCAGCAAAAGCAGAAAGGCGAAAATGCATTACGCGTTATTTCCGACTACCTGTCAGGCATGACCGACGGTTACGCGGCTAAGCTGTATCAAGAGCTGTTCTCTGTTAGCTCACCCAAAAGCGCTTTTCAGTAACACTTCTAGACAAAAAAGCCGAAGCAATAAGCTTCGGCTTTTAACTCTGATAAGAAAGCTTTTATTTATGACAGACTAATGTCATCTTTCTCATTGGTTTTTGCTTCGTTCTTAGCTTCTTCTTTCGCCGCAGCGCGTTCAGCTTCGCGGTCTTCTTTCGTTCTCTTTTCTGGTCTGGATAACAACAGCTCACGCAGACGACCTTCTAGTTCATCAGCAATTTTCGGGTTGTCTTGCAAGAACTTCATTGAGTTCGCTTTACCCTGTCCGATTTTATCGCCGTTATAGCTATACCAGGCTCCTGCCTTGTCGACCATTTTGTGCTTAACACCCAAGTCAATTAGCTCGCCTTCTTTAGATATACCTTTTCCGTATAAAATTTGGAAGTTTGCTTCTTTAAAGGGCGGTGCAACTTTGTTCTTAACGACTTTAACACGGGTTTCGTTACCGACCACTTCGTCGCCTTCTTTCAATGCGCCGGTACGGCGAATATCCAGACGAACCGAAGAGTAGAATTTCAAGGCGTTACCACCTGTCGTCGTTTCAGGGTTACCAAACATAACACCTATTTTCATCCGAATTTGGTTGATGAAAATACACATGGTGTTTGATTTCTTAATGTTCGATGTCAATTTACGCAAAGCCTGTGACATTAAACGTGCTTGCAAACCAACATGGCTGTCACCCATTTCGCCTTCGATTTCAGCTTTAGGTGTCAAAGCCGCTACAGAGTCGACAATAACCACATCGACAGCGCCTGAGCGAACTAACATATCGCAGATTTCCAGCGCCTGCTCTCCGGTGTCTGGCTGTGATATCAATAAATCATCGACATTAACCCCGAGAGCTTCAGCATAGATTGGGTCGAGTGCGTGCTCAGCATCAACGAAAGCACAGGTCTTACCCATTTTCTGGGCTTCAGCGATAACTTCCAGAGTTAACGTTGTTTTACCGCTCGATTCAGGACCATAAATTTCTACGACCCGGCCAAAAGGCAAGCCGCCAATACCCAGAGCAACATCCAGCCCTAATGAACCGGTTGAAACAGAGGCAATATCCAGAGTCTGGTTATCGCCCAGACGCATGATAGAACCTTTACCAAATTGACGTTCGATTTGTCCGAGCGCTGCATCTAACGCCTTTTGACGATCATTGCTCATTATAAGCTCCGTTATTAATCACTGGTTTTATACACAGTATACTGTACACATTTACAGTATCAAGTATTGTTCTGACTTTTTCCTTGAAATACAACTAAGTTATTGTAATTCAATTGTATTTATCAGTTTATTTAAAACTGAGTCCATTGTTTTCAAACGAATCTCTGCGCGATTACCCGAAAAGTGCTCATGCCAAGTCCAGCAGCTTTTATTATTCGCAATAGCCATCCAGACCAAACCAACCGGTTTATCGGCAGTGCCACCTCCCGGCCCTGCTACACCGCTAACTGCAATACTCCAGTCAGCACCGCATAAGGACAAAGCCCCGGAAGCCATTTGTTCAACACAGGCTTCAGAAACAGCCCCATGTTTTTCCAGTACTTGTGTTTCAACCGCCAGCAGCTTTTGTTTGAGCGCATTAGTATAGGTGATTATTCCACCATTAAACCAAGCAGAACTTCCAGCAACTTCGGTAATAGCGTATCCTATTCCTCCTCCGGTACAGGATTCTGCGGTACAGACTGTCTGCTGTTTTTGCTGCAGGCGTAGACCGACTTGTTCCGCGAGTTCAAAGGTTTGCGGCGCGACTGCCGTGGTTGCTAACATAACAATGGCTCCAGAAAAGAATATTCAACTATGCCTGAATTCTCTGACAAACAGATCCAATCACATACCCCAATGATGCAGCAATACCTACGTATAAAAGCAGAACATGCTGACATGCTTTTATTCTATCGTATGGGGGACTTTTACGAACTGTTTTTTGAAGACGCTAAACGTTCGGCACAGTTACTGGATATTTCTCTGACGGCGCGTGGCCAAAGTAATGGCGAACCTATCCCTATGGCAGGTGTGCCTTATCATGCGGTAGAGAACTACTTAGCACGCCTGGTTAATATGGGAGAATCCGTTGCGATTTGCGAACAAATTGGCGACCCCGCGACCAGTAAAGGCCCGGTTGAAAGAAAGGTAGTCCGCATTGTCACTCCCGGAACTGTCACCGATGAATCACTATTAACTGAGAAGCAGCAAAACCTTTTAGTCGCTATTTGCCCTCTGGATCCGAAAGAACCAGAAGGCGAGTATGCCATTTCCAGTCTTGAGCTTAGCAGTGGGCGCTTTTGGTTAACCAAAGCGCACTCAGCCGAGCAGCTTGCAGCAGAAATGCAACGCCTTGAACCCGCTGAACTTCTTTACCCAGAATCGATTTCTCTGGCCGGGCTTCCACTGGCAAAAGCTAAGTGTAAACGCCGCCCTGCCTGGGAGTTCGAACAACAAACAGCTTTCATGTTGCTGACCCGTCAATTCGGAACTCAGCACCTTGAAGGCTTCGGTATTAAAAACAATGAGCCGACCCTTGCTGCTGCCGGAGCTATTCTACACTACGTAAAAGAAACTCAACGTGCCGCTCTGCCCCATATTCAGGCCCTGGTAACTGAACATCCGCAGGATGCCATTATTCTGGACGCGGCAACGCGGAGAAACCTAGAGCTGCAACAAAGCATGGGCGATGGCAACACCCATCTTTCTGCGGTACTCGACAAAACTGTTTCCGCTATGGGAAGCCGGCAGTTTCAACGCTGGTTACAGCGCCCTATCCGTAACCATGAAGAACTGAACCAACGTTACGACGCTGTCGACGCTTTAAAGGGCAACAATAGCTACGAAAATGTGCAGTTGTCGCTGAAGAAGCTGGCCGACATTGAACGTATTGTCGCGCGGGTTGGTTTGAGAAGTGCCCGCCCCAAAGACTTTGCCAGACTGCGCGACAGCCTTGCGCAAGTACCCGAAATCCGCGACTACCTGTCTCATAACGCTTTAAGTTATTTGAAACAGAACATCCAACCCTTTCCGGAAATTGTCGATCTGCTGACCAGAGCCGTAATTGAACAACCGCCCTTATTGATTCGTGATGGTGGAGTCATTGCAAAAGGCTACGACAAAGAACTCGATGAATTACGAGATCTCGCCACCGGAGCTACCGACTACCTTAAGCAGTTAGAGCAGCGCGAACGGGAAAGAAGCGGCATTGCCACACTAAAAGTTGGATACAACAAAGTCCACGGCTACTTTATTGAAGTCAGCAGGCAGTCATCAGAGTCCGTACCAGACGATTATCAGCGCCGTCAGACGCTTAAAAACACTGAGCGTTATATAATTCCCGAGCTAAAAGAGCACGAAGATAAAGTACTTAACGCTCAGGCTCGCTCGCTGGCCAGAGAAAAATGGCTGTACGATCAGCTTTTTGAACATCTTCTACCGCAGGTCAATGCTTTACAAAAGAGTGCCTCCGGCCTTGCGCAACTCGATGCTCTTTGTTGCTTTGCAAAGCTAGCGGATAACTACCGCTACTGTCGGCCTCAACTTAAAAAAGACAATAGCTTAATTGAGCTGGAAGCGGCCCGTCACCCAGTTATTGAGCAGCTAAGTGACGAGCCTTTTATCGCTAACCCGATGTCTCTGACACCCGAGCAGCGAATGCTAATGATTACAGGCCCGAATATGGGCGGTAAGTCGACTTATATGAGGCAAGCAGCGCTCATTGTTATTCTGGCTCACATGGGCTGCTACGTGCCCGCGGATAAGGCGATTATTGGAGATATCGATCGTATTTTCACACGTATTGGGGCTTCCGACGATCTAGCCTCAGGCCGCTCAACATTTATGGTAGAAATGACAGAAACCGCTAATATTTTGCATAACGCTACCGCAAAAAGCCTGGTTCTCATGGATGAGATAGGTCGTGGCACGTCAACCTACGATGGTTTATCTCTAGCCTGGTCCTGTGCGGACTACCTGTCCCGACAGCTTAAATGTTTAACTTTATTTGCGACACATTACTTTGAGCTAACGGAGCTTGCTGAAGAGCTGCCGGCAACCATCAACGTGCATGTTGATGCTAAAGAACATGGCGACACCATAGCGTTTTTGCATAAAGTCAGTGCGGGAGCTGCAAGCCAAAGTTTTGGTCTGCAAGTTGCGAAGTTAGCCGGGGTTCCCGATAATGTCATAAAAAGCGCAAAACAAAAGCTAACAGAGCTCGAACACACGCATCATGGCATTTCAAAAGCACCCCAACAAAAAGCTATGGAACTCCCCTTGCCAACTGAAGAGCAGAACCCTTTGCTTAGCGAGTTAGAACAGCTCGACTTAAACGATTTAACACCAAGACAGGCACTGGATATCCTTTACCAATGGCAGCAGAAACAAAAAAGCTCAACCTGAGGTTGAGCTTTTTCTTCTAACGACTTCTATTCCGGGCTAAACAACGAATCAAGTGTTAACCCTTGCTGCTTAAGGGAGTCCCTCAGTTTTCGCAAAGCCTCAACCTGTATCTGCCTAACACGTTCACGCGTCAGCCCTATTTCATGGCCAACATCTTCCAGTGTTGACGGCTCATAACCCATAAGCCCAAAGCGACGAGCAAGTACTTCCCTTTGCTTAGGATTCAAAGACTGCAGCCACTCGGTAATGTTAATTTTCAGATTTTCATCCTGAAGAATGCCTTCCGGGCCGGTATCAGAATCATCCGTTAATATGTCTAGCAATGCTTTGTCGTTATCACCACCAATAGGCGTATCGACTGAACTTATTCGTTCATTCAAGCGCAGCATTTTGGTAATGTCACCGACCGGTTTATCCAGACTTTCTGCAATATCTTCAGCCGTTGGCTCATGATCCAGCTTATGCGCTAATTCCCGAGCAGCACGAAGATACACATTCAGCTCTTTAACTACATGAATTGGCAGACGGATGGTTCGCGTCTGATTCATAATAGCTCGCTCGATAGTTTGTCGTATCCACCATGTGGCATAAGTTGAAAAGCGAAAACCACGTTCAGGGTCGAATTTTTCGACTGCTCTGATAAGACCCAGGTTGCCTTCTTCAACTAAATCCAAAAGGGGTAAGCCCCGGTTAGAATAACGACGGGCAATTTTAACCACTAATCGTAAATTACTCTCGATCATTCGGCGGCGAGCTGCCTTGTCGCCTTTTAAGGCTCGGCGGGAATAAAAGACTTCCTCTTCAGCAGTCAATAAAGGGGAGAACCCTATTTCTCCTAAATAAAGCTGCGTTGCGTCCATCTTTTTTTGATAACTGGTGGATGATGACAATAACGCTTCTTCCAGCTCTTCTGCAGAACTGTCCGCGCTATCGACTAACGTTTCTTCGTTAACTTCACCATTAACTTCTGCATTGTCGACTGATTCTTCCTTTATGCGGCTCATAACAAGCTCCTGTTATACTGAACACCGTGTTACTACACACGTCGACTTCCCTATCTTGTTATTATTATTCCCACACTACTAGCGAGATCTTGGTAAGTAATGCCTCGGATTAACCGACTTACCACGGAAACGAACTTCAAAATGTAACTTCACTCGCGGACTGCCTGAATCTCCCATTCGGGCAATTGTCTCACCTACGTCCACCCATTCCTGTTCCTTTACGAGAATTTTATCGTTGTGGGCGTAGGCGGTAATAAAATCATCGTTATGTTTCAATATGATTAAATTACCAAACCCGCGTAATGCATTTCCGACATAAACGACTTTTCCAGCTGCTGCAGCATTCACCGAATCGCCGCGCTCACCTGCAAAATCAATACCTTTATTACCCTGTTCCTGCAACGAAAAATCAGCTAAGACTTTTCCCGATGAAGGCCAACGCCAGACAATTTTATCGTTACTCGGCAGATCAACTTCAGGTCTTTTAATCTGCTGCTTAGGCTGTCTCTTACGACGCTTATCGGTTTGTTTTGCAACTGTTTTTTTTGTGCTCGTTTTTTGACCATACTCTTTCTGTTCAGTATTAGCAACGGGCGTTTTTATATTATTTTGTGCGTTATTTGAGGTTTTATTATTCTGTTTAGCACTAGTCGTTCGCTGCGCCTTTCTGGCTGAGGTGGCCCCGTATTGCGGCTTACTCACCAGACTCAGTTTCTGTCCCGGATAAATAGTGTAAGGTTTTTGTAAATTATTAATTTGGGCAATATCCTGAACATCCATATTGGCTCTGAATGCGATTGAATAGAGGGTTTCGCCGCGTTGAACTTCATATTCTTTATCGTTCAATGAGTTTGGCTCAAAATCACGGTAAGTTTTTCCGGTGTACAGTTCATCGACCGGCGCAGGTGCTGATCGACCGCTGCATGCCTGAAGCAGAGTAATGGCAAAAATCAATAATATTAATTGCTTGATTGCCCCGGACGATAGAACCATCATTACACCAATTGCGCTATTACGTACCCAATAATAACCAGTATTACCAGTGTCCAGCCAATACGGTCAACATATTCACGCAGTTTTACACCCATTTCAGGACCGCCGGTACGTAGTAACCATGCGACAAGATAGAAACGCATTCCACGGCTAATAGCGGATGCAATAACAAAAGGGAAAAAGGCTATCTGCATGACACCTGCAGTTACCGTAAATAGTTTATAAGGAATTGGTGAAAATCCGGCAATAAAGACTATCCATACGCCCCAGTCGGCGAACCAACCCTGTACGGTTAAGAGTTTGTCTTGATAACCGAGCGTTTCCACAGCAGGCAATACCAGTGACTCATAAGCCCAATAACCGAGGAAGTACCCCAGAATCCCCCCGGCTACTGAAGTAACGGTCGTTAAAAACGCCAGCCTCCAGGCTTTTTGGGGTTGAGTCATAGCCATTGGCGCCAGCATGACATCGGGAGGGATTGGAAAAATAACGGACTCAGCAAAACTTAATAAACCGAGGATGACATTCGCTCTGGGGTGTTGTGCCCAGGATAATACCTTATCGTACAATGCTGAGAACAACTTCAAATGACATCTCCCTTAACTAAAGGCACAAAACGAACATCGCCAATGCGCTGTTGCTCTAATGAGTCTCCAAAACGACGCATAACGACCAAACTTTGTGATTCATTCTGTTCACCAACCGGAATGATCATCACACCGCCATCCGCAAGTTGATCGACTAAATCCTGAGGGATATCGCTTGCCGCAGCCGTGACAATAATACCGTCAAACGGACCTTTACTGCGCCAGCCTTTCCAGCCATCACCGTGGCGCATAGACACATTATGCAAGTCAAGCTGACGCATACGTCGCTTCGCCTGATACTGCAAAGTAGCAATACGTTCGACGCTAAAGACCTTATCAACCAGCTGAGCCAGCACTGCCGTCTGATAACCCGAGCCTGTACCTATCTCCAGCACGTTTTTACAATGATGCTGCATTAACAACTGCGTCATTGTTGCCACCATTAACGGCTGCGAAATGGTTTGCCCGTTACCAATGGGCAACGCCGTATTTTCATAGGCTTTATGAGCTAATGACTCAGGCATAAAAAGGTGCCTCGGGGTATTAGCAATAACCCGCAGCACCTCTTTATTGGTAATACCCAGTTCTTCCAGTTGTTGAATCAGCCGCTTTACCCGCGACTGTCCATTACTAATCATCATTTTTGTTGTTCTAACCAGTCTGTCAGTGTGTCGGTATGTCGTTGAGCTGTCATGTCCAGACTTAACGGAGTTATAGATACATAACCTTCATGTATTGCTGTGAAATCGGTATTTGGCTCGTCACTTGCGTGGTGACCAATTGGGCCATACCAAAATATCTCACTGCCAAAAGGGTCGCGATCGTGGACCATAGTTTCTGCACGGTGCCGACGACCCAGTTTAGTTACCCGCGTACCTTTTAACTTATCGTAAGTCGTGTAAGGCACATTAATATTCAATACTGTGTCCAGGCGAAGCGGATCATCTTCCATGCTGGCAACAATCTCGGCGACAACACGTCCGGCAGTATCGTAGTAGTCGTGTCCTCGACCGCCCATCGACACTGCAATAGAAGGAAGCCCCATAAAGCGCCCTTCCATTGCCGCTGCAACAGTGCCGGAATACAGCACATCGTCACCCATATTGGGGCTGTCATTAATGCCGGAAACAACTAAATCCACGTCTTCCGCCATCGGTGAGTTCGTGCCCAAATGAACGCAGTCGGTCGGTGTACCGTTAACTGAAAAGAAACCGTTATCCAGACGACGCACCCGCAATGGATTATGCAGTGTCAATGAGTTACTTGCGCCGCTGCAGTTACGGTCAGGAGCGATGACTCTTACATCAGCGACTTCTTTTAACGCTTGATACAATGCCCGAATCCCCGGGGCATGGACGCCATCGTCGTTACTTAATAGAATTTTCATCATCTGGATTCACCACTTAAGTCCACAATTTCATTTAACACAGTCGTTGCATATGCGCCTGAAGGTAGCGTAAAGCGTAATTCAGCATCCTTGCCATGCCAGCTTAACTCTGGCTCTTTTACGCGCAATAGTGTGCTGCGTCGCGCCGCATCGACCCGTAGTTTTCTCAATGCTTCCAGCCAGTTTTCATAAGGCTCTAATAAACTCGATTCAAACGCTTCTGCTTCATCTTTTACCAACGGTTTATTGGTCGTGCCAACCAGAGGTGCGGTTAAATAAATGTCATTATTTGCAAAACGTTGTCTGAGTTCATCGTCCCATTGTTCAACGGTAAAAACAGACTGAGAGCCTTTTAGCATGACACAATCACCCGCCAGTGTGCCTTCTGGCCCAAACTGACGCAGTCGTTCCGCCACAATTTGGTTGAATAAATAACTGCGCAGAGACGATAAATACAAGCTTCGTTTGTTACGGCTAATTCGTGCAGGACGGCTTGCCATCAACCAGCGTTCAGCCTGTGCAACGTTGTCGCCGTTGCGACCAAAGCGTTGCTCACCAAAATAGTTTATAACACCCTTCTCAGTAACGCTCTTCCATAACGCTTCCAGCTGCTGCGGAGAACTGACACCGCTAAGCCGAATCACAAATCGGTTACCGTCGTGAAAACCAGACTTTAGCTTTTTTGTTCTGCGAATGACTCGCTCGACAGACATTTCCTCGTCGTTCAACTCTTGCCAGTTCAGCGTTTCTTTACCCGGCAATTGAACTGAAAACCACTGCCAGGTTACCGCCTGACGATCTTTTAATCCTGAATAGCTCACATTTTTTACCGATACGCCAGCAAAACGCGCTATTTTTTCAGCACAAAAATTGGTGTTTGCACCTTCTTTTCTAACCCAAAGCCACTGATGTTCGCCTTCCCCGTCATCGGGTACATCCAATTGCTCAATTACCTGAAAGTCCTGCGGTGTTTGCTTAAACTCAGCCTGTGGCCGGTCGCCATGATTTAAACGCGGCAGCTCATTAAGTGTCACTTTTTGCGGAGCCAGCATTAAAGAGACTCCATCAGAACCACTGCATGGCAAGCTATACCTTCTTCACGCCCGACAAAGCCGAGCTTTTCAGTTGTTGTAGCTTTAACATTCACGTTATCAACACAAGTTTTTAAGCACTGAGCAATGCTGGCTCGCATGTCGTCGATGTGCGGTGCCATTTTAGGTGCCTGAGCAACAATGGTTACGTCGATATTTCCCGTTCGGAATTCTTTTTCCTGACAAAGCTGAACGGCATGACTTAGCAGCTCAGCGCTGTCAGCACCCGCATACCGCTCATCGGTATCTGGGAAATGCTGTCCTATATCACCTAATGCAAGAGCCCCCAAAACAGCATCGGTAACCGCATGTAACACCACATCGCCATCAGAGTGAGCCAACAATCCCTGATGATGTTCAACGTTAACACCACCCAAAATCAAAGGTTTATCAGAGCCCCAGCGGTGAACGTCATAACCATGACCGACACGGATTTTCATGAACCATTTTCCTTATTATTGTCTTTGGCAAGCAACCAGTCACGAACACAGTCGAAATCTTCCCGGTGAGTCACTTTTAAATTACGAATAGAGCCGTTAATAAGCGCAGGCTGAAAGCCACACCATTGCATTGCCGATGCTTCATCCGTTAACTGGGGGTTTTGTGTGCCCATATGTTCAATGGCATGTTGCAGTTTCTCTGCACTAAAAACCTGAGGGGTTTGAGCCTGCCATAGGGCTTCGCGTTCAACGCTGGATTCAATGTGAACAGATCCCTTTCCGGACTCCGTTGAAATAAGTGAACGCTTTAATGAATCACGCACAGGGATAGCCAGAATAGCACCCTGAGGGTCAAATAAACCGGTATCGATAACACGCTTTAACGCAGGTTCAGGGAGACACGGGCGCGCTGCATCGTGAACCAGTACATGGGTTGCTCCTTGCGAAACCGCGGCCCGTACTCCGGCTAACACAGACTCAGCTCTACTACTTCCGCCTTTTAACCATGCTACCGGTAATGACTGTCTCTTTTTAATATCATCTATGAACTCAGCATCGGGATCTGAAACAGCAACAAAAACCTTCTGTACGCGAGGATCCTGACAAACCGCGTCAATGCTATGCTCCAATAAGGTCTTTCCAGCGACGGTCAAAAACTGCTTAGGAACATCGGTTTGCATGCGGCTTCCGTTGCCGGCAGCCGGAATTACTGCCATCAATGCATTATTCACCTGACTCTCCACCTGATTATCCATCTGACGCTACGGGTTGCGGTCAGGAACAAGACGGAAGAAAACTTCATCCTTTTTAATCATCCCTAGTTCGTTGCGAGCACGTTCTTCCAGCGCATCCTCCCCTTCACGCAAATCTTCAATATCCGCGTAAATCAGTTGATTGCGCCGTTCCAGGTTTTCGTTCGTTGTTATCTGATTGCTGACTTCTTGCTGCAACCGCCAATAGTCCGGTAAGCTATTTTTCCCAAACCACAGACGATACTGTAACGCAATAAACAAGGCCAACAACACGACCAGAGTCACCCGCATACCCAGCTCCGTTGTTTTTCCTGTTATCATTATGAAGACTATTCGCGTGGCTGAAAAGCCGTTTTCAGAATTTACCGATAAAAGAGGTTAATTTGGAGTATTTTGCTGCTGCTTTGGTGTTCTTTTTTGCTGCCTTGCTACAGGGTATCAGCGGCTTTGGCTCTGGACTGCTCGCCGTGCCAATTCTTGCTCTTTGGTTCCCAATTAGCGTTCTTACTCCAGCGTTATCTGTTATTAATATTATTGTCGGCGGTTGGATCTACTGGAAAAACAAAGAAGCAGCGCGACCGTCGCAGTGGAAGTGGCTTATTCTGTCCGGCGTTATCGCCTCTTTAATTTCAGGCTCTTTGCTATTAACCGTTAATGAACAGTTTATTAAACTCATTCTTGGGTTTGTCATACTTGCTGTCGCGCTTATCCTCGCCAGCGGTAAGCAACTGCCGACAGCTGAGCACGCTCCCGGGCACATTGCCGTAGGCACAGGTTCGGGCCTGCTTAACGGCCTTATGACCTTAGGCGGACCACCTATTGTGTTGTTTCTGGCTAATGCACGCATCCCTAAACAGCAGTTCCGAGCCACCCTCAGTCTATTTTTTTGCTGTATTGCCATTGCGAATGTCGCAAACTTTTCGCGCCAATCGATTTACGCCGAACCGCATCTTTATCTCATTTTGACCCTACTACCTTGCGCCCTGATTGGCGCAAGTGTCGGCCATAGGCTTCAGCACCATGTTTCAGAGAGACGTTTTCGTCAGTTTACTCTCATACTTATGATACTTTCCGGCCTAAGCGTCGTAATACAAAGCATTAAATAGTCTTAGTACTCAAGCCACCGGCTCTGGTAAAGTCAAGGTTATGCAAGACACTCTTTATACATTTTTTGATTTGGGTCAGTTTGCCCAACTGCCACTGACGGGTTCCCATCACTCAGGTTTGGTGGCGCTCTCCTACTGTGTCGCATTATTAGCTTCTTATACCGCCATTTTAACACTTGAGCGAGTGCAGCTTCATACGCGAAAGGCCTCCAGATACAGCTGGTTATTAGTCAGCTCAATTATTGCCGGCATAGGCGTCTGGAGTATGCATTTTATTGGTATGCTTGCCTTTGAGCTTAACTTACCAATGAACCATGGCGTAGGCCTAACCTTACTTTCTATCATCCCGGCAATAGCCGGTAGCTTTTTCGCTTTAAAAGGGCAAATAGCCGCGCCATCGGTACGACAGACTTTATTCGGAGGAACTGTTTTAGGTGCCGGTATAGGGCTAATGCATTATACGGGGATGGCCGCGATGATATTGCCAGCGTCGCTGCGTTACGATCCTTTATGGTTTCTGTTTTCTGTCGTTGTTGCTGTCTCGCTGGGCATAATTGCACTGCTTACCTACCGTCGTTACCGACATGCAGAAAATATGACGTTAAGCAACCGTCGAACGGTTCAAATTATCGTTGCGGCCATTATGGCATTGGCCATATCCGGAATGCACTATACCGCCATGATTGCCGCTAACTTTTATCCAACGGGCGAATCGGAAACTCTGTTTACTGGCCATAGCAGTTGGCTTGCATACGGTGTGGGTATTGGCGCTGCTTTCAGTGCGTGTATGGCAATTGTTGCAACCCGAATTGATCACCGTATTCAGCAACAGCAAAAATTAGCTCAAATGTCTGCCAAACAGCTTTATGAGGTCATCAGTGCAATTGATGATGGACTGCTGTTATTTGATGAACGCAACCGCGTCCTTCTCGCTAATGAAGCCTTCGCAAGGCTAACCGGTGACAACCTGGATAAAATTAAGGCTCAAAAGCTGGATATCGAACACTATCTCGAACACGCGAGTGAGTTATTAGAATATATACAAAGTACACTGGACAGCGGTAAAGCCTGGCATGGCAAAGTCGAAGTGAAGAAACGTTCAGGGGTCAGCTTTCCAGTACGTTTAAGCATTTCCGAAGTGCGTTACCAGGATCAAAAAGAACGTCATTTCGTTGCCACAGTAACAGATATCACCGCAGAGGTTGAGGCCAGCGAACGTATACGAAACCTAGCTTATAACGACGCATTAACCGGACTGGCAAACCGTCGCTCATTACTGGACCATCTACACCAAGAGCTGACAGATTGTGAGAAAAATGATGAAACCGGCGCCCTAATTCTTTGTGACATTGATAAGTTTAAAATACTTAATAATACTCTGGGCTCGGATATGGGCGACCTGTTACTGAAACGTGTGGCAGAAAGATTACAAAACTCCACCAAAAGTAACTCTTTTCTCGCTCGTTTAAGTGCTAACGAGTTTGCAATTGTTCTAACTGGAATAAGCAGTGGTAACCTTGCCAATGTAAAGCAACAATTATTAACCCGAATTTATCAGTTGCAGGAACAACTCCAGCAACCTTATCAACTGAATAGTTATACTCACCTATGCTCTTTTAGCGCCGGAGCCTCGCTTTTCGAGGACAGTCAACTAAACGCAGAAACTTTAATGACACAGGCAGGGCTGGCGTTATCTCACTCAAAGCGCAAAGGTATTGGTGAGGTCTCACTTTTTCATCAAGAGCTTGCTGATGCCGTAACAAAGCGAGTGAAACTCGAAGAACAGTTGCGCCATGCCATTAAACAACAGGAGTTCGAGCTCTACCTGCAACCTCAGGTAAATTCCATTGAAGAGATAACCGGAGCAGAAGCACTTATCCGTTGGCCACAAAAGAACGGCAGCTTTATCTCTCCCGCCGACTTCATACCACTTGCGGAAGAAACGGGATTAATCATCCCTTTGGGTTATTGGATAACGGAACGAGCTTGTAGCATTTTGCAGCAATGGCAACAAGACCCGGTTAAATCCACTTTGCAGTTGTCAATCAATGTCAGCGCTAAGCAATTTCAACAGCCTGACTTTGTAGAGCAAGTAAAGGGATTAATAAAAGCACATGCAGTCAAAAAGCATCAGCTGAAACTGGAATTAACAGAAAGTTTGCTCATGGATGATATTTCCGATATTACGAACAAGATACAGCAGCTAAAAGAAGTAGGCGTCGAGTTTGCGTTGGATGACTTTGGCACTGGCTATTCTTCTCTTTCTTACCTTATGCAAATTCCGTTCGATACACTTAAAATTGACGTTTCTTTTGTCCGCAATATGTTAGACAGCGAAGAAAAAGCACAGATTGTTCATACCATCATTCAATTAGGAGAAAGCCTGAAACTCAACATCGTTGCAGAAGGTGTCGAAACTCAGCAACAGTTCGATTATTTATCGAGGTTGGGCTGTAGTAATTTTCAGGGGTATTTATTCAGTAAACCCCTGCCTGAAGCTGAGTTTTCTAAAAGCAATAACTCCTCTATTTAACGAAGTTGGCTGTCTTTACTTCCGCGTCGATTAAAGCTGCCTTCGCGTGAATCTTGCTTATCTTGCTCAGCCTGACAGTCGACACATAAGCGAACACCGGCAATAGCTTCTCGCCGGGCCTGAGGAATGGGCTCACCACACTCTTCGCAATACTCCAGGCTCTTGCCATCCGATAATTGGCTTCTTACCCGTTTTACTTCGTCTTCTGTGCTTGCGTCAATTTGTTCCTGCACCGCACCATCGTGTGACCAGCCACCGGCCATAATTAACTCCTCAAAACAAAATGGAGAACACAAACGAACTCTTAGTCTGATACATTAATTATAACGTAAAAACCACAAACACTTTAGTGACAGCCGAAGAAGGCCTTATGAAACTTATTTATACGCGCGAAAACAAACTATTGGTGGAAAACGCCCGTAACTTACTGCAAATGGAAGGTATTGAAACAGTAATGAAGAACGAGTTTTCCAGTGGCGCAGCGGGTGACCTGGCGCCACAAGACACCTGGCCTGAGCTTTGGCTAGTCGATGAGATACAACTGGACAAAGCCAAGGCATTGCTTGAGAGAATGGAAGAGCAGGCTGAAGGTGATGACTGGCGCGGCAATAACTGTCAGGAAGTTAACGGAGCCGCTTTTGAGGTCTGCTGGAGTTGTGGAAGCCCGGCTTAACTAACTAAAAGTAACTGAGGGATATCATAATATGCTGCTATGGATTCTTGGCTTTACGTTATTAGGCAGCTTAGGTGCTATCTTTTGCGCAGGCCTTTTTCTGACCTTCCCGCACAGTGTGCGTAAGTTATTAACGCCCAGCTTAATGAGTTTTGCCACCGGTACCCTGTTAGCTGCGGCTTTTCTTGGCATGATACCCGCCGCTTTAGAACTAGCTGACGGTTATCAGGTATCGGCCAGTGTACTGCCGGTATTATTTTATTCTTCGTAGTAGAAAAGCTGATTCTCTGGCGCCACTGCCGCGACCGCGACTGCGACCCTCACGAACGTGCAGGCCCCTTAATTCTTATTGGCGACGCTGTACATAACTTTACCGACGGTGTGGTTATTGCCGCGGCTTTTCTCACCTCTGTACCTTTAGGCATTGCCACCGCAGTCGCAATCATAGCGCATGAAATACCGCAAGAAGTCAGCGACTTCGCTATTTTACTGGAGAGTGGCTTTGAACGGAAAAGAGCACTTTTACTGAATAGTCTGGCTTCATTAACAGCCATCCCCGGTGCTTTAATTGCTTATTTCTGGCTTGCCCAGGTCAGCGCCGCTGTTCCCTACGTATTAGCAATTTCCGCTTCAAGCTTTATTTATATTGCAGCAGCGGATCTTATCCCGACGCTGCAGCGACAACACAACCCTGCCTCATCGGTTCGGCAGTTTATTATGATAATCATTGGTATCGCAATTATCGGCTGGGTAAATACCCTGGCTTAATTTGAAAAAGGAGACATAACATGAACGGAAGTGAAACTTATACTATGGCTTATTGGGGTGTGCTCATTGCACTGGTCATTTTGCTGGTTCAATGGCTTATCGCCAGCGGTCAGAAAGCAAAACAACCTGGGGCTGTCCCCGGAAAAATTGATGACTCGCTCAGTCACTCATCTTTTGTATTTCGTGCTCACCGCACCTTAATGAATTCACTGGAAAACTACCCATTGATGCTGGGAACGGTATTTCTTGCCTTTTTCATCGGCACCAGCGCTTTCTGGACTGGGTTATTCATCTGGGTATTCGCAATTGCGCGCTTAATTCACATGATTCTCTACTACAAAATTGCTACAGAGAAAAACCCAAGCCCACGCAGTTATTTCTTTATGATTGGCCTGGCAGCCAACGTCGCTTTACTGATTTTGTGCGGTATAACCCTTGTCTGAGTATGTTTCTAAAAGGGCTGATTAAACATCAGCCCACTCTCTTAGCAGGTTATGAAATACTTTCGTCAGCCGGTCAAAGTTTTCAGATTTACCATTGGTATCGAACTCTGCTTTTAGGGATTGCTCCAAATCAAACAGCAGTTCTCTGTGGGAAGGCTGCTTCACTAAGCTCTGTACCCAACCTATCATCGCCAACCTCTCCCCTTTTGTTACCGAATTAACCCGATGGAGGTAATGACTTGGATACATGAGAATATCACCCTGCCCCAGACGCCAGCTTCGCTCACCACTGGTATCCTCGATAACTAATTCTCCGCCTTCAAAGTCAGACAATGGTGATAAGCCCAAGGTAAAAGAAATATCCGTTCTCACGCCGTTCATTAACGAATCATCCATATGAGTACCGTAATACTCTCCCTGTTGATACCGGTTGATAGAAACCCTGGCAACCTGCTTAGGTCGCATTACTGATTGCACCAGGCTATTTTGCTGCAGCCTGTCCAGCAATACCTCCGTGGCTGCCTGCGATTTCTTGCCGGCTAGTTGTTGGTTGTTTTTCACATCCTTTGCCGCCCAACCAGCCGTGCTTTTACCGTCACTAAACTGACTGACATCCAGACCGGAAACAACGCTGCTTATGGTCTCTTTATCAATGGCATTACTGATTTGTAATATCATACTGCTGCATTTCCAACTTGCGAATAGTTATCATTTCTGCAAATATACAGAAGTTCACTCTTTTAAAAAAGCTTACTAAGGTTTATCTATGTTTGAAAAGAAAAAAGTCTGGTTAGGTGTTGGTAGTGTTCTTGCCACCACCGTAGCCGCGTCACAAGTATCAGCCACGGTGCTCACGCAACCCAGTGCGGCACCGACAATGTTTATGGCTGCCCCTATGGCAGAAGGCGAAATGGCGGCCCCGGAAATAGATCTAAACACGAATGACACCGCCTTTCTGGCGCAGCTTGGTTTTATTCGTGGTCACTTGTGGGTTGGCATGAAGCTTTATGAACAAGGCCACATTGAAATGGCCAAGACCCATATGAAACACCCCGGCGATGAGCTTTACAGTGGTCTGACTGAAGCCTTTGAAGCCCGTGGCTTACCGGGTTTCGCTGAACCTTTGAATACACTGGCAGAAAGCGTGATTAATGACCAGAGTAAAGACGTTGTTATGAATAATTACAACGAACTCCGGGATGCTATCAGCGCTAATGAGCCCATTGATAATATGTTGGCTAAAGATGTGATACTAAGCATTTCATCAATGTTAATGGTTGCCGCCGACGAGTACGCCGTTGGCATCCAAAACGGCGAGGTTGCCAACGTACACGAATATCAGGACGCCCTGGGCTTTAAAGAGATTGCATTGGATCGTTTGAATCGCATTAACGATGCAGAAGCTCATAAAGCCCAGGATGCAATCAATGAAACCCGCCAGGTGATTAATAACCTGAATAACCTCTGGCCGACTACCACTCCGGAAGCCAAAGTTGATGGCGAACCCAGTAAAATTTATGGGGCTGCATCTCGTATTGAATTAGAAGCACGCAGTATTTAGTACCCCTTTCTTGGTTTTTGACCTACTCCCATTATACCCATAGGAGTAGGTCTTTCTTACCTCTTCATATCACTAGCTAAAACCCGCCACAGCGCTATTCTAGGGACATCTTAAGTCAGTCACTAAGGTGTCATTATGAGCATTCATTCTTTCGTTAAAGTATCACTCATTGCAGTGTCACTTGCCGGTCTATTTATAAGCCAGCCAGTCAGCGCCAGCGATGGCGAAAACGTCTATAAAAAATATTGCCAAGCCTGCCATCAGCCAAACGGTAAAGGTATGCAGGGCGTTTTTCCTCCGTTAGCTAACAATTCAAATCTTAAAGACAAACCAGCTTATATCGCTGAAACCATCATTAAAGGTAAGTCAGGTCCTATCACTGTCAACGGAACCAACTACAACGGCTCAATGCCGCCCATGGGTTATCTAAAAGACGCAGATATTGCAGCGTTAGTTAATTACATCAACACAGAACTGGTGCAAGGCAGCGAAGAAACAACTGCCGATGCGGTTAGCAGTTTACGTTAAATCTATTTATTAGTTGTTAAAGGAAATATCACTATGAAAACTCTAAGCTTATCCATTATCAGTGCGTCTCTGCTTGCCGCTATGGCTTCTGTATCAACTCCAGCTACTGCTGCCGATATGAAACTTAAGCACGACAGTGAGTATGTTATTGACGGTAAAATCTATGGCTTACCAGAAGCTAAGGTTTATCGTGAAGACTACAATGGCCCAGCCGTTGTGGGTGACTATCTCACTCAGGTTCCAAACATAGCGAAGCTTGACTATGAGGGTAACAAAACTCACGACGTACGCATGGACGTTTTTTCACAGAAAATTGAGGTTGCCCCTGGCGTCAGCTATTCAGCCTGGACATTCGGTGGCTCAGTACCAGGTCCTGTATTGCACGTACGTGAAGGCGACCGCGTCATTTTTAAAATGAAAAATCGGTCTGATGAAGAAGTAACTATTACAAAACCGGTCAAAAATGGTTCACCATTTTTCCAGCAAGTACAAGCGAACAATTATCAGAATAATCAGCCAGTGATTAATCCTATGCCACACTCTATGGATTTCCATAGCGGAACAGTAGCGGCGGAAGACAAGTGGCGTACCATTTCTCCGGGTGAAACTATTGAGTTTGAATGGATAGCCAACTACGCCGGTACTTACATGTACCACTGTGGTACTTCCAGTGTGCTTATGCACACAGCTATGGGCCAGTATGGTGCGGTTGTTGTATCGCCCAAAGACGGTTACCCAACTGATAAAGACGTTGATCACGAGTACGTTTTGGTGCAATCAGAGCACTATTTGGAAGAAGCGGCTGAAGGTAATTATATTTACAACCACGGCGCAGCGCTCGATCGTCAACCAAGCCACGTTACTTTTAATGGTCATGTTGCAGCTCTTAGCGACAACCCATTACGTGCAAACGAAGGTGACCGGGTACGCCTACATGTATTAAACGCAGGCCCGTCCGGCACATCAAGCTTCCACGTTATTGGAGCGATTTTTGACCGCGTGTGGTACGAAGGCGACCCGCGTAACGAGTGGTACGGAATGCAAACTGTTTTGCTGGGTGCCAGTAACAGTGCAACCATCGACTTTATTGTTCCGGAAGAAGGCATTTACAAACTGGTTGATCATGAATTTGCTGATGCAGAACGTGGTGCAGCTGGTGCGTTAATTGCCGGCCCTCGTAAAGAGAAATAAGGGGAAAGGTTATGGTTAAGTGGCTTGGAGTTGCAGGTGTTTTGTTTTCACCGTTAGTGCTCGCGGACCCAGTCCTGATTAACGGTGGTCCTTTCGAACCTCCGGTATTACTGGACAAAGAGCGCCTCAGCATTGAAATGGACAGTTTTATGCTGGATGCAACTCCGGTCACTAACCAAGCTTACCTGGAATTTGTACATGAGAACCCTCGTTGGCAACGAGATAACATCGCTGCCCTGTTCCACGATGGAAACTATCTGAAACACTGGAGTGGGAACACCGCTATTGCAGAGGATAGAGAAAACGAACCTGTGACTTATGTTTCCTGGTTTGCCGCACGAGAATACTGCGCCGCTCAAGGTGGTCGGTTGCCCAGTCTTAATGAGTGGGAATATGCTTCTGTGCTATATCGGCAACAGCAAAACATTAGTGACAATGACTACGCACGCAAACTGTTTGCCTGGTATAGCCAGCCACACACGAGTAAACAACAAACTGTTGATCCAAACGCAGACCAACTGATGCATATGCACGACCGCGTCAACGAATGGGTGAACGACTATCAATTATTATTAAGTAACGGCGATGATGTCGATTTGCTCTCCGGTTCTTGTGGCGACGGAGCGCGCTTTATGTCCAGTTTCACCAACGCCAATTACGCCACATTTTTCCGTTATCAGTCTCGCAGTGATTACGCTCCTCAAAGTGCAACCAGCACTATGGGATTCCGCTGCGCATACGACCTGGAGAACGACCATGAATAAATTCTTTCAACTTACTGCTCTGGCTTCATTGGTGTTCTCTGCGCAGTTAATGGCGCAAGATCATTCACACCACAATAAGCACGGTGACCATAGCAATCACACAACAATGAATGCGGCAGAAGTGTCTCACTCCCAGTCGGTATACCAAATTGATGCGTCCTGGAAGACACATCAAAAAAATGAGTTAAAACTGTCTGAGCTTGAAGGAACACCGGTAATTATTTCGATGATTTACGGCAGTTGCACCACCGCCTGCCCGGTGTTGGTTCATGACGTAAAACGCTTATACAGCAAGCTGGACGAAGATACCCAAAAGCACGTTAAGCTTGTTATGGTGAGCTTCGACACTAATCGCGATACACCCGAGGCACTAGCCGACTACGTTAAGCAATATAAGCTTAACAACGACAACTGGCTGTTTCTGAACGGTTCAGAGCAGGACATCAGAACACTTGCTACAGTACTTGGAGTGAGATATCGCCAACGTCCCGACGGTGATTTTGATCACAGCAATTTGATCACCATTCTCGATAAGCAAGGGGTTATTGCTGAGCGTATAGAGGGCTTAAGCCAGCCGATGGATAAGCCTGCAAAAGTTGTCACTAAACTGGTTAGATAATAACGGCGGTTGCATTCGCTCTAAGATTTTGTTCCACTAAAAAAGAATCTTGTCGGAGTGCCGGTTACTTTATTGAGTAAGTAATCGGCTGAGACCGCAATTGCGGGATCCGTTGAACCTGATCAGGCTAATACCTGCGAAGGGAACAAGAGAGCATCAGCATGACACAACCGTCGTTTCTGCGCTGGTGTTCCTTTCAACACTCCTGACAAGCATCTCTAACATCAACAAAATGAGAGAATGCTATGTCAACTGCACCATCGAATAACCGTTTAAACCGCCAACAGGCTGAATCTTTTTTATCCTCACTTTCCGGGCATTATTACCCTAATTCCAGCCGTGAATTTCTGTCCGGCACTAACGATATCCAGGTGCCCTTTCGTCGCATTCATCTAAGCGAAACTTTGCACCAGCCCACGCCTGGCGTTAAGTTACCACCAAATGAACCGGTGGATGTCTATGATACCTCCAGTGTCTACGGCGACCCGGACGCTAAAATTGACGTTAAAGCGGGTTTGAAAAAGGTTCGTGAGAACTGGATTCAGCAACGACACCGCGAGAATCAACAAAACAATCACGGTATTACTCAACTGACCTACGCCCGACGTGGCATCGTTACGCCCGAGATGGAGTTCATTGCACTGCGCGAGAATATGGGTCGGGAGCATCTGGAAAACCCCATAACGCCCGAGTTTGTTCGCGATGAAGTTGCCAGTGGGCGCGCAATTATACCCGTTAATACCCATCATCCCGAATCAGAACCAATGATCATTGGACGCAACTTTTTAGTGAAAGTGAACGCCAATATCGGTAATTCCTCGGTCAGTTCGTCCATTGAAGAAGAAGTTGAGAAGCTGGTATGGGCCACGCGCTGGGGCGCTGATACCGTTATGGACTTATCGACCGGCCGTAATATTCACCAAACTCGGGAATGGATCTTACGCAACAGTCCAGTCCCTATTGGTACTGTCCCCATTTACCAGGCACTAGAGCGCGTCAATGGCATTGCCGAGGATCTGAACTGGCCAGTATTTAAAGACGTACTGCTGGAACAGGCTGAGCAAGGAGTCGACTACTTTACGATTCACGCCGGCGTACTGCACGACTTCATTAAACTGACCGCAAAGCGGGTTACCGGCATTGTTTCGCGCGGCGGTTCAATTATGGCGAAATGGTGTATGGCGCACCAGCAAGAGAGCTTTCTTTACCAGCACTTCCGGGATATCTGCAAAATTTGTGCGAAATATGACATATCACTGTCTTTAGGTGACGGCCTGCGCCCCGGTTCCATAGCCGACGCTAACGATGAAGCTCAGTTCGCAGAACTTCGGGTACTCGGCGAGTTGACTCAAATAGCCTGGGAATACGATGTGCAGGTGATGATAGAAGGCCCAGGCCATGTGCCCATGCATAAAATTCAGGAAAATATGGATGAGCAGTTAAAGCATTGTCATGGCGCGCCGTTCTATACCTTAGGGCCGCTAACCACCGATATCGCCCCCGGTTACGACCATATTACTTCAGGTATTGGTGCTGCCATGATCGGCGCTTTTGGTTGCGCCATGCTCTGCTATGTTACCCCGAAGGAACACTTAGGCCTGCCCAACAAAGAAGACGTAAAACAAGGGATGATTGCGTACAAGATAGCCGCTCATGCCGCCGATTTAGCCAAAGGACACCCGGGTGCTCAGGCGCGGGATGACGCTATGTCAAAAGCCCGCTTTGAGTTTCGCTGGGAGGATCAGTTTAACCTGGCGTTGGATCCTGTAACTGCCCGCAGCTATCACGACGAAACGCTGCCGCAGGATTCGAACAAAACCGCGCAGTTTTGCTCCATGTGCGGTCCTAAGTTCTGCTCCATGAAAATTTCTCACGAGGTGCGTCAATACAATCCGGACACTCGCATTGATGTAAAAGTAAAAGATGCGGCGACCGAAGGAGCAGAGTAATGTCGGTAGCTGTCGTATGGACCGTCGCTGGTTCTGACAGCGGCGGTGGCGCAGGCATTCAGGCGGACTTGAACACCTTCCGCAGTCTGAACGTGCATGGCTGCAGTGTCATAACCACAGTGACCGCTCAGAACTCTGTTGAAACCACCGGGCTATTCCCTTTAGCTGCTGACGCCATTCGTCAGCAGTTAGAATGCCTGCAACTGGACATGCCCCCTGCTGCGATAAAAATTGGGTTGCTTAATAATGTGCAACAGCTTCAGTGTGTGGCTGACTTTTTAAAGCAATGGCCTGATACCCTTCCCCGGCCTTTCGTGGTCTGGGATCCGGTGGTTGTCAGCACTCAGCAGGATAGGCTGTCAGAGCTGCCCCCGGAACACTGTACGGAGTTGCTCCCACTGGTTGATATTATGACACCGAATTTGGATGAGCTCAGTTGGTTGAGCGGCGTAGAAGTTATTGATGAAAACTCAATGTGTCGCGCCGCCGAAAAACTCTTTCATGCGGGGCTAACTCAGGTCCTTATCACTGGTACTGAGTTTGGTCACTCCGATGAAATCTCTGACTATTACCTTAGCGCCGATGGGCATATTCAGTACATTCAGCAAAACCTGGAAACAAAACACAGCCATGGAACAGGCTGTACTTTGTCTTCAGCCATTGCCTCGGTAATAACGCATGACTACCCGCTTGAGGATGCCATTACGGTCGCTAATGCCTATGTCCATCAGGGCCTGATTGAGGCGAAAGGTATAGGCCGCGGACCAGGCCTTGTTGCTCATACACACTGGCCACAGAAAATTAAACATTTTCCAAGGATTAAAACGCCGGAGTTGCCCTGCGTTGACCTCCAGTTTCCCAGGCTGGACAAGGAACCCGAACTGTATCCGGTAGTAGATTCTTATGAGTGGATAGAAAAGCTCTTAAAACTGGGCATTAAAACGCTTCAGCTGCGTATTAAAGACCCAGATGCTCCTCAGTTGGAAGCCGCTATTAAAAAAAGCATTCAGCTGGCGGAGCAATATTCAGCTCAGTTGTTTATTAATGACCACTGGCAACTCGCTATTAAGCACAGCGCTTATGGCGTGCATTTAGGTCAGGAAGACTTAACCGAAGCTAACCTTCACGCTATTCAGCAAGCGGGGTTGCGGCTGGGCATTTCCACTCACAGCTACACCGAGTTATTAATTGCTCAAGCGTACACGCCCTCTTACATCGCTCTGGGTCATATCTTTCCAACTCAGACCAAGGCTATGCCGTCTAAACCCCAAGGTCTGGAGCGACTGCGCCGCTATGTCGCATTACTAGCGCCAACTAACATACCGACAGTCGCTATTGGTGGCATTTCTTTAGATCGCGTAGCTGCCGTAAAAGCTACCGGAATTAACGGCATAGCGGTTGTTAGCGCGATTACTGCTGCGAACGACGTCGAGCAGGCTGTCCATCAGTTACTGACTGCGATGGACGCTGAAGCCGAAATTAAGGAAGAGAACGAGGCTGCCCATGCTGAGTAACGAACAACTTCTGCGCTACAGCAGTAACATACTGATGAAAGAAATAGGCGAAGTTGGACAACAGCGTTTGCTGAAAAGGCATGTGCTGATTATTGGATTGGGTGGTCTTGGTTGTCCTGCCAGCCAATATCTGGCGTCATCGGGCGTTGGGCAAATCACACTGGTCGATCATGACACCGTCAGCCTCAGCAACTTACAGCGGCAAACACTCTATTCCAGCGATGATATTGGCTTGTCCAAGGCGCGGCAAGCTGGTCATTCTTTGTCGCGGTTAAACCCGGACATTCGTATCACCGCTATTGAAGAAAAGGCCTATGAAGAAAACCTGGACGCGCTCGCCGAACAAGCCGATTTAGTCCTCGACTGCACCGACAATCGTGAGACCCGGTACCTGATCAACCAAAGCTGCTACCGCGTGAATACGCCGCTCATTTCTGCCGCGGCGCGCGGCTTTAACGGGCAACTTATTGCGCTTAACCCAGAAAATTCCCACGGCTGTTATCAGTGCCTTTATCCCGACGCTGTTACTGAGCCACTGAACTGCAGTAACGCGGGTATAGCCGCTCCTGTTGTGGGCATTATGGGATCCAGTCAGGCGCTACAGGCAATTAATTATTTTACCGGACATAAGCTTGCCTGGGGTTACCTGCACACCTTCAATGGATTATCGCAAAACTGGCAACAACTCTATTTACCGCGGGCCGCTTCATGCCCTGTATGCGGAGGTCAAAATGCGCATTCAAATTAATGACAAACATCTTGAGATCACTGAAAAAAGCAATTTATCGCAGCTATTGTCTGCTCAGAATGTCGATACCTCGGCCGTTGCCGTCGCTTTAAACGGACAGATTATACACCGGGAAAAATGGCAACAGACCGAGCTTAAAGACAACGATACCATTACACTTGTTCAGGCCGTGGCCGGAGGTTAAACCATGCTGAGAATAGCCGATCGCGATTTTCATTCCCGATTACTCATAGGCTCCGGCAAATACAGCAGTGCGGACGTTATGCAGAAGTCCCTTGCTGCTTCCGGTAGCGAATTAGTAACGCTGGCGTTAAAGCGCGTTGAACTTGAACGCCCCACTGACGACATCGTCACACCCATTAAAAATTTGGGTTTACAGCTACTACCAAATACCTCCGGCGCAAAATCCGCACAGGACGCTATTTTTGCTGCACGCCTTGCTCGTGAAGCTTTAGGCACCCATTGGCTTAAACTGGAGATACACCCCGACCCTAACTACTTGCTGCCAGACCCCATAGAAACCCTAAAAGCCGCTGAAGCTTTGGTAAAAGAAGGCTTTACCGTACTGCCCTACTGCGGTGCTGATCCGGTCTTGTGTAAACGCTTAGAAGAAGTTGGCTGCGCGGCGGTTATGCCGTTAGGCGCCCCCATAGGTTCAAACCAGGGCCTGCTTACTCGAGACTTCCTACGAATTATTATCGAGCAGGCATCGGTGCCGGTCATTGTCGATGCGGGCATTGGCGCACCCAGCCACGCCGTTGAAGCCATGGAAATGGGCGCAGACGCTGTGCTGGTGAATACCGCGATAGCCACGGCGAATAACCCTGTCCCTATGTCAAAAGCCTTTCGCGATGCGGTTATTGTTGGGCGTCAGGCCTTTGAAGCAGGCTTAAGTCAAAACGCTTCGCTAAAAGCGTCCGCATCCAGCCCGTTAACGGAGTTTCTGGAGTCGCTATGAGCTTTTATACTACCTGGGAGCAGACCAGCTGGGATGATACCCGCCTGCAGCTTTACAGTAAAAACGCGGCTGACGTTGAAACCGCTTTAAGCAAAAAACATCTGAATACGGACGACTTCATGGCCTTACTGTCGCCGGCGGCGGAGCCTTATCTGCCCCTTATGGCCGAACGCTCACAGCAACTGACCCGGCAACGCTTTGGTAACACTCTGCACCTGTTTATTCCGCTTTATTTATCAAACCTTTGTGCTAATGATTGCAGCTACTGCGGCTTTTCTATGAGTAACCGCTTAAAACGCAAAACCCTGTCGCCAGCTGAAATCGAGCAGGAATGTCAGGCCATAAAAGCCAAAGGTTTTGACACCCTGCTGATAGTGACTGGCGAGCATGAAGCCAAGGTAGGTATTGATTACTTTCGTCAGGCGCTCCCCATTGTCAAACGCTATTTCAGCTATGTCATGTTTGAAGTGCAGCCATTGGCTACCCATGAATACGCTGAATTACGCACGCTGGGTCTGGATGCGGTTATGGTGTATCAGGAAACTTACCAGGCCGCTACCTATGCTAAGCATCACTTAAAAGGCAAGAAACGCGACTTCCGTTGGCGGCTTGAAACACCTGACCGCCTGGGCGAATGCGGTATCGATAAAATTGGCCTCGGCTCGCTGATTGGACTGGAGGACTGGCGTATCGACAGCACCTTTACCGCCATGCACCTGGATTATCTACGGAGACGCTACTGGCGCAGTCGTTATTCATTGTCATTTCCCCGGCTACGTCCCTGTGCCGGAGGTGTCGATAACGCAAAAACAATTTCTGATAAACAACTGGTTCAGTTAATTTGTGCGTATCGATTGCGGTTTCCCGATGTAGAGCTCAGCCTTTCCACCCGCGAACAACAAGCGCTTCGTGATGGGTTGTTTCGACTAGGTGTGACCTCGGTCAGTGCGGAATCTAAAACGCAGCCCGGCGGTTACGCCAACGAGCAACAAGAGCTGGAACAGTTTTCGATAGACGATGACAGATCAGTAAGTGAGGTAGCACAGGCAATTAGAGCGAAAGGATTACAACCGGTATGGCAAGACTGGCTTAACGAGCTATCCGCAATGCCACCTGAAACTTTTTCCAGTCCAGAGTAGCCACTAATAACAGCTCACGCAGCGTTAAAGTGCGTGGGTTAATGCGCCCTTTATGATTCCACTGATGTCCACAGCTGGCTGCGGTCATAATGCGTTTATTGGGCTTCAGTAAGGTATCCTGAGTGTGCTCACCCTGCCCGGAAAAATCAAACCAGCCACGGTAGTTAAGGTGCAGACGCTTTTTATCAGGATCCACCCGGTCGATACTGTCCAGCATTATGGTCGTAAATTCAGGGGTTTGATAGCGAACCGGAACCACCAACCCCAAAGCGGCATGCTTAGCAAACCATTGGCTCTGCCCTTCAGCAGATATACCAGCTGAAGGAACTTTTGTCGGCTGAGGGGCTTGCCAGCTGGCGTTCTGAACATCCAGTTTTAACGGCGAATGTTGTACCGCGTTAAGACAACCATGAGCGGCGTGACGAATATAGTGCGGAAGACTGGCTAAACGACGTTGCAAAGCCGCAACAGGCATATCATTAACCTGCGCAAGTTGAGGTAATTCGCGTTCATACAGCGCTGAACACAGCTCGGCAAAATCGCCTTGCTGTGCCAGCGGCTGAAATATGTCCGCCTGTTGATTAGCCAGCGTTGACTTCCTGTCGTCCGCGGTAAGGCGCTTGGCCATTAAGATCGCCCTCTATACGCAATAATTGGTTGTACTTAGCAACCCGGTCAGAGCGACACAGTGAACCGGTTTTAATTTGACCCGCTGCGGTGCCTACTGCTAAATCGGCAATGGTGGCGTCTTCGGTTTCACCTGAACGGTGAGAAATAACCGCCGAATAACCCGCTTCACGCGCCATTGCTATAGCTGCTAAGGTTTCTGTCAGGCTACCAATCTGATTAAATTTAATCAAAATTGAATTGGCAATCGACTTGTCGATACCTTCTTTCAGAATACGCGTATTGGTCACAAACAGGTCATCACCGACCAACTGTACTTTGCTGCCCAGTTTTTCGGTTAAGACTTTCCAGCCGTCCCAGTCGCTTTCATCCAGGCCGTCTTCAATAGAAATAATTGGGTAACGATCGCAAAGCTCTGCCAGGTAGTCGGCAAACTCTTCCGCAGTAAAGGACTTGCCTTCACCGGACAATTCATATTTACCATCACGGTAGAATTCAGAGGCCGCGCAATCCAAAGCCAGGGTAATGTCGCTGCCCATTTTATAGCCCGCGTTTTCAACCGCTTCGACAATAACTTGCAAGGCTTCTTCGTTAGACGCCAGATTGGGTGCAAAGCCGCCCTCGTCACCAACTGCCGTACTTAAACCGCGCTTCTGCAAAACCTTTTTCAGAGCATGGAACACTTCAGCGCCCATACGCAGGCCTTCTTTGAAGCTTTCAGCGCCAACCGGCTGGATCATGAACTCCTGAATATCCACGTTATTATCCGCATGTTCACCGCCGTTTAAGATGTTCATCATTGGCAATGGCATGCTGTATTTACCGCTGGTGTTGTTCAGGTTAGCAATGTGTTCGTACAGCTCGATGCCTTTACTCAAAGCCGCTGCTTTAGCCACCGCCAGAGAAACAGCCAGAATGGCGTTAGCACCCAGCTTTTCTTTGTTATCAGTACCATCGAGCTTTAGCATAATGTTGTCGACAGCGTCCTGGTTAGTCGCATCAATACCGCTTAATGCTTCAGCAATAGCACCATTAATGTTAGCAACCGCCGTTTCAACACCTTTGCCCAGGTAACGCGACTTGTCACCGTCACGCAGCTCCAGAGCTTCACGTGAACCGGTTGAAGCGCCACTTGGTGCCGCTGCACGGCCCATATGGCCCGACTCTAAATAAACGTCAGCTTCAACGGTTGGGTTACCGCGGGAATCCATGATTTCGCGACCAATAACTTTAACAATATTACTCATGCTTTAATCCTGTTTAATGCTTAATCATTAGCCGGGTTATTAACCCAAACGCTCTTTATGAAATTCGCCTGCAGCTTCTATAAAGCCTTTAAATAACGGGTGCCCGTCACGCGGCGTTGAAGTGAACTCCGGATGGAACTGTACCGCAACAAACCAACGGTGTTTCGGGTTTTCCAGAATCTCAACTAACTGCTTGTCATGCGAGTAACCCGTGATTTTTAAGCCTGCTTTTTCCAGCGGTTCAATGTAATGGTTGTTCACTTCGTAGCGATGGCGGTGACGCTCTTCAATGGTTTCTTTGCCATACATTTTAAGCGCTTTAGAACCTTTTTCTAAATGACATTCCTGTGAACCAAGACGCATAGTGCCGCCTAAGTCAGAATGCTTGTCGCGCAGTTCTTTCTGACCACTAGCGTCCATCCATTCCGTGATAAGACCAACTACCGGGTCACTGCAATTTTCATCAAACTCAGTGCTGTTAGCGCCGGTTAAACCAGCAACATTACGGGCAAATTCAATCATTGCCACTTGCATGCCTAAGCAAATGCCTAAGTAAGGAATGTTATTCTCGCGCGCGTATTTCGCCGCAATAAGCTTGCCCTCTATGCCACGATCACCAAAACCGCCTGGCACCAAAATAGCGTCCACGTCTTCAAGCTTAGACGTACCTTTGGTTTCTAAGTCTTGTGAGTCGATGTAACGAATATTTACCGTTAAACGGTTTTTAAGGCCGGCATGAGCCAGCGCTTCGTTCACCGACTTATAAGCATCCGGCAGTTCAACGTACTTACCGACAAAACCGACGGTCACTTCACCATTCGGATTAGATTCTTGATACAGAACCTCTTCCCATTCATGCAAGTCGGCTTCGGGGCAATCTAAATTAAAGCGCTTGGTGACTATGTCATCCAAACTCTGGGCCTTTAACATAGAAGGAATTTTGTAAATGCTGTCTACGTCGCGCAAGCCAATAACCGCTCGCTCTTCTACATTGGTAAACAAAGCAATTTTCGAACGCTCTGTTGCCGGTAAGGAGCGATCCGAACGGCACACCAATACATCTGGCTGAATACCAATAGAACGCAGTTCTTTCACAGAGTGCTGAGTCGGCTTGGTTTTCACCTCACCTGCAGCGCCTAAGAATGGCACCAGAGTCAGGTGCATAAATAAGGTGTGATCACGACCTATTTCCGTGCCCAACTGGCGAATAGCTTCAAGGAAAGGTTGTGACTCTATGTCACCTACCGTGCCGCCAATTTCAATAATGGCAATATCAAAGCCTTTACTGCCTTCAATAACACGACGTTTAATTTCGTTGGTAATGTGAGGAATGACCTGAATGGTCGCTCCTAAAAATTCACCTTTACGCTCACGGCGGATAATGTCTTCATAGACACGGCCGGTGGTGAAGTTGTTGCTGCTGGTCATACGGGTGCGAATGAAACGCTCGTAGTGTCCCAGGTCAAGATCGGTCTCAGCCCCGTCTACAGTGACAAAAACTTCACCGTGCTGAGTTGGGCTCATGGTACCCGGATCTACGTTAATGTAGGGGTCCAGCTTCATGATGGTAACGTTGAGGCCCCGTGCTTCTAGAATTGCCGCCAGAGAGGCTGCAGCAATGCCTTTACCCAGCGAGGATACAACTCCGCCGGTTACGAAAATATAGTTTGTCGCCATGTGATACCTAGTTGGTCAGGTCAAATTTGGGATTGCATTCAGACGGGAAAGTAGTATACCGAAAGACCGCCCCAACAACAAATAAAAAGCGCGCCGCCTAGTCTTTTGCAAAGCTCTTTTGTTAGTATAGCGCCAGCCAAACCCATCTGGAGTTACCTTATGTCATCCTGCTGTGGCACCACCGCACAAGAACACATCGATAAAGCACAAAGACGATTGTTATGGACTGTACTGGTTCTTAACGGCGTTATGTTTTTCGTTGAATTTATTGCCGGTTGGTTAGCACAGTCCAGTGGCCTTATTGCTGACTCACTGGATATGTTGGCCGATACATTGGTTTATGCGGTCAGTTTATACGCAGTTGGCAAAGCCATTAAATACAAAGCCAATGCCGCAATTTTTAACGGTACACTACAAACCGTCCTAGCGCTGATGGTTTTGGCTGATGTGTTGCAACGTTTAATTTTTGGCAGCCAACCCAATGCAAACATGATGTTATGGGTGGCAGGCTTAGCGCTGGTGGTTAACGTGCTTTGCTTTGCGCTTTTATACAGTTCCAGAAACGGTGATATTAATATCCGCGCCAGCTGGATATGTTCTCGCAATGACATGCTCATGAACACGGGTGTAATTTCTTCTGCTCTGCTGGTTGCTCAGCTAGACATGGCATGGCCAGATTTACTGATAGCCACAGTAATTGCTTTAATTGTGCTGCGCTCAGCAATACGCATTATTCGCGATGCTCGAGCAGTAAAAGCCGGTGGTAAAACCGATATTTCGGGATGTTGTGGTTAATCTTCACGCTAAAACTTAAAGCTCATCGACTTTTTGTCCAGGTTCGTTGCTTATTCTTCGCTTCTTTCGCTAGAAAAGCTTTTTCAAGATCTACGTTGTAACGGTTAGCAATAGCGCATAAATAAATAAAAACATCTGCCAGTTCATCATTGACCTCACCGATCTCAGATTGGTGATCTATCGCTAGCCCTTCAACTTTTCTAACAGCATTAAATAACTCACCCACTTCCTCTCCGAGCAGCAAGCACTTGTCTTTAACGGTTTGTTCAGAAAAACCCCGTTCCGCTTCAAGCTCAGTAACATATTCCTGAAAATCGGCTAAAGTAGGCTGGCTTTTTAAAGTCGGCATTATTTCTTGCGCTCTCTAGCTTCCTTTTCTTTTTTGCAGTTAATTTGGTCTTCAGGATGACCATAACTGCACTCTTCTTTCATTTCCCCCAGAATAAGTGCCGCTCCTGTATAGATAGCCGCCGTAGAAGGTTTATCGGAAGAGTCGGTAGGATGAGTCAAATAGTAAAGCATGTCCGAACTTGTGCATCCCGATAAAAGTAAAGCGCCGAGAAGTAATAAAATTTTATTCATATAAAAACCTTTTATTCTGAGACCCGAACGTCATTTTTAATCACTAATGCCGCTACATAGATTAACGCCAATGGCGGGATAAAAGCTAGAATAAGCCCAATTAAGGTTGCCAGCTTAGGTGTTTGTGTTTTCCTTTTCCCAAGGTAGTAGCTTAAAATGACTATTATTGGGATAAAGATTAAAATTACTTGACCTAACAGTGTTGCATTAAAGTTCAAAACTTAATTCCTTGTGTCGTTAAACGATTGATTCGTTCTTAGCCCACTTATAGCCTTCAAACAGGCTTCATTGGAAAAGTTTCTTACACGCTAATCTTCTTACCTTTTAGATGAGCAATTCTCAATATATTCATTGTCATCCGGGGCTTCTTTCATCGCAAAGTTTAACTGAACGGTCTTTAATATCGGTGTACGCCCCGAATTTTTTTCAGTTGCTTCCCACCTCCATTTTTGAAGTGCCGCAACCGCGTAGTCATCAAATACGCCCTTTGGATAAGATGAGCGAACTTCATACCCTTTAGCGCGTCCATCTGAACCAATACCTACAGCAACATTGACGCAACCGGACACATCATTCCGCGCGGCTGAAGCCGGGTATTGAGGAGGGATACGTTTGCTGATAGTCCAGTACTCATCAGCAAGTTCCGAGTGCTCGGCAGCTGACAGATCCAGGAATTTTGTCTCTGTCTTATCGCTCTGGGTATTTGAGCTACAAGAAATAACGAATAGCGTGCTCGCAAAAATAACACTTACTTTTTTCAACGTCCTGTCCTTAAGCTTAAATAGCCTTCCAATGCAAAGTTGAAACATTATTTATACAGAAGTATATACCTAATTAAAAGATCAGTTCAGGATCTCTAAAGAGGTTTCGCTAGAAAAACATCACGAATACTTCACATGAAACCTTATTTACTTTTAAGTTGCTTATCATGACTCTTGGACAAGATAAACAACGAGAGAATGGCGCCAATCAGAGCAAACCCCATGTCAGATTGAGTATCCCAAGCGTAACCCTGAGTACCAAGAAAGGCTTCAGCATCCTCACCGGTTGCAAGGGCAACCCACCATTCCAGTAACTCGTAAAACGCGCTAAAGGCCAGGCATATTGAAACAATAATAATGTTGCGCCAGACAGTCCCGTTCACAATGTTTCTTCGAATTAATATTTCTCTTGCCAACAGCGCAGGCACAAAGCCCTGAAAGAAGTGACCTAACTTGTCATAATTATTTCGCTCTGCGCCGAAGAGCCCCTCGAAGAAAGGTACTTCCGCGTATGTGTAGTGTCCGCCCACCATTAAAACCACACAATGCGCCAGAATAAATGCATATAGCAGAGGCGTTAAACGAAATGAATTATAAGTGAGAGCCAACAGCACAGCCCCAATTACCGCCGGAGCTACTTCAAGCAACCAGGTAAACGGGTCTTTAGGGTTAATACCCGACCAGACTAAAACTATGGTAAAAATCACTATCCAGAGGTATCTAATGGGAGTCTCCTAGTGTTCTTTCTTGACTACCTTAAAAATTGATTGATAGAGGAACGAAGCAATCACAGCAATGGCTACAAATACGCCCATATCTATCGCAAAGTTTGCAATATCAAATCCGTCACTTATTGGGTTATATTCAAAACCAAACTGATTCAGCAATATAGGGGCTCCAATAGCGGCAATAATGCAGGGAATAAGAAGCGACCCAAAAGGCTTTTGATAAGATGAATCACTCACAACTTTTCTCCGAATGTCGTTAGCACGTTTTTCACTAGCTAATATGTCTAAATCTGACGTATTCCATGCAACGCATTACAACACTTCCCTAATAACTCTCTGTTTTAAGCACTTTTCGTTTTCGGTAAGGCATAATCAGAAGCCTCCAAACCCAATAACCGGTACCTAACGCGTAAAGGATATTTTTACCAAGAAACATCCAGTCAAAGCCGGTGCCTGGCCAGTAAAAAACAATGTCAATAATTGCTCCGATGAAAACTAATAAGCAAACAACTGCGACTACAAACAAAAGAGAATCTTTCATTATTTACTCCCAGTTAACGCACCTTCATCCCACGTGAATAAATAATATCTTCCCCCGGGCAGGAATACTCTGGTTCTATCGTTGAGCAAGCCTGGTTTGCTTTATCGAAACAAAAATCGAAGCGTGTTTGTGTTTTAACGGGCTCAGAAATAATGTTGTTGGAAAGGTCTTTCCATTTCCAGTTTGTAATAACGTCTTTGGCTGCCACAGAAAAATGTCTGTCAGTAGATTCGACAACCGCAACGTCTTTGATTTCGTTATCCGGCGTTATAACGTATTCAACTGTGGCGCAGCCCTCTAGCGAATTAACAACTGCTTGCTCGGGATACCTTGCGGGAAACCTTTTTAAATCAGCCCACTTAGGCTGTGCCAACTCATTATCGGTTACTGCTAAGCTAGGGTATTCAACGGTGTTTTTTGTGGATGCGCAGCCGCTGATAGCGAGGAGACCAACTAGAGTAAAAATAAACTGCTTTATCATGCCACTTCCTCTGTGTTTTACTCATTAATCTTGCTTAACTTCTATTTAAAAGTCCGAGCAAATCGTTATAAAAACGTTAACTACAATATTTTCTTTAACCCAGAAAAGCAAATCAAGTGGCTATGAGTTTTTGCCCGCACACAACTGCTTCAACAAACTAACGTATACGCCGAGCGTCTTTGTCCATCTCTTGTTTATTCAGTTTATTCACGGCGTTTCTGAAACCGTCCCTCTTATTACTCTTTGTTCATGACGCAATTCGGTCATACAAGTATTCAATGAGTCATATACTGCGCACAAAAGGAGTGATTTTTCATCCTCTTCTTCCAGTCCCAGCCCGGGTAAAAGAGTATTCTTACAAACTCGTCGATCTGACCGACTGGAAAAATACACCGAGAAATAAGAGTAAAGCGTATCCCTGTAGCGTTTAAATTCTTCCATGTTACTCATGCGATCAGACACCACGTCAATAATACTATTCATAGCTACAAGTTTAGGAAAATCACTAAGATTATCCTCGCCACTAGCTCTCAACTCCTCAGCCGCTATAGAGCATTTCTCTAATGTCGGTATCAGAGTGCGACTCACTTTTTTTACATTTTCTTTCAGCTTCTTGTTAGGGGACGAAGAGCCGCTATAGAGAGAAATATCGCTTGAAACGTCCTCGGAAAACTTCAGGTGTGATGCAGACCCCGCAAGAGCAATAAGCAAAATTTGCGAGTAAATCCTCTCGCTCTGCTCTTCTGTGCGTGGTCGTATCGACATTAAATAGAGTTGGTCTACCAATTCGGTCCCCGGAGGATTTTTCAGTGATTGTCCCAGCTCAATGATCTCGGTAGGAGTCATACCGTGCACAATGTCACCTACCTCTTTTACTGCAGAAGGTAAGGGTCGAAATACTTCCCCATGGGACCGGTCAATCACCATTAGATTCAACGTGTGTATCATAGCTTCGTAGTCAGCTTTGGTCGTCGTGTAAGAAAGCTCGTCCAGCGACTGTGCTAATTCTTCATGAGAAGTTGCATCCAGGGTGGCGCCCTGAGAACTCTGAGCATAAGACTGAGGTGTAAAGCCAAGAACGCCAATCAAGAGCGCTCCGAGCATAAGCTGAGAACTGCATTTTAAAGCAGCAGACATTAATTTATATGATAAAAAATTAGGCATCTTCAGTCTCCAGTTTTTCAGCTTTACACTCTATAACTTACATCCACAATCGCATCACTGCCTCTATTATTTTATTTCGGAAAGCAGCTCAGGATCCGTTACCAGGTTTCTCACCCCATGAGCATGATCTTCTTCAAAGATATTACCTTCGCACCAATCACCCACCGACTCAACATCAACTTTGGCAACTTTAGAGCGAACATTCCAGGTGCCTGATTTGAATGTCAGGCTACGCCATACCACTAGACCTGCTTAGCTTGCTGCCAAAGAGCTTCAAGTTCATCGAGGTTGCAGTCGGTAGCGTTTTTACCCTGCTCACTCAAGCGCTGCTCTATAGTCTGAAAACGGCTTTTGAACTTTTCATTGGCGCGTTGCAGTGCGGCTTCGGGGTTTACTTGTTTGTGGCGGGCTAAATTTACAACGGCAAACAGCAGGTCACCAATTTCCTCTTCAATGTGGTCCTGGTCTGTAGCTTCTTTTACTTCCTGTATTTCTTCGTCCACTTTGGCGTAAACAGGCTCCGCCTCGGTCCAGTCAAAGCCCACTGACGCAGCACGTTTTTGCAGCTTAGCGGCTTTTAAAACGCTGGGCAGTTGACTGGGAATGTCATCAAACACGGAGCCTTTAGCGTCTTTCTTTGTACGCTCCTGCTGCTTTATTTGTTCCCACTGAGCCTTAATTTCCGCGTCAGACAGGTTCCGTTCGGCATCAGTACCAAATACATGAGGATGCCGGCTTATAAGCTTATCGGCGGTGTGTGCAGCTATGTCATCGAGCTCAAACTGCTGTTCTTCTCGCGCTAACTGGGCGTAGAACACCACCTGAAACAACAAGTCACCCAGTTCGTCCTTTATCGACTGCCAGTTTCCCGACTGAATAGCATCAACAACTTCATAGGTTTCCTCAATGGTGTAAGGAATTAACGAGGTCATGTTCTGCTTTAAGTCCCATGGGCAACCGCTTTCCGGATCTCGCAACTGTGCCATAACCTGTTGCAGCTGTTGCATTCCTTTCACTGAGGTACCTCCACTGTTTTATTGGCTGATGTTTTAAAGGGCTAATGTTTTAACGTGATTCGCTGGATCTGTTCAACACCGTGCACCTGTCGCAGTCTGTCCATAATTCGACTGAGTGCGTCGCTGTCTTTTACCGTTAAGGTTAACACCACCGTAGCTGACTGTGACTGAGCATCGCTTTCACTGTCCATTTGCGCTACCGCAGCCTTTTCGTTCGACAACACGCTGGTGATATCATGCAGAAGCCCGTTACGGTCTAATGCGGATACTCGCAGACTGGCACGGTATTCCTGTTTGGAGTGCCCCGACCAGGACACTTCAATGCCGCGTTCAGGGTGTTGATGCAATAAATGCGTTAACTGATCACAGTCTCTATGGTGCACAGATACGCCCCGGCCCTGAGTAATAAAACCGGTAATAGGCTCACCCGGCAAGGGCTCGCAACAATTGGCAAAGTGCATCATTAAATTACCAATGCCTTCTACCGTTACATCAGACTTCGGTGTTTTCGGCGACTGCTTGGCTTTACGACGTTTAGTTAAACGCTCAACTTTTTCTACTTCGGTTTCCTGAGGTTTCAGGAAATTAACCACCTGATGCAGGCGCACATCACCAGCACCAATGGCGGCAAGTAAGTCATCCAGTGTGGGTACATTAAATCGCCCTACCGCTTTGCTCGCGTCCTGCACATGCAACTGATGCTTCTGCAGTTCGTTTTCCAGCAGTTCTTTACCCGCCTGAAGGTTCTTTTCTCTGTCTTCTTTTTTGAAGTAGGTATGAACCTTGGCTCGCGCCCTAGAGGAATGCAAATATCCGAGCTGTGGGTTAAGCCAGTCACGCCGTGGTTGAGCATTCTTCTGAGTTAAAATCTCAACCCTGTCACCATTCTGCAATTGATAGGTAAAAGGCACAATGCGACCGTCGATCTTTGCGCCAATACACTTGTGGCCAACCTGGCTGTGAATATAATAAGCAAAGTCCAGCGGCGTAGAGCCCATGGGTAAATCGACTACCTCGCCTTTCGGGGTAAAAACGTAAACGCGGTCTTCAAATACCTGCGAGCGAATTTCATCCACCAGAGTTTCGCTGCCGGCCATATCTTCGTGCCAGGCTAATAGCTTACGCAGCCAGGCTATTTTGTCTTCAAAGCCGTGACGCTTGCCAGCCGACGCGCCTTCTTTGTACATCCAGTGCGCAGCTACGCCCAGCTCTGCGTCGTCGTGCATGTCGTGCGAACGTATCTGAATTTCAACGTTTTTATGCTCGGGACCAATAACCACTGTATGGATAGACTGATAACCGTTTGGCTTTGGTGTTGCCACGTAGTCATCAAACTCGGACGCGATATGCCGCCAGCGCGAGTGCACCACACCCAAGGCTGCGTAACAGTCTTTCAGGTTGTGCGTCAGAATACGTACAGCGCGAATATCGAACAGCTGATCAAACTGCAGATGCTTTTTCTGCATTTTGCGCCAAATCGAGTAGATGTGCTTAGGGCGTCCGTAAACGTCTGCATCGATACCTTGCTGTCTCAGCGCGTTTTGCAGCTCAGAGACAAAATTATCAATATATTGCTCGCGGTCGGTCCGACGCTCATGCAGGCGTTTGGCAATGGTTTTATAGGTATTAGGGTGCAAATAGCGAAAGGAGATGTCTTCCAGCTCCCATTTCAGCTGGCCTATGCCTAAGCGATTGGCCAACGGCGCGTAAATTTCAGCACACTCTTTGGCGGCCAGCACCCGAGTTTCTTCATCGGCTTTTTTCACTTCACGCAAGTAGCAGATACGCTCTGCCAGTTTTATCAATACGGCACGCACGTCTTCTACCATGGACAATAGCATGCGTCTCACATTATCTATTTGACCGCCGTCGGGCTGGCCGTGCTGGAAATGCTGTAAGTCACCGATACTCTGCATTTGTTGCACATTGCGCAACAGCACTATCAGGGTTTTAGACTGTTTACCGTTTAATTTGTCTAAATCGAGTTTGCCGGCTTCTAAAAGAGGCATATACAGCGCCGCCAGCAGCGATTCGGCATCGAGCTTGAGTGGAGCCAGTATTTCAACCATTTCCTGGCCTTTTAACAGCGCGGCTTCTTCTTTCGGAAATTGCTGCTTTAACTGCTCCAGAGTGCTTTCTAATGGCTCAGGATCACTCACAGCGTTCAGCCAATGCTGTTCACTGTCTTTATACTTGGGATCATCCACGTGGGTACTGCGTACATGGACCATGATTTACGACGCTCGTTCCAGACAAACCATGGTTTCAATGTGATGCGTTTGCGGGAACATGTCAACTGTGCAGAGCTTAGTTATACGGTAGTCTGAGCTCTTTTTATCAGATTTTAACCCAGCGATTATAGCCAAGTCGCGCGCGAGTGTGTCAGGCGCACAAGACACATACACAATTCGGGAAGGTCGTTGCTCAGGTTTGAGCTTTTTGAGTAATGTCATAACACCTTCCGCACCCGGACGTGCCGGGTCCAGACACCATAAATCTGCAGGGTTCTTTAAGTCGGACGCAATAATGTCATTCAAGTCAGCAGACAGCGACGTTAAGTTATTCAAACCGCTGGCTTCTGCGTTGCTGAGCGTTTGCTTCGCCATGCGGTAGACTCCTTCGACGGCTAACACAGATTTCGACCGGCGTGCCAGTGGAATGCTGAAATTACCAATACCCGCGAAAAAGTCATACACTCGCTGTGTTTTCTCAGGTGCTAGCCAGTCGATCGCCTGCTGCACCATACGTTCGTTAATACCGCCGTTAACCTGCAGAAAGTCACCCGGCTGAAAGTAGAGTTTGTCGCCGTCTATGGAGGTATCAAAGGGTAAACCTGCGTTGTTCAGTGGCGTTAATTCGTTTTCGCTTTGCAGCCAAATATCGATATTATGTTCTGCCTGCCAGCTCCCTAATGCCTGCAGAGCGTCTTTTGGCAAGCTGTCCGTTATACGCAATAAAATAACTGGCTTATTGGTGCGAATAGCTTCTAAATGGCCCAGCTTAGTTGCAATACTTGAAGTATTCAGTACCGGATACAGCCTATTCACAGCTTGCAACAAACTTTCGTCGGCCACTAAGCAGTCATCAACCGCAACAATCTGATGGCTTTGCGCTTCCCGGAAACCGATAAGCAGCTTTTGCTCTTTGCCTAACCAGCGCGTTGCTAACCGCACTCGCCTGCGGTACCTTGTGGGCTCACTAACTAGCGGTGCCTGCCAGGGCAAACTCTCGGTCGCTGAGTCAAACACACCGAACTTCTGGAACAGCTCTTCCACCACTTGTTGTTTGTGGCCTAACTGATAACTTTCAGCCACATGCTGAAAGTCGCAACCACCGCATTGGTCATAGTATTTACAGGGAGCATCCCGGCGGTCAGCGCTTGGCTCCAGAATGCGTTCAAGCGTGCCACTATGCTTGCCGGTTGTTTTGTACTGAATAACTTCGCCGGGTAAGGCCCCCATAATAAAGCGTGTTTGCTTTTTACTACCCTCACCCCGGATAACCGCCCGCGCCTGATGATCCAACGCAGAAACCTGCGCTCTCAGGGTTTTACTCACGGATTTATTACGCTTCTGCGGTTTAAAGAATTGCGCCATTTTGGTTGTTTTTAACCCAGTTTATTCAGATTCTAAAATGACCGTTGCCACGGCGTAATGCTGCTCGTCACTTATCGACAAATGACTTGCAACAACCCCCATCTCTTCAATCCATTGTGCGGCAGTATCTGTGAAATGCCAGCCCGGCTTACCAAACTCGTCGTGAATCACTTGCATATGTTGGAATGAAAGTCCGGCCGAAATACCCCGCCCGAAGGCTTTAGCACAAGCTTCTTTAGCGGCAAATCGTTTGGCTAAATACGCCACTTCGTCAACCGATGCGCTCATTTCTTCCTGTTCTGTCGGGGTCAATACACGCTTGGTCAAACTATCGCCTCGCGCTAACGACTTCTCGATACGAGACACTTCAATGATGTCCGTACCCACTCCTACTATCGCCATTATCTTGCCTTATCGAGTATCTCCCGCATATCGCGGACAGCTTTATCCAGACCATCTAGTACCGCACGGGCAATAATAGAATGACCAATGTTCAGTTCTACCATTTGTGGTATTTGTGCAACTTCTAATGTGTTGTGGTAGTGCAGACCATGTCCGGCGTTTACCTGCAACCCAATAGAGTGCGCATATTCGGCAGCTTCCATTAAGCGAGCTAATTCCCGTGTTTTCTCTTGCTCGGTTTCTGCTTCAGCGTATTGCCCCGTATGCAGTTCAATAATAGGGGCACCAGCATTTTTAGCGGCGTCTATTTGCTCGCGGTCAGCATCAATAAACAATGATACCTGAATACCCGCCTCAGTCAGTCGTTGAGTTGCCTGGGTAATAGAGTTCAGTTGACCAGCAACATCAAGGCCGCCTTCTGTCGTCAGTTCTTCACGCTTTTCCGGCACCAGGCAACTGAATGTCGGCTTTGTTTTTATCGCTATATCCAACATTTCCTCTGTTACGGCCATTTCTAAGTTCATTGGCACATTCAGAGTCTGCTTTAGCATGGCAACATCGCGGTCAGTAATGTGGCGACGGTCTTCACGCAAATGAATGGTAATGCCGTCAGCACCTGCACGCTCGGCAATGCCAGCCGCAGCAACCGGGTCGGGGTAGCGCACGCCTCGTGCATTACGCAAAGTGGCTACGTGGTCAATGTTAACGCCCAGACGCAGACCTTTCATCATTTAGCTCCTTTCACTTGGGTGATTTCCGCGGAACAATTCACGACTGCGCAGTGGTTTATCGCCTAAGTAAACAGATAAAGCGTCACGCATAATGTATTTCAATTGCCGTAAACGGCTCTCGTCATCAACGTCCCAGGCGGCCAGTTTTTCAATATCAGCCACCAAATACGCTCGTTGTTGATCATCTCTGGCTTGTGTCACAAAACCATGATCGGGAATAAAATAACACCAGTCGTAATTCGATAATGCCTGACCACTATCAGCATCATAATACCAGTCAAAAGCAGCGCCAAGGTGTTGCAACAAATGCCATTCGAACTGACGTAAAGCTGGCTCTACACGCTCACTCGCGGTCATATTATGCAAAGTGGATAAATAACTTTGGAACAATTCAGAAGCTTCACCTTCTGCTGGTACCAAACGCTGAATCAGCTCATTAAGGTAAAAGCCGCTATAGAGTTTCTCGCCTTGTAGCTGCAACCTTTCGGTGGTCTGCTGCGGCTCGAGTAAGGTTAAGGTTTTTAACTCGCTGCGCCCCTGAAACTCGGCCAGTAGAGGTATAAAGGGCTGAGCCAGACCGCGCCATGGGCTTTTCGGGCGTTTTGCGCCTTTGGCAACAACCCGGACTCGTCCGTCATCTTCGGTGAATAAATCCAGTATCAGACTGGTTTCCTGATAGTCCCAACGATGCAACACCAGTGCCCGCTGCGCCACTGTTTAGTCCTCGCGGTAACCCAGACTCTTCAATGCGCGCTCGTCGTCTGACCAGCCCGATTTCACTTTTACCCAAAGCTTCATCATCACCTTATTATCCAGCAGTTTTTCCAGGTCACGACGAGCTTCAGTGCCTATCGTTTTCAACTTACTGCCGCCCTGCCCAATAATCATACGCTTCTGCGCGTCGCGCTCTACCAGTATTAACGCATGAATATGGGTAGTTCCCTTATCAGAATGGCCGAACTGCTCAATTTCTACCGTGGTTTCGTATGGCAGCTCGTCGCCGGTAAAGCGCATCAGTTTCTCGCGAATAATTTCTGCCGCCATAAAGCGTACTGAACGATCGGTGACATAGTCTTCCGGATAATAGTGATACCCCGGTTGCAAATGACTGCGGACAATTTTGCGCAACTCGTCGATATTATCACCGTGAGTCGCCGATATTGGCAAAATAGCAGCAAATGAATGCTGTTCATTCAACCACTGCAAATGCGGTAATAATCGTTCTTTGTCTTTAAGCTGGTCGACCTTATTAACCAATAGTACAACGGGTGTTTTGCTGCGCTGAATTTTCTCCAGCACCATTTTGTCATCTTCCAGCCACTTTAAGTTCTCGACAACAAAGAGCACTAAGTCGACGTCTTTTAAAGCAGACGAAGCGGTTTGGTTCATCACACGGTTAATCGCGCGAGGCTCTTCTTTATGCATACCCGGCGTATCCACATAAATAGCCTGGCAGTCGCCATCGGTATCAACGCCCAGAATACGGTGTCGGGTCGTTTGAGGTTTATTGGAGGTAATACTGATTTTTTGTCCAAGCAAATGGTTAATCAGTGTCGACTTACCTACGTTAGGACGACCTACGATGGCAACAAAGCCACTGTGTTTATTCTCATCCAGTTCAATATCCAGCGTCATGCGCTCTCCTGCAAATGTTCTAAAGCGGCCGTTGCTGCTGCCTGTTCGGCTTTACGGCGGCTGGTACCTGTGCCTTTAAAAGGGTCATCGATACCTTCTACAGAACAGTTTACGGTAAATTGTTGGTTGTGAGCCTGACCCTGCGTAGCAACAACGTCGTACTCGGGTAAAGGCTGCTGGCGTGATTGCAGTAATTCTTGCAATCGGGTTTTAGGGTCTTTCTGACTGACGCCTGGCTTAATTTGTTCCAGTTGTGGTTGAAACCAGTTCAGTATCACTTGGCGGACAGTATCTATTTCACTATCGAGATAAATGGCGCCAATAATTGCCTCTACTGCGTCAGCCAATATAGATTCACGACGATACCCGCCGCTTTTTAGCTCGCCTTGCCCCAGAGACAAAAAGTCACCCAAGCCCATCTTCTTACCAAGCTTAGCCAACGAGCGCCCACAGACTATGGCTGCGCGCATACGGCTTAAATCACCTTCGGCGACATTAGGAAACTGCTGGTATAGAGCTTCGGCTATAACCAGCCCCAAAATGGAGTCACCTAAGAACTCTAAGCGTTCGTTATGATTCGATGACGCACTACGGTGGGTCATTGCCTGCCGCAGCAAATCCTGCTGTTCAAAACGATGACCAACAATTTTTTCCAGTTCCGTGAACGGTGGTCTGGGCAAACTCACTCAATACTCCCTAGCCTTTCAAATCGAACTCCGGTAGGAACCCATGACGGCAACCAACTATCGCGACTGCGATCCATTTCAAAACTCATCCAGATAAATACGGCTCTACCGACCAGTAATTCCTCATCAACAAATCCCCAGTAGCGGCTGTCACGAGAGTTATCGCGGTTATCACCCATTGCAAAATATTGGCCTTCCGGTATCACCCATTCATCTCTTTGGGTGCCCGGCTGATTAAAGTACATTGCCATACGTGACGCAACACGCGGGTCTACGAGAATGTCGTGAGTTACGTTACCTAAGTCTTCGCTGTACGTCCGCAGCGGTGACGAGCCGGAGAAATAGGTGCCGTCTTCTTTTAATGACGATTTAACGACTTTCATTTCTTCACAGTCGCGTTGACCTTCAGCACACGCCGGTTGAATATAAAGTGTTTTATTACGGTATATAATGCGATCACCGGGCAAACCCACGATACGTTTTATATAGTCAATATTTGGGTTTTCCGGATACTTAAACACAGCGATGTCACCGCGCTCAGGTTGATTTGTTTCAACTAAAGTTTCCTGAAAAACAGGGTCTTTAATACCGTAAGAGAACTTCTCTACCAGAATAAAGTCACCTTTCAGCAAAGTTGGCATCATTGAGCCGGAAGGTATCTGAAATGGCTCATACAGAACGGTGCGAACCACTAACACCAAAGCGATAACAGGAAAAATGGACTCACTCAGTTCCATTAATTTAGGCTGAGGTGCCAGACTCTCTCTTTGTTCATCGGTTAAAGCACTGGTTGTTTTGTTCTCAACCTCAGCAATAACCGCTTTGCGCTTTGGCTTTAATACTCTGGCATCGTAGAGCCAGAACAATCCGGAGATAACAGTAATAAAGGTTAAAATAATTGAAAAATAATTGGCCATTTCCTATTTGCCCACTTTTAAAACCGCAAGGAAGGCTTCCTGAGGCACTTCAACGTTACCCAGGTTCTTCATGCGCTTTTTACCTTCTTTTTGTTTTTGTAAAAGCTTCTTCTTACGACTAATGTCACCGCCATAACATTTAGCTGTTACGTTTTTACGCAGCTGCTTGACCGTTGAACGTGCAATAACATGGTTGCCAATGGTCGCCTGAATCGCGATATCAAACATTTGCCGTGGAATTAACTCACGCATTTTATCAACCAGCAACCGGCCTCGCCCTTCCGCATGATCACGGTGAGTGATCATTGCTAAAGCATCGACGCGGTCGCCATTAATCAATATATCGACACGAACCATGTCCGCAGGTTCAAATTTCTTGAACTGATAATCTAACGATGCGTAGCCACGGCTGGTCGACTTTAATCGGTCAAAGAAGTCCATAACCACTTCAGCCATAGGCAGTTCGTAAGTTACCGAGACTTGTTTACCATGATAAGCCATGGCAGTTTGCACACCACGCTTATCAACACAAAGAGTGATGACATTCCCCAAAAATTCTTGAGGAACCAAAATATTAGCTTCTACAATCGGTTCATAAATGGTTTCGATATCGTTAACCGGCGGCAAGTTAACCGGGTTATCAACTTTCACCATACTACCGTCAGTTTTTTCAACTTCGTAAACCACGGTCGGCGCAGTGGTGATTAAGTCAATATCGTACTCACGTTCAAGTCGCTCCTGGATAATTTCCATGTGCAACATACCAAGGAAGCCACAACGGAAACCAAAGCCAAGCGCTGCTGAGTTTTCTGGTTCATAGAAAAGCGAGGCGTCATTTAACGACAGTTTCCCTAAGGCATCACGAAACGACTCGTAGTCGTCCGAGCTTATCGGGAACATACCCGCATAAACCTGAGGTTTTACTTTTTTAAAGCCCGGAACCGGTTCTTTCGCCGGATTACGCGTGTTGGTCAGCGTATCCCCAACCGGAGCACCTAAAATATCCTTAATGCCAGAAATGACATAGCCCACCTCACCGGTATGCAAAATACCGGTTTCGTGCGGTTTAGGGTCGAAATAACCAACTTTATCTATTTGATGAGACTGTCCGGTAGACATCACTGTCATCTTCTCACCAGCACGTAAAGTACCATTACGCACTCGAACTAAAGAGACCACGCCCTGATAGTTATCAAACCAGGAGTCAATAATAAGGGCTTGCAACGGCTCTTCCGGTTCGCCCTTAGGTGGCGGTATCTGACGAACAATACGTTCCAGTACATCGTCAATACCAAGACCTGTTTTTGCAGAGCATTGAACCGCATCAACGGCTTCAATGCCCACAATGTCTTCAATTTCCTGAGCAACACCCATGGCATCGGCTTGTGGCAGGTCAATTTTGTTCAGTACCGGTACTACTTCCAGGTCCATTTCAATTGCGGTGTAACAGTTTGCCAACGTCTGGGCTTCTACACCCTGAGCAGCATCAACAACCAGCAAGGCACCTTCACAGCCGGCTAATGAACGTGATACTTCATAAGAAAAGTCAACGTGTCCGGGCGTGTCGATAAAGTTTAGCTGATAGGTCTCACCGTCTTTTGCTGTGTAATAGAGCGTTACACTTTGCGCTTTTATCGTAATACCACGTTCGCGCTCCAAGTCCATGGAGTCCAGCACTTGCTCGGCCATTTCGCGGTCTGTCAGTCCTCCACAATGCTGGATCAAGCGATCCGACAAGGTCGATTTACCGTGGTCAATGTGAGCGATGATCGAGAAGTTACGAATATTACTTTGCTTGAACGCCCTATTCGGCATTGATGATACCTCTGTAAAACTAAATTCTGGAACTTAAAAAATTAGCCCCGATCATACTCATGTTAGCGGCAAGAACAAAGGACTTTATCCCAGTTCAGGGGTTTGAGTGCTGAACCTCAGCTGAAGTTTCCAGTTTAACCATCGCGTTGACTTGAATATCACGTTTGCGAAACCAGCGTTTTAACCCCCAAAAGGTTAAAGCGAAGCCCGCAAAAGACAGCAAAATAATAAAGCCTTCAGTTAAGGTGCCTGTATTCTCAAGTAATACGGCTATTAGAAGCAGCATCAGTATAGGTAAGCCATAAAGTAATAAAGCAAAACGCGTTACAGCAGTATCAGGTACTTCAAGTTGCACAAGTTCGCCAGGACGAAAAGCTTGTTCCGTTACTACCGTGAACTGTGCATTTCTGTCAGCAAAGACCTTGCTCAGAATACCGGCACCACAGTTAGAAACCTGTGCACACCCAGAGCAGGCTGTTTTAAGTTCAGTTGTTACTGTAACCCGGTTGCCTTCAACCGCGGTAACTTCGGCAATCTCTTTCATTATTTAACTTCTGTCGCTATACGTTGAGCCATGGCCAACGGCACCTGCCCCACAACGGTCACAAGAAAATTATTATACCGCTTTGAGAATAAAGTTTGTGAGGAAGATAGCGCAAGATCGGTTTCCATGCCCTCAGTAAGTTCTGCAACATAAACTGAATACTCTGCCAGACCATCTGAAAACAAGTAATGGTCGACTGGCGTTGAATCTAACACCAGGGTATGACTTTGCTGACTTAATAATCTAAAACCTTGTGGTGCCCAGCGGGGGTGCGCATCATACTGTGTTGGCCTTTTAACTCGAAGGTCCTCAAGCATGGGGGGCATTTCAATATTTTTAATTTCGGTCATTATTTCGGGCGCAGTTTCACGAACAGATAAGCTGGTCAGTTGTACCTGCTCTACCACGTCGCCTGACTGATTCAGCATAATGACCTTGAGCGGCATACCATGCTTACGATCAATCCATAACGAATAGCTGTAACGCTGGCTGTCTCTGCTTAATATGCGAATATGTTGCGCATTGCGCCCCAAAACCCTCGCGCCTCCACCAACTGTTACCTGGTAGCTATGACTTAAGCGTTCAAAAGGTTCAGCAAAAGCGGCTGGAAGAATTGCAGTGATGCTATCAGATTTTAATGCGTAATTACTGGCAGAGGTATTGAAGTGAGCAACCCGATCATCGACTCTTAAAATACGAAAATCAGGGCCGTTCATTTGAATTAAAAGTTCGGCACTACCTGCGTCAGGATCGTTGCCCTGTAACCATTGGTAGGGCTCGATTTGATCGCCATGCGCGTGAACTAAAGAAGCTTCAAAATTCAGTTCGGTTAAGGCGACCGCCATACGGTTGAACCAGTCAGCACCGTTCTCTGTTTGTTCGCTATTTTGCTGTGCACTGACAACAGAGCTTCCTGCTAATAAAAAAGCCCCGCATAAAATGGACCGGTACAACCGAGATATCATGATTTTAATTACCTTTGTTGAGCTCCTGCTCAGATTGTTTCTCTTCGCTTTCTGCTTTTTGCTGCAACATAAGTTGTTGCTGGTGATCAATCATGTACGACTGAACCTGGCGACGGCGTTGCTGATCGTTAATTTGTGACATTGGTTCAACCCGATTCAGGCTGACAGGCTCACGACCACCGCCAATTGGGCTGGTTAGTAACGCAGGTTCCGCACTCCCCCCTTCAGGCGTTGCCGGCTGCTGATAAGTTTGTACAGTCATTACCGCAACAACAGCAACACTGGCCGCGACAGCCACTTTAGCGAAAGGCTGGAACCAGCGTGACGCAGCTTTATTTTGGCTCTTAGAGCGACCAAAACCTGGTGTCACAACTTTATTAGATTCCTCATTAACACTAATACGAACCTGTTCACTAATGTCCAAGCTGATATCGGCGTTTAAATCCCCTTTAATGGCTGCACGAATAACACTATAACGATGCCATTCCTGCGTTGCCTGTTCATCATCCAGTAGCGCTTCTATTGCATCAGCATTGATGACCTGGTCATCAAACAGCGCGGATGTTGATTCTGATTCATTCCGAGACATAACTGCCCCTCTTTAGTTTACCGTTCCAGCAACGGTCGGAGTTGATTATCTATTGCTTCCCGAGCGCGAAAGATGCGAGAGCGGACAGTCCCGATAGGGCAATCCATTTCTAGCGCAATTTCCTCGTAACCGAGACCCTCAATTTCCCTTAATGTAATTGCCCGACGTAAATCTTCAGGCAAATCATCAATTGTTTTAAGTACCACATCTCTGATTTCATCAGACAACATTTGTCTTTCCGGAGATGCACTGTCTCTGAGTGCTCCAGCTCCTTCATAGAACTCTGCGTCTTCAGCATCAATATCGGATGCGGGCGGCTTTCTACCTTGCGAAACCAAATGGTTTTTCGCTGTATTCACCGCAATTCGGTACAACCAGGTATAAAAAGCACTGTCACCACGGAAGTTCGGTAGCGCTCGATACGCTTTTATAAACGCTTCCTGTGCAACATCAGCTACATCACCCTGTTGTTTGACATAACGCGATATCAAACTCATGACTTTGTGCTGATACTTCTTTACCAGCAGATCAAAAGCCCGGTTATCACCTTGTTGTACTCTTTCGACCAGCTGTTGGTCACTCACCTGTTCGCTCATCCGAGCCTGTTCTCCCTTAACCCAGGAACTGCTGGAACTGGCGGCCCGTCCTGTATCTTACTGACTGTGACAGGACCGCATGTAAAAAGTTCGCAAAAATATCGCCAAATGCGTAAAATCGTTCAAAATTCACATTGAGTACTTTATGGAACCTGTTGCAAATTATCAATGCGATGTGCTGATTATTGGTTCGGGAGCCGCGGGTTTAACCACCGCTTTACAGTTGGCTGATGATTTAAAAGTCACCGTCCTAAGTAAAGGCCCGCTGACTGAGGGCTCAACGTTTTATGCTCAAGGCGGCATCGCAGCTGTTTTCGATGAAAATGACAGTATCGAAAGCCATATCGAAGATACCTTAATTGCCGGCGCAGGCCTCTGTGACCCCGAAGCGGTTAAGTTTACCACAGAAAATGCCCGCGCAAGTCTGCAATGGCTTATTGATGCAGGAGTGGGCTTCGATCAGGTCCAATCAAAGGATGACAGCCCTACCTACCATTTAAACCGGGAAGGTGGGCATAGTCACCGCCGAATTCTGCACGCTGCTGACGCCACCGGCAAGGCTGTACAAACCACCTTGCAGAAGAAGGCTTTAGAGCACCCGAATATCACCATTTTAGAACGTTACAATGCCGTTGATTTAATTACCGGTTCACGCATTGGGAAACCTGCCGGCTGTTACGGCGCCTACATCTGGAGTCGGCCTAAAGAACAGGTTGAAACAGTCGCTGCTGGCTGTGTTGTTCTGGCAACAGGCGGGGCCAGTAAAGTGTACCAATATACCAGTAACCCGGATATTGCCAGCGGTGATGGTATAGCCATGGCATGGCGAGCAGGTTGCGCCGTTGCAAATATGGAGTTTAACCAATTCCACCCAACCTGCTTGTTCCACCCCAACGCACAAAGCTTTTTACTCACCGAAGCCTTGCGTGGCGAAGGCGCATTACTTAAGCGTCCGGATGGCAGCCGGTTTATGCCTGATTTTCACGAGTCAGCAGAGTTAGCGCCACGCGACGTCGTCGCCCGGGCTATAGACTACGAAATGAAGCGTCTGGGTGCCGACTCTATGTACCTAGATATTTCTCATAAACCTAAAGAGTTTATCCAGCATCATTTCCCCACTATTATGGAAAAGTGCCTGTCGCTTGGGATAGACATCAGTAAAGAACCTATGCCAGTGGTGCCCGCTGCACATTACACTTGTGGTGGTGTAAAGACAGACATGAATGCTGCCACCGATTTACCGAATCTCTATGCAGTTGGTGAAGTTGCCTGTACTGGCCTGCACGGCGCAAACCGCATGGCCAGTAATTCGTTACTGGAGTGCTTGGTCTTTGCTCGTGCCGCGGCTAAAGATATTTTGTCGAAACAGTCACAGCGACAAGCCTTAACTCACCTGCCAGGCTGGGATGAAAGTCAGGTAGCAGACTCCGACGAGGAAGTTATTATTCAGCATAACTGGCACGAGTTACGACTCTTTATGTGGGATTACGTCGGCATTGTCCGCACTACCAAGCGGCTGGAGCGTGCGCTACATCGCATTGAGTTGTTGCAGCGCGAAATTCACGAATACTATTCTCACTTTAAGGTGAGTAATAACCTGCTTGAATTACGGAATTTGGTTCAGGTATCTGAGTTAATCGTAAGAAGTGCTATGAGTCGCAAAGAAAGCCGAGGCTTGCACTATACACTCGATTATCCTGAAACTTTGCCTGAAACAAAGCCAACCGTACTCTCTCCTAAGTTAATCACCCAGGCTTAGCTCTTGAGTGTTAATAATCAGACAACTGCTGCAGTTGGCGTCGCAATTTAAATTGCTGCGCCTGCGGCAGCTGAAACCACCAAATCCATAGCCAGTGGCGTACTTCTTTATTCGTTTCAGTTCTACGGGTGAGAGGTAAAAGCACCAACAAGCCAGCAATAACCAGCGCTTTACTAAAAAACTGCCAGCGCTGCTGTTGCCACCACCAATAACGGCCACATGAAGAAACCGACAGTGTCCCCATTGGCCGCTGTAAATTAAAGAAATGAGCAGGATTCACACTTTGACGCGTGACAGCATAAACTGAACCATGGCGTCGAGCTCTTCATCTTCACACTTCTGGTGTCCCATAAACCAGGCAAAAAGATCCGGGTCATCGCAGGTAACCAGACGACGAAATACCGCTTTCTGCTCTTCGCTCAATTCGTCATAAGCCTGATCGACAAAAGGTTCAAATAATACATCCAGCTCCAGCATTCCCCGGCGGCAGGCCCAACGTAAACGACGCTTGTCTTTAAGTGCTTCTTCCGATTGTTTTAACGGCAACATAAAATCTCCGCAGCAATTGCCCTTGTAATTCGATAATGTGCCCTAATATTACCACGTAAGCCATTTAATAAGGAGTCATTGTGGTTGAGTTAACACAGCATTTTAGTGACGCAAATCTGGACAGCCTTTCCGTTCAACTGACGGATTATGGTATCCTTTCTGTTTCCGGTGCAGATGCTGACAGTTTTTTACAGGGTCAGCTGACATGTGATTTACGCAAACTCGACCAGAATAATTGGTTATATGGCGCACATTGTGATCAAACCGGAAAAGCCTTTAGCGTTTTTTGGCTTTGTCGTGAAGCCGATGCCGTATTGCTGATTATGCATCGCAGTGCAATTGAAGGCTCTTTGGCACAATTAAAGAAATACGGTGTGTTTAGTAAAATTACAGCTGAAGATGTCAGTGACGACTGGAACATTGCAGGTGTTTTTGGCAATAAAGCAGCCAGCGTTGCATCAGAATTTGATGGCCGGGTAATACAGGTTGGGACAAGTCCCGACCAATATCTGTTACTCAGCCAACAACCAATTTCTACGGATTATTCGCAACCCTACTGGGATGCGTTGGAAATTGAACGGGTTCGCCCACAACTTACGTCTGAAAACAGCCAGGCGTTTGTCCCGCAAATGATGAATTTGCAGGCGTGGGATGGAATCAGTTTTGACAAAGGATGTTATATCGGCCAGGAGACTATTGCCCGAATGAAGTATTTGGGCAAACAGAAACGGGCACTCTTTCGCTTATCCGGTAAAGTAACGGCTCAAGTTACACCGGGTGTGCAATTAGAGAAAGCCATTGGCGATAACTGGCGTCGTGCAGGTACGGTCATTATGGCAGTGAACCGCACCGACACCCACGTGGACTTACTAGCTGTTTTACCCAGCGATATAGACGCTGACACAGCTATTCGGGTTCGGGATGACGACGCAAGTCTTCTGGAAATACACTCACTGCCTTATCAATTAGGTTAAACTTATGAGCGAAACCATTGCACCAAACAAAGTCGTGGCTATTAACTATGCCGTTAAAACGGAAGATGGCCAGACACTGGACCAGTCTAAAGATGGCAGCCCACTGAACTTCATCCACGGTCGTGGCATGCTGATTCCTGGTCTGGAAAATGCACTGGAAGGCAAAACTGTTGGCGATAGCTTCACCGCAGAAGTTAAGCCAGAAGAAGCTTATGGCGAACGTCATGACGGCTTAATCCAGACTGTACCGCGCAACCTGTTCGGCGACAACGAAGTTCAGCCTGGCATGCAGTTCCGCGCCAGCACGGATCAAGGCGAGCAGTCTGTCGTTATCGTTGAAGTAAAAGACGACGAAGTGACTGTTGACGGTAACCACCCATTAGCAGGTGTTAACCTGAACTTTGACGTAGAAGTGCTTGAAGTTCGTGATGCGACTGAGCAAGAACTTGAGCACGGTCACGTGCATACTGAAGGCGAAGATCACTAAGCACAGCTTTTTGATTTCGATAAAAGAAACCCGGCTAATTAGCCGGGTTTTTTTATGCGCATTAGATTCACTTTTCAGCCGGTTAAATTAGTCGGCTTTTGGGCGCATGTGCGGGAATAAAAGTACGTCACGAATAGAGGCTGAATCAGTTAACAACATCACCAGACGGTCAATACCAATACCCTCGCCCGCTGTTGGGGGCATGCCGTGCTCAAGAGCCGTAACATAGTCTTCATCGTAGAACATCGCTTCGTCATCGCCCGCTTCTTTCTGTTCAACCTGTTCACGGAAGCGCTCAGCCTGGTCTTCTGCGTCATTCAACTCAGAGAAACCATTCGCTAGTTCACGTCCACCGGCAAAAAACTCAAAGCGGTCCGTGACAAATGGATTGTCATCGTTACGACGAGCAAGCGGTGATACTTCTGCCGGGTATGCGGTAATAAAGGTCGGCTGAATTAAGCGGTGTTCTGCAACCGTCTCAAATATCTCAATTTGAATTTTACCCAGGCCCCAGGAAGGCTTAACGTTAACACCTACCTGCTCAGCAATTTCTGTCGCGCTGTTCAGATCGTTCAGCTGCTCGACCTTCACTTCCGGCATATATTTGAGAATAGCTTCCAGTACCGTCATACGCTCAAATGGCTTACCGAAGTCGTAATCAACACCCTGGCTGGTAAACTGAGCGGAACCCAGCACGGCTTCCGCCGCTCCGCGTAACATTTGCTCGGTTAAGTCCATCAGGTCGTGATAATCGGCATAGCCCCAGTAGAACTCCAACATTGTGAACTCTGGGTTATGACGCGTCGATAAACCTTCGTTTCGGAAGTTGCGGTTAATTTCAAAAACTTTTTCAAAACCACCCACCACCAGACGCTTCAAGTAAAGTTCCGGCGCAATACGTAAAAACAGTTCCATATCCAGCGCATTGTGATGCGTACTGAATGGACGCGCTGCCGCACCGCCAGGAATTGCCTGCATCATAGGCGTTTCCACTTCCAGAAACTGACGTTCACTTAAAAAGCGACGAATGTAATCAATAACTTTAGAACGAACCACGAAAGTGCTGCGTGACTCGTCATTAGTAATAAGGTCTAAGTAACGTTGGCGGTAACGTGTTTCCTGATCGGCTAAGCCATGAAACTTGTCTGGCAATGGGCGTAATGCCTTAGTCAGCAAGCGTATGTCGTCTACCTGAACACTCAGCTCTCCGGTACCGGTAATGAACAACGTACCTGACGCGCCAATAATGTCGCCTAAGTCCCACTTTTTAAATTCAGTGTTGTAGTAACCTTCAGGCAGATTGTCGCGGGCAACATAAAGCTGAATTTTCCCGCTCATATCCTGAATGGTGGCAAAGCTCGCTTTACCCATAATACGGCGGGTCATCATACGCCCGGCAACTTTGACTCGAATGCCCTTTTCAGCCAGCTCTTCTTTGCTCACTTCATCGTATTCTGCATGTAAGTCGGCCGCTAACGAGTCCCGACGGAAATCGTTCGGGAATGCGATACCCTTATCGCGAAGCGCCGACAGTTTCGCCTTTCGTTGCGCGATCTGTTCGTTTACGTCTACTTCGGGTGCTTGCGATTTATCAGTCATTATCGATTTTCCTCTGTCGGGATACTTAAATTAAACTTACAGCCCGCTTTTTAAGCTGGCTTCAATAAATGGGTCTAAAGCGCCGTCTAGCACGGCTTGCGTATTGCGGTTTTCAACGCCGGTACGTAAGTCTTTTATACGTGCATCATCTAAAACATATGAACGAATTTGACTGCCCCAGCCAATGTCTGCTTTCGAGTCTTCCAATGCCTGCTTCTCTTCGTTCTGCTTCTGTAACTCAAACTCATACAATTTTGCCTTTAGCTGCTTCATTGCTGAGTCACGGTTCTTATGCTGCGAACGGTCACTTTGGCATTGTACAACAATGCCTGTCGGTTCGTGTGTTAAGCGAACGGCGGAATCAGTCCGGTTAACGTGCTGACCACCTGCGCCAGAAGCACGATAGGTATCAACTCGTAAATCTGACGGATCAATTTCAATGTCTATATCGTCGTCAACTTCCGGGTAAACGAATACCGATGCAAAAGATGTATGCCGACGATTACCTGAGTCAAAAGGTGACTTACGAACCAGGCGATGAACACCAGTTTCGGTTCTTAGCCAGCCATAAGCGTACTCTCCGGCTACACGCACCGTAGCCGATTTTAGTCCGGCAACATCCCCTTCTGACAGCTCAGTAATTTCCGCTTTAAAGTCATGCGCTTCAGCCCAACGCAAATACATGCGCAGTAACATATTGGCCCAATCCTGAGCCTCGGTTCCGCCAGAGCCTGACTGAATATCCAGATAACAGTCGGCAGAGTCATTGTCTTTTGAGAACATCCGGCGAAACTCTAAGTTTTCAAGCTGTTTTTCTAAGCCTGATAATTCTTCCTGAGCTTCGTTAAAGGTATCTTCATCATCAGCCTCTACAGCTAAATCGACGAGGCCTTCTACATCATCCAGACCTTGCTGAAGTTTATCCAGAGTTTCTACTACTTGCTCTAATGCGGCACGTTCTTTACCTAACGCCTGCGCTTTTGGTGGATCATCCCAGACATCGGGCTGTTCCATTTCACGGGTAACTTCTTCCAGACGCTCTAACTTAGCATCGTAGTCAAAGATACCCCCTAAGCGCATTGCTACGCTCACGCATATCTTTAATGTTATTGTAGGTTGCGTTGGTCTCAAACATGCGACTACCTAATTCTGTTTATTTTAAAGGGGCGTAGTTTAACGTATTGCGCGGATTTGCTCCACCAACAACTGGACGTTTGTGCGTCCGCGGAAGTGATTAAGTTGCGGCTTGTATAAAAGTTCAACAACCGTAGCCTGCCGCGCTGGCCATTGTTGTGTATCAACGTTAAAAGCGATGCCGTCTAACAACTCCCCCTGAGGATGACGCACCACCAATTTTAGATGGCGTTCGCCAACAATGCGTTGATCAACCAGCTCGAACTGCCCGTCAAACATGGGCTCAGGAAACTGCTGCCCCCATGGACCTGCATTTTGCAGAGTATTCACACTGTCGAGTGACAACTGCGGTACAGTCAACTCACCATCTGACCAGAATACCCGCTGCTTTTGTTCTTCCGATAACCATTCGGATGCGACTTGTTCAGCCAGTTCGGAAAACCGCGTTAGGTTCACTTTTTTTAGCGTTAACCCCGCTGCCATAGCGTGTCCGCCAAAACGTTCCATAATGCCAGGCTCCAGACTATGAATACGCTCCAATAAGTCACGCATATGCAAGCCACTGACCGAACGCGCCGAGCCTTTTAGTAAGTTGTCATCGTCATTCGCCAATGCAATAACCGGACGGTTCACCTGTTCTTTTACCCGGCCCGCAACAATACCAATAACACCAGCATGCCAGTCTGGCTGATAAAGGGTAACTAAATCCGGTACCTGCCCCTGGTCAAAACGTAATTTCGCGACTGCACTTTCGGCATGCTCACGCATTTCCGTTTCAATAGACTTACGCTGTTGGTTTAAATCGTTAAGTTGCTGCGCTAACTGCTTTGCCCGGGACTCACCCGCTAATAAACATTCTATTCCGAGCCCAATGTCGTCTAACCGGCCTGCAGCGTTAATACGCGGACCCAGGGCGAACCCCAAATCACTGGCTGCCAACTGACTCGCGTCACGGTTGGCAACTTCCAGCAACGCTTTAATTCCGGGGCGGCTCATACCTTTACGAATACGGGCTATACCCTGTTGCACTAATACGCGATTGTTATAATCCAGCGGTACGACATCGGCGACAGTGCCTAAAGCCACAAGATCAAGCCAGTCTGCCAGATTCGGTAAAGGTTCTATGCCTTCTTCTCTTAACGCTGCGCGCAACGCCAGCAACACGTAAAATGCAACACCAACCCCGGCTAAATTCTTACTTGGGAACTCGCAGCCCTGCTGGTTTGGGTTAACAATGGCGTCAGCAAGAGGAAGCTCCGCCGGAGGTAAATGATGATCGGTTACCAAAACTTGTATGCCGTTATCCCGCGCAAGAGAGATGGCGTCGTGTGCCGCAATACCGTTATCAACAGTAATAATAAGATCGACGTTGTCTGCGGTCAGTTGTTTTACCATAGCAACAGAAAGCCCATAGCCGTCTGTCATTCGGTTCGGAACACGGTAACCAACCTTTTCTAAGCCAAAAGCCTGCAAAGCGGAAACCATCAGCGCCGAGCTGGTCGCTCCATCAGCGTCAAAGTCACCACAGATGCATACGCGTCGCTGCTTTTTTAATGCAGTTCGAAGCAGTTCAACAGCTTTAGCAATATCTTTCAGCGAAGAGAAATGAAGAAGCCCTGAAGCTTTAAGAGACAATTCGTCCGCACTGCGAACTCCGCGCCGTGCATAAATTTGCCGCAACAAAGGAGGCATTTGCTGCGGCAGAAAACCATCGTCAACAACCTGATAACGACGTATTTCATAGTCACTCATGAATTACTGCGACTCACCTTTTTTGATTTCAGCCACTAATCTTGAGGCCGGTAATGCGCCAGGCACCATACGTCCGTCCGGCAGGATAATAGCTGGTGTACCGGTTACGCCAAAGGATTTACCCAGTTGATAATGCTCAGCAACCGGATTTGAACAGTTAGAGCTGCCGCTAAAACTTTCTTCATCTTTAAAGGCGGCAATGGCTGCTTTTTTATCATCAGCACACCAGACGGTCTGCAACTGACGCGCACCTTTGCTACTCATACCACCACGAGGGAAGGCTAAGTATTTAATGGTAATTCCTTCAGCATGATAACTGCTCATGTTTTGATGCAAACGCTGACAATAGCCACAGGTTGTATCGGTGAAAATGGTAACTTGATATTTTTCGTTCTCTGCCGGATAAACAATCATGTCATCAGTGAAACCTTCCAGCATTTTTAAGCGCACATTGGCCATTGCGGCTTCGCTTAAATTAACAGGCTCTTTACCGGTTATATCGAAAACATTTCCACTGATTAAGCGCGTACCATCGTCAGAAACATAAAACATACCCTGATTAGTAACAGCACGGACATAACCGTCTATTTCACCCGGCGCGGTCGACAACACCTCAATACCAATTTTATTCAAATGGCGGGCATCAACTTCATTTTGTCCAGCACCAACAGCGCTGGTACTAAAGCCGACACTTGCCAGCCCCGCAAACCCTAATACAAACATCAAATTGCGCATAACCACCTCATAAATTAATTGTCCGAACCCTACCCTTTTAACGGTCAAAATGCAATTAACCGCGCGGGTGATGCTGAGCATGAAGAGCCTGTAGGCGCTCACGTGCAACCTGGGTATAAATTTGAGTGGTCGACAAGTCGCTATGCCCCAAAAGCAACTGTAGTACGCGTAAATCTGCGCCATGGTTCAACAAATGCGTGGCAAACGCATGCCGTAACGTATGGGGCGACAAATGCGCATAAATCCCGGCTTCCTCTGCGTAATGCCGCAAACGGTACCAAAATGCCTGACGCGTTAGTAACGAACCTCTTTGTGTCACGAATATCCAGGGACTGCTTTTATCCGTTATCGCCGGACGACCATGTTTTAAGTACGTATCCAGCCATTCCAATGCTTCTTCCCCCAAAGGCACCAAACGCTCTTTGTTTCCCTTCCCAACAACCCTTACCAAGCCTTGCTGGCGGCTCAGTTGGTCGTACTGCAGACGAATAAGCTCCGTTACCCTTAACCCCGTAGCGTAAAGTACTTCCAGCATGGTTCTGTCACGCAGGCCAATGGGAGTTTCTGTATCAGGCTGCTGCAATAACGACTCAACGTCAGCTTCGCTTAATGAGTGAGGAATGCTCTGTGGCAATTTAGGACGCTTCAGGCGCGCAGTTGGATCAACCGCTACCCATTGCTGTTTTACCGCAAATTGGAAAAACTTTTTTGCCGAACTTAAAAATCTCGATGTGCTTCTTGGCGAGAGCCCTTGAGTTCTGCGCCAAAGCAAGTAGTCCTGAAGTACTAATTCATCGGTGTCCATCAGCGATTTTTTCGAGGGTATAAGGTACTCACAAAAACGTCGTAAGTCGCTACGGTAAGCCGCCTGAGTGTTTTCGCTGGAACCATGATGCAGCCACAAATGCTCAGTAAAGGCGTCAATACGATCTTCGTCCTCTGGGCGCAGTTGCTTCATGTTTTATCGAATTTGCGAAATGGTAACAGCATTATGCAATATAGAGAGGTTGTCGGGAACTCTTTAACACCAATAAAAAGCTTAGTGGGTGATTCCCAGTTTTTGCAGCACATCGTAAAGACCGGCAGGCCCTTTGTGTCGATAGTCGTTTTTGTCATCAGCCTGAGGTTGTTTTTTCTTCTCAAGTCGCTGCCTCACTTTCCAGTCCAGGTTCTGAATCAGCTCTAAAGGCAAACGATCCGGCGTTGCATCCGGAATAAGGGGTTGAGGATGAGTCGCGTCCTGTAATTTAAAGTCCGACAGCTGGCTTACGGTTGCATAAACGCCTGAGGCCATCACAGCACCTGGCTGAACATCTAAAGGTCTTGCCCTGCCTGCACCGATAGAGCGCTGCCAATTCACCTCAGTTGGGCGTTCAGAGACCACCGGATCAGCACCGAGTGCCGAGACCCAATAAGCGAACTCACCGGAGAAACCGTGGTTAACGGCTTCGCTCGCGTGTTGCTCAAAAAAATGAGCGGCATTGTTCTGAACAGCAGAAACTTGACTCATTAAGACTCTGGATTATCCATTACCGATAGTTCTGTATCGGCCAAAGTCCTAAAAGTTTAAGTTTTCTCTTTACAGCTAAGCTAAGACTGTTATTATACGCGCCACTTGAGTGGAGGGGTTCCCGAGTGGCCAAAGGGATCAGACTGTAAATCTGACGGCTCAGCCTTCGCAGGTTCGAATCCTGCCCCCTCCACCATTTACTACTGCTCGGCCAACTTCAGTATTACCTTTCCCTGCGTCTTATTCGCCGCAACATAGTCCAGCGCTTTTTGAATATCATCAGCCGTAAAAACCTGATCGATAATCGGTTTTATTTTGCCGGTTTTAAACTTATCGCTAAAGTCATGCCATAAACCGTTTAAAATATGACCTTTTTGTACTGAAGACAGCGCCCGCAACGTCGAGCCCATAAGCTTCTGACGCTTCATTAGCATTCGCCCGAAATCAACTTCTCCCGTACGACCGCCCATTAAGCCAATCAAAATAATACGACCGTCTTGCTTTAAATACTGCTGGTCTTTTGCGATAGATTCGCCGGCAACCGGATTGAGGATGACATCGACTTCTCCCAGCGCCTTAACTTCTTCAACAATATCTTGCTGATATCGGTTAATAACATGCTTCGCACCGAGGTTCAGACAAAATCGTGATTTTTCATCGCTGCCTACGACCGCAATAACGTCATTACCGCTTTCACGGCACAACTGTATTAGCGAAGTTCCGACCCCACTGGCACCGGCATGCGCCAATACCCGCTCTCCCTGTTTTAGCCCGGCTAACTGGAAAACATTGAGATAAGCAGTAGCAAAAGTCTCAAGCCAGCCAGCTGCGGTTTCATGACTCCAGTCATCCGGCACTTCCAGCAGTTGTTTTGCCGAAACGTTGACCCGCTCTGCAAAACCGCCTCCGGCTAGTAAGGCACTAACACGTTGTCCTGTCTTCCAGTCGGAAACCTGGCTGCCAACCTGCTCTATAACGCCACAGACTTCTAACCCGGGAATATCGGATACGCCGTTAGGCGGCGGATACTTCCCTGCTATTTGCATTAGATCGGCGCGGTTAACCCCGGCGCTTAAAACATGCAACTGAACCTCATCTGCACGCGGCTCGCTTAAATTAATACCGTCTTTCCATATCACTTTTTGCTCTGAAATCTGAATTGCTTTCACATCAGCCTCCGTTGCCGCTTAACATTATTGAAATTAGCCAGTATGCTGTCGGTATTGAATACTATCAGGATACTGTTTGACACTAATGGACAAAACCTTAGAGCTCAATGATAAACGTGTGTTATTGATTGATGACCAGAAGCCCTTTCAGGTTATGCTCAAAGGCCTGCTGTTAAACTTGGGGGCAAAAGACGTCCAAATCAAGACAACGGGTGAAGCGGGCATTGCTGCCTACATCAAAAACCCGCACGATATTCTGTTGGTAGACTATAACCTCGGCCGTGGCCGAAATGGCCGACAGGTACTGGAAGAGCTTCAGGTTCGCGGTTTAATGAAAGAACACACCCTGTTCTTCATTATTACCGGCGACAATACCCGTCCAATGGTTTTAAGCGCGCTGGAGCTGCAACCAGACGACTATTTAATGAAGCCTTTTTCCCATCGTGTTTTGCGCTCTCGTTTAATGCGTGCCTACAAGCGTCGCATGTGGTTAAAAGATGTATTTAAAGCTCTGACTAAACACGATTATGAAACCTGCATTAGCGCTTGCCAGAAACACATTCAGTCAAACAGCCGTTACAGCAATTATTGCCGAAAACTGCAAATTGAGCTGTACAATAAAACCGGGCAACTGGATAAAGCCGAAATATCCATTAAAGATCTGCTGGAAGAAAACTCCCATAGCTGGGTGTTTCTAAAGCTGGCGGAGACCAGACTGCTGCAAAACTCACCAGAAGAAGCGCTTAATATTCTTAACCATATTATTAAGCGTATGCCCAATGCCATTGAGGCCCATGATTTAAAAACCGAATGCTACCTGCAACAACAACAGCTTGAAGAGGCACTGGAAAGCGCACGCGATGCAATAACCATGGCGCCCTTTTCTATTGAACGACAAACCAAACTGGCTCACATAGCACGCGACAATGGTGACTTTGATATAGCCAAGCAAGCCATGAATAACGTTTTGCAAATAGCACGCAAATCGGTCTTTCGTAATGCGCAGCACTTATGTAATTACTTGCGCAGTATTCTTGATGCAGCTGAACACAGCGACACGCCACAGCAGATTAGTAAGTACCAAACCGAAGCTACAATGGAGCTTCAGCGAGCCCGTTACGATGAGCATCTATTGCATGCCGATATTTCATTTGAAGATTTAGAAGCCATTTTACTGTCACGAATTGATTCGTTTAACGGTCGTTTACGTGAAGCCCAACAGCGTTTAAACGAAGTTGTCGGGGAAAATCTGGCAACGAACCAACCTATCAACAAAGATTTATTGCCAGACGTTATTGCGATTCTGCTGGATGTCGGCGAGTACGAAAAAGCCAATGCGCTCGCCGCCTATAAAGACGACAACCTGTTACTTGACAGTTACACCACTAAAATCCTGCAAGCCAGACTTGCCGCCGCTCAAAAGCAGCAGGACGCCTTCTTTAAAGTGCACAAAGCAGGTGCTGAAGCGTATCAGGAAGGTCATTACAGTCGCGCACTGGAGCTGTTCCGTGAAGCGATGGAGGTGGCTCCAATGAACAGTGGCGCTGCACTTAACTTTATCCAGGCGGCCGTGCGCTTTATCGAAGAAACGCCTAACGCAGAACGGAAGTTATTGAAAAAAGAATGTGACCAGTGCTTTAAAGTATTAGAGGGTCTGCAACTTTCCAGCAGCCACAGTAACCGTTATGAGCGATTACTGGGGCAGACTGAAGCATTAGAACTGCGCTAACTTAGCTTTTGATTGGCTGCCAGAGTCCCTGCCTGGTAGTCTTTTATCGCCTGTTCAATCTCACCTGAGTTATTCATGACAAACGGCCCATACTGAGCAATCGGCTCTTCGATGGGTTTTGCCGCCAGAAGAATAAATCGTGCACCTTCGTCAGTAGTGCACGTTAACGTGTCCGCCGGATCAAGCACGAGCAATTCACCTTCCTTTGCGAGCTCTCCATTAACCGTTAAACTCCCCTGATAAACGTAAAGCAGGCGACGTTTTTGTCCCTGAGAAGGCAAACTAAAAGCTTCTTTACCTAAGTGTACGTCCAGCATTAAGAAATCACGCCCGGGCGCTCTTACCGGACCTTCTTGCTGCTGATATTGGCCCGAAATAACTCTGACAAGAGCGTCATCACTTTTTACTTCGGGAATAGTCGCCGATGGAAAGTCATGCCAATCAGGCTCACTCATTTTTTCGTCAGATGGCAAATTAACCCATAGCTGAAAGCCCCACATCAGACCTTCAACCTGCTTCGGCATTTCAGCGTGTATGATGCCTTTAGCTGCTTTCATCCATTGTACGCCACCGGCCTCTACTGCGCCCGTATTGCCAACCGAGTCTTTGTGCTCCATGGTTCCGGCCAGCATATAAGTCAAAGTACAAAATCCGCGATGCGGATGAGATGGAAAGCCTGCAATATAGTCATCAGGATTATCCGAGCGAAATTCATCCAGCATTAAAAATGGATCCTGATGTTTCAAACCCGGCTGATTAATAATGCGGGTAAGCTTAACCCCAGCACCGTCCTGAGCAGGCATACCCCGGTGTTTTGCCAAAATAGCGCTCATGATTTTTTACCTCCATTTTGACCCCGATTATGTGTTTGATGAAAATTGATTTCAGGGCCCTTAGGCACCACCTGAGTCGGGTTAATTGTGGTATGGCTGGCGTAGTAGTGAGTTTTTATATGATCCATCACAACCGTTTCTTCCACACCCGGGTGTTGATACAACTCCAGCAAGTAGTTCCACATATTAGGATAATCGACAATACGTTTCTTATTGGTCTTAAAGTGACCGAAGTAAACCGCATCAAAACGAACCAAAGTTGTAAATAGCCGCCAGTCCGCCTCTGTCAGTTCATCACCGGCGAGGTAACGGCTCTGACTGAGAATATCTTCGACTTTATCCAGTGCCGCAAACAAAGACTGGTAAGCCTCTTCGTAAGCCTTTTGTGTGGTCGCAAAGCCGCTGCGGTACACACCATTGTTAATGTCGTTGTAAACCCACTCGTTGATTTCTTCTATCTGCTTTTGCTTATTCGCCGGAAAAAAGTCCAGAGTATTTCCGGTCAGTTCATCAAAAGCAGAATTGAAAATTCGTATAATTTCCGCTGACTCGTTATTGACTATGGTCTGGGTTTTCTTATCCCATAACACTGGTACCGTAACTCGCCCGGTATATTCCGGATCGGCTTTCAGATAAATTTGATAAAGAAAGTCAGCGTCATAGAGAGGCTCGTTAAGAGGAGCTTCAGAAAATTCCCAGCCATTCTCCAACATCAACGGATGTACTACCGAGACATCGATATGACTTTCCAGACCTTTTAGCTTCCGAAAAATTAATGCCCTGTGAGCCCAGGGGCAGGCATAAGAAACGTACAGATGATATCGGCCGGATTCGGGCTCAAACTCTGTACCTTTAGCGACTGTATTTCGAAACTGTGACTCGCTGCGCACAAAGCGGCCACCATGTTTCTTTGTGTCATACCACTTATCGCGCCACTGACCATCCACTAATAAACCCATAATAAATTCCTCTTGTTTAGATACCTCTATAATAAGGTCTATTTTTTGGAATTATTAGCGCATTGTGTTCAGGTTTTATTTCTAAAAAATAGAACTATAGAAAGGAGTCTACAACATTAGCCGCTTTTTCGCTGGCTGAGACTTTCAACTGCTGATGGATAGTTTTGAACTGTTCAAGCAAAACGGTGTTGTCCTGCTCAATTAACTCAACTAAGGCCTGCTCGATACCTTCTTCAGACGCCTCTGACTGAGCGAGTTCCGGCACAATTTCTTTGCCCGCTAAAAGGTTCGGCAATGAAAAGAACGGCGCATGGAATAAACGTTTAATAATTTGATAAGACAACCAGTGGAACCGATAAGCCACCACCATAGGGCGTTTAATAAGTAATGCTTCAAGCGCCACAGTTCCCGATGTCAGTAGCAGGTAATTTGATGCCGCCATAACCTTACGGCTTTCGCCTACAGGAAGCGCAATGGTCAATTCTGGACTGTATTGCTTAATGAGTTCCTGAAACTGCTCAGCACGAGCGTCGCTTATCATCGGTGCCACGAAACGAAGGTTCGGATACTTCTCTGCTATTTTTTTGGCAACTCGCAAAAATACAGGCGCCATACGGGCAATTTCACCTTTTCTGCTACCAGGCAGAATAGCCAAATACTCGCTTTCAGGTTCGAGTTTTAACTCCTTTCTCGCTGGAGTCTGCTGCCATTGCATTGGGATGTCATCGGCCAGAGGGTGGCCGACAAAAGTCGCCGGGAGACCGTGCTTATCGTAAAAGTCCTTTTCAAAAGGCAGCAAGCACAGTACATGATCTACTGCCTTCTTAATGCCTTTAATACGCCCTTCTCGCCACGCCCACACCGATGGACTGACATAATGAATCGTTGCTATACCAGCATTTTTAAGGCGAGTTTCAACCGTCAGGTTAAAGTCCGGAGCGTCAATACCTATCATTACATCGGGTTGTTCTTCGATAAGATATTGCACCAGTTTTTTCCGGTGTCGTAGTAGCTTAGGAAGTTGCTGTACGACTTCGGCTATCCCCATAACGGCTAAGTCATCCATGGGAAAGTAAGAGTCCATTCCCTGCTCAGCCATTAATGGTCCACCGACGCCAATAAAGTATGCACCGGGGTGACGTTTTGAAATGGCCTGCATTAGTCCGGCGCCTAACAGATCACCCGAGTGCTCACCGGCAACAATGGCAATTTTCGGCGGCTTTTTGCTACTCATTACGGACGAATAATGCCTCGTGAACTGTTTTCTACAAAAGCCGTGAAGCCGTCAAGTGCCGGTTCATTTAGTGCAGTAATACCTTCCAGCGCTTCTTCTACTGTCAGACTGGAGCGATACAATATTTTGTATGCCCGGCGTACATTCTGAATTTGCTCAGGAGTATATCCCCGACGCTTTAATCCTTCCGCATTGATTGTTCTGGGCTTAGCATTATGGCCCTGCGCCATAACAAATGGAGGAATATCCTGCACCACTATTGAATTCACCGCAGCAAACGAATGTGAACCAATATGGCAAAACTGGTGCACTCCCGTCATACCTCCCAGGATAACCCAGTCTCCAACATGAACATGACCGGCTAATGTCACCTGATTAGCAAAAATATTGTCGTTACCTATTACACAGTCATGTGCCACATGCACATATGCCATAAATAAGTTGTTGTCGCCGATCTTGGTGAGCGAGTCATCCTGCACGGTGCCACGATGAATGGTTACGGATTCACGAAATACATTATTATCGCCAATCACTAATTCAGTTGGCTCACCATCGTACTTTTTATCCTGACAATCCTCGCCAACAGAAGCAAACTGATAAATAGTGTTGTTTTTCCCAATGGTCGTAGGGCCTTTTAAAACAACGTGCGAGCGAATGTCGCAGTTATCGCCAATAACAACATTTGGACCAATGACTGTCCATGGGCCAACGCTGACATTGGCTCCAATCTCTGCGCTCGGGTCAATAATTGCGGTTTCGTGAATCACTTAAACTTCTCTTCTTGCACAGATAATTTCAGCAGTACAGGCGACATCGCCATCAACTTCGGCACGCCCGGTAAACTTCCAGATACCACGGCGTTCTTTTTCAAAGGTGACATAAAAGTCTACTGTATCGCCCGGGATAACCTGACGCTTGAAACGCGCGTTATCAATACCAGCGAATAGGTATAAGTCGTTTGCGCTCTTTTTACTCTCTGTAATTTTAAAACCGAGTAAACCACAGGCCTGAGCTATTGCTTCCAGCAACAAAACTCCCGGGAAAATTGGTTTGCCCGGGAAGTGGCCATTAAACATCGGTTCATTAAAGCTGACATTCTTTATCGCGTGCAGAGAGTCTTTCGAGTTTGTCTCGATAACTCTGTCTATTAATAAAAACGGATAACGATGGGGAAGTAAATCTAATACCCCTTGAATATCAAACCCTGATTCCGTAATTTTCAAACCTTTCACCTTACTCAGTTGTTATTGTCAGCTTGTTTTTCCAGTTCTTTTACACGCTTAAAGAGATCATCCAATTGGCGGAACCTGGCACCATTACGCCGCCATTCACGGTGTCCGCTGGCAGGTATACCTGACGCATAAACGCCCGGCTCAGTGATCTCTTTTATTACCATAGCAAATCCCATGATTTGCACATCATCACATACGCTAATATGACCATTAATGGCTGAGGCACCACCAATCATACAGCGTTTACCGATATGACAGCTACCGGCTAAAACGGTACAACCGGCAATAGCAGTGTCTTCGTCTATAAATACGTTGTGAGCAATCTGGCACTGATTATCAATGATACAACCCGATGAGATAACGGTGTCATCGAGTGCGCCACGATCAACCGTAGTACTAGCCCCAATTTCAACGTTGTCTTTAATAACAACACGGCCCAGTTGGGGAATTTTCAACCATTTACCATTTTCAGGTGCCCAACCAAAGCCATCAGCTCCAATAACCGCACCTGCATGAAATAGACAGTTATCACCAATAACACAACGGTGATAAACTTTTACTCCCGACCAGAGCGTACAGCCAGAGCCAAGCTGTGTTTCAGCTCCAATATAGCAGTGAGCTCCAATACTGGTGTTATCCCCAATGATGGCCCCGTCTTCAATAACGACGTATTCACCAATACTAACGTTAACACCAATACTGGCAGATTCAGCAATTTTCGCGGAATCAGCCACGCCCTTCGCAGGCTTAGGCGTGGTATCCAATAACTGTGCAATTTTGGCAAATGCAGCATAAGGGTTGGATACCCGAATTGCGTTATTAACGGCATCACTGTCGTCTTTTTCGGAGACAATAACCGCCCCGGCAGACGTAGTTTCTAGCTGACTTTTGTAACGACTATTTGCCAAAAAAGCTATAGCGTCACCAGTAGCAGACTGCAAGGTCGCCACGCGCAAAATGGGGAGCTGCGCATTTCCTCGCACCTCCCCACCCACATGGTCAGCCAACTGCTGCAATGTGTACTCAGTCATAGATTAGTTACCTGAGGTCATTTTCTCGACAACCGCACCAGACAAGTCGTTATCTGCTTTCATGTAAGTTACAGCGTTACTTTCAAGAACCATATCGTAGTCTTTGTCTTCAGCTACTGCAGTAATTGCATCCTGTACCTTGCCAAGCAACTTGTTACGCTCTTCGTTTTGACGACGACGGGTGTCTTCCTGAAGCGCTTTGCTTTTTAGCTGAGCCTGAGAGATAGTCTCTTCCAGGTCACGCTCTAGCTGAGTTTTTTCAGACGCAGACATAATTGACGCATCACGTTCTTGCTTTTGACGCAATTCCTGAACCTTTTGCTCAAGACGACGCATTTCTTCAAAGCGATCCTGGAACTCGTTCTGTAACTGCTCTGAAATTTGCTCACGCTGTGGTAGCTGCTGGAATACTTCCATCATATCGACCACACCAATTTTCTGCTGTGCTTGCGCGGCGCCTGCAAAAAGTGCTGTTGAAACAGCAACAGCTGCAGCTGTAGATTTAATTAACTTTTTCAAGGTAAAACTCCTTCAAATTTTGTTACTAATATTTAATTATTATTATCAGAATGTGGTTCCGATATTAAACGAGAACACTTGAGTTTCATCACCCTCAACTTCTTTCAGAGCCCGCCCCAGTGAAAAGGTCAGCGGACCCATTGGTGATATCCATTGAACGGATACACCCGCTGAAGCTCTGAAGTCGCCTGGCGAACTGTAATCCGTTAACGGCTGACTTCCCTGAGCCAGCTCCAGGTCTTTATACCTATCGTAGTCGAATTCTGTATCCCAGACCATACCGAAGTCAACAAAGACACTTGTTCTTACGCTATTACGCATACCTTCATCGACAAAAGGTGTTGGTACGATAAGCTCAAGCCCACCGACAACTTTTGCGTTACCGCCAACGGCAAAGCGGCTCACCTGAACTTGTTGTGAATCTGAGCCAGATGGCAAACCATTTGGCGCACCGGTTACGTCTGGTGGTGCCGGTAGCTGGCTTGCCGAACTGTAAATAGCTCGTGGTCCAACAGTGTTAGCTTCGAAACCACGTAAGTCGCCCTGTCCGCCAACTCGGAAAGACTCCCAGAATGGCAATAAGTAATCATTGCCTCTGTCATCTGTACCATAACCATTACCATAACCTAGGTTAAGGCGTGTCAGGAATGTCCATTGCTGGTCACGCGTTAGTGGGTAGTAATGTTTATATTCATAGTTCGTCCGGAAATACTGGACGTCACTAAACGGCGCAGAGATCTCAATGCCAGCACGTTGAGAAGAACCACTGGTTGGAAAGCGCCCTCTATTTAAGGTTACACGGGACCAGCCCATATTAAACTCATAAATATCGAAAGCGACACCGTCGTCAGGGTTCTCCCGGTTTAAGTATGCGGAATAAAATTTCCGTATTTGCTCATAACCGTCAACGTTCGTTACTTCCTGGTTTTTATAACCAATACCAAAGTTAAAGCTGTTGATTTCGTCAACCGGGAAGCCTACACCGCTGGAAACACCAAAGGTTTTCTGATTGTAACGAATTAAGTTTTCCGCCTGACCGGCATCAAACTCACTCATATACACTTGTCCTGAAAGGCTAACGCCATTCATTGTGAAGTACGGGTCAGTATAGGAAACGTTAACGTTTTTATTAAAGCGGCTGGTGCTGACATTAAATCCAACTCTGTTACCAGTGCCCAGGAAGTTATTTTGCTGAACACCCGCATTAAGTTGCAAACCTGAGTAGTCACCATAACCAACGCCGGCGTTAAAGGAGCCCGATGGTTGCTCTTTCACCTTATAGGTCACGTCAACCTGATCATCGCTGCCTTCGACTCGCTCGGTCGATGTTTCAACTGTCTCAAAGAAACCAAGACGTTCAAGACGAACCTTACCTTGTTCAATTTTATTGTCAGATAACCAGGCACCTTCCAGTTGGCGCATTTCACGACGAAGCACCCGGTCTTTTGTCGCACCGTTACCTTCAAAATTAATGTGACGTACATAGACACGCTTACCCGGTTCTACCGAGAAAGTAATTTTAACCGTTTTGTCATCGTCATTATGTTCAGGGATAGCTCGAACTTCGGGATAAGCATAGCCGTAACGACCATAGAAGCGGCTAATCATATCCTCGATATAAGTCACCTGTGCGGCGTTATAGAGGGTACCTTCTTCAATAGTCGCAATTCGGCTGACTAGCTCTTCGTGGCCTTTTAGATCCCCAATAACATCGGTTTCGCTTACGTTGTATTTATCACCCTCTTTAACATTGATGGTGATATAAATACCTTCACGATCGGGTGTCATAGAAACCTGAACGGATTCAACCTGAAAACGCAAATACCCACGGTCCCGATAAAAAGACTCTAAAGTCTCTAAGTCACCACTTAACTGCTGTTTCTGGTAGCGCTTTTCGCCAATAACGTTCCACCACGGGAGGTCATCGCGAAGTTCGAAAGCATCAAGAAGTTGCTCATCGGCAAACGCCTTATTACCCACAATATTAATTTGTGCAATTTCAGCAGCGTCGCCTTCGTCGAAGTTCATACGCAACTCAACTCGGTTGCGCGGCAAATCAACAACTTGTATATCCACCGATGCATTGTATTTACCAACACTATGATAGAAATCTTCCAGACCTTTTTCTATGCCTGAAATAGTGGTTCTATCCAGAGGTTCGCCAGTAACAATATTATTATCAAGCAAGCTCTCTTCAAGCTGCTCGTCTTTGATATCGCTGTTACCTTCAAAGGTAATTTCAGCAATGGTTGGTCGCTCACTGACGGTGAAAATTAACGTATCGTTATCTCTCCGTGCATCAATATAGTTAAAGTGAGTCGAAGAGTAGAGTGAGCGAATGGCGCTACGAATCTGTAACTCACTCACCTCATCACCCACCCTAACCGGAATATAAGTTAACGCAGCACCTAAAGCGACACGTTGTAACCCTTTAACTTCAATATCCTGAACAACAAACTCGTCTTGTGCGTAGGCTGGTGCTACTGCACCTGCAATCATGGCACTCACTAACAGCTTTTTAAACGTCATTATCACTAGCTACTTTTTTGTTAATTCGTGACTCAGAATGCGAAACGGGCGATGTCATTTGATATTGCTAACGCCATCAACGCGAATACCAGCACCCCACCAATCCTATAGCAAACGTCTTGCACTCTTTCGGATACCGGCTTACCACGAACCCATTCAATGCTGTAAAACACTAAATGACCGCCGTCTAACACCGGTAAAGGTAATAAATTTATTATCCCTAAATTGACACTTAATAATGCCAAAAAACTTAAAAAATAGACGAACCCGTTACTAGCGCTAACACCAGCACCTTCAGCAATACTTAAAGGCCCTGCCAGGTTCTTTACAGAAACATCTCCGGTCAGCAGTTTACCTATCATTTTCACGCTAACAACCATCAACTCCCAAGTTTTTTCTGCGCCTTTCGCTAAGCCCCCGAAAAACCCGTATTGATGGTTGAAAACATAATTATCAGGTAACGGTTCAGTCACCGGAACTACGCCAAGGTAGCCTATGACACCATTTTGACTTTCCCGTTCCCCTATTTGAACAGAAACTTCCTGCTCAACGCTATTTCTTTCAACCGTAAACAACAGACTCTGCCCAGCCGACTGAGCAATAATCTCACGTATTTTTTCCCAACTATCGACTTGCTCACCGTCAATAGAAATAATAGTGTCGCCCGCTTTAAGGCCGCTCGCATCAGCTGGTGAGTCTGCTTCAACCTGACTAAGCTCGGTGTAAACTTCAGGCTGATAAACCTCAATACCTAAACTTCCAAAGGTCGACTCTGTCTCAGGATCAAACCGCCAGCCAGTCAAGTCCAGCCTACGCTGAACTTCACTTCCCGCCGGCGTTCTTAACGTTATTATCGTCTCGTCATCGCCAATAGCGGACATTAAGCCCAGCTGCACTTGTTGCCAGTCATAAGCTTCTACATCGTCGACTGACAAAATTTCACTGCCTCTTTCCAGATCTGCTTTTGCAGCAATGGAGTTTTCTTTGATATCACCAATAACAGGCTTTACCGTCGGCACACCAATACCGAACATGAGCCATAGCACCGCTACCGCAAGGACAAAGTTAGCAACAGGACCCGCCGCTACTATGGCAAAACGTTTATAAACCGACTGTGCATTAAAGCTTACATCTCGCTCTTCTTCGGTAACATCATCAATGCGTTCATCCAGCATTCGAACATAACCGCCAAGAGGGATAACACCTAGTTGATAGACCGTACCGTCTTTTCCGGTACGCTTCCAAATAGCGCGACCAAAACCAACAGAAAAGGTTATTACCTTAACGCCACAGCGTCGAGCAACCCAAAAATGCCCGAACTCGTGAAACGCAACCAAAATTCCCAATGTGACAACAAACGAAAAGAAATACCAAATTGCGTCTATCACTGTGCGTACTCCTGCAACCATTGTTTAGCTGCTAAACGCGCTTTTTTATCGATAGCTAATAGCGTCTCGATGCTATCAGCCTCATGAGTTGTTACCGACTGTAATACGGAATCACAGACTTTAGCGATATCGGTAAAGCCCACCTGTTCCTGCAAAAACGCATCAACGGCTATTTCATTGGCAGCATTTAAGGCTGTCGTTGCCCACTGCCCTGCCCAACACGCTTCTATTGCAAGCTGCAGACAGGGATAGCGAGCTGACTCGGGCTGTTTAAACGTTAACTGTCCAATTTGAGTAAAATCCAGATTGGATACACCGCTTTCTAATCGCTCAGGATACCCCAGTGAATGGGCAATTGGGGTGCGCATATCAGGCTCCCCCATTTGCGCCAGAACCGAGCCATCGGTGTACTGGACCATAGAATGGATAACACTTTGAGGGTGAATCACCACTTTCAACTGTTCACGTGAGCAATTGAATAACCAGCGGGCTTCAATATATTCCAGTCCTTTATTAAGCATAGTGGCCGAATCGACAGATATCTTTCGTCCCATAGACCAGTTGGGATGGTTACATGCCGCCCCTGGAGTTTGTTTCGATAGCTCTTCAAGTGGTATATCCCGAAACGGGCCACCGGAGCCAGTTAATAACAGATGCTGAATACCATGCTCTGCTAAAGACATAGTGCCAACCAACTGCTGGGCAGCCTGGGGTAAGCACTGGAAAATAGCATTGTGTTCGCTGTCTACTGGTATTATTCGAGCGCCAGAACGTTGTGCGTGGTCAATAAACAATTGACCGCTCATTACCAGGGCTTCTTTGTTGGCCAGCAAGACATCTTTACCCGCATCAATAGCAGCTAATGTCGGGGCAAGTCCTGCAGCGCCAACTATCGCTGCCATAACAATATTGACGTCGCCTGCGGCACTAACTTCTGCTAAAGCTTTTTCGCCGTAGGTTACCTGTGTTGATACCTGAGTGCCTAAAAGTTCTTTGAGCTCTGACGCACTGCTTTGAGAGCCCATAACGGCGTATTGTGGATGGTGCTTCAAACACAGCTCAGCCATAACCTGAACCTGGCTGTGAGCGGTTAGCGCAAAAACCTCAAAGTCTTCCGGGTGTCGTGCAACAACATCCAGAGTGTTTTGACCAATGGAGCCTGTTGCTCCCAAAACCGTAATTCGACGCATAGGTTTAATGCAAAAACTCCAGATAAGCTAAGGTGAAAATAGGCACTGCAGCTGTAAGACTGTCAATACGGTCGAGAATTCCCCCATGCCCCGGTAAAATTGATCCGCTGTCTTTTACTCCGGCACTGCGTTTAAACATACTTTCGTTTAAATCTCCGAATACCGACGCCACTACAGTAAACAACCCGGTTAAGTAATAACCGGTAAATTGATCAGCGGGCACTTTAGTCCAGTGCGCCACAACCATCATCACCACAAAAGCCAGAGTTACCCCGCCACATAAACCTTCCATCGTTTTGCCCGGACTTACGGCTGGCATCATTTTGTTGCGCCCATAACGAACGCCGGCAAAATACGCACCGACATCGGCAGCCCAGACTAAAAGAAGAATAAACAGAACAACCCAGCCACCAAAGAAGCGAGACTCATCAATATCGATAGAGCGGACCGTGACTAATGCAGCCCATGTAGGAATAAAAATCAGCAACCCAAAAACACCAACAATGGCGCGGGTTCGCGACCACATACGGCGACTTGAGGGGTAATTAACTATCATTGCCAAAGCTACGACCCACCAGATGCCACCGGCAAGGATAGTGTAATAAATCAGTTTAGAAAGCTCGCCATCGCGCCATAAGTGTTCATACGGTGCCAGCCATGAAAGCACACCAATTATAGCTCCAACAAACAGAGTATAAGCAATACGCGCTGATGTACGACGCACGCCCATTAAAGGAGACCATTCCCAGGCACCCAGCATTAAAACCGCCTGAATAAACAGAGAAAAGCCCCAAAGCGGCAGCATAAAAACCCCGTATAGTGCCACTGGAACCAGCAATAATGCTGTAATAATACGTTGTTTTAGCAAGTGTTATTCCTCTATCCGAGTTTCTATGCCTTGCATAAGCACGGTCAATTGTTCGCTGGTTAAACCGAAGCGACGTTCACGTTGAGCAAAATCCGTTATTGCTTTAGCAAAAATGGCATCGTCAAAGTCTGGCCACAATGTTGAAGTAAAATACAACTCTGCATAAGCCAACTGCCATAATAGAAAATTACTAATACGACGCTCCCCCCCCGTTCGGATGAGTAAATCCGGTAATGGCTGATCGGCCATCATAAGTTCACCGGATATTGCCTCTTCGGTAATTTCTGAAGGCTCGATCTCGCCGGTTTTCACTTTATCAGCCAACTTACGACTGGCTTGAGTGATATCCCATTGACCACCATAGTTTGCAGCGATATTTAAATTTAGCCCACTATTATTCTGAGTCTTTTCTTCGGCTTCTTGTATTCGCTTTTGTAAACGCTTTGAGAAAGCACCTTTATCGCCAATAATGCGCAAGCGAATATCATTATCGTCTAACTTTTTTACTTCGCTTTTCAATACTGACATAAACAACTCCATCAGTACCGATACTTCAGTAGCGGGACGCTTCCAATTTTCGCTACTAAAAGCAAATAAAGTCAGAGACTCTATACCGTTACGGCGAGCAAAAGCGACCGCTCTGCGCACAGCTTCTGCTCCGGCCTTATGCCCAAAAGTTCGTATTTTACCGCGTTGTTTCGCCCAACGACCATTGCCGTCCATGATAATGGCAACGTGTCGGGGAACTAACTGCTCTATTGACGGTAATTCTTTCATTCAATCTGCCGTAAACATTAAAAAACGCCGTGCGAGTATACCTGACACGGCGTCATAGACCAACGTAGGTAAGGTTTGATGGTTAAATTTCCATCAAGTCCTCTTCTTTTGCTTTCAACGATTCATCAATTTGCTTGACGTATTTATCCGTCAGTTTTTGAATCTCATCTTCAGCACTACGTTCTTCATCTTCAGTAATTTCTTTTTCTTTCAGAAGGTCTTTAATATCGCTGTTCGCGTCACGACGAATATTGCGTACCGCCACTCGCCCCTGCTCTGCTTCCGCGCGCACAATTTTAACCAGGTCGCGACGACGCTCTTCAGTCAATGGTGGCAAAGGAATGCGAATAACAGCTCCGGCTGATGCCGGATTTAACCCCAAGTCCGAGTTAATAATTGCCTTTTCAACCGCAGCTGAAGCCGACTTGTCAAATACGGTCAACGCTAAAGTTCTGGAGTCCTCGGTGGTGATATTAGCCAACTGTTTCAGCGGCGTGTCAGTACCGTAATAGTTCACCATAACACTATCTAAAATGCTGGGGTGAGCTCGTCCCGTGCGTACTTTCGACATTTGACTACGCAATGACTCAACACTTTTTTCCATGCGATCTTTAGCGTCTTCTATAATTTCTTTTATCACTGTCTTATACCCTTCTATTCAATAGCGGCGATTACTCTGCGTCTTTACTAATTAGTGTACCTTCTTCTTCACCCATAATCACGGCTCGTAAAGCACCCGGCTTATTCATATTAAACACCCGGATAGGCAAAGCGTGGTCTCGCGCCAGAGTGAATGCCGCTAAATCCATTACTTTTAACTGTTTTTCCAGTATATCATCGTAATTAATATGCTTATACAAGGTTGCATCCGGATTACCCACAGGATCATCCGAATAAACCCCATCAACTTTCGTTCCTTTAAGAACAACTTCAGCTTCAATTTCAATTCCGCGTAAACACGCCGCTGAGTCTGTCGTAAAGAAAGGGTTGCCAGTTCCGGCAGAGAAAATCACCACCCGACCTGACTTTAATAAACTAATAGCTTCTGCCCAGTTATAGCTGTCACAAACACCCGTTAATTCAATAGCTGACATTAAGCGCGCGTTAACAAAAGCACGATGCAGAGCGTCACGCATTGCCAGACCATTCATCACTGTTGCCAACATACCCATATGGTCGCCCACAACACGATTCATACCAGCTTTGGCTAAACCTTCTCCACGGAATAAGTTACCACCACCAATGACTAAGCCTACCTGAACCCCAAGTTCAACTAATTCCTTAATTTCCTGTGCCATACGATCAAGCACTTTAGCATCAATGCCAAATGGTTCGTCCCCCATAAGGGCTTCACCACTGAGTTTTAACAATATGCGTCGATAACTGGGTTTCGGATGGGTGCTCATCATTGCCTCTACTCTTTCCTTTAGTTTAAAAAAAACCGCGTCCTGAACGCTCAAGACGCGGTTTATAATTTTCTATTTCATGGGGCTGGTCGAGACCACGCTGTTAGCCTTTGCTCGCTGCCGCCACTTGTGCCTGAACTTCAGAAGCAAAATCTTCTTCTTTACGTTCAATACCTTCACCCACTTCAAAGCGAACGAAAGTAACAACATCGGCACCAGCTTTCTTCAGTAACTCACCAACAGTCATTGATGGGTCTTTCACGAAAGGCTGACCAGTCAGGCTGATTTCACCGGTAAACTTACGCATACGGCCTTCAACCATCTTTTCAGCGATTTCTTTCGGCTTACCGCTTTGCATTGCGATATCAACCTGAATAGAACGCTCTTTCTCAACAACTTCAGCTTCAACGTCTTCAGGCTTAACGAACTGTGGATTACTTGCTGCAACGTGCATACATAAGTCACGAGCCAAGTCTTCATCACCACCGGTAAGAGCAACTGCAACACCGATGCGAGCACCGTGAGTGTAAGTTGCAACAACATCGCCAGCTTCAAGAGTTTGAACACGACGAACGTTCATGTTCTCACCAATTTTAGCCACTAAGTCTTCACGAGTTTTCTCAACCGTTTGACCACCGATGTCTGTCGTTTTTAACGCTTCAACGTCATTTTCTTTGTTAGCAAATGCAACGTTAATGACTTTATCGCCAAATGCCAGGAAGCTGTCGTCACGTGCTACGAAGTCAGTTTCGCAGTTTAGCTCAACTAACGTTGCCTGGTTGCCTTCAGACTTAACTAAAATAACACCTTCAGCTGCAACACGGCCTGCTTTCTTCGCTGCTTTGGCCTGACCGCTTTTACGCATCAGGTCAATTGCCGCTTCCATATCACCGTCGACTTCCTGCAATGCTTTTTTGCAGTCCATCATGCCAGCGCCTGTGCGCTCGCGCAGTTCTTTTACTAGAGCTGCTGTAATTGCCATGATTCTATTCCTCGATTATTCAGTTGCTTCGACGAAATCGTCAGAGTCTTTCGCTTCAACTTGCGCTGTACGTGCTTCTTTTACCGCTTCTGCAGCAGTGTTCAAATACAATTGAATTGCACGGATCGCGTCATCATTACCCGGAACAATGTAATCAACACCGTCAGGGTCAGAGTTTGTATCCACAACAGAAACAACTGGAATGCCCAGGTTATTAGCTTCTTTAATAGAGATGTGCTCGTGATCAGCATCGATAACAAACAGAACGTCAGGTAAGCCGCCCATGTTTTTGATACCGCCTAAGCCTTTTTCCAGCTTTTCCATTTCACGAGTATTAACCAAAGCTTCTTTCTTGGTTAGTTTGTCGAATGTTCCGTCCTGGCTCATTGTTTCAAGGTCTTTTAGACGCTTGATTGATTGACGAACTGTTTTCCAGTTAGTCAACATGCCGCCTAACCAACGGTGGTTTACATAATACTGACCACAGTTAATAGCTGCTTCTTTAACCGCTTCTGCTGCTGCGCGCTTAGTACCAACAAACAGGATTTTACCTTTGTTTGAAGCAACGTGCTGCATGTAGCTCAACGCATCGTTGAACATAGGCACAGTTTTTTCGAGGTTAATGATATGAATTTTGTTACGAGCACCAAAAATGTAAGGTTTCATTTTTGGATTCCAGAAACGAGTTTGGTGACCGAAATGGACACCTGCTTTCAGCATGTCACGCATTGACACGTTAGCCATAATATTTTTCCTTTTTAGGGGGTTAAGCCTCCATACATCCCATAAGCCGACTTGTTCTTAGACAAGCACCCCGTCTTATGTGTCGATGTATGTGTGGATTATCATTTACATACAAGTTTACTTTGTTGGCATAAGGCCAAAAAAGCGTGCGTTTTATACCATAACGAGCACACTTACACAACAAAAAACGTTACTTAACTTATGTTTTAACCCGCCTCAAAGATAGCGAATTCTATCAGTCGCTGTTAAACTGTCGGCTTTTCCAGCAGTCACGGACAGGAAGAGAATGACCATCTCAATTAAGACACCCGAAGAAATCGAAAAAATGCGCGCTGCAGGCAAGCTTGCCGCTAGTGTTCTTGAAATGATTGGTGAATACGTAAAACCAGGTGTAACCACAGAAGAGCTGGACGATATCTGCCACAAGTATATTACTGACCATGGCGCTTACCCTGCTCCGTTAAATTACCATGGGTTCCCTAAGTCCATTTGCACCTCTGTTAACCATTGTGTCTGCCACGGTATTCCTGGTCCCAAAAAGCTTAAAGATGGCGATATTATGAACATTGATGTCACCGTAAAGCTTGATGGTTACCACGGCGACACCTCAAAAATGTTTGTGGTAGGTAAGCCTACTATTATGGCAGAACGTTTGATTAAAGTGACCCAGGAGTCCCTTTACAAAGCGATAGAAATGGTCAAGCCAGGGATCAAGCTCGGCGACTTTGCGGAAGTTATTCAAAAGCACGCGGAAAGCCACGGCTACTCAATTGTCCGCGAATACTGCGGACACGGTATTGGCTCCGTGTTTCATGAGGATCCACAAATTCTTCATTATGGCCAGGCAGGTACCGGCGAAGAGTTAAAAGCCGGAATGTGCTTTACTATCGAGCCTATGGTTAACGTTGGCAAGCGCCACACGAAATTGATGAAAGACGGCTGGACCGTACTTACCAAAGATCGCAGTCTGAGTGCACAGTGGGAGCACACTCTATTAGTCACGGATAACGGTGTAGAGGTTCTCACATTACGTAATGACGAACCTGACTTAGCGCGAGTTATCGAGCACAACTAACTGACTTCAGGGGGTATTATGGCTGATGTTGAACAGGATAAAGACTTCCATGGCCGTTGGCCTGACAGAACTCATACCCCTTGCATTAAAGACTATAAAGCACTTCTGGAGAGCTACCGTAACTGGTCTGCGGCGCGTTTTGTTACGGCCGACATTGATGAGCTTGTTCATCACCGTTCGACATTTTTTGATCAGCTCATTTGCCAATTGTGGCAACAGTTTAAACTTAACAATGAACCCGCCACTATATTAGCTGTTGGCGGTTATGGCCGTGAAACACTGCATCCGGGTTCAGATATCGATTTACTCATTTTAATTGCCCCCCAGAGCGAAGACGCTGAAACCAGGTTGTCTGAAAAGCTCAGTCAGCTTATTACCTTTTTATGGGATCTTCATTTAGATATTGGCCATTCGGTACGCACCATCGACGAATGTTTTAGTCAATCAGAAAACGATATTACTATTGCTACAAACCTTATTGAGAGCCGTTACCTTGATGGCTCTGAGGATCTTTATAACGAATTTCATCAACAATTATTGAATGACTTTCCATGGTCGAGCCGAGACTTTTATCAAGCCAAACTTGATGAGCAAAAACAACGACATCAGCAATATCACAGTACGTCCTATAATCTCGAGCCTAATATCAAATCAAGCCCCGGTGGACTGCGTGACATCCAGACCGTTGGCTGGATTGCTAAGCGTCACTTCCGCACCCATTCAGATGAAAACCTGGTTGAATACGGTTATATGACGGCCGATGAGTTCGTCGAGCTACGTGACTGCATGAACTGGTTATGGCGCATCCGCTTTGCCCTCCATCTTGAAGCTGGTAAACGCGAAGACCGCCTTTTATTTGACTTTCAGCCCGGCGTAGCGGTTCGCCTGGGTTATGGCAATGACGGTAAAGCATCCGTCGAAACCATGATGAAAGATTACTTTAAAGTGGTTCTTCGTGTCAGCGAGCTCAACCAGATGTTACTGCAATTCTTTCATCAGGCCATACTGGGCACACAGGACTTACAACACGCAGAGCATATTAGCGATGACTTTGCGGTCTCAAATGAGTTGCTCACTGCACGACATGACAACGTATTCGACGACCACTGCAATATTGTCCGGGCTTTTGTCTGCATTGCCGAACACCCACAGATAAAAGGCATCCATTCAAATACCATTCGTTTACTCAGAAACGCGCGCGCTCAGTTAACCGAGCCTCTTAGCCATGACCCTGAATGCAGAAACCTGTTTAACCAGCTCATTCAGCATCCCCGTGGCTGTGGCCTAGCGTTTGCACTTATGCATCACCACAGCGTATTGGCCAGTTATTTATCCCAGTGGCAACAAATTGTGGGGCAAATGCAGTTTGATCTGTTCCACGCTTACACTGTTGATGAACACACTTTTCGTCTGGTGAGAAACCTCTACCGCTTCAGCGACGAAGACTACCAGGACCAGTTTCCCTTATGCGAAAAGCTGGTAGCACAGATGGATCGTCGCTATTGCCTTTATTTGGCGGGTATTTTCCATGATATCGCCAAAGGCCGCGGAGGTGATCACTCTGAATTAGGCGAAATGGACGCGCGCAACTTCTGTCATCAGCATGGTTATGACGAAGAAGACGCTGAGTTGGTTGCCTGGCTGGTAAGACACCACTTAACCATGTCAGTTACCGCGCAGAAACGTGACATTCATGATCCTGAGGTTATACAAGACTTTGCTAATCAGGTTTCAACGCTCGAGCGGCTGGACTACCTTTATTGTCTTACGGTGGCCGATATTCGCGCAACCAATCAGTCGCTCTGGAATAACTGGAAAGCAACCCTGCTGGAAGAGCTCTACAACGCGACATCTTACTTGCTGCAACAAGACAGTAACAAACCGACACTGGATATTCGTCAGAAAATAAACGAAAACAAAGCCAGTGCAATGGCTTTACTGTTAAGTGCCGGGTTTGAAAAGTCAGAAATTCTCGCTTTGTGGGGCCGTTTTACTGCCGATTATTTCTTCCGGCATACACCAGAGCAGATCAGCTGGCATTCACAGCATATATTAAACTTACCGACCGACCAGTTGCCACTGATTCTAATTGGTGATGAAAACAACTATGGTACAACCGAGCTGTTTATTTATCATCATGAAGAAAGCCACTTATTTGCTTCTGTTGCCGGTGTTCTGGATAGCCAGCAGTTAAATATTCTGGATGCACAAATCCTTGCCACCCGTGACGGTTTTGTCATGGATACTTTCGTTGTACTGCAACGGGACGGCAAGCCATTGACAGAACCGCAGCGCATTGAAGAAGTCAAACAACAATTGCTGGACGTTCTGCATAAACGCATACCTGTCCCCAGTACAAAACGCCCCTTGTCACGGCGCATGAAAAACTTTTCAGTCGCCACAGAAGTGACATTTATACCAAGTAAGCATCACGGTCGTACAACCTTTGAGCTAGTAACTCTGGACAGACCCGGCCTTATTGCTAAACTTGCGGCTATTTTACAGCAACAAAATGTCACCTTACTTGCCGCAAAAATTACCACCATAGGCGAGCAGGCAGAAGATTTATTCATTGTCACCACGGAGCAACAAACCGCTTTGGACGACAAGCAGAAACAAACGTTAAAAAAACAAATTATCAAAGACCTGGAGTTTTAAATCCTTATCATGGAAAACATAAAACAACGCATCATCGATGCATTTGAACAACGTGATCAGCTCAACGCCCATACTGAAAATGACGACTTGCGTGAAGCAGTTCGCTACGTCATTGACGAGATTGACCGCGGTGAGTTGCGAGTCGCTGAAAAAATTTCGGGCGAGTGGGTTGTTCACCAATGGCTGAAAAAAGCCGTTCTGCTGTCGTTTCGTTTAAACGACAATGACCTAATTGAAGGCGGCGAAACACGTTTCTGGGACAAAGTTCCGGCTAAATTTGCTGATTATGACAGTGCTCGTTTCCGTGCCGAAGGCATGCGTGTTGTACCGCCGGCGATGGTCCGTAAAGGCGCCTTTATTGGCCGCAATGTCGTTGTTATGCCGTCATACGTAAATATTGGAGCCTATGTTGGCGAAGGCACTATGGTTGATACCTGGGCTACTGTCGGCTCCTGCGCACAAATCGGTAAAAATGTGCACCTTTCAGGTGGCGTGGGTATCGGTGGTGTATTAGAGCCACTGCAAGCCAACCCGACCATCATCGAAGACAACTGCTTTATTGGTGCACGTTCAGAAATTGTTGAAGGCGTTATTGTTGAGGAAGGCGCTGTTATTTCAATGGGCGTTTACATTGGCCAGAGCACACGCATTTATGACCGCGAAAATGATCGCATTCTATACGGTCGTGTACCTTCAGGTTCCGTTGTTGTACCAGGTTCATTGCCTTCTGCAAACGGAACGCACAGCCTTTACGCTGCCATCATTGTTAAGCGGGTTGATGCTAAAACTCGTGCCAAAGTGGGTATCAATGCCCTGCTACGCAGCGCGGAATAACTTTTACTTAAGAAATGGCTGGTGAAACTCATCCGGCATTGGTATTTCCAAATTGATGGACTCGCCACTGACCGGATGTTTAAAGCTAAGTCCAGTCGCTGCCAGCAGTAAACGGTGGCAATTAAAGTGCTCGCGAAAAAAGTTATTATGCCGTCCATCACCATGGTTTGTATCACCGACAATGGGATGCCTAATATGTGCCATGTGTCGGCGTAACTGGTGCTTACGTCCCGTTTCTGGTTGTAACTGAACCAATGAATAACGCGTGGTATCGTGCTTTTTGCTGACCTTATAAGGCAATTCAACCTGCTTTAAACATTTATAATGCGTCACCGCCGGCTGTTTTTCTTTATCGGTATCGGCGTCAGCGTCCGCTAATTTATCCAGTTCTTCTTTTAGCGCGTAATCAATAGTACCGCTTTCAGCTACATAACCTCTGACGACCGCATGATAGGTTTTTCTTACCTCACGAGCGGTTAACTGTTCAGTCAAAGTTCGTGCGATATCACTGCTAAGAGCAAAGATGAGTAACCCTGACGTTGGCCTGTCCAGCCGATGCACAGGGTAGACATGACGCCCCAATTGGTTGCGCAGCATTTGCATAGCAAATTCACGGGCACCGCTTGCTATGCGGCTTCGGTGAACCAGTAAGCCACTGGGTTTATTAATAACAGCTAAATGTTCGTCTTGGTAAACAAGTTCTAACTGCTTCACCGTTAGACGTCTTCCTGCAGAGGATCAGTGCCACTTAGCAGCACATCAAACTCACGGATTAGAGCGATAAGTTGTTCGTATTGTTCAAGCTCGTTACGGTAGGTATGAGCAGCCATTGGACTAACCGCGACGCCCTCAGGCAAAGGTCGTTGACTGTCGACCAGAGACCACATCCGCGGCAACATAATAAATTGCAGCCACTGATGAAACTCCAGCGTATCAACGGCAAAAGGCTGCTGACTTTCCAAAGCCTGCACGGGAGGCTGGTGAGACTGCCATAAGCCAAGACTGTTCAGTTCGCGCTCTATTCTATCAAGTAATCGAGCGGCTTTCTGATACTGCTCCATATCAGACTCCGTTACCACATCATTGTATAAACCGATATAATGGCGCCATAGTGATTTAATACGCCTTAAAATTCAAGCAAAAAGGGAGCGCCTGTGTCAGCACCGACCATCACCACCTTGGGTGAGTTTTTGCAAGCCGGCCAAGCAGAGTACAAAATTTTTGATATTGGCAGATGCCTTACTGAACTGTCTCAGGATGACTTTGCTGCTATTGAGCACCAACAACGTCCTTACCCCTACCCGATAGCCAGACAGGCTCAACTGGCGATATTGTTTCAGCATAAACAGCATGATCAGCAGCCTTTCATCTGGTTTTTGCAATTCCCTCTGGATGAGCGTGGGCTTTTAAATTTAGCGGCACGTAATCAATACCTTGAATATGTGGTTAACGCATTAGGCCACGAAATTACCGGTGAGATGACCGAGGAGCAACAAAAGCAACTGCAGCAGAATCCTTATTTACTCACTCCGAATGAGCATCAGCGGGCTGCGTTGCATGCACGGGTTCAGCGTCAGCTAAAACTGTCACCCTCAATTCACTTTGAAACAGCTGAAGCCTATTTAAAACACCCAAAAGCTGATATTGACTGGCAGCAAATTGGCTTACAAGGCCTGCACGACTGTGCAGCCCGATTAGAGCAACTGCCGGAACTGAGCGAAGCCATAGCAACACATTTTTCGACTTACCCTAAAGCGGTAAGGCAGCCGCTCGCCGTTGCCCTTGAACAGCAAAACATCACGCCACGACTACGAGATTCATTACTTGAGTATGTTAAGAGTAATGATGCACTGCTTTGTACAGACAGCCTGAGAGCGTTAGCTTCCGTTGCGGCTCACCCGCGCGTACAAAAGTCCGTCAACGAGACCATTCCTGATGCAAACGCTGACCAACTGGTTGTTGTCGCCGCCCGATTATGGCCAGTACTTAACAATGAGCACAGCTTGTTAGGCTACTTAGATGCAATCGCTTCACTGGATAACGCTCTGTTTGATGCGTTATTTCAGGATATTATTGCCTTACCGGATATACGTCCCCTGCTTCTGTCTATACTGGCACAGCAGAAGCAGTCGGATGCCGTTGGCGAAGCTTTAAACCGATTAAAACAGCAAACCCGGAGCGCTTGATGAACTTACTTGATGTTATTGTTTTTCTCGGGTTGGCAACCGCAGTATGGGTTTTCTGGCAACATCGCCAGCAGTCGGAAAGCGCGCAGAAACACGCTGTTTTTTATTGTAAACAGCAAGGTTTGCAGTTTCTGGATATTCGTCGTGAGGATACCCGATGGTCTTTTAAAGGAAGCCAGCCGGGCTGGCGAAGTACATTTAAAATGGGGTTTAGCAGCGACGGAGAAACTCGTTATGAAGGAGAGCTAACTCTTCATAACCAACGCTTAGTTGGTGTTGAATTACCGCCGTTTCGAATTCCCGGTCAATAATTTAACCCAGGCATCTTTATACATAACCCAGTCACCCAGTAAGCTATATAAAGGATACTGAAAAGTGGCTGGCTTATTCTTCTCAAACACAAAGTGACCCAGCCAGGCAAATCCATAACCAATAACCGGCAAAGCCAGCAACCACCAATAGTTAGCGCTAACCAAAGCGTAAACTAACACAGCCAACACCAGGGTGCTGCCAATATAATGTAGGATCCGACAACGCTTGTCAGAGTGCTCTTGCAAGTAGTAAGGGTAAAACTCTTTAAAACTGGAATAACTCATTAGCTTTAATCTTCTTGCCTAGGGTAAAAGAGTACTTCACCGGGTAGCTTTTCAACTTCTATCTGGGCCTGCAAACGGTAACCGCGCTTCTTGAAAAATGCCTGATAATCAGAGCGGGTGACGTAAACTGCAATGCCCTGCGATTCAGGATCTTCTTCAAATACCGTTTTAGCAGCCTCAACCAATAAATGCCCTACCCCTTGAGATTGATACTGCGGCGCTACGGCAATAAAAGCTAACATATGGTAGGGAACATCGGGCATCGCTTGCTGAATAAGACGCTCTTTTTCAAGCACCTGTCGGGTACTTAAAAAACCTGCAGTCAGCAGCATACTAATGCGCCAATGCCAAAAACGACCAGGACCAAAGCTCTTACCAGGACGGGTGAGACAGGCGACACCTAATAGTGTGCCGCCGTCACGGATACCAATAATGGGTTGTCCACTTTCCCAAAACGCATTCAGATCTTCACGAATTGCGGCTCGTAGGCGCTTTTCGTAATCCGGCTTATCGGCCCGAAAAATCTTTTGCAACAATTCATCGTCATAGTAAGTCTGAAACAAAAGCGAAGCCGCTAATTTAAGATCTTCGGCGACAAGATAGACAAGCTCTCCCTGAATATGCTCGCTGCTGTTCTCACTTGCCTTATCGATTTCACTTTCTGTTTTTTCGGTTAAGCCTTGCATAACAACCACTGATTAGTTTTTTATAACACCAAGTTAACCATTTTTAGGGATCCTGTCGAGAGCCATTTCTCCGGTACCTGCCAGGGTATCATCAATGAACACAATAGCTGTGCATTCATCACGGGTCGTCATACCGTCAGCATGCTTTCTGTGTGTGCGATAATACAAAACCTGATATCGATGTTGTTCAGATTCCCAGGAGTCATTAAAATCGGGAGTTCCTAATCGGCTCAAGGCTTCGCTAACCGAAAGCGAGGGTGGTAATGCCGCAATCGAAGAGCGGTTTCTTTGCTCTGACTGCTGCCCTTCATATTTTTCGTTACTACCATCGTAACTCGACTCTTTTACAACAACACAACCGGATAAAGTTAACGAGCTTAGCAACGCAACAACCAATAAAGATCTTTTCAGCATGCTTCATGTTCTCCTGATTATTTTATTAATAAGTTTGCTTCAATATATTTTCAGCAGTTCATTTAAAGCAAGCTTCAGGCCAAAACGTAACCCTATGTTTTTATTGTGCTTTATATTTTTTAGGTTTTGCTAATTTGCTAATTAATCGTTATTTTCACTAATTTTAGGCTCGCATTCATTGAGCCACCCAGACAAAGAGTCGGCAAGGACTTCATGCTGTTCCTTCCCCACCCATTCAAGTCCAATAGCACCGCTGTGGTTATCTATCGACAACAATAAGTCGTCGTTATCTGCTCCTAACCCAATAAACACCGTTTCTGGCTGTTTTAACCGGCGTTTCATTAAAATATGTCCGGTTATATTTGCCAACAACCGCTCACCATCTTCTTCACTTTGGATCTGTAATAAATGTATCGGATGTCCCTGATAAGAAAGCGCCAGGTCGCCCGCATACCAGCGCCCAAATAGCGCTTTAATGCTGTCATGGAAGGTTGTTTCTAAGGCTTTTTCCAGCTCATCAAAAGCCAGAGGCTTAGCTTGTAAAGACGGTGTCCATTCAACCGTATCGTCATCAATAACCTCGCCATATATTGGACTGCTCCACTCTTCTACATACTCCGTATAACGGACAGGAACCTGATTTTGATAACGCTCCATTAAGGCATCGATAGTTTCTTCTAACGTCTTCATCTGGCACTTACACCTAAGAAAATTTACAATAAGGGCATTGTACTTACGGAGCGACTTAAATGCCAAAGAAGCACGCACTCGACCACTTATCGCTGGGGCAAAGCACAGACTACCCGAGTGAATATGACCCGAAGCAGCTACAACCTGTCCCCCGCTCGCTGAACCGTGAGCCCATTGGTCTTGTTGGTAAGCTGCCTTTTTCCGGTGTCGACTTATGGACTGGCTACGAAATATCCTGGCTGAACTCAAATGGCTTGCCACAAGTCGCTGTCGGTTACTTTGAAGTGCCTGCGGAAAGTCCGAATCTCATTGAATCAAAGTCCTTTAAACTTTATTTAAACAGTTTCAATGACACTCGTTTTGGTTCCTGGCAAGAGGTTCAGGTACTTATAGAAAAAGACTTATCTGCATGTGCCGGAGCCGGTGTCAGTGTTACCTTAAAGCCGCTGTCTGAGCTAGAAGGTGAATCCATTGCAACCTTCCCCGGTCTTTGTATTGATAAGCAGGACATCACAATCTCGCAATATGACTACCAGCCGTCATTATTAATAACGGAGCATAATGAGACAGAAGAGAAGCTACACAGTCACCTGTTGAAGTCTAACTGTCTTATCACGAACCAACCAGACTGGGGATCCGTCTATATTCATTACCAGGGGCCCAAGTTGGATCATGCGTCATTATTGGCTTATTTGGTCTCATTCAGGCGCCACAATGAATTCCACGAACAATGCGTTGAACGTATTTATCAGGACTTAAAAGCGCTGGGGATGAAAAAACTGACGGTTTATGCCCGCTATACTCGCCGCGGAGGCCTCGACATAAACCCATTTCGTTCCGACTTCGAACCAGCGCTGCAGATGCAGCGCATGGCCCGACAATAAAACCTTAGGCGTTAGGATGCGGAATTTGTAACCATTGAAGAAACCGGGCCTGTTGCTCAGCCGTTGGCTCATCCACAGGCTCAATTTTCGCATCTGTGGCGGGTTTGGCTTTCACGCTCAAGGTTTTTTCATGCAACTGGTCACGACGGAAGAACGTAACGGTTATAGACTCTCCTGCCTCATACTCTTTAAAAGCATCGCTGAAACGACCATCAACCACTTTGTGTCCGTCAAAGGCGACAATCACGTCACCGGGGGTAAAGCCAGCTTCCCACGCGGGGCTTCCTTTACTAACACGAGTCAGTTCCATACCGCCGCTTGTGTCATTAGCATTCCAGCCTGCCCACACTTCTGGCTCATCATCTTTCTCATAAACCAGTTCCAAACCAACTCGCTCCAACATGGTTTCAAACGGAATATCGGCAGGCGTTTCAACATTATTCTGCCACCAGTTCTGCCAGGAGCGGCCTGTCAGCTCTTTTAATATGGTTAATACATCCGCGGCAGTGAATCCTTCATGGTCAGCATCAAAGCGCTGATAGAGTTCATTATGAATATCGCGGTAACTCACTTCACCTTCAGTTGTTTCCAGAAGTTCACTGTCCAGCATCCAGGAAACCAGCGCCCCCTCTGAATAAATATTAACTGAGTCGTTATGAGCCCTGTCACCGTATTGGTCTATCCATGCTTCAAATGACGCCTCAGCTACCGACATGACGTCACGTCCGGGTTTCGCTTTGTGCCGATCAATACTTGTGGCCACACGCTCAAAGTATTCTGACGGTTCCATAATGCCTGCGTGTAACAACAGATGATTCTGGAAATAACTGGTGGAGCCTTCTGCTATCCAAAATAAATCTGTGTAGTTTTCTTTTTGATAGTCATAAGGAACTAAACCACTGGGGCGGTATGCTTTTACGTTCCAGGTGTGAACAAACTCATGCGATGCTGTCGACATAAAAGACAGGTAGTCATCGCGGCTGGCAAAGCTATAACGTGGTCGCTGAATAACCGTGGAGTTCTTGTGTTCCGTTGCGCCACCGGCACCAGTTGTTGCGTGGATCATGAACACATAACGCTCGAACGGATAATCACTCCATATAGAATCACCAGTTCCCACCAGCTTTTTTAAATCCGAAACCGTCTTTTCAGCATCGTAATTTCCTTCACCCCAGAACACCACTTCATAGTCCCGTTCATCCTGAGTAAATGCATAGTGTGTGTTAATACCGGTCTCTATTGGGGAATCAACAAATACATCCCAATTCTGGGCAGTAAACTGATGATCTCCCTGGCGCTCCATTCCCGAGTAGCTTTTCCAGTTCTCAGGAACGTCAAGAGAAACTGAAATTGGTTCATTGCGCCACGCGTCGGCATACATAAATACGGCAGATGCATCCAAATAAGCGTGAGTGTCGTCTATATGGCGACTACGACGCCCCAACTGATTCGCATAGATTTCGTAATCAACGGTAACCTCACCGCTTTGCTCTGGCAGGTATATGCGCCAGGTACTTTTATCAACTTTTTCCCAACGCAGTTCTTCACCATTGCTGCGCACTTCGAAGTCGCGCACGCCATTCGCCAAGTTTAAAATTCGGTAATAACCTGTTCTCCAGGCTGGCATTTTTATATCCAGGAACTTTTCTTCGCTGGCCGGAAAAGTAATTGAAACCTCACCTTTATGGTGTTCTGGTTGCGTCAGGTCAATTTTATAATCGGTATTTGCCAATACTACTGAAGGGGCTAACATAACACCAACAGCCAATAAGCTCTTACGCACAGTCAGTCTCCGTTAATTTCGAGTTTTTTGTTAGTCTGTTTTTGCAAAGACTACCACAATTCACCAATAGTAAATAAATTCAGATAGGTTAGACTTTATAGTAATAATTTTCGTATCATAGCTATTGCATTCAGTATTGGGTAGGTGAGCATTGGCAGTACCTGAAACACCACAAGAAAAGATTCAGCATCTTAGCAAAAAGTTGCAACAGAGCATCCAGTCTCGTAAGCAATTAGAAGATGACTATTTACGTGACTCACAAAGATACTCAAATTTTGTGAATGATCTTTGCTTAGCGTTAAGTGGTGTTGATACGGAGCTGGACACTCTGCTGCATAAGCTGCGCGGACACCTGCAGCAGAATGCTTCTGCGGCCGTTCTCGAGCCAATTATGCAGAAGCTTAGCGACGCAATATCGCAGCATACGATTCGTTTGCAGACACAGCTAAAGCTAACCAACGAAAGCATCCGTCAGGCGCTGGCTTCAATTAAACCGCACGATAATAACAGCCGCTCTAAACTGCAGCGTGTCGCCAGCGAATTTGAGCAACCGACAATGACGGTTTCTCACTATCTTCCGTTGATGAACCAGTTACTGGCACTTTCCTATCAACAGCCGGCTGTTAAGACAGAGACTCAAGTTAGTCAGTACCAGAGCCAATTGCTCGACTTACTAAGCGAAGTTGAGTTTTCAGGAAACGCTGCCGATACTCTGCGACAAATGAAAGTTGCCCTGCAAAAACCGCAGACAAGTGAAACTCTGCTCGCCATCACTTTAAAAATCATGCGGTTAGTTTTCAGTAACATTAATGATGAACGAAAGTCGGCACAGCATTTCTTAAAGCAACTGAATGCTTCGCTGGAATCGGTTCAAAGTGTGCTGGGTAAAACTATTAATCATTCTTCAGACTACGCTGACCAGCGCGTTCATCTGAATCAAAAACTGAAAAATGGCGTCTCAGAAATTAGTGCTTGTGTCACCGATGCCTGTGAGCTTTATGATTTAAAAGAGTCCGTTGGCAAGCAATTACAGACGTTAAGTGAAACGCTGAATCAACACTTGAAGTTGCATGATGAAGAGCGTGAAAACTTTAACAGCAACACGCTGGAAATAAAGCAGCAGCTAAGGGATACCGAAGCTCAGGTCGAGTACTACAAAAAAGAATTAGCAAAGCAGCAGTTTCGTAGCTTACAGGATAATCTGACCAAGTTACCAAACCGGTCGGCTTTTGAGGAACGCCTGAACCTTGAGTTTGAGCGTTGGGTAAAAGGTGAGACACAGCTTACTATCGCGGTAATAGACGTCGACCACTTTAAAAATATTAACGATAACTTCGGTCACATTGCCGGCGATAAAACTCTGCAAGTTATTGCAGGAACCCTCAGCAAAGCACTCAAAGAGTCTGGTTTTGTCTGTCGCTACGGTGGCGAAGAGTTTGCTATTATATTCTGTTCGGATGATCGGGAAGCTTATCAGCACATCGAAAATGCACGGGGAAAAGTTGCGACTATTCCGTTTAAATTTAAAAGTGAAGACATTCGTATTACTATTTCAGCAGGAATAGCGAAGTGCCAATACAACGAAGATACGCCATTAGCGGTTTTCGAAAGAGCAGATAAAGCTCTATATGATGCAAAAAATAGCGGGCGCAATAAGGTCATGAAAGCGAAATAGAAACTAGACGCACGACCAACGCCGGCACAAGGATGACGCCGAGTCATCGTTTTTACAGGAGTATGAAAACATAATGAGAGCAAGCATTTCTCCAAGAGGCAGTATGTCTCTTTTGTCACAGCTCGAAATAGAGCGTTTAAAGCAGTCCTCAAACAGCCAACTTTATAAATTATTCCGTAACTGCTGTCTTGCGGTTTTAAATGCCGGTAGTAACACCGACAGCAGTGCTGAAATCTACGATAAATACAAAGACTTTGCAGTTAACATTATTCGCAAAGAGCGCGGCATTAAAATTGAACTTATAGAACCACCTGCCGAAGCCTTTGTTGACGGCGAACTGATTGTCGGAATACGTGAACTGCTCGAGTCTGTATTACGTGACATTCTTTTTACCGGCGAACGCTATTCTGAAGAAGAGTTAAAGGACGCTGACAGTGCAACTCTGACCCACGTTGTGTTCGATATCCTTCGAAACGCACGTACCATTCAGGCCATGCAAGAACCTAACATGGTCGTGTGTTGGGGCGGCCACTCTATTAGCGAAAACGAGTATAAATACACCAAAGAAGTGGGTTATCAACTCGGTTTACGAGGCCTCAACATCTGTACAGGGTGTGGCCCTGGAGCAATGAAGGGTCCAATGAAGGGCGCTACTATCGGACACGCTAAACAGCGTATTAGCAGTGGCCGTTACTTAGGCCTTACAGAACCCGGGATTATTGCAGCAGAACCACCTAATCCTATTGTCAATGAGCTGGTTATTCTGCCTGATATTGAAAAACGTTTGGAAGCTTTCGTGCGCTGCGCGCACGGAATTGTGATTTTCCCGGGTGGCGCGGGTACAGCAGAGGAACTGTTGTATTTACTTGGCATTTTGATGCACCCGAAAAACCAGCAACAAAGTTTGCCCGTAATTTTGACAGGTCCCGAAAGCTCTAAAGACTACTTTGATGCTTTAGATACTTTTATCGTCGATACGTTAGGCGAAGACGCCCGCGGTTTTTACCGTATTATTATCGCAGACCCTGCCGGTGTCGCTCAGCACATGCACGCGGGTATGGCGGCGGTAAAACAGTATCGCCGTGACTCAGGCGATGCTTACTACTTTAACTGGACACTGTTTATCGATGAAAACTTTCAGCGTCCTTTTTATCCGACTCATGAAAATGTTTCATCGCTTAACCTGCACCCAGAGCAGCCCAAAGAAGAACTTGCCGCTGATTTACGTCGCGCCTTCTCTGCCATTGTTGCCGGTAATGTGAAAGACGATGGTATTCGCCAAATTAGAGAAAAAGGCGTATTTACTATTCATGGTGAAAAACAGTTAATGAAGCGACTTGACGTATTGTTAAGAGCATTCGTCGAACAGGGTCGTATGAAACTGCCGGGTTCGGTGTATCATCCTTGTTATAAGGTTGTTACTGACTGAAGGATTTATGAAAAATAAAGTCTTTGTCATACTTGCTATTGGTGCCGTAAGTTATCTGGCTATTGTCGGGGCAGTACTGATGCTTTATCAGGCTGACCCCGCCGATTTGCAGTGGCAGGAACGGGAAACCTACAACGCCAGACAAATTGGTCAGTTGGATCTCGGTATGTCCAAAGACAGCGTTATCCGAATTTTGGGCTCCCCGGATATCAACGAAGCAAAAGCCTCACCCAAAGGTGACATGCAAGTATTGTTTTATCGTACACATCACGTGACTTCTGACGGTATCACCACGAAAGATGAGTGTACCCCTCTGGTTTTCAGAGACAATGAGCTCATCGCCTGGGGTAACGATTCATACCGCGACTATCAGGATAATCAGAGGCGCGAATGAATAAACTGACGGAGTGTTGTGAAAAAGTCGGTAATTTACTGAAACAACACGATATTCGTCAGCTTTATCGTTTAGTTCAGTTTATTGATGAGGAATACCAGCAAAACCGCTGGCCGGAGCTTCTTCCAATTTATGCCGAGCAACACTATCCGGAAGACAACCACGCGATAAGTGAGATACTTGCCGTTTGCGTTAACGCCTTAAAGTGCGGTTATCAGTGGTCTTTACACACCCATTATCGCCGAATCCTGGCTGCGGCCTGTATCAGTGCAAAACTTAATCCCAACCCTGGCTATTGGAAACAGCGTCAGCTGCGACAATCGCTGTGGCTTTCTGCTTTAGAGATATTGACGTTAAGCTCGCCCGATATCGTTGTATTTAGATACTGGGTTGAAGCATTGACTCAAGTGCAGCTAAAACGAATCGAACCCAGCCTGGCGTTTTTTCCGTTATTAAACGGAGATTTTCGCTACCGTTTCTGGGCGCTTCTAACCCAGCAAGACACCTTCTCAGTGCGGCTGACAGGCCAGAAGTTTTCGAATGAACAAAACAAACAAACCGCCGTATTGCTGGGGTTTGAAGGCAAGCATGCCGTCGTAGCCTTAATTCATAAGTTGGACAGTCCATTTTACCTGAGCCCGGAAGAGTCAGCCAATTGGCAAATAAACAATCGAGCTCTGACGAATGAACAACTCAACGCTCTGAGTAGCCATCGCTTAATGAAACAAGAGCAACAGAGCTCAGTACAGCAAACACCGCGTTCGCTGTTAAAAGCGATTAATCGATACGCAAATGCAAATGGCGCCTTGAATGCCGTCATTCAACAGGTAAACCAGCTTCCTTTTTTAGCCAATAGTCTGCACGCTGCAGTCCAACAAAGTGAGCGTATTGGTTACAGCGAAGCGAGCCGTATGGATTTAAAACAGGCATACTTGTGGCTGGGTTCTAAGCGAGCTTCCGTAATTCTGGCCACTGCATTCCTGCAGCACCAGTTTTCTTTAAACACTATTCCTTTGCATAAAAATTTGATGCAAAAGCTCGGCTTATTAACCACTTTATTGCAGCGTTTATCAGATACCACAAGCATTAATTTACCCACACCGGCGCCGCTACTGGCTTTACTTTCAGGTTCCGACTTATTTCGACACCCAGAGCTGATAAAGTCCGCTAAATGGCCTCGGCCTAAATACGTTGAGCATTGCTACAGCACCAGTTGGGTAGGCTCAGCGCTGGATATTAGTGATTTTCGCCGGAGTAAGCAGTTGGTCAAACGCTGGCAGCTGCCTCCGGCTACTGAGCGCCTATTAGATCCAGATAAGGAAGAAAATGATGAGTTAAGTGCCCTTTTCTTTTTGTCACACTATTTGACCTTAAGCACTTATTACACCGATGTATCATTAAGCAGCTCAGTCAAATCCCTGCTAAAATCCAGTTGTCAGCAATTAAAAATCGATGCTGATCAATTGACAAAAATTAAAACAAAAGCAGCCTTCGACAGTCATTGTTACTCACCGTTATAGTGCTTATTCGCGTGGTGAATAGTACAGAGCTAGTCAGTATTATCAACGCGGTGGTAGAATGACCGTTCCTGTTTTTTGTTGTAACACGGTTTAAAGGAAGCAATTCATGAGTAGAACCATCACAGTTATTCCAGGTGACGGCATAGGCCCGGATATCGTTAAGTCAGCAACCGCAATTTTAGATAAAGCGGGTTGTGACTTTCAGTATGAATACGTAGAAGCCGGCCTGACTGCTTTGGAAAAAACCGGAGAGCTATTACCGCAAAATACTCTTGATGCGATTGAACGTAACGGTGTTACTTTAAAGGGGCCATTAACAACCCCAGTTGGCGAAGGCTTTACTTCAATTAATGTCAGCCTGCGCAAACATTTTTCTCTCTACGCAAATGTGCGCCCTGTATTGTCCTTTAAAGGGACTCAGGCCCGCTATGAAGATATTGATATCATCACCATCCGCGAAAATACCGAAGGTATGTACTCGGGTTTAGGACAAAAAGTCTCTGAAGATGGTAATGAAGCTGAAGCTATGAGCAAAATCACGCGCGAAGGTGCAGAGCGTATCGTGCGGTTTGCTTATGAAACAGCGCGCCGCGAAGGTCGTAAAAAAGTTACGGCAGTTCACAAAGCCAATATCCTGAAGTCAACGTCAGGCTTATTCCTTAAAGTTGCTCGTGAAATTGCAGAAGAATATCCGGATATCGAGTCGACAGAAATGATTGTCGATGCGGCTTGTATGCGTCTGGTAATGAACCCGGAAGAGTTTGATGTGATTGTTACCACAAACCTGTTCGGCGATATTCTATCTGACCTTTGTGCTGGCTTGGTCGGTGGGCTAGGTATGGCACCAGGCGCTAACATTGGTAAAAACTGCGCCATTTTCGAAGCCGTACATGGTTCAGCTCCGGATATCGCCGGTAAAAACCTGGCAAACCCAAGCTCAGTAATTCTGGCTTCGATTCAAATGCTTGAGTATTTGGGAATGCAAGAACAAGCAACCAATATCACCAAAGCACTGGCCGACGTCATTGCCAGCGGCGACCGTACAACTCGCGACTTAGGCGGTTCACACGGCACAACAGACTTTACTCAGGCGGTTATTGACCGACTTTAAGATTTTCGGCATGGCCATGTCTCTCATGGCTATGCCGAAACAAGCTAACTCCGTGGCAGCCAACGTAAGTGTACAGTGACTTCTTCACGGTCGTGATAAAGGTGCTTAGCCTGAATTTCAAAAGGCTTGGTGCCTTCAGTCTGAAGCTTATCGGTAATCTGACTTAAATACTCTTTCACTGCCGCATAGCGCTGTCGCATTGGCAACTTCAAGTTAAAGATGGCTTCTTCACAGTCACCTTCCAGTAACCAACTGGTCATCAACTCACCGACTCGTGCCGGCTTTTCGACCATGTCACAAACCAACCAGTTAATATTCTTACGTTTAGGACGAAACTTAAAACCATCTTCTTTAATATGCTTAACCTGACCTGTCTCCATTAAAGACTCAGCCATCGGTCCGTTATCGACCGCCTGTACCATCATGCCACGACGTACTAACTGATAAGTCCATCCGCCTGGAGCAGCACCTAAATCCACGGCTTTCATGCCCGAGTGAACACGTTTTTCCTGTTCATTTTCAGGTACAAACACCTGGAAAGCTTCGTCCAGTTTCAGGGTTGACCGGCTAGGTGCTTCTTTGGGCATACGTAAACGAACAATACCGCCTTCGTGCACTGTCTGGTTATAGCTATAAGAATAGCCCACCAGCGCATGTGCCGAGTTAACAAATAACACGTGTAACATAGGTCGCTTAGCCAACGGCTTATTACTTAAAAGCTCTTCTTTACGCAAGGCCTGGCGCAGTGGAACACTGAACTTCCGGCAGAACTTTGATAGCTGATTAGCTTCGTTGGTATCCGGCGTTTCTACTCGCAGTTCACCCGCTAAACCAAAAGTTTCTCTGTGAGGTTTCAGCACATCAATAACTTCGGACGCACGATCTTCAATACCGGCCAATTTTACCGGACCAAGTAAGGCAAACATTTCTCGTGCAAAAACCAGATCTTTAAGCGACAGCTTACGGGCAATGTGTTCAGCTTCTTCATGCTGGCAGTTATAAGTGACATAGGCCTGATCAGGTTGAGTCTGACAGTAGCCGTAAACACCCAGCTCTGCCGTTTTATCCTGAATTTCAGCCGCACAATCGCCTTCAAACCCAGCGCGACACAGTAATACAATACCACTGCCTTTGCCGCTAACGATGTCTTTCATTAACTACCTGCTCCTAACTTCACTGCGCCAACTAACAAACTGAGCCAACCGGCAATAAATAACAATCCGCCGAGCGGCGTTATTGGCCCGAACCATTTAATGCCCGTCAACGCTAACGCATACAAACTGCCCGAAAACAAAATAACACCCGCCAACCATAAATAACCGCTGGCAACAAACCAAACCGAATGTGACTGCTTTAACCAAAGCGCTAAGGCAAATAATGCCAGGGCGTGATAAAACTGATAAGTAACACCAGTTTCAAATGCGCTTAACAAGTTTTCGCTTAACTTCGATTTAAGCCCATGGGCAGCAAAAGCCCCCAGCATAACGCCTGTACCGCCTAAAATGGCCGCCACAATTAAAAATAACTGACTCATTGAATGAACTCCTTAATAGCATCTGCCGCCTCTTGCCATAGCTTAGGCGTATCCGCCGCTTTGGCTTTTGTGGCGGCAAAACCGTGATCGGCACCCTCTAGCCATTGTAACTGCCAGTTGTGCGGTAACTCCACGCATTGCCCCTGCTCCGCTCTTTTTAAAAGGGGCTTACTAAATGGGTCTCGAGTGCCCTGTAAAATAAGGCCGGGAGCCTGCGTCATTTCCAGCTCTTCCAAACGTGACTTTTCCGGCTTATGCGGCGGATGAAACGGAAAACCCAGAGCAATTACTGCTTTCGCGCTGTACTTGTCAGCTAAGCGCAACATCACCCGGCTTCCTAATGACTTACCCATCAAAACTAACGGCTTATTATCTTGCTGTAATTCGCTCAGCAGCTCGTCAATTGCATCGACCAGCACCGGCATTTTATTAGGAGGTCGTTGCTTACCGGTTTCCCGGACCATTTCCCAATAAGGAAAATCTGGCCGCACAACTTCCGCGCCAAGCACCGCACCCTGCTCCGCAAAAAAATCCATAAACTCTGTATCCGGCCCACCACCTGAACCGTGCAAAAAAACAATACGAAAGGTTCCGTTCAAATTCTGCTGTTGATAGCGCATTATTGATTAAACTCTTGCTCTTCTTTTTGAACCAAACCAAGTAGCCATTGACGGAAAGTCGCGATTTTACCTATCTCCGCCTGATTGTCACGACAAACAAGATAAAAGGCTTTATTCCGCTGCAAAGCCTGAGGAAAAATACGAACCAAGTGTCCGCTGTCAATTTCGGATTTAACCAGCACATTATTCGCTAATGCAATGCCCTGTCCGTGAACCGCTGCCTGCAAAGCCAAACTGGAATGGCTGAATACCGGTCCGTTATCGCCTTTATACTGGGGCAACCCTACCAACTGAAACCAGTCCTTCCAAGCATTTCGGGTTTCATCATGCAGCAGCGTTTGTTTGAATAAATCTATCGGTTCTTGAATGTTGGCTTTGTCTAACAACAAGGGAGAACAGACTGGCCATAAATATTCTTCATGCAGCTGGTAAGCTTTTACGCCGGGCCAGCGGCCATCACCATAGTAAATAGCAACATCAACATCGTCCGTCAAAGAGCCACTAATTTCATCCACCGCTTTAATGCGTATGTCCATATCGGGGTGCTCTTCACGAAAACTACTGAGCCGTGGGACAAACCATAAAATAGCAAAGCTGGGGGGAACCGAAACGGTCAACGCGCCTCGTTCAGACACTAACCGAAGCTTATCGGTGGCCTGTGCCAGTTGTTCAAAAATATCCCGTAACTCTAAGTAGTATTCTTGCCCTTCTTCGGTCAGCAACAGCGAGCGGTTACGTCGAATGAAAAGTTTAAGCTCAAGGAAATCTTCTAACGCTTTTACCTGATGACTGACGGCCGCCTGAGTCACAAATAACTCTTCGGCTGCTTTGGTAAAACTAAGGTGACGCGCTGCCACTTCAAATGATTTAAGCGCGTTTAAGGGAGGTAATTTCCGCATGCCATTAATTAAAAAGCGTCTCTGTTTAGTAGATAACCTCCACTATAACAGAGACGCCCTTAGTTCGGCTATTTATCATTACTTTAACTAATGTGACTTACAGACGAACGCCGCCATCAATCTCGACCACACGGCCGCTGAAGAAGTCATTTTCAATAATGTAGCGAGCGCTGTGAGCAATTTCATTTGGCTGCCCCCAGCGTTTCAACGGAACCATAGATAACGCGCGATCAACCGCTTCGGGTTTCATCTGTGCCGTCATTGGGGTTTCGATAAAGCCAGGCGCAATGGCACCACAGCGAATGCCGTAGCGACCCAATTCACGAGCCCAGGTGACTGTCATAGCAACCACACCGGCTTTGGTTGCGGAATAGTTAGTCTGTCCCATGTTGCCGGCACGCGCGACACTGGAAATATTGATGATAACGCCTTTTTTACCGGCTTTTACCATCTGTGCAGCGGCTTCTCGACCACACAAGAACGTGCCCGTGAGGTTCACATCCAGTACCGACTGAAATTGCTGCAGTGGCATCTTCTGTTTCAGTTCGCCGTCTTTGAATTTAATCAGCAGGCCGTCACGCAGTAGGCCTGCGTTGTTTACCAGCACATCAATACCATCAAACTCTTGCTGAATTTGTTCAAACACGGTTTCTACCGACTCTTCGTCAGTAATATCAACTTCATAGCCAACTACTTTGGCAGCACCCAGCTTTTCGCAGTGCTCCTGAGCTTCACCTAATACGTCGCCGTTAATATCGATAAGTGCAAGTTTAGCGCCTTGTTTGGCGAAATCTTCAGCCATTGCAAGGCCCAGCCCTTGGGCACCACCGGTAATAACAATAACACTGTCTTTAATTTGCATGTGCTTCCTCGTTTCTTAGGTTACTTCTGTGACTTAGGTGCCACATAATTAAAAATACTGGAAAAATCCTGACGACCGTGGCCTTGCTCAGACCAGCTATGGTAAAGATTACGAGTCAGTGACCCCATAGGCGTTGCGGCACCGCTTTCTAACGCGGTTTGTTGCGCCAGGCCTAAATCCTTAGCCATTAAGTCAACCAAAAAGCCGCCCTGATAGTCGTTACTTGAAGGCACGTTGTCCATTACGCCAGGACACGGATTATAAACCTGTAAAGTCCAGTTGCTACCTGAGCTTGCCAGCATAATTTCCGATAAAACTTTCGGGTCCAGCCCGTTCGCCTTACCTAATTGCAGAGCTTCTGAAGTACCCACCATTAACACCGACAACAGCATATTGTTGCAAATTTTTGCAATCTGTCCGGCACCGACATCACCGGCGCGGAAAACATTTTTCCCCATGTCGTTAAGCACGGTGCGAGCGCGGTCCACATTGGTTTCTGTACCACCGCAAATAAAGGTTAGGGTGCCAGCCTTGGCGCCACCAACACCACCGGAAACCGGGGCGTCAATAAAGGCAATACCGGCTTTCTCTAGCTGTTCACCCACGTACATAGCGGTATCTGATGAAATGGTACTGCAGTCAATGACAAGCTGATCTTTGGTCAGCTTATTGATTAGACCGTCGTCTCCAAGGTAAACAGCTTTTACGTGGCGGTCTGCCGGCAGCATAGACACCACAAACTCAACGCCGTCGATGGCTTCAGCCGCTGTTTTCGCTGCCTGTGCACCGTCCGCAACTATAGCTTTCAGCGCGTCTTCCGATAAATCAAAAGCCTTAACGGTGTGGCCTGCTTTTGCCAGGTTGCTGGCCATAGGGCCACCCATGTTTCCCAGTCCAATAAATCCTACGGTTGCCATACAGGCACTCCTTCTTGTTAATTCGTTTTATTTATCAAGATCGGCTAATGGATGCGTTCGCTCGCCCCAGGGCGGTAAAAAGAATGCATCAACCTCTTCTGCTGGTACTTCGGCTACCGAGCTATGCTGCCATTGTGGGTTCTTATCTTTATCAATCAGCAATGCCCGAATACCTTCTGCAAAGTCACCACGAACCGCACAGTTACAAGACAAGGTCAGCTCTAACCGGAAACAATCCGCCAACGACAAATCAGAGCCCTGCTGCAGTTGGTTCCAGACCAGGTGCGAAGTAAACGGACAACCATTTGCCAGATTCTTACGCGCCCGCGCCAGCCATTTATCATCGGTTTCGTCATTCACAATACGTGTAACAATATCGCCAATGTCATTGCCGGCTGTTAATTCTGTAATAAGCGACTGGTGTGGCTCAACCTGAGGGTTAGGTAAGGCCGTTGTGTCGTTGCTGGCAACTGAACTTAATAAGTCGGTCACTTTCTGCTTATTCAGTGCGGAGGTATTACCCCATTCCATTTCTTTAAGCTGAGTCAGAATCGTTTCTTTACTTTCGTGACCCACGAAATGGTCTGCCAGGTTCAGATACAACGCATCATTTGCGTTCATCGTTGCACCCGTAATACCTAAGAATAAACCACAGCCTTGTGGCATGCGATTAAGGAAGTAGGTAGCACCAACGTCCGGATACAAGCCAATCGTCACTTCCGGCATAGCCAGTAACGAGCGCTCAGTCACAATACGGTGGCTGGCACCGTTCATTAAGCCCATACCACCGCCCATGACAATACCGTCACCCCAGCAAATGAAGGGCTTAGGGAATGTCTGGATAAAGTAATCAAGCTGATATTCCTGGGTAAAGAAGTTTTCAACCTCTTCCACTAATTTACCTGGCTCGGCCTGCATAGCTTTATACATAGCGACAATGTCACCACCGGCACAGAAGGCTTTTTCACCAGCGCCCTGCAACCAGACACAAGCCACTTTGTCGTCATCTGCCCATTTCTTGAGCTGTGGTAGCAGCTTTTCAGCCATTGCCAGGCTTAGAGCATTTAGCGATTTCTCGGAATTTAATGTAGCAACGCCGATGACTTTGTCACCGGCGTTTAGTTCTTCAAAAAGTACAACGTCTTGCATGGAGTCTCCTTACAAGATTTCGCGGTCGTTATCCGCCAACATACGGCGACCAATAATCATACGCATGACTTCGTTCGTGCCTTCCAGAATCTGGTGAACACGAACATCACGCACATGGCGCTCTAATGGATACTCTTTTATGTAGCCATAACCACCGTGCAGTTGCAGTGCGTCGTTACACACCTTAAAACCAACGTCGGTCGCAAACTGCTTCGCCATAGCGCAATAGGTGGTTTTGTCAGCGTCGTTGTTATCAACCTTACTGGCTGCCAAACGCACCATTTGACGGGCTGCGACCAGTTCAGTTGCCATATCGGCTAACTTAAACTGTAGCGCCTGAAATGCCGCAAGAGGCTTGCCAAATTGCGTACGTTCCTGCATGTAGGCTTTAGCGGTATTCAGCGCCGCTTGTGCGGTACCGACAGAGCAAACGGCGATGTTGATGCGTCCACCGTCTAAGCCCATCATGGCAAATTTAAAGCCTTCGCCTTCTTTGCCCAGCAAATTCTCCGCCGGAATGCGAACGTCTTCAAACGTCACTAAGCGAGTCGGCTGGGCGTTCCAGCCCATTTTCTCTTCGGCTTTACCGTAAATAACACCTTTGGCATCGGCCGGTACAGCAAAGGCAGAAATGCCTTTAGGACCATCTTCGCCAGTGCGTGCCATAACCACCAGAACGTCAGTTTCACCGGCACCGGAGATAAACATTTTAGAGCCGTTCAGAACGTACTCGTCACCATCTTTTTTCGCACTGGTGCGTAAGCTGGCAGCGTCTGAACCTGAACCGGGTTCTGTCAGGCAGTAAGAGCCCAGCTTCTCGCCGGTAACCAACTCTGGTACCCACTGGTCAATTACAGACTGTTGGCCGAAGGAGCCAATCATCCAGGTGACCATGTTATGAATCGTCATCATGGCCGTGGTTGCTGTACAACCACCCGCCAACTGCTCAAAAATGAGCGCTGAGTCTAAGCGGCTCATTCCAAAGCCGCCAGCTTCTTCCGGCGTGTACATGCCCATAAAGCCCATTTCACCGGCTTTACGGAACACTTCAATTGGGAAGTGGTGTTCTTCATCCCACTTAGCCGCATTAGGCGCCAGCTCTTTATCAGCAAACGCTTTAGCCGTATCAACAAAGGCTTGCTGGTCTTCTGTCAATTCGAAATTCATCGTTGTCCCCTATTACCTTAGGTTAATTGACATGTTAGGGCCGGCTGGATCTTCCAGATCGCTCTCAAACCAACGCGCCGTTACTGTCTTCGTTTCACTGTAAAAACGAACGCCCTGCTTACCATAAGCATGAAGATCACCAAAGAATGAACGCTTCCAGCCGGTAAATGAGAAGAAAGGCAGTGGTACCGGAATTGGGATGTTAATTCCTACCTGACCCACTTCAACTTCGTGCTGGTATTTACGCGCTGCCGCACCGCTTGCAGTAAAGATAGACGTACCATTACCGTATGGGTTGTTGTTAACCAGCTCTAAAGCGTCTTCTAAGCTGTCTACTTCCGTGGCGCACAATACCGGACCGAAAATTTCCGTTTTGTAGATTTCCATATCCGGCGTTACGTTAGAGAATACTGTTGGACCAACCCAATTACCGTTTGGTAGGCCTTCAACTTTGCAATTACGACCATCAACCAACAATTTCGCGCCTTCTTTTTCACCCTGAGTAATCAAAGCTTCAACGCGCTCTTTTGCTTGTGGGCTAATAACCGGACCATAAGCGGCATTTTCATCATTCCATGCGCCCGGACGAACTTTCGCAATGGCTTCAGCAATTTCAGGGATCCACTCTTTTGCCGCACCAACAAATACTGCGACAGAAATCGCCATACAACGTTGACCCGCTGCACCAACAGAAGAACCAACCATGTTGTTGATCACTTGCTGTTTATTGGCATCTGGCATAATAACGCAATGGTTTTTCGCACCAGCAAAGGCCTGTACCCGCTTACCATTTTCTGTACCACGACGGTAGATGTACTCTGCAACCGGCACAGAACCAACGAATGACAAGGCACGAACTGCCGGATGATCCAGCAGGAAATCAACCTGATCTTTATTGCCATGCAAGACCTGCAACACACCTTTAGGCGCGCCAGCTTGTTCAAATAATTCCACCAATCGATTTGGGGTTAATGGATCTTGCTCAGAAGGTTTAAGAATAAAGGTGTTACCACAAGCAATTGCCAGCGGGAACATCCACAGTGGGATCATAGCCGGAAAGTTAAACGGCGTAATACCTGCACAAACCCCAAGTGGCTGAGTGTAGCTGTAAGAGTCAATTTTACGGGCAACGTTCTCAACAGTTTCACCCATTAATAACGAAGGAATATTGGCTGCGTGTTCAACCACTTCGATACCACGCCAGACGTCACCTTTTGCATCTTCAAAAGTTTTACCGGTTTCCTGCGCCAGAGTTTCTGCTATTTCTTCCTGATGTTCTTTTAACAAGGCCTGATAACGCATCATGACACGAGCGCGTTCAGAAACAGGCACTTCTTTCCAGGTTTTAAAAGCTTCGCGTGCACTCTCAACCGCTGCTTCCATTTCACTCTGGGTAGCAACTGGCACTTGTGCGATAACTTCCTGTGTCGCTGGATTGGTGACAGGAATCCACTGTTCTGACTTCGAGGCGACAAATTCGCCATCTATATACAGAGGCACTTTCTTAGACATAATTCACCTTCTTATTGTGTTATTTTGTCATCTATTGATGAGCTAAATTTAGTTAAGTGAGCCTTAACGTGACCCTCTTAATTCTGATTACTTTACTTTGGGCCGCCAGTTTTTCGCTAATCGGCGTTTATCTTGCCGGTCAGGTTGACGGTTATATTGTTGTGTTTATCCGCATGATTTTAGCACTGATAACCGTGTTACCGTTATTTCGTTGGCGGCATTTGTCTCCCAAAAGTGGGCAGCTACCTCAACTGACTAAACTGGCCGTTATTGGCGCTATACAAATTGGCGCCATGTATTTGTTTCTTTACCATGCGTTTTTGTATTTGAGCGTTGCCGAAGTGCTTTTGTTCACTATTTTTACACCGCTCTACATAACCCTCATTGACGAACTCATACTCAACCGCAAGCATTTACCTCTTTTATGGTGGATTGCTGCGGCAGTATCCGTTTGCGGCGCTGCCATAATTCGGTATCAACCGCTGTCTGATGATTTCATCACTGGTTTCTTTTTAATTCAGGCCGCCAATGCTTGCTTTGCCTTAGGTCAAGTTGCTTATAAACGTTTACCGACCGGTAAGACATTGGCACAAAGTCAGCAGTTTGCTGCGTTTTTCTTTGGTGCCAGTGTTATTGCCGGCCTGGGTGTTTTGCTTTTTGCTGACCTAAACATGATGCCTGCAACTAACCTCCAGTGGGGCATTTTACTGTGGCTAGGTATTGTCGCCTCAGGCCTTGGTTACCTTGGTTGGAACCTTGCCAGTAAATGGGTCAACACCGGACAGCTTGCCACTATGAACAATGCCTTAATTCCCGCTGGAATTCTGGTTAATGTCTTATTCTGGGAACAGTCCTTTGACTACACCCGTTTAAGCATTGGTGCTTTGATCATAGTGCTTGCCGTTTGGCTAGCCGGGCGGGTTCAAAAGCTGAAACCCGCAGGCTAGCCTATACCGGCAAAGCCCGACTAGATCATTTCCACAGCCAGAGCGACAGCTTCGCCGCCACCGATACACAATGAGGTAATGCCTCGTTTCTGGCCTTTTTGTTTCAAGGCGTGCAACAGCGTTACCAACAAACGTGCACCGCTTGCGCCAATAGGATGCCCTAACGCGCAAGCTCCGCCATGCACATTCACTTTGCTCGCATCCAGTTTCATTTCCTGAATTGCCAGCATGGTTACCATGGCAAAGGCTTCGTTAATTTCCCATAAATCGACGTCGTCTTTTGTCCAGTCCAACTTGCTCAACAATGAATTCATTGCGCCAATAGGTGCAATAGTGAATTCAGACGGTGCCTGCGAGTGCGTTGTGTGACCCATCACCCGGGCCAACGGTTGCAGACCTTTGGCTTTTGCTTCGCTTTCACGCATTAAGATAAGCGCCGCAGCACCGTCAGAAATAGAGCTTGAGTTAGCCGCGGTGATAGTACCGTCTTTTTTGAACGCCGCACGTAACTGAGGAATTTTATCCAGTCGTGCTTTACCCGGCTGTTCATCGGTATCTACGGTAACTTCACCTTTACGAGTTGAGTAAGTCACCGCTGTAATTTCATCTTTAAACAAGCCGTCTTTAATGGCTGTCTGCGCTTTGGTTAAAGAATGAATCGCAAATTCATCCATTGCTTCACGATCAATACCGTACTCATCAGCAGTACTTTGCGCGTAGCTTCCCATGGCTTTATTCTCGTAAGCATCTTCAAGGCCGTCGAACATCATGTGATCCAGCACTTGTCCATGCCCCATGCGATAGCCGCTGCGACCTTTAGGCAGCATATACGGCGCGTTGGACATGCTTTCCATACCGCCCGCCAGTACAACGTCAGCAGAACCGGCTTTGATTAAGTCATGAGCCATCATCGCGGCTTTTAGGCCCGAGCCACAAACCTTGTTTATCGTTGTAGCGCCGGTCGAACGAGGTAAGTCAGCATAAAGCATCGCCTGACGAGCCGGAGCCTGACCTAAGCCTGCCGGCAAAACATTACCCATGATAACTTCCGAAATATCACCGGCTTTCAAACCGCTGTTACTCAGTGCTGCCTTAATGGCTGCTGCACCCAAATTAGGAGCAGAAACTTCACTCAGACAACCCTGAAAACCGCCCATTGGCGTACGGTTGGCCGCCACAATCACGATGGAATCGCTTGACATCTTTCCTCCAAATGCACTTTACGTTAACGTAAACTTCCTCTAAGCTTAGATCCCAGAGCAACCAAAAAGCAAGTACCGATGGACAATAAAGTAACTTACAGTATTGGTGAACTGGCAAAACAATTTGACATTACCACTCGCAGCATTCGTTTTTACGAAGACGAAGGTCTGCTCTCTCCCAGACGCCAGGGCCAACAGCGCATTTACACCAATAAAGACCGGGTTCGTTTAAAACTGATTTTGCGTGGTAAACGGCTGGGGTTTTCACTGGCTGAAACCGGCCGTTTATTTGAATTGTACGATGCAGACAACAGCAGCGCGGCGCAGTTACAAAAAGTACTTGAGCTCATCGGTGAGAAAAAGCTCTCGCTCAAACAACAGATGGAAGATATTAATGTGTTACTGACCGAGTTAAGCGGTCTTGAGCAACGTTGTCAGGACGAGCTTAAGACCATTAGCTCATCAGTTTCAGAAGTTCATTCTCAGGAGTCGTTATGATCAGTCAATACACCACCTTTAACTTTGGGCTCGGCGAAACAGCCGACATGATCCGTGAGCAAGTTAATGCCTTTGCGCGTGACGAAATTGCCCCTCGCGCCGCTGAAATCGATGAAAAAAATGAGTTTCCCAGCGACTTATGGCGCAAGCTTGGCGATATGGGTCTGCTCGGTTTAACCGTTGCCGAAGAGTATGGTGGTTCTGGCATGGGCTACCTTGAGCACGTTATCGCGATGGAAGAAATTAGCCGTGCATCAGCCTCTGTTGGCCTGAGCTATGGGGCACACTCCAATTTGTGTGTGAACCAGATTCACCGCAACGGTAATGAAGAACAGAAGCAAAAATACTTACCTAAGTTATGTACTGGTGAACACGTTGGTGCCTTAGCAATGAGTGAACCTAACGCCGGCTCTGACGTTGTCAGTATGAAGCTACGCGCCGATAAAAAAGGCGATAAATACATTCTGAACGGCAACAAAATGTGGATCACAAACGGTCCTGAAGCGAACGTCTTTGTTATTTACGCAAAAACCGAACCCGAAAAGAACTCTCGTGGTATCACCGCTTTTATTGTTGAAAAGGACACGCCAGGGTTCAGCCAAGCACAAAAGCTCGACAAACTTGGTATGCGTGGTTCAAACACCTGTGAACTGGTGTTTGAAGATGTCGAAGTGCCTGCAGAGAACATTCTGGGCGAACTTAACGAAGGCGTTAAAGTGTTGATGAGCGGCCTTGATTACGAGCGCGCTGTTCTCGCTGCTGGTCCTTTAGGCATTATGCAGGCCTGCCTTGATACTTGCGTACCTTATATTCACGATCGCAAACAGTTCGGTAAAGAGATCGGCGAATTCCAGCTGATTCAGGGCAAAGTTGCTGATATGTACACTCGCACTAATGCGGCGCGTGCTTACGTTTACGCAGTAGCTCAGTCTTGTGACCGTGGTGAAACTACCCGTAAAGACGCCGCAGGCGCTATTCTTTACGCAGCCGAATTAGCGACTCAGCTTGCGCTGGACGCTATACAGTTATTGGGTGGTAACGGCTACATTAACGAGTATCCGACAGGCCGCCTGCTGCGCGACGCGAAGCTTTATGAAATCGGTGCCGGTACGTCGGAAATTCGTCGTATGCTTATTGGTCGCGAACTGTTCACTGAATCAAAATAATAAGGAGGCAACGCCGTGGCGATTTTATCCAGTAAAATCAACACCCGCGATGCACAATTTGCGGCTAACAGTGAGTCTATGCAAGACGTCGTTAACGACTTGCAGGAAAAAGCGACAAAGATTCATCAGGGCGGTGGTCCTAAGTATCAGGAGCGCCACTTATCTCGCGGTAAATTACTGCCTCGTGACCGTATTAATAAGTTGCTGGACGCTGGCTCGCCATTTTTAGAAATTGGCCAGTTTGCCGCCTGGGAATGCTATGAAGATTACGTTCCTGCTGCCGGCGTTGTAGCTGGCATAGGTCAGGTTGAAGGCACTGAGTGCATGATCATCGCCAACGATGCCACTGTGAAAGGCGGCACCTACTACCCGCTGACCGTGAAGAAGCACTTGCGCGCTCAGGAAATTGCCGAGCGTTGTCACTTGCCCTGTATTTACCTGGTGGACTCTGGCGGTGCCAACCTGCCCCGTCAGGACGAAGTATTCCCTGACAAAGAGCACTTTGGCCGCATTTTCTTTAATCAGGCGAATATGTCAGCCAAAGGCATTCCTCAAATTGCGGTGGTTATGGGCCTTTGTACTGCTGGCGGTGCGTACGTACCCGCGATGGCGGATGAAAGCGTTATTGTTAAAGAGCAAGGTACCATATTCCTGGCAGGTCCACCTTTGGTTAAAGCTGCAACGGGTGAAGAAGTTTCAGCCGAAGAGCTTGGCGGCGCCGACGTGCACACACGTATTTCCGGTGTTGCCGACCATTTTGCTCACAACGATGAGCATGCTTTAGCTTTAGCACGCCGCTCGGTAGCACGCCTTAACCGAGGCGAGCCAACTAAGCTGGACCGCCAACCATCAAAGCCACCACGTTACGACGCAAAAGAGCTGTATGGCATTGTCGGTACCGACCTGCGCAAGCCTTATGACGTCCACGAAGTGATTGCACGCATTGTTGATGATTCTGACTTTGATGAATTTAAAGCCAACTACGGTAATACGCTGGTGACGGGTTTTGCCCGCATTGACGGCTACCCCGTTGGTATTATCGCGAATAACGGCATTTTGTTTTCCGAGTCGGCACAAAAAGGTGCTCACTTCATTGAGCTTTGTGCCCAACGTAAAATTCCACTGGTGTTCTTACAAAACATTACCGGCTTTATGGTCGGTAAAAAGTACGAAGCCGAAGGCATTGCCAAACACGGCGCGAAAATGGTTATGGCCGTTTCCTGTGCGAAAGTGCCTAAGTTTACCGTCTTAATTGGTGGTAGCTATGGTGCCGGTAACTACGGCATGTGCGGTCGCGCTTATGACCCAACCATGATGTTCATGTGGCCAAATGCGCGTATCTCGGTCATGGGTGGTGAGCAAGCTGCAGGCGTTATGGCGCAGGTCACCAAAGATAACTTAGCCCGTAAAGGCGAAAGCCTGAGTGAAGAAAAAGAACAAGCGCTGAAAAAGCCGATTGTTGAGCAGTACGAGAAACAAGGTCATCCGTATTATGCGTCTGCCCGCTTATGGGACGACGGCATTATTGATCCGGCACAAACGCGCGAAGTTCTGGCACTAAGCCTTGCCGCTTCATTAAATGCACCGATTGAAGACAGCCGTTTCGGCGTCTTCCGCATGTAATCGGAGGTTATTAACCATGGCAAAATACACAGAGCTTGATATCAACAGCCAAGGCGTTGCGACGCTGACGTTAAACCGCCCTGACGTTCACAACGCTTTTGACGATGTGATGATTGCGGAACTCCTGAAGGCATTAAAAGAAGTTGAAGAAAGTGATAGCGCGCGTGTGCTGGTGCTTCGTTCAGAGGGTAAAAACTTTTCTGCCGGTGCGGACCTGAACTGGATGCGCTCAATGGCGGATAAAAACTACCAGCAAAACGTGGATGACGCCGGCGAGCTTGGGCTGTTAATGGAGCGTCTGGACTTGCTCAGAAAGCCCAGTATCGCGTTAGTCCAGGGCGCCGCTTTCGGCGGTGCCGTAGGCCTTGCCGCCTGCTGTGACATTGTACTGGCGCAACCGCGCAGTAGCTTTTGTTTGAGTGAAGTGAAAATTGGACTGATCCCCGCGGTTATCAGCCCTTATGTTGTCCGCACCATTGGCGAGCGCCAATCACGCCGATATATGCTGACAGCAGAACGTTTCTTTGCCGATAAAGCGCAGGAACTGGGCTTAGTTAATGACGTTGTTGAAGACTTCGATGAGCCCCTGAACAAACTATTAGAAGCGCTTTTAGCGAACAGTCCACAAGCGGTAGGCGCCTGTAAGAAACTGATTCGCAATGTCGGTTCACGACCAATCGATAAAGACGTACGTGAACACACCATTAAAGCCATTGCCGAAATTCGCGTGTCGGACGAAGGTCAGGAAGGACTCAGTGCGTTTCTTGAAAAACGCCCCGCCGCCTGGCTTAAACAGAGTTAACAACAGGTCTCATTATGATCAAAACATTATTGATTGCGAACCGTGGTGAAATTGCCTGTCGTATTATTGCCACAGCTAAAAAAATGGGAATTCGCACCGTAGCGGTATTCTCTGACGCCGATCGCAAATCGCGCCACGTTAAATTGGCCGATCAGGCTGTACATATTGGTCCGGCAGCAAGTACTGAAAGTTACCTGCGTGGCGATAAAATCATTGCTGCGGCTAAACAAACCGGTGCCGAAGCCATTCACCCCGGTTATGGGTTTCTCTCAGAGAACGAAGATTTTGCTGACCAATGTCAGGCTAATGACATTATATTTGTTGGCCCGCCGGTATCATCCATTGCCGCTATGGGCTCTAAGAGCGCGGCTAAATCTATTATGCAGGACGCCGGCGTTCCACTGGTTCCGGGCTATCATGGTAGCGAGCAGGACATCGAAACCTTAAAAGCAGAAGCTGAAAAAGTCGGCTTTCCGCTACTGCTGAAAGCGGCGTACGGCGGCGGTGGTAAAGGTATGCGTGTGGTCGAAAACATGGGCGAATTTGATGAAGCTCTGAATTCGGCCAAACGCGAAGCTAAGTCCTCTTTCGGTAATGATAAAATGCTCATGGAGCGTTTTATTCGTAACCCCCGCCACGTAGAGATTCAGGTGTTCACCGATGAACACGGTAACGCCGTTTATTTGGCAGAGCGCGACTGTTCGGTACAACGCCGTCACCAAAAGGTGCTTGAAGAGGCTCCGGCTCCGGCATTAACCGAAAAAACACGTACGGAAATGGGTGAAGCCGCCATTCGCGCCGCTCAGGCAATAGACTACGTTGGTGCAGGTACGGTTGAGTTTCTGTTTGACCAAAGTGGCGAATTTTATTTCATGGAAATGAACACCCGCTTACAGGTTGAGCATCCGGTTACAGAAATGATCACCGGACAGGACTTGGTCGAATGGCAATTACTGGTTGCATCCGGTCAGCCACTACCTCTGGCGCAGAATGACATTCAGGTAAACGGTCACGCGTTTGAAGCCCGAATTTACGCTGAAGATCCGGACAACGACTTTTTACCTTGCACCGGTACCATTAAACACTTACGCACTCCGGCAGAAAAAAACGGCGTTCGTATTGATACCGGTATTGAAGAAGGCGATGAAATTTCCGCCTTCTACGACCCTATGATTGCGAAGCTCATTGTCTGGGACACCGATCGTACTCGTGCTCTGCTACGCTTACAAAAGGCCTTACGTGAGTACCGTTTAACCGGCCTGACCACGAACGTCGACTTTTTGCATCGTTTGGCTTCACACCCAGAGTTTGTGAAAACCAACCTGACAACAGAGTTTATTCAGCAATATCAGGAAGACCTGCTGCCGGATAACTCTGTGAATTATCAACAAATTGCGACCGAAGCCGCTTTATTTGATATTAGTCAGCGTCAGCAGCAACGTGGCAGTTCACCATGGCAAAGTGGTAATGCGTTTAGAATGAACTCGGCAGCTGCACATACAGTGCCACTGCAGTTTGGCGAAGAAACCTATGCGATATCGCTCATTGAAACTGCCTCAGGCGAATTCCTGCAGAAAGTTGATGAGGAAAGCATTCGCTGGCAGGCGTCTTTAACCGACGACAAACTCACGCTGACTGCGGGCAGTATGCGTTATCATCGTTATGTCAGCGCCGATGATCAGCAAATTACCGTATTTACTGACAACGGCCCTGTCATTTTCCATCGGCACCGTGTGGCAGACACCCTGTCCGACGACGCCGCTCATGGTGGCCATGTTGCGCCAATGAACGGTACCATCATGGAAGTGCTGGTAGAAAAAGGCGATACTGTTGAAAAAGACCAACCGCTTGTCATCATGGAAGCCATGAAAATGGAATACACCATTCGCGCCGGACATGAAGGTGAGGTGACCGACATTTTCTTCGCCGCTGGTGACTTAGTCAGTGACGGTGACGAGCTTATAGCAGTTAATGAAGCGGAGTAACAATGAGCCTTGCAGACAAGATAAAGATCGTTGAAGTAGGTCCGCGTGATGGCTTGCAAAATGAAACCGCCGTTTCTCTCGATGCAAAAGTTGCTTTGATTGAAGCGCTGGCTGATGCTGGCGTTTCCTACATTGAAAGTGCCAGCTTTGTAAGCCCTAAATGGGTACCGCAAATGGCCGACAGCAGTGCCGTTATGGAACAGATAACGCGCCGTCCAGGCATTACCTACGCGGGTTTAACACCCAACCTGAAAGGCTTTGAAGCAGCCGTTGCAGCCAATATGGACGAGGTTGCCGTATTCGGCGCAGCGTCGGAAGCCTTTACACAAAAAAACATAAATTGCAGTATTGATGAATCGCTGGAGCGTTTTAAGCCGGTTATTGCAGCCGCCAAAGAAAAAAACATACCTGTCAGAGGTTATGTATCCTGCGTTTTAGGTTGCCCTTATCAGGGTGAGGTGCCGCTGGAAAATGTAGTCAAGGTTGCTGAAGCGCTTTACAACATGGGCTGCTATGAGGTTTCACTTGGCGATACCATAGGTGTCGGAACCCCCTTAAAAGCACAGGAAATGCTCGCTGCGGTAGCCGAAAAAGTGCCCATGGAAAAGCTTGCATTGCACTTTCACAATACCTACGGACAGGCTTTAGCTAATATTATGGCTTGCCTTCCATTAGGCGTTGCCACTATTGATACGGCCGTTGCTGGTTTAGGCGGATGCCCTTACGCTAAAGGTGCCAGTGGTAACGTTGCCACCGAAGATGTGGTGTACATGCTAAACGGTATGGGAATTAAAACCGGTATTGATCTGAACAAGTTAATCGCAGCCGGGGCCGATATTTGTCAGCATTTAGCGCATGGCCCCCGTTCACAAGTCGCGATAGCAGAATTGGCAAAACAAGGGGATTAAACATGACTTCAGAAGCATTGTGGCAACCGTCAGCAGATACCATTGCCAATGCCCGCATGACGGATTTCCTGCAACAGGTGAATACAGAAAAAAATGTAGCACTGGCCAATTACCATGACCTTTACCAGTGGTCAGTCGACAACGACGAAAGCTTCTGGTCTATGGTATGGGACTACTTTGATGTTATTGGCGAAAAAGGTTCTACCGTCGTTACCGATAAAGAAAAAATGCCGGGTGCCAAATGGTTTCCTGAAGCCAAACTAAACTTTGCTGAAAACCTATTACGCCATAAAGATGATCACATTGCGCTTATTTTTCGTGGTGAAAACGGCGTAAGACAACAACTGACGTATGCTGAACTAAACCACGAAGTAGCCGCCTTTGCCGCGGGCTTGCGTCAACGCGGCGTCGAAGCTGGTGACCGTGTTGCTGCCATGATGCCCAATTGCATTGAAACCATTATTGGTATGCTGGCAACTACCAGTATCGGTGCTATCTGGTCATCCTGCTCTCCGGACTTTGGTGTTCAGGGTGTGCTTGACCGCTTTGGTCAAATTGAACCCAAAGTACTGATAACCGTTGACGGCTATTTTTATAATGGCAAAAACCTCAACATAAAAAGCAAAACCGCGGATATTATAAAAGAAATAAAAAGCATTGAAGCCACCGTTGTGGTCAATTTCAGTCAACAAAAAGACCGCCTTAAAGGTGAAAATGTTTTTGCCTGGAATGACTTTGGCGATGCCGAACAAACACAAATAGACTTTGTTCCTCGTAATTTTAATGATCCGCTCTATATTATGTTTTCATCTGGCACCACGGGCGTACCTAAATGTATTGTTCACGGTACCGGTGGCACGCTATTGCAGCATGTAAAAGAGCACGGCCTGCATACCGACTTAGACCGTGACGATAACCTATTCTATTTCACCACCTGTGGCTGGATGATGTGGAACTGGTTAGTCAGCGGTTTAGCTGTTGGCGCTACCCTCACCTTATTTGATGGCTCTCCTTTTGCACCGGAACCTGAATTTTTATGGGACGTTGCAGACGAAGAAGGCATTACCGTATTTGGTACCAGCGCAAAATACTTAGCGGCACTTGAAAAAGCCGACGTTAAACCAAGAGAAAGTCACAACCTGGAAAAGCTGCGCAGTATCTTAACAACCGGTTCTGTACTGCCGCCAGAAAGCTTTGATTACGTATATCGCGACATTAAAAAAGACCTTTGTCTTTCGTCTATATCGGGTGGTACTGACATTGTTTCTTGTTTTGCCCTTGGCTGCCCTATTCTGCCTGTCTACCGTGGTGAATTGCAGTGCCGCGGGCTTGGTTTAGCCGTGAATGTTTATGACGATAACGGCAAGCCGGTTCGTGGCGAAAAAGGCGAACTTGTCTGCGAAAACTCATTCCCTTGCATGCCAGTGAGCTTTTGGGGAGATGATGACGGTGAACGCTATTACAACGCCTACTTTGCCCGTTTTGAAAATACCTGGGCCCACGGTGATTTCGCCGAGCTAACTCAGCACGATGGCGTGATTATTTACGGCCGCTCTGATGCGGTTCTTAATCCTGGCGGCGTGCGTATTGGCACTGCTGAAATTTACCGTCAGGTAGAAAAAGTTGATGAAGTATTGGAAAGTATCGCTATTGGCCAACAATATCACGATGACGAGCGTGTCGTTCTTTTCGTTAAACTAAGAGAAGGTATAGAGCTTAACGAGGAGCTGCGTCAAACCATTGCAAAAACCATTCGTGCAAACGCGACTCCACGTCACGTTCCTGCTGTAATTTTGCAGGTTGACGATATACCCCGTACTATAAGCGGTAAGATAGTTGAATTAGCGGTACGTAATGTGGTTCACGGTGAGCCTGTTAAAAACACAGATGCTCTGGCAAACCCAGAAGCACTGGATTACTTCCGTGATAGAGAGGAGTTGCGTTAATCCATGATGTTCCTGCACGGATCACGGCAGGCGGTCGTAGCAGCCATTGTAGGCCTGGTTATTACGGTTACCGCTTTTAGCTATTTGCGTTACCAAGAAAACCAAGTTGTCCACGACGCACTGGAAGCTGAAACTTACAGCTTACAGCGTGATATCCGGCAAAGTCTGGTTTCACATCTATTTGTCGCTGAACTTCTGGCGAGAGAGTGGGAACGCAGTGATCTGACCATAAAGGAACGCTGGAAAGAAAATGCCGATATCGTTACCTTGTACTATCAAAACGTGCAAGGTATCGCCTGGCTTAATGACGATCTCAACATTGAATTAATCTATCCCCAAAATGAACAGCCGGAGTTATTAGGCACCTCTTTCTCTAAAACTTCACTGGTTGGAAAACTGGAAGCATCGGAAGGTAATAGGCATGCCATGATGGGGCCTGCCGGAAATCTCGGTCGTATTAGCAGCGACATTGCCATTTTCGTCCGGGTTGAACGAGAGCAAAATCCAGGCTTCCTGGGCTTCATCATTAGCCTACAGAGTCTATTCAGCAATGTTGTTCGCAGTAATATTAGTGAAGGCTTTCAACTGAGTGTACGAAGTGAAGACGACGTCCTTTTTCAGTTTGCCGGAGACTCTTCGTTACGTGAAGAGTGGTCTCATTATCACTCATTACAGTTAGTCGGCAACAGTTGGGAACTTTCGGTTTGGCCTACCACGAATCATTTGGAACAGTTGCGCGGTGGTATCTCAGTAGCGGCCTTAATTGCCGGGCTACTGGTTACCAGTATGTTGACTTTTGTGCTTTATATTCTGGGGCAAAGCCGCTTTAAGGCGCAACAACTGGCCGATTCAAACATTGAGCTTTATAGTGAAATTGACGAGCGAGAGCGCATTGAAAAGCAAATGGCATACCTGGCCGAACACGACTCGCTCACCGGACTGGTAAACCGTAATGCGCTAAAACGTATTTTGGGTGAATGGCTGGAAACTGAATCACCGCATAAGAAAGCAGCTTTGCTTTTCATTGACTTAGACAGATTTAAAGAAGTTAACGACGCGCTGGGGCATACCGTTGGTGACGAACTCTTACGCAGAGTTGCACGCCGTATTACGAAGCTGGCCCCTAAGTCCAGTGTTCTTGCCCGGGCTGGTGGTGATGAATTCTTACTCGCTATAGCAGAGCCGGACAATCGCGAGAGTGTTATAAAGTTATCTGAGCAGTTACTACAAGCCCTCGACACCCACTTCTTTGTTGATGTGTACGAGTTATTTATTAGTGCATCCATTGGTATTACCTTTGCTGAGGATGCCGACTTTAACGCTGAATACTTTATTCGTAATGCCGATACGGCTCTTTACCAGGCTAAAGAGCATGGCCGTAACACTTATAAAGTTTACGATAAAGCCATACACAGAGACTTGACCAAGAAGCTGGAACTCGTTAAACGACTGCGCCATGCTGTTTCTAAACAACAATTAACGGTTTATTATCAGCCTAAGGTTGAGTTAAGCAGTCGCCGTATCAGCGGCCTTGAGGCCTTGGTGCGCTGGGTTGACGACGACGGCAGCATTATTCCACCGGATGAGTTTATTCCATTGGCGGAAGATACCGGTTTGATTATTCCGATATCAGAATACGTTATGGAAGAAGCTTTTCTCCAATTGAAGCAATGGCACGATATCGGATTTGAAGAGCTCAGTATCGCGATCAATATTTCAGGAAAGCAGCTACACTTACCTGAGCTGGTTGATGATATTATGGAGCGCGTAAATGAAGCTCAGATACCACCGAGCAAAGTCGAACTAGAGCTTACTGAGCAAGTCTTTATTGAAAATATTCAGTCACATACCCGCTTTATGCATTCGGTACGTGAACACGGAATGTCACTGGCAATCGATGATTTTGGCGTAGGTTACTCTTCATTGTCGTATCTTAAGAACTTCCCGGTGACTTCATTAAAAGTTGACCGCTCCTTTGTTAAAGACCTGCCCCACAACGAAGATGACGCAACCATTACGCAGGCGATTATTAGTCTTGCACGCAACCTGAATATTCAACTGGTTGCAGAAGGTATTGAAACAGAAGAACAAGTCGAATTTTTATTACAGCGTGAATGTAGTACCGGGCAGGGGTTCCTTTTTAGTAAACCCGTACCGGCACGACAAATCACCCAATTATTACAGCAGTATAAAGGGCTTATCCCTATCCAGATTGCCTGAATATAGCGGAGGTTAACGTGGAACGCGAAAGTATGGAGTTTGATGTCGTAATTGTTGGTGCAGGCCCTTCTGGGCTGGCAACCGCCTGTCGACTCGGTCAACTCGCACAAGAAAGTGAGCAAGAGCTCATGATATGCGTTGTTGAAAAAGGCGCCGATATTGGCGCGCATATTTTATCAGGTGCCGTTTTTGAACCACGTGCCTTAAATGAACTTTTCCCTGACTGGAAAGAGCGCGGCGCGCCGCTTAATACGGAAGTCACCGGCGATGATATTCTGCTGTTAAAAGACGAAGATAGTCACGCTCGTCTGCCTGACTTTACCGTGCCAAACACCTTCCATAATAAAGGCAATTATATTGCCAGTATGGGTAACCTTTGTCGCTGGATGGCAGAACAGGCAGAGCAACTAGGTGTAGAGATTTTCCCGGGCTTTGCGGCCTCAGAAATCCTATACAACGAAGACGGCAGCGTTGCCGGTATTCAAACTGGTGACATGGGTGTTGCTAAAGACGGCAGTGAAAAAGATGGCTACATGCCAGGTATGGAACTGCGTGCTAAATACACTTTGTTTGCAGAAGGTTGCCGTGGACACTTAGGTAAAGAGCTGATTAATAAGTTTGAACTGGATAAAGACAGTACACCTCAACACTACGGTTTAGGCTTTAAAGAAATTTGGGATATACCAGAAGCGCTGCATGAACCCGGGAAAGTGGTTCACACCGCAGGCTGGCCGCTAACCGATAGTAATGCCAGCGGTGGTGGTTACCTTTACCACGCTGAAGACGGGCAAGTGTATTTAGGCTTAATTGTGGACCTCAACTATGCAAACCCGTATCTGAACCCCTTTCAGGAGTTCCAACGCTTTAAAACACACCCTGCAATTAAAAACGTGATAGAAAACGGTAAGCGCGTATCCTACGGGGCTCGAGCCATTGCCAAAGGTGGTTATTACTCGTTGCCGAAAATGACATTCCCGGGTGGTTTACTTGTCGGCTGTAACGCCGGCACTTTGAACTTTGCCAAAATTAAGGGTAACCATACTGCCATGAAGTCGGGCATGGTCGCCGCTGAATGCGTCTTTGAACAACTTAAAAATGGCAAAGCCAACGACGACATCAGTAGCTTTAAAAACGCCTTTGAAAACTCATGGGTATTTGATGAGTTATACCGCTCTCGCAACTTTGGCGGCGCTGTTCATAAGTTAGGTACCATGTTAGGCGGCGCATACAACATGGTTGACCAAAATTGGTTTGGCGGAAAATTACCCTTTAAATTTAAAGAGTGGACACCGGATTATAAAGCCACCGGTAAAGCCGAAGATTTTAAGGCAATTGACTATCCTAAACCTGATAATAAACTCACATTTGATCGTTTATCATCTGTCTTTTTATCTAATACTAACCATGCTGAAGATCAGCCTTGCCATTTAAAGCTGGAAAACGCTGATATTCCTTTAGAGGTTAATTTACCGAAATACGCAGAGCCCGCGCAAAGATATTGCCCCGCCGGCGTTTATGAGGTTGTTGAAGAGGACGGGAAACAAGTTTTCCAGATTAACGCTCAAAACTGTATACATTGTAAAACCTGTGACATTAAAGATCCCAGTCAGAATATTACCTGGGTTGTTCCAGAAGGTGGTGGCGGACCAACTTATCCTAATATGTAAGTAAAGTGTAAATCTCATAACAAAAAACACCAAAGCATGCTAAATGTTTTGGTGTTTTTTCATTTTAGGAACTTGTAAATTTTTAACCTGTCGACTTATTTAAGTCCTAAGTGTCCCTTAAACGAGGTGTATTATGAAACTATTAACGTCCTTAGCAATATTATCTTTATTAGCCTCCCCTTTCGCTCTGGCTCAGCAATCTGAAGATAATAACAATGAAGAACAAGAGCGCAGCGAAGAAGTTCGCAAGCAGCAAGACGACTTAAAAGCTGACATGGAGGCCATGCGAAACGAGCAAAAAGCTGAAATGGAAGCTATCCGCAACGAGCAAAAAGCGAAAATGGCAGAACGTAAAGAGGAACGGAAACAACAAAAAGCAGAGCGCAAGGAAGACAAAGCTGAGAAAAAAGAGAAATGGAAATCGATGAAAGAGAAACGTAAATCAGAAAAAGAAAAAATGAAAGAAAAACGCCAATCGCTTAAAGATAAGTCTGACGACTCAGATAAGAATGAAGACAAAGACGACGATAATAACGATGACGACAATGGTAACAATTAATTGTTAATAACTGAGTGTATAAAAGGCGGATCAATGATCCGCTTTTTCTGTTTGACACATAATTTTTAATTAATAATAAACTTCAATTAAAATACTTTATCTCGCTATAATGAATACAAATCAACATGAAATTTAAGTCAATCAAATAAGGTAAGAATCAATGAGTGATTTCATTAATATTCTGCGTCATGAGCGTCGTTTAAAAGCTGCACTAAAAGAACTTAACTTAAATGAACTGGAAAGCATTAAAGAAAAGTTCGATTCGGTTATCGCTCAGCGTCGTGAAGAAGAAGCTGAGAAACTGCGCCAGCATGAAGCCAAACAAAAGAAAATTGAAGAGTTTAAAAGTGCAATGGCAGACGCCGGTATCGAGCTTTCAGACATATTAGAGCAAGAGCTGGGTGGAGAGCCTATTGTTAAAACAACTCGCAAGAAAAGAGCGCCTAAGCCGCCTAAATATGAATACACTGATGAAAATGGTGAAAAGCAAACCTGGACTGGTCAGGGGCGCATGCCAAAAGCTATGAAAACAGCGATTGATAATGGCAAACCGTTAGAGTCTTTTTTAATTAAGTAATAAGACGAATTTATGCGTAGTCGCGATGAATAATTAATCAAGACTACGCTTTTTGTTGAACAATAGACTCAGCTTGATTAGGCTATAGAAAATTCAAACTGGCAAGGATCGACATTGCGCTATCGTTTCATAGCATTCGTATTAACGCCATTATTCGGCCTTTCTGCCTGCAGCATCTTACCTCAGATGCCAGGAGGCTTTAATCAAATCGACTCGGGTGACATCAGAATTTACCATACAGGCGACACGCCACCGCGGGCGTACGAGCTCGTTAGTGTTGTAAATGGTGAAAGCTGCCAGCGGCAATTTAACGGTGAACCGGCGTCAGATAACAAAGCTATTCAAGCTCTGCGGGTCGACGCTGTTCGATTTAAAGCACATGCCGTCATTGAAACACAGTGTTTTTCATTAAAACCTCAAGCCGACTCCATCTGTTACAGTGAAGTCAGCTGTGTAGGCCGTGCAATTCGGTGGCGTGACTAGTTGCTTCTGGTTAACGTCACGTCACCTACCCCAACTTCAACCTGAACATCCGTCGAACCATTACCCCGATAACTGGATTCCGAAGTTACTAACATTCTGTTTTCCTGAGTATTACCGAAGTTTCTCAAGCTGGTATCACCAACACCTACTGAAGCTTCAACCAAACCATACTCACCGTTTGCAAGGTTCAGTGACACATCGCCTACGCCCAAATCTACTTTTACATTGTTGAATGGCAAGTCACCGGATATTTCGCCAACACCCAAATTTACTTCCAGTAACCGTGAGCGAGGAACTGACACCTTCCAATGTTGAGACATATCATCGTGCGGCGTGGCGGATATTTCCAACTGATTACCGCTACGCTCCCCTTTTATGAGCACCTCTGACAAATCACCACCACTGGCAAACCAGCCGTCATCATCAGATTCAACGCGCAGTTCAATTTCAACCGCCTCACCTTCAGTAACCCTTAGCTCAACAGTCCCGACCGTTGCATCCAGGCGAATTTCTGTATCGCTGCTGACAATATAGCTGTCAGTCAGAGTGCGCTCGCGATCATTTGCAGAGAAAGCCGCTGTGCTAAGCGTAACTAAGCCGATAAAACCTAAAGTTAAAGGCCAAATTTTATGTTTCATCATTTTTCTTTTCCTATTGTTATTAAAACCGTTCATGCCAAACTCTAAAGCACGTCATGTAATTTATTGATTAGCTCTGCAACGCGTATGCCAAAGATTAAAAACCTTTAATATCAAACACTTAAATAAACCGAAAAGTAATCAATTAGCGAAATAGCTAACTATGTGGTGAAATTGGCTACCTGTATTTCGCGTGTTCACTAACGGAGGCGATATGAAAAGCCAGCAACAACTGACACAGATTGCGGTTATCCGTACGCCTTTTCCTGAGAAATTCAGCGTTCCCCGACAGCCGGGGTTGGTTCCTTCTGCATTTGCTCAAGTGGAACTGGTTGGTGACTACCAGCACGCACAAGCCATAGAAGGCATCGAGCAGTTTTCACACCTTTGGCTAACTTTCGAGTTTCATCAGCACGATACCTGGCAGGAAAGAGTCCGGCCGCCGCGTCTGGGAGGTAACCAACAGTTAGGGGTATTTGCCACACGCTCTCCGTTTCGGCCTAACCAGTTGGGTTTGTCCGTTGTCGAACTGATTGCGGTACAGACGAAACCTAATGTCGTCTTGACTGTTCGCGGAGCAGATTTAGTCGATAAAACGCCAATTGTCGATATAAAGCCGTATATTCCCTACGTTGACTCTATTACCGATGCCCGAGCGGGATTTGCACAAGAAAAGCCTGAGTCTCGTATGAAAGTACAATTTTCGGACGCCGCCGAGGCAGTGTTGAAAAGCGCACATTCGAGCTCTTCCGGCCTAAGGACACTGGTTACTGAGGTACTTAGTCAGGACCCTAGGCCGGCCTATCACAAAGCGCAGTCACCCCAGAGAACTTACGGCACCGCACTTTTAAACTATAATATTCGTTGGTATGTACAACAAAACACCGTTTTTGTTGAAGAAATCTCATTAAAACAGCCGTAAAAGGCTTTTGAGCTGAGTCAGACACTGCTAAACTTCGCTCTAATTTTTGACCACTATAAATTGCAGAGATGCCGGACTATGCGCAGCAGCCAATATTTATTATCTACGCTTAAAGAAACACCTTCTGACGCTGAGATCGTGAGTCATCAGCTTATGTTGCGGGCAGGCATGATCCGTAAGGTCGCCGCCGGACTTTATACCTGGACTCCCACCGGCCTGCGTGTACTACGTAAAGTTGAGAATGTTGTCCGTGAGGAAATGGAAGCCATTAACGCATTGGAAATTTTAATGCCAATGGTACAACCGGCCGATCTCTGGCAGGAATCTGGACGCTGGGATGATTACGGCCCGGAATTATTGCGTATCAAGGATCGCAATCAACGTGACTTCTTATTGGGCCCAACCCACGAGGAAATTATCAGTCAGTTGGTACGCAAGGAAGTCAGTAGCTACAAGCAACTGCCATTAACCTTATTCCAGATCCAGACAAAATTCCGCGACGAAATTCGCCCTCGTTTTGGCGTTATGCGTGCACGTGAGTTTATGATGAAGGACGCTTACTCTTTCCATCTCACTGACGAGTCGCTGCAAAAAACTTACGATGACATGTACAAAGCGTACAGCCGTATTTTTGAGCGCCTGGGTCTGGATTATCGTCCGGTTATTGCAGACACAGGCTCTATTGGCGGAAGTCACTCGCACGAGTTCCACGTTTTGGCCAGCTCCGGCGAAGACGCTATCGCATTTTCTGACTCATCAGATTATGCCGCCAATGTGGAAATGGCCGAAGCTTTGGCCCCTGCAGGAGAACGCCCTGCTGCAACGCAAAAAATGGAAAAACATCAAGTACATGGTGATGAACTGGCCGCTGTATTACAGCCACTATCTGTAGAAAGTCAGCAAGCTGTTAAGTCCGTTATTGTCAAAGCATCAGATGACATTGAAGCCGAGTACATTCAACTTGTATTACGCGCGGATCATGAACTGAATACAGTAAAAGCGGAAAAACTCGAACAAGTCGCGGCTCCGTTGGAAATACTGACTCAAACTGAAAAAGCAACGGGTATAGAAGCGCCTTACATTGGCGTAGTTAAGTCAAAACTCCCATTGCTGGTTGATCGCAGCGCTGCTCACCTGGCCGATTTCGCCTGTGGCGCCAATGAAAATGGTCATTGGCTGACGGGCGTCAACTGGGAGCGCGACACTCCGGACTCTACCGTAGTGGATATTCGCAATGTTGTTGCCGGCGACCCAAGCCCTTGTGGTAAGGGTAAAGTGAAAATTGCCCGAGGCATTGAAGTGGGCCATATTTTCCAGCTCGGCACAAAGTACAGTGATGCCATGAAAGTTGGTGTACTGTCTGAAACCGGTAAACACGAAACTCTGACTATGGGTTGTTATGGTATTGGTGTATCGCGCATTGTTGCTGCTGCAATAGAACAGAATAACGACGAGCGTGGTATATGCTGGCCAGATGCCCTGGCGCCCTTCCAGGTCGTTATTGTGCCAATGAACATGCATAAGTCAGCACGTGTTCAGGCGGCCGCTGAGAAGCTTTACGAAGACTTGAAGGCTCAAGGTATTGATGTTCTGTTTGACGACCGTAAAGAGCGTCCTGGAGTCATGTTTACGGACATGGAGCTCATAGGTATTCCACATCAGGTTGTGGTTGGTGAACGTAACCTGGATGAAAACCAGGTTGAGTACCAGAGTCGTAAAGGCGGCGAGAAGCAAAAAGTCAGTTTAGACGACTGCGTTAGCTTCATTAAGCAACAGTTCTAAACTCAATAAACAAATAAAAAGGCCTGATAGCTAAACTATCAGGCCTTTTTACCTTATCAGAGCGAGTTTTAAGATTCCTGCCCTGCCAACGGCTCAATGTAATGCAAGTGCATGTCCCAGGGGAAGTGGATCCAGGTGTCTTGTGCTAAATCAGCAACAAAATCATCAACCAATTCCATTCCTGCCGGTTTTGCATAAACCGTAACAAACTTTGCTTTTGGTAAGCGGTCACGTAAGAACTTCAGGGTATTACCCGTATCAACTAAATCGTCTACAACCAAAAAGCCTTCACCATCAGTCGTTGCGGTAACGTCTTTCATTACCTGTAAGTCGTCTCGTTGCTCGGTGTGATCATAGGAACTCACCGCCACACAGTCGACCACACGAATATTTAGCTCACGCGCCACAATAGCCGCTGGCACTAAGCCGCCACGGCTTACCGCAATAATACCTTTATATTGCTCCGCCGGTAATTGACGGCGCGCCAGTTCACGCGTCGCACGGTGCAACTCTTCCCATGATACAAAAAACTCGCGGTTTGAATGCCATCCCATAATTTCGTTACCCTAACCAAATAAATTTAGCGACAAAAAGCGCGCCTAAGAAAATTACGCTCGGTGTTAAATCTTGATAGCGTCCGCCGAGTAATTTCACCACAACGTAACTGATAAAACCTAACGCAATACCATCTGCTATTGAAAATGTCAGTGGTGTCATCAATAAAACCACAGCAACAGGTGCGGCCTCCGTAATGTCATCCCACTTTACGTCTTTGAGTGTAAACAACATTAGAACAGCAACGTAAATTATTGCCCCGGCGGTTGCGTAAGCTGGGATCATACCAGCCAACGGCGCGAAAAACATTGCCAAAAGAAAGAGAATACCGACCACCACCGCAGCAAGCCCGGTTTTCCCACCTGAAGCAACTCCTGCTGCAGATTCTATGTAGCTGGTGGTGGTTGATGTACCCAGCATTGACCCCGCGACGGTGGCAGTACTGTCCGCCATTAGCGCTTTATTCAGCCGGGGCATTTCACCGTTGGCCTTTGCCAGACCCGCTTTTTGTGCAACGGCCAGCAAAGTGCCTGAGGTATCAAATAAGTCCACGAACAGAAATGCAAAAATAACGGACAACATACCAATATCGAAAGCTGCCGCTAAGTCCATTTGCATAAAGGTGGGAAGCAGACTTGGAGGGGCCGATACAATACCATTATATTCAACTAACCCCGTTGCCCAGGCAATAAGTGTGACCAGCAAAATACTGATTAACGCCGCTCCCTGTACTTGTCGCGCAACCAAACCAATAATTAGGAAGAAGCCCGCTGCTGCCAGCAATACAGACGGCTCAGATAAAGAGCCTAAGCTCACCATTGTTGCGTCGTTGGCGACAATTATGTTGGCATTCTGCAAGCCAATTAACGCCAAAAATGCACCAATACCGGCGGCTATAGCCAAACGTAAGGTGGTAGGAATGGATTTTATTATCCACTCGCGCACCCGAAAAGCAGAAAGTAAAAAGAACAAACAACCAGAGAAGAATACAGCCCCCAACGCCGTTTGCCAGGTATACCCCATGCTAAATACAACGGTGTAAGTGAAAAAGGCGTTTAACCCCATTCCCGGCGCCAGTGCTACCGGGTAGTTCGCCCACAACCCCATAATCAGACAACCAATAGCTGCCGCTAAACAAGTGGCGACAAATACAGCGCCGTAATCCATACCCGTTTCGCTCAAAATAGACGGGTTAACAAAGATAATGTAAGCCATGGTCAGGAAAGTTGTCAGTCCACCAATAATCTCGGACTTAACAGAACTACCACTTGCTTTAATTGAAAACAGCTTTTCCAGCATGAGAAACCTTGAAAGTTTGGCGTTGTGGTTAAAAGGCAGGTATTTTATCCTAATTGCCGCGTAATTTGTTGTTCACTTTTTATTTTTTAAACAGGATACAGAATTTATCATGCCAACCGTTTATTTCGTCGATGCCGATGGGAATCAGTTTGAAGCCACAGTCGACTCGGGAACCAACGTTATGGAAGCCGCAGTCGAGAACTTTATTGACGGCATTATTGGAGAGTGCGGCGGCGTTATGTCGTGTGCAACTTGCCATTGCTACATTCCGCCTGAGTGGCAGGATAAGCTCCCTGCTCCGTCAGAGCAGGAAGAAGATATGATCGATATGGTCATGGAGCCACAGGAAAACAGTCGGCTTAGCTGCCAAATAGAAATAACTGACGAGCTGGACGGCTTAGTTGTCCATATGCCTAAGTCTCAGTTCTAAATAGATTAGAGAGACTAATTGACGGCTGCCACCGGCATAAGAACTTCGTCGTGGTAGCCGGTAATTACCCGGATAGTTCCTGAAAGCGAACTGTCTAATTCAGCATCGCCCGTATCGACCCGCAACGGCTTATTGTTCAGTGCCTGTAGCTTAGTCTTAGTAGCAACGACCCATATATTGTCTTTACCAATATGGCGAATAACTCTAGGACTCAACTGCTGATTACCCCGGCCAAATAAATGACCTTGCCCGCCTATTAGGGTAATAACCAATTTAATGCTTCCCGTTTTATGCTGGCTCACTTCGTCATACAAACGGCTTTCAGTAACATCGCTGGCTAGTAAGTTATCGTTTTGAACCAAGTCAACGCCAAGTAAGGTGTTCTCGTGCCCCATTGCCTGCATAACGGCTTCCACTGTAGAACCCGACCCCATTACTAAAAGTTCATCATCAACCCGTTCAATAATCTCTGCAGCAATATCGTCCAGAACCAGTTCATCACTTTCTTTGCCGCCCATTTTTACTGCCTGAACGTATTCCAGCTCCGCCGGTACAGACATTTCACCAAAACGTCTGGCTTTTACCGTACCTTTTCTAAAAGCCTCTTCGTCAATATCCATAACGTCGGCATTATGAATACTTGATAACTCTCCCTGAAGAATTTTCTCAATAACTCGCCCCGCGGCTGTAGGGCTAATAGCATACACTCCAGAATGGATTTTTACGCCAGCGGGTATCCCCAATACCAGTTGTTGTTCAGGCACCACTTCATAAATATCGCGCGCGGTACCGTCACCTCCGGCAAATAAAAGGATATCGACCTTGTGAGCAATAATTGCTGACACTGCTTTTTTAGTGTCTTCAGGCGAAGATGGTGATTCTGCAGCTGAATAAACCGACTCAAAAGAGAAGCCGAGGGTATTTAGACTGTCTGCCCCCATTTCACTCTCAGCGGTGACAAAATTCAACTGTTGCTTGTATGGTTGGAGTAATTGTAATGCGGTTTCTGCGCGTTTCGATGCCTTTTTTTCAGCGCCGGCAGATAATGCTTTTTCGCGAATATCGGCGCCATCGCTTCCTTTCAAAGCTAAGGCGCCGCCAATGCCCGCATAGGGATTTATAATGAGACCAACGGTCAGCTTACTGCTCACTTCCATTATTTATTCGTCGTTAGCCTCATCTTGAATCGCTTCGCCTGCTTTTTCTAAGTCACGCCCCGCGCCTTCTATCGTTTCGCAGGCAGATAAGCCTAATACCGCTATAGCAACTAATAACGCTCTTAAGAACATAAGTAACTCCTTGTTATTAACTAATAATGAATACGAACTTTTTGGCGGTTAGGCCAGCTACAATTAAACTCCCGACACAACGCTTTTGCAAACGTTACCGCACGCTTTGGTAGCGCCTCAGTTTCCAGCAATTGAGTGAGTTGCTCTGCCACCTTTTCGGTAAAAGCCTGCCTGTCTACTTCCACGCCATTGAGATTATCTACGCTGACTTGAAAAGGAAAGTCACAGCATAATGAAAATAACCATTCCAACGCTTGCGGTTTTCGTTCAACCTGCTCAAAAGACTTTTGCTGGGCTTCATTTCGTCCGTCGGGTTCATACCAATAGCCGTAATCAAACTGCTTGCGCCGAGCTTCACCGGCTATGCACCAATGAGCCGTTTCGTGCAGTGCTGAAGCAAAAAAACCATGCGCGAACACCACCTGGTTATACTCGCCTTCATGCCTTGCTGGTTGATAATAAGGCTCGTCCTCGCCTGCAACCAATAAGGTGTTGTAATCTTCTTTGAAACAGCGCTTAAACACCTGAATTAAGCGCTGGTAATGATGTTCTGACTTCTGACTCATATCCGCTTAACGACTAATATCCGGCGTTTCAGTTTGTGCTAACAAGTTGTGCGCGCGCTGACGTAACCAATGGTCCACCAGCACCAGGCTGGTCATAGCCTCAACAATAGGAACAGCACGTATACCAACACAAGGATCATGACGGCCTTTGGTGACGATAGCCTGCTCTTTGCCCCAGCGGTCAATTGTCCGGCCACTAATGGCAATGCTGGATGTCGGCTTTAACGCAATATCGGCAAACACAGGTTGCCCACTACTAATACCACCTAAAACACCGCCAGCATGGTTCGACAAAAATCCGTCCGGCGTCATTTCATCACGGTGTTCACTGCCCCGCTGACTGACCACGTCAAAACCGTCGCCAATACTGACCGCTTTCACCGCATTAATACTCATGAGAGCTTTGGCTAAATCAGCGTCTAACCGGTCAAAAACCGGCTCTCCCCAACCCGGCGGAACACCGGTGGCCTGAACGCGAATTTTTGCGCCAACCGAGTCGCCTTCTTTTTTCAGTTGACGAATAAGATCCTGCATAGGTTCCACCGCATTGGCATCGCCACAAAACAGTTCATTCTCACGTACTTGCTGCCAGTCAATATTACTGGCCACAACATCACCCATTTGTGTCAACGCGGCCTGAACTTCAATGCCCTGCTGCTGTAATAGTTTGTACGCTATAGCACCCGCAGCTACCCGCATTGCGGTTTCACGGGCCGAAGATCTGCCACCACCTCGGTAATCTCTTACACCGTATTTATGCTGGTAGGTGTAGTCGGCATGGCCCGGGCGAAAAGTATCTTTTATATCAGAGTAATCCTGACTTCGTTGATCGGTATTTTCTATCAGCAGACCAATAGGCGTGCCGGTTGTGACGCCTTCAAAAACACCGGAAAGAATCTTTACCTGGTCAGACTCCCGGCGAGCCGTGGTGTAACGGTTTTGACCCGGTTTACGGCGATCCAGTGCTTCTTGTAAATCAGTTTCCGTCAGCGCCAGGCCAGCCGGACAGCCGTCCACAACCGCGCCCAGCGAAGAGCCGTGACTTTCACCAAAAGTGGTTACTTTAAATAACTGCCCAAAACTGTTTCCTGGCATTAGCTGACCTTAGTCTCTCGTTGTTTATGTTCAATAAGCTGCTCTTTTGTCAGAAGGAAAACGCCGTCTCCACCATTGGCAAACTCAAGCCAGGTAAAAGGCGTTCGTGGGTACTTTTCGGCAAGTGCCGGCATCGAGTTACCCACTTCACAGACAAACAAGCCACCATCGTTTAGTAAGTCAGGTGCTTCTAACAGCATTTTATCCACCAAAATTAAGCCGTCATTGCCTGCAGCTAAGCCAAGCTCAGGTTCATGATGATATTCCGGCGGCAAGTCAGCCATATCTTCTGCATCCACATACGGCGGATTACTGACAATTAAATCGTACTTCTCAGCTTTAACCGCCTCAAATAAGTCAGACTGAATAGGCGTTACCTGATGGGTTAAACCGTGTTGCTCAATATTAAATTCCGCTACTTCCAGGGCTTCGGTCGAAATATCCAACGCATCGACCTCTGCTTCAGGAAAAGCGTAAGCACAGGCTATTGCAATACATCCTCCACCCGTACATAAATCTAAAACGCGGCGCGGCTGTTGCGTCAGCCACGGCTGAAAGCCGTTCTCGACAAGCTCAGCTATTGGCGAGCGTGGTACCAGCACTCGCTCATCAACATAAAAGGGCAAACCCGCGAACCAGGCCTGATGCGTAAGGTAAGCTGCCGGAATATGTTGCTCAATACGCTGCTTCAGCAATTCAGTAAACTCGTGCTTCTCAGCAGTTAACAGTCGGCAATGACCCATGTCAGCCAGCTGAACAGTGGTAAGTTGTAATACATAGCTTAATAAAGCCCGTGCTTCATCAATCGGGTTGTCCGTACCATGACCGTAATACACATCGGACTGGTTCAGCTGTGTTACGCTCCAGCGGATAATGTCATCAATACTCACTAACTCTTGAATGGCTTGTTCCAGATTACGCACTTGCAAAGGCTGTCTCCCGACCACTGAATGTTTTATACTGAATAAACTTAATGCCTTAAAGATACCTTAATTCAGCGCGGTTTTCATCAATCATGGTTGCAAACAAACGTCAGTCCTCATCACTTTCTGAAGACGATATTGAGCTTTTTCGTGAAGCCGCGAAAGGTGCTGCCCGTATTAAGCAGGATAAACTGCCACCCGAGTCACCAAAGATTGCAGAGCTGCGCAAACGTCGACAATTATCACAACACCCCAGCGCGCAACAGATTGCAGACGCAAGCCGCTCTGCCAGCCACTACTTTTCCGATGATTTTGAAGCACATTTTGGTGAAGGCCCGGTGCGTTTTGCTGCCGAAGGTGAATCTGCTTATTTGGTAAAACAACTGCGTCGGGGAGACTACACGCCCGAGTTGTTGCTGGACTTACACGGTATGACACTGGCCACGGCACGCCAGGAGCTGGCGGCATTATTACTGGCATGTGAGCGCGAACATATAGACTGCTGCTGCATTATGCACGGGCACGGCAGTGGTAAGTTAAAACAACAACTGCCGCACTGGTTAGTGCAACACCCGCATGTTCGGGCGTTTCATCAGGCGCCACTGGAATGGGGTGGCGCAGCCTCGTTGCTGGTTTTGTTAAAAGTTGCGAGCTAACAGTTAACCCGCACAGCGCTCCGCTATTAATAACTGCTGAAATTTACCGCGTAAGGTTTCCGGCGAAAAATCGACAACCGCAATGCCGGCTGTTGGAAAAATAGGCGGCTGTACACTGGCATCCAGTTCATGCACCAAGTAACTCACTAATGGCATGTGCGACACCAGCACAACGCTGTTAAAGTTATGCTCCTGAATTTCCGCAGCAAGCCAACTGACAACCGAAGCAGCATGGCCGTCGGGCGTAATGTCATCGCAATCCTGGCGTTGCCCGGTTTTCAAGTGTGACAGTAAAATAGAAGCCGTTTGCTGGGCCCGCAGGTAGGGACTGACATAAACACAGTCAACTTCTGGCTGCTTGTCTATCAGCCAGGTCGTTGTTGTCATTACTTCGCGTTCACCGTTGGTTGTTAAACGGCGTTCGCGGTCAGAATAACTGCCCTGTGGGTAGTTCGCTTCACCATGACGCATGATATACAGCTTCATTCTGGCTTAGACTCCTCAGCCTGCGCTCGGCGTTTTGCATCAGGTCTGCCGCCGGTAACACGATCAGCACGACCTGACTGCTTGGCTTCTTCCGCACGGCGTTTACGTACAGCCTTGGGATCGGCAATTAGCGGACGATAAATTTCAATGCGATCGCCGTCTCTTAGCTTTGCATCTAATTTCACCGTCTTATTCCAGATTCCCACTTTTTGCTGTTCAAGATCAATTTCCGGAAAGTGTTCGAACACATCCGACATTTTAATGCACTCTTCCACCGTTGCGCCCTCTTTTGGGTGCACCGTCAGTAACACCTGTTTTTCGGGCGTCGCATAAGCCACTTCTATGGTTAACTTCTTATCCATGTTGGTTGCCGTACACCTGCTCGGCTCGTTTAACAAAGGCATCGACCATGCGCGAGGTTACCTCACTGAATATTTTACCGAAGGCCATACCCAGCAAACGACTCGAAAATTCAAAATCCAGCTTAAGCTCAACTTTGCAGGCGTCATCAGCCAGTGGTGTAAATACCCAACCACCGGTCAATTTTTTAAATGGTCCGTTTACTAGGTCCATATCAATACGTTCGGGTTCGTGCAGCGTATTTCGGGTCGTAAAGGTTTTACTGATACCCGCTTTACTGATGTCTAGCGAAGCCACTTTTTGTTGGCCAGATGACTCCAGTACACGCGACGCAGCACAACCGGGAACAAACTCCGGATAAGCTTCAACATGATTAACAAGATCAAACATTTGTTTGGCGCTGTACGAAACTAAGGCACTTTTTTGGATACTGGGCATTTTTTTCCCTACAACAAAAATCAACTGCGCAATAATAACGCAACCAGAAACGCTTTGAAGCCCTTAAAGCAATTTTCTTTTCAGTGCGCATAGGTATAATAGCCGCCATGAGTAAAAAGAAACCACAACAATCGTCCAATACCATCGCTCGTAATAAAAAAGCGCGGCATGAATACTTCCTTGAAGATAAGTTCGAGGCAGGTATTAGTTTGCAAGGCTGGGAAATTAAGAGCATAAGGGCTGGCAAGGTCAACATTAGTGACAGCTACGTCATTATTAAAAATGGCGAGGCTTACCTTTTGGGTGCCGAAATTCAGCCACTGAACCAAGCCTCAAGCCACGTTTATTGCGAACCCGACCGCAGCCGTAAGCTGCTTTTAAAGCGCCGCGAGCTCGATAAACTTATTGGTGCTTCAGAGCGTGAAGGCTATTCCATAGTAGCAACAACTATGTACTGGAAAGGTCCATGGGCAAAGGTGGAAGTCTTTTTAGCCCGGGGCAAAAAGTCACATGATAAACGCGACACCATTAAAGAGCGCGACTGGCAACGCCAGAAGGCTCGAATAATGAAGCATTCGGTTCGTTAGCCAATCATCAGGTAATTAGGGCAGCTCTGCGTGCCCTTTGCCGCTTTGATAGTCAAGCGTAACGACAAAGTGTTTAAAGACACCATAGCCGGCTAGCCCCTCAACCTTAACGCCTCTTATGCGACTGTGTTGAATTTTGTAACGTTCTCCAAAGTCTGCTTCTTCACCGGCAACAGGTACAGCCACATCCACATTCTTCACTTTGAACGGTCCAAAAATAACGGACGGTAAAGTAAAGGTGTCGGTGTAAGCAATACCGTTTACACCGCGTGACATGGTCTTACCCAGCGCAAACTCATCGAGCCATCCCCTGCGGGCAGCAATGCCTCGTTTCATATAAATTCCGCCGCTGTTACCGGTATCAAGAATCATCCAAATATCTTTTTCATCATTAAGAGTTACCCGGACCAATGGCCTACCCGACCCTTTTTGAGCTCTCATAGGCAAGTTAGCAACTTCATCCAGATTAAGAGCATCACGAGTGGCAAGGCGTAAGCGCCCGTTAGGATAGTCAAACTGCACAATAAAGTTTCGTAAAAACGGAGCACCAATAATGAGAGCATTACCGGAATGACCAAAGTCTGCACCAACCAGGTTAAGCTCCATTTCAGAGCCAAAGAGTTGGGTCGGGACGCTTTCATATATAGGTTGACGCGATTTATGATGAACGCCGCTAACGCCCGTAAAAGTTGAAATTTCGTACTCTAAATCATGCTTTTCTATAAATTTTTTATTAATAACATTGAGCTGAGAACCTGAGTCAATTATTGCATTGCCTTCAATGCCATCGACTTCAACGGTAATTCTTACGTGACCACTGTCCAACTCAAAAGGGATCCAATCGGTAACTTCAGCATGACTTGTAAACGCAAGCGCAAGCAGCAATAAACCCAAAAAGCGCACATCGACCTCCATGTATTGATTAGCGTAAGAAAAAATAACATTTTAGCAACAATCCTACTAAAATATTATCCAGCCGCCAATAGGGTTTTCATACTCAGATGCCGTATGCGTTAGCTTTATTTGTAACCTTTCAATTGATATAAAAAAGCCCCTGGTTGAATCTCAGGGGCTTTCGTGTCGACAGGAGCTATCTGAGCCTAAAACTCTACGCAAATTTTACCGAAGTGTTTGCCTGATTCCTCATAACGAAAGGCTTCAGCCAACTCTTCCAACGCAAAAGTTTTATCAATCACCGGTTTAACGTCATTGGTCTCTAAGGCGCGCACAAAGTCTTTTTGATGGTCACAACTGCCAACAATGAGTCCTTGCAAACGGGCTTGTTTAGCCATTAGTTTTGCGGTTGGAATTTCACCTTCACTTCCGGTTAGCACACCAATTAGCGCAATATGACCAGCAATAGCGACAGCATTAATAGACTGAGGCAAGGTACCCGGTCCACCGACTTCAACGACGTGGTCGACACCCCGGCCATTGGTCAATTTGCGAACTGTTTTACCCCATTCAGGGTCTTCTTTATAGTTGATCAGGTGATCCGCTCCCAACCTCTTGTAATGCTCCAGCTTGTCATTGGAAGACGAAGTTGCAAATACGGTCGCACCCAGGCTTTTTGCCAGCTGGCAGGCAAATACGGAGACGCCACCACTACCTAGTACCAGCACCGTATTACCCGGTTTAATGCCGCCGTCCACCACCAGAGCACGCCACGCAGTAAGCCCGGCCGTGGTCAGGGTAGCTGATTCAGCATGACTATAATTTTTAGGCTGGTGAGTAAAGAACTGAGTTGGGCGCACTACGACTTCCCTGGCGTAGCCATCAATTCCATCACCCGGTGTATTGCGGAAGTCGCCAACAGGCGCCGGCCCACTTTGCCAGTACGGGAAAAAGGTAGAAACGACATTGTCCCCTACCTTAAACTCCTCCACTCCGTCGCCAACAGCTTCCACTACACCGGCTCCGTCTGACATAGGAATGCGCCCGTCATCGGTCGGTATAAAACCGGCCGCGACACCGTAATCATGAAAGTTAAGCGAACTCGCTTTTATTTTTACACGAATTTCTCCAGGCCCTGGCTGGCCTGGATCATACATTTCTGTCACCTGAATATTATCAAGCCCAAATGGCTCTTTCAGTCTTAACGCTTTAATTTTATAAGTCATGATCGCAGTCCTTTAACTAAAACATGTGTTGAATAGTAGTTCTTATAAAGGGGAATTGGATCATCAGACGCAAACTAAAAAGCCCGGTCGGTTTCAAAATAGCCAAACAACACCCAATTAATGATGTCAGGCATCGGCCATAGCATCTTTGCAAATTAACTAATTTGAATCTAACGTTATTTATGTGTTTGCCAAACAAGGAAAAATGCTATGAGTTACGAAATGTTCGGTGGTATGGGATTTCTATGGATGTTAGTGGTTGGTATTATTTTTGTCATTCCCGCATGGCGAATATGTCAGCGCATCGGTTATCCGGGCCCGTTAGGAATATTAATTCTGATTCCCTTTGCCAATATTATCCTTCTCTATTTCATTGCATTTGGCCCGTGGAAAACAAGGCAATAATTCAGAGTCTGCCAAGAAATACTACGCTAAGAGAGAGCAAAGCCATAAAAAAAGCCGCTCAAATGAGCGGCTTTTTATGGAATTGGTGGAGCTGGCGGGAGTTGAACCCGCGTCCGCAATACCTACATCCTCGGTCCTACATGCTTAGTCAGTCTTTTAGTTAATCAGTGTGACGCCGACTGACAGGCTTCACAACTGACGAGTCCGATTAAGTTTAACGCTTCAGCTCCGGACAAAGCATCCACGCGAGTCTACATTAGGTTGAGCCATCCTGGTCCGGTCTCGCAGACAAAGCGCCGGGGGATGGGCTTAGCGGGTTATTAAGCCGCTAGAGCGTAGTTGTCGTCGTTTGCAACTATTAGGTTGAGGCTTTTTACGAGGCCTGCCTCACCTCGGCATGCACCTTGGGTTTCGTGTATCCCGTCGAATCCAGATCAGCCCCAAAGCTATTACTTACGTAACCTGTGTACTATAACTCAGACACCGCTTAAGTGCTATAAGTTCCGCACTTAAGCGGTTATTTATTAGGCTTTAAGTTCGGTGTTAGGCCGCCATATACAAGACTTTTTCAACCAATTTGCTGATGCCCTCTTCTGCGTCTGGCAAGTTTTCGGCCAGCATATAGGCTGGTGTGGTGACTAATTGGTGTTTATCATCCACAACAATATCGCGAACACCGCAGTTCACATGCTCGCCGCCCATTTTATTAATAGCGCTGGCTACTTCGCCATCGTTACCGATGGTGACTTTGACCCCTTTCCCGTAAATATGCGGCAATAACACTGGCGCAATACACATATAGCCCGCAGGTTTCTTGGCATCGACAAAAGCCCTACCAACTTTTAAAACCTCGTCATTGACTGTCATATCGGCGCCCTTTACAGCAAAGTCACACAGATTCTTCGCCACACCAAAGCCGCCTGGCAAAATTAACGCATCAAATTCAGTTGAATCTAAATCGCTTAGCGGCTGGACCTCACCACGGGTAATGCGCGCGGCTTCCTCAAGCACATTGCGTTTATCACTGCTTTCTTCACCTTTAAGGTGGTTAATGGTGTGCATCTGCTCTATGTCTGGCGCAAAACATTCGTAGCTTGCGCCTTGCTTCGCTATATGCAACAACGTCAATACCGTTTCGTTCACTTCGGCGCCGTCAAAGACACCGGAGCCGGATAAAATAACTGCTACTTTTTTCATCGTAGAAACCTCCTGTCCGCTACTTAAAAACCGCTTCAATCCAGTTCAATGTGCGCGTCATTTTCGTCCCGCCACTTCCACTCATTTTCAAGTGTAGCGGTTGGTTGGAGCATGGCAAAATCTAACTGGCGTAATGGTTCAGAGGACTTTATCCGAATTGGAAAGTCCGGATTCGCCAATGACGTTTTCGCCATAGCCAGTAACGCATTCGGATAATGTGCCGCTACATGCTCATAGTTTTTCTCACTAATGCCGCCATTAACAATTAACGGAATATCTGAGAACTCTTGTACAACATCACCCAGCGTTTTATTGCTTCCACCTTTAAACGGTTTACGCATAACATCGGTATCCGTTGTATGAATGTAATCCACACCAGCTTTTTCCATAGCCTTAACCACTTTTATCATGGCGTCTTCACCTTCCGGCCACTGATATTCTGAATCCGTCACCGTAATTTGACTGAGTCGCACACCAACAATGAAGTCGTCTCCTGCTGCCGATTTCGCCGCCTTAACGACCAACTCAAGAAAGTGCATACGTTTCGCCATGCTACCGCCCCACTGGTCGGGGCGCTGATTAAAGTAGTCGCTCAAAAATTCATTCAGTAAATAGCCATTAGCCGCATGCAGCTCAATGCCATCAAAACCAGCTTCTTTAGCACGGTTTACTGCACCAACAAAGCCGTTCATAACAGCATCAAAATCGGTCTCATCCATGGCTTTCACTTCAGGCCAACCGTCTGTTTTACCATATAAATCTAATGGCTCGCCCTTAGGCTTTACTTCACTGGGTCCGATTGGCGTATCGGTGTATTCATTGTGTTGAAACTGCGCGCCGGCATGCATCAACTGCATAATGAACTTACAGTCGTGCTTGTGAACCCGCTCAACAATCTCTTTCCACGCATCGGTTTGTGGAGCATCGGTAATGCCCGGCTGGTTTTCGTAACCCTGACTTGCCTGGCGGTCAGTGTAAACGCCTTCACTGATGATCATACTCCAGCCACCTTTGGCGAAGCGTTCGTAATATTCACCCATTAACTCGGTTGGCTTACCTTTTTTATCGGCACTGGTTCGTGTCATTGGGGCGACGACAAAACGGTTTTCCAGTTTGTGGCCTTTTAGTTCAAAATCATCAAATGCTGAGCTCATAAGGAATTCCTTTATCATCTGGTACTGTTACATGACTTTGAGCATAATTACGGATAATTCAAGGGCAATTGATCACTTTGTTACCTAATTAGCACAAAGCACAACCGCCGCTTTTTGCTTACGACCGCCGTAGCCAAAGGCTTTGCTGAAAGTACTTATAGGCACAGGCAAATATTGACGTTCAGTTGGAGATTCCCAGGGTAACGTATCGTAATCCGGGTCATTGATGTAAATAAAGTCATCGTCTGCGGCGCAAATTAAAACCCAGTGTGGAGCGCGAATACCGTCGAACTGATAAGTTGAAATCAGCGCCATAATTAAACAACCCTGACTCAAATCTTCTTTTATTAAATTAACGTCATAATCACGTACAACAATGGGCACATCATGTTCACGTAAATAGGTCATATCGGCCTGCTGTATACGCTGCATCACAGTCTTTTTCTGTTCCTGACGAACTGAATCTACAAACAGGGGCTGCTCGGTATTAACTTCCACCCGTACTTTCAAGCCACGTTGATACGCCGCGCGCGCCAGCCCATGTGGCCCACAACCACCATGTCCGGAGGTCATATAAATGGTGGTTGCCTGACGCCAAATTTCCAGCTCTTCAGCTTGCGGATCGCTGCTCGGCCGGCCGAAATAATCCATCGCCATTAACAAGCTGGCTGGTCCGCAGGTAAACTCTGTCGACTGAGTCAGCATAGGAACATATTCATCCGTTGCTCCCACACCGGAGTCCTCGCCCATTTCATATCGGGGAAGCAGCTTTTGTAAAACTAATGCGTCGGTGGATTGTGAAGATGAAGGAGGAAAATACGCCTCGCGCAGTTCTATCGCACGGAACCCTTCACTGTTCATCAACTGTTGCGCAACCGTATTAGAGGTAGCGACTTCGGTACGCAGAAACAGTGAATGTCGCTTATCCGCGAGCTCCTCTGCAGTTTGTAGCAAACTCCGTCCATACCCCCGGCTCCTGAAGCCTTCATCGACAACCAGCGCATAAAGCCGAGCCAGATTAGTATTATTTCGGTAAAGAACAACGGTATAGCCAATTACCCGGGCATCGGCCACCAACACATGAAAGTCTGCAGTGGATGACTCAATGAACCGCCGAAAGCTACGCTTACTAATAGCATCTTCGGGGAAAGTAAGAGCTTCCAGCGCAGTTACCGCATCTAAATGCGACGTTTGTGCGGGGATTATTTGAGTTCTTTTACCAGTCATAAATTTACGATCTCTCCAAGCGCTGCTCCCGAGGTAATAACCTAAGGCTTCAGGCTACCTTTTGTACCACGAATCGTGTTAAACTTGCGCGCAAATTTTGCCAGTCGGGATTATTCTGTGAGCGATAAAAAACCTTCTTTAAGTTATAAAGACGCGGGCGTCGACATTGACGCTGGTAATGCATTGGTTGAACGTATTAAAGGCGTTACCAAGCGCACGCACCGCCCTGAAGTCATGGGTAACATTGGTGGGTTTGGTGCTCTGTGTGAAATTCCGGCGGGTTATAAGCAACCGGTTCTGGTTTCCGGAACCGACGGTGTGGGTACCAAATTACGCTTAGCTATCGATCTTAAACGTCACCGTGGGGTGGGTATCGATTTGGTTGCTATGTGCGTTAACGACCTTATTGTACAGGGTGCTGAGCCTCTGTTCTTTCTCGACTACTACGCAACAGGCAAACTGGACGTTGACGTAGCAGCTGACGTGGTTGCCGGTATCGGTGACGGCTGTGAGCAATCAGGCTGTGCCCTGATTGGTGGCGAAACCGCAGAAATGCCAGGCATGTACGAAGGCGGCGATTATGACTTAGCCGGTTTTTGTACGGGTGTGGTCGAAAAGTCAGAGATTATCGACGGCACTAAAGTTGCCGACGGCGACGCTCTAATCGCCCTGGCATCAAGTGGTCCTCACTCGAACGGTTACTCGCTTATTCGGAAAATTATTGAAGTCAGCGGCGCAGATTTAGAGTCTCACCTGCAAGGTAAAACACTGGCAGACCACCTATTAGAACCTACACGCATTTATGTGAAATCGGTTCTGGAATTGATTAAACACGTACCGGTACACGCGTTGTCACACATTACCGGTGGTGGCTTCTGGGAAAACATCCCTCGCGTATTGCCTAAAGGTAGTAAAGCCGTTATTGATGGCAACAGCTGGGACTGGCCGGTTATCTTCGACTGGTTAAAAGAAAACGGCAATGTCAGCATGAAAGAAATGTACCGCACCTTTAACTGTGGTGTGGGTATGGTTATTGCGGTTCCAAACGAGCACGCAGACAAAGCCATCCACATTCTGACCGATGCTGGCGAAGACGCCTGGAAAATTGGCCGTATTGCCAATGCAGCTGAAGGTGAAGAGCAAGTCGACATCCTGGCCGACGAGACTCACTAATGAAGCGTATTGTTGTACTAATTTCAGGCACGGGCAGTAATATGCAGGCCATTCAACAGGCCTGTGAAGACGGTAAAGTCGCCGGTAAAGTTGTTGCGGTTATTTCCAATAAAGCCTCCGCTAAAGGTTTAGAGAAAGCTTCGTCTAAAGGCATTGATACCGAAGTATTAAGCCACAAAGAGTTTGACTCTCGTGAAGCTTATGACGCTGAGTTAAAGACATTGATAGACAGTTACCAGCCCGATCTGGTCGTACTTGCCGGCTTTATGCGTATTCTGACAGGCGAATTTACGCGCCACTACGAAGGCCGTATGTTTAATATTCACCCATCTTTGTTACCCAAATACAAAGGGGTGAATACGCACCAAAGAGCTTTGGACGCAGGCGATACCGAACATGGTGTGAGCGTGCACTTTGTAACAGAAGAGCTGGATGGAGGCCCGGTCGCATTGCAGGCTAAGGTTCCTATTTTCGAAGGCGACACGGTAGAAGATATTCAGGCCCGGGTTCACGAGCAGGAACATCGTATTTATCCACTGGTGGTTAACTGGTTCTGTCAGGGGCGTCTGAAACTGGAAGGTGGGCGCGTCACCCTCGATGGCGAAGTGCTAGGCGCCCAAGGCTACGCAGCAGATTAATTTACATAGACAAGCTCTTAAGCGACATGGTCGCTTGCTCGTCACCTTCTTTAAACTGCTGCATTTTAACCATCACATAGTTTAGCTCCGGCGCAAACCAGAAAAAGGTCTGACGCCGGTTATTATCCCTTATGCGCCCTACTTTTATTGCTTTAACCTCGCCGTAAGGTAAAGATAATTGCTGGTCTCGCGCTAATACCTCAAAACGATACTCATCTTCGTTCCCTTTTTCATCAACAAGCCGGTATTCGAAGACTTCAGAACCATTGGCTAAATCAACACGCAACTGTTCCGTCACGTTGGCTTCATCGAACAAGGCATCTTCCCAGTTCACCTCCAGCATGCGCCCGGTATCAACGTTACGGACTTTCTTCTCATCCGCTATAAATTCGCCATGAAAGGACTTATCCGACCCCGTTCCGGTTCTCATATAAATAAATTCGCGCGGTTCCAATCGGCTATTTTTTTCATCCACAATAAATACCGAGCGAGCTTCACGCGTATCGGACAAAATAAACCAGGAAATATCGGACTTCGTTCGCAACTGCCATTCGTCCTCAGGCGACACTTCCAGGTAACGATAGCCTTCCCCATATTCGCTATCACCACGCGTGATCAAATAATCAGCCTGATAAGGTTTCATTGACTGTTCGATAGGCTGTTCGGCATTTTGATGGTTATCGGCGCTGGCATAGCTCATTGTCATACTGCCTACTAAAACACTGGATACCAGCCAACTGACTGTCCTTTTCACTGTCACTTCTCCACTTTATTTACTACTGGACGTTTATATTGACAACAAAATTCAAACGCCCGTTCAATTTTTGCTTGAAAATAACCGCTCGTTGATCTAACTTGCACAGTATCACTGGTCAGACCTCCAAGTCGGAGTATTACACTATGAGTATTGCACTTTGGATTGTCGCTACTGTTTTAGTTGCGGCTGCATTAATTTACAAACGAGCCAGCCTGGCCATGTTCAGCGCCGGTTTAGTTATTATGTTCGCTATTGGTAGCGCAATCGACATTGTTGGCCCGGTTCTCTGGGTTACCTTAGCCATTGTGCTGGTACCACTCAACTTAGCACCGATTCGTTTAAACCTGCTGACTAAGCCTATTCTTAGCGCATATCGCAAGGTTATGCCAGACATGTCTGACACCGAGCGCGATGCACTGGAAGCCGGCACCGTATGGTGGGATGGCGACTTATTCAGCGGCGACCCTGACTGGAAAAAACTTCACGACGTACCTAAGGCCGAATTAACGGCTGAAGAAAAAGCTTTCTTAGAAGGCCCCTGTGAAGAAGTCTGTAAAATGCTGAACGACTGGGAAGTCACACACGAACTAACGGATATGCCCGAGCATGTCTGGCAGTACCTGAAGGATGAGAAATTCTTCGCCATGATCATCAAGAAAGAATACGGTGGTCTGGAGTTTTCTGCTTACGCGCAGTCTCGTGTGTTACAGAAACTGGCAGGCGTGAGTACAGTACTGGCTTCAACCGTGGGCGTACCTAACTCATTAGGTCCGGGCGAACTGTTGCAGCATTATGGTACCAAAGAACAGCAGGACCATTACCTGCCTCGCCTGGCCAGCGGTGACGAAATTCCATGTTTCGCACTGACCAGCCCGGAAGCCGGTTCTGACGCGGGTGCTATTCCTGACTCAGGTGTGGTTTGTAAAGGCGAATGGAATGGCGAAGAAATTGTCGGCATTAAGCTGAATTTCAACAAGCGCTACATTACGTTAGCACCAGTGGCTACTGTACTAGGTCTGGCATTCAAAATGTACGACCCTGACAACCTTATTGGTGAAGAAGAAGAGCTGGGTATTACCTGTGCCCTTATTCCTCGTGACACTAAAGGTGTTGAAATAGGTCGCCGTCACTTCCCGCTTAACGTCCCGTTCCAAAACGGTCCTATTCGTGGTAACGACGTATTCGTTCCATTAGATTACATTATTGGTGGTCAGAAAAACGCCGGTAAAGGTTGGCGTATGCTGGTTGAATGTCTGTCAGTTGGTCGTTCAATCACTCTGCCGTCAAATAGCGCTGGTGGCATTAAGTCAATTGCTCTGGCAACGGGTGCTTATTCACGTATTCGCCGTCAGTTCAAATTGCCTATCGGTAAAATGGAAGGTGTTGAAGAGCCAATGGCACGCATTGCTGGTAACGCGTACCTGATGGACGCTGTCACCATGTTATCGACCAAAGGTATCGACCTGGGCGAAAAACCTTCGGTTATTGGCGCCATTGCAAAATACCACATGACTGAAAAGTTACGTTCTTGCATGGACGACGCTATGGACATCCATGGTGGTAAAGGCATTTGTTTAGGTCCGAATAACTACTTAGGCCGTGGTTACCAGGGTGTTCCGGTTGCTATTACGGTTGAAGGCGCCAACATTCTGACTCGTAGCATGATGATCTACGGCCAGGGCGCCATCCGCTGTCATCCGTTTGTTTTAAAAGAAATGGAAGCATCAGCGGAGCAAGGGCCTGAAGCTCTGAAAAAGTTTGATAAAGCCGTATTTGGTCATATTGGCTTTGCCATGAGTAATTTCGTTCGCTCGGTATTTTATGGCTTTGGTGGTCACCGTCTGAGCTCTGTTCCGGCAAGCGACGAAACCCGTAAATACTATCAGCAGATGAACCGCTTTAGTGCCAACATGGCATTATTGTCAGACATTGCTATGGGTAAACTGGGTGGCAGCCTCAAACGCAAAGAGCGCGTTTCTGCACGCTTAGGCGACATGCTTAGCTACTTGTACATTGGTTCTTGTATTCTGAAGCGTTTCCATGACCAGGGCCGCATTAAAGAAGACCTGCCGTTAGTTCACTGGGCTATGCAGGATACCTTGCATAAGCTGCAGGAAGCACAGTTAGAAATGCTGGCAAACTTTGGTGGTGTTGGTAGCTTCATGCGTGCAGTAATGTACCCGTTAGGCCGCATTGCTAAACGTCCTTCAGACAAGAACGATCACAAAATTGCCCGTATGCTGATGTCACCTAATGACGTACGCACACGCTTAGGCGAAGGTCAGTTCCTGAGCCCTGAAGGTCACTTCGGTTTCCTTGAGCAAACACTGCAAGACGTCATTGCTGCCGAGCCGTTGTACGACAAAGTCTGCAAAGCCGCCGGTAAACGTTTTAGCTTTACTCAGTTAGACCAAATTGGTGCTAAAGGTAAAGAGCTGGGCGTACTGAGCGACGATGAAGTTGCGTTACTAGAACGCACTGAAGCGGGTCGCTTACGTACCATCAATGTTGATGACTTTGCTCCGGAAGATCTGTTAGCCGGTAAAGCAGCGTTTGATTACGCATTAAAAAATCTAAAGAAAGGTGAAGCGGCATAATCGCTAACCTCTCAGTAAAAACGGCGCCCTGGTTTCAGCGGCGCCTTTTTTTTATGCTAGAATCTTGCGCTGGTTTAAAAACTTATAATAAAGGCGTGAGTTATGCAGTCTCCCAATAACGACTACAACGCAACCAGCAAGCGCGGTTGGTTTACCCGTTTTCTTGATACCGTTGAGTGGCTCGGTAATCTGTTACCCCACCCAATTACCTTATTCGCTCTGTTCTGCCTCTTCATTATTTTCATTAGTGGTATTGCCGCTTACTTCGGTGTCAGCGCAATTGACCCCAGAGACGGCGAAACCGTTATTAAAGCCGTCAGCTTACTGAATGCTGAAGGAATACAGCGCATTGTGACCAACCTGGTCACTAACTTTACCGGGTTCACGCCTTTAGGTACGGTTTTGGTTGCTCTTTTGGGTGTGGGCGTTGCTGAACGTTCGGGCTTAATCTCAGCCGCCATGCGCGGACTGGTCATGAAGGCCCCGCCACGTCTTATTACCGTTACTGTGGTCTTCGCCGGTGTCGTTTCCAATACCGCGGCCGAGCTTGGTTACGTGGTTCTGGTACCTCTTGCTGCCATGATTTTTTATGGACTGGGTCGTCACCCCCTGGCTGGTCTTGCAGCAGCTTTTGCCGGCGTCTCTGCCGGTTACAGTGCCAACCTGTTAATTGGAACGGTTGACCCTTTACTGTCGGGCATTACCGAAGAAGCCGCTAAAATAATCGACCCAAGCTATACCGTCGGCGCCGAAGCCAACTGGTACTTTATGATGGTCAGCACCTTCTTGATTGCCATTATGGGTGCTTTGATCACAGACAAAATTGTTGAGCCAAAACTGGGCAAATACAACAAAGACGAAGCTTCTATTGATTTATCCGATCAATCTTCAATGGATCCTTTAACCAAACAGGAAAAACGCGGGCTAATTTACGCTGGTATTAGTGTGTTGATTCTCGCCGGCATTCTGGCGTTAACGGTCGTGCCTGAATGGGGCATTCTGCGCCACCCTGAAACCGGTGAAGTCACAGGCTCCCCGTTCCTCAAGGGCGTTGTGGTTTACATCTTCTTCTTCTTTGCCATTCCGGGTTACGTTTATGGTCGCACCGTTGAAACCATGCGAACCGACCGTGATGTCATTGACGCTATGTCGCACAGTATGAGTACTATGGGCATGTACATTGTGTTGGTGTTTTTTGCCGCACAATTCGTCAACTTCTTTAAATGGACTAACTTCGGAACCATTTTTGCCATTAACGGAGCCGAGTTCCTGACCAATATTGGCATGACCGGTCCTATCATTTTCTTGTTCTTCATTATGGTTTGCGGTTTCGTTAACTTAATGCTGGGCTCGGCTTCGGCACAGTGGGCTATTACTGCGCCTATCTTCGTACCTATGCTCATGCTGATTGGCTACTCGCCGGAGGTTATTCAGGCCGCCTACCGTATTGGTGACTCGGTAACAAACATCATTACCCCTATGATGAGCTATTTCGGTTTGATATTGGCAGTCGCCGCTCGTTATAAGAAGGACCTGGGTATAGGAACCCTGATTGCCATGATGCTGCCATACTCTATGGTCTTCTTTGTCGGTTGGTCAGTACTCTTCTTCCTCTGGGTGTTTGTGTTCGGCTTCCCTGTTGGGCCTGCAGCACCGACTTTCTATAACTAAAAAAGCTATTCGGGCCGGCGCATTACGCGGTATGCAATAACCGCTAGTAAGCCGGCCACACCTATCACCCACGCCATAGCGTAGTCAGTAAAAGAACCAGCCTGACTCACTCCGGCAGACACCAAACCCGCAATTAAAAACTGTAAGCTACCGGTTACCGCCGAGGCTGAGCCCGCCCGTTCTTTTTGTTCTGCCAAAGCCCCGGCCATAGCATTGGGGAAAACCAAACCAAGCGTTGAAATATAGGCGAATAAAGGCAGCAAAATTCCCCAGAAGCTCGCATTTAAGTAAGCCATAACACACATTATGACCGAAACTATTGCCAGCATAGGCAAAGAAACATTAAGAATTTTGCGAGAGGAATGGTACTTCAACAACCAACCATTTAATTGAGAAAGCCCGATAATACCAATAGCATTCAGACCAAATAACCAACTGTAGTGAGTTGGCGAAAGACCGAAAACTTCTATAAACATTTTCGGCGAACCAGTGATGTAAGCAAACAGACCCGACTGAGCGATAGCACCTGTTAACGAATAACGAAGAAAAGACAGATCGCGAAGCACTGACCAATAGGTGCTGCCGGTGTTCCGCATACGCACATCGTAGCGGCGCCCCCGCGTTTCCGGCATGACAAAGTGAATGGTTACCGCTGACGCAACGCCCAATGCAGCCACAATCAGAAACAAAGCGCGCCAACCCATCCATTCCGTTACATAAGCCCCAAATAACGGGGCCAGAATAGGCGCGACGCCCATAACAAGAATGAGAAAAGAGAACACACGGGCTGATGCTTGTGGTGTGTATAAGTCACGCACCACCGCCCGGGCAATAACAATACCGGCACAGGCCCCAATGGCCTGGAAAAAGCGTAAAACGATAAGCCACTGAATGTCCGGGGCAAAAGCACAACCAATAGACGTCACCACGTAGATTGCCAGCCCGATATACAACGGATTCTTGCGTCCGAACTTATCGGTCGCAGTACCGTAAAGTAACTGACCAATAAAAAGACCGAAGAAAAAGGCAGTAAGCGATAATTCAACGTGATGTGTATCGGTTGCATAATCAGACGCAATAGCGCTGAATGCAGGCAGATACATATCGATGGAAAGCGGGGCAAAAGCCGTCAATAACGCCAGAATGACAACAATAAAATCAAATCTGGCGTTATCTGAAACAGGTGCAGGCTCGAACTGTCGAGCCACTAATTATCTCCGGCAGGAACGTAAGACTGTGTTGCAAAATCCTGTGGGCGTTTTAATACGTCCTGAGTACGAGCGTAATTCACCAAAGACTCAGCGTAGTCTATTCCTGTATTGCGGGCCCGACCTCGCTCACTGACACGATAAAACGTATCATAACCATCCTGACCACCGGCAATAAAGCTATTGGTGACCATGACATAGGTTGCCCTTGCCGTCATTGGTTGCCAACTGTTGCTGCCTTTATCCCACACCTGCAGATTAGACACACGGCTGCCCTTTTCTTTGGTTAAATCAACCGAGTAACGAATACCGGCACCATAAGGGTACGCTCGTGTTGAGCCGCCGTCAGAGACTGAATAAGCTAACGCCTCTTCCATTGCCTGCTTGAACTCAGAACCACTGAGCTCCAGTTTCACCAGCGTATTCGCAAAAGGCAGTACGTTAAATGCGTCACCGACTGTGAAATCTCCCTCACTAATATCAGACCTTACGCCACCACCGTTTTGTATCGCAAAGTCGGCCTCCGGCACTGAATGCAAAAAGGCTTCGGCTACCAGGCGATGAGCACCTGAACTCATTACATCAGCGCAGCCGTCGCGTCGTGGTAAATCAATTTCCTGACTGCAAATTTGTTGCGGAACTTGCGCTAACACTTCAGCAGAAAAGTCCTCAACTTTGCTTTGATAATCTTCCAGCATATTCTGCAGCTCAGCATCCGGCTCGACAAAGCTGAACACACCACTTTCTTCCAATGCAGTCTTGATGGGTTCATAAGTTGTCACAATGCCGTCACTCACTTGAATATCATTACTCAAAAGGTAGTGTGGCCGGCCACCGCATTCTTCAATTTTGTCACCGTCAAAAAACGCCTGCATTTCACCAACTACGAGTGAATACTGGTAAGCATGAGCAAGACAAACTTTGTCGCCATCGGCATTTGTTAACTCAGTTGGGTATGGTCCATCAGATTCCATTCCAAAACCGCTGAAATCACCCAGTAAGGTGTGTGAGTCACCGCCAATGACAATATCGACGCCAGGCAGTTGCTGCACCAGCTCTTTGTCACGTTCGTACTGAATATGAGTCAGCAGGACAATTTTCTCAATGCCCTGCTGTTGAACTTCGGCAACATATTTACGCGCCGTTTCCAGTTCATCTAAAAACTCAGTAGTTTCATCGGGCTGTGACGATTTTTTAGTTTTACTGGCGATATCCAGACCAATAATGGCAATTTCTTCGCCATTACGCTCAACAACGGTATAGGGTTTGAACATCTCCCAATCACGGTTCGGTGTTAAAGGAGAGTCACCCACTTTAGGCTTAATGTTCGCCCCTAGTTTGGCTGTCGGACAACGTTCAGTGCCCAACTGCTGCAGAAACTTGGCCAGCCCTGCATCGCCATTATCAAACTCGTGATTACCAATAGTAAAAGCGTCAAAACACACGTTATTCATCATACGAGCGTCGGCTTCACTGCCAAATAACGTAAAATACAAGCTACCAGTAAGAGCATCGCCAGCATGCAGGGTCAGCACATTGTTATTCGCTTTTCGGAGCGCCTTAAGTTGAGCCGCAACCCTTGGGAAACCGCCTGCTTCAACCTGCCACTCCTGATCACCCCAAACCAGAGTTTGCTGTTTTGGCGCCAAAGTAGAGTGATGATCATTAATGTGTAACAGCGTTAATTGGAACTTATTGCTTTGGGGCTCCTGAGGAGCAGAGGCACAACTGATTAACAGCGCAGAAGCTGCAACAGCCGTCCACCCTCGAACCATACGTTTTAAATTAAACTCGCCTTTTTTCACCAGTTGATCCTTTTAGTCTTTTATCAACCCAATTTCACGTAAGCGTTGCATTAGATAGTCATCCGCGGTAATCGGTTCATCGCGCTGCGGATTTTCTTCGGAAATACAGCTTTCCAAAGGCGTAATCATCACATCCGGATTAAAGTGCAAAAAGAACGGAATAGAGTAACGTGATTTAGCATTGTATGGTGCGGGAGGGTTAACTACCCTATGCGTCGTAGATGGCAACACATGATTGGTCAGCCGCTGTAGCATATCACCCACATTACAGATAATAGCACCTTCGATAATTGTTACTGGTACCCACGTCCCGTCTTTGGCTAAAACTTCCAGCCCCGGCTCACGCGAACCCACTAATAAGGTTAAAACGTTAATATCTTCATGTGCGCCGGCACGAACAGACGGGGTATCTTCATCAATAATAGGCGGATAATGCAAAGGACGCAGAATTGAATTGCCGTTGTTGACCTTATTTCGGAAAAAGTCCTGCGATTGACCTAAATAAACGGCTAAAGCATCCAGTACCTGATTACCCAGCTTATCTAATGCCGCGTATATAGCGAGCATGTCGTCCTTAAACTTAGGCAGTTCCTGCGGCCACACGTTAGGTAACAACTGTGGGTAAAGCGGCTCACCTTCCACTTCCCGGCCCACATGCCAGAACTCTTTCAAGTCAACATGTGTCGCGTCTTTAGCAACCTCGGTACCAAAAGGAGTATAGCCGCGCGCGCCACCCTCGCCCGGACGATGATATTGCTTCTTAATGTCTTCCGGTAACGCGAAAAGCTCACGGCAGGTATCCAGTGCCCGTTCAATAAGCGTTGTATCAACTCCGTGCTGAGTTAAGGCAATAAAGCCATATTTCTCATAACCGTTGCCTACATCTTGAGTAAAGGCATCAAAGTCGTCATGGTAACGACGCATATCAACGTGCGGGATAGACTGCATGGTGGCTTCCAACTTCCTAAAAGAGCTCAATGAATAGGCCTGTATTGTATGAATATTCAGGTTAAATCACAAGTTTGCGAGCACACGCTTCACCGGGTTAAAGCCCTTGCGATGTATAGGGCACGGCCCATATTTTTCTAATAGTTCAAGGTGCTTGGGAGTGCCATAAGCCTTGTGCTTGTCAAATTCATACTGTGGGTAGAGTTCATGCCACTTTAGCATCTGTCTGTCCCGTTCCACTTTCGCTAAAATCGATGCTGCCGCAATGCACTGTTCACTCGCATCTCCTCCCACTATAGCTTTTGCAGGGACGTTTAATTCAGGCACCCGGTTACCGTCCACTAAAACCATGTCAGGCTTAACCGGAAGTGCTTCAATCGCTCTTTGCATGGCTTTCATCGACGCCCAGAGAATATTAATAGCCTCAATTTCATCAGGATCAGATTGAGCAATGGCCCAGTAAAGCGCCTTTTCCTTTATTTCCAGACTGAGCTTCTCGCGCTTTTTCTCGCTCAGCTTTTTCGAGTCGTTTAGCCCTTCAACTGGATTCTCCGGATCCAGTATCACCGCTGCCGCCACAACCGGCCCTGCAATAGGCCCCCGACCGGCTTCATCTGTACCACAAATCATTGACACTTTTTTCACCCTGTTTGCTTTGTTCCGCTGCACAATAATGGTTATGATACCTGCGCATAATAATTAGACCAATAAAATAACAATCAGGGGTTACACCATGGCTCAATCTCCACAACCAGACCGTTCGCAAAAGGAAAAACCGGACAGTCTGCTTAACCGCCTTCTTGATGGCGTTGAAAAGGTCGGTAATAAACTACCTGACCCGGCCGTTATGTTTTTTGGCTTATTGATCATTGTCTGGGCAATGTCCTGGCTATTATCCGGCGTCAGCTTTGACGAAAAACACCCGCTAACCGGGGACACAATAGGCGTTACTAACCTATTAAGGGTAACCGGAAAATCTGGTTGATCTCTAGGTTTGGCGGGGAGGTCGCAATACCCCATCTCATCGGATTTATTGGTTGATGTGCTCCGATACGATTAAGCTGTCTGTCAACTTGGGAATTGACGCTTTCCTGGATTGATGGATGCGGATTTAATCATGGCTGGGACGTTTGCGTATTCCGGTAAACGTGGCACCACCCTAGGGCGCTTTATAGATCAGAGAATATACCCGTCAACCATCAAACATTTGTGATCGTTCAGGATAGTTGTTATATTGCATCCTCTTTGGGGAGTAGCCTGCTTCCGAAACTCGGAAGAGTTCGTGTCAACATAATTGGCCAGATGCCATGGTGCGAACACCTCTCGGTTGGCGAGACCATCGATATATCCATGCCTAAGGTCGGGCGTGTGGATATATCGTGGACTCGATATGCCCGACCGGAGCCAGTTAGATGAACCCAATAGCCCTTCTTTTGCTTGCCTTTGCCATGTCCACAGATGCTTTCGCTGCTGCGATTGGTAAAGGCGCAATCCTTAAAAAACCACGCCTAACAGAAGCTTTCAGAATAGGAATCATCTTTGGTTCTATCGAAGCAATTACGCCGCTTGTAGGCTGGCTAATTGGAAAATCAGCAGCAAGCTATGTGGAGGCCTGGGATCACTGGATTGCTTTTTCACTCCTGACGGTCCTGGGTCTTCACATGATTTATGAGGGTACAAGGCCTGATGAGGGTAGTGAGGAGCATAAAGCCCAAAAAATGTCTTTGATCCGGACCTGTCTAACGGCATTTAGTACTAGTATTGATGCTATGGCGGTAGGTGTTAGTCTGGCCTTCATTAATGTCAACATATGGATAGCTTCAGCTTTGATTGGGCTTGCAACGACCCTCATGGTGACTATTGGCATAATGCTAGGGCGCGCTATAGGGTCGGTCATGGGACACAGAGCAGAAATTTTTGGTGGACTAACGCTGATTGCAGTGGGCGCATGGATTTTATACGGTCATCTGTAAGTTTATTTTTCGAGGCTCCACAATGGGCTGGAGCCTCGAAATCTCTTTATCCGGCGCTGGTATTCTTCGTTTCATTAATACAACGCTGTGGCTCAACAGTAACGTGCACTAATGACGGGCACCTAGCCTGTATACGTTGCCTATAAACGGCAGGTGACTCGGGAGCATGCGAAACGATCGAGACAATGGCGGCGTGAATATTTGGACCAATGGCCCAGAGGTGCAGATCGCTGATTCGTGCATCGTCACTCTCAATGGCATATCTGACGTCGTGCTCCAAGTCACTGCGCTGTTGATCAAGCAGCACGCGGGAGGTGTCCTTCAACAGATGCCATGACCAGCGAGTGATAAGTAACGCGCCGACGATACCCATGATCGGGTCCATCCAGTTCCAGCCCGCATACTTGCCGGCCAGCAAGGCAGCAATCGCCAATACAGAAGTTAAGGCATCGGCGAGTACGTGGAAGTAGGCAGCTCGACGGTTATGATCATGATGCCCATGCCCGTGGTCGTGGTCTTCCCCGCCCAGTATCCAGGCCGATACTCCATTGACGATCAAGCCGATGACGGCGACGAAAATAGCTCCATTGAACGAAATTTCGACCGGGTGGATGAAGCGGTCGATGCTTTCGATCACCATATACAGGGCGAAGCCTGCCAGTAGGACCGCGCCGGTGAACCCGCCTAGCGCATTGACCTTCCCGGTCCCAAATGAGAACTGTGTATTGCCTGCGTTGCGGCGAGCGTATGCATAGGCGAAGGCTGCAATACCCAGAGCGACAGCATGAGAGCCCATATGAAGGCCATCGGCCAGGAGGGCCATCGAACCGTATAAGACACCGGCCAGAATTTCCCAAACCATCATGACGACAGTTAGAGCGACGACGATCAGTGAGCGTATTTCACCGGATTTTTTACGATCTTGACCAAAAACATGATTGTGTTGCCATTCTTCGAGCCTGTGACCATGCATACTGTAATACTCCGAGTTGATAAAAATTATGGTCAGCAAGACCAATGAAAGTGGTGGCGATTGATGGCGTAGCCCTGCTAACAGCTCCGGTTCCGCAAGAACTTCAGGGGCGCGGATATTAAATCACTGCCAAAGTTCGCCTCTGTCTAGGGCACCCACGCTGTAGCTCGTGATGTTCTACTTGAGGTAGGACTTGATGACCTGCAGCACCGCTTCCAAGTCTTGTTTCCGCTGCTCCAACTCGGGTTCCCTGACGACGTGATCAGTCAAGTGCCCCTCAATGATGGCTGCCATCAGTCCATTCACCGCCCCACGAATCGCGGCGATTTGTTGCAGCACAGCCGTGCAATCGCCTTCCTCGTCAAGCTGCTTTTCCAGTGCCGCTGCCTGCCCCTGAATGCGACGAACGCGGGCTAATAGCTTGGCTTTGTCTTTGATCGTATGCATGCGGCCGTCTCTCTAAGTAGCTTAAACTATACTGGTGGACAGTATTTTCATATACTAGGGGGTAGTATTCTTGTTTGCAAGAGAGGAGAGGTAAATGAAGCTTGCCAATGTGACACTCGGCAGCCGTAAGGAGTGGGTCGCATGACCGAAATGCCCGACAATATCCTGCACCTGCCTGAGTACCAGGTGCTGGGCTTCAAATTCACCGACGACGAAATGCACTTCCAAGTGGACGCGCCCGATCCCGTCGCCTGTGAGGAATGCGGCGTGCAGGGTGAGTTCGTGCGGTTCGGCAAGCGTGATGTTCCCTATCGTGATCTGCCCATCCACGGCAAGCGGGTCACCCTCTGGGTGGTCCGCCGCCGGTACACCTGCCGGGCCTGCAAGACCACCTTCAGGCCTCAGCTACCGGAGATGGTGGACGGCTTCCGCATGACGCTGCGGCTGCATGAATACGTGGAAAAGGAATCCTTCAACCACCCCTACACCTTCGTGGCGGCACAGACCGGCCTGGACGAGAAGACGGTACGCGACATCTTCAACGCCCGCGCCGAGTTCCTAGGGTGCTGGCACCGCTTCGAGACGCCCCGCATTCTGGGCATCGACGAGCTGTACCTGAACAAGCGTTACCGCTGCATTCTGACCAACATCGAGGAGCGAACCCTGCTTGACCTGCTGGCCACACGCCGTCAGGACGTGGTGACCAACTACCTGATGAAGCTGAAAGACCGGCAGAAGGTCGAGATCGTCAGCATGGACATGTGGAACCCTTACCGGACGGCGGTTAAGACTGTGCTGCCACAGGCCCGCATCGTGGTCGATAAGTTCCATGTGGTGCGTATGGCCAACGATGCCCTGGAGAAGGTGCGCAAGAGCCTCAGAAAGGAGCTGAAACCTTCCCAAAGCCGAACCCTCAAGGGAGACCGGAAAATCCTGCTGAAACGCGCTAACGAAGTCTCAGACCGGGAGCGCCTCATCATGGAGACCTGGACAGGCGCATTCTCGCAACTGCTGGCCGCCTACGAGCACAAGGAACGCTTCTACGGCATCTGGGACGCCACCACTCGACCCCAGGCAGAAGCCGCCCTGGACGACTGGATAGCCACTATCCCGAAGGGCCAGAAGGAAGTCTGGTGCGATCTGGTCAGGGCGGTGGGCAACTGGCGCGAAGAGATCATGACCTACTTCGAGACGGACATGCCCGTCACCAACGCTTACACGGAGTCCAGCAACCGACTGGCCAAGGACAAGAACCGTGAAGGGCGTGGTTACTCCTTCGAGGTGATGCGGGCACGAATGCTCTACACCACGAAGCACAAGAAGAAGGCCCCGACTGCGAAGGTCTCTCCGTTCTACAAGAAAACCATCGGTTACGGACTGCCGGACTTCGCAGAGGAACTCAACTACGGGGTCGATCTGTCAACCATCTGAGGGCGGTATCAGGTTGGTGGGGTAAAGGTGCCCCATCAACCATTAAATCCGTATACCCCCTATTAAGTGGTACCGAAATGGCCGCATTCCTTGCCAATATGGTTGACACCTTTATGGGCTTTGCGCCTTTAGGTGTTGTGCTGGTTGCCATGTTAGGTGTCGGTGTAGCCGAGCGCTCAGGTTTTATTAATGTCGCCATTAAGTTAATGCTGAACGTCACGCCCAAAATGTTGCTGACGCCAGTGCTGATTCTGGTTGCTATTGTCAGCCATACCGCCGTTGATGCCGGCTATGTGCTGGTTATTCCTTTGGGTGGTGTTATTTTTTACGCTGCTGGTAGACATCCATTGGCCGGTATCGCCGCCGCTTTCGCTGGTGTTTCCGGTGGCTTCAGTGCCAACTTTGTTCCTTCCGCTATAGACCCGTTGCTACAAGGTTTTACTGAAAGTGCCGCACAAATTATTGATGCGGATATGCAGTTAAACCCATTAAACAACTATTACTTTACCGCCGCTTCGTCAGTTATCGTTGTCGCTATTGGCTGGTTCCTGACCGATAAGGTGGTTGAACCTCGTTTACGCGGTGCCGAAATTGACGGTGATGCCGATGACATGCCTGCACTGGATGATGTTTCCCCGCGTGACCGCAAAGCGTTTTACGCTGGCGTAATCACCATGGCAGTAGGTTTGGCCCTATTGTATTTTTCCGCAACGGCTGAAAATACACCATTAGCTGACCCGGCAACGGGTGAATTGGCATCCTACTCAGCCCCTCTTATGGGCATGATTGTTCCGCTTATTTTCCTGCTGTTTATTATTCCGGGCATTGTTCATGGCTACGTTTCCGGTAACTTTACCAACTCGCAGGACGTTATCGGCGCAATGACCAAGTCGATGGAAGGTATGGCTTACTATATGGTCATGGCGTTCTTCTGTGCCTTATTTATTAAAGCCTTCGGTGACTCTCAGCTCGGTACGCTAATTTCCGTTAAAGGCGCGAACTTCTTGGCCAGCCTGGAGCTGTCCGGTGGAGTTACCATGGTCGGCATCGTCATTCTGGTAGCCTTTATCAACCTATTTGTGGGTTCAGCTTCAGCGAAATGGGCTTTGATATCACCTATTTTTGTGCCCATGCTAATGCAGCTGGGTTACTCACCGGATTTAACTCAGGCTGCTTATCGTGTCGGTGATTCATCCAGTAATATCATTACTCCGCTGCTGCCCTACTTCCCGCTGGTTGTGCTTTACTGCCAACGTTACGTAAAAGGCACCGGCATTGGCACATTGGTTGCGATGATGCTGCCATACACTATCGCTCTGTTGATTTTGTGGTCAGCGTTCCTGATTTTATATTGGACACTTGGGTTCCCACTCGGTATTCAGGCTAACTACGTTTACCCGGCGGGCTAAACTCATGACCTCTGTTAACAATAAAACAGTCTGGCTAACCGGTGCTTCTTCGGGCATCGGTCTGGCTTTGGCACGTCAGTTAGCCAATCAGGGTGCCAGACTTATTTTAACCTCACGCCGTGAGCAACAATTGGAAGAGTTACGACAGAGCCTTCCAAACAGCGAACAGCATCAGGTATTAGCTCTGGACTTAAGCCAGCCTGAGAAAGCCAAAGAAACAGCGTCTGCGGCATTGAGAAATACACCGGTCGATATACTTATTAATAACGCCGGTGTTTCTCAGCGCAGCCCGGCTATGGAAACTGATCTCACTGTATACAGAACGCTGATGGAGGTCGATTACTTCTCGGTAGTGGCGTTAAACCAGGTGGTATTAGCTGAAATGGTAAAGCGCCGTAATGGCCATATTGTCACCGTTTCTAGTGTGGCAGGCAAAGTTGGAACCAAACTACGCAGCGGTTATTCAGGCGCTAAGTTCGCAGTCATTGGCTATATGGACTGCCTGCGAGCGGAAATGGCCGAGCACAATGTGCGTTGCACAACGGTACTTCCCGGCTTTGTACGCACACAAATAGCGCACAACGCGTTGACCGGAGACGGCTCTTTAAGAGGTAAAGAAGACCAGGACAACGCCAGCGGCATCAGTCCTGAGCAATGCGCCGCCGATATTATCCGCGCTATTGAAAGCAATAAAGCGGAAGTCATTAGCGGCAAAGGCATGAGCAAAGTAGCACCGCTACTACAGCGATTCTTCCCGGGTTTACTCAGAAAAATGTTGGCTAACCGGTGAGTTCGCTTACCGGTTTTAATTCCAGGCAGGGTTCCAGGTAATTTCCCAAATATGCCCATCCGGGTCTTTAAAAAAGCCCCCGTAGCCGCCCCAGAATAAGTCTTTCGCGGGTTTAATAATCTCAGCTCCTGCTCGTTCCGCTTCCACCATAACTTCATCAACCGCACTCCGGGAACTGACATTATGGCTCAGCAGAACTTCATTAGCCGCACGAGCGACATCAACGCCCATTTCTGCCGCAATACTTTTACGTGGCCATAACGCCAATCTGAGCCCACTGGGTAATTTAAAGAACACCACGGCACCATGCTCAAACTCTTCACCTATAATGCCGTCGGTTTCCCAACCCAGGCCGTCCTGATAAAACGCCAACGAACGTTTCAAATCATCAACGCCTAAGGTGATCACACTAATACTGGGGTTCATAGAACCTCTTCGCGATTAAGGCTAAACTCTTACAATGTACTCTAATCAACATTGATACTCCGGTCAAAACATGGATAAAGAACTGCTAAGCCATTATAAGAATACAGATTACTGGTTCACAGTTGATGACAAGACAATCACTCTGAATATAGGGCGGAAGAATAATGACTTTGACCGCTTATGTGAACGTTTCGGCTGCACTACGGGTGCTTTTATCACCGCCTGTAACCCGCAAAGCCAACTTCTCACAGATGACGAAAATAAACGCAGAAACAAACAATTAGCCACTCATTTAGAGAAATTAAGCCAATTTTACTGCTTTCCTGGTGCAGGACAGGACCGCGACCAACAATGGCCGCCGGAAGCCAGCTTTATGATTTTAGGACTCAGTCAGGAAACAGCCATTGACCTGGCACGAGAGTACCAGCAGAATGCGCTGGTCTGGATTGAACATCAACAAGCTGCAGTGCTCATCGACGTATGAGTTAAGGGGACACCATGCCATCACACCATAGCCGCTGATAAACAAGCTTTTGTTTATGCGATCATCGCCGTACTGTTATGGTCAACGGTCGCTACTGCATTTAAAATAACTCTTCAGTACATGACACCACTGCAGATGGTCACGGCCGCCAGTACGGTATCTTTTGTCATTCTAGCGCTGGTCTGCTTTATTCAGAAAAAGACCTCTGAGCTGATACTTGAGCTGCGTAAAATGCCTCTGTATTACCTGCTGATGGGGCTTATTAATCCACTAATTTACTACCTGGTGCTTTTTCAGGCTTATAAACTATTGCCGGCTTCCGAAGCCCAGCCACTTAATTACACCTGGGCCATTGCCCTTAGTATTATGGCCGCGCTGTTTTTAAAACAAAGCATACGCCGGCGCGACTGGGTTGCCTGCGCCTTAGGTTATTTTGGCGTTTTGGTTATTGCCACACGAGGTAATGTGCTGGCTCTTAGCTTCAGTGACCCCTGGGGCGTTACACTGGCGTTAATTTCCACTTTCTTGTGGGCTGGTTACTGGATCCTGAATACACGCCGCAACGCCGACTCCGTCGTGAGCTTAGTGCTTTCCTTCGGCCTGGCTTTACCCATACTCATTGTCGCTAGTTTTATCTGGAGTGACTGGTCTGCAATACCCTGGCAAGGCTGGGCCGCAGTAAGCTATGTGGGATTATTTGAAATGGGAATAACCTTTTTATTCTGGTTAAAAGCCATGAAGACAGCCACCAATACGACGCTTATCAGTAACCTAATTTTTATTTCGCCTTTTATCTCACTGTTGCTGCTCTCAGTAGTGATTGGCGAAACCATTTATCCAAGTACCCTTATTGGCCTTATGCTGATTATCTTCGGGCTGTTAGTTCAACGTATTCACTTTCGGCGTAAGCTTAAGCCATAGCCTTGTTCACAATCTCATCGGCGGCTTCTTTGTCCTCTTCATCTGGTGAAGGGCCGTCATCCACACCGTTCTCTCCCGGTGCCAAAGCAAGCTCCGTCAGTAACGGAAAGTGATCGGACCCAAAGCCCGGTAAACGCGTCATTGAGACCAAAGCAAAATGGTGGCTGTGGAATATATGGTCGAGTGGCCAGCGTGCAAACCAATATTCCGCATGAAAGGTATTGAACATACCGCGCCCAATTCGAGGGTCTAACAAGCTGCTGATTTTTCTGAAAAGAAGCGTGGTACGTGACCAGGCAACGTCGTTCAAGTCTCCGGTGACTATGGTTGGGTATTTCTCCGGCTCTACCCTACGAGCAACCAGCACCAATTCGGCATCCCGCTCCTCCGACTCTTCATTCTCAGAAGGACTCGGTGGCGCCGGATGCACAAAATGCGCTTTTACTCTCTGTCCGCAAGGCAGTTCGATAAAACAATGTATTGAAGGTTTGTCATCTTCTACCAAATACTCGACATTAACGTCAGACAAAACATAACGAGAATACACATGCATGCCATAGAGGTTGTCCAGAGGTACCTTTACCGTATACGGATAATCCTTTTCAATTACATCTAACCGTTCCTGCCACCAGTCATCCGACTCAAGCGTGACCAGTACATCTGGCGTAAAATCATGAACAAGCTTAATTAAACCATCACTATTATGGTTAGGGGTAAGAACATTGGCCGTCATAATACGTAAACGCTCGTAATGACTACCCACCCGGACAGCCTCAACTTCCTTAGGAAAGAAGAACGTATAAGGCACAACCCACCACAGCTGACAAACTAAACAACCAATGAGGAGCCCCGAAGCAATAGCAGTAACAGACGTCCAGTCACGAATAACAACCAGACCCACAACCAGTAAGGTTGCTAATAACACCGACAGCTGCAAACGCGGAAAATCTAACCCACGTATCCACCAGACTTGTGACCGGGACAAAGGCACCAGGGTAAGCACCAACAGTAATACCGCCAAGGAAAGATAAATAATTTCAAACATGCTGGCTCTCAATACGTCTCAGATAAGAAAACCATAGCACAGCTATAAGAAAATAAGGGGAAAGGAAGTGTTAAGGCTCCTACGGACATTGCGCTCCGCTGGAAGTCAAAACTCTCTGATACAGGAGACGCAGCGAGCTCATCCATGAGAGCTTGACGAAGGCCATCCATGGCCTTCGACACTCCTGTATCAGAGGGTCTTAACTTCCGGCACTACGCACACTATCCGTAGGAGCCTTAACCTTATTAAACAAACCTAGATAAGAGGTAGGGAGTCAGAAACAAAAAAGAGTTAGGTGTAAGTTAAGAAACTGTGTGACGCCAAGGATGGCGTCACCCAAGCCCCCATGGACGGGTTCACGGCGTGTTTCTTAACTTAGCCTAACTCTTTGTTTCTGGCCCAGTCTTTATCTCAGACCATGTTTACCAGCATGCTGGTTGGGTCTTCGAGGTATTCCTGCCAGAGTTTGTTGAAACGGGCAATGGTACCACCATCGATAATCCGGTGGTCGCCTGACCAGCTTACCGTCATTATCTTACGGGCAACCACGTTACCGTTGGCATCAAAGCGCGGCAGTTCCTGCACCTTACCTAAAGCGACAATCGCGGCTTCCGGCTTATTGATAATAGGTGTTGCCACCGTACCGCCAATAACACCAATGTTTGAAATACTGATAGTACCGCCTTTCATATCGGCTTGCGGCAACTTGCCTTCACGCGATGCCTGAGTCAGACGAGTGACTTCATTGGCTACATCAATAATGCTCTTGTTTTGTACCTGTTTGACGTTAGGTACTAACAGGCCAATTTTGGTATCAACGGCCATGCCAATGTTGTGGTCATCAAAGTAAGTGATCTCTGTACAGTCTTCATTCACCTGTGCGTTCATCACCGGGAATTCTTTCAGTGCCAGCGAAAGAGCTTTAATGAAGAATGGCATTACAGTTAAACGAATGCCTTTCTCTTTGTACTGCTCTTTCAGCTTTTCACGCAATGCGATTAGCTCAGTAACATCAAACTCATCCGCGTAAGTGAAATGAGGAATGGTGCTGACCGAACTCATCATTTGCTTAGCCATAGCCGCTTTCACACCGCGGATAGCCTCGGTACGAGTACCACCAGTAGTAGCCGTTTTTTGTGACGGCTGACTATCAGTTGTTGTCTGCGCTTTCTGGTCACCTGACTTAAAGGCTTCAATATCTTGCTTCAGAACCCGGCCTTTTTTACCTGAACCCGATACTTCCGCAATATTAATATCGTTCTCACGTGCCATACGGCGTACTGCCGGGCTTGCAATGGCTTTGCCCTGACGTGCTTTCGCTGGCGGTTCAGCCTCTGCTTTGGAATCAGATGACGGTGTCTTAGACTCAGGTTCAACATGACTCTGCGGAGCATTTGAATCCGATTCTTGAACGCCACCCGCGGGCTTCAACGCAAACAACGGCTTGTGTACTTCCGCAATATCACCTTTCTTGTGATACAGCTTAACCACGGTACCGTCGTCTTTCGCCGGAATTTCAACCGTTGCTTTGTCCGTCATGACTTCAACAACCGGCTGGTCTTCTTTTACTTCATCGCCTTCAGACACCAGCCATTCAACAATTTCACATTCAACAATACCTTCGCCAATGTCCGGCAAAATAAAGTCGGTTGTATCGCCACCGGCTGAGGTTCGTTTTTGCTCAGTTTTCGATTCTTCTTTTTTAGCCGGCGCGCTGTCTTTTTCTTTGGCCGGCGACTCATCAGAAGAGCCGTCAGCTGGCTTAATAGCAAATAACGGTTCGTGGACCTTAGCGATATCACCTTTCTGGTAATACAGCTTTTCTACAACGCCGTCGTCTTTAGCTGGAATCTCAACCATGGCTTTATCGGTCATTACCTCAACCACAGGTTGGTCTTCTTTAACCTCGTCACCTTCGGCAACCAGCCACTCAACGATTTCGCACTCTACGATCCCTTCGCCGATATCGGGCAGAATAAAGTCTTTACTCATGTCGATGGGTCCTTAGTAGTTCATTGAGCGTTTGATCGCTTCATAAATCTTCAAATGATCAGCCATGTACTCTTTCTCATGACACAGCGGATACGGTACATCGATACCGCAAACACGGGCAATTGGAGACTCAAGATACAAGAAGCATTTGTCCTGAACGGTTGCCGCGATTTCGCTGGCAAAACCACCGGTAATAGGTGCTTCCTGGCTAATGACCAGGCGGCCAGTTTTCAGAACTGACTGAGTCACAGTTTCGACATCCCACGGGGAGATGGTGCGCAAGTCAATCACTTCGCATGAAACGCCATCTTCTTCGGCTTTTTCAACTGCTTTTTCGGTCATTTCCATCTGCGCGCCCCAGCCAAGAACGGTAATATCTGTACCTTCTTTGACCACGTCAGCTTTGCCTAGTGGAATAGTGTATTCTTCTTCAGGAACCTCACCTGTTGAGGCGCGGTACAACCGCTTCGGCTCCATGAACAACACCGGATTTTTATCAAAAATAGCGCTCAGCAGTAACCCTTTTGCTTCGTACGGGTTACGTGGAGTCACAATTTTAATGCCCGGCGTATGCGCAAAGTAGGCTTCCGGAGACTGTGAGTGGTAATGACCACCGGCGATACCGCCACCGTACGGTGTACGAATGGTTAAACCACCAACGTTGAACTCATTACCTGAACGATAACGGAACTTGGCCGTCTCATTCACAATTTGGTCAAATGCCGGGAATATGTAGTCACCGAACTGAATTTCAGCAATAGCAAAGCTACCCTGCGAAGCAAGACCATTGGCAAAACCAATAATGCCTTGTTCAACCAAGGGTGTATTAAAGTTGCGATGTTTGCCGTATTTTTCGGTCAAACCTGAGGTTGCACGGAATACACCGCCGAAACCACCAGTATCTTCACCAAAACTGTATACGTTGTCATGTTTGGCCATCGCCAGGTCTAGCGCGCTGTTGATGGCCTGTAGTAAATTCATTTTAGCCATTAGTCCAGTCTCCCCGACGTTTTACTGTAGGCATCCGGGTATTTGCGGATGTGCTCTTTTAACTCGTCTAACTGCTCTTTCAGCATGTCAGTCGGTTCGTCGTAAACATCATTGATCAGTTCATCAATGTGCGGGACCGGTACTTTTTCTGACTCTTTTAATGCTGCCAGAACTTTCGCTTTTACTTCTGCGTGATGCTCTTCAACGTGATCTTTATCCAACCAGCCTTCATTCATCATCCACTTCTGCAAACGATCAAGTGGGTCTTTGGCCTGCCAGTCTGCTTCTTCATCACGAGTACGATAACCTGTAGGGTCATCTGACGTAGAGTGACCTGACATACGATATGACATAGCTTCAATCAATACAGGCTCGTTTTCTTCTACAGCTAAACGACGAGCTTCCTGCGTTGCCTTCAACACAGCGAAAACGTCGTTACCATCAATACGTATGGTTTTCATACCATAACCAATACCACGCGGTGCGATACCGTCACCAGCATACTGCTCGCCTTGCGCTGGTGTAGAAATAGCGTAACCATTATTACGGCAGAAAAAGATAACCGGCACTTTATAAACTGATGCCATGTTCAGAGCGGCGTGGAAGTCACCTTCAGATGCTGCGCCTTCACCAAAGTAACAGATAGTGCACTTTTCGGTTTTATCCATTTTCTGACCAAACGCATAACCTGTTGCCTGTGGAATTTGCGTTCCCAAAGGCGACGATATGGTCATGAAGTTTAAGTCAGCGCAACCGTAGTGAACCGGCATCTGACGGCCTTTACCTAAGTCTTTCTCGTTAGAAAACAGCTGATTCATAAACTGTTCAACGGTAAAACCTCTATATGCTAAAGCGCCCTGCTCACGGTACTGGCCCATGATCATGTCACCGGCATCCAGCGCGGCGGCAGAAGCCACGCTTTCAGCTTCTTCACCCCGGGAGGCCAGGTAAAAACTGATACGACCCTGACGCTGAGCGGCAATCATGCGTTCATCAAGAATACGGATAAATTGCATAGTGTCGTGAATTTTCACGATCAGCTCTTTATCGTACTCCGGCATATCGGCATCTTTATGGAAACTGCCATCTTCTTTTAAGATTTGCAGCATTGGAATTGTGACTGAGTCTTTATCAAACCATTTCGGTTTGGTCACAATCTCTGTGTTGTGTTTTTTATCCTTGGCCATAACCTTCTCTTTCGGTTTTAAGCTGGGTGGAAAATTGCCGCTACTTTACCTTTACGTAAAGTGACATGCAAACCACACACTAATGAAAACTGAGTGCGCTAAGTGTAAATAGAAACGAACAGTAATAACAACAAAGCCTGACTACTTAGACCAGTGAGTCTCAGACCAGGTCGAGCGATTCTGTCGGTACCCGTACCACAGTTAATAGCGCCCGATGTCCCAGCGCCACTTTGGCATTGGGAAAAATAATATGTTCACCATCGTGCTGAGCGTAATGCTTTTTGTCACCGTCCCGCGCTAGTAAATCCCCTTTATTAAAAGAGGTAAAGTTAGCAACATTATCCGCAAAGTTTAGCTCAAAGTCCTGCTGAGTGCGGTTAATGGTTTGTGCTTCTTTAAAGACATAGTGTTGTTCTGGCTCAAAGGGACCAAATTCCAGCTCTGTTTCAGAAATCAATTTCCGCAGTGAATTTTCTGCGGCGGCAAACTGAGTACGGTCATTTTCGCCAAACGGACGAACCTTTCCTAATTCAACCGTAAATGCCTGCGCATTAAACTGCCTGACGCTGAAGTAAGAAAAGGTGGTTGTCGGCGCCTGGTTTAATAAAACGGTATCGACCCCACAGGCCAGTAAGAACTGAAGCTGCTGCCGACTATAGGGGGCTCCGTGTGTAAACGGGTAAACGGCAAACTTCTCGCGTTTTGAGTCCCGAATTGCTGTATGCAAATCATAGTGCAGTCGCTCTCGGGAGCCATCTGGGGCTTCCTGGTAAAACCGCTCTACGTAACTCTCAATTTTAGCCGCACGCTCGCGTTCTTTGTTCTGGGTATCACCTTTACTATGCGCGCCGCTGAATAACCGGTTCATATTTTCTTCAACAAATCGTTCGCCTTTATTAATTGAAGCCGGGTTTGCAATTAGAAACAGTGTACGGTGTGTCACTGTCTGCTTTTCATTAATAATATCGTTAATAATGTCGCGACAAATTTCGATAGGAGCCGTTTCGTTACCATGCACTGCACAAGATAAAATAATGTCCTTTCGGCCAGGGTTTTCTGGAGTAACTTCGAGCACACCACTGTCCCAAACCGACAATTTCGTGCCATCGGCAAGCGTTAAATCATGACTTTCATCACAGCCCCACTGGTGCTCGCGAGTCCAGGCAAGAAAATCAGAAAAGACTTTATTCACAACGTTCTCCTATTATTTTTTTCCCGGTACATAACCTTTAGTCGCCAATAACTCGCGTAAAACGCGCGAACGGTACTCACGACGATACAGAACTGCAACAACAATAGTGCTTGAAATGATCAGCATGACGGGGTGTAGAAACCAGGATAAATAGGCCAAAGCAAAGTAGTAGGTACGTAAGCCTTTATTGTACTCGTGACCGGATTGATCCAGTACTTTGGCTGCATGCATAGCAAAACGCTGACGCTCCTCCTCAGGTTTATTCTCCTGATGGTACTCGACTGAAGCTCCTAACAGCACCGATACAAAGCCAAACTGACGAATTGACCAGGTAAACTTAAAAAAGGCATAGATAAAAATGAGCGCCAGAACCGACAGCTTAAACTGCACTAAAATAGGAACCGTATCCGGACTCATTGGAATTTCATTTAAGACCAAAACGACTTCATCGGCATGAGCTAATACAGTAATGACACCAGCCAGCACCAAAATCGTAGAAGATGCGAAGAAAGTCACTGTACGCTCCACATTGCCAATTAAAGACGCATCGGCAACCTGGTTGTCCTTGTGCATCACGGCACTAAACCAATCAATTCGTAATGAACACAGGATACTCGATAGGCAGTGAGTGGTTCTGGCACGCTTACGTGCAAACAATGAGTAGCCTATCCAGCAAAAAAAGAAAAACAGTAAAGCGCTAAGATCAAGAAGTGACAGCAACATGTCAGCGTTTCCTATGAAATGATCCATTTATTAAATAGTGTAATGACATTAGTTTACCAGTTTATGACCGCCCATACGATAAAGCCGGAGACTTAGCTCCGGCTTTATTTTCTCTTCTCAGGCACTTAGTAGTTTTCTAATGCCTCTTTCGTACTCATATCTTTGGGTTCCGGCGGTTTTGCCAACCCATACCAGGACAACATAGTACGCAAGCCCCGTTTACTATCGGCCAGAATGAGATACAGGCAAGGTATCAACAATAAGGTGATAACGGTGGCAAAGATAATACCGAATGCCAATGATATCGCCATTGGAATCACTATTTTCGCCTGCAGACTCTTCTCCAGTACAATCGGTAGCAAACCAAAGAAGGTGGTCAACGAGGTTAAGGTAATGGCCCGGAAACGGCGACAACCGGCATCCAGAACAGCCTTACGTAAGTCGGTTCCCACTTCACGTGCACGGTTAACATAGTCGACCATAACCAAACTGTCGTTTACCACAACCCCAGCCAGCGCAATGATACCGAACAGACTCAAAATGCTAACCGGCATACCAATTACCCAGTGCCCGATAACCGCACCGATAACCCCAAAAGGTATCACCGACATAATGATCAACGGCTGACTGTATGATTTCAATGGAATAGCCATTAGCGCATAGACTGCAAACATCGCCAACAAACCACCAATTGCCAACGAACCAGTCGCTTCCGCCTCATCTTGAGTAGCGCCCTGTAATTCAAAGCTGACACTTGGATACTTATCCAGAATAGTCTGGATTTTCTCTTTACGAACCTCTTCGACAATGCGGAAAGGCTCAACTTTATCTTTATCCGCACGAGCACGAACATTCACAGAACGTTGACGGTCTATACGAGTAATGGTGCTGTAACCTTCAGCAAACTCAATATCCGCCAGTTCGGTAAATGGAATTTCAGACCCGTCCGGAGCGCGCAGTTTCATATCCTGTAAGTTACCAACAGACTCGCGTTGATCACGAGGGTAACGAACCATGACTTTTACTTCTTCGTCTCCCCGCTGAATACGCTGTGCTTCAGCCCCATAAAATGCGTAGCGAACCTGCGTAGCCAACTCAGCCAGGTTAATACCCATGGCTGTAGCCAATGGCTTAGTCTGTAACAGAATCTCTTCTTTACCGTCCCCAAAGGTATCTTCTATATCGAAGACACCATCGTATTCGGCAAGTACGAGCTTCAGTTCATCCGCTGCGGCTTTTAGTTCGTCCAGGTCTTCACCTACTAGCTGAAATTCAATGTCAAAGCCACTACCTCCACCTATACTTCCCTGGAAGTTAAGCGCTCTTACACCGGCCAGTTCAGGCACCGCCTCACGCCATTGATTTACAATTTCAAAACCGTCTATCTGGCGATCTTCGCCTTTTTTCAACTCAACAAAAACCGTACCTGCCGTAGTGCCATTCATCCAGATATTGGTATGTCTGACAGCTCCGTCACCCTCTGTTTCCTTAATACGATTATCAACTGCCGTCAGAGACTGCTCTACACTATTCAAAACCTCAATAGTCCGTGTTTCTGACGTACCAGGCTGCATTTCTACATTTGCCTGAACAAAGTCACTCGGAATATCCGGGAAGAAAACCCAGCGAACGATACCGCCGCTCATAAGGCCTATCATTAAAATCAGCAGACCAACAAAACTCGCTAATGTTGTATAGCGATAATGCAGGCACTTTTTAAGAAACGGTCGGTAGTAATTTTCAACGAAAGATTTAATGGCACCGGCAAATTTATTGCGGAATCGCTGAAACGCATTCGCTTTTTCACCTTCTTGCTTGGAGTATTTCATTTTGCTGATGTGCGCAGGCAGAATCAGCTTTGATTCGACCAATGAAAACGCCAGACAAAGAATAACAACCCAGGCAATAGACTCCCAGATTGCGCCCATACCACCTTCAACAGTTAACATGGGGACGAACGCAACCATGGTAGTCAACACGCCAAAGGTTGCCGGCATAGCAACTCGCTTAGCCCCCGCAATAACGTTATCAACTGTCTTACCGTTTTCTTCTATTTCGGTGTAAGCACTCTCCCCTATGACTATGGCATCGTCCACCACTATCCCTAACACTAATATGAAGCCAAACAGCGATATCATATTAATAGAAACGTCAAACATGGGGAGTGGCATTAATGCAATGGTTCCCAGGAAACAGACAGGAATACCTATCATGACCCAGAACGCCAAACGCAACTGCAGGAAAAGCGACAACATGAGGAAGACCAGCAAACCACCCATCCACATATTGTTTAGCATAAGATCTAAGCGACCCTGGAGGTAATAAGAGGAATCTCCCCATTGCGCCAATTGGACCGCATCGGGCAATTCCTTATTTTTTCTTTCTACGTAATTTCGAACGTATTCTGCTATTTTCAAATCATTTTGATCACCGACCGACTGCACCCGAACAAAGGTTGCCGGCTTACCGTCAAAACGAGTGTAAGACTCCTCTTCCACAAAGCCGTCTTGCACTTTAGCAATATCACCCAAAGTTAAACGAGTACCATCAGCCCGGCTTAACAGAACAATTTTTTCAAACTCGCCGCCAACATAAGCCTGGTTATTCGCGCGCAATAGAATATCGCCATTAGGCGTTTTAATTGAGCCGCCAGCCACATCAATTGAGGTACCACGCACCGCTTCAACTATTTGCGAGAAAGTCAGTCCATAACGCTCAAGATCTTGCTGCGAAATTTCGACTGAAATTTCATAATCACGGTCACCAACAACATCAACTTTGGTAATGCCGCCCACCGTCTTCAGTTCATCGCGAACTTCCTTGGCCAGTTCTTTGCGCCCCCTCTCATCCAGGTCACCGTATACTGACATCCAGATAACTTGTCGCTGGGGACGAACCCGGTAAATATTCGGCTTTTCAATTTGCTGAGGGAAGTTAGGAATAGCATCCACCAGCATTTTTACTTCATCCATGACAACCTGTACATCATAATCAGGCTCTACTTCTAATGTGACTGTACCGCCGCCCTCGCGTGAGCGTGAAGTCATTTCCTCGATACCGTCAACATCTTCAATAGCGTCTTCTATCAGCATAATCACACCCTGTTCTACTTCCTGGGGTGCGGCGCCGGGAAATGGCACCTGAATGCTGATAATATTTAATTCAACTTCTGGAAACATTTGCTTGCGTACACTAAACACCGATAACGCGCCAGCAACCAGAATAATGATCATTAATAGATTTGCGGCCACTGTATTGCGTGCAAACCACGCAATCAGGCCAGTCTGTTTTTCTGTCGTCATGATACTTACCCGCCTACATTTTCAGAGTCAGTGTCTTCTTTGTCACCGTTATCTGATTTGGCTGCTGTTTCCATTTGTTCTGGTAAAGGATCGCCCGGCAAACGCACTTTCATACCCGGTAAGGCATTTTTGAGCTGAGTAAGCACCACTTTGTCGCCACTTTCCAAACCAGAACTTATTAGGCTCTTGTTACCTTGCGTACGCACTACCTCGACATCGCGTTTTTCCAGTTCACGACTTTCCGGAACAATCCATACAGAGCTATCTGGATTCAACGCATAGGTAGGAACTTCCATTAAACCTTGCGCATATCTGCCTTCAACCTGGGCTTGGACAAATCGGCCATAGCGTAATGGCACTTGGTGTGTTTCACCCTCTAAGTTATAAGGGTCAGGGATTTGAACAACGCCATAAATGACACGGCTGTTTTCATCTAATACGCCCTCGGTACGAACCAGTCTGCCTTGCCACGTCGCCGACTGACCCGAAACGAGCGACTCTAGCTGAACGCGAGGCTTTTCTTCAGCAACGGCCGGATCCAGAATATACGTCATATCGAGGTCACTTAAAGGCAAACGAACTTCTGCAGTACGAGTGTCAAACACCAAGGCTATTTGGCTGCCCGTTGAAACGAACTGCCCTAAGTTTGCTTCTTTACTTCTTAATACACTGTCAAATGGTGCCTTAATGGTTGTACGCTCTAAATCACGCTCTGCTTTTGCAAGGTTTGCCTCTGCAGATTCCACCGCCGCGATAGCACTGGCCAGTTGCGGCTTACGTAAACCTAACTCGGGAGCCTTTCCGTCTTCAAATGCTGCCCATTCTTCTTCTGCAACTCTTGCCCGTGCTTTCTCCTGCTCAAGTTCCGATTGAGCTTGCAACAGTGCTGCCCGAGCTTGTTGGACAGCGACTTCGTAATCAGAAGGATCCACCTGAATCAGCATGTCACCTTCTTTAAAGAAACCGCCGGCATTATAGTTATCGGCCACATCGACAATCTGACCGGTGACCTCAGCTACCAGCATAGTGGAGTGCTTAGGTCTTACTGTCCCCTGGGAATCAACAATAAAAGTCATGTCGCGGGGACTGACTTCGAGAACCTCAACCATTGCTGCAGGCTTTGTCTGGTCGCGTTGCTTTGGAGGCTCAGCAGTCATACTGGCCAAGACTGATAAAACAATAGCACCCACAATGATTAAAGGTGGAATAAAGGCGCGTTTTGGAAATTTCATTTTATTGTTCTGCTCTTATTGATTAATTCACAGCCTTATTATCGCTGTTAATATTGTAAAATGTTAGACGTTAACTGTTGCCAGTTGTGTTAATACGCCGGAAAGTTGTAACGGACTGTTTCAACCCTCCAGTAACCAACGTTCGGCTGCCTCTACATAACGCGGTTTACCCATTAACAGAACCACATCCTGTGACTCCAGTTCTGTATCACTATCGGGCTCAGGAAACTCCTCGTCATCACGTCGCAAAGCTTTCAACTGAACCTGATGCTTGTCCCAGTCGAGTTCATCAATGCGTTTACCGATAGCCCAGGCACCTTCCGGCAAAGTTAACGCTTTCAGAAACTCCAGCTTATCCGAGAGCTCTGGGTCCATATCCGTTTCCGAGCCCTGGAAGAAACCATGCATCTCGCCATAGTGGTTACGACGTTCTTTATCCAGCCGGGCAAGAATACGGCGTATCGGAATTCCGCTACGGTTCAACACATGAGAAATAAGCATTAGGCTTGCTTCCAATGTATCCGGTACCACCTGAGAAGCGCCAGCTTCCTGTAGCTGAGTCAATCTCATATCATCTTTACTGCGCACAATAATGTAAGCATCAGGGTTCAATTGACGCAGTTCTTTCAATACATCCAGTGCGCGTAGGTCATCGGCAAAGCTGATAATAATCAAGTCCACCGTTTCAGCTCCTACGGCTCGTAAAATGTCTTTACGGGCACTGTCTCCGAAATAAACCCGGGCGCCACCGGCGACTGCTTCCTGAACCCTCATCGGATCATTATCGACGGCAATATGCGTAATTCCCTCAGCATCAAGGAATCGGCTCATGGTTTGCCCAACCCGACCAAAACCGCAAATCAGTACTTGATTTTCAAGACCCTCACTGCCCGTTGTGCGTTGTTTCTCAATATCGACTAATGGATCAGGGTGACGAACCACTAAGTTAACCAGGGGTTTAAGACGATGAATAATTATAGGGGTCATGGCCATACTCAATACGCCAATACCTATCATGCTGGTAACAATTTCTTTGCTCAGTAAACCATGAGTGCTTGCTAACGCCACAATAACGAAGCCGAACTCACCCATTTGAAACAGCGAAATACCACTGCCCCAGGCGTCTTCATCTCGCTCACCCATAAAGCGGGCAACCGAGCTTATCAGGGCAATTTTAATCACCGCCATAATAACCAGCGCCAGAAGTATCCAGTGAAAATTTTGAACAAAACCATAAAGCTGAAGCTGCATACCAATGGTGGTAAAAAAGAGCCCCATCAAAATGTCACGGAATGGACGAATATCGGCTTCTAGCTGGTGCTTATATTGGCTTTCCCCCAGCATCATACCTGCAAGAAAAGCCCCCAGTGCCATGGAAAGCCCGAAGATATGCGTCATACCACCGGCAACCAGAGCGACCAGTAACGTAGCAAGCACAAACAGCTCATCGGTTCTCTGCTTAGCTATTTCCTTAAATAAGTAAGGTAATACCCATTTCCCAATAGTCATAAGCACGGCAATAACCGCGGCACCTTTGGCTAAGGCAAACAATAAAGTGGTGCCAATATTGCCGTCATCGGATGCTAATAGTGGAATGATAATAAGCAGGGGAACAACGGCTATATCCTGAAAAAGCAGAATAGCGACACTCATCTGCCCTCGCCGGGTGGAGGTTTGCGCGCTTTCTTTCAACTGCTTAATAACAACCGCCGTCGATGACAGAGCCAGCGCTCCGGCTATTGCTAACGAAGCTGCCCATTCATCTAACCAAATAAAAGCTATGAGCAAGAATACCAGCAATGAACCAAGAACCTGTGCGGCTCCTAACCCGAATACCCAGCGTCGCATTGCAATCATTTTAGGCAACGAGAACTCCAGGCCGAGCGAGAACAACAGCAATACAATTCCCAGTTCTGCGACCAGATGATAATCATCGGGATCGGCTATCCAACCCATTACATCTGGGCCTGCGATAATACCTGCAACTAAGTAAGCCAAAATTGCGGGTAACTTAATTCTCCGGAACAACCAGACCAGAATCACAGCAACGGCTAATAAAAGCAGCAGACTGGAAAAAGTACCGTTCATTCAGAAGCTCCTGAGTCGTTTTGTTTTTGTAGTGTCAAAATAGTAACACTCTTTTGTTTCAGAAAAACTAGCTCTTATAAAGTTTTGTAAATTATAAAGATTTTTATTTTGGCTCGAATTTTGCAGAGTTAATTTTAATTATTAAATTCAGGCACAAAGGTTTGTCATGTTAAACAGAGCTGTCGCTAAAGCTGAGACTAAAACAACTGAGAACAAAACTCAGGCGATTATCAGTCAATTAACATCATCAACAGAACTTAAGTCCAAGTCGGCTCCGCTCAGCGAGCGTTTGCAAACCTCTCTCGACTTAAATCAAGTGCTGTCAATTTATGCCGACTATATGCTGCAACGACTGCCTGTTAGCGCATTACAATTCATCTCAGACGACCAAATTATTAACTTGGTTGGTAATTACCAGGACCAAAATAGTGAGTACTCGGTCATGCTTTACGCTGATAACGAATACTTAGGACAAATGGTCTATCAATTTAAACGCACCCCTTCCTACGTTAATAAAATGCGACTGGAACAAATGCATAAACACCTAACCTTCCCGCTGAGAAATGCAATACACTTCTCTCGTTTACGGAAAGTTGCGGTGCGCGATCATTTAACCGGCTTAGGCAACAGAGCTCTTTTAGACGAGACATTAGAGCACCTCAGTGCTCGCCTAAAACGGGACAACAGCCAGTCTCATATTGTCATGCTATTGGACATGGACGGCTTCAAAGCGGTTAATGACCGACATGGCCACCAACAAGGTGACGAAGTACTTAAGCAGTTTGGTCAATTATTACAACAGCAGCTGCGAGATACCGACCGGGTGTTTCGTTACGGTGGTGACGAGTTCGTACTCATTCTCGAAAACACTCAACCGGAACAAGCCGAGGAAGTGTTCCTACGCATACGTAATGCGCTTAATAACGACATTAAACTTGCCACTTTTAACATTGGTGTCAGTGCCGGTAGTCTGGCCATGGAAAGCTTTCACAGCGCACAAGACATTATTGATGAAGCCGACAGACGTCTTTACGCCGCTAAAGTAGCGGGAAAAGGTCAGCATCTGAGTTAAACCATACCGGCTCCGGCAAACTGAGAGTGTCCTCAGTCTGAAAACTGAACCAACCCATACCGGCAACCCAAAGGTATTTTTCATTGAGTTCGAGTATGGGCCGTCTTTGTCTTAACCAGGGCGGAACACCGGCCTGCTTTAGCCACTCCTTAAGTTTTTTTCGTCCCTGACGTCCGGGCTTTGCCAGTTTTTCCGCGGGCAATGAAAAGGTCAGTTTTAGCTGATTACTGCCGTTGACAAGCTCAATCGGGACAGTCAGTTTACCCCACTTGCCCAAGTCGACGTTCGTTTCAGTTACTAAAGAATCACCGGGTAATTCGGCTACTTTAACGTCACACCAAAGCGCATGCTGAAAATACCGTACAACGTAACCGTCACACTGTATTTGTAGCTGACTGTCATCTCTTGCTGTAAGTGCCTGACGGCGAATTTGTTCTAGCTGCTCGTAACTTGGTAACGGCTTTTTCTGCTCTTGCAGCCAAGTGCGTAGCAAGGCACGTTGCATTGCTTCTGAGCGCTGATTTAGTAACAAGATAGGAAAGTGACGGGTATGGCTCTGTTGGTTATGTAATTTTTCTAACAACAGTTCATCCATAACCTGCTGTTGTTCAGCACAAAGCTTTGCGGCGCGCAAAACACTTTGACCAAACTGAGGCCAACGCTGTTCCAGTACAGGAACGACATCATGTCGGAGAAAATTTCGCTCAATGCTTGTATCGTAATTGGTATCGTCTTCTATCCAGGTCAAATTACGCTGCGTTGCGTAATCTAAAATTTGTTCTTTACTGACACTCAGCAAAGGTCGACATAATCGACGTTTTCCTGTCCACGCCTGAATACGTGCCATAGAAGATAAGCCCTTAGGACCACTACCACGCTTTAACTGCAGAAAAAAGGTTTCAATTTGATCGTTACGATGCTGACCAAGCAGCAGCACGGCGTCATTTTGAGTCAGTTCAGCCATCCGTTGGTAGCGCCCTTCACGACCTGCGGCTTCTTTGCTCTGCCTGTTTGCAACAGGAACGTCGAGTGACTCAAAAATAGTGGGAATACCGTAAGCCTTTGCTGCTTCCTCTATGGTCGAGGACCAGTCAGCAGAGCTTGGGTGGAAACTGTGATCTAAATGAATCGCCAGATAGTCATACTGAGGATGCTGCCGGCGATAACGCATCAGCAAATCAAGAACGGTTTGCGAATCAGCCCCACCGCCCAGAGCAGCAACCAATTGCTGCCCCGGCTGTAAAGCGAGAGATTCTAAAGCGTCACAAAATAGGTCATATAGACCGTCAACCGTCATTGGAAATTAGCAGTAACCGAAAGACATCAGTTTACGATAACGCTGGTCCAGCAACTCTTCGTGGCTTAGGTCTTTTAGGCTTTCTAAGTCTGACACCAACTGCTGCTTCAGTCGCGTTGCCATTTCTTCCTGATGGCGATGCGCACCGCCCAGAGGTTCAGGAATGATAGCGTCGATTAAACCGAGTTCTTTACTACGCTGCGCAGTTACCCCCATAGCTTCTGCTGCTAAAGGTGCTTTACTGGCACTTTTCCATAAAATTGAGGCACAACCTTCAGGAGAAATAACCGAGTAGGTACTGTACTGCAGCATATTAACCCTGTCGCCAACACCAATAGCTAGTGCTCCACCAGAGCCGCCTTCGCCTATAACAGTACAAACAATCGGAACAGTTAAACGAGCCATAACTTTTAAGTTACGAGCAATTGCTTCACTTTGCCCGCGCTCTTCAGCGCCAATTCCAGGATACGCTCCGGGCGTATCAATAAAAGTTACTACCGGCATATTGAAACGTTCAGCTGTCTCCATAAGCCGCAATGCCTTCCGATAACCTTCCGGTTTTGGCATACCAAAATTACGGCGGATTTTTTCTTTCGTTTCACGCCCTTTCTGCTGACCAATAACCATCACCGGCTTGCCATCCAAACGTGCAATACCACCGACAATTGCTTCGTCATTCGCAAAAGAGCGATCACCCGCCATTTCATCAAATTCGGTGAAGATCATACGGATATAGTCAAGCGTGTATGGACGTAGCGGATGACGCGCCAGTTGTGCTACCTGCCACGCACCGAGATCAGAGAAGATTTTCTCTGTCAGCTCCTGACTTTTTGTGGTCAGCCGCTGGACTTCTTCTTCTAAGTTGAGATCCAGTTGCCCGCGGTCACCAACAGATTTCAGTTCTTCAATCTGCGCTTCAAGTTCTGCAATCGGCTGTTCAAAATCCAGAAAATTAAGGCTCATTCGCTGTCATTTCCTTTAAAATTCGAGTGAAACTTGCTGAGTTCCCAACAAGTTCTGTAATTCGTATAGTAGTTCATCAGACGGATTCACATACCATTGTGCGCCAACATTTAAAGTGGCTTCAACACGTTCCGACTGATACCGCATTTTTATCGGGCAAGTCCCTTCAGCAAAGGGTTTTAATAGCTTTTCCAGTTTGCTGGCAAGGCCATTAGTGAGCTGCTCATCGGTGACTGTAATTGCTATGTGTCTGAGATACGTTTCCCGAGCCTGCTCAATTGCCATCACTTCTCTGGCTGTCATTGTATTGCTATTACTGAAGTTATCAAATCTGACCTCACCTTTTACCCACAAAATTCGGTCTTTTTCTAGCAATTCTTGATAACTTTCGTACTCATTGCTGAATAAACGCACATCCATGCGCGCTGTTTTATCATCTAAAGTAACTATAGCAAAACGCTGACCACGTTTATTGGTCAATACGCGAATATCGATGACCAGCCCCGCAATTGCGATACTTTCATCTTTGCGCGTAGGAGTCACACTGGACAGCGTGCTATTAATGTAGTGCTTGAGCTCTTTACGAAAGCGATTGATCGGGTGTCCGGTTAAATATAACCCCAGAGTATCACGCTCACCCTCTAACCATACCGCTTCTGACCATTTGCGCACGCTGACAAACTCTTGTTCAACCGCTTCGGGTTCGGTCGTCAGAACCCCAAACATGTCAGACTGACCAATTTTCTCAGCATTAAGGTGCTGCTCTGCCTGGCGAATCGCTTTTTCCAACGTTGCCATCAGCGCTGCACGGTGCGGTCCAAGGTTGTCCATTGCGCCGGCGCGAATTAAGCGTTCGAGAATACGCTTATTCATGCGCTTTAGGTCAACCCGACAACAAAAATCGAATAAATCCCGAAACGGACCACCCTCTTGTCTCGCCTGAATGATCGATTCAATAGGACCTTCACCGACACCTTTAATGGCCCCAATGCCGTACACAACTCGCTGCTGCTCGTCGACAGTAAACTTGTACTCACCTTTATTCACATCGGGTGGTAATAAATCAAGCCCCATGCGTTCGCATTCATCAGCTAAAGTGACAATTTTATCGGTATTGTCCATGTCTGCTGACATCACCGCAGCCATAAACTCTGCGGGGTAATGGGTCTTCATCCATAAAGTCTGGTAAGAAACCAACGCATAAGCGGCAGAGTGCGACTTGTTAAAGCCATAACCGGCAAACTTCTCAACCAAATCAAAGATTTTCATGGCCAGTTCAGGGTCGATGTTATTTTTAGCGGCCCCTTCACGGAAAATCTCGCGCTGTTTGGCCATTTCCTCTGGCTTTTTCTTACCCATTGCGCGACGTAATAAATCTGCACCACCAAGCGTGTAACCTGCCAGAACCTGCGCTATCTGCATTACCTGCTCTTGATACAGAATAACCCCGTAGGTAGGCTCCAGTATCGGTTGCAAGCTATCATGCTGATACTTAACATCCGGGTAAGAGATCTCTTCACGACCGTGCTTTCGGTCGATAAAGTTATCAACCATTCCCGATTGCAATGGCCCCGGACGAAACAACGCAACCAAAGCGATAATGTCTTCAAAGGAGTCCGGCAGAAGCTTTTTAATCAGCTCTTTCATGCCACGAGACTCTAACTGGAAGACCGCCGTTGTTTCGGCCTTCTTCAATAATTTAAAACAAGCCGGATCGGTTAAATCAATTGCGGTAATATCTATAGGGTCTTTGCCACTTTTAGCGTGGCGCCGGTTTACCATGTCCACAGCCCATTGGATAATGGTCAACGTTCTGAGGCCTAAGAAGTCAAACTTAACCAGGCCCGCTGATTCAACATCGTCTTTATCAAATTGAGTAACCGGGTTGTTGCCTTCATCGTCACAATACAGTGGCGAAAAGTCAGTTATTTTGGTTGGAGAAATAACCACACCACCAGCATGTTTACCGGCATTACGGGTCACACCTTCCAGAATACGGGCCATATCTATAATGGCCTTAACTTCTTCGTCTTGCTCGTACGCAGCACCAAGTTGAGGCTCTACCTCAAAGGCTTTAGCCAGAGTCATGCCCGGGTCACCCGGTACCAGCTTTGAAATTCTGTCGACAAAACCGTAAGGATGGCCCAGCACCCGGCCAACGTCACGGATGGCCGCTTTAGCCGCCATGGTGCCAAAAGTAATAATCTGCGAGACCGCTCCACGCCCGTAAAGATCCGCTACGTGGTCAATAACCTCGTCACGGCGATCCATACAGAAGTCGACATCGAAATCGGGCATGGAAACCCGTTCTGGGTTTAAAAATCGTTCAAAAAGCAGGTCAAACTCAAGCGGATCAAGATCCGTGATTTTAAGCGCATAAGCCACTAAAGAGCCAGCACCCGAGCCCCGGCCCGGTCCTACGGGTATACCGTTATCTTTACTCCACTGAATAAACTCCATAACGATAAGGAAATAGCCAGGAAAGCCCATATCGTTAATAACGCCCAGCTCGCGTTTCAGCCGTTCATCGTATTCAGGACGCTTTTGTTGCCGTTCCTCTGCGTCTGGAAATAAAAACTCTAAACGCTCTTCCAGACCTTCTTCTGAAGCTTTGATGAGAAACGCTTCAGTAGTCAGGTCGCCCGTTGGAAACTTAGGAAGAAAATACTCCCCTAAACGCACAGTAACATTACAACGTTTGGCTATCTCAACCGTATTTTCTATTGCTTCAGGAATATCAGAAAACAGCTCTATCATTTCTTCGCTGGAACGAAGGTACTGCTGCGGAGAATATTTTTTAGGACGGCGCTTGTCTTCTAGCTGGTAACCGTCATGAATGGCTACTCGAATTTCGTGCGGGTCGAAGTCTTCTTCTTTAAGAAAAACAACTTCGTTAGTCGCAACGACAGGGAGTTCCGTTTGACCAGCTAAGGCAACCGCTTTATGCAGGTAATCTTCTTCCTGAGGGCGCCCTGTACGCACCAACTCAAGATAATAGCGATTTGGAAAGTACTGCTGATAAAAATCCAGAGCAAGATCAAGTTGGCTGTCATGCCCTTTAATCAGAGCCTGCCCAACATCTCCTTGCCGACTGCCCGACAGAAGGATAATGCCCTCGTTGTGCTCTTTAAGCCAGTCCTTATCGATAACTGGCTTACCTTTAATATTACCTCTTAAATACGCCTTTGAAATCAGCTGTGTAATTTGCTGATAACCTTCATTGTCCATCGCCAGGGCGGTTAACCGAAAAAGCTCGGACTCCGGGTAATCGGCCTGAACCCAAAAGTCGCAGCCAATTAAAGGTTTTAACCCTAACTTATGCGCCGCGCCATAGTAGCGGACTAAACCACAAAAGTTCATTTGGTCAGTAATGGCCAACGCCGGCATACCGGCATCAGCAACCGCTTCACAAATGGGCCCAACTTTCGCCAGGCCATCTATCATGGAAAAGTCACTATGAATTCTTAGGTGAACAAAGTTTGGTGCAGTCATTTTACGAATACTGTCTGGCTTTTTTCGTTATCATTTTATGGCCTTTATTGTGCCTTAAGCGGCTTTCGAAGTATATCGTCAGTGTAACTTCAGGCGCGGTTTTACCACATGGTTCAGTTTATCCACCATCAACAACAGCAACATTTTCCACCAGCCATGTAGGGCTCTCTGGTGCATCCGGTATAAACTGGCGTAAGCCCAACGCGCCAGCGTGCCTTCAAGCGACATTGATAAACTTTTACTTTGCATCAGGTTGCCAACAGCAGAAAAACGACTTAATGAAACTAACGAGCCGCGATCTTTATACTTAAATGCTTTGGCTGACTTGCCTTTGTATTCACGAACAATATTGTCATACAAGCACTCTGCCATTTGATGCGCAGACTGTGCTCTGGGCGGCACCCAGCGCTCATCATCGATTTTGCAGCCCGCACAGTCGCCTATGGCATAAATACTTTGATCAGATACCGACTGAAGGTACTCGTTAACTTCAATCTGATTATTTTTTCTAACAGTCAGGCCCCATTCCTTAACCACATCCGGCGCCCGGACTCCTGCCGCCCAAACCATTAGATTTGCCTGAATCGGTTCGCCTTCCGACAGAACTAGTGTGTTTTCTTTAACCTCTGTCACTGGGTTATCCAGAATAACTTCGACGCCAAGCGACTTTAGTTTTTTCTCCACTGACTTCGACAGGCGTTCAGGCAAAGCAGGCAATAATCTTTTACCGGCTTCAATTAAACGTACTTCAAAATGCTTTTGGTCCAGATAAGACAAACCATAAATCGATAGCAACGAAACCGAGTGAATTAACTCCGCCGCCAATTCAACCCCAGTAGCGCCGCCGCCAACGATAGACAACGATAATTTCGTTTCCTTACCATCTTCAATTGACTGATTTACCCGTAAGAATTCATTTAGCAGGTGTTCGTGAAACTCATCTGCCTGGCGCAATGAATCCAGGAAATAACAGTGATCACCAACTCCGGGAGTTCCAAAGTCCGCGGTAACACTGCCTATCGCAAGAATTAATCTATCGTAGTGAATGCTTCGCGGCGCTAACACTTCATGACCCTGTTCATCTTTTATCGCCGCTAATTGAATCGACTTTTCATCTTTATCCACCGACTCTAAAGTGCCAACCAGAAACTGAAAGCCTTCGCGAGCGCTTTGCCCGCGATAATCCAGCTCAGCCAGGCGCGAATCTAACGCACCTGAAGCAACTTCGTGTAATAGCGGTTTCCATAAATGAGTGCTATTACGATCAATTAAGGTAATCTTTGCTTTCTTTTTACGACCCAGCTTTCTCCCCAGCATGGTCGCTAATTCCAGTCCACCTGCACCACCACCAACAATGACAATCCGTTCTTGCATTTGTGCCTCGCCTATCTGCAGATAATAAAAAAGCCACTGACGATGATAACGCCAGTGGCTTTAGATAACGACTGTTCAGTCGAAATTATTTCAGTATGACTTAGTCGATACTTGGGTCTGTCAATCCGCGACGTTCAAGCAGAGCTTCAACAGTCGGTTCCTGACCGCGCCAGTCGATGTACTGCTGCATTGGGTCTTTGCTGCTGCCCTGTGACAGAATTTCCTTACGGAAAGCCTGACCATTTTCAAGACTCAGACCACCATTATTTCCCATATGCTTAAACGCATCGGCAGCCAATACTTCACTCCACATATATGCGTAGTAGCCTGCTGAATAACCGCCGGCAAATACGTGAGCAAAGTAAGTCGAACGGTAGCGTGGTGGTACAGCTTCAACGGCTACACCGTTTTTCTCCAGTGCCTCTTGCTCAAATGCCGCAACGTCGTCAATCTCAGTTCCTGGCTCCACAGTGTGGTATTCAAGGTCTAGTAATGCAGCAGAGAGATACTCTAAGGTATCAAAGCCCTGATTGAAGTTACGTGCATCCAGTACTTTTTGCAGCAGTTCGTCAGGTATCTGCTCACCGGTTTCGTAATGCTTCGCATACTTCGCGATAACTTTTTCGTTCAGTGTCCAGTCTTCCTGGAAAGTGGATGGAAACTCTACGTAGTCACGAGGTACTGAAGTACCAGCCTGAGACGGGTATTTAACGTCAGAGAACATACCATGCAAGGCATGTCCCATTTCGTGGAACATAGTTGATACTTCATCAAAGCTGATTAAGGTTGGTTCACCTTCCGGCGCTTTAGTGATGTTCATGTTGTTCAGGATAACCGGCTTCTGGTTCATCAGCTCAGACTGAGTACGGAATGAGCTCATCCAGGCACCGCCACGCTTGCTGTCGCGAGTAAAGTAATCGGCATAGAACAAGCCAATACTTGAGCCGTCAACGTCTTTTACTTCATACACAACCACTTCGTCATGATAAACCGGAATGTCGTTGCGCTCTTCAAAGGTTATACCAAACAATTGGTTCATTGCGTAGAAGACACCGTCTTCTAATACGCGGTTAAATTCGAAGTATTGTTTTACTTCGTCTGCGTCAATTGCGTATTTCTCTTCACGCACTTTCTCAGCGTAATAGAACCAGTCCCAAGGCTTCAATTCGAAATCTTCGCCTTCTGCTTCAATCATTGCCTGAATTTCTTGCGCTTCTTTCTCTACGTTGCTGACAACAGCCGGAACCAGGTCACGCAGCATTGACTGAGCAGCTTCTGGAGTACCCGCCATGTTATCGGCTAGTACGTAGTCACCCCAGCTGTCATAGCCTAATAGTTTTGCTTTATCGGCACGAAGCTTAGTTAAACGCTGAACCATAGGACGAGTATCAGTCGCGGTATTACCTGAGCCACGATTCGCTGAGGTTTCCCAGATTTTCTGACGTAATTCGCGATTTTCCAGATCAGTAAGAATTGACTGACGAGTGGTGTTTGTCAGAGTAATTGCATACTTGCCTTGCATATCACGACTTTCTGCCGCACTTGCCAAAGAAGCAATCTGGCTGTCGCTTAATCCGGCCAACTCTTCTTTAGTATCTACGACAATAACGTTTTCCTGCGTCAACGCCATCAAGCTCTTCTGGAACTCAGTGGTTAAACTTGAAAGTTCCTTGTTGATATCCCGGATTTGCTGCTTTTGCTCATCGTTCAGTTCCGCACCAGCACGAACAAAGCCTTTATAAGTATCTTCCAGCAAACGCTCAGATTCAGAGTCCAGTTCCAATGATTCACGGTTATCAAATAACTGCTTAACCCGCGCAAATAAGTCTGCGTTTAGCATGATATTGTCACGGTGCGACGCCATCTTAGGTGCTAACTTACCTTGTAAGTCACGAATTTCATCGCTGCTGTTAGAAGATGAAAGGTTATAAAATACTGAGCTTACGCGGCTAAGAATTTCTCCCGCTTTTTCCATCTCAACAATGGTGTTTTGGAACGTAGGATCTTCTGAGTTTGTCGCAATAGCCTCAATCTCGGCCATGTGCTCTTCCATACCACGCTCAAATGCAGGTTCAAAATGTTTGAACTCAATGGCATCAAAATTAGGAGCTTGATAAAGCAATGAGCTTGCCTCGAAGAAAGGGTTTGATGCTGTTGCTTGTTGACTGCTGTCAGCAGATGCAGCTTGGTTTTCAGTAGTTGATGAGTTATTTGCATCACTGCAAGCTCCCAACGATACTGCTGCGCCCACAGCTACAGCCAGTAAAGTTTTACGCATGGGTATCTCCCGTTGTCTTTGTTATGTCATTGTGATTTTGGTGACAATACTCTAGCCCCAGGAAAGCTTTGGCTCAAGAGTTAAACGGCAAAAAGCATGATCTGCAGGGTAAAAATGTGAAACAAACTGTGATCACGGAAATACAGGCGTACTGTAATGGACAAAATGGGAAAGCAAAGCTATAAGACAGGGAGATTAAACAGAATAATGGCGGAGTGGACGGGACTCGAACCCGCGACCTCCGGCGTGACAGGCCGGCATTCTAACCAACTGAACTACCACTCCGCAAAATTCTTGGGGGCGTACTAAATGGCGGAGTGGACGGGACTCGAACCCGCGACCTCCGGCGTGACAGGCCGGCATTCTAACCAACTGAACTACCACTCCGCATTAGTACTACACGTTGAAGTCTCCCTCAACGCGGCGTGCATATTACGAGTGAGGGGCAAATGAGTCAACACTTTTTTTAAAGATTTTTGCCGACTGTCTGATTTATATTCAGATCTGCGCTTTTTTAACCACAAAGGTCATTTTTTACCACTTTTCTCTGCATTTCCTGTTTCAGGATTAGCCGCTTCAGTGGATACTTTCTTTTGTCTGAATTTAAACCACCACAGCGCAAACAAAGCCAGTCCAATCAAAACAAAATTTACGACAACAATGATGATCAGGTTCGTCATTGCCTGCTTTTCTTTTATTGCTCGTTCCTGACGAGCCTGCTCCCGCTGTCGCTCTAATTCTCTTTGCTGCTGCTCAGCAAGTTCGGCTGCGGTAGGCTCAGGTGGTGGAGGCTCTTTTGCAATAAAGCTGAAGTCGTCAATTCTGGCCTCAAACTCCCTACCATCGGCAGTCGTCGCAAAAATATCCAAGTCGACTAAATGCTTACCAAAGGCCAGGTTTGCAATCTCAACATGGTGCGGAAACCCTTCGGTTTCGCTGACAGTGAATTTACGTACTTCACCATTAGGAAAAGCTGTTTCACCATTAATAACCAAACTGTTTGGGTCTATCCAGTTGTCATTCACTTCAATCTGCAACCGGTGATTCTCGTCGACAGATTCAGACTGGATAACTTCAAATTCAACAGGCAGGGGCTCAACTTCAAGCGGGCCAAACTCAAACACTCGTTGATACAGCGGTGTTGTCATTTCATAAGTCGCCATCCACTCACCGGGTTCAACACTCAGGTTAAAAAAGCCGGTAAAAACACCGTCACCAGCTTGCTCATCGTGTCCCCGTCCATTATCTTCAAATTGGGCAACCCGCGCTGGATTAGCACCAAAATTATCAAAATCCGGGTTATTCGTGCTGACAAAAAGCACATCTAATATGACTGTTTGGCGAAAACGTGCAGTTTCGACTGTTTCATCGCCATTATAGAGCTTACCCTCAACTTTTAGCTCTTCATGCTGAAATAAAGGATTCGGCAACGGTTCGGCTTCAAAACGAATATCAGAAATTACCAATGCTTTATTATCTTCATCGATACGACCCGCAGCCTGCCATGGACCTGGCTGAGGTTCTTTAATTCGAATAATGTCAAAATTAGGATCGGTATACCACGTAACTTTATTTTCTGGGTAGCGTGAGTCATACCATTTACTGCCATCCGGTTTTATCAAAACCAGAGGTTTACTGCCCGGCTCCCGAAAAAACAGTAAGGTAATTTCCTCGACATTGTCGTCGATACGAAAGCGTTGGCCTTTAATTGGCAACTTATTGGTAATATCGCCCTCTATCAGGCTCATCGCCTGCTTTTCAACTTCCTCTTTAGAGTCAACATCACTAAAACTCTGTATCGCGAGTGCTTTTGAGCTAGTCGCCAGAACCAGTAATAAAGCTAAGAGTCTTGCCACAGACAGCGCCCACCTTCTTCTTTAACTCGCGCTAAACGCGCCTCATGTAATGCTTCTTCATCGGCCGTTGCGCGTAAAACCTTTAATGCCGGAGGGTTAGTCACTCGCTGGTGCTCAACTTTTTGCGAACCATCCTGATGATTTTTTCCGTGGCTAGCCAGGTTCAAATCTGTCTGACCGCCTGTCATCATTAAATAAACATCAGCCAGAATTTCAGCATCCAACAATGCGCCGTGCAGTTCACGAGACGAGTTATCAACACCAAAGGCACGGCACAAAGCATCCAAATTATTTTTTTGCCCTGGCCGCATTTCGCGCGCTAACTGCAAAGTATCCAGTACCGTACAGTAGTCATTCGTTAAGCCGACATTCGGTCTTATACGGCTAAACTCAGCGTCCATAAAACCCACATCAAAAGGTGCGTTGTGAATCACTAACTGCGAACCTTTAATGAACTCGATGAAATCGTGAACAACCTGAGCAAATACAGGCTTGTCGGTCAGAAAGTCGTTCGTTATTCCATGAACCTCAATGGCCTCCTGCTCAACCACCCGCTCAGGATTAATATAAACATGGAAATGATTACCGGTTAATTTGCGGTTAATAAGCTCCACACAGCCAATTTCGATAATTCGATGGCCCTTGGCAGGGTCAATCCCGGTAGTTTCTGTATCTAATACGACCTGACGCATGCTGAAATCCTGATATACTCGCTGAAAACAATGGATATAGTAGCAAGTAACATGTCGAACTCAAAAACTGTTCATTTATATACCGACGGCTCTTGTCTGGGGAATCCCGGTCCGGGCGGTTATGGTGCCGTGCTGGAATATGGCAAACATCACAAAGAGCTAAGCCAGGGGTATCAGCTAACAACCAATAATCGAATGGAGATGCTGGCTACTATTGAAGGTTTACGTGCTCTAAAACGTTCATGTCACGTTATTCTTACAACGGACAGTCAATATGTAAAACAAGGCATTGAACAATGGATGCAACGCTGGAAACAAAATGGTTGGCGTACGTCGGCACGTAAAGCGGTAAAAAATAAAGATCTTTGGCAACAACTGGATCAGGAAGTTAGTCGTCATAAGGTCGAGTGGAAATGGATTAAAGGCCACTCCGGACATAAACAAAATGAGCGTTGTGATGAACTGGCCCGCACCGCCGCAACGCGCGAGCCACTATTAGAAGATAAAGGGTTTGAAGGCGAGTAAATTACTCGCCGGCAACTACCGGCAGTTTTTTCTCCTGCCAGGCACTCATCCCTCCATCGACGCTATAAACGTCGTCGAATCCCATGCGTTGCAGACTTTCCGCTGCCAGAGCTGAACGCCCACCGGTACGACAAATAAGATACAGAGGCTTCTCAGCAATGCGCTCAAGTGCATTATCATAACCTGCCACATCGGGGTGTTGATTCAATTGCATTTCCAGCACACCCCTGGGCATATTCACTGCTTCGCGAATATGACCCTGACCGTATTCCGCAGGTTCTCTCACGTCGATGACACGAGCGCCCTGCTCTATCGCCTTTTGTAAGTCATCGGTTGTTACTTCTTTTACATTAGATTTCGCTTTGCCACATAACTCTTGTGCTGTAATCATAAATTCAATACCTCTTTAATTGCGTTTAGATTTTGAAAACTGTTTTGTCGTCATTGCCGCTGCCGTTTGTCTTCCATTTACGGCAAGCTGTTTGCGCTGAACCGAGGGTTTCAATCGAGTTATTAAAGTTTGTTTCCTGGCCACAATAAAGTAAGCGGCGCGCATTCCCGGTATCACTTCGCTCAGCTTTGTTGACCAGTCGCTTCCTCTGTGTTCGCTGTGGTGTAAAAAGTGTGAAACATAAAATTCAGACTCAAGCACCTCAAACCCTAAAACTTCCAGCCAGTCTTTTACTCTTATCAACGTAAAATATCGCCCACACCAGGGAAAGCTCTTTTTATGACGAACAAAGAATCCACTCGCTACTGCCGGACTATATGGGTTAAAGCCCGTCAACACCAGCACACCGTCATCGTCCAGAACTCGAGTAACCTCTCTTAATAGCTTGTGTGGATTTTGGCAAAATTCAAGGACAAAAGGAGCAATGAGGTTATCCACACTGTCCTCTTTTAGCGCCATGTCAGTTAGCTCACTGCGCACCGCCACCTTTCCTGCGGCACCTAAAGTCAGCCAGTCTGCGTTACCTCTAAAGCACTCATTGAGTCCCGGCCCCAATGAGCTAATTGCCACCGTCTTTCCTGGTTTCAACCTGCGTTGATGAGACCGGATAAGCTCAGCCGTTTGCTCCACCATGTACTGCCCACAAGCCATTTGCTGCCAATCTTCCGGAGCTGCTAAATCAGTTTTTGAGTACGCTGGTTTAATTAACACGGCTAATTCCTGTATTATGAACTTATCTTCAACTTACTCGCTGGGTTTCTCATCCTAGCGTTATAGGGGTTAACATGCGAGTTCATGCAATTGAAGCTTTTGATGACAATTATATATGGGCGATTGAAACCAGTAATAATGACACGGTTATTATTGTAGACCCTGGAGAAGCTAAACCCGTTCAACAATGGCTGAAACAAAACAATAAAAGTATTGATTCTATCCTGGTCACTCACCACCATTACGATCACACAGGTGGTATTGCTGAATTGGTCCAGGAAACTCCATGTCAGGTCATTGGCCCGAATAACCCTGAAATAAAAACCTTAACTAAAACGGTCAGCGAGGGTGACACAGTAACGGTTGGCGGCACTTCATGGCAGGTTTTTAGTACGCCGGGACATACTTTAGATCACATTAGTTTTTATACTCCAGGTTTCCTATTCTGCGGTGACACGCTATTTTCTGGCGGATGTGGCCGAATGTTCGAGGGCACACCAGAACAGTTTACCCATTCTCTTTTAAAGCTACGCAAGCTTCCGGGTGAAACCCGAGTATTCTGTGCGCATGAGTACACCCAGGCAAACCTCTCATTTGCATTAAAAGTTGAACCAAACAACGCTGTACTGCAAAGTTATGCCGAAAAGGTCAAAATGCTGCGTGAACAAGACCAAATTACTCTACCGAGTACGTTACAGCTGGAGTTAGCCATTAATCCCTTTCTTCGTTTTGATCAAAAAAGTGTTATTGCAGCAGCCAGTGAACATGCCGGAAGTGTAAAAAACACTCCTGAGGACGTTTTTTACACAATTAGACAGTGGAAAGATAACGCGTGATTCTTTAAACTCCTCAAGATTTTAATAATTATCGGAAGTAAATTACGCATGACAAACAGCAAACGAAAGAACACATGGTTTAAGTACTGTATGGTAGCCAGTGGCCTGGCATTAGGTGGCTGCCAAAACACGATGCTGTTTAGCGACAACGACCCGATAGAAACCAACCAGCCATCTGAGCTCAAATTAACACCCATTCCTGAAGAAGTGATTAGCCAGCCCGCTGAAGAGGAAGTTGCTGCGACCAAACCTGTCGAGCTGACACCTCAGGAGCAGGATGACCTATGGGTAAGAATTCGGCAGCAGCTGCATTTTAAGGTACCGGATGTACCCAGAGTACAAAGCCAGCGCAACTGGTATGCGAGTCACCCCGAATATTTGGACCGCGTAGCTAAGCGAGCCGAGCCTTACCTTCACTTAATTGTTGAAGAGCTGGAAAAGCGCGACATGCCGGTTGACCTGGCCTTATTGCCGATAGTAGAAAGTGCCTTCGACCCATTCGCCTACTCCCACGGCAGTGCTTCGGGTGTTTGGCAATTTATTCCAGGTACAGCGCGCCAATATGGGTTAGACATCAACTGGTGGTATGACGGTCGCCGTGACGTTTTCGCAGCAACTCATGCCGCGTTAGACTATTTACAAGCGTTACACCGTTACTTTGACGGCAATTGGATGCATGCCCTTGCAGCCTACAATTCGGGTGAAGGCCGTGTTGCCGCCGCTATTCGAAAAAATGAACGATTAAACAAACCAACTGACTTCTGGAACTTGTCTCTGCCGCGCGAGACAAGAGCTTACGTACCCAAGTTGCTTGCGTTATCAGAAATACTCGCCAACAGTGAAGAGTATGGTATCACGTGGTACCCCATTGAAAACCAGCCAAAACTGGAAGTGGTTGAGACTCCGGCGCAAATTGATTTAGCTTTAGCTGCCGACATGGCTGATATGCCGCTGGATTCCCTGCACCAATACAACTCAGGTTATAACCGTTGGGCGACGGCACCAAACGGCCCTCATCGTTTGCTTCTTCCTCACCAGAATGCGGGAAAGTTTAAACAGGCATTAAGTGAAACTGAGCCTAAAGACTGGCTGAGCTGGACGCGCCATGAGGTTAAATCCGGTGAAAGCCTGTTAACCATTTCCAGTAAATACAATACATCGGTCGACGTCATTCAACAGGTGAATGATATCAGTAGTCATATCATCCGTGCTGGTGAACATCTGTTAGTGCCTGTTGCAACCCTGAATATCGACAACTATAAACTATCTAAGGATCAACGACGTGAAGACCGTCAAGACCAAAAACGTCAGGGTAAACGTCTAGAGCACGTTGTTCAGTCGGGTGATACACTATGGGATCTTAGCCGTGCTTACAGCGTTAATTTACGAGATTTAGCACGTTGGAATTCTATGGCTCCTGGTGATTATTTAAGACCAGGGCAAGAATTGGTGGTTTGGACGGAAGCTGAACCCTCTTCGGCAGTACAAAGCGGTATCAACAGCATTATGCGTAATATCCGATACCGTGTACGCACCGGTGACTCACTGGCCAGGATTGCTGATAAATTTAATGTCACCATTCGTCAAATAGAGCAATGGAATAATATTCAGCGCAATCGTTATCTACAGCCAGGGCAAATGCTTAAGTTAAAAGTAAATGTCACTGAGGTGAGTAGTTGAGGCAACCTATGAATAACTTAAAATTTGTTTTTGTCGTTATAGCATTACTTTTTAGTGCACAAACTTTAGCTGACTGGAAAGCAGAGGGAAGCGGGAAAGTCATTTACCCTTCGGGTCGTACTGAGCCTTTAAATTTTGGTTTCGAATATAAAAAGGTTTATGACACCATTATTTTCACCGCAGGAAAATCTCAGATGCGGACCTCAGAAATGCCGCCGAACTATATTCTCAACCTGTTCGTTAATAAGCAGGGGCAAGTTTATGTAGCTGAATTTGCTAACGGCTTCTTCAAAGGTTTTGAATTAAATATTGGTGAGCATAAAATCAGTGTGAATCACCGTCAGGAATTTGATGAAGAGGAACCTCTTCGGCATCTGCGCGTACAAATTAATGACCGTAGTTTCTTGCTGGATACAACACACCCTACGATCAAATTTGAATTCGACGAAGAAAAAGGCATTATTGATATCAATGGCTCAGGCCTGTTAAAAGACCTGAGCTCCCGCGGGCGCTAGTCTTTTAACAACTGATGCAATGCATCTTCGTCAAGTATTGAAAGCCCAAGGGACTGGGCTTTAGTCAATTTCGAACCAGCATTCTCTCCGGCAACCAAAGCCGTTGTCTTTTTAGAAACACTGGAAGCGACTTTTGCTCCCAGCGCTTCAAGCGCCGACTTTGCTTCATCCCGAGTCATCGTCGACAAAGTACCGGTAATAACATAAGTATTACCCGCCAGGCGATCACTTTGAACAGAGCTGGCGTCTTCGCCTTCCGGCCAGGAAATAAACTCCCTTAGTTCCGCCACAACCTGCTGATTATGAGATTCATGAAAGAAAGACACAATGTGGTGCGCTACAACAGCCCCTACATCCGGGACTTCCTGTAACTGCTCACTATTAGCTGCAACGAGCGCATCCAGGTTTTTAAAGTGATTTGCCAGCGCGTTGGCCGTCGCTTCACCCACTTCCCTAATACCTAATGAATAAATAAAACGGGCTAACGTTGTTTCTTGTGTTGCTTTAATCGCATTTCGAAGATTTTCAGCAGATTTACTGCCCATTCGGGGTAAAGTTGCCAACTCGGCTCTTGATAAACGATAAAGATCCGCAGGTGACTTTATCCAGTCTCTTTCAACCAGTTGCTCTACAATTTTATCGCCTAACCCGTCGATATCCATGGCTTTGCGAGAAGCAAAATGCTTAATCGCTTCTTTGCGCTGGGCCGCGCAATACAAGCCTCCCGTACACCGGGCTACAGCCTCACCTTCGACTCGCTCAATATCTGACTGACAAATCGGACAGAACAGAGGAAACTCAATAGCTTCGGTTTTTTCAGGACGTTTATCTTTTACCACACTCACAACTTGCGGAATCACGTCCGAGTGTCACTTTCAACTTGTAACAAATTAAGCCTTATCGCCCAGTCGCTATTGTAATTTTTCAAATTATTCCTAGGTTATGTCTAGTTGACACGTTCAAATAGGGTTTTAAGTATGTCGAATTTCGAGAAATTGAATGGAATCTGTGCGGATTTAAGCAAGGAATGTTTAGCTATTATCCAGCATCATTTCAGTAATCTTCCACACAAGAGGCGTTCCGAACTTACGATACCCCTTAGTCACTACATCCGAGTTCTTTCAACTCCTTTAAATAACGATGACGGCCCCGCTCTTTCAAAAGCCCTTACATTTGTCCGAAACCACCTGTGTTCAAAATACGCACGTCTTGTAGCGGCGAGAAAATTATATGAAGTTAAAGTGCTGCTGGACGAACTTATTGAGAACGAGATTATTTCGAGCAACTTCATCTTTCCATCCGCCCCTCGAAATGCCGAAGAACACAACGCCTACAAGTTACAAAAATTACCAAAGACGTACCTGAGCCAAATAAAAGCTGAACCACTTTCAGCGGACGAAGAGTTTGAACAAACCCTGTCGGAGACCTGCACAACGGAGATTGCCAAACGCCTCAAAGAGCATGTCTATAATTTTAAGCACGCTAAACACCACAGAAATCCTTTATCCAAGTTTCTTAAACAAATCAGCAAAAGCCATTTGTTCTGGAATCAACAACCAAGGGTTATTGAAGGTGAGCTTCTTAAATTCAGGAATTCAGAACTGGGTGAAAATAGCCGAGCTACTACCTACAGCAGATTTCAGAACGTCAAGAATGCATTCATTGTTTTAAAAGATCATGGACTCATACCAAAAGAAACAGAGTTCCCAGGCAATCTTCGTCGAGACACCAACACGCAGAGAATCAGAACGGACAACCCATTGTTGAGTTCAACGTATATCTACGATGAACGTAGGATAGAGACGTTCCGCAATACCGATGATTTTATTAAAGGACTAGCTGGTCAGCTCAGAAGTAATTTAGATATTCTGCTTCAAGAAGCTCGCAGAACGGTTTGGCAGGCGTATCAGAAGTTCGCTAACAAAGATGTGCTTATCGCTAACAGCCAACGATCGGAGTTTTTAAAAACCAAAGATTTCAAAATTCCGTCGGTAACTAAAATCAATAGCAGGGTTCGCTTCAATCCATTTACTAGATTAGCCCCTCTAAGGGACGAAAATCTTCTTGCCTACTTCGATCACTTCTTTGACCAGTTCACAGGGCAAGATCCAATACCAAAGATGAACGGGCTGCGCCTTACAGACGAGGTTAGAGCTCATCTGGCGTTAACCGTTGAAGTAGCGTCGGCTATGCAAGTCATTATCATTGAAGAACTGGGAATCAACCCCTACTCACTTTACAAAGTGAAAGTTTCTACAAATGGTCGTGGACATGAGTTCGTTCAGGTAACCGATAACGGATCAGTAAGAATAAAGGCTTCAAAACCTCGGGCTCGCCGATCGAGATCGGCTTACGCATCAGGGACTCTGGAGGAGCTCAGCTCAATCGAGGAACATAAGATTAATGCTTCGGTCTGCCTGCAAATGGCTCTTAACATGACAGAGCGGTGCAGAGCGACCACTCAGCAGAGCGATCTCTGGTTTTGCAAAACTAAATTTACCCTAGAAAGACCAAGACCCGAAAGCTTTCAGAATGCATTTAATCAGATGAGAGATGATGTTGCTTTAAAGTGCCCTGGTCTGAAGTTCGCTTCACTCAAGAAAATTAGAACAAGCAAAGGTGTGTGGATTTATTTGACCTCTAACGGTAACGCTTTAAAAACGGCAGCCTACCTTGGAAACACTGTAAAAACGACTCTCCATCAGTACATCCCTCCCTACCTCTCGGAACTAGTTTATCGTTCAAAGATACGCTCTTTTCAGAACATATTATTGTACATGAGCGTTTTGAACGAACAGGCAACAGAAAAAGACTTTGGAGAAGCCCCTCCTGACCGCGAATTAGATCTTAAAACAGCATTTTCTCACCCTCATATGGGAGGCAGACTCCATCAAGCCCTAACCTCATCTGACGAAAGCGCAACGGAAGAGCCCCCAATATTTTTCTGCGTTTCGCTCAGAAATATCAAGCTAGCACTTAAATATCTAAACCACGGAAACGACGAAGCACTTAAGCTCCATTGTCGAGCTGCAATCCAAAAGATCGCTGAAGGTCCAGTAATAATGAAACAGCTCTTGAGGCAGGCAGAAAAACAATTAAAAGAAGCAGGAGACATTTGACATGGAAAGGACCGGAATCAATCCCTTCAAAGAAATTAATGACTCAAACGAAATCATTGAAAATCCGTCTGAGCTTCACTACACCAAGCCGTCCTGGATGATCAATAACGACGTATACGACACAACCTGGAAGGTCGCAGTCGTGGGTATCGAAGTAGACTACAGTAGTGACCTAAATCTGGCTCGAACAATAACATTCTCAAAGCCCGTTTCAGAAAATTCGTTATTAACTGACTCTGCAAATAAGCACCTTCTAAAGGACATTCAGAATAGCTTGCTTTACCTGGATACCAAAGGAAAAATAACAAGACCGAAACGAATTGCAAGTGTCCTTAATTCTATATGTCATCTCATTAGGCATGCTAACGAAGTAAATTCAAAACTCAATAAGCCAAAGATAAAGCTGCTTTCTCAAATTCGCTTTGATCACCTAAAGGGTTACTTATTAGATTTTCAAGTCGAAGAACAAGTGTTTAGCCAAGCTCTTGAACATATATTGGGTCGATACAAATCTCGAAGCCAAATTGATTGGGATGAGGTTAAGTTTAAATTCAACCTCAGCTCAAGGGGTTTTCTATCTCTGAAAGGAAAATTAATCGGCTTTTTAGAAGATAGTCACCAAGACTTTCAGGCAATGCAAAAATATAAAAAACAGCATCAAGACGCGCATAGAAATTCATTTGATGTAGAAGAGCACTTATTGCCAACTGAAAAAACGATTTCTAACGAAATCTCCAAACTAGAAGCGCTTTTTACAGCTCGGCCGGGCCAGGTGTATAAATTCCCTCACTCTTCAATGAATCTTTTTGCGGGAGGTCAATTAATTTTTGAAGACATGCTTAGTACCCAAAGAACTCCGCTCATTCCAGCTCATGTCTGCTTTCATGCCATCTCTTCCTCGCTAACATTTTGTCGAAAATATGGAGAAGCACTACGGGAGTATTTTGCAAAGTTCACAAGTGCTGAAAGGGCTCTTTTGGATTCGATCGGGATTAAAGAGTACCAGAAATTATTTTCGAGTGTCCAAAAAGAACTTTTCGAAAACACCGTTCTTCCTGATACGCTCAAAGAGTTGAAAGCCTCCTGTTTTCCCCTTATGGAGCCCGATGAGCATGGAAAGATGGATAACCAGCTCTTTTTTTATAAAGCGGTACGCTTATACACCGCTGCGGTTTTTACGCTCTTAGCCACGTTCACGAGCGCAAGAATAAGCTCACTTTTAGGTCTGTCCCGAGATTGTTTTGTCCAATCGCCAATGGATGGGTTGTTCGATATAGTGCTTCGAATTCCAAAAAGCTCCGAGCGATGGCAACTTGAGCAGGTTCACCGCCCGATTCCAGATCTCATCTATGATTATGGGCTTGAATTCGCTTCGTTTTCCAGTGAGATCGAAGACAGAAGAGGTCTTTTTTCAGACGATACTGAGACTTTTTTATTCAGCAGAATCATCACTTCACGCTCACTCACGACTTCCATAGGTAAGGGGAGTGATGACGCAAAAATACATTTAAAGCCCATTTCTGATGACACGGTATATGCCTACTTGTCGGAGTTTACGGACTGGAGTGAGTCGCCGCTAATAGGCGGAAGGAGGTGGTATCCACGACCTCACCAATTTCGGCGTTTTTTCGCTGTTTTATATTTCAAATTTACTCAGGACTCAGGTTTAGAAGAACTATCTTGGTTTATGGGACATGCTGGTTTAGACCAAACATTTCACTACGCTGAAGTTTCTCCCACCGACGAATGGATTGATGAGGCCGAATCGACAATTGCAAAGATTGCATCTTCAGTTCATAAGCCAATAAACGCAGATGAAGAAATCCAGAAAATTGTTAGGAAAGCTAGGCAATCTTCCAGCGTTACCACTGTTATCGAGCCTTTGGCTCGCGAACTCATTGAAAAGCATAAAGCTAAAACCAAACAACAAGTGCGCTTCCACAAGATTGATGGTGATGACGTCTTCTTTTATTTTACTCAATCCGAGGAAAGCCACTAATGTCCAAGTTCAAACCGGGTCAAACGTCCGACCGAATTCGGAAAAGGAAAAGTGATATCACAAGGTCTATGCTCGCTAAGGCTGATCTAATCAATTTGATACAAACGATAGATGACGTTCCATCAAGCCTAGGTCTGAAAGGGGAATATATTTCTGAAGCGTCAGTGTACAAATGGAGCGATGATAAGCTAAGCGATATCCTATCATTCTCCCGAAATACAGCCTACGCAGAGCATAATGCGCAGGCACTCAAGGTACTCCTAAAGTCGTTGAAGAGAGCAAATAACAAGCTTGCCCTCAAACAAAGCTCTAAGAGCTCTAAATACCATCATAATCACGACGATGACGCTCTTTCCATGCTCCGCAAAGAGAATGAAGATTTAAAGACCGCCCTGGCCGAGGTCTATCGCTCATATCTTCAAGTCATCGATAATTACCAAGAGGATAAGCAAGCGGACGAATCGTTCCGGTCGTTAATTTTGGAACAGGCACGAGTGCTTGGAAAAAAACGACTCTGGCAAGTTAAATAATGTCAAAAGTCGTAATCGCTAAAGAACCGGATTTGAGCTTCCTTGTAACGAACAAGAGACTAGCTGATCGTGGTACGTGCGACCTTCCCCTAGTCTTGATGAAAGGAGGCAGCTTTGACTGGACTGCCAACGCTTTTTTAACTGAGATCGGGGGTGGTCCTAAGGTCTATAACATCAAACCTCTTGCTCCCACGGTCGTAAAAAAGGCTTATAGTTTAAACATATTCTGCTCATTTCTGGAGGATGAAAACCTTACTATTCGAGAGGTTGATGATAGTGCCCTCTACGAATTCGTTGACTGCCTCAAAGATAGGGGCGTAACAGACTCAACAATCATCTCTCACGTCAGATTGGCTCTTCAGTACATATCTTTCGTTTCTGACCGCCATCCAGAAGATATTTTGGCGACACTTGAAAGCGACGCGACGGCTGATTACAAAGTACACATGGAAGAAAAGAAGTTTAAGAAAGGACACCGCGAGATCACATATCTGACACACCATTGCCTTGAAGGGCTTATTCATATCGATGCAGGGATAGAATACATCCGAGATTATGAATTAGAAAAATGGCTAGATGCGATCAATTGTACGACTTTTCACCCTGAGATCGATGAGTTCTTGCTTAGTCGATGGCAGGCGTTCACAACATTGCTGGAGATTACCGGGTCGAGAATTACTGAAGTTCATAAAATAAGTCGGTCATCGATAAAAAAAGCCGCCGAATCCCTTTTGGATACTAATAAGACCCCTGTCATTAGAGATATCCCAATTATGAAGGGTAAATACCGAGGGAGAACACGCGAAGTCAGAGTGTCGCAGGATGATCTCCAAATTGTACTTTGGCACATAAACCTCATAGAACGAACTTTCCCGAATATTACTCACGATTCCATTTTCGTGGACTCAAGAAGCGGAGCTGAACTGAAAGCTTCCTACCTAAAAAACTACGCAAAAAAAGTTATCAACGGGAGTAAATACTGCCGGGACCTGAGACACGTCACGAATCACTCTTTCCGCCACAGGTTTATAACATTGACTGTAGCCAAGGAGCTACGCAAACTGTCTGCTGCTGGCAGTTTCCAGAACATTTTAACAGTGGCTGCTACCGCTTGCCGTAAAATTACCATGCACGCGTCGAATGACACATTGTCGAGATATATTCACTTGGCAATTGAAATCAATTCCCCAGACTCATCTGAGCAAAGCGATGACTGCAAGGAGTCAACACCAGTTAAAGTTAGACTTCAGCAAATATTTAAAATAGCTGATAGCTATAAGTCGAGGGAAATGAGTGACAAAGACGCACTCGATTCGATGCTGGAGAAGATATCAGAGCTTCAAAAGCTTCCCTCGCTTAAGTCGCAGGGGCCTTCGTAAAGATCATCACTAGCTCTATTGAAAACCCATTGTACTCTGAGCTAGGAATCTATCCATTCCAACTCAGCCTCTCTCGTTCACCAAAATCCTTTTCCTAGCTGACTTTCTGCTTTTCAAAACCTCACCAGAGCCATCCTCCGTTAGCTTCGTAGGTCTGTATATGTGGAAGGAATTCAACTAAACCTGTGCTACTTTTATTTGTGTAGCACATTCACAATTAACCAACTGGAGTTTTTATGGAGCTGCGTGAATACATCCCAGTTTCAGGGCCTCCAAATATTTGGGCGGAACTCGGTCTTCCAAACGAGGACGCTCAACTGCGCGAACAAGTCATGAAGGGGCTCCCGATAAAAGTTCTCTACTTGTTGTCTTCCTTGATGGGGGTAACCCAGGCAAGCATGCGTGATACGCTCCGTATCCCCTCAACAACCTTCCAGCGTCGAAAGAGAGATGGTCGCTTTACCATGAATGAAAGTAATCGGCTGTACAGCCTCATAGAGGTGTTCTCCCGAGCAACCGATCTATTTGAGGGTGATCGCAAAGCAGCTGTCGAGTGGATGACTAAAAAAGTCCGTGGTCTTGGGCATGAACGTCCTATTAATATGCTAGACAACCACGCTAACACTCAGGCCGTTCTGGATTTGATTACGCGTTTGGACTATGGGGTCTACTCATAAGATGTGGCTTATTTTTTAGCTCCCATGTCTGGGCGCAATTGTTCTATAGCCCTACTGAATTCTTGTCTGATATTGATCCACCTTTGCCGTCACACCAGGTTTTCCTTCTTGCTCCAAGTAGTCCTTAGCGACTGATATGCGGATAAATCGAGTGGCACTATTCCAAAAATGACTCTAAAGTTTTCCTCAAACCCCCGTAGAGCTCCTCCATAAAGATCTATCAATCGATAACCTTAGGTGACGTGCTGAGGTACAGACCTGCATTACAGATCATAAGATAGAAAATAGGGTTGTTAGCTTGTAGCTTCGGCGACACCGTAAAGTATGGAAGGCTTATGGTCTCGTCCTGTTCTTGCATTGCTTCAACTACGCGCTTGTTGGTCTTTAAATATCTGATAGGTTGCCCAAGCATTGAACGCAGTGTTTATCACAAGAACACCGGTGAAAATTTCAATCCTTGGCAAGCTATCCACCAGCTCGGCCACCTTATGTTTTGACGCTTAAAGAATCGGCGGTGAAACCGTGCGGTTGCTTTATTTGTTGGCTTTACTTTGCACATAGCTATCTATGTCTTTTTGCAGTTGCTCTTTGCTCGTGCTCATACTTTTATTAAACGGAAGAACATAATCAATATTAGTGCTCGTCACTCCAGTTGAATAGCCCCACGGAGTTGCAAAGTCATCATCTTCCAGCGGGCGAGTAAACTTACAAGTAGCAGCTTCAATTCCATTCGATATTTTCAAGGCAGAAGTAATGTTATTGATAGACATTGATGTTAACTGCAATAATAAAGCTGTTTTTTCAACGCTCCAATTTAAAGAATGACGCTTCGATAGATAACTTCGTTCACCTTTATTAGAGATTATTTTCTTTACTTTAATAATTGTGGTCCCATGTTCGGAATGTCCAAGACATTTCATTTCACTTTGAGGTGGTGGAACTCCAAACTCATGTTCACGACCAAAAGCTAGGGAGAATCCCCCTGATTGGACCCTGAAGCCGTGCTTTATGCTATTATATTCATCAATATGAGCTTCGTTCAAAAACTCACGTGCTAATTTGCTCCATAGTTCCGCAAATAATTTAACAGTCCGTTCGTTCTTTCCTGTATTTGGAAGATAGCCAGAAAAAACACTTCTAGAAATTTCACTCCATTCGACATTTTCGATATTCAACTTTGTGAATAACGAATTTTTATGACTGTTAACATCAGTAACAAAATTTCTCAGCTGATTATTGGAACACTTTGCAACCCAAGCGTATGCACAATCTGGAGCCTGAACATAAGCGCCGATCAAAGAGAAGAGAGTTTCTAAGGCGTGATGAAAAGCTGCCCTTAACGCTATAGCAGCCCTTTTCTTATCATCGGAACTTAAATGGATATCTGCTAAATATGCGAAATATTCTGGATCAATTCCGCTCAAAAACTCTCTATTACGCTCACCTACATCCACTTCCCAAATGCAATATGGCTCTTTATTTACTACGAATATTGAGTTCTGCACAAACTCCCCCCTAGTAAAGTTTACCTCTCAATAACCGGCGTGCCCTTTTCGCACGTCTGAAGGCGCGTAGTTAATTAACTTGTTAAGTGCGTTGCTTGGCATATAGCTCCCTAGCTTTAGGCAACCGCGTCATGATCGCCTGATATCTTGGGCCTTTTCTTACGTCAGCAATACCTTCAGTACCATTCTTTGAATAAAACGCCTCAACTTTTTCAATGTACTGTTCGCAGTAAAATATTTCCTGCTCGTAATTTTTTTCTTTCCTGGAAAGAATTGCCACACGCTCAAAGTAGTATGGGGCAGGAACCATTCCAGCTTTATCCATGGTGTTTAGTTCTGCATCGCAGCATCGTTTCATCACCTCGATGTCATGCTTCTTCTCTTCTGCCAACTCCCACGTTTGTTTACCATCGACCAAATTAGCTCCACCCGTCACCTCGGCAATTAACTCACCACTAGTTTTTGGGGTTCCATCTTCTTCGTGTATCGAAGGCTGTTTTTTCTTGAATAAAAAACTTAGTAGAGTCATCTACACCTCCTGGGCACTTAACGCCGCTGTACGGGCCATTTTTGTGTAGTGAAATTTTAGGGTGTAGTTGCGCCCCAGAAACGGAACAAAGCGAAAACTGTCCCTATGACAGCCTTACTATGCTTATATTTCAATTATTTCACGCCTCATTTGACTTAAAAGAAGTCTGGACTTTTCTTGCGTTTTATTTGCTAAGTCCAAGGCATTAGCTTGAAACTCTTCGCTACGCTCAGTTTGTTGATTCATCACTATTTCAGTGAAATTTTGCATAAATTCGTTCGTTGCTTCTAAACTTAACTGAGTTAAAGTCTCAATGCTATCGAAAGTATCAAGCATTTCTTCTGTTGCTATCAGTTTGAGCCTGTTAGATTCATACTTCAGTCTCATCATATCTTGATAGCCCTCCTGAATTAGCGCAGATACTTGCGAGCCAAACCAACTAATTACTTCCCTTTCCTTTTCTTTATCTTCTGAATCGGTAGCTTGTAAATATCTTTGAAGGTACTCATCAAAGATTGGCTGCATGCGAGCTGGCATATCTATTTGGTTCTTCTTTCCAAATGAATCTAGATCTGTGACGTACTGACTATATTGAGCCGCTTTGAGATCGAATATCTTTAGTCTTCTATCAGCACTATATTTTAGGTCCTGCTCAAGGTGCTTTAGCTCGCGCTCATGGCGCTGCTTATTGAAGTATGCAAATAATCCCCAAGCGATATTAACTAACGAAAACACCCAGAAATAGAACTCAGGGTTATTTTGTATTATCTCGTAAATTGTTTTCATTTATTCCTCAGGCCATAACGCCCGCATTTGCGGCTGGTTTGGAGCGTAGCGGAAAAACAAGTGCGACAACATGCGTTTGTTAGGCATTTGAATACTCCTTGCTATAAGCACTCTTTACAAACTTTAAAAACGCTACCTGGTTTTCTTTAAGGTAATTATTTATGTCGTCTGATGTTATCTCTAATAGATTGCCAATATTTTCAATAACCTTTGGGTGCTTCCAGTTCATGTTTTGGCTGCTAAGCACAGCGTAAACCACTTGCAAGCGATCATATTGCCACACTATATGGTTGCAAGCGTTCCTACACTCTTCGTAGTTTTCAATATTATAGATTTGCCCTTTTACCAAAAGCGAACGTATTCGATGAACAGAGCTTTCGCACGCTTTTAGTGAGGCTATTAACTCTGATGCGGCTTCACGTCCGTCTTTTTCTATATATCTTATTGCTTCAGGGTACTTAAGCTCTGTATTTAGCTCTTTATCATATTGGCAGCTATCAATGCCAATGTGAATAAATTGCAGACGCTGAACTGGTACCCTAACTGATTGTAGAAAGTCATGTACAGAGTCAGTTAACTGGTCAAGTAGTTCTGTAACTTTCTGTGATTTTTGCTGACGTTTCCATGACCCAAGTGCGTACCAAGCAAGACCAAGAGTCGCTAGACCGGTAGCACTTTGAATAATTGAGTGCCAATTCCAGCTTAATATTTCACACATAGCTGTTTAAAGTATCTCCATCATGGTTGTGCCTAACGCCGCCAACACACGCAGCTTTGTAGTGGAGGCAAGTCGCAACGGAAAAGCTGTCGCTGTGCTTGGCCTTGCTATGCACTTTAACCTTGAGCAGCCTTGTAGTGGTCCAATAGTTCCGACGGAGCAAGAACACCTAACGCAACTAGCATTATCAGCAATCCGGCAAGCATTATCGCGCCCGCACCCCATGCGCTTTTAAAGCGAATGTGTATGGAGGTCCCAAGCCACACACTACAAGCGAAGCCTAAAAGGAATATGAATATCTCGCCGCTCGAAGGAAGAGCAGTAATAAAAGACAAGATTCCGAAACATACGACAAAACCCGCAGCCGGAATAATCAACCAGACTTTGTGAAGTGGTCTGTCCGGCTTCTCAATATATGCAGACAAATCAAGCCCATGGTCCTCAAACAGGTCTTTTACTTCCTCCGGTGTTCCTTCGACAGAGCCTACTTTCATTTCGAGGCCCCCTGGGAGTTCGAGAAAAGGGCCGTAACATCTTTTCGTGCTGCGAAATCACTCCACTCTTTCGGGTTAGACTCCTTGATATATATAATTCGATTGTCTTCAAGGATTGTATTAGTACCACTAAATTGAAACCCTTCTAAATTTCCGCCAAATGCACTTTGTTCAATATGTGACAACGCCGCACCAAGACTTTCACTGACCTCTTTGTATTCATCATCATTTTCCGAAGCGTTACCTATCCTGAACTCTAATATTGCCCCACCATCCTTTGATGGATATATACTGCATGAAAGCCCCACGCCAGGCCTGAGCGAAGGTGTAAGCTTCCGCCTAAAATTGTTTATATATTTTTGGTATTTATTTTTGTCCATTTAGGTGCTCGATTATCTTGATTGCCTAACTTTTGAATAGTATGCCAGAACGTTTGCTCGGCCGTTATTTCGGCTAGGCATGGAGTCAATACATTAAAAATAGCGAAGAGTTATAAACTAGAGAGGCTCTTTTCCCTTGGAAAACAAACTGAGCTTGCTCGTTTTGCTTTTACGCTATGCCTGATGCCCCTGGATACGCTTCCTTATCTTCCTGACCTTACAGGACTTAAGTTACATTATCTAATTAAGTTAAGGTATTCTTGTTCAGTCAGCACGGTCACACCTTTGTCACGCGCTGCATTAATTTTTGTTTCACCAACTTTGTCACCTGCCACTAAGTATTTAGTTTTTCCAGTGACTGATTTTGCAACTTTAGCCCCGAGTGATTTTGCATGCTTTTCCATGTCATTACGAGAGCCTTGTTGCATGGAGCCGGTAAAAACAATAACTGCTCCAGCAATAGGTGAATCTGAATTTTCTCTGTCAGACACCTTAGGTGTAATGCTTAAGTTAAAACCAAGCTCATAGACCTTAAAGAATTCTTCCTTGATGTTTGCTAAGCCTTCGACAATAGCCTCAGCACTCAGTTGTGCAAAACCATCAATTTTAACCATTTCCTCAACCGATACATCGAAGAGCTCGACTATGGAATGATGCTGAAGCAATTTTTCGCAATTACCGCCAGCAAGACGACTCACTCCGAAAGCAGCAAGAAACCTCCAATCCTCAATTTCAATTTCTCTGCTTGCTCGGAGTTGATCTACGAGGTTCTGCGAGGTTTTATCCCCAAATCCGAACTCAACAAATTTATGTTTGGGGATCTGATAAATTTCATGGATATGCTTAATTCCGTGATTGGTGATTTTTTCAATTACCTTAGGCCCAAAGCCATCTACGTTACCTAAAGTCTTAAAAAAATGAATCAAAGTATTTTCTGTTTGAGCAGGGCAATCCGATTTATTTGGACAAATCAGATGGTCACCTTCCCAAATAAGATGGGCATTGCAACTAGGGCAACTCTGAGGCAACTCAGGCTCGGTAGGATGAATAACAGCTTCGATCTTTGGAATGACCAAACCACTTCTAACTAGCTTAATGATTGCGCCAGGCCCTACTCCGTTTGTCTTCACCATATTATAGTGATGAACAGTTACTCTACTTAAAGTAGCTCCACTAAGTTTTGTCGGGAGTAATTCGGCAACCGGTGAAACTCGTCCTGTTCTCGAAGTTTGAGGAACGACTTTTAATACTTCGACTTCTGCTGACTCAGCATTCACTTTAAATGCGATTTGCCACCGATGAAACTTTCTCGTAGCACCCATGTGCTCTTTGAGCGGCGAATTCGTTGATTCCAAAATTAATCCATCGATATCAAAATCAACAGCATTCCAGATTTTTTCAAAAATACTCTCGAAGTCTGACAATAACTTATCAATACTACCTATCCACTTGGTTAATTCAGAAAATGGGTAGAAAACACAAGCACCATCATCAATTGCTTTTTGAACATCTTCATCGACTTTCTTTTCAGAAATAATTGCTGCCTGGATATTTCGAGAGTTCTCGAACTTGCCACTCAACACTTTGTCGAAATAACTTTTTTTGATTACGATTTCGCCAGGACCTAAACCTCTTCCTGCATTATTTGCAACTTTTAATCCTCGCTTAAATGCCCGAGTAATATCTTGACCTCTTGTTCCATCACCACGGGTATAAAGTCTCGTGCCGTCATCATATGCAGCATAACCATCCAGCTTTGGAGTAACCTTTATCTCTATTGACTCGTGGTCAAAATCGATTTCCGAAGCAGCCTTCTTAATTCTTTCAGTCCATTTTTTGATTTCTTCGAAAGAATAAGCCTTATCAGTCGACAGCATTTTCTTCGGTAAGCGAACTGTCTTGCTATCTATTAAAACCTCGGGTTCTACATTTGATAGGAATGGGTTGTCAGGATCTAAAGTTTTGAAATCATCCAAATAATCGTCGTAAACCTTGTCCTCAATAATAGGATGACCAGATCTGTAAAGAGCGTTAGCGACTTTAAGCAGTGTTTCCAACTGTTCAACGCTAGGATGGTTTATAGAGAAGAGCTTCTCTATGTTAGATAAATCTGAGTTAAGTTCCAGTTTCTCAATAATGGCGATTTGGTTATCGTTAAATTTATAATTAGACATTACTGCTACACCTATGCTGCCATTTGAAAGTCTGATTGAGCTCTATTTGAAACAGTTAAATTCAGGGTGACACTCACGTCTCCGGCGCGACGAATACTCACACAGTCACCAATTCGCACACCTAAACGCTCAATTTCATCAGCATTGTGCAAGGTTGCATTCGATACCGTTACTCCTCCGACATTAACCGGCTCTAAGCGTGCTACAGGCGTAATAGCGCCTGTTCTGCCAACCTGGAAGTCGACTCCGGTAATCGTCGTCAGCTGTTCCTGCGCAGGAAACTTACGAGCAATAGCCCAGCGCGGAGCCCGGGCTACAAAGCCCAAATCTTGTTGCAAACGAACAGAGTCGACTTTAAAAACGACACCATCGATATCGTAGTTCAGAGAGTCTCGACGCGCTAAAATAGATTCATAGTAGTCATCACAGCCCTGCACTGAATCAACGGTTTTAATTTCAATGTTGACCGGCAGCCCCCAGTCTTTCAGTTGCTGTAAACGCACATAATGACTATCAGGTAATTGAGTGGTTTCCGAAATTAACCCCAGACTGTAAGCATAGAAATGCAACGGCCGCTTAGCCGTAATTTTAGAATCTAACTGTCGCAAACTGCCTGCTGCTGCATTACGCGGGTTAGCAAACACCTTTTCATCGCGCAAACGAGCTTGTTCATTGAAGCGTTCGAAAGCACCTAGCGGCATCACTACCTCACCGCGCACTTCGAGCCGTTCGGGAACATCGCCGGAAAGCTTTAGTGGCACATTACGAATGGTTTTCACATTTTCTGTAATGTCTTCGCCGCTTTGACCGTCGCCACGTGTTGCCCCTCGTACTAATAGCCCATTTTCATAAAGGAGACTAACTGCAGCACCATCGAGTTTAGGCTCACAACAAAAAGTCACTGTTTGATTAGTATCTAAGCGCTGCTCAACTCTTTTACTGAACGCTTCAAACTCTTCAACAGAAAAGGCGTTATCCAGTGATAACATAGGTACTTCATGCTGAACGGTTTTGAACTGACCGAGCGGTTTTCCACCAACTTTCATCGTGGGCGACGAAGCATTTTTTAAATCGGGATGTTCAGTTTCTAATGCCTTTAGCTCGCGAAACAAACGGTCATACTCAGCATCAGGTACGCTTGGTTCGTCGTTTTCGTAGTATTCTTTATTGTAACGATTAAGTAACTCTTCCAGCTCTTGCATACGCTGGGAAACAGACTGATTCATAATGACCTGTAGTTAAGCTGAATGTTTACGTTCAAACTCACGAATACGTTGGCGAGCTTCGTGAATCGACTGGCGGGTCAATAACTGGCGCTGCCCATCCAAAACCTGTCCTTGCGGAATTTCGGTGGCGAGCTTCTTAGCCGCATTAAGCATCATATTAAAGGCTTGCTGGCCGTCAAACTTCATGGGTAACGCCATGAAAAAGGCAACACCTTCAGTTTCGAAGTTTTCCATATTATCCAGGTCAAAAGTTCCCGGGTTGAACATATTCGCCACACTGAAAATCATCGGTCCCGTACCGGCCGTATTTTCGTAGCGATGGAAGATACCCAGATCGCCGAACTTACAGCCCAGCTCAGTCATCATTTGCAATAAGACAGCGCCTTGTACCGGCCCCTTAACATGCAAGGCTATAACTTCTTCCGGAACCGCCTCAAAATCTTCAGAGTTTTTCTGGTTATCTTCCTCTAACGTTTCGTACTGATCGACTTCCTCGTCATGTTCGTCGTTATCGTCGAATTTAAGCTCCGTTTGCTCAACGTCAACTTGCTCTTCATTACTGACACGCATAGAGGGTAGTGACTCCGAAAGCTCGTCATCACGATCTAAATCCATCGACATTTGTTCAATATGCTCGTTGTCGTCCTCTTTCTCTGAGGTCGAAGAGCTTAGTTCAGGCGCAACAGACTCTTTGGCTTCTGTCGCTTCTTCCGCCTTATGTTTAACGACACGTACTTCGCCTATACCGTCGTCATCAAAAGCTGACGACTGTTGTTGCCTATTTTCGGCGACGCGTTGTTCACGTTGACGCTGTTGCGCATTGCCTTTACGTATTTTCCAGACGCCATGTGCAACAATGCCGGCTATTGCCAGAATCCCAAGAATACTAAGGGTAATTTGTAAACTGCCCATTTTCGCTCCATAAAGCCTGTTTTAACCAGCGTCTGTCATCGCCACAGCCTGTTCCACATCAACGGCTACTAACCGCGAGACACCCGCTTCTTGCATGGTGACCCCGGCCAGGTGAGTTGCCATTTCCATAGCCACCTTGTTGTGACTAATATAAATAAATTGTACCGATTCCGACATTTCACTGACCAGGCGACAAAAACGACCCACATTGGCGTCATCTAGCGGTGCATCAACCTCATCTAGCAAGCAAAAGGGTGCCGGATTCAAGCGAAATATCGCGAACACCAATGATAATGCGGTCAGCGCCTTTTCTCCACCGCTCAGCAAATGAATTGTACTGTTTTTCTTACCCGGTGGCCGTGCCATGATAGTAACGCCTGTTTCCAGTAAGTCATCATCGGTAAGTTCCAGCGTAGCACTACCACCACCAAAAACTTTAGGAAACAAAATTTGTAAATCATGGTTTATTGCATCAAAGGTTGTTTTAAACCGGTGACGCGTTTCTTTGTCAATCTTACGGATAGCAGCTTCCAGAGTCTCTAACGCCGATGATAGATCATCCACCTGCTGGTCGAGATACTGTTTACGCTCTCTTTGCGCTTCAGCTTCATCAATTGCCGCTAAGTTTATAGCACCGAGTCGTTTTATCTTACTCTGTATTGATTCCAGATCTTGTTGCCACTGCTTTTCGTCAGCTTCAGAGGACAGCTCTTCCAATATACTTTTCAAAGTAAGACCTGTCTCAGCCAGAGTTTCAAGCACGGCCTGACTGCGTTCCTGAAGCTTAACCTGCTCAATTTCAGTGGTTTGCATCGCCTCTTTGGCCTGACCTATTTTGCTTTGAATTGCACTCTGTCCCTGAGTTATTTGTTGCAAGTCATGTTCTAACCGCGACAATTGCTGACGTTGCTCCTGCAATTGTTCCGCAACTTCACCGCGCTTATCCAGTAACTCCGTCAACCGCTCATCGAGTGCATCTTGATTCTCATCTGTGTCTGCAGCCTGTTGCTCACTGCGTTCCTGCAGAAGTTGCTGGTAGCGTTGTTCACTGCGTTGCAGTAACTTCTGCAACTGCGCGGCCTGAGCCTGTAAATTCTGCTGTTGCAGTGTCATCTGTTGCTGTTGACTGCGCAGTTGCTGCAACTGTTCATCTTCGGCACGAACTTTAGATTCCAATTGTTCGCCAAAGTCTTCATCAACCTGCTCAGTTTGTTCCAGCATCGATTCAAACTCTTCCAGCTGCATTTCAATTTGCTGTTGCTGCTCTGCCGAACTTTCAGCATGCAGTTGTTGCTCTTGCTGCTTATCTTGCACGTTCGCTAATTGCTGCTGTATTTGCTCAGCCTGCTGCATATTCCACTGCAATCGCTCTTCGACTTTACCCTGCTGGTTACGAGTCTGCTGAACCTGCTCCTGAACCTGCTCCAGTTGCTCTTGTGCCTGCTCAACCTTCGTCTGAGTCTGTTCCAGCTGCGCTTCACTTTCAGACAACCTGGCTGCCAGCGACTCCAATTGTTCGAGTAACTTCTGACGCTGTGTCTGCAGGTGAAGGACACTATTATCCTCGTCAACACGAGCTGCAATAAAGCCGTCCTGCCAATACCAGTTACCGGCTTTCGACACGGCAAAACTGGCCTCACTCTGTTGCAACTGCTGTCTCACACTTGCTTCCTGGTCAATTGCCAGGCACTGCTGCAACGGCGCCCAATAACGTAATGGACCTTTGACTTTATTAGCCAGCGACCAGCTCTCGGGCTCTTGTGCGCTTGCAGGCCAAATCAACTTTACACCGGAAACGGCTTGTGTGTCTTCCGGAGCTTGCTCCAGAACCACGGCATCCAACCAGTCATAAGCCAGCTGTTCAACCGCCATTTCCCAGCCACTTTCAGCCTGCAGTAATTCCCTGACCTTCAAGTTGTCTGGATACTTCTCCTGTATCCATCTTTCACTGCGACTGTCGTTATTTTGCTTCCCTTCCAGCAATTGCTCAATGGCGGTTAACTGAGCCTGAGCTTTATCTTGTTGCTGTTGAGTCTGTCGATGTTGTTCCTGTTGTTCTTTAAAAGCTTGCTGAAGTTTCTGCAGTTGGTCTTTACTGTGCTGATACCAAGTTTCTTCCTGCTCCAGCTGACGTTTTAACTCCACCAAAGCCTGTTCGTTCTCGTCAACAGATAATGCTTGTTCCTGTTGCTGTAAGTCCTGTTGCCGGCTGTGAAGTTGCTCGACTTGTTGCAACGCATATTGCTGGCTCTGTTTGAGCTCTTGCAGCTTCAGTTGCGCCTGCTGTCGCTGTTTTTCAACATCGCGTTGCTGTTGTTGGTGTTGTCTTTGTTGTTGCTGCCACTGCCGCCATTGCTCATTAGCTTGTTGAGACTGTTCTGATACCCTTTCCAGCTGTTCCTCAACCTGCTCCAGCTGAGGCTCCAGCATCAATTGCTGCTCTTCCAGTTGTTCTCTTTGCAGGCGATCATCCGCCAGTTGCTCGTTAAGCTGCTCTATTTCTTCATTTAACTGCTGCTGCCGCTGGCTGCGCTGTTCTTTTAACTCTTGCTGATGCTTCAGTGTTTGCTCAATACGGGTTATTTCATTACCCACCGAGAACATCTTTTCCTGCGACTGCTCAACCTTATCGCGCGCTTCTTCTGCCTGCTCTTTCAGCTCAATGGCACCCAGCTCATCACCACTTTGCTGTGCCTGCCAGCGTTCAAGCTCCGTTTGCTGCTCTGCGTACTGCGCCTGCAACTGCTGTCGTTGATTATCCAACTTCAACCAGCGCAGGGCCTGCAGTTCACCTTTAAATCTACGCTCACTGGCTTTCAGTTCTTTATAACGAATGGCAGCAGCTGCCTGACGCTCCAGCTTCTCGAGCTGTTGACCGAGCTCTTCGCGAACGTCACTCAGGCGTTCAAGGTTCTCGCGTGTATGCAGCATCCGGTTTTCGGTTTCTTTACGACGTTCCTTGTATTTTGAAATGCCTGCGGCTTCTTCAATAAACACCCGCAGTTCCTGCGGACGTGATTCAATCAGGCGGGAAATCATGCCTTGTTCAATAATGGCGTAACTTCGCGGACCCAGTCCCGTTCCCAGAAATAGGTCGGTAATATCACGGCGTCGGCAACGGCTGCCGTTCAAAAAATAGTTCGACTGGCCGTCTCGGGTCACCAGACGCTTAACTGAAATTTCATTGAATGCCGCGTACTCACCCTGAATACGTCCCGAACTGTTATCAAATACCAGCTCAACACTGGCCTGAGAAACCGGCTTACGGGCACTGGAGCCATTAAAAATCACATCGCTCATGGCATCGCCACGCAGGTTTTTGGCTGAACTTTCACCCAGCACCCAGCGCACGGCATCAATCACATTGGATTTGCCACAGCCGTTCGGACCGACGACGCAGGTCATTTGGTCAGGGAAAGGAACTTTGGTTGGATCCACAAAAGATTTAAAACCAACCAGTTTGATGTGTTTTAGGCGCATTCAGTTGTTTTTATTCGTTATTAGCACGACAGTTTATTATCACAAGACTCTAGCAGATCCGGTAGCCATTTGTAACAATTTAGCCCTCACATTGCCACTGTATTGCCTTATTATAATAAGCAAATTTAAACCTCTGGAGTTTTCATGCAAAAAGCAGCCTACAGCGATTCTGGACTTGCTTACATAGGTCGAGGGTTACAACTTATCCGAACTAAGGGCCTTCGTCGTTACGTCGTAGTACCTATTCTAACCAACCTTATCCTGTTCTCGCTTGCTTTCAGCTGGCTGTATAGCCAAGTCGACTATTGGTTGAATCGCTTTATGAGCTGGCTGCCCGACTTTTTCCAATGGCTGGAATTTCTTTTATGGCCACTTGCAGTTATTACCATTATTGCGCTCTTCTCGTTTATTTTTAGCACCATCATGCATTTAATTGCGGCCCCTTTTAACGGGCTTCTGGCAGAAAAAGTTGAGCGCTACGAAAGTGGTGAAAGCCTCGGCGACGAGGGTTTCTTAGGTCTTTTTAAGGATATTCCGCGGACATTAAAACGGGAAATGCAAAAACTCATGTACTACATTCCGCGAGCGCTTGGCTTTTTTCTTTTGTCGCTCATTATTCCCGTTATCGGGCAGGTGCTTTGGTATATCTTTGTTTGCTGGATGATGTCGATACAGTACCTTGATTACCCCTTCGATAATCACAAACTGTCCTTCCCGAGGATGCGTTCCGAGTTGCATAAACGCCGCGGTAAAACACTGGGGTTTGGTTTCGGTGTCACCGTACTAACCATGATACCACTGATTAATTTAATTATTATGCCGCTGGCGGTTTGTGGCGCGACCTCATTGTGGGTTGATCATTATCGTCGCAGTGCATTAAGTTGATAAAAGTAAACGACTGAGCGTTGGCTCAGTCGTTTTTCTTATCCGCACCATCGGATTCAATACCTTCCGGAGAGGTTTCTTCGGAATCAAGGTAATCCGGATTTAATCGCTTATTCGTTTGCACACCCATCTGACGGAATTTATCCACTCGGCCAATGAGGTTACCGCGCCCGGTACTCAGCTTCTTCATGGCTTCCTGATAACGGTTATCCAACGTTTGTAAGCCGTTACCAATTTTTTCTAAATCTTCAACAAAACCCACAAACTTGTCGTACAAACGTGCGGCATCGGTCGCTATTTTTTCAGCATTCTGGTTCTGATACTCATACTGCCAGATATTGTGAACGGTACGCAGCGCAACCAGTAAATTCGTAGGACTTACCAGCATAATCTGGTTGTCCAGCGCCAGCCGAATAAGCTCAGGATCACGATCAACCGCCAGCAAGAACGCCGGCTCAATAGGAATAAACATCAACACGTAATCCAGCGTGCGTAACCCTTCCAGTTGATGGTAGCTCTTTTTACCCAACTGTTTTATGTGTTGCTTCAGCGACTGAACATGCTCATTTAACGCCCGTTCGCGGTCTGCATCATCGTCAGAATTAAAATACCGCTCATAAGCCGACAAACTAACTTTTGAGTCGATAACTACGTCTTTTTTATTCGGCAAATGCACAATCACATCGGGCTTGAACGACTTGCCGTCTTCGTCGCGGTGATGCGCTTGTGTCTGATACTCGTGCCCTTCACGCAGACCGGACTGCTCCAGAATACGCTCCAGTACTACCTCGCCCCAGTTACCCTGTTGCTTGGTGTCGCCTTTTAATGCGCGGGTTAATGCTTCAGCTTCAGACGCCATTTGGCGGTTCAGGTCCTTAAGCGACATAACCTCATTTTTTAAAGCAGAACGCTCTTTGGTTTCGTCAGTATACTGCTGAGTAATTTGCTTTTTAAACGCTTCAATTTGCTGTTTAAAAGGCTCTAACGTCGCCTGCAGAGACTGCTGGTGATGTTGCTGCAGCCCTTTGGACTTCTCATCAAAAATGCGATTGGCTAAGTTTTCAAACTGCTGAGTCAGTCTTTCTTCGCTGACTTTTAGTAAGTTTAGCTTTTCCTCGGCAGTTTTTTGCTCATGCTCAGCTCTGGCAAGGGTTTCACGTAAGCGGCTGTCTTTTTCATACACTTCGTGCTGAAGCTCATCAATGCGCTCGCGAAGAATATCCGCCTCTTGTTCCAGTGCCGCATTTTGTTGATCTGACTGTAAACGCAAACGGCGCTGCTGTTGCCAAAGCAACAACAACGCCGTAATGACAGTCACAACCGGCACTCCAATTATTGCCATCCATTGCCACAGTGCCAGCGACATAATTAAGCTCCTAGTTTTTCATTGAGGTCAGCAATTTTGGCTTTCCAAATAGCAGGACCTTGAGTATGCGCGTTTTGACCATCGCTATCCACAGCAACAGTGACCGGCATGTCTTCCACTTCAAATTCGTAAATGGCTTCCATACCTAAATCTTCAAAGGCCACCACACGAGATTTCTTAATAGCTTTAGCCACTAAGTAAGCCGCGCCGCCAACGGCCATCAGATAAACGGCTTTGTGCTTACGAATACTTTCTACGGCTTCAGGGCCACGCTCTGCTTTACCGACCATGCCGATAATACCGGCTTCTTCCAGCATCTGGTCAGTAAATTTATCCATACGAGTTGAGGTTGTAGGACCTGCCGGACCAACAACTTCATCACCCACAGGATCTACCGGCCCTACGTAGTAAATAAAGCGGTTGTTGAAATCAACCGGTAGTTTTTCGCCGTTATCCAGCATGCCTTTAATGCGCTTGTGAGCGGCATCGCGACCAGTGAGTAACTTACCGGACAAGAGCACAGTTTCACCCATTTTCCAGTCCTGAATGTCTTCTTTAGTTACTTCATCCAGGTTCACCCGACGAGCATCATCGCCTAGCTCAAAGGTGACATCCGGCCAGTCTTCCAGTTTCGGCGGAGTTAAATCTGCTGCACCGCTGCCGTCTAAAGTAAAATGCACGTGACGCGTGGCTGCACAGTTTGGAATTAAGGTCACCGGCTTAGAAGCTGCGTGGGTCGGCAGTGATTTAATCTTCACGTCCAGCACCGTTGTTAAACCACCCAAGCCCTGAGCACCAATACCTAACGCGTTAACGCGGTTAAAAATTTCTAAACGCAGCTCTTCTTCGGCATTCTGCGGGCCACGCTCAATAAGCTCATGGATGTCGACAGACTCCATTAAGGATTCTTTTGCCAATACCCCAGACTTTTCAGCCGTACCGCCAATACCAATACCGAGCATACCCGGCGGACACCAGCCAGCGCCCATCTTCGGCAAGGTTTCAACAACCCAGTCCGCAATAGAGTCACTTGGGTTTAACATGGCCATTTTGGATTTATTCTCTGAGCCACCACCTTTTGCAGCAATCATGACTTCAATTTCACTACCCGGTACCATATCAATATGCACCACGGCCGGAGTGTTATCGCCAGTATTCTTACGGGAGCCCGCTGGGTCAGCCACAATAGAAGCACGCAGCGGGTTGTCCGGGTTGTTATAAGCGCGGCGAGTACCTTCATCCACCATTTGCTGAACCGTCAGGTCAGTTTTATCCCACTGCACACCCATGCCCACTTTCACAAAACAGGTCACAATGCCGGTGTCCTGACAAATAGGACGGTGCCCTTGCGCTGACATACGCGAGTTGGTTAACACCTGAGCAATAGCATTCTTCGCAGCTTCACTCTCTTCACGCTGATATGCCTCGTCCAGTGCCTTAATAAAATCTAATGGGTGGTAATAAGAAATGTACTGCAACGCATCGGCAATACTGTCAATAAAATCGGCCTGACGAATGGTGGTCATGGAACTGCCTCTTGGTTAACTTTTGCGTGGCGCTATAATAGCGTTTTCGCTAACAACTGACCAGTGCCACTGACCGGCGAATATTTGCTGTGGTAGTATATTGGTAATGAGTAACCAGCCTGAATTGTGAGCATGATGTGAGTGTTTTCCCGGATCTCTGTGCGATAAAACTTAATTGCCAGGCCTCAGCTATTGAGTTGTTTCAGCGCTGTCAGCATGAAAGCTACGCACTGTTACTGGACTCTGCTGCACAAAGCCATGAAAACTGTGCCTATGATATTATCTTCCGACAGCCAGAACTGGTTTTAAGTTGTAAAGCAGGCAAACTGAAAGTATCAACAGACAAGCCGTCAAAACTTCCCCCCGCTCCCGAGTCGTCAGCCGAGCTTTGTCATTATGCCGAGCAATTGAACCAGTTATCCGGTCATTATTCCGGGCCTGCTGAACTGCCTTTTCAGGGTGGCTTTGCCGGTGCTGTTGGCTATGACCATGGTCGTTCACTGGAAGTCATTCCTGAGTTTAATGCGGATACCTACCAGTCTCCCGATGCGGTACTGGCCTATTACAGCCAGGCGTTGATTATCGACCGGAAGAACGACAGGGTATGGCTAGTTGCGCCAGTCGATCAGTTAGAAGAGCTAACCGAGTTTTGGAACCAGACAACGAAGCCTAAGAAGGCTGCAGCCTTTCAATTAGTCAGCGACTGGCAAAGCAACATGAGCGAGCAGCAGTACACCGGGAAATTTAACGCGGTACAAAACTATCTGCTGGCTGGTGATGCCTATCAGATCAATTTAGCACAGCGATATTCAGCCAGGTATCAAGGCAGTGAATGGTCGGCTTACCTGAAGTTACGGCAAGCGAATTCAGCACCATTTTCTGCTTTTATGAGACTTCCCGGCAGCGCTATTCTGAGCCTGTCGCCGGAACGCTTTTTGCTCACCGATGCCAAGGGTCAGGTAGAAACAAAACCCATTAAAGGTACGCGTCCGCGGTTTGACGATACGTACAGAGATCAAGCCAGCCAGCATGCTCTGTTAATCTCAGAAAAAGACCGGGCAGAAAACCTGATGATTGTTGATTTGCTGCGTAACGACTTGAGTAAGAACTGTGAGCCGGGCAGCATTAAAACCCCCAGCTTATTTGCCATAGAGAGCTTTCCTGCAGTTCACCACCTGGTATCAACGGTTATTGGCAAACTGCAACCCGGCCGCACCGCATTGAGCCTGTTCAACGGCGCTTTCCCCGGCGGTTCTATCACCGGAGCCCCTAAAATTAGGGCCATGCAGATCATTGAAGAGCTAGAGCCACACCGTCGTAATATTTACTGCGGCAGTGTGGGTTACTTTTCTCAGCACGGTCGTAGCGACACCAGCATTACCATTCGTACACTGCTTGCCGAAGACGGTCAGCTTTACTGCTGGGCCGGCGGAGGTCTGGTCGCGGACTCAACGGCCTCTGAGGAGTATCAGGAGACTAAGGACAAAGTGTCACGCATCCTGCCGGTATTAGCATCATGACGATTAACACCCGCGCAGACTTTATTCGTCGCTTTAGCCTTTACCCATCCCCCCCGGTTGAGCGCAGAATTGATGAGCCGTTGCGTAAGCGTTTGCGTCCGGCAGCGGTGTTAATCCCAATTATTGAGCGACCACACGGACTCTCACTCATACTCACCCGGCGCTCCAGTAAACTGCGTAAACACGCAGGCCAAATCAGTTTTCCTGGTGGCCGGTTTGACAATACTGATACTGACCTGCTGGATACTGCCTTGCGCGAAACCGAAGAAGAAATTGGCCTGCCCCGCAGTCAGGTCGAAGTCATAGGGCGTTTACACGACTACCCTGTCTTATCGTATTTTATGATCCGTCCTTATGTGGCTTTTGTCTCACCACAACAGCCCTTGGTTGCCGAGGAAAGTGAAGTCGCAGAGATTTTTGAAGTACCACTGGCTGATATTCTCGATCATGGAAACCACTACGTTTACCGTATTCGTAAGTTTATCTACGACCGGGTGTATTTCATCCCCTGGCAACATCGAAATATTTGGGGGGCAACCGCCGGGATCTTGCGCGAATTGTCAGAACAATTACAACCCGACGGGAAAAATCATTTCAGACCACTGAACTGACCACTTATTTTTGTTTAAAACTTGCTTCCCCCCACATGAATCATGCGACAATACTATAATAATCAGAACGAGCATGCGCGACAGGTAAGGATAACTATGATTAGCGTTTTTGATATCTATAAAATTGGTATTGGTCCTTCCAGTTCTCATACGGTAGGGCCGATGAAAGCAGCCTATGACTTTTTACATATGGCAAAAGAAGCCGGGCATCTCGACAACGCCGACGGCATAAAAGTCGAATTGTTCGGCTCGCTTGGTCAAACCGGTAAAGGTCACGGTACAGGCAAAGCCGTTATTCTTGGACTTGCCGGCGAAACGCCTGAAAGCGTCGACACTGACAGTGTTGAGGACTTTCTGGAACAAACGCGTAAAACCGAAACTTTAAATTTATTGGGTGAGAAGGAAGTTTCCTTCCCGAGTGAAGGTGCTATTACCTTTCACCGCCGCAAAACCATGCCGAAACACGCTAACGCCATGGAGCTCAAGCTGTTGAAAGACGGTGAGATAGTCTATAGCGATCTTTACTACTCTATTGGTGGTGGCTTCATCGTTCGCGATGAAGACTTTGACGAGACTTTGGAAGAAGCAATAGAACAGTCCGCCAAACCTATTCCGTACCCGTTTGACAGTGCCGCTGACCTTCTGGCGCATTGCAAAGAACATGGTATGCGCATGAGTTCATTAATGATGGCCAACGAAAAGGCCTTTCGTAGTGAAGAAGATATTCGTGCCGGTTTAATGAAAATCTGGCGCACAATGCAGGAAAGCATTAAAAACGGTATTACCACCGAAGGCATTCTTCCCGGCGGTCTCAAAGTGCGCCGTCGCGCGTCGTCCTTATATCAGCGCCTGAAGAAAGAAAAATCCAGCGATGCTATGCAAGTAATGGATTGGGTAGATTTATACGCATTAGCCGTTAATGAAGAAAACGCTGCGGGTGGTCGTATAGTCACAGCCCCCACCAACGGTGCCGCAGGTATTATACCGGCAGTAATGAGCTATGCTGACAGGTTTATCGAAACCCTGGACGAAGATGCCGTCGTGCGCTTTCTGCTAACCTCAGCGGCTATCGGTATTCTGTATAAGAAAAACGCTTCTATTTCTGGCGCTGAAGTCGGCTGTCAGGGTGAAGTCGGTGTTGCCTGTTCAATGGCCGCAGGTGCGTTAGCCGAATTTATGGGCGGTGACCCATCCAGAGTCGAAAATGCGGCAGAGATCGGTATGGAACATAACCTTGGCTTAACTTGCGACCCTGTGGGCGGTTTAGTACAAGTACCCTGTATTGAACGAAACGCAATGGGTTCTGTGAAAGCCATTAACGCTGCCCGCTTAGCCATGCGAGGCGAAGGCGACCATAAAGTGTCTCTGGATAAAGTGATTAAAACCATGTGGGACACTGGAAACGATATGAAAACCAAATACAAAGAAACCGCTCGTGGCGGCTTGGCGGTCAATATTATTGAGTGTTAACGACAAAAATCATTGCCGGTGCTTAACGCATCGGCAATGAGCAGTTCTCAAACAACTTATCAATTTCTTCCTGAGTTTTCAGTTGCGTCGCTTTTTGTACCTGCTCCCTGGTTAGGTGCGGTGCAAAATTCTCTATAAAGTCATACATGTAAGTGCGTAAAAACGTACCTCGGCGGAAACCTATTTTGGTCGTGCTGTGCGCGAACAGGTGTTCAGCTGGTATCGCAACAAGATCCGTATCAACTTTAGGGTCATAAGCCATACTCGCTAATACGCCAATTCCTAACCCCATCCTCACGTAAGTTTTTATGACATCAGCGTCGGTTGCCGTAAAAACAACTTTAGGTTCATGCCCGGCCTCGGCGAATGCTTTATCAAGTTCAGAACGACCGGTAAAACCATGCACGTAAGTCACTAACGGGAATTGAGCAATATCATCAATACTTATTTTGCTGAGCTGCGTAAGCGGGTGCGATTTTGGTACCACAATAGAACGATTCCAGTGATAACAGGGCAGCATGATCAGATCATGATATAAGTGCAATGCTTCAGTGGCGATAGCAAAATCAGCTCGCCCCTTTGCTGCTGCTTCACTAATTTGTTCAGGTGACCCCTGATGCATATGCAGCGACACTTTAGGGTAATGCTGAATAAAACGTTCAATAACGTCAGGTAATGCATAACGAGCCTGAGTATGAGTTGTCGCAATATTGAGTTTCCCCTGATCTGGCAAGGTATGCTCAGCTGCAACGGTTTTTATTGACTGAACGCTATCCAGAACTTGTTGTGCAACCGAAATAATGTCTTTACCAGCAGGTGTTACGTGGGTTAAATGCTTTCCTGTCCGGCCAAATATCTGCACGCCCAGCTCATCTTCCAGCATTCTCACCTGTTTACTGATTCCCGGCTGCGACGTAAATAAGCTTTCAGCCGTAGCGGAAACATTCAGGTTGTGATTCATTACTTCAACAATGTAGCGTAACTGCTGTAATTTCATTGAGGAACGTGCCACTCTGTTTGCGAAATGTGATATAAGAAAATACTATAATAATCTTAATAACTATGACAAATAAAGAACGGATAACAACGGTATTTGTCAAAATTGCAGGAACTGCCTTCTATGACTCAGCCCACATTTGATTTTTCAACCGTACTGGCGTCCTCTGTGCACGACATGAAAAACTCATTGTGTTTACTTATTCAAATGATAGAAGAAGTATCTGAACAGGTCACTGACAGCAGTGCAACAGAAAAAATGGCAAAAGTCCATTACGAAGCTCAGCGCATCAACTCCAGTTTAATGCAGATGTTGACTCTCTATCGTGAAAATAACGACGCGCTGCCATTAAATATCGACCAACATCATCTGGATGAGCTGGTCGAAGAGCTGTTATTAAACAACGAACTGTACCTTGAGCAACGCGGTATTACTGTCAGTACAGAAATTGATGAGAGCGCTGTAGCATGGTTCGACAGAGACCTGATTTGTAATTTGCTTAATGACATCATCATTAATGCAATGCGTTATACCGCCGATAAACTCTTTATTGAAGTACAAACAAAAAATGACGGTGGCTGCCAAATCAGAGTTCATGACAACGGGGATGGCTTTCCCCCTGTTATGCTCAAAAATGCCGCTATGCTCATGCAAGAGTTAAAGGTTCAACAGGCACGAACCGGCCTTGGGCTCTACTTTGCGCAGTTAATCGCAAATGCACATGAACGAAATGATAAAAAAGGTTTTATCGAACTAAAAAATAATGGACACTTAGGTGGTGGTGTTTTCTCTTTAACATTACCCTGAGAACAATAATAACCTAATGAGCGTAATATGATTTACACCATTGTTATCGCACTGATTATATTACTGATAATACTGGCAATTGTTGTCGGTGCGGTGCAGCAACATAAGCAACGTTTAGAGCTGGAACGGCGCAAGAAAATGGCGCGTTTGAGAAGCTCGCTTGAGCAAATCGAAGACCTCATCCATATGTCGAGCTTTTTCCCTATTGGTAAGTCGATGCTGGCAGTGTTAAATAGTCGCGCCTATGAAGTGCTCAAAAATATGAACAGCGTCTCACCGTCAAAGGACTATCAGGCACGAATAAAGGATTACGAAGAGCGCATTCAAAGCGTCGACCGCAACGATACTTCTCTTATTAGTGAAGACTTTGAGATTCCGCAAAACAATAAACAAATTATTGCTATGATAAACGGGCTCAAGCGCTTAAGAGCAACACTGAGAAGCGAGCATTCGCGCGGCAGAGTTGACAGTAACGTCTTTAGCGTTGAGGATCAGCGTTTAACTAAGTTGCAGTTAAAAATCAGTATTGAAACTCTTATACGCAGAGGCCGCCACGCCTATGAAAGTCAAATGTTGGGCTCTGCTCGTCAGTACTATGAGAAGGCTTTACGCACCATTGAAGACCAGAACTTCAGTGATGATTACACAACCTCGCGGCAGCAATCAATAAAACAGGCGCTGGAGCAAATAGCTCAGGAACTGAAAGATGCTCACGCACGAGACAAAGAAAGACACAAAAAAGAAGACGATTTAGAAGAACTGTTTCAACCGAAGAAGAAGTGGTAAATGGCATGATATGTAGCTGTTAATTCCTTACTATCAATGTATAGTCAAATCATATATTTAACTATACGTACGTTATGAGATTAATTAAGGCAACAAAAGACTTCAAACTACACGACCATTCTTATGAAGACTTCCCTTTGATTGTTGATTCTGAAATGGATTTGGTGAGAGAGGTCCATCAGTTTCTAATCTATTTCTGCATTACCAGAGGGAGGGTCGAAAGTAAGAATACATGGTGGCGCTACGGACAGGATCTCTATGACTACTTTGGTTACCTGGAGGGGAGAGGTTTAGGTTGGCGCTCACGATTAGCCACTTCACAGCACTCAGTGATTGCTGCTTATCGCGATTGGTCGGTGAGTCTTGGATTATCATCTAAAACCATCAATGGACGTTTAAGAACCATTATTCAGTTTTATCACTTTGCTTATAGAAACCACTGGATCGAGTCTGTGCCTTATGACATTGAAACGGTTGTTATCAATAAGCAAAAAGGTTTTTTGGCTCATACCGATAAGTCAGGTAATCAGAATAGTACTGCCAATGTGATGCTGAAAGAAAAAGTAGCTGCTTTGCAGATTTTGACTAAACAAGAAGTCAAAACCTTAATGAACCACCCCTGCTTTATCTCTCAGCATTTGATCTATCGTATGTCTCTTCAAACAGGAATGCGTAAAGAAGAGCTGCTCACCTTCCCTGACAGTTATATACAAGACCCAAAAACAAAGCGTGGCAAGGCCATAGTGCCTGTTGTTCTACGTTCTAAGGACATGGAAGTTAAAAGTGGCCAGGGCGGTACAAAAGGCAATAAAGAGCGCACTATTCATATCCCTATTGGTTTGTATGAGCAACTTTGGCAATACAAGCTTCATGAGCGAAATCATCTGCTTATGAGAAATGAAGTCAGCGAACAGAAAGCTTTACTATTGAACCGATTTGGTCAACCCTATTCGATTAAAGGCACGGTGCTTAATAACGAGCTGAAAAAGATTGTTGGGCGAAAAGAGGTTAGCTTACACAAGCTACGTCACACCTACGCGACGTTTAAGCTGTATGGGCTAAGAAACAACCCGAATTATCGCGGGGACCCGTTGGTTTATGTTCAAGACCGCTTGGGTCATTCAAGCATTATCACTACCCAAATTTATCTGCACTACCTTGAAGATCTGGAAGGCGATTTGATGACCGAATACGACCAGGATATTGACCTGCTCTGTGAAGAAGCCAGGGGTGTAGCATGAAAAAACGCAAAGACTTTAGTCAAGCCCAATTAGCACCTGTTACAGACCAGGATGGTGTGGTGATGACGATGCCTCTTTTAAAATCAGGTATCCCTGAAAATAAAGTCATAGTCTTTCCGAAAAATTATAGAACCGGCCGAAATTACGACTTTACCAAGTACTACGGGGAAGGCTTTGATGCCATTACCAACGCCATGCAGCAAACCATTGACATCATGCTGTCTGAGTCAGTCGTAGCGCCGAGCACAGTATTAGGTTATTGCTCAAACGGATTCAAGTACTTTGCCGATTATCTAACGATTTATACCCGAGCATTAGGCCGGGACTTAATACTGTCAGATGTTACTAATGAGTTGATTGAGCGTTACATCCAGCATTTAAAAATACATTACTCTAACGGTTCAAGTGCTAAAACCTCTTATACCCAAATCAAGCCTGTTCTAACCAAAATGCAGCAAATGGGATGGCTTGAGCATTTTGGGTTTCCCAGAAATCCTTTCCCGAACTCCAATCGAAAGAAGAAGGGACAAACCGCTTTTTCTAAAGCTGAGCGTACACGTGTAGCTCATGCGCTTCGCGCCGACGTGAACCATATCCTTGAAAAGAGCGAGCCGCTAACGAGTTATGAGCTAACCATTTTTATATTGGCGATTGCGCTTCGGAGCGGAATGAACACCACTCCGCTTTTGGAGATGACCACGGACTCGATTCAAGCGCATCCACTTAAAGAAAACCGCAAACTACTGGTGCTTTATAAGAGACGTGGCAATGCGACTCACATTCAGAGTCTTCGTCACTCATCTAATGTTAAAAACGTACAAACGGTTCTGGCAGATGTTGCGGTTTTGGTTCAGCATATTATTGACATGAACCAATCGTTGCGAGAACAAAGCGGTACGAATTTAGTGTTTTCTCATAGTTCAGGCTCGATTCGTAACTATGGAGAAATCACAACTGTCAAAGCTGATACGCTAGCTTTCAATATCCAAGAATGGGTCAAAGAAAAGGGGCTTAAAAACGACAGCGGCGGTCCACTGAAAGTTAACATTTCACGCTTTAGAAAGACTTTTGAAAACCGCATATGGGAGCTCTCCGGTGGCGACCCTTTTGTGACGGCTGCACTGTCGAACCATACGGTTAAAGTGTCGCAAACCCACTATCTTGAAGCCCCAAAAGAAGCGGAAAAAAACTTCAATTATATGGGCAAAGTGCGTACTGAAGAGTTGCTTATTAATGTTGAGGTTGTTGAAAATAACACGCCCGTGTCTAAATGCTCAGACACACCAAGTCGTACCGACAAGCACGGTAATAAAATATACTGCACCAACTTCCTCAGCTGTGTTCGATGTCGCAACATGGTGGTGACGAAAGAAGACTTATATCGCCTGTTCTCGTTCTACTGGTTAATCGTGAATGAGCGTGGGCAAGTTGGAGCGAAGCGCTGGAGTCGATATTTTGCGCATATAATTCGTATCATTGACAGGGACATTGCCCCGCAGTTCGATAAATCGTACGTGCAAACCATCAAAGCCGAAGCACAAGCTCACCCTCACCCTGCATGGAAGCATCGCAGTCAGTTAGAGGAGGTTGCATGAGCCAAGTCCTGACAGTCAGCGCTATCGACTATTGCCGGCCTCAAAAACTGCATGAGCTGGACAATAACCAGCTTCAGGCCTTGCCGGTGTCATCTTACCAGTTGCCTGACGGGGCGTATTACGTTATCAGTCAATACCGTGATAGTACCTGGCGATTAGAGGACGGGCGTTTCCCGTCGAATGTAGATGATAGCAAAAAGAAACTTCGTTTTGATAACCTGCCGAGCCAGTTTGTCGATGCAGTAAAGTTTGCCCTCAAGCACTATGACATTAAATACAATCCATCAGGGTCTACGCTAGTCCATGCCTTCGATTACTTAAAGCTGTTCCTGAATTATTTAGATACCATTAATGTAAAAAGTAGCGCAGCGATAACCCCACTGCATTGTGCAAATTACGTTCATCAATGTAAGCAAAGCATCTCGAAAAAGACCCAAAAGCCCCTGTCTAAACAGACATTAGCGATGAGGTTTTTAGCGATTGAACGCCTGTATCACAATCTCAATGGCACGCCGTGGGCATTTGAGCACCCCTGGGTTGAAAGTTCAGCAAGTTACTTGGCCGGCGTAACCGGGCAAGGTAAACGGACCGCCAAAACCAAAGTCATTCCCGATAATGAACTCAAGGTTTTAATTAACCGTTGCAATACGGTTTTAGAGCAGGCAAGTGAGCTGATAAAGCTTCAAGCAGAAGTAGCGCGTAAAAGAGGTGTATTGGCTAAGACCATTAATTCTGAATCATACATAGGTACTGCCATCACCAATCGTTTTCTCAAACCCAAAGGGTATGCCGGGCGGAGAGAGTTTAATGCCTTATACGAGAGTATTCCCGATGCTGTGGCCATCATTACTCTGACATTCAGTGGTATTCGCGCTCACGAGCTCTGCGCCATTGAAACCGATGCGTATCGAATTGAAGATAATGAAGAGGATATCTATTATTGGCTGAAATCCCACTCCAGCAAAACCGATGAAGGCTATACCGAATGGTTGGTGCCGGAGATTGTTATCAAAGCCATTGAAGTGCAAAAAGCCTATGTCAAACCACTCCAGAATCGGTTATTGCAACAGCAGTCGGCGTTATTAACAAAAGACCCGCAGGACTCACGCGGATTGAAGATTGAGCACTTCAAGCACAATCTTTTTTTAACCAATTCACAAAAGCAAGGCAACCAGGTGAATACGATAACTGGCACTGCCTTAGAAAAGCGTTTAAAGGCTTTTGGTAACGCATTAAAAATAAAGGGATTGGCCGCTCACCGTTTTAGACGTACCTTTGCTGTCTATGTGGCGCAGTCGGCTTATGGGGACTTACGTTACCTCAAACAGCACTTCAAGCACTGGTGCATGGATATGACCTTGCTCTACTCTGCAAATAATTACCAAGATGAAGAACTCTACGATGAAATTGCGGTACAGATTAAAAATTTCAAAGTCGCTCGCGTTGAAGAGTTTTTAGATGAGGATACGATAGTTACCGGTGGGCTTGCTAACAAGCTGATCTCATATCGCTCAAGCAATGAAGCGGTGAGAACTTTTTATAGCCGTACAAAAATGGCAGAGCATATTTCAGATACCGTTCATCTGCGGTCAACAGGGCATTCGTGGTGTACATCTGATAACGCAGGATGTGGTGGTCGGTCATCAATAGAAGGGACTGCCTGTGCCGATTGTCCGGAGTCCATTATTGAGAAAAATCGCCATGGTGCGTACTTCAAAGGTGTCTACATGCAGCAAATAGAGCTAAGACAGATAGACGATATAGGTGAAGCAGGAAAACAGCGTGTAGAGCGAGATATTGAGCGTTGTGAACGTGTATTAAAAGATATTGGTCTGTGGGATGAAGTGAAAGAGGTGTCGGCGGATGGTTAATTCAACCGAAAAAGAACTCCAGAACGCGTTGATGCGTCTTAAACATGGCAGACCCAAGGTAGTCGATAAGAAACGCAAAATAAGTATCTCAGCGCTTGCAGAGGAAGCAGGCGTCTCGGATTCTGCTATTCATAATCGTTACCCAGAGATGGCGGCCCAGGTGCGTGAAATCACAGGCAAAGCGCATAAGACCCAACGGGATGAAAAGAATGAAAAATTAAAGTCTGAGAAAACGAGGAACAGAGAGCTTAGAGAATATATCGAACAGCTTGAATCAGATATACGTAAACTTACTTCGATTAACGCCACGCTGAGTGATGAAAATGCTCAGTTAAAAGCTGAATTGGCAAGCGGTAATGTTGTAAGAATTAGGAATAAAATGTAGTCGTTCAACTTTTTTTGTAGTTAAAACTAACTAGATACTTTACCTCGCAGGCAGTCATGAGTGATTAGCCGACTAAAATACGACCTCTGGACAATCTGCTCCTGGCACTAATAGAACGCTCTCAGGCCTTACCAAGTCTTTCTTCTTCAATATTTTGGGTTTTGCATGTTCGCCAACGTAGTAAGTTAGATTACTTTATCCATTTGCTGATTAAAGCCACCGTCATCTGTTTTAAGCGCCAAGTTAAATACGACCTGACTGATGATTGATTGTGGCATATTGTAATTGCGACTAAATGCCTTTACATCCCAACCGTTTGCAAGAGCTCGTTCGTATTGCTTTTGGATACTCCCAACAATTGTATTTGCAGCATGAGTTCGGGTTACACCAGATCGCAAATAGAATGCAGCCGCATCCTTTGCTGCGCGCCATATGAAATTATAGACTTGAGCGACTGAAAATTTTTCGAGTGCACGATTCAAAACTAATTTTGTTTTCTCACCCACTTTAAAACTTAGATGATGACTTTCTATAACGTAGTCTAAATATACCAAACACTCGAGCAGACAGAGCTCTAGGCAAATTTCTTTTACTGACTCGTATTCGTTATCAATGTATTCCATTTCCTCAAACTTCCTCTCAATTCTGGCTATAACCTTTGAGAGTGAATCGTCATCTTTGAGTGGTACTTCCCATGCGACTTGATCGAGGTAAAAGTTGAGCCCTCCACCTTCATTGAACTCTAATGCATCTAAGGGCGAAAGAGGGCTAATGGCTATAAATCTCTCTCGATACAGGTGCTTGACTATTTGGATGTCGAAGTCAAATTTAGGGCTAAGCAAGCCCCTTTGATTAACATTGAGGGGGCTAATTTGTGTTAGATTTTCATTTGCTGAGTGTCTCACTAAAGCCAAGAAAAAAGCAGCACTCACAAATCCGATTTCATCAGTATTTAATGGATGTAATAAGGCTGTTCTAAGAGAGCCCTCAAGCAGTTCACGCTTTTTTTCATCTAATGAAAGTTCTCTTTCCACACTACAGTAACTACATTGCCAATTGAGGTCAGGATTACATGTTTGATATTCACTTCGAGATGAAAACTCCCTTGGGCTTTTACATACGCAACATAGAGTTTTTGGTGAGTATGCTACACAGGAGTTTTTGACTATCTTTGTTATATCTGATTGTTTGATTCCGAACATTTTAGCTACTTCAGAAACTTTGAGCAAAAACTTACCTTCGTCGGTAACCTCCCAGTAAAGTCTGCATAGCTCTTCATGGTCAGAGTCGTAAATGTCTAGATGAAGGTGCTCCATTTCACTTCCAAAGTAATCTAACAATGTTTTAGCTCGGCCTGTCTAGGCCGTGTTCAATGAAAACTACATTACCGTGTAATGTCAGCAAATCCAACTGCCGCTTTACGCCCTGAGACTTTCAGAAAGTCTTTTATGCCATCAGTAAAGGCGATTGTCTCTCTCGTAATCCCTTTAAATATTTCGACTAGCGGGTTCTCGTTATCCAGCAACGGTAAATGAGGCGTATCCACTTAAATGCTAATGTCCTGATGGCAGACTGGTGGTATTTCCCCTTTTCTCGTCGCTGTTGATAATAAAGGCCAACCCAATATGCTCAATACATCGTCTTAGCTGACCACTCTAAAAACGTCAGCCTGACGAACTTGGCAAACTACCATCGCCAGTGTATTCATGACTTCTGTCCAGTACGCTCGGTCACGGGAGCTATACCAGCATAGTTCTGTATCTCTTCGGCACTCTTAAGACGATTTCGGCCGTAACCTGAAGCAGCCAACATACTCTGGCCCATGCATGGACCAACCCACTATCAGCTTGCTATACAAATCGAGTACAACGCCAGAAACAACATACCTCTGGTGATTTTGACTTCTGTAATATCGGTCATCGATCTACTTTCAAGCTCTGCTACAGTTCCGATTAGCCATGTGAAAGCGTTGTAATTTGGGCATTTCATAGCACGTTTATATTTTTGTTACTTCAGTGAACTGTGTCAGTTTTTTGCTGCTATTAATCAAAAACCTACTAAAAAGCCGGTGCAACTCATGCTATTTTTTATTTGTAAATGATGGACCTAAAAATACCTTCTAAGATTCAGAGGCTGTTATGAGTATTGACTTAGATAGAGCAAGTGAGTTTTACCAGGCTTTTGAGTTGAAGCGTGAGAGTTTGCCGGTAACTGACGACAAAACAGCTAAGGCAGCTAAAGTAGTAATAAACATTCTTGAGTTCTGGGAGCTTAAGGATAGTCGTGTCTACGATCTCTTTACAAAAGAGCTGTCTAAATACGAACAGAATTCCGAATACAAGTTTTTTGACGAATTTGTATTTGTAACGTCGCTGCTACTTGGCGTCTACGCCGATTTGCGCAAGCTGTTTCTGCAGGATGTACACCATCTTGAATGGATGAATGGTCGAAACAAGCGCCTTGACGGTGAAACTCCAAAATCTTTGATAGCAAGCGGGAAAGTAAAAAACATTGAGGCACTTAGAGCGCTTCTTAGGTCAAGCTTTTAGAAGGGATTTTGAGAAGCTTTAGAATAGGAGGTTGTAAAAATGCATCAGGGAAATCTATTAGCAAAGTTAAGAAAGCAATGGAATGCCTCCAGTATCATTGACACCCTGACACCTCAAAATGAGGTTTGCTCAATTGCCCTTAACTATAACCCCCAAATAACCTTAAAGACATTTGATCAAACTGGACTTTCCAGACCGTCTATTAAAAGCAGGGAGCCCAGTATTTCAAAAACTGAATATCGGGTGAATTAGAGGCGATTCAAAGCTGTAGATCAGCGTAAGTTGTTATAATCCTCTTAGTGGATGGCTCAAAAAGTGATCATTAAAAGTTTTGATTAAAGCTTTATTGCCTGTATTGTTAACTAATGTCATGACGTCCTGGACATCTCTAAACTCTATGCGATACCTACCTGTATTGGACTTAGCTGATTCAAGTCGTTTTTTAGCATCAGGGTCAAATGTGCTTGTTGTCCATATTTCAAAAACCATCTGCTTATCTTTCCAATCTGGGTGGCCAAGAAGATAATTTTTAAATATTGGGACTTGCTGAGTAAGCCAGTAATTAACGTCTTCCAATGAGACTTTTTTATTGAAGCCAAATCCCTTGCCTTCGATAAATTTTATTTCTTTATTATTGGAGCAAATAACGTCCGCTTCTTTGACTCCCACTGGAGTTTGACATTGCTTGTTCAAGCGAACGTCGCTGTATGTACTTCTCATTGTATCGGCAACTATGTATTCAAAAAAGGCTCCGCGCAACCGGTTGGCAGCTCCTTCTATTTTACCGAGAGACTTAAATATTTCATCGATCTTATCAGGGCTTACTGCTTGCTCTATGACTGCAGAGAACAGCGAAATTAGCTCTTTAGTCGCACGAGTAGTTTCATTGTCGAATATAGCTGATGTCGTCGCAGGTGATATGCCCATTGCTTTTAGCTTGTTGAAAGCATCTTTTGTAAATGAATTAGCCACAAAAAAAGAAAACTGCTTCCCAACATTCTTTAGATTACGGAGTGCTGCTAACTTGTTCAGAAAAGGACGTAATGCGACTTCTGAAACTTCTTCAGAAAGTAAGATATCGCAAACTACAAATCCAGGCTTGGGTTTGGGAGAGTCTTTTTTGAAGCTGATCAGGGGGCTCAGATAGGATGGACTGCACATGTCCCATGCAGTAGTGCTCACCTTCGGTATCTGTCCAGTATTACGGATTGAAACCTGGTTGTACGAAACAAAGCCCAAGTTTCGCATCCAGCTTTTTACACCCCTCAATATGATATCTTCGACCAGAAGGCGGCCCCTCATCGCAGGTATAAGACTTTCTACATGATTTGTATGTAGTCCTAAGTATACGCACGGACCTATGCCATCGACTTGGACTTCTTTTAACAATTTCGCGGCTATAAGATTTGTAAGCACTGTCTGCGCAGCTAAATGTCTTTGTTGTCGTATCGGTGAGCCAGAAGCTATCTCGAAGTGATCTCTCGGAATAATGCCCCCGCGCTCATTTATCGCAACTAAAGCTAAACCATAAACCGAGTTGGAATCGAGTAAAGCTTTCTCCAATTTACTCCAATAGAGGCCTGTACCTGCTTGGTCATTCAGGAAGAGAAATTTTGTGCGCCTTGGGAAGGAAAGGTCCAACCTCAGAATTTCGTGTTTTGCACGAGAGACATGCTGTCTCGCTGCGGATTGCGAGAGCTGATGAAATTGTCTGAGGTACTCGACTACTTCTGAACTTAGACTAGGGCCATTTTTTTTTAAATACTGGTAAACTAAGTTTGTCATTGTCACACTGCGCTATATATAACAAATAAAATAGCGTTGGTAAAAGCATTATGACTGTATGACACCCCCTTATATTAAAAGGGCTAGAGAGGTGCTTTTTTGCTTCTTTCTACTTGCTTGTCACAGTCGCTAAATACCTGCTATCAAATAATACTCAAAACTTGGCTGAGTATCGCATTGAATTAGCATCCTGCATCGTTGACAAAATTGCAACTTGGCAGCACCAATCTTCTTTGCCGATTTCTAACTATTCGGCGCTAATTTACTGCAATGGTGGCGATTCAAAGTTCGTATGGAGGCTTTATGAGATACTTAGCTCTAGATAGCAATATTCTCTATCCTGGGTTATGGTCTGCTCGCATACAGGAATTAAAGCCACTAGTGAATAGGCGAGCCGTAGTTTTACTTTTGCCAAATATCGTAATGCCATTAAAACAATGCTGTAAACTCACCAAGTTTGTGACAGGTGTTATGGGCAACCAACGCGAGATAAATCATGCAGGATAAGGAATTCACTTCGAAAGCAGAAAAGTATATTTACTCAAGAAACCACTTCCGGAAATTGGCACAGCATAAGTTTTTAAAGTTCAATAAAGACGCAAACCTCTTAGTGTCTTCAATTAACGAACTAGTTGCTAGCTTGACACTGTTCATTTCTGGGAAAAGTTTTAGAGAAATTGAGAATGGGTTGTATCTAGCCGATTTAATGGCATCTTTCTGTCGATCTCATTTTATTGCTTCCGATTTATTGCTTGGTGGTGAGCTGGTAGAGGGAGCTATCATTGTGAGAAAGCAGATTGAACTCCTAGCCAGATTAAATGAAATAACTAATGGGTTAAATATAGAACGCCTCATTAAAAGGACGCCCAATATCAAACATCTGAAATTAGGACTCAATAAGCTTTACTCGGACTACTCTGAAATATCGCATTCAGCAAGCCCAAAAGTTATGGAGTTGCTTGGTCGTAAAGAATACGAACAAGGCACTTTTACTCCCTTGTACCCTGAGTTCCAAGAGAACTCTTACATTTCTATGCAGCATCTAGTCATGTGCGCATTTGAATATTATGTTTGGGCTGTTAATTTTTTGAAGGATAATTTCGAAGAGTATGACAACAGCGTTGATTTACTCTTGTTCGAAAAAGCTTTTGAGCAGCATGAAAAAATATACACAGGTGTGCCGGTATCAGAGCTTGGCACATAACCAGCCCAGCCAGCGGGTGAGGCTAAACGGTTGCGCTCTTTGTCTGTCCCTCCTGAGACGTTATGACCAAAGTGGCCGCACCTTTATACGAGAGGATTATTCTTGAAATTACATCTAAGTAACTTGGACGAGCTGATTCAAAATGTACGTAACATCCATGCGAAAAATTACCTAAACGAATCCATCTCTGCATACCGAACGGGCGCATATCGAGCATCTTTGATAGCAACATGGATTGCCGTGTGCATAGATATAATTGAGAAAATCCGCGAACTGAGTCTTAGTGAAGACCCTACCGCGCAAAAATGGGAACATCAGTTAGATAAAATTCAGCCAAATGACCCAAGAGCTATGCTGGATTTTGAAAAAAACTTACTCAATATTGCCTGTGATGAACTGCAGCTTATTTCAGCGATCGAAAAGTCACACTTAGAGCGCTTAAAAGATGATCGGAATATATGTGCGCACCCGACATTTTCGGATGATGGTAGCCAATTCTCACCACCCGCAGAATTAGCTTTGGCGTACATCGTTCAGTCGGCAAATTACCTTCTAGTGCACGCTCCAGTGAAGGGTAAAGTAATTGTTCAGAGACTTTACGAATTAATTAACGAATCCTCTTTCCCAGAAGACGAGGAAAAAGCTTTCACTTTACTCTCGTCGGAGAATAATTTAGGAAGAGTAAAAGATAGCGGTGTAAGGAATCTCGCCATCCTCATTTTCAAGAGGATTTTTCGCGACGAAACTGGCATTTCACAGGAACTATTAAATCGTTTATCGGCTTCTTTGAGCGCTATACAAAGGTTATACCCTGAAATTTATGAAGAAGTAGTCTCTAACAAGCTGGTGAGCATGCTGTCTGAAGCGAATGACATTCGGCTCAAAAGAGTATTCCCGTTCCTGAATTTAAAAAATGAGCTCTGGTCTAAAGTTGAGCATGCAGAAAGGGTCCGTATCGAAGGGCTAATTAATGCTATGAGTTCTGAGGAAATATCAAAATATCAAGTTACTAGGCTTGTCGAAATTAATGAGGACATACGAGTCCAAGTCTTTGAAAAAATAGATCAATTAAACAATGTTGAGAAAGCCAAAGTGATAGCAGCTTACCCTTCGGTATTCTTTAAGGATAGGTCTATCCAGCTATTCTCTGAGTCTCTAAGCTTTGATTCGGCTGAATTTAGAGGGAATCAGCTGCTGCTTCCCATTAGCTCTACTTTCAGTGACAAAGATTTAGAGAGTGTTTTCAAAGGTGCATTAGAGAATACTGGAGCACATGGGATTAACCAGGTACTGAATGCTGGCGCGATTGGGGCATTCTTTTCTGGCCTTTATACCGAGACTAAAGCGGCGCCGTTAAATCATCGATCGCTTTGGAAAGGTTTTTGGGAAAAAATCTCAGAGCAGGGTCTCTCGTATAATGCCTTGCGGGAAAAACTAATAGAGAATCAGTACATTGTACCCAACGAAGAAGACGAAGAAGATGAAGATGAAGCTCCCTTCTAAAAGGCATGATCAATGTGTCAAAGGGCCCGGTTTTCCGCTAGCGTTCGAAACCGGGCCTGTTACGTGAGTGTTAACGTCCGATGCTGGCTCGAAGCTGAAAGACTGCTGTTAGCGAATTACAGCCGTTCATCATCGAAAAGGTGAATGGGTGCTATAGACAACTGGCGAATATTCAACGCCACAAGCTACCCTCACGACTTTTGTTATAGCTATGCTTCTTCAATTTCTATATCAATTTCAGGCTGCAGGTAATCTTTGTCAAACCTTCTATTCTTGAATAAAGATGACTTGCTTTTTCCACTATTAATAGAATACTTGCTCGCGGCTTTCTCTAGTAGTGACTTAGACCGATCATAGATAGCTTGCATTTTGGAATCTTCATTAATAATTCTAAAAGCATCTACCTTACGTTTGCTGAATTCATTTTTTCTCTCTGGGGCAGAAATTACAATACTCTTTGTCAGGCTTGACGTCGTCTGATTATCTCCATCTTTATATTTCGCCTCAGATAGTATTATACTGCTCATACAATGAAGTAGAGTAAGGCCACCTTTAGAAATTAGCTCTCTGGTTTCTTCTTGGTATGAATTATTCCTCAAATCTGAATTTTTCATTGACCAAATTTTCTGATAAAGAACTGTAGAAAATTTGTAAATGTCATAGTCAGCAGAGCTATGAAAAATTGAGTTATATTTATTTTCCGTTTCAAATAAATTTGCAGTATCATTCAATGCAACAATAGATTCCTTATTTACAACAGTATGGATTATTTGGGCCATTTTTAAGAGACCAATAACTTTATTTCCTGTGTAGCCCTGTCTTTTATAGTAATTCTCTCTTCTCTCGTAAAATATACCTTCTTTAAGTAGATGCTTTTCAATATTCCTTTGGATGTCATCGTTCGCTTTAAGGCTTGCCGATTTGACGGGGTTCTGCGAGTTGGTTGAACTGATTATGTCAGTTTGTACATCCAAGTTTTCCGTAAACACAAGCTTTACAAATACTTTAAGATGATCAGGTAAAGTACCAAGATCTTTAAAGGCCATATACAGACAATGTATAGTTTGACAACCGTTTACTATCTGAGGGTTTAAGACTGAGTATTGACTGTTTCCTAATGGATTAATCGACTCACCTATGATTGTGAGGCCGTTATTCATTGCCCAAAAAATCTCAGCCTTCTTTGCATCTTTTGCAGATTCGATGATTGAATTATTTATCTTTTTATCTTCGCCCAAAAAGAAACGAACATTTCCTTCTGTAAGATGGCTTTTAAATTCACTATTTTCGTCTAAAAGGCATTTAACCATCTCATTCCCCGTAACGAATCCTGAGAAACCGTTTGTTGCAACGCCTATTTCCTTTATCTCCAATGGCTGAGAATTGAATTTTACTTCTATTTTCTCATCTAATGTTTCAGTTAGATTTAATACGTCTTGAGCGCCCCAGAAATAAAAATCAAAAGGAATATTTAACGGGTTTTTTTTAAGTTCATTTGCAAGAAAATCTATTTTTCCCGATATTTTTTTGTCAGGTGCCGCTGTAGCATAAAAAACTTCACATGAGAATTTTGCGTGTGCTAATTTTGCTTTCCTGAAAACAGCCCTTATCAGCTCAGCTTTATCTAATATATCTTGGTTAGCACCTATCTTTTGAAGTTCTGATATCTCAATATCAAAATTAAATATTTCTTCTATTCCCTCTATAGTCTTTCTAAACCCATCCGTTCGAAAGCTAGACTCTTTCTTAGTTTGGAAAAATTTAACCTTTAAGTGACTTTCTTTGTTTATTGGGTAATTATGATCGACAACCAGATTTCCATTACAAAAAACATAGCAATGATCAATACCCTCATCGCCACCCTCCCCCATAATTCCATCGATGAGGTCATCAAATTCAATACCATGAAGATGCCGCAAATTTGCGAATGAGGCTACTGCGATCTCAAACCTATTTTTATTGACTGTATTTAACTCAGGATTGTTCTTAAATAGCTTATCAATTTGATCGTCTAGTAATATTTTTATACTCATGCTCTTCCTTTAGTTACGTTCACTACGAGCGCTATAACAACTTTTGCCTTACTGGGTCAGATCCCGCCATTCCCTGCTACGCCTGCGCTGGTATCACTTTTAATTATTTCGCATATAAATAAATCATTATCAGCATTGTACAGATTTAAGCTACCAAGTCATACACCTAGGAATCTGGGATACAAGTCGGTGGAAAATAAGTCGGATTGGTGTAATGAGTATCAATCTGAGCATCAGCAATACTTACACATCTGCCGTTTAAACGTTATCGCTTGAACGGCTGCTTCTGGCACATAACGGAAAATCAGCTACCCGCCAATCGCTTTGAGCTGACTTCATGTTCGAAAATATTAGTAGGATTCCCCAAAGATCCAAAATTAACAAGGAACTCACAAGCGTGCTAACGAGTTTGGGCTAATGGGGCGCAGCGTAAAACTGCGCCCCCTTTTTTAAAACTTAAGTTTGATGGCTAATAACCAAACGACTGCTCGCTGTTTACCAAGCCTTCGGTATTCTGGCCAGGAAACTGCCAAGTGAAGTCTGCGTATTCAACTCCAGAGCCGGACAATTGTAATGAGTGCCCAACTGCTGTGCTCGCTGACTCAGAAACACCGATATCTTCAGATAACAGCCCTTTAGCTGCGCCATCTTTGGCGCGAATAGAGCCCTCGTAACTGATAAACTGCACAACATGACCTTGTGCATCGACCAGCGCAATACCATCAGGAGAACCGTTTTGTAGACCCGTAAAGGCGCTGGCTAACGTGCCAAAACCATTTTGCTGGTTAGCAATAACGCCCGTTAGATTAATGGCTCCATAGACACGCCCATTGCTACCATTATAACCAACCAGACTCCAACCATTTAGGTCAACGCCCGCAGTACCTGCAACCTCAATGAACTCACCACTATCGCTGCCGTCATTGTCGTAATGAAATTCGTTAATCCACACAACCGGGTCGGCAGGCGCGTTAGGGTTCACGAAGGCTTGGTCAGTATTAACGGAGCCAGCGCTGGCAGACTGTGGCATTTGCCAGCTAAAGTCTGTGTATTCGCTACCGGAGCCTGTCAGCTGCAGAGAGAAGCCAATTGGCGTAGAAGACGATTCCTCAACACCGATATTCTCCGATGCCGTGCCTGCCGCTGCACCGTCCGTTGCCGTAAAGCTGCCTTCGTAACTTAAGAATTGAACCACATTGCCGTTCGCATCAATTAACGCAATACCATCGGGAGACCCATTCTGTAACCCACTAATCGCATAGCTTTGTGTACCAAACCCGTTGCTTTGCTCCGGTAAAGTACCGATTAAAGATTCGCTATGGTAAGCACCGCCACCATTGCCGTTGTAGGCCACCAATTGCCAACCACTTAGATCAGTGCCAGCAGTCCCGGCAACCTCAACAAACTCGCCTGTATCACCACCATCGTTGTCGTAGTGAATTTCATTGATCCAGACTGAACTTCCGGCAGAGCTCTCCCCCTCGGCTATAGCTGATACCTCACCACTATAAGCGGATTCATTAGCAGAGGTATCAATAGCAGTCACGACATAAAAATAGGTAGTGCCTGCCGTTGCCGAGCTATCATCAAAATTCGCGGTGGTCACTAAGCTACTATTCAGTCGAATATAGCCTGTACCCGAATTAGTGCTGCGATAGACATTATAACCCGCTAAGTCAGCCTCGCTGTTAGCGTTCCAGGTTAGAGTAACGTAACCGCTGCCAGCCGATGCACTTAAGTAGGTCGGTGCACTCGGCGCTGTCGTGTCGCCCGTCCCACCACCATCACTGCCACTGCATGCGTTTTGGAATACGCAGTCAACGTATTCCGGATGATCGATAAACGGGTTTCGGTTGCCTTGCTGAGCATAAATGGCGTCATTACGGCGTCGCTCAAAATCATCCACGGGATCTTCGCTGTGCCATTGTAATAGCACCGATTTTAATCCCATATAAGCCACCGAGATGTTGTTGCCTTGATTGGATTGATCGATTAAGTTGCGGTCATCAGTAAGGATCAAATCAGGTTCGCTATAACCGGTTACGCCATGGTTTCCGCCTTCATAGCGTACCGCCATATACATCAACGCACGGGCAACATCACCGCGACGACCAGACCAGGTTTCCCAGGCGCCCGCCGAATAAGAGCCGCCTGTCCAGTTTGACTGGCTTGAACTGCCGCCGCGATTATTGTTGTACTCTGTTGGCTTTTCCGAACAAGCCGATGAGCAATTTGCGTAAGGTTTGTTGCTGCGGCTGGAGTTATAACCGCTATCCGAAATAAATAAGTGGTGGGCATCGGTATACGGGTAATTAGAGCTGCCATCCGAAGGAAAACCATAGGACTTCGGCCAGCTGTGCTCGCGATTATAATAGCTGTTACCACCGCCCTGCTTGGTGTAGCTAGCATTTCGATAAACATCAATCACATTATCGGGGTTATCCGGATCTTCATCGGCTGCTTCTAATATATCCCAGGTGTCGGTACTGCTTGAGGTGTAGGGGAAGCGTTGGTGGTCATCAATAATAGTGTGAAGTGACTGACGCAAGGTTTGGGCATTACTTTGGTCGACGTTATCGTAATAGCCCGTTGGAGGCTCTGCACTACTTGAAAATGAAACGGCAAATAAACACGATAGAGTCGTTAATGTTCGCGTCAGGTTGCCTAGGGTAGACGAATTTTTCATCGAGTTACCTATTTTGTTTTTTATAAGTTTTTAGTCTGTACATCGAGTGTTTGTCGCAACGTTTGTACGAAAACGCGTACAATTTAATCAGGTTTAGATTAATGTTGCATGACAATTGCGAAAAAGAAGCTAAGTGAACTCGCTGAAAGGCTTGGTGAATCGCCACCTATTGTTTTGGCATTCATAAGCACTAGATGGAATAGACCGAAAAGAGCGAGCAGCGGACATTTTTACCAAATCGTAGTACATTCAACAATCGCCAAAAATCAAATCATAAAGGACTATAAATTTGAAACTCCTCACAATATTCGCAAGTTTACTGTTCAGCGCTTTAAGTATTGCAGCCGACAAGATTTACGATGAATCCAGAGACAGGCATATTCCCATAGAAGTCTCGTACCCTAATCTAAAAGAAAATTGCAATGAGACTCAGCAGTGCCCGGTAGCATTGCTTAGCGCAGGTTACGGCGTATCACATACTAAGTACGCATTTTTGTCCAAACAGCTGAACCAGTTGGGTTACATGGTTATAGCTATTGGGCACGAACTAGAGAACGATCCTCCGTTGTCGGTATCTGGGAATTTGTATGAAACTCGAAGCGAAAACTGGATCAGAGGCTCCGAAACACTGGACTTTATTAAACATAGTCTCACATCTACTTACCAAAACTATAACTTCAATGATTTGCTACTTATTGGTCATTCAAACGGTGGGGATATTTCCTCCTGGCTTGCGAATGAGGGCAAGGATTACATTGATACTGTTATTACACTTGACCATCGTCGCGTTCCGCTTCCCAGAAGAAAAGATATTAATGTCCTCTCGATTCGAGGTAGTGATTACCCAGCTGACGATGGCGTACTGCCGTCAAAGAAAGAAGCAAAAGAGTACAGTATGTGCGTTAAAGAAATACCAGAGTCCCGGCACAACGACATGACTGATTACGGCCCCAAATGGCTTAAAGATGAAATTAATAGAGTTATAGATAATTTTCTAAATGGCTCGAGCTGTCGAGTCAATTCATGATGAATACTAAAACGACAACTATTGCATTCTATGCCGGGTTAATCTCTGTAATTATTGGAGCAGCAACATTCGCGTTGAGTTGGAATTTATACGACATTCTTGGCGGTCCTATGCCCGGCACCAAGGTGTTACTTTTCCCGGGGAGCTTAACGTTGATATATGTTTGGCATCCGCTCTTCACTGAAGAAATTAGCTTTTGGCCTAAGTTTGCGCTCCAAATGTTCGGGCAGTTTTTTGTTGTTACCGCCGTGATTATGCTGTTCGTTGGTCTTGCTAAGAAGCTACTTCGTATTATCCAGAAATATTGATGAGAAAATACCTATTCCGGTAGGAGCGATAAGCCGATCTTCGGACTCGTTGCCAGTTTCAGTTAGTGGTTCGCCCTCCTACTATTAATGGAAGTGGGTGAATCTGACTATGTTGACATTTGGTTAAGAGGGCGAGGAACCTGAAGCGATTTCTACGATGTAGCCGTATATGACTCTTCTAGGTTCGATGTTCGTCAGGACTTGCTTTGTAACTATCGGCCAGTACGTATGGAAGACTGTTTTTAAGACCAATAACTTTTAGGTTAAAAGATGATAGATAAATTTAATCAGGTTTCATTGATAAAAAAGTGGTATAACCCCAAAGCTGTTTTATTTGTTGTGGTTTCAATTATTGCCTTAATGGCATACCTGACGCTAGATACAACTCCTGACGAATTGCTATTTAGGGCTTACTTTTTGATAGTATTTGCTCCAGTTAGTATCCTCCTGGTTATTGGTCTTATTTATTCTACGAGAACTTACCCATCACAAATAATCTTCGATTTTGAAAAAGAGCATATTTTGCTTGGCTCAGCCTTGACTGTTAAATTTGACGAGGTAAAGCTAGGACTAGTGCACTCAAAATTTGGCTTTATAGGAGTAAGTTTAGTTTTGAGTAGCGGTCAAGAATATATTTATCGAAATTTTTTCACATGTGATATTGATGAGACTGAGTTTGCATCACTTCTCAAAAATGTTCCTTCGATAAAGTATAATTATGAGAATAAAGTGTAAAAGTGAATCGTCACTAGTTTACTGAGACACTCAGTAGCTGTTTTTGGAGTGGACCGAGAATCATCGACGATGTCGGCTCTGAGCGATGAACGGACCTTCTGACTTTCAGTCAACTCCAACTAGTGACTAGCCGTCCCGTTATTCGAGAGTGTGGGTGTCGCTAGCGGTGCACGGCACATTCACGTCGGCAATATTGCGCGTTTTGTTGTTGTGTTGTGTATTTAAGTCGTTTACTGTCAATGACATAACAAAAAATTAAGGTTGGATATTGTGCGCTCGGTAGAGTGTAACTGAGCATGCTCAAATTGCCTTTGCTAACTCGGAACCTTTAAAATCAGGAATACCTGTTTGATCAGTAAGTTAACAACCGAAAACTATCAATTGGACGAGTTTCTAAATGCGCACGCACAATATACAAATGTTATAAACCACAAGGAGAGTTCAGTTGAATATTAATGCTACGCTGCTCGGCGAGATCATGATTGTATTCATATTGGTTGTAGGTGCATTAAGTTACTACCTCGGTCGTCGTAAAACACAAACGCCGATTTTGGCTGGTTTGCTCGGTTTAGTGCTTTCAATCATTCCACCGTTTGGCTTGGTTTATCTGGTGGTGCTCGTGCTTAAAAAAGATGTAGGTTCTACATCGGAGGCAGTAAGTGGGTAAAGTGGTTTATAACAAGGCCAGTCACGGCGACGCCTTTTCCGCTGCGGCTTCGCCTTCACTACAAAGCCGCGCATGCTGGCGGCGTTAGGCGGCAAGGACCGTTCAATGATTGTCCGCGAAATATTAGACTTCTTGTATACCTACGTACTCACTGCATGGTACTTCTACGCTGCACTGGTCGTTATAGTTCTAGCCATTGCTGTTCTGACGAGGCGTACTAAGCCGTCAATTGCGTCAAGTATTCCCGTTCTCGGAGATCATGTTAGTACTGTTCCATTCTTTATTGCAGATATCTGGCAAGGCCTCGCAAAAGGCCATGGCTTAGTGGCCCTGCATCAAGAAGCTATCAGACTTGAGGTCCAAATCGTTGACTCATTAACCGGACTAATAAAATTTAGGCATCAGATTGTGGAAGTTCCAATCAGAGATGTCGCATCGATTGCCATTAGATCCTACTTGTTTGGAACCTACACACTGCTTTGGTTGCAGGGAACGAGGATGGATACTTTCCAAAGCTTTCCAAGGTTACGTGGCGGGCGATGCAGACTGCGAATCGCGCGTCGCGACCGACAGAACTGCGCAGCCTTCGTAGAGCACTTCGCAACCGTCAAGGCGTCTGGGCAAGTGGTGGCTGCCGCCTAACAATTCGTTCAAGCCGAACTTGTTTCGCTACACCAAACACATGGCAGGTTAAGCTTGCCATGTGTTTGGCTCCGCTACACAAGTCGGCTTAACTCGAGCGTTAAGTGCTCAGGAGGGCCAAGGAATAATGATGAGTAAGCGATACATTCCAATTCTCACGCTTCTGATATCTGTGCCTTTCTGGGCTCTTGCCGCTTCGAACTATCCAGGCGGCACGAGCTGGGATATGACCACCCAAGGTTTCAGCTTCACAAGCAATTACGTTTCGTCGTTATTTCAGCCACTTGCTTTGAACGGCATGGTTAACACCGCGCGATTCTTCGCATTTATTGCAATGCTGCTATACGCCGCCGGCGTCAGCATCATGTTCTGGGTCATATCCACTTCGTATCCGAAGTCTATCGCCAGCAAGACGGTGCAGATATTTGGTGTTGGCTCGATGGTCTATGCATTCATTGCAGTTACGACGCCAATGCACAATTTGTTGGTTGTTATTGCGGCTATATTCTTAGCTGTCGCATGTGCTGGCATGTTGGTTCTCCTTCATCAAGATCGTAAGCATAAGCTGGCATTACTTGGCATCTTCAATTTGCTTTTACTGGCAGTACTTTCAGCGACTACTAAAGGCAATGTGCTCGTTGAGCTTGGTCCCGCTTGTGAGTGGATACTCTTTCTAAGCGGCGCTTTGTGGGTTACGCTCGTGTACTTTGGCGCAACCGCACTTAACAATTCGTCCAAGCGGACGCGCGAAAATCCGCGCGCCGCTTAACTCCAGCGTTAAATTTCAGGAAGGGGGAGAGCATGAAACGAGACATGAATCTTGTCGTTGAGCTCCTGAAGTATTTTGAGGAAAGGGAAGAAATTGGAATAGATCAGAATGTCGCTATTCCAGAGTACGATGAGCGCCAAGTGCAATATCACCTGCGTAGAATGTTTGAAGCTGGACTTCTGGATGCAGAGGCTTCGTATTCAACAACAACCAAAACCAGAATAATTACGGTTTACCCCTTTGGTCTTACATGGCAAGGGCACGAATTTCTAGATGCTCTGAGAGGAGAGGGAGTGTTAAGTAGCATCAAGGACAAGGTTGGGGGGTCTATCAGTGAGATTCCTTTCTCAATTCTGAAGGAGCTAGCAATTAATGCATCAAGAGTTGCTGTTGGGCTTTAAATTTAACAAGCGGCGCCAGGCGGACCAAATTTCCGCTCGTTCCTCGCTCCAATTTGCCCGCTGCGCCGGGCGTTATGTTGTTTACTGGATCGCATAAAAATGAAACTAATTAAGAGTATATTTTACGTGTTAATCATCAGCAGCCTATCAGCCTGTTCGATGAAAAGTGTAAAATTGGCGCACGCTAACGACCCAGATTTAATTAAAGTTTGTCGTCATGCATTTATCGACTGGCGTGCAGCATCGCATATGGTTGATTTTTACAATTTTAAATGTGCGCAAAGAGCAATAGAGCAAGGCTACTTATTAGGTGATTCGAACTTATCTTCTAAGGATTTTTCAATACCTGAGGCACCTTCTGGAAAAACCTGGAATGAAGCATTGGCACTCAAAGAGCTAAGTGCTGATCGAATAACCAGGGAAAAGTATGGGTACATTTTGGCAGTTTTGGAAATGAAGTATCGTGCCAAAATTTCAAAAGCAAAATCAGAGCTCGAATCGGGTAAAATAACTAAGGAAGAATTTGATAATATTAAGGAGGAAGCATCAGAGGCATTCTATGGTGTCCCCACAACATAACAAGGTGTTGCAGCGCGACGTCCAAAGCTGTGCGCCTTTTGTGGTCGCTGCGCTTATACCACAAAAGCCACCCAGCTTTGGCCGCGGCTGAACGCGGGCGTTATGCAGTCAGTCTCACGCCTTATTGACAAGTGTCACGTGACGCAATACACTTTGTTTCATGAGCAAATCCTTTGCTGACAAACGAACTCAAGAACTCTACTCCAAGGGCAAGTCAAAGAGATTTCCTGCGGATGTTGCTCCGAGAGCCGCTAGAAAACTCGAATACGTGGATCTGGCGGTGCAGCTGGAGGATTTGAAAGTGCCGCCTGGCAATCGCCTTCACCCTCTGGCGGGAAATAGGCAAGGGCAGCACGCAATTTCAATAAATGATCAGTGGCGTATCTGTTTTCGTTTTGAAGATGGCGACGCGTATGAAGTCGAAGTGTGTGACTACCACTGAGTGAGGTGATGACTATGGCTATTCCTAATACTGCCGGCATGCAGCGCAAGCCGACTCATCCTGGCGAGATGCTGAGGGAGGATTTCCTTCCGGACTATGGCCTGTCCGTTTCCGGGTTGGCTGAATCTCTGGGGGTTTCTCGCCAGTCAGTTAATGAATTACTGCGCGAACGTCGTGCTGTCAGTCCTGAAATGGCACTCAGGCTTGCCCGTTTGTTTGGTAATTCACCAGAATTCTGGCTGAATGCGCAGCGATCTGTTGATCTTTGGACGGCCGCTCAGTCGGTCAAGGAAGAAGTGGATCGAATTAAGCCACTACATGCTGCATAACCATGCCATGTACCGGATGCCAACCCTTGTGGCATGACGGCGGGCGTTATCGTTTCTTTTTTACAGTAATGAGAATGCGGAGCCGGCCCACATACATATTCAACGCGAGAGGATGCTTGCTAAGTTCTGGTTAAAACCAGTAGCCCTATTTCAGTTCCACTGACGTGGTTCCCGTCATTGTCCCGGGCGACAGAATCTCAGCTAAAGGACTGGGAAATACTTGGTGATGGAGAGGGAATTCATTGGCCCCAGTTGGATGAAGACCTGAGTGTGAACGGTATTCTCCTAGGTAACCATGGAAGAAGATAATAAGTCGATAAGCTGCGCCCCTGCGATAGCTTCTTAGTAAACCTACGCGATGAAGATTGTTTGGTCACCGCAAGCCTTTAAACGCGTAAAAACCTACTATCACATAAAAAATACCACTCACACTCAAATTCCGACCGTTCACACATTCCTTGATTGTATCTGGGTAGGGGCTGCGCTAACTTAGCTGGCAATTGATTTGTCCAAGTGAAAGCAGTGCGGTATGCCGATAACCTTCCAATTCAACATAAAAGAAAAGCTGGCCATCTCCGCGATCCTGACGGTGTTGTACTTGATTCCCGCCAGTATCGAATGGGCGCAGTATGAGCAATTCGACCTTGGGATCGTGGCGCGGAGCTTGCCGATTTGGTTAGTGTGCTTCTACGTTGGCCCGTTTTGGTTATTTTACGCACTACAGAAGATAGGATTAGTTGCTCGTTTGTCAGTGGTACCGCAAGGCGTTGCCTTCGTGGCACTGATGTTTGCAGGTGCAACCTTGGTCTATCACCTACACCAGCTGTTTTTTCCTGATTATCAGTTTGCCTGGCCCGAACGGCTGTTGTCGGCATTTTTGTGGGGCGTGTTTATCTTTGCCATGACGCATCTTTACGTGCTCTATGGCCGCTACGTCAACGAAAAGCGCCTGCGCAAAGAAGCGCAATGGGCTGACTTGACGAGTCGGCTGAATCCCCATTTTTTATTCAATTCTCTCAATACCATTTCAGCCTTGATACACCAATCGCCCGACCAAGCAGACGATGTGCTGCATAAGCTGGCCGACATTCTTCGCTATTCCGTTGATCAGCAATCTCGTTCGGTGTCACTTGAGCAAGAACTAGCGGTTTGTCAGACCTACTTAAGCATTGAACAGGCGCGATTTGGCGATAACTTGCAGGTTGATTGGCAGCTTGAGGAAGGTCTAGCCACTGAGAACTACCAAGTGCCGCCCTTATTATTGCAACCGCTCATTGAAAACGTGATGAAACACGTCAAACGTCGGCCTATCCTGCTTCGTATTGGCATTACGAAAGAGCAGAGCCAAGCACAAGAGCAGCTTGTGTTTACGGTAGAGGATAACGGGCAAGGCTTCAAAACCTCGGTACTTGAAGGCAAAAGCAGCCAAGGTCAGGGGTTAAACCTCGTTAATCAGCGCGTCGGGCTTGTTGGCGGTGCGCTTTTACTGACGAATAGCACGCCAAGTCGAAGTCCAAGTAACCAGGCACCGGAACCGGGAGGTGCGGTGTGCACAATAACGCTACCAATCTAAGACTGCGCGTCATTATTGTCGAGGACGAGGCGCCCGCTCGAGCCAAGCTAACCAGTCAGTTAGCGAAGTTGCATGAGGTACAAGTGATCGCTGAGTGCTCCACTGCAACTTATGCCATTGAGCAAATAAACGCCCTAAAACCCGATGTGGTGTTGCTTGATATTGAACTTGGTGAGTTGTCTGGTTTTGATGTTCTGGCCGCAATCGAACAGCCGTGTCATGTCATCTTTACCACGGCGTACAATCAATACGCGGTCAAAGCTTTTGAGAAGCAGGCGCTGGATTATTTACTCAAGCCCTTTGATCTCAACCGTTTGCGCCAGGCGCTTGATCGCGCCGTTATCAATAACACGGCAATCTCCGCCGAACCCAGCAAGCCACTGATGGCAAAGGTCGGTGACAAGGTGCACGTGCTGCAAACCAGTGCGATTCACTTTATCAGCACGCAGCAGGGCATGGTGATGGCTAGGTGCGCTGATCGTAGCTACCACCTGAACGCAAGCCTAGAGTCGATAGTCAGTGACTTACCCCGTTCGTTTTTACGAGTGCATAGAAACTGCATCGTCAATACCGATCATGTTAGCCAATTGGAGAAATGGCAAAGCGGTGCCATGTTGCTGCGATTCGACGACATCCCCGACAGTGTTACCACCAGTCGCCGCGGTGCACTCGCACTTAAAAACTACCTGAACCTTTAGATCAAAGGAAAGCCAATGAACAAGTTATGGTTACTGCTCGCATTTTTATTAGCCAAAACGGCGGTTGCCGAAAGCTTTGTGCTAGAGAACGTCTTACTACCCGACTTCGAACAGCGTCAGTTATTACCGGTAAGCGTTGAAGTTGAAAACGGTCTGATCAAGCAGGTGGTAGCGGCTAGTCAGGAATTAACCCATGACGATGTTCGTGATGGGCAAGGGCAAGTCATTATGCCGGCCTTCATCGACATGCACTCGCACAGCATGGGCAATTCTTCACTGGATCGCAGCGATTATCAGTACATTGGCATCCGTGGTACCGCCAATGCCATGTTATATGCGGGCGTGCACGGTTGGCTTGATTTATACAGCGTGGAAGAGGACATACTAGGTTACCGCAATGCCAAGCACCATGAGGCGAGAGACGAAGCCCAGGTGTTTGCCGCCGGTCCATGCTTTACCGTGCCAACGGGTCATTGTGATTTTGGTGATACCCGCCTCATTAGCACACCCGACGAAGCGGTAGCTGAACTGCGTGATTTAAGTCAGTATGAGCCGGACGTCGCAAAGATTGTTTATGACACCGCAGGCCGAGCACCTACCGTTGATATTGCAACGCTTACAGCCTTTTTAAACGAGGCGCAGCGTTTGGGTATTAAATCCGTGGTACATGTTGGTTCTTGGGACAATCTGCGCACAGCAACGGAGCTGGGCGCTAATGCCGTAACGCATCTGCCTTGGACACCAATGCCTGAAGATCTTCCGGCACTCATGCAAGCGCAGCAAACAGCGTTCATTCCCACGGTGTCGGTCATAAATGAAGCGCTACTGCTGCATGAGCCCACACCGGAAGCATTAGCAGAGTCCGTGCTGGCGATTCCAATGACCGACGCGTTGGTGAAACAAAAGCTGTTAGAGGATTACCCGGTAACAGCCGAGCACCCGCGTATGTACGAGTGGTTGGCTGGGTTAAAAGACGACAAGGTTTTGGATAATCGCCGCGAGGCCATCACCAAGCTAAATGCCGCGGGCGTTACTATCTTAGTGGGTTCAGACGCTGGCAACCTCGCCGTGTACCAAGGCATTGGCTTTCACCGCGAAATGTACTTTCTGCAAGCGCAGGGCATGACACCCTGGGATATTCTCCACGCAGGCACCCACGGCGCTTATGAATTTCTCGAGTTAGAGTGGGGCATCAGTGTCGGACAACCGGCTCACTTCACCCTGCATAACCCAGCCATATTTGAAGATGTCAGCCACACCACCGACGTCAGTACTGTCTACCTGCACGGCCGCGAAGTAGAGCGCGAGCCCCTGCTAGACTTCGCCAAACCCGGCTGGTTCCAGTACATGAAGCTCTTCTTCGGCTTCGAAGTATAAGCCAACGAATTCTACTAAAACGAAACGAGCAGGTCAAAACTTGCTCGTTTCCTCCCAATCAAGTAATCTCAAAATTAGTTAAAAAACGAACGCCAATGGATGTATGGCAATTCGAATGATTTGAGCCCGCTCAGCTAGTTTCCTCAAGGAAGAGCCCACCTCATTGTTTTTTTCGTTAGATTGATTGCCTGTTTTGATCGCGCGCAGCTGGGCGGCACCGCTTATTCTTCGTCTCGCTATAATCAATTTTAAAGGGGGTTGGCGGTATTTCGGCGGGATAACAAGCAAGTTAAACAAAAGCAAAGCGTGCATGCCGATGTATCAGAGATATGAGGCATGCTTAGTATTCAAATGTTATGTGTCTATGAGGATAAGATCGTGCCAATAATCGTAGCAGGGAAATTGAGAATAAAGTCAGGCAAACGAGATGAATTTATCCAGAAATCAATTGAAGCAATTTCCCTTGCAAGAAAGCTAGATGCCTGTGAAGACTTTTCAGTGTCGGTAGATCCAATTGATGAGAACAGGGTAAATATTTTTGAAAAATGGAAATCACGTGAAACGCTAGAAGAGTTCAGAAATTCAGGGCCTGATAATGATTCATTTTCTCTAGTAGAATCTTTTAATGTAAATGAGCATGAAGTCAACACATAACAAATCAATCAACTTCGCACCTTCGGTGCCGGACGCGCTAAAGCGCGCCGGTTATTGAGGCGTTAGTTGCTAATGGAATAAAATTCATGTGTCGTAATTACAACTGGATACTACTACTTCTTTTACTGCTTTCTAGCTGGGGTATAGCAGCTAGCGAAATCTCCGCAGTTATAATAAAGAGCCCTGCTGGAAGTTGGAGTGTCAGTTATACGTCTGATGCACCCGTTACACGTATTTCTTTTCAAAGAGCTCCGGATAGCTCAAGGGGAAAGCGTTGGAAAACTAAATCTGCAGATTTTAAAATTATTAAGGTAAATGACTACGAAGCTGTAAGACGAGTCGATGGTAAACCTTTCACTCAAGTTGAATTTGAGCTTACACCGACATATATCTCATTACCGAAAGACTATGCACCTTTTTCCCCTTTCACTGACGGAGGAATGCTGTTTCATTCTGGCAGGTTCTTCGCGTGTCCTGACCTTTGTGATGGTTCATTAAACAAATGGCCTATCCGTATTCGGGCAGCTAAAGACGACAATATAATTATTGACGGAGTTGTTTATACTGGAGAGGCCAGTTGGGTGGATAGCGACAGCGGCCAAAAAGTATACGTTGGCAAGGGAGAGCCAATACAAGATGAAAATTTTGTCAGCTTGATCGATACAGGGCTTCCTGCACCGCTGAAAGAGTTGATGTCTCAAAACCTGCCAAAAATCCTTTCATATTTCGCCGCCCGCATGGGAGCACTTAACTCTCGCCCAAGCTTGTATGCTTCCTATAGCCAGACTAGCGATGGTCGTTATGGTAATCAAGGCGGGACTCTGCCAAGGCAAATATTTATGCATTGGTATGGAGAAAAAGCCATAGAAAAATTAGATGAAAATGCTACATTTTGGTTTTTTGCTCATGAAGTGGCGCATTTATATCAAGGAAGGGCTGGCAATGTAGAAGCTTTAGCCGACGCGTGGCTACATGAAGGTAGTGCTGAACTATTTGCCGGTATTTCATACTCAGAAATACACGGTAATCATAAAATATTTCTGAGTAAAGTGGAGAATGCAAAAGAAAATTGCTTGAGTAGCTTTGGAACTGAAACCAATTATAGAAACGTTGCCTTAAAAAGCAGTAAAATTCATTATAGTTGCGGCTTGCTACTCTTTGATGCCTTAAACAATGAGCTTCAAGAGCGAAATAGCGATGTATTTTTGCTATGGAAGGCTTTCAATTCGGCTGTTAACGAAGGCAAACCAGCTACAACGGCAACTTTTGTAGAGGTTAGCAAATCATTCGTATCACACACGTCCTGGTTAACTTTGTTAGATTTCGTAACAAAATCTGAATTTAACTCAAGCCAGTTCTTTCAGCAAATAGCAACTAACAAATCAATACAGCCGACCGCTAACGCGTCGGCTGATTGAAGCGTTAGCTTTTGAAACGAACATATGAGCCTTACCAAGGCAATGGGGCTGGCCTGATCCAGAGCTGTATAAATAATGCTATGTAGATTGAAGGGAGTAAAGATGGGTAAAAAAATCAGTGGTGCAGAATACCCCCTGGCCAAGATATTCAGTTCAGACTTTGAGTATGTCATTCCGTCATATCAGCGACCGTATGCGTGGACAGTAGATCAGGCATCAGAGCTTTTTGATGATCTTTATGATTTCTATAAGTCTGAGCCAGAGGAGGGGTACTTCCTCGGCAGTATAGTCCTGATTAAGCAAGAAATTTCGCCCTTTGCTGAGGTAATTGATGGGCAACAGCGATTGACGACACTGACTATCCTATTATCTGTACTTGCTTCGATATTGGAAGGGAAACAGCGAGATACTCTTTCCAAGTATATTCAAGAACCCGGCAACGAATTTGAAGGCTTGGAACCTAAACCTCGTTTAACTTTACGTGAAAGAGATAAAACATTTTTTGCAAAGTACGTGCAAGCATTGAACTTTGAGCAGCTAGTCGATCTGGACGAAAAGAGTCTCGACAATGAATCCCAAATAAACATCAAGAAGAATAGCCAACTTTTTCTTCAACGAATCGAGACGAATCTCGGCCATAGCAGCGAAAGTACAAAGGGATTTATTGCCTTTTTGCTTCAACGATGTTTTCTTGTCGCCGTATCCACGCCTAGCCAGCAGTCGGCTTTTCGTGTGTTCTCAGTCATGAATAGTCGTGGGCTAGATCTTCAGCCAACGGACATAATTAAGGCGGACATTATTGGCAAGCTTGCCACTGACAAAGAGCGAGATGAATACAACGAACGATGGGAAGACATGGAGGTTGAATTGGGTCGTGGTGGCTTCAATGACCTGTTTACCTATGTCCGAATGATCTACGCAAAAGAGAAGGCAAAGAAATCTCTTTTAGACGAGTTCAGAAATCATGTGCTTAGTGTTGTCAGTGAACCAGAAGTGCTCATCAGCGAAGTGCTAGAGCCTTATGCGAGTGCATTAGCAACGGTTCGTACCGCAAACTACGAAGCGGTCTCCCATGCTGAAGAAGTCAATACATATCTGCGTTGGCTTAATCGTATTGATAACTCGGACTGGATGCCGGCGGCGATACTATTTCTATCGGGAAATAAAAATATACCAAAATACGTTGAGTGGTTTTTCAGCAGGCTTGAGCGTTTGGCAGCCTATATGCACGTATGTGCTCTGAACATCAACGAGAGGATTGAACGCTACAACGAAGTCGTAGAAGCGCTGGAGGACGATCACTCATTCGGCTCACCAGTCCAAGTTGTGGAATTGACTGAGATAGAAAAGGAAAAAATGCGTGAGGCATTGAACGGGAACATCTACGAACTCACCCCGAGGCGAAGGAATTATTTGATTCTTCGGCTTGATGCTTTTCTATCGGACGGTGCTGCCTCATATGATCCCAGTATACTGACTATTGAGCACGTTCTACCCCAAACGGTGAATGACGCCACCGAGTGGTCAAAATTGTGGCCAGATGAACAACAACGCAAACAGTGGGTGCATCGGATAGCAAATCTGGTTCCCCTTAATAGAAGGCGTAATTCACAAGCACAGAATTATGACTTCGCACAAAAGAAGTCGGCTTATTTTTCTGGTAAGAAAGGTGTGTCGTCATACGTACTGACAACGCAAGTGCTGAATAGCGCACAGTGGACGCCGGAATATTTACAAAATCGTCAAAGTGAATTGCTTGAAGTCTTGCAAGAAAGCTGGAGGTTGAGTGCATAGCATGAAATTGATTCATAGGGACGGTGCATTCATCTATTCAAGAGCTAACAAGAAAATGCAGCCGACGCAAAAAACGCGCGGCTGATTTTGGCGTTAACGTCCGCTCTTGGCACACAACTGACACTCAGAACTTCCAAAAAATTATTCAGTAGATATGATAATTCAAGTTAAGAAGTCGCGATAAATAAGGGGTATTATAGACATGGAAAAATATGAAAAGTCTTACATTAATGGCAAGTTAATAATTTCAATGAGTTACCGAGATGTAAGTCTTACAATGGGAGCATAAGAAATGCCAGACTGGAAAGACCAACTCAGCCAAGTAGTATATTCAACAGATTCAGGCCGAATTGCTCCGGAACCAGAACCCGAAAGTGTTCCAGAAGGCGACGGTATTGTGCGCCTGCGACGGGAAACTAAAGGTCGTAAAGGCAAAGGGGTGACTATTGTCAACGGACTGAACAAACCCCAGGCAGAATTAAAAAGCATCGCAAAAAAATTAAAACAGCTTTGCGGTGTTGGTGGCGCAGTTAAAGAGTATGAAATTGAGTTACAGGGCGACCAAAGGGACAGTATTGAAAGCTGGTTGAAAAAAGAGGGTTACAAGGTCAAGCGCTCGGGAGGCTAAGATCATATTCAATATACAAACAGCGTCCATTGTCGCGCCACTCGACGTGACTCGAAAAGTTCCTGATAAGCTGTAATCCTCGTCCGAAAGCCAGCGACTCATCTTCTTCTGTATCATTTACAGATTCATTGAAACCGTTTTCGCTGTTAGAGGACAGGCTAAAAGACAACAGGCTGCTCTTTGGCCGATACTCGATATCAATTTCTATCTCTACTCCTTCCAACTCTGCCAGTCGCTCTTCACGCGCCCGGTAGTACTCATCAAAGCCCTGACCTGTCTGTTTTATTTCAGAGTCAAGTTGAAGAAAACTGTGCTCCAGCGTGTTATTGAAGGCTTCGGCAAGCAATAAGTACAAAGTTGTTTTATGTGCCCGGATACCTTCCAGATGGCTCAACGAATCGACCAGCTTAATAATTGGATCGCGCCCTCTAATTTCATCTTCTTTTAAATAGACTACCAACCGGAAAGGCAGGTGCGTCACATTTGTATCAGGTCTTATGACTGGCAAATTAGTTGGTGCACAATCCAGGCACACCAATGAAACATCATCAAACTGCTCCTGACCTTGCTGGAACTTTTGTAAAGCCGTTACCAGGCCGTCAAAATCACGTTTGCACGCATAGCGCCGCAATAATTCTTCAAACCCATCCTCGGACAACCTTTGATCGTCCTGATTTGTCATTTCGACCACACCATCCGTATAAGTAATAAGACGGATGCCCTTCCCAATAAAGCAGTGGCTGACCTGACTGCTAAATTCTTCAGGAGGCAAAATACCTAACGCCATATGTTCCGGCACCAAACGATTTTCAACCTGACCAGCTTCATTAATCAAAAGAGCGTCGGGAATTCCGCCGTTCCAATAGGTAAGGCGCTCGCCATTTGCCGATAACTCCGCAACGAAGGCAGCACAAAACATATCGTCAGGTAAGAGTTTAACCAGCTTGCGGTTAAACTCTTCAACCATATTGGCTATTGAAAGGCCTTTATCAGCCAAATCAAAAAAGGTTTGAGAAACGGGAAGAGCCCCTGTAGCCGGTGCCAATCCGTGCCCGGTAAAGTCACCAACAAAAAGGTAGAAGTTGCCTAAGGGCCCAGCTTTAGTCAGAACTAAGTCGCCATTGAACTCGCTGGCAGGCGCCAGATAGGTTTTCAGGAAAGGATATTGTGTTTCATTTTCCTGCAAAGCATTCGCCAGCATGTGACTGACAACGTTTTGCTCGCGCTCCATACGGTTTGAGTGATAAGCCAGGGATTCATTTTTTCCTTTTAACGAATAACTGAGTTCACGAACCCGTGCGTGAGCATTCAACTTAGCCTGCAAAACCACAGGTTCGAAAGGCACGCTAATGAAGTCATCGCCGCCCGCTTCCAGACACTTCAGCAAGGTTTCCTGATCATCCAGTGCGGTAATAAATAAAATAGGTAGATGAACATCGCCACTTAAAGCCTTTAAACAGGGTGCGGTTTCAAACCCATCCATAATAGGCATCATAACGTCCAGCAACACGACGTCCGGCTCCAGATCAGAAAAAACATCTATTGCCTCAATGCCGTTTGAAGCGCACCTTACCTGATGACCAAAACGCTTAATTAACCCGCTTAACATGACTTGGTTTGCGGGTTGGTCATCAACAATTAAAACCTTCATTAAGCGATAACAAACATCTTATCAAAGCGCGAAATATCAAGAATACGGCGTACGTCAGGCTTCGCATTCACTAACTGGATACCTTTGACACTACTACCTAGAGATTTACGCATATTAAGCAACATGCCCAGCGCAGAACTGTCTAAATAGTCCGTTTCCCTCAAATCAATAATAACCGTGGGTTGGGAATCACCAATATGACTGTAGGCCTGGCGAAACTCCTGAACCAGACTAAAATCAAATTTACCTTTTATGGCAATAACTAACTGCTTACCATCATTTGAAAAATCGCGACTAACGCTCATACTTCCCCCTTTTTTAATGAGCTTAACACAGATTTTCTGATTGAGTTTATCTGCTGAATACCCTACTCTTTCGGACACAATAAATCCTAGTTATTTTATTATGGCTATAGCCTTCGACGAACTGCGTATTTTGCTCATCGAACCATCCGATGTGCAACGAAAAGTCATTACTCAACACCTGAATCAAGCAGGTATTCAGCATACCCGCGGCGCTTCAACCATTGCAGAAGCCAAAGAAGAAATACTCCGTTGGCAACCTGATATTGTTACCAGTGCTATGTATTTTTCCGACGGTACTGCCCATGAGCTGATTCAGTTTATTAACGCTAAGGACTTAAAAGATACCTTACATTTTATGTTGGTGTCATCTGAACATCGCGCGGATCAACTCGAACAGTTCAAGCAAGCAGGTATTATTGCCATTTTACCCAAACCTTTTACGCCGGATCAGCTGCAACGAGCCATAACCGCCACCATGGATATGATGGAGCCGGAACCACTGCACCTTGAGCTCTATGATATCGAAGACTTAAGAGTGTTAATTGTGGACGACAGTATGACCTCGCGACATGTTCTGCGCCGTGTATTTGAAAACCTTGGTGTTGAAAGCTTTGTCGAAGCGGAAAACGGACAGCAAGCCATTGATATTCTGGCAGAACACCAGTTTGATTTAATTGTCACCGACTTTCATATGCCACAAGTGAACGGTAGCGAACTGACGCAATACATTCGTAACAGCTCAGCACATGCTCATACACCGGTACTCATGGTTACAGCCCGCGCTAATGAGCCTCAACTAGCCAATGTGAAGCAAAGTGGCGTTGATGCCCTGACGGATAAGCCATTTGAACCGGCAACGCTAAGAGCTCTTATAGCGCGCTTACTAAATAGCTAAGTTAGGATGCCTGAAATGAAAAGCCCCTGTCGTAAATGACAGGGGCTTTTTTGTTTGCCTAACTAAAACATTGTCTTTATTCAGATGGTTTCTGGCGGTACTTCTCGTAGAGCTCTGTATGGCGGCTACTTAAGCTCACTTTGCGTCCGTCAATATAGAGGTGCGTTAACTTTTGCCCAATAGGGTCCAGTAAATCACCTTCTGATACGCTAAGTGAGGCACTTTTCCCGACTTCCAGCGAGCCCAGTTTATCCGCAACCCCAAGAATCTCTGCAGGTTTCAATGTGATTGCCGCGAGCGCTTGTTGCTGATCCAGACCAAATGCGACTGCATTACCAGCCGCAAAAGGCAAGTTACGCACGTCCCAATAGCCAGGGTAAGAAATCGCAAAGTTCACTCCCGCCTCTGCAAGTCGAGCCGGTGATGAAAAGTCTTGATCATAACCTTCATCGTCACGACCTGGCAGACCATATGGAGAGCCAAAAACAACCGGAACATTCAGCTCGGCGAGTTCGTCGGCAATACGCCACGCATCTCTGGCGCCCATCAATACCAAGTCAAACCCATATTCCTGAGCGGTATCAATGGCCTGCTCCAACTGACGCTTGTCATCAGCATGAACATACAGCTTTTTACTGCCATCAAACAGTCCCAGCATAGCTTCCCAGCGCTGGTCTAAGTCAATAGCGCGATCAGCCTGCTTGGCGTCGTAGTAAGCTTTAGCATCGGCAAATACTTTCATCAGCTTCTGCCGATTTTCTTCATTGGCTTTACGCTGCTCTTCGGCAGAACGACGTTCCCACCAGGTATTAACAACGTATGTCCGTGGCCAGGAAATGTGTACGCCCAGCTCACCGGCAACCAGCGCATCCTGGTAATTCCAGCCATCGAGGTGCATTAACGACGACTGACCAGCCACAAGCGAGCCTTCAGGCGCTACCTGAGCATGAGTAATGCCGTGATAACGTACGGTCGGTATAATTTCCGAGTCCGCGTTAAACGCAATATGCCCTGCTACTTCCGGGTGAATGTCACCCACTTCGCGAGCATCTCGTGTAGCGCGTACCGCTTCAATTTCATTCAAACCAATTGTTGTATCCATTGCAATAACGCCCGGATAAACGTGTTTTCCTGAAATATCAATAACCTCGGCACCTTGGGGAATACTGACATCACGACCAATAGCGGTAATTTTCCCATTCTCGAAAACTAAGTCTGAGTCGGTTAGTACGCCATTAGATACCGTGTGCAGAGTTCCTCCCTGAAGCACAACAGGAGCCTGCTGCTTTTCACCCGGAACTTCATCATGTGCCATTGCACTATTCAGCGTCAGCGCACTAACTAATGCGGCACTAACAGTGGTAAGTAGTTTATTCATTAGTGTTGTCCTCCGTGCTGATGCCCTTTACCGGTAAAGTGATCCAGCCAAAAATCATGCTCAGTATCACAGTGCCAGGTTGGCTGTTCCGGTTTATAACCATCTTTAGCACCCTGCTTAGCATCATCACCTGCTGCTAAAACTTTCTGGATAAGTGCGTTTTTCTCTTCTTTAACGGCTTGCTGACGTTGCTTGTCCAGCTCACGGTCAAAGAACTTACGACCATTTATCCAAGTCTGCTCTGCGCGGGCATAAGCACTTAAAGGATAATGACTCCATAAAACAAAGTCGGCGTGCTTGCCTTTTTCAATAGAGCCGACATAGTTATCAACTTTTAGCTGTTTGGCCGGGTTAATCGTCACCATTTTCAGCGCTTCGTGTGGCTCCATACCGCAGTAACGAACTGACTTAGCGGCTTCAGTATTCAAACGGCGCTGCAAGTCGTTGCTGTCCGAGTTAATACTGGTTAATACACCACGCTCTTTCATCAAACACGCGTTATGTGGAATAGCGTCGTAAACTTCAAACTTATACGCCCACCAGTCAGCAAAAGTTGAACCGCTGGCACCATGTGCAGCCATTTCATCAGCAACTTTGTAGCCTTCAAGAATGTGGGTGAAGGTATCCAGCGTGAAGCCAAAATCCTCAGCCACTTCCATTAACATCAGAATTTCTGAAGCAACGTAAGAGTGAGCATGAACAAAGCGTTCACTGTTTAAAATCTCCAATAGCGTATCCAGGCGATAGTCCGGACGTGGAGCAGAAACCTTATTACGCTCTGAACGGCTCATACGGTCATAAGCTTGTTTACGCTGCTGGTACTCAAGTGCAGCCTGGAAAGCATCGCGCATGATAGTCTCAACACCCAGTCGAGTTTGTGGGTAGCGAACCGTCATATTGTCGCCCCAGTTACTCTGCTTCACGTTCTCACCTAATGCGAATTTAATCGACTCCGGTGCAGCATCAAACTTCATGATATTGGCATCGGTACCCCAGCGTAGTTTAATAACCTGCGCCTGGCCCCCAATTGGGTTGGCTGAACCATGAAGCAATTGCGCCATAGTTGTACCACCGGCCAACGAGCGATAGATGTGAATATCGTCCGGGTTAACCACGTCACCAATTCTGACCTCCGAAGTCACAGCCTCGGAACCTTCGTTCACACCACCTTCTATAGCAATGTGCGAATGCTCATCGATGATGCCCGGAGTTAAATGCATGCCTGCACCGTCAATTTCTGTGACGCCGGAAGGAGCCGACAGGTTATCGCCTATAGCCGCAAACTCACCGTTTCGGACCAAGACATCCGTCTCTTCCAAAATGCCATCATCAGTGGCTGTCCATACAGTTACGTTGCGAATAAGCACATCCTGACGCTCTGGCAAGCCATCCAGACCATAAGCAACATTAGGGAAAGTCAGCTCACTGACGTATTCAACCTGGCTACCTTCTTCTGGAGTTTCAGTAGCACCTTCAGGTGCATCCATCTGCGCCTGTAAGGTTACTTCTTCACCCGCTGGAGAAACCGCCGTTACAGCAAATGTTTGCTGTGCCTCAGGCACTAGCTTAAAGCGCCAGCTACCCGCAGGCTCTATGTCCAGGTCAGCAACAAAGGATAAAGACTCAGTGCCCGACTGAACATTACGCAACCCACTAGACTGCTCACCAACGTTCACTTCACCAGTAAGCACTGGACCTGGCTTAATCGAGATTTCAACATCGCGATCATTCCAGTCGATAGTGTAAGTGCCAACAAAGTCGACTTTATCTCTGGATACCAGTTCGTTTTCTTCACCCTGTAACCAGACCGACTGAATGGTACCGTCTTCGAACAAATTGCCTTTTACCATGACAAAGTCGGCCATATAGCCTTGTGCCAGCTTACCCACTTTGTCTTCGACACCTGCAATTTTTGCCGGGACCGTTGTTAAAGCAGCTAAAGCTTTGTCTTCACTTAAACCATGCTTAACGGCTTTACGCAGGTTAGGCCAGAAGCTTTCCGATTTCTCCAGGTCATGCAGAGTCAACGCAAAGTTAACACCAGCTTCAGCTAACATTGCCGGGTTAGAAGGTGCGCGCTCCCAATGACGCAGTTTGGCTAAATCGACATCCAGATGGCCGTCAACGTCACCCACTTCTGGTGCAGCCGGAAAGTCTAGCGGCAGAATCAAATCGCTACCCGCGTTTTTCACAGCTTCCAGACGAGAATACTCATAACCTGAACCGACATAAATGGAAGGAACGTCAAATTGGTCAAGGACATCATCAGCTCGCAATAGTGATTTTTCGTCACTGACTTTAAAAACGATTCCGGTACTTTCAATATCCGTCAACGAATCCAGAGCCGCATTAAACTCAACCGGTTGGTTGTGTGATTGTTTACCGTAAGAATTTTCGTACCAATTAGCATCTGAAAGCGTCTGTCTAACCAACGCAATACTGCCCATTAGAGACGAAGGATATTGTTGCTGCGATGAACCTTTGTCAAAAGAACCGAAATGTTTGGCTTCGCTTTGATAAATGACGTCGTTCGGTATTTTATCAGCAAGCGAAACCGTTACGGCACGCCCCTGGAAAATACCATCCAGATTTGCTGACTGAACACTGGTAAAACCTTGTGAAACCCACTTTTTCGCATCGTCGGAGTTCGTTTTAAACTCACTAAACCAACGCTTTTGTGAGTGGATAGCGTCATTGGCCGCATTACCACCTTCACGTTCATTATTATAAATTGGCGCATCCGAACGTTCTTGCTCGGCGCTCGCTTTTATACCGTAGCTTCCGTAAGGGTCGATAAAGCCTGGATAAATAGTGTAACCAGTTCCGTCAATGACTTTTGCACCCGCCGGCGCACGATTATTGCGCTCAATAGACTGGACGGTGCCATTTTCTATAACCAGAGTCGCGTTCTCAATAGACTTCCCTGGTTCGGTTATGATTGTTGCGTTTTGTATCGCGGTCAGACTCGGCGTGTTATCTCGCATCCCGTTAGTCCGGGAAGTTTGATCAGCCGCAACCGAAGCGGTCAGTACAGACGTTACTGCTAACGTCAAAGCACTGAGCTGATGCACTTTTTTCATGAATTGTTCCCCATTTTGACTTATTTTTAGTCTGGTTGTCCCATAAGACAAGTTACTTTGTTATATATAGAGGTGACAAGCATTAACCGACAGATCGTGTATTATTAACGATCAGTGAACTCAACAAACCGGAGTGTTTTCGATGAAAAAACAATTATTAATAACGGCTATAGCAGGCTTTATGGGCCTTTCGTTTAACGTTTCTGCCGATGAAAACGCCTTTAACGACGGCGATAAAGCCGTAGAGTACCGCCAAAAAGCCCTGTCCGTTATGCAACAGAATTTTGCCGCTATGGCAGCCATGGTTAAAGGCGAAGTTGAATACAATGCTGACTTCTTCCAACGCCGTGCCGACGACTTTGAAAAAATGTCCAGCATTCCATGGTCCGGCTTCGCCGTTGAAGGTGCTATGCCGGGGGACAACTCCGATGCACTGACCGCAATTTGGGACAACTGGGAAGATTTTCAGCAGCGCGCTAACGACTTACAAGAATACGCAGCAAAACTCTCTGAAGTCAGCCAGCAAGGTTCAATTGACTCAATTAAACCTGTATTTATGGATGCCGCGAAAACCTGTAAAGGTTGTCACGACAATTATAAAGACTGATTAAAGCAACAACATTAAAACGAGCCAAACAGCAACCGCTAATATCATGCCCTGCCATCCGGGTTTTAGGTTAGGGGCTTGCTGTTTGGTTATGCGGTAACCGTGTACCATTGACGCAATAAGAGGCGTCCCTTTAAAGCGGTAAAAAACCACGGCCAGAATATGGATGGCAATCACCACTAATATGACGTCAAACTGACTCTTATGCCAGCTGGTTACTGCTTTTTGCCCATCAGATGACAACCAGTTTGATAATGGACCGGAAAACAAAATCCCGTCTGTTGAAAATAGCCCCGTCATCACCTGGCTTAACAACAACGCCAGCATTAAAACAACCGCCCATCCACCGGCTACGCTGTGCGTATTTTCGGCTTCATAAGCACCACTGAACAGCCTTCTCAAATGCTTTAAAATAGCGGCTGGCGATTTCAAAAAAACATGAAAACGCGCATTCTCACTACCGAAAATGCCCCAACCTATTCTGACCACAAGTAACGCCAATAACGCCACTCCAATATCTTTATGCAGCTCCATCCGGCCGTTTTCGACGGTCCACCAGAGCCCTCCCAGAAAAACAATGAGTAAGCCATGGAACACCCGGATAAAGCTGTCCCATACTTTAATAGAATTTCCTTTCTGTTTCATATTGTTAGCTCCAAATAACTGGGAATATAAACAGCTAAGTGCTAGGGTATAATTAATTATGGCAAATAGGTAGTGACTATGCGTAAAGTTCTTATTGCTGACGATGATTTTATCAGTATCGAAGTGTTAAAAGCGATGCTGGCTAGCTTTGAAGTTGACCTGCTTGTCGCAATGACAGGAGAAGAAGCTTTAAACCTGGCAGAACAGGGACCCGAGCTTATCTTTCTCGACTATGAAATGCCCGATATGTCCGGTGCTGAAGTCTGTCAGCATTTGCGACGGACCGAAAAGCATAAAACAACACCGATTATTGCTATTACCAGTCACCAAAGTGCCAGCGAAATGAGCGCTTGCCGTGAGGCGGGAATGGACGCCACGCTGCATAAGCCTGTTTCTCCGGAGGCACTCAGTGAACTCATGTCGGAATATCTGCCATAAACATTATTCGTGTTTGAATCTTTGGTCGTCCGCCAGTTGCACCAAAGATTCACTTTCTTGCAGAAATTGGTTAGAAAACTCGCCGAAATATTGACTAACTTCTTCGAAAAGAAGAACAAAGTCTTTTTTCTTACCACTTTCTATATCGTCGAGTATCTCGGAGAATCGGCGTAAATAACGTCTAATTGAAGAAAATTGCGATTTATTTGCGGCGATGATATCAGCATAAAGTTCTGCGTTCTGAGCAAACAAACGACCTATCATCATCAGTTCCATTCTATAAATAGGTGAGCTGAGTTCTAACAGCTCCTTAATGTCTACCTGCTCTGATGCCAGATGAACGCCGTAAGCGAAAGTACTTAAATGGCGCATAGCCTGTATCCAGCCCATAGCGTCATCGTGCTTATTTGCATCAACCTCGTGTAAATGCGCTCCCCAGTTAATAAATTGGTCTAACAGCCACTGATAATGCTGCCGCTGCCTGCCATGAGTAACAACAACCAATTGTTTTGCCAGGTTCTGCACCGATGGCCCGAACATGGGATGTAACCCGACAACCGGTCCGTCATGCTGTTCCAGCATTGCATTTAAAGGGGCAGCCTTAATGCTGGTCACATCGGCTAAGACACAATCATCGGGCAACGGCGGTAAGCGCCTTATCAGTTCAGCAGTCTTATTAACAGGCACACTCATGAGTACTAACTGCGCCTGACTTAATTCATCCTCTGTTGGCCACTCATTGTTTTTATCTATCGTTATGACCCGATAGCCTGTTTGCCTTAACTGAGCAACCAAACGTGCCCCCAGAGCGCCCTCACCACCAAACACAAAAACGGGTCGTTCAAGATGGCTGGAGGTAGCTGCCGCCTGAGATGTTTGCGTACGATACGACTCACGAATAATGCGGCGCACGACGTCTTCGATTAAGTCCTCAGACAAACCGGCTTGTTTTGCTTTTACTCTGCGAGCCTTCACTAAAGAGCGCTCTCTCTCCGGTACATAAAGCGGCTGCTTCAATGAGCGTTTAACCTCACCAACTTCGGCCGTTAGCTTGGCTCTACGCGCAATGATTTCAATTAACTCATTATCAGCCGCATCAATGGCATTACGCAGTTCTGATAATCGTTTGTCCGGTTCTTGACTCATGGGTGGCTACTTTGTTCCTCTTTAATGACACCAGTAATACAGCGATACGCCTTTTGAATTTTTTGCATCTTAGCCACACTCCCACCTTTATCCGGGTGGTATTTATGTACTAATTTTCGATACTGCTTTTTAATCAATGCGCGACTGGCCGGTGGTTCAACTTCCATCAACTGCCAGGCTTCTGCGACTGGCATATCTACCGTTACAGAAGAATGCCCCATGCGTTGCCAAAAATCATCAAGCATTGACTCGACATCGGCTCCCGATGTGCTACTTAGTTGATTTAAGTCCAGGTAGTACTCTGCCAATGGGTCATTTTCAGATAAAGCAGAAGTTCCCTTGTGCCAGGGCTGGCATTCAATATTCAATGTATGAATAAAAAGCTCATACTTTTTCTGCTCACGCCAGCGCTCACGTAGTTTATACAAACAATGAAATAATAAAAAATGCGTTTGAAACAGAGTTAAAGGGTCCCGCAAAGCACCCTTGTCAAAAAATTCATAGGGCTGAGACTGTAGCCGCTCTATAAGCTCAAGCTCAGTCCAATGAGGCTGCGTATTGAGGTTCTCAGCCAAAATTTGTGTCAGTATTTCTATATCTTCTTTCATTTTTAAAACACTAACAAAAAACCCAGCACAAGGCTGGGTTTTTCTTTGCTATTTCGTTTTTTTGCTAAAAGCTTAAGACAGCTTCTCGCGGATACGTGCAGACTTACCAGAACGCTCACGCAAGTAGTACAGTTTCGCGCGACGAACCGCACCACGACGTTTGACTTTAATACTGTCAACTAATGGGCTGTGCGTTTGGAAAGTACGTTCTACACCTTCACCGTTCGATACTTTACGTACTGTGAACGCTGAATGCAGACCGCGGTTACGAACACGGATAACAACACCTTCAAACGCCTGAAGACGTTCGCGGTTACCCTCTTTTACTTTTACATTTACAACAACAGTGTCACCTGGTGCAAACTCAGGTAAATCTTGTTTCATCTGCTCTTCTTCAAGAGCCTTAATGATGTTTTGGCTAACTTTTGCCATTTTTATATCTCCTATCCTAGATAAACTGTACTTTATTTGCCGGATGATTGTTGTTCGATAAACTCTTGCAACAATGTTTCCTGCTCGTCAGTCAGAGCTAGGCTATGAATTAACTCTGGTCGTTGCAGCCAGGTTTTACCCAAAGACTGCTGTAAACGCCAGCGACGTATCTTTTCATGATCACCGCTTAATAAAACCGGCGGTACTTGCTGCTCATTATAAACTTCTGGTCGAGTATAGTGAGGGCAGTCCAGTAACCCGCTGGCAAAAGAGTCTTCTGCCGCTGAATCCTGATGTCCCAACACCCCGGGAATTAAGCGCGAAACTGCGTCAATAAGCACCATTGCTGGTAACTCACCACCGCTTAATACGTAATCCCCTATCGACCATTCCGCATCGACGTACTGCTTAATAACACGTTCATCAATGCCTTCATAACGGCCAGCAATTAAAATCATTCGATCATTTTTGGAGAGCTGCTGCACTCCGCTGTGATCAAGTTTTTGCCCTTGTGGTGACAAATAAATAACAGGAGTGTCCTCACCCAGGTTTTCTTTAGCTGCGTTGATAGCATCCACAAGTGGCTGCACCATCATCAGCATACCCGGACCACCGCCATAAGGCCTGTCATCAACAGTCCTGTGGCGATCATGTGTGAAATCACGAGGATTCCAAACACTCACTGTCAGCAAACCTTCCTTTATTGCTCTGCCGGTGACACCGTAGTCGGTGACTGCAGCAAACATTTCAGGAAACAAACTGATGATGCCAACCTGCAATGGTTTACTCATCAAAAGTCTGACGGCCACTCAACCTGAATACGTTTTTCTGCCTTATTAACCTCAGTGACGTACTCACTTTGGATAAAAGGAATTAAACGTTCAGACTTTCCGAACCCGTCGTTGCTGTTTGCCTTTACGACCAACACATCGTTCGATGCAGTGGGCATAATTTGTTCAACCACACCCATATCATAGCCTTTAGTGTTTACTACACGCATACCAATAAGGTCGCGCCAGTAAAACTCGTCATCAGCTAATGCCGGTAACTCATCTGCAGTAATGCAGATATCCGCACCAGTAAGGCGTGCAGCCTCATCACGATCGGATATACCTTCTAACCTGGCGATAAGTCCGTTGTTGTGGCGACGCCACTCGACAACTTTCATTTCGCGCTCAGTTTTCTGGCTAAGTAACCAAGGGCTGTATTCAAATATCGATTCTGGATCATCAGTAAATGACTGCACTTTCAACCAGCCTTTAACGCCATACACCGCACCAAGGCGACCAACGACGATTTGTTCTGATTGCTGCATTAATTTACCTACCTGAATCTATTAATGCTTACGCCGCAGCGCTTGCATCTTTAACAAGTTTAGCAACACGATCAGATAACTGAGCGCCTTTGCTTACCCAGTGCTCAATGCGGTCAACATCAACACGAAGTTTTTCTTCCTGACCACGAGCTACAGGGTTAAAGAATCCTACTTTCTCAATGAAACGACCGTCGCGTGCATTGCGACTGTCAGCAACTACCATTTGGTAGAAGGGGCGTTTTTTAGCGCCACCACGTTGTAAACGAATGGTTACCATTGCGTTCCTCAATATAACTGTTTTGTAAATGTAAAAAATAGCAAAGCCCTCCGACAGAGTCGGAAGGCTCGGCAATTCTACTGATTTTTACTGCAAATGCAAGCTTGACGCGCTTTTTCCTAACGCCCGGGGAACATTCCCGGAGGTAACTTTCCACCCATGCCGCGCATCATTTTTTGCATGCCGCCGCCTTTCATTTTTTTCATCATTTTCTGCATTTGGGTAAACTGCTTAAGTAATTTGTTCACGTCCTGAACCTGTGTACCTGAGCCGGCCGCTATACGGCGCTTACGAGAGCCTTTAATAACATCCGGTCGGGTCCGCTCTTTTGGGGTCATCGAATTAATGATGGCTTCCATACGTAAGGTCATTTTATCGTCCATCTGACCTTTCATTTGTTCCGTCATTTTACCCATGCCCGGCATTTTGGTCATTAATCCCATCATGCCGCCCATTTCCCGCATTTGAACTAGTTGGTCACGAAAATCCTCCAGTGAGAACTGGCCTTTTTTCATGACTTTTTTAGCAACCTTCTCAGCTTTTTCTTTATCGACTTTTTGCTCAACTTCCTCAATTAAAGAAAGCATATCGCCCATGCCGAGAATTCTGGAGGCTACACGGTCGGGATGAAACGGCTCCAGCGCATCGTTTTTCTCACCAACACCCAGGAATTTAATGGGCTTACCGGTAATATGACGAATAGACAGGGCAGCACCACCGCGCGCATCACCGTCGGTCTTAGTCAGAATAACACCGGTTAGCGGCAGAGCTTCACTGAATGCTTTGGCCGTATTCGCCGCATCCTGACCAGTCATAGCGTCAACCACAAACAGCGTTTCAATTGGGTTGATGGCTGAGTGCAGTTGCTGAATTTCCTGCATCATGTCTTCGTCAATAGCCAAACGACCAGCGGTATCCACTAACACCACATCAATAAACTGTTTACGAGCCTGGGCAATGGCGGCATTAGCAATATCAACCGGCTTCTGCTCTGTCGTAGAAGGGAAAAACTCAACCCCAACCTGCTCAGCAAGCGTTTCTAACTGCTTAATAGCCGCAGGACGATACACATCGGCACTGACCACCATGACTTTTTTCTTCTGACGTTCAGTTAGATATTTGGCCAGTTTGCCCACACTGGTGGTTTTACCCGCACCTTGCAGACCCGCCATTAAAATAACGGCCGGTGGCTGAGTGTTTAACTGCAACGGAGCATTGGCCTCGCCCATTGCCGCTTCAAGCTCAGACTGAACAATTTTTACAAATACCTGACCCGGCGTGAGACTTTTGTTCACCTCGGTGCCAACAGCCCGCTCTTTCACTTTGCCAATAAAGTCTTTGACCACAGGCAAAGCAACATCGGCTTCAAGTAAAGCCATGCGAACTTCGCGTAACGTCTCTTTAATATTGTCTTCGGTCAGTCGGCCCCGGCCGCCAATAGAATGCAGCGTTTGCGACAAACGTTCCGATAAATTCTCAAACATGTCGATCGTCTCTTATATTGCGATTTCTGACGGAAATAGTAATGGGGGCAGTATATCTGATTTGCAAGAAAGTTTCGCCCCGTAAGTATTGGGTTTAACTGACTGACATCGTATACTCATGACTACGAACAACTCAGAATCAGGAAATTCGAGCGCGTGATGCTCTCTTTATTGTTGCTAATCAGCTTATTGGGTTATAGTGCCAGCGCTTTTGTTATTCTGCGAAATATACTTAAAAACAAAGCGCTTCACCCAACTTACCAAATTGTACCTGCTGCCTTGGCAGTCATCGCCCATGGTTGGCTCATCCTGCTGCAACTTTCTTACGACGACTTCGATCACATTAATGTCTCGTCAAGCTTAGCTATTGTGGCCTTTTTAATAGCCACCCTGACTTTGCTAAAAAATAATCAAGCCAGTAATTTATTTCTAAAGCCTGTTATTTATCTGTTTTCAGCCCTGACTACCGTGCTGTTAGTTTTCACTCCGGTTGACTGGGGCGCTGATATTAGTGCCGGGCATGGGTTAGTTTTTCACATTACCTTGTCATTGGTTGCTTACGGCATTTTAGCCTTAGCCACTCTTTACGCGTTACAGACAAGTTACTTAAACCGGGTTCTTAAGAACCGAAAAGGTCATATTCTCTTAAGCAAGCTACCGCCGTTAATGACCGTCGAAAAATATTTCTTCAACCTTCTGGCGTTAGGCACCTTTGTTTTATTTATTGCGCTTGGCTCAGGTTTTGTATTTTTGGACGATATGTTTGCACAGCAACAAGCACACAAAACAATTCTGACTAGCCTAGCCGCCCTCCTCTATTTAATTGCGGTAATTTTACATCGCGCATCGGGGTTACGTGGGCGCATTATTGTTGTACTGACGGTTATTGCCAGCACTTTGCTTACACTGGGGTATTTTGGCAGTCGGTTTGTGAAAGACTTTCTCTTATCCTGAATGGCACTTGACTTCATCGCTGAGAACTCTACATTGTCACATTCACAGTTTAATTAAGGAATAACGCGTTGGACGAGATATCGACGGGCATGTTGCTCGTGATTTTAGCCGTACTGTTATTTTTATCCGCATACTTCTCTGGCTCCGAAACTGGCATGATGTCTATCAACCGGTATCGGCTGCGCCACTTAGTACAAAATAATCACCCGGGTGCCAAACGAGTCCAGTATCTGCTTGATCGTCCTGATCGGTTGATAGGCTTAATTCTCATTGGAAATAACCTGGTTAATATCGGTGCATCAGCTATTGCCACCATACTTTGTCTACGCTGGTTTGGTGACGCCGGGATCCTTATCGCAACGTTAGGTTTGACCTTAATTATTCTCATTTTCTCAGAAGTCACCCCAAAAACAATTGCCGCCCTGCACCCTGAGCGTATTTCATTCCCAAGCTCTTTTATTTTGCTGCCGTTACTAAAAGTCATGTACCCCATCGTTATTGGTATGAACTTCATCACCAATTCGTTTATGCGACTACTGGGCGTTAACCCAAAACAATCGCAAATGGCAGACGCCTTAAGTTCAGATGAGCTACGCACAGTGGTTAACGAAGCCGGAAACTTAATTCCGACTTCGCACCAGGAAATGTTGGTCAGTATTCTAGACCTTGAGAAAGTCACGGTTGAGGATGTCATGATCCCCCGCAACGAGATTGTCGGCATTGATATTAGTGACGACTGGAAATCTATTGTGAAACAGCTATCAAACGGCCAGCACACTCGCGTTTTGCTTTACCGAAATGAAATAGACGATGCTATTGGATTCCTGCACGCCCGCGATGTTATGCGGTTAATGAGTAAAAACCAGTTTACTGCCGATAAATCCATTTTAGTCCGCGCTGCACGTGACGCTTATTTTATTCCGGAAGGAACACCTCTGAATGTTCAGCTACTAAAGTTTCAACGACGTAAAGAGCGTATTGGCCTGGTTGTTGACGAATACGGCGACATTCAGGGTCTGGTGACTTTGGAAGATATCCTTGAAGAAATTGTCGGTGATTTCACTACGTCCATGGCGCCGGCTCCCAGTGAATCCGTTACTCTGGAAAGCGATGGCAGTTTCTTAGTGGACGGTTCCGCTAACTTACGCGAGCTAAACAAAGAAATGAATTGGGACTTTCCAATAGACGGGCCTAAAACCTTAAGCGGTCTGATTATTGAACAATTTGGTGATATCCCTGACTCCAGATTGTCGCTACGTTTAGGCGGTTATCCGGTAGAGCTCATCGAAATTGGCGACACCATGATCAAACAAGTCAGAGTTTTGCCTAAGCTTTACCGAAAACCAGATGTTCAATCTAATGATTAACCAAAGAACAATCGCCACAGCCAACCGCGTTTTAAATCTTCTTCGCATTTATTCAATTGTGCGGCATAGGTCATAGAGCGGCTTTTCACTACCCTGGATACTTTAACCAGCCAGGGTTTCTTCAAATAAGATTTTCTCTGATACCCACCCCAACCTTCATGGTAATTAAGGTATTGCCCGTAAGCATCCCATTTTGAGACCCCGTTAATTTTGTGCGTTTTGGAAATAAACCAACCCATGAAATCAATCGCGTCTTCAAAGTCGTCACGACTGGCCCAGCCATTACCGGTTTCTCGTTGATAATCTTCCCACGTCATGGTTTTAGCTTGTGAATAGCCGTAAGCTGAGCTGACTCTTCCCCAGGGAATGAAGCCCAGCAGGTAGTCTCTCGGAGGCAGAGCATTATGCTTAAATGAGCTTTCCTGATACATCATAGCCATTGGCACATGAATGGGAACTCCCCAACGCTCACGTGCATCGGCAGCGGCGTGATACCAATCTCGATGCTCTTCAAAAATATGGCAGACATTTTCCGGGTTCGCCGGTGGAGGTGTCGCGCAGCCGCTAAGCGTCACAATGAACAGCGCACTGGTTAACAGTTTCGGCTGAATAGGAAAAAAATATTTTATTGCCATTGAACTTTATTCACTCATTAAACTCTTAGTAATTGAATACAGGTTGTAACTGAGAAAATGCATTCATGTTCATCCCTGAACGTTTTGTTTAACGCAGTCCTTTTGGGCTGCGTTTTTTTATGTCTTTCAGTTAGATACCTGACCAGACTTTGCCGCCTGACTAAAATAATTTGCCAGAAAGGTATCAAAGTCAACTTTATTGTCTTGTTTGTAACGGTCTGCAAAAGCTTGTTCCGACTCTTGCGCCCATTTAGTAAAGTCACTCTGCACGTAATAACTTAGTGGCTCATTATTAGACTGCTCACGGTATTGCTTAGCTAATTGCATACCTAAACTGCTGTTGTCTCTATTTTGTTCTTTAAGCAGTCCTAAAATCTGGCCTGAAAGCGTTCGTTCCGGGTTCAAAACCCATTCATAGAGATCGGCTAAATGGTTTTGGTAGCGTTTATCACCTGCACTATCATCTAAAGCTTTTGCCAGCGGAGTAAAGTCAGCAAACAGCTCTTCTAACCAGTCCGCCATTAAACGGTCAATACCATTTTGTTGCAGACTCAGGCGCGGATCCCGACCCTGCATAACCACTTTAGTAAAGTTCTTATCAGCTTGTTGCTGTTGTTCCCAGCTCATGTCTTCACTTGGTTGCAACAAACAATACAGCAACATCAAATCAAGAAAATGCATTTGCTGAGCGGTAATACCAACATCGCTAAACGGATTTACATCCAGAGCTCTGATTTCAACATATTCTACACCGCCTCGCTCAAGAGCCTGACTTGGTGTTTCGCCGTCATGCGCGGTTTGTTTAGGGCGGATAGGTGAGTAAAACTCATTTTCTATCTGCAAAATATTATCGTTAAGTTGACGGTAGTCGTCGCCTACTTTTACACCAATTTTCGAAAACTGTTGAGACGGTGTTGTAATGGCTTTACGTAATCCTGAAACGTATTCCTGCAAAGAGTTGTAGGTTATCTTAAGCGTTGCCTGTTCTTTGTTGGTATAACCCAAATCACTCATTCGTAATGACGTACCATAAGGAAGATAAACGGTTCCTTTACCAACGGTCTCGAAATTCCACTTGTTCAGTATTTCCTCATTATTGGTCTGGCAGAAAAACGACTTACACAAAGCCGGAGAAGCTCCAAACAAATAAGGAATAACCCAGGCTATGCGCTTGAAGTTACGAATCAGTGCAAAATATTGATTAGTGCGAAAATCCTGGCTATTGCTAACGCCTTCAATCGCAGCCAGCTCTTCCCACATTTCATCGGAAACCGAGAAATTGTAGTGCACACCGGCAATGACTTGCATAGTGGCGCCATAACGATAGGTTAAACCGCGGCGATAAAGACTTTTCATTCGCCCGGAGTGAGAGTCACCATACTTAGCAATACGGATATCCTCATCAGACCCGATATAACAAGGCATGCTCATTGGCCATAACAGCTCATCACCAATAGCTTTATAAGTTACCCGGTGAATATCACGAAGCTGCTCAAGTGTGGTTTCAATATTACTTGCCACTGGGGTAATAAACTCAAGCAGATTCTCTGAGTAGTCGGTCGTAATTGTTGGGTGAGTCAGGGTTTTTCCTAACTCCTGCGGGTGATCGCCTGGTGCCAGCGTTCCATTTTCTTTTATGCGCAAAGCTTCTCGCTCAATACCACGCCCGATGCCCTGCCAGACTGCTGTTTTACCCGATTGCTTAAGCTTTTCGATAACTGCTTGAAATGTTGCTTGCAAAAGACAACTCCATTCACTGAGGCGGATAGTTTTCTGCCGATTAGCTTACTGGTAATTCGCTCAAAGGTCTATGTTTGTCACTGTTAATTTGCGTTCATACCTTGGCGATTCAGGCTCAACGTGGCAGACTACATGCCGATTATATAACCACTCGGTTACGGATTAACCATGAACTCATTCTGGACGTTTTTACAACTAATTTTTGTCATCCTTCAGGTAACCAGTCTGGCGTTGTACGCACTATTGCCTGCACCCTGGAGCGACACAGTATTAGTCGCAATGATATTGTTCAGTTTGATTATCGGTGTCGTTATTTGGTGGTGGTCGAGACGTAATGCTCTGACCGCACCTTTTCGTCAACCCTTTTTGTCGTCCGACTCGCTGCAACTGTTTGAGCAAGTATTTAATGATCTGCCAACACGGGTTTACTGGCGCGATCCTCAGCTTAAACTGCTGGGCGGAAACCGCGCCTTTGCAAACGATTTTGGCGTTACACCAGAGTCTTTAGCTGGTAAATCAGATGCCGAAATTGAATCACTTGCTGCTAATGACGTTTTACTGGAAAGAGATAAAAAGACATTTAGCCAGAAAGCCCCTTCTGTCAACGCAGAAATAGAACTGAAAGTTGACAATAAGAGCCAATGGGTAGAGCACTCCAGTGTCCCTCTTTACGATGATGACCATAATATTATCGGTATTCTTGGCAGCTACTACGATATTTCTGGTATTAAGTCGGTTGCTGAGGAGATGGAGAAAGCAAAAGAAACAGCTGAACGCGCTAACCAGTCAAAAGGCGAGTTTCTGGCTAACATGAGCCATGAAATTCGTACTCCAATTAACGCAATTGTGGGTATGGCAAACCTTTGTCTAAAAACAGAACTGAATCAAAAACAGAAACGCTATATAAAGGTCATCGATTCCTCGTCGCAGGCACTTCTCGGTGTCATCAACGACATTCTGGACTTTTCAAAAATTGACGCCGGCAAACTAACCGTTGAGCGAATTCCTTTTGATTTACAGGACGTACTAACCTCTCTTGCAGACATGTTTGCCTACCGGGCCTATGATAAAGATCTTGAATTCATCATTAATTTGCCGGCCAATATACCCACCCGCCTGATAGGCGATCCGCTGCGGTTGAATCAGGTTTTGGTTAACCTCATCAGCAACGCCATTAAGTTCACTGAAGACGGCGAAATTAATGTAGCGGTTAACTTGCTGGATAGCTCAAAAGACAATGTTCTGTTGCGTATTTCCGTCACCGACACCGGTATCGGTATGGATGAAGAGCAGCGAGCCAACCTGTTTAAAGCTTTTACTCAGGCCGATACCTCGACAACCCGAAAATATGGCGGAACGGGCCTTGGGCTGGCTATTTCCCGTCGCCTTATATTGCTTATGGGTGGCGATATCGGTGTCACCAGTGCGGCTGGGCAAGGCTCAACTTTTTACATAGAAGTGGAGCTCCCCCTACAGAAAGAACAAGACAACAGCCACCATCAATATCTTCTGCAAAAGCTCAGCGGCGTGCGTATTCTTGCCATTGATGACAACTTAAGTACTCGTGAAATGTTGTATGAAATGCTGCGCAGTTACCAGGTTGATGTAAAAGTTTGTCGCACTGCAGAACAGGCGTTGCAAGTTTTCCAGCAGTCCGTAGAAGAGGACAACCCTTATCAATTAGTATTAGTTGACTGGCGTCTCCCCGGCATGGATGGTCTTGAATTTTGCCAGACAATAACAGAACGTTACGCAGACGATGTTCGTCCTAAACTGACTCTGGCAACGGGTTACTATGCCGAAGAGTTATCGGAAAAGGCCAAACAAGCGGGAGTCAATGACATCATTTCAAAGCCTTTTACCGCGTCAACTTTGGGTAGGAGTCTGGCTTCGACGTTATTCCAACGTGAACTCCCTGATGAAAGCGATGCAGAGAGCGGCGAAGGTATCCCGGAGAGTATTCTGCGGGCCCCCATTTTGGTGGTAGAAGACAATGAAATTAATCAACAAGTCGCCAGAGAAATTCTTACAAGCCATAAGTTCAAAGTGGATATCGTAGAAAATGGGCAATTAGCCGTAGAGGCCGTTCACAACAAAAATTATTCTTTGGTTCTAATGGATATTCAGATGCCTGTCATGGATGGGCTTAAAGCAGCCCGGACCATACGTGCGGACTTTAACTATCAGCAGCTTCCTATCCTGGCAATGACCGCCAACGCAATGAGTGGTGATGAAGAGCGATCATTAGCCGCTGGCATGCAGGGGCACATTGCCAAGCCTATTGATGAGCAGCAGTTGATTAAAGCCATTATTAAATGGGCTGTTCCCGGCGACTACACGAATAATCAGCAGCCAGAAGTGCCTGCCGCTACTGAAGAGGATGAACCGGCTAAGCCACCCGTTCGTATACCACAGGTGAAAGGTATTGAATTTGAGGCCGCATTAAAACGGTTACAGTATAACGTAGAGCTTTACCTTAAGCTGGTTGAGCAGCTTTATGAAACGTACCAGGGCAGCGCAACCAAGGTCTCTGATTTTATAACCCGGGGTCAGCACGACAGCGCTCGTCGTTACTTTCATTCGTTAAAAGGCGCAGCGGCTAACCTTGGATTTACACAATTACAAAATAAAGCGGCTGATTTAGAGCAGTTTATGGCCGAAGGCAATATCGATAAAGTTGCCGACCAGATTACAGAACTCGAAAAGCGTTTACGTTATGCCCATCAGGCAGCAGTTGATTTAGAAGCCATTCAGCAACATCAGTCTTAAGGACTTGCCATGACAAGATACTTTTTTATTATTCCGTTATTACTGAGTCTGCTTTGGTTGCTGTATTTGCGCGCTAATGGCTGGAGTATCAAACAGGGTTATAAAGGCTTTGTATATATTGCAGTAATAAGCGCTGTCATCGCCGCTTTTTACACGGCGATGATGTTTCTTACCGGCCGTTAAACCAATGCCAGTAAAACGCCCGCAGCCACTGCTGAACCTAATACTCCGGCGACATTAGGGCCCATAGCATGCATCAGCAAGAAGTTTTGCTGGTTTGCCTGTAACCCAACTTTATTCACCACCCGGGCCGCCATAGGAACGGCTGAAACCCCTGCGGCTCCAATTAACGGATTAATCGGGTCTTTACTCAGTTTGCCCATCAGCTTCGCCATTAAGATGCCACTGGCGGTTCCAATGGAAAATGCCACCGCACCTAATACCAAGATGCCCAGCGTTTGGAAACTGAGAAATTGATCTGCCTGCAATTTAGAGCCAACAGCCAAACCAAGGAAGATGGTCACAATGTTAATCAGCTCGTTCTGAGTGGTTTTTGTTAAACGCTCAACCACACCCGATTCACGCATCAGATTTCCGAGACAGAACATGCCAACCAAAGGCGTTGCTGAAGGTAAAAACAACAACGTCAGGCCCATAGCTATTAGCGGGAAGAAAAGCTTTTCACGACGAGCTACCGGGCGCAGTTGCTCCATTTTAATCTCACGCTCAGCTTGAGTGGTTAGCAACTTCATTATCGGGGGCTGGATAATAGGTACCAATGCCATATACGAATACGCCGCGACAGCAATTGCCCCCAATAAATCAGGTGCCAGCTTTGATGCCAGGAAAATCGCTGTTGGCCCGTCAGCCCCACCAATTATAGAAATTGCAGCAGCATCCGACATCGAAAACTCAATGCCCGGTATCCCGTTCAGGGCAATAGCACCAAATAAGGTTGCAAAAATACCGAACTGAGCGGCACCACCCAAAAACAGCATTTTGGGGTTTGCCAATAACGGCCCGAAGTCGGTTAATGCGCCAACCCCCATGAAAATAAGCAACGGGAACATACCCGTATCGATGCCAATACTATAAACGTAATAGAGAACACCACCCGGCTCTGTGAAGCCGCCTAAAGGAATGTTTGCCAGAATTGCACCAAAACCTATTGGCAGCAGCAATAACGGCTCAAACTTCTTTGAAATTGCCAGGTACAACAACACACCACCAACAACAATCATACTGAGTTGGCCGAACGTCATTGCGGCAATGCCAGTGGTTTCCCATAAGATCTGCAGCTTATCCATATTAGCCTACCGTCACCAGAGCATCGCCGACGGTCACAGCATCACCTTCTTTCACGTGAAGAGACTGAACCTTACCGTCTTTCTCCGCTTTAATGTCGGTTTCCATTTTCATCGCTTCCAATACCAGCACAACATCGCCTGCTTTAACCGTTGATCCCTCTTTGGCGACCACCTTAAAAATGTTACCGGCCAGCGGCGCTTTAATGGTTTCTCCCTCACCAGAGCTTGATTCACCGGAGGCGTCGGACTGCGTTTCAGATGACCTAGTCTGTTCGTCAGATGAGGCTGACTTCACTGAATCTAACTTACCTGTAGGCCCAACTTTGACGTTATAGCGTTTACCGTCAACTTCAACTTCGTACTGCTCGACACTACCCGTTGTTGCAGGCGCTTCTTTTTCTTTGGCCTCAGCTTTTTCTTCAGGCTCTTCACCCGGCGCAGGTTCAAAAGCATCGGGGTTATCGCGATTTTTAAGAAACTTCAAACCAATTTGAGGGAAGAGTGCATAAGTCAGAACATCATCCACAACGTCATCAGCAAGACGAATATCTTCATCAGTTGCTTTATCTTTAAGTTCTTTCGTGAGTGCATCCAGTTCGTTGTCCAGCAAATCTGCCGGACGACAGGTAATGGCTTCTTCACCATCCAGAACTCGTTTCTGTAGCTCTTTATTCACCTCTGCTGCAGTCGCGCCGTATTCACCCTTCAAAACGGCAGCTGTCTCTTTAGAGATGTTGGAGTAACGCTCACCGCTCAATACGTTCAGAACCGCCTGGGTTCCTACTATTTGTGACGTTGGTGTAACCAGAGGAATAAAGCCAAGGTCTTCGCGTACTTTGGGAATTTCTTCCAGTACTTCATCAAATTTATCCAGTGCACCCTGTTCTTTCAGCTGGCCTTCCATGTTGGTCAACATACCACCCGGAACCTGGGCCAGAAGAATGCGTGCATCGACGCCTTTTAAAGAGCCTTCGAATTTCGCGTACTTCTTCCGAACTTCACGGAAATAACTGGCTACTTCAGCGAGGTCCGGCAGAGACAAGCCGGTGTCCCGGTCTGTATTCTCTGTCATTGCAACCAAAGTTTCAGTCGGCGAATGACCATAAGTCATGCTCATTGAAGAAATAGCCGTATCCAGCATATCAATACCGGCATCAATTGCTTTTTGGTAGGTTGCGACACTCAAGCCCGTGGTCGCGTGACACTGCATTGCAATAGGCAAGTCGGTGTTTTTCTTCAACGCACTAACCAGCTCATAGGCATCGTTCGGTCTTAATAACCCAGCCATGTCTTTAATGAACAGAGAGTCACAGCCTAAATCTTCTAACTCCTGTGCCATTGCTACCCATTTATCCAGTGTGTGCACCGGGCTGACAGTATAGGCAAGTGTTCCTTGTGCATGGCCTTCAACATCTTTGGCCGCTTTAATCGCAGTTTTTAGGTTACGAACATCGTTCATCGCATCAAAAATACGAAAAACATCAACGCCATTTTCTTTAGCTCGTTCAATAAAACGTTTTACAACATCGTCAGCGTAATGACGATAACCCAATAGGTTCTGGCCTCTGAGCAACATTTGCTGACGAGTGTTAGGCATCGCTTTTTTCAATTCACGAATGCGCTCCCAAGGGTCTTCGCCCAAGTAACGAATACAAGAATCAAAGGTCGCTCCCCCCCAGGATTCCATTGACCAATAGCCGATGCTGTCCAGCTTCTCGGCAATAGGTAACATGTCTTCCAGACGCATCCGCGTTGCGAGTAGTGACTGATGAGCGTCACGAAGTACCAACTCTGTCAGTAACAGGGGTTTACTCATTATGATTTCTCCTTGTTATTCGCTGCTTTCGTGCCATTGCGATAATGATGAATGGCAGCTGAAATTGCAGCCAGTACCGCAGGAGGTGCCGTATCAGAGTTTTTATCTTTGACTGGAGAGTGACGGCTGGTAACAGCCTCCGGCGTTGGGATCAAACGCTTCATCGCGCTCATGGCAACGACCAGTAGACAAAGAAAGATAATGACTGCACCCATACCAACGAGCATGAGTTGCGCAGCTTGACTGAGCAGTTCCGACACGAAGCACTCCTAATTGGTTGCTAAGGTATTGTTATAAAATTATTAAATACTATGGTAGCAAGTCACGCAAGGAGATACAGCAGTAAATAGTGGGTATTCAGAGATTAAATGCGATTGAAAATTAAGCAGGATACACTATAGGGAGTAAAAAGAATGGCGCGCTCGGGAGGACTCGAACCTCCAACCGCCTGGTTCGTAGCCAGGTACTCTATCCAGTTGAGCTACGAGCGCGTATTCAGGTTAGTAACAATATGGCGCGCTCGGGAGGATTCGAACCTCCGACCGCCTGGTTCGTAGCCAGGTACTCTATCCAGCTGAGCTACGAGCGCGTATTGTTACTATAAACGACTGGCGGAGAGGGAGGGATTCGAACCCTCGATAGGGCTACAAACCCTATACTCCCTTAGCAGGGGAGCGCCTTCAGCCACTCGGCCACCTCTCCAAATCGTTGTGGCGTGAATTCTAGCGATGTTGGCAATAATGTCAATCGCTTTTTTAAAAACTCGGGTCTAAGTGTGGGATAATTAACCATCTCGCATGAATTTTCTGCAAAATGGCCGAAAACATAAAAAAAGACCGGCTTTCGCCGGTCTTAGTCTGAAAGTTTATTCTTTATCTTGCTCATCGTCCTTTTCGGACTGAATACGCATATAAATCTCTTCGCGATGAACGGAAACGTCTTTCGGGGCATTAACACCAATACGTACTTGGTTTCCCTTAACGCCGAGAACAGTGACCGAAACATCATCACCTATCATCAATGTTTCACCTACACGGCGAGTTAAAATTAGCATAGATTGCTCCTTCAATACTGTTCCGATTCTTACCGCGAATATCGAACATTTCCCTGAACTGTCGTAAGCAGTCTACCAATACTGAGAGCAATTACACTATAACGAAACGCATAATTTTTCGTTGTGTTTTTAACCCTCGGCACGACAACTAGAGTTGCTGTTGTAACCAAGTTGTTGCGGTAGCCAGAGCTTCATTTAACTGTTCCGGGAGTGAACCACCCGCTTGGGCCATATCAGGGCGACCTCCGCCTTTACCACCAACCACGTTAGCCGCCTGATTCACAATATCCCCTGCTTTAACTTTAGACGTTAAATCGGCAGTAACGCCAGCTATGAGGCTGACTTTATTACCATTTGCAGTTCCTAATAATACGATGCCGGAACCAATTTGGTTCTTCAGGTCATCAACTAAACCGCGTAAAGATTTAGGATCCGCCTGATCCAGCTCCGCAATTATTGCTTTAACGCCATTAATATCAATGGCCTGGGCGATTAAACCGCCACCAGCTTGCTGTGCTAATTTCTGTTGTAACTGTTCATTTTTACGCTCAAGCTCACGAAACTTCTGCTGCAACTGCTGTACTTTTTCAGCGACAGAATTCGACTCGGTTTTTAACTCACCGGCAAGATTTTGCAATATAGACTGTTGTTGTTGGGTGTAGCGAATAGCGGCTTCACCAGTTACAACTTCAATACGACGGACACCCGATGCGATTCCCCCTTCAGAGGTTATTCTGAATAAACCGATATCACCAGTCGCTTTTACGTGCGTACCACCGCAGAGTTCCATAGAGAAGTCTCCCATGCGCACAACACGCACCTGATCGTCATACTTCTCTCCAAACAACGCCATGGCACCGGCTTCTTTCGCTTGATCAATTGCCATGAGTTCAGTTTGTAATGGCAAGTTAGTTCGAATTTGAGCATTCACCTCACGCTCAAGCTGAGCCAGTTGTTCATTTGTAACGGGTTCAAAATGCGAGAAGTCAAAGCGCATTTTATCGGCCTCAACTAACGAACCTTTCTGCGTAACATGTTCACCCAACAAGTTTCTAAGAGCGGCATGAAGCAAGTGAGTCGCAGAATGGTTGCGTTTAATATTTTCTCTACGCTCTGAATCAATTTCAGCTTTTACACTGTCATTTAACTTCACAGGCGCTTTGGCAACACCATGGTGCGCTATTGCTTTACCAATGTATTGAGTATCAGTGACTTCAAAAGCGTTACCGCTTGCAACTAACACACCTTTATCGCCTATCTGACCACCACTTTCTGCGTAAAACGGTGTTTCTGAAAGAACAACAATACCTTTGTCACCAGCTTGTAACTCTTCCACCGGTTGCCCTTCTTTGAAAAGCTCAACCACTTTTGCCTGCCCGGCAACATCATCGTATCCGGTAAATGTCGTTTGATTTTCAGACTTTAACTGTTGGTTATAATCCATACCAAACTGAGACGCCTGTTGAGCTCTCAGACGCTGTTCAGACATAGCTTGTTCAAAGCCTTCCTCATCAACTGTCAGCTCATGCTCACGTGCAATATCCGCCGTTAAGTCAACCGGAAAACCATAGGTGTCATAAAGTTTGAATACGACATCGCCGGGTATCACTTTGCCTTTAAGCTGACTAATTTCATCAGACAAAATAGCCAGGCCTCGCTCAAGTGTCCGGGCAAACTGCTGCTCTTCTCGCTCCAGCGCATCTTTAATGATCTGCTGTTTCTGAACTAACTCAGGGTACGCATCGCCCATCTGTCGTGCTAACTCATCAACTAAGCGGAAAAAGAAAGCATCTTTAGCACCTAATAAATGTCCGTGACGCACGGCTCTTCGTATTATACGACGCAGCACATAACCACGGCCTTCATTAGATGGCATCACGCCGTCAGTAATCAGGAATGAACACGAACGAATGTGATCAGCGATTACCCGCAACGACTTATTATCAAGATCGTCGGTACCAATAATTTCAGCTGCCGCTTTAATCAAGGCCTGGAATAAGTCAATTTCGTAGTTGCTGTGAACGTTCTGCATAATGGCAGAAATGCGCTCAAGCCCCATGCCTGTATCAATCGACGGATCGGGCAATGGTTCAAAAGTTCCGTCAGCCTGACGGTTATACTGCATAAAGACCAGGTTCCAGATTTCTATATAACGGTCGCCGTCTTCTTCTGGTGTCCCCGGAGGACCGCCCCAGACTTCCGGACCATGATCATAAAAAACCTCAGAGCAAGGTCCACAAGGACCAGTATCACCCATAGACCAGAAATTATCCTTTTCACCAATGCGTGAAATGCGGTCTTCCGGAACACCGATATCTTTTGCCCAAATATCGTAAGCTTCATCGTCTTCAGTGAAGACCGTTACCCAAAGCTTTTCCGCCGGTAATTTCAACTCTTTGGTTAAAAAATCCCAGGCATATTGAATTGCCTGCTTTTTAAAATAATCACCAAAGCTAAAATTCCCCATCATTTCAAAAAATGTATGATGACGAGCGGTATAACCAACGTTTTCGAGGTCGTTATGCTTACCTCCGGCACGAAGACAACGTTGCGCAGAGGTGGCTTTGTTATAACGGCGCTTGTCAGTACCCAGAAAAACATCTTTGAACGGAACCATTCCCGCATTAGTAAATAAGAGGGTTGGATCGTTGCCTGGAATCATTGATGACGAAGGCACTTTTTCGTGTCCTCGTTCAGCAAAGTAATTTAAAAATGCATCACGAATTTGGGCACTGTTCATGCTCATGTTGAGTCCTACTTTTCTTAACTGAGTGACTTTAGGTCAATATTTTAATGGCCTAAGACTATCATGAAGTAGCCGCCTAGCCTAGCGTCGTGGTCGATTGACACAAGCGAAAATTTGCTCTGGAGTAAACCCTCTTTGCTGCAAAAAACGAACCTGACGGCTCCACTCTTTTTCGTCCGCAGGCTGGTCATCGCCGAATTTCTTTTGTTTCAACTCTGCACACAACTCAAACCAGTCAACTTCCATTGAATCGAGCACACTTTCGGCAATCTGCTCAGAGACGCCTTTTTGTTGAGTTACTTGAGCAAGGATTTTTAACCGCCCTTGCTTTTGCCCTACTTTCTCGCGAATAAAACTTGCGGCAAAACGCTCGTCGCTCTGCCATCCTTCGTTATCAAGTTCATCAACAACGCGCTTAACCATGTCTGCGGGCCATTGCTTTTGTATTAATTTACGCTTTAATTCAGTACGACTTTGTTCGCGCATAGCAAGCAACCTGAAGGCACTGTCGCGCAACGATTTCTCGTCATATTCTGAACTTTCGTCCATGGTCTATACTCCAACACGTAACTATGGAATTTGGTCTAAGGATGATTAATATGACTCAGAGCCACACAAAATCAAGGTTTCTCTTAACCTGTCTTGCTTTTCTTACAGTAGCATTTAGCACTGTCACTCAAGCTAATGAACGGACATTGTCGACCTCGGGCAGTGGAAGCGTATCGGCTATTCCGGACCAAATGTCACTCACCTTCTGGATTGAAGAGCGCGGAAATAAGCTCAGCTCGCAAAAGACTTTAGTCGATGAAACAACCAACCGTCTGATTAACGATTTAAATAATAAAGGAGTTGAAGATAAAGACATCCGCTCCTATCAATTGCAGATTTATCCACGTTATGAACAAAATGACGATGGCAAAACAGAACAAAACGGATTTGTCGTGCAACGCGAAGTTCAGGTCACTTTGCTGGAACCGGAGAATTACGACAGCATTATCGATCTTGCCCTGGCGCGCGGGGTTACTCGTGTTGGTCAGGTTAAGTTTGAAATTAGCGACCAACAAGGTTTATATGAACAAGCACTGGTGAATGCATACCAACAAGCCAAGGCGAAAGCTGAGCGTCTTGCTACAGCGGCAGGACTGGAACTAAAAAGCACATTAAGCATTGCTGAGCAATCAATGTCACGGCCGGTCATTATGCAGATGGCCGAAATGAGTAGTCGCTCAGATAAAGTATCGCTACCGGGCCAGCAGACCATTGAAGCACGTGTTGAAGTCACTTTCTTAACCCAAAGTCAGTCAGCCTCTGACAATTAAATCATTGCTATGCGCTGCACTCGGAGTAATATAGTTGATACTTCAACACTTTTTTAACAGTCAGGGTCATTTTGTTCCAAAAAATCCGTAACATCTTATTCATCATTCTGCTGGTAGCCGCTCCTATGGTAATGGCTCAAGAGTGGCAGCAGCAGCGTGTTGAAGCCAGCAGTAACCCCGATGTATGGATAGAAAAGACTTCGGAGCTCATAGAACAGTACGATAACCAGCGTCAGTTTGAAGAATTGGCTATGGCCTACGCATTGCAAGCAGAGGCTTACCGTTATTCTGGTAAAGAAAGTGAAGCACAACGTGCAATTCAGGAAGGCTTGCGTTTTGCAGAGTTGGCAGAGTCAAAAATTGCAAAAACGCTGTTGAAAATGAACCAAACCTGGTATTTCCTGCAGCGAGGGAAACTTCGGCAGGCTAATACAAGCATTGTCTACGCAATAGAGTACGCAAAAGCTTCCGGCAATAAAGACTTGCAGATTGAAGCAGAGATTCTGCACGCTCAAGTCATGCAGAACACGGGTGATATTGCCCGTGCCCTTCAAATTTTGGAGCAGCTAAACCGAAGCGCTTACACTGCGCGCCCCAGACTGCAAATGGAATTCCACGCCCTTATCGGCTCTATTTATATGGATGTCGGGGCTAATGACATCGCGTTAGCACACATACAGGACGCTCTGGATATAAGCAGGGAGCACCTTGGTGAGTGGGATGTCTCGGTATTGGAATATAACCTTGCCCGGGCCTATCAGGCCGCAGGAAACGACAATCAAGCCGAGCAACATTTTAAAGCCGCTTTAGAAATCAGCGAAGCAATTAATGATGATCTGGGTGTTGCATACGCACTGTTTCAAATGGCTTCAATAGATATTGCAGACAAAGATTACCAGCAAGCTTTAACACGCCTTAATGAGGCACTCCCCCAATTTAAGTCTGCCGCCGCACACCCCATGGAAGCACAAAGCCGATTAAGTATGGTGTCGGTCTATTTAGGCACTGATAAACTTGATAATGCTCTGAGTCAGTTAGAGGCTGCAACTTCTATCATCAATACACTCACAAATGACGAGCTACATCAAACTCTGCACGAACATTGGTCGGACTACTATCAGAGAATAGGTAACTACGAAGCTGCTCTTAAGCATTATAAAATGTCCGTAAACTTCATGCAGAAAGTTCAGCAACAAACTCGTGATAAACAGGTGCAGGAAATTATGGTGCGCCTGGAAATTAAAGAACAGGAAACAACTAACGAATTGTTAAAGAAAGAGAACGAATTGCAGCAACTGGAGCTCCAGGAGCAGCAAACGTCGTATTACCTCCTCATATGGATTATCATTTCCGGTTTCCTGGTTGTCATTATCGTTTCAGCCTTTTTATACCAACAATGGAAGGCTCGTAAGAATTTCGCAGAACTCGCTCTGAAAGATGATCTGACGAATGCCCCCAATAGACGAGCTATTGTTCGTATATGCAAAAAAGGGCTGGAGCAAGCTCAGGAGCAACAGCGCCAATTGGCATTAGCCGTTGTAGATTTTGACTATTTTAAAACGATAAACGACCAGTTCGGCCACGATGTCGGCGACAATGTACTGAAACGTTTCGCTGCAGTTGCTAAACAAAGTCTGCGTAATCATGACAGTTTTGGCCGTTTGGGCGGAGAAGAATGGTTAATGGTGTTTTTCGACGCCAGTAAAGAAGACGCGAAAAACATTTTCGAGCGCATAACTGAAGAACTGAATAAAAGCCCCATTGACGGTTTACCAAATGATTATCGCGTGACCTTTAGCATGGGCTTCACTAACGCCCACCCGGACGATAGCTTTGACTCGCTCTATAAACGCGCTGACAAAGTCTTGTTTGAAGCTAAAGATAAAGGCCGCGAGCGTTTGATTATTACTGACTAGCCAGCGGTTAGCTTCAATCAAGCTGGCAGATTATGGCTTATACAATGCAAACCGCCACCTCCAAGGACAAATTCCCTGGCGTTAAACGACAACACTTTCCTCTCAGGCAAAGCATTTTGAATTCGCTGAAAAGCCTCATCATCTGTTTCTAAACCAAATTCAGGAATCACGAGCAGCTTATCGGTCTGCAGCACATTCACGTAGCTGCAAAGCAAAGGCAAATCAATGGTTCGCTTTAAGCTCAGTTCGTTAAGTTCTATATCCTGTCTTTCTTCTGGCATTGCTGACTGCGGCCGCGGCAAGGGAAGTGGAATTGCGTTAATAAACTTTGGTAATTGACTGACAAGCTTCTGCAACTGCTGGCAGGCTTCATAGTCCGGGTGTGTTACGTCGTCGGTAAACACATATAACAAGGTGTCAGAATCGACAAAGATCGCCATATTGTCAATGTGGCCGCCGGTTTCATCAGCCGACAAAGAGTTATTGAAAAAGTAGAGACGCTGGCCAGGTAATAACTTACTGAGTATCGCTTTTAATTCATTATGACTCAGGTCCGGGTTTCTTCGTTTTATGCACGCTAACCCAACTATCCAGTCACCTTTCCCGTTGTGGGTAAAAGCACCACCTTCTGCAACCAGTTGTGCTTTGTCGTGCGACAAATTGAAATAACCGCATAAATTTTCAGCAAACTGACTGTCCGCAGTTATCGCTTGTTGCACACCGCTCCAACCATCAAAGTTGAAGGATAAGGCTTTTACCTCTTTTCCATTATTCAGCCAGAGCGGAGCAATATCCCGTAACCAGATATCGTCATAATCAACTTCAATACGGTGAATCCGTTTCAGAGAGTCAGGCAAGTTACCTTTAACCTGAGAGGATACTACCAACGAAACTGGCGCCGAGGCCGGTAACTGATCCAATAACCTGAGCAAGGCGTTTTGCGCCGGTTTTGCATGACTACGCCAGACATCTCCCCGGTACGGCCATGCTAGTAACAAGCGCTGGTTTGCCACAAAATCTGGCAACCAGCCTTCACCGATAACCACTTATTTACCCCGTCGTTTGCTCTGCTTTTTATCCTGCCGATGACGGGCTGTAGCTTTACGTATTTTCGCAAAACGACGCTGTTTAGATTCTTCATTGCGAGGATCAAGAAATGAGTGCTTCTCTGGGGGTAAGTTCACTTGCGCCCTTAATGCATTAACCTGCTCAAGCTTCATCTCCGCCCAGCCACCTTGCGGCAACCCGGCTTCCAGAGGAATATCACCGTAACGAACACGGATAAGGCGGCTCACCTGTACTTCCTGAGACTCCCACAAACGGCGAACTTCACGATTACGCCCTTCGCTTAAGGTGACATGAAACCAACGGTTCATGCCGTCACCGCCTGCCGGCTTTATGCTATTAAAATGTGCCGGCCCATCTTCCAGTTGCACACCTTTTCTCAGGCGTTGCATCATAGCCTCATCTACTTCACCAAACACACGTACGGCATACTCCCGCTCAACCTGCTGGCTGGGGTGCATCAGGCGATTAGCAAGCTCTCCGTCAGTGGTGAAAAGCAACAGACCAGATGTATTCACATCCAGACGCCCTACAGCAACCCAGCGTGCGCCGCTCATTCGTGGTAAACGGTCATAAACGGTCGGCCGCCCTTCGGGGTCTTTACGCGTACAAAGCTCACCTTCGGGCTTGTGGTAAATCAAAACACGGCAAATGACCTCTTCTTCAGGTTTAATCTGAACTTCGTGGCCATCAATGCGAACCTTAGCGTCTGCGTCGATACGCTCACCTAACTGTGCCACTTTACCGTTCACACGAATGCGGCCCGCGGAAATTTTAGCTTCAATTTCGCGGCGTGAGCCATGTCCAGATCGGGCTAAAACCTTTTGTAATTTCTCGGTCATTACGAATCATCTCTCTCGTTAGTCGCTGTCTCAGCGGTACGTTCATCATCTTCACTGAGTGTATCGATATCGGGTAGTTCCGATAAGTCACTCAAATTAAAATCATCTAAAAAATCATTGGTGCTGGCATAAAGTTGAGGGCGTCCCGGAACTTCTTTGTGTCCGACCACTTTGACCCATCCCCTTTCCTGCAACGTCTTCATTATGTGGCTACTGACACTTACGCCACGTATCTGTTCAATTTCACCGCGGGTTATTGGCTGCCTGTAAACAATTAAAGCCAAAGTCTCCAATAAAGCATTTGAGTATCTGGGTGGCTTTTCCTGCCACAACCCCGCTAGCCGCTGCCCAAGCTCAGCTCGTGTTTGGAAGCGGTAACCAGAAGCCACTTTTACTAATTCAATACCCCGCTCCCGGTAATCCGATTGCAGTTCTTGAAGCTGTTGCTTTATTGCCGTAAGTGACGCTTCCCCTTCATTCAGCAAAAGCTGATGCAGTTGCTCAGCCGATAAAGGCTGAGGGTGTGCAAATAAGGCCGCTTCGATAAGTTGTTTAAGCTGTAACGGATTCATCTTGGCTGTGCTGTCTCAAACTCAGGCGAATATCACTCATAGGCTCTACTTGTGACAATTCTACCATTGATTCTTTCACAAGTTCTAAAATTGCTAAAAAACTAACCACAGCCCCAGCGCGCCCCTCTTTGCGGGTGAACAGCTGACTAAAAGAAACATATTTTTTATTGCTTAATAGTTCCAGTACCTGGCTCATTCTTGCCCGTGTGGATAGCTGTTCCCGTTTTATCTGATGGTGTGCTTTTAGCTCAACCTGCTGCAATACCCGACTAAAGGCAAGCGTCAAATCCTCTAAAGTAACTTCCGGAGGTGTTGATGTTACCCACTCACGCGCATTGGTATTAACCTCACTCAGCAATATGTCCCGCCCTACTTGAGGTTGCTGGTCAATATACTCTGCACCCTGACGTATGGCTTCATACTCCTGCAAGCGCCTGATTAATTCGGCTCTTGGATCTTCTTCTTCATCCTCTTCCTGAGGCGGCTTCGGTAATAGCAGTCGACTTTTAATTTCCGCCAGTATGGCGGCCATCACCAAATAATCAGCGGCCAGCTCCAGCTTAAGCTCTTGCATCATATCCACATACTCAACGTACTGTCGGGTAATGGCCAAAATAGGCATATCAACAATATCGAGCTTTTGTTTACGGATTAAGTACAACAGCAAGTCCATCGGACCACTGAAAGTATCCAGAATAACTTCCAGCGCATCCGGTGGTATATAGAGGTCTTCTGGTTTTTCTATAACCGGTTCGCCGCGGACAAAACCTAAAGGCAGTGACTGCTGTTCAGCCATAATTAACCCAAATGCCTAGCAAGTTATTAAAAGTCAAAAGGTTCTGTGTCTCCGGAGCCTTCACGGCGAATGGTCGGCGCGCCTTCAGACAAATCCACAACCGTGGTTGGTTCTTCACCTTTATGACCGCCGTCAATAATTAAATCCACTAATTTTTCCAGCTTATCCCGAATCTCTTCCGGGTCGGATTCAGCCAGCATTCCTTCACCAAGGATCAAGCTGGTCGACATTAACGGCTCGTTCAACTCTTCCAGCAAGGCCATTGCTATACGGTTGGTCGGAACCCGTATGCCGATAGTTTTACGTTTGGGATTCAAAAGTCGCTTGGGAACTTCTTTAGTACCTTTCAGAATAAAAGTGTAAGGCCCCGGGGTGTTATTCTTCAGTAGACGGAAAGCATCGTTATCAACTCTGGCATAAGTCGCAAGCTCAGATAAGTCACGGCACATTAAGGTAAAATTGTGCTCTTTGTCTATTTCTCGAATCTGACAAATACGGTCTGCCGCTGCTTTATCACCAATTTGACAACCAATGGCATAACCCGAGTCTGTAGGATAAACCACCACACCACTTTTACGAATAATCTGAACCGATTGCTGAATTAAACGTGCTTGAGGATTTTCCGGATGAATTTCAAAAAATTGACTCATAATCTCCCCTCAATCCTTCTACTGTGACCAATGCTCCCATATTGGCACACAGTCCGCCGGCAGACAAAGATTTTTGCCCAGTTCGCGCCAATTTCCCGGATAGTGAAAGTCGGAACCCTGAGAGGCTAACAGCCCGTATTCCCGGCTCATTTTTGCCAAAGCGTCACGATGACCTGGAGACTGCTGACACAAACTGACTTCCATGGCATCAAGCCCCCACTCTTTCCCTTCTACCAAAAGTTTTCGCAGCCATTTGTTTGACATCTTATAGCCATGCGGATGCGCCAGCACTGCCTTGCCTCCGGCGCTATGAATAGCATCTATTGCTTCAGGAATATTGCACCATTCGGGTTTTACATAAGCACTACTGCCTTTACCAATATAGCGGTCAAAAGCCTGCTGTGGTTTACTGACAGTTCCCTTGCGTACCATGGCATCGGCGATGTGCTTGCGTGTTGGCATACCATCCGCCTGACAGTCCTCTGCAGATAAACTAACGCCACGTTGGTATAACTTCTCAAGCATGGCATCAAAGCGATCATAACGACGTTGCTGCTGTTCGTTTAACAATGCCTTTAACTGTCCCTCTTCAGGATCGATATTGAGACCGACGATATGGATCTCAAAACTGTGCCAGCGACAGCTGATTTCAACACCGTTAATCAATTTAATCGGCAGGCTTTCCTGAGCAATCAGACTGTTCGCTTCGGGCAGGCCGTCAACACAGTCATGATCGGTAATTGCCAGTACATCCACTTCCTGCTCACAAGCCCGGTGCAAAAGCTCAGAGACCGACAATGAACCATCCGAGTGCGTACTGTGACAATGTAAATCATAAACTGGCATTAAATCTCCGCCGCCAGTTCTGTACCCTGACGAATCGCGCGTTTAGCATCAAGCTCGGCAGCAACGTCGGCACCACCAATTAGGTGCACAGTCTGACCAGCAGACTGCAACGCGTCGTGTAATGACCGTTGCGGTACCTGCCCCGCACAAATAATCACATTATCAACTTCCAGCAATTGTTTTTCACCTTCACGCTCTATTTCTATACCTTCTGGCACAATGCGGTGATAAGTCACCCCATTCCACATATTCACAGACTTACTTTTTAACTCGTTACGATGAACCCAGCCAGAGGTTTTGCCTAACCCCTTACCAACTTTACTCTCTTTACGCTGAAGCAACCAAACCTGACGCGGGCTCTGCTCTGGCTGCTGAGGTTTTAGGCCGCCGCGGTCACTGTAGCTTTTATCAATACCCCAACGCTCTGACCACTCAGATTCATCCAGTGTCAGTGACTTTTCGGTGGTCAGGTATTCAGAAACATCAAAACCAATACCACCGGCACCAATCACAGCCACTTTTTTACCCACAGCTTTGTGGTCACGTAAAACATCTAAGTAGCCCAGAACATGCGGTAAATCGATACCCGGAATATCGACCTGCCGTGGGCTGACGCCAGTTGCCAGAACCACATCATCGTATTTTTCTGCCAACAGCCCTTCGCAAGTTTGCTCTTTTCCAAGCTTCAAATTAACCCCAGTGTCTTCAATGCGGTACTTAAAGTAGCGCAGGGTTTCATAAAACTCTTCTTTACCCGGAATCTGCTTAGCGTAGTTAAACTGACCACCAATTTCATCGGACTTGTCGTATAAATCGACCTGGTGACCACGCTCTGCTGCGTGACAGGCAAAGGCAAGCCCTGCCGGGCCGGACCCAATCACCGCAATGCGCTTTTTCTGCTCAGCCGGTTTCATGACCAGTTCCTGCTCAAAACACGCCTGCGGGTTAACTAAACAGGACGCCCGTTTATTCTCAAACACATGGTCCAGACACGCCTGATTACAGGCAATACAGGTATTAATGCGTTCAGACTGACCTTGTTCCGCCTTTTTCACAAACTCCGGGTCAGCCAGTAATGGTCGCGCCATGGAGACCATGTCAGCCTGATTACTTTCTAAAATATGCTCGGCAATTTCCGGCGTATTAATACGGTTAACGGCAACCACAGGCACCGATAATTCTCTGCGTACGCGCTCGGTTATCCAGCTAAAGGCACCGCGCGGTACCGAAGTGACAATGGTCGGTACACGGGCTTCGTGCCAGCCAATACCGGTATTAATAATGGTAACACCCGCCTGCTCCAGTAGCTTACCCAGCTGCAGCACTTCGTCCAGCTGATGTCCATCTTCCACCAAATCCAGCATCGACAAACGGAAAATAATAATCGACTTTTCACCCACCGCGGCCCGAACGGCTTTGACAATTTCCAGTGGAAACCGCATACGGTTTTCGAAGCTGCCGCCCCAGTTATCATCGCGCTTATTCGTTCTTGGACACAAAAACTGGTTAATCAAGTAACCTTCCGAGCCCATGATTTCTACACCATCGTAGCCAGCCTTCTGCGCCAGCTTTGCGCCGCGGGCATAATGCTTGATGGTGTTTTTAATCTGGCGCTCCGACATGGCTTTTGGCTTGAATGGGTTTATCGGCGCTTTTATCGCGCTGGGCGCTAAGGAAAACGGATGATAGCTGTAACGACCGGCGTGCAGAAGTTGCAGACAGATTTTGCTGCCATACTTGTGAACGGCATCGGTCACCTGACGATGCTTACCGACATGCCAGGGCTTTGACATTTCACTGCCAAACGGCGCTAAGCGTCCTCGAAAGTTTGGGCTGATGCCGCCGGTAACAATAAGACCTACGCCACCTTTTGCCCGCTCTTCATAAAAGCTGGCTAATTTACTAAAGCCATTTTTTTCTTCTTCCAGGCCAGTATGCATTGACCCCATCAAGACTCGGTTCTTTAACGTTGTGAAGCCAAGATCCAGGGGTTTTAGTAAATTTGGGTATGAATTTGCCACGCCAACCTCTTATTTTAAACGGGTGTTTAACTTTTCCTAACTGTACTGCTTAAACCCGTTTAACTCAAGCTCAGAACGCCATAGCTTCACGCAGCAAGAAGCGGGAAAGCGCCATGCTATCTACCTGTAAATTGGGGTTACCATCACGAACTTGCTCAGCTACCTGCTCTAGAATGGGCCAGAGCAATTCTTTCACCTGTGCGTCAGCACTTTGCATTGACTGCAGATCAGTCAGCTCAAGCTCTCTTACATGTACGCTTAAAATGGGTTCACCTTTGTCAAACAAGTTAATAGTGACGTCTTCCATCAGCCACTCATCAACTCGCCAGTTTAACGGTACCGAACTCACTTTCTGCACTTTCACTGAGTTCATCTGCTTTAAAAACTCATGCAAATTCGAGCGCCCGGTGCCGTAATATGCCACGGTCAGTTGAGCACCGGACATGGATACTTTTGAAATATCAACACGACTGCTGCCAAGCGCCTGCCAGTCACCAGTTAACACCAACTGCCTGGCTAACAACAATTGATTCTCAGGCTCCGACAAGGCATCCACACGAGTTGCAAAGCGAACGTTATTTGCCGTCAAGCCATCAGTTAGTGAGTTAACCTCAAGCTCCTCCACTTCGAGATCGGCATTTAACTGCTCCGACGCCATTGTCTGTAAACCGTCTTTCATTGCATCAGACAGGTTTTGGGCATTAGCTGACAAGCTGATAACCGGAAGCAAAAGCCAGCAAAAAGCCTGTGTTAAATGTGTAATTTTCATCGGTGACCTCATTCAATTAGGATCCAGTCGCAGGAATAAACCCAATAATCGCATAACCTTTGACTCTTTAAAGTAATTATTTGTTAATCTGAGACAACATTATAAAAACGGAGAACAATCTCATGCGAAAGAGCCTTGCTTTAATTGCCTCTTTGTCACTGATGGGTTGCTCGGTAGTATCAGCACCTGTTGTTGCCGAAGAAAGCTCAACGAATCATAAACGCATGTTGCCGGTAGACACCGAAGTGGTTACCGAACACAGCGTAGAAATTAATGGCGAAACTGTGGACTACACAGCCACAGCCGGCACTCAACCGGTATGGGACGACGAAGGTAACCCAACCGCATCGTTATTCTACACCTATTATGAACGTCAGGACGTTGATAACCGTGAGTCTCGCCCTGTTGTTTACTCCTTTAACGGCGGCCCTGGTTCAGCATCGGTTTGGATGCACATTGCCTACACAGGCCCAAAGGTTTTAAACCTGAGTGACGAAGGCTATCCGGTTCAGCCTTATGGCGTGCAGGACAACCCGCACTCCATTCTTGATGTCGCTGACATTGTTTTTATTAACCCAGTCAATACCGGCTACTCACGCGTGTTGCCAAATGAAGATGGCGAAATGCCGTCGCGCGAAAAGCAAAAAGACATGTTCTTCGGTGTTAATGCCGACGTTAAATATCTTGCCGAGTGGATGAACACCTTTACTTCGCGCATGAACCGCTGGCAGTCACCTAAGTACTTAATTGGCGAAAGCTATGGCACAACACGTGTATCGGGTCTTGCACTGGAGCTGCAAAACAGCCAGTGGATGTACCTAAACGGCGTTATTTTAGTGTCACCAACTGATATTGGTATTGACCGCGATGGCCCGGTAAAACAAGCTAACCAGCTGCCTTATTTTGCTGCAGCCGCCTGGTATCACGATGCACTGCCAGACGCACTACAGAGCAAAGATCTGGACGAGTTACTACCAGAAGTTGAACAATTCACGCTGGACCAGTACTTACCGGCACTGGCGAAAGGCGCCATGCTAACGGGTGAAGCCCGCGAGCAAATGGCCGAACGCGTCGCTTATTACTCAGGTTTATCGAAACAAGCGGTATTAGATAACAACCTGGCGCCGAGCACCTGGTATTTCTGGAAAGAACTCCTGCGTGACCGCGACCGCACTATTGGCCGCCTTGACTCACGCTATTTAGGCCTGGATGAAAAACGCTCGGGCGACCGTCCTGACTATAACGCAGAACTGACGTCATGGTTACATTCGTTCACGCCAGCCATTAACTACTACCTGCGTGAAGAGTTAAATTTTGTAACCGACATTAAATACAACATGTTCGGCCCGGTTCATCCGTGGGATCGCTCGAACAACAACACCGGTAAGCAATTACGTCAGGCCATGGCGCAAAACCCTTACCTGAATGTGTTAATTCAGTCAGGTTATTTTGACGGCGCTACTAACTACTTCGATGCCAAGTACAACATGTGGCACTTAGATCCAAGCACGCAAATGAGCGACCGTATCGACTTTAAAGGCTACCGCAGTGGCCACATGATGTACCTGCGCCGTGCCGACTTAGAGAAAGCCAATGACGACTTGCGTGAGTTTATTCGTAAGTCTGATTCAAAAGGCAAACCAGCAGAATATCAATAGAGAAGAATAAAAGCAGAAAGAAAACAACTGTTGACAGACTTTCGCTCAAGCGTTAGTTTGTCAGCATTAAAACGAATTAAGAGAGCTATACAACTTATGTTTTTACGTACAACAACCCAACATTGGTGGTGGCACTTCCCGAACGAGCGGGTGGTGTAGTTGTGCGTGTAACGTAAATAGCTTCACTTTGAGAAACCCGCTCCTTTGAGCGGGTTTTTTATTGCCGTTTCACTGGAGCAGGTTTAAAAATCAACAAGAGAAAACGAGGTCTGAGGTGAAAAACCTGACAACTGAACAAGACGGCAATTTAGAGACACTGAGAGTGTCACTGCCTTATCAGGCGGAGCCACTACAAGTATTTCAGAATACTTGCAGCACACAAGGTGAGCATTTACTGCTGGACTCAGCTGATATCGGCACCAAGCAGCAGGTAAAGAGCTTGCTGCTGATTGATGCAGCGTTACGAATTACCTGTAACAATCAACAGGTCACTATTGATGCCCTGACTGATAACGGCTCTGCCTTGCTCAGCTGGATTGAAGAACAGCTTAAAGATAGTGCGACGATTGAAAAAGCACCAGACCAACTGACATTAACCTTCAGTGCTGCAACTATGCCACTGGATGAAGACTCCCGCTTACGTCAAATCAGTAACATGGAGCCGCTGCGACTACTCCAGCAAAACCTCAATAAAGCAAACGACACAGCAAAACAGCACCCGTTTTCTGTCTTTCTCGGCGGCGCTTTCGCCTATGACTTTGTTGCCAGCTACGAGCGGCTGCCCGAAGTTGAAGAAGGCGAAAACAACTGCCCTGACTATGTCTTTTACCTGGCAGAAACCTTGCTGATTATTAATCATCAACAGAAAACCACTGAGCTTCTTGGCAGTGTTTTCAGCGGTGACGGTCACGATCAGCGTTATCAGGCTATGAGTCAGCGTATAGGAGAACTGGCAGCGCGCTGTCAGCTGCCGGTAATAGAACCTCAACCTCAGCCGATTGATGTAAAAGTAACAGCCACACCCTCAGCAGAAGAATTTGCAGGCATTGTTACCCGGCTAAAAGAAAACATTGTGGCGGGCGATATTTTTCAGGTAGTGCCGTCCCGGCGTTTTAAAATGCCCTGCCCTGATCCGTTAGCCGCTTACCAGCAGTTGAAGAAGAATAACCCCTCACCCTATATGTTTTTTATGAGTCATCCGGATTTTTGCCTGTTTGGAGCCTCACCTGAGTCCGCACTGAAATATCAGCAGGACACCAATAAGGTAGAGCTTTATCCTATTGCCGGTACCCGTCCACGCGGTAAAAATGCCGACGGCAGTATTAACCCGGACTTAGACAGCCGCATGGAACTGGAACTGCGACTTGACCAAAAAGAACTCGCAGAACATTTAATGCTGGTTGATTTAGCCCGTAACGATTTAGCCCGTATTAGCGAAACCGGCACTCGTTACGTTGCCGACCTGCTTCAGGTTGACCGTTATTCGCATGTCATGCACCTGGTTTCACGCGTGGTGGCAAAACTGAGGAACGACTGCGATGCTCTTCACGCTTACCGCGCCTGCATGAATATGGGCACTTTAGTGGGAGCTCCAAAAGTTAGCGCCGCGACTCTTATTCGTCAGGTCGAACAACAACGTCGCGGCAGCTACGGCGGCGCTGTTGGGTATCTGGCCGGTAATGGCGACATGGATACCTGTATTGTTATTCGCTCCGCGTTTGTTAAGAACGACGAAGCCATAGTGCAGGCCGGTGCTGGTGTAGTGCATGACTCAGATCCGGCCAGCGAAGTCGCCGAAACAGAGAATAAAGCTAAGGCCGTTATCCTGGCAATTCAGCAGGCCCACACTTTACCTGAACAGGAGACGCTATAATGACTCAGTCAGCTCGTATCGTACTGATAGATAACGTCGACTCGTTCTCGTACAACCTGGTGGATGAGTTGCGCCAGTTAGGTTTTCCGCTGGTCGTTTATCGTAACCAACTGGCAGCAACCGATGTGATTGAACAGCTGGAAAATTACAGTGGCCCTCAACTGGTATGCTTGTCACCGGGGCCCGGGCACCCATCAAATGCCGGAAACCTGATGGAAGTGATCCGATACTGCAGCGGCCGCATACCCATGCTGGGTATTTGTCTGGGCTTTCAGGCGTTAATTGAGCACGCAGGCGGACGAGTTGATACCTGCGGTGAGATTGTCCATGGCAAAACCGCTAAGGTCGATACTGTGAAGCATCCCGTATTTACCGCCGCAACGGATAACAACCAGTGCGTTGTAGCGCGTTACCACTCATTAAGTGGTTACGACCTTCCGGAAGCAACAAAGGTAATCGCCAGTTTAGATGGCCCCGATGGCAGTATCCCCATGGCTGCCGAGTTTTTTAATGAAGCAGGAACCGTTAGTCATGCCATTGGCTTTCAGTTTCACCCGGAGTCGCTTTTAACGCCAAAGGGAAAACAATTACTTAGTAACAGCATTCAGTATTTATTAACAGGAGCAAAGCCATGAAAGCCCTACAAACTCTGATGTCTGGTGAGGCTCTGACGCAAGATCAAACCCGTGAGTTTTTCCAACGCTTAATTAAAGGCGAGCTCAACGACATTCAGGTGACCGCGGCGCTCATTGCCATGAAAATGCGGGGCGAAACCCCAGCCGAGTTAGCCGGTGCCGCCGAAGCGATTTTATCGGCCGCAAAGCCTTTTGTCCGTCCCGATACCACAGTCATTGACAGCTGCGGTACCGGCGGCGATGGCAGCAACACCATCAATATCTCCACCACGGCTGCTCTGGTTGCCGCCAGTATGGGTCTGGCTGTGGCCAAACATGGTAACCGAAGTGTGTCTTCACGTTCAGGCTCAGCCGATGTACTCGAAGCACTTAAACTTCGCGTTAATCTGGATCCTTCGGATGCCTCTGCCCAGTTGGCCGATAACGGCTTTTGCTTTTTATTTGCTCCGCATTATCACCCGGGCATTAAACACGCTATGCCGGTAAGACAAACACTGAAAACACGCACCTTATTCAACCTGATTGGTCCTTTAGTTAACCCTGCCCGACCCGATGCTCAACTGCTCGGCGTTTATAGTGAGGAATGGGTAAGACCCATGGCTGAAACCCTACAGCGACTGGGGGTTAAGCGTGCTATGGTCGTACATGGAAGTGGACTGGATGAACTGGCTCTGCACGGCCCGACTCAAGTCATTGAACTGCGTGACGGCGAGCTGAATGAGTACCGGGTTACTCCTGACGACTTTGGTGTTCCCAGCGCCCCGCTTGACGAGTTAAAAGGCGGCGATGCTGACTTCAATGCCCGTATTCTGGAAGACATTCTTGCCGGAGGCGGCAGCCCCGCTCAGCGCCACTCAGTTGCTATGAACGTTGCAGCTTTGCTTTATTTAAGTGGACAATACAGCGATATGAAAGCCGCAACTGCAGCAACACTGGAGCATTTAGATACCGGCCAGGCTCTGTTGCATTTACGCCGCGTACAAGACGCCCAGGAGACTTATCATGTCTGACAGCATCAGCTTAAAAAAGAATGTGCTGAAAACCATTGTCGATCGCAAAGTTGAGCAAAATAAAGCTCAGGCTGACCTTATGCCCCTGAGTGAAATAAAGTCTCAGCTCAGCCCCAGTGACCGTAGCTTATATGAAGCCTTAAGTGGTGAGCAGGCAGGTTTCATTCTGGAGTGTAAAAAAGCGTCACCATCAAAAGGTCTTATTCGTGCTGACTTTGACGCACCACAGTTGGCAAAAAGTTACCAGCCTTATGCCGCAGCCATTTCCGTACTAACCGAACCTGAGTTTTTTCAGGGCCGGCTGGACTACCTGACCGCCGTGCGCCAACAAGTGACTCAGCCGGTTTTATGCAAAGACTTCTTTATTGATGAAGAGCAGGTTTACCGAGCTCGTTACTTTGGCGCAGACGCTATTTTGCTTATGCTGTCTGTACTCGATGATGCGCAGTATACCATCCTGCGTGATATCGCCGAATCGCTCGCGATGGACGTGCTCACCGAAGTCGCTAACGAAAACGAAATGAAACGTGCCGCAAACCTGGGCGCGAACATTATTGGTATTAACCACCGCGACTTAACGGACTTAAGCATTGAGCCGAACCGCAGCGCACAGTTAGCTCCGCTGGCACCGGAGAATGCCTTACTCATTGCTGAGTCGGGATTTTCCGAACACGCGGACATTCGCCGGGTAGCTCCCTTTGTTAACGGTTTCCTTATTGGCAGCGCATTGAGCGCTCAGCCAGACGTTGATTTAGCCTGTCGAAAACTGCTTTTCGGGCAAAACAAAGTCTGCGGCCTGACCCGCGCAGAAGACGCTATAAACGCCCGCTCACAAGGCGCCGCATATGGTGGACTGATATTTGTTGAGCACTCTCCCCGCTGCGTTACCCAGCATCAGGCAAAAGAAATAACAGCAGAAGCCACTGGCCTTGAGTACGTCGGTGTTTTTGCTGATCAGCCATTAGATAGCCTTATCGAAACGGCCGGAAAAGTCGGTCTTTCCGCTATTCAACTGCATGGTCATGAAGATATCGACTATGTTGTTCAATTGCGTCAGCAATTACGCCAAGCCGGTCTGGAAGCCGTAAAAATATGGAAAGCTTTAGCGATTGAAAGCCCGGCACAATTGCCGGACCTGCCGGTTGATGCCTTTGTTCTGGATAACCGCGGTGGCGGCAGCGGCAAGGCCTTTAACTGGGAATTTTTGGCGCCATTGAGCACTGAAGAGCGTCTGCGCTGCCTGCTGGCAGGAGGCATTGGCCCCGACAGTATTACCAGTGCAATTGAACTAGGCTTTGCCGGAGTCGACATTAACTCTCAAGCAGAGTGGAAGCCCGGCGTTAAAAATAGCAGTAAAATAGCTCAAACATTCACGAAAATTCGCCACTACGGTCGATTTTCGTCAAAAATATCAGACAAGCATACCCAACAGGAGGCTGTATGAGTCAGTCATTACCCGCTTACTTTGGCGATTTCGGCGGCCAGTTCGTTCCTGAAATCTTATTACCGGCATTAGAGCAGTTGGAAAAGGCCTTTATCGAAGCGCAACAAGATGAAGATTTTCAAGCTGAGTTTCGCGGATTGTTGAAAAATTACCTAGGTAGGCCAACGCCGCTCAGCTTGTGCCGTAACCTGCCGCTGCACAGCCCGAATAAAACGAAAATTTACCTTAAGCGTGAAGACTTACTTCATGGCGGCGCCCATAAAACCAACCAGGTACTGGGGCAAGCATTGCTGGCTAAACGCATGGGCAAAACCCGTATTATTGCCGAAACCGGCGCAGGGCAACACGGAACCGCGACAGCCCTTGCCTGTGCCCTGCTGGACTTAGAGTGCATTATTTATATGGGTAAGAAAGACGTTGAACGCCAACAACCCAATGTCTTTCGTATGGAATTAATGGGCGCAAAGGTTGTGCCCGTCGATACCGGCAGCGGTACTTTAAAAGACGCGGTCAACGAAGCGCTGCGCGACTGGACTTCCAGCTACCCGGATACTCATTACTTATTAGGAACTGCCGCCGGGGCACACCCCTTCCCGACCATAGTGCGCGAATTCCACCGCATGATTGGTGAGGAGGCTAAGGCCCAAATTAAAGAGCAGGCCGGTCGTTTACCCGATGAAGTTATTGCCTGTGTCGGTGGTGGCTCAAACGCCATTGGCATGTTCGCCGACTTCATCGACGAAGAAGACGTGGAGCTGGTTGGTGTTGAACCTGCCGGTAAAGGTGTGGAAACCAAGCATCACGGGGCCACACTCACTGCAGGAAAGCCCGGTATTTTGCACGGTTGTCTGTCATTTTTAATGCAAAACCCGGAAGGACAAATCGAAGAGTCCTATTCCGTATCAGCGGGCCTCGACTACCCTGGCGTAGGTCCTCAGCATGCGCATCTAAAAGCCATTGGTCGTGCACGCTATGAATCGGTTACCGATGAGGAAGCACTGGAAGCCTTTAAGTTGCTGTCGCGTCATGAGGGTATTATTCCGGCGCTGGAATCAGCCCATGCTTTAGCTTATGCATTGAAACGCGCAGCCGAACCAGATGCACCTGAAATTTTATTGATTAACCTGTCGGGACGCGGCGACAAAGACATCGATCACGTACGTCGTATATTCAGCGCTCAGGAGAATGCTGGAGTTAGCGCTACGGAGGAACAACAATGAGCCGTTATGAAACGTGTTTCGCACAATTAAAAGATGATAATCAGGGCGCTTTTGTGCCATTTGTCACCATAGGAGACCCGACTCCGGGGCAAAGTGTCGAAGTTATCAAAGCACTTATCGATGGCGGCGCCGATGCGCTGGAACTTGGGCTCCCATTTTCGGACCCTGTAGCTGACGGCCCCATGATTCAACGGGCAAACCTACGAGCCTTAGACGCGGGCACAACCTTTAATGATATTTTGCGGATTTTAAGAGAGGTTCGCGACTATTCGCCACAAATACCCATTGGGTTATTGGTTTACGCCAACTTAATCTACGCCAAAGGTGTTCGTGAGTTTTATCAGCAAATGAAAGATGTTGGCGTCGATTCAGTACTTATTGCCGATGTTCCGACCAAGGAAGCCAAACGTTTTGCCGACATTGCAAAAGAGATTGGTATAGACGCTGTGTTTATTGCGCCACCGGATGCCAGTGATGCACTGTTAGTCACTATTGCTGAACAATGCTCAGGTTATGTCTATCTGCTGAGCCGCTCAGGGGTTACCGGAGCCGACACGCAAATGCAGGCTCCGGCATCTGAGCTGATTAATAAACTGAAAGAAGCCGGTGCGCCGCCGACTTTGCTTGGGTTTGGCATATCCCGGCCTGAGCATGTACAACAGGCGCTTGCGGCAGGTGCCGACGGTGCAATTAGTGGCTCAGCTGTGGTTGCGCTTATTGAGAAAAACCTCGACAATAACGCGCAGCAAACAGCGGACCTTAGAGCTTTTGTAAAAGGCATGAAGGCCGCAACCCAATTGTCATAAAGTTGCCACCGGAGTAGTTAATGGCCCTGTTGTTAGAGTATTTACCCATAATCGCTTTTTTTGTGTTTTACAAAATGGCCGATATTTACGTCGCTACCGGCGTACTAATGGCAGGGACAGTGGTTCAGTTATTGGGCCTTAAGCTGCTGAAGCAACCACTGACAACACGCCACTGGGTGATATTAGTCGTTGTTATGCTATTCGGTGCAGTAACGCTGTTATTGCGTGACGACTGGTTCATCAAAATGAAAGTCTCTGTTGTGTATCTCGCTATTGCATTTCTACTTTTGGGCGGCTTAGTTTGGAAAAAACGCAGCCCGATTCAGGCTATGATGGGTAAAGATATCAAACTGCCTGACATTGCCTGGCTGAGGCTGACCTACGCATGGATCATCTTTTGCGTGGCATTGGCAGCCGTGAACCTCTACATTGCGGAGTATTGGAGTCAGGAAGCCTGGGTTAATTTTAAAGTATTCGGCATTTTGGGTATTTCACTCATATTCACAATTGGCACCGGGTTTTACATGTACCACCACGCCATTGATGAGGAGAACACAAACTAATGTGGTTTGTTATTTTCGCAGAAGACCATGAAAACTCACTGGAAGGTCGCAAGCAGGCACGCCCAGCTCACCTTGAGCGCTTAAAAGCCTTACAGAACGACGGTCGCTTACTGGTCGCCGGTCCCTGCCCGGCTATCGCAGAGCTTGACCCGGGTGTACTCGGTTTTACCGGCTCAGTGGTCATCGCTGAATTTGACTCTCAGGAAGAAGCGGAACAGTGGGCTAACGACGACCCCTACTGGCAAGCCGGTGTTTATAAAAAAGCGACGGTGAAGCCATTCAACGCCGTTTTACCCAACTAACCGAATTAATCAGTGACTATGAAAAGCGTTGAGCTCACCGCCAATAACCGCTACCTGCATTGTGTACGTTTTGAACCTGAGTCGACCGTTAAGGCTACAATTGTTATAGCCGCCGCCCTAGGTGTGAAACAGCGCTTTTATCAGCCTATAGCCCGCTGGTTAAGCGAACAGGGCTACCGGGTCATTACTTTTGACTACTACGGTATTGGCCAGTCGGTTGATAAACCACTTAAGCAAATAAAATCCGATATTATTGACTGGGCTGAGCTCGATATCACCTCGGTACTTGACTATGCGCAGTCCTGTCAGAAGGGCGCCCCCCTAATCTGGCTGGCTCACAGCCTGGGTGGGCAAATTGTTGCCATGGCACATAACGCCAATAAGATAGATAAGATGGTAACCATAGCCAGCGGTACCGGCTATTGGCTGAAAGCCAGCAAACAGGTCCGCTGGACATCCTGGTTGTTATGGTATTTTGCAGCTCCTATTAGCACTCCCATTGCCGGCTATTTTCCGGGGAAGCGCCTGAATATGGTCGGTGACATGCCTGCAGCAGCCATGAAGCAATGGAGTCGCTGGTGCCGCAGTAAAGACTACTTGTTTGACAATATCAGCACGGAACAAAAGAAACGCTATAAAGCATTTTCAGCCCCTATCAGCGCCTTTCATATTGCTGATGACGAGTTGTTGCAACGCTCCAATATTGAAAACCTGCTAGCGCATTACCCTAACGCAGACAAGGTGTTGAAAGACCTGACCCCGGAAATGACCGAGAGTAAAGGTATTGGCCATTTCAACTTCTTTCGCAGTCAGTTCAAAGAGTCTCTCTGGCGTAAAAACTTGCTAGACGCACTGAAGGTCAATTAAAGTCATTATAAAGTCAGTGCAATTAATAAGGACGCTTCACAATGCATTACCAAATGGAACTAGCGTTATCCTTACTGGCAGCTCTGGCATTGGGCCTGATGATAGGCATTGAACGCGGCTGGAGCGGCAGGGACAGTGATGACGGCACGCGAGTTGCCGGCGTAAGAACCTTCAGTTTAATAGGACTCAGTGGCGGCGTTTTTGCGATTTTAGCTCAACAATGGGGCGTGTGGCTTATCGTTACCGGGTTCTTTGTTGTTGCCATACTCATTGCATCGTCTTATATCAGTCATAGCAAGCTCTCCGATGACGCGGGTATTACCACCGAATTCTCAATGCTGCTGACTTTTGCACTGGCAATTTGGGCAGCCTCCGGCGACCCTTTACCTGCACTCAGTTGCGGTGCTGTAGTGGTTGCTCTTCTCGGCCATAAAAAGAGTCTGCACAAATTGCTTAAACGCATTTCACCTAAAGCCTTTTACTCTGGCATCACTTTACTGCTGATATCTGTGGTTGTTCTGCCTTTGCTGCCAGATGAAGGTTACGGCCCCTGGCAGGCACTAAACCCCTACTGGCTGTGGTGGATGGTGGTATTAATTTCGGGTCTGTCTTTTATTGGCTACCTGTTTACTCAGTTGCTGGGAGAGAAGCGCGGCACCTTAATTACCGCCATTGCCGGGGGCTTCGCATCATCCACCGCAGTGACCTTAACGATGGCTCGTTTTGCGAAAAAGAATTCTCACAGTGTCATTTACGCCAGTGGCATGCTGCTCGCGTGTAGCATTATGTTCCCGCGTGTTCTTATTGAGGTCTTTGTTGTTAACCGTGAGCTTCTAACGCTATTGTGGCCGCCTATTCTTCTCATGTTCGCCGGGTTATTAACGGTCATAGCACTCATGTACAGACAAAATAAACGTAAACCACCATCGAAGGCCGGAGAGATAACCATCAGTAACCCACTGCAACTGACCACTGCCATTCAGTTTGGTATTTTGTTAGCGGTTATTCTGCTACTGGCGGAGGCAATGAAAAAATGGTTTGGTGATGCTGGAATATACAGCCTTGCTATAGTATCCGGCCTGATGGATGTTGATGCCATTACCCTGTCGCTGTCACGCTCGGCTCAGGGCGAACTCTCCGGTCAGGTCGCCGCTATGGGAATTATCTTAGCCTGTGCCAGCAATACCCTGCTTAAAGGCGTTATGTTCGCCTCTGTCGCCGGCATTAAATTGCACTATCGTTACGCTGTTTACATGATTTTAAGCGTTATTCCTGGCTTGCTTTACGGCTTTTGGCAGTTTTAATCATCACAAATGCAGGACAACAATTATGAAATCCGCTCCTGACTGGATCACACATCCGGATACACCTTATTTGCTCATCGATGAAGCTAAATTAAAAAGTAACATTGGCTATCTTAAGCAACGGGTTGAGTCTCTGGGCAGTCATTTACGCCCACATTTAAAAACTCTACGTACTCTGGAAGCGGCTGAATACCTACTCGATAGTAAGAATGCTCCGGCTACAGTATCAACCTTAGCTGAGGCAGAAGCCTACGCGAAGGCAGGTTATACCGATTTACTCTATGCCGTCGGCATAGCTCCCGAAAAGCTCAAAAGGGTAGCCGCACTAAGGCTGCAGGGTATTAACCTGCATATTCTGATAGACAATATGGTGCAGGCGCAGGCCGTTTCCGATTTTGCTGACCAGTTCGGGCAAGACTTTTCCGTTTTCATCGAAATAGACAGTGATGACCACCGTGGTGGTATTAAGCCGGGAGACCCGCAATTGTTAACCATTGCCAAAGAACTTGGCGCTCATTTCACCGGTTTAATGACCCACGCCGGTGGCTCGTACGCCTGCAATACGGAGCAAGGGTTAAAAAACTTCGCCAAACAAGAATGCGATGCCGTTAAAGTTGCTCAGGACAACCTTCAGGCGGCCGGCATTAGCTGCGCTATAACCAGCGTTGGTTCAACGCCGACAGCACATTTTGGCGAAGACTTTAGTGACATTAGTGAGGTCAGAGCCGGCGTTTACACCACCTTTGACTTAGTTATGAAAAACATCGGCGTGTGCGGCTTTTCGGACATAGCCATGTCGGTAGTCACAACAGTCATTGGCCACAACAAAGAAAAGAATTGGTTGCTGACCGACAGCGGCTGGATGGCCCTGTCGCGTGATCGCGGTACAGCAGGCCAGAGCCAGGACTTTGGCTACGGACAAGTCTGCAGATCAGATGGCTCACTGCTGGACGGCTTGTGCGTTAACAGCACCTCGCAAGAGCACGGTGTCATTGAGTTAACCGAAGCTTACCAACCAGAAGACTTTCCTGTTGGCCATCAGCTGCGCATTTTACCTAACCATGCCTGTGCCACTGCGGCTATGCATCCGGTTTACCACGTATTAATGAGTGACGGTTCGCATAACACTTGGCAACGCATTATTGGCTGGTAGGTTCTCCCCGAAAGGTTTTTCGCCACTCACTTGGGGAGACATTAAATTGCGCTTTAAAATGATTCCGTAATGAAAGAGCTGAGTTGAAACCGCATTGGCTCGCAATGACTTCAATTGGCAAGTCGGTCGACTCCAGAAGATCCTGACTAAAACGTAAGCGTTCGTTCACCAACCAATCTCCCACTGACATGCCGGTAGCTTTCTGAAACTGGCGGCTAAATGTGCGGCGAGTCATCATGACACGTTCAGCCAACTCATCCAGGCTGTGGCTTTCTCCCAACTTCAGCCTTAAATAGTCTAGCAGTTGGTTAATACGGCTATTGGGTGTCGACTTTGGTACCGGTCTGTCAATAAATTGTGCCTGCCCGCCGTTACGATAAGGCGGTATCACCATACGTCGCGCCACTTTATTGGCAACTTCGCTGCCATATTGCTGACGCACCAAGTATAAACAGCAATCAAGCCCGGCGCCGGTTCCGGCCGATGTGACAATATTTCCACTGTCCACATACAGCGAGTTAGAGTCCAGAGTTACATCTGGAAAACGTTTTTGAAAGTCAGGCTCAAATTCCCAGTGCGTTGAAGCTTTCTTGCCAGAAAGCAGACCCGCATAAGCCAAAACATAGGTTCCCAGACACAAACCCACAATCTGTGCACCCCGGTCGTAGGCTTTTCTCAATTCATCCAGCAATGGCTGAGGAGGACGTTCCGCCGGGTTTCGCCAAAAGGGCACAATGACAATGTCCGCACTTCTTAACCCGGTAACATCATATTCAGGCGTTATTTGAAGCCCCGCATTCGACTTAAGCTCCCCAACGTCGCCGGCGCAGACCCTTAAATCAAAAAGAGGCTGCTCCGGCATAATGTCTTTAAAAATAATGCAGGGGACAGAAAAGTGAAATGAGCTGAACTGATTAAATGCCACTAAAGCAACAACTGGGGCAACAACTGGCTGTTTCATAACTGTCCCTCTGAAAAACGTTTAAAAACTATAACTTTCACCGTCTTCTGGTACCAACACTGAATTAGTAATATTCTTTTCTACTAAAAATTGACGCAACTCCACGCGCGATAACGCGGCGTGATTCACCGATTCCATATGGCTGGCAATTAATGTCGCTTCCGGCGCCGCTTTATGAACCTGGTAAACGTCTTCTTTATCCATAATAATAGAACCTAACTGAGGTATCTGAGCATCTCCTGCGTTCAGTATAACTACCTCTGGTTGGTATTGTTTCAAGCTATTTTCAACATAAGCATTCCAGACCGTGTCACCCGCCAAATAAAGCGTCTTTTCCCCATCATGCTTAAAGACAACACCGCAAACCTCACCCAATACATCTCTGGCCATCGATAAAGTCACATCGCTGCCATGCTGTCCCGGTGTTTTGTGTAATGCCATGCCTTCGAACTCAGTATTTTCGGTGAGTATTTGAAGGTTCATGAAGCCTTGCTCTTTAAGCACATGAGCATCCGCTTCGTGCTGCACGAAAATCAGCTTGTCCTTCGGAATGCTCTGCACTGCCACTTCATCCCAGTGATCAGGATGAGTATGTGTGACAATCACCGCATCCACATCTAGAATTTCATCCATCGACAAGGGCAAACCAACAGTAGGATTACGCAAATGACTGTTTAGCGTGCCTTCAAAGCCAGGGTAGCGCCCTTTCTCCGCCAGCATAGGATCAATTAAAAAGGTTTTTCCGGCAAAAGTAAGTTTTAGTGTCGCATTACGAATTTGTGTAAATTTCATCATAGTCTCCGTTGTTGTTAACGGAAGCTATTGTTATCAATAAACACAACAAAGAAGAGTGGCCTGATGGACATTTAACGATAGAATCGGGACAGCCTCAATTGTTCTTATCATAATTACCTGTAATACTTATTACCAACAATAATAAAAAAGAAAAGGAGTTCGCTATGCTAGTAAGAATCACAATGTTCGTTTGCGCACTATTCATGGCTGCTACATTGCAGGCCAAGGAATTTAGCGAGAACAGGCACTACGAAGTTTTAGATAACCCGGCTTCGACAACGCCTGAAATTATTGAGTACTTCTCTTTTTATTGCATGGCCTGTTACCGTTTCGAGCCCATTGCAAAGGAACTTGCCGCTACCTTTCCTGAAGCCTTTAAGAAGTCACACACCTCAGGGTTGAGCCCTAAACCGGGCATGGGCAGCAAAATGACCCAAGCCTATTCATTAGCCTTAATGCTGAACAAAGAACAAGCTATTAGCGAAAGCATTTTTAAGCAGCAGTTTGGGCAACGTCAGTCGATTGATACCCAGGAAAAAATTAAAGATATTTTTATTCAGGCCGGCGTTTCTGAAAGTGACTTTAAACGCAGCTTCAATAATTTTTCAGTCAAAGCTCGCGCAAAACAAATGGATAAAGACGCTCGTGATAAAAATATCACCGGCACCCCAACATTGATCGTGAACGGCAAATACAAAATTCTGATGAATGGCTTCCGCCACAGCGATGATCTTATTGGTGACCTGAAGCTCGTCATCGAGCAGTTAATGAGCAAGTCTTCATAAAAATAAATAAGGGGAAAGCTACAAGCTCTCCCCTTCGTTTTATAAAATCAACCGTGGCAGTGCCTTAATTCTCAGCACTAACTTGTATTCCGGAAAAGCTTGACTGATTCAAGTCACTCATATGATGGCTTAAACGCCAGTAGTAGATTAAGCTTATCAAGACTAAAGCGGCAAAGTCATAACCCGTAAACCCATAACCGGCATCACTGATAAAGATATCGCGGAAAATTGAAGCAACAAGGGCCAGAAGTATTACGAGCGGAAGTAGACGTATGAATAAAACCCAACTGAGCGAGACATAACGCTCCAGAAACTCTCGTCCATCACGTCCGCCATTAGATTTATAAGCAACAGCGGTTCCGAATACCACACAAACTAGCTCACCCCAGAGTGACGCTTTGTCCCAGACCGTTGTATTATCTCCCCAAATACCAACTGGCAGTGTGAACAAAACCAACATTAAGACTAAGTAGTAAAAGGCTTGAGTTTGACTGAAACGTCCCTGAAGAAAGTCCCTTTTCAGTGCATCAATATTCCAAAAGTACATATTAACTCCCTAGATTAAACTTATCTAAGGAGGCTAATATCAATATGTTAGAAGGTCACGCCTCAAATTGTTAAATTTTGTAACATAAGAGCATGAGCATTGAAGTCAGTGAACCACTTCAGTGGTTACTTCAATAATTCCGAGATCCAGATCGGCTATTTCACTAAATGCGGAACGTGACAGATCGATGACCCTGCCATCAATAAACGGTCCCCGGTCATTAATTTTGACCACAACACTTTTATTGTTAGCAATATTGGTTACACGGACTTTAGTTCCAAACGGTAAGGTTCGATGAGCCGCCGTACTTGAAAAGTGGTTATAACGTTCGCCGCTTGCGGTCGTTCTGAATTGGTATTTCATGGCATAATAAGAGGCTTTTCCGGACTCTGTGGTACCAACTAAGTTTTGAGGACTTTCAGCGGGAATCGAAGTACACCCTGCAAGCGCCAGCATAAAAATGCCAACGCCAAGGGTTAATCGTTTATGTGGATACTGGTTTTTTGTTTTCATTCCTCAATTTTACTGAGTTTCGAAAACACTGTCCGTTAAGAAAATAAAAAGACGTGTAAAGAATTACACACTGACCTGAAAGGCTTCCCGCACCGTAGGGTACTCAAATTCAAAACCATGGCTGCGCAACTTATCGGGCACCACAGCCTGACCTTTAAGCAGCATCGACGACATTTCCCCCAGACCTAACTTGAGCACAAAACCCGGTACTCTCATAAAGTGCGGTTTATTCAGTACCGACGCCAGAGTACGGCTAAAGGCTTCATTAGTAACGGGCCCCGGAGCGGTCATGTTAACTGGCCCCGACAAATTGTCGTGTTCCAGCAGATACTGAATCGCGCGGATCATATCCTCAAGCTGTATCCACGACATCATCTGATCACCATCGCCCAAAGGGCCACCTAAGCCAAACTTATATGGAAAAAGCATTTTGGCCAGGGCGCCCTCGCCTTTTGCCAGAACCACACCGGTGCGTAGCAGAACCACGCGGGTTGCATCCTCTGCAGCTAAAGCCCGACGCTCCCATTCCTGACATAAGGTCACCGCAAAGTCAGTATGCTTAGGGCTCTCGTTCTCATCTACGGGCTGAACGTCACGCGGGCCATAGTAGCCAATAGCGGAACCACTCAGAAATACCTTAGGAGGCGTTTCTGCGGCCTTGATCATAGCCGCCAGCTTTTCGGTAACCTGCCAGCGGCTGTCTTTTAATGCCTGTTTGCGGGAATCGCTCCAACGCTTATCCGCAATGCCTTCCCCTTGTAGATTAATAACGGCTTCAAATTGACCAATATCCGTTAATTCGTCCACCGAAGAAAGCAAAGTGACATCCTCACCCAAGGCCTTTTTTGCGCGTTCCTTGTTGCGGGTAGTGACCGTAAACTGATGCTCACTTCGGTACTTGCGAATAAACGCTGAGCCAATAAGCCCGGTACCACCTGTCATTAAAATGTTCATTGGTCACCTCCCTATTTTGTTAAGTCAGCTTGCGTATTAACTGAGCGGTATTTCTCTGAATAAGTCGGTAGCAGGATAAGCGGCCTAAAACAGCAACCACTACGGCACCAAATGCCGGCCCTAACAGCCACAACTTCCAGTGAATAACCGGCGTCATGTTAAACACCTGGTTCTGCAGTATGAACAGTGATATCTCCATTGCCAAAGTTGCTATCAGTCCACTAATGGCACCTAACACCAAAAACTCATAAGTAATACTACGGCTCAGTAATTTACCCGGTGCCCCCAGTGTTCTTAGAATAACTAATTCTTTCTGGCGCTCTTCCATACTCGCCTGAACTTGCGCTACCAGCACTAAAGCGCCAGCAATGATCACAAGTACCAGTACAAACACAATGGCTAAGCTCACCTGCCCAATCACTTCCCGTATTTGATCTATCATGGCATCCAAATCAATTAAAGATGCCTGCGGGAAAGGCTTGAACAACTCATACAGGTCACTTTTACGTTCTTCATCCAGTCTGAAACTGGTGATATAAGTCGCCGGAAAATCTTCCAGAGTCGAGGTATTGAAGATCATGTAAAAGTTTGGCTGCAAGGTATTCCAGTCAGCTTTACGCAAGCTGGTCACCGGTACAGTGAATTCTTCGCCACCTAAGTTAAAGCGTAGTTCATCACCGACTTTAATATCCAGTCGTTCTGATACATTCAGCTCCACCGAGACCTGAGGTTCGGCATTGTCGCCCCACCACTCTCCTGCGGTAAGTACGTTGTTAGGAGGCAAACTGTCACGCCAGGTTAAAGAGAGCTCTCTGCCTATGCCTTCACGACCGTCATTTTCTGACGCATCTTCATCAGAGACTTCCTCGTCACGATCCTCTTTGGTAACTTCGTCCTCGAGTTTCTCCCCGTTAATATGGGTTAAACGTCCCGGCACAATAGGATAGAGATCGGTCGACGGAATATTTTCCCGCTCGAACATTGACTGCATGTCATCAACGTTATCTTCAGCAATGTTAATTGCGAAATAATTTGGCGCATCGGCAGGTAGCTGACGTTTCCAGTCTTCCAGTAAATCGTTCCGTAGAACAATGACAAGCAGCAACAGCATAATGGCCGTTGAAAAGCTCAGCATTTGAACGCTATTTGCTGCCGCCCGACGTTGCAGGCCAGCCATTGCCAGTCGCCAGCTGCTGCCTGCCTGCATACCCGCTTTACGGCTGGCTGAAATAAACAAACGACCCAGCCCCAGTAAAATAACAGCAGCAACTGCGCCACCGGCAAACAAGGCCGTGGAAAGCCACCATTGCTGACTGTAAATCACCAGCAGTGCGTAAATGGTTCCGCCACTCAGTACCCATTGCAACCAACGCACCGCATTACCAGCCGTCAATTGACGGTGCAATACGCGTAGCGGTGGAATTGATACCAACCTGAATAATGGATACAGGGTAAACATAACCGCACTGATAACACCGGTCGCTCCGGCTAATGCGTAGGGCTGCCATCCGGCTTGAGGTAAGGTCGCATCCAGTTTCTGTGCCACCCATTCAATAACCACATATTGAATGGCCCAGCCAAGCGCCATACCCACCGCCACACTGGCAGCTGTAAGCAATAACAGGTGAAGTAAAAAGATACGTCGTATCTGCTGGCGACTGGCCCCTAAGGTTTTGAATATGGCAACCACATCGTAATTTCTCTGACAATAGCGCTGCGCTGCTACTGCCACCGCTGTTGCAGCCAGTACCACACCGAGCAGGCTGGCCAGCATCATAAAACGCTCAGCACGATTCAAAGAACGCGACAACGGACTGTCACCATCTTCTATACTGCGCCAGCTATGCGTGTCGTCATTCAGGCGTGGTAGCAACCAGTCTTCATAGGCAGTAATGTCGCTGTTGTCACCCGCCATTAACACATTAAAACGCACTCGGCTGCCGGGCTGGATCAAGCCCGTTTCTTCCAGTTGTGAGTGGCGAATAATAACGTTTGGACTATCAGTAAATACTGAAAAACCAACGTCCGGCTCATAGGTAACAACTTTCGTTACTTTAAAGCTGCTGTTGCCAACCTCAATGTCATCGCCGATATCTAACTGCAGCGCCTGAAATAACTGAGAAGCGACCCAGGCCTCACCTTCTGCAGGCAAACCTTCGGCCACATAACCTTGCCCAAAAGGTTCATCAGCAATTTCCAGCTGACCTCGTAACGGGTAGCCATCGCTTACCGCCTTAATATCCACCAGGGTCATGTTCTCATCAGCAAACGCCATTGAGTTGAACACAACTTTCCAGGAGGTTTTCAAATTCATTTGCCCGGCTTGCTCTAACCACTCTTGCGGTATATCTCTCCGCGAGCTCAATACTCTGTCGGCAGCAAGAAACTCACTACTACGCTCAGTTAATCCAGCCTGTAATCGATCGCTGAAAATGGACAGTGACAACACGGCAGTGACTGACAAAATAATTGCCAGCGCCATAATTGTCAGCTCACCTCGTTTCAGCTCATGCTTCAGCAAACGAAACGAAATTTTATGCCACATCCTGAGCTGCCTCCGATAACTGCCCTGCATCCATTTGCAACACGCGCTGACAGCGCTTTGCAAGCCGTTGATCATGAGTTACCACAATCAGCGTGGTGCCATAATCCTTGTTTAAATCAAATAACAGCTCTTCGACTTTTCCACCGGTTTTCGCATCGAGGTTACCCGTTGGTTCATCGGCAAAAAGAATCTTCGGTTGTCCGACAAAGGCTCTGGCAATAGCTACTCGCTGCTGCTCGCCACCAGATAATTGATTTGGATAGTGATGCCAGCGATCTTCCAGCCCAACCTTCGCCAGTAATTCTCTGGCTTCTTTCTCTGCGCCTTTATGTCCGGCCAGCTCTGCCGGGAGCATAACGTTCTCTAAGGCACTTAAACTAGGTACCAGCAGGAACGACTGAAAAATGAATCCGACTTTGTCAGCACGAACTTTTGCGCGCTGCTCCTCATCCAATTCGCTTAATTTTTCGTTCTCTATAAGAACCTCTCCGGAGGATGCGAGGTCTAAACCCGCCAGTAGTGACAATAGCGTCGACTTACCGGAACCCGAAGCGCCGACAATGGCTACGGTGTCACCGGCATTGATACTGACGTTAATTGGCTGCAGAATCTGTAATGGACCCTCAGAGGTGTCTACGGTTTTTTCCAGTTGTTGAGCTTGAATGAGCATAAGATGAAAAACTTCCTTTTGAAAACGTGTTTATTTTTAGCGCTGTTGTTGGTTATACGCAGCGTTTCCGCAAATGTCTCACTTGTTGTTTTAGGTGACAGCTTAAGCGCCGGTTATGGGCTTTCTCAGGAACAAACCTGGGTTGCCGAGTTAGATCGTCGCTGGGAGAGCTCTCATCCCGATATAAACATCATTAACGCCAGTATTAGTGGCGAGACCACTCGTGGTGGTTTGCGCCGCTTAGAAGGCGTTTTAGAGCGTCACAAGCCCGACGCTTTATTTATCGAGCTAGGCGGTAATGATGGCCTTCGTGGGTTCGACCTAAACACAGTTCGCTCGAATTTAAAACAAATCATCGACCAGGCGCAGAAACAAGGCGTTAAAGTCGGCTTAAGTCAGGTTATGGTACCACCTAACTATGGCCAACGTTTTGCAGAACAGTTCCGCCAAGTATTTGAAGAGGTTGCAAAAGAAGAAAATGTAACGCTGATACCATTTTTCATGGAAGAGATAGCCACCAATGCCGATTACGTGCAGGACGATGGTATTCATCCCACCGCTGAAGCCCAGCCAAAGATAGCTGATTTTCTGGAGCCTTATTTGCTGGAGTTGGCGAAGTAGTGAAAGCCAGAAACAAAAAAACCGCCTGCGGGCGGTTGATTTAAGTGGCGTCCCCTAGGGGATTTGAACCCCTGTTACCGCCGTGAAAGGGCGGTGTCCTAGGCCACTAGACGAAGGGGACCCATGGACTTAATTCTTAAGTGTTTAAAAGTAATGGCGTCCCCTAGGGGATTTGAACCCCTGTTACCGCCGTGAAAGGGCGGTGTCCTGGACCACTAGACGAAGGGGACGCAGTTATTACTTTTTACACTTCAGTATTTGAATGGCGTCCCCTAGGGGATTTGAACCCCTGTTACCGCCGTGAAAGGGCGGTGTCCTGGACCACTAGACGAAGGGGACGCAACCAAATACTTATTACTACCAGTGTGCTTTACCAAAACAACTTGGTGGAGCTAAGCGGGATCGAACCGCTGACCTCTTGCATGCCATGCAAGCGCTCTCCCAGCTGAGCTATAGCCCCGCACTAAACAGTCTCAGACTGCCCTGACAGCGGGGCGCATTCTATTGTGACCTGAGCTAATGTGTCAACTATTTTTTCTAAAAATACTGTTGTTTGAGCATTTTTATTGCAGTTTGCTCAGTAATTCATCAAATCTTAACCACGAACCGCTTTTGGCAGTTTTTGATGGTAAACGTGGTAAACCTGCTCCAACCCTTCCCGGCTCGAAACCGATACATTCATATCATTGACTAAGCCGTTATCCAACCGATAAACCCAACCGTGTATCGTCAATGGCTGATCTTTATCCCAGGTTTCCTGAACAACGTTGGTCTTTGCCAGGTTTTTAACCTGCTCCACCACGTTTAACTCACACAAGCGATCAAGCTGGTCATTTTCATTCAACCGCTCTAACTCTTCTGCATGCTCACGGTAAACGTCGCGAATAGGATACAGCCAATGGTCAACCAAACCATGGGGTTTACTCTCAATTGCAGCCTTCACACCACCACAACCGTAATGACCAACAACAAGAATATGCCGTACTTTAAGCGCTTCAATAGCGAATTGAATAACTGATAAGCAGTTAAAATCTGTCTGAATGACCTGGTTTGCCACATTTCTATGAACAAAGAGTTCACCCGGCGCCATGCCGACAATTTCATTTGCCGGAACCCGACTGTCAGAACAACCTATCCACAAGTACTCGGGAGACTGCTGACCCACTAAACGTTTGAAAAAATCAGGATCTTTTTTTACCTGCTCTTCTGCCCACGCTTTGTTATTTTCAATCAAGTGTTTTATATCTGGCATTATTTATCCCATGGTCCCGGTAGCCTGATAAGACGCTTCCACCAAATTTTAGGCATCGTTAATCCTATATAGAGGTCAAAGCTTCTATATAAACAAAGTGGAGAGAACTAAAGGCTATTGTAACCAGAATTGCACTGAATTTGGCAAAGGATTTTATTCAGATTTTTGCGCTAGATAAAACCAGCGGAGAAAAGTGGGCAGTCAGTCACTCAGGTTTTATTGAATTCCTGAGCACTCCAACTGACTGCCGTTATAAAAATGACAAAAAAAGAGAATTACCACTCAATAACCACGGGCTGCTTTAAATAGGGATTGTCGTGAGCACGTAAACTCTCTTTCATGGCCTCTTCCGAGTTCAGACCGTGATCAACACTGCCATCGCCATAACGCAGAGCAAATGGCTGATTAAAAGGCCGTGAGCGAACATGCTCGTAAAGTTCTTTAAATGTATAACAGGTTACCCCGTTAGCAGGCGTTATTCTGCTGTTACTTGGCATAACTCACCTCCTGCATTCAGCCGATACAGATTGATCCACTGCTGCTGAAATAATTCGTTAAACGCGGTAGCACCAGCTAACGCACGCTGAATGGTGGCTTCATCGGCTTCAATAATCACCTGCAGCCGAACTGGTCTGTGTACAAAATCACTACCATCGTGCACCGACTGCCAGGCCAGTCCCTGACGTAAGTCACCACCATTTCCCTCGAAAATACCAATGTCATTCGCGACCCGGTTGTGCAGCAATTTATTGCCACTACCCAGCTGTTTCGGATCAGTCACCGAGCAGTAGTACTGCCAGTTTATCCAGTTGGCAACCAGTCCCGGGGCACTCAACAGTTGTGTCAGCAATGCCCCTTTAGGGTCACGCTCGCTGCAGTAGTCATGCAAAAAGTTACTGCCGACCGTTTCCGACGACGTTAATCGGCTAGCTCGCCCGAAAAACAGCACATTATTATCGGCTAACCCCCACTCCGGACGCAGTTCCGCCCAATGGTTCGCTTGCTTTTTAAGCTGTTTAGCTGGCCCATCGGTCGACGTGGTTAATGCCTCTGTGGCATTGCTGAATAAACACTTAACCTGATCCGGTACGGAATCTGATAACCACACCACCTGGTCGGTTACTGTTTCATGCAGCGCTGAATAGAATCGAGTATCCGCGGGGATCTGAACTCCCCGGTCAACGAGATGCTTCCGAATTTCACCATCGTTTAATAAACGGGTTAGTACACGGGCACTCAAGGCTCCCGACTGGCCACCACAAGCCCCGCAGTTAAGGCCAGCACGCTGAGCATTATTGCTGTGATGTGAACCGTGCCCAACCAGAACCACGTACTTCCCGAACGAGTCGAACTGCATTCCCGCCAATGCCTGCTCGCATAAGCTCACCAAAGACTCTACTGACGCCTGACCATCAGCCTGAAAAATAGCGCTGCCGGAAACGGCAGTGTCGTCGGCAGTTGCCAATTTTCCGGGCGCGCCGGTCAGCAACTCTTTCAATTTGCCAAGTCCGAGTGCTTCAACGCCACTGAACATCGAAACGGGCGTATTAAACAGGTTACTGAGTAATGACATAACCGAATGCTTACGCTCCGGTGCCTTAACGTAATAGGCTGGCTGCAACAGACCTGGCGCATGGGGAACGTCCTGCTCCTTCATCTGAACCGCCAAAGGCACACCAAAAAAGCCGGCAAAGCCTTTGCTTTGTGTACTTACCCCCAAGCGCTCCCCTGCTTGTTCTAGCGCACGACGATAACGCTCAGAGCGCACATCGATACAAAACACCGCCTGCACCACTGAGGTTTCATTCGCGGCCTTATCTGAGTTTTCGGGGCTAAATTTCAGTGTCTTCAACTGCGAGCGTTCATAAGCCGCCTGCCACTGCCACAGAACGTCGTTATATTCTTCAATATGGGACACCTGCCCTTCACAGTTTTCTATCTGCGCCGCAAGCGCTTGCTGCAACTGCTGATACACAGCCGTGTTGGTCCGCTCAGCCAGTTGCCAGAGAATGTACTCCCAGGCCAGTCGAATGCATAACAACTCAAATACCCACTGACTCTGCTGGCGGGCGTCCTGATAAGCCATAGCTGCGGCCCAGCCCCACAGGTCACTGATAAGAGCCTGGCAGTAACAGCGCAGTGCATAATCCGACGCATCGGTTAAAAAACTCGCCTGACAGACGCTAATAAGCTCATGCGGATCATCCGGGAGCTCCGCAAATAAATCGTTTAAATCGGCCTCGTCCATCAGGGTTTCAATACCGCGGTCAGCACGGGATATCGTCAACCAATGTTGATATAACGAGCTGTCCTTACCCGCTTGCTGGAAGCGTGTAGGAAACTGCATGAACAAGCCGCAGGTCTGGCTAATTTGCAGCACCACTTCGTCATTCCAGCGCATTTTTCGGCGACGCTGCTGATATTTATCCACCCACTGGCTTAGGTTTCGCCATTGCGGCAGCAACTCACGGGACTGAGTTCGTTGCTCCAGCTCCCGCACCATGTCTTCGGTCACTAACTCTGGGGCAATTTGATTCTGCTGCCACTGCTGCCAATAGAAGTCGGGGCTCATTAGCAGTCGACTCCCCGCACAGTAACGCCAATGTGCAGCGACACCGCTAACCGGTTGCTGACGATAGTGCCAGAAAGGGTTAACCGCTATCCATTGAGACAAGGGCCACTGCGGCGCAATGGACTGACTGACCTGTTCCGCGATAGACACAAAACGACTGACGGTGATCATAAGCGCCCCTCTTGTCGGCTACGACGTTGGTAATAACGAATGGGATGACTGGGCCACAACCACAACACCAGTCGCGTCAGCCACTCATCCAAATAAAGTCCGGCGTTCAAAGTGATGAACCAGCGTTGGCTCAGACGACGCGATGGCGTGTGATGAACCAACCAATAGGTAAAAGCGAAGATATTGAACAGCACGGTAATAATCGGCTCCAGTAGCAAGCTGTTAAACGGCGGTTGTGGCTCCACAACTTGTTGTACCAGCGCACCAAGAAGCAGGTAAGCAGCTATCGCCAGCACTGAAACAGCAAATCGCAACAGCCATTGGTGGAGATTCATCCAAATAGTCGCTAACGCCATGGCTAATAGAGCCGACGGTAACCACTTCGGATCACCCAGTAACCACCAACAGGTAGCAGCAACGAGTGCCTGAAAAATCAGAAAGACCAGACTCACCCGTAATATTGAGCGCGCCTGAGGCTGTTTAATGACAGCAACTTCGCTGACCGATAAGAAGGCATGAGCTTTGTAAACCGAGTGTGCAACCAGGTGAAGCAAGGCTAAGTCGTAGTATCCCAAACCAATTTCCAGCAGCATCAGACCCATTTGCGCACAGGTTGACCATGCCAGACGCACCTTGATGCTGATTCGTGTCGCCATAATTAATGCAGCAAAACAGCAGGAGGCAGCCGAGACCAGGCACAATAACCACACGGCGAGAACACTATTGCTCCATAAAGGTACGGTAACCAGCAGCAAGAAGCCGCCAAGGTTAATAATGCCTGCGTGTAATAATGCAGAAACCGGTGTTGGTGCTTCAACGACCTGAATGAGCCAGCCATGCAGGGGCAACTGAGCGCACTTTATCAATGCCGCCATAACCAGACAGACTGCCGCAATGTGCTGGGGAATACTGGTAGGTGCCGTAGCAAACTGCTTGAGTATGGTGTCTAATTGAAAACTGCCCGTGTTGAGGTACATAAGGACAAAAGCCGTGCCTAAAAAAGCTTCTGAGCAGCGTGCCAGAATGAATTTTTTATGAGCCGCCAATACCGCTCTGTCACGCTCAGGATAAAACATGAGCAGTCTGTGCAGTTGCAGGCTGATGCTCATCCAGGCCACAAAGAAAACCACAATGTGATTACTGACGATAAGTACGAGTACCGCTACTAAGCAGCCAACCAATTTAGAAACGAAAGAACGACGGCGCGGATCCAGCCGGAAGTTTGTGACAGCGTAGCGCGTTACTACCAGTGCTAATAAAGCCACCAGAGCCAATAACACAGGGCGAACGCCAGATAATGTCAACCATTCAGTCATTGATGCATCCTGGGTATTTTGTTTGGGGCAATTATGGGGGCGTCTTTAATGTTAAGTAAAATAGATATAAAATATAATATTGTTCTATTTTAAAGAACGGTTATTAGCAACTATGAATTACAAACATCTCTTTTACTTCTGGCATGTGGCGGAAAGTGGCCATTTAACCCAAACCGCTCAAAAACTTCATGTGTCGCAATCGGCGTTATCGGCGCAAATAAAACAGTTGGAAGAATGGTTAGGCACGCCTTTGTTTGAGCGTCAGGGGCGACAACTAGTGCTGACTCAGGCCGGGTACATTGCTCGTCAGTACGCCAACCGGATTTTTCACGAAGGTGAGAACCTGGTCAAACAACTGAAACAGGGAATGGACGGTGCAGATTTAGTGATTCGCATTGGTCACGCCTCGACCATGTCACGTAACTTTGTCGAAGCATTTATCAGCGACTTAGTGCACCAGCAGGACGTGCAATACCGGCTGCACTCAATGACCCCCGACCAGTTATTTAATGAGTTGGCTAACCATCAAATTGACCTGGCGCTGGCGAATACCAACGTACGGGGCAGTGACAAGCAATTATGGCAAAGCCGCCTGTTAGCGCGTCAGCCAGTATCCGTTATAGGGCCGCCGGGACGCGATATAGAACGCCTGACAGATGCCTCTTTACGGAACAAAAACTGGGTTCTACCACCGGAAAACATGCCCCAACGTGCGGCATTCGATATGTTAAGCGCCGAATACAAATGGCAACCACGGGTACTTGCCGAGGCAGACGATATGGCAATGTTGCGACTACTGGCGCGTGATACCGGAGCCCTGGCGGTTATTCCGGATGTTGTTGTGAGGGATGAGTTGAACAACGGGCAGTTAAAACGCTACCTGACTCTGCCCAACGTGTTCGAACACTTTTATGCGATTACTCTAAAGCGCCCTTTCGAGCATCCAATGGTGGCTCGGCTTCTCAAACGCTTTGCGTAGCCCGTTGCAAGGCAAAAGGCTACGCACTCAGTTCAGCGCGGTAACTTACGCTTTTTCACGGTTGGCAATAAACTCTAACGCAAGGTCAATACGCGCCAGAACCGTCTTTTGGGGGATAAGTTCCAGCGTTACATCTAACGAGGGAGAGTTGCCTCCACCGGTGGCTGCAACACGCAGCGGCATACCTACTTTGCCCATGCCGACGTCCAAGTCAGCGGCGGTCTGATTAATTGCCGCCTGAATATTCGCCGCACTCCACTCAGCAACAGCTCCCAGCAATTCTTTGGCTTTTACCAGCGGCTCTTTCGCTACCGGACGTAAATGCTTTTTCGCTGCTTTCTCATCAAACTCTTCAACCGACTCAAAGAAGTAACGGCTAATGGCTGCCATTTCTTTTAAGGTTTTTACCCGGTCAGCCTGCAACGACACAACTTGCTCTAGCGCTGGACCATTGCTTGTGTCCACACCTATTTGGTCAAACTGCCATTGCAATTGCGGTGCAACTTGCTCTGCAGGCAAAGTTTTCATGTAGTGCTGATTTAACCAATTAAGCTTTTCGGTATTAAACGCTGACGCTGCTTTGTTAACGTCATCCAGCTTAAAGTACTCAACCAGCTCTTCACGGCTGAATATTTCCTGGTCACCATGAGACCAGCCCAGGCGTGCTAAGTAATTCACGACCGCTTCCGGCACATAGCCATCATCGCGATACTGCATCACACTGACTGCACCGTGACGTTTCGACAGTTTCTTACCATCGTCACCTAAAATCATCGACACGTGAGCGTACTGAGGTACCGGCGCGCCCAGAGCTTTCAGAATATTAATCTGACGCGGGGTGTTATTAATATGGTCTTCACCACGCACTACGTGAGTAATATTCATGTCCCAGTCATCAACCACCACACAGAAGTTATAAGTCGGCGTACCGTCAGTACGGGCAATGATCAAATCATCCAATTCGGTATTAGCGAACTCAATGCGCCCACGAATGTGATCATCAAAAACCACACTGCCGTCTTGTGGGTTACGGAAGCGGATCACGTACTTATCACCGCCTACGTCAGGATTGTCACGGCAGTGACCGTCGTAACGAGGCTTTTCACCAGCCGCCATTTGCTCTTCACGCATTTTCTCTAAGCGCTCCGTTGAGCAATAACATTTATAGGCTTTGTCTTCTTCCAGTAACTTGTCGATTAACTCTTTATAGCGCTCAAAACGTTGAGTCTGATAATAAGGTCCGCGATCCCAGCTTAAACCTAACCATTCCATACCCTCTAAAATGGCATCAATAGCAGGTTGCGTTGAACGTTCACGGTCGGTATCTTCAATACGCAGCACGAACTCGCCGCCCTGTGCCTTTGCAACTAACCATGAATACAATGCCGTACGGGCACCACCAACGTGCAAATACCCAGTCGGGCTGGGGGCAAAACGCGTTACCACACTCATGTTTATTCCTTTCTTTGAAACCGGTCAATTTAATGAGCGTAAGTTTATCAAGACTGAGCGCTTGGCGCATCTGCTATTCGAAGTGATTAAAATGTCAGCAAACGAACCAAAGTTAGCAATTTTTATTTGACAGTTTATATCTGCGCCCTATAATGCCACCTCGCAACGACGCAGAAGTGTCACAGTGAGAATGGTTGCTTAGCTCAGTTGGGAGAGCATCGCCCTTACAAGGCGAGGGTCACTGGTTCAAGCCCAGTAGCAACCACCACTTCTCTTCTTCCCCTTAGTTGCAGACCTTCAGGATGGTTGCTTAGCTCAGTTGGGAGAGCATCGCCCTTACAAGGCGAGGGTCACTGGTTCGAGCCCAGTAGCAACCACCATTTTTTTATCCCTCAGCTTTCTATCTTTTCAGTATTAATTTTTCAGATAAATAATCCAGTAGCACCCGTACTTTAGGAATCACCTGACGATTTTCCGGATACAACGCCCATATGCCATCATCCGGTTGTCGAAAATCCGCTAACACTTCCTCTAACTGTCCATTTTCCAACGACTCAGTCACGTAATAATCCGGCAGCATTGCCAACCCCAAGCCTTTTATTGCGGCATCACGAAGTGCCAGACCATTGTTGCAATGCAGGTACGACTCCGGTCGCACAGTTTCCAGCTTGCCATCAACCTGAAAACGCCATTGCTTAACCGTTCCGGTAAAACAGCGATGCTCATCCAAGTCATCAATGTTTTGCGGACATCCAAATTGACTAAAATAAGCCGGTGAGCCTACGACAAAATGCCGGCGTGACCCTAGTTTCCGGGCGCGTAACCTCGGGTTCCCCAGTTGCCCTAAACGTATAGCCACATCATAACTGCCTTCAATTAAGTCGACCTGCTCGTTTGTCAGCTGTAAATCCAGACGACAATCCGCATAAACCTGCAAAAAATCATTCAACAGAGGTGCAATAAACCGCTCGCCATAGTAGACCGGTGCCGTAATGCGAATTAAACCCTGTGGCTGTTGTGTGCGCTGCTGAATGGCCTGATCGGCATCTCTCAGGCTGGCAACGAGGTGCTGGCAATGGGGCAAGTAGAGCTTTCCCTCTTCTGTTAAGCTGACACTTCGGGTTGAGCGATACAGCAGTTGCATCTGTAGCCTTTGCTCCAGCGCTGCAATATTTCGGCTTACCTGTGCCACCGACAGTCCCAATTGGTGAGCCGCTGCGGTAAAACTATGCAATTCAGCCACTGCCGCAAATTCGCTAATTCCCTGCCAAGGCTTCATACTGCCCCATTATTTCATTAATGAAAAAGTAATTTGTAAAAACAGTAGATTACCTGCTTATGAGAAAAAGTTAAACTTAGGCTACGCTTTTACGTAATGAGACGATGAATCAAACAGTATAAGGAATCAATATGGAAACGATTAAGTCACGCGCTATGGTTGCCTGGGGTCCGGGCGAACCGCTGAAAGAAGAAACAATTGATGTTGCACCACCGAAAAAAGGCGAAGTCCGCGTTCGCATTATTGCAACCGGTGTCTGCCACACTGACGCTTACACCTTGTCAGGTAAAGATCCTGAAGGCATTTTTCCTTCCGTATTAGGTCACGAAGGTGGCGGTATTGTTGAATCTGTCGGCGAAGGCGTCACTTCGGTTGAAGTCGGTGACCATGTCATTCCTTTATACACCGCAGAATGTGGTGAATGTAAGTTCTGCACCTCTGGTAAAACCAACCTGTGTCAGGCGGTTCGTGCCACTCAGGGTAAAGGTTTAATGCCGGACGGTAGCAGCCGCTTTTCAAAAGACGGCGAGACCATTTATCACTACATGGGAACCTCGACCTTCTCTGAATACACCGTTCTACCAGAAATTTCACTGGCGAAAATTCCAAAAGAAGCACCGCTTGAAAAAGTGTGTCTGCTTGGCTGTGGCGTCACCACTGGCATGGGCGCGGTTAAAAACACCGCCAAAGTGCAGGAAGGCGACACGGTTGCGGTATTTGGCCTTGGTGGTATTGGTCTGGCGGTTATCATTGGTGCCGTGCAAGCTAAAGCTTCCCGCATTATTGCCATTGATGTGAACGACGACAAACAAAAAATTGCCAAAGAGCTAGGCGCGACCGACTTTGTGAACCCAACCGAACACGACAAACCCATTCAGGAAGTCATTGTTGATATGACCGACGGTGGCGTCGACTTCTCATTTGAGTGCATTGGTAACGTAGACGTTATGCGCGCTGCACTTGAGTGCTGCCATAAAGGCTGGGGTGAATCTGTCATTATTGGTGTTGCCGGAGCCGGTGAAGAAATTTCTACCCGTCCGTTCCAGCTGGTTACAGGCCGTGTATGGCGTGGCAGCGCCTTTGGTGGCGTTAAAGGCCGTACCGAACTGCCTGACTATGTTAAACAATACATGGACGGTAAGTTTGACCTGGATACCTTTATTACCCATACCATGCCGTTAGAAGACATTAATAAAGCGTTCGACTTAATGCACGAAGGCAAGTCGATTCGCTCAGTCATTCATTATTAATGGAGTCAGTAATGAAACAAGTTAGCGAAACCCGCTGTTTTGGCGGTCGTCAGCTGCGCTTTGAACATGACTCTGAAGTACTGAACTGCACTATGCAGTTCAGTGTCTTTTTGCCATTACGCGCAGAGAAAACAGAGGTTCCGGCGGTCTACTTTTTATCGGGCTTAACCTGCACTGATGAAAACTTTTCCACCAAAGCCGGTGCGCAGCGAGTGGCCACAGAGCTGGGTATTGCCTTAATTATTCCTGATACCAGCCCGCGTGGAGAGGATGTAGCTGACGATGCAGACCGCGCTTACGACTTAGGTTTAGGTGCAGGCTTTTACGTCAACGCGACTGAAGAGCCGTGGAAGTCGAATTATCAAATGTACGACTACATTGTGAAAGAGCTGCCGGAATTGGTTGAAGCGGAGCTGCCGGTTAATGACAAGCGCGCTATTGCAGGTCATTCCATGGGCGGACACGGAGCTTTAGTTATTGGCTTACGTAACAGTGACCGCTACACCAGCATTTCCGCATTCTCGCCGATTACCAACCCAACACAATGCCCCTGGGGTGAAAAAGCCTTTAGCGCGTATTTGGGCGATGATCGCGAACAATGGAAGCAATACGACGCTGTTGAGATCATCAAATCTAAAGGTCAGACACTCCCAATTCGAGTTGATCAGGGCTTAGCTGACGGATTTTTAGACGAACAGTTAAAACCTGAGAACTTAAAAGACGCCATTAGCGAAGTTAACGGCGGCGGTACGGTTCATTTACACGATGGTTACGACCACAGCTATTACTTCATCTCGTCATTTATCGAAGCTCAGCTTCGCTTCCATGCGAAGTACCTGACCGCGTGATACGTCATATCATACGGTAAATTTTATAACCGCCTGACGCAGCTGCTCAGTTTGTTGACGAACCTGAGTGACTGCGTCAGCGTTTGACTGTGCATCATTTGCCGCTTCCACACCGGCATCCCGAACCCGGGTAATATTTCTTGCGGTTTCGTCGACAACTGCGGACTGCTCCTCAACCGCAGTAGCAATAGAGGCCGAGCGGTCGTTAATTTTAACCAGCTCAGTATGAATGCGGTTGAATAGCTCATCGGATTCAGTAGAGTGCTGCGCACTCTCTTCACCCAGCTCATTACACTCTTGCAGGGTATTCACAATAATCTGAGTTTGCTGGTTCAGTTGACTGGTAATTGACTCTATCTCACCAATAGACTTCTGAGTACGGGAAGCCAGCGTACGGACTTCATCCGCCACCACGGCAAACCCTCGTCCCTGCTCACCTGCGCGGGCAGCTTCAATAGCCGCATTCAGCGCCAATAAGTTGGTTTGTTCAGCAATACCATTAATCACCGTCACAATTTGTGTAATAGACGCACTGCGCTCTGCCAAGGTATTCGCTTCAGTTACGCTACTGTTCAACCGTTCTGCTAAATAACGCACTTTCTCAACACCAGCCTGTACCGAGGTACTACCATGTTTCGCCTGTTCAGACAGACTGTTCACTTGCTCAGCAGTATCTTCCGCGTCATTGGCAATAGTGTGTGCCGTGCTACCCATTTCATTAATAGCAGCAGCAACCTGATCCACTTCATGCGACTGCATATCCAAGTTTTGTGAAGTATGGGTCACCGTATCAGACACTTGCTGTGTAAGGCTATTCACCGTTTCGACAGACTGGTTTATTTGCTGAATAACACTGCGGAAATAACTTAGCAGTTCATTAAAGCTATCAACTAAATCGCCAAGCTCGTCATCACGGAACTTCTCCGAGGACAACGTCAGGTCATTACTCGTCTGAACCCTTTGCATATCTTCACGCAATTGGGTCAGCGGCTGATTAATGGAACGTATCACCCAGACCAGCATTGCAATAACAATGAGTGCGATAACAGCAAATACTACGACAGGTACCCACTTCATGGTTGCCTGACGAGAGGCGAGCAATTCGCTCAGCTCTTTATCTAACTGCTCAAGCGACGCTTCCATATTGCTGGCAATAGTTCTGACCTCGCCCTTTATTCCAGACTCTTCATCAAGCCCTATTTCCTTAGAAAGAGCTGCATAACGACCAAAGTCACGGCGGTACGCATCGACTTTTTCCGCAAGTTCAGGCGTTGCAGATAGCTCTCTTTTTAATTCGTCCAGCAAGCCCTCTACCCGGCCGAGATACTTATCGTCGAAGCGCAACATAAAGTCCTTTTCGCTGCGACGAACCTGCAGCAAAGTAACCAAAAGCTCAGTACGTCCGGCAGTATCAATCGCTTCTTCTAACTCATGAGTTGCTGAACGCAGCGCGCCATAAGCACCGCTATTTTCATCTAACCCACGCTGCTGAAATGCGTTGACCAAGTGCTCAAAGTTTTCGCTATAACGTTCTACCTGGCTTTCTAACTGTTCAATCAGTTGAGAGGAAGCTTTATCATCAACCAGAGCATTAAGCTGCTCAAGCCGATTGTCAGTTATGGCAGCTTGTTGAGCTAACTTCTCTGAGTAGCTCTTATCCATTCGTAACAGAAAGTCTTTTTCCGCACGGCGCAATTGCAGCAAGCTATTATGTACGGACTCTCGAAGTTCACTCGCACGATGTAATTCACTCACTTGTGACTGGAAAAGCATCATTAAGGCAAGCAACAAAATAAAGGCCGCTGTGGCGATCAAACCAACAGAAAGAAGCTTATTACGAATTGACATAGCAAACACCCAACAATAAAAGTGGCGGAATAATAGACAGCACCTTCACATTCCGCAATGATCTATTTTGTTAAGGGTATGAATTTTTTATGACAGTAGTATGACAAACGAAAGAAGTATTACTTACTGGGTAAATACCCTCACAGCCAAAGCGGTTATACTTCTGATCTCGCTCAATACTTCTCGCATAAAAAGGAAGCAGTAATGAAGGTAAACTCAGCGGTAGAAGCCCTGTCAATTCTCAACGATGGCGATGTCATCTGGTGCCAGTCGATGGCTGCCACCCCTTATAAACTTCTGGAAGGTCTGAAAGAGATCGCTGCACAACGTAAAGACCTGACGTTGTTACAGTTGCATACAGAGTACAGCGAGATACTCTGTGACCCTGAGCTTAAAGGACATCTTCGCCAACGTGCTTTCTTTGTTGGGGCCTCAACTCGGCAGGCGGTGAATCAAGGTCTAGCCGACTATGTGCCCATTTTTCTCTCTGAAATTCCCAAGCTGTTTCGCTCTGGCGAACAGCCATTGGATGCCGCAATCATTCAGGTGTCACCACCGGATAAACACGGTAATTGCAGTTTAGGTATTTCAGTTGAAGCAACCCGGGCCGCACTGCAAGTTGCGAAAAAAGTGGTTGCCTGGATAAACCCCAACATGCCACGGACGCACGGCGATGCGTTAGTCTCGTTAAAGCGGTTTGACCGTTATTACGAGGAAGCAGCTCCTATCCCACTGCACAACCAACCACCACAAAATCCTGTGACACAAAAAATTGGCGAACGCGTTGCCGGCCTTATTAATGACGGGGATTGTTTGCAAATGGGTATTGGCGCAATACCAGACGCGACTTTAGCTTGTCTTCATCATCACAAAGACTTAGGCATTCACACCGAAATGTTCTCTGACGGCGTATTACCGCTGGTTGAGCGTGGCGTCATAAACAACAGCCGCAAGCGTAAGCACCGAGGCCGCATTGTCACCACTTTTGCGATGGGTTCTCAGGCACTTTATGACTTTGTTGATGACAACCAGGAAGTTTTCTTCCTTGATGTTGAGTACACTAATGACACCTCGGTGATTCGCCAAAACAAGCAGGTTATGTCTATAAATAGCGCCTTGCAGGTCGACCTGAGCGGTCAGGTTTGCGCAGACTCCATTGGCACTAAAATATACTCGGGCGTCGGCGGCCAAATGGACTTTGTACGCGGCGCCAGCTTATCGGAAGGTGGTCGCTCGGTTATTGCTCTGCCTTCAACAGCCTGCGGCGGCACTGTCTCACGCATTAGCTCACTGCTTGCGCCAGGCGCCGGCGTGGTCACCACTCGTGCCCATGTGCATTACATTGTCACTGAACATGGTGTCGCTAACTTACGCGCCAAGAGTATGAGTGAACGCGCGCGCGAACTGATTCATATTGCCGATCCTAAATTCCGGGATGAACTCGCGCAAGCAGCCTATAACGACTGGGGACTGAACATAACCTGATGCAATGGCATCAGGTTACTTCTTCTTCGTAGGCATTGGTACCAATGCCTCAGTTTTAGGCAGCGGCTGCTGTTGCTTACCAAGCGCGATGTAAACAAAGCAACACAAACCAATACCAATAACCAACGCACCAACCCACTGAATTTTTATAAACTGAACGCTAAATAGTACAGTTAATGACATCATCAAAAAGGCATGTAAGGCCATATATTTTTGTTTGCCAAAACGCGCTACTGTCAAGTTCAGGTTGTCGGAATAAAGCCGGATTAAAGAGTCCAGCGAGTTGATCACGAAAACAATTCCAACAAACACCATCGCCAGATTAATGAATCCGGAAGTATCCAGTCCTTTTAAGTGGAATAAGTATAAAACACTAAACCAGAGACCAATGGACAATGACGGCCATATCAGCATGGCTAAGAACAGCCAAATGGTGCGCATGTTACCAACAAAGCGCGCGGTGAACTGACCAATCATAATGCTCCAGGCAAACCACCAGAACAGGTAAAACGCATGGTAATCATTAATCGGCAGAACAAACCGGTGTAGATGTTCAAAGTAGTCGGTCAATAAGGGTAAGGTACTAAAATAGTCAGGCGCAGAAACATTGTCAGACAGTAAAGCGATACTGCCTAGCCCAAGAATTAACGCAAAGAACAGCCCACCAGATGACAAGCTAAGAATCTTAACAAACTTAAGCTCGGTACTTGAGTACACCGCAAATAAAATGGTGCCGCCGACAATCAGCGCGTAGTACCAGGGGAAGCCTTCGCTAACCGCAATACTGGGTAAATACCAGCTCAAGTTCGCAAATAACAAATGCGCGGTAAAAGCACAGGTGCCAATTATCACGATGTTATTAATCCACTTAACCCAGGTAATCTCAAAGAATTTAACCTTGGGTTCAATTGCGCAGAAATAAAAACAAGTGACAAAGTAAATGGCCCAGACCAGAAAGCCCCAGAAGCCAAACTCAATAGCCAAAGGGTTGGCAAAAGCGTACTCGCTGTTTTCCTTTATATCGGCATAAACCGGGAACTCTGTCAGCGGGAACATAATGAGTCCAACATCCAGACCCGAGGTAAACAGAATAGCAATGAATGTCATAGTAGACACCGGGTAGCGACCGTTAAGTTTCAGCCGCCCCCAGCGCATAACAATAAAGACCACCATGGCCATGAAAAACAGCATGCCAATACTGACAAGAGTTAACATGACGCGCTCCGCTTGGCCTCACCACTGCGCTGACGCTGTTGCCATTGCGGGTCTTTATAAACATCAACTTCAGCTCTCGGCAGGTTCTGATGCTTGATGATATCAGCCGCTCGCTCCGCGACCATGATGGTTGGCGCGTTCAGGTTGCCGTTTGGAATCGTTGGGAAAACCGACGAGTCAATAACTCTAAGTCCTTGCAAGCCCCGCACACGCATTTGTGAGTCAATCACTGCCATGTCATCATCTTCGGCACCCATACGACAACTGCCGCAGGGGTGATAAGCACTTTCTACGGCATCACGCACGAAAGCATCTATCTGCTCATCGGTCACAATGTCTTTTCCCGGTTGTATTTCCTGGCCGCGGTATTCATCCATTGCCGGCTGAGCAATAATTTCGCGAGATAATCTTACGCAGGCCCGAAATGCCTCAATGTCGTCCTGATGCTGCAAATAATTGAATTGAATCTGGGGCGAGGTAAAAGGGTCTGAGCTTTTCACTTTAACCCAACCACGGCTTTTCGGCTTATTGTGCCCAATGTGCAGCTGAAAACCATGTCCTTCAAAAGCAGATTTACCATCGTAGCGAATGGCTGCCGGCAGAAAATGATATTGCAGATCCGGCCACTCAACACCTTCTTTCGAGCGAATAAAACCGCAGGACTCAAAATGATTCGTTGCGCCCAAGCCGGTTTTGAATAAAATCCAGCGTACACCAATAGCCAACTTGCTCAGAGGTCCTAGCTTACTGTTCAGCGTCAGCGGCTTTTTGCACTGATACTGAAAATAAAACTCCAAATGGTCCTGCAAGTTTTCCCCGACACCAGGCAGCTCATGCTGAGTTTCAATGCCCGCTGCAGATAGGGTCTCGTTGTTACCAATACCCGATAGCTGCAGAATATGCGGAGAGCCAATGGAACCTGCACTTAAAAGCACTTCTTTATTCACAAAAAAGCGAGCAATGTTGTTTTTCTCATAAAGCTCGACACCAATAGCCTGCTTGTCTTCCAGCAGCACTTTACTGACCTGAACCCCGGTTTTTATCGCCAGGTTAGGTCTGCTCATAGCTGGCCTTAAATACGCATTAGCAGCGGACCAGCGCACACCGTTTTTCACGGTCATATGCATGGCACCAAAACCTTCTTGTTGAAAACCGTTATAGTCACTGGTCTCCATATAACCGGCGTCAACTCCGGCCTTAATAAAGGCTTTGTACAACGGGTTTTGCATATTGTTACCGTTATTCACCGCCAAAGGGCCATCTTTCGAACGGTATTCATCGGCACCAAAAGCCCAGTCTTCCGCCTTTTTAAAATACGGCAGGCAATTCTGGTAGTCCCAGCCTTCAGCACCATGCTCTTGCCACTCATCAAAGTCCCGCGCATGACCGCGAACATAAACCATGCCGTTAATCGACGAGGAGCCACCAAGAACCTTGCCCCGGGGGCAATGCATTTCACGATTATTCAGATAAGGCTCAGGTTCCGAGTGGAACTGCCAGGCGTACTTTTTCGTATTCATCGGAATCGACAGCGCGGTTGGCATCTGAATAAAAATGCTTTTGTCTGAGCCGCCAGTCTCTAATAACAATACCGAGACATCCGGATCTTCTGTTAACCGATTGGCCAGCACACAGCCGGCCGAACCCGCCCCCACAATGATGTAATCGAATTTCTCATTCACTGTCATTAGAATGGACCTTCCAGCTTATCCATTCCGACATAAATTGATTTTGTCTGAGTATAAGACTTAAGTGCTTCCACACCATTTTCACGACCAATACCCGATTGCTTGTAACCACCTACCGGCATCTCTACCGGCGAATTAGCATAGGCATTAATCCAGCAAATACCGGCTTCCAGCTGAGCGATGACACGATGAGCTCTGCGCAAGTCCTGACAGAAAATACCAGCTGCCAGCCCGTAATCGGTATTGTTAGCTCGTTGAATGACCTCTTCTTCCGTTTCAAAGGTCAGAACGGACATCACCGGACCAAAAATCTCTTCACGCGTAATGCGCATGTCATCTGTGCAGTCAGTAAAAATAGTGGGGCCAATAAAATAGCCACTCTCACAGCCCGCTGGCGTTAATCTTTCGCCACCAAATGCCAGAGTAGCGCCCTGCTCTTTGCCAAGCTCAATATAAGCCATGACCTTATGCAGGTGATTTTCAGAAATTAGCGCGCCCAGGTTGGTTTCAGGCTCCATAGGATCGCCGACTACGATATTGTTCTTGGTGCGCTCTAATAAACGCTCCATAAAAGTGTCGTAACAGTCTTTGTGCACGAAAACCCGAGTGCCATTGGTGCAGACCTCGCCCTGGGTGTAAAAGTTACCCATCATGGCACCGGTTACTGCTTCATCAATGTCAGCATCGTCAAAGACAATAAGCGGTGATTTACCGCCCAGTTCCATGGTCACATTCTTCAGGGTACCTGCCGCCGCGGCCATTACCTTTTTGCCCGTGCCTACTTCACCTGTCAGCGACACTTTCGCAATCGACGGATGCTGAACCAGATAATTACCGACAACACCATCACCATGCACCACGTTAAATACGCCTTCCGGTACGCCTGCTTCGATAAATATTTCTGCCAACATCGCAGCGCCACGAGGTGTCTCTTCGGATGGCTTGAAAATCATACTATTACCTGCAGCAAGGGCCGCAGCCGCTTTCCAGCAAGCAATTTGCAACGGGTAGTTCCAGGCACCAATGCCAAAACAGACACCTAAAGGCTCGTGTCGTGTGTAAAAGAAGTCGTTACCAACACTTTGTTGCTCGCCCATCATTGACGGGCATAAGTTGCCAAAATACTCGATAGCATCCGATCCAGTCTGAACATCGACTTCAACAGCTTCCTGCCAGGGCTTACCGGTATCCAGCACTTCAAGCTTTGCCAGCTCGTCATTGCGCTCTCGTAGAATCGCCGCTGCACGTTGTAATACTCGGGCTCGCTCAATTGGAGGGGTTTGTGACCAAACCTCAAACCCTCTTTGAGCACTTTCCACCGCGTCTTCCAACAGCGACTCTCCTGCCGACTCTACGGTGTAAATCACTTTCCCGGTACCTGGGTTGATCACGTCAAAGTATTCATGGTTACTGTCGTCGACGTAACGGCCATGAATAAAGTTTTTAAGTAATGTAGAGGACAACGATAACTCCCTTATAATTTGGCAATGGTTTAACTGACACCGTGCTGTTCCAGCACACCATTAATGTATTTTTTGCAGTATTTTTTTGCCTGACTGAACTTCTCTTCATTTGCCCGGCTTAATGCACAGCGCAACCAAAAACCATCAATTAACGCGGCCGTCACTTCCGCTGCCTCACGCGCACTTTCGGGATTCAGTAGTTGCTTGAAACTGTAACGCAAATTACTCACAAGCCGGCGCTTATTCAGCTCCTGTAAGCGATATAAGTCAGCGTCATGCATTGACTGCCCCCAAAAGCTTAACCAGGTTTTTGTGCTTGAATCTGCCTGCTGCACATCAGAAAAGTTCAAATCAACAATTTTCATCAAGCGGTCATACGGGTTATCCGGTGACTGCTCCATTTTGAGCTGAGAAAGCAAATACCGTACAGAGGCCTCAATTAGCGCCTGCTTACCGCCAAAATAATGGCTGATAATACCGGACGACATTCCCGCCCTGCGCGAAATCAAGTTTATGGTTGCTCCTCGTAAGCCTACGTCAGCAACCACATCGATGGTGGCATCGATTAACTGCTGACGCCGCATTGATTCCATTCCTACTTTTGGCATAGCTTTCTCACATGGTTTAATTTTTATTCGTAAGGTTCCAGCGTTGACAGCCTGAAGCGGTGTTCGTTAACTACATCACCTGCTTCATCGTAAAGTCCAAGAGTCACAACCGGATCGTCTTTTTCCCAGTCAACGTCCAGCGCACCATAATTTACCTTATTGATAAACTGACCGATGCGGTGTTTATTGGGGCTAACGTCTTTCCACTCCTGAGTCAGTCCTGATGACGTAACTTCCCATAGTGGGTAGTCTAAATCTTCGTCGTAGTAACTGATTTCACCCCAGTGGGTGTCGCCGCTTATCAAGATAACACCATTAACCTTATGTTTTTTAATAAGATTAAACAAACGTTGGCGGTCAGAGGGGAAATTCGCCCACGACTCCCAACCGGTAAAATCAGCTAAAAGCTGTAAGCTGGAGCCAATGACTTTAATACGCGCCGGCTTTTGTAACTGTTCTTCCAGCCACTGCCATTGTTTTTCGCCAATCATACTGGCGTTAGGGTCGCTGTGAACTTTATAAGGCCCCATGTTTTTCGGTTTGCGTTCGTTTGCATACTCTTCACGCGTCACGTGGGCAATATCATCCCGGTTCCAACGCAAATCGGGCAAAATTACGTGAATGCTTTCTTCGCCCTCACCGTAGGTGTATGAGGTGTAAATACCATCTTCACGAGTGCGACGCGGAGAGCTCTCCGGCTCACCCCAAAAGTCGAGCATGATATCTCTTGACGCTTCTTTTTTAGGGTAATCCTTGCCGGCGTCGTTCGCACCGTAGTCATGATCATCCCAAATAGCGATGAGCTCTGCTTGCTCTTTTAGTTCTTTAAAACCCGGCTTAGAGCCCAGTTTTTCATATTTATTCTGCAACACTGACATGTCTTCGGTGTCGCCATAGACATTGTCCCCAAGAAACACAAAAACTTCGGGGTCGTCTTCAATAATGCTGTTAAAAATGGGAATGTCTTTGTCCTGATGCGAACATGAACCAAATAAAATCCGGCCGGGTGCATCAGCAAAAACAGAACCACTCAGTAATAATGTGGATAGTGCTAATAGTTTATACATGTGTATTGATTACCTTGTTGTTGCTTGCTACTAAAGCAACCACATGCGGCGTTAACCGCATGTGGTTCGGGGTAGTTTTAAAATACAAACTTAGCATTAAGTGCAACCGTACGTGGCGCACCAATCCAACCAGCGCCCGGAGCGATAGTACCAAGGTAATCTTCGTCAAAGACATTATTCACAGTGAAGCTCAGCTCCATGCTGTCAATTGCACCACCAATGTCATAAACGGTTTTACCAATGTAAAGGTCACTCACAACGTAAGAATCGCTTTCCTGAGTGTTCGCCTGGTCTAAGAAACGCTCACCAACATACTTAGTACTAAAGCCGGCATAGAAGTCGCCTTTAGTGTAGTCAAAGCTAACAACGGCCATGTCCTGAGCACTGCCCAGTACCGTATTGCCGCGGAATGCTTCATCCGTATAGGTTGAGTCATTTTTTGTGTAAGACATATAAACGCCAAGGTTATCACTCAGATTGTAATCCAGTGATGCTTCAATACCGTCAGACTCAATACCACCTGTGTTAACATAACCACCGGCTGCCGCTTCTAAAAAGTCGATACCGTCAACGTCTTCATTACTGACAAAAGTAATGCGATTTTCGAAGGTAATATCATAGTAAGTCAAACTTGCATTAAAGCCCGGCGTTGAATAGCGCAAACCTAAATCAATGTTGTCCGCTGTTTCCGGTTCAACCTGGCTTACATCCGTATCATCACGCTCTAGTACCGCATCTTTAACGGCTGCAAAGTTTTCGGCGTAACCACCGAACACTTCCATTCCGTTAACCGGCAGAGGCGCAACAAAACCAGCTGACAATAAAGCATCCGAGTCAGACGATACACTCAGGTTGTTGTCAGGGTTAAACTGGTCTTCTTTTGAAACCTCAACATCAAACTTCTTGGCGCCCAGACGGAATTTCGCAAATCCGGCATCAATCTCGTCTTCAATGTAGTACATCAAAGTTTCGACCGGGAATTCACGGCTGTACTGAACCCAGTAAGGGTTACTTTCAGGACGCGGGCTCGCTGCTGCATCAATGGTTTTATGCCAGTCACGGTACTCATCACGCTGGTAATCTTCGTACCAGAAACCACCACGTAAGGTGTTTGCCATACCGGCAATTGTGGTATCCCATACAAAGTCACCATTGACGCCGTAGCGTTGCTTTTCGTAGTGAGTATGGCGATGCGAACTGACCGGCATAGCGCCTTGCTCATAGCAACCCGGGTCTACTTCGGCTCCGCCGCCGCCATAAGGGTAACCAATTGAGCTCTCGCAGCCTGCTTCAGGTGATAATGACTGGCCGTCGCGGTTAACAAAATAGATAAAACCTTGTGAAGAACCGCCGTAAGCTGTGGTTGAAGGGTCCAGTTCCGAGTGAGGGTTTCCTGCACCGTCGTCGGTAACATCAGCGATGTAATATGGAATCCACTTACCAGCACCTTCGTTTTCGTGATAGTAAACGTTAGTGCTGACATCCACTTCACCCAACATGAAGTCGGCTTTTAGGTAACCAAACAGGTTTTCACGTTCAGTTACCCAACCTTCACGCCATGCCTGGTCTTGATAAGGAATGCCTGTCCAGTCTTCAGTCAGGCCGTCCCATTCAGAGTTTTGTTCATACTGTGCTAAACCATAAACTCGTTGATAGGTATATTCCTGAGCGTCGTCGTAACTCACGTAACCCGTTAAATCTACGTCACCAACACGACTGATAATTTTACCTTCAGCATGGTCACGCGTATTGGTTACCGAACCATCCATGTAGTCATCGTTTTGTTGGCTCGAAAGAGAAAACCACGCGTAAGTGTCTTTAGCGATTTCGCCAGTATCGTAACGTGCATACAATTTTTGTGCGTTATGCTCGCCAATCGTGGTGCTAACGGTAAACTGTTCTTCGTACGCAGGACGAATAGTCGTAAAGTTCAAGGTACCACCCAAAGCCTCGTTTGAACGAGAACTAATGTCGGCTGTACCCTGAGAAACTTCCGTGCCACGTAAGTTTTCAGTGTCAATGTAACGGCTGGCTTTAGTACCACCGCCGTAGTTTGAGTTGCCGTTAGAAATACCATCTACAGTCATACCAATTTGCTGAGATTCTAAATCTAACTGGAAACCGCGAATTGAGATGCTGGTTGACCATTCATCAGATCCGAACGGGTCACCTTCGTTTACCAAAACGCCGGGTAAGTTATCAACCATTGCCAAAGCGCTGGTCATAGACGTTTGTTGCTTTTTCATTTCTGCAGAAGCGGCGTTATTCGCATAAGAAACACTGCGGCCAGTAACCACAATGGCTTCCATTTGTTCTTTTTCTTCTTCTGCTTGCTGATCTTGAGTGTCTTGCGCCATTGCTGGCAGGGAGGTAGCAGATAATGCTGATAGTACAGATAGTGCGATTAAGCTTTGCTTCATAGGCACATAAGTTTTCATAAAAGTTCCTGTTTCTTGTGTTGTAGTGAAGTTCCTTAATGTATGGGGCTAATGTGACAACGGCGTTAAGGTTAATTGATCATTCAATTAAAATCAAACTTAGTTAATTGACCGTTCAATTAAAATAAATGCAATATAAATTAGATATTTTTCATCTAAACTCTGCGTTAACTTGCTTAAGAAACTAAGGTAGGCTGTGTTTAAAAGACGGTTGCGGAGGCTTTAATGAAAACAGTCGGCATTATTGGTGGCATGAGCTGGGAATCAACCAGCACTTATTATAAGCGTTTGAACCAGCTAATAAATAAGCGCCTGGGAGGCTTGCACAGTGCTGAAATTCTTCTGGCCAGCCTCGACTTTGCGCCTATTGAAGAGATGCAAAGTAAGGGTGACTGGGATGCAGCTACACAAGCTCTTATTGCCAAAGCCCGGCAGTTGGAAAAAGCGGGTGCTGAAAGTATTATTATAGCAACAAATACGATGCACAAAGTGGCTCCACAGGTTGAAGATGCCGTTAAACTGCCTTTATTGCACATTGTCGACGCCGTGGCGGAGCACCTTAAACAAAACAACGTTAACCAGGTTGGGTTGCTGGGTACACGCTTCACCATGCAGCAACCGTTTTATAGAGAGCGCCTTGAACAACAAAACATTAAGGTACTGATACCCGGTGAAGGTGACGGCAATACAGTCGACAACATTATTTTTAAAGAACTGTGCCATGGCCAATTTACTGATAGCGCGCGCAAACAGTACCTAAGAATTATTGAAGATCTGGCAGCGCAAGGCGCACAAGGCGTTATTTTAGGCTGCACTGAAATTGGTCTGCTGGTTCAACAAGAACATTCTGCCCTGCCATTGTTCGATACCACCGAACTTCATTGCCGCGCCATTGCAGACTGGATGCTAGATTAAAAAGCAGGAAGACCATGACCGATATAACAATCAACTTTTCTCGTTTCTATGACAGAGCCTGCCAGCGTAAAGGTGGCGAAAGTGCGATGCTTGCACGCCTGCCTAAAGTATCGTCCGTAACCCAATTAGAACAACTCGAAGACCGGGATGTACTTGCTACTATTACCCGCTGTATTTTTCGGGCGGGCTTTGTCTGGAGAATTATTGAGGCGAAATGGCCGGGTTTTGAGGAAGCTTTTAAAGGTTTTGTTCCGCTTTACTGGCAACAAGTACCACCAGAGATATTAGAAGAACTGTCAAAAGATGAACGCATTGTTCGTAATCAGCAGAAAATAAATACCGTTCCAGCTAACGCCCGTATGATTGTTGAAGTATCCGAAGAGTACGGCAGCTTTGGTAAGTTCTTAGCGCAGTGGCCATCAAGCCGGCAAGCAGAATTGCTGCACTACCTTAAAAAGAACGGATCTCGGCTGGGCGGCGTTACTCCGCAATACGTTCTGCGCGAACTTGGCTGGGACGGTTTTATTATGTCTAATGACGTTGTCACCGCGCTGACCAATTACAAGCTGATAGATGCCTCCCCCACCAGTCAAAAAGGCCTGAAGCAGGCACAAAATGCCTTTAACCACTGGCACGAACAAACCCAGCTGCCCTATAGCCATTTGTCACGAATTTTGTCCTATAGTGTAGGTAAGTAAACCACGATGGGAGTTAAAATGAGCTCAACTAAAAATACTCTGATACTCGGTATTTCACTGATCATCAGCTTCGCCATTATTGCTGTGATTGGCTCAAATGCAGTACTTGAGCATAAGTCGATGGAACGCACGGTTACTGTAAAAGGGCTGTCAGAGCGTGAGTACCTTGCTGACACCGTCATCTGGCCCATTCAATTTACAACCGCCAGTAATGATTTAACCGCCATTTATAAAACCATTGAGAAATCCAACCAAAAGGTCATTGAGTTTCTGCAAAATAAAGGCATAGAGCAGGATGAAATTTCTTCGTCTGCCCCGTCAATTACCGATAAATCAGCCCAAAGCTATGGTTCATCTCAGCCTGCAGAGTTTCGCTATACAGCCACAAAAACCATAACTGTATACTCCGAAAATGTTGAGCAAGTTCGCGGTATCATGAGTCTTCTCGGTGAACTGGGCAAAGAAGGTATTGTTTTTACTACCGATAGCTACCAGGCTCAACCCGACTATGTATTTACTCGCTTAAATGAAGTGAAACCCGAAATGATAGAAGAGGCGACCAAAAAAGCGCGGGAGGTAGCCGAAAAGTTTGCCTTAGACTCTAACTCTGAACTGGGCAAAATAAAGCAGGCTCGACAGGGGCAGTTTAGTATCAGTGCACGCGACCGTCATAACCCTCACCTGAAGAAAATACGGGTGGTATCCACCATAGAATATTACTTGTCCGATTAAACTATTGCTCTCACAATGTGACTGACATAAAGCCATAAGGCCTGAATAATGAAAAGAACCTTACAGTATTTGTTTAAAGGGTTAGCTATTTTACTGCCCATTGTCGTGACTTTTGCCTTATTACAATGGCTGTTAGTCACAATAGAGACCTGGCTGAAGCCAATTTGGACAACGTTACTCGGTGAATCCTCTTACTTCCCAGGTTTGGCTTTTATTAGTTTTTTAGCGATTGCACTTCTTATTGGTTTCAGCTCTCGTTGGAATTTTATTGATTCACTATGGCAACTACCCGGAAAACTGATGAATAGACTGCCTTTGTTGCGCAGCTTATACGGCACAATTAATGATGTGTTCGAGATGATGTCAGGTAAGAACTTTGCTGAAGAATCAGTTGTACTGGTTACCCTGCCCGGTAGTAACTTACGACTTATTGGCATTGTTACTAAAAAAAGTGGCATTAAAGGCGATCGCCTGTCCGAACTCATGAAAGAAGACCAGGTCGCCGTGTTCTTACCCATGAGTTATAACGTAGGCGGTTATATGGTGATTGTTCCGGGTGACTGCGTTGAGTCACTGACTATGAAACCAGCTGATGCCTTACAGTTAACCATCAGTGGCGGACTGGGTAAGAACCATTCGGGTAAAACCGACTAAAATTGCAGTTGAAATCATAGCGCGTACTGGTAAAGTTCGCGCTATGAAAATGACAGAACCCTGCCCTTGCGGCTTAGATAAAACCTATCAGGATTGTTGCTACGCTTACCATAGCGGAGAGGCAACAGCCCCGTCTCCGGAAGCACTTATGCGTTCGCGCTACAGTGCCTTTGTCGGCCGCCTGGCCAGTTATTTAGAAGCCACCTGGCACAGTAGCTCGCGCCCGCCGTTGCTCGACTTAAGTGACTCTCCAAATTGGCTTAAACTGCAGGTCATTTCATCCAGCGTTGACCAGAATAAAGGACAAGTTCATTTCCGGGCTTTTTATAAAGACGGCAATGACGTAGCTTTTATGGAAGAACAGTCTGACTTCGTGCAAGAAGATGGTAAATGGTTTTACCTGAATGGCCGTGTTAATAACGACTAGCTAAATGTCGACGATAGAACCGCCAACGCCTGGAATTTATTAAGTACCAACCACAAATAAACCAGCCAAATATAATGCCAGCCCGGCCGAAAGAAAACGCACCATGCTGTTCAATAAACATCCACAGAATTAATGTTGCATCGACAATAAGCGAGAGTAATAACAAGGGTTGGGCAAAACGCATTAATACATTGGCCCAGTTGCGCTCATCTTCACCAGCAAAGGTCGTTGCCAGCAGAACAATTAACGCCGGTAATCCGACCAGCAGCATCAGTCCAAATTGCTCCGAACTGGTATAAAAGAGTTTTAGCAGTCGGGTACGATCTTCAGCGAAAGTCAGAGAAATAATGGCGGCGACATAACCGCGCATTTCAAATAACAGAACCAGCAAGAGCGAGAGCGGGAAGCTCGCTCTGCCCTCTTTATCCAAGTATCGCGCTTTCTCGACCAACCGCTGCCCGGCGCTTATCTCCGCGCTGCCAGATTTTTTCATGAAAATAGTAACCTACTGTGTTCACTAAAGGCTCAATCAAGGCGATTGCACCACCTAGTACGATATCGCCTGTCATCAGCCAGACAACGCCAAAGGCTATAGTAAAATGCATGATACCAAATGATACTGTTTTTGCTGCGTCTTTCATAACAACCTCCCACTTCGACTTAGTATAAAGTATTGCCGATTAAGGTTGTTAAAACCAATTGAAAAAAGCGATAACCCTGTTCGTCTCAGAGTATTCTGTTAAACCGCTCGTTTTAATTGTTCACGCAGTTCGGCCACTTCATCCCTAAGCTTTCCGGCTAGTTCAAACTCAAGGTTCTGCGCCGCTTTGTACATTTCTTTTTCCTTAGCTTCAATTTCTTTCATGACAGCTTTTGCGTCTTTAACAACAACGGTACGGGCGTCATAGCCAGAAGCCACTTCAGCCAGAGCTTTTTCAGCTTTACTCTTACGAGCTTTGGCTGAGCCCTGCCCCAAGTCCATCACATCGGTAATACCTTTATTAAGCCCCTGTGGGGTAATTCCGTGTTCTTTGTTATGCGCTATTTGTTTATTACGGCGGCGTTCAGTTTCTTCCATGGCGCGCTGCATAGAGCCGGTAATGCGGTCAGCGTATAAAATAGCCCGGCCATTAACATTACGCGCCGCACGGCCAATGGTCTGAATAAGTGAACGATCAGAACGCAAGAAGCCTTCTTTATCAGCGTCCAGAATTGCCACCAAAGACACTTCGGGCATATCCAAGCCTTCTCGTAATAGGTTAATTCCTACCAGCACGTCAAATTCGCCTAGACGTAAATCGCGAATAATTTCCATGCGCTCAACGGTATCAATGTCTGAGTGCAGGTAGCGTACCTTTATTCCATGTTCATCCAGGTAGTCTGCTAAATCTTCAGCCATTTTCTTGGTCAATGTGGTTGCCAGTACCCGTTCGCCCTGCTCGGTGCGCAAACGAATTTCAGACATTAAATCATCCACCTGTGTTGCAACCGGCCGCACTTCTATCTGCGGGTCAATAAGCCCTGTCGGCCTGACCACCTGCTCTACCACTTCGTTACTACTGCGTTCCAGCTCATATTTACCGGGCGTTGCCGACACATACATTGTCTGTGGCGCTATGGCTTCAAACTCATCAAATTTAAGTGGTCTGTTATCCAGCGCCGACGGCAAGCGAAAACCGTATTCAACCAGGTTCTCTTTACGTGAGCGGTCACCTTTGTACATGGCCCCAACCTGAGAAACGGTAACGTGAGACTCATCAATAATCAGCAGAGCGTCATCGGGTAAATAGTCCATTAAGGTTGGTGGCGGCTCGCCGGGCGCACGGCCGGACAGATAGCGAGAATAGTTTTCAATGCCTGAGCAATAACCAAGCTCCAGCATCATTTCAATATCAAATTGTGTCCGCTGACTAATCCGTTGCTCTTCAATCAGCTTGTTTTGTTTAAGCAAAATTTCACGGCGGTCTTTCAGTTCATCTTTTATCTTTTCAATCGCTTTAACCAATACTTCCCGCGGCGTCACGTAATGTGTTTTCGGGTAAATAGTGGCGCGCGCAACGTCTTTTTCTGTTACCTGACCTGTCAGCGGCTCAAAAAAGCTGATGCGGTCAACTTCGCTGTCGAACAACTCGACTCGCACAGCCATCTCTTCCGACTCTGCCGGGAAGATATCAATAACATCGCCACGAACCCGGTAAGTGCCGCGCTCAAAAGCCGCATCGTTGCGTTTGTACTGAAGTTGCGCAAGGCGTCGAATAATGTCTCGCTGATCAATAATGTCGCCACGACGCAAGTGCAGCATCATTTTCATGTAAGACTCGGGGTCACCCAAGCCGTAAATGGCCGATACCGAAGCAACCAGAACTACGTCGCGCCGCTCCATAAGCGCCTTGGTAGCGGACAAACGCATTTGCTCTATATGGTCGTTAATTGAGGCGTCTTTCTCAATGAAGGTGTCGGTCGTCGGAACATAAGCTTCGGGTTGATAATAGTCATAGTAAGAGACAAAATATTCCACCGCGTTATTGGGAAAATATTCTTTCATCTCACCATACAGCTGCGCCGCCAATGTTTTATTGTGCGCCAGTATCAACGTAGGTCGCTGCGAACGCTCAATTACATTCGCCATGGTAAAGGTCTTACCTGAACCAGTGACACCCAGAAGCACCTGGTGCGCCAAACCGGCATCCAGATTATCGAGCAGCGATTCGATGGCTTTGGGCTGGTCACCCGCCGGCTTGTATTTAGAAACCAGTTCAAATTTCTTAGCCACGTTCTCTCCTCAACTCTCGTGAAAACCACCAATACGCAATAATAGCGGTAAACAGATTAGCGACGACACCACCGATGAATAAACCGGTCAAATCGGCTAATAAACTTCCCAAATAGGAAAGTGGCACGAACAACACAAATAAACGAATAATGCTCAGCCATAAGGCATTCATTGGCCGGTGCACAGCATTAAAGCTGGAGTTTGTCAGTATAATAATGCCCTGCAATCCGTAACCCAACGGCATAATATAAATAAAGAGTTTTACAATGTCGGCAACGGCTTTCTCTTCAGCAAAAATCTGCGCTATCCAATGCGCACCAACCAACATAAGCAGATAAATCACAGCCTGAATCGCCAACACCGCTTTTAGAGCGGTTCGATACGCTTCTTTTACTCTGTCTATGCGGTCGGCACCGTAATTTTGGCTAATTAAAGGCGGCAACGACATAGACAACGCCAGAATAATAACGCTGGCCAGCGATTCAAGCCGCGAACCGACACCAAAAGCGGCCACCGCAGGCGCACCGTAGGAAGCAACAATAGCGGTCATTACTGACATGGCTAAAGGCGTCAGCATATTTGCGCTGGCTGCCGGCATACCAATTTTTAAAATACCTCTGGCGGACTTTATCCAGGCGTCAATAAACAGTCTGCCGCCCGGCGGTTTTGAAGACACCAATTTATTCCGACGCAGCAACCAGAAAACTAAAAAGACGCCGCTGAACCAGGAGATGACACTGGCCAGCGCCGCGCCCTGAATCCCCATAGCCGGAATAGGCCCCAAACCAAAAATTAAAATAGGATCGAAAATAGCGTTAGCTAAACCACCGGAAGCCATAATAAGCGAAGGAGTGCGAGTATCCCCCGATGCACGCAATACGGCATTACCCACCATAGGCGTCACCAGCATGACACAGCCAAAATACCATAGCGTCATGTACTCCCGGATAAGTGGCATTAACCTATCCTGAGCCTGCAGCAAGCTGAAAATTGGATCCATCAGCAAGTAGCCGATTAAGGCCAAAGCCGCGACTAATAAAGCCGACACGGAAAGTGCCGAAAAACCATCAAAATGAGCCTCGTCGGGTTTATCTGAACCGTACTTTCGGGCAATAACCGCAGAGGTTCCAATACCCAGACCAATAGCCAGGCTGACAACAGTAAAGGTAACAGGGAAAGTAAAACTGACAGCCGCTAAGGGGTCAGTTCCAAGCATACTAATAAAGAAGGTATCGACAACATTAAAACTGATAAGGGTAGCCACACCGAAAATAACCGGCCAGGTCATTTCCCAGAGTTTTTGTCCTACCGGCGCGCTGATAAGACTTCTTGATGCGTCGGCAGCTGCCATTCAATCCCTCCTCAGTTCGATAGCCGAATAGTGTACATGAGACTGCGCTTTGTGGCTACGGAGAATGGACTTTAGCCGCTCTGATCCGTATAGTAATGGGCATTTCAACCCTTGCGAAAAACAGGATCTGAACGTGGATTACCAACTCTCTGATCGTATCAATGCAATTCAGCCGTCACCGACTCTGGCGGTGACTCAAAAAGCCAATGAATTACGTCAACAAGGCAAAGATGTTATTGGTCTGGGTGTCGGCGAGCCAGATTTTGATACACCTGATTTTATTAAAGATGCTGCGATTCAGGCTATCCATGACGGTAAGACCAAATATACGGCTGTTGATGGTATCGATGAGCTAAAAGATGCTGTTATTAAAAAGCTAAAACGCGACAACAGCCTTAGCTACCAACGTTCAGAAATTATTGTGTCAGCCGGTGGTAAACACAGTATTTTCAATTTACTCAGTGCCTGGTTAAATCCGGGAGATGAAGTTGTTATTCCCGCACCTTACTGGGTTTCGTATCCTGACATGACCAAGTTGGTTGGCGCTACGCCAGTTATTGTTAAAGCCGGCATAGACCAACGTTTTAAAATTACACCAGAACAATTGCGTAACGCACTAACGGATAAAACACGTTTAATGTTCATCAATAGTCCGTCCAACCCGGCCGGAACAGCTTATACCGCGAACGAGCTTGAAGCCCTTGCGGAAGTGCTGCGTGATTATCCAAATGTACTTATCGCCACCGACGATATGTACGAGCATATCCTCTGGAGCGACTCGCCCTTTGCTAACTTTCCAATGGTGGCTCCGGATCTTAAAGATCGCACCGTCATCCTAACGGGTGTCTCCAAAGCTTACGCTATGACGGGCTGGCGCATCGGTTATGCTGCAGGCCCTAAACCAATTATTGCTGCTATGAAAAAAATGCAGTCACAAAGTACATCAAACCCTGCCAGCATTAGCCAGTACGCGGCAGCGGCAGCATTAAACGGCGACCAAAGCTGTATTAAAACCATGGTGACTGCATTTAAAGAGCGTCACGACTATTTGGTTGATGCTCTAAACAGCATTGACGGCATTGACTGCGTACCAGGCGACGGTACTTTTTACGCTTTTGCTCAGGTCGATAAGCTAATGGCTAAAGCCAATGTCAGCAGCGACGTTGAACTGTGCGAAAAACTGCTGACAGAAGCCAACGTAGCCCTTGTGCCAGGCTCAGCTTTTGGCACGGATGGTTATTGCCGTTTATCCTTCGCTACCGGAATGGATGTTTTGAAAGAAGCGGTTAAACGTATCAAAAGTTTCTCAGAAAGTTTATAAAATGAAGGTTTTGGCGCCATTTTTTACAATGAGCGCCAAAACCCTATTAATTGAACGCTTGTTACAGCATAAATCCCATCAATACCAACTCTTTTCACTTTGATACTTTTATTACAAGTTACTAAAAATTCCTTCCTGCCATTAGTGATCGGAACCAGATCTAAGTGCCCGATGTCAAGCCTAATAATTCAATTTAACATGAGATTTTTTGGCGCGTTTTTTAGTCAAATTCACTAAGAAATACACAAGTTGCTGATTCTTCACGCATTGACTGGTGAATCGATCACCAACCTGAAGATTTATTCACCAGAATAAACTAACCTGTTGTTTATTCTGTATATTTTATTTTATCGTTACTTTTTAACCACTACGGAAATCGCCCTCAAAGCCGCATCATTATTACGACTTCACAGAGTTAAACACAAGGTTATCCACAGATTCCGTGGATAAGATCATGTAGCCTTTATCTACTGCGACATTCAGATATCTGTGGATAATCAGATCCTCGAAAAAGCTAATACTTATGTTATAGATGTAAACTTGACAGTTACTTGACATTGTCAGCGATAAGGATTAGCTCATCTTTTTGCATTGATGTGACTAAAAAAATCAATTTGCTGACTTTTTCGACAACCGAGCCCTTTTCCTTTAAAAACCTTCGCAGAATAGTTGACACCCCTGCGTATGAGCTTTAATATTCGCAGCCGTTGAATGTTGTTCCCCAGTAGCTCAGTTGGTTAGAGCGGTGGACTGTTAATCCATGTGTCGTTGGTTCGAATCCAACCTGGGGAGCCAAACAACATCCAGACTATTCAAATCCCCAGTAGCTCAGTTGGTTAGAGCGGTGGACTGTTAATCCATGTGTCGTTGGTTCGAATCCAACCTGGGGAGCCACATTCAGAAGAACCGCCTATATGGCGTTTTTTTCGTTTCTGGACCAAAGCTCTGCACTGAGCTCAGCAACTGGTTGCGTTGCGCCATCGGCAATCCATTGTGCCAGCGTTTCCGCGACATTAGGCCAGTACAGTCTATGAGGTTCCCGTTGCGCTAGCCAGCTGTCAACTTCACTGGTCTCAACTCGTTTTAAGACACTCGCCAGCCCATGCTCCTGTAATATGCGGGCATTCCACTTTTGTTCAAACTGGCCTGCTAAAGGTTTTACTGCCAAAGCCTTTCCCTGGCTCAGCGCTTCGCAACTCGTTTCGAAACCGGCATTCGACAAAATAGCGGACGCCTTACTAAAGTGCTGAGCAAACTCCGTTCGTGAGGGCGGATAGCATTCGATGTGCCCCAACGACTTCCGCTCTACCTTAGGATGAAAAAGCGAGAACTCATAGTTATCCAAGGGTTGAAGCTGGTCAATAATATCTCGGGGATCCTCAAAAGGAAGGTAAACCACAACGCGCTGCATTAACCCGACACAGGCGTTTTCTTCCTGTCTTACTACTGGAGGGATCGCATTGCCACTAGCCAGCCAATGCATACCAACGGGTTCTGAACATGGTGCAAAGGAGGAAATCAGCTGCTTTTGCCACCAGGACAACCGTTTAAACAAATCGGGTTCATGAAAAGCGTATTGTCGGCCCAAACCAACACAGCGCACGCCTTGTTTCTTCGCCGCCCAGGCGGTTACCGGCTCATAGTCAGTAATTACCAGGTCATAGTCGGTAACCGGTAAGTTTTTCACATCTTGCCAAAACTGCCGCCAATGGTTATTGAGTAATGTCTTGCGTCGGCGAAGCCTCCCCCTTTCGGTGACAAACGACAAGCCCTGACGCCATTGGTAGTCACCGAAAACCTCCATGTCAAAAAGCCCTGAAGGCTGGCGACCCGATATGAGGTAATCAATTTCAACATTACGATGTTTAGTCAAAGACTGAGCTAATGTGTGGCAACGACTTAAATGACCATTCCCTGTACCCTGAACTCCGTAAAGAATTTTCATATCGTCAGTTCCGAAACTAAGACAGCCAGTGCAACACCGGCAACAATATCACTCGGATAATGAACCCCGACCACCACTCTTGACGCCCCAATAGCCATTGCCCAGCCAAAACAGGCTAACCCCGCGGCAGGATAATAGTGGTAGGTAACCGTGGCGAATAAAACCGCTGCCGCCGTATGCCCGGAAGGAAAGCTAAACTTGTCGCTGGCAACAATAAGCGCCGCAAAAGACAAGTTACGCTCACAGGGACGTTGCCGACGAAAACTGTTTTTCATGATCCAGTAAAGAGGAAGTTCAAGAGAAAATGCGCATATCAGACTGGTAAAATATTCGTCACCGCTGTCATCGAGCATCCAGACCATTAAAGCAATAGCGAGGTATCCATAGCCATCGCCGCTGCGGGAAGTCAGTAGAGCAATTTGTCCGGGAAGATCTTTCGCCCTCAACCCGGAAAACAGGCAATAACAGTAACGATCAAAGCGTTGTAAATAACTGAACAATACCATGGTAGAAAACCCAAGTTGGCTTCAGTTGGGGCTACTTTGCCAAGCCTTTATGACACTAAATAATCAGTTTCGTGAATAAAAGATGACAATATCGGAATTTTCTCCTAAACCCATGCTCGCTGTCTGTTGTTTATGGCGGCCAAAACACCGATAATATGCGGTCTTAAATAACCACAGTACCCGGAAAGGTAAATGACCGATTACTTACTGCTACTGATAGGCACCGTGCTGGTAAACAACTTTGTGTTGGTAAAGTTCCTGGGCTTGTGCCCGTTTATGGGCGTTTCCAGCAAGTTAGATACCGCCATAGGTATGTCCGCTGCCACCACATTTGTGCTGACACTGGCCTCGGTCTGCAGTTATCTGGTCAATCAGTATTTGTTAGAGCCGCTGGATTTAATGTCATTGCAAACCTTAAGTTTTATTCTGGTTATTGCCGTGGTCGTGCAGTTCACCGAAATGGTGGTGCACAAAACGAGTCCAACGCTGTACCGGTTGCTGGGCATTTTTCTGCCTCTAATTACCACCAACTGTGCCGTTCTCGGTGTTGCTTTGCTTAACGTCAACGAGCAACACAACTTTGTGCAGTCCATTGTTTATGGCCTGGGTGCCGCAGTTGGGTTCTCCTTGGTACTGATTTTATTCTCAGCTCTGCGTGAGCGCTTAGCTGCCGCCGATGTGCCGGTAGCATTTAAAGGCTCAGCTATTGCAATGATCACCGCAGGGCTTATGTCTCTTGCCTTTATGGGCTTTAGCGGATTGGTGAGCGGTTAATGAGTTTATTCGGAGCAGTTATCGCGCTGGGCGTATTAGCGCTGATATTCGGGGTGATACTCGGCTTTGCCGCGGTTAAATTCCGTGTCGAGAGCGATCCCATTGTTGACCAAATTGACGAAATTCTGCCACAAACACAGTGTGGGCAGTGCGGATATCCGGGTTGCCGCCCATACGCACAGGCCATTGCCGATGGCGATGACATTAATAAGTGTCCTCCCGGTGGCGAAGCAACCATAAAACAGCTTGCCGACTTAATGGGCGTTGAACCCAAACCCCTTGACGATGCACACGGCGAAGAAGACGTTAAAAAAGTCGCGGTTATTCGTGAAGACGAGTGCATTGGCTGTACCAAATGCATTCAGGCATGCCCGGTTGATGCCATTTTAGGCGCTGCAAAACAAATGCACACCGTTATTGAACATGAATGTACAGGTTGTGACCTTTGTGTCGAGCCGTGTCCGGTTGACTGCATTGACATGGTGGCGGTTAAACCTAAGCCCGAAACCTGGCAGTGGGACTTAGACACCGTAAAAGAAAACATAAAAGCCAATAGTATTCCGGTGAAGGTGGTTGAATGAGCGATGTAAAAACAGTAAACCGCGACTTTAACACCGGTATCATCGGTCAGTTCCCCGGTGGCGTTCATCCGCCGGAACGCAAGCAACCGGCCAGCAGCCGTCCAATAAGACGTTTGCCATTGCCAACAGAGCTCATTTTACCCGTACGTCAACACATAGGCCCGTCCGGCAAAGTATTAGTTGAGGTCGGTGAGCGTGTTGATAAAGGCCAGCGTCTGACTGAAGCCGGGTTAAGCCAGGGGTTACCGCTGCATGCACCAACCTCGGGTGTTATTGCGGCCATTGAGGAACGCCCTACGGCCCATGCCTCGGGTCTGCCTGAGCAAGCCATTGTCATTCATCCGGATGGAGAAGAACGCTGGGGCAACAAACATGCTCTGCCCGACTATCACGATGTTGAAATATCGCGTTTGCTGGAGCTGGTTCAGGAAGCGGGTATTGCCGGTCTGGGTGGCGCAGGTTTTCCTACTGCGCAGAAACTGGCACAACAAAAACCCCTTAAGCATTTAATTATTAACGGAGTTGAATGCGAACCCTATATTGCCGCCGATGACCGTCTAATGCAGGAGTATGCAGACGATATTATTGCCGGCACCCGAATTTTACAGTACATCACCCGGTGTAACTCAGTATTGTTTGCTATTGAGGACAATAAGCCCGAGGCAATAAAAGCCATAGCTGCGGCTATTGATGATGACACGCAGATACAGCTTAAAGTGGTGCCAACCAAGTACCCTTCCGGTGGCGAAAAACAATTAATTGAGCTGCTAACAGGCCATCAGGTACCCAGCGGCAAGCTGCCCATGGACATTGGTTTACTGATGCAAAACGTAGGTACCGCATATGCTGTTAAGCGCGCCATTATTCACGGTGAGCCTTTATTAGAGCGAGTGGTGACCCTAACCGGCGAAGCATTAGAACAACGCGGTAACGTCTGGGCCTTATTAGGTACCCCTATTCAACATTTGCTGGATGAATCCGGTTTTAATCCGGAAAAGAAACAACGAATTATTATGGGCGGCCCGATGATGGGGTTCACCTTACCCAGTACCGAAGTACCGGTCATTAAAACCACAAACTGCATTTTAGCACCAACCGATCACGAGCTGCCGGCTCCTGGCCCCGAGCTGGCCTGTATTCGTTGTGGTGCCTGTTCAGACGTCTGCCCCGCAACTTTGCAGCCACAGCAATTGCAGTGGCTGGCCAAAGCGAAAGACTACGACGAACTGGAAAAGCATCATTTATTTGACTGCATTGAGTGCGGCGCCTGCGCCTATGTTTGTCCCAGCGAAATTCCGCTGGTGCACTATTACCGCAAAGCTAAGGCTGAAGTGCGTAACATTGCCCGTGAAAAGGCCAAAGCCGAACAGGCTCGGAAGCGCTTTGAAGCTCGCCAGGAAAGGCTGGAGCGCGAAAAGCAGGAACGTTTAGAACGCCATCGCAAAGCCGCCGAAGAGCGCAAAAAAATGCAGCAGGAAAAAAACAGTAGACCTGACAGTAAAACTGACAGTGGCGACGAGAAACCAGCTGGGAAATCCGCCGCAGTTGCAGCCGCTATTGCCCGCGCTAAAGCCAAAAAAGCGGCACAAGCAGCAAAAGACAACGCCGATGAGGACAGCTCAGCCAAAGGAAATGAGTCATGAGTTTCAAAATTGCACCATCACCCCACGGGCATAACCAAAGAACCACCAGCGAAATGATGCGCTGGGTCTGCTATGCCTTAGTGCCCGGCGTATTGCTGCAAAGCTACTTTTTTGGTCCCGGAGTCTGGTTTCAAATTACACTAGCCGTTGCTACTGCAGTATTAGCCGAAATGGCCTGTACGGTTGCCCGCGAGCGACCGGCGTTTTCCGCGCTGCGTGACAACACCGCAATAGTCACCGCCATTTTACTGGCCATTAGCATTCCCTCACTTGCGCCCTGGTGGGTCATCGTTATAGGAACCTTATTCGCCATTGTTGTGGTCAAGCATGTGTATGGTGGCATGGGTCAGAACCTATTTAACCCGGCCATGGCAGGTTATGTGCTGTTGTTAATTTCGTTTCCGGTACAAATGACAAACTGGCTACCGGCTTCCACTATTAGCGAGCACTCGCTAACTTTGTGGCAAACACTGCACACCATATTGTTTGAATACACCCCTGCCGGTTACAGCGTAGAGCAACTGCGTGCAGGTATTGATGGTGTCACCATGGCAACACCGCTGGATACCATAAAAACAGAACTGACCCGGGGTTATACGCTGACAGAAATTTATCAGGGACCAGAGTTCAGTTATTTTGCCGGTGCCGGCTGGCAGTGGATTAATCTGGGCTTTTTAGTCGGTGGCTTACTTTTAATTCAGCAACGCATTATCAGCTGGCACATTCCGCTGGGGTTCCTTGCAGGCCTTTGCCTACCGGCTTTTATTGCTCATATTTTTGCGCCCGACCTTATGCCCGGACCTATCGTGCACGCCTTAAGTGGCGCAACCATGTTAGGTGCTTTCTTTATTGCAACCGACCCGGTATCGGCCGCCACGTCAAACCGGGGCCGCGTTATTTTTGCCTTGCTGATTGGCTTTATCGTCTTTGTTATTCGCAGTTGGGGCGGCTACCCCGACGCCGTAGCCTTTGCCGTGTTGCTTGCCAATATGTGTGTACCATTAATAGACCGGTATACGCGGCCTGTTGTTTACGGCCACGGAGACTGATATGACCTTTAACAGTATGCAGAAAAATGGTTTATTACTGGCCGCTTTTGCGGTCATTGCTACCGCTTTAATTATTGGTGTGCAACTGCTGACAGAAGACAAAATCGCCAGGCAACAGCAGCAGCAAGTGCTTCGCACACTGAATCAGTTGATACCGCCGGCACTCCACGACAACGACTTATACCAATCCTGTCGATTATTACAGGATCCCGCTCTGGGCAGTACTAAGCCGCAGCCGTTGTATCGCGCATGGGTTAACGATGAGCCCACTGCTTTAGCGGCTGAAATTGTAGCTCCAGACGGCTACTCCGGCGCTATCCGTTTGCTGCTGGCTATTCAACCCAATGGCGAAGTTTTAGGTGTAAGAACCTTGCGCCATCAGGAAACCCCGGGGTTAGGCGATAAAATTGAAATTCAGAAAAGTGACTGGATAAAGAGCTTTGCTGAGAAGCGTGTTCGCGGTGAAGATGATAACCGCTGGGCTGTTCAGCGCGACGGCGGCATGTTTGATCAGTTCACCGGCGCGACCATCACCCCCCGGGCTGTGGTCTCTGCCGTAAAACGTGCGACATTAAAGCTTCAGCAGCAAGCAGACGTTCTGTTTAACGCCGACTTACCACATTGTCAGGAGGCTCAGGAATGAACGAATACAAAAACCTTACAAAGCAAGGCCTGTGGGAAAACAATCCCGCATTAGTACAGCTTTTAGGCTTGTGTCCACTATTAGCAGTGACTGCCTCAGTCACCAACGCCATGGGCCTGGGTCTGGCCACCTTATTCGTACTGGTTGGTTCAAACATCACCGTGTCTCTGGTGCGTGAATTTATCCCTTCGGAAATCCGCATACCCGTTTTTGTCATGGTCATTGCCACCTTCGTAACCATTATTCAACTGCTCATGAACGCCTATGTGTTCCAGCTTTATCAGTCGCTGGGTATCTTCATTCCGCTCATTGTGACTAACTGCGCCATTATTGGCCGCGCCGAAGCTTATGCCTCTAAAAACCCCTGGCAACGCGCAGCATTCGATGGGCTGGCAATGGGTGTTGGCTTTGCATTGGTACTGATAGTACTGGGCGCTATGCGAGAAATTATTGGTAACGGCACCCTGTTTGATGGCGCAGAATTGCTGCTGGGTGAGTGGGCAGCACAATTGCGAATTGAGCTCTTTACCGTTAATTACCCTTTATTACTGGCTATATTACCGCCAGGAGCCTTTATTGGCATGGGCTTTATCATTGCCCTGAAAAACAAAATTGACGCTGTGCGGAGTGCCCGTGCCGAGAAGAAAACCGTTACCCGGGCACGGGTCACGGCCTAATAAAAAAATACAAATAAAAACGAACTCTTATGAATAAAAACAAGCGCTACGAAATTTTGAGTCGGCTGCGGGACAATAACCCGAACCCAACAACTGAACTGGAATATGACTCCCCTTTTCAGCTGTTAATTGCAGTCTTGTTGTCCGCCCAGGCAACCGACGTGGGTGTGAATAAAGCCACCCGTAAACTATTCCCTGCCGCACCTACCGCTGAAGCCATGCTTGCCCTGAGAGTAGATGGAATAAAAGAATACATAAAGACCATTGGTTTGTTTAACTCCAAAGCCGAAAACGCTTACAAAACCTGCAAAATTCTGGTGGAAGAATACGGTGGCAAAGTACCGGAAGACCGGGCCGCGCTGGAAGCTCTTCCGGGTGTTGGCCGAAAAACGGCAAACGTGGTTTTAAATACGGCTTTTGGCTGGCCCACTATCGCAGTCGACACGCATATATTTCGGGTGTCTAACCGTACTAAACTGGCTCCCGGTAAAAACGTTAAAGAAGTGGAAGAAAAACTGATAAAAGTAGTGCCGGCTGAGTTTAAAGTAGACGTGCACCACTGGTTAATCTTGCACGGACGTTATACCTGCATAGCCCGTAAGCCAAGATGTGGTTCCTGCGTCATAGAAGACTTGTGCGAATTTAAAGAAAAAACCAGTGACTGAGCCTGTTACAGCTCAATCATAGACGGCTTGCTCAGCTGCACAACAACACGGCGGTTGATCTGGCGGTTTAACTCGTTGTCATTCGATTTAATCGGCCGGTCTTCACCGTGAGCAACGGTTCTGATGCGATCCGCATCTATACCCCGTTCGACGAAAAACTGCTGAATTTCTTTCGCCCGCTCCTCAGTTAATTCTTTGTTCGGGCCTCGCGCGCCAAGCGAATCGGTATAAGCGTCGACTAAAACCAGTTCCAAATCGTTATCCACCTGCAGGTAGTCACTAATTTGTTTTAGCTTACGCTGCGACGCAACGGTCAGCTTTTCACTTTCCGCTTCGTGGTTCAGTACCGTATAGGCAATGTCGTCAAAACTGAACGGCAATAACGCATTAACACAGCTCATGAAGTCATCGTAAGCACGGCGGAAGTTCACTGAAGAAATAGAGACAGCAACTTCATCGCGGTTGTTATACCAGTCGTTGTAAAAGAATGTCGGGTAACGCCCTTTTTCCAGCTCGCTCAATAAGGTCCAGGCCAGTTGCTTCTGCAGCTCGCCATCAAACTGCTTATAGAGCTTCATGTCGCCAATACGGTAACTGGACTCGCCTGGCTGCCAGCGCGGCGGAACGGACTCAATGGCCGACACACCATAGCTGTCCGGTAGCTTGCGCATTTCCATTTTCATACGTAAGTTGAGCTCTTTACTCGCCTCGCTTTGAAAGCGCACCTTACCGTAACGGGGAATCTCATGCTCCATTTCACAGGCTAAACGGTTCTCTTCGCTTACCTGCCACGCGGAGTTATCCAGGTTTGCACTGTAGTGCCTGACTGAGTTTGCCTGCGCCTGCCCAATTGATAGCAGCACAGAAGCTGAAACAGCAGTCAACATCGGCCAATTTTTCATAAGCGCCCCTGATTTATTTCTGATACGTCTGTTATCGGCACGCATTGCTGTTGCTTTAGTATTTCTGCAAGCAGAGCGTGATGATCTTTGGCATAATGGCGTTATCTTTAAGACACTACGGAAATTCTATGTCAGACAGCTCTAACTCGCTTATGAAGCAACGCTTTCGCGGATACATGCCCGTCGTGGTCGATGTCGAAACAGCGGGGTTTAACGCAAAAACCGATGCGTTACTGGAAATAGCTGCCGTCTTGCTGGATTTCGATGACAATGGTCTGTTAAAGCCCGTGGACTCTGTTCATTACCATGTACAGCCTTTCGAAGGCGCCAATATTGAACAGGCAGCTATCGACTTTAACGGCATTGATCCGCACTGCCCATTACGCGGCGCGGTAGAGGAAGGTGAAGCCCTGCGTGAGCTTTTCAAACCCATTCGTAAAGCGCAGAAAGCCGCGGGTTGTCAGCGTTCAGTTTTAGTCGGACACAACTCAAACTTTGATCACGGTTTTGTTATGGCCGCCGCCGAACGTGCTAGTTTAAAACGTAACCCGTTTCACCCTTTTGTCAGTTTTGATACCACGTCGCTTGCGGCAATGACCTTAGGGCAAACCGTACTGATTAAAGCATGTCAGGCAGCCGGTATTGAGTTTGACAGCAAACAAGCACACTCAGCCCTATACGATACCGAACGCACCGCAGAGCTCTACTGCTGGATGATTAACCGCTGGAAAGAACTCGGTGGCTGGCCACCTGAGTCTCGTCAGGACAAAAGTTAATCCGAGTACAAATTTCAGACATAAAAAAAGCCGCTCAAACGAGCGGCTTTTTCGATTCAGTAAACGCTTACAGTTTGTCAGCGTTTTTAGACAGGTAAGAAGCAACGCCTTCTGCGTTTTCTTTCATGCCTTCTTTACCTTCTTCCCAGCCTGCAGGGCAAACTTCGCCGTGTTTCTGGTGGAAGTTCAGTGCGTCAACCATACGCAGCATCTCGTCGATGTTACGGCCTAATGGCAAGTCGTTAACGACCTGGTGACGAACCATACCGTCTTCATCAATTAAGAATGAACCACGGAATGCAACACCAGCTTCTGGGTGTTCTACGTCGTACGCTTTACAAATGCTGTGACGAACGTCAGCAACCAATGGGTATTTCACCTGACCGATACCACCAGCGTCAGTTGACGTGTTACGCCATGCACTGTGAGTAAACTGAGAGTCAATTGAAACACCAATAACTTCTACGCCACGCTTTTTGAATTCGTCTAAACGCTTATCAAATGCGATTAGCTCAGAAGGACATACGAAAGTGAAGTCCAACGGGTAGAAGAAAACAACAGCTTTTTTGCCTTTGATAGCGTCTGACAGTTTAAAATCTTCAACAATTTCACCTGAACCCAATACTGCTGCTGCAGTAAAATCAGGTGCTTTACGACCTACTAATACAGACATCGATTCTCTCCATTTAATGTTGAGTGTTAAAGCTTCACCGGTAGTGATGGGGATGCCTGGATAAAAAAACAAGGGCATCCGTCAATTTCACTACAGATTGTCTACTGTTTGCTTAAACTTTATTCAGCCGAAGGCTGCTTATTCCGCTGAAGGCTCTTTATTCAGCTGAAGGCTCTTTATTCAGCTGAAGGCTCTTTACTCAGCTGAAGGCTCTGGATGCCGCTCAGCAACCTCAGAAACCAACTCTTGCAGCTCGCCGTTCTGGAACATTTCCATAATAATATCACAACCGCCGACCAATTCACCTTCAACCCACAGCTGCGGGAAGGTTGGCCAGTTTGCGTATTTAGGCAATTCTGCACGAATATCCGGATTTTGCAGGATATCGACGTAAGCAAACGCCTGGCCACAGCCCATTAAGGCCTGTGATGCTTGTGAAGAGAAACCACAGCTAGGCAACTTCGGAGAGCCTTTCATGTATAACAGGATTGGGTTTTCTTCGATTTGCTGCTTAATTCTGTCAACCGTTTCCATAACACCTCTGCTTAATATAATGGTTGATTAAAACACTCAGGTATTTTAACACAGCCTATAAAGTTTTGTCCTAAATTGAAAGATTTCCTTGAAAAGCAAACCAGTCAGCCCTATATATCGTAAGGTATAACAAGAAAAGAACTTGCACGCATTAAAGTGCGAGTCGCAAATTTGCACTCAAAAAAGAACTACGGAGAGAAAATTATGGCATTTGAACTACCGGCTCTTCCATACGAGAAAAACGCTCTGGAACCACATATTTCAGAAGAAACTCTGGAATACCACTACGGTAAGCACCACGCTACATACGTGAGCAAGCTGAACGACGCCGTTAAAGGTACCGACCTTGAGAGCAAATCTCTGGAAGACATCATCAAGTCTGAAAAAGGCGGACTGTTCAACAACGCCGCACAGGTATGGAACCACACTTTCTACTGGAACTGCCTAAGCCCGAACGGCGGCGGTGAACCAACTGGCGCAGTAGCAGAAGCTATCAACGCAAAATTTGGCTCTTTCGAGAAATTCAAAGAAGAGTTCAACGCAAGCGCTGCTGGTAACTTTGGTTCTGGCTGGACTTGGTTAGTGAAAAAATCTGACGGTTCTGTCGATTTACTGAACACAGACGATGCAGACACTCCTGTCGCGCACGACGGCGTAGAAGCTCTGCTGACCGTTGATGTTTGGGAACACGCTTACTACATCGACTACCGTAACTCTCGTCCTAACTACTTAGAAGCTTTCTGGAAGCTGGTAAACTGGGACTTCGTTAACAAGAACTTTGCTTAAAGCAAACTTGTGAATGATTAAAAAAGGCGCCGTTTGGCGCCTTTTTTCTTACTAAAAGATTTTATCCAACTGCTCGCGATAGCGATCAAAAGCTTCAAACTGCGGCATATGACCAATACCTTCCAGTTCATAAAGGTAGCCGTCCGGAATTTGCTCTACCACAATTTCACCGAGTTTATCGTAGCGACCCAGTTCGTAATTAACGCCCTCTTTCTTCCAGCCTCGACCGGGGCCTGTAGTATCACGCGTTCCCAGAATCAAATGTGTCGGCACCACCAACTGGTCAAACTCATTAGACACATTGCCGGTAAAAATCATGTCGTAGGTTAGCGCATTATTCCAGGCAACCTGATTCCAGTCATCTCCATTTATCCAACCTACGTGAATTTCAATAAGCTCTTCATAATCTTCTGACCATTTACCGTCATAGTAGTTTTTGCGCTGGTAGGCGCGGATCTGGTCAATGGTTTTACCCTTCTCATTCTCGTAAAAGAACGCTGGGTCTTTGTATTCCACATAGCGCAGATAATCTTCCAAGCCAACCGGGTTAACTAACACCAGTTTCTCAACACTACTGGAATGGTTCAGCGCATAGCGAGTAGCCAGCATTCCGCCCATGGAATGACCCATAACAATCACTTGTTCAATACTCTCAGACTTTAATAACGCCTTAGTGTTATTAGCCAGGGCTTCGAAAGAAAACTGATAATGTGCCGGTTTGGACGACTTACCAAAACCAATTTGGTCAGGCATAAGCACCCCGTAACCTTTTTCATGAAGGTAATTAGCGGTTTCTTCCCAATAGTCGGCGGCAAAGTTTTTGCCATGTAACAGCAACACGGTTGACTGCCCCTTTTCGGCGGGCAAATGCATGTAGGCCATTTCCAGGCTCTGTCGTTGGCTATCAAACTCAAAGGTCTGAACATCAAATGGGTACGAATAACCACTTAAGCGAGCATCGTATTCGGAGGCTTTGTCGTCTGCAAAAACAGGTGCTGTCAGCCCGAGTAGAAAAGCGGTAAACAACGTATACATCCAGCTACGCATAGGGACTCCTTGAAAGCTAGTTCGACATCATTATTACAGTTGCACGCCAATTACCCAAGGTATTGCGGCACCAACAGAGTAATAGGTTCTTTGCAGGCTCTACGCGTTCGAAGGGATAGTCGGAACGGCAATTTCGTACATTACACAGGAAGCTCGTGCTTTCATGAGAGCATTTCTTCTCTCTTCAAACGTCTTTGCCCCGTCACTTGCGACCTCAATCTGATCAGTCACACCGCGGATGATATCGTTTCTGGTTTGTGCGATTGCAGAGCCGCTTAATCCTGACTCCTTCAAAGCCTGACCTGCAAAGTTTGTAGCGCCAGCCCAACCGCCTAAGCCAGCAACCCAGGCCGCATTTGCGCTAGGACTCGCCGCAACTAATGCAGGCACTGCTACTGAACCAGCTAATAATCCACTCATTGAAAGCCAGTACGCCATTCTTGCCTGATTCGCAGATTTTTGTTCGTAGCCTGATAAACGGGGAAGACAAAAAGTCAGAACTTCGGCGAGCTTTGCCTCGATCAATTCCTGATTTTCTTGATCGAGTTGTTTCGTCGACTTACTACTGTCAGTAATTTTCTTCACAGAAAATGTCTTCGCTGCGCTTGCATCGACACTAAGATCAGTTGGTGCACTCGTACATCCAGCAACAACTGTTGATAAAACAGCCAATACGATCCGTTTCATATTGCCCTCTATATTGTTGCTCCATCGAGCTCCAATGTTGCCATATTGAGATTAGTTATAGACCTCTTGTTCAATTAACACAATAAACACTAAAACTATAACTTTAGTCTTTAGCGTGTAGAGTGACAGTGAGCATATTGCTATGAAAGTGAGCGTTAGCGCAGAGTAATTAACAAGGAGTCTGGCGGTAGAATTGACACAATAACCGGTAGACCTCCGGCATATGCTCTTTCATCGTTTCCGGGTCTTCAAAAAAAGTCTCGCTGCAGACGGCAAAAAATTCAGCCGGGCTGGTTAACGAGTAACCGTCTAGTGGTAACGGTCTGTGATGAACTGAGTCACTCTGCAGCCTTTCCCAGGCCGCTGAAAAAATATCGTGCCATTCTCCGGGCTTCATATCGGGATGCATGGGTGGTGCGCCATTGGCACCATCGCGCAACATATCAAGCTTGTGCGCAAATTCGTGTATGACAACGTTCGCGGCCTTTCCGTGACGGGAATGAGGGCCTGTATGACACACCGACTGCCATGAAAGAATCAGCGGGCCTTGCAACCAGGCCTCGCCGCTTAGCCCCGGACTATGAGTGTGAACAACACCGTCGTCACTACGGTAAGGACGATTAGGTACAAAGTCGCCTTCATAAAGAATAATGCTATAGATGTGATCGTACCAATCTAACCCAAGGTGCAAAACAGGTACGCAGGCCATAGTTGCTATTTTAAGACACATAGCGTCGTTGAATTGGAAGCCGCCGCCTGAAGCAAAGTTTTTACGAACCAAAAAGCGAAGAGTCATATCCCGCAGTGCATCACGCTCAGCACCTTTGTATCGCGCCACAACGGGCCAGTCAGCAACTGCGGATTCCCACTCGCTTTCTGTGAAGCCCATTTTTTTAATGCGCCGGTTTTCAAACCACGTACGCAGTCTTTTAAACATCTGTTGTTACGGCCATACTTCTTTCCATGTACGCACTATAAAAGCACTGAGGTTAATCCTCAACGCCGCTATCAGACTCTTCAGATTCGGCAGCCAGTTCCAGCATTTTTTCACGAAAGTTATCCAGACCTTTCATAACCAGCTCATAGGTTTTATCGACATCGCTTTCAACATCACCTTCATACACCTGAAAGCTGGTAAGAATATCCTTAGCGCCTTTAAAGCCCGTTTCGATACCACCACGAATAATTTCCATAAACTTGTTCAGGGTTTCTTCTTCAGACTCGCCTGCATTGATTTCTTTATAGCGACTGTAAAAGTTGGTAGCAAAAGAAACAATACGATCCGCCGTTGCTTTGGGAGAAGTATCCGTGCCGGACTCATAGGTTTTCTTCACCGCATTTTTGCCCATTACCGGCTCTAACTCAGCATTAATGCCTTCCAGTGCGGTTTTATACAGCAAGCTGAGGGCATCATTATTGCTGCTAAGCGATACTCTCTCATGGGCACGTAAAATGGCTTCGTTTTGTGCCTGCCTGGAATTTGGAGCGACCTCTTTCGTATTGCGATTATCATCCGCTTTTACGCTATTGGCGTTTTGCTTACCAACGCCCGCTACAGAAGTGCCATTGCCTGAGATAATTGACATGATGTTGTTCCTGATAAGTCGACTATAACTTGATTTTAGTATAGCCCGTAACTGGTTATCGGCAGGTAGTGGTTAAAATTTAGACTTTTATTAAAACGGCGCTGTGAACCTATGGATTTTTAACCGAAAGGAAATAAAGCGAGCACAAAAAATGCCTGACAACTCAGTAAGAGTCATCAGGCACCAAATAATAAGAAATTAGGCTTTATCAAGAAAACTGAAAAAGCTCCCCTAATCAATCCACCAAGTCATTCGGCATATCACCACGCAGGCCATGCCAAATTTCAGCGGACTCATAACCGTACCGGCGAACCAGATTTACCGACTCGTTATAGTCGCCTTCGCGCGCTACGGCAATTAGGTCGGCGTAGTAGTCGCGTGCTAACTGGCGAGCTTCTGACGATGAAAAGTAGTACTGGCCAATACGTGCGTACAGACCTTTAAAGCCGTTTAGTACCAACACATAAATAGGGTTGCCGGAGGCCATAGCTAAGTCGTGGTTTAACTGGTAATCGAACTCGGCAAATGTCTTTTCATTGTCTTCCAGCTCACTGGTGGGCTCCAGTAGCTCAATAACCCGCTGTGGGTTATGACGAATAGCGGCACGAATATAAATAGCACTAATATTGGTGCGCGCAGATAACAGCTGATCCACAAGCTCCGGCATACCGTCTTCGTCCAAACGTGCCAGGGTTTCTAAAATATTCAGGCCGGAGGTTTCCCAAAAGTTGTTCACTTTGGTGGGTTTGCCGTGCTGAATGGTCAGCCAACCGTCACGTGCCAGACGCTGTAGCACTTCACGCAGAGTGGTTCGTGTAACACCAATAAGTTCAGACAGCTCACGCTCTGCGGGTAAGATAGTGCCCGGTGCAAAATGCCCGTTCCAGATAGATTTTACGATGTACTCCTCGGCAAAACCCGCCGGACTTTTAGCTTTTATTATCATATTCCCGCCTGTGTACTGACTAATAGAAGGATTCTAGCAGTCTTCTGTGAGGTCGGACAAGATAACTTCTGGCTTTATATCGACAACACCAAGCTATTTGGGTATGGTTTCTACGTTTTTACAGTTTCTTAAGGAAAATCACCATGCTATCTGTGGGTCAGTGGCCTAACAAACCTTTTGCCTGGTTATTATTGTTTTTAGGATGTTCGGGACTGTTAGCGGCAGCGTTGTATTTCCAGATGGTTCTGGGTTTAGAGCCCTGCGTCAAATGCGTGTATCAGCGTATGGCGGTGGTCGGCATTGGTCTGGCTGCCATTGTTGGCCTGTTTGGTTCGGGCTTTTGGTTAACTCGCTGGGCGGCTTTAATTGGCTGGCTTTACAGCAGTTACCAGGGTTTGCTCATTGCTTACGATCACTGGGACTTACAGACTTCAAAAAACGCATTTTTTGCCGTGTGTGAAAGCGCGCCAAACTTCCCTGGCTGGGCACCGCTGCATGAATGGATGCCCGGGCTTTTTGCCGCCCCCGGCTTATGCGGTGACATTGACTGGCAATGGCTTGGCTTAGGTATGCCGGGCTGGATGACGGTGATTTTCGCAGGCTTTTTACTGATAGGTATTATTGTGGCTGTCTGTCACATTATTGCGTCGTTTAAGAAAAAAGACGGGCTGGTGCTTTACCACAAATAGTTCAAAGCGCTTTTAAGTTAAGGGCCAGGTCACTATTCTGTCTTCAAGATCGCCTTTAAACTTCGCTTCACTGACACAATGGCCGGCGACATGATAGCCGGCTTTTTTCATTGGCTCTTTGCTACCCTCATGCCTTAATGGATGCCACTCAGGCAAGGGTTGTCCTTCTGCCCGCAGCCGGTAAGCGCAGCTGGCAGGCATAAAATAAACATCTTCGAGGTTATTCGGCGTTAAAGTAACGCAGGCAGGCACGCGTTCGCTTCGGTGTGCATAGTCAGTACAACGTGCGGTGTCGGTATCTAATAACCGACAAGCAACGTCAGTGGAATACAGATTGTCTTCTTCGTCTTGCAGCTGATTTAAGCAGCACTGCCCACAGCCATCGCACAAGGCTTCCCATTGTGCGTGACTCAGCGTATGCAGTGGCTGCTCATACCATTTCATCAATGCCGACAAGTCATTACCTTGGAAAACGAATGCGATCGGACAAATAGCCCACTGCCGCCACAAAGTAATGTGAACGATTCCAGCGCATTAACGCATCGTAGTTAGCGTAAGCCAGATAAACGCGGCCTTCGTTATCATCAGGAATAACAACTGAGGCGACAATATCATCACGCGATGGTAATTCAGAGCCGTCGAAACGAGTAATACCCAGATCGGCCCATTCGGCCAGTTTTTTCTTGGTATCCAGGCCTGCCAGTGACTCATCGAAGCCTTCAGGTAGTTGCACCTGACGTCCCCAGGTTACGTCGTCTTTCCAGCCAACAGAGCTTAAGTAATTAGCCGCTGAAGCAAAAACGTCCGGGAAGCTGCCCCAAATGTCTTTTTTGCCGTCACCGTCGTAGTCCACTGCGTAACTCATAAAAGAACTGGGCATAAATTGAGTTTGCCCCATAGCACCAGCCCATGACCCCTTCATCTGTTCGGGCGCAATATGGCCTTCTTCAATAATGGTCAAAGCTTCCCAGAGCTGCTTTTTGAAGAACTCTTCGCGACGACCATCAAAAGCCAGGGTAGTTAAAGCCGAAACCACATCAAAACCACCGGTGAATGAACCAAAGTTGGTTTCAATTCCCCACAGCGCCACAATAAAGCGTGGCTGCACACCGTACTCTTTACCGACTTTTTCCAGCAGTTCTTTATGCTCGTTGTATTTTTCCAGTGCCTTGTCAGCCTTCCATTCCGGAACCGCACGCGGCAGGTAGGTGTCGAGTGTGAGCTTAAATTCAGGCTGATTTTTATCCAGTTCGACTGCACGCTCGTAGTACTTCACCTTAGCAAAGGCTTTGTCTAAGGTGTCTTGCTTATAGCCGCTTTCAATGGCTTCAGCTTTCAGGGCTTCAACGTAAGTGGCAAACTGTTGGTCAACCTGTTCACTGCTTTCTTCTTTCGCTTTCTTATCGGTATCCTGGTAAGCAAAAGCCGGCGCACTCAGCGTAACTGCAGAAGCCAGACATAACGCCAGCCCTGTGAATTTTATTGTATTTGTTAACATTGAAGTTCCTCTCGTTTCGGTGGCAACTGCAAATAGAAACCATCGTTTTGCAAATGTTCCTGTAGCTTTTCGACCGTTAAACGGGCCAACTGTTCACGCCCGGCAAGGTTTATTGTCATAACCTTTTCGGCGCGACCAAACTGTTCACACAAAACGTCAGGTACTTCTGTGAATTCATTACCGTGAGGCAAGTAAAGGTAGGTATCGGCTTTCTTTAAGCTGCGATAAACATCACACAGCATGGCAGTTCTCCTGAATAAGGGCTAAGCGCACTAATGGTTAACAAATACTATGTTAACCAATTATAGCCTGTAATTCTGCCCCAATTGCTTGCTTGCGCCAACCCATCATTAAGTCGGGTTGCGGCAAACGCTGTTGTTGCTGCGTTGAATACTGCCAGTGAAAGTTAATAACGTCGTTAATTTGCTTACGGGAGGCTACTAAGGATGCCGGCACCTGCAGTTTGTCAGCAAGTTCAGACACCACTTTTTTTATGGCTTTAAAGGTTGGCTTATAGCCTTCCATGTCGTCTAAGCGTTCAAGCGTTTTTGGCAGTTCGGACTCAGACACCTGCTCAGCTTGCTGAATGCAGCGAATAATATCCCGCCCAGAATACTTCCGGGACATAGGCGCTAAGTCCGGAATTCGGCTTAGCTCCTCGTCGCTTTTGGGCATTCTGCGAGCCAGTTCAAGTAGCACGCCGTCTTTGGCTATAAAACCCAGTGGAATGTCCCGCTCGCGCGCTTTATGCAAACGCCATGGCGTCAGAATTTTAAGTGCGCCCAGCTGGCGTGCATTTAACTGCCAGGCATTACCTACAGCTAAATACAACAAATCATCCGGCCAGCTTTGTGTGCGTTTTCGAACCTGAATTTGCGACTCCTCGTACACAATATCCAGACAGCCCTTTTCCTCACACAAAGCCTTCAAATAAGGGTACATTACCGCCAGGTAGCTGGCGTCAGCCGCAGCATAATCTAACTGCTCTTCGCTTAACGGGCGCTTCAGCCAGTTGGTGCGTGACAAGCTTTTATCTAACTCAACGCCATCAAATAAGGCATCGACCAAACGGGCGTAGCCCATAGAATCACCGAGCCCACAAAAACCTGCGGCTATTTGACTGTCGAAAATACGGTTAGGCTGACGGCCATTACTTTGCTGGAAAAACAGCTCAATATCTTCACCGCCGGCATGCAGGACTGTTTCAACGGAGTCATCTGCAATTAGCTCCCACAGTGGCTCTAAGTCGATATCGGCGAGAGGATCCACAACAGCAGTTGTGCCATTGGCATAAATTTGTAAAAGCCCCAACTGAGCATAGTAAGTGCGCTCGCGGACAAATTCAGAGTCAATGGCAAACCAGCCAGCTTCTCTAGCTTGCTGACAAAGACGTTCTAATTCCTGAGTTTCAGTAACGAGCCGGTACTGGCGTACCGACTCGGGTAGGTTCAACGGCAGAGTCAAGCGTCTTCCTCGTCGCGTAGCTCGCGGCGAAGTATCTTGCCTACGTTAGACTTCGGCAGTTCATCGCGGAACTCAACCAGTTTAGGTACTTTGTATCCGGTCATGTTCTCGCGAGAAAAATCAATCACTTCACGTTCTGTTAATGACTTGTCTTTTGCCACAATAAAGACTTTAACCACTTCACCCGAAGACTCATGTGGCACGCCAATAGCAGCCGACTCAAGAATTTTAGGGTGATCGGCTAAAACATCTTCGATTTCATTTGGATAAACGTTAAAGCCCGAAACTAAAATCATGTCTTTTTTACGGTCTACAATTTTGAAGTAACCACGCTCGTCAGCGGTTGCCATGTCACCCGTTGCAAACCAGCCGTCTTTAATCGATTCAGCAGTAGCATCAGGACGGTTAAGATACCCGACCATAACTTGCGGGCCTTTTACTTCCAGTTCGCCGGGTTCACCTAAAGGCACTTCTTCGCGGGTTTCAGGATCAACAATACGAACATCGGTGCTGGGTACCGGTAAGCCAATGCTGCCAGTATAATGTTCAATGTCATACGGGTTAACGGTAACAACAGGCGCACACTCGGTTAAGCCATAACCTTCAAGCAAACGAGACTTAGTGACACGTTCCCATTCTTCGGCAACCGCTTTCTGAACTGCCATACCGCCACCCAACGCAACTTTTAGGTTAGAAAAGTTAACGTCTTTAAAGCCTTTGGTGTTCAACAGACCATTGAACAAGGTGTTAACACCGGAGATCATTGAGAAAGGATACTTGTTCAGCTCTTTCACAAAGTTCGGCATATCGCGCGGGTTAGTAATAAGTACATTTTTACCGCCATGCTTAATAAAGGTCAGGCAGTTCGCTGTTAACGCAAAGATATGATAAAGCGGTAGCGCAGTAATAATCGTTTCTTCGCCGTCACTCATAATAGGAGTGATACACGCAGACACTTGCTCCAGGTTAGCCACCATATTTCGGTGAGATAACATGGCACCTTTTGCTACACCGGTTGTTCCGCCAGTGTACTGAAGAAACGCAATGTCATCACCGGTAACCTCAGGGCGCTGGTACTCGGCTATTGCGCCTTTCGCCATAGCCTGATTCAAGCTAACGGTTTCTTTCACATTATGAGAAGGCACCATGCGCTTTATGTACTTAACAACAAAGTTGACCAAGAAGCGCTTATGCACAGGTAACTGATCACCAATTTGTGTGGTGATAACGAAATCAAGCGGAGCTTCGTCTTTTATTTTGTCGTAGGTGTGAGCAAAGTTTTCTAAAATAACCAGCGCTTTCGCCTGAGAGTCGACCAGCTGATGCTTTAGCTCGCGCGGAGTGTACAGTGGGTTGACGTTAACAACTGTCATCCCGGCACGTAAAATACCGAACAAGGCCACCGGATACTGAAGCAGGTTTGGCATCATGACCGCAACTGCATCGCCTTTTTTCAGCCCTTTACTTTGCAGGTAGGCCGCAAATTCGCGAGACTTCAAACCCAGCTCTTTAAAGCTCATTTCTGAGTCCATATTGACGAACGCCGTTTTCTCGCCGTACTTTTCTATGGACTGTTCCAGTATATCAACTAATGACGCAAAATGATCCGGATCAATGGTTTCCGGTACGCCTGCTGGGTAATTTTTCAGCCAAATTTTATCCATAAAAGGCTCCGCCTCTCACTATTTATCATTATTTTCAGTGGCGCAATCATCGCATATCCGACCAGTTAATCCTAGTCGTTAACAACCGCTAAACGTGCGATTTGAGCAATTCAGCTATTTTTTCAGGTTGTTCCATATGCACGTGATGCCCACCTTCCAGCGTTACACAACTGAGCTTTGAGACTTTATGTTGCCACTTTTCTAACGCGCTTTCTAACTTGTCATAGCCTTTACTTCCACGCACTACGACAACCGGCATAGTCAACTCTTGCAGAAGGTCATCGACAGCTGCACTGGGCAATCTATAGGGCGACGTTGCTTTCACTCTGGCATCTGCCCGCCAATGCCAGCGGCCATCTGAACGAAGTTCAGAACCGCGCTCTACAATTAGCTTAACCAAGTCGGACGAGAAGTCTGCCTGTGCAGCACGAGCATCCACTGCAGAGTCAAAATTACTGTGGCTGCGCCAACGTGGCGTCTTTAATTTTTTCCGGCTTACAAAGCCCTGCTGTAACTGTTCTCTGGCATTGGTTCCGTCAGAGACCAGCAAGCCAAAAGCTTCGACTAGGATTAAACTTTTTATCCGCTCGGGGCACAAAGCCGCCACAACATTACTGACAAAGCCACCCATGGAATGACCTAACAAGATTAACTGCTGCCAGCCTTGCTGCTCAATCAACTGCCATAAGTCATAAGCATAGTCGATAAAATGATAGTAGTTACCCGTAGGTCTGTGGTCACTGTGACCATGCCCGGGCCAGTCAAGTGCTAACAGACCACCGCGATCAGCTGACCAATTTGCGGCCAAAGGTAAAAAGCTGTGGCTATTGTCTAACCAACCGTGAGTTGCGACCACACGAATATCGTTTGGGTCACCCCAGCAAAGGCCTCTTACCGTGCCCCAGTCGAGTTCATAACTGACTGGGGTGGCTTGATCTAATGCAATGCGGTAATCCATTATTTGGTGGATTAATTGCGGTCTTTAGCAGGTGTACCAGAGTTGTCCTGAACGCGAACACGCACCGGAACAGGGTAACGGTATGGGTAATAAGGTGAATAGAAGTTGTGACGGAACCAAAGCGGTGAGTAATCAACTTCTACGTGGCTTTTCTTGCGCTCAGGCTGCCACAGGTAATAGCCGGTTGCTTCAATAACCGGATAGGTATAAACGTACTCGCCAATTTTGCCTTGTTGCGTTTGGCCAATGGTACCGACAAAGCTCATTGAACGCCCTTGCTTATATACATCGGGGTCAATGAAATCATTTACCACGGCTAAAAAACGCCCCTGACTGTTATCGCTGACCTCGGGACGGCCCCAGCGCTGCAATGGAAAACTGACAATTTCCAGAACAGTATGGTCTTCGGCGTTGCGAACATCGGCAATAACTCCTCCCCAACGGGCAGGTTCACCGGCAACTTTTTCGCGCTGGTGCTTAGCGACTTTATAGCCAACTAAAGCCTCTTCGTTTTCACTGGCAATTTCATCAGGGACTGAGGAGCAGCCCACCAACACCAATGCCATTAATGATGCATAAATAATTTTCATAACAGACCTCACTCAGGCGTAAACATCAACACCAAACATTGACGTGATTTGTTCTCTTTTCTCACTTAACGCGATATTTTGATACGCATTGAGTGCTTTCTGAGAACGCTGTGGTGGTTCATCGTAAAACGTATTCAATGATTCCCACCGTTCCGCACGCCGCTGACTTTGCCGCACATCAGGGACAACTTGCCGGGACTCAGCAACTTCCGCCCGGTTATTCCCCTGGCGTTGCTGATCCTCTGGCGCAGGCCTTTGCGGTGCCTGCTGCTGATTGTTTAGCGGCTGAACCGCTTGCGGATTAATTCGCACGTCAACGATGACTCATCTGTTACTAAGACTGGTTTTATTATGGCGAGTTCAGTGCCATTCGGCAAGTTACCGACCCGGCAATTTTTTCCAGGTTACTTCATTACGTACATAAAGCGGTTCCAGATGCTCCGCACTTACGGCTGAAACTTCACCTTTCACAGCGACTGTAAGCATATCCTCTGCCAGTGGCAATCGACAATCGTTGCTGTATTTTAATTTTTTATTCGGATCCAGCACGTCAGAATAGTTATCCCAACCAGTACCCGCCGTATAGAATCCTTGCAGATCATGCTCTGAAAACAAGTCCGCAGATGGCACCGCAACAGCCGGTTCTGTTATAGCTTCCGCAACACCATTCTTGCTGCGATAAAGGCCGTAATAAATTTCACCCATGCGTGCATCAATGCAGGCAACAACGGCTTCTGCACCATGCTTGCGTATAGCCTGCTGCGCCAGCGCCTGCAAACTACTAACGGGAAACACCGGCAGTTCAGAGCTAAAAGCCAGCCCTTGCGCCATTGACACGCCAATACGTACTCCGGTAAAACTTCCCGGGCCAACACCGACAACCAACCCGTCCAGCTGGTTTAAGTTTGCTTCTGCCTGCTGCAGTACTTTTTCAACAAAAGGCAGTAGCCGCTGAGAATGCTCTCTTGGGCTTTCAATGGCTTCACTGAAAAAGGTGTTTTGCCACTGCAAAGCCACTGAGCAATTTTCAGTCGATGTATCAACTGCTAGTAAGTTCTTCATTTTTGGTTTCATCTTTCTCTGCAACCTGCGCTAAAAATTCCAGCGCCTGATTTAAGTCGCGGGTTCGTGACATAGCCGGAAGGCTGGATAAAAACTGCTTGCCGTATTGGCGCGTTACCAGACGACTGTCGCAAACAATTAATACGCCGGAGTCGTCTTTGTCGCGAATTAAGCGCCCTGCCCCCTGCTTTAAAGCAATGATGGCCTGTGGTAATTGTATCGTGCTAAAAGCATCAACGCCACGTAACCGTGCGTCTTCAACACGGGCATTTAATAACGGCTCATCGGGTGATGCAAACGGGAGTTTATCAATAATAACGCAGCGTAGCGCCTCACCACGTACATCAACCCCTTCCCAAAAAGAAGAGGTCCCCAACAGAACGGCATTGCCCTTTTTAGTGAAGGTTTCCAATAATTCTGTTTTGCCCGATTCGCCCTGAACCAGAATATCCCGGTCCAGCCGGTCCCTTAATATTGTTGCCATTTGTTGCAGCATTCGGTGACTGGTAAACAACAAAAATGTGCCGCCTCTGTTTACCTGAACGCACTGCTCAGCAATTTCTGTCAGCATTTGATGCCGGTTTGGATCATTGGCCTCGGGCAAATAACGTGGCAGACACAATTTAGCCTGGCTGGCGAAGTCAAATGGGCTTTCCAGCAACAGCGTATCGGCCTCTTCTATACCCAGACGCTTGGTAAAGTAGTCAAACTGGTCGTTAACAGCCAGCGTTGCGGAGGTAAACACCCAGCTCATTTTGTTGCGTTTGATATAACCACCAAAGGTTTTAGCAACGCTTAACGGTGTCTGGTGCAAACTGACATGCCGCGGCGTGGTTTCGAACCAGAAGCTGTAACCCGTGCGATCCACATCCATTAACTGACGCCATATGTAGAGATGCTGCTCGGCACGTTCATGCAAGTTATCCAGGTCTTTATTACGGCCTATGGCGGTTTTCATAACCTCGGTCAGCAAAGTCAGACGTTCCTGCACACGCTCTGCGACTTCCGCCACCTCCGGCTTTTTACGCCAGTCACGCCAATTGCCGCGCATAGGGTCTCGTGGAAACAGTAATCGCCAGTCTTTCAGAGTCTGCAATAAAGTACGAGCCATAGCGCTGCCCTGAGACAAGTCCTTAAGCTCAGTCATACACAAACGTTGAAGCTCTTCACACAATTCGGATAATTGTCGACTGGAAACTGTTTCGCCAAAATACTGGCTGGCGATATCCGGAATTTGATGCGCCTCATCAAACACCACAGTATCAACACTGGGAATCAGCTCGCCAAAGCCCGTGTCCTTTAGCGCCATATCGGCAAAGAAAAGGTGATGATTCACCACCACAATGTCGGCTTCCATCGCTTCTTTGCGGGCTTTGACTAAGTGGCAGTCTTCATACACCGGGCAGTCTCGGCCCAGGCAGTTGTCCTGAGTACTGGTAACCTGAGGCAAAACCGAGGCGTCTTCCGGCAGAGCGTTCAACTCCCCCATGTCGCCGCTGCGTGTCGATGTCGACCAACGCTTAACGGTAATTAACTGACTCTGAATGTCTTTATTGAATTGGCCGGCTTGCTGAACCGCCTGTTCCATGCGGTGCAGGCACAAATAATTTGAACGACCTTTAAGTAAGGCGACAACTTTTTCAGGCGCCAGCACTTTTCTTAGCGTGGGTAAGTCACGGTGGAACAATTGTTCCTGGAGGTTTTTAGTTCCGGTGGAAATAATGGCCTTACCTTTACCCAGCAGAACTGGAGCAAGGTACGCAAAAGTTTTCCCGGTACCGGTTTCGGCCTCAACAACAAGTTGGCCTTTTTTCTTAACGGTGGCAGCTATGGCTTCTGCCATTTGCTGCTGAGCAGCCCGCGGCTGGAAGTTTGTAATTGCCTGCGCCAGTTCGCCTGTTGGCTTAAATACTGATAGAACTGTTGCCATAACCCTAACCGCTAAAAAAATAGACGCGTATTATGACATAGATGTTTGCTCAGGCGTAGGTGTCTATATGTCCTGAAGATGAGGTTTCATCGTCATCTGCAAGCTCTTCAACTTCCGTTTGAGCAGATGGCTGGCCTTGCTGCTGGTGTTGCTCATTTTCCTGTCTTTGCTTGTCGCTGTTAACAGTCGAACCTTCTTCTTCATTGACGGCGCGAAGCTCTTGTATTTTTTCAACCTGGTTGATTTTCATCTGCTCACGGGCGTGGTCCACAGGCACACGAGTGTCTTTGGGGATCAGCGGAACCATTGCATCAAAGTTAGCCATTGCTTTTGTCTTACGCCTCTTCAGAAGGTTTGTTATTTATTTGACTATACAACCACTGGTTAAATAATAACCTGATATCGACTGAATAACCAATAAGTTTACTCTTGCATTACATTTCTCAAGTGTTATAGTGCTATACAACTTAACGAAGTACATTTATTTCTTTGGAGCGTTAATCATGCATTTTGTTCACAGCCACCACCATCATCATTGGAATTGTATGGCTTAGCCGTGAACTTAATGTTTGGGCTAGCCGTATAAACGCTAGCCTTTCGATTGACTATACAACCCCCGAAAGGCATCCACCTTCGGGGGTTTTTTATTTTAGGAGCTGTTATGACTGACCGTTTAACCATCGCGATACAGAAATCTGGACGACTGAGTAAAGAATCTATGGCACTGCTGAACGCCTGTGGCGTGAAATTCAGTGTTAACGAAGCGCGTTTAATTGCGCACAGCACCAGTCATCCTATCGATTTACTGCGCGTTCGTGATGATGACATTCCCGGTCTTGTTATGGACGGTGTGGTTGATTTAGGTCTGGTTGGCGAAAACGTGCTGGAAGAAGCCCGGTTAGAGCGCATTGCAACCGATTCTGTCGCGGCCTATCAGCCATTACGTGGACTTGAGTTCGGTCAGTGCCGATTGTCGTTGGCGGTTCCACGAGAAAGCCAATATCAGTCATTGAAAGATTTAGACGGCTTAAGAGTCGCAACCACCTACCCTCAGTTGCTTAAGCGTTACCTGAAAGACAACGGCGTGAATGCGCGTACGGTAATGCTGACTGGTTCTGTGGAAGTTGCTCCGCGTGCCGGTCTGGCTGAAGCTATCTGTGACTTAGTATCCACCGGTGCTACGCTGGAAGCGAACGGACTCGTAGAGAAAGATGTGATATTCCGTTCCCAGGCTCAGCTAATACAACGCGCTGACAGCCTGTCGGAAGAAAAACAAGCCATGATAGATCAGTTGCTGCCACGCATAGACGGTGTGCAAATGGCGCGGGAAAGCAAATACATTATGCTGCACGCCCCAAAGAACAAATTAGAGCAGGTAGTAGAGCTATTACCTGGCGCAGAAACACCGACTATTCTGCCGCTTAGCCACACCGACGAGCAAGTTGCCGTACACATGGTCAGCACCGAGAAGCTATTCTGGGAAACCATGGAAGATCTTAAGTCTATGGGCTGCAGTTCAATACTTGTATTGCCTATTGAAAAAATGATGGGGTGATCATGAGTGAATTACAGATACCCATTGAACAATGGCAAAGCCTGTCGGAAGCGGAGCAAGCTCAACGCTTAGCGCGCCCCGGACGGACTCAGGCGGAATCTTTACGTGAGAAAGTCTCTGTTATTCTAAGCGACGTGCGTGATAACGGTGAGCGCGCGGTACTGAATTATACCCGTCAGTTCGACAATTCGGAGGCGACATCACTGCGCATGAGCAGTGAACAAGTCGATGCGGCTATAGCGGGTTTAGATGACAAGATAAAACGCGCCATAGATACTGCGTACCAAACCATTTACCGCTTTCACGAAGCACAACGTCCGCAGAACTTAAGTATTGAAACCGCGCCAGGCGTGCAATGTGAGCTACGTTATGCGCCATTAGACGCCGTCGGTTTATACGTTCCCGGTGGAAGCGCAACCTTGCCATCTACCGCTTTAATGCTGGGTGTGCCCGCGCAAATTGCCGGGTGTCAGCGTGTGGTTATGGTCAGCCCGCCTAATAAGCAGGGTGAATTACCAGCCGCCCTGCTCTACGCGGCTAAGCGTTGCGGTGTGACCGATATTCTGCTGTGCGGCGGCGCTCAGGCAATTGGCGCGCTGGCGTACGGCATAGAGTCATCACCTGCTGTGGGTAAAGTCTTTGGCCCGGGAAACAGCTTTGTGACCGAAGCAAAGCAACAGGTGAGTCAAAATGATAGCGGCTGTGCCATGGACTTACCGGCAGGCCCCTCCGAGCTCTTGGTTATTGCCGATGACAGCGCAAACCCGGCTTATGTGGCGGCAGATTTACTCTCGCAGGCTGAGCACGGACCTGACTCTCAGGTTATTTTGCTTACGACGTCAATGACAGTGGCCGAAAATGTACGACAGGAGCTGATTGCACAATGCGCTCAGCTAAGTCGCGCCGATATTGCCGAGCAAGCCTTGCAAGCCAGTCGTCTGCTGGTAGTTGCCGATATGGATGAAGTCATAGCCATTAGCGAAACCTATGCGCCCGAACACCTTTCTATTCAGACGGATAACGCGCGTGAGCTGCTACCGAAGTTAACCCGCGCAGGCTCTGTCTTTGTCGGACATTATACCCCGGAGTCCGGCGGTGACTACGCAACCGGCACCAACCACGTACTGCCCACCTATGGCTATGCCCGTAATTACAGCAGCCTTGGGCTGGTCGACTTTTACCGGCGTTATACGGTACAGGAAGCCAGCCAGGATGGACTACGCCAGTTAGCAGAAGCCATTACTACTCTGGCCGAGGTTGAAGGCTTAGACGCACACAAGCGTGCCGTAACTATTCGCACGGAGAATAAGCCATGAGCATTGTTGAACAGTTACAGCGCCAGCACCTGAAGCAGTTAACGCCTTATGCGTCAGCGCGTCGCAGCATGAGCGGCGGCAATATCTGGCTGAACGCCAACGAGTCTCCGTACAGTAACTCGTACACTGTCGATGACAGCAAGCTTAACCGGTACCCGGAATTTCAGTCTAAACCGCTGAACCAGGCCTACGCTGAATACGCCGGAATTGAAGCTTCACAGGTATTGAGCAGCCGCGGTTCGGATGAAGGTATTGAATTACTGATACGAGCCTTTTGTGAACCCGGTCAGGACAAAGTACTGATTTGCCCACCGACTTACGGTATGTACGCTATTTCGGCTAAAACCTTTGCCGTTGGCGTAAATGAAGTCCCTTTGCTGAAGAGCTGGCAACTGGACACCGAGTCAGTGATAGACGCTGCAGCAGAGTCTAAGGTTATCTTCTTATGTTCACCTTCAAACCCTCTGGGCAACAGGTTGAATCCGGATGACATTGAGCAAGTTTTACAGCACTCTCCAAGCTCTATTGTGGTTGTCGACGAGGCCTATATTGAGTTTAGTTCTGGTAACAGCGTTGCCGGTTGGCTGGGACGATACCCGAACCTGGTAGTACTACGCACCTTGTCTAAAGCTTTTGCTCTGGCCGGCATTCGCTGCGGTTTTTTGCTGGCGAATGACGACATCATTGAGTTACTGCAAAAAGTTCTGGCGCCGTACCCTTTGCCAGACCCGACAGTGCAAATTGCGGTTCAGGCTTTGCAGACAAGTTCGCTGGAACGACTTCAGCAGCAGGTAGCAAGCTTATTAGCCGAGCGCGACCGTGTGCAAACAGCTTTAGAGCAAACACCACTGACTCTGGTATCGGAAAGTGACACGAACTTTTTATTGTATCAGTGTGAAGATGCCGCTGGTTTAGTGAAATCACTTGCCGACAACGGCCTATTAATACGTAATCAGTCGGCGCAGCGGGGTCTGGAAAACGTTGTTCGAATAACCATTGGTAGCGCCGCCGAAAATGACGAACTGATTCAACAGTTAAAGGATTATTTTTCATGAGCCAGAAGCCTATTTTATTTATCGACCGCGACGGGACTCTGGTAGAAGAGCCCGCTATAGACAAACAGCTGGACAGCGTTGAGAAGCTGGTATTTGAGCCCAACGTAGTACCGGCTTTGCTGAAACTACAACAGGCCGGTTATCAGTTGGTGATGGTATCGAATCAGGACGGTCTGGGTACTGATAGCTTCCCGCAAGCTGATTTTGATGCGCCACATAACTTAATGATGGCGGTGTTTGAATCACAAGGTATTCGCTTTAACGATGTTTTGATTTGCCCTCACTTTGACAGTGATAACTGCAGCTGCCGCAAGCCTGCTCTTGGGCTGGTAAAGTCGTACCTGAAAGAAGGTCGTGTCGACTTTACCAACTCCTACGTTATTGGCGACCGTGAAACCGACCTGCAACTGGCTGAGAATATGGGTATTGAAGGCCTGCGCTACAGCCGTGACGCGCTCAACTGGGATGCCATTGTTCACCAGCTACTGGACAACCCGCGTACAGCGTCAGTTACACGTACCACCCGGGAAACGGATATCAACATTAAGGTGGATTTAGACAGTCAATCACCGCGCGAGTTTGACACCGGTATTGGCTTCTTTGATCACATGCTTGAACAAATAGCCACACACGCGGGCTTCTCGCTTTCGGTTAAGGTTAAGGGTGATTTGCACATTGACGATCACCACACCATTGAAGACACTGCTCTGGCGTTGGGTCAGGCATTACGCTCAGCGCTTGGCGATAAGCGCGGTATTGGCCGCTTTGGTTTTGCTCTGCCTATGGATGAATGCCGGGCGGAATGTCTGATCGATTTATCCGGACGTCCCTATTTGAAATGGGAAGCAGATTTCACCCGCGACAAAGTCGGCGAGTTATCCACCGAGATGGTTGAGCACTTCTTCCGCTCGTTAACCGACGCCATGGCAATGAGCTTGCACTTATCGACCACCGAGGGTAATACCCACCATCAGGTTGAAAGCCTGTTTAAGGTGTTTGGCCGGGCTCTGCGTCAGGCTATTACCAAAACTGGAGACCAACAGTTGCCGTCGAGTAAGGGGATGCTGGCATGAATGTGGTGATTGTCGATACCGAGTGTGCCAACCTGACGTCTGTTCGCTTTGCAGTTGAACGTTTGGGCTACTCAGTGCTTATTACCGATGATGCAGAACAAATACGCACCGCTGACCGTGTCATTTTGCCCGGCGTAGGTACCGCTGCCGCGGCTATGCGTAACTTACAGCGAAAGCAACTCGTAGAGCCGCTGCGGGAATTAACCCAGCCGGTGCTGGGTATTTGTCTGGGTATGCAATTATTGACCTCGCACTCAGAAGAAGGTGACGTTGATTGTCTTAACCTGATTCCGGCAAAAACCAAACGCCTTCGCGAGCATGGTCTTCCGTTGCCGCACATGGGCTGGAATACACTGGAGCCAACCGACGACAACCCATTAGTCGACACAAACGACAGCTACTGCTATTTCGTACACAGTTTTGCTGTAGCCGTTGATGAGTACACCATTGCCAGTAGCGAATACGGTGAACGATTTGCCTCTATGATACGACACAACAACTATTTTGGTGCGCAGTTTCACCCCGAACGCTCAGGTAAAACCGGCGAAGCTCTGTTGAAACGTTTTTTGGAGTTAAAATTATGCTGATCCCTGCTCTGGATCTTATCGATGGAAAAGTTGTGCGTCTGTATCAGGGCGACTTTGCGCAAAAAACTGAATTTGATTTAACACCTTTAGGCCAGGCTCAGCTTTATGCTGAGGCAGGTGCAAAATGGCTACACCTAGTGGATTTAGACGGTGCCAAAGATCCTGACAGACGACAACAGGCCTTGTTGGCTAAACTTGCCTCAGAGTCAGGAATGCGGTGTCAGGCAGGAGGCGGAATACGCACAACAGCAGATTTGGAAGCCTTATTTGAAGCCGGCATTGAACGTGCTGTAATTGGTTCAACGGCGGTGAATAATCCGGATAAGGTCACTCGCTGGTTCTCGACCTACGGACCTGAAAAAATAGTCCTTGCTCTGGATGTCAATATTGACGCAGATGGCAATGCAATGGTGGCTACGCACGGCTGGCAAGAGGCCAGCACGCATACACTGGATGATATTCTAAACCGCTATCTGGATCTCGGTTGTCGCCACGTGCTTTGTACCGATATCAGTAAAGACGGCACCATGACAGGCACCAATGTCGAGCTCTACAAGCGCTATAAAGCACTTTACCCACAAGTGGTCTGGCAGGCATCCGGTGGTGTCAGTTGCTTAGATGATCTTAAAGATTTGAAAGCCGTTAACTGTGACTCAGTTATTCTTGGTAAGTCTTTACTTACCGGCGCTTTCACGATGCAGGAGGCACTGGCATGCTGGCAAAACGCGTAATTCCTTGTCTGGATGTTCGTGACGGACAAGTGGTAAAAGGGGTTAAGTTCCGTAATCATGAAGTTATTGGTGACATTCAGCCTCTGGCTAAACGTTATGCAGAAAGCGGCGCCGATGAGTTAGTGTTCTATGACATTACAGCATCTGCTGACGGACGTACGGTAGACAAGTCCTGGGTGGAACGAGTAGCCCGCGAAATTAATATTCCATTCACTGTGGCCGGTGGCATCCGTTCGGTTGAGCAAGCACAGACCATGCTGTCTATGGGTGCGGATAAAATTTCCATTAACTCGCCTGCTCTGCTTAACCCGGACTTGATCAATACCCTGGTCGAAGAGTTTGGTCAGCAGTGCATTGTTATTGGCATCGACAGCTTTTATAACGAACAGTCTGATCAATATGAAGTCCACCAGTTTACCGGTGACGAGAGTAAATCTCGTAAATCGGCCTGGCAAACGAAAGACTGGCTGCAGGAGGTTATCTCTCGCGGTGCCGGTGAAATTGTTCTGAATTGTATGAATCAGGACGGTGTTCGCCGGGGTTACGATATCGCTCAATTGTCAGCTTTACGTGAATACTGTTCTGTACCTTTAATCGCCTCTGGCGGCGCCGGCGAAATTCAGCATTTTGTCGATGCCTTTCAGCAAGCGAAAGTTGATGGCGCATTGGCAGCGTCGGTTTTTCATAAGAATATATTCAGTATTAGCGACGTAAAAGCCGCTATGGCAGCGAATAATGTTGCTGTTCGCCCTATAGAAGCGGTTCAGGAGACACAATGAGAATTAAGTTAGATACGATAGACCAGCTAGCCTGGGATAAAATGTCGGGGCTGCTACCCTGCACGGTGCAACACGCATTAACCGGTGAAATCCTGATGCAGGCCTATATGAACGCTGACGCTGTTAAAGAGAGTTTAGCAACTGGCAAAACAACGTTTTACAGCCGCAGTAAAGAGCGTTTATGGACTAAGGGCGAGAGCTCAAAAAACTACCTTCAGCTTGAAGGTATTTATTCAGACTGTGATAACGACGCATTACTGGTTCAGGCTCTGCCCGATGGCCCTACCTGCCACTTAGGTAACCGCAGCTGCTTTGCCGAAGCACCTAAACCTTTACTGCACGAGCTGGATGCGCTTATTGCCAGTCGCAAAGGCGCGGATGCCAGTAAAAGCTACACCGCCAGCTTGTTTACCAAAGGGTTAAAACGAGTTGCACAAAAAGTCGGAGAAGAAGGCGTTGAAGTTGCTCTGGCCGCAGCAACCGCCGATAAAGACGAGCTGGTTAATGAAAGTGCGGATTTACTTTATCACTTGCTGGTCGCGTTGCGAGCCAATGAGCTTAGCCTGGACGACGTGCTGGAGGTGTTAGCTAAGCGCCGCGGTTAAGCGGCACTGTTTAACTGCTCACGAAAGTGCTTACGCTCGTATCGACGGGATACGCGGCGTAAGCGCAATGACAACAGGACAGCTGCAACACTTAGACCGCTGATAAAGCCTATCCAGAAACCTGCGGCCCCCATTGCCGGCACTACCCAGTCGGTACGCCCCAAAATAAAGCCCACACTTAGACCAAATGGCCAGTAGGAAATAAAAGCGAGGATCATCGGGTACTTGGTGTCTTTATAGCCACGAAGTGTACCTATAGAAATAGCCTGGAAAGTATCTGACACGGTGAATATAGCCGCCAGCCCCATAAGAGTGGCTGCTAAGTTAATGATGTCCTGGTCAGGTGTATAGAGGCTTGCCAACCAGCCTCCCCCCAAATACATGATAAGCCCATTGACCGTTGCGAATGCGCCACCAAACAGCATAGCGATTTTAAAGCTCAACATGGCATTTTTCGGGTCTCCTGCTCCCAACGCAAAGCCAACCCGTAACGTTACCGCCATAGAGATACTCAGCGGCACCATGTACACCAGTGAACTGATGTTCAGCGCAATTTGATGAGCAGAAACCACCGTTGGCCCCAAAGGAGCTATGAGTAAGGCTACGGCCGCAAACAAACTCACTTCAAAAAAAAGTGACATTGAAATAGGAAAACCGATACGAATAACGTAGGTGACATCGTCCCAGTTCGGACGATACCAGCGGCGCAGTAACCTTAACCGTTTGTAACGTTTGGCGGTAAAGGTATAAATGGCCATAGAGAGAGCCATACCCCACAGCACGATAGCGGTAGCAAGACCACAACCCGCACCACCAAGCTCCGGCATGCCAAATTCACCGTACACAAAGACATAGTTTGCCGGTATGTTGATCAGTAAGCCAATAAAGCCAATGATTAGCGATGGCATGGTATTCGACATACCTTCGCAGAAGTTTCTTAGTACCGCGTAAATAACAAAGCCAGGTATACCCCAGGCTATATAAAAGAGGTAGTCCAGCGTAATGGCACGGAAGTCGTCTTCCACTTCCATAATATCCAATAGCCATGGAGCGGAGGACATTCCAATTAAGGTAATGACGCCGACAATGGCACACGCATACAAGCCCTGCTGCAATATATTGGCAACGCGCTTGTGCGAATTAGAACCATCGAGATGAGAGATAATTGGCGCTAATGCCAACGCCAGGCCGAACACCAATAAAGTGGCAGGCACGAAAATACTTCCGCCAACAGACACGGCCGCCAGGTCAAGCGCGCCCTTGCGCCCTGCCATGACCGTGTCGACCACACTCATTAGCATTTGAGTGAGCTGGGCAACCAGAATGGGACCGGTCAGTTTGGCCAGTTTACGACATTCGTCTTTGTTATTGCTCCACCAGTTCACTCGTTCTTATTCTCTGGGTTAATGAGGTTGGTTGCGCAAAAAGCGCAGAATACGCTGGTTAACATCGGCCGGGTGAGTTAGTGGTCCCATATGCCCGGCAGTAACCGATTCTCTTGTAATATTAGGCAAAACCGTGGACAGAGCCTCAGCAACCGCCTTAGCGCTGCGTCGAGTGTGATCGCCCTGCAACAGCAGCAAGTTTTGAGCAACACCACTGTAATCAGCCAGGCGCCTTGGTTCGTTAAGCAATGCATCAAAGTCCAGCGCTACTTTATCGGCCTGGGCAACCATTAACTGCTGGATTCGCTCAGGCAGTGCATCGAAATAACCGGCATCGTTCCAGTAGTCGACAAAAGTGCGAGTACATTCTTTCGCGTCTCTGCCATGCATTGCCTGACTAATTTCCTGAATTTCCAGCATGCCCGGCGAGTCATCCGGTAGCACATGAAAGGCCACAGGCTCATAAACCACCACGTCGGCAATCTCAAATGGCTTCTCTAATGCCAGTTTTAGCGCAACAGCACCTCCGTATGAGTGCCCGACCAGCTGAACGGGCTGCTTCAGCTGTAAACTTTCGACAGCAGAAAGGATACGTGGCAGCTCCTGCTCCAGCCTAAAGTTCGCCGTATATTCAACTTTAGGCGCCTGCCCGTACCCGAGGAGATCAACCGCAATAACAAAGTGGCTGCTTGCTAAGTCCTTTAACAGAGCGCGCCACTGTGTGCTGGCACTCTGTGAGCTGTGCAACAAAATGACCGGAGGATTTTGCTGCTCGCCATATAAATGAATTCCGGGTTCTATTTCAGACATAACTTCACTTTAGGATAAACTGACACCAACAAACTGGCCGATACCGTAGCCAGCAGCTAATAGTAAAACGGCAAAAGTTGTTAATACACCAATGGTTCTTGGCAGGCTAACACCGACGCTGCGAGTTAACCCAATGGCATGGCATAAACGAGCAATAACCAGCGCAATACCTAAACCATGCAATAAACCTAAAGGCGCATTCTGAACTTCCATCATAGCAAATAGAATAAGAGCCAACGGCACATATTCAATAAAGTTGCCATGAATGCGAACGGCGGCTTTTAGATCCTGAGCTTCGCCGGTACCAATACCGACTCGGTGCTTCCAGCGTAAGCGTATAATACGCGCCGCCAGGGCAAGATAAATTAACGTTAAGACACCGGCATAAAAACCGGTAATTGTAAGTTGTGATGTCACTTGCTGCCCCTTATTTTTCTTTGTTAGTCGGCTTCATCAAAAAAGGCTCACCATGTGAGCCTTTTGCTAAACCTGTTATTTTCTAAGCAAGTCGCCAAGCTGCTCACTGACTTTCTCGACAGGCTGCGTACCATCAATTTTGTGGTACTCAGTTTTACCTTCCTCAGACAGCTTCTGATAATACTCAACCAAAGGCTCTGTCTGCTCATGGTAAACCGACAAGCGTTTGCGAACCGTCTGCTCCTGATCGTCCGGACGAATCACCAGCTCTTCACCAGTTTCATCATCTTTACCATCTACCTTCGGAGGGTTGTGCTCAATATGATAAACACGACCCGAGCCAGGGTGGACACGACGCCCACTCATACGATCAACGATAATTTCGTCCGGAACATCAAATTCCAGTACATAATCAATTTCAATACCGTTATCGCGCATTGCATCGGCTTGTGGAATGGTTCTTGGAAAGCCATCGAGCAAAAAGCCATTCTGACAGTCCGGCTCGGCAATACGTTCTTTAACCAATTCAATAATGATATCGTCAGACACTAGTTGCCCGGCGTCCATCACTTGTTTGGCTTTTTTACCCAATTCCGAACCCGATTTTATTGCTGAACGCAGCATATCACCAGTGGAAATTTGAGGGATCCCAAAAGTGTTCATCAGAAACTGTGCCTGAGTTCCTTTTCCAGCTCCTGGGGCGCCTAACAAAATAATGCGCATAGAAAACCTCTTTGTATGATTCAAAAGTCTGCCCCGAACTTTACCCTGACGGGCGGGCTATTACAAGCTCAGAAAGACGCTGCGGGCAATGACTTACCCGCAGCAGAAGGTGCAAAATTAAGCGTTTAGCATTAATTTATTAAGGCGGGTGACAAAAGAGGCAGGGTCTTTCAGATTACCCCGTTCTGCCAAAGTAGCCTGGTCCAATAATACCTCGGCCCACTCTTTAAATGTGTCCTCGTCCTTAGTCAGCATCCGTTCTACCAGTGGATGCTCAGGGTTCACTTCAAAGATATACTTAGTTTCAGGAACCGCCTGTCCAGCAGCTTCCATCAACTTGGCCATCTGCGTGCTCATATCATTGTCATCCGTAATGATACAAGCTGGCGAGTCGGTTAACCGGTGAGTTACGCGAACCTTCTTCACTTTATCGCCTAATGCTTTTTCAAAACGCTCAAGGTTCGCTTTGAAGGCCTCTTCGGCTTTTTCCTGTTCAACCTTATCTTCCTCGTCGTCCAGTTCACCTAAGTCCAGATCACCACGAGTAACCGACTGCAATTGCTTCTCTTTAAACTCTGTCAGGTGGCTCATTAACCACTCATCGATACGCTCAGAAAGCAGTAAAACTTCAATGCCTTTCTTATTGAAGATTTCCAGCGCAGGGTTGTTTCTGGCGGCTTCGTAGCTGTCGGCCACAATGTAGAAAATCTTATCCTGACCTTCTTTCATACGCTCAATGTAGTCATCCAGGCTGACTGACTGAACCGCGCCTTCATTGTGGGTCGAAGCAAAACGCAGGAGTTCAGCGATACGTTCACGGTTGGTATGATCTTCTGCCGGACCTTCTTTCAGAACGTTACCGAAAGTATCCCAGAACTGTTGATACTGTTCTTTATCGTCTTTTGCCAGCTTTTTCAGCATCTGCAGCACTTTTTTGGTACTGCCGTTCCGCATAGCACGGGTAATTTTATTGTCCTGCAGAATTTCACGTGAAACGTTCAGTGGTAAGTCGTTTGAATCGACCAGGCCACGCACAAAACGCAGATAAGTGGGCATTAACTGCTCAGCGTCATCCATAATGAATACGCGCTTCACATAAAGCTTAACACCGTGCTGCTGCTCACGGTTCCACAAGTCCCACGGAGCGCGTTTAGGAATATACAGTAAATTAGTATACTCGGTCGTGCCTTCAACTTTGTTGTGGCTCCATAAAAGTGGCTCATCAAAGTCATGTGCGACAGTCTTGTAAAACTCTTTGTATTCTTCGTCAGTAATTTCTGACTTCTCACGAGTCCAGAGTGCCTGGCCTGAGTTTACAGTTTCCCATTCGCCGGGTTGCCCTTCTACTTTGTTGCCTTCGTCGTCTTCTGACTCAGGTACCGGTTCTTTCCACATTTGAACCGGGATACTCAAGTGTTCTGAATATTTATTGATGATGCCACGCAGACGGTTTTCATCTAAGAATTCATCGGCATCGTCTTTCAGGTGCAGAATAATATCGGTGCCACGCCGGGCTTTATCAATGTCAGCAATTTCAAAATCACCTTCACCTTGCGAGCGCCATTCAACTCCGCGAGCGTCTTTATCTAATGCTGAACGAGTTCTTACGGTAACTTCATCAGCAACGATAAAGGCTGAATAGAAGCCAACACCAAACTGACCAATAAGCTTGCTGTCTTTTGCTTCGTCGCCGGACAGTTGACCAAAGAATTCAGCGGTACCTGACTTGGCAATGGTTCCCAGGTTGTTCATGACATCGTCACGAGTCATGCCAACGCCATTGTCACTGATAGTGATGGTGCGGCTGTCTTTATCAACAGAAACCCGAACGTGCAGGTCGCTGTCGTCGCCATACAGCGAGTTATCGCTTAAGGCTTTAAAACGCAGTTTATCTGCTGCGTCAGACGCATTTGAGACCAGTTCGCGTAAGAAAATTTCTTTATTGGAATACAGAGAATGAATCATCAGATGAAGCAGCTGTTTTACTTCTGTCTGAAATCCATGTTTTTCCATTTGACCGGCTTCCGCCATAGTATATTTCTCCTGCTGTTATTACCTATGCCAATAACAATGGGGGCGCAGGAGATATTTTCAAGTCATCGGGAAAATTGTTTTCGACCGCTGAAGGCGTGACCTAAAGTCGTTTGGTCGACATAGCCCAACTCACCACCAACCGGAACTCCATGAGCTATTCGGGTAGTATTGATATTCTGTTGGGCGGCAATATCGGCAATATAGTGCGCGGTAGCATCACCTTCTACCGTCGGATTCGTTGCCAGAACAATCTCTTCAACGGGTTCATTCTGCAACTGTCGCTCAAGCTCATCCAAACCAATATCCGCAGGGCCTATGCCATCAAGCGGCGACAAATGCCCCATTAACACAAAGTAGCGGCCCTGGAACTGCGAAGTTTGTTCAATCGCAAGTACGTCGGCGGGTGTTTCAACCACACAGAGCACACCGTTCTCACGCCGCATCGGATTGCTGCAAATTCGACACAGCGGCTCTTCAGTTAAGGTCCGGCAACACTCGCAGTGCCCCACTTTTTCAACTGCGGACTGCAAAGATTCGGCAAGCCGGGAGGCGCCGCCGCGATCGCGTTCAAGCAAATGAAATGCCATACGCTGTGCTGATTTCTGACCAACACCTGGCAGACGCTTTAAATTATCAACAAGCTGATCAATTGCCGGACTAATACTCATGAACTGACCTTACGACTTAGAACGGCATTTTAAAGCCAGGAGGTAAGCCCATGCCGCCTGTAATTTCGGACATACGCTCTTTGCTGGTCTCTTCAACACGACGCACGGCATCGTTAGTTGCCGCTGCAATCAAATCTTCCAACATTTCCTGGTCGTCTTCCATTAGGCTTGGGTCAATACTCACACGTTTAACATTGTGGTTGCCAAGCATCGTCACTTTTACTAACCCGGCACCGGCTTCACCAGTGACTTCCATGTTAGCCACTTCTTCCTGGGCTTTTTGCATGCGCTCCTGCATTTGTTGCGCCTGCTTCATCATGTTACCCATTCCACCTTTAAACATAATTATTTCCTCGTTTAAGCTTTATAAAATTAACGCGCTTGAATTGATGATTCATCAACCTGCGCTTGAAACCTTTGCTGTAATTCCTGTACACCGGTGTCGGCCTGCAGTATTTCGCAAGCACGCCGATGCCGGTACTGATCAATATGCTGCTGCACCATAAGAGGCGTCGGCTGACTCGGAACGCCAATATCAAACTGCACTCTTGCAGCTGGCCCTAACAATCCAGTTAGTGACTCTCTGACGGCTTCACTGGTTGAATCGTTCAATAAACTCTTCTGCTCTTCTGCAACCAGAATGAGCCAGTCATCGTCCCCAACCTTTTTTAACTCTGAATTAAGTAGTACCTGACGCGCTAAGCCTGAAATATCCATGCCGGCAATCATCGCACTCCATTTATCGATTTCTGCGGCTTCTCGGATATCGTCATTTAACTCGGGAAATTGGTAGTCTCTGACTGGTCTAGCTTCAGCCAGGGGCTCTTGTCGTGTTTCGGGCTCAGGGTCTGGAGCGGTTGGCCTCTCTTCACTAACGACCGGAGTGACTACCGATTCATTACTGTTGTCTGGCTTTTTTTTTTCCGCCAACTGCTCACGAACACGCAATAGATCGGAAACACCGGAGTCTTGTTGCTGTGTTTCCGTTGGTTCCGAATAACTGAAGTCAGGTTCCGGTTGATGCTTGGATTCTGTTTGGTGCTCGGGCTCCGATTGGTACTGGGACTCCAGCTCCGGCGGCATCGGCTCTGCCGGTTCCGGTTCTAACTCTGATTCAGGCACTGACTCAGGCATAGCTTCGGCAGCGGGCTCATTCACTTCGGCGCTGGCCAAATTTGAATGAGGAACATCGGTATGCGCAGTGGCACTCAGTTCACTGGTATCGTTATAGCTATCGTTTTCTGCAGGGCGAAAGCAGAGCATTCTCAACAGAGTCATTTCCAGACCGCTGCGCGCGTCAATAGCATAGGCTTGCTCACGACGCCCTTCCAGAACAATACGATAAAATACCTGAATTAACTCGGCCGGCATGCGCCGTAAAAGCGGCTTTAATACATCGTTATTCTCAAAGGCGTTTGCCGCACCTGGCACTTGCTGTACCAACGCCAGTTGATGCAGTAAACTTTGCAGCTCAACCAGCACGGAGCTTAAGTCCGGCACCATAGAAACCATCGCGTCAACACGCTGCATGACACTTTCGGCTTCACCATCAAGAACACAATCCAGTAAGGCCGCAATGTCAGCGACCGGTACATTACCCAGCATGCGTCTGACACTGTCAATACTCACAGCGCCGTTGCCCTGAGCGATTGCTTGATCGGTTAAACTCAAGGCATCACGCATGCTGCCACGAGCAGAACGAGCTAATAATGGTAACGCGTCAGCGTCCGCCTGAACCTGCTCCTGTCCCAGAACGTAATTAAGCTGCTGTGAAATATCGTCGTTCGACAACGCCTTTAAGTTAAATTGCAGACAGCGTGACAAAATGGTCACTGGAAGTTTTTGAGGGTCTGTTGTCGCCAATAAGAACTTTACGTGTTCCGGTGGCTCTTCCAGCGTTTTAAGCAACGCATTAAAACTGTGCCGCGACAACATGTGGACTTCATCAATCAGGTAAACTTTATAGCGTCCGCGGGTCGGACGATATTGAACGTTATCCAGTAACTCCCGGGTATCTTCAACTTTCGTTCTTGACGCGGCGTCTATTTCGAGCAAGTCGACAAAGCGCCCCTGCTCTATCTCAAGACAAGCACTGCATTGCCCGCACGGGGTCGAAGTAATGCCTTGCTCGCAGTTAAGAGCTTTAGCTAATATGCGCGCAATGGTCGTTTTACCGACGCCTCGTGTTCCGGTAAACAAGTAGGCATGGTGCAACCTTTGCTTATCCAGCGCATGTTCAAGCGGTTTCAAAACATGTTGTTGACCAACAACTTCCGCAAACTGGGAAGGTCGCCATTTTCTTGCCAGTACCTGATAGCTCATAGGGGAGATTCTTAACTCTGTCTCGTTAAAACTGACATAAGGTATAGCACGCAACGCCTGCCTGCTGCAATTTATCTTCACCACCTAACTCAGGTAATGAGACCACAAAAGCGGCTTCCTCTACTTCGGCGCCGGTTGCTTTAATCAGCTTGTGAGCCGCAACTACGGTCCCGCCAGTGGCCAGCAAGTCGTCAACAATTAAGACCCTGTCGTTTGCGGTCAATGCGTTCTCGTGCATTTGCAGTTCATCAGAACCATACTCTAAATCGTAACTCTGGCTTACTACCTTGCCGGGCAACTTTCCGGGCTTACGCAAGAGAGTGACGCCACAGCCCATAGCATAAGCTAACGCTGAGCCAAATATGAAACCTCGTGCTTCAATTGCCGCTATTTGAGTTATTCCCGTCTGCTCATATCTTTGCTTTAACGTGTTAATTGACAGTTCAAAAGCCGCAGGGTTTTGCAACAATGGAGTGATATCACGAAAGATAATACCCGGCTTAGGGTAATCAGGAATAGCACCTATTGAGTCCCGAATACCTTCTACAGTTAATTCCATGTTCTTGCTCTCTTTACTAAGCAACAAAACGCACCGCCCAGGTTTTCAAAGTATCGAGCAGGAAGTCCTCATGCAAAGGCTTCGCAAGGCATTGAGTTGCACCAGCTTTTAACGCTTTAGGTTCTATTTCCACCATGTCCTGAGTTGACATAAATAATAAGGGACTGTGCTGATAAGCCTCTAATTCACGTAAGTTTTTCAGTAATGACAAACCATCCATCACCGGCATTTTATGATCCAGCAAAATAACATCAAAATACTGCTGTTTCGCCTTACTTAAACCGTCCAGACCGTCGCGGGCTGTCGTTACTTCAAAGCCTAGCGGTTCTATCATCTTACAAATGGATTGAAGGGTTTTGTCTTTATCCTCGACAACGAGCAAAGAGACTGACATAAATGTCGTTTACCTGATAGTTAGTGAGGAGCTGATTAAGCGGAAATAACCTGTGCTAAACGTAAAATTAATGGCAAGCAGCCAGCAATTAGAAATAAAACCACGGCTATAAGCAAAAAGCCTTTGCCTGCCGGTTCTTTAAATGTTTCTGATGACATAACTTTTACCTCTCGATGAAATCGGTGCTGATCATACTCGATCCTCAGCAACGATAAAAGTTGAATTCAGCTCTTTACTCTCAATAACAATTGCTGCGAAGCGAACTGTTGCAACGTCTGCTCAGCCCCCTCCTGAATTTGTTCAGCCGGCCATTGAGGAAGCAGCTCCGGCAACAAATCAAAGAAATCTTGCAGCCTAATATAATTGCGGCTTTGTAACTCTGTTAAAAGCAGGTAAGTCATTGCATTTATACGAACAAAACGAACCTTTCCTTCCGCGTCGCGAAACACAACTAAAAAACGCGGTTGTGAGAGCGGTCTCTCCGGTTTAAATTCAATGCCGATTTCGTCAACCGGATACTGATATGCAGAAATAACCGCCGTTGGGTTTAGGCCTATGATTTGCTCTTCATGAAGCTCATCTGTCACACAAATATGGCTTTCCGGCCACGGCTTTTGCTCCACTTCGAGTTCAAGCCATTCGTAATGCGCGAGTTCCGGAGCAAAGACAAAAAGTGCATTATCAGACTGCAAATACTCAACAAAGCTTTTAGCAATACCAGTAAAGTATGGAGAGTTTGACGAAAAAGAGCGAAAAAACTGCTCTTTAGTTGCTTGCCATTGTTCTTCATCGCATAGCTTTTTCAGGACCGGAAAAGCACTGTCTATAAAGCGAAAAATGTTATTACGGAGTAACCGCTGATAAATTGCCATCCGCCGCTCTTCGATATCAGCTAACCACGGTTCTTCTACGGACTTTTGTGGATCTTTCAGTTGCTGAACAAAGCGATCCTGAATTTGTTTGAATGTGTCATTACTCATGGCGCTTTTGTATCACTCTTATTTGGTTCAACTCGCCATTTAACTCAGACAAAGCCGGGAAGTTAAAATCCCTTTCCAAAAGAGTCGGATAAACGCCATGGCACTTATAAGCGTAATCCAACAACTCATACACTTCATCTTTTACTTTAGCACCATGCGTATCAACATAAAGATCGTCGAACTCCTCATGATGCCCCGCTATATGCCCGTAGGCGATTTTTTCTGAAGGTAAGCCAGCTATAAAATCGCGAGGGTTATAATCGTGATTCACGCTGTTTACAAAGACATTATTCACATCAAGTAGCAGCTTACAATTGCTTCGCTTCAACACCTGACAGATAAAGTCTAACTCACTTAACTCAGGTGCCGGACTCGCGTAATAAGATACATTTTCCAATATTAGAGGTCTTTCTAAATAGTGCTGAACATCTTTAATTCTGTCTATAACATGAGAAACCGCATCGGCCGTGAAAGGTATAGGCAATAGGTCGTATAGCTGTCCTTTATGTGAGCAGTAACTTAAATGTTCACTGTAGATTTCAACATTAAATTGCGACACGAACTGTTTAACGTCTTTCAGAAAAGTATAGTCCAGAGGGTCCTGGCTACCAATAGACAACGACAACCCGTGGCTGGTTAAGCGATAATTCTCGGCAACTTTCGCCAGAGTTTCTAAACGACGTCCTTTAAAAGGGATCCAATTTTCCGGCGCGAGCTCCAGGAAGTCGGCATCAATATCACCTGCTAAAGCAGCATCCAGTAACTCATTTCTTAAGCCGAGACCTATTGAATTCGGTTTCATATTACCCTCTGAAAAACAAAAACCCGACACAGTGGCCGGGTTTTACAGTGCAGTTCAAACGAAAAGTGATTAATCGAGATCGATACCTTTTCGCTCTGCTGTCGACCTAATGTAGCCTCTCCAGCTGCGAGCACTGCGACGTTGACCGTCAAAGGTTGCCGCTTCATCAACATACCGCATTGCCTGGCGATAGTCACCACCATAGAAATACGCTTCTGCTAATGACATATAGACACGACCTTCGTCTTCACGCTCAAGGTAGTCCAGGGCTCTCTTCAAAGGTTCAGTTGCCGCAATATACTGTTCATTCAACAGCATCAAGTTACCTTGCTTACGGTAATATTCACCTTTGTCGCCAGAGTCGTTAGTTGCTTCCGCTGCGCGCTCATACCAAGAAACGGCTTCATCAAGCTCTTTCGCTCTGTGGTAACTGTTTGCAATAGTTGCAAAGTTTCGAGCAGATTCCTCAATATCACCGGCTTCTACATGCTTTTCCATGGTAGTAGCTGCTTTATACGGAATACCCTCATTGTCGTACAACTGAACCAACATTTTAAACTGGCTCTCTGTACTCAGGTATCCGGCTAAATACGCCACTTCCAAAGTTTGAAGAGACTTAGATAAGTTTTCTTCTAACATGTAGAATTGAGCTAACTGTGGCCACCAAGTAGTAACCTCTGGAAGCTTATTCAAACCTTCTTCAAGAACACCAATTGCTTCAGGATACATCTTACGCTCGTAGTAAGAGGCCATCATCAAATTGTAAACGTTCTTTTCTGGCTTATCTGCAGCTTCTAAAGATGCCTCTGCAAACGGAATGACCTTAGCAAAGTTCTTTAACTGATAGTGGGCATTAGCCATATATAAGAAAACTTGAGAGTCGCGTTTACCTGTAAACTGAATCCAATTTTTAAGGTATTCAAGACTCTGCTCGTACTTTTCTTCCTGAAGACTAATCTGCCCTACCAGTTTCATCGCTGCTGCCTGGTCGTTCCAACCAAGCACGTCTTGATCAACAGCGTCTTTCAAAACTTCTAAAGCGTCGGCCATGCGCTCATCAGCTGCATAAAGATTTCCAAGAAAGCGGCCCAGGTAAGCAGAGTCGTAACCTGGGTCAGGATCCTGCTCTTCAAGAACAGCTATTGCTTCCTTAATTTTTTCTTCTTCATACAGCTCGAAGGCGTCCATGATAGCTCGTCCAATACTCTGCGAAGCAGCTTTATTGTCGCGAGCTTTTTTCTGCGCCTCAACGGTCTCTTGATCCGGTATGCTGAAGCCAAAATCCTGAGCCGAAGCCTGAACCGTTGTCATCGACATAACCGAAGCAAAAGCCAGGACACTAACAAATGTTTTTAATATATATTTCATTTCTTAGTTCCCATCCATTGTGAAGTCGAGCTGAACGGTCATGCCTTCCTGACGGACAGGCTTACCATCAACAACCTTCGGCTTATACTTCCAGCGCAACAAAGCGCGGCGCGCCTCTCGGTCAAACACTCGACGAGGTTCAGAATCGATGACTTCAACGTCAGTTACACCACCTTGTTGATCGATAGTGAAGCGCAATTGAACCCAACCTTCGGTGCCATTTCGAGCAGCTGATGGCGGGTAACGCGGTTCAATTCGAACAATTGGTGTTGCGTCACCGTCAGAACTTAAACCTCCGCCTGGACCAGAAAGTCCTGTATCAGCTCCACCAACATCAACATCAAAACCCATGTTCATGTTCATTCCACTGTCTGTTGTATCTGGCTCAGACTGTGGTGTTTCTGGTGGTTGCTCCGGCGGCGGCGGTGGCGGCGGCGGAGTACGCCGACGCTCCTGAACGTCAGACTCAGGTGGCGACGTTACGATGTCAATAACCGGGGTTGGAGGCGGCGCTTCGTTGCGCTGCGCTCCTCCGCCGATTAAGTAAGCCATGAAAGCAAACAGAGCAAACGTAACGGCGGCACCTAGTAGTAAAGATACTAAAAAGCGCACCATATTAGTTATTCTCCGCAGCTATGGATATCTTATCGATACCCGCTTCCTTAACCTGGTCCATGACTTCTACAACGACACCATGCTCAGCTTTCTTATCTGCCTGAATTACAACAACGTCAGTCGGCTGTTCAGCCAGCATACGTTCAATGTTAGCGCCTACACGCTCTACATCGACCTGACGCTTGTCCATCCAGACTTCACCGGTTTCGCGAATTGCGATAAAGATGTTAGCTGAAGGCTCCTTGGTCGTGTTACTGGCTTCAGGTTTGTTAACCTGAATACCTGCTTCTTTGACGAATGAGGTCGTTACGATAAAGAAGATCAACATAATGAAGACGATGTCGAGCATCGGCGTCATGTCGATCGACGCATCTTCCTCTTCTCGATTACGATTACGTGCCATAGTTTTACTCTCTTAGTGATGTGGCAAACTGTCAACAAGGCCTTCTTTCGCTCTACGCACTTTACTCTCAAGACGTGTCGCGAAAAACATACCGGATAACGCTGCAACCATTCCCGCCATTGTCGGGATAGTCGCCATCGAAATACCCGATGCCATCAGACGAGGATTACCCGTCCCTTGTACTGCCATGATTTCAAACACCGTAATCATACCTGTCACGGTACCCAACAGTCCGACCAGCGGACATAAGGCAACACAAGTTTTTATCAACAGAATACGTGCATTCAGTTTTTCGTTCGCTTCGGAAATCCATGCTTCACGGATTCTATGGGCGTACCATGAGGTGGTGTCCTTACGGGCATCCCATTTCGCAATAATTTCTTTACGAAATTTAGGGAACGCACCTGTAAGGTACCAATAACGCTCAATCATCAGTACCCACATTAGAAAGAGCACCCCCATGACGATGTACAAGACATCGCCACCGGTAGCCAGAAAATCCCTGATAGATTCCCAAAGTTCCATCAGGTAAAGCATGGGTTACTCCTTCTCCGAGTGCGAGGCTACGATACCCGCTGCTTGCTCATCCAAAATATGAACAATAGACTTGCCGCGAGCAGCCACAATACTGTGAGCCAAAATCAATGGTATAGCAGCGATCAGACCCATAGCGGTTGTTACCAACGCCATAGAGATGTCACCTGCCATGATCTTCGGATCACCGGTACCAAACAGTGTAATCGACTGGAAAGTACCAATCATACCAACAACTGTACCTAACAGACCAAGCAGCGGTGCGATAGCCGCAAGAATCTTGATGACATTAATGCCACTTTCAACTTTCGGTGTTTCGCGCAGAATAGCTTCGTCCAGTTTAAGCTCTAAGTTTTCAACATCAGCGTTCTTATTCTCTTGGTAAACCTTAAGAATACGACCTAATGCGTTATTGTCTTTAGGCTGTTCAGGATTCTTCAACTGAGAACGGATTTTTCCGGCAGCTGCTGTCAAGGTAACCAACTTGAATACAGAAATTAACAGACCCAGAATTAATACCGCAGTAATAACATAACCAACAGTATCACCCGAGTGATAATGCTCTTCTAGAGTCTTCTTTCCCGTCAACAGACTAAGAATCTGACCTTTTGAAGGATCAAGGTATACACCTTCGTAACCTTCTTCTGTACTAGTAAACTCTTCAGCTTGTGAAGTTGCAGCACCCTCCGGTTGACGACCTAACGGCTGAACTTGTTCAGTTGTGTCGTTATAAACCAGGTACTGATCGCCTGAAATCAAGTTAAAGGTACCAACGCGAACCACTTCACGGTTTTCAGTTCCACCGTCTAGAAGGGTAACATCAGTATTAAATTTAACCACTTTACCCGATTCGACCATTTCAGTCAGAAGCGCTTTCCAAAGCTCTTCAAGTTCTTCCAGAGTAGGAAGTTCTTTTGCTTCAGATAAACTCTCCAAGACGTCTTCACGGCCTGGGTACTGCGCACTAACAATTGACGTTGCAACACGACCGATAGTTTCTGTCGCTGCACCACGAACAACACCGAACATTTCACCTAAGGTGCCTTTGGCGTTCTCAAGTTCCTGTTCTTTATTAGCCAGCTGGACTTCGTTTTCAGAAAACTCTTCCTGTAAACGTTTGCCCCGAGCTTTCTCTTCCTCTAGCTCCTGCTTAGCCTGGTTAAGCAAAGCCTGCTTATCGGCACGGGCAGCTGTAAACTCACGCTCACGTTCAGCGTTAAGTTCACGAGAAGAAACACGATTTTTCTCAACAAGCTGTAGCAGCTCATTAAGGTTCTTAGCTTCAGTTTCATCCTGAGCCTGTGCAGCGAGAGTCGTACCGGCAGAAAGGGTGACTGCTGCTGCAATCATTAACGATTTAACTAATTTATTCATTCTGCACTCTCCGCTGCGAATACTGGAAGTTTCACCAGATCGTAAGCAAGTTGCTTACGAGACATACGAATCGCTTGGGTCAGAGGACGGATAAATTCGTCTTCCAAAGCAGTCCACTCATCGGTTTCGTTGTTGTAGATCCAAGCATTTTTCAAGTCTAAAGACTGTGCTAAGAAAGCAACACGACCCATGTGGAAATAATCAACAGCAATTTCCTTACCATCAATTTCCAGGTTGCCCTGGTAAGAAATCAAACCTGAACCGTAGTCCATTTCGGTCTGATAAGCTTCGATGATTTGGCGGAACTGCTCTGATGTAGAAACACTTGAGCTGTCCATGATGTCACGCAGGCGCTCAACACGATCCATACGCTTTTCACGGTGAATTGGAATGTCCAATTTCACGAACTGTTCAAGCGAATCAATCATTTCATACATCAAAGGAACAACGCCCTGCTTAGTGCGTTCGATTCCATCAATTTGTTTCTGAAGAGACTCAAGCGTCGCGTTTTGGTCATTGACCAAACGCTGAACGTGATCGTTATAGACTTTCAAGTTCTCGTACTCAGAAACAACTGAGCGATACTCGATAAGAAGATCTTGGCTCTGCTCGAACAAAGAGTTGATTTTCTCTTGCGACTGTTCGTCAGCGTTCAAAATCTTCTTCTCTTCGTTTTGTAGCTTAGCTACATCTACTTGCTGTGCAGCGGCAACGCCGGTGCCAGCAAACGCCATCACACCCATCAGGGTTGCAGCGAGTTTGGTTCTTTTGATTACTTTGGTCATAGTTCCCAACCAATTTGACTTAACTTCCGCTTCAACGCCTAAGGCGCGAAACACCAGTTGTTTGAATGACGAAAAGATCTAGTTCTACACTTTATTTTTATTGCCTAAAATGCAGCAATACCAATGAATACTCCCACGATGACTATACGCTGTCAACCAAGTAAACTGAGTCAACCGCGCTATAGCTGTCGCTATATATCCAGTGTAGAACACGGATCTGGAGTCGCGTAATTTCCAGATTTTTTCTCGGACAACATCCTGTCGTCAACTCTTTTCATACCCTGAATTTAGGTGCTTATCTACCTAACTCTGGATATTACTCCTTCTAGAATAGTATCACTTTTTGATCGGCGAACAACACTGACTTTTGAATTTCAACGTTTTTTAAACAACTAATTCGTCGACCTATATTCAATGACAGACCCAATTTAGTGACCTAAGTTCCAAATTCCTTTAAGATAAAGGCATGAGAGAGATATTAAATGCAACGTCAATACAACATATTGAACAGCTGCTCACTAATTTAAGTGAGCGTGCTGAGCAGATCGATGCAAAAAATCGACAAAAACAGAACGAACTGAGCGAAAAATGGTTCAGTCCATCACTTTTCAGCAGACGCTCTAACCTGGCAATTGATTACGTAACCGAAACTCAGGACACCTTTGCTCAGCTTCAAAGAACTGAAGGTCAGCAAGCTCAGTATTATCTTGCGGAGCGTCTGAGCCTGCAATTGGAAGCTTTAACCACGGCATTGCGTATTAATAAGCTTCCTAAGCAAGAACAAGACAGCCGCATTACGGCACAAAATAAGATTCAGCAATTGCATCAACAGCTTGTTACTTACAGAGACTATGAAAGACGGTTGACCGAAAACCTGGATAACGCCGTTTCTCAAAACAATCCGGTGTTAATACAACGAGCCCAGCAACGACTTAACCGATGCCAAATGGCTATTGATACTCTGGAGAAAAAGATCAGTCGTTATGAAGAAGGTTGACGTCCCTTTTATTTATTCACCTATATATAGTGAATTAAACTTACCTCCCCGGCATCGGTACCCAATAGAGAAATACCGTTTATTAAAAAATTGGGCAATTAAGCACGGGGCCAAAGAACACCAATGGCATAGACCAAGCGCTCTTAATTGGCAGCAAGTCGCCCGTACGCATTGTTCAGGTTACATTGAGCAGCTTCGCCAAAACAGTATGGAAAAGACACTCTGGCGCCGCATTGGCTTCCCCTGGTCGGAAAGCTTATTGCAGCGCACATTAACCTCAGCCGGAGGAACTCTGTTAACCACTGAGTTGGCATTAACTCGTGGTATCGCCATTCACTTCTCCGGAGGTTACCATCATGCTCATAAAGACTGGGGAAGCGGTTTTTGCTTAATCAATGATTTGGCAATTGCCTGTAATGAACTGTTGCTTAAGTACCCAAGCTTAAAAATCGCGGTATTGGATACCGATGTTCACCAGGGAGACGGAACGGCCACTCTGTTTGCTAATGACGACAGAGTTTTTACTTGCTCACTCCATGGCGAGCGCAACTTTCCGTTCTCTAAAGTTGAGTCTGACTTAGACAAACCCTTAGCCAAACATACGTCCGATGAGCAATACCTGGATACTTTGCAGGAGACCCTGCAGTTTATTAAGCGGGACGTTAAGCCCGACCTTATTTTATACGACGCCGGTGTTGATATTTATCAACGTGATGAGCTCGGCCACCTGAATATTAGCCTTGCCGGAATTTTTCAACGTGACCTTTCTGTACTAGGCTTTGCAAAGCGTGAAGATATTCCCCTGGCTGCCGTTATCGGAGGCGGTTATCAACGTAACTTAGATCGTTTAGTCCGCGCTCATGCTCAACTACTAAGAGCCAGCTATCATGTTTATACTGAGAGTCAGCTACTAACAGAAGGAAAGACGTATGAAGTTTGACGATGACATCCACAATTACTATGAACGCTTAGTTGCCGACCGAATAGAAGAGTTGGAATTAGAAAAACAATACAGTCAGGAGTTTCTTTCTGACCTGTGTTGTCTGGTACTTAATCAGTTACCGCCCCGCTACATTCGACACGAGGTGGATATGGCATTCTTCTTGCCACCTTCAAAGCGACTGGACATGGAGATGCAAGTACATAAAGCAATAACGGAAGCGCTGGACTTTCTTAAAGGAAGGAAACGCCCCGACGGCGATTAATAAAAATTGGGTGGCGACTCTACCAGCCACACCTCGGCACACACATCCCTGACTACGGCTGCTCCCTTCCGGGCCTGACCGGGTTCGCCAGTTAGCGTTGCGAGGGGACCCGCAGAGTCACCATAAACGCTTTATTCAAAGCGGGCTGCATTATGAACCAGTTATTCGACCGAAACAACCCGCAGCTAACCTTTTGCTTACTTTTTCTGCAGCTTTTCCGCAATAGCCTGACGAGCTTCATCTGAACTTAATGCTTTAGCAAAAAACGTCGCTTCCCGACTGATGCGATCAGCGACAGATTCAGCCGGCTGCTTAAGTAACCGCTTAGAAATTCGTAGCGACTTACTGGATTGTTTACGCAGCTTATCGAGCGTTTCATCAACCACAACGGGCAGACGTTCAAGCGAAACAATATGGTTAACAAAGCCCGCTTGCTGTGCCGCCTGTGCATCGAAGCTTTCACCAAGTAGCAACAACTCCGCCGCTTTTTGATAACCACAAATTTGCGGTAGTAAGAGACTAGAGGCGGCCTCAGGTAACAGTCCCAGCTGTACAAAAGGCAAGGCAAATACGGCTTCATCGCTACTGTAAACAATATCGCAATGCAACAGCAAAGTAGTCCCAATACCTATCGCTAACCCGTTAACAGCCGCAACAACAGGAACCTCGACACGCGCCAGCGTATGCAAGAATTTAAATGGTGGCGCCGACTCGTCTAAGTTCTCAATCGCTAAGAAGTCATTTAAATCGTTCCCCGCAGAAAAGCTGTCACCACTGGATTCAAAAAGTACCGCATGAATTGAGTTGTCAGCGTCCGCAGCTTTCAATGCTTCGTTACACGCTGTGTACATATCCTGAGTAAAAGCATTTTTCTTTTCAGGTCGATTTAGCCGTATACGAACAACGTCGTTATCTTGTGAAACCTGTACGAGCTCTTCAGTACTCAAAATTCGTCTCCTGTCACCGTCTACTGACCGCGGTTTTTCCACGCTTTTTTTGTCGCTTCATGCATTGGGACAATAAGTTCCAGCGCCGTTTTATCGCCGGCTGGTAACTCCATCTGGTTAGGTCGTTTCGGCGTGACTCTCTGCCCCCACTTAATTAAACCGGCTCCGCAAGTGAGTCCACCACCAAATACCGCCGACATAATACTATCACCCGGCTTAATAATGCCGTTATCAGCTGCCTCAGCAAAGGCAATAGGTAGGGTTGCTGAAGAAGTATTTCCGTACTTCTGAATATTTATAACCGTTTTTTCACTCGGTACTTTGCACATTTTACCGAGGAAATCGATGAGTCGTTTGTTCGCCTGATGCGGGATAAGCGCGTCGATATCGTCGGTTGTCATTCCCGTTTGCTGGAAGACATTCTCTACTGCAGCACTCATACCTTTTACGGCACGTTTAAAGATTTCCTGGCCAACAAAATCAAACTGCATAATTCCGTCAAAACCGAAACGGTCAAAGCTTAAGCCAAAATCAAGGCTGAGGACATCACGGGCATCCGCATCACAGCTAATATGACTGGCCAGTAAGCCGACTTCTTCGTCTGATGCTTCAAGCACCATAGCACCGGCCCCGTCACCAAATAGCACGGCACTTTCGCGTTTAGTCCAGTCAAGAATCCGGGTAAGACGCTCTGCTCCAATGAGCAAAACCTTTTTATGAGCACCAGTCTTTATCGACTGAGTCGCCACATGCATAGCGTATAAAAAGCTGCTGCAAGCAGCATTTAAGTCAAACGCCGCAGCGTCTTTAGCACCAATGTTCCGCTGTACAGCCGAGGCAACGTTTGGGATGATTTCGTCCGCAGTGCAAGTACCGACAATAATGAGATCAAGTTCGCTGGGGTCTAAGTCAGCTGCTGCCAGCGCGTTTCGCGCCGCTACAGTTGCCAACTCAGATGTCCCGACATGGCTCACTCTACGTTCAGAAATTCCTGTTCGTGAAACAATCCATTCATCAGATGTTTCAAGAAAGGTCGCAAGGTCATCATTGGTCATTACAGCCGGTGGCAGACATTTTCCCCAACCGGTAATTTCAGCAAATTTAGTCACGGCAAAACCTTTTACTTCTGTCGGCTAGTATCCTCATAATGATAGAGTGTTTTATGACGATACCGTTTCATCGTATCATAGCACGAATCGACGTCAGGTGAATGACCGCCAGGAAAAAGGATAAATCATATGTTTCGAATAATACTTGCAGCTACTTTTGCGCTTTTTATTAGTGCCTGTCAAAGCCAGCCTGATCCATTAATCATCAGTGCTGATGCTGTTACGAATAGCCTTAATACTAAAGTAAACCAGTTGAAGGTTGAGGATAAACGCTCCTACTCCTACCTGTATCGTCATAAGAAAGAAGAAGATAAAGCAGAGTTCGCGCCCGCTCAAAGACCTTTAACAGCTATCGTTGAAGAAGCACTGCAGCCGGTAACAGGCTCGAGCAGCAACAACGGCTTAACCTGGTATGTCACTATTGAAAAAGCGCTGGTTGACGCCACCCTGCACACGATTAAATACGAGCTTGAGCACAGTGTGACCATACGAGTCGAAGCAATGCGCGCTAATCGTAGATACAGTAACTTTTACTCTGGAACCTACAGCTCAACAGGCGGTCTGAAACCTGCTCAGGCCACAATTGAACGACAATTTAAACAACTGTTGAACTCTATACTGTCTGACATTGCCAATGATCCTAAACTGCGTCTGCCAGAACAAGAGGACTTTTAATCATGAAGTGGTCGAAGTATTTACTGGGCGTTGCCGCTACCTTCTTTCTCAGTTTCAGTCACGCTGAAATTCAGCCAGATAATCCTTTTCCACGAGTAAAGATGGTGACCTCTATGGGTGATATTGTGGTTGAGTTAAACCGAGACGCTGCTCCCTTAACGGTTAAAAACTTTTTCCGTTACGTTAAAAAAGCACAATATAACGGCACCATATTCCACCGCTTAGTACCCGGTTTTGTCATTCAGGGCGGTGGTTATGACAAAAACTTTCAGGACAAACCCTCTTACGAGAAAATCGTCAATGAGTCAGGTAATGGCTTGAAAAATGAATACGGGACTATTGCTATGGCGCGGGAACGAGAGCCTCACAGCGGCACCCGTCAGTTTTTCTTTAATTTAAACGACAACACCTCTCTCAATCCTGATGATGGTGACTGGGGATACGCTGTCTTTGGTCGCATTGTTGAGGGAATTGAAGTGCTGGAGGCCATGGCTGAGCTAGAGTCACAGGCTTACAGTGATGACATAGGCTGGGCCGACGTACCGGTTGACCCGCCGACTCTGAAACGCATTGAGGTTGTACCGCAAAACTGATGGCAGTCACTAAACCGACGTTCTGGCAGGATCTACAAGTTTATCGTCAATCGCGTGTATGGGTAATATTCGTGCTGGGTATTGCCAGCGGATTTCCATGGGTGATGATTGGCTCGGCTTTATCTGCCTGGTTACAGGAAGTAGGACTCACGCGCTCGGTCATCGGCTATTTTGGAGCGGTTTTTGGTGCCTATTCCATTAACTTCTTGTGGTCCCCTCTTATTGATAACCTCAAGCTTCCCCTCCTGACTCGTTGGTTAGGACAAAGACGGAGCTGGATATTTCTGTGTCAGGCACTCATTGCCGCAGGATGCTTTGCGCTGGCGAGCCTGGATATTACAAGCAATCTGCACTTAGCCGGCTTTATTGCTCTGGGCATAGCGGTTAGTTCCGCGACTCAGGATATAGCCATTGATGCCTATAGAATTGAGTCTTTTGCTGAAACCGAGGGACGTCTACAAAATGCCGGGGCTGCAATGACGACAGCTGGCTGGTGGACAGGTTACAGCGGCTTAGGTGCTTTACCCTTTTTCATTGTCGATGGCGTTGACTGGCAGTGGCAGCATGCTTATTTCGGTCTGGGCTGCGTTATGCTTGCTCTGGCCGTTGTTGTACTCTTTGTGCGTCGTACGACTTATCATAGCGATCCCACGATAGAAACAAAGCTGACTAACTTTTGGCCAGCAATGAAAGAACGCATTTCTATTACTGTTGTTCAGCCAATAGCCGAATTCTTTTCCCGAAACGGTGTAAAGCTGGCCTTATCCATTCTTGCCTTTATCTTTTTGTTTAAAATTGGTGAGGCCTTTCTTGGTCGTATGTCGATAGTCTTTTATAAAGAGATTGGGTTCACAAACGCAGAAATTGGTACCTACTCCAAGCTCGTTACCTGGTGGGTGACTATTGTATTTGCGTTACTTGGCAGTGCAGTCAACCTGCGTCTGGGCATTGTTAAAGGCTTAATGATTGGCGGTATTGCTATGGCGTCGTCTAACCTGATGTTTTCCTGGATAGCGTTAGTCGGCCCCGATACTAGCCTCTTTTTAAGCGCAGTATTGATTGATGGCTTTACCAGCGCCTGGTCTACCGTTGCCTTTGTTGCTTTTATCAGTCTGCTCTGTAACCGAACTTTCACCGCAACCCAATATGCATTGATGGCCTCACTGGGAACCCTGGGTAAAACCATGCTAGCGTCCTACAGCGGTGTTATTGTCGACTCTATGCAGGGTAACTGGGCACTGTTTTTTGTACTAACCGCGGTTATGGTCATACCCAGTCTGGCTTTCCTTTGGCTTATTCGCAAGCCGCTAACGGCATTGGAGAAACAGCGTGATGCCAATTAAATACCACTGGATTACGCTAGGCCCCGGAGCCGTAAGTGGGCTTATTGCCAGCGGGTTATGCGATAACGGCGAATCGGTTTCTGTGTTATCACGCCATAACCGGGCGGCAACTATTGAGTGGCAACTTGTTCGCGCACATGAGAAAAGAAACTATAAAGTTCCTGCAACTCAATTACTAATACCGAAAAATAGTGTCTTCATTGTTGCCGTTAAAGCTTTTGATGTTATTAGTGCCTTGCAGCACATAACAGCGCTTGAAGGTTTTGATAAAAGTATGCCTATTGTTTTGAGTCATAACGGCATGGTTGAGCTACCTAAGACATTAAGGCAGCTTAATCTGCATCCTATGGTGACGACTCATGGAGCAGTTAAGAGCAAAAACGAAAACGGTATTATTCGTATTGAGCACAGAGGCACGGGTCGCAGTTGGCTCGAAGTCAGGCAAGAAGAGCCAGAGCCCTGGTCAACCCTTCAGCAAGCCTTCCCGCCACTTGTACTTGAGCAGAATACTAGCCAGCGGCGCTGGTTAAAGTTAATAATTAACTGTGTAATAAATCCACTAACAGCCATTTATAAGTGCGAAAACGGAAAGTTACTTGAGGATAAGTGGCAATCGCAAATCGTAAGCTTGGTTAACGAAGCCGTTGCTGTGGCTGAAACTCAGAACGTAGTCTTAGACGCTAAGATGTGCCACCGGGAAGTATTGAGAGTTGCACAAGAGACTGCGCTAAATAGCTCATCGATGTTGCAGGATATCAAGCAGCAAAGGCGCACTGAAATAGAGCAATTAACCGGTTACTTGATTAAAACAGGTGAGTCGGCAGACGTCGCCACGCCAACTCACCAACAGCTGCTGAATGAATTTCAAAAGCGTTACGGTTAATTAGTCTTTATCTTCAATAAAGTCGACCACTTCAAGCCCAAAACCCGATAAAGCCGAATAACGTTTTGGTGAACTCATTAAATGCATCTTATGAATATCAAGGTCAGCCAAAATCTGTGAACCTAAACCGACATTACGAGAAGCATTTGAAGCTGACGCAGTAGGTTTGTGCTCACCTTTGTCCTGTGCCTCAAACTCCTGAACCTGTGCAATGATATTATCCGGTGTTTGTTGACGACCAATAATAACCAGTACACCGTCATGTTCAGCAATATAAGACATCGCCTTTTGAATTGGCCAGCTGCGCTTGGCAGCTCGCTCGGTTAAAAAGGTGTCATGGAAAGTGTCCTGTAAGTGAACACGCACATTCGTTACCTTATCCTGCGATAAATCGCCATGAACCAGTGCATAATGCACCTGCTTGTCTATCGTGTCCTGATAAGTCACCAAATGAAACTTACCAAAGGCTGTAGGCAGGCTGCATTCTGCGACACGTTCAATGGTTTTTTCCTGGATTGAGCGATACTCAATAAGGTCAGCAATGGTGCCTACTTTAATGTCATGCGCTTTAGCAAAAGCTTCAAGGTCAGGGCGACGCGCCATGGTACCGTCTTCGTTTAACACTTCGACAATAACCGAGGCGGGCTCAAAACCAGCTAAACGCGCTAAGTCGCAACCGGCTTCGGTATGCCCGGCGCGGTTAAGCACCCCACCCGATTTAGCTTTTAACGGAAAAATATGACCCGGCATAACTAAATCTTCGGGCTTCGCATCTTTTTTAACGGCGTCCAGCACTGTTTTCGCTCTGTCGGCAGCAGAGATCCCCGTTGTTACTCCCTCTGCGGCTTCAATGGAAACCGTAAAGTTTGTTGCATAAGGCGCGTTGTTTTTATCGACCATTAACGGAAGATTAAGTTGTTTACAGCGTTCCTCGGTTAGCGTCAAGCAGATAAGTCCACGACCATAACGCGCCATAAAGTTAATGGATTCAGGCGTTACGCACTCAGCGGCAATAATAATGTCGCCTTCGTTTTCGCGATCTTCATCATCCATCAGGATAACCATTTTTCCCTGACGAATGTCTTCAATAATCTCTTCTGTGCTATGCAGTGACATAACGCTTTACCCTTAATCTTGTGTTTGAGGTACTGCTACCAAGCGTTGATCCGGGCCAACCTGCCGGCGATCAATAACTTTAAATCTTGGCGCTGAAGCTAATTCTAATGGTTCACTCATGTCGATAACCGAACGGCCATGGTGACCCAGTATTTGACCAGAGCTGTATATCATCATTCGGTCACAGAGTTGCTGTTCAATAATCGCACCTGCCAGACTAGCGCCGCACTCTGTCCACACCTGATTGATTTCACGTTTAGCTAATTCAATCATCAGTGCTTTTAAACACACTTTGCCGTCTCTGTCCGCTTCAATAATAAGCTCATGGCAATGTGGGTGCCGAGTGTCCTTGCCCGGCGTTGTGCGTACCAGCCAAACAGGCGCCGGTGACTCAAACACCCGGGCATCATCATTCACCCGATGTTGGCTGTCGATAATAATACGTACTGGCTGTTTTAATGGTTCAGGCAGTGGTCGTGATGCCGGCCATTGATTAACTCGTACGGTAAGCTTCGGGTTATCCGCTAAAACCGTTGCTGCGCCGGTCAAAATAGCATCTGCCTGAGCGCGATAAGTCTGCACGTCACTGCGAGATTCCGCAGAGGTAATCCACTGGCTGCGACCATCCGCCAAAGCGGTTTTCCCATCGAGTGAAGTCGCCATTTTTAAGGTGAGCCACGGGCGTTGTCGTGTCATGCGGGAAATAAACCCGGGGTTCAAACTTTCGGCTGCGGACTGCAACGTACCAACGTCAACACGTATGCCTGCCTCTTCTAAACGCTTAATCCCGTTACCACTGACGCGGGGATTAGGATCCCGCATAGCCACAACAACGCGGGCAATGCCAGACTCAATAAGAGCGTCGGCACAAGGCGGAGTTCGTCCAATATGGCTGCAGGGTTCAAGAGTGACATAAGCGGTTGCCCCTTTTGCCTTTGTACCTGCAAGCCGCAAAGCATGAGCTTCGGCATGAGCTTCACCGGCCTGATGATGCCAACCTTCTGCGATAACTTCTTCGCCGACAGTAATGACACAGCCCACAGCCGGGTTAGGCCGGGTTGTCATTAACCCACGCCGCGCGAGTTTTAACGCGCGGTGCATCATTATATGGTCAAACTGTTGTTCTAATAAATTAGTCATTCAGGCGTGCGATTTCTTCACCAAACTCACGGATATCCTCGAAAGAACGGTACACCGACGCAAAACGAACATAAGCAACTTTATCAATCTGTTTCAGGTTTTCCATAACCAAACTACCGATAAAGTTGCTGCTAATTTCGCGCTCACCGGTGGCGCGTATGCTCGACTTTATTTTGTTGATTGCCTGCTCCATCAGCTCAAGACTCACAGGACGCTTTTCCAACGCTCTTAATAAACCGTTGCGCAGCTTATCTTCGTTAAATGGTTCACGCGAACCATCGGTTTTGATGACTCGCGGCATAATCAGCTCTGCCGTTTCAAAGGTCGTAAAGCGCTCTTTGCAATGGTTGCATTCACGCCTGCGACGAACCGAGGCCCCATCCGCAACAAGTCGCGAATCGATAACCTTAGTATCTTGTGTGCCGCAAAATGGACAATGCATTGCCTGACTCCTTTAAGTGCGCTTTACAACTGCTATTCATTAACCGTAAACAGGAAACCTGGCGCATAACGCTTTTACTTGCTCGCGAACTTCGCTGATTTTGCTTTCATCAGAAATATCATCCAGAACATCGCAAATCCAGTTCGCAACCTGCTCGGCTTCGGCTTCTTGAAAACCACGACGGGTAATAGCCGGTGTGCCTAAACGCAAACCTGAAGTGACAAACGGTGAGCGCGGATCATTAGGCACGGCATTTTTGTTCACGGTAATAAAAGCATTACCTAAAGCTGCATCCGCATCTTTACCGGTAATGTCTTTGTCAATTAAGTCAACCAGGAACAAGTGGTTCTGAGTGCCATTGGAGACGATTTTATAGCCGCGCGCCTGCATGGTTTTAACCATAGCGTTGGCGTTCACTAATACCTGCTTTTGATATTCTTTAAATTCCGGCTGCAAGGCTTCCTGGAAAGCAACCGCTTTACCAGCAATAACATGGCAAAGTGGGCCACCCTGGTTACCCGGGAATACCGCGCTGTTTAACTTCTTGTGTAACTTCTCATCGTCACTACCTGAAATGATCAAGCCGCCACGTGGACCCGCAAGAGTTTTGTGTGTGGTCGTCGTAACAACGTGAGCATAAGGTACCGGGTTAGGATATTCACCGGCGGCAATTAAGCCTGCAACATGAGCCATGTCGACCATTAGATAGGCATCGACTTTGTCAGCAATTTCACGGAACTTTTTCCAGTCAACAATACCAGAGTAGGCTGAAAAGCCTGCAACAATCACTTTCGGCTTATGTTCCTGCGCCAGCTTTTCAACTTCGGCGTAATCGATTTCGCCAGTGGACTCATCCAAACCATATGAAACCGCGTTGTAGAGTTTGCCTGAAAAATTAACCCCGGAGCCGTGAGTTAAGTGACCACCGTGAGCAAGACTCATACCAAGGAAAGTATCACCGGCTTCCATAAGAGCCATGAAAGCAGCGGTATTTGCCTGAGAACCTGAGTGCGGCTGAACGTTTGCGTACTTAGCACCAAACAGTTGCTTTGCGCGCTCAATCGCTAAGTCTTCGACTTTATCGACAAACTCGCAGCCGCCGTAATAGCGCTTATGCGGATAGCCTTCCGCGTATTTATTGGTTAGCTGCGAGCCCTGAGCCTGCATAACCCGCGGACTGGTATAGTTTTCTGATGCAATCAGTTCAATGTGTTGTTCCTGACGTTCAACTTCACCTTGCATCGCCTGCCATAAGTCCGCATCAAAGTCGGCAATGTTCATCTCAGATTTCAGCATTACAGCTCTCCAAATCATTAAATGGTCTTAATTTGTCCGGTATTTTACCTTAAAACACAAATGAGTGCCTAGTTCAGCGCAACAAAGTTTGGGGATGTTCGTAAATAACAGTAAACTATGCAGTAACTTTTTTGTTGATAGGAAGGATTTTACGTCGCTATGGCGCAATATATCTATTCAATGTCTCAGGTGAGCAAAGTTGTTCCACCTAAGAAAACCATCTTAAAAGATATTTCTCTGTCGTTTTTTCCGGGGGCCAAAATTGGTGTTCTGGGTGTCAACGGTGCCGGTAAGTCAACCTTACTACGCATTATGGCGGGTGTTGATAAAGAGTACGAAGGTGAAGCCCGCGCTTTATCGGGAACTCAAATTGGTTATCTGCCTCAGGAACCACAGCTGGACGAAAATAAAACGGTGAAAGAAACCGTTGAAGAAGCGGTGGCGGATGTTAAAGAAGCCTTCGCTAAGCTCGATGAAATTTACGCGGCTTACGCCGACGAAAATGCGGATTTCGATGCCCTATCAAAAGAACAAGGCGAATTAGAAGCTTTGTTGCAGGCTAAAGACGGTCATAACATCGACAACATTCTCGAGCGTGCAGCCGATGCACTGCGCTTACCTGAGTGGGATGCTAAAATAGGCAACTTGTCGGGTGGTGAAAGACGCCGTGTCGCGATTTGCCGCTTACTGTTATCTAAACCGGATATGCTGCTGTTAGACGAGCCTACCAACCACCTGGATGCGGAATCTGTGGCCTGGCTTGAACGTTTCCTGCACGATTACACCGGTACCGTCGTTGCCATTACCCACGACCGTTACTTCCTTGATAACGTTGCTGGTTGGATCCTTGAACTTGACCGTGGCTATGGTATTCCATGGGAAGGTAACTACTCTTCCTGGCTGGAACAGAAAGAGAAACGCCTGGAGCAGGAAGAGCGTTCAGAAAAAGCACGCCAGCGCACGATTAAACAAGAGCTGGAGTGGGTACGTACTAACCCCAAAGGCCGTCAGGCGAAAAGCAAAGCGCGTCTTAATCGCTTTGAAGAGCTGCAAAGTGGCGACTATCAGAAACGTAACGAGACCAACGAGTTGTTTATTCCGCCAGGCCCTCGTCTGGGTGATAAGGTCATTGAAGTTAACGGTATTAGTAAGGCTTACGAGAAGCGCCAACTTATCGACAACCTAAGCTTCAGTGTTCCTAAAGGCGCTATTGTCGGTATTATCGGCCCTAACGGCGCGGGTAAATCAACCTTGTTCCGTATGATCAGCGGCGAAGAAAAGCCTGACAGTGGTTCTATCGAATTGGGTGAAACCGTGCAACTGGCCAGTGTTGATCAGTTCCGCGACAACATGGATGACAAGAAAACCGTCTTTGAAGAAATTACTGACGGTAACGACATCCTGAAAATTGGTAACTTTGAAGTTAATGGTCGCGCCTATGTTGGCCGTTTTAACTTCCGCGGTACCGACCAACAAAAACGCATTGGCGAATTGTCTGGTGGTGAACGTAACCGGGTGCATTTGGCTAAGCTATTAAAAGCCGGCGGTAACGTTCTGTTGCTCGATGAGCCAACCAACGACTTGGATGTTGAAACCTTACGGGCACTTGAGGAAGCCATTCTGGAGTTCCCGGGCTCTGTCATGGTTATCTCGCACGACCGTTGGTTCCTTGACCGTATCGCTACCCATATTCTGGATTACCGTGATGAAGGCGAAGTGGTCTTCTACGAAGGTAACTACAGCGACTACGAAGCTTACATGAAAGAAAAATTCGGTGAGCAGGCGATGGAGCCACATCGCATTAAATACAAACCTATTGGTTAATAGACCGGGTATCAAAAGGGAGCATAAAGCTCCCTTTTTTCTGCAAACTACATCACATCCAGTGCTTGTTGAAGGTTTTTCACGCCAATCACTTCCATGCCTTTTGGTGACGTTTTTGGCGCATTACCGACAGGCACAATGGCTTTTTTAAAACCGTGTTTAGCCGCTTCGTTTAATCGCTCCAGGCCATTAGGTACCGGGCGTATCTCACCGGCCAGACCAACCTCACCAAACACAATTAATTCGCGCGGCAATGGTTCTCCTTTAAAGCTGGAGACAATGGCAAGCAACAACGCTAAGTCTGCTGACGTTTCGGAGACTTTAACGCCACCAACAACGTTCACAAAAACGTCCTGATCAGACACCTGCAAGCCACCGTGCCGATGCAAAACAGCCAGTAATAATGCTAATCGCGTTTGTTCCAGCCCCACAGCAACCCGGCGTGGGTTTGCCAGAGCCGAGTAATCAACCAGCGCCTGAATTTCAACCAATAGCGGTCGCGTACCTTCCCAAACCACCATAACAACCGAGCCATTTCCCTGGTCCTCCGCTCGTTGCAGGAATATAGCCGATGGATTTGAAACCTCTTTCAAACCACCGCCTGTCATCGCAAATACGCCAAGCTCGTTCACTGCACCAAAGCGATTTTTAGTACCGCGCAGAGTGCGATAGCGCGAGTCTGATGAGCCATCCAGAAGTACAGAGCAGTCAATGCAATGCTCCAGAACTTTAGGCCCGGCCAAATGCCCTTCTTTGGTCACGTGTCCTACCATAATAATGGCAACGTTCTTTTGCTTTGCGTAGCGCGTTAAAAAAGCTGCCGCCTCACGAACCTGCGAAACACTGCCCGGCGCTGACTGAATGTCAGCCATATGCATTACCTGAATGGAATCAATGACCATAATGGCAGGTTTTTCTTTGTCTGCCAGCTGACAAATACTTTCTACCGAGGTTTCAGAGAGCATGCGCAATTTGTCGGTTGGCAGATTAAGCCGCTGTGCCCGCATTGCTACCTGCTGCAAAGATTCCTCACCGGTCACGTAAAGCGCTGGCATACGTTCCGCCAACTTACATAGGGTTTGCAATAATAAAGTACTCTTACCGGCACCGGGTGAACCACCTATCAGTATTGCCGAACCGGGGACTACACCACCACCTAAAACCCGGTCAAATTCCTGAAAACCCGAGCTGAAACGCGGGACTTCCTGCAAGTCGACCTCGTTAAGAGTCTGAACCCTGGCATCGGTAATACCACTAAAGCCCCGACGGTCTGACGAATTAGAGGTTGTTTTAGACGTTAAACGAATTTCAGTAAGCGTATTCCAGGCCTTACATTCCGTGCATTGTCCCAGCCAACGAGGGAAGTCTGCACCACAGTCATTACACACATATGCACTTTTTGCTTTTGCCATTCGTCTGCTTCTCGTTTTATGATGAGGTATTACTCAAGAATAATTATAAAAAATAGTAGACTTCGATGCCTAATCAGTATTTTGACCAACTTATCGATCAGTTAAAGCCGCTCGTTTACGATACCGACTTTGATACGCTGTTTCAGTCTTTAACTGAAAACGAAGATGGTCCGACCCGCTTCAAACTAAAAATGGAGCTTAGACGTTTGGCGGCTCCTTGTCACCGTACCGTTGATTTACGTAATCAAGTAGACGGTGAATGTCACCCTTACGAGTACAACGGCCGCAGGCATCAACTTGACGATGTCGCCATTGAAATTTTTGAGCGCGGCCTGGAAACCTATAAAGGCGTTTTCACACAAGATACTTTCGAGCAAATTCTGGATGCTGATAACCATCTGCGCCAGGCTCGTGAAGAAGAAAGAGCTTTTGCCCAAAGTTTAGCCGACCATAACGCCGAGCCTTTAAATGGTCAATCGCCCTTTCCTAATGCTGATAATGAAGCCGAATCCTACTTGTTGGAAACCTTTCACTTTGGTCAATACCCGTATCGTGCCGAAGAACGGATGAATTTTACCATCGAAGTTGGTCTTGAAGACAGTAAAGGAAAAACCTATAACGCGGTAACAACGGATATTTCAATTACCGGCATGCGCGTGCGTGTAGATGACGAGCATAGCTTTCAGTACGACGAACTGGTATCGCTCTACTTTACCGGGCTGGCAAAAGAGTTCACGGTAGATCCCGATACTCGCATCCCATACCGCGTTGTTGGTGTACAGGAAGTTGACAACAAGCACTACCTCAAATTAAACCGTGACCCCGACTACCACTCTGCCGAACTGGATAAGTTTTTTCACCGCTTTATCAACGGCTACAAAAAGCGCTACCGAGTCAATGTCGATAACACCTACAACACCATCATCACTAAAGGTCATGAACAGCTTCTGTTGCCCAGAATGCAGCAACTTCCGGTGTTCTTTTCTGAATCTAACCGTCAACTTGTTGCCGATTATGTCTTAACCACGGATAACAACCGGTTCATCTTAAATAACTGGATAAACGAACTGAACCAAATCAGTTTCGGCTCAGTCTTTAATGTCCGTCGTAGCCGCTGGTTACTGCAGGACTTACTCAACAAAAAAAGTGCACGGTTACTGATTCTGACCTTTTCAATAACGGCACGAGGTAAAATATATAACTACTCAGCAACGGTTGAAGAGCTACAGAAAACCGGGTTATGGGAAACCTATGTTGCGTTTGGAAGTCAGAAAGCCTCGTGGCGAGTCTACCAAATTGATTTGCGCCCAGTTGACCTGAATCAGGCCTGGCAGCCGCAGAGTGTGCCAAAAAATATCAATGTCCCGTTCCGGTTAAATCCGCCTACCGCGCAGGTCAAAAGAGCAATTTCTCCATTGCGGTACATGGGGGTCGTTAACGATATTACCGACAGTTTAAATGGCTTTTTCGATACCGAACTGGACAAAAACAACCTTTCATCACTGAAGGCGTTTGCCCACCCCCCTGCGGTACCAATTCGAACAAAAGAGGCGCGGCTGGAGTTTATCAATTTACGCAGTGAGAAACGTTTTAGCTACCGTAGCCGCTGTCGCGTTCGGGTTGGAAAGTATGTCCGGGACGGCATGATCATTGACCTTTCCGTTAGTGGCTTGCAGGTTCAGATTGATACCCCGGTTGCCGCTGAGAAAGGTGATAACGTCGAAATATCGATGACTGGCTTTAAGAAGCTGTATAAAAAAGCAAAGCTTGAGCACTTGCCTTATACCATTGCTTCAGTTGATGACGCTCGCACAACATTACGATTAAAGATAGACGGCGATCATGAACAGCATATGGGTTCTGAGTTCATTCGTTTTCTAATTCGGGAGCAAAGAGACTTATTAAAACTGCAGGTTGAGAACACCTCGATAAACGGCCTGGAGCTTTGTCTTCGCAATTTGTATTGTGACGCCCCCGGCTCACTCCCCATTTTCTTCTATCGAAATAAAAAACGAAAAACATCAGTACGTCGTGCTGGTTTGTCTAACTGGCCGTCTGACTGGGTCAGGCTCTTGTCTAAACTTCCGGGAAGCCAACAGAGTGCTCTAAACTTGCAACCGTTAATGCGCGGCTCTTCAGTAACGGAAAAGCTACTGCCAAAGCTTGAGGATATGGATCGCACATCGGAACCGGTTACATTGCTGCTGTTATTACGTCTTTATCGCCAAAGTGGTGAAGATATTGTTCAAACTCAATGGCTGGAAAGTAACGACAACCACGCCATTGAATCTTTTATTGAGCAATGCTTGCCTAATTCTATCTTCCGCGCAGTAACGGTTACTTTATCAAGAACCGGGAAACCTGATACTCAATTTATTCAGGCCGAACTTAACTACATTAGCCGGTACGCGGCTTACCGGGCACAGGAAATAGAAGAAGACTTGTGGCAAGTCTATGCCATTGCCGATACCGTTGATGTTACTGAAAGCTTACTCGAGTTTGCCCTGCCTGATACCAATACAATTGAAGAGCAACAAGAACGGCTAAACACCTGGCTCAATAAGTTTTGAATGCTGCAGACACGGAATGATCTCAAGTAGACTGTTTGAATTTATGGAGTAATCCGCAACAGCCTGCAAAGCAGGCTTTGCATTGTAAGCAATACCAATTGCTGCAGTTTCAAGCATAGGGGCATCGTTAGCGCCGTCACCAACAGCTACCGTTCTTTCCCGTGGAATGTTCCACTTGTCAGCAAGTATTTCCAGCTGTTGTGCTTTCATTTTTGCATCAACAATACTTCCCAGAACTTTCCCCGATAAACAACCATTAACGACTTCAAGTCGGTTCGCCATTACGGCATCCAGTTTGAGTGCCTTCTGTACTTTATCAGCAAACCATGTGAAGCCACCGGAAACTAAGGCAGTTTTCCAGCCTCTATTTTGCAACGAAAGCAGTAATTCTGATGCGCCGGGGTTAAATGGAATTGGGTTAAACAGACTTTCTAAGTCACTTTCTTTAATTCCCGATAAACAAGCGACACGTAGCTTAAGGCTCTCACTAAAATCAATTTCACCTCGCATAGCGGCTTCCGTTATTGCTGAGACTTTAGTATAACGGTCATTTAATCGTGCAATTTCATCGATACACTCAATACCAATTAAGGTAGAATCCATGTCGAAGACGATTAAACCGGAACTGTGTTTCATTGAACGGAAAACTCCTGAGCTGGGCCCATGCAACTAACAGAATTTAAGCAATGGCATCGATTAAAAAACACCTTGCTTAACAACAAAACCAAAGCGATTGCTCGTATTATGTTTAAACGAGCGCTTCGTCTGGCTACTGCTGGCGGCTTGTTGCTGATCATTATTAATGTTTGGAATATTGCCAGTGTCCAGTCTCAACAGCAACTGTTCTCTCAAACTCAGTCAGTTACTCAATTAATGATTGAGCAGGCTGAGCATGAGGCGCATTACTGGCTTGAGCACCAAAACACCGAACGTTTGACTGCCTTAACCGATCATATTGCCAGCAACCCGCAGGTAATGGCAGCTACAATCCGTAACCGTTTTGGTGAGTTATTGGTTCATAGTGGGGTCAGCGCATCGATGATTGACTGGCCGGCAACCGATGATGCATCAGAACCCTGGGTTCTCGTAGAGGAAATAAGCCTTGAAGATAACGTAAGTGGTTACTTACAAGTAGTCTTTGATAAGAATCTTCTGCTTAAAAAAAGCCAGACAGCCCACAATGGGCTAATGCAGCAAGGAAAGTTACTTCTGCTGCTGGCTATGTTGGCAGGCGTATTTATTATGCTTGGTTTTAACCGGATACGTGACCGCTACTGGCAGACGGAACATCACTAAAAAGCTCGCAACTGTTTTGCCACAAAGTATCACTCAGTGACTCTTTACTCATGTCTCTAAGCTCTGCTAAAACATCCAGAACCTTTGCAATTCTGGCCGGCTCGTTACGCTGGCCCTGATAACCGCAAACCGGCATATCCGGTGAGTCGGTTTCCAGCACTAATGCAGATACAGGAACTTTTGCTATTGCTTCACGCGTTTTTTTTGCCCGAGTGTAAGTGATTACTCCGCCAACACCCAGTTTATAGCCGCAATCGACAAATTTCATAGCCTGCTCGTAACTGCCACTAAAGGCGTGTATAACACCAGACTCCGGGCCGTGCTGCTTCACCAGCGGATGCGTTGTCTCCAGAGTTTTGCGGTGATGAATAATAGCCGGGAGACGGTATTGCCGCGCCAGCTTCAACTGTTCAATGAAAAGTTTACGCTGGAGTTCTGAGTTTTCACAGGTGGCATCCAGCCCTATTTCGCCTACCGCCAGTAAACGTTCCTTTGGTTTATCCAGCGTCTGTTCCAACTCATCAATTTGATTCAGGCTGTGCTTCTCTATAAACCAAGGGTGCAAACCTAACGCAAAACGCCAGCTCGCAAACTGTTCAACCAGTTGCTGCAACCGGGGCCATTGCTCAGCACTGACACCCGGCACCATAAAACGCCCTAAGCCTACCTTTTTAGCGTTCTCCAGAACCTGCTCCCGATCGTCATCAAATGCCTGAAAGTCGAGATGGCAATGCGTATCGTAAAGCCTGCTCATAAGCCTTAATGTTCGCGTGTGTGAGTAAATTCAATATCGGGGTAACGCTCTTCCGCCAGGCTTAAGTTCACCATAGTGGGTGCAATGTAGGTCAGATTATCACCACCGTCTAATGCCAGGTTAGACTCGGCTTTACGACGAAATTCGTCCAGCTTCTTCTCGTCTTTACTACTGACCCAGCGCGCTGTGGCAACATTGATGTTTTCATACATGGCATCTACTTTATATTCTGTTCTCAAACGATGCACAACAACATCAAACTGCAGAACTCCAACAGCTCCAACTATCAAGTCATTACTGATAAGTGGGCGGAATACCTGCACCGCGCCCTCTTCGGATAACTGCACCAAACCTTTCAGCAGTTGCTTCTGCTTTAGGGGGTCTTTTAAGCGAATGCGGCGGAAAAGTTCAGGCGCAAAGTTAGGAATGCCGCTAAATTTAAAATCCTCACCTGCAGTAAATGTATCACCAATTTGTATAGTGCCATGGTTGTGCAAGCCGATAATGTCACCAGGATAAGCCTCTTCCACATGCGAACGGTCCCCGGCTAAGAAGGTTAAAGCATCGCTAATACGCACGTCTTTACCCGTACGCACCTGCCTCATCTTCATGCCCTTCTCATATTTCCCTGAAACAATTCTTAAGAAGGCGACACGGTCGCGATGGCGCGGATCCATATTCGCCTGAATTTTAAAAATAAATCCGGAGAAATCTTTGTTATCTGCACTGACGCTTTCTTGTTGATCAGTCTCCCGGGGCTGAGGTCTTGGAGCCCAGTCGACCAGGCCATCCAGCATATGATCAACACCAAAATTACCTAATGCGGTACCAAAGAAGACCGGAGTCAACTCACCGGCAAGAAACAGTTCTTTATCAAAAGGATTAGAAGCACCGTTGACCAGCTCTATTTGCTCACGCAGCTCGTCCGCCCATGCACCTATTTTTTCATCCAGCTCAGGGTTATCCAGACCTTTTATAATGGTCTCTTCCTGTATTCTGTGTCCCTGGCCTGTTTTGTACAATATGGTTTCATCTTTAAGTAAATGATAAACACCTTTAAAGTTCTTACCGGAACCTATTGGCCAGGTAATTGGTGCACACATAATTTTCAGTACGTCTTCCACTTCATCCAGCAACTCAAGAGGGTCACGAATGTCACGGTCAAGCTTGTTCATGAAAGTAATAATTGGTGTGTCGCGTAAGCGAGTCACTTCCATCAACTTAATCGTCCGATCCTCGACACCTTTGGCGCCGTCAATAACCATCAGGCAGGAGTCAACCGCTGTTAGTGTGCGGTAAGTATCTTCAGAAAAGTCCTCGTGTCCCGGCGTGTCGAGTAAGTTTACCAAGGCATCGTTATATGGAAACTGCATGACTGAGGTCGTTACCGATATGCCACGCTCCTGCTCCATCTGCATCCAGTCTGATTTTGCATGCTGCCCCGATTTCTTCCCTTTAATTGTACCGGCCTTCTGAATCTGATGACCGTGCAGCAATACCTTCTCGGTAATCGTTGTTTTACCAGCATCCGGGTGAGAGATAATGGCAAAGGTACGACGTTTCGCGACTTCATTCTGCAAGCTGGATTCCGACATCAATGACACTCTTTGTGGTTAAAATGGTTTATGCGGCTTATTTTCGCTGATCTTATACCGATACACAAACCAAGGATGGTTATCAAATGGTAGCTACCGTATTTATACCTGAAGGATAGCTCTCTACAACTTTATAGCCTGCCCTTCTTCCATGGGCGGTAAATCAAATAGATGACACAGGGTCTGACCTAAATCGGCAAAGCTTTGTCTTTTACCCCGGTTGCCTGCAGCTACATGGTGACCAGACAGCAACAGGGGAATGTATTCGCGAGTATGATCGGTACCTTCCCATGTAGGGTCACATCCATGATCAGCTGTTAACACCAGGATATCCTCCGGCTTCATTGCAGACTCAATTACTGGCAGCCATTTATCAAAGGCTTCAAGCTCACTTGCATACCCTTCAATGTTACGGCGATGCCCGTACAAGGTGTCAAAATCAACAAGGTTCGTAAAAATGAGTGAGTTGTCCGGACCTGTTTCCATCGCATTTAATGTTGCGGTTAACAGCCCTTCCAGACCGGATGCTTTTATTGACTGAGTAACACCCTGCCCTGCAAAAATATCGGCTATTTTTCCAATAGCGATAACCTCTCCACCCTTCTCCTGCAACTTATCCAGTACCGTCGGTTTAGGCGGTAAAACCGAATAGTCTTTGCGATTTTCGGTCCGCTCAAAGGTGTCGGCATTTTCACCAACAAAGGGCCGGGCTATAACCCGGCCAATATTATAGGGTTCCAGAAGCTCCCGTACTTTTTCACAAACCTGATATAAACGTTTAAGGCCGAAGTGCTCTTCGTGAGCCGCAATTTGAAAAACTGAATCGGCAGAGGTGTAAAAAATTGGCCAGCCGGTACGAATGTGTTGCTCACCTAACTGTTTAATAATTTCTGTACCCGATGCATGACAGTTGCCAAGTATGCCTTGAAGTTCACAGGCTTCTGTTATCTGAGCTAATAGTTCCGCCGGAAAGCTGTTTTCCTTATCTTCAAAGTAGCCCCACTCAAAGTGCACAGGAACGCCCATCAACTCCCAGTGACCTGAGGGTGTGTCTTTTCCCGATGAAATCTCTGCCGCACAGGCATAGGCACCGCTTAGAGCGGAAGGTTTGTGACCTCTGGCATAAAATCCCGTAGCCTCTTTATGAGCTTCAAACAGTCCCAGACGGGTTAAATTCGGCAAGTGCAGAGGTTTACCCTGTTTGTGCCGATACTCCGCGATATGACCAAAGGTATCGGCTCCGGCGTCGCCAAACTTTTCAGCATCCGGAGCGCAGCCAATACCAAAGGAATCTAATACCACGACAATGGCTCTGCTCATGCTTAATTTCCCGCTATTCTTTGATAGATAACACCAGTAGTGGATGGCTTTTGCGTACTAAAACTTATCGCTTTTAAGATACGTTCAGCAGCCTCATTCCAGTCAGATTCACAACTTGCATGTAATATTGCCAGCTCTGTATCTGATTCAACTTTTGAACCAATACCAAGGATACCGCTAACACCAACACTTAAGTCTAATATATCATCTGCTTTGCGGCGCCCTCCTCCCAAACACACTACTGCCATTCCCAGCTCTCGGGTATCAACTCCACTAATATAATGCCCGTTGTATGCAGCGGGAGCGATAAGAGGCTTAACGATTTTTGCCTGCGGCAGGTATTCATGACTTTTATCCAGAAAGTCACCGGGGCCACCCAATGACTTAACCATTTTAGCAAAACGTTCTGCCGCACTTCCGTCACTCAGTACTTTCTCTACCATGGTTTCCGCTTGTTCAGTATTGCCCGCCAATTTTCCTGAAACTAAAAGCTCAGCAGACAAGGCTTTGGTTACCTCGTGCAAACGTAGGTCACGGCGCTTCCCACTTAAGTAATCTACAGCTAACTGAACTTCAACGGCATTACCGGCAGCTGAGCCTAAGGTTTCATTCATATCCGTTATTAGCGCCGTGGTCTCAACCCCTAACTCACAACCAACAGTAACCAGACTCTGCGCCAGTTCTTTTGACTTCTCAAAGCTGGGCATAAAAGCGCCGTTACCCGCTTTAACGTCCATAACTAGACCGTCTAACCCTTCAGCAAGCTTTTTTGCCAGAATCGAGGCCGTTATCAGAGGAATTGATTCTACCGTCGCACTGATATCCCGCGTTGCATAAAAACGACTGTCTGCAGGAGCTAAACGCCCCGTCTGACCAATAATTGCGACCCCGGCATTTTTAACGGTATCGCGAAACAACTGATTATCGGGAGCCGTCTGATATCCGGGGATAGAATCAAACTTATCGAGTGTGCCGCCTGTATGCCCTAACCCCCGGCCGGAGATCATCGGGACGTAACCACCGCAGGCAGCAACAATAGGGCCCAGCATGAAGCTGACCACATCGCCCACACCACCCGTAGAGTGTTTATCCAGTAAAGGGCCATTCAGATCCTGCTGTCGCCAGTCAAGAACGTCCCCTGAGTCACGCATCGCAACCGTCAGGGCTTTCTTTTCCTCTGCTGACATTCCCTGAAAGTAAACCGCCATAGCAAGAGCAGCTATTTGGCCTTCACTGACCGACTCGTCACAAATGCCGTTAATAAATTCCTGAATATCGGCTGCAGACAAGAAGATACCGTCTCGCTTTTTACGAATGACCTCTTGTGGCAAAAACATCGGTTAAGCCTTAACCAAAATCTTCTGAATGTCCTGTAACAAGCTACTGGCACCAATGCGGAAATGACTCGCGGTGACCCAGTCTTCACCCATCAGCTGTTCAGCTAATTCAATATACTGAACGGCATCGTCGACTGTACGAATACCTCCGGCAGCTTTAAACCCGCAGTCGGTTTGACTGGCTTTTATTACTCCTAACATAGCTTCAGCTGCTTTTAAGGTCGCATTCACTGAAACTTTGCCCGTTGAGGTTTTAATAAAGTCCGCGCCATTTGCAATTGCAAGTTCACTAGCAAGAACGATTTTATCGTGCTGCTCCAGTTCTCCGGATTCGATAATGACTTTTAATTGTATTGAGTCACCGCAAATATCCTTGCATTCTCTTACCAGCTCGGCTGGCGTACTTTCATCACCATTTAATAAAGCTCTGTAGGGCAGGACAACGTCCACTTCATCGGCACCGGCAGCAATCGCACGCTCTGTCTCAGCGGCTGCCCGCTCAACGTCACTGCTGCCATCAGGAAAATTTGTTACGGTAGCAACCTTAGTGCTAAGTCCCTGCTCTTCTAAAAACTGTTTAGCTAAAGCAACCCACTCCGGAAAAACACAAACTGCAGCGACGCTTTTTTCATTGATAGATGCACGTGAGCATAAATCTTCAATGACCTTGCGGTTATCGTCATTATTCAATGTCGTTAAGTCCATGAAGGACAAGGCTTGTAACGCCCGCACTTGTTGCGTTGATGGCATAATTACTCCGTTAGTCTTGTTGACGGCTCCAGCGCATAACTAAAGCATCTTCTCTGCCGCCATCCAATGGATAATAGTTTAACCTGCGACCTACGGTATCAAATCCATTGTGTTCATATAAGCGAATAGCCGCTGAATTCGATGCGCGTACCTCCAGAAAAACAACATACTGATGGTCATAGGCGTAGTCTAATAAGTCCTGCATGAGTTTGTTACCATAGCCCCGCCCCTGAAAAGCGGGATCGACCGCAATGTTGTGCAAGGTCAATTCATCTGCCACTCGCTGACAGATAGTAAAGCCTATAACTTGTGAACCTTGCATTAATCGCCTGCAACGGTAATGCTCGCCAACACTTTGACTGAATACCGTCCATGACCAGGGGTGGCTGTGTGCTTTGTTTTCGACCTCAAACTCGGGTTTACCGGGTTCAAAACTTTCAATTTTAGTGTCTTCAGTACTCACGGTCTTCATTTTGCAGCTGCAGCCAAAGCGTCTTTTTCTGCTCAGTAGAAAGGGGCTTAGCCAGCCAGTCGGTGTAATTAAAACACAAGCCTGGCGTTTGAACTGGCGCTTTTACGGCAACCGGACGTTGCTCAAAATACAAACTAAGATCGTTAATCCAGCCAGGAAGGGAAACCGGCAATTCAACAGCTCCCTGCAAGTAGAGCGGGCCCAGTCGGTAGTAAAATACAGGTGCTGTCGCACTTTTGGTTTGCCATACGGGAATACCCATCAATTGCAAAGCAGTACGTTGTTGACTGGTCCATTCAGGAAGCATAACGATTACCGTTGAAAACAGATAAGTGCAGTTTACTCAAGCTTTGGAAGGATAGCCAGTCAGAAACTGGCAGGGGCGGAGGGATTCGAACCCCCAACCGTCGGTTTTGGAGACCGCTGTTCTACCAATTGGAACTACGCCCCTAACACTTGAGCGGAGAATTATACCGACACCGAGCATTCAAACAAGCGATATTTGTAAGTCTACTTATCGTTTGCAGATTAATTAAACAATTCTGACTAAGCTTCTGCGTCAAAGAGCTCTTCATGAACAATTTGTAGTATTTCTTCTACCTTAAACTCATCAATTTGAAAATGTTCCAGCACCCCATCCTGAACTTGCTCCCATTCTTCTTCTCCCGCCAGGCTCCGAGTTCTCATATCCACCGCGTAACGCGCAATTTTAAGTATTCCCAGAAGATCCAACGTCAGGCTATCCAACTCACTAGAGTGAGTGAAAATAGAGCTGTCTTCAAACAAGTAGTAAATCACTTCGACAACGATTTTGGGCAACTTCCAATGCTGAGCCAATAAGGCGCCTATCGTAGTATGTGTTGTCTGAAATAACTCTTGTTCTTTTATCTGCACCTTGGGCCAGGGAGTGCTTGCTGATGCGTTAAGCAAATCGGCATAATCATCAAATTCAGCCAGCATGACCGGTATGCCGGAGCTTTGAAATAACCCGAGCATATACGCATGGTCTCTTAATTCGGGGCGTCCTATAGATTCTGCGACCAAAACACAGGCGCTGGCAACCCACTCGTTATACCGCCAGAACTCGTTAAGATCGTAGTCGGAAGTTAACGCTGACTTTAGCGCAACGGCCCGAACAATAGGAAATACCCGACGGAATCCAAGCGTCATAACAGCCTGTTGGATAGAGTCGACCTCTTTAGCCCGACGGTAAGCAGCGGAATTAACTACCTGCAACACAGCTGCAGCTATACTCATATCGGCAGAGATCGATTCCGCAATAACACCAACATCGGGTTCATCTTTTTTGGCTTCACTACTGACAGTTAACAGAGTTTGAGGGCGCGGAGGAATACTGACTCTTTGTAGCAATCGTTTCTCTGCTGTCGTAATTTCTATCGCCATAGTATCTCCAGATTGAACCCAATGATTTACATGAAATCTTAAAGCATGTCATTATGTTGAAACGTTTTATCAGGTATAACACTTCAATGTCTTACTTTCGATGTATTCTCTTTGTTTGTGCGTTAATTTTCAGCACCTTTGCTCATGCTTCGGTAGAAGTTGAGGTTTCAGGTGTTGAAGGCGATGAGTACAACAACGTTATGGCATTGTTGCAAATAGCCCGTCTGGACGAAAATAAAAGTTATGCCGCTTATCGAGTTCGGTATTTACATCGACAAGCGCCTAAAGACATCAAAAAGGCACTACGTCCCTACGGATATTATCAGGTTGAAGTGAATGCTCAACTAGAAACTGTCGATTACGGCTGGTCAGCATCGTACCAGGTGAGCTTAAACGAACCGGTTCGAATTTCGCAAAATTCATGGAAAATAAAAGGCGATGCGACGGACGATGAAGCTTTTAGGAAAGTTATTGAAAGCAGTAACCTGAAGGAGCAGGAGCGCTTTATTCACAGCCACTATGAAAGCGTCAAATCGCGCCTTTTATCCTTAGCCAGTCAACGCGGCTATCACGATGCCCGTTTCATAGAACACAACGTTGAAATAGATGTTGAAAAGAATACAGCCGCAATTAATGTCGTATTTGATTCTGGACAACGCTACAAATATGGGCAAATTACCTTTGAACAAGACATTCTGGATGACGAGTTACTGCAGCGCTACGTTCCCTTTGAACAAGGTGAAGGCTACAACACTCAAGAGCTCAGTCAATTACAAATAGCTCTGGGCGATAGCGGATACTTTTCATCGGTTCAGGTCAGTCCGCAGTGGAATGAGTCTAAGCAACACAGAGTGCCTATTACTGTCAATTCTGAGCCAAACTTCAGAAACCAATACCAATACGGCATCGGCTACGGTACCGATACCGGAGCCCGCGTGAGAGCCAGTATTAACCGCCGCTGGGTAAATACAGAAGGCCACCAGCTGCGCGGAACAACACAAATCTCTGAAGTCGAAAGCACTGTCGGCGTTAATTACATTATTCCCGGTAAGAAGCCACAATCTGATTATTACCAACTACGAGCAGAAGCATCTGATAAAGACAACGAAGGTCAGAACAACCGACTCTATCGTCTGGGAGCTTCTAGTATCGTGGCAATGAATAAGTGGCGCCGTGAATATGGACTGCACTGGCAACGCGACGACTTCGAAATCGGTGAAAGTTCCGGAACCAGTCAGTTCCTTATTCCTCAGGCAAGCTGGAACTATATGACCGCTGATGGTCGCTTAAACATTGATAAAGGTTTTCGATTTGATGTGACCTTAAAGGCCGCCAATGAGGCTCTGTTATCCGATGCAGACCTGGCGAGCCTGGAACTTGGCTTTAAAGCTGTTGTCCCTTTAACTGAGAGAATACGCTTTCTTGCCCGGGCAGAAGCCGGAGCGACTTATATTAAAGACTTTGATCAACTACCACCGTCACTACGTTTCTTTGCTGGTGGTGACAATAGTGTACGTGGCTATGCCTATGAACAACTGGGGCCGGAAGATGATACAGGAACTGTTATCGGTGGCCGTTACCTAGCGGTCGCCAGCGCGGAAATCGACTATCGATTTAAGGATAACTGGCGTGTCGCCCTCTTCACCGATATTGGTAATGCCATGATTGAACCTAATGAAAAACTCAAACAAAGTGTCGGCTTTGGTGTTCGCTGGATATCGCCCATTGGCTCAATCCGTCTTGACTTGGCACAGGCGATAGACGAGCCAGGTAAACCGTGGCGCCTGCACTTTACATTAGGCCCCGATCTATGAGGGTATATCGCTGGTTAGCAGGGACTATCCTGAGTCTGGTTCTCCTGATTCCTATTATAGCTTTTAGTCTGGTCGCCAGCGAAAGCGGCAGTCGATGGGTATTAACCCAGGTGCAGAAGTATGCCCCTGTTGAATTCAGTTATAGTCAGTTTAATGGAAGCCTTTTAAATGAGTTTGAGTTCAGAGACTTTAGCTTAGAGGCCGGTACTTTTTCTTATGCCCCGGAACAGCTCAAAGTAAGCTGGAAACCTTTTGCTCTATTATCGGGTGTGCTTAGAATAAACAGCGTTAAAAGTAACGGCGGTGAAATAAGGCTGCGAGCGGCAGAACAAGAGCAAAGTGACGCCTCAGAAACTTCTATTCAAGACATTTCAATTGAACTCCCTATAGACTTCAATGTGCTCAAGTTATCCATTGAAAAAACGCAATTTTTTATTCTAGAAACTCCTGCGCAGAGCCTAAATATTAATGCGTCAGTGAGGCTTGATACAAGTGGGAGCCTAAACATTCGGGAGCTGCAGCTCGAGCATCAATACATGACAACGACAATTAGCGGCAGAACCAAGCTTTCTTACCCGTTTGATAGCAACCTTAATAACAACACACACCTGCACTCGCCGGACTACCCCGAGCTAAAAGTCAAAAGTCGTATAGTCGGTAACCTGCATAAGCTATCGACGACTAGTGAATTATCAGAAGGCCTTATCGGCACGATCTCGGCTGAATTACAGGACCCAATTAATGACCTTAAGTGGCAGCTTACGAGTCAATGGCAAGACAATAATATAACTCCATGGTTGACGAGTTTCGGCGCAGATACCCTCAACCTGAGTTTCAACGGAACCCTTAACGGACAAGGCGGTATGGATCATATCGAGCTGGAGCCTTCAATTTCCGTCATGGTTAATAAGCAACAAGCAGATATTGATGGCAACCTGAACTATAGGAACAACGTACTGGCCCTGAACGCTCTTAATATTCAGCCCCAGGGAGACATTGACGGTGTGTTAACTCTTCGGGGAGAAATCTCATCACTTAAAACTAATCCGGTAATAAATGTATCGGCAACCTGGGATGAGATTATCTATCAACCCAATCAACTGACTAGCCAAAACGGCAAACTGACAACGCAGGGCACGATAGGTGACTTGGCTATCTATTTGGACAATACGCTCACCGGATTACTAGAGAATGATTTCAACCTTACAACAGAAGCCGAACTAACGGACGCAAGTTTAAAGCTAACTCAGTGGCAACTCTCTCAAAATGAAGAGCAAGTAAATGGCAACGCAATCATTGAGTGGAAAGATAACCTTTCGCTGGCCGCTGACCTCTCAGGTAGTTTCCAACAGCAGACAGTAGACGCAAAAGTTAGATTGCGTCTGTTAGATCCCTATTTATTTGTCGACCAACTAGAAGCACGCTGGGGCCCACACTCGTTATTAGCCAATGGGGCACTCAGTCCTGGCAACGACTTAAACTGGAAGCTAAGCTCCAGAGACTTAAGCAAGCTATCAGATATCAAAGGTGAACTGGCAGCGGAAGGAAGTATCAACGGTCAATTAAACCAACCACGGTTTGATTTTGATATTGCTGAGTTTAACCTCAAGCTACCTGACTATGATGCAATTACTCTGAACCAGTCAGTAGCCGGCTCCTTTAACTATCAAGAAAACACTTTTGACGTAACTCCGGTTTGCCTAGGCTATAAAGGACTACGTAAACCGTTATGTGCTCAACTAGAGCAGCAAAAAGATTCAATAAACTTTACTGCAGATGCCAGCGAAGTGCCTTTGAGTTTGCTCCAGGCACTTGCCTTACCTGACACTCCTTACACATTGAGTGGAGAACTTTCTTTAGGCATTGATGGTGTATTTAACAATCAGACAATGAAATTTGAAAAATTCGAGGGATTCGTCAACGCAGATAACTCTAAAATACAAGCGGGTGAAGAAGTCATAACCTTAAACCAGCTAGCGCTAAAAGCAAAAAACGGCGCAGAGCAAGATATTGATATTTCATTGAATGCTGAAGCCAATGAACTGGACTTTGAGCTGTCTGGAAAACTGAATATTGAACAGTTAAATGCCAATAGTCCAATATCGGGGAAAATGTTACTGAGCTCAAAAAGTCTGGAGTTGTTAAACCTATTTGCGCCACAGATCAATATAGGTGACGGAAAAACTGAAGCCGAACTAACTATTGCAGGTAAACTTAACGATCCAACCGCATCAGGAAGCATGAATTTATCTGCAGACAGAATTGTTTTACTTGCCAGCGGTACTTTGATTACGAATCTAGAGGCTGAGCTAACTGCCGATGCAGATGTTGGACAATTTACTGTTAATGCTAAGGGTAAGGTAGGTCAAGGAGATGTTGATATTAAAGGTCGATTCAATGTCTTTAAGAGAGTTGGCCTGCTAACCATAAAAGGCGAAGATCTATTAATTTTAGACACGCCGGATCTCTTACTTTCGGCTTCTCCTGATGTCAGCATTGAGCTGCAAGAGGACCTGGTAACTCTTACTGGAGACTTAAACGTTCCCAAGGCACGCATAACTCCGGTAGAGTTAAATCAAGCTGCTACAGAGTCTGCTGACGTTAATATAAAAAACGAGAAGAAAGAAGAGTCTCTATTCAGAACTAAAGCAGATATCACTGTGAGTTTAGGTAAGAGCGTACGCGTTGAAGCTATGGGGTTCTCCGGGAATCTGCAAGGACAGCTACGAATTAAGCAACAACCAGACTCTGCCGCTACGGGAAATGGAAGTATCGGCGTTGTTTCGGGAGATTACGAAATTTACGGCCAAAAGCTGGCTATAGAACGCGGCGATCTCTTATTTAACGGCGGACCTTTAGATACACCGTCTTTAAACCTACGAGTAACACGAAATATAAAAGGTAACGGTGTTTCTCAGCGCCCCCCTGAAACTATCGGAGCGCGAGTAACAGGGACTATAGAACAGCCTGAGCTCAGCTTATTTTCGACACCACCGCTTCCTGACAGCACAATTCTTTCTTACCTTTTATTCGGTAAACCACCAGGAAGCCAGGGAGATGTAAATAACCTTGAGTTACAAGCTGCGCTATTAGTCGGGGGGCGTAGCACCGAGTTTCTGACTGAAGGGATAAAAAGTACTTTTGATTTAGATGAAGTGTCGTTGGACTCAGAAACCAGCGATGTAAATGATACATCTCTTTATATTGGTAAGTACTTATCGCCTCAATTATATATCAAATACGGAATCGGTTTGCTGGAGCCCACTTCCACTTTCATATTGCGCTACACACTATCGGAAAGGCTGCTGTTCGAATCGACTTCAAGTACAGAAGGTCAAGGTGGTGACTTGATATATACCATAGAAAACTAAAATTAAGCCTCGCACTCAGAAGCAAGTTAAATGAGCGTCCCCCATCTTTGATGGTTACTTACACATTAACCAGACAGTTTATCCGACCTTTTAGTTACCTGATAATGCCGAAGCTAGGTATTTTGTTTCGGACATAAAAAACCCCGGCGCGTTAGCACCGGGGTCTTCCTATTTGTAGTCTGGACAAGGTTTCGCAGAGCTCAACCTGTTCAGCGGGGTAAAGCCAAATGGTTGGCTTTACCAGGGACCCGCTTCACCCTAC